>Ga0308171_1000006_pt1 | contig 1065963 bp, 962 predicted proteins | sample PhyGR1_FD_202135 | JGI IMG/M metagenome (GOLD analysis project Ga0308171, IMG submission 202135) | Phyllosphere microbial communities from UC Gill Tract Community Farm, Albany, California, United States - DLSLSG.R1 | ecosystem: Host-associated > Plants > Phyllosphere > Unclassified | place...
AAAGTTTTTTCTGTAACCTTAATCCCTCTCAAACACTTATCTCAATTTTACTCCGCGCTCCCTTAATTGGGACTGCAAAGATACAAACTTTTCTCAATTTTCAAAATAAATTATTATTTATTTTTTTAAATCTTCGTTTATAATTACTCTCTTCTGCGCTACCTACTATCTCTCGTTTTCAGTGGGGCAAAAGTACATCTTATTCATCAAACAATCCAAATCATTTTATACTTAAATTCATATTTAGTTCATATTTGATCTTAACTCGCTGATAAGCAACTCCAAAAATTTCAATGCTTTTTCCTGGATTTAGAATGATAAAGGCGAAAACATAGGAGAAAACTGCCATAACAAGGGAAATGGAAAAAAATAAAAGCTAAGAAAAGAAGGGTTTTTATCAAAAAGAAAAGTATAAAAGATGAAGAGACGGGTAAATACTAGATAAAGTTTACATATAGTATATATAAAAGAAAAACGACCTCTATGAATTTGAGGTCGTTATTTTATACACACAAGAAGATTCTTCTTACTTAGAATCTAATTTGGTATATATTAAACTTAAAAATTCAGCAAAAGATTTTTCCAGTCCAATAATATCACCTGATTTAAGGTTTAATCCACCAACTCCAGTATTATCAGATTTTACTTTGAGAGCTGACACCTGGAAATACTGATTGGTTTCATTTGTCTTAGGCTGCACTTTGATCGTAGAGCCTAATAATTTCCTTGTAGATATGGTATACACTTCACCCGGAACAACGTCTATTACAAAAAAAGATCTTGGAGATAACAAATAGTCTTTCTTATTAACACTAATTTTTTGATCTTTATCCGAGGATGCAAACAAAAATATATGATCTGTTTGTGAAACAAATTTTTCTTTTGGCAAATAATATAAATTCAATTTATAATTTGAAGGATTAAAAGCCTGATGAGATCCATCTACATTGTTAAAAGGCTGTAAAGAAATTGCATTTGCTCCGATTTCTTTTGCTTTTTTAAATATCATAGAAAAAACAGCAGCATCGTCTTTCGAAAAACCACGCACTTCAACTTCTCCCAGATATTGCGCATCTTTTATTTCCTCTTTAATTTTAAATAAAAATTTATCTGAGTTATCATTTGTTTTCTCAACTTTTGTTAAATACACATTTTGTGCATTAAAAAAATGAATGGCAAAAACAAAAATTACAATTGCAAGGTTCTTCATAGATATTTATTGTTGTGAAAGAATGCTAACACATTCTTCAAGACTATTCTCCCAATGTTTGGGTTCAATTTTATAAACTTCTTCAATTTTGTCTAAGCACATTGTACTTCTCTTAGGTCTTTTGGCCGGAGTAGGATATTGTTCAGTAGTCAGTGCATTTAATTTAACAGAAGATTCTGATAATTCAGCAATTTTTTTTGCAAACTCATACCAGGTGGTTTCAGGATAATTTGAAAAATGGAAAACACCAAAGTTCTTACGTGAGGTTTTAATAATCTCCATAATGGCCTCTGCAAGATCATTTGCGTTAGTCGGTTGTCCGAATTGGTCTGCTACAATTCCCAACTCATCCTTTTGCGAAAACAAGTTCAGCATGGTTTTTACAAAATTCTTATTGAATTCAGAATACAGCCAGGAGGTTCTTAGGATAATTGTTTGAGGGTTAATTTCCAATGCAAGTTCTTCTCCTCTTAATTTAGATGCTCCATATACCCCAATCGGATTTGTAAAGTCATCTTCTGAATAGCATAAATTTGTTTCTCCATCAAAAACATAGTCCGTAGAAACATGTATTAAAACTGTTTTATGTTCAGAACATGCCTGGGCAAGATATGCTACCCCATCAGCATTTACTGCAAATGCTTTTTCTTTCTCTTTTTCAGCCAGATCTACCGCTGTATACGCTGATGCATTGATACAGAAGTCCGGCTTATTATCGTAAAAGAAGGTGTCTACCTGATCTTCATCTGTAATATCAAGGGTCTGAGAGTCCGTAAAAATAAATTCATAATCACTTTCAAAATCAGGGGCTATTTTCCTTATACAATTGCCTAACTGACCATTACTGCCTATAACAACTATTTTCTTCATTATGGATTTTTTGCGTTTTGGGATCTTAAAAACTTAACTCTTGATTGAAAATCTTTTTCTTCTAAATCTACGTAGAACTTATGGAAAATTTCTTTAATATCTTCAGGATGTATATCTGATTTTCTTGTTTTAACATTAAAATAAATTACGGTTACCCATAAAACAGCATGAATTGTACTTTCATCAAGACTCTTCATAAGAATTTCAACTTTTGCAGTTCTGTCCTGTATGTCGATTGTTTTGCTGCTGATTACAACCTGGGTATTGTATCTTACTTCTTTCAGGTATGCTATTTCATTCTGTATAGCAATCCAGGTACAGCCAGTTTTTTTGGTGTACTCTTCATAAGTAAAACCATAAAATGTTTCAACGTGATCTTCTCTCGCATTAAACATATAATCCAAATACTTTACATTATTGAGATGCCCGATAGGATCGCAATCACTGAATCTGACTTTTACCGTTGTTGATACTTCTTTTTCCATTTGGCAAAAATAAAAAAACCACCCCTAAAAGAGGTGGTAAGTTTTATAAATGTTTGTTAATTTGTTAGATTATTGAACACCTAATTCTTTTTTTACAGCTGGAGTCGCATCCGGACCTCCTTTGTATACAAATGCAGAAGAGTTTGCATCCATAATGAAATCGTATCCTGCAGCTTTAGCTACTTTAGATACAGCCTCGTTTAGTTTCTTCTCAATAGGCTCGTAAGCAGCATCTTGTTTAGCCACAAAATCTTTCTGAGCTTTATCGTTCATTTGTTGAATTTCTTCTTGCATTTTAGCTAATTCAGCTTCTCTTGCTTTGTTTTCATCGGCAGTTTTCTTAGGAGCTTCCTCAGAATATTGCTTTAATTTAGCTTGTCCAGCATCTGCTTTCTTTTTGATCTCAGCTTGCTTAGTATCTAAGAAAGTCTTTAAGTCAGCATCAGCCTTTTTCTTTTCAGGCATTGCGTTAAGAACACCTATAACATCTAAAGTAGCAATTTTTTGAGCTTTTGCCATACCTACAGATACAACCATCATTACTGCTGCAAATAATACACTTAATTTTTTCATAATTGGTAAATAAATAATTTAATTTGTTTTAGATTTTTAATTTAAGTAAAAGTTAATTCCATCGATTACTTTTTACCTCTTGTATTAGTTTTTTCTTTCTTTTCTGTTCCTTTTAAAAGAATGTCTAGTACTTTGTCTGTATAGTCATATCTTTTTTGAAGAAAAATAACATTAATGTTATTGCTTTTATCAAGAACTATGCCCAAGCCATTTTTCTCGGACATGGTTTTTACAGCGTTCCAAATTTGATCCTGAAAAGGTTCAACGAGATTAGATCTCAATTTTGTAATCTCCCCGTTTGTTCCAAAGCGTAAACTTGTTGTTGTTTTAATGTTCTTGTCGAGATCCATTACTTCCTTTTCTCTCAGTTTGAGCTGGTCTCCAACTAATAACACTCTCTCATTTTCAAATGCAGATCTTTTCTTTTCATACTCAGCATTCAAACTCTGAAGTTCCGATTCCCAAGTATCAATCTGCGAATTTAATCTTGCTTCTGCCTCTTTATATTGTGGAAGCTTGTTCAAAATATATTCTGTATCAACTACTCCAATTTTCTGCGCATTGCTAAAACTGAAGAGCAAAAATAATACAAATGTGAAAATGATTTTAATTTTTTTCATGTGATCATTATAATGATTGGTTCATTAAGAAGTGTGTCTTCCATCCTGAAGGCTCTGATGAGTTTATTGGTTTATCAAATCCATAAGCAAAATCAAATCCGATCAATCCAAATGCTCCCATATATACTCTTACCCCTACCCCCACTGATCTTTTTAACTGGAAAGGATTGTAGCTTCCCCATGAATTCCAAACGTTACCTCCTTCAGCAAAGGTTAATGCATAAATTTTTGCTGTCTGATTTAATGATATCGGATATCTTAGCTCCAATGTAAATCTATTATAAATGGTACCTCCTCCTTGTGGAGTGATATCTCCCTGAGTACCATCTCCTCCGTAAGTAGAAGCATTTTCATAACCTCTTAAAGGAATTAACTCTCTACCGTCATATCTTCCTCCGAAAAGCCCGGTTCCTCCCATATAGAATCTCTCGAAAGGTGGTGCTCCCAACTGCTTGTTATAACCATCCATGAAGCCCATTTCGGCAGAAGACCTTAGAACTAACTTACCTGCAATTTCGTTATAAACATCAGCTTTGAATTTAATTTTATAAAATTCCATCCACTTATATTTATCCGTAGGCGACATTGTAGAATAGTCTTTATTACTAAACAATGAATATGGTGGGGTTAACTTAGCAGAAAGTTCGATATTGGAACCCATTGTAGGGAATATCGGGTCGATACCTGCAGAGTTTCTGCTTAGCCCTAAATTTAAACTTAAGTTATTTGCTGAACCATAATTTTCTTGTGATCCTCCGAAATCAAACGGATAGTTTTTAAAGTCATACTTTTGATACTGAATTCCTGTATACAATGAGAAATAATCATCCGGCCATTTCAATAGTCTGTTTAACCCAACAGATGCTGAAAAAATGTTCAATCTTGAAGGGTCAGTACTTGTCGTTGTAACTGACGTACTATATCTAACAATTGAGTTATTAATACTTACAGAAAGTGCCGTTGGCTTTGTTCCGAATAACCATGGTTCAGTAAATGATACCCCATAATTCTGAAAATATTGTCCGGCCTGAGCCTGAATAGACAGGGTCTGTCCATCTCCCTGAGGTACAGGTCTGAAATCCTTAAACTTCAGGAAGTTTTTCAAAGAGAAGTTATTAAAGGTTAAACCTAATGTTCCGATAAAGCTATTTCCTCCATACCCCGCTTGTAGCTGTACTTGCGAAGATCCTTTTTCAACAAGTTTCCAGTTGATGTCTACTGTATTGTCCTGCTGATTTGGCTGGATATCCTGACCGATCTGTTGCGGATCAAAGAAAGACATACCTGCTAAATCAAAATAAGTTCTTTTGATTTCGGTTTTCTTAAATAGCTCCCCCGGTTTTGTTCTTAATGCCCTCAGAATTACATGGTCATGAGTTGTTGTATTTCCTTGCCAAGTAACTCTGTTCCAAGTTGCCTGTTCTCCTTCGTTTACTCTGATTTCCAAATTGATAGAATCACCAGATACTGATTTTTCAACAGGGGTTACATTAGAGAAAAGATAACCATTATTCATGTATACCGATTTGATATCGGAATCATCCTCCTTACCTCCATCTTCTCCAACTTTTTTGTTGAAACCTACTGCATCATAAATATCTCCTTTTTTATAACCGAGAAGTCTTTGCAAGTATTCTGTGGCATATACTGTATTTCCGGTAAAAGTGATATCTCCGATATAGTATTTTTTACCTTCTTTTAATTTTACGTTGATTTCGTAATTATTTCTTTTATTTCTCCAAACAGAATCGGACACTATAGCAGCATCTCTATAACCTAATGAGTTATAGTAGCTGATCAGGCTTTGTTTATCTTCCTGATATTTATCTTCGATAAATTTTGAGGATTTCAAGATACCACCGATCCCAAATCTTTTTTGTTTGGTTTCTTTAAATGCTTTGTTTCTAAGTTTAGAATCGCTCACATTTTCGTTCCCTTCGAACTCAATATGATCAATCTTTACTCTTTTGCCTTTATCTACATTGATGGTCCAGTCCACTAAAGCAGGGTCATTTGCATTTACTTTATCCTGAATAGAAATCTTTGCATCTGCAAAACCTTTCTTAATATAGTCTTTAGGAACATTTGTTTTTAGGCTTGAAACTAAATTCTGTGTAATTTTAGTTCCCGGCTTAAGGTTATTATCCTTAGCTAGTTTCTCGCTTTTTGACTTTCCAATTCCTTTACCGGAAAATTTAACTTCTCCAAGTTCTTTTAAGTCCTGCAAGTAAAATTTCAAAACTACTGTTTCTCCTTCAATACTTTGAACATAAACCTCTACTTCTGAAAATGATTGGGTATCCCAAAGCTTTTTGATAGCATTGCTAACTTTTTGTCCGGGGATATCCACACTTTCTCCTTTAGATAATCCTGTAAATCTTAAGATTTGCGCAGGTGTATATTTCTTAACCCCATCTACAACAATGTCTTTAAGAACGTAGGTTCCTGTTTGGTTTTCTGCATGCACAGGGTTATTCACTTTTGTGCTATCCTGTGGAGTCACCTGTCCATAAAAATGTGCAGAAGCAACAAACATGATGATGGGTAATAGTCTAAACTTCATTTTATCGTAGTCTTTCTTTTCTTTAAATTTTACTGGATTTTTATTTGTTCGCCGGTTAGGCCATATCTCCTTTCTTTGTTTTGATAGTCTACAATACATTGGAAGAAAATATCTTTTGTGAAATCTGGCCACAGAACATTTAAAAACTGGAGTTCTGCATAGGCGATCTGCCAAAGAAGAAAATTACTAATTCTTATTTCACCACTGGTTCTTATTAATAAATCGACAGGTGGAAAATCTTTTGTATAGAGATAATTTTCGAATAATTTCTCATCAATATTCTCTACATCCACCTTGCCTTCTTTTACATCAGAACTTATATTTCTCACGGCATTCAGGATCTCGTTTTGCGAGCCATAACTGATCGCTAATACTAAATTACCTTTTGTGTTTTCTTTTGTTAATTCAACCACTCTTAGCAGCTGCTCTTTTACAAGAGGTGGCAGCTTATCCAGATTCCCAATAACATGCATTCTTAGCCCCTTACTGAAAATTTCTTCCGCTTCAAGCAATAATGTTTCAGTAAGCAAATTCATTAAAGTATTTACTTCATCACTCGGCCGGTTCCAATTCTCCGAAGAGAATGTATACAATGTTAAATATGGGATATTGATCTCATTACACGCATTAATGGCATTTCTCACAGCATTAATGGCATTTTTATGACCAAAAGTTCTTTCTTCACCACGAGATTTTGCCCATCTTCCATTGCCATCCATAATGATGGCAACATGTTTTGGTAAATTCTCTGAATTTATTTTATCTTTAATCAACGACATACTAATTACTCACAATAACACGGAGGTCTTCCAAAGGAGAATGTAAGACCTAAGCTAAAGGTATTCATCCAATCCTTAGATTTTGTATCTCCAACATTTCTTCCATTAACAAATGCAGCTTCTCTTTCTTTTGAAACAGCATAATAATTTCCTGTTTGCAATAAAGACCCTCCTGTTGTAGGGTTTACTATATCTCCATTATAGGTAGATACAACATCTTTAGTTAATATTTTACTATGATCCAACTGATCTGTTAATGTATATCTAAACGTAGCTTCCGCAAATATTGCCCAGCTATGGTTAAATTTATATTTTAATCCGACTCCAAAAGGAATATGCATTGTTACTTTCTTACCCAGAGAATATTCTGCTCTTGTAGTAAAATCCCTTTCATTAATCGGAGCTTGTGCTACTCCATCTGCATCTCTTCTAAAGTCATTCACTAAAGTCGCTTTAGGAGCATCAAACATTAAACCTCCAATACCCCCAAATATATAAGGGCTAACCATACTTATCTGCTCATTATTTACCGGGAAAAAATTATATTCAAATACCAAACTTGCTTCATATACATTATTCTTTCCAAATGAGTTTCTATTTCTTCTATAATCTTCTTTCGCTGCTTTATCACTGAACTGTACCTGATTATAACCTAAATCTAGTCTAACAGTTTGGTAGGGATTAAAATTAAATCTATATAATATACCACCATAAAATGGAACTCCCCAATCTGATGCTCTGCTTAAATCCAACGGCTTTTGTAAAATATAACTCGTACTTCCTATATCACCCACTAGGTTACTCATACCTAGACGAACTCCCAATTCGTTTCTTTGTGCTTTCACACCAGTCATTGTTCCAAGGACGGCCAGGAAGCTAAATAATAATTTTTTATTCATAAAAGAATATGGATTTATGGTTATTTTAAAATTTAATTTTTGCAAATATAAAACATTTTTATATTAATGATATTCTTAATGTTTAGTTAAAAACAAACAAAAAAACATAATTTGTTATAAAGTAAACGACAAAGTACCGAAAATATTCTTTTTTTAATAGAATCAATAAAAGCCTTATATAATAAACCCTCATTAAATGAGGGTTTAATGTTTTATTTTTTATTAAAAATTGCCTGTATTTTATTTCTTATTTTAATCAATAGCGGCTCTTTGTAATTTTTGTCCTCATCAAAATAGCCATAACCGTATCCGTATCCATAGCCATAACCATATCCCTGCTTTATAATATAATCATTATATACAAGACCAAGGTTTTCAATCTCATTATTATGATATTTTTCCGTAATCATTTTAAGCATATACTTTTCAGTATATTCATGACGCACCACATAGATGTTAGTATCAGAATATTTCATCAATTCATATGAGTCTGCGACAAGCCCTACCGGCGGGGAATCGATAATGATAAAATCATAAATCTCCCTTAACTCTTCAATGAATTTAATATTCTTTTTACTCATTAACAGTTCTGACGGGTTCGGAGGAATTGGCCCTGAAGTAGCAACATCAAGATTTGGAATTGTTGTTTTATTGATAATCTGGTCAATGGAAACTTCGCCTGTAAGATAATTCGAAATTCCATATTTATTATCAATTTTGAAATCACCGAATATTTTTGGTTTTCTTAGGTCCATTCCCAAAAGAATAGTCTTTTTATCACTTAAACCAAGAACTGAAGCAAGGTTAATTGAAACATATGTTTTACCTTCCCCTCCAATCGATGAAGTAATTAAAACAACTTTACTTTTTTCATTTTCATCAGACAAAAATCGCATATTCGCCCTTATTCCTCTAAATGCTTCAGAAACTGAAGACTTAGGCTGATCAAGCACGGTAAGCATATTCTCATTATTATTATTACCTACCACTCCAAGCAATGGAATTTTGGTAGCACTCAATAACTCTTTAATATTTCTTATTTTATTATCCAGCAATTCTCCGATTAAAATAAACAAAAACGGCAGAAGTAATAAACCTCCCATAATGACCAGCTTCGTTCCTTTTACATTGGGCCCGATAGGAGACTGTCCTACATTTTTGGCAGGGTCAATAACAGATATATCAGATTGATTCGTCGCCATCCTCATCTTAGTTTCATTCTGCCTTCCCAGTAAACTATTATAAGTGGCTTCAATCATATTGTACCCTCTTTCTGCATCCAAATACTTTCTTTCCTTTTCAGGGTAAGCATCAAGATCCGCATTAGCTTCAGCTACCTGTTGATTAATCTTATTGATTTCAACATTAAATCCATTATAGTAATTGCTCAAAGAGTTGGAAGAGCTCAATTTTGCATCACTGATCAACCTGTTGATTTCTTTCATAGGTTCTGAATTTGGCGTATAAATCGTAGCCATTTCTCTCCTTTTAAGATACAATGCTTTAAGTTCCGAAACTGAAGCCGTAAACATTCCGTCTTCGAATCCTGCAGCATTTGTACTGATCATTTTATCAAAATTCTGGTTCTCCAGTGTGTTCTTAATAAGATTAAGGGAGTTAATTTTACTGGTCAGGTCCGCCTTTTTTGCTTCCAATTCCTTAATCTTCGTCAGAGATTTTTCATCTCTATCTTTAATGTCGTAGAGCTTTTCCGAAGTTTTTAAATAGTTGAGAACAGTAGCACTTGAATCCAGTTTCTTTCTTACTCCTGTAAGATTATCCTGAAGATAGGTTTCCGTATTTTTATCGACGGTCATTTTATCAAGCATCCTTTTCTTCTGTAACTCACTTACAGACTTGTTAAGGAAATTTACAGTTCCATTAAGATTGAAACCTGTTTTTGTAATGATCATAATAGAATTGATCTCCTTATCAAACTCTACTCCGATGGTTGATACAATCTCATTAACGGACTGATTGACAGAACTAAGATTAACAATAATATTATCCAGTTTAATATTTGGGGTTATTGGATTCTGAAGCAATCTAAATTTTATATTAGGTGCTGTGAACCATTCTCCTACTTTAATTATTTTATTCGATGGTCTTTTAAAGCTATGAATATCCTGAAAACCCTCCACTTCATAATTATACAAATGAGTTGATTCTCCTTTATCGGGTAATACCACTTCATAAGTATTTCCTCCTTTTGGCATCAGTGTAATAGGATAATTAATCTGTTGTAGGTGTTTCTTATCAATCTGCACAAAGACCGGTGAATCGTCTTTATCCAGATAAGTAGATTTTATAGATCCTTTTGTAGAATAGTTAACAAAAAGATCAAGCTCCTTTACAAGAAATTCATTGTGTGATCTTGACAAAAGCATTTTTTTCAAATAAATCCCGTCTTGATTTCCTCCCTGTCCCCAAATAAAGTTAATTGACTGGTTAGGAGTAAAGTAGCTGGAAGTATTATTAGACACACTTAAAGAAAGGTTTGAAGCATAAATACTCTGTGCATAATATTTACCATACATCCATGAGATACAGTAGCCAATAAACAGCATTAAAACAAACCAATACCAGTTCTTTAATATCCTTCTTAAAAAGTGCTCAACATCAAACAATTCAAAAGAACCGGTTTTATCTTTTTGAGAATTATTCTTCTCAACGTTAGTTTCTTTTCCTGGAATCATGATATTAAAGTCTTGTTAGGATTAAATAAACTGACAACGCTGTAGTAATTAATGAAATTCCTGTTGTGATCGTCTGTACAGGGTCTTTTCCCAATCCATTCAAGCTTTTTCCTCTGGTATTAAGATAGATTTCATCACCATTTTGCACATAATAATATGGTGAATTCATTACATCTTCCCGGGTTAAATCTATTTTCGCAATTTTAATTCCTTCCGGTAATTTTCTGTGGATAACAATTGTTTTTCTATCTACACTCTTATTTAAACCTCCATTAATTGCCAGTGCTTCGGTAATGGTAAGCGTATTTTTGTGAGCCACTTTTTCTCCCGTAATAGCAACAGCTTCCGTGTCTCCAAGAATATAATAAGTTATCCCGTCCGTATTTAATCTCACCTGAGACTTTCCATCCTGGAAATTTTCATTTACTTTCTCCTGGATCTCTTTGGTGATATCTTCGATAGTACGTCCTTCTGCTTTGATGTAACCGATTCCAAAAACATTAATATCTCCATTGGAATCCACTTTTAAACCATTAAAATAGAAATTGGTATTTCCTCCGCCTCCACTTCCTCCACTTCCGCTTCCAACACGTCCTAAAGTTCCTATAGTTGTGGGATTAACCCCGGGAGCAACTGTACTACCGGAAGTATTTAAAGTAGAATAAAACTGCGCTGCATCGCCCTTTGGAGTAGTAACAATATTGAGATTCAGTATATCGTTCTTCGTGATCCTGTATACGGGAATGTTGTAAGGAACAAGACCTTCCTCATTGATCACAAGATTTTCATTAGGCTGCATATATCTTACATCTTTTTTTGTGATACAAGATGTAATGAAAAAAGGCAGGATTAAAAGGGATAAATATTTAAAATTTCTTATCATAATCAAATGTTGTTTACAAAAATAAAAATTTAATTGTTACTTCCTATTATTTCTTATCCGATAAATAAAATCCGGCAAATAAGCACCAGTAAAGCCCAGCACAAGTATCACCAATAACAACAAATTTACATTTATATGTCTTAAAAAATAAGCCACCATTACTATAAAAAGATAATAGACGACAATATAAAAACCCGATCTTCTATGGGTAAAGTCAAGCTTCAGAAGCTTATGGTGTATATGATTCTTATCCGCATCAAAGGGAGATTTTTTATTCCAAAGTCTTACAAAGATGACATTCAAAGTATCTACAATAGGTAAAATCAATATGGCTACAGCTATCGCCGGAGCTGACTGTAAGTGATACCTTGGAATATCCGGAAGCTTTTTATCTATAAATATATCGATAAAACAGATGCTTGTAAATGCCAATAAAAATCCTAACAACATAGATCCGGTATCTCCCATGAATATCTTATTGGTCCTGTAATTCGAGAGGTTATAGTATAAAAAAGCCAAAACAGCCCCAATGATAACAACGGACAATACGACCAGAGGATAATTATATTCTCCTAATCTATAATAACTTATCCCAAACAATGCACTGCATATCACTGAATACCCTCCAGCGAGTCCGTCAATACCATCAATGAGATTAAATGCATTAATAAGAACAATAAAAGTAATGACACTAAATATAACACTTACAACATACTCAAGTTCATAAATGCCAAAGATCCCAAAGAGATTTCTGATTCTTATATCAGATCCTATAACGATAAGCGTGGATACCACAATCTGGGCAACAAGCTTTTTGTAAGCTCTCATCACTACAATATCGTCCATTACTCCTACATAAAGGAGAATGAGCAATGAAGCAAATAAAAACTTATACAGATCAAAAAGTTCATAGGCAAAAATAGAAGTACAAATACCTATAGAATAGAAAATAGCAATTCCTCCAAGATTGGGAATTTTTCTCAAGTGTGAACTTCTTACCCCCGGCTCATCCATCAGATTTTTTCTTCTAGAAATTTTAATAATGGTTGGGATAGAGAAAAACGTGATTAAAAAAGAAAACAAGAATCCAAATCCTATTTTTACATAAAAAATAGAAATATCCATCTCGCTTAAGAACAATTCAAAATTCTTCATTTTTTCCTATTTAAGTACTTTCATTATGCTTTAGCACTCATTACTTAAGATCTGCTAAATAGTATCTATGAAATTTGTAATATATCGAAATGACAGTACTTACATTTGTGTTTAAATCAACTTTCTTATCAATTTTTTTTGCCCTGCAAAAAACAATAGATAAAATATCTTTTTTTTCAGTGGCAAATATAAAATATAATTCTTACCAAAACGACTATAGAACAATATATCTTTAATTTTAATATTCCTTTCCTCTATAAAATTTTTCAGCTGATCAGCCATATCATAAAAAACTTTATCATCTTTTACAAACGCCAGATAGGCCAAAAAACTATATACTCCCTCTAAAATCTGGAAGTTTTTCAGTTCCTCTTTTTTTGTTGAATAGGATGATGTTTTAAATTCAGATTCTACATCTTTTACTGCTTTGAGGATATCCAATCCTTTTTCAGTATGTGTTTTAGTGATAGAATCATTTCTTTCCAAATAGTGATAATGAAAGTTTTGCGTCTGTGCTACAATCTTACACTTGAGTAAAAGTTGTGGAATGAGCTGAATGTCTTCAAAATGCACCCCTCTTTTGAACCTTTTATCATTAAAAAGTTCCTTCCGGAACAACTTGTTGCATGCAAAATAGCTGAGATCAGAAAAAACAGAAAAGTTTTTCTCCAAATCAATTTTTTCCGGCATATTAGGAATTTGAGTAAGCTTTTGGGTAACAATTCCCGACTCGTCCACTTTTTGAATATTACAGATGACCATTTCGGCATTATGCTTTTCCGCAAGGTTAAACATTTCTTCAAACATGGTTTTTCCGACATAATCATCACTATCCACAAAACCAATATAATCTCCCGTCGCCCGATCGATGGCAAAATTCCGGGCATCGCTTAAACCTCCATTTTCTTTCTTCCAAACTTTTAGTCTTTCCGGAAAACGCTGGCCATATTCCTGTGCAATCAATCCAGAATTATCACTGCTACCATCGTCCACAACGATAATTTCAATTTCCTGCAGACTTTGATTAACCAAAGAGTCGAGACATTTAGCCAAATAATTTTCAACATTATAAACAGGAACTATGATAGAAACTTTTGAGGGAACAGTATTCATTATAAATTAAATTTTCGTCAGCCTTACATTCAACCAGCCTTTCTTTGCTTCGTCAAAATCTTTTCTTGAACAAGGAATACAACTCTCAATATTCTCATCATCTCCAAAATACCACAGATTACTAAACGTGTCACGCTTAAATGTATATTGGCTATCATCGATCAAGACATAAAAAATTTCGTAGTGCCTTTCTTTTGGGTGTGATCTTTGGATATTGATTCCTTCTATCAGATACCAGATCATCTGTGCCAACAATTGATGATTCAACTGGCTTTCCGAATATATGTTATAATTAAAAATTCCGACAGACTTCAAATTTTCACTCAACCCAATTTCCTTCATGTAAGCGCAAATTTCCCGTCTATTTAGTCCATTCACCTGTGGATTTATTGAAAAAGGTTCTCCAAAACTTTCAATTGCATCACAATTGAGAGTCACCAAATCAGCTTTTCTGAAGAAGGGTTCTGTTTTTTCCGTAGAATTCATCATTTCTGCCAGACGGACAATATCAAACTCAACTTCTTTAATCAGCTTTACAGAATCTACTTCATTCAGGTGCTTCTGATATCCCAGGTGGTGGTAATTCTTAATCGAAAAATTCTTAGCACCCAAAATTTTGCTTAGAAAAGTATGCTCATTGATATGCTCACCCTGTTTAAGAGAAATGACATTACTGATCTGTGTATAATTGATATTTTTTTGATGAAAATTCAATCCTGAAAATAAAGAAAAGGCGAAATCATTAGAACCTCCGATAATGACAGGAATTGCTCTTTTATAGTGACAGGCAGAAAGAACCTCCTGTAAGATATAATGGGAATCCTGAACAGATTTACCGGAAACAAGGTCTCCAAGATCAACGATGGGAATTTCAAAATCCAACTGTGATAATTTATAAAATTCCTTTCTTACAGAGGTAAAATCCTGTACTTCAGCATCGCCACCTGATCCTCTGTAATCTGATACGAAAAGCAAAACAATACTGTCTTCTTTTATTTCTTTGGTAATCTGGTTTCCAATCTGCCAATTCTCAGTTTTGAAATTCCTAGGGGCAATTATAAAATCTTCAAAATTCATTCTCTCTAATTAAGTCTTAAAAACCAAAAATATTAAAATAAAATCATTTAATGGTCATAAAAAAAGCCATTAACACTGTTTGTTAATGGCTTTGTAATATCATTACTTTTTATTTCTTTTTTGTGGCAGTCGCTTTTTTCTTGGCTGCCGGCTTTTTTTTCTCGGCAAAAGCATTTTTATCCTGGGCAGTAATCCACTTTTTCACCTCATCCAATGAAACTTCTTTCAGTTCTTTAGCATCATATTTTGTGTCATCTTTTTTCTTTGGAATTTTGAACATGCTCTTTCCAAACTTAATAAATGGTCCCCATCTTCCATTTTCAATAGATATTTTTTCTTTCTCCCACTGCTGAATATATCTGTTTGCTTCTTTCTCCAGTTTAGAATCAATTAATTCATTAATGTCGCTTTGAGAAAGATTATCGAAATCATACTTTTTAGGAACGTTTACAAAAATACTCTGATATTTGATAAAAGGGCCAAACCTTCCTGTTCCTTTGGTCACCGGCTCTCCCTTGTAGGTTGCAATAGGAGCATCAGCTTTTTTCTTTTCTCCTATAATTTCTTCAGCCCTGTTCTGATCTACAGAAAGCGGATCCTCTCCTTTTGGAATACTGATATACGTTTCACCCCACTTTACATAAGGACCGAATCTCCCCACACCTACTGAAACGGATTGGCCTTCATAATCTTTCAGATCAAAAGGCAGCTTGAATAGTTCCAATGCTTCTTCAAGCGTAATGGTTGCAATATTCTGCCCACTCATTAGCGATGCAAAAGTAGGCTTTTCTTCATCTTCAGTCTCCCCTATCTGGATCATAGCTCCAAATCTTCCAATTCTGGCATGAACATTTTTACCTGTTTTTGGATCAACACCCAACAGCCTATCCCCATTTGCACGGTCTGCATTTTCTTCTACATCTTCAATTCTTGGATGGAATTTGGAATAAAAATCCGTCATCATCTCCTTCCATTTCTGATCTCCGTTTGCAATTTCATCGAAACTTTCTTCAACTCTTGCCGTGAATCCGTAATCAAGAATTTCTTTAAAATGATCAATAAGAAAGTCATTGACTACCTCACCAATATCTGTAGGAACAAATTTATTTTTATCACCTCCGAATTTCTCGTCGAGTACTACCTTTTTAATTTTATCTTTTACCAAAGACATTTTCACCACTTCACGAATCTGTGGCTCAATCTCACGCTTATCAACATACTCACGGTTCTGGATGGTCTGAATGGTAGGCGCATACGTGGAAGGACGGCCTATTCCCAATTCTTCAAGCTTTCTTACCAATCCTGCTTCTGTATATCTTGCGCTGGGTCTGGTGAACTTTTCAGTTGCCGTAATTGATTTATAACTTAAAACTTCTCCTACTTTTACTTTCGGAAGTAATTTCTCATTATTTTCCTCGTCGTCATCTTCCGTTTTTACAATACCGTAAGCTTTAAGGAAACCATCAAAAATAATAACCTCACCCTGAGCTTCAAAATGCTGAGGCAAGCTCGCATTACCTATTTCAATGACCGTTTTTTCAATTTTAGCATTAGCCATCTGAGAGGCCAGCGTTCTTCTGTATATTAATTGATATAATCTGTTTAATTGAGCATCCCCAATACTTTTTACTGCGAAATCAGTCGGTCGTATCGCTTCGTGAGCCTCCTGTGCTGAAGCCGACTTTGTCGTATAATTTCTCGGAGCGGAATATTCTGCACCGTATTCAGATATAATCTGTCTTTTTGATCCTTCGATTGCTTCCTGAGAAAGATTCACGGAATCTGTTCTCATATAGGTAATGTATCCTTCTTCATACAGTCTTTGTGCAAGACGCATAGTGTTTGTTACATTATAACCTAATCTGGAAGAAGCTTCCTGCTGTAATGTAGAAGTAGTAAAAGGAGCAGATGCGGAACGCGTTCCAGGCTTTGTTTCAACATTCAGAACTTTAAACTCTGTTGTTTTTGCCTTTTCCAAAAATTTTTCAGCTTCTTCTTCTTTTTCGAAATCTTTTTTAAGTTTCGCAGCGATTTCCTGATCTTCTTTATTCAGGAAAATCCCGTCAAGCTTAAAGCTTGCTTTAGGATTGAAAGCTCGTATTTCTTTTTCTCTTTCAACAATTAATCTTACGGCTACAGACTGCACTCTACCCGCTGATAATCCCGGTTTTACTTTTTTCCAAAGAACAGGAGACATTTCAAAACCTACGATTCTGTCAAGGACTCTTCTTGCCTGTTGTGCATTAACCAGATTCTGATCGATATCTCTCGGGTTATCAATTGCTTTTAGAATAGCATTTTTAGTAATTTCATGAAAAACAATACGTTTTCTGTTTTCCGGCTTAAGCTTTAATTCATCTGCCAAATGCCATGCAATGGCTTCTCCTTCACGATCCTCATCGGAAGCAAGCCAAACAATTTCAGCTTTTTTAACAGCAGATTTTAATTCTGTTACCAATTTCTTTTTGTCAGCAGAAACTTCGTAATCAGGACTGAATGTCTCAAGGTCTATACCCATCCCTTTTTTAGGTAAATCCCGGATATGTCCGAAACTGGATTTCACCTCAAAATCCTTTCCTAAATATTTCTGAATAGTTTTTGCTTTTGCCGGGGACTCTACAATTACTAAATTTTTCGACATTCTAAAATTTTTGCAAAAGTAAAGCTTTTTTATTACATAGGTTTTGCAATACTTGTTTAATTTAAAAATGAAATGACTTTACAGGGCATTTATATACTGGTTTTATTCTTTTCAATCAAGTGATTGACTTAAAATTAATTTAGTAAAACACATCTTAATAGAATTTTTCACCTATTATTATAAGATCGGTAAATAAAGTAGTAAAAAATAAGCTGTCTCGTGATTGAAACAGCCTATTTATATTTAAATTTTTATTCTTTTATAAGCTTAATAATCTTATCCGAATTATTTATCCGGATCAAATATATTCCTGATGTCAATGCAGATAGATTAGTCTTATCATTTTCAAATTTTCCGGACATGATCAGTTGTCCCGACATATTATATATCTGATAATAATATCCTCCGGTAGTCTCCGGTGCCTTGATATGAAGTTCACTTTTTACCGGATTAGGAAAAACAGAGACCTGCTCTTTTCCCATAATATCCAAAAACTCATCTTTATTTAAAGGTGTTGCAGCTTTTGTCGCTGACAAAGATGTAATCTGAAGTTTTGTAATTACCCCTTCTTCATTTCCGTCTTCATCATATTTAACCTTTACACAACGACAGCTCATTCCAAAATAAGGGTCGTTATTATCATGAAAAGCCATAATACGGTTTGAAGAGGAAGCTGCATCGAATAACATATTTACAGAACGCCCCGTATAATTCGACGCCAATGCACCGGTCCAGAATCCGGGATATTGATAATTAAGGACGTTATAAGTTCCCTGGGCAGATTGATTCCCTGTAACACTTCTGAAACCTCTGGATCCGGAATTAGGATAATTGCCGACAGGATATGCTGACTGATTGAACATATAGCCAATCGTAGTTGTCGTGCTTGGATTTCTGACTCTCACTCCCTGATAATCGTTAACTATACTATACATGGTTGCAACATTTTTATCCTTTTTATACCATGGAGTCATTCCAAAATCTTTACCGGAAACAATTGCAACACCAGACACATCAGGAATTCTCCAGCCTTCCGGACAAGGATCAAACGGTGATTTCACACCTCCTCTTCCCCATCTGTCCGGCGCCAGATTCGGTTCAGTAGATAGCCAATCCGTTCCATTTGTATAATTAGGTGTACTGCTATTATAGGGAGCAAAAGTACTTGGAATCATATATACTAAAGGATTTCTAACAGAATAAGACAAGATTTTCGAAATTTTGTCAGACACCTTATCTGTATCCAGGAGATTTGCATTCGCAGCATAAGTATTATAAGGAACAATATAACTTCCGGACATATTATTATAAGTAGACGCAGCAAGGGTAGTATAACTAATCGTTCCGGTTGCTAAAACATTCCCAAGAAACACATTGTATGACCCTCTGTTATCAGCATACTGGAATGTTGGAATAGGATCTTTTCTTCCCCACTGATAATGAAGCCCAGTGGATGCCCTGATTCTGGATAATTCCGCAGAGGTAGGGGTAAGATTATTTACAACCATCGGAAATGCATCCGTTGCCCCCAGATTTCTGTCCATAAATTCGGTCCGGAAGGGAATATCTGCTTTATCTACATAATTGACATAATTGGTGGCATTTCCGGCCGGCAATTCTGTTGTATATTGAAGACTGTTCACGGGCGTGTCAGTAACCCAAATATGCCAGCTCCAGTAAACAGGATTAGTGATATTGCCATTATGAAGAGTAACCACCGCATTTCCACTTTGATTGGGATTAATTGCAACTACAATTTTAGACCCGCTTAAACCGCCCAGCGACGCAGGAGAGGGATTAGCTATTGATACATTACTAATTAAACTTGTATTAGTTGTCCAAAGTACATTTACCTTAAGGTTGTTATAATTGGAAGGATCAAGAATCTCCTGATTATTAAGAAGCTGACTTTGAACTGAAAATGCTTTACTCACTGGAATCTCTATGGTAGATACAGTCGTCGCCTTAACGATCTGATAAGTATTCGGATTATTTAACCCTTCAAGATATTCATTGGAAATGTTTAAAAATTCAGTAGGAAAATCATAATTATCCACCACATACAAAGGATCTTTTACGCAACGGCATCCATTAGCTTCTGAAGTATTCATTGTTGCTAACGGCACATATTGAAATCTACCTTTTATCGTAGGGAAATTTGAATCCGGAATGTCAGGCTGGGCTTTATCCGGAATCATATATAAGCCTCTTGCAACAGTAGCAGGAGTAGCATCAAACTGTCTGGCCATCGTCGCAGTCCATATGTTGGTATGGTGCTGGTCCGCATATTGTCCGGCCTGTGTTTCAATAGCTACCTGCCCCGTTCCGGGAAACAATCCCATATCGTAACCTCCGACCTGAGAAAGGTCAAATCCGATATTGGGATACAATTTAATACCCTTCATAAATAAAGGCATATTCATATCAGTGGGTTTTATAATATGGTAGCCATTGGATTCAAAAGCATTTTTTCCCATATTAGTTCTTACTCCAAAGGGAGAAAAATCGGTCCTGATATCATCCACATAATTTGCTGAGGCAAGATTAGCAACCAAAACCGATGGAATCCGCCATCCGTTGGGACAAGGATCATAAGATGACTTATCACGGTACGGTTGAGCTGAATCATCAGTGGTATAAGTTGCGTTTATTTTCCCCTGTGAATTGTCTGACCATAGATTAAGCTCAGATAACTGGTAGTCTTTAAAATTAGAGGATTTTCCAAACCAGTTAACCATCAGATTAGCATTGTTATTATAATATGCGGGACCAGAGTTATCATCTTTATTCACATAGATAAGACTCAAAGGATTTTTTACAGAAAGCTTGATATTATTGGTCACTTCAGCATTGGATAATAAAACAAACTTCCTGAGATCATCAATTTTAATGGCATTAGTAAAATTTTTTGCTCCCCGGTGCCTTATTCTTCCGATAGATCCTGATACTTCATAGAAATCATTACCCCTGTATACCAGAGAGGGTATCGGGTCTTTTCTACCCCATTGATAGAGTAAGCCTAAATTTCTGTTCCATTCTGTTCCTGTGATCGTTCCGTTTACAGAGCCTAAATCCCTATCCATCCACCTCCAGTCAGAATCAGGGATCTGTTCAATCACTCCATCGTTCCTCTGTCTTTTAATTGTTTCAAAACTTTTATAGGCAGATCCGTTAGTGGGATCATCAGTAACCCATACATGCCATGACCAAAAAATTTCGCCATTTATTCTAAATGCTATTACAGCATTTCCCTCTTTTGATTTATTTACAGGAACTTTAATTTTGGCATTCTGCCCCGTATCAAGTACTTCAAGAGCGTAATTACCTCCACTTATTATTAGCCCAGGAACATCCTCCCATAATACATCAGCCGTTAATTTTCCTTCGGGAATACCTTCACTTCCTAAATATTTATCATCTTCCCACATGGCATAGGCTTTTCTGACCGGTATAAGCAGACCGGCATATTCCTGGTTAGGATCAAAAATATAACTATTGGGCGCCTTAGTCCAATCTAAGGCAAGTGGGTTTACTTTACTTTTTACATTAAGCTGGGATGAAAAACTTTGGGTATCAGCAGAATTGATCACTCTTTGATCATAGTTTTGTGGTATCCTGACCAAAGAATCGTTAACTTTTGTGTAGTGATCACCTGGCCACTCATCATCTTTATCATATCTATACCCATTGCTACAATAGGCACTCACTGACACAAGGCAAAAAATTGCCGTCATTTTTTTTAGTATACTGTTTCTCATATCCTTAGGTTTGGTGTAGAAACACCAATACAAATTTTAAGCCCGCATCAATAAATAGTGATTTATATTATAAATATATATTTAATAAGTTAATTATTATATAAATACTATTAAATAAAACAATTATTTATAGATATTCTATTTTGATTAAAACAGCACAAAACTACAATATTATTGTATTGAATTTTAAATTTGTGGTATATTAAGTTCACAAATAATAAGGCAAAATACAGCCTGGAGCGTAAAGAAACGAGCATTGATAAGGGATAACAGAAAAAAGACGCATCTTTAAAGTGCGCCTTTTTGTCAATACATTTACTTTATTGTTAAGGTAAAATATGATTTTTATAGAGGTCAATGGTGAACCTACCTGCAATAATATTTCTGAAACTGGAAAATACCACGAAGTTGAATATGGTCAATGCAATGATAAAGGAATATATTAATCTCTTTTTATTAGCCGAAACAACATACATTGCATTAGGAATCAATACAAATGAGAAACCAATAAACGCTCCCGCAAGCCTGGATGAGAACACCGGATTGTTTCTGAATATGAAATAAAAACAGATTCCAATGACAGCATAGTTCCTGTGATATTCATAATATGGATATTTTTCCTTCATGGGAGTATCAAATGCAAATAAAAAGAATGTGAGAATTGCCATTAACGCTTCGGGAATACCAAATCCCCCATTTAATCTTTGCGCCGTCTCATCCACATATCCGTTAAAACCTTCCACAAGCATACTATCGGAGGCAATATTACTCAAAAAGTTACCAAAAACCTTATACACTTCGAATGGAGACAAAAAGATCGAAACAATAATAGACACCAGCATCATTGTTTTATTTAAAGGTATGCGTGCAACCCAATACATGGGTAGAAATATATAACATACATTATGAATCCCTGAAGCTATGAATACAAAGAATAAATAATGCCATAATTTTCTTTCTTTGATATACCTGATTGCGAAGTATATAATAAAGGTTCCAAGATTCTGCCTGATCTGTCCACTTTCTCCAATGAAGAAATTGGGAATAAACATAAACAGCGTAAAAGTAAATGGATAAAAAGTATTGTCTTCTGTATATTTTATCTTAAAAAATATAGCAAAAATAGCAATAACGAGTGTCAACATATAAAACGGAGCATTGAACACATTAAGCATGATCTTATTGATCAACGCATATAACCATTCTATATCAACATTCTCTGAACCTTCTATGTGAAGGGCTTTTAAAAAGATACTCCAATATTCTTTTGTATCTGAATAGATATAAATTCCTCTATAACTCCCATAATCCGGCCCAACGCTATCTCTGAGCCCGGCAATAATAATCAGGTAAACCCCTAAAAACCAAAACCACTTTTTATCAACTTTATTTCCAAAGACCTCCTGCACGCTAAAAATAAGCATGTAGATCATCGCAATGATGTAATATGGATGCAATAAACTCATGAGAGGATCAGGGAATTTTTAAATTGATGATAAGCCACTACAATCCCTGTCAGAATAAGTGGAAGGAAAAGCCTCACCTCCCAGTAAAGTCCCACCATGGTAATCATAGCAAGATAAGGCAATGAGAAAAATAAATACTTTTTAAATATCGTTTTATTGTCAGCAGATACGCCCAACAGGTATACAAAATACAAGACTATGGATCCAAATAACAGCCCCGCCAGATTGAACGGGCTTTCGAAGTTCCTGTTGATATAAAAGCCTTCTACAAAAGTGGTTTCCTGAACAACAATCATTCTCAATCCTAAATAGGCTGTTAAAAAAGAGATCACCAGAGGAATCGTTTTTGCGACCATTGTATAATTTCCTTTTCTGAGATCATCCATATCCAGGAAGAGCGCAGCAAAAAAAGCAATATTCAGACAAGCTGTCTCCCTAACGAACGTCGAAAGAAATATTAAAGCAATTAAAATATAAAAATATGCCGTCTTATTTGTATGAAAATATTTTAATGTTAAAAACACTCCTGTCAGATAACAAAAAAGTGCCATCATATCACAATTTGTAGGTGCATATTGCGTGATTACAATAAAAAACACGGCCAGCAGATGAATAACTCTTTTTAGATTGATGTTTACAAGAAGTGAAACCGGCTTCATGGAAAGTAGTTTATTAAAAACAACGGAAGAAAGAATAAAGAAGAAACTGTTCATCAGAAAAAGACCATGATAAAATGCAGTTCCGTTTTTATGGAGAAATTTCCGAAAAAAGCCCAGATAATTTTCAATAATATATCCCACAATGTCCGTAAGATACAAACTGAGATAGTTGGGAAGTACCCGATAAGCATAGACCGATGAAAACAAATAATCGGGCGGCCTTTCTGCTGTTTTCAATCTTGTGTAGGAAGACTCAAATCCATAATAGGACATTGAGAACAGCAAAACCGGAAGTATTATCGTAAATAAAAATCCGTTTATTTTTTCATCAAATATTTTCAACATATCAAAACAGCTTTTTATTCAGAATAATTTTGTTTTAAAATATATTATTAGGAGGGACATTTGCAAAAGTATAAGTTTTTTTTATTTTACCTAAACATTTTATTGATTTTAAAATAAACTTACGGGGTAAAAGTTTTGAACTAATACTTAAAAAATTAAATTTGCAAACTTGATTTTTTAATGCGATGCATCGTTTTTTTATATTTTTATACTATTTAATCTCCAAAAACAGAGTTCTATCTGCATTATTTGCAGTGGGAATTGCTTTGGTTTGCCTGTTTTTTGCATCAAAAATAAATTTCGAGGAAGACATCAATCAGATCATTCCTAAAAGTGAAAAATCTGATCTTACTGCAAAAATTCTTAAACAACTTAATTTTTCAGATAAGATCATCGTCATCATTGAGAATAAATCTTCGGAGGATAATTTTCAGCTTTCTGAAACCGCCAATACTTTTCTGGAAAAAATTTCTCCTTTACAAAAGTATGTCGGAGCGATTCAGGGAAAGGTAAATGACAGTGAAATTTCCGAGACTTTTGATTTTGTAAATCAAAACCTCCCTTTGTTTTTAGATGAAAATGACTATAAAGAAATCAACAGGAAGATTCAGAAAGACAGCATTGCAAAACAGGTAGAAAACAATTACATTTCTCTTGCTTCCCCAACAAGCCTGGTGACAAAAGAATTTATAAAAAAAGATCCTCTCGGAATTACTTTTTTAGGCATTAAAAAATTGAATGCACTTAACGTCAGCAAAGATTTTAAGCTGGAGGATAATTTTATTGTAACGAAAGACGGAAAAAATTTATTACTTTTTATTGATCCTAAAAACAAAAGTAACGATACTAAAAACAATGAATTTTTTGTAGACCAGCTCAACAAAATAAAGGATGATCTTAATAAAGAATTTAAAGGAAAAACAGAAATCAGCTACTTTGGTTCACCCGTAATTGCGGTTGCAAATGCTGAACAGATAAAAAAGGACATTCAGAATACAGTAATGATTTCCATGACTGTACTGCTGATCCTGCTTATTTATTATTTCAGGAATTTCTTCACTCCGATTATTGTTTTTCTTCCTACGGTATTTTCTGTTCTGCTGGCACTGCTTATATTATATTTTATTAAGGATAAGATCTCAGCAATTTCATTAAGTGTCGGAGCAATCCTTATCGGAATTACAATAGATTATGCCTTGCATATTCTTACACACTATAAACACAATAATAATATTGAAGAGCTCTATAAAGAAATTACCCAACCTATTATTTTAAGCAGTGCTACCACTGCGGTTTCATTCTTATGTCTTGTCTTCGTAAGATCGGAAGCCTTAAAGGATCTGGGACTATTTGCTTCCATAACGGTAATGCTTTCTTCCATTTCAGCCCTGATTATTGTTCCCCAACTATACCACACTAAAGAAAAAGGGAAAAAAGCAAGCACAAATTTCATTGACAGGATCGGCTTTTATCCCTATGAAAAGAACAAACCCCTAATTATAGGATGCTCCCTGGTCATTATTGCCTGCTTATTTGGATTCAGGCACGTGGGTTTTAATGAAGACATTGGAGATCTAAATTACATTCCAAAGGATCTGAAAATAAGTGAAGCAAAATTACAGAAGCTTTCAGATATTACTTCAAAATCAATCTACACCATTTCCTATGGTAATTCTGAAGAAGAAGCATTAACCCGAAACACCCAACTGAACCAATTTCTGGAAAAAGAAAAAAAGGAAGGAAAAATCCTGAGCTATAATTCTCTGGGCAATGTAGTCCTGTCTGAAAAGGATCAGCAAAAAAAGATTGAAAACTGGAAAAAATTCTGGAACGACCAAAAGAAAAATCAAACGGTTTCAGAATTGGTAAGCAATGGAAACAAATTTGGATTTAATAGTTCAGCTTTTAAGCAATTTACAGAACTTTTAAACAAAAACTACTCCACCCGCAGCATTGAGGATTATGAAAAAATAAAAGCATTACAGGTATCTGAATTTTTAAGCAATGAAAAAGGATTTTATACTATTTCCAATATTATAAAAGTGGATGAAACTAAAAGAGATGCCTTTATCAGAGATGTAGAAAAAAAGCAGGATGTTCTTGCTATTGACCGCCAGCAAATGAATGAGAATTTTCTGGGATTATTGAAAAGAGATTTCAACACCCTGATCAATTATTCACTACTCGCCATCATCCTTACTATTATTGTCTTTTTCAGAAATTTTGAACTCACTGTCCTTACCATGTTCCCTATTGTATTAACAGGAGTGGTTACAGCCGGCATTCTTTATTTCTTAGGGCTGGAACTCAATATTTTCAGTACTGTAGTCTGTACCCTCATCTTTGGAGTCGGAGACGATTTCAGCATCTTTCTGACAAAGGCTATGCAAAAGGAACATACTACAGGTAAAAATGAACTTCCTACTTATAGGATCTCAATCATTTTAGCTGTTTTCACCACTATTTTATCGATCGGCTCATTGATTTTTGCCAAGCATCCGGCATTACACTCTTTGGCACTGGTGGCTTTAATAGGAATGTTTTCGGTTATTATCATTACTTCTACTTTGTATCCGTTCTGGTTCAGACTTTTAATTATTAACAGAGCAAAAAAGGGACTTTCTCCTATTACTTTTAGATTATTCCTTCACTCCGTGGTATCGTTTGCCTACTATGGGCTGGGAGGATTTCTTTTTTCCTTGTTTGGAGCTTTTTTTGTTAAAAATGCCAGGGGAAATACACTCAGGTATATCAAAATATTCATTGCCCGGTTTTTAACTTCTGTTTTATATAGTAATCCATTTGTAAAAAAGACGGTGATAAAAAATCCTGAAGAAGATTTCAGTAAACCTGCTATTATTATTGCCAATCATACTTCATTCCTGGATACACTGGCTCTGGCAATGACCAATTACAAGATTGTATATCTTGTAAATGATTGGGTGTATAACTCACCTATTTTTGGAAAACTTGTAAAGGCATTAGGTTTTTATCCGGTTTCCCAAGGTATTGAAAACGGAATTGACAAATTAAAAGAAAAAGTACAACAAGGATATTCGCTGGTAGTTTTTCCGGAAGCAGAACGTTCTTATACGAATGATATTAAAAGATTTCATAAAGGAGCTTTCTACCTTTCTGAGCAATTGAATCTGGATATTTTACCCGTGTATATTCATGGTAACTCGGAAGTATTGCCAAAAGGAGACTTTATCATTTATGATGGAAGCATTACGGTAAAAGTAGGAAATCGTATCCATCAAAATGATGAAAGTTTTGGGTCCACGTATTCTGAACGAACAAAAAAAATAAACGCTTATTTCAGAGAAAAGTTTTCAAAGCTAAGAGAAGAGCTGGAGGATGAGGATTACTTTAAAAAGAAGCTGTTTCTGAGCTTTTTGTATAAGGAAAATGAGATTGTAAAACAGGTTAAAGAAGATTTCAGGATCAATAAATCTGCTTACTTTGAATTGAACAAGCATATTCCAAAAGACGCAACGCTTCTTCATATTGCAGATGACTACGGCCAGATTGATATCCTACTTTCTCTTCAACAGGCAAGCCGCAAGATATTCAGTTTGATTCCTGATATTGAAAAAAGAGAAATCGCTGATCATAATTATCTCGTTAAAAAAAGAAAAATAAACTATATATCCACAATTTCAGAGATTAATAAAAAGGTTGGTATACTTTTAGTTTCCAGTGATAACTATGCTTTAAACAGTATTGATCAGCTTCCTGATGTTATTATTTTCTTCAATATTAAAAACTTATTGTTTCAAAACGACGAATATAATTTATATTTTAGTTCAGAATCAATTAAAATCTATAAGAGATAACAGATAAATTATAAAATTATATTTTTGTAAACAATAAAAATTTCCATGCAGAAGAACATACTTGTCTTATACTATACACAAACGGGCCAATTAGAGGATATTGTAAAGAATATTGCCCAGCCTTTTGAGGATAAAAAGGACGAATATAATGTCACCTATTATAGCATTAAGCTTAAGGAAGACTTCCCTTTTCCATGGCCAGGTGATGTTTTTTTCAATACATTCCCGGAGTCTTATTTACAGATCCCAAGAGAAATACTTCCTCCGCCAGAAGAAGTATTGAATAAGAAATTCGATCTTATTATTTTCGGGTACCAGGTTTGGTATTTAACTCCCTCAATTCCAATTATCTCTTTCTTAAAAAGCGGTTATGCGGAAAACATTTTAAAAGACACTCCTGTTGTTACTGTTTCAGGGACCCGAAATATGTGGATGCTTTCGCAGGAAAAGCTTAAGGTATATTTAAAAAACTTAAATGCAAAACTGGTCGGAAACATTGCATTGGTAGACAGACATGACAATTATACCAGTGTATTGACTATTTTGCGCTGGTTGACAACTGGAAAAAAAGAAAAATCGGGAATGCTTCCGGCAGCAGGAATTTCCGATGAAGAGATTGCCGGAGCCGGAAAATACGGTAACATCATCAAAAGGCATTTCGATAATAACCACTATGATAATCTGCAACCTGAACTGGTAAAGAACGGAGCTGTAGAAATCAGACCTTTTTTAGTAAGGGTGGAAAAAGTAGGGAACAAAATCTTTACTGCATGGTCTAACCTTATTATCAGGAAAAAAGAAAAGCGACCAATGCTTATCAAATTCTTTAAGGTATATTTGATGGCAGCGATATGGATTATTTCCCCTATTGTTTTAGTTTTTCACATATTGTTGGCACCTCTTTTGAGATCTAAAAGAATGAAAGAAAAAAAATATTTACAAGGAATAAATTTAAAATAAGAGATGAACGACGTATTTATAACCAAAGCTTCAACATACTTACCCAATGATCCGGTTTCTAATGATGAGATGGAAAGCTATCTTGGCTTGGTCAATGACACCCCCTCTAAAGCAAGAGCTTTGATCTTAAGAAATAATCAGATTAAAACAAGATATTACGCTTTAGATAAAAACAGCCAACCTACCCATACCAATGCTCAGATCACAGCAAGAGCTGTAGAAGGGTTGTTTGATGAAAATTTCACGAAAGATGATATTCAGTTATTATCTTGTGGAACTACTTCTGCAGATCAGATTCAGCCTTCTCATGCTTCGATGGTTCATGGAGAGCTGAATGTGGGAAAATCTATAGAAATCAATACCTCAACAGGACTTTGTAATTCAGGAATGAATGCCTTTAATTATGGTTTTCTTTCTGTAAAAGCCGGTGTACGTGATAATGCGGTTTGTGTAGGTTCTGAGAGATTTTCGGCCTGGATGACAGCAGATAAATTCAATCACGAAGCAGAAAACCTGAAACTACTGGAGGAAAGACCTATTATTGCTTTTAAAAGAGAATTTTTAAGATGGATGCTTTCCGATGGTGCAGGTGCTTTATTATTAGAAAACAAACCAAGGGAAAACAGCATTTCTTTAAAAGTAGAATTCATCGATTTCTATTCTTATGCACATGAAATTGAAGCTTGTATGTATTCCGGCTGTGAAAAGCAAGAGGACGGAAGCTTAAAATCATGGGCAGATTATCCATCTGATGAATGGCTGAAGCAGTCTCTTTTTGCATTAAAGCAGGATACAAAGCTTCTGGATCAATATATATTAGTAAAAGGAGCAGAAAGTTTAAGAGCTTCTTTCGACAAGCACCAGCTAGACCCTCAAAAAATAGATCACGTCCTGGCACATATTTCATCCGGTTACTTTAAAAATGGGCTTAAGGAAGAATTTGCCAAAAAAGGAATGGATTTCCCATGGGAAAAATGGTATTATAACCTTTCCGAAGTAGGAAATATTGGAGCTGGCTCTATTTTCATTGCTTTAGAGGAACTGATGAATTCAGGAAAACTGAAAAAGGGAGAAAAAGTACTTCTTTGTGTTCCTGAAAGTGGAAGGTTTGCTTACTCCTGTGCATTATTAACGGTTTGCTAATGGAAATCAATCTGCCAACATCTGACAAAAGTTTTGTGGAAAGTTTAATTCCACAGAGGTTTCCTTTTGTCATGGTGAATGAATTAACTGAATACTCTGAGAATCATTTGGTCTCGGGTTTTACGATAAAAGAAGACAATATCTTCCTGCAGGGTGGAATCTTTCAGGCATCGGGATTGATCGAACATCAGGCTCAAAGCGTAGCTTTGCATACAGGCTATAAGTATTACCTTTTAGGTAAAGAAGCTCCAACGGGTTATATAGGAGCCATCAAATCTTTTGACGCGGAATCTTTACCCAAACTTGGAGATGAGCTAAAAACAGAAGTGGCAATCCTCAACGAAGTAATGGGAGTTACATTAGTTAACTGTATTACGAAACTGAACGGACTAACTATCGCAAGCTCTCAAATGAAAACTGTTGTAAAATAATAGCAATGAAAATTAAGGAAGACAATATCATCAATATCCATAACTTTTTACCTCATCGGGAACCGATGCTGATGGTGGATTATATTCTGGAATTAACAGAAGAAAATGTGATCACTTCCTTTCTGATAACAGCAGATAATATTTTTGTTCATAACAATGAACTTGTAGAAGCAGGGTTAATCGAAAATTCCGCACAAACATGCTCCTCTATTGTAGGCCAGAGTTTTTTTGAAGGGCCCGAAATAGAAACAAAAGTGATCGGATTCATTACCAATATTAAAAAAATCGACATCTTTTCATTACCGAAAGTGGGTGATACGATCATTTCGAAGGCATCGCTTATTTCCAAATATGAGAATATATGCAATATCTTCTGCGAAACTTTTAATAATGATGAATTATTGATAAGAGCTGAAATCAATCTGTTTATTCAAAAACTATCATAATAAAAAACAGACTATGAAAAAGCAGGATCTTCCACAGGACGAAAGTAATCTGAAATCAGCGAACATGACCGAAGTGGTATATGTTACCGATGAAAATGACAATTATACAACAGCAAACAGTATTGGCTGGGAAGCCAAAAAGCTTGCCCTTGACGAATCCATGGCTCTTATTAATGAGAGGATAGAAGAAGCCCGGCAAAACGTTGCTGCTCAGACCGTAAGTCCCATCATTTATTTCATGGAATTAAATAAAATGGATATGGCTGTCCTTTCTGCATATGTCGGAATGTGGCAGTGGCGGATAAAAAGACATACCAAACCAAAAGTATTTAGAACACTAAGCGATACTGTGCTGAAAAAATATGCTGATGCATTTGGGATCACAGTAGAAGAATTAAAAAATTTCAATGGAAGATAATAAGATAAAGTACATAATTGATACTGATTCTATCTTCCCTGAAATAAAAAAATATAAGGATGAAATTGAATTTTGAACACCACCAAACCGCTCATTGCGAAAACGGTGTTGCCTCTAATTTATTACTCTATAAAGGTATAAAATTAAGCGAACCTATGATTTTCGGAATAGGTTCGGGGTTATTTTTTGTGTATCTGCCTTTCCTAAAAGTAAACTTTGCACCGGGCTTTAGCTATCGTCCGATGCCAGGTGCTATTTTCAGCAAAGCAGCAAAAAGATTGGGTATTAAAATTAAAAGACAAAAATTCTCAAATCCTAAAGATGCCCAGGTAGCATTAGAAAAAAACTTAGAGAATAATATCCCTACAGGACTTCAGGTCGGGGTTTTTAACCTTACGTATTTCCCGGAAGAATATAAATTTCATTTTAATGCGCATAATCTTGTCGTTTATGGAAAGGAAGACGGAAGGTTTCTGATCAGTGACCCTGTAATGGATTACGTAACCACATTATCTGAGGCTGAACTCGAAAAAGTAAGATATGCAAAGGGAGCATTACCGCCAAAAGGCCACATGTATTATCCCGTTTATATCCCTGAAAACATCCATTTGGAAGAAGCCATAAAAAAAGGGATTAAAGACACCTGTAAAAATATGCTTGCTCCCGTGCCTCTCATAGGAGTAAAAGCCATGAGATGGGTTGCGAAAAGTATTCCCAAATGGGCCGAGAAAAAAGGAACGAAAGTGACCAATCATTATTTGGGGCAATTAATAAGAATGCAGGAAGAAATAGGAACCGGTGGTGGCGGATTCAGATTTATTTACGGAGCTTTTTTACAAGAAGCAGCAGAAATTCTTAAGAATGATCAATTAAGGGAGTTGTCAAAAGAAATTACAGCCATAGGTGATCTATGGAGAGACTTTGCTGTGGATATTGCCCGCGTTTATAAAAACAGGAATTCAAAAAGCAATATTTATCAGGAACTTTCGAAATCAATGCTTCATATAGCAGATCTTGAAGAAGCTTTCTATAAAAAACTAAGAAAAGCAATCTGATATGGCAGAGCATATTATTGAAATTAAAAATCTTTATAAAAAATACAAGAACTCTGATGAGTTTTCTGTCAATGATATTTCTTTAAATATCGACAAAAACGAAATCTATGGAATTCTTGGGCCAAACGGTGCGGGAAAAACGACCCTCATTTCCATGCTTTCGGGACTGATCAAGCCCACTTCCGGCCAGTTTACCATTAATGGTCTTTCACCACAGAAAAACAGTTTTAAAATAAAGCAGATCATTGGAATAGTTCCTCAGGAATATGCTCTTTATCCTACCCTTACTGCAAAAGAGAATTTGTTATTCTTTGGAAGCTTATATGGGCTCAAGCATAAAGCACTTCATAAAAGCATTGATGAATCCCTTGAAATTATGGGATTATCAAAATTTGCCAATAAAAAGGTAGAACAATTTTCAGGAGGTATGAAACGTCGTTGTAATCTTATTGCGGGAACACTTCACAATCCTAAAGTCCTTTTCCTGGATGAGCCTACCGTAGGAGTAGATGTACAATCCAAAAAAGTGATCATTGATTTCCTTCAGGAACTCAATAAAAACGGAACCTGTATTATTTATACCTCCCACCATCTTTCAGAAGCCGAGGAATTTTGTACAAAAATTGCCATTATCGACAGAGGGAAGATCCATGCTACAGGGACCCCGGAGGAGCTTGTTGCACAGATAGCTTCCGCCGAAAATCTGGAAGACGTTTTCATTTCATTAACCGGAAAAGAACTAAGAGATGTTGTTGTATAAATTGTGGAGAAGTTTTATTAAAGAAATCCTTTTATTAAAAAGGGATATCGGAGGGATCGTTATTATTTTTGTGATGCCTTTGCTGCTTATCGTTACTATTACATTGATTCAGGATTCGACTTTTAAAAATCTGGAAGGATCCAAAATACCAATCATTTTTATCGATAAGGACAAGTCTGACGTTTCTCAAAATATAAAAAAGGAACTGGAAAACAGCAAGACATTTCAGCTTCTGACCCATTACAACGAAAAGTCCGCTCGGGACGCCGTTTTTTCAGGCGAATATCAGATGGCCATTGTCATTCCTGAAGACTTAACCAAAAACCTCAATTCCAATATAGAATCCAAAGTTCAGACGATCGTAAGTTCTTTCGGACTGGAAACAGACTCCGCAGCTGTAAAAAAAACAGCTCCAAAGACAAAAGATATTCATTTATATTTTGATCCTGCAACCAATGCAGGCTTCAAAAACTCCGTGATGAATTCTGTGAATAAAATGATCTTTGAGATTGAAAATAAAAAAATTTACAAAGCTTTCCAGGATCAGCTCGGAACAACAGAAAACCTGGAAGAAAACAAGAATCTCATCAGCTTTAAAGAGATCACTCCATCGAAAGGCAATGTGGAGATAATCCCGAATTCTGTTCAGCATAACGTTCCTGCATGGACATTATTTGCTATCTTTTTCATTGTAGTCCCTCTTTCCATCAATCTGGTTAAAGAAAAAAGCCAGGGCACCAGTGTTAGAGCCAGAGTGAGTCCAACACCTTATTATATTCATATTCTCGGTAAAACATGTACTTATCTGATCATCTGTATGATTCAGTTTTTACTGATGGTTGCTGTAGGTATATACCTTTTCCCGTACATGAATCTTCCGGCTTTCGATGTGTCGGGAAAAATGTTCCACCTTATTGTGGTTACTTTATTTGCCGGGCTTGCCGCTATTGGGTTTGGAGTTTTATTGGGAACCATTGCAGATACTCAGGAACAGTCTGCACCTTTTGGCGCAACATCTGTTGTTGTATTGGCTGCTATTGGTGGAATCTGGGTTCCCGTGTTCCTGATGCCTGAATTTATGCAGCATATGGCCAAGTTCTCACCTATGAACTGGGGACTTAATGCGTATTACGATATTATTTTAAGAAACAGTGGAATCACCGATATAGCGAAAGAGCTTATTTTATTATTTTTATTTTATATCGCTATGGTCACAATTTCTATTTTTTACGAAAGGAAAAAAAATGCAGTCTAAAGAAAAAAATATTACCTTTTCTGAACAAGTCAGAGTAAGATTCAATGAAACAGATCCTTTGGGAATTGTCTGGCATGGTCATTATATTGTCTATTTCGAAGACGGAAGGGAAGCTTTTGGAAGAGAGCACGGACTTTCGTATCTCGACATCCAGAATGCCGGTTACCTTACTCCTATTGTAAAAAGCACATGCGAGCATTTTCTTCCCTTAAAATACGGAGAAACATTCAGGATAGAAACTACTTTTGTGAATTCAGTTGCGGCAAAACTGATCTTTACTTATGAAATATTCAATCAGGACAATAAACTGGTTTGCAAAGGCGAGACCATTCAGGTATTTTTAGATAATGACGGAAATTTATGCCTCTATAATCCCGACTTCTTTCAGAAATGGAAAGATAAAATGAAATTGTCATGATGAAGGAGATTTACATAATTGATTATAACTGCGTCACTCCGCTGGGTATGAACCTCAATGACAATTGGCATGCTCTGTTGCAAAACCAGTCTGGAGTTGCTCAGCATTCAATTTTAGAGAACCAGGAAGCAGTATATGCTTCAATGGTGGATACGGAAAAATTAAATACGGAATTCAACAGTCATTTTACCGACCAGAATTTCACCCGATTGGAAAAAATGTTCCTGTTGTGCTTAAAACCTTTAATAGAAAGGCACGACATTACTACAGAAACAGCTTTTATATTATCTACCACAAAGGGAAATGTGAGCTTACTAAAGAATCAACCTTCTTTACCAGAGGGGGCATTTCTTTCTGTCCTGGCACAAAAGATCGCTGATTTTTTTGGATTTAAATCAAAGCCCATTGTTGTTTCTAACGCCTGTGTTTCAGGAGTGATGGCTATTGGCGTAGCTAAAAACCTGATTCAATCGGGAAATTATAAAGATGCTTTTGTCATTGCAGGTGATGAAATCACGGAGTTTGTTATCTCCGGTTTTAACTCTTTTCAGGCTCTGGCAAAAGAACCTTGCCAGCCTTATGACAAAAATCGAAACGGAATTAATATCGGAGAGGCTGCGGCAGCGTTATATATAACTTCCGGGGCAATTTCTCCTTATCAGTTTAGGTTTAAAATTCTCGGAGATTCTGCTATTAATGACGCTAACCATATTTCAGGTCCCTCAAGAACAGGAGACGGACTGTATAAAAGTATCAGGAATGCCATGGCAGAGGCTAAAGTAGCTGCCACTGATATTGATTTTATCTCTGCACACGGAACAGCAACCCTGTATAATGATGAAATGGAAGCTATTGCTTTTAACAGAATGGAGCTTCAACATGTCCCGTTGAATAGTATGAAGGGGTTTTACGGACATTGTCTTGGTGCATCGGGATTATTAGAAAGTATCATTTCAATGGAAAGCGCTTTACACAATACCCTTCTTCCCTCCAAAAACTTTAAAGAGATGGGTGTCTCCCAACCTCTGCATATCATAAAAGAACAGCAACACTCAGAAATTAAATATATTTTAAAAACCGCTTCTGGTTTTGGAGGATGTAATGCTGCAATTGTTTTAGAAAAATGTTAAACCGGATAAGATGAAGAAAACAGCTGTTTGCACTATAGAAAATTCTACAATTACCATGAACGGGAATATGGTCTTCTCAAATCAGGAAACAACATTTCAGGAGTTTGCTAAAGAAGCCTACAAGAACCTTGATCTTAATTATCCTAAGTTCCATAAAATGGATCCGCTAAGCAAACTTGCTTTTTTAGCCGCAGAAATGCTTCTAAAAGATGAGGATAACAGCAAAACCGCTTTGGTTTTTGCCAATAAATCATCAAGCCTGGATACGGACTTTAAATATCAGGAAAGTATTAATTCCAACGAGAATTATTTTCCCAGCCCTGCGGTCTTTGTGTATACATTGCCTAACATTTGTGTAGGAGAAATAAGTATCCGACATAAAATGCAGACTGAAAATGCTTTTTTCGTTTTAGACGAATTTGATGAAAATTTTTTAAACAATTATGCCCAGCAATTACTGAAGTCCGGAAAAGCAGAAAATGTATTGTGTGGCTGGGTGGAACTATATCAGGAAAGTTATAAAGCTTTTGTATATTTGCTCGCATTATAAAATATCATTGGTAATCTGGCACATTGTTATAGGGTTACCTTAAAATAATAATTATGGAAGATTTAAAATTAGAATTAAAACACAAAATTATAGAAGTTCTTAACCTTGAAGATGTAGCTGTTGAGGAAATCAAAGACACAGACCCGTTATTTGGTGGTGGTTTAGGATTAGACTCTATTGATGCGTTAGAACTGATTGTTCTTCTGGATAAGGATTATGGAATAAAATTAGCTGATCCAAAGAAAGGAAAAGAAATTTTTCAATCTATCGATACGATGGCAAAATTCATCGAAGAAAACAGAACAAAATAATTAATGGGTCATAAAATTGCCATAACAGGAATGGGCATCATTTCTTCCGTTGGCAACAACGTGGAAGAAAATTTTATTTCGCTGACAACCGGCCGGCATGGCATTTCGGAAATACAAATGTTTGAAAGCCGCCATGCAGGACACATTAAAACAGGTGAAATAAAACAGTCTAATGAAGAACTTGTACAACACCTTCAGCTGAATGAAGACAACAATGTTACAAGAACCTCTTTATTAGGAATGATTGCCGCAAAAGAAGCTGTAGAAAATGCAGGAATTTCCGATATCAATGCCTTCAGAACAGGCCTGATTTCCTCGACAAGTGTCGGAGGAATGGATATTACTGAAAAGTATTTCTACAACTATGAAGACTTTCCTGAAAAGCAAAAATATATTGATGCTCATGATGCAGGAAACTCCTCTTTAGCCATTGCAGATTATCTGGGCTTAAAAGGAATGGTATCAACAATAAGTACCGCATGCTCATCGGCAGCGAATGCGATCATGATGGGAGCTAAGCTTATTAAAAATGGGGTGCTGGATCGTGTGATCGTAGGGGGAACAGATTCTTTATCCAAATTTACACTCAATGGGTTTAATACCCTAATGATTCTTACTGATTCTTATAATACTCCTTTCGACCAGAACAGAAAAGGTTTGAATCTAGGTGAAGCAGCAGCTTTTCTGGTGCTGGAGTCTGATGAAGTTGTAAAAAAAGAGGATAAAAAGGTTCTTGCCTACCTTTCAGGTTATGGAAATGCTAATGATGCCCATCATCAAACCGCGTCTTCTGAAAACGGACAAGGCGCTTATCTTGCGATGCAGCAGGCATTAAAGGTTTCCGGAATCGACAAAGAGGAAATTAACTACATCAATGTTCATGGGACAGCCACTCCCAATAATGATCTGTCGGAAGGAATTGCAATGATCCGTATTTTCGGAGAAGGAAATGTTCCCGAATTCAGTTCCACCAAAGCTTTTACAGGACATACATTAGCCGCTGCAGCAGGAATAGAAGCAGTTTATTCCATTTTAGCCATTCAGCACGGCATTATATTTCCGAATTTGAATTTTAAAACTCCTATGGAAGAATTCAACCTGGTTCCGGTTACTGAACTTAGGAAAAAGAATATCAACCATGTCTTATCCAACTCATTCGGATTCGGAGGAAACTGTTCAACCCTAATTTTCTCCAAGCCATGAGTTCAGTGTATATCAATGGGGTTTCATGTATTTCGGTACAGGATACATTAGCTGAAGATTTTTTTGGTCAGTTCAAACCTGAAAACTCTGTACCAATTGTAAAAGCAATAGAACCGGCATATAAAGAATTCATTCCCGCAGCAATGATCAGGAGGATGTCTAAAACGGTAAAAATGAGCTCGGTCGCATCTCACTACGCCTTGAAAGAGGCTGGAATAGAAAAACCGGATGCCATTATTGTAGGAACCGGAATGGGCTGTTCTCAGGATTCTGAAAAATTCTTAAAAAATGTAATCGACAATCAGGAGGAATTTTTAACTCCAACTTATTTTATTCAGTCGACGCACAATACCGTAGCCGGCCAGATTGCTTTGGCTCTACAATGCCACGCTTATAATTTTACTTATGTCAATACTTCTTCAGCTCTAGAGTTTTCCTTACTGGATGCCAAACTTCAGCTTACCGATGATGAGGCTGAAAATATACTTGTTGGCTCTACGGATGAACAGACTGAAAGAACAATGGAACTTTACCAGCTCCGCCACATCATTAAAAAAACCGAACATTTTCCTGTTGATTTTTTAACATCAACAACAAAAGGTGTACTATGGGGTGAAGGTTCAAGCTTTTTTGTTATTGGAAAAAATAAGACGGAAAATTCTTATGCCCAGATCAGGGACATTCAAATAACCAATAAACTTGAACAGCAGGAAACCGAAAGCTTTATTGAAGCTTTTCTCGTGAAGAATAATTTTTCTCTTACCGATATTGATGCCGTAATTTTAGGATTCAGTGGCGATCAGGAATCGGATACGTATTATAAAACAGCAATAAACCTGTTTCCTGAATCAGCATTGCTATATTATAAACATTTAAGCGGAGAATACAATACGGCAAGTGGTTTTTCAACATTTATGGCATGTCATATTCTGAAAAATCAACAAATCCCGGAGATCATGATGATCAATTCTATAAAAAAGAATGCGATTAAAAATGTGCTTTTGTACAATCATCTTTTAGGAAATGATCATAGTTTGGTATTGTTAGAAAAGGTATGATAGGATAAAAGGACGGAATTTTTAATCTTTACATTTCAAAATCGTTAAATTGTAAGCGGGTAACACCTTGTATATTCTCAATTTTTTGGATTTTTCGTTCGGCTGTGTCAAACCCCGAATAAAAAATTTTAGATTGGAAGTTCAAAAAAAACAATACAATGAAGCATTATTCAATGATCCTGTTTTATATATTCTGTAATGTATTTATTTATGCATTTCACGGGAGCTTTTGGGTATATGTATTCTGCTTTTTGCTTTTTTCGGCATTTGTGGTTTGGGGTTCCTTTGATATTAAGCTGGGCTATTTTGTGAATAGCATTACCCATAAAAAAACAAAAGTTAAAGAGGTTGCCCTTACTTTTGATGACGGACCGACTGAGTTTACCCCTCAATTTTTAGATCTGCTTCAGGAACATCACATCAAAGCAACATTTTTTTGTATTGGAAAACAAATTGAGAAATATCCTGATACGTTCAAAAGGATTATTGCTGAAGGTCATAGCATTGGAAACCATACGTATACCCATTCTAACTCAACGGGTTTTCTACCGACAGCAAAAATGACTGATGAAATAGCAAAATGTGATGAAATAATTGCATCTGCGGGAAACACAACAACCGTATTATACAGGCCTCCATTTGGAGTGACCAATCCTTCCATAGCTAAAGCAATTAAAAGAAACGGAAAAATAAGTATCGGCTGGAATGTACGATCGCTGGACACCGTTATAGAAGATGAAAGGAAAATCTACAAAAGGATTACATCTAAAATAAAACCCGGCAGCATTGTGCTTCTTCACGACACTTCAGAAAAGACGTATCGTGTTTTGGTAGATTTATTGCTATTTTTGAAGGATAAAAAGTATTCTGCCTTTACTATTGATTCAATTATAAAATCAAATAAAAAATGATTAAAAATATTGCTTTTGGAGCATTTTTATTGGTTTCAGGTTTCTTTTTTGCTCAAAACACAGCAATGACAGGAACCGAGGCAAAGGCGTTTGTAATGAAGGTATCATCTGAAACACAACAAATCAAAACGTTGCAGAGCGACTTTACCCAAACCAAAAAAATGGATTTCCTGGATAAGAACATTGTCACCTATGGTAAGATGTCTCTTAAATCGCCCAATATGCTAAGCTGGAAATACACCAAGCCTTATCAATACAGCATTGTTTTTAAGGAAAATAAAATCTTTATCAATGATCAGGGGAAGAAATCCTCTGTTGATGCAAAAAGTAAAACATTTGAAAAAATTAACAAACTTATTGTAGGAAGCTCCAATGGAAAAATGTTTAGTGATCCCGAATTCATCGTCACCTACTTCAAAAGCTCTGCTTACAATATTGCAAAATTTACTCCTAAATCTGCTCAGCTCCTGAAGTACATCAAACAGATCGAGTTATATTTTCCTAAAAATGAATCCACCGTTGCCCAGGTCAATATGCTGGAAGCATCGGGAGATACAACGAATATAGTTTTCAAAAACACAAAGATCAATGCCCCGATTTCTGCATCAGAGTTTTCTTTATAGTACTCTTCTACTGTTTTTCATATCCTGTAAGACCTATCAGCTTACTGATGTAAAACCTGCACCAGGCACTGAGAAATCTGTTGAGAACTTATATTTTTCTTCAAAAGAAGATTATGTGTATAAATGCCAGATCGATATTTATAAAAATCACGTGAGTGGAATTCTTATCATAAAAAGGATCAACGAAACGACACATCGCGTGGCATTGACATCAGATTTTGGAAATAAACTTATAGATTTTGAAATTTCAGATCAAGATTTCAAAATCAATTATATCATTCCTGATCTCGATAAGAAAATCGTAAAAAACTTCCTGAAGAATGATTTTCAACATCTTTTGAAGCAGACCTATCCGGTACAGGAAAGTTTTGAAAATGATCAATCAAAGATTTTTGTCTCTCAGGAAGACCACAACAAGTATTATCTGTTTTTTGATAAAAAGGACGGCTTGCTTCATCAGATCATGTATACAAGGAATAATAAAGCAAAAATCGATTTTAGTTTTGAAGCAAAAAAACATATATTCGCGGATAGTATCAATCTTCAACATAAAGATTTCAAGATCAATATAAAGTTAGTTCAAATAACAGAAACCGAGTAACAGATGCAAACCATTCTTACAGACTTTTATACTCTAAAATCGTACGACAAAGCGGAAAACGGAAGCTTCGTTGCCCATATCAGATTAAACAGTGATCACGAAATTTTTAAGGGACACTTCCCGGGAAATCCGGTTACGCCCGGAGTGTGCATGATGCAAATTGTAAAAGAACTTACAGAAGAGATCACCGGTTCAAAGTTGTTCTTAAAAACAGCTTCCAATGTGAAGTTTATGGCCATCATTAATCCTTTTGAAACACCCGACCTTACTGTACAGCTCGATATTAATGAAGGAGAAGATGAGATTAAAGTAAAGAACACGACTTTATTTGGCGAGACTATTGCATTAAAGATGTCTGTACATTATAAAAGATAGAAATTATGAAATTCATCTTATCGCTGGTAGCCGTATTTACATTTTTCTTTCAGTCCTCTGATCTGGAGTCATTGAGAAACAGCTATGCGAAAGCCAATCAATCGAACGCCAATACTCAGTCCTTTATCAATATCGCGGAAAAACAGTCTTCAACTGATCCCGTTATTTCCGGTTATAAAGCAGCTGCACAAATTATGGAAGCAAAGGTAACCACTGAAAAAGGAAAGAGAAAATCTTTTGTAAAAACAGGTGCAACAAGTCTTGAAAGTATTATTAAAAATAATCCTAACAATATTGAATTGAGAGTGATCCGCCTGAGCGTTCAGGAAAATATTCCTAAAATTGTAGGATACCATTCCAGTTTAAAAGATGATAAATTATTCATTCTGAACAATTACAGCAAGCAGAATCAGGCTTTAAAAAGCTATATTCAGAGATTTGCAGCGCAGTCTAAAACTTTTACTCCAGCAGACAAAGCTTCATTAAAATAAAACAATGACCCTTCCTGAAGTACAAAATACAATTTCCGAAAAGAAAATCTGTATTTTAATTCCCACCTACAACAATGAAAGAACACTGGCAAGAGTTATTGATGGTGTTTTAGAATATACTTCAAACATTATTGTGGTCAATGACGGATCCACGGATTCCACAGCTCAGATACTGAACGGCTATCCGCAAATTACAGTCATTACACTTCAGGAAAATAAAGGTAAAGGAAACGGTTTAAGAACAGGTTTCAGGAAAGCAAAAGAATCAGGATTTCATTATGCTATAACAATAGATTCTGATGGCCAGCACTACCCGGATGACATTCCGGTTTTTACAGAAGCCCTTATCAAAGAAAAAGAAGATGTTTTGCTCATCGGTAACCGAAATATGTCTCAAGACGGAATTCCTAAGAAAAGCAGCTTTGGAAACAGGTTTTCTAATTTCTGGTTTTGGTTTGAAACTGGTATTAAATTAGAAGATACCCAATCTGGCTACCGTCTGTATCCATTACTAAAGATCCCCAAGAAATATTTTACCCCAAAATTTGAGTTTGAGATTGAAGTTATTGTAAGATCTGCATGGCGGCATATTCCTGTAAAGAATGTTCCTGTTAAGGTTCTATATGACCCTGCAGAAAGGGTTTCTCATTTCAGGCCATTTAAAGATTTTACCCGGATAAGTATCCTGAATACTATTCTTGTTACGATTACCCTTTTCTACATTATCCCAAGAAATTTTATTAATAATTTCCGTAAGAAAAGTTTCAAAAAGTTCATTAAAGAAGATGTGCTTGAAAGTGATGGCAGTAACAGAACGAAAGCTTTTTCTGTTGCATTAGGTGTATTTATCGGGCTGTCACCTTTTTGGGGGTTTCAGACACTGCTTGTTATTTCCTTATCAGTATTATTTAAATTAAATAAGGTGCTGGCTTTTGTCGCATCCAATATAAGCTTACCTCCCTTTATTCCTTTTATCATTGCAATCTCTTTATTTATCGGTGCTTCTTTCGTACATGGTGAAAGCAATGTTTTTAACCAGGAATTAAATTTCGATCTGGTAAAGAATAACCTCCTTCAATATGTTATCGGGAGTATGATCCTTGCAAGCACAGCATCTGCTATTTCAGGTGCTGCAGTCTATCTTTTTCTTAATAAAGTAAATCCTGAATAATTTATTTAAATACAACCCCTGAAAATAACAAAAGGGTTAATATAACAGTAATAAATATCGAAACGATAACCAACACCATTTGAGCTGTTGCATAGGTCCTGGCTTTCTCGTCCTCTTTTATTTCAAAGGAAAAATTAATTTTATGGGGACTTTTGATAATCCACCAGATAAACAACAACAGGATCAGGTTAAGAATGATGGGAAAAAATAAAAACATTTTGCTGCCAAATCCATCTGTATTTTTTCCATATCCGTGGATAGGAATAATCTCGGGAATGGAATCATATACACTTACTAAATAACAAGTGTAGCACACAATAATAATAAAAGGAATACTAAATAAGATTTTAATCTTCTTCGAAATCATTGAACCGTTTTTACTTATTCTCAAAATAATGTAATATTATTTTGATCCTGCAATATAGTATTTTAAATAAAAAACTGCATAGCCTTTCGACTTTGCAGTTTGAAGTTATTAATTGATTGTAGTACTATTTTATAGTTACTTTCTGCGAATATAATTTGCCATTCTTATCTAATAACACGAGAATATAAATACCTGTGTTCAGCTGTTTAATCGATATTGCATTTCTTTCAACTTTTGTCTGCAAAGCTATTCTACCGCTTGCATCAAATAATCTGGCCTCCACCGGAACGAAATCGGCGTTGGATTTGAAATTTAAATGGTCCGCACTCGGATTAGGATAAACTGTCAGCAGTTCTTGTGTATTTTGCACTTCCTTCACATCCAGATGTGTTCCTTCCACAACATGCAATGTTGTATCCGGGGTAACATTACTAATGACATCTACCAATCCGGAAGGCCATTTTACGACCACTTTTCCGATCGTTGTTGCTTGCCCGATTCCAAAATGAACATTAAGAGTATTCATATTCATGAAACCTACCCCACTTTGCACATCCCGAATCTGCTTACCCCATTCTCCGTAAATCTCAACTCTTGCCCCGATTCCATTTCTGTTACTCTGGGTTCCCCTCAATGTCACTTTTAACCAGTGATTAGAATTTCCGTCATTAATCATGATCGTTTGTCCACTTTGAATGTCCAGGAAGCCATCGTTATTCAGATCACCTATTGGACGCTTGTTAAAGTCAAGACTATAAGGATTAAGGTTAGGAGTGAATTGGAAATTTCCATTGCCAAACATAATTGTATTTCCAGCTCCCAATACATCGAGGAATCCGTCATTATCAAAATCATAGGCCACATATTCCCTGCTTAGATTGCTTATAATATCATATCCGGAGCCTGCAGATACATCAGTAAAGGTGCCGTTACCATTATTTTTCATGACTCTGCTCAACCCGTTTGAGGTAGAATTTATCCCAATGACAGCATCCATCCAGCCGTCGTTATTAAAATCCCCCCATGCAGAGGACCATGTCTGTGTAGGATTCGCCATATTAGCTGCCACTGCCACATTCGTAAACGTTCCATCACCATTGTTCCGGTGCAGCTCATCTACGTTTCCTCCTGGCCCTGAACCTCCACCACTGCATTTTGCAATATAAAGATCCATATCTCCGTCATTATCATAATCAATCCAGATAGAACCATAATTACCTCCGGAAGGAAAATCTCCCAACCCTCCCTGGTTATGGTTCATATTAGTGCCATCATTCAAATAGAACCGGTTCGGCGCATTATCATCACATACAAAAGCATCCAGCTTTCCATCTTTATTAATATCAATAAAATTAGTACGCTGTGTCAGGAATGTTTGGGGTTTTCTGTCAGAAGTGTACCCTGTTCCATCTGCATTGGCCTTTAAAAAGCAAATGCCATTTCCCGAACCATATATCAGATCATTAAATCCGTTATTGTCATAGTCTCCAGCTGCTATGCTCCAGCTAGGGGTAACTGTGGTGTTGGGAACGTTATAGGTAACCGGATTAAAAGTTCCTCCAGGCTGCTGGTAGGAGATTGCAATCTGGGTATTACTCAAAACGGATACAATATCATCCAGATAATCCCCGTTCATATCTACTACACAATTATTATAAGTACCATAAACATTACCGGACTGTGGGGTAAAAGAAACCCTGTTGACAAGCGGAGCCGTTTCAGATACCGTGAAATTGAATCCTGAACTGGACCACTTATTATCAAAAACAATATAATATGTTGTGCCTGCCTGTGCTGTAAATGTTACCTGAGAAGCGTTTCCTAAAAAATCATCATTCGCCGTTACACAGGTCAATGCTCCGCAGGTGCCTTTAAATATAATCTCCCGGGTATCAACATTTTGTCCTGTAATGACTGTTGAGACGGTAACACTCCTATCCTGGGTCGCGGTATATTTGTACCATAATCCGGCCGTACCAGGCAGTCCGATGTTACATGCCGTAGTAGCTGCAGTTCCGGTAATTACAGGTGCTGTATTTGTTCCCAGCACCACATTCAATGCAGAAGCACACGTTAATTGTGCAATTCCCCAGGTTATATTGAATAACAAAATAAAAAGGGATAAATTTTTTCTCATGTTTTCTTCAGGTTGTTTAGTTTTTAGGGACAGTTTTGGTTCAAAGAATTGATCCATTGATTTAAGAGGGCGACCCCTTCATCATGCACAATCGTCCTCCCCAGCAAAGGCATTCTCTTACTTTCATCTACAGAAGAAAGTCTGAAGCTCATCACTGATTTGTTATGATTTCCAGGTGTTATAATTCTCTCCAATGAAGCATCTATCGGTTCATCTGCCAGTACACAAACTCCCATATTGGTAAGGTTTGTAGTCTGGTTAAAGCTCAATCGGATAGCCCGATAATCACAACGTGCATTCTGCTGATGGCAGTGAGCACAATTAATATCCAGATAGGATCGTAACCGGATATCCACAGGCTTACTCGTATCTTTATAATTCACTGTAGAAACGATGTTTGCAGGATAGCTGACCAGATAACCCTCGTCAACCAGTTTTTGCAATTGATTTTTAATTCCTCCAGGGTAATTGTATGTTGTATTTAAATTCTGGGGCTTTACCCCGATAGGGACAGGCTTATTGTCTAATTTATGACATGCATAGCATTCCGATTCCGATGGAATTCTGTAGTCAATATTCAGAATTTCATTATTTTCTTTTTTAAATGTAATATTTTTGGAGCTTCCGCTGGTAAAATCGTTTCCGGATACGAGGTTGGCTTCTGTCTGGCCATCATTCCATAAATATTCGGCAAATATCCATCCACTGGATTTTCTTATCATTAATCTCGTTTCCAGAATTTTCGTTGTATTACCGGGCTGTATGGTATTGTAATAAAAACTTTTTATCAATACAGTGCCAACAGGAAAGTCCAATGTTTTGCTATCACCATCAAAAGTAGCTTTTGTACCTTCCGGCATCCAGATAAATCTTTTCTTTAAAGCATAATCTGTAAAAAGCGAACTGGCAGGTTCATAAGGTATTACTTTGGGTGCCGGAACCAGGTTCTTCAATTCGCCAGTGAAAAAAGAATAAGTAGATAATTTTGCATAGGGAACAGCATTAATATCGAAATTAACACGGGGATTTTCAATGCCTATTCCTTCAATTCTCTCATCTTTACAGGAGTACACAATAAAAAAGGACAAAAGAAATAAAAAATAGATTTTCTTCATTCATTTATTAATTTTAAACAAACGAATATAATTAATAAATTCAAATGTTTTAAAATATTTTTCACTTAAAAGTAATTTTTAATTAAAATAATAAAACAAATTGCCCTAAATAAAACAAATTACTCAATAAAATAACTGAAAATACAAGCAATCCCACAAACACATATATTTTTATACCCAATAAAAATCAGATAAAATATGATCACTAAATATTCAATAGTATTAAAGGGAATGGGAAAGTTTTAGATAGAACAGCCTTAATTCAGTTTTCTCTTGCATTTTCTCAGGTATTTTGCAACTTTTCTTTTGTCCGGGACAGTAGTGATTTCTTTCGTCAGAGCTTTTTCGAAAGCTGCCTTTGCCTTATAAAAGTCTTTCTTACTGAGATAGTACTTCCCCGCCTGGTAATAAACAAGCCAGAAATCTGGGTTTAAGGATTGATAATGCCGGATCCAATCTTCTGACAGCACTTCTCCCTTACCTTCTGAAGCATCATCTATCTGGTTATGAAGCTTTTTGTATTCTTCATAATTTTTAAATTCCCGGGAGTCTAAGAAAGGATCTTTAGATATATTGAGGCTGGAAACAGCAAATTCTCCGGATTTCAAACGATCTGCGGAAAATATCCTGTTTAAATCATAACAAACAAATTCGCCCAACTGATAAGGATTAGAAGAAACCCAGACTAATTTCTTCTGAGGTGAAAATATGACGGCATGATGAGCCAGCAGCTGGTTAAGGGCTTTTTCATTTCCATATCCTATTTTTTCACCTTTTAAACCTGATCTGTCCCTGAGAATCGAAGCCATTTTTTCCGGATTTAATTTTTTGTTCTCCTGAAGAAGCTCCTGAAGTTTTTCATATCGATATCCCGAATGGCTTTCCAGAATATGTTTCCTGTTTTTCTTATCATCTTTATAAGACTCGGATTGAAAATGATTGGTACAAACAATACGACTTGAATTCTGAACCCGGTAAACTCCAAAGTTGTTGGGAGAAACTTCAATTATCACTGCATCTTTATCATTGGCGCTTCCTACCAATATAGATTCTGAAACGAAAACCTTTCTTTTTTTAGCAATAGCAATGGCTTCGTCAATATTTTTAGCATACTGCAAAATCTCCCTGGTTACAAGAGATATTGGGGTTTTTGCGGTTAATGGGATTTTGGATTTCCCTGCGTTGATCGTCACCGTGATTCCTTCTTTATTCATTCCGGAAACCACCCCGATCATTCCGGGCCAGCTGACAGACATATAGGAAATACCTTCTTCAGGTTCTATAAATTCTACAAGCTTATTTTTTGCAAAATCGTCTCCAACATAAAAATCAAAATTTCTACCAATCAGCAGGTCTCCATCTTCCGTATTATCATTCCAAACTGCCAGGGAGCTGCATCCCACCAAAGCAAGATCCTGCATGGCGTGGCCAATATCATGAGCTCCATGAAGATATAGGCTTCTTAAATACCTTGGAGCAATAAAGTTGTACTGATCAGAGGAGTAACGGGACAATCCGTATAGTTCGGCCTGATAATCTTCCCTTACATTCAGGTACATCTTCCTGTTATACCATTTTAGAAATCCTCGTAGTAATTTTTGCTTAAAATTGGATGGTACAAATCCTTCTACCTTAGAGAAAAAAATGGCTTCCTGCTTCTGCATCAGGTCTTTCGTCAATGCTCCATTATTGTATCCCAACTGTAAAGGATTTCCCTTGATATATAATTCCCAAAGCTGCTGCCGGTTCTTCGTTAAATAATTCTGATTAAAACTAAAGGTAGAATCGTTAATCCTTTCAACTTTGGGAACTTCCAAAGCATATTGTTTTACTTCAGGAAGATGATGTATGGATTTTTGGATACCACATGAGACGAGCGTAATAGTGCATAAGAGCGAGCATACTATCTTACAGATATCAACAATACGTAAGATAGAAAAGGAAGATTGAAAACCCTCATTCCACTTTCTATCATCCCGAATTGAAAACCTGAAATTAACTCTCTTTGTCACTCTTTGTATCCATTTTTTTCAAACGATCATCAATAAGTTCTTTCCCTACAATCTCGGCACAGGTATTAAAAGCACCTATGGTCACGCCTAAAATACCATGCATATTAACAGTCTGTCCGGTTAAAAAGAGATTATCAATTTTAGTCCTTGGTGAAACCATTGTTTTCAATGGGGTTTCAGAACTTTTTATATATCCGTACATATTTCCTTCAAAACTTCCTATATAATCACGATAAGAAAGCGGTGAAGAGGTGTATATATGTTTAATCGATTGTCTGAGATCTGGAATTTTCTTTTCCAGCGCATCAATCATCCTGTTGGCTTTTTCCTGCTTGAACTTTTCATATTCTTTCCCTCTTTCATGCTCATCCGTTACTGTATTGACTGTTTTCTCCCATTTTTTCACCTCATCAAAATCCATATAAGTAATTGCTGTCATACTTTCTGCAAATTCAGGATGATGCTTCGATGGAGTAGAGCTTAGCATATACGTCTCAGGCCAGGTTTCATTCTTATACTGATAAGCATTCCAAACCTGTTCAATGCAAGAATAATGGTAGATGTTGTGATTAAAATAGGGTATATTTCCCGGCTTCAGAACAATATAGACACTGAAGCAGGAAGAAATAGGCTCCCAGCTTAAAACCCTGTTATGAAAAGATTTTCTTAGTCTTTTCTCATTGATCAGCTTTAGAGTAGAACGGATTTCCATGTTGGAAATAAACTTTTTAGCAGCATATTCCTTTCCTCTTTTAGTCCTTACGGCTACCAAAACATCCTCATTAAAGATCATTTCAGAGACTTCAGAATGCTTGTGAACATCTGCACCATATTCACGTAGTTTGCGGATGAGCAACTTGGAGATCTGGCTTCCTCCTTTCACACATTTATAAGCACTCTGAATACAGGAATTAACGGTAAGTGCATGCACATAAAACGGGGTCTTTTCAGAATCTCCGCCATACAGAAAATTAGACCCTAATAATATGGCCTGCAGCTTCTTATTAGAAGTAATTGATTCTATGAATCTCCGGGTATTGAGGTGAAGGATTTCCTCATTGTAATGGTCTTTTCCAACCACATTATATCTGGGGAAATGATTACAGACGTATTGTACTCCCTCACAGTATCTTTCAAGATTTTCTTTTTCATGAGGAAAGAAACGGGATAATTGAAAAACAAAGTTCTCATAACCCTGCGCATGAGGATATTCTGTATCATCTCCGTCAAAAGTTATTTTATCAAATCCGTTTAGATCCATTTGATGGATTTCCAGATCATCCATAATTTCCAGATAGGAAAAAAAACGGTTCAGGTTCTGGCCTTTTGAAAGCCCTCCAAGATAATGAACACCGGTATCGAAAATAAGTTTATTACGGGAAAAGGTCTGTAGATTACCTCCGTACTGATTGTTTTTCTCCAATACACATACCTTAAGACCTTCTTTCGCTAAAATCAAAGCCGAAACAAGACCTCCTAAACCGCTGCCGATTACAAGTATGTCATATTCTTTTTTCAAAAGTAGCGCCTCATTTCTTTAAAGCTAAGAAATTCAGAAGTTAAATTATTAAGCGGACGAGTATTTATTTTTGCTTCTTCCTTACATTAAGATTATGCAAGGACAAAAACAAATACAGTAAGCTTCATTGATCTAAACTTCTAAAGAAATCTTAGCAGTTGGAGTTATTGTTAGTTTTTATGCCTTAAAAGTATAGAAAATTAATTAATATCATCCCAGAAATCAAAATAATTGAACCATTGCAGCGGATATTTTTTAATCATATTCTCCAGATTCTCGACATAAGAGTTTAATAACCCCTGAGCATCCCGTTTTTTTACGTGTGCAACCCTTGCATATAAATGGTAGTGGAGATTCTTTTCTTTCATAACATAAACGTACACCACAGGCACTCCTAACCTGGAGGCAATAAGAAACGGGCCTGCCGGAAACTTGGCACTTTTCCCCAGCAATTCGGTTTCCAGGAATTTAGAGCCTTCAAAGTAGCGATCTCCTGTAAAGCAAATCAACTCATTTTTAGATAAGGCGGTATTGATATCGAAAATATGGGACATATCATCTTTAACGTAAATAAATTTGATATTGCTTTTTTTAACAGCAATACTGTCCATATATTCTTTAATGGCTGTAACCTCCTGATCCGTAGTCACTAAATTAATCTGGCAATCGAAATCAATATCTCCAAAAAAATGTTCTGCGATTTCAAAATTTCCGATATGAGCACTGATAAGTACGCCGCCTTTTTTTTCATTAAGAAGGTCCTTAAGATTCTGGATCCCATCAAATTCATAGGTAAACCGATCCCTTAAGCCAACCGATATGGCTGTCTTATCGATAAGAACCTTTCCAAAAGTAAAGTAACTTTTAAATACAGAGATTTTTGACTTCCAGAAATTATACTTTAATCTTTTGTTGAAGTAATAAAAAATATACTGATTACTCTTTCTTAGAAACAGAAAGTAATAGGTTGCTACAAAATAAAGCACAAAATATGAACTTCTGATGCCGATATTTCTAATACAGTAAACAAATATCTTATATCCTGATATTGTTCCTTTAGACTTACCTTTCCACTTGTTCATTTTTGATCTGCCTGATTTTTATAATAAAAAATAAAGTTCAGTCGATAGTTATGCGTTTTTGTTAGCTATTTTGTTTTCAATAGTGTTGTAGAAGTCATCAAATGTGACCATCTTTTTAAAATCGGCTTCGCCTAACTTCACTCCGAAGTTAGCCTCAATAATGACAACCATGTCAATATAATCTAAACTGTCTAAACCTAAAGTTGTTTTAAGGTTAGCGTCTTTGTTTATCTCATCGCCATCTACCTCAAATTCATTTACTAAAAAATCATTAACGATAGCAACAATTTTTTCTCTTTCCATCTTTTTTAATCAAATTTTTTTACAATTAATGCCGAATTGGTTCCCCCAAACCCAAAAGAATTCGACAAAAATACGTCAATTTTTTGATTTTTTGTTTTAGATACCAAATTTATCCTTTTTGCCTCTTCATCGGGATTTTCAAGATTGATGTTCGGAGCTACAAAACCATTCTCCATCATCAGCATCGAGTAAATCACTTCGCTGGCTCCCGCCATCCAGCATTCATGTCCTGTCATTGATTTTGTAGAGCTTACCGGAACTTCGCTGCCAAAAATCTCGTAGATCGCACGTGCTTCATTAGCATCTCCTATCGGAGTAGATGTAGCGTGTGCATTGATGTAGTCTATATCTTTAGCACTTAATCCGGATTGTTTTAGAGCTCTGTCCATTGCTAAAGCAGGACCATCTACATTAGGAGTAGAAATATGTCCCCCGTTTGAAGAAAAACCATATCCTATAATCTCTCCTAAAACAGGAACTCCCCTCCTTTGGGCAGATTCAAGGCTTTCGACGATTAAGGTCGCCGCTCCCCCACTCGGGATCAATCCGTCACGTGCAGAATCGAAAGGTCTTGATGCCTTTTCAGGTTCATCTTCCTTTACAGAGAAAACACCCAGCCCATCAAAACTGGCCATTGAGTATTTATTGGTCTCCTGAGCTCCGCCGCAAACAATCATGTCTTGCAGACCGCTTTTGATCATCAGATAAGCAAGCCCCAGAGAATGTGATCCGCTTGCACAAGCCGCGCTGATGGTAAGGTTAATTCCTTTTAGTTTAAAAATCGTGGATAGGTTCATGGTCACCGTAGAGTTCATAGACTTGAAAATGGCACCTGATCCCATCAATGTAGTATCCTTCTTTTCCCTGGCAATATCAATCGCTTCCACTACAGCCTGAGATACGCTATCGTTCCCATACAAAATACCTACTTCATGATCTTCAAGAAAACTGTCGCTGACCTGAGCCTGTTTTAAGGCGTCTACTGTAGCAAGATAAGCATATTCACTTTCTTCTCCCATGCTTATACGCTGTCTTCTGTTCAGAAGAACTTTAAGGTCCGGTTTAGGAACTTGTCCTGTTAACCCTGATCTGTATCCGAATTCCTTTCTTTCCTTTTCCAGAACGATCCCTGATTTGCCTTGATATAGGGACTCTTTCACCTCTTCTAAAGAAGTTCCGATGCAAGAATAAATTCCCATTCCGGTAATCACAACCCTATTTTCCATCTTTCTTATGCTATTGATTATGAATAAATACCACCATTAATATTAATCACTTCTCCTGTAATATAGGAGGATTTTCGTGAAGCCAGAAATGCAACCAGATCAGCCACTTCTTCAGCCTCCCCAAATCTGTTTGCAGGAATCATTGCCTTTAATTCATCTTCATTAAACTCCTGTGTCATATCTGTTCTTATAAATCCCGGAGCTACTGCATTTACCGTGATATTTCTTTTGGCAACCTCCTGCGCAAGTGCTTTTGTTGCACCCACTAAGGCTCCTTTTGCAGCGGAATAATTGGTTTGTCCGGCAGTTCCTTTAACACCGGAAACTGAAACCATATTTATAATCCTGCCATATTTGTTACGCAACAATTTCTGAATGAAAAAATTCGTAACATTGAAAAAACCATTTAAACTGGTATTAATTACACTATTCCAGTCTTCGTTCTTCATCCACATAAACAGACCGTCTCTGGTAATCCCTGCATTATTTACGATCACTTCAACCAATGCATCGGCATTACTTTCCTGCCAATCCCCTAAAACCTTAAGGGTTTCTTCGGCATTTCCCACATCAAACTTAAGAATTTCTCCAGTGGCTCCAAGTTCTTCAACTTTTGCCAATGTTTCCTTTGCTGCCTCTTCATTAGAAGTATAGTTGATCAGTATATGATAATTTTTCTCCTCAGCCAGTTTTATACAGATTGCCCTTCCTATACCTCTGGAACCACCTGTTACAATTGCACATTTCATCTCTTAGAATTAGTTTTAATTTTGAAAAAGTTCTGCATTATAAAACCATTTATTTCCCACCAGGGATCCTGTTTTATCAATAAAACCCCATTTTCCGGATTTCTTCACTCTGGAAACGCCGTCATTAAAACCTTTATTTTTTTCATTGAACCCAAAGCTTACTGAAATATCATAATCCATCGGAATAACAAGCTTACCGGAAGTATCAATGAATCCCCAATTCTTTCCCTTTACTGGAGCCAGGTTATCATTGCTAAAAACTTCAGCATCATTATATGCAGGTTCTACTACAAAGTTTCCTTTCATATCAATATATCCCCATTTTCCTCCTGAATATGCAGGAGCTAAATTTTGATTAAATGCCCTCGCCTTATCAAACTTAGGCTCTATCACCCATTTTCCTGCTTTGTCCACAAATCCTATTTTTCCGTTTCTGCGGGCGTAGGTAATGGGCTGGTTTCCAAAATCCCATATCTTATCCGCACCTTCAGCGATGGAAAAAGTACTTCCATCAATAATACCATAAGCTTTTCCTTTCTGCGCCCAGTTTGCTTCGTTCTTATATTCTCCTATATCGTTATATTCCACAGGAACAATCACTTTTCCGGCTGTATCAATAATTCCCCATAATCCGTTCTGAGAAATCCTCGCATAACCATTTTGAAAGGGTTTGATAACATCATATTCTGCGGGTATTACAACCTTTCCGCCCGTATCAAATGCTCCGATTTTATTTGAAACTTTCATTAAGGCAAGTCCATTGTTAAAATCGTATAATTTATCCGAATACGGCATGTTTAGCTTTTCTCCATTCTCATTGATATAGAACCAAATTCCGTCACGTTCCACAGCACAAAGTCCATCATTGAAATCCCTCGCCTTCGTGAAGGAAGGTTCGATAGCCATTTTACCATCTTTCCCTACAAACCCCCACATATCTTTGATTTTCACAGCTGCTAATCCGTCAGAGAAACTTCTTGCTGTTTCATATGCAGGTTCAATAACGTAATTTCCGGATTTGTCAATATATCCTATTTTCGCCTTTTCTTTTACCAATGCAAGCTGCTGAGCAAATATACTTTGCCCCAATACGATAAGAGAAAGAATCAGCACTTTTTTCATCCTTTGTTGTTTTTTAAATATTGTTTCACTTCTTCCAGATAAGGATACATCACCATATCGTCAGAAAATGCCGGGATGATTTTTCTGATATCATCATATAAGCTTTTTGTTGAAGAAGACACTTTATCCTGGAAACCAAGATATTCGATTGCCTGAACAACTGTGATCGCTTCTATACTTAACACCTCAAAAGCATTTTCTATTACTTTTCTGCAAATAACCGCTGCATTCGTTCCCATACTTACAATATCCTGGTTATCATTATTGTTAGGAATACTGTGGACATACATAGAATTCGACAGCATCTGGCTTTCAGCAGTAGTAGAGGTAGCTGTAAACTGAACACCCTGCATTCCGAAGTTAAATCCTAATTTTCCTAAATTAACAAAAGGAGGTAAAATTTCATTGATCTTGGAGTTCAAAAGATAGTTCAATTGTCTTTCTGCAAGCATTGTTAATTTAGTTACGACCAGCTTTAGTTTATCCATCTCCAGCGAAATGTAATCACCATGGAAGTTTCCACCATGATATACATGTTTATCATCAACGTTAATGATTGGATTATCATTTGCGGAATTGATCTCATTCTCAAGGACTTTCTCTGTGTATTCCAAAGTATCCAGTACAGGTCCCAAAATCTGAGGAACACATCTTAATGAATAATATTCCTGAACCTTTTCTTTAAATACTTTTTCCTGCTCTTCGAAGTGGGTATACAAATGATCTTCTCTTTTTCTGATCAGTTTACTGTCAGATAAATGGGCTCTCATTTTTTCAGCAATTTTCTGCTGTCCATAATGTCTTTTGGTTCCGTTTAAAACCTCTGAGAAATGATCATCATAAGCCTGAACAATCTCATTAATCGCGCAGGAAAGCTTTATGGATATTTCAGTAAGCCGGTTCGCTTTATAAGCATTTACAGCTCCGATACCAGACATTACAGAAGTTCCGTTCATTAAAGCTAATCCTTCCCTGATCTCAACTTTTATCGGCTCTAATCCTTCCGTTTCAAAAACTTTTTTTGTTGGTTGCCTATCTCCTTTATAAAATACTTCCCCTTCACCAATCAGAACCAATGCCAAATGGGCAAGCTGGACCAAATCCCCACTTGCTCCCACTCCTCCATGTTCAAAAACAAGAGGGATAATATCTCTGTTTATCAATTCTTTAAGTAAATAAACAACAGAACTATGAACACCGGAATTTCCCAAAGACAGAGTATTAAGTCTCGCCAACATACAAGCCTTAACTTCGGCTGCAGGAAGAGGATTCCCAATTCCTGAAGAATGGCTTCTGATCAGGTTATACTGAAGCTGATGGGTGTCTTCATCACTGATTTTAAATTGAGCCATTGGCCCAAAACCTGTGTTTACACCATATATTACTTTATTTTTTGAAAATTCTTTTAAAAACTGAAAGCTTTCTTCCACCCTTATTAAAAGTGTATCATCCAGTTCTATTTTCTCATTTTCAATAATAATTTTTTGAAAATCCCTCAGTTCTAAAAAGTTGTCTATTTTCATTAATCAGAAGTAATAGTAGATAATTTTATAAAATATTAATTAATTGTCACTAATTTTGCGGCAAAGATAGAAGTTATTATTAAAATAAAAAATCAAAGATGGGTAAAGAGTTTGTAGACGTTCTTGTAATCGGTGCCGGACCTTCAGGATGTGTATCTTCCTCATACTTAAAGAAGAACAACATCAATGTAAAGGTTATTGAGAAAGCCAGATTCCCAAGATTGGTCGTTGGCGAAAGCCTAATTCCCAGAGTAATGGATCACTTTGATGAAGCCGGACTTTTCCCTGCCCTGGACAAAATGAACTTTGAAAAAAAACTAGGAGCCCGCTTCCTGAGAGGTGATGAAGTCTGCCTGTTTGATTTCAGTGACAAATTCGGAGAAGGTTGGGACTGGACCTGGCAGGTTCCCAGAGCTGATTTTGATAATACACTTGCCAACGAAGTCATCAATAAAGGAATTGACCTTGAATTTGAAACAGAAGTAATCGACATTAGGTTTGAAGGAACCGATTCTGTGACCACCGTAAAAAGTAAGAATGGCGAGACGAAAGAGATCCATGCAAAATTCGTTATTGACTCCAGTGGTTATGGAAGGGTGTTGCCTCGTTTACTTGATCTGGAAAAACCTTCAAAACTATCTCCTCACTCCGCTATTTTTTCGCATGTTGAAGATATCAATAGAGAAACGGGAACGGAAGGAACATTAATCTCTTTCGATATCATTGAAACTGAAGTATGGCTTTGGGTCATTCCTTTTTCTAATGGAAATACAAGCGTAGGAATTGTAGGTCCTACAGATTATATTGAAAAGCTTGCAGAAAATGGTGACACAACGGAAGCTCTCAGAAAAGCAATTTCACTCTCGGATTATTATGTGAAACGTTTTGGAAACGTAGACTTTATCTTTGAACCTAAAAAACTAGTTGATTACTCTTGCTCTGTAAAAAAACTATACGGTGACGGGTTCGCCCTTACGGGAAATGCATCAGAATTTTTAGATCCTGTTTTTTCATCGGGGATGGCATTTGCTACAGAATCCGGAATGCTGGCGGCCAAACTTGCCATCAGACAATTGAACGGGGAAACTATTGACTGGCAAAAAGAATATGCTGATTACATACTATACGGTGTAGATGTTTTTACCACTTATGTAAAAGAATGGTATACAGGAAACTTACAGGAGCTGTTCTTCCACAGGCCGGAAAACGAAGATGTCAAAAGAAAAATATGTGCAGTCCTGGCGGGTTATGTGTGGAATAAAGACAATCCTTTTGTAAAGAAGCACGATACTGTCATAAAAAATCTTGCTAACCTGATTAAAATAGAAAAACAACAACAAGAATTACAATAAAAAGCGGCCTAGTTTCAGGCCGCTTTTCTATCAGTTTAAAGTACTTTATTTCTTTTATCTATCTCATATCAATAAAAGTAATCGGTTTCCTGCTGTTGGGATTATGTACAACTTTAGATAAAGTCTCAAATTCCACAATTTCAATCTTAGGACTTACCCTTAGCTTAGCCCGGAAGTGGTCCCGTACTTCGCTTACGAAATCTTCAGACTCACTATCCGTACTGATTTTAATAATGATCTCATCCAGCCCGATTTCATTAGATTGAATAACAATCTGATAACATTGTAAATTATTAAAATCATTCAAAATATCATTCATCGCAGGTGGATAAAGTGTTGTCCCTTTATATTTGATCATCTGCTGCTTCCTTCCGATCACAGGTCCAAGACGCATGGTGTTACGCCCGCATTGACAAGGCTCATAATGTGCTTTTACAATATCTCCTGTTTTAAATCGAAGCAATGGTATAGCTTCCACATCCAGAGTAGTAATAGTCAATTCACCACTTTCACCTTCCTGTACAGGATTTTCATTATCATCAAGTATTTCTGTAATGATCAGCTCCGGATGCTGATGTCCCCCCACCTGAAACTCACATTCGGTAAATGCCGTACTCATTTCTGTGGAGGCATATGTAGAAAAAAGTTTAATATTCCATTTCTCCTTGATTTTCTGCGAAAGAATATTATCTGTAAAATCCTGGTTTTTGATACTTTCCCCAATACAAACAGCTCCATAAACGCTGGAATTTTTATAATCAATCCCATTCTTTTCTGCATAATCGATCATTTTTAGGAGAAAAGAAGGAACTGTGATCAGGTATTTAGGCTTATACCTGAAAATAGAATCCCATTGTAATTCCGGAATTCCAGGTCCCATCCTTACAACACTGGCACCCATTTTCCGCAGTCCCAGAAAATAAGCTAAACCTGCCATAAATCTTTTGTCGATAGTAGTAATCATCTGCACTACATCTCCTTTCTGTACTCCCGCACAAGCAAAAGAAATAGCTTCATTATAAGCTAACCTTTCGAGATCTTTATCAGATAGCCCAAAGGTTACCGGATCTCCTAAAGTTCCTGAAGTCGTACTGTAATCTACAATCTCCCCTGGAGGAATACAGAAGAAATCATGGTTATGCTGCTGCAGATCATTTTTGGAGGTGGTAGGAATCTTCCGTAAATCTTCCAAAGATTGAATATCACCACTGCTGATATTATTTTCTTTAAATAATCTCTGGTAAAACGGCGAGTTCTTTTCAAGATAAATTAGAAGTTCCTGAAGTTTTTTTTCCTGAAACTGTTTAATTTCGGGAAGGTTTGATTTTTCGATTGATGGATAGAATTCCAATGATTTTATTTTTATGTAACAAATTTATTAAATAAAATATTGTAGAATGTATTCGGGTACAATGTATTCATGATTTTTAATTGTCGTGTATCCCCGATTGTTATCTCTGAAATGTAAAAGTTTGTGTATTCATGTTTCCTGCAGTATTGGTTGCTGTCACTTTTAGTGTATGTACACCCGAACCTTTAGGACATTTTTCATCAAAAAAATAAACGAAATTATCTTTTATTCTGGCAAAACGAAGCCATTTCCCATCCAGTTCCGCACGAAATGATTCTACATCTCCAATATCCGTTTTCCCTCTGAGGATCAAAGAACTGCCTGCTATAAGCGCACCTTCTTTCCAGTTTGGAGAAACCGATGGCACACTATTATCCAAAAGAATTCTCGCTACCCCCAATCTCTTAAATTGTCCTTCGACATAGCTACCATTCCACTTTCCTTTAATAAACTCTTTATCACTTCCATAGTTAAGCTCAATTACCAAGCGGTTCTTTTCATCATCATTTAATTTCCGGTTGGGTTTTATTTTCAGAGCATAATGATCATGAATGGGAACATAGAGATTGTGTAATATGACAGCATTTGAAACCGCATCAGAATCAGATCTTTCAGACATTTTAAAATTAATTGCGTCATAAAGGGCATTTTTGCTCAAATTGATTTCCGCATTCTCTGTTTTTATTGTCCTTGCTTCATTAGGATGTATTGTCTGGGCACCCTCAACTATTCCTTCTGAAGTTTTAATCCATTGGATTTGGGTTGTTAGCCGACTGGTATTTCCATTAGTATCTTTTAATACAATTTCAATATTATGAATCGCATCATCAGGAAGGTTTATAATCCCATTTGATCCGGAACTGTAATCAGAAAGTTTCATTCCCGGTAATACAGACAAATGCTGAATACTCATTTTATCAAGAATGAACTTTGCGTAATCGATACAACCATTGATATACCGGGTATCATCATAACTCACTTTATCTATTGTAAAGCTGTATATTAATTTATTATCCATCAAAAGCTGTGCTTCATAGATCCCGAGATTAAAACCCTTATTAGCTTTATCCACAGCTTTAATGGCTAAGCTCACGACCGGAGAATTGACGTATATGATATTGGCCGTATAAGTATTTCCCAATTTTTTAACGGAGACATCATTCGCTCCAGGTTCATAGCTACTGAACCGTCTGTCATACCAATACAAACCACTCACTATGGGGGCAATATTGTCCGGAATGTTAAAACCAAACAACAACGGATTCAGGCACTCTTCCGTTTTTGTATCTCTGATTTCAAAATGCAGATGGGGTCCGGCGGATCCGCCGGTATTTCCACTTAAAGCGATCATCTGCCCTTTCGCTACAGGAAACTGGCGTGGAGAAAAAGTAATATCCTGCTCCCACTTTTCATCTTTATACTGCTTTTCTTTTACGGATGCGTCAAGCTGATCAAAATATTTGTTTAAATGGGCATAAACAGTAGTATAACCATTAGGATGTGTAACGTAAACAGCATTGCCAAAACCATAGCGTTCAACCTTTATTCTGCTTACATAACCTTCCGCTGCAGCTACTACGGGAAGGTTTTCCTGACTGTTCGTCCGTATATCCAGCCCCATGTGAAAATGATTTGACCGTACAGCACCGAAATTAGCCGCCAGCTGTATCGGGATATTTAAAGGATTTCTAAAGTAGTTTTGAGGATAGCTATTTTGAGCCAGCATCAGGTTCCCGCTCACAAAATAAATAATAAGCAATAATCTGGAAATGGTTTTCATTCAAATGGTTTTTATGTGTTATCTTAAAATTACGAAATTTTGGTTAATTATCAGAAAAGTCTCTTTTTCAAATGGATTTCACGGATTTTAAATTTTAACGCATAGATTCTATTTTCTATATTTATTTAATAGGAAGACACTTAATCTTATTCCCTTTTTTTGCTTCAATTAAAATGATGTTTTATAAATTAAAACATCGTATTAAAATCTTCATAATGTTTCAAAACCTGCGAGAGTATTATTATGTTTTGGTTAAAACCAAATGATAAAATATATAATTTGAAAGTGGGCTAAAGCCCACTTCTATTGATAAAAACAACAAATAAATAAAACTCTTTCTCAATCATATACTAGAAAAATAAACGATTATACTATTACTAAACAGATTAATTTTTAATATTACTTACACAGAGACTTGTTCTATAGTTTTAATTTTATTTCTTATTTTCAAGGAAAACTAAATGTACACAATATGAAAAAAGAAAGGTTATATTTCATCTATTATCTTGTGCTGCTTACTTTCGTAGCGGCAAATATTGTTTTCCTTATTAGCAAACCTGAAAGGAATATAGATTGGATAATTGCAATAGGTAATATAATATGGTCCTCTACATTATCTTTTTTTATTTTAAAGATGTATCGAAAAAACAGAAACGAAAGATCTCAATAAAATTATTTTACTTGAATAATTTAGACTGTATTTCATTTTAACAAGCCTCATAGATATCCAAAAGTTTATGGGGCTTTTTTATAACTTCATATATGGTTTTTATATAGTAAAACTCAGCATTTTGCCTTCTTTTTATTAACCGCTGAATTATATTTCTGAAATTGAAGTTTTTAATAGATGATATCAAAATAAAACATATATTATAAACCGACAAAAAATCACTAAATTTGCCAACTTAATTAATCAACGATATTGAGATAATACAATGAGTCAATTTAAAGAATACAAAAACCTCAACCTTATTGATATAGCCGACAATGTTTCGGAATTTTGGAAACAAAATAAAACCTTCAATAAAAGTGTTGAAATTCGCGAAGGTAGCCCTGAGTTTGTATTTTATGAAGGTCCGCCTTCAGCAAACGGTATGCCCGGGATTCACCATGTAATGGCAAGAGCGTTGAAAGATATTTTCTGCCGTTACCAGACTCAGAACGGTAAACAGGTTTTCCGTAAAGCGGGTTGGGATACACACGGGCTTCCTGTGGAGCTTGGTGTTGAAAAGGAATTAGGAATTACGAAAGAGGATATTGGCAAAAAGATTTCTATTGAAGATTATAATAAAGCATGTCGTGAAGCGGTAATGCGTTATACAGACGTGTGGAATAACCTTACAGAAAAAATAGGATATTGGGTGGATCTTGATGATCCATATATTACCTATAAATCAAAATATATGGAGACTGTTTGGTGGTTACTAAAACAATTATACAACAAAGAGTTGTTGTATAAAGGTTATACGATCCAGCCTTATTCTCCAAAAGCAGGTACAGGACTTTCTTCACATGAGTTGAACCAGCCCGGAACATACCGTGATGTTTCGGATACCACCATAGTAGCTCAATTCAGAGTAAAAAAAGAAACCAGTGATTTGTTCAACGATGTAGAAGGTAATGTAGACATCCTGGCCTGGACCACTACTCCATGGACGCTGCCGTCAAATACAGCTCTTGCTGTAGGAAGAGACATTGAATACGTTGTTGTTAAAACTTTCAACCAATATACTTTTGAGCCTGTAACGGTTGTGTTGGCAAGAGTTCTTTTGGAAAAGAACTTTGGTAAAAAATATGCAGCAGGAACAGCGGAAGATTTTGCCAACTATACATCGGAGAGCAAAACAATCCCTTACCAGATTCTGAAAGAGTTTAACGGAGAAAAGTTAGCAGGAACTCAGTATGAGCAGCTCATCCCATGGTTTACGCCGTCTGAAACCCCTGAAAAGGCACTCAGAGTGATCATCGGTGATTTTGTGACAACTGAAGACGGTACCGGTATCGTTCATATCGCTCCTACTTTTGGTGCGGATGACGCCAGAGTTGCTAAAGAGGCAGGTATTCCTCCAATGTTGGTAAAAGATGAAAACGACAATCTTGTTCCGTTAGTAGATCTGCAGGGTAGATTTATAAGAGGAGAAAATGTTCCGGAAGTATTCTCAGGAAAGTATATCAAAAATGAATATTATGATGACGGGACCGCTCCTGAAAAATCTTGGGATGTTCATTTGGCAATTGTATTAAAAGAAGAGAATAAAGCTTTCAAAGTAGAGAAATACGTCCACAGTTATCCTCATTGCTGGAGAACTGACAAACCTGTATTATATTACCCATTGGATTCGTGGTTTGTAAAAATGACAGCTGTAAAAGACCGCCTGGTGAATCTGAACAAGGAGATCAACTGGAAGCCAAAAGCTACCGGAGAAGGACGTTTTGCCAACTGGTTAGAAAATGTTAATGACTGGAACCTTTCACGTTCCCGTTACTGGGGTATTCCATTACCTATCTGGAGAACGGATGACCTGAAAGAAGAGATAGTAATCGGTTCTGTAGAGGAACTATACAACGAGATCGAAAAATCCGTTGAAAAAGGATTCATGAAAGAAAATCCTTTCAAAGGGTTTGAAATAGGAAACATGACGGAAGAAAACTACTCTTTGGTAGATCTGCATAAAAATGTGGTGGACAAAGTTGTTTTGGTATCTGCATCAGGAAAACCTATGAATCGTGAAAGCGACCTGATCGATGTATGGTTTGACTCAGGCTCTATGCCTTATGCCCAATTGCATTACCCTTTTGAAAATAAAGAATTAATAGATAATAAAAAGGCCTTTCCGGCGGACTTTATTGCCGAAGGTGTGGATCAGACCCGTGGTTGGTTCTATACCCTTCACGCAATCGGAACAGCCGTTTTTGATTCAGTTGCTTATAAAAATGTTATGAGTAACGGACTTGTTCTGGATAAAAACGGTCAGAAAATGTCTAAGCGTTTAGGTAATGCGGTAGATCCGTTTGAAACTCTTTCCGTTTATGGCCCGGATGCTACACGTTGGTACATGATCTCCAACGCAAATCCTTGGGAGAATTTGAAATTTGATATTGAGGGCATCGATGAGGTAAGAAGAAAATTCTTCGGAACCCTTTATAATACTTATTCCTTCTTTGCATTATATGCGAATGTGGATGGATTCAATTACTCAGAAAAGGATGTGGAAAACCGTCCGGAAATAGACAGATGGATCCTTTCCGAACTGAACCTTTTAATTAAAGAGGTTAAAGCATTCTACGAGGATTATGAACCTACAAGAGTGGCAAGAGCGATAAGTAATTTTGTAAATGACAACTTAAGTAACTGGTATGTAAGATTATGCAGAAGACGTTTCTGGAAAGGAGACTACTCCGATGACAAGATCTCCGCTTACCAGACTTTATATACATGTCTTGAGGTAGTTGCTAAATTATCCGCACCAATTGCTCCGTTCTTTATGGATCAGTTGTATCAGGATCTGAATAAGGTAACAGGAAAAGAAAACTGTGATTCAATACACCTTACAGATTTTCCGGTTGCTGATGAAAGTTTAATCGATCAGGATCTGGTTGAAAAAACCCATTTAGCACAGCAAATCACAAGCATGGTATTCTCTCTTAGAAAAAAAGAGAATGTAAAAGTACGCCAGCCTTTACAAAAGGTATTGGTTCCTGTATTAGATTCCAAAGCTGAAGAACAGATTCTTGCAGTTGCGGAACTGATCAAACAGGAAGTGAATGTAAAAGAATTACAATTAATCAATGCAGAAGAAGCTTCTCATTTAATTGTAAAGCAAATTAAACCGAACTTTAAGGCATTAGGCCCTAAATTAGGGAAGGATATGAAAGTAGTTGGAAATGAAATTGCTAATTTCTCATCAGAACAAATTGCTGATTTAGAAAAAGAAGGCAAAATAGCTATCCAAGGTTACGAAATAACAATGAATGATGTTGAAATTTCAACAAAAGACATTCCGGGATGGACAGTAACTTCTGATGGAAAAACAACTGTGGCATTAGATTTGACGTTGACAGACGAGTTGAAATCTGAAGGTGTGGCAAGAGAGTTCATCAATAGAATTCAAAACCTGAGAAAAGACAAAGATTTCGAGTTGACAGACAGAATAAATATCTTCATAGAAGAAAATTCACCATTCCTTGATAATATCAAGAAAAATGAAGAATATATTTCTGCAGAGGTCTTGTCAAATAAAATAGAAATTGTATCTTCACTTTCAAATTTTAACGAAATTGAGATAGATGAGGTTAATTTTAAGGTAAATGTTGAAAAAAATTAACATATAGTTATTGCATTTCAAATTCCATTTCATAATTTTATTAAAAAAGAGAAAAGAACATGTCAGACGAAAGAGTAAGATATAATGATTCTGATTTACAAGAGTTTAAAGCGATCATTAAAGAAAAAATAGAAAAAGCAGAAAAAGATTTACAACTGATAAGAGAAAGCTTTATCAATGACCAGAATAATGGGACTGATGACACATCGCCTACATTCAAAGCGTTTGAAGAAGGAGCTGAAACTCTTAGTAAGGAACAAAACTCGATCTTAGCAGGAAGACAGGAAAAATTTGTTCGTGATCTTAAGAACGCTTTAATCAGAATAGAAAATAAAACGTATGGTGTTTGCAGAGTAACAGGGAAACTGATTCCAAAAGAAAGACTATTGGCAGTTCCTCATGCTACCTTAAGCATCGAAGCGAAAAATATGCAGAAATAACCGTAAGGTTTGTAAAATAAATTTGGGTTTATATTGTATTAGCAGTAATACTTTATAAACCTAATTTTTAATTTATATCCATGAGCGAATATTTAATTTTAGGGTTGATCCTTATTGTGGTTTTATGGTTTTTCAACAGGGAGAGGATTAAGAATAAATTCTTTCCTGATCAGCACAAAAACTATACAATAGACGATCAGTTTAATTCCGATAAACGCGAAAGGGAAAAAGAAATTGACAAACTTTTAGGTAAGATGGGCAAAAACGGCATCAATGATCTTTCTCCAAAAGACAGAAAAAGACTTGACGAATTATCTAAGAAGTAAAAATCTAAATCCAGAACAATGGAATCTATAATAGTACATCCCAAAAATCCTATGGAGCTGAGTGCACTGAAAAGTGTTCTGAAGGAAATGAACATTAAATTTGAAAAGGCTCATGTTAAAAGTTCATTTAACGGACAAAAAGTGATCAAGAAAGCAAGCGATAATAAAAATGTAAAACCGGCTGCAAAATCCTCAAAACCTAAAGGACAGTAATGAAAAAGATATTAGCTATTACATTTTTGGTATTGTTAATCGACCAGGCTTCAAAAATATATATAAAAACTCATTTCAACCTTGATGATAGTGTTTCCGTTCTTCCGGGTTTCAAACTTACTTTCGTAGAGAATCCAGGAATGGCTTATGGGCTTCACTTTGGCGGTGTTATAGGTAAATATTTTTTAGTTATTCTAAGAATATTCCTGATCGGGGGAATGATTTATATGTTCAAAAAATGGCTTCAGCAGGGAGCCTCCAATTATCTTATCATTCCAATGGCTGTAATTTTTGCAGGAGCCATCGGTAATCTTATCGACGGAATGTTTTACGGGTTAATTTTCGATAGCGGCACCGTTTATGATCCTAGCATCGACCGCTGGATCGGATACGGAGGTATTTCGAAAATAGCTTCTGCAGGACAGGGATATTCGTCTTTCATGAGAGGCTGTGTAGTGGATATGCTTCACTTCCCACTGGTAGACTGGAATGTACCGGAAAGCTTCCCTCTTATTGGTGGAAAGCACATTGAATTTTTCAAATATATCTTTAATGTCGCGGATTCTGCCATTACTGTAGGAGCCATATTATTATTGATTTTCAGAAAAAAAGCCTTTCCAAACGGACTGGAATTTTAGAAAATAATACAGATGAAAAAACTGATTAAAAATACTCTTAAAATTTTCCTGCTTCTTCTCGTAGCAGGAATTATTTTTATTGCCTTTGCCAACTATAATATCAAAAAACAAAGTGCCCCATACATTTCAGATAACTTATCAGTATTACCTTCGACCAAAACAGCAATCCTCCTTGGAACAAGTAAAACCCTAAACAGCGGTATGCCCAATGCATACTTCTACAACAGAATACAATCCGCTATAGATCTCTATAAAAGTGGTAAGATACAATACATTATTGTAAGTGGAGATAACAGTACTGCGGACTATAATGAGCCTGAGGATATGCAACTTGCTTTAATGAAATACGGAATTCCCCAGGATAAAATAATTCTGGATCACGCAGGTTTTAGAACACTAGATTCTGTAATCAGAGCTAAAGAGATTTTTGGACAAACCAGATTCATCATCATTTCCCAAAAGTTCCACAATGAAAGAGCCGTATTTTTAGCCCGTAAAAACGGAATCGAAGCCTATGGTTATAATGCAAATGATGTGAATAAATATGCGGGTTTAAAGACCAATCTAAGGGAGTATCTTGCTAAAACCAAAGTATACTGGGATCTTTTATTTGGGGTACAACCGAAATTCGGTGGGGAAAAGATTGTGATTCCATAGTTTTTGTGTCCCCCAGATTTTGAGGACTGGGTATATTTTTAGTTTAAATTAATTTTAACTTTGGGCTAAAGTCCGCTCCTATTGATCCTTCTTTTTGTAAAAAAATTCCCGAGATTTATCCAAAAATCTTTTAATCTTTTAATCTTTTAATCTTTTAATCTTTTAATCTTTTAATCTTTTAATTATTATTCCCGCCAAACCTCGTAAATTTGTGGTTCGTTAATTTTTATAAATAATAAAACAAAATGTCAAGAATTCTTACCGGCATTCAAGCCACCGGAACACCGCACCTTGGAAACTTATTGGGTGCTATTATTCCTGCTGTTGAACTATCGAAACAGGAAGGAAATGAATCATTTTTATTCATCGCTAATCTGCATTCATTAACTCAGATAAAGGATGCAAAAGAGCTGAAACAAAATACCTACGAGATTGCTGCGGCTTGGCTTGCTTGTGGGCTGGATACTGAAAAAACATTTTTTTACAGACAGAGTGATATCCCTGAAACCTGTGAACTATCTTGGCATTTATCATGTTTTTTTCCTTATCAGAGATTAACCCTGGCGCATTCATTTAAGGATAAAGCAGACAGGCTTCAGGATGTGAATGCCGGTCTTTTTACTTATCCTATTTTAATGGCTGCAGATATTTTATTGTACGATGCAGAAATAGTTCCAGTAGGAAAGGATCAGCTTCAGCATTTGGAAATTGCCCGGGATGTAGCCTCAAGGTTTAATAATCAGATGGGAGAGGTACTGGTACTTCCTCAGGCCGAACTTCAGGAAAATACAAAATATGTCCCTGGAACAGATGGTCGTAAAATGTCTAAATCCATGGGAAATATTATTAATATTTTCTTACCGGATAAAGAACTGAAAAAACAGGTGATGAGCATTGAAACAGATTCCAAATCATTGGAGGAGCCGAAAGATCCTGAAACCGACAAAGTATTTGCAATTTATCAATTGATTGCAACTCCTGAACAGACAGAGGAGCTAAGAGCAAAATATCTTGCAGGAAACTTCGGATACGGACATGCAAAAACAGAACTTTTAAACCTGATTACCACTCGTTTCCAGAAGGAAAGAGAAACATTTACCTACTATATGACCCACCTGGATGAATTGGAAGCAAAACTTCACGAAGGTGCTGCAAAAACAAGAGTGATTGCAGTAGAAACCATTAAACGTGTAAGGGAAAGTCTAGGACTTTAATATATAGGTAGCTAACTTTTATTCTTTGACAGAATGAAGCTATGCATTCCGTCTTCAAAATCATAAACAATATCCCATCCGGGATATTGTTTTATTATGGTTTTAATGATAGAAAGTCCCAATCCGGTAGAACTGCTGTCCGTGCTTTGCTTAAAAAACCTGTTGAAGATTTTTTTTCCATCCAGAGGATTCATTGATCCGGTATTCTGAAAAATCATCCTGTCCTTTTCGGTAATAATATTTAAAATTCCATTTTGATGGTTATACCTGACTGCATTTTTAAGTAAATTAGAAAGTAAAATATTGGCTAAGTCAGGGCTGAAGATAGTTTCAAATATTTCTTTGTCCAACAGGTTTACTTTAATCTCTTTGTATTCTATAAAATCTTCATAGCTATTGACCAGCTCTTTGATCATCGCAGTAAAATTTACATGGGACAACGTACTGAACTGATTGTTCTCAATTTTAGACAGCATAAGCAATGATTTATTCAGGCTTGCCATCCTTCCCAGATCATTCTTGATGTCAGTAAAGAAATTCATATCCTTTTCATCAAACTGATCATTCTGTATTGCCAGATCTATTTTATTGATTGCAATTGCCAAAGGTGTCTGCAATTCGTGAGATGCATTTTCAATAAACTGTTTTTGTTGATTAAAGGCGAGCTCGTTACGATCAATCATTTCGTTGATCTCTCTATCCAGCTCTTCAAACTCTTTGATGGAATATTTTGGAGACTCTTTATCAGAAGAAATCCCAAACTGATATTTTTTGAGCTTATCCAGAATACGGTAAAAAGGCTTCATCGCTTTGTGAAGCAAAAATCCGTTGATCCCGATAATACTTACTACCAATAACAGATACAAAACAATCAGAGCTGTTGTAAGGTCATATACCAGCTCATCTTCTTCTACCGTGGACGTTCGGATAGTCAATTTCTGATACTTTCCAAACTGGTCTATAAAATCTGTCTCAAGAACTCTGTAAGGCTGCTCTTCATCATCGTATTCCATGTAATACATCTTATTAAAAAGCTTGTTCTTTTCCTGATGCTCTGCTGCAGAAATAGGATTGATCTTAAATTCATTAAAACCAAACTCATTATTCTTTAACAAGTGCTCATCCAGATATACTGCCTTAATAATCTGTATTTTTCTGTTTTTCAATCCATCATCCACATTATCATACACTTCGTCCAGAATATAGGCGTAAAATAATGCCGCCCACACTGCAATGATCAATAGCAGAATGGTTATCAGGTATTTTATGGTATAATATTTCAGAGAAACTTTCATCATACAAATTTATATCCTATTCCGTAAACCGCCTGAAAATCAGCTTCAGCTCCTAACGCTTTGAGCTTTTTACGAAGGTTTTTTATCTGTGAATAAATAAAATCCAGGCTATCCGCCTGATCAATATAATCGCCCCAAATTGCTTCTGCAAGCATTGTTTTTTGTAATGTTTTTTCAGGATGTATCACGAAATAATACAAAAGATCATACTCCTTACGGTTAAGGATCAATTCTTCATTACCTATCTTTACTTTTCTGTTGTCAGGATCCACAAAGATGTTTTTATAAGTGATTATATTCTCTCCATCCTGATTTTTCCTTCTGATGACCGATTTAATCCGGGCCATCAATTCTGCCAGGTGAAAAGGCTTGGCAAGGTAATCATCTGCCCCTATTTCCAATCCGCTTACTTTATCGTCGACAGAATCTTTTGCAGAAAGGATGATTACAGGATCTTTTTTGTGCATACTTTTAATTTCTTTAAGAAGATCCATCCCACTTCCGTCTGGCAGCATAATATCCAGGAGAATACAGTCATATTCATATGAAATGATTTTATCCAAACCTGAACTATAGTCAGAAGCGGACTCTACTATAAAGTGCTGTGCTTCAAGAAAGCTTTGCACAGTATTTCTTAATTCCGCCTCATCTTCAACAAGTAAAATTTTCATAGTAAGTATTATTCTGACTTTCTGATCAAATATATAAAATTATAACCTCCTGTTCCCGGGAGGCTATAATTTATCAAGATTAAAAATTATTTGTGATAGAACTACCATCCACATGAAAACTAAGCGTTTGCTCATTCAGCACATGGATTTTGTATTTATTCTTTATATCTTTTACCGATTCAATGATCATACATGGATGGTATATAGTAAGAAAAGTAAGTATATTTCTTCGGCTTTCTTTGTTGATTATATTCCAATTTACCATAACATAAAAATTTAATATAGTATTAGTCATCAATCTTACTAAAATTCCCATTTTTGTCGAATTTCAGGTCAACGCCATTGGATAGTTCAGCTTTATAAGACCATCTTTCTTTTTCAATTTTTATAATCCAAGTGTTTGGAAAGCTTTTAACCACATAATTTCTTATACCTGCAGGAATAAAGCCATACGGGAGCTTCTGATGCTTACCATCCACTTCCTTCCAGTTTCCCTGGCTGTCAAACTCTATTTTCACACCGTTGGAAAGGTATACTTTGTATTCGTCTACTCCATATATTTCACGGTCCTCTATAACGGAACCTACTGCAATACCTTTAAAATTTCCTGCCAGAAACTTCTTTGCAGTAACAGGTAATTGATTGGGACTGATTGCTCTATCCTGTGCAAATATGAAACCTGCTGATAAAACTAAGATAAAGGTTAGTAAGCTGGTGATTTTCTTTAAACTTTTCATAATATAAAATTTTATTCATTTATTATGAAGCAAAATTCTATATTAATTTAGGAAAGAATTAGGAAAAAAATGTAAGCAGCAAATTTTAAAGATATTCTTTGATTTGAAGAAGATGCTTAATGGTCTTTACATTTTCTTCTGTCCGGTTTTCGTTCAGGACATCAAAGAAAATAACATCCATTCCAAAATTCATGGCTCCTACCGCATCTGCAATCCAATCATCCCCTATCAAGATACTTTCTTCCTTATTCGCCTGTGCACGACCTAAAGAATACTCAAAAATTTCAGGATTAGGTTTCCTCACCCCCACGGCATCAGCACTGGTGATCGTATTAAAATAATGATCAATCCCTGAAAGTATACATTTTCTTTCCGTGACTTCCTTAAAGCCATTGGAAATAATGTGCATTGTATATTCTTTTGATTTTAGATAATCAAGAACATACAAAGCTCCCTCTACCAGTTCATTGTGATTAAGAATTTTATCCAGAAAGTGTTCTTCAAAATAATCTGACAACTGCTCATCTTCAACTCCAAAATGTTTAAAAGTATTAAGAAAACGGTGTTTTCTTAAATATTCTTTACCGATTATGCCGTCTCTGATTTTTTCCCATAAGCTCTCATTGATTTCATGATACACTTCATGAAATTCCTCGAAATCTATATTGTATTTGAGTGTTATTTCCTGCTTTTCGAAAAGATCCCTGATGGTAAGGTAAGCGTTCTTGCGATGATCCCAAAGCGTATTGTCCAGGTCAAAAAAAATGTGCTGAATTTTCATACAGCACAAAATTAATACTTTAATTTTTAGAGATCGAATAATTTTTATCTTTGATTTTTACTATTCCAAGATTTTTTGAAAAGTTGAGTAGAAAATCAACAGTTTGTTTTTTTGGTTTCAAAGTTTTCACTTTTAAGGAATCATTTTTTTTCATAGGCGAAACATGTTTATCCTTAAAACGGGAATTTTTTATAATTATTATCTGGTAAGGATAATATTATTCTCTTCCATGATTTTTCTCAGGTTGATCAGCGCATACCTTACACGTCCCAATGTAGTGTTAATGCTCATATCCGTGTGATCTGCAATCTCTTTAAAGCTCAACCCATCAAAAAATCTTAACTTAATAACCTCTTGCTGATTCTGAGGCAGGTATTGCAGCATTCGCAATAAATCTTCCTGAATCTGATTAGTCACTAATTGATCTTCAATATTTTCTGAAGGCTCTCTGATTAAATCGAAAATAGAATATTCGTCAGTTTCAAAAGTTGTTTCCGAAACCTTGATATTTTTCGATTTCAATCTGAAATGGTCAATAATAAGATTATAGGCAATTCTTTTAGCCCAAAGAATAAATTTTCCTTCTTCGTTATAACGTCCTTCTTTCAACATCACGATGATTTTCATGAATGTATCCTGGAAAACATCATTAGCTAGGTCTTCATCATTAATTTTGTAAAAAATGAATGTAAACAATTCTCTCTGATGACGATGAATAAGAGTTGATAAAGCTCCTTCGTCTCCTTTTTGGTAAAGGGAAATTAATACGCAATCCGATTTTGATTTCATGACTTTCTTCTCAATATAATATATATTTGCCGACAGTTTTTCTTCCAGATATTTTATCTGGTTTTAGCTGTAAATACAAAACATTTTTTCAGAGTAAAGTCCAATCAATAAGCAGTTCGTTTATTTATGGATGTAAATATAATAAAATTTTAATAACTGTTAACCTATTATTAATATTTAGAAAAAATTTTTAAAAAAAATCACTTAAACATATCATGAATGAAGACAGTTGGGATATTTAATGTAAAATTTACATTCACTCCTTTTAGCTGTTTTCCGTTCAATTCAGCGTCTCCAAAGGGAAAAGCATACCCTGCAGTTAAATCCAGCAGCCCGAATAAAGTAACCCCTACTTTGGGTGCAATATATTTATTGGTCCCTTCAACTCCTGCTAAAAAATAATAAGAGTGATAAAAATCTACATTTTTTTCAAAATTAAGCAAGACATCTGCCTGAATTTTGGGCATGATGGCAAATTTAGAATTAGTGGAACCCATTAATGCGGAAGCTCCTAATCTGTAAATAACATCGTCATTCTTAAGGAAAAGTAATTTTCCACCCAATTCTCCGAAGCTTTGGTTTTGATATGTATATCCAACACTAATCATTTTGTGCATGGTATATTGTGCACTTGCGTAGGTGGATAAAAAAAATACGGATACAACCGTTATTACCCATCGGAAATTCATCATCTTTTTATTTATTTAAGGTGTAAAATTAAAAAAAACTGCCTTATCTTGTTAAAGATAAAGCAGTATAAATATCTTAAAGAAAAAATTAAATACCAAATGCTGTTTTAATCTCTTCTACTTTGTCTAATTTCTCCCAGGTGAAGAATTCCAGGTCTTTAAGCGTAAGCTCATTTTTATGACCTTTATTAAACGTTTTATCAGCAATGTAGTGTTCTTTACCCATATGCCCGTAAGAAGCTGTTTCCTGATAAATAGGGTTTCTTAATTTCAGATTTTCTTCAATTGCGTAAGGTCTCAGATCGAAAATTGCAGAAACTTTCTTCGCAATTTCCCCATCATGAAGATCTACTTTTGAAGTCCCATATGTGTTGATATACAGACCACAAGGCTCAGCAACACCAATTGCATAAGAAACCTGCACCAATACTTCATCTGCAACACCTGCAGCTACAAGGTTTTTAGCAATATGCCTTGTTGCGTAAGCAGCACTTCTGTCTACTTTTGAAGGGTCTTTTCCGGAAAATGCCCCACCTCCGTGAGCTCCTTTTCCACCGTATGTATCCACAATGATCTTTCTACCTGTAAGACCGGTATCACCATGAGGACCACCGATTACAAATTTCCCGGTAGGATTGATGTGATATTTGATCTGATCGTTGAATAAAGCTTTGATTTCCTCCGGCTGTTGAGCCACTACTCTTGGGATCAGGATATTTTTGATATCCTCACGGATCTTGTTCAACATTTCTTCTTCGGATCCGAAGTCATCATGTTGAGTAGATACTACGATAGAATCAATTCTTACCGGTTTATGATCGTCAGAATATTCAATAGTCACCTGGCTTTTCGCATCAGGACGTAAATAAGTAATTTCTTTATTTTCTCTTCTTACTGCAGAAAGCTCTTTTAGAATAGTATGTGCAAGGTCAAGCGCCAAAGGCATATAATTAGCGGTCTCATTAGTAGCATAACCAAACATCATTCCCTGGTCTCCTGCACCTTGTGCATTAGCCTTGCTTTCAAAAGTCTCATCTGCTACTTTTCTATCAACCCCCTGATTGATATCCGGTGATTGCTCATGGATCGCAGAGATTACCCCGCAAGAGTCTCCATTGAACATATACTCTCCTTTTGTATAACCTATTCCATTGATTACCTCTCTGGCAATGGTCTGAACATCAAGATAAGCATCCGACTTAACCTCTCCTGCCAATACTACCTGTCCGGTAGTAACAAGTGTTTCACACGCTACTTTTGAGGATTTATCGTATGCTAGAAAATGATCAATCAAAGCGTCAGAAATCTGATCCGCAATTTTATCAGGATGCCCTTCTGAAACGGATTCAGATGTAAATAAATAAGACATATTATTCTTTGTTTTATTAGATTAAAAATATGAGGAATAACGTGAATAATTGCATGGAAAGCTCAAAAAGAATACTGTTTTAGCTTTTTTTTATAGAGGTTGCAATCAGGTCAAATTTTTCCTCGTTTGTAAACAGGGGCAAAGTTAAGGACTATTTTTCAATAGCCAAAACTTTTAAGAAATAATTATAAATTTCTTGAAACAAGCGATTTATCCCGATTGAGTATAAAAAACTATTGTGGTTTTATGCTTACGAAATCTTTTGGACTTTCATTATAATTAAGTCTTTCTTTTAAAGAAGACTGGATTGAAGAAGACAATTCGTCAATAATCTTTTGTTTGAAAGTCGGTTTGTAATAAATGATGCTTATTTCCCTGTAAGGGAAAGGCTTCTTAAATCTGAAAACTTTACCTTTCTGCTCTTCAGAAAGCTGGCTTAAAGCCAATTCCGGCAGAATACTTATTCCTCCTACCTTATCAACCATATGAACCAGCGTCTGGATGTTGGAAGCAAGGAAGTCAAGATTTTTTGGCTTGAGTGTATTTTCTTTCAGATGACAAATGTTTTCAAACTGATTTCTCAAACAGTTCCCTTCTTCCAGAAGCCATACTTTTTCAACATTAAGCTCCTCAGGAATAATATAGGAATTCTTTTTATTAGCTTGTGTATCGGAACTGTAGATCATCAGCTCTTCATTGAACAGAAAATCCTGATAGAATTCATCCGCCGTATCATACGGAGTCGAAATAATTCCAGCATCCAGTTCCCCAGCCTTTAAAGCTTTGATAATACTGTCTGTTGTCATTTCCTTCACGTTCATCTGAATTTTCGGATTCTCATCAAGGAATTTGAAAATTTCTGTAGGTAAAATGAAGGAAGATACTGTAGGAATAATTCCCAGGTTAATTGTTCCTCCTAAAATGTTATTAAGCAGGTTTGCTTTATTTCTCAGCTCATTGACAGATTCTATAATCACCTTCGCCTGATCAATGATCTGAAGCCCTACATCTGTGGTACGGATCGGGTGCGTAGTCCTGTCGAACACCTTTACATCCAGTTCATCCTCAAATTTCTGTATCATCGCACTTAGTGTAGGTTGCGTAATGAAGCATGCTTGAGCTGCTTTCCCAAAATGTTTGTACTTATCTACAGCGATAAGATACTCCAATTGCTGAATGTTCATCTGATTAATATTATCTATTACAAAGATATGATGTTTTTGCTATAAGCAATTAAAAATTCAAGTAAATTTGATAATTCTTACATCCAAAAACACAACAAATAAATCAAATCTTAACTATATGGATTCTAAAAAATTAACATTAAGCAGCGGTGCTCCGTACTTTGAGCATCAGGATTCTCAGACGGTAGGTCCCAGAGGTCCTGTTCTATTGCAGGACTTTATTCTTCAGGAAAACCTTGCCCATTTCGTAAGAGAAAGAATTCCCGAAAGAATTGTTCATGCAAAAGGAAGCGGCGCTTATGGAACATTTACCGTAACACACGATATTAGTAAATATACCAAAGCAAAATTATTTTCGAAGGTGGGAAACTCCTGCAGAATGTTTGCAAGGTTTTCTACCGTAGGTGGTGAGAAAGGAAGCGCGGATACCGCAAGAGACCCGAGAGGTTTTGCATTAAAATTTTATACTGAAGACGGAAACTGGGATCTTGTAGGTAATAATACTCCTGTGTTTTTTATTAAAGATGCCAAAAAATTCCCTGATTTTATTCATACTCAAAAAAGAGTGCCGAAAACAAATTTAAAGAGTGCCACAATGATGTGGGATTTCTGGAGCCTGAATCCTGAATCACTTCATCAGGTTCTGATCTTAATGTCCGACAGGGGTACGCCTCATGGTTACAGGCATATGCACGGTTTCGGATCCCATACCTTCTCTATGATCAATGCAAGCAATGAAAGAGTTTGGGTAAAATTCCATTTCAAAACAAAACAGGGAATTAAAAACTTCAACAATGAGGAAGCCGTAAAGATGGCTGGTGAAAACCCTGACTTTGCGCAGGAGGATCTTTGCAATGCTATAGAAAATGGAGATTTCCCGAAATGGACCTTATACATTCAGGTAATGACTGAAGAGCAGGCAAAAGATTTCAGATGGAATCCTTTTGATGTAACCAAGGTTTGGTTCCAGAATGACTTCCCTCTAATTGAGGTTGGAGAAATGGAACTGAATGAAGTACCTGTTAATTATTTTGCACACGTAGAACAATCCACATTTTCCCCTAGCAATCTGATCAATGGAATTAGTTTTTCTCCGGATAAAATGCTTCAGGGAAGATTATTCTCATATCCCGATGCTCACAGATACAGAGTAGGAGTAAATGCCCACCAGCTGGAAGTGAACCGTTGCCCTTTTGCTACCAACAATTACCAGAGAGATGGTTTTATGGCTGACTCTAGTGAATATGCTGATAAGCCTAACTACCATCCTAACAGCTTTGATGACATCAAGCCGGATCCTTCTTATAAAGGTTATGATTATGAACTTGATAGCGCTCATGTAGCTTTCTACAACAGAAATGAAAATGATGATGATCATTATACACAACCCGGGCTTCTTTATACAAAGGCAATGAATACTGAAGACCGGGAACGCCTTGTCCATAATATTGTAGGAAGCATGAAGGGGATTGACGGACCAAAGAGAGATGAAATCATAAATCGTCAGCTGTGTCATTTTTTCAGAGCGAATATTGAACTTGGCATGAAAGTAGCATCACAGCTAAATATCAATATCGATAGCAATATGATGAATCACATCAAATAAGCAAACAAAATAATATTTCAACAAAAAAGGAAAAAATATCAACTTTTTTTCCTTTTTTTTGTAAAAAAATGATAATTTGCAAGGGTTAGTATTTAAAGTGGAAAAATGAGTTACGAAAATATATTATTAAAAAAAGAAGATAAATTAGCTATTATTACAATTAACAGACCTGAAAGTCTCAATGCACTAAACGCTAAAACCATCCAGGAAATAAGTTCAGCTTTAGACGACCTGGATTTGGACAAGTCTTGCAGGGTGATTATTCTTACAGGAAGTGGTGAGAAATCTTTCGTTGCAGGAGCAGACATCAAAGAATTCAGTGATTTCGGACAGGAAAAGGCTGAAGAATTGGCAAAAAACGGTCAAAATTCTCTTTTTAATAAAATAGAAAATCTCTCTAAACCAGTCATTGCAGCAGTCAATGGCTTTGCTTTAGGTGGAGGTTTAGAGCTTGCTATGGCATGCCATATCAGATATGCTTCGGAAAATGCTAAATTGGGACTTCCGGAAGTGACCTTAGGATTGATTCCTGGTTACGGAGGAACGCAAAGACTTCCAAAGCTTGTCGGAAAAGGTATTGCCAACGAAATGATCTTCTCAGCCAAAATGATTCCCGCTCAAAGAGCCAAAGAAATCGGATTGGTGAACGAAGTATATCCTATTGAAGACTTATTAACTAAAACAAAGGAACTAGCAAACGTTATTGCCTTCAATTCACCTATGGCAATTTCCAAGGCTATTCATGCAGTGAATTTATCGGATACGGATAAAGGCTTTGAGACTGAGATTAAGTATTTTGGCGAGCTTTTTGAACTAGCTGATAAACAAGAGGGAGTAAGTGCTTTTCTGGAAAAAAGAAAGCCTAACTTCTAAGATTATTTTTACAAATTATTTCGAAAAAAACAATGCTGCGGTATGAATAAGTTTGATAAAGCTTATCTAAAAATGGCTCAGGAATGGGCAAAACTTTCCTACTGTAAAAGAAAACAAGTAGGAGCTCTTATCGTAAAAGATAGGATGATTATTTCAGATGGTTATAACGGAACTCCTTCGGGATTCGAGAATTGTTGTGAAGATGCAGAGGGAAAAACACATTGGTATGTATTGCATGCAGAAGCAAATGCTATATTAAAATTAGCTGCTTCTACCCAATCTGCAAAAGGAGCAACGCTGTATTTAACGCTTTCTCCATGTAAAGAGTGCAGCAAGCTAATTTTACAGGCTGGGATTACAAGACTGGTATATATCAATGAGTATTCGGACGACGATGGGATATCATTCCTTAAAAACCATAATATTGAAATAGAACAAATTTCTGATTGTGAACTAAAAAAATAACACAAATGACTTGGGATGAAAAAATTAAAGATTTTGAAATCTTTCTTCGTTTCGAAAGAAATTTTTCAGAAAACACTCTAGACGCTTATGTTAGAGACATTAAAAAATTAAAGGAGTACGCTGAGGAAGACCTCGACAACATCGGACCGGATGTGATCGGATACGATAATCTACAGGAGTATATCTTCAATCTTTCCAAACAAAAATTCAGTGAGCGGTCGCAGGCCAGATGGATATCTTCTATCAAGGCTTTTTTCAAGTTCCTTCTGGAGGATGAAGCCCGTGAGGATAATCCGGCAGCATTGCTTGAAGGCCCTAAATTGGGATTATACCTTCCCGATACACTAAGCCTTATGGATATCAACAAGATTATCGGAGCCATTGAAGTGAACTCGGATCTGGGAAGAAGAAATCAGTGTATTGTAGAAGTACTTTATGGTTGTGGACTTCGGGTATCAGAACTTATTGATCTGAAAATTTCAAACATTAATTTTAAAGAAAATTACATTAAGGTGAACGGGAAGGGAAATAAAACCCGTTTCGTTCCTTTGGCTGATTACACTGCTGAATTATTGAACAGTTACATCAAAGAGGTGCGTTCTAAAAACAAGATCAACAAGAAATATGAAGATTCATTATTCCTGAACAGCAGAGGAACTTCTATGTCCAGAGTGATTGTATTTCTTATTATTAAAGAACTCACGGATAAAGCCGGTGTAAGTAAAAAAATATCCCCACATACCTTCAGACATTCATTTGCTACACATTTACTACAAAACGGAGCTGACTTAAGATATATTCAGGAAATGCTTGGTCATTCAAGCATTACGACAACTGAAATTTATACTCACTTAAAAACCGAAGAACTACGGGATGTCATTTTAAATTACCATCCCCGAAATATTAATATTGCTTAATGAAATTATTGAAATATTGTCCAAACTGTGGCAAAGAATCTCTACACTGGGATGGCGAAAAAAAATGGAGCTGCCCTCTATGCAATTTCACTTTATATAACAATGTAGCAGGAGCTGTGGCCGTTGTTATAAGATATGGTGATGAAATTTACCTGACAAGAAGAAACCGGGATCCTAAAAAAGGAAAGCTGGACCTAGCAGGTGGTTTTGTTGACCCGAAAGAAAGTGCAGAAGAAACCTGTAAAAGAGAACTTTTTGAAGAGCTACAGCTGAATATCGATATTTCAAATTTAAAATACCTTACCAGCCTACCTAATATCTATCAATATAAAGAGATCGACTACAATACGATCGATTTGTTTTATGAATACCGCGTGGATAAAAAATTCGAAGTTAACATTGAATTATCCGAAATATCGGAAGCACAGTGGATTCCACTAAAAGATATTAAACTGGAGGATATTGCTTTTGATTCTCAGAAAATATTTTTTGAGCAATACTTAAACAATCTATAATTACACAATTTAAAATATTGATAGCAGGGCCTAAGCTCTGCTATTATTATTTTTTACGACGCTACAAATCAGCGTATCAGTAAGTTTTGGATTTTAGCATTTCCTCGAAATAATTGATCAGCAGTTTTCGTTCTGCTTCAGATAAATTAGCCTCATTATGATACACAATATATCCGGGCATCGGCATTGTCCTGCTTTGAAGTGTTGGAATAATACTGTTAAGCATACTTATCTTCAAATCTGAATTGTAAGTTTGCCAGATCGAAAAGTTCAGATGCTGTCTTCCATCATTAACATGGCTTTTTATAGACCACGATATAGGCGCTATATAAGAATACTTAGGGTATACCGTTTCGTTGGAATGACAGTCATAGCAAGCCCCTTTTATAAGTTTAGTGATTTTTTCGGGTGTTTGTTTTGCATCTACAAAATTTACCTTATGATCAACGGGCATATTGGTCCTGTCTATAGGGATAAACTGAATGAGTGCAAAGACAACCAGGCTCCAGAATACAATCTTCTTTATCGTTTTCATACGTTCTCTATCTCACAGGTTGCAATACGGAATTACCGGACTTAAGTGCAGGATTATCCTTTTCAACAGGCTTTTCAACAACCGGTTTAGGAATATTTAATCCTTTTGTATCCAGCACTCTTGTATCCTTTAAATCCCAATCTTCATTGCTGTCCCATAAAGGTCTTACAACAACAGCTTTATAGAAAATATAAGAGTCTTCCGCAAACACGTCGTTTTGAAAGTCTGCTTCATCCCAATATTTATTATCATTGTTGTCAACCAGAATCCTCACAACATAATCTCCGGGTTTCAGAATATCGAATTTAACAGCGTCCCCCTTTGTATATTTTTGGTAAACCACTTTTTCAGATGTATCCAATAACTGAAGCCAATAATTCGAAGCGGGGGCATTTTGGAGCTTGAATGCAAGACTGCCGTAGTTTTCTACCTTGTCTGCTTCAAAGTCAAACCGCTTTGATGTTGGGTTTTTATCATAGAATGACAGAACAGTTGTTTTAGGAACAACCAGCTGATATTTTTTTCCCGGAACAAAATCGGATTGAATCAGGATCTGATATGGATTGGTTTCGGAAATTTTTGCCGTGAAGTTCTGAGTCGTTAAACTATCACTTTTCAATATCCATTTATCCGTATTTATTTTATCAATGATGTAATTGGAAGTAATCCTGAAATCTGTTTTAGGAGGTAAAAGAGATCCGTCATTGTTGTCAAGGGTCATTCCGTTTTTCGCATTGTATTTATAAAAGACAGAAACCGTATCCTTTTTATTATCAGCATCATAACTAAACTTCAAATTTTCAGTAGTCGTCTGTCCTACATTGCTTTTCACCGCATCAAACCATATCTTTACAGAATCCGATTTAGGTCTGTGGGTTACTTTTATATCCTGAAGCTTATCGTTAATAGAAAGAACCTTTACATTATCCGGCTTTCCTTCAAACGTCATCGTGATACCTCCCGGTGTTTCCTTCATCTCTACATACTTCAATGGTTTTCTCGATGGATATACCTTTAAGTTCAATCCCGAAATGGATTTTTCAAAGTCGATAGGCTCTTTCTGGAATCCTACTTTTTCTTTTCCGGGATCATACATGGAATTACCATTTTCATCTTCAAAGGCAATGATCTTGTATTTCCCCGGCGACAAATAATTAAGCTCATAATAGCCATCGTCATCTACCTTTGTGATATAGTAAGGTTTTTGTTTATAATTCATGGTATCCTGAACCTTGTACAAACCTACAACCATTTTATTTTCTGTGCTTGTTTCCTTTTTAAAGGATATTGCATCTCTTACATCACCGCTGATATAAAGATCATCAAGTTTTTCACCCGTAGAAAAAGCAAAGTTGAAATAACGCAGTGTGTTAGACTCATTATTATCTACTATAGAATTTCCAAAATTAAAATTATAAGTGGTATTGGCCTGTAAGGTATCTTCCCACTGGATCAAAAGATATTTATTGGCAATATTCGAAGGTAAGATCCGCTTGATTTTTTTAATAGGCGGAGAGATGATTAAATTTTTGTTGATATCTTTTAGCGTCACATATTCATCAAAATCGATACGAAGTTCTTTAATATCTCTTCTAACATTTACTCTGGTTGTATCTATATTTGAGCTTAAAAACTTTGGAGCCAGCGTATCTTTAGGACCTCCTACCGGAGAACCTACTCTTGCACAGGACTGTACAAGAAAACCAATAATGAATAGTAAAAAAAGTCTTTTCATGAATATGTTTAAGCAAAAGTAAACATTATTCTCCAAAAACTTCATGTCCATTTTTTAAAGAATCCTGATTATCATTCATGACACTATGCAGCTTATCTTTTTGCACAGGAAAATCTTCAAATAATCCTGATAATGCCAATGCTGTATACACCCTGTTGGAATATTTGTTTCCAATGGCAACAATGGTCACCTTTGAATTTAACAAATGGGCAAAAACAGAATTCGTTCCATGCCACCATCCGTTGTGATAGGTAAGCTTCTCTCCGTTATCAAAAATCTTCATCCGAAAACCTAATCCATAGTTATTCATTCCGGCTTTTTCATTACTGTAAGGTGTAAAAACCATCTGCATAAGTTCCGGCTTTAAGAAATCCTTAGAAAACATTGCTTTTGAAAAATTAAAAAGATCCCTTGGAGTAGTATATACATTCTTGTCTCCGTAAATAAGGTCAAGTCTGTCCAAAGGATATAACTTACCTCGTCCGTAATAAAAGGACTGTGCAGCGGTAGGTATATCTTTTTCCTGAAAAATATAGGTATTCTTCATTTTAAGAGGATCAAATACCATTTCCTTCATCGCCTGAGGAAACGGGGTTTTTGTAATCTTCTCAATCAGCAATGCCAATAAAGCAAAATTTGTATTGCAATACATAAAACCGGTATCCGTATCCCTTGCCAGGTCAGGTTTATATTTGATAATCATATTCAATACATCCTGATTGGTAATAAATGTTTTTGAAAGCTCAACAGGAGCCGGTTGAATTTTAGTAATAAAATATTCGTATTTAGGCAGGCCGCTTCTCTGCGATAACAAGTTCTGAACGGTTACATTGGGATAAGGAAACCCCGGAAAATATTGTGTTAAATGATCAGACAATTTTATTTTTCCTGCCTCAATTAACTTCATCATCGCCATCGCCGTCATCGTCTTTGAAACGGAAGCAACATGAAGAGGGGTATTTTTATCAATAGGCATTTGATCTCCTTCTCTTCCAAAACCTCTGTAGTTTTCGTACAGAATGTCATCTCCTTTAGCGACAAGTATTCCACCACTCAAGTCACCGGCATCCCATACTTTTTTGTAATACTGATCAATATATTGTACCAGAGAAGCTTTATCCGGCAGTTGATCATCTGCTTTTGTAAAAACCTTGCTCAGGTCCACATTTCCGTAGTTGGGTAGGTTAGTAGTATTTTCTGCTACAGCCTCTTTAGTTTCGGATTTATTCTTACAGGAAAACAAAAATGCAAAAACAGCTAAAAAAAGGACAAAATTATGCTTCTTCATGAGTATCAAAAATGAGCGGCAATTTAATAAAACTCAAAATAAATATTGAAAAGAGTGCACAAATTATGAATTATTTAACACAAAAGAGGAAGAATGGCGGAAAGGCTAAAATGTAAAATCGCCAGTTTGCTAATTTGTAGAAATGTTTGCATTACAGCATACCTTTGGAAATTGCATCCTACAGCAAATAACCAATCTCAGAAGTGATTTAGCTATTCAGCTATTTCTACATTAACCCGCAAACGACCCTACAATCTTATCCACAATAACCTGGGCCAATTTTTCTTTGCTTTGATGAGTCCATCCCGCTATATGTGGTGTTACAATTACTTTTTCTGATTCCAGCAGATATTGCAGGTCTTGATTTTCCCCAGCCTCTAAGTTTTCAAAAGAAGATTTCTCATACTCTAGTACGTCAAGACATGCCCCTTTTACTTTCCCAGCTCTTAAAGCCTCAACTAAACTTTTCGTTTCAATATTTTTCCCTCTTGCCGTATTTACAAAATAGAAATCATTTTTCATATCGGAAATGAACGGTCCATCGATCAGATAATAAGATTCGTCGGTCAAAGGAATATGTAAGCTTAAAACTTCAGCCCTTTCCTTCAGGTCTTTTAAAGAAACCTGTGTAGCGTATTCATCAGAAAGACCGGGTAAAATATCATGGAAAATTACAGTACAGCCAAAACCGGAAAGTCTTTTCGCAGTCGCCTTGCCCATATTTCCATAACCAATCAGCCCAACAGTTTTCCCTAGCAATTCATCACCTCTGTTTTCTTCGCGCAGCCAAATTCCATTTTTCACTTCCTGGGAAGCTATAAACAGGCGATTCATAAGAATCAGTAACATTCCTACAACATGCTCTGCCACGGAATCCCTGTTTCCTTCCGGAGAGTTAATCAGCTGAATTCCCAACTTTTCAGCGGCGGGAATATCAATATTCTCCATTCCTGCTCCTACTCTTGCAATGAACTTCAGCTTTTTCCCTTTTTCAAGGAAGTGCTTATCCAAAGGAATCCTGCTTCTTATAATCACACCGTCATAATGATGAATTTTTTTACAAACCTCATCATAAGAAGACGTAAAGTCTTCTTCCAGGATAAAATTTTTTGCGAGAAGCTGTTCCGTGATAAGGGGATGATTTTTATCTAAAAGAAGGATTTTCATAATATTTAAACACTGATGACACAAATTTTATTAACCAATAACACCAATTAGAATCACTGTGTATGCAATTCCGGATATTTCATTCTCAGAAATACCTGCTTTCATAATTTTTGATCATATGTTGGCAAAAATCATTGGTGAAGTTTGTACCAACCACTTGTTTACTCGTATTTATTTCGGTTCCTGGAAAAGCTTTTTAAGCTCCACCGATTCCAGAGGTTTCATTCTACCGGAAAGAATCAATGAAAGTTCTTTTCTACGAAAAGCAGCAGCAAACCTTTCTTTTTCTTCTTCTGTTTCAGGAACCATTTCAGGAATAGGAATCGGACGATTAAATTCGTCCACTGCAACAAACGTATAAATACCTGCATTGGTATGCATTTTCTTTTGATTGATGGGATCATCCAACCAAACATCAACATACACCTCCATGGAAGTAGAAAATGCCCTTGAAACTTTTGATTCCAGAACAACGACTCCACCTTCAGGAATAGGATGATTGAAAGAAACATGGTTTACGGATGCTGTCACTACTCTTCTTTCACAATGTCTTGCAGCCGAAATTGAGGCACAACGATCCATTTTTGCCAAAAGCTCTCCACCAAAAAGGTTTCTTAAAGAATTTGTTTCATTGGGAAGAACAATATTAGTCATAATCGTCAGGGATTCCGACGCTTTTTTTATTTTTTTTGCCATGTTGCCTTAGTGTTGTTTTGAGTGTTTTTAAGGTTTGCTCCTTTTTCAATCTGCTTTGGTAAAGAATCTTTTTTCAGGGAATCTAAAGTTTTCATCTGAACAGAATCTTTTTTAATCTTTACCGTATCTTTTACTATTCTTCTTGTTTTTGTCTGTACAGAAACACTATCGAATGATTTTTTCCCAAACAATAGTTCCTGCTGTGAGAATGCTACATACAAAATTCCTAAAACAGGAATAATGAACAGAAAGATCCAAAGAATGGATTTATTAAATTTATAATCGCTCTCTTTATTTTCTGAAACCAAAGGCTTCTGTGCACTATTAATATCCGAAAGCCTGATCTCTTCCAGGCCATAATATTCAGGATGGTTGGATTCCAATCTTTTTCCTTTGAAGTGGGTTTCTCCATCTTCAATAAAAATTGTTCCCAGATTCTGAATTTCCAAAATCTGATCCGCCTGGAGTTTTTTCTTCCAGAAATCAGTCTGAATTTGCAATTCATTCTGTGCAGACTCAATTGAAATTTGTTTTTGACTACTTATAAAGGATACCAGTTCTTCTGATTCCACCTCATAATCCGATGCAAAGGCTATCTGACTGGAGGGAGGAAGTATACTTCCGTTTTCAGAATTAATAATCGCTTTTGAGTTCTCCAGAGAAAACACGCCAAACGCTGGAACTGTAACAGAACCAAATTGTTTCAGATATTCTAGAATGTAAGCTGAAATATTCATCTGGCAGCAAATTTATAACTTTTTCAGGACTTTTTATGACATTTATTTGGATAAAAAAAGACTGCCTGAGCAGCCTTATCATGTATAATTTCCAAGTTTAGATATCTTTTTTGCATATTTCAAAAAAAACAGCAACTATTTTTACATTATTCTTATTGTATTTTCCAACTTATTCCAAACATAAAATTAATTCCCGCTTGTGAAAAATAATACGGCTCACCGCCATACACAGCACCGTTATTGACATATTTTTTATTGAAAATATTATTAACCAAAAGCTTTAAAGCAATATCATTGTTGGCAATCCTGAGCTGATATTGTGCATTAAAATCGGTAAGAAAGTAATCCTTAAGCTGTAAATTCGGATCTTCAGTGTTATCAAGATATTGTTTTCCGACATATTGATTCATCAATGAAAACTGGAAATTTTTATCAGGATTAAATTTTAATCCCAGATTAGCAACAACATCTGGAGAGAACGAGATCTGTGTATTTCCCAATTCTTTAACAACCGCTTTATTTTCTATTTTAAAGTCCTGGTTCCTGTTTTGACTTAAACTAACATTCCCTGAAATCTCCCATTGCTTTGAAAATTTTGCGACTGCCCCTATCTCAATACCTCTCCTATAGCTTTCACCCGAATTTGTACGGATAAAAGCTCCAACATTATTCAGTTCTCCGTTAAGCACCAGCTGATTTACATAATACATATAATACAAATTAGCCGTCAATGAAATAATACCAAGCTGTTTTTCAAACCCTGCTTCAAAATCATGAAGCTTTTCAGCTTTCACTTCATTATTGGCAATAAGATCGTCCCGGTTCGGTTCCCGTTGAGCATGTGCATAGGATAAAAATATTTTACCATTGCCTATTCTGTAGTTTATCCCTGCTTTCGGATTGAAGAACAACCAGTTTTTCTTGATATTAGCACCTTCATCATCACCTTCCAATAAAATCTTTGTATCGTAATCAATATTTCTAAGCTGCAAATCTCCAAAGAACTCAAAATCATTGACCCTAAACAAAGCTTTTGCAAATCCTGCCACCTCATTTTTTACCGAACGCCCTCTGTAATACTCATGCTCATCAATAGGAAAGAACACACCCGTCACATTCCCATAATGTCTTCCATAGTACTGATTTGCCACGGCACCGAAATTAAGATCCAGGTTTTCGTATTTTCCGTAAAGGGTTGAAACAATTCCGTAAAAATCATTGTTCAGCCATTTCTTTCTGATAAAATCTGATGTTTCTATGGTCTGCCCTCCTTCTATGATATTGGGTAAATTATACCTTGAAAACGGATCTCCCTGCTTATAATTTTCATAATACCCTTTTCCTTTGGTATAATGCAAAGTTGTCTCTAAATTCCAATGATCATTAACCCCCTGTTCCCATAATAACTGATAATGATTTTGCCTGTAGTTATCAGTTTCATTATTGTAAAAACCTGTGATATTCCCATCAGCGCCATAAATTGCACCTGAATAATTAAACTTCGGATCTGTCTCCCATGTTTTCCTGTCTATCCCGTTCCAGGCCTGATATGTTTTCTCCTTCCCTCCAAAAGCCATCAGACGAACCCTTGTTTTTCCTTCTTCAAATAAGGCAGTGAAATTATAAGAATCTAATCTTGATGAAGCCCTGTCAATATATCCGTCAGAACTGATGTGGGTATACCTACCCATTAATGACAGACGATTATTCCAAAACTTTCCGGAACCTACCTCAGCAGAATATTTATAGGTATTAAAAGACCCGTAACTGTCATCTGTTTTTACATAAAACTTATCTTCCGGATCTTTGGATATAACATTGATACTCGCACCGAAAGCCGAAACCCCATTATTGGAAGTTCCTACTCCTCTCTGAATCACAATCTGTGATGCCGAGCTTGTCAAATCCGGGACATTCACAAAAAAAGTACCCTGGCTCTCCGAATCGTTAAACGGAACTCCATTCATCATAACATTTATTCCCCTTCCTGCAACTCCACGAATTCTAAAACCAGTATATCCCACCCCGTTTCCGGCATCTGAAGTGGAAATTACAGAAGTCTGATTTTTTAAAAGTATGGGAAGATCCTGTCCGAGGTTCCTGCTGTCCAGGTCTCTTTGTACATTAATGATCTCCTTTGCAACGGGAAGTCTCCTGGTAAAATTAACCGCTTCAATTTCCTTGATTTTTAAGGAATCTGTATTTTGGGTTTGGGAAAAAGCCATTGAACTGGCAGTAAGTCCTAAAAAAAATAATCCTTTCATTCTATAAATTTTAAAATTTAATGAATAAAAGGGGATCAATAAGATATTATACAATTCCGGCAAAAGCCAGAGCGTCCCTAAACAGCATTACCTGTTCCAGGTTCAGTGGGTATAATCTCAGCCTGTAAAAGCACCCCTTTATTTCAGCCGCGAAATTACAAAAAATATATGAGATTGGGAGGCATGTGGATACCTGGGGCTCACATTTCTTAGTACGCTTTATTCTTCGAATCTATATAATAATAGTTTGTTCCGTCTTTTGTTACTTCAAACATCTTTCCCAATTTCCAACTGAAATTTCTTTTAATATTGGAATACTCGAAAGGGATCACAATTTTATTATGAACATCAATTACTCCAAAGCGGTCATTATGAGAAGCGACGATCATAGGATCAGAAACATCATCTCCTTCCATGATATGCAGGTATTCATATTGAGGATAGATCTGATATTCTCTGTAATCAGCAGCATTCATAAATTTTGAAGGTTCAATAATTCCGTAAAAGCCATTTAAAATATAGGCTTGATATTGTTGCTGTTTAAATTCCATCTTACATTGTCCCAGATCGGAATTTTTATACTGATATACTCTTTTTCCGGTTTGATCTATTCTATAAGAAATCAGATCTTTTTCAACTGTAGCATATTCTTTTGTTCCGAATTTTCTGACCTTTTCATTAGGGGAGTACAGTAAATTACAGTCTTCAGCAAAAAAAACAGCAATATGGTATTCAGGCTGAATAATGAATTTTCCTTTTTGGTTCACATAACCGAATTTGCCATCCTTCTTTTGTGGAATCAGAACAGGAATCTCGTCATTAATAACAACCAGATCGGGATTGATTTTTGGTTCGGATGCTTTTTTAACAACCGCTTTGGAAACTTTTTTAACCGGATATTTCTTCACAGATTTAGTCTGTGAAAAAACAAAAATCGAAATAAAAAGGGATAGCAGACCCATTACATTTTTCACTTTCATCATTTATTTTTTGCAAAAGTACAGCCAAAATAGAAAATATAAAAATCATATTTATAAAGAATCTAAATAATTTCATCCTTATAAAATATTAAAAATTCGTACTTTTGGGAGCATTTTTAAATGTTTGATAATTTTAAAACGTCTTTGGAATACAAGATTTGATATTGATATGATCAGAAAGTTTTCCAACGTTACAAAGAGAGTTTTTGCGGCAAGACAGACTACAGGTAAGCCATTTACACTTTTCGATAAGGTCCTTTATACTTAGCTTTGGCATGAAACATTATCTTTCATTTTATAAAAGCAATGTAGATTGTACTTATTTTAACCGGTCCGTGTTACATATCAAAATGCAAAGCTCAAAAACGGCATATTATGGTTTAATTCTGACTGGTAAGGAAAAGTGGCGTTATCAATCTACCTTTAATTAATATTGAAAAGACTTCTATATGAATAATTATAAGGATTACATCAAAGAGATTGAGGAAAGGAAAAACCAGGGGCTTCATCCAAAGCCGATTGATGGTGCAGAATTGCTAAGCGAAATCATCGCACAAATTAAAGACCCGGCTAATGCAGACCGAGCAGATTCTCTTAAGTTTTTCATCTACAATACCCTTCCGGGAACGACCAGTGCAGCAGGTGTTAAAGCAAAATTTTTAAAAGAAATCATTCTGGGCGAATCTGTAGTAGAGGAGATATCACCTGCATTTGCTTTTGAGCTTCTATCTCACATGAAAGGTGGTCCTTCGATTGAAGTACTCCTTGATCTTGCTTTAGGAAATGATATTTCTATCGCAAAAGAAGCAGCAAATGTTCTTAAAACACAGGTTTTCCTATATGACGCAGATACTAACCGTCTGAAAGAAGCATTCAATAATGGTAATAAAATCGCACAGGAAATTGTTGAAAGCTATGCAAAAGCTGAGTTTTTCACAAAATTACCAGAGATTGCTGACGAAATAAAGATTGTTACTTATATTGCCGGTGAAGGTGACATTTCAACAGACTTACTTTCTCCGGGTAACCAGGCTCACTCCAGATCTGACCGTGAGCTTCATGGTAAGTGTATGATCACTCCTCAGGCACAAGAAGAAATCAAAGCTCTGCAGGCACAGCATCCTGACAAAAGCGTAATGCTTATTGCAGAAAAAGGTACTATGGGTGTAGGTTCTTCAAGAATGTCCGGAGTAAATAATGTAGCTTTATGGACAGGTAAGCAGGCTAGTCCATATGTACCGTTTGTAAATATTGCCCCGATCGTTGGAGGTACAAATGGTATTTCTCCCATATTCCTTACAACCGTAGATGTTACAGGAGGTATAGGTATCGACCTTAAAAACTGGGTGAAAAAACTGGATGAAAATGGCAATCCTCTTCGTAATGAAAATGGTGAGCCGATCCTTGAGGAAGCCTATTCTGTAGCTACAGGAACTGTACTTACAATCAACATTAAAGAGAAAAAATTATATAAAGGTGATCAGGAGCTTATTGATATTTCGAAGGCTCTCACACCTCAGAAAATGGAGTTTATTAAAGCCGGAGGCTCATATGCCATTGTTTTTGGTAAAAAACTTCAAACATTCGCTGCACAACTTTTAGGAATAGAAACTCCTCTTGTTTTTGCTCCTTCAAAAGAAATTTCCCATGAAGGGCAAGGCCTTACGGCAGTAGAAAAAATATTCAACAGAAATGCTGTTGGAACAACACCAGGTAAAGTATTACACGCAGGTTCTGATGTTCGTGTACAGGTAAATATCGTTGGATCACAAGATACAACAGGTCTTATGACCTCTCAGGAACTTGAGTCGATGGCGGCTACAGTGATCTCTCCGGTAGTAGATGGTGCATACCAATCAGGATGTCATACCGCTTCAGTATGGGATAAAAAAGCTCAGGCAAACATCCCTAAACTTATGAAGTTCATGAACGAGTTCGGATTGATTACAGCCCGTGACCCTAAAGGTGAATACCATGCAATGACCGATGTAATTCATAAAGTTCTTAATGATATCACGGTAGACGAATGGGCAATTATCATCGGTGGTGATTCTCACACGAGAATGTCTAAAGGTGTTGCTTTCGGAGCTGACTCCGGAACAGTAGCCCTTGCCTTAGCCACAGGTGAAGCCTCTATGCCGATTCCTGAATCTGTAAAAGTTACCTTTAAAGGAAACATGAAAGAACACATGGATTTCCGTGATGTGGTTCATGCAACACAAGCTCAGATGCTGAAACAATTCGGTGGAGAAAATGTGTTCCAGGGTAGAATTATTGAAGTCCACATCGGAACTCTTCCTGCTGATCAGGCATTTACCTTTACAGACTGGACTGCTGAAATGAAAGCAAAAGCATCCATCAACATTTCTGAAGACAATACTCTGATCGAATCATTGGAAATCGCAAAAAGCAGAATCCAGATTATGATCGATAAAGGAATGGATAATAAAAATCAGGTTCTTCAGGGATTGATCAATAAAGCAAACAAAAGAATTGCAGAGATTAGATCCGGGGAAAAACCAGCTTTAACTCCTGATGCGAATGCTAAATATTACGCTGAAGTTGTTGTAGATCTTGATGTTATTGTAGAGCCGATGATCGCTGACCCTGACGTAAACAATGAAGACGTTTCCAAAAGATATACACATGATACCATCAGAGCTCTTTCTTATTACGGAGGAGAGAAAAAGGTAGATCTTGGATTTGTAGGATCATGTATGGTTCATAAAGGAGATTTAAAAATTGTTTCCCAGATGCTAAGAAACCTTGAAAAACAGCAAGGTAAAGTAGAATTTAATGCTCCTCTTGTAGTAGCTGCTCCCACTTATAACATCATTGATGAACTTAAAGCTGAAGGAGATTGGGAACTACTGGAAAAATATTCTGCCTTCGAATTTGATGATAATGCTCCTAAGGGAGAAGCCCGTGTAGAATATAAAAACGTAATGTACCTTGAACGCCCGGGATGTAACCTTTGCATGGGTAATCAGGAAAAAGCAGCTAAAGGAGATACTGTACTGGCAACTTCTACCCGTCTTTTCCAGGGAAGAGTAGTTGAAGATTCAGAACGTAAAAAAGGAGAATCCCTGCTTGCATCAACACCTGTTGTCGTTCTATCTTCTATCATTGGAAGAATTCCTAATATAGATGAATATAAAGCTGCAGTTGAAGGTATTGACCTTACTAAATTTGCTCCACCTATTAAAGAACTTGTTCAGGTGGGTCATTAAGAGCTTGAAATAATAAGTCGAAAGACTCTTTTATATGATAATTTAAGAAAGGTTTCAATCTATTGGATTGAAACCTTTCTTTTTTATTTAGAATCTTTCCATTTAAGAGTGAATAGAATTATTTTAACCTAGGTCAACAGCTCAAAATTTATTTTTTCCTTAACTTGATAGGTATTAAAAATAGTAATGATTCATCTTATTTATGCCATTTTTGGAAGGTAGGAATAGTATTTGATGATTTGCACTCGAAGAATTTCCGCTTCTTATTTTTAAATTAAATCCGGAAAAAAAATTGAAAAAGAAAAATTAAAATAGATATGACTTTCGACATTGATATGATCAAAAAGGTGTACGAGCGTTACCCTGAAAGAATTGCTGCGGCAAGACAAATCGTTGGAAAACCTCTTACACTTTCAGAAAAAATCTTATACACCCACCTTTGGGAAGGAAATGCAACTACAGCACATGAAAGAGGAAGCTCTTACGTAGATTTTGCTCCGGATAGAGTAGCTATGCAGGATGCAACAGCACAAATGGCACTTTTGCAGTTCATGCAAGCCGGCAAAGCCAAAGTTGCCGTTCCCTCTACTGCCCATGCGGATCACCTGATCCAGGCCAGAGTAGGTGCAGAAGCAGATTTACAGGAAGGTATTAATAAAAACTCTGAAGTTTTCAACTTTTTGAGTTCTGTTTGTGATAAATATGGAATCGGTTTCTGGAAACCTGGAGCCGGTATTATCCACCAGGTAGTACTGGAAAATTACGCCTTTCCTGGCGGTATGATGATCGGTACTGATTCGCATACGGTAAACGCAGGAGGACTTGGGATGGTAGCCATCGGAGTAGGTGGTGCTGATGCTGTAGACGTAATGGCAGGAATGGCATGGGAGCTTAAAATGCCTAAGTTAATCGGTGTAAAATTAACCGGTAAAATGAGTGGCTGGACTTCTGCAAAAGATGTGATCTTAAAAGTAGCAGGAATTCTTACTGTAAAAGGAGGAACCGGATGCATCGTTGAATATTTCGGAGAAGGAGCAGAATCTCTTTCTGCGACAGGTAAAGGAACCATCTGTAATATGGGCGCTGAAATTGGTGCGACCACTTCCACTTTCGGATACGATGACTCCATGAGAAGATATCTGGCTGCTACAGGAAGACAGGATGTTGTGGATGCTGCTGATAAAATTGCGGAACATCTTACGGGTGACGCCGAAGTATATGCAAATCCTGAACAATATTTTGATCAGGTAATTGAAATCAATCTTTCAGAGCTGGCTCCGCACTTAAACGGACCATTTACTCCGGATTTAGCAACTCCTGTTTCTGAGTTCAGAGCAAAAGCAGAAGCTAACGGATGGCCTTTAGAGGTTGAATGGGCACTGATCGGTTCTTGTACCAATTCGTCTTATGAGGATTTGTCAAGAGCAGCTTCTATTGTTGAAGATGCTGTAGCAAAAGGAGTAAAACCTAAAGCTATTTTGGGTATCAATCCGGGATCCGAGCAGGTGAAATTCACTGCAGAAAGAGACGGTTTCTTAAATTCATTCAGAAAATTTGAAAACGCAAGAATCTTTACAAATGCCTGTGGACCTTGTATAGGGCAATGGGACAGAGAGGGAGCTGATAAAGGAGAGAAAAACTCTATTATCCACTCTTTCAACAGGAACTTTGCAAAAAGAGCGGACGGTAACCCGAATACGCATGCTTTCGTAGCTTCACCGGAAATGGTAGCTGCTGTAGCAATTTCAGGAAGACTGGACTTTAATCCTATTACCGATACACTTACTGCAGAAAATGGAGATCAGGTTAAACTAGACGAACCGAAAGGATCTGAGTTGCCGGCAAAAGGGTTTGCTGTAGATGACAATGGGTATCAGGCTCCATCTGAAGATGGTTCTTCAGTGGTAGTAAAGGTAAGCCCTACATCAGACAGACTTCAGTTATTAGAAGAATTCCCTGCATGGGATGGTAAAAATATTACAGGTGCTAAAGTTTTAATCAAAGCTTTCGGAAAATGTACAACCGACCACATTTCTATGGCCGGACCATGGTTAAAATATAGAGGACACCTTGATAATATTTCCAATAACATGTTAATCGGAGCAGTAAATGCTTATAATATGGAAACAAACCATGTTAAAAACGAATTAACGGGTGAATACGGTGAAGTTCCGGCTGTTCAAAGAGCTTATAAAGCGGCAGGTATTCCTACCATTGTTGTGGGAGACCAGAACTATGGTGAAGGATCATCAAGAGAACACGCAGCAATGGAGCCGAGACACCTTGGTGTAAAAGCAGTATTGGTAAAATCATTTGCAAGAATCCACGAAACCAACCTTAAAAAACAAGGGATGCTGGGATTAACTTTCGCTAATGAGGCAGATTATGATAAAATCCAGGAAGACGACACTGTTAACTTCTTAGATTTAGATCAGTTTGCTCCCGGAAAACAGTTAACACTCGAATTTGTACATGCTGACGGAACCAAGGATATTATTATGGCTAACCACACCTATAATGATCAACAAATCGACTGGTTCAAAGCTGGTTCAGCATTGAATCTTATTAAACAGCAAGAGGCATAAATCTATTTATGCCCCGATAAAAAAAAACATCCCGACCGGGATGTTTTTTTTTATTATCTATCTATATCTATATATATACTTTATATGATAACCTTCAATTTTTATAGGAATATGTAATAAATCTATATAATAAGTTGTTTTAAGAATAGTAATAAAATATCATGAAAACACTTCTTTACACTCTTCTATTATTTTCCTGCTTTGTTCAGGCCCAAAAAAAACCATCAGATTTCTTCCCTTCCCCAAAAACAAAAGTATTAGTAGTTGGTTCATTCCATTTTGATTATCCTAATCTGGATGCCCACAAAATCAAAAAACAGGACCAGATCGATGTACTATCTCCTAAAACATCCAAAGAGGTTACCGATCTGGTAAATTATATTAAGAAGTTCAGACCAACAAAGATTGCTATTGAAGCTTCACCCGAATGGAACGCCAATCAAAAACTCAAAGAGTATAATGAAGGAAAACACCATGATAAAAGAGATGAACGGTATCAGCTTGCCATGAGAATTGCCAATGAACTAAAGATCAATGAACTATTCAGTGTAGACGCCTCTTCCATATTAGAAGATCTTATGGAAAAGTTTGGAAAGACTGACTCACTGTATTTTAAGAAACTTACAGAGGGATATGATTATAAAAGTGACGACCCTATTTCTCAAAACTTTACTGATTTCTATAATCATTCAGAAGCCAAAAACTTTAGCTCACTTATGAACACCTTCCAATATCTTAACAGCAAAGAATATCACGAATATGGATATGGCGCTTATCTGAGTGGAGATTTTAAATTAAGGGATTATGACGGAGCTGATATACTTGCCATGAACTGGTATAGCAGGAATCTGAGAATATTCCGTAATATACAGAATATTCCGCATCAGAGTGACGACAGGATTCTTGTAATCGTAGGAAACGGACATGCAGCAGTCCTCAGACAACTTCTAACCTGCTCTGCAGAATATGAGTTCACAGAATTTTCTTCTTTATAAATATAAAGGCAGAGATTTAAGTTGAAATCTCTGCCTTTGTTTATATGGGTTTATGCTTCAAAGCTTCCAGAGCATTTAAAACTTAAATTCTACCCTTGCAAACAGAAATCGCCCTCCAATACCATATTGGGAAACCTGTCTGGAGTATACAAACTGATTATCTGCTGTCAGGGAATTGATTAGTGGATTTTTAGAAGGCATCACATTGAATATATTATTACTTCCAATGGTTGCAGATATATTTTTACTGAAGTCATAGCCTACTGAAAGATCTGTTACAAAACGATTATTCAATACAAAGTGTTCCTGTTTTCCTACTACACCATCAAAATTAGCATCCAATACATCAGCGTCGGTTACTTTTCCAAAGAAAGAATTCCTCAATAAAATATTAAATCCTGAAACTCTAAGATTATTGGATAGAGTTGCTTTTACCCGAGGTACGGCTTCTTCAAAGTAAATCCTGTTGGGCTCAGAAAAGTAACTGTCTATCTGGCTAACTAATTTTGGAGAGGCATGGATATTTCCTATTCTTCTGGTCTGATTCAGATTGAGCCCAAAGTTATTTTCCAGATTAATTCCTGAACCTAAATTGGATGTCTGGGAAATGGTAAGATCAAGCCCTTTGGTCTGGGAATCTACAGCATTCGCAAAAAAATTGGCGGCACTAGCTCTTGCAAGGTCAAAAGCATCCTGCAGAATCGCCTGATCCGATCCTTCAGGAAAATCTACACCTATAGTACCTTTAGGCCTGAAAAACAAATCAGTGAGCACTACTCTATCTTTAATTTTAATATAATAAACATCTGCTGTAACCACAAGATTTAAATTTGGAGCTTTCCAAGTAAGTCCTGTACTGTACGACTGAGAGGTTTCCTGTTTCAGTTTTGGAATCCCAAGCGCCTGTGCAGCCTCGGAATTATTCCTAAAAGTTCCTACCTGGGTAGTATTACCCTGTTGAATTAAGGTTGATGTTGAGCTATAATAGATCTGGGCTAATGAAGGGGCTCTAAAACCTGTAGAAACAGCACCTCTCCAATTAAAATTATCAGCCAACTTCACATTAGTCGCTAGTTTATAATTAAAGGTAGATCCAAAGTCTGAATAGTTTTCATAGCGCAAAGCACCTTCTACCAGCCACCAATCCGTTGGTTCCAGCTCCACATCTACATATCCGGCCACACTATTTCTATTTCCGGAAACAGCATTATCCGGACTAAATCCCGGAAATACCTGGGAACCGGCAGGTCTTGTTACGCCAAAAAAATCAGTCACAAGCTCATTTTTTGGAGTATTTACGGTCACTACATTTCCATAAATATCATAAGAGGCATAAGAATTCTCGTTACCGGCATTCACCTTATAATTTTCATAACGGTATTCCCCTCCAAATGCAATGTTCAGCCCATGCAATACATCATACTTTTTGGAAAAGTCAAGGTTTAGGGTGTTTTGCAAAAACTCAAGTCCACCTGCATCAAATCTTCTTGGAGAGTTGTTGACCAATGAAGAATTAAAAGTATTAACAACTCCAAAATTGAAAGTATTCTTTCCAAAAGTGTTACTGAGATCTATATTCCAGTCATTCCATTTTCCTTTGATCCCAGCTGCATATGAATAATCATTAATGGTAGACTCAATTTGCGGCAGATATCCGTTGGGTGTTATAAAATTGATATTTCTCTCGGTATTAGGCAAACGGAAAAAACCTCCGGCATTCCCAAGCCTGTAGCTATATCCTCCAAAAGAATACACCTTCCAGTCATCATTAATCGGAATTTCTGAATTATAATAAACCTGTGCTGACTGCAATTTCGATTGTCCAGCCCTGATACTGAAATCTTTCCGTTGAAGTCCTCTATATGCAAGTTCATCATTGGTAACATCCCCTCCTAATAAACCCTGTAAAGTTGAAATATTATTGGCGTTTGCAATTTTATTCTGTAAATCAGATGAAAAATAATTTACTTTTGTTGCATACTGCTTAATCGTATTGATAATTTGCTGGCTATTGGAAGTATTATTTATATTCTTATAAAGCCCGTCTATATCTATCCCATCTTGAGCAGCCCTGTAGTTAATAGCATTATAGGCATTGTATATATCGCCATTCCTCACACCAGCTCGGGAATAAGGATCCCGGTATTGGGTTGATGTAGTAATATTGAAGAACCCCTGTTTTCCAAGTTTGAATCCATAATTCAGGTCTAAAGAGATGGTTTCTCCATCCAGTCCACCGGAAAAATTGTTGGTAACCGGTGAAGCATATCCTCCCAAAAATAACTGACCGGATAGCCCCAATCTTTTTTTAAGACCTAAATTGACAACTCCTGCAATAGCATCAGATCCGTATTGAGCAGAAGCACCATCCCGAAGCACTTCAATTTTATCTAAAGCAAAAGCAGGAATCGCATTAAGATCTGTTCCCACCGAACCCCTACCTGGTGTAAGGGTTACATTGATGAGTGAAGACTGATGCCTTCTTTTCCCATTAAGTAAAACTAAAACCTGATCGGGACCTAAACCCCTCAACTGTGCAGGATCCACAAAATCCGTCCCGTCATTTACAGTATGCGATGTGGAGGAAAAAGAAGGGACAATATAGTTTAGAGCCTGGCTTATATTATTAACCGGGCTTTGTTTCAATATTTTTGAAATGTTAATAACGTCTACCGGAACCGGAGTATCTGTTAATGATCTACCTGATCCTCTTGAACCGAGAAGAACAACCTCATCGATTTTTTTTGATTTTAGAGTATCAGACTGGGCGAAGTAAAACGTCGAAATTAAAGTGGCCGAAGCAATGATACTTCTATTTTTAAAATGGCGCATGTGTTTTATTTTTAAATTTTTGTTATAATTTTTTTGTTTGCTTAAAATTTTAAGCAAAAAGTATCCTGTAACCTTGAAAACACAAGGCTAAAAGAAAAATGATAAACGATTTTATTAGTTAATAGAAACCAGAGGCTAAGAACAACAACACATACACATCACGAAATGCCATGAGTGATCACCAGCATACAGAAGCTTTGCTTCGATATCTGCCGGGCAAAAAGTCAAATTCATTGTGCTGTAATTTTCCCTGTTCTTAAACATTGATTTTAAATTTTAAACAAAAATTGTAAGATGGGAATGAATAGAAAAACATTTTTTCCGGAGCTTGCCGGCTTATCTATTTCAGCACCTTGCTTGTTTTGCAGGTTGCTATCCCATCTATGAGATTCTTGATAATTGTGAGGCAAAGATATAACTATTTTACAAATAAAAAAATAATTTGTAAAATTTTTAAATTAATCGCAAAACCAAGCCGTATGATGATGCAATATAATTATATCCTATTGTGAGGTATTTCATGGAATAAAACAACCCTCTAAAAACTTTCCTTGTAACATTTTTTTATTTTAAACGTCTAACTGAGTAGTAGTAAAAACCATTATGAAAAAAATTGTACTCGTTTTATTTTCCTTAAGCATTATTGTCACAAAGGCTCAGGAAAAAACCAACAACCAGGTCAAGGAAAAGCAGATCGAAGGCGTTGTAATTACCAAAACTAAAAAAGCCGTTGAACAAAAGGCAGACCGTACTATTTTTGATTTTTCAGAACAGCCCCAGCTGAACAACGGAAATGTTTTAGAGGGTATCAAAAAACTTCCGGGTCTGGTGTCTACTGATATTGCCGGTATGATGTATCAGGGAAAGATCCTTGATGTTTATCTTAACGGACGCCCCTTAAACATTACTTCCAATGAACTTAATTCATTTTTGGAAGGGATGCCTGCCAATTCTGTAGACCGAATTGAGGTGATCACTCAACCTGGCGCTGAATTCCCGGCAACTTCCGGGGGCGCAATTATGAATATCATTACGAACAAAAATGCCAATAAATATCTTACGGCAACTTATTCAGGAAATTATTCATTTACCAACTACGGTAAGTTGAGAAGCAGAACCAGCAACTCTTTAAATTTAAACGCCCGTAATAAATATTTCGGATGGCAGCTGAACATCGGACAGAACTATCGGGAAAGTATGCTGAATTCGAATCAAAATGATTTATTATTAAGCAATACGGATAGAATCGGCCGTGGTTATTTCGCGAAATCGGGCTTAACATTTGATCTGGGACAGGACAGATTATTATTAAATTACGATATCTATCATAATAAAAACAGCAATTACACAGATAGTAACGGTTTTGCTGACCTACCGTACATTCCTGTTAAAGACAGTATCAGGGAAGGATATTTTCATGCATTTGATGCCGCCTACACGAATAATTTGAGACAGGAAGCGGTAATAACCTATCAGAAACGCTTTAGTGATAAATCTCAAAAACTGGATTTCCAGTTCGGATATACCAAATCAACGAGTAAATTTGATCAGAATAATATTTTCAGAGATATCAGTTACATCAATCCTAACGAAAACTTTCCAAGATTTTCGGATGGTCTTTTACTGAACAATGAATCTGACATGAGAATTGCTAATTTTAAAGTGGATTATTCGCAGCCCATCAAGATCCTTGATGGAGGAAAGGTAAGTTTCGGTGGATTATATGAAAAACAAAACTTCGATACCCAAAGCAGAGGTTTGACCAATCTGGACTATCAACGACAGACCGCTTCCACCTATCTTGAGTTCCAGGCTAAATTGAAAAAATTCGATTTCACATTAGGATCCAGGGCTGAAAATTATGACATCTCTGGAATTACAAGGGTGATTGACAGTACCGGTGCAATAGTTCAGAAAAATCTGATCCCTTTTAATAAGTTTAAATTATTTCCAAATGCAAGTGTTCAGTACAGCTTTATGAATCAGGTTTCTGTTTCAGCAAACTATAACAAGAAGATCAGTCTGCCAAGTATTTCTGCACTTAATCCCAATAACACTACATTTCAGGGACCGAATACCCAGGTTACCGGAAATCCGAATCTGCAGCCTACGATCTTTAACAATTATGAAGTAAAACTTTCTGCCTTTGATTATGCATTCATCGGATATAGTGTAAGTTCTGCTAAAAATCAGGTTGCACAGATCATCAGAAAAAATGGAAAAAACCTGTTTAATGAGCAGATAAACATTTCCAGCATGAGGATCCACAATTTCAATGTAGGGCTTCCTGTCCCTTTCATGATTTTTAGTAAGCCCATGAGCGAAATCATGAAGTTTGATTTTAATCCGGACAAAATCAATTTTATGTATCTGTATGCCGGATATCAGAAACATGATATTGATAATTTAAACAACAAAGGATTCTGGATTTTCAATGTGATGACCCAACTTATTCTGCCTAAACAGATTAAGCTAACAGCAAACTACAGCTACCTGACGCCAAAAGCAGGTTATTTCTACTTCACAGCAGAAAAACCATTCAGCAATTCACTGGATATTACACTGACTAAAAAGTTTTTGGATAACCGTCTTACTGTTTCTGTTTTTGCTAATGATATTTTTAACGGACAGGTAATGCAGGTCCGTTCTAATCCGCCATCCGGAGAAGCGGTTACTTTGAGAACAAAATATGACACAAGAAATTTCGGACTTTCCATTAATTACAAGATCCCAACCAAAAACAAACTGGCTAAAGAGGATCCGAATATCTTAAACAGCAGCAAGAAAGAGGATAACGGAGGGGTAATGCAACAGGATAGTAAATAATCAGGTTATAGTCTTTTAATACTACATCAACATATCAATTATCATAAAATCGGGCAGTAAGAATATTCTTATTGCCCGATTTATTTAAAAACAATATAATTAAAAATCGATGGTGTGAAATCTCCAGTCCAGAGTATCGACCAAAGTCAGCTGATTGGTATTCACAGGAAGATCTGTAATTATTTTCAGGCTCAGATGTGCCATCATACTTCCTATTATTCCGGGTAATGATCCCAGAACACCTAAACTATCACAATCCGGGGTATCTTCATCCACCGGTGGTTCAGGAAAAAGATCCCTCAGGTTTTTACTCTCTCTGTAATTAAATACTGCCACCTGACCGGAAAAGCCCAGAATACTTCCATAAACCACCGGTTTTTTTAGTCTCACACAAGCATCATTAATTAAATACCGTGTAGAAAAGTTATCTGATCCGTCTACAATCAGGTCATATCTGGAAATTATCCTTTCAATATTTGAAAGATCTATCTTTTCATCAATGGGAATAATAGTAATATGCCTGTTAAGTGCTTCAACAAATTGTACTGCGCTGGACACTTTGGATATCCCGACACTTTTTTCATTATGAATGATCTGCCTGTTCAGATTATGAAGCTCTACTTTATCAAAGTCTGCGATCCCTAAAATGCCAACTCCTGCCGCTGCCAAATATTGAATAACAGGACTCCCCAATCCACCAGCCCCCACAACAAGCACTTTCGCATTAAGTATTTTTCGTTGCCCTGAAGTACCAATCTCATCAATAAAAATTTGACGGCTGTATCTGGAAAACATTTCTTCGCTATTCATGATCATTCTATTAAAAACCACTGTACACAGAATCCCAATCTTTCATAACAGGATCATATCCCGCATTCCTGATCACATTTTTTATATCCTGCATGCTTCTTTCATCACTGGTTTCAAATTGTTCCAACGATTGAGGATCTACAGCATAGCCTCCCGGATTAGTCTTAGATCCGGCACTCATGGAAGTGGCTCCAAGAGATACAATATGATTTCTGAAATTTTCATTCTCCCTGGTAGAAATGGAAATTTCAAGATCTTCATTCCATATCCGGTAAGCACAAATAAGTTGCAAAAGCTCTTTATCCTCCATAATGAAGTTGGGTTCTATGATTCCCTCAGCGGGCCGTAATCTCGGAAATGATACGGAAAATTTACTTTTCCAATATTGCTTTTGCAGGTAATCAATGTGGGCTGCATTGAAGAAGCTATCGACTCTCCAATCTTCCAATCCTAATAAAACACCTAACCCCATTTTATGGATCCCTGCTCTTCCTATTCGGTCAGGTGTTTCCAGACGAAAATTAAAATTTGATTTTTTACCTTTCGGATGATACTGCTTATACACTTCCTGATGATAAGTCTCCTGATACACAAGGATTGAATGAACTCCTTCCTGATGGAGTAATCGGTATTCATCTTCTGACAATGGCTGTACTTCGATAGAAATGTTGGCAAAATGGGATTTTAATAACCGAACAGCATTCAGAAAGTAGGCAATTCCTACGGTCTTATTCGCTTCACCGCTTACCAGCAATATATGATTTACTCCCATGGCCTTCAGAACCGTTGCTTCTATCATAATCTCAGTATCGGAAAGTGTTTTTCTTTTCAGTTTATTGTCTAAGCTAAAACCACAATAGGTACAAATGTTCTGACATTCGTTACTAAGGTATAAAGGTGCATAAAGCTGGATTACTTTGCCAAAACGTTTTTGGGTAATCGCTCTCGCCATACCAGCCATCACTTCTAATTTCGGTGCCGCAGCCATTGAAATAAGATTAAGGAAATCATCCAATGTTTTCTGCTTCTTCTGAAGGCTGTATTCTACATCGGATAAAGTGACATTTTCCAGTTTTTGTTTAATATCATTCCACTCATAGGATGTGAAAACCTCCTCAAAATTTTTCATTCTAATACGATTTATTCAAATAAAAATGAAGTCAAGGGGCTTGATGCCTCAGCATGAGAACTAATCGAGCCCAGTCCGGCTTCATAAGCTCTTCTTCCTGCAATAACCCCTTCCTTAAATGCAATTGCCATACTGATCGGATCCTTTGCCACGGCTATAGCAGTATTCACCAATACGGCATCAGCACCAATTTCCATGGCCTTTGCCGCATCAGATGGGGCTCCTATTCCTGCATCAACTACCACAGGAACGTTGCTCTGGCTAATGATAATTTCCAGGAAATCCAACGTCCGAAGACCTTTGTTCGTTCCGATAGGGGCTCCCAATGGCATAACCACTGCTGTCCCTGCGTCTTCTAACCGTTTGCATAAAACGGGATCAGCATGAATGTAAGGCATTACAATAAACCCAAGCTTCGCAAGTTCTTCCGTTGCATATAATGTTTCAATAGGATCCGGCAGTAAATATTTAGGGTCCGGATGTATTTCCAGTTTCACCCAGTTTGTTTCTAACGCTTCCCTAGCCAATTGCGCAGCTAATACCGCTTCTTTCGCAGTACGGGCTCCGGAGGTGTTAGGCAGAAGATGGGTATTGGTGGGCTGCAGTGCCGTGAGAATACCATCATCCTCAGATTGAGCATCAATTCTTTTCAGTGCCATTGTCACCATATTGCTTTCTGATGCAATAATAGATTGTGTCATTTCTGCCAGATTTCCGAATTTACCCGTTCCCAGAAATAGCCTTGATTCGAAATTTCTTCCTGCTATTGTTAGTATTTGATTCATTTGAAAGATTTTATAAATTCATTAACGACAGACGGCCTGCCTGTAATTTGTCCGGAGACAGCAACTCCATGGATTCCAATTTCCTGTAATAATTCTACATCTTCAAGACGTACACCTCCAATTGCATAGATTGCAGGAATTTTAACCGATCTTTTTTCTAAATCCCGGATCAGTTGCTGATACCCTTCAAAGCCCAGTACCGGACTTAATTTCTCCTTTGTCGGTGTATACCGCAATGGCCCCAAACCGATATAATCACAAGATTCATCAATTCTTTGCAGGACATGCTCTAATGTATTAGCTGTTCCCCCGACTATTTTTTCAGGACCCAGAATTTGTCTTGCCTGAGTGATTGTATCATCATCTAATCCTAAATGGACACCATCAGCATCTACGAGTTCTGCCAAATGTATGTGATCATTAATAATACATATTGCCCCGTATTCGGTACATTGTAATTTTGATTTTTCACACAATTCAAAAAGCTCTTTCCCAGGCGCGTTTTTCCAACGAACCTGCACCCACTTTACACCGGCGTCCAGAGCCCTGTAAATATTCAATTCCTGTTCTTCTTTCGTATTTCCCTGGGAAATATATTGTAATTTTTCTTTGACCAATTTCTACCTGTTTTGATAATTATATTCCAACATTCTATTCCTGCACTGATTAAATGCCTTTACAGGTTGCTCATTCATCCAGATCCCTCCCAGCAAGGCAAGACCTTCTGCTCCCGATCTCAGTGCTATCTCCATGTTTTCCTCATAGATTCCTCCTAAAGCAATAAGTTTCACATCATGATTATTCCGAAGTCCTATCCTCTCCAAAACCTTGGAATGTTCTCCATATCCCGGTTTTGAAATGCTTGAGAAAAATGGACTGAAAAAAGCATATTCCCAATTGGGTTCAAGAGCATTAAAAGAAATGATATCATGTACCGATGTAGAGATTACCGAACCTTTTGCACGCCATGGATGCAATCCATTAATACGGTCCTCTTCTCTGAAGTGTATTCTTGAAATGCCATATTCTGCTGCCAGGTCAAAATAACTGTGCATTACCAATCGATGACGGAATGATGCATCGATCTGATCCAAAAAAACGATCATTTCTTCCTCAGTGATAAAAGGTTTCCTGATATGAAATAATTCCAGCCCATCCTGAAACATCTTATTGACACATTCTGCTTCATTGATTAAAATGTTTTCAGGACTTATGACAATGATCATAAATAAATTTCCTTTCCGTTCTCGATAAACTCCTGTGATTTTATCATCATCCCCATTTCAGCGGATTCCCGTATTTCCTGAGTAATTTTCATGGAACAGAATTTAGGACCACACATGGAACAAAAATGCGCAATCTTTGCTCCCTCTGCCGGTAATGTTTCATCATGATATGCTTTTGCCGTTTCAGGATCCAGGGAAAGATTAAACTGATCTTCCCATCTGAATTCAAACCTTGCCTTACTCAGAGCATTATCTCTGTACTGAGCACCTGGATGTCCTTTTGCCAAATCCGCAGCATGTGCTGCCAGCTTGTAGGTAATAACCCCGTCTTTCACATCTTTTTTATTGGGTAGTCCTAGATGTTCTTTAGGGGTAACGTAACAAAGCATTGCACATCCAAACCATCCGATCATGGCAGCTCCGATTCCTGAAGTTATATGATCATAGCCCGGTGCAATATCTGTTGTTAACGGCCCTAATGTATAAAAAGGTGCTTCGTGGCACTCTTCCAGCTGCTTATCCATATTTTCTTTGATCATATGCATCGGAACATGACCGGGACCTTCAATCATTACCTGTACATTGTGTTTCCAAGCAATCTTCGTAAGCTCTCCTAAAGTCTCCAGCTCTGCAAATTGTGCTGCGTCATTAGCATCTGCAATAGATCCCGGACGAAGTCCGTCACCTAAAGAAAAAGCTACATCATATTTTTTCATGATTTCACAAATCTCTTCAAAATGCGTGTACAAGAAGTTTTCTTTGTGATGATAAAGACACCATTTAGCCATAATAGAGCCTCCGCGCGAAACAATTCCCGTTACTCTATTAACGGTAAGGTGAATATATCTGAGCAGCACTCCTGCATGAATGGTAAAGTACGAAACGCCTTGCTCCGCCTGCTCTATCAGAGTATCTTTAAATACTTCCCAGGTAAGATCTTCAGGAACTCCTTTCACTTTTTCAAGTGCCTGATATATGGGAACAGTTCCGATAGGTACAGGACTATTTCTGATGATCCATTCCCTTGTTTCGTGAATATTTTTTCCTGTGGAAAGATCCATAATAGTATCCGCACCCCATCTGCATGCCCACACTGCTTTTTCGACCTCTTCATCGATACTGGAAGAAACAGCACTGTTACCAATATTGGCATTTATCTTTACTAAAAAATTCCGCCCGATAATCATCGGTTCACTTTCTGGATGGTTGATGTTATTAGGAATGATTGCCCTTCCGGCAGCAATCTCTTCTCTTACAAATTCAGGAGTAATTTTATTTTTAGGAGTTCTTGCCCCGAAATTGTTCCCGGCATGCTGGGAAGACATTTCTTTGGAAACAAAATCAAGCTGTTCTATTCTTTGGTTTTCACGGATGGCAATGTACTCCATTTCAGGAGTAATGATTCCCTGTTTTGCATAGTATAACTGGGTTACCTCTTTTCCTTCCAGAGCGACTTTTGGCTTATGGTTATAAGAAAAACGTAATTCATCCAGTTTCGGATCTGCCAAACGGGCTTTCCCATATTCGGACGATATTCCGTCGAGAATTTTTACATCTCCCCTTTCCAGGATCCATTGCTCTCTTATTCTTGGAAGTCCTTTCTGGATATCGATCTGCGAATTTTCATCCGTATAAGGTCCTGACGTATCATAAACCGTGACAGGAGGATTATTCTCCAATGTTCCATTGCTGAGCTTTGTAGGGCTCAATAGGATTTCGCGCATAGCAACCTTAATAGGATGAATGCTTCCTTCAACATAAATTTTCTTTGAGTTCGGAAATGGCGAACGCGTAATTGAATGTGCCATAAAATTATTGGGGTTTTACGAAGATTAGCCGCCCTGTGTTGCGGTAATAATTAAAATTGAATCCTGGTCCTGAAGTACAGTATTCTGCCAGGAGGAAATGGGAATAATACGATTGTTTAAGGCAACAGCGATTCCTTTTTTGCGGCCGGGTGCCTCCAGAGCCATCAAAGCCTCCAGGTTTTCCGGTGGAATATCGAAAGTTTTCCGTGTGTGATTGATTATAAGTTCCATTCCAAGATTTTTGTTATAAATCACTTTAGGAATGGCTATAATTGTACAATAGAAATGTACAGCAAAAAGTCATCTCACTTTTCCCTACGCTGGTATGATCCAGATCAGGTTCAAAGGGTAAAGTCTCAGTCTGTTTGTGAACAGACACCCCTAAAGTATGGGACGAAGTTAGTTATTTTTTCAAAACAGGCAAAATGATTTCATTAAAAACAAAAAGACCATCTGCTTTTAGATGGTCTTTTGTATGTTTAATAGTATAATGTTAAGATTAACTTTTATATTCAGACTTATTCTTCGCATGCTCTCCATATGGCATCATTTTGCGGAACAGGAGCTACAATTCTGATCTCTTCTTTGGTCACAGGATGGATGAATGTAAGCATCCGTGCATGAAGATTGATCCCTCCGTCCGGATTGGACCTGGGTGCTCCATATTTCAAGTCCCCTTTTATCGGAACTCCAATCTTGGAAAGTTGAGCCCGGATCTGATGGTGTCTTCCTGTTTCCAGATCAATTTCAAGAAGCATATAATTGTCCAGGGTTTTAATAACATTATAAGTTAAAATTGCCTCTTTTGCTCCATCTGTTGCCTTTGGAAAAACAATGGCTTTATTATTTTTCTCGTTTTTCTTTAAATAATGAACCAGTCTCTGGTGATGCGGAATCATTTCTTTAGCAACAACAGCCCAGTATGTTTTTTTAATTTCCCTGTTTTTAACCATCTGAGTAAGACGGGAAAGGGCTTTTGAGGTTTTGGCATAAATAACCAAACCTGATGTCGGACGGTCTATACGATGAACCAAACCGAGAAAAACATTTCCCGGTTTAGCATCTCTTTTCTTTATAAAGTTCTTTATTGATTCTAATAACGATTCATCACCAGTCTTGTCACCCTGTACAAGCTGACCGACTTTTTTATTTACAACCAGGAGATGGTTGTCTTCATAAGCAATCTGCTCCTCCATTTTACATTTAATTAGTCTGTCGTCTGTTCGACAAAGAAAGAATAATCCCTGCAAGAAGCCCAAGTGTTTTCATTGCAGCCAGCCTTGATTCCAATGGAAGAAAAGCGCCAACAATACAAAGGCCTGCGGCAGCATACATTGGATATACAAAATTTCTGTTAGACAGAAAAGGAGCCTGAATGGCAAAACTTATTCCTATGACGATGTAAAATACCCTTTTCGAGAGGATATCATTAGTTTCCGGTGAAAAGAAATTGAACCATCCTACGGCAAGGCAGATCAATGCGATAACGGAAATAACTCCTTGTATAGTCTGTTGATTATCTCTCATTAATAGCTTTCTTTTTCATTAGGAAAGGTAACCTCTTTTACATCTTTTACATATTGTGCAACCGCCCCTGTGATTTCACTGTAAAGATCAAGATATCTTCTCAAAAATTTTGGACTGAACCCCTGGTTCATTCCTACCATATCATGATAAACCAAAACCTGTCCGTCACAGTCAGGGCCTGCTCCGATTCCGATTGTCGGAATCGAGATACTTTCAGATACTTTTTTAGCCAAATCTGCCGGAATTTTTTCTAAAACAACAGAAAAGCACCCTAATTCTTCCAAAAGCTGCGCATCACTGATCAGTTTCTCAGCTTCTGCTTCGTCCTTCGCTCTTACTTTGTAAGTTCCGAATTTATAAATAGACTGAGGGGTTAATCCTAAATGCCCCATCACAGGAATTCCTGCATTAACAATTTTCTTGATTGATTTTGAGATCTCTTTACCGCCTTCAATTTTCACAGCATGGGCACCGCCCTCTTTCATCATTCTCACGGCAGACTCTAATGCTTTTTCAGGATTACTCTGATAAGTTCCAAAAGGAAGGTCAGCAATAACGAGAGCTCTGTCTACTCCACGCACAACACTTTGAGCATGATAGATCATCTGATCAAGAGTAATAGGCAGCGTAGTTTCAAAACCTGCCATTACATTGGCTGCAGAATCTCCTATCAAAACAGCATCTACTCCTCCTGCATCTACCATCTTTGCTGTAGTGAAATCATAGGCTGTAAGCATTGTTATTTTTTCCTTGTCGAACTTCATTTTACGCAAGGTTTCAGTCGTAACTTTTTTTATTTCAGAATGAACAGACATAATGTATCTATATTTTAAAAGTTAAAAAGTCGGCTTCCGCCGACTTAAATTTTTTTATGATTTATAAAACTACGTGACCTAGTTTCATTAGTTTGTCGTGGTTGAGGATCTTGATGTTTCTTCCGTCCACTTCTATCAGATCATCCTGTTTGAATTCGGAGATCAGACGGATAGCACTCTCGGTAGCTGTCCCGATGATATTGGCAATTTCTTCTCTTGTTAAAGAAATTTTAATAAACCCTTCCGGATCTACTCCTAATTTCTGTTCCAGAAGCAATAAAATTTCAGCCAATCGCTCTCTTACGGTTTTTTGAGCAAGGAAAGTAATCGTGTTTGAAGATTCTCCTAATTCATAAGCTATTTTCTGAAGCATTACGAAAGACAATTGAGAATCCACCTCTAAAAGATACATAAATACATCTGCAGGTAGAAAAGTACACTCAATATCAGTCATTGCTTCAGCTTTAGCCTGAAAGTTTTCTCCGCAAAGTAAAGAACGGTAGCCAATAATATCACCTTCTTTGATAAACCTTAAGATCTGATCTTTTCCAAAGGCTCCGGATTTAGAAAGTTTAGCAGCACCATTTTCTAAAAAATATACTCCCTTTGGAGTTTCTCCATCTTCGAAAATAGTATCGTGTTTCTGAAATTTTAATTTCTTTTTTGTGCTAATGTATTTTTCAAAATCTGCGCTTGAAAGTCTTTCCTTAAAAGATTTATCATTAAAAACTCTGGCGAACCTCTCTTCAATTGCAATCTGTTGTTCCTGCGACATTTTAATATGACATTTATCACAAAAATAGAACATTTTAACTCGATAAACAAAAAAATTTGTTATAATTTTGTACCTCAATAATTTATGGAGGTGAGCGAGAACTGTTTTCATTGTGGTCAAGGCATAGAAAAAGAACGAATTCTTTTTGATGAAAAAATTTTTTGTTGCAACGGTTGCAAGTCAGTTTACGAAATTCTGAATACCAACAATCTAAGTAATTTTTATGAACTGAATAAAAGAGCAGGAATTCGTCCGGACGAAAATTCCTCTCAGTTCGATTATTTGGATACCCCGGAAATTTTTGAAAAAGTCACCGATTTTTCAGAAGGCAATACAAGCCTTGTGACTTTTAAAATCCCTGTAATCCACTGCTCATCTTGCATCTGGCTTTTGGAAAGCCTTCACACTCTGAACGATGGCATTAAATATTCACAGGTCAATTTTACCAGAAAGACCTTACAGGTTTCTTTCAACCATAACGATCTAAAACTAAGCGAACTCGCTAAATTTTTAACCAACCTCGGATACAAACCGGTCATTAGCCTGGAAACGGCAGAGAAAAACGTGGATCATCTTGATAAGTCCCTTCTTGTTAAACTTGCCATTGCCGGTTTTGCGTTTGGGAATGGAATGTTCCTGGCTTTCCCTGAGTATATTGGAGGTGAAGATTATTGGATGCAGCATTACAAAGGACTTTTTAGAACATTAATGTTTCTGCTTGCCATTCCTGTAGTTTTCTATTCAGCTTCAGATTATTACAAATCGGCCTGGTATGGTTTAAAGAACAAGATCGTTAATATTGACGTTCCTATTGTTTTGGGTATTTTCGTTCTGTTCGGAAGAAGTATTTATGAGGTAGCAACAGACTACGGACCTGGCTATTTCGATACACTTTGCGGGCTATTATTCTTCATGCTGTTAGGAAAAACCTTCCAGAAAAGAACTTATAGTGCTCTTTCATATGACCGTGATTACAAATCTTTTTATCCAATTGCAGTTACCAAAGTCGATTTTGATGGAAAGCAGGACAATATCTTACTTTCAGAAGTTAAAGTAGGAGACCGGATTCTGGTTAGAAACCAGGAAATCATCCCCGTAGATGCTATTCTTATTAACGGGGAAGGAAATATCGATAACAGTTTCATCACTGGTGAAAGTGAAAGCATAAGTAAACAACCGGGAGATAAAATTTTTGCCGGTGGAAAACAGATAGGTTCTTCTCTTGAACTTGAAGTGATAAAAAATGTGGACCAAAGTTATCTTACTCAACTTTGGAATAAGGAAGCATTTAAGAAATACGAAACAGGACTTGACACTCTCACCAATAACATCAGCAAGTATTTCACATTTATCATCTTAGGCATAGCTTTGATTTCAGGAATTTACTGGTCATTCATTGATCTGGAAAAAATGTTCCAGGTGGTATCTGCCATATTGATCATTGCCTGTCCTTGCGCGCTGGCGCTTTCCGCTCCTTTTACTTTCGGGCACATTATGAGGATTTTAGGACGAAATAAATTCTATGTGAAGGATACCCTGACCATTGAGAAAATTGCAAAAATCGACACGCTTGTATTTGATAAAACCGGAACCATTACCCACCGCAAAAAAACAAATATCAAGTATGAAGGTTCCACCATTTCAGAATTCGACTCACTGAATATCAAAACCTTATTAAAAAATTCAAATCACCCGCTTTCAAAATCTTTATACGAATTTATTGATATTAATGATGACTACTTCCCTGTTGATAATTTCGTTGAGACCTCCGGGAAAGGATATGAGGCTACTGTAAGAGGAGCTCATTACAAGATAGGATCTGCAAAATATAATAATCAGGAATCTAAAAATCTTGAAACGGCAGTCTACATCAGTAAAAACAATGAATTTCTAGGTAAATTCATATTCAAGAATGAATATAGAAGTCGCCTTAAAGACTTATTCAAAACGCTCAACCATTATAAAATCTTCATTTTAAGCGGAGATAATTCTTCTGAAGAAAATCAGTTAAAGGAAATTATCCCCAACTATCAGGCGATGGCATTTAATCAAAGCCCTGAGGATAAATTAAATTACATCAAGCAACTCCAGGATAAAAATTACAAAGTTGCCATGTTGGGAGATGGATTAAATGATGCAGGAGCATTGAAACAAAGCAATGTAGGAATAGCCATTGCAGATGACACCAATACCTTTACTCCTTCATCTGATGTCATCATGAATGGTGACAAAGTGGTTACCCTTGACAGGTACCTGAACGTTTGCAAAGGCTCAATTACTATTGTTAAAATGACATTCATAATAAGCTTTTTATACAATATAGTAGGCTTAAGTTACGCTGTTACAGGCCATATGCATCCGCTATTCGCAGCGATAATCATGCCAATAAGCTCAATCACTGTAGTTGCATTCACTACAATTTCAACCTGGATCTTAGGACGGAAATACTTTACCAAAGAGGCGTAGAAGCCCTTATTTAGACTGATTTTAAATTAGCAAGAATCGGTATTTCGTGATGAATGTCATTATTTTTCACTAAATTTGAACCCCGAAAATAGGTTAATTTTGTTGTCTGATGGATATTCTATATTTAATGATCCTATGCAGTGTTTCTTTAGCTGCAATTTTCTTGGTCGTTTTTATAGTTAACGCCCGAAAAGGACAGTTTGAGGATGATGAATCTCCTGCTGTACGAATTCTTTTTGACTCCGGTGAAATAAAGGAGAAAGAGAAAGATGGCAACAAAACAGACGAGAAAGAAAAAGGAGAAAATAATAAAATTGAAGAAAAAAGTGAATAGTTGATATGGAGACACAAAAGTTTAGTTATGACAACAGTATTGTTCGGGCATTTCTTTATGCGACCATAGTTTTTGGGCTTATAGGGTTTTTGTTCGGGCTTACAGCAGCCTTAATGCTTTTCTACCCTGAACTTCCTGAATTTTTATTTGGTACAGATGATACTACCATTCAGAGTTTGAAGAGTGGTAATATCCAAGGGCTAATTAATACTCATGGTGCATTTGGTTTTGGTAGAATCAGAATGTTGCACACCAACACGGTAATCTTTGCATTCGTTTGTAATATCGTTTATACCGGTATTTATTACTCATTACAGAGATTATTAAAAACAAGAATGTATAGCGATACATTATCTTGGTTACATTTCTGGACTTGGCAGTTTATGATTGTTGCTACGTTCATTACATTCTTTATGGGGATCAACACCTCTAAAGAATATGCTGAGCACGAATGGCCAATCGATATATTAATTGCTTTCTCATGGATCATTTTCGGTATCAACATGTTCTTAACTATTGCTAAGAGAAGGGTAAGACACCTTTATGTAGCTATCTGGTTCTACATTGGTACCTGGATCGCAGTAGCAATGCTTCACATCTTTAATAACTTAGAAGTTCCGTTATCTTTCACAGGATGGAAATCATATTCAGCATATGCAGGGGTAAAAGATGCTATCGTACAATGGTGGTATGGTCACAATGCAGTAGCATTCGTATTAACAACTCCGGTTTTAGGTTTGATGTATTACTTCTTGCCAAAAGCGGCAGACAGACCGGTTTTCTCATATAAACTGTCTATTATCCACTTCTGGTCATTAATTTTCGTATATATCTGGGCTGGTCCTCACCACCTTCAGTATACTGCACTTCCTGCATGGGCACAGGCAGTAGGAACAGGGTTCTCTATTATGCTTATCGCTCCATCATGGGGAGGAATGCTTAATGGTCTTCTTACCTTAAGAGGAGCATGGGATAAAGTAAGAGAAAATCCTATCCTTAAATTCTTCGTGGTGGCTGTTACATGTTATGGTATGGCAACTTTTGAAGGACCGCTTTTAGCAACTAAAAATATCAACAAGATCGGTCACTTTACTGACTGGGTAATCGGACACGTACATTTAGGTGCACTGGGATGGAATGGTTTCATGGCATTCGGTGTAATCTATTATCTTGTACCTATCTTGTGGAGAACAAAATTATGGTCTGTAAAACTAGCTAACTGGCATTTCTGGTTAGGGACTTTAGGAATTATTTTCTATGCAGTACCAATGTATATTTCAGGATTTACTCAAGGTTTGATGTGGAAACAGTTCAATCCGGACGGAACCCTATTGTGGAAAAACTGGTTGGATACTGTAACAGCTATTATCCCTTATTTTAAAATGAGATTCTTAGGAGGATTCTTCTACATTTCAGGAGCTATTTTAATGATCGTAAACGTTGTTGCAACGGTAAGAAAAGGATCATTCCAGAAAGAAGTTCCTGCAGAAGCTCCTGCTTTAGCAAACATCAGCAAAAACAGAAAAGAAGGAGAAGGAACTCACCTATGGTTAGAAAGAACTCCTGTATTATTAGGTATTTTATCTTTCATCACTATTTCTATCGGTAGTTCAGTTGAAATTATACCTACTCTATCACTTAAGAAAAGTGTACCTACCATTTCAGCAGTGAAGCCTTATTCTCCGTTGGAACTTGAAGGTAGAGATATTTATATCCGTGAAGGTTGTAACGCTTGTCACTCTCAGATGGTAAGACCATTCCGAGATGAGATCGTAAGATTTAACGGTAAAAACGGACAATATTCAAAAGCGGGTGAGTTTGTTTATGACAGACCATTCTTGTGGGGTTCAAAAAGAACGGGACCGGATTTACATAGAGAAGGAGGGAAAAACCCTAGTTCTTGGCACTATAAGCACATGTATAACCCAAGATCGACATCAGCGGGTTCTATCATGCCTCGTTACCCTTGGTTAATCGCTACGAACTTAGACAGATCTAAAATGGTTGATAAAATGTTACTGATGAAAAATACTTTTGACGTACCATATACAAAGCCTCAGATAGATTCTGCAAACAAGTGGGCAGATAACCAGGCATCGAAGATTGTAAAAGATATTTTCTCTGAAGCAAATGACCTGAAAGAGGCTTATGCGAAGAGACCTAAAGGTGAACTAGAGAAAAAAGAGGTTGTAGCCCTTATCTCTTATCTTCAAAGATTAGGTACTGATATCAAAACAACAGAAATAAAAACAGCAAGTAATAACTAAAAAATATTAAAGCTCAATGATTCCTCAGAACTTTAAAGATATATTATCCAATACAGAAAACGCTGGTTTTTACCAGACGCTGGCTCTGATTTTCTTTATGCTGTTCTTCGTAGCTTTGGTAATATATGTTTTTAGCAGACCTAAAAAATATTACAAGGAAGAAGAAGAGGCTCCTCTGCAGGATGACGAAGACGACTTTAATTTAAAAAATTAAAAATTTATTATGAAACAAAGAACACCGGTTGTTGTAAACATTTTAATAATAATTGGACTTTTAATAGTTTTTTATTATTTATTTGTACAAAGCTACTCGTTTCTAGCTTCACCATACTTCTGGGGAACTGTTGTGATAAGTGCTATCTTAGCTTATATTCATAGCGCCATTGGAGACCTGATTGAAAATAATAGATTCAAAAAATTGTCTCCTGAAGAAAAAGCGGCTTACCTTGCTGAGAAAAAGATTCCTTTCTTGAGAAGAATGTATGACAGTGCATTCAAAAAGCAATCTGTTACAGAGGAAAAAGACATCCTTATCGACCATGGCTTCGATGGAATTATGGAGCTCGATAATCAATTACCAAAATGGTGGGTAGGTTTATTTTATTTTGGGACTGCTTTTTGTATTGTATATATATGTGCATACTCTTTTACAGACTTCGCTCATCCATTAAGCGAATATGAAAAAGAATATAAAGAGCAAATCGCAAGTATTGCAGAGTACGAAAAATCTCAGCCTCCTGTAACCATTGAAACAGCGAAATATTCGGCTGATAATATTGCAGATGGTAAAGAGCTTTTCAAAACAAACTGTGCATCTTGCCACGGAGAAGACGGAAGAGGAGGTATTGGTCCGAACTTAACGGATAATTACTGGATCAACCAACCAGAGAAGACTTTATTTAAAAATGTTTTCCATATGGACTGGAATGGTTCTCCTACGAACCCTGCCATGAGACCGTTTGGTAAAAATGGTGAGGTTTCAGGTGCCGAAATTGAGAAAATTGCAGCTTTTGTATATCACATCAATCAGGAACAACCACCAATTACACCGGCTCAAGGTGGAGCAGCTCCTCAGGGAACAGAAGCTCATTGGGAAAAAGAATAATTTAAAGAAAATTAAAACATATGAAAAGCATAATTTGTTATTAGAAAAAAAATAGTAACCGATTATGCTTTTCTTTTTTTAAATACACTACAAAATGTCAGACATAGAAGAAATAGAAGTACGCGGCGGACAGGGACAGGTTCTGGACCCTGAGACTTACAGGGATTCTATAGGGACTATGGAGCAATCCGGAAAAAGAAAATGGGTGTTCCCAAGAAAACCTAAAGGTAAATACACCAACTATAGGAACATTGTAAGTTATACTTTATTGGTTATATACTTTGCTGTTCCATTCTTAAAAATTAATGGTAACCCTTTCCTTTTATTCAATGTTATCGATAGGGAGTTCTTTATTTTCGGACAGCCTTTCTATCCTCAGGACTTTTTTATCCTTACTTTGGGTGCTATAGCATCTTTGATATTCATTATTATTTTTACGATTGCATTCGGAAGAATTTTCTGCGGGTGGATATGCCCTCAGACAATTTTTATGGAATCGATATTTCGTAAAATAGAATTCCTTATCGAAGGTGACAGAAACAAGCAGATGAAGCTGGACAGACAGCCATGGGATAGCGAAAAGATCTGGAAAAGAAGTTTAAAGTGGTTTGTATACATTGTAATATCATTGATCATTACCCACTTTATGTTTATGTATATCGTGGGATATAAAGAAGTCTTCAGAATTGTTTCTGAAGGTCCTTTTGCCAATCCAACCAATTTCATCGTAATGATTCTTCTAACAGCAGCATTTTACTTTGTGTTTGCTTGGTTCAGGGAGCAGGTATGTACACTAGTTTGCCCATATGGAAGACTACAAGGTGTATTAATTGATAAAGATACCATCAATGTATTCTACGATTTCAAACGAGGAGAAAACAGGTCAAAATGGAGAAAGGGCGAGGATAGAAAAGCTGCGGGAAAAGGAGATTGTATAGATTGCCATCAATGTGTCGTAGTTTGTCCTACAGGAATTGATATCAGAGATGGGCAACAGTTGGAATGTGTGAACTGTACCGCTTGTATTGATGCCTGTGATGAAGTGATGGAGAAAGTAGGTCTTCCGAAAGGATTGATCCGCTACGCATCTGAAAATGAGATTGAAAATCAAACACCATTCAAATTTACGGGAAGGATGAAAGGATTTGCCGTTGTTCTCGTACTGCTTGTTGGATTCCTCGGCTACCTTCTGTACAACCGCGGAGAAATGGAGGCTAAATTCATTAAACCTGCAGGAAGTACATTCTTTGTAAGGGATGGTAAGATTACCAATACATATAATTACACTTTTTTAAATAAGACAAACGACAAGAAAATTGTAACCATCAAAGTAATAGAACCTGCTAAAGGTGAAATTATCTACAGTGCATCGAGTAAAATTACTGTAGAAAGAGATAAGATATCGAAAGGGACAATTAACATAAGCTTTCCTGAAGATGCCATGAAGTTATCTAAGCAAAACATTACAATTGGTGTTTACGATATGAAAGGAAAACTGGTTGATTCTTATAAAACTTATTTCGAAGGACCATTTAAATTAGATTTTTAATTCTCAGAAACCTCCATATTTTCGCATTCATGTAGTCAAATGAAAATGACAGAGGTTTTTTAATGATATACTACAAGACAAATAAAAAAATCCGGAAGCAATGAAAAACTTTAGTTGGGGACACGGTGTTGTACTGGCATTAGCTGCATTTATTATCTTTATTTTATCTATGTTATTTCTTTTCCCGAACGGGCAGAAAAATTCAGAAATGGTAACTGATAATTATTATGAAGAAGAATTACAATACCAGGATGTGATAGATGCTAAAAGGAGAGCAGATGAACTTAAGGAAAAACCTGCTTACACTCAAGATACAAATGGAATTAAAATAGTATTCCCAAAAGATTATAACAATTCCAATACTACTGTAAAGTTTGTTTTAAACAGAACAGATGACCAGAATTTAGATATCAAAAGATCTGAACAATTGGATACAAATCAATCGTTTGTTATTCCCTCAAAGGTATTAAAAACCGGAGGTTATACCCTACGATTAATGTGGACAAGAGACAAGGTCAACTACAGAATGGATTATGATGTGATATGGAAATAGCACTTATTTTATCGGCAATTGGATTAGGCTTTGCTTCCGGCTTTCACTGTATCGGAATGTGTGGACCTATTGCATTATCGATGGGATTAACAAAGAAACAGGCTACTAATTTTTATCTTCAGAATCTCACCTATCAGTTTGGAAGAATATTTACGTATTCTCTTTTGGGTGGTATTCTTGGGATCATTGGGCAAGGATTTGAAATGGCAGGATTTCAGCGGTATTTAACAATCGGTGTTGGGATCCTGTTGATTATTATGGCCATTTTTTCTTTTGGTGGAAAAGATTTTGCGTCCAAAATTCCATTTTTCTCCAAATTCCTTTTTTCAGTAAAATCAAATTTAGGAAGGCTCCTTCAAAAAGCAGACTACCGTTCAAGATTTACAACGGGTATTTTAAATGGATTTTTACCTTGTGGAATGGTTTATATGGCTCTTACGGCAAGTCTGGCAAGCGGAGGAATATGGCAGGGAGCTTTATATATGGCTTTATTTGGATTAGGAACACTTCCGTTCATGTTTGCGGTAGTTCTTGTCGGAAATCTCATGAATCAGGCTTTCAGGATGAAGGTTTTAAAAGCGATCCCTATTATCATGATTATTTTAGGCGGGCTCTTTATCGTTAGAGGACTTGAATTGGGAATTCCTTACATTTCTCCCAAAGCTGAAGCCATGACAATCCAGAAAGGCCATAATCATGATGTAAACTGTCATTAAAATATCTTACTATACCCATGAAAAAAACATTCCTGTTATTCACGATGTGCCTTTTGGCATTGCAATCCTGTACCATCAATTCTGAAATAGTTTATTATAAAGATGCTGCGTCCTCTACGGTTATGGATATCGATGTGCGTGAGTTTATGGCCGAAATGAAAGCCATGACACCGGATTCTTTACAGAAAAAGGAGCTTGGCGAAATGGATAAACTTCCCACAACCTGGACAAGCATGTATGAGTTGGATAAAGAAAAAAACAAAGGTAAAATCAAGGATCAGGATTCCATAAAAATATTAAAGAAGGTTTTTATGAAATCCAATAAAGAAAATAATGAATATGCAGGATTTTCTTTAAAACTAGACCATTTCTCAAAACCTGATTATGATGCACTCCATCGTCTTTCCGTAGGCTATCAGCTCCCTGTTGATCAAAATGTATATAATGACTGGAATGGTAAAACCTTAACGATCAATACAGAAAATCTTAATCTTAAAAATATTGAGGAAGCGCTCAAATCAAAAACACCACAAGAAGAAATCGAGAGTGCTGAAGGTTTGTTACCTATGCTTTTTAAGAAGATCGGAACTACTCTGAAATTTGAAAACAAAATAAAATCCATTACCGGAAAGCATGACTGGGTACAGCAGGTTGATGATCATTCGATTAGGATAGAATACGATATTAAAGCGCTTTATGATAAAGGATTTAAGTTCAAACATGATGATAAAATGATCATTATTACAACAGAATAAAAACAAAAACCACCGGTATGCCGGTGGTTTTCATATTATATATTTCTGAATTAATTAATCAATTCAAATTTTGCATATTCAGCCACTTTTTTCGGAAGTCTGATTCCTTCTTCGGTCTGATTATTTTCAAGCAATGCAGCCATAATTCGTGGTAAGGCCATAGCAGAACCATTTAGGGTATGAACCAGCTGAGACTTGCCATCTGTTTTATAACGGCATTTTAAACGATTCGCCTGGAATGTTTCAAAATTAGAAACAGAACTTACTTCCAACCATTTTTCCTGAGCAGCACTCCATACTTCGAAATCATATGTCATTGCAGACGCAAAACCTGTATCCCCGCCACATAGTCTTAATACCCTGTAAGGAAGTTCAAGATCCGTAAGAATCTCTTTGATATGTTCAACCATTTCTTCCAAAACGGCATAAGAATTTTCAGGCTTTTCAATTCTTACAATTTCTACTTTTTCAAATTGATGAAGACGGTTCAATCCTCTTACATGAGCTCCATAACTACCGGCCTCCCTTCTGTAACATTGTGAAAATGCCGTATTTTTAATAGGAAGATCTTTTTCTTCCAGTAAAACATCACGATATAAATTTGTTACCGGAACTTCAGCTGTAGGAATCAAATAGAGATCATCCGCACCGATATGATACATTTGCCCCTCTTTGTCCGGTAATTGTCCGGTACCATATCCAGATGCCTCATTAACTACGTGAGGAGGATTTACCTCCATATATCCGGCATCTACATTTTTATCAAGAAAATACTGCACCAATGCTCTTTGCATTCTTGCCCCTTTTCCTAAATAAACAGGAAAACCTGCTCCTGCAATCTTCACCCCTAATTCGAAATCAATAAGGTTATATTTTTTTGCCAGCTCCCAGTGTGGAATTGCTCCTTCTCCAAGACCTTCAACTTCATGAGACTGATAAATGATTTCATTATCATCTGCTGATGCTCCGTTCTTTACAAGCTCATTTGGAATATTCGGAAGTTGATACAGGATATTTAATAAGTCTTTTTCTTTTACATCCAGTTGTGATTGTAATTCTTTACTCGACTCTTTAAATTGTGCTGTTTTAGATTTTGCTGATTCTGCTTCATCTTTTTTACCCTCTTTCATTAAAAGCCCAATTTCTTTGGAGATTTTATTGATTTCGGAAAGTTGAGAATCTAATTCAAACTGGATTTTTTTTCTTTCGTCATCGGTAGCAATAGCTTCGTCTACCAACTCAAGATTTTTGAATTGTCTTTTTTTCAGACCTTCTAAAACGCGCTCTTTGTTATCGCGTAAAAAATTAACTTGTAACATTTTATTTGGATGTTAGTTGATTAGAATGTTAAACCATAGATCATCCAGGCTAACAGTTTTGCAAATTTAAAATTATTTTATAATGGTAACAACATTTGGAGCACCTGGTTGTTTTGTAAACTTCAGCTCATCATTATAAAATACTTTGGAGACTTCGAATACGGAAGGTGTCCAATGATATTGGATTCTGAGAACATCATTTGTCACATCATTGGTGGTTTCTGTAAGCTTTTTTGTAAGTGCTAATGTAATGCGGGATTCGTAAGTTCGATCTGCAGGGCTTATTGAATCTACAGTTACTCTTCTGGCTCCCGCAATATACTCAATATAAAGTGTAGAATCTGCCGTAGCCTTTAATGCAAAACTTACCGGAGCATTATCGCTGATCCCATTGATATCATTCATTGAAATTGCGGTAAATGAGCCGCTCTTTTTGGCATTCAATAAATCCTGTCCGGCACTGTTCTTCATATACAGATTAACAATCTGATCTATCCTTTGTATACTATCCTCGTCGCTTCTACAGCTCAGAAGCGCAAAAAAAACTACCAGAATTCCGAATATAACATTTCTCATTTCGAACAAAGATAAAACATATTTTAATTATTTTTTCTTAATACTTTATTCAGCAACAAATTAATTTCAGATTTTGAAATCATAAAATCACGGATATGGAACTCTGTCAGTTCATAAAATTTCCAGAACAATAATCCGGATGAAATACAATAGGAAACAGAGGTTATGATACAAGCTCCTGTAATTCCCCACCTTGGAATGATAAAAAAGGATGAAATGATCGTAAAAATAAGCCCTATTACAGATTTAATATTTAATATTCTCAGTTTATTCACCCCGGCAAAATAATATCCTATTATATTACTTACGGCTATAGCCAGAATGCCGGGAGATAAAAACAGGGTGATCCGTTTGGTTTCGCTAAAATCTTTACCAAAAATCATCACATAGAACTGGGCTGGTAAAAGCAAAATGATTATAATAAAAAGTAAGGTAACCAAAAAACTGATCTTCAAAGATATCTTTGTTTTTTCAATAGCGATGTTATGATTGCTGGTATTAACCACATCTGAATATAAAACCACAGAAAGACTTTTACTTACAGTCCAGATCGCCTCAGAAAAAGCAATTCCGATAGAAAAAACACCAACACTCGTAATCCCATTAAAAAATTCTAAAAAGTAAAATGATAACCTGTTATTTAAAAACTGAAGAAAAGCACTTAATTGTGTCTTCCAACCATAATCAAACAGCTTATTACGGATTTTTTTAGAAAATGAAATACGGCCAATTTCACAATAACGTAAGATTTGAAAGCTACTGGTTATGAATAAAACGGCAAAGCAACTTAGCTGGGCTATAAAGTAAGATACAACTGACGTAATGTTAATAAGGTATACAATAATTATAATAAAAACAATATGAACCACTTGCTGCAAAATAGTATATAGATTGAACATTCTGATATTCTGCTGCCCGACAAACAAGTTAATATTAGCGGCAAGAAGTGAAGACAAAACAGACAGTCCAATGAGATAGGATAAATATTCTACCGGACGAATAATACTAAAAATAAGCGGAACAGCTATCCCTATTAAAACAGACCATAGATAAGCATACAAAAGAATTTGTTCCGTTTTATATTTTGAGGCAAAATATGTGACGCTGCTTCCCACAAAAATGTTACAGAAAAAGCCTACAATGGTAAGGTCGGCAATCACAATGGAAATTGTCCCTTTCCCTTCACTGCCCCACATATTGGTTGTATAAATGACCAGCCCGAAATTTAATATCAATATTAAAAAGCGGGAAATAAACGTTTTCACAATTGTATTTTGCTTCATCATATCAATTCAATTAGGAAGTGATTGTTTGACGAAGTCTGTAAAACGCTTTTTTATGAGATTCCAGTTGTATTTCTTCTCATACTCTTGTCTGGCATTCAGTGCATGTCTGTTATATACCTCAGGATGATCTATGTAATTGATAATGGCATCTGAAATAGCATCGTCATCTTCAGGATCAACCAAAACCCCAAACTCAGAAACATCTACGTGCTGCCGGGTAGCTTTTAAATCGGTATAAATAACAGGTTTTCCTGATGCAGCGTAATAGAATATTTTAATTGGTAAACAATGATGGTTTTCATAGCTCATTTCCCTAAGGTCAAAACATAAATCAGCTTCAGCATATGCTTCTGTAAAAGTCTCAAAAGAAGCAGGCTTTTTAATGGTTATATTTTCCCACTTGTACTTTGAAAGTAAGTAAGAAAAATATTTTTTATCCTTTTCCTTTCTTGATGACCCTATAATCAGAATTGCAATCTCCAGTTCCGGTCTTTTTTTTCTTAATGTATCAATAGCTTTAAAAAAATTTTCAATCCCTTTCTCTTTGGAAATCTGCCCCGTATAACACAATGTCATTTTATTCGGATCTAATTTCTTAATATTCGGATGGATATAAACATCATTGGGAAAATAAGGCAAAGTAATATTCCTTTTAAACGGAAAGACATATGCCAGAGGAAATTTTTTGGTGTTCTCCCCAAAAATAAAATGAGTACTTATCCATCCTGCATACAATTGAATCATCAAAAATTTAAAAGCATGAATCCCTTTTAGAAAAAATGAGAAGTTTTCAACCATTCTTTTGGAGGGATACCATTCCGTAATATCATAGATAACACTTATTCCCCGTTCCTTCTTTATCTTTTTTGAAGCTATAACCGCCAGTGGTTCTGAACTTATGATACTGTCCGGCTGGAAACTATCACAAACCCTTTTAAAAATCTTAATCTTACTGCTCGTGCTTTGGTCTAAAACCGGATAAGATTCAATTTCTATCCCGTCAATAATTCCTTTGTATCCGGAGCTCAAACTACAGATTTTCACATCAAAACCCTTCCCTTTAAGCTCTTTAGCCTGATGATAGAAGATCCTGTCATCATCATATCTATGTGCGGTGGTTAGAAAAAGTATTTTAGGCATGGTTCTGGAAAATGATAGCCGGATAAATAAAATGAGTTAAAAATCCGGTTGGATACAAATATACTTTAAAAAGAAAAAAAGCGGAACAATCCGCTTTTCTTTTCTTTTGACTTTCAATAAATTTATTTAATATCAGCAGCCCAGCTCTTATCAAGAGGTAACAGGAAATGACTCAAAAAATCAAGGTATGTGTTTTTAGAAAAATCAAATACCTGAATATCCCTTGATAATTCTCCGTTTCTAAGCTTTGTCTTAAAATCGATCAATTTTAATGTTTTGATTTCTCCTTCTTCAACGTAACTCGCCTTCATTCTGTCAAATAACCCCAATTCATACTCCGCATCGATTTCTCTCATTACCTTTCCCAAAGCATCGATGCTGCATCCTGAAGCCATTTCTTTTTCTTCATCTACACAGATCACGATAAACTGATTCTTTTCAATTTTAAAAGATGATGAAAGAGGTTTCCCGTGGGCTGCCCACCCTGCCAGAAAGTCGTACAGTTTCTCTGTAATAACTTTAGCTTCTTTTGTGGTGAAAGGCCTTGTCGCAGGATATATGATAACTCTGTAATCGCTTGTTTCTACTATATTGGATTCTTCAATCTTCATTGCTGTAAATTTAAAGTATAAAATTACACAATTTTATTCAGTTTAAAACCATTGTATTTTTTACTTAAGGCATACAACAATATTATAAAAAGGAGTATAATGAATCCAAAAAAGAACCTAAGACCCGAAGAATGTGGAAAAAAAATAAATTTAATATAAATATTGGCGAAAATAAGACATGCAGATAATTTTACCCACTGATCCTTAGAAAGATAAAAAACAGCACCAAGCATACTTAAAGAGATCAGACTTACTTTCTTAAAATAAGTAATCTTATTTAAAAGGATATGAAGATACTCCTCAATAGTAAACACCGCAGGTTGAGCTGATATTGTTGGTCTTCTGTAGATAAAAGAGTCATAAAAAAGATTTTTCCATCCGGGATAATTATAAAACTTGATAATAAACATATACAGATACAAAAGTGCCGCTCCCTGGATCAGGATATAGAAATCAATCTTTTTATCCTTATAATATTCAAATACAATAACACTCATCAGATAGCTCAAAGTAAAAGGAATATAATCAGGTCGTGTAAATGTAATGCCTAAAAGAATCAAAAACATAATCCATTTATTCCAGCGTTTTATCCAACCTATCGCAAAAACAAGTAAAAATTGAAATATAAACATATCCGGTGTGGAAACTCTGGACATATAAGTCATCGGAGGTAATAGAGCTATTACAATAGTAAGCCCGGCTGCAATGAGATATTTCTGAGGAAATATAATTGTAACGATATAAAATAACAGTAGTCCGGATATAAAATAAGAAATAAGGCTTGCTACTAAAACTGCCATAGGAGGAGAAAATCCTATTTCGTAAAAAAAGGAAATCGCCAGGTTATATCCGGCCTTTATCTGGAAGTACGGAATTTGTTCGGTAAAAGATTGCGTATCGTTTTTAAAAACCTGTCTTGCCCTGTCTACAGGTTTCAATCCGATGATGTCGCTATACTGATCTGCGGGCGCTTCTTTTTCAATAAAACCGAAAGTAAGATTCCTTACTTTTTCAGGAGAATCCGGAAACCGGGAGGTATATAAACACCCCAGATATCCTGGCATATCCCAATCGTATATTCTGTTTTTATAATTCCAAAACGTAAGGTAAGATAAAATGAGAATTACTAAAAGGAAGGAAACTTTCCATTTTGTCTTCATTAAGAATCAATACATCAGCAATAGATCCGACATTATAAATCTTCTGCCTCGGCAAGAAGCTCTACAATATCTTTTACGGCTACTTCATCATTTTTATTGAAATGTTTCACCCCATCCGTCATCATCGTATTACAGAAAGGACAGCCAGTAGCAATTACTTTAGGCTCAAAAGACAATGCCTCTTCAGTTCTTTCTATATTAATATCCTTATTTCCTTTTTCAGGTTCTTTAAACATTTGTGCTCCTCCTGCACCACAACATAGTCCGTTGGTTTTGCAACGTTTCATTTCTACCAACTCAGCATCAAGTTTTTCCAAAAGTATTCTTGGCGCTTCGTATTCATTATTTGCTCTTCCTAAATAACATGGATCATGGAAGGTAATTTTTTTTCCTTTGAAGGCACCACCTTCAATTTTCAATCTGCCTTCCTCCATTAAACTTTTAAGAAATTGAGTATGATGTACTACCTCAAAATGTCCACCTAAGCTTGGATATTCATTTTTAAGCGTATTGAAGCAATGAGGACATGCCGTTACAATTTTCTTCACTTCATAGGCATTGAGGACTTCAATATTCGTTAATGCCATCATTTGGAAAACAAACTCGTTTCCTGCACGTTTTGCAGGATCTCCTGTACAGCTTTCTTCCTGGCCTAAAACCCCAAATTCAACGCCTATCTTATTTAATATTTTACAAAAAGCTTTCGTAATTTTCTTTGCACGGTCGTCAAAGCTACCAGCGCAACCCACCCAGAATAAAACTTCCGGTGCTTTTCCTTCGGCAGCATATTCTGCCATTGTTTTTATATTGAAATCCATCTTTTCTTACGATTTGAAAAATATGAGGATTTGGAAATTTGAAAATAGGTTGAGTGAAATCAATTTTTCAAATTTTCAAATTGATTAATTATCTAGTTCTCGTTTGCCCAGTTTAAACGGTCTGCCTGATTATACTGCCAAGGAGCAGCATTATTTTCCACATTAGTCATCATCAAATTCAGTTCCTGTGGTGCTGCCGATTGCTCCATTACCAGGAATCTTCTCATTTCAAAAATAATGGAAAGCGGATCCAGTAATATTGGACAAGCTTCTGTACAGGCATTACAAGTAGTACATGCCCAAAGCTCTTCTTTCGTTATATAATCATTCAGTAACTTTTTGCCATCATCTACAAACTTTCCGTTCTTGTCAATATTTCTTCCAACCTCTTCCATACGGTCTCTGGTCTTCATTAGAATTAACCTTGGAGAAAGCTTTTTACCGGTAATATTTGCAGGACATACAGAAGTACATCGTCCGCATTCCGTACATGAGTAGGCATTCAGTAATTGAACCTGATTCAGATCAAATATATCTTCAGCACCGAACTTGGAAGGGACATCTGCTTCAGCGCCTTCTGCCGGCGCAGCGTATGGATCAGCATTAGGATCCATCATCAGTTTAATCTCCTTCGTTACAGATTCCAAATTGTTGAATTTCCCTTTTTTCTCCAAATTAGCATACCATGTACTTGGGAATGCCAGGATAATATGAAGGTGCTTAGAATAATAAAGGTAATTCATGAAGAATAAAATTCCCACAAAATGAAACCACCAGGCTGCTTTTTCCGTGAAAAACAAAAAGCCATCACTGAAATTGCTGAAGATAGGTCCCAATAATGTTGAACTAACTGGAAAACTTCCATGCTCGGGAAGAAGCCCTCTTTGCTGAAGTACCCAATCTGCTGTATTCATTTTAAGAAAAGCAATCATAAGTGCAAACTCAATAATAAGAATCCAGTTGGCATCGTGTTTTGGCCATCCAAACAATTCTTTCATTGTTAATCTCTTTACTCCATAAAAATTTCTACGGATAAAAAAGACAACAACTCCTATGATGACCAATAATGCCAATACTTCCAGGGTTGCCGTAAAGAAGCTATAGAAGCTATGGCCAAAAACCGAAGCAAGGAACCTGTGAGTACCGAATATCCCATCGACAATAATCTCGATAAGTTCTATGTTGATAATAATAAAACCAACATAAACAAAAAGGTGCAAAATACCTGCTACAGGTCTCTTTACCATTTTACTCTGCCCCATTGCAACCCGTGCCATGGTTTCCCAGCGCTCGGACTTTTTATCACTTCGGTTGATTTCTTTGCCTAACTGAATATTTCTGTAAATTTTCATCAGGCTTTTAGCAAACAACCCAAACCCAGCAATTAATAAAATCAGAAAAATAACGTTATCGATGTACTGCATAAGGTGTAAATATTAGTCTTTATTATTCTTACCAAAAACGGAGAAATTGATATATCTCTTAGGATTGGCTTTCATGTCTTCAATTAACGAATTAAGATTCGTAGATGCAGAGTTCAAATTATTATACAGCTGTTCATCTTTCATCAACTTCCCTAAACTCCCTTGTCCGTTGTCTATTCCTCCGATTACCTGGTTAAGTTTACCAACGGTAGCATCCAGATTAGCAATGGTAGCATTCAACCTTTTAGTATCAATGCTCTCTGCCAGGTTGCCATATTTATCTAAAGTCACTTTCCCACTTTGCATGGTTAAGCTCGCATCATCTAAAACTTTCTGAAGTTTAGGATCATTGTGTCCAACTAAATTGTTAACGCTTCCTGCAGTTGTTTGTAATGCGCCTACAGTTTTATTAAGATTGGATAGTAAAGCTTTGATCTCTGCCCTGTTTTGCCCATCGACAATCATATTGGCATTGGCCATCAAAGAATCAACACGATGTAAAACAGATTGCAATTGATCCTTAACCGGTCCTACCTGTGAAGAAAGGCTTCCCAATGTCCCCAATTTGAAAGCTCCTTTTAAAGTGTCCCCATCTTTTGCCGTTGCCCCTCCATATACAAGGTTAACACGCATTTCTTTACCAGACATTAATCCCGGCTCAAAAATTTCAAGAGTAGAGTTCTTTGAAAACTCAAATTTATTATCTACCGTAATTTTTACAACAAAATTGATTTTCCCATCTTTACTTGTCTGAGGAATGATCTTATCAACCTGCCCTACTTTCAAGCCATTGATGGATACCGCTGAGGATTGTGCCAACCCTTCAACATTATCATATTTCGCGTAAAATATATTATCGGTAGTAAAAAGGCTACGGCCTTTCATAAATTGAAATAATAACACAAAGCCTACGATAGCTAAAAGTGCAATTACACCAGCTTTTAATTCTTTACTGAACTTCACTTGCTAATTTTTTTCTAATGAGCAAATATAGCACATTTTAAATTAATCTTTCTGTTTATTCCTCTGCGTTAAATACAAAAAAAGCGGCATTTTTTATGCCGCTTTTTGTATCTATAAAATTACTTTTTTATTAATGCTGATTTCCCAGCTTATTCCAGATTTCAATTCTGTAATCATCGATATCAGCATTGTCCTGCAAGCTCTTTAACCAAGCCTGCCCGAACATTCCTGCACTTCTTTGAGTAACAGACTCTGTAAATTGCTTAAGATCTCCAGGTTGTTTATTTACAGTTTCATTCTTTTTGATCAGAACATAAACTCCTGTTCCTCCTTCAACAGGTTTAGAAAGTTGAGATTTCTTAACTCCAAAAGCAGCACCGGCAACTTTAGGCTCCATAGATCCGGCTACTGAAGGATTTAATAGATTTACCTGAGCACTTTGTTTTGTAGTGGCAAACATTTTTGCAATCTGATCAAGATTTGAAGCTTTAGCTGCCGTAATCTTATCAGCTATCTGTTTTGCAGCCAGCTTATTTTTCACAACCACCTCGATCTGATCTCTTACAGACTCAGGATCTGCCAATCCTTTTTCCTGTTTCCCGTTAAGGTATACTACAATTTTATCACCCGTTCCGTCTACTGTAAAGAATTCTGTATCTCCTTTAGATCTTTTCTTATCAAAAGCCCACGCAAGAATATCACCGTCTTTTTCAGTTCCTAAGCCTTGTAACTGACCATCGAATCTTTTGGCAGCCTTAGGATTTGAGAATTGATAATTTCCTTTCTTAGCAATATTCACGAAATCGTTGAAAGATTTACCCTGAACCTGCTGAATGAATCTTCTTGCTTTTTTATCAACATCTGCTTCCGTAGCATCAGAAGCTTTGATTGCTTTTACAACATTCGCTACTTTATATCCTAATGCACCAGGCTTTTTATCTTCAATGTTGATGATATGATATCCAAACTGCGTTTCTACAACACCTGTTGCTCCTTTTGGATTATTAGCCAAATAAGTAAGGAATTCAGGAACGAAAGGAGTTTCCGGAGTAGTCCATCCTAAACTTCCTCCTTGAGCGGCAGAATTAGGATCGCTGGAAAGCTTTAAGAATTCTGTGAATTTAGCAGGATTTGCTTTTACGATAGCTCCGATAGAGTCCGCTAATTTTTTAGCTTCTTCTTTGGATCTTGTAACACCTTCTCCTGCAGGACTTCCTTTGAATGCTATAAGGATATGTCTTGATAGTGTAGAATCTGAAGTCTTTTTACCTAAAAGCTTAGAAACCACATAGAAATTTTGCTCTTTATAAGGACCAAAAGTCTGTCCGATAGCTGCAGTTGTAATCTGTGACTGTATTGTCTGTGGCAATTGATTAGGCTTCAAATATTGGCTATTGAAAGGCATATCAGAGTTGGCCATTACAAACATAGAGTCATTGGTTGTATTTTGGAAATTTTCTTTCCCACCGCTTGCATCAGTTCCTCCTGAGAATATTTTATTGATTTCTTTTAAAGCTGCTGCATCATCAGATGCACTCGGTTGAGAAGGAAAGAAAGCAATACCAATATTTCTGCTTGCTTCAGTCTTAAACATCACCGGATGTTGCTTAATATAATCAGCAAGGTCCTCTGTCTTAACTTTAATATTATTTTTCTGAAGGTAAGATGTGTAATCTACTTTCACAAAATCGATATCAGCCATCTGATCTCTTTGTCTCATCAACTCTTCAGCTTCTTTCTTACCTGTAGTGATCCCTGTAGAAATATTAGCAAAAACCTGTCTTGCCATAATTCTGTATTCAACAGATTTTCTGGTTTTCAACCACTGATTGTATCCTTCAGCACTTGTTGTTTTTAATTCCTCAACTTGTTTCTTAAGCTCTTGAGTCTTAAAATTACCTTTCTCATCAAAGAATTGTTTGTTTTGAGCAAACATCTGATCATACTGAATCTGACTCCAGAAGTAATCATCTGTCATTTCAAACCCCATCTTATCAAACTGCTGCTTGATAAGCTTTGATTGAACCAACAACTGCCAAGCTTGTTCTTCAAGACCATTTTTGGGCTGACCTTGTTGCTCTGCCTGCTGTTGCAATACGAAAAGTTGATCGTTAAACTCTTCACGGGTAATCTTTTCACCATTTACTTTTCCTAAAACATCAGGATTTTTTCCAAAAACCTTATCAATGCTATCAGGATTAACTAAAAACGCTAAAAGCGCCAGTGCAATTACTCCCATCAAAAGCCAAGGTCTATTCCTAATCTGTCCTAAAATTGCCATTTTATAAATTATAGTTTTTTATCAGGTTGCGAAAATACACATTTTTAAGAAATTACAGAAATCCAAGTGCTTTTTTTAATTTTTAAAATTCAAATTTCATAAAAAAGGAAATTTTGACCATATTTTTTAATGAAAAACAAATGGCATAGGTATTGTGCATCTTACATTAACATAATATACTAGGTATTTTCTTAGCATATTATGCATAATCACTTTAACGATTTAAAACGAGAATGACAATTTGTCATTTGATTTACTATGACAGAATTTGAAGATATTAGTTTGGAGGAAATGATTAGCGATGGATTTGATATTGTGGCGGAAGAGATAAATCTTTCCGACTTTTCGGAAACTGATAAAAATTCCGAACAAAAAATATTTCCTATTCTTCCTGTGAGGAACATGGTTATGTTTCCAAATGTAGTAATACCTATTACCGCGGGAAGGAAAGCATCTATACAGCTTCTTGAAGAGGCTCAGAAAAATGGAGATTTCATTGGGATTGTAAGTCAAAAAAACTCAGAACTAGAACAGCCTACTGAAAAAGACTTATATCAAACAGGAACTCTGGCGAAGATCATAAAGATCATCAAACTTCCTGAAGGAAATATTACTGCCATTACTAAAGGTTTTCACCGCTTTAAGGTCAAAAAATTTATTGAAACCCAACCTTATTTTAAGGCTGAAATTTCTAAATTAAAAGACACCAAAGCCAAAAACCAGGATGAATATGATGCTTTACTGGAAAATATTAAGGATTTAGCTTTAAAAATAATTGAGCTTGATCCAAATATTCCAAACGCAGCTAATTTTGCAATAAAAAACATCAACAATAACGATGATTTACTGAATTTTATTTGCACCAATGCCAGTTTCCCTTCTGTAGAAAAGCAAAAGCTTCTTGAAGAAAAAAGCTTGATGGCAAGAGCCAACAGCTGTTATGAAAAGATGCATGAGGACTACCGAAAACTGGAATTAAGAAACCAGATCCATCAGAAAACATCAAAAGATCTTGACAAGCAGCAGAGAGAATACTTCCTTAACCAACAGATCAGAACGATCCAGGAAGAACTTGGAGGTGGAGCAGAAGGAGATGTAGAAGATCTTATCAACAAGGCAAAGACTAAAAAATGGAGCAAGGAGGTTGAAGAACATTTTCAAAAAGAAATCAACAGACTACAAAGACAAAACCCTAATTCTCCGGACTATAATGTTCAGAGAAATTATCTAGATTTCTTCACGGACCTTCCGTGGGAAACTTATACAAAAGATGTTTTCGACATTGTAAAAGCTGAAAAAGTTCTTGAAAAAGCGCATTTCGGGCTGGAAGACATAAAGAAAAGAATCCTTGAGCACATGGCTGTTTTAAAATTAAAAAACAACATGAAATCTCCGATATTACTTCTTGTAGGTCCTCCCGGAGTAGGTAAAACTTCTTTAGGAAAATCTGTTGCCGATGCTCTGGGAAGAAAATATGTACGGTTATCTTTAGGTGGTCTTCATGATGAAAGTGAGATTCGCGGACACAGAAAAACCTACATAGGAGCAATGGCGGGAAGAATTCTTCAGTCCATAAAAAAATCAGGAACGTCCAATCCGGTTATTGTATTAGATGAAATTGATAAAGTAGGACAGGGAATCCATGGAGACCCGAGTTCCGCACTTTTAGAGGTTCTGGATCCTGAACAAAACAATGCATTCTATGATAATTTCCTGGAAATGGGTTATGATTTGTCTAAAGTAATGTTCATTGCTACAGCAAATTCTCTCTCTACCATACAAACCCCGCTTCTTGACAGAATGGAGATCATCCAGATTGCAGGGTATACCATGGAGGAAAAAACAGAAATCGCAAAAAGGCATCTTATCAAAAAACAACAGGAAGAAAACGGATTAACTTCAAAATCTTTTAAGCTTGGAAATCCTGAACTTAAACATATTATAGAGGCTCACACTTCAGAAAGCGGAGTAAGGACATTAGAAAAAAGAATAGCTTCTATTGCAAGGTGGGTGGCATTACAAACCGCATTGCTTAAAGATTACGATCCTAAGATAACTGTTGAAAAAATAGATGAGATCCTTGGTGTTCCAAGACCTAAAAGCTTATCAGAGATCACAGGAGTTCCAGGAGTAGTTACAGGATTGGCCTGGACAAGTGTGGGAGGAGATATTTTATTTATCGAAAGTATTCTCAGCAATGGAAAGGGCACACTGACAATGACAGGGAACCTGGGAACGGTAATGAAAGAGTCTGCGACAATAGCATTGGAGTATATCAAAGCAAAACATAAAGAATTAGGAATCGATCAGGAAGATATCGAAAAGAAAAACATTCACGTTCACGTTCCTGAAGGCGCCACTCCAAAAGACGGGCCTTCCGCGGGAATTGCCATGCTAACCTCAATGGTTTCTTCTTTTAAAAACAAGAAAGTTAAACCTCACCTGGCCATGACGGGAGAAATTACCCTCAGAGGAAAAGTGCTTCCTGTAGGAGGTATCAAAGAAAAACTTCTCGCAGCTACAAGGGCCGGTATTAAAGATGTTATTCTTTGCGAAGCTAACAGAAAAGATGTGGAAGAAATCAAAAAAGATTATCTGAAAGACCTTAACGTTCATTACGTTAACAAAATGGAAGATGTTATTGATATTGCCATAGAAAAGTAATATTATCATATAATCAATAAACAAAAAAAACATGTCTCAGTTTTGAGATGTGTTTTTTGTTTAAAAATATACAGTAGTCCGGGCATACAGTTATAAGTCTTCCTAAAAGAATTACTCAGGATTCAGAAGTTAGATACCACATCTTTAATCAAATTAATTTATATTCTGAAAAGAATTCAAGTTAATTGAATAAAAAGCCTTTCAATTCAATGGGTTTTACTAATTTTATAAAACAGATTATGAGTTATGAATTTTTTTAAGCTTCCCTTCCTTCTAAAATTAACCCTTGTTATTATTTCAATTATAGGTATCGGATACCTTATAGAGTTAGGACAAAGCATCCTGGCCCCTTTCTTTCTTGCTTTTTTAATGGCAATGCTATTTTTGCCTTTTTCTACATTCTTAGAAAGAAAATTAAGATTTCCACGCTCTGTTTCCACAATGATATCTGTTCTTTGTATGTTGGTGATCTTAGCGGGATTAATATTCTTCTTTGGATCGCAACTCTCAAGCTTTACCAAAGATCTTCCGCATTTGAGAATGCAATTTGACACTGTTTTCAGCGGGCTTCAAAAGTGGGTATATCATACTTTTAACGTTAAAATCCAGGAACAGTTAGACTACATTGATCAGGCCTTAAATAAACTTTTATCATCGTCAGGAGTTATTCTGGGATTTACCTTTGGGATCTTTTCTACAGGCTTAGGTTTCCTTGTATTTTTTATATTGTTTTTCATTTTCATCTTAAATTACAGAAGAATCCTTAACAACTTTATTGTTAATGTTTTTAGTGAGAAACATAAAGCAAGTGTACAGGAAGTGGTATCTGAGGTTCGCGTTATGACGAAGAAGTATATTATCGGTCTTTGCATACAGATTATTATTGTATCCAGCCTTACCTCAATTATCCTAACAATTTTAGGAGTTAAATATGCTATTTTATTGGGTGTATTAACAGGATTGCTTAACGTTATTCCTTATCTGGGAATTTGCCTTTCATTAGTCATTTCTTGTTTTATAGCTTTTGCAACAACCACTCCTTCTACTTGTATATATGTGATTATCGGTTACATAGGAGTCCATGTGGTGGACGGGAATATTGTACTTCCTTTTGTGGTAGGTTCAAAAGTGAAGATCAACGCATTGTTTTCTTTCATAGGAATTATTGTTGGGGAACATCTGTGGGGAATTTCAGGAATGTTCCTTTGTATTCCTGCAATCGCTATTATTAAAATCATCTTTGAAAGAGTGGATGGATTAAAGCCATGGGGAAAATTACTGGGTGAGGACGAAAAGCCTAATAAAAAGAAAAAGAGTTACAAAATTTCAAAGAATATTACGTTAAAAGAAATGGATTGAGCATCTATCCACCATTAACAAATAATCAACATATACTGCATAAAACGGTGACTTTAATCAAATTTAATGACATTTATAACCAATTTATTATAATTTTATTTAAATTTGATTAAAATCACCAACATGAAAATCATAAAATTCATTCTATGCCTTCTATTCGGACTTATGTTTCTGAATGCTGGGCTCGACAAATTTCTGCACTACAATCCGGCACCCAAACTTACCGAAGCACAAATAAAGTTATATACTGCATTTGGTGAAATCGGCTGGCTGCTGCCTTTAGTGGGTGTAGTAGAAATTATTGGGGGATTACTTTTTATCTTTCCAAAAACAAGAGCTTTAGGAGCAATTGTAATTTTACCCGTCATGGTGGGTATTGTATTGCATAATACTTACAGGGACCCATCTTCAACAGGGATTGCGATTTCCCTGGTCCTTTTCCTAATTAACATCTGGATAATCGCAGATAACAGCAAAAAATACAAAGCTTTAGTAAGCTAAAAAAGACTGCAATTGCAGTCTTTTTTTATACAAATGCACTAAAGCCTGTTATAGACCTACCGACAATTAGTGAATTGATTTCTTTAGTTCCTTCATAAGAATATATCGCCTCGGCATCTGCTACAAATCTTGCAACATCATATTCTAACAGGATTCCATTTCCACCCATTACCTCACGGGCTCTGGATACAATATCCCTTGTACGTAGAGTACAAAAAACCTTTGCCAGTGAAGCATGTTCATCCTTTAAAATCCCTTCGTCCTGCATTTCAGAAAGCCTGAAAACCAACGTCTGCATCGCAGTAAGGTTAGACAACATCTCTACCAAATGCCCCTGAATCATCTGAAAAGAAGCAATGGGTCTTCCAAACTGTTCTCTTTTCCTGGTATAGTCTAATGCACTTTCATAAGCACCTCTTGCGCAACCTGTCGCCATCCAGGCCACTCCGGCCCTTGTCATTCTCAATACTTTACCTGTATCTTTAAAAGAATTTGCATTTTGAAGTCTGTTTTCTTCAGTTACAAGACAATCTTTTAAAGTGATTAATCCGTTTTGTACGATACGAAGAGCCATTTTTCCCTTAATTTTTTCAACAGAGAACCCCGGATTATCTTTTTCTACAATAAATCCTTTCACCTCTCCGCTATCGACATCTCTTGCCCAGATAATCACCAAGTCAGCGAACGTAGCATTTCCAATCCATTTTTTCTCTCCGTTAAGAATCCATCCTTCAGGCGTTTTCTTGCATGTAGCAGTTAATCCTCCTGCTGCGCCGGATCCTACTTCAGGTTCCGTTAATCCGAAAGCTCCTATTTTTTCAAACTTTTGCATCTGAGGAAGCCATTTTTGCTTTTGCTCTTCAGAACCACATATATAAATGGATCCCATTGCCAATCCTGACTGCACCCCAAAAAAAGTAGCTATTGAAGCATCAATTCTCGCCATCTCCATTGCAATAACTCCCTCCATTAAAAAAGGCATTCCAGGACAACCATATCCTTCATAGGTGACCCCGCAAATATTCAGTTTCTGGAATTTAGGTATCAGTTCAAAAGGAAATTCATCTCTTAACCAATAATGATTAACCAAAGGCTTAACTTCCTTTTCCATAAATGCCCTCACCTTTAGCTGTATTTCTCTTTGTTCAGGCGTAAGCGTATGATAAATATCGTAAAAATCACCGTCAATGGGCGGTAGCTCTCTCTTCTTTTTATCGGAATCCAGCATTTTCATTAAACCTCCTAATTGTTTGTCATCTAATTTTGAGAAATTATGCATCAGCTTCGGAAGATCTACTTTTCTGGATATTGCGCTTAACTGATCAAAATCTATTGATCTGAATAATTCTATAGCATTTCTGATTTTGGAAAAAGTATTCGACATATTTACAGTTGTGATTTAATTTGTAAAAGATATACAAAAATCACTCCGAAATTTAATTCTTACAACCATCTTTATTTTACAAATACATGACTTACAATGAATTAAACATCATTTTCTATTTACAAAGTTTTTACTTGTGATTTTCAAACTTTACAAACCATTCCATCTGAACTTTGGTATCAACAAAAATAAATATTATGAAAACTACTTACATTAAATTATCTATGGCTGCTGTTCTTTTATTAGGTATTTACTCGTGTAAAAAAGGAGAAGCGGTAGCAGCAGATTACGAAACGGCAAATGCTACAGACTCTGCTTCGTTCATGGTATCCGATAGTGTATCTTCTGCTGCAACAATGAAGATAAAAGACAAACAGTTCATTAAAACTGCAGATGTCAATATGGAGGTAAAAGACGTTTATGATGCAACCGTTTCAATTGAAAAATCAGTGCAGGATCTGGGAGGATTTGTTACACATAGTAACTTACGAAGCAATATAATTTCAGAGGACACTTATAATACTTCCAATGAAGACGCCATACTTGTAAAAAAATACCAGACTGAAAATGCTATGCAGGTACGTGTTCCTACGCCAAAATTAGGAGAATTCTTAACCTTGATTAACAACAAAAAGCTATTCCTAAACTTTCGATCAATCAATGCAGAAGATGTAACATCGAGCATAAAATACGCAGAACTAGAAGGAAGAAGGATCAAAAAAACAAGTGAAAATATCACTCAGCTGAAGAATAACAAGGACAAGGTAAAACTGGACGACGACAATATGTCCGAAGGCAATCTTCAGCAATTCGCTAATCTTGACGTTACTGACAATCTGAAATATAGTACAATTGACATTTACATTAAAGAACCTAAGTACCGGATTGCGGAAATTACCATAACGAATACTAAAAATATTGATAATAAATACAAATTCAATTTTATCTATGATGCTAAGAATGCCTTTGTAGAAGGGTTTTATCTTATTCAAAAAATTGCAGTAGGACTGATCACCATTTGGCCGGTTTTATTAATCGCAGCAGTGATCATCTATTGTATCAGAAGACGAAAACCTATTCAAAAGACGAACCCACCCATTTCATAATAACACAATGCTATCCTAACCTTTGGGTTATCACCATAATTTTAGATTTTAAAAACCTCTGATTTTATTCGGAGGTTTTCTTCTATTTATATGATCTCGCTATTTTTTTATTATAATTTTTTTAGAAGACACTCCATTCTTATTTTGCATTTTAACAAAGTAAGTCCCCTCCGTAAGCCCCGATAAGTCTATGGAAAACCGGTTCGTTAAAAAGTTATATTTTTTTAATTCTTGTCCACCCATATTATATACAGTTATAAAATACGGCTTTTTATCTGCATCTAATTCAAAATTAAAAATACCACTTGATGGGTTAGGGGAAATCATTCCAAAATTTAAAATTTCATTGGTTGTAGTCCCTAATGTAGCACTATACTCACTTGCCCCTATATCGATAATTGTATTTGAAATTCTCCCAGCTCCATAAAAATCCAATTCTCCTGAAGTAATAGCAGTAATTGGTTTTCCCTTATTTATACAAACACTTGCTGCATTTAATTTTACAATAGGTGGTGTACTTGAAATGGATACCAAACTTGGATTAGCATAAAGAGAATTGGCGTCCTGGCCAGTTGCAGATCTATACGCTGCAAATGTATCATAGGTTGTTCCTCTCCAATCTACTGCGATATCATTTTGATCATTATTTGGAGTATACCAACAATTATAATTAAAAGTATTGTTCGATTGTGGACTCTTGTTATCTATAAACATCAATAAATTTTCTGGACCAGTGTAAAAAATATTGTTCTCAAAAGTACAATTAGAAGCTTTGCTCATCGAAATTTCTCCAGACCCTTTATTCGCAGTGTCGTTTTGTAAAAATGTATTGTTTCGGATAACACTATTAATAACCTGACCTGTAGTATTATCATCAAACCCTCCTATCGAAAGCCCTGCTTCTTTATTTTTATATATTAAATTGTTTTTTACAGTAATTTGCTGAACAATCCCATCTCTCTCAGCTCCGACCTCAATTCCATATCCATTTTGATAACTTTTATTTCTTTCTATAGTAATATTCCTCGCGCCATCAACATAAATCCCTGCGGAAGTTGCATACTTTGCAACATTATTATAACACTCATTATTAATCACTACTCCATTTCTGGCTTCATCTAATGACGTATTTGATGCTGTACCCTCATGTCCTAGGATATCAATTCCTATATTTGTATTATCGTATACCTTGCAATTTTTGACTATAAATCCATCTATATTTCCATTTACAGCCAATGCTTCACTATAACCCAAAATATTATTAAACACCTTACATTCGTCTATCGTAAGATTGGTAATTCCGCCATTACGACCATACACAATAAAGCCCTGCGCATTATTATTAGGATTAACCGGTATATCTTTATTTGCATTCCAATTAATTTTTGTAACCGTTATGTTTTTGAACGTGAGATCTGTAGATGAACCGATTCCCGTTGTTTGAACAAGCACTCCCTGCGCATCATTTACTGTTTTGTTTTGGATGGTCAGGTTTTCAAATTTCAGAAAACTTTTATTCGTCACCGTCAACAGAGTACTTCCCGGGGTATTTGTTCCGTCAATGATTACATTATCATTGGCATAATTTTTAAAAGTAATATAGTTTCCACTGGTTCCACTTACGTTGATAACAACATTTTCGTAATAAGTACCTGCCTTAATATTCACAATACTGTTTGGAGTAGCCTTAGTGGCTGCTTTTTGTATTGTTTTCCATGGAGCAGTGCTGCTTCCGTTATTGTTATCGCTTCCGTTTGCTTTATCTACATAATAATTGGTCTGGCCGAATCCCAGGTTATACACCAGTAATAATACTGTAATTTTAATAATTTTTTTCATTTAACGATATATTTAAGTGATATGTATTCACGGTTTCACCTCTTTTAAAAGGCTTTGTGGTTAATGCGAGAGATGCATTATTCAGAATTACGTAACGGCGTATAAATATACAAAGGTTCCCGTAAAAAACTAATTATCAATTTATAATATATTGAAAATTAACAAATATTAATCTCACTTCCTGCCACAACAATCATGAAAAGGATACAACATCCGGATGATCACCATAATTTTACATTTTACCATGGCCAATTTTTTCCGGAGGTTTTATTTTTCCTTAAATTTGCATTTTAATCTCAAGATTCCATTAAATTTATTGATTTTCAACCTAGAATTTTAACTTTGAACATATGCTATCAAAAATAAATCCCATACACACCAACAGCTGGAAAGCCCTTGATGAACACTTTGCAGGAAATGATTTCGACTTAAGAACCCTTTTCGCATACAATGAAAATCGTTTTGAAGAGTTCTCAATAAAAAAAGAAAATTTTCTTTTTGATTACTCTAAAAACCTGATGGATTCAAGGACTAAAGAATTGTTGTTGAATTTAGCTGAAGAATGCCAGCTAAAAGACGCCATTTCTAAAATGTTTAGTGGTGACAAAATCAATGAAACAGAAGGGAGAGCAGTTCTTCATACAGCTTTAAGGGATTTTTCGGATAAGGAAATTTTGGTAGATGGAGAAAATGTAAAGCCTCACATCAGAAGAGTCCTTGACCATATGAAATCTTTTTCCGAGAAAATAATTTCCGGAGAACACAAAGGATTCAGCGGAAAAGAAATCACGGATGTAGTTAATATCGGAATCGGAGGCTCTGACCTTGGTCCTGTGATGGTATGCTCTGCGCTAAAACACTTCAAAACAAGGCTGGACGTTCATTTCGTATCTAATGTGGACGGAAACCATATTGCAGAAGTCGTTAAAAATTTAAATCCTGAAACAACTCTGTTTGTCGTTGCTTCCAAAACTTTTACAACCCAGGAAACAATGACTAATGCCAATTCTGCAAAAGATTGGTTTTTACAAGCTGGAAAGCAGGATGACGTTGCCAAACATTTCGTAGCTTTATCCACTAATATCGAAGCAGTTAAAAGCTTCGGAATCGCAGAAGATAACATCTTTGAATTCTGGGACTGGGTTGGCGGAAGATATTCTCTTTGGAGTGCTATCGGACTAAGTATTGTTCTGGCAGTAGGTTATGAAAACTTCGAAGAATTGTTAAAAGGAGCTTTTGATACCGATCAACACTTCCAGAACACGGACTTTTCAGAAAATATTCCGGTTTTAATGGGTCTCATTGGCATCTGGTACCGTAATTTTTATGCTGCAACTACTTATGCTATTTTGCCTTATTCCCAGTATCTTGACAGATTTGCTGCGTACTTACAACAGGGAGATATGGAAAGCAACGGAAAATGCGTAGACAGAAATGGTGAATTTGTGGAATATGAAACAGGTCCTATTATCTGGGGAGAGCCAGGAACGAATGGACAGCATGCATTCTATCAGCTGATCCACCAGGGTACGGAATTAATTCCTGCTGATTTTATAGCCTATGCAAAAAGTAGTAATAAGGTTTCTGATCACCAGGACAAACTACTGGCTAACTTTTTCGCTCAGACGGAAGCGCTTGCTTTTGGAAAAAATGAAGAAGAAGTAGAGGAAGAATTAAGAAATTCAGGAAAATCGGATGAGGAAATAGAAAGGCTGTTAAACTTCAAGGTCTTCCACGGAAACACACCAACTAACTCCATATTATTCAAAGAATTAACTCCTTTTTCATTAGGCCAGTTAATAGCAATGTATGAGCATAAAATCTTTGTTCAGGGAGTGATCTGGAATATCTTCAGTTTTGATCAATTCGGAGTAGAGCTTGGAAAGGTATTAGCCAACAAAATTCTACCTGAACTGGAGAATGATGCAACTATTGGGTCACACGATAGTTCGACTAACGGGCTGATCAATTATTATAAGGACAATAAATAAATAAAGAAAGTAAATATCTAATAAAAAAGTAAAATGGCAGAAATTCTTGACGGACTAAAAGTATCCAAAGAAATAAAAGCAGAAATCAAGACAGAAGTTGAAAAGATTCTTGAAAGCAAAAGAAGAGCACCTCATTTGGTGGCCATCCTTGTTGGAAACAACGGAGCAAGCAAGGCTTATGTAAATGCTAAAGTAAAGGATTGCGAGGAAGTAGGTTTTCAATCCAGCCTTATTAAATTCCCAAGTACGGTTTCCGAATCTGAATTACTGGAAAAAATCGATGAGCTGAATAAATCTAAAGCTGTGGATGGATTCATCGTTCAGTTACCTTTACCGGATCAGATTGATCAGGAGAAAATCATTAATGCTATTGATCCAAGAAAAGATGTTGATGGATTCCATCCTGAAAATTTCGGGAAAATGGCATTGGAAATGGATACATTCTTACCTGCTACCCCTTTTGGAATTTTAACATTGTTAGAAAGATATAATATTGAAACTAAAGGTAAAGATTGTGTAATTATCGGAAGAAGTAAAATCGTAGGGAGACCCATGAGTATTTTGATGGGAAGAAAAGACTTCCCTGGAAATTCTACTGTTACCCTTACACACTCTTATACTAAGGACATTGAAGAATATACTAAAAAAGCAGACATTGTCATTACAGCTTTGGGAGATCCTCATTTCTTAAAGGGTGAAATGATTAAAGACGGTGCTGTAATTGTAGATGTAGGAATTACCAGAGTGGATGATGACTCTCCAAAAGGATATTATCTGGCAGGTGATGTAGATTTTGACAGCTGTGCTGCAAAAGCGAGCTGGATTACACCTGTTCCCGGAGGAGTTGGTCCCATGACAAGAGCTATGTTGATGAAAAACACCATCATTGCTTATAAAACTTCAGTCTATAACGACTAATTTAAAAATGAATAAAGAAGAAGATATTTTATTAAATGAAGGTAAAATGCTCCCTGTGATGGAGCATTTTTACACTTTACAAGGTGAAGGAGCACACACAGGAAAAGCCGCTTATTTTATAAGATTGGGTGGCTGCGATGTGGGTTGCCATTGGTGTGATGTAAAGGAAAGCTGGAATCCTGATCTTCACCCATTGATGAATGCGGAAGAAATTGCAGAAACAGCAGCAAAACATTGTAAAACCATCGTTTTAACCGGTGGTGAACCTTTGATGTGGAACCTGGATATTTTAACCTCCAAGCTAAAGGAATTGGGATGTACCATACACATTGAAACTTCGGGGGCTTATCCTGTAAGCGGACAACTGGACTGGATCACCCTTTCTCCAAAGAAAACAGGTCTTCCAAAAGAAGATATATATGAGAAAGCCAGTGAACTGAAGGTAATTATTTTCAATAATCACGATTTTGCATTTGCACAGGAGCAAGCGGCTAAGGTTTCAAAAGATTGTAAGCTATATCTTCAAAGTGAATGGAGTAAACGTGATGAAATGTATCCGAAAATTACTGATTTCATTTTAGCAAATCCGGAATGGCAGGCCTCAGTTCAGACGCATAAATATCTTAATATCCCGTAAAAATTACATATCTTAGCTCCTGACATCCCTTATATAGCGATAGATGCAGAGAATTCGATACTCTAGATATTTAAAATCGATCATCCTTTTGCTTGACCTTTTGGTTATTGCATCTGTTTTTATTTTCTTTTTTTTAAGCAGGAACCGGGATCTTATACACGACAAGGATATCTGGTACGAAAATTCGTTCCCCTTGCTTTTGTTGATCTCTTTTTGGGTTCTGCTGAGTGGAAGAACCAAAATTTACAATATAAGAAGAAACCTTACCTACACTACTTTTATAGAACGTATCGTTACTCATTTTATATTGTTTGTAATTGGTCTTGTATTGATAAGAAAGGTAAGTAATAATAAATTTTTCAGTTCAGAGCTTTCTTGGTTGTCGCTGTACCTGTTTTCTTTTATATTGATTACAAAATCCATTATTTATTTTGGTATAAAATACCTGAGATCTATAGGAATTAACAACAGGAATGTGATGTTTCTAAGTGAGAACAGCTCTACGAATGTTTTGAAAAACATATTGAATGAAAGGAAAGATTTCGGATACAGAATTTTTGAATACCCTACTGAAATAATTCAGACCCAAGAGCTTCAGTCCTTCTGGAAGAGCAATGGAATACATACATTATTTCTGCCACTGGAAAATACATTTACCTCTCAGATGGAGGATGAAATTTTCAGATTAGCTGAAGCAAGCAAGGTGCATATTTCGCTGATCCCTAATATATCTCAGACTGATCTTTTTACTTACGACCTGGGATATGTAGAGACTCAGCCGGTTCTCAATCAGGCAAAATATCCTTTGGATTATTATTCCAATTACCTTTTAAAAAGATTGTTTGATATCGTTTTTTCACTTGTGGTTATGATAGGTATCTGCTTCTGGTTATTTCCGATAATTGCAATTTTTATCAAGCTGACGTCAAAAGGGCCTGTTTTTTTCATACAGAAAAGATATGGTTTTCATGAAGAAGTATTTAGCTGTATAAAATTCAGAACAATGGTGGTGAATGATGAGTCAACAACGAGAACAACATCGGAAAATGACGCAAGGATCACAGGGATTGGTAAGTTTCTCAGAAAAACAAGCCTGGATGAGATGCCACAGTTTATTAATGTATTAAGGGGAGAGATGTCAATTGTAGGACCACGTCCTCATATGCTGGCAGTAGATAATTATTATAAACCCAAAATAGGGAGATATAGTCTTAGAAGTACTGTAAATCCAGGGATTACAGGTCTTGCACAGGTAAACGGGCTCAGGGGTGATTCCGGGGATGTGGAGGTTGAAATGAAAAAGCGGATACTGGCTGATGCCTTCTATGTGAGAAACTGGAGCTTCATCCTGGATCTTATCATCATTTTGAAAACTATTTTACTGGTTTTAGGTGGAGATAAAAACGCAAAATAAAGAATGCTTAATAAAAAAAGTCTAATTTAGCAGAATGTTAAAAAAGTTTTTCACAGCCGTAGGGGAATACATTATTCTTCTTGGTAAATCTATGCAAAAACCTCAGAAAATGAGGGTTTTCTGGAAGCTGTTCATGAGAGAAATCAATGATTTAGGGGTCAACTCATTCGGGTTGGTTATCTTTACATCTATATTCGTGGGAGCGGTAGTTGCCATCCAAATGTTCAACAACTTTGATGCTTCTTCATTTCCCATTCCTACTTCGTTCGTGGGATACGCTACAAAAGCAGTGCTTGTACTGGAATTTTCACCCACCATTATCAGTTTGATTCTGGCGGGAAAAGTAGGCTCATATATTGCATCCAGTATAGGTACAATGAGGGTTTCAGAACAAATCGACGCATTGGATATCATGGGAGTTAACTCACCCAATTTTCTGATACTCCCTAAAATAATTGCGTGTATCATTTTTAACCCGCTTCTTATTGCAATCAGTATTGTGTTTGGTATAGGCGGTGGATATATTGCCGGAATTTTAACAGGAAACTGGACGGAATCCGATTATATTACGGGGATACAGATGTATATGCCTAATTTATTCGTTTACTATGCATTTATAAAAACGATCGTTTTCGCTTTTGTTATTGCAACAGTTCCTTCATACTTCGGTTACTTCGTAAAAGGTGGTTCACTGGAAGTAGGTAGAGCGAGTACACAAGCCGTGGTTTGGACAATGGTATTTATTATCATTTCCGAATTAATATTAACCCAATTAATATTAAGCTAATGATTGAGGTAAAAAATCTTAAAAAAAGTTTTGATGATGTTGAAGTACTTAAAGGAATTTCAACTTCTTTTGATAAAGGGAAAGTAAATCTGATTATCGGGCAAAGTGGATCGGGAAAAACAGTATTTCTTAAGAGTTTATTAAATGTATATCAGCCTTCCTCAGGTGAAATTCTTTTTGATGGTAAAGACATCAATACAATGACCCGTGAAGAAAAGCAGCACCTGCGATCGGAAATCGGAACGGTATTCCAGGGAAGCGCTTTGTTTGACTCTCTGACAGTGGAGGAAAACATTATGTTTCCTCTTGATATGTTTACCAATTTAAGTTTCAGGGAAAAGAAAAAAAGAGTTTTTGAAGTTATTGGAAGAGTACATCTCGATAAAGCCAACAAAAAATTTCCATCCGAAATTTCCGGAGGAATGCAAAAACGGGTGGCCATTGCAAGAGCCATTGTGAACAATCCTAAATACTTGTTTTGTGATGAGCCAAATTCAGGACTGGATCCCTATACATCCAATGTAATAGATGATCTACTGCTCGAAATAACAAAAGAATATAACACAACAACGATCATTAATACACACGATATGAACTCCGTAATGACGATAGGTGAAAAGATTGTCTATCTGAGATTAGGAATTAAAGAGTGGGAAGGAAATAAAGACATTCTGATTACAGCAGGCAATAAAAATCTTATTGACTTCGTTTATTCTTCAGAGCTATTTAAAGAATTGAGAGTGTATTTACTTGAAAATAATAAAACTATTGATAATACGATCACAAAACTAGACGAAAATGAAACAAATATTTAGTATAGCGCTATTAAGCCTTTCGATGTTTGCTTCTGCACAGATTTCTCTTGCAGGTAAGGCAAACTTAATTTTTCCAACAGGATCTCCATCGTGGAAAAATATCTCCAATACGGCAAGTGCGGCAATAGACAATAAGGGAAAGAATAATGTAGGATTTAATATTGGACTTTCATTAAAAGCTAACCTTCCGATGGCATTTTTCCTGATGCCGGAATTGTATTACACCACCTTTAAAAATGAATTTACGGATCCTGTTTCCAATACTACATTCGATGTTAAAAACAACCGTATCGATTTACCGGTACTTGTAGGTCATAAAGTATTAGGAGACATGCTGGGTGTATTCATTGGGCCTGTTGCCAGCTATAACCTGGCTAAGGAGGATACATTTAATGATTTTAAAGAAAATGCTAGAGATAATTTTACTGTAGGATACCAGTTCGGAGCTCAGCTTGAAATTAAAAAACTTCTTATCAACGCAAGATATGAAGGTGCATTTAGTAAAGATCAAAGAAATTTTGTAAACAGAGTATCTGGTGAAGAAATCAGATATGATAATCGCCCTAATCTCTTTATGGTAGGTTTGGGTTATAAATTTTAACCGAAAGAAAATAACAACTATTAAAAAATCCTCAGGTATTATACCTGAGGATTTTTATTTTGGTTCTCTAATTCTGTTTGTCGTTTTGCAATTTCCACAGCGTGTTTTTCCAACTCTTCTTTCTCTTTCTGTAGCTGCTTAAATTCCCTTCTTCTTTGCTCTTCTTTAATAGCAGATCCTTTACTCAGATAGCCTACCATTCCACCTATGATAAGCCCAATCCCGATTCCCCCCATAATTCCCATAATATGAGAAAGCTTGATCTGTTCAACAGCAAAGTCTGTTGTTAAATAAAAAAGTAAAGCTGATACTGCTAAAAGTATAAGGCCTGTAATTGATATACTTTTCATAATGTTGTGTTTTTGGTGATTTAGTCTTTACTAATGTAGTGAAATTTTAGCAAAGCTGAATTTGATTAAATTTTCCCACCTGCATTTTTATAATATTCCAATGCTTTTGGTAAATCTTTTTGAATATCTGATATTCTCGTTCCCGGACTTGGGTGAGTAGAAAGAAACTCCGGCTGTCTGCTTCCAGAAGATGCAGCTTCCATTCTGTTCCAGAAAGGAATTGCCTCCCTTGGATCATATCCGGCCATAGACATCAGATACAATCCCATCTGATCAGCTTCCGACTCCTGATTTCTTCCATATTTTAACAAAGCTACCTGCGAACCAATCGGATATACTTTCTGGAAAATATTAGCCCATTGGGAATTAGAAATAGTTCCGCCTAAAATAGTCCCGCCGTATTGCGCTACCATTGCCTGGGAAATTCTTTCATTTCCATGTCCTGCCAAAGCATGAGAAACCTCATGGCCTAAAACTACTGCCAGTCCGTTATCATTTTTAGTTACCGGTAATATTCCTGTATATACAGCTACCTTTCCACCAGGCATACACCAGGCGTTTAATTCATTACTCTGAAGAAGGTTAAACTCCCAGCTATAGTTTGCCAGATCTGCAGATCTTCCGATACTCTGATAGTATCTTTCAGCAGCTCCTTTTATTCTTGTTCCTACATTTACCACTCTTTTAGCATCTGCCGTCCCTGTTATAATCTTTGATTTGGACAATGTTGTTCTATACTCCTGAGATGACATCGTTAATATTTCAGAATTATTTGCCAACTGCAACGAAGATCTACCCGTAATAGGGTTCGTGGTACAAGCTACAACTGATAAAGCAATTGCTCCTATTCCTAATAGATAAGTTAATTTCATAGTTTAAGTGTTAATAATTCAACTTTAACAATTATTATTCCAAAAAGTTTTACAACCTATATATTTGCATACATTTTGCTATTTAAATTTAATAATTATTAAGGTCATGAAAAAATATATTTCACTTATATATATTTTGGGATTTATCTTCTTTTTTCAAAGTTGTTCTTCACAAAATACCGGCGATTCTAAAACTACGGATTTGCTGATTAATTCGCAGGAATTTACGTTCCACGCAGAACGGGCAAACCCTACCAACTATGATGTCATCAACATTATGAATTCTATGCCCAACTCAACATCGACAAGAATTCTTCAGCTTAACGGCAACTACACGGTAGAACTGAGAAAAAACAAGTTAGAAGTTACCCTTCCTTATTTCGGAAGACTATTTAATCCTACTTATGGTAATACCAGCAATAACAGCTACAGGTTCACTTCGAAAGATTATACGGTCAATAAATCTCAGAATAAAAAAGGAAACTGGATTGTAAGAGTTAAGCCCAATGATGTAAACAATGTAGACGAGATCATTATTGAGGTTTATAAAAACGGAAAAGCATTTACTTCTGTACGAAGTAATGACAGACAGCCTATATCATATGATGGATTTGTTTCTAAGAACGACCCTGAACCTGCTCCTTAATCTTCACGGGTCCCGTTAGATAAAAATCTTTCTACAAACAATTTAGCTTCAGTACTTGGGTTGGAAACCATTGCTGAAGCATTTTTTTTATGATGCAAATAAGCTTCTTCTACGGAATCACTCTTCTTCATCATGGCTAAAATATATTCCTGAACCCAATATTCAAACCGCTTTTCTGCCTGTTGAATTCTGATTTCATCAAATGTTCCGGCCTTTTTTTTAAGATCAATAAATTCAGCTATTGTACCGTAGATTTCATCCAGGCCTGCATTATGAAGTGCAGAACCCAATAAAATAGGAACTTTCCAGCCTTTTTCTTTTGGGGGAATAAAATCAAGCGCTCTTTTTAATTCAAGTTTGGTGGTTTTTGCTTTTTGTAAATTACTTTCGTCAACTTTGTTAATAAAAATAATATCTACCATCTCCATGATCCCTCTTTTGATTCCCTGAAGCTCATCTCCTCCACCAATAATCTTAAGAAACAGGAATACGTCCGTAATATCGGCAACCAGAACTTCAGATTGTCCCACCCCTACAGTTTCAATAAGGATATAATCATATCCTGCAGCTTCACAGATCATCATGGTTTCAAAGGTTGTATTGGCAACACCTCCTAAAAATCCGGAACTCGGGGAAGGCCTGATAAAAGCGTTTTCTTCTTTTGCCAGCTCTTCCATCCTTGTTTTATCTCCAAGAATGCTTCCTTTGTTAATTGCCGAGCTCGGATCAATAGCAAGAACTGCCACTTTTTTATCATGAGCAATAGCCAGTCGTCCAAAATTTTCAATGAAAGTAGATTTTCCTGCCCCCGGAACTCCAGTAATTCCGATCCGTATGGAATTTCCCGTAAATGGCATAATTGCCTTCAGCAATTCGTCTGCCTGGAGGCGATGTTCGGCTTTTTTGCTTTCAACTAAAGTAATAGCTTTTGCGATCAGACGTTTATTTCCTGATCGTATTCCTTCCACCAAGTCTTCTGTTGAAAATTTCATTAGGTCAAAAATATAAAAATAAGCATCAAACTACCTCATAAAGCTCTTTTAATTTTATTTCTTCTAAATTAAAACTACACCTGATTTTATCAATAGCATAAGGAATTTGCTACATTTGTTATCAATCAAATATAAGAAACAATGAAAAAAATAATCGCTATAGCATTTTTTACTGCTGTTCTGGTATCATCATGCACCTCAAAATCATCAACAGCAACTTCAGCTATAGGCCCTGCAGTATCTACTGCTGAACAAATCGCTCAGGGAAAGACCATTTTTGAAAGCTCTTGTACCAGATGTCATAAACTACCGGATCCCACATCACATAATCCGGTTCAATGGGTAGGAATTATGAACTCTATGGCTCCAAAAGCGAAACTCACTGACGAGCAGCATCAATGGGTATATGATTATATTGTTTCTGTAAAAAAATAATCACATCTAAAAATATTACAATGAAAAAGTTAGTTTTAAGTATTGTTTTAGGATCTGCATTTATGGTTTCGTGCGGACCGAAAAGTGTAGCGGTAACAGGACCGAAGTATACAGCTTCTGAACAACTGACTCAGGGGAAAACCATTTTTGAAAATTCCTGCAACAAATGCCATCAATTACCGGATCCTGCAAAACACGACGACCAGGGATGGATCAAAACGTTAAGCAGAATGGCTCCAAAAGCTAAACTGACTGATGATCAGCATCAAATGGTGTATGATTATCTGATTTCTGTAAATAAAAAATAAGCTTTCAAATGAAAGCTTATTTTTTTAGCTCTATTCCCAATCCAGGTTTTTCCGATAAAATTATGGTACCCTTTTCTACAAAGTTCCCAGTAGCGTAATCATTGGAGATCAGATTTGCTCCGTCGAGATCAGCGTAATCGACAAGTCCGGTTAAAACACACCCTGCAGAAATCCCAACTGTAGATTCTGTCATGCATCCTATCATTACTTTGTAACCTGAACTTCTGGCTTTTCTTATCATTTCTAAAGCAGGTGTCAAACCTCCGCATTTCATTAATTTGATATTGACACTTTTATAATAAGTTATTAAAGTTTCTAAAGAATCTATCTCCTGACAGTCCTCGTCTGCCATCCAGTTAGCATAAGCATTTTTTTCTAAAACCTGATAATGACCGACAGGTCTTGGCTGCTCAAGGTATGTGAATTTTCGCACATCGGAATTTCCCTGAAGCCATAAACAATCATCATCCGTAAAGCTGGCATTCGAATCCAGAGCGATATTCCTGTCCAATTGTAAAAGTCTGGTCACACCATCCTTTTGTAAACCACTGCATTTCACCTTAAACTTATTCCAGCTGCTTTTTTCGATTTTTTCGATTTGCTCACCGATAGTTCCTACAGATATAGTAATGGAACTATCCACTAAATTTGTTGAAGAAAGATCATTGAGCTCCATAAAACTTTTATTTTCAAGTTTTCCGAAAAGGTCCCAATAGGCACAATCTAAGGCAGATTTTAAAAAGGGGTGTAAATCTGAAAAAGAAAGAAACTGATAAAATTCTTTTGGGTGTTCAATTTTCCGTGCTTCAATTCCGGAACGGATTTCATTTAATTTTGAAACCAACATAGTCAGATTAATCTTATAATAGTCAATGGCAACACACTCTCCATATCCTTTACAATTATGGTGAGATAATTCGATAAGCAAACTTTCTCTGGTGTTATAATTACCATAAGCTATTGAGAAAGTTTCTTTTAATCGAAGGGATTTGATTTCAAAACGCAGTTCCATACATTAAAGCTACAAAAAAAGCTGTCTCAAAAGATCAACAATACTCTCCAATCTCCAGAATGACAAAGCCATCAGACAGAATTTCGAAAGTAAAAGTGCTCTTGAAACAACCTTATTCTAATCTTAACAATTGTTTTTTACTTTACAATTAACTTTTCAATTTGACTTTTAAGTCCTTGTTTAATATGAACCATATATACTCCTTTAGGAAAACTTTTTGTAGAAATGGCTTTTTTAGATTCTGGCATTCTTGAATCAGTAATCACCACTTTTCCCGACATATCAAATACCCTTATTTCCACTTCATCTTTTGATTTATTTATATTTCCAACAAAGAACTCATCATAAGTAGGATTAGGGAATATAATAAATTGATTATTGGCAAGGTTACTTTCCTTAGTTGCAAGCACACTATCACAGTCCGATGGAATAGTAAAATCTTCTACTTGATCAGTTCCCACCGTTTTACTTCCCGCAGAAGCATTTACTCCTAATCCTCTTTTGGCAAATGCTTTCCAAATCATACATTTATCTTCTCCTCCATTTCCTATAGCATCAGCTTGAAGAATAGCATCTCTACCATCAATAAAGGTTGGACTACATGGTTGCAGCTTAAGCCCATCAACCACAATCTGTAATGCTTTTGCATTACCGGATGTTGGGTTTGCCAATACATCACTATTATATCCATACTTTTCAACATACTTCCAGGTAAGATCCCAGAGCATGGTAGCCCAAATAAATCCTACACCATGAGGAACTACAGCAGTATTGGTACTATTATATGTATACCCGTTTACAGAAAAATCCGGAGAATACTTAGCCGGTCTGATCCCAACTCCTGTAACTGGCTGCCCTTTCGGATAAGTTCCTACACCTCTTGCTAAGGATGATGTGTCACCTGGTCTTGTAGTCAGCATCAAGGCAAAGTAGTCTGACCATCCTTCCCCCATTTGTTCAATGGTATTAGTTGTCGATAGACAACTGTATCCCTGACCGGTTAATCTATTTGAAATACCATGACCGTATTCATGAGCAATAATTCCGTTATCAAAACTCGAATGTTTAAATCCATCATAATCAAAGTCCAATGTGGCATTAATAGCATTGCCATTGTTAAGCTCTCCAACCAGAAAAAGCCCCTCTGTTTTCCCAATGTTTATAGAAGGAATATTGACTTGAGATCCATAGGATCCAGCACCCATGCTTGTGGGAGTATCATTAGAAGGTCTATAGACTATTACACCAACAGCACCTGCATTCTGAGCATTCAATACTTTGAGACCATACTCACAACTTGTACTTGTTACAATTGCAATTTTGTTTGTAAGACTACCCGGCGCTGGCGCTGTACATGCATCTGTAGGTGATGAAACAATGAGGTCTCCTGTCACTGGCGGGCCAAAAACCGGTCCAAATCCTGCTCCACCTGTTAATACTTTTGGTCTGCTAGTAATTGATGCAGGAGTGTTGTATTGATACCTTATGATAGGATCATCAGGAGTCTGTGTTCTATCATAAAGATACATCTGCATTCTTGGCGCTAAAACCTGGGGCTGCCCTCCAACAACCCTTTCATAACCTGAACTAAAATTAGCATTGTTAAGTCCACTTCCATCAAAAGCCTCTGCTCTCACGGCATCATTCCCTATTCCACCATTATTAAAGTTATTCGTCTGAAAGTTTCTCGCCGTTTCTGTGAATCCGAATTTATAAAATATATCATGCATTTTATTGTTCATATAAAACAAATTGGTGATAGCAGCGTCTTTGTAGGCAAAAGGATCATCATACCTTCCATCTGCAAAAGGAAAATCGAAATTAAGCGTGCTTCCTCCATCTGGTGAATATCCTGGAACATTGGCATTATTTTGATCTGAATAGGCATAAACATTGTTTCCTCTCGTGTTTGTGTAATTATTTGTCCCATCCGAATGCCATCCCTCGGGAGATGCTTGTACATCCCATGGATTATTAATAGTTGAACGAGAACCAAATGTGGGAGCTTCCAGAGGTAAAGGAAAAATATTATAGGAAGCATTGGAAGGAGGAAACAAGCTATTAACCAACTTTGTATTTGGGATTTTATTAGCCACTCCTTGAAGCATTTGTACATTATTCATCTTTTCAGTTGCCTCCAATCCGTTAGAGGCTTCGTGCGGATGGATATTCCGTTCAAAACTACAATCAAGTGTCAGGTTATCCTTACTAAGTATTTCTCCACTACTCGCATTGGCAATTACATGCCAAACATCTGACGTATTTTTATCTGAAACAAATAACTCTTTAGATAAAATATATAATCCATTTTTCTCAAAATATACATCTGTCAAATAATCTATGTTTGCGATTTCGCGTAATCCCAATTGCTGCTTGAGAAACTCCTTTGAAAGGCTTTTCAAAACTTTTGGCTGATTAGCAATAACAATATTTCTACTAAAGGTATTTTTTTCGGAAATGATCTTATCATTTTTTATAATGATTTTGCCTAAAGCATTATAAACCCTAAGTCCATTGTAAGTTTGTTGAACATCCAAAATATTAGCGTTCAAACTTTTGGAAGAATCATTATTTAAAATCTCAATCCCAACCTGGCTATTATTACCGCTCTTTAAATTTAGCTGTCCATTTCTTTTGTAAAAATCATGAATGATATTTTCAGAATTCTGAGCGTTCATTTTATCAAAACAAAAAAGCATCACCACAGACACAGGCAATAAAAATAATTTTTTACTCATAAATATAATTTTTAAGCAATAAATATACAATTTTTACAGAATATCCTTAATGCAAACACTGCTTTTAATCAAAAAAATACTCTTATGTTCAAATTCTTTATTTTTTCGGCATTTTTGATTTAATAAATTTAACCCGTTCTTCAAGAATATCAATCATTTCCTTATTATAGCTGTATTTTCTGGCTTCTTTTAATGGTTTCAAAGCTTTCCTATATTCCAATCTGATCTCAAACAATAAAGATTTATGAATTAATATTCTGGACTTATCAATCCCTTTGATCTTTAAAGCGTACTCAATCAATTTTTCTGCCTCATCAAGATCTTCATTATCTAAAAGACATTTAATATAATATTGGGGAGTATTAAGATTTGAAACATTATGAAACATTGCCTCTGCAAAATATAATTTTGCTTTTTCATAATCTGTTAACATTTCACTGTATATTCTCCCCATCAGGCAAAGGCTGTCGGCGTCTTCCGGATCGTAGGATAAAGCATAGTTCAGAGCTTCCAGACAAGAAGGAAGATTATATGGATAGTTATCCAATGCTTCAAAATAATATTTATTTTTAGTTAAGGTCATTTTTTAAATTTTTAAGTTCATTCTTAAGACTGCTCCTTGTTTTTTTAAAGGATTTATCTTTATAATTATGTTTAAAATCCGTCCCTGAAAAAGTACGGATAGGATTTCCCCTTTGTACCTGCAGATGATGGGTCCAGGTTTCCTGCATCCTATTGGCCATTTGTTGAATATTTAATTCCATTACTTTTTCTTTTAATCTCATAACAGAAAGTTTTTTATTCTCCAACTGCGACCTTGAATCCTGTGCAAAAACACTTATTCCTGTCGGAATATGGGTAGCCCTTACCGCAGTATTTACCTTATTGACATTTTGCCCTCCGCTTCCCTGGCTTCTTGTCGTTTGGAACTGAATATCCTTTTCGCTAAAACCCACTTCGTGAGTATTTTCAATTTCAAAGATTCCAATAAACCAGTTGCTTCGTTTATGCAGTTTTCTAAAGGTACTTCTTCCGCTCCAACAGATACTTCCCAACCAGTTTTTTAAAAATCCGGATGTATCCTTTCCTTTTAAAAGAAGGGTAACCGATTTTAGGGTCAGATTTTCATCCCCGTTTTCCCTGTGGATGATTTCGTATTGTATTTTTTCCTGTTTTATTTCTTGAAGGAATATTTTCAAAACTTTAGCAACTACCCATTGGCATTCTAAAGGTCCTCTTCCTGAAGTGATTTGTATAAGTTTGTCCATTTTATTTTGGTATTTCACTTAATCTGGGGTGCCCCACTGTATCAATTCCTTTTTCCAACAAATCCCTGGCGGTTATCACTGCCCAGCATTTGTCACTGGAATGAATATTTTTGTAAAAAGTAAGCAACACTTCAGGCTTTACTACCGTAAATCCATTGGCTAATATGGTTTCCAGGTCATCCCTTTCAAAAAAATCGATGGTAATTCTATGGAACTTCCCGCTTTCCAATTCTATTGTTTTTTCGTATCTCCTAAAATTTTCCTCACTTGGCAGATGGTCATATCGCGTCCATACCTTCTGAAAGCCTTCTTTCACAAGCAGCATTACCACATCCGCAACATCTTCTTTCTTTACAAAAACATCAATATCCTTATGATCATGGGCGTGTTTATACTCTGTATGCCCTTTTTCAGACATAAAGTGCCAGGCCCAGCCTCCCGATAAAATGATTTTATTTTTTAATTTTTCTAAAATTTCAAGTCCGTATTGAATTCTAAATTCCGGCCAGACTTCGCCGTATCTTTTTATATTATGTGGTGCTCCCATTTCTCTTTTTTTATAAAATTGAGGGTTAATAGTTGCCAGCTAAATTTCTTACCTGACAACTAAAAACTATCATTTGATTATTTATCCATTCTCACGATCCGTGGTTGAAATGTTCCCAGAATATCCACCAATCCGCTTTGTGCGTTCATGACCTCATTGATGTCTTTATATGCCATAGGAGCTTCTTCTGCATTTCCACCCATAAGCACAACATTCTTTAGCTTGAGCTCTTTTTTAATATCATTTTGGGTGAACATATTCCTGCACTCTCCTCTGGAATACGCTCTTCCTGCACCATGAGAAGCAGAATTGAGCGCATCAGGGTTTCCTTTTCCACGAACAATAAATCCCTTTGCTGTCATAGATCCGGGAATCATTCCCAGCTCATTTTCATTGGCAGGAGTAGCCCCTTTTCTGTGGACAATTACTTCTTTTCCATTATGAATTTCCTTCCATGCAAAATTGTGGTGGTTCTCAATTCTTGCTTTCACTCTTCCTCCTACGGCTTTTACAAGCCTTCTATGAATATCATCATGGCATGCTGAAGCATAATCTCCTGCAAGGTTCATTGCTGTCCAGTATTCAAGTCCCATATGGGTATTCAGATCCAGCCATGCAAAATTTTGAGCTTCTTTAGGCAAAGGACATTGCTCTATCGCAACCCTTGAATAATACTGTGCTATCTCCGCTCCCAATCCACGCGAACCGCTGTGTGAAAGAATACCCAGATATCTTCCTTTTGGCAGACCTATCTGTACTTCTTCCTCTGTAATTTCAACCTCCCCAAATTCTACAAAATGATTTCCCCCGCCAGAAGATCCCATTTGCTTGATTGCTTTTCCTTTTAATCTCCTTAAAATAGGAATTAAATCAAATGTATCACGATCAAAGATTTCATGTTCAATATGAGATTTATGGGTTTCATACATCCCGAATTTGGTATGATCAGCCAACGCTTTTTCATATTTATCTTTAGCGCCGTCCAGATATGAAATAGGTGTATCCAAAATACTAAGGCTCATTCTACAGCCAATATCCATTCCCACTCCATAAGGAATCACTGCGTTTTCAACGGCAAGCACTCCTCCTATGGGAAGTCCGTAACCACTATGTGCATCAGGCATCAGGGCTCCCTGAGTTGCTATTGGTAATTTTAAAGCAGTATATAACTGATTCTTTGCTTCTTCAGAAATATGGTTACCAAATATCTGAAATGATGCTCTTTGTGTATTCAGCATTCTCTTTTCTGTCTTTTTTGAAGAAAGTAAGGCCTCTGCAATTTGTCCGAAGGTCAAATCTTTCTCAAAGTTCTCCGGATGAAGCATAATTTCTTTTAAAAGTGCTTTAACATAATGGATATTCTTTGTTGCAAAATTTCTTTTCATGACTTCCAAAGCTATATTGACACTTTGATTATTTGGATAGCCTAATTTTAATATATCTTTTCCTTTAAGTTTTAAATTTCCCATTGTTTTAAATTTAGTTATGAGATGCCAGATACTGAGTCATAGACTTCTAAGCATACAGACACCATTCAACTATTATTTTAGTTGATTTGTAATAACATCATAACCAGACAGAGATTTTTCTTCCGTCTGAATGATCCTATTGTAGCCTTTCCAGTAAAACGGATTGAATAAAAATTTCTATGTATTAATGAAATTTCATTTCTCCAAAATTATTTGGAAGACAAAAAAATGATTAAAAGATTTCGGGGAAACTTAGGTTTGAAATATTGCGCAATAAAAAACCCGAAATCTATACGACTCCGGGTTATGATATTTCAATATACTATTGTTCTATGAGTGTACCAAACCACGAAGCCTTACCACCATAAGGGGCAATCCAACTGTAGAATTCTTTTGAAATTTGAACATTTGCTTCGTTGTTTTAAATTGGTTAAACTTTATTTTCAGGTGCAAATATATACAATTTTCTGAAAAGTAATCATTTAATTATAAATTTTTAAAAAATAAAAAGCTTCAACAGGAAACCTGTTGAAGCTTTTTATCTGCATGTATTACTTTAATCTTTAGAGCCGAAAGTATCCATTCTTGCATCCATGCCTCTACTGTTAGGACGGTATACTCTTTCCGGGTCCAGAAAATAAACATTGTGTTTTGCCTTAGCAATGATCCCTTTATAAACGTCTTCAGGTAAACCTGCAGTATCTTTATCTGTTGATTGATCCGTATTCTGTGCTTCTTTTTTAACTTCTATAGCACCACTTTCATTCAAAATGACCTTTGCTTTTCTTGCATCCTCTATATTTTCCGTATAGACGATTATATTAATTTTACCTATACTTCCTTCTCTATAAGCTGTAAGCAGCTCTATTTCATTTACAAAAATATGGTCCCAAAAACTTTTTGTCTTCTCATCTTCTTCGTAATCATCTGCCGATGTTCCGTTTTCTAATTTTGATTTTGAAACAATGATATCCGCTTCTTTAAATCCTTGATTCTGTAGTTCTTTTTTTATTCCTTCTACATCTGCATTAGCAGGGAATATTGAAATTACTGTATAAGCCATATCTAAATTTTTCACTTAAAAGTGCAAAAACCATACAACAATGGCCAATATTAAAATATTTAACTTTTGTTTAGAAACTTATCCAGGATCTCTACAGCGCATTTAGGAAGATTGGTTCCGGGGCCGAAAATAAAGTCTGCACCGTTTGCGTAAAGAAATTCATAATCCTGCTGAGGAATAACCCCACCTACTACAATCGTTACATCATCTGCCCCTAATTTTTTTAATTCTTCCACGACCTGTGGAACGAGGGTTTTATGGCCTGCTGCGAGAGAAGACACTCCTAAAATATGAATATCATTCTCTACAGCTTGTTTGGCTACTTCTTCCGGAGTCTGAAATAAAGGAGCTACATCCACATCAAATCCCATATCGGCAAATGCTGTTGCCACTACCTTAGCACCACGATCGTGTCCGTCCTGCCCCATTTTGGCAACCATTAATCTTGGGCGACGTCCTTCTTCTTCCTCAAATTTTTGAGTGAGATGAAGAGCTTTTTCGAAATATTCATTTTTACTCGCATTCATTGCATATACTCCTGAAATTGTTCTGATATTGGCTTTGTATCTTCCAAAGCTTTCTTCCATCGCATCACTCATTTCACCAAGTGTCACTCTTCTTCTTGCCGCTTCAATACATAAAGCTAAAAGGTTTCCTTTACCTGTTTTTGCGCTCTCCCTGATCTCATTTATGATCTCTTCAACAGCTTCTCCATTTCTTGTTTGCTTGATGGAGTCCAGTCTTTCAATCTGTTTTCTTCTAACTTCTGTATTATCAATATCGAGGATCTCGATAGGTTCTTGTTTTAGAGCTGATTTAAATGAATTGACACCTATGATAAATTCCTCACCGCTATCTATTTTTGCCTGCTTTCTGGCTGCCGCTTCCTCAATTCTCATTTTAGGAATTCCCGCCTCAATTGCTTTCGTCATTCCTCCTTCCTGTTCCACCTCATCGATATACCTCATTGCCTCCTCAATCATCTGCTGGGTAAGACTTTCCACCAGATTGCTTCCTCCCATCGGATCCACCACATCACAAATTCCGCTTTCCTGCTGTAAAATAATCTGGGTATTTCTGGCAATTTTTGCTGAATAATCTGTAGGTAAAGCAATCGCTTCATCCAATGCGTTGGTATGTAAGGATTGTGTTCCTCCTAATGCTGAAGATAATGCTTCAATAGCAGTCCGGGTAATATTATTAAAAGGTTCCTGCTCTGTAAGTGACCATCCTGATGTTTGAGAATGGGTTCTCAGCGCTAAAGATTTTGGATTCTGAGGGTTGAACTGTTTCAAAAGATTAGCCCAGATGTATCTTGCAGCACGCATTTTAGCTATTTCCATAAAATGGTTCATGCCTATTGCCCAGAAAAAAGAAAGTCTTGGGGCAAAATCATCCACATTCATTCCGGCTTTAATTCCGGTCCTTACATATTCCAAACCATCTGCCAATGTATATGCCATTTCAAGAACAGGGGTTGCTCCCGCTTCCTGCATATGATAACCAGAAATCGAAATAGAATTGAATTTGGGAATGTATTTAGATGTATATTCAAAGATATCCGCAATGATCTTCATGGAAGGGGTAGGCGGATAAATATACGTATTTCTTACCATGAACTCTTTCAGAATATCATTCTGAATGGTTCCTGAGAGCTGATCCTGTTGAACCCCTTGTTCTTCTGCGGCAACAATATAGAACGATAAGATTGGTAAGACCGCACCGTTCATCGTCATGGAAACCGAAATCTGATCCAGAGGGATTTCATTGAATAAAATCTTCATATCCTCAACGGAATCAATGGCAACCCCGGCTTTCCCAACATCTCCCACAACTCTTGCATGATTGGAATCATATCCTCTGTGGGTGGCAAGATCAAATGCTACAGACAATCCTTTTTGCCCTGCTGCCAGGTTTCTTCTATAGAATGCGTTAGACTCTTCAGCGGTAGAAAATCCGGCATACTGACGTATTGTCCAAGGTTTTTGAACATACATCGTTGAATACGGCCCTCTTAAATAAGGTGAAATTCCGGGAGATGTCTCTGTAAGAGCTTTATCTTTAACATCTTCATGGGTGTAGGATGATTTTAATTCTAACCCATCCTTTTCGAAATTATAAATCTCACCTTCTTTAGGCAAAATATCCAGATCCAGTTTTCTTACAGAAATTGTCTTTCGCATTTCAATAATTTTATCCCCGTAAAGTTAATTTTTTTGAATGAAACATGAAACTACACTTAAATACCTGTTATTAAAATCAATAGCCAAATAAAAAGCCGGACAATTGTCCGGCTCCGATCTAATTTTTAACTTTATTATTTCTTAATCAGCTTTGTACTGTATGTTTTAGTTTCACCGGTAATGGTAATAACATACATTCCTTTAATAAGTGAAGCTACATTAATTCTTTGACCTTCCAGTTTACCGCTTTGTACTAGTCTTCCTTCAGCGCTGTAGATCTTGTAATCTGCTTTACCTTTAAGATTTTTAACTTCAACAAAGGTATCGGCAGGATTTGGATAAATCTCAATTTCAGATTTTGTTCCTTTTACTTCATCCACAGCAAGTGCTCCTGTAATTTTCACAGAAAAGTCCCTAAAAGAACCCGTTGAAATTACTCCACCGCCACCTACCGGAATAGAGGAAGTACCACATGGTCCAGTGGCAGGATTAAAGAAAGTACTTGCCACTCTCATTCTTAATGTTTTGTCACCTGAGTAGGCAGTTGCAGGTACCGTAAATACAATCGTCCCATCATGGAAATTAAGATCATTTGCAGCATTATAAACAGGAACGGCACCACTAGATCCTATCTTTTCTGAGGCTTCAAAAGTACCATTTCTATTGTAATCAATCCATATTTCTAACCAGTCATTATAAGTTCCAAGACCATGACCTAAATTTCTAAATGAAATAGTATATTGAGTACCTTTTGTTAAGTTGATTAATTTACTGGCATCTTCACTAAAATCCAAATAGGTTCTAGCTGCAGTATTCAAGTTACCTGAGAAATAATTAACATTAGCCAGATTCAATTGAATAAGCCCGCTATAGTAAGGCGCAAGAAGATTATTCCCCCCCGTAGTCATCAAACAGTAGTCAACTCCTGTTCTTAAACCTTTCGTTTTGAAAGTATAATTCGTAGAGAATGCTCCAGGTACATTGTTTACTACAGCTGCAACTTGGGTTTCATAACTGGTTTCGTCTTCGAGACCTGTTAAAGAAACAGAATTAGTATTACTTAACGCATTAGCCCAATTTACTTCACCAACTTTTCTATAGTTAATAGAATAAGAATTAGCTCCGGGAACACTGTTCCAAGAAACTCTTGCCGTGGTCTTTAAAATTTCAGAAGACAGTACGAAAACTCCTGTAGGAGCATTAGTCGTTGATGTAGGGGCTGTTCCAATAGTAACCTGAGGAGACACCGCATAAAATATATTTCCAATTGCTGATATTCTAAACTTAACAGCACCTGTTAAATTACTTGGCATTTGTGCGGAATAATTGCCTGTATTGGGAGTAGTAGCTACCAGATCAGTCCATGTATTTCCGTTATCGGTTGTATAGTCTATTTTCACATTGGTAACATTATAAGGAGCTGCATTGGTATTAGCCACCTCCCATTGGATCGTGTTTGAAGCATTATTATATAATACCGAGGAAGCAGTTAATCCGTTAAATTTAAATGGTCCATCATTACCAACTGTTACAGTAGTCTCAGAAGAAGATAACATTGGTCTTACACTATTCTCATCTCTTACTGTCACTGCATAGTGTAAAGTTCTAGGCACATAAGGAACTGTTTCCCATGTTGCTTTATTGGTAAGAGTACCATTCATTACTAAAGGCAGACTTGGAAAATATCTTCTTCCACTTGCTGTTCCAAAGAAAGATCTTGCTAAGGATCCCTGAGTATTGTATCCCCATCCACTATCTCCTGAAATTGAAGCGAAGTCATCAACACTGTCATATTGTTCCCATGTATATTTCAATGGGTCATTTTGAGCATCTGTTGCTACTGCATCTAAATAATATGCTGTTCCTTTTGGAATGCTATAAGATATAAGAGGAGAAATTACAGGTGGAGTATTCGTTGTAATATCTTGAGATACACCACAAGCCGCCGGCTTACCTTCAAGATTTGTTAGTATTTGATTGATTGAAGCATAGTGGAAATAAGCATCGGAATTCATTTGTACATTGTCCTGTGTAATTCCTGCATAACTCATAATCGTTGTTCCACCCCCAGGTTCTACATTCACTCCTGAACCTTCAGTGCTTTTTGAGAAAGTATGGTTTCCCCCTAACTGATGCCCCATTTCATGGGCAACATAGTCGATATCAAAAGTATCACCACTTGGATTTCCATTTGAAGGAGAAGTAAATCCGGAACCTTTACCTTCTGGCTCTGCAGTCGACGGATCTACACAAATACATCCAACACACCCTGCATTTCCCCCTCCTCCATCAGCTCCGAATAAGTGTCCAATATCATAATTAGCATTTCCTACATTGGCTGTTAAAGTATTTTATAATTCTAAGTTCCAAGCTCCTCCCGATCCAGCAGCAGCAGAAGAATATGGATCTGTAGCAGGGTCACTATAAACAATTGTTGGCAAATCCTGAACAATTAATTTAACTCCAAAATCTTTTTCAAATACTCCGTTTACACGAGTCATCGTCGTATTCATCTGTGCAACAGCACCAGGTACTCCGCCAAAATGCTGGGTATATTCACCTGTAACAGACAGTGCAAGCTTATATGTTCTATACTTTGTACTGGAAGGTCTACTTGTAATTCCTACACTAGAAAGCTTTTTTTTTCCGTTACCCTCCAGCGTCTTTATATCTTTAAAGCTCTTTTCCTCACTTGTACATTCAAACCCATGATCTCCTTCAGTCCTCTTGGTCTTGTAAAAGACTCCATATGTCTGCTTATCTGTAGAAATAGGTTCTATAAATTGAAATACGCCATCCTTAATAATCATAGATTGCATTTCAGTCGGCGAGGTACTGAATCTTACATATTTGGAAGGATCATCAATACCTACCCCAACATATGAACCTAACTGATATCTATCTGCCAGAGATTTCTCCATAACAGGATTACTGTACACAGCAAACTTTTCAATTTTTCCCTCTACGGTAGGCAAATTAATAACAACAGGTTTGGCATTGTTTCCTGTTTCAACAGCATCTTTTAATAAATTTCTAAGCGAAGTTAAATCTACTTTATAAGCATATTTAACCTCTACTTCTTTTCGTAACTGGGAAGTCTTTTGAGATACGGATTCCCATCTTTGAGCATAACTACTGGTAAGTCCAGCAGCTAGTGCACAAATAAGTAGAACTTTCTTTTTCATAAATTACATTTATTTTAATAAAAACGTTAAGCATTTCAACAAAAATAAAAACAAAAAATACTAATAACACATCAAAAAAGTTAATAATCAACTAAAGCATCAATTTAACCCCTCCTTATACATTTGATATTAAAAAAATAAACCATAAATGCAAAAAAAATTAAATAATTACACATTTTTTCGCGCAAAAAAAACCGAAAGATTGATCTTTCGGTTTAACAATTTGTATATTTTATTAAAAAAAATTAATCAATTACAATTTAATTCCCATTTCAAACAAAGCAAAAGAAATTAAATCCGCATTTTCACCAATAACCTGTTCGGTCGATCTTCCGGCTCCATGTCCTGCATTTTTTTCAATTCTTAACAGGATTGGATTTTTACAGGCTTGTTTCTCCTGAAGTTCAGCACCGAATTTGAATGAATGCGCAGGAACAACCCTGTCATCATGATCACTTGTAATAATCATAGTAGACGGATAACAAGTTCCGGCCTTTACATTATGTACCGGTGAATAAGATTTTAGATAATCAAACATCTCTTTGTTGTCTTCTGCCGTTCCATAGTCATAAGACCATCCGGCACCTGCCGTAAATTTATTATACCTCAACATGTCCAGAACACCTACTCCTGGAAATGCTACTCTAGCGAGATCAGGTCGCATGGTCATCGTAGCTCCAACCAGCAACCCTCCGTTTGACCTTCCAGAAAGCGCCATATACTCTTTCGAAGTATATTTTTTATTTTGCAGGTATTCTCCGGCAGCAATGAAATCCTCAAATACATTTTTCTTTTGCATTTTTGTTCCCGCATCATGCCATTTCTTACCATATTCCCCACCTCCACGGATATTCGGAACTGCATAAACTCCTCCATTCTCCATCCAGATCGCATTGACAACAGAGAATGATGGCTGTAAGCTGATATTAAAACCTCCGTAAGAATAAAGAATAGTAGGATTTTTACTGTCCAGCTTTATCCCTTTCTTGTAGTTGATCATCATAGGAATTTTCGTTCCATCTTTTGACGTATAAAATACCTGCTCAGATATATAATCCTCAGGATTGAATTTTACCTTTGGTTTCTGGTAAACCTCTGATTTACCAGTATCAGCGTTGAACTTATAAGTTGTTCCCGGTGTAATATAGTTGGTAAAAGAAAAGTAAAGTTCTTTTTCGTCTTCCTTTCCTCCGAAACCTGAAATATTTCCTTTTCCCGGAAGAACTATATCCCTTACAAGTTTACCCGTTTTATCATATTGCTTTACCTGATCAATCGCATCTACCATATATGTTGCAAAGAAATATCCTCCACCTGTAGAAATTCCCAATACATTTTCTGTCTGAGGAATGACATCGATCCAGTTTTCAGGAGAAGGGTTTTTAATGCTGGTTTTTACAAGACGCATATTTGGAGCGTCTTTATCCGTAAAAATAAACAGGTTATCTCCCTCCGTATCTACAATACCCGCACTAATGTCAAATCCTTTATTAATTTGTATGAAATCACCTCCATTTTTAAGATCCTTGATATATAATTCGTTCCCGCTTGTAGTATTAGCAGCTGATATGATAAGATATCTCTGATCTTCAGAAACATTTGCTCCGATATATCTCCTTGGTGTTTTATCTCCTCCGAAAATCAGTTGATCAGAAGATTGTTTTGTTCCTAATTTGTGAAAGTATACTTTATGCTTATCGGTCATCCCTGAAAGCACAGTTCCCTCTTTAGGTTTATCGTAGCTGGAATAATAAAATCCTTCATCTCCTTGCCAGGAAATACCACTGAATTTAACATCCGTCAATGTATCATCGATTTGCTTCTTTGTAATAGCATCAATAATGATAATTTTATTCCAGTCACTTCCACCTTCAGAAATAGAATAAGCCGCTAAATTCCCTTTTTTATTAAATGAAAGCTGAGAAAGAGAAGTGGTTCCTTTTTCAGAAAACTTATTGGGGTCAAGGAATACTTCTGTAGTCTTCGTTTTATTATTTGTTCTGTATATCACGGATTGTGCCTGCAGCCCGTCATTTTTATTATAATAAGTAAAATCTCCTTCATTTGAAGGTGCAGAAATCTTTTCATAATTCCAGATATCCCTCAATTGATTTTTTATTTTTTCTCTAAAGGGTATTTTTGAAAGGTAATTCTGGCTGAAAGCAACTTCCTCATCCACCCATTTTTTAGTGGGCTGGGAGTCATTTTCCAAATCTCTGAAAGGATCCGCCACAGCAGTTCCGAAATAGGTATCAGTCTGATTACCTTTTAGGGCCTTAGGATAAGTCATTTTTTGTGAATAAAAAGATGCTGAAAATAAAACTCCAGCTGTTAATAAGATCGGTTTAAAATTCATTTCAAAGGATTTTATCAAAAATACATAATATCATCAAATAAAAAAAACCTGCTATACAGGCTCAATTTGATTAATATTTTACATTAAAACTTTCAAAATAAAATCGGTAAGGTTAGGGACAATCCAATCCGGGCTGTTTATCAATTAAGACATCTCCCATTTGTTTCAAACCATATAATCTAATCATTTGGAAAATACCGTTTTATAAAAATGATAGCTCTGTAAGATTTCATAATATAGATTGGTGTTACGAATGAGACATTAAAAATAAAATAGCCTCTTAAAACAGAGGCTATTTTTATTTATTTAATTTTAAAAAATTTAATAATTATCTTCTTCTCCCTTCATTTTTTCTGCATTCTCAGCCATGATTACAGCATCAATCATTTCAGAGATATCCCCATTCATGTAGGCATCCAGATTATACATCGATTTATTGATTCTATGATCTGTTACCCTACCTTGAGGATAATTATAGGTTTTAATTTTTGCTGAACGGTCTCCCGTAGATACCATTGTTTTTCTTTGTGCAGCGATATCTCCCTGAACTTCCTGAAGTTTGATGTCGTATAATTTTGCACGAAGCATCTCCATTGCTAATTCACGGTTAGCCAGCTGAGAACGTGCCTGTTGACATACCACCACAAGACCTGAAGGTTTGTGAGTCAACTGGACTTTTGTTTCAACCTTGTTTACGTTCTGCCCTCCAGCTCCTCCGGAACGTGAAGTCTGCATTTCAATATCTGCAGGATTAATCTCCACATCTACTTCTTCGGCTTCAGGTAATACGGCAATAGTAATGGCCGAAGTATGTACTCTTCCCTGGGATTCAGTTTCAGGTACACGTTGTACACGGTGAACTCCGGATTCAAACTTCATGATTCCGTACACTCCTTCACCTTCCACTTTCATGATCAATTCCTTATAGCCTTTTGCAGCTTCATTAGAATCTGTTACTTCATGTCTCCAACCTTTAGTTTTGAAATACATGGTATACATTCTGTAAATATCTTCCACAAAAATAGCTGCTTCATCACCCCCTGTTCCTGCACGTAATTCCACAATGATATTTTTATCATCTGCAGGATCCTTAGGAATCAGCAATACTTTCAATTCCTCTTCAAAAGCAGGAAGTTTTGCCTGAGCTTCTAATTTTTCTTCTTTAGCAAGATCTACCAGGTCTCTGTCTGAACCATCAGCAATAATTTCATCAGATTCTTCAATTGTATCTAATGCTGCTTTATATTGGTCGTACACTTTAACGATTTTTCCCAGATCGCTATATTCTTTGTTCAGAGAAGAATATCTTTTCTGATCAGAAATAACATCAGGCTGGATAATAAGGTCGGCAACCTCATTATATCGTTGTTTTATAGCTTCCAGTTTTGGAATTAATGACTTGGACATTATAGAAATTTTGTGGCTGCAAAGATATGAATTATTAATTCAATTTGAAACTCCTTTAGTTTCTGATTTATACAGTCTTTGGCCCCTGATACATATTAACTTCTTTAAAGTACTAATTTGCACGATCAACAAAGTAAAAAAAACTAAATAGCATACAATTGTACAAAAGAATCATTTAACATTCAAACTATTTAATGATGATCTTTTGTATCGCAATTCCCGACTCAGCCTTCAGATGAACAAGATAAGTTCCTGCAGGATAATCCATTTTAAACTCATAAGCTCCACTCTCATTTTTGAGCGCGAATGATTCCAGCTTTTTACCTGTCATATCATACAATGCAATTACTGCATTCTTAGCCTTATAATATTTTAGTTTTACTACTTTATTATGCACCGGATTCTCCATTACCTGAAGAGATAGTCTATGAGGTGCATTTTCATCCACAGTAGATAAATTGCCTGTATAATTCCCAAAAATCCTGAATTCTCCGGGTTGTAATACAATAGGAGCTGTAGTCGAGGTAATATTTGAAATAGTTTGGTCCATCAAGTTCTGCCATTGACCTGTATATGGAAAATAAGGAATAACATTCTTCGTTATTGTATTATAATTCGCCAGAACTACTACATTTTTCATCCCGTTATTAAGAAGATTGTCATAAACAAATATCCTGGTTATCAATCCATCCGGATCATTAGAAAGGTTATTGGATTCTACTGTATAGGTTTTTGATTTAAACACGGGATATGTATTTCGAATGGTAATAATTTGCGCCCATGTATCATAGACCGCTTTTCTGTTTGGGTTGTTATCGTAACCTAATGTAAAGGCAATTGGCTTTTCGTCGGTTCTGCAACCATTATTAATGGTTCCGTCGGCACATCGGTTAATACTGAATTCATAACCAAGTTCTCCAAATTGCCAGATCATTTTCGGTCCCGGTATGGTAAAGAAGGTCGCTCCAAAAGCTTTCATCCTTTCAAGGGCTGTATCAAGATTTTTCACACTATAAGCCCCGTTTATCGCGCCATATTCTAAATTTTTAAACATAAGTCTTTCTTCATCATGGCTTTCTCCATATCCTACAGCATTCATTTTGGTGAATCCGTGAAGCTGATGATTCATCCGGTCAAAATTGCTGTTTTCCTTATATCCCATTGTATTCTGGTTATAAGGCTCTGTTTGTTTATTCCAAAGCAGCACTCCTTTTCCTTCAGCAACTTTGTAATTGGCCCATTGCTGTTCTTCTGCATCTGTTCCTAAATGTTCAAAAATCATATATGAATTAGGGTCAATTGCCCACTGTTTATCCGCATAGTACTTTAAAATATCTACCCTGTCCTGTTGATAAGCATTCGTGCAGGTCTCATCATTTTCGGAACAATTTTGGGTAAATCCTTTGGTGAGATCCCAACGGAAACCATCAATTTTATATTCCGTCAACCATTGCTGCAAGGTCCGTTCAACATAATATCTCGTGGCTGAACTTGTATGATTGAAGTCATTGAAAACATTGTAAGAATGTTTGGGAACCTGATTAAAATAAGGATTATTAGTTGCTATATCCCCATATCCATCCCCGTCAGGATCAATATTCCATAATCTTACGAGTGGTGATCTTCCCGTAGCATGGTTAAATGCCACATCTAAAATCACAGCGATCCCGTTTTGATGGCACAGATCTACAAATTCTTTAAATTTCTCCGGTGTCCCATAGGCCTTATCTAATGCATAATGAAAAGAGGTATTGTATCCCCATGAAAGATTTCCTTCAAATTCCATAATAGGAAGAAGCTCAATCGCATTAATTTTTAAATTCTTCAAATAGGTAATCTTATTGATAAGAGATTGCCAGTTTTTTTCCTGTGTAAAATCTCTTAATAGCAACTCGTATACAATCAGATCTTCTTTATCTGGTCTCTGGAAATTGGTAACCTGCCAATTATAATTTGGCTGCCCTGTTTTAAACATAGAAACTTCAAAATTCTGTCCCGCAGGAAAGGGTGGCAAATTGGGATATGTGGATGCCGGAATCCATTGGTCGTCGTAAGAAGACAAAATCTGCGGAGAAAAAGGATCCGCTACTTTTTTCAGGTCATTCGTTCTGTATTGAAAAGTATAAAGCTGCTGCGGGGTAATCCCATCTAACTCAATCCAATATAAATCAGGGTTTGTAGTATCCCTTTTCATCAGGTAATTATCATTTACTGTCCAATTATTAAAACTTCCGATGACATGCACAAAGTTTTTATGGGGAGCATACAATGCTAAACCAACCTTTGTATTGTCGGTAGGATGATAATTAATACCTTGACGTATCCATGAAGGAATAGCCTGAGATATTACATTTCTTGGAATCTGTATTATGAATTTCGCATTTTTAGTCCCGGAATTATCTGTAGCAATGAGTTCCATATCAGCATCTGCAGATACCATATAGGTGTAAGAGTACGAAACAGAAGGACTAGATGTTGAATTTACAACAACTCCATTAGCTTTTAACTGAAAATTAGCGGCGACGTTTGTTGTTGCTGATATAGAAACAGAACCTCCTGAAGGTACAGATGTCAGGCTATTTGGCAGTGGATTTGTAAGCGTGAGATTTAATACTCCTACATTTACAAAAATATCCGGAGAAGTTTGATGGGTTCCCGCCTTGTCTTTTAATAGAAAACCAAATCTTCCGATTCCTGTTCTTCCAAAAAAAGTTGTTGGTGTAAAAGTCAGTGAATACGTATCTGTTGTTGCATTATAATTCAGTTTATTCTGATCATCAGAATTGTTCCAGTTCCCATTTGTAGGACAATTCTGACTATTCATATAGTTGGTATCCAGTGACCATGACCAAATATAAATCGCGTGGTTACTAACGTTCCAGGCCGATTCATCAATCTGATCACCAGGAACCGTCAGTGTGATCTGATCTGTTTCGTTAAACTGTCCGGGAGTAATGGTATAGTTGATTTGTCCGAACACAAAAAAATTGATCAACAGCAATATAAAAAAGTAAAATTTCTTCATAAGGGTCTTTTTTCTATTTATATACTAAAATAGTTTAATTTCTTAAAAGCAATTTATTTTAAACAAAATAATACACAAAAATTACTAATTAATCATTCACAATTTAAAATGACCGCTTCACGATTAATAATGCCCGGTTGAAATGAGTAACAATGGTAAGGCTTTACGAATCGTCCTACTTTTGAATCAGAAATAAAAATCACTCCAAAAAATCAAAAATCTAAAGCTATGTTACAAAGATTCAAAATTCAAAATGTAATGGAAAAGCTGATTCTAAATGCCGTTTTTCTCATTCTTATTACAACGGGCTCGCTCCACGCACAGCAAACATCCGCTCATCCTCAGGATCAGGAAAGTTCGCTCGGAGTTTTAAAGCAGATTGATGCAGGTGTACTCAATATAGGGTATACTGAAGCCGGACCAGCCAATGGAACTCCTGTTATTCTTCTTCACGGATGGCCTTATGATATCCACAGTTACAATGAAGTAGTTCCGATTTTGTCACAAAAAGGATACAGAGTAATTACTCCTTATCTGAGAGGATTTGGAACGACCCGTTTTATCTCTCCAAATACAATGAGAAATGCCCAGCAATCTGCAGTTGCCCTGGATATCATTGCCTTGATGGATGCCCTTAAGATAAACAAAGCAGTAGTTGGAGGGTTCGACTGGGGAGCCCGGACAGCAGACATTATGGCTGCGTTATGGCCGGAACGAGTAAAAGCTCTTGTTTCTGTAAGCGGATATTTAGTCACAAATTTAGAAGCTAATAAAAATCCATTAACTCCGGAAGCTGAATATGGCTGGTGGTACCAATATTATTTTTCTACCGACAGAGGTGAAAAAGGATATGCTAAAAATGCATATGAATTCAATAAACTGATCTGGAAATCTGCTTCACCAAAATGGAATTTTGACACGGCAACCTTTGATCAGACAGCCGAATCCTTTAAAAATCCCGATCATACGGCAATTGTTATTCATAACTATCGTTGGAGGTTATCCCTGGCCAAAGGAGAGCCCAAATATGACAATCTTGAAAAACGTTTGGACAAACGCCCCGTTATTAATGTACCCACCATTACTATAGCAAGTGATTTTGATGGTCCCGCTGCAGATGGAAAAGCTTATGCCAAACAATTTACCGGTAAATATGTACATAAAATCCTCAATGGAATAGGCCATAATGTTCCGCAGGAAGCTCCGAAAGCTTTTGCTGAAGCTATTATTGAAGCAGATTCTATGGCAAATTAAATCAATCAAAAATTTAACCTAAAACAAAACCCGCAATGTACAATATAGTATACACTGCGGGTTTATTTAACTAAAAAATGAACTATCTTTTAAAATGTCATATATTGAATATGAATAAGTTTTGAAAACAAAGGTCTTTACCGATTACCTTCTAAATAATCAATAGTAAAGTATTAGTTTTTAATGATTTTTTTTGAAAAAGTTTGCCCGCTCTTTAACTTTACCTGAACCATATAAACTCCTTTAGCAATTCCTTGCATATTAATCTTGTTATTGGAAAACGGAATTTTGACAATTTGCCCTACTGCATTCATTACCTGCACATTTTCTATTGCTGAATCCACATCAATGTTAACAATTCCATTCGTTGGATTTGGATATACACTTATTGTATTAAGTCTGATTTCGGAAGTACTTAGCGCAGATACATCCTTGACACATCTTACCGATTGTCCTTGGCCTCTTGGTCCGCCTGCATTTGGATTTCCAATAGTATTCCCGATATAAAAGTATTTGGCTCCGAAGGCTGACGGGGTGGAACTCCAGTAATAGCCTCTTTGCCCAACAAAAGTAAAGTCAGCTGTTGAAGCTCCTCTGTATCCTCCCGCAGACAATTTTAAAGTACTGCTGTATGCGGTTGCAGGATTATTGATTACTTCAGCACTTTGCAATGCAGCCCAATCTGCCTGGCTCGGCATTTTCCAATCCAGGCTTATTGCTTTACAAGGATCATATCCGTTTCCTGAGTTTACCGCATTCATATTGTTTGCTGACCAGTGATCTGTTAATGAATTGGCATTCCACCAGGATCCGGTTACAAAAGAAGTAATTCCGGTTAACCCATCTGGAGAATTCGGCGTAGGAATGCCTACTGTTTGAGAATTTCTTTTCTGATGTCCATCATCCCATCTCCCCCACTGAAATAAGTCTCCGTAAGAATCTTCATCTGTCATTGAGGTAGCTACCTGAATGCTTCCCAGATTCTGCTGAAGCCATATTTTCCCATCCTTACCTCTAACAGTAGAATAAGAAACCTGACTTCCGTTATAGGTAAAAGAAACACATCCTGTATCTCCGGGATTATTTCCCGGATCTGCATTGGTACAGGTTTGAGATGAACCGGCAATTGAAATTCTTTTTACGCGTGTTCCATCCTGAGAATAAGCCAAAACCAGATATTTGTTCAATGTATCGATCGCGAGATCATTAAATGTAGCTCCTCCATCGGAAATAAAATCCCCTCCAAAAGCACCCCATAACTGAGTTACATTGTCCAATTTGTAAACCGTATTTCTTAAATGATTATCATTTTCCCATCGACTAACCGCTACATAAGGTTCACCGGAAGGTGTTACTGCAATTGCGGTATACTGAACAGCTCCTGATGAAAAATAAGCATTTCCAACCTGAACCCAGGAAGTTCCGTTAAACTTCTTAACATTTACTTTCCTTCCATTCGCAGCATTGGAAACATAAGCAACATACAAATTATTATTGCTATCAATTGCAATATCTGAATAATACTGTTCTCCTGATGAAGAAGCATCAACAACACTTCCACCAACCAATGTCCAATTATCGGAAGCTGTTGCCCCCGTTGAATTTTGATATACATTAACTCCGTTCGCTACACTACAAGTATATACCTTATTATCTGATCCTATTACCATTTCAGCAAATGCTGCTCCATTAGAAAAACCACTATTTCCAACCTGTTCCCAGGATCCGTTTACATAACGTTTAACAGTTCCGGATTCATCGTTACTATATGTAAATAAAACATTGGAGGATGATACTGCCGAAGCATGATAATTTACTGAATTCGATGTAACATTGGGTAATTGTGCCCATGCAAGACCAGTATACTGACGTACTTCCAGACCGGAACCCGGGTAACCGATCTGATTGGTATAATAGGGATTTCCTGAACTGTCAAGTGTCAGCGAATTGTAAAGGGCTGATCCGTTTGTTATCCCTGCACTTCCGCCTACGTAAGACCAAACGGTTCCGTCAAATTTCTGAACCGAGCCTTTCCCAACAGACACATCATAATATGATAAATAATAGTTCCCTGAATGATCTATAGCCAGATTATTATTACTACTCCCTCCCGCAGAAACAATTGTGCTCAAACCTACATTTTCCCACTGCTGAGCATATAGGATACTTCCACCAATGAACAACCCTAGTCCCAGCACCAATTTTCGCATTGTAAAATATAAAATTTTCAACATAATGAATATTATTTTTAATTATTCTAAATTTAAATTTAACTTTGCGCAAAAGTACTCTACTCAGGTAATCTGAAGTTATCATTTTCAAACTTTTTGTTATCGGGTGTTTAACTAAATATCAATCGTACCATATCGTAAGGAGATTGCCACATGAAGGAACAATCTAAAAAAGGATTATTATTCAGATCCGCAGACTTTAAAATAATACAGGAAGAAGTTTGCCCCGAACAATCCTCGAAATCAATTATGACTGAGGGTCAAAATACCTTCAATCTTCTCTTTTTACTTAGTCAAGGCATCTATCTGGAGGCCCCGGATTGTAGAACAAGGTTTTTATTCAAAAAAAATCAATATATATTACATTATTCCTCCCAGGAAAATACCTCATTACTCTGGACAGAAAATCCCGAAAAACTAAAATATCTCCAAATTCAGGTTACTTATCAGTATATGGAAAAACTGATTCAACCTGAATCTGACCACGAAAGCGCAGATATCTTAAAAAAAATGGTGAATAATAATTATATATTTCTCCATAAGGAAACTCCACCACTTATGACAGTGGAAATGCATATGATCGTCAAGGAAATATTAAGCAATCCCAAAAAAGGAATTACGCAAAAATTACTGATCGAAGCTAAAATAATCAAACTCCTGATTTTAATGATTGAACAGTTTGTTGAAAAAAAAACAAATGAAATCTCTCCTAAAACCGCATCAGCCATTAAAAGATTTGTGGATGAAAACTTCCATAAAAATATCAGGGTAGAAGAAATCGGCAAGATTATAGGAATTAATCAGAATAGCATTCGAAAAGCCTTCAAGTCCCAGTATAATATGACCATAACAGATTATATCTCAGACCTCAGAATGCTTAAGGCAAAAAAAATGATCATCAACAAGGAGATCATGATCAAGGAAATATCTATAGAATGTGGATATGAATATGTACAAAACTTTACAAGGGCCTTCAAAAAGAAATTCGGACTTTCTCCGGAGAAATTGAGAAACCAGTAAATAAAAAAACCACCTAATCAGATTAAGTGGTTTTGTATATGTTGTTTTGCTTTGATATCACTTTCCCGGAATTAAGGCGGAAAAGCAATGACAATCAATTAATGATGTCCGTGACTATCGTGTAAGAAAGGACCGTTACCTTTAGGCTCGCTGAAGATTACCTCTACTCCTTCCTGCTCATATACTTTTTTTCTTCTGATATCTTCCGGATCGAAAGGCTTTACTTTACCGAAGTATTCCATCAAACCTTCGCTTAACCACATTGGGATTACTAATCCAAAAAACATAAAGATACACCAGAATCCTACCAGGAACATTGTTACAAAATAGATGGTCCAAAGGAACTGATAAAACGGCCAAAATGCTGATAACATCATTTTTCTTATAGATTTTAGGCAAAAATAGAACTTTTTTCCTTTTTAAACAAAAGATACAGGCTCTATTTTTATTATTTATTTTGATTTTAAACTAATTAATGCGCAAGATCTGCAAAGAAATCATTCCCTTTATCATCTGTAATGATAAACGCCGGGAAGTCTTTGATCTCTATTTTTCTTACTGCTTCCATTCCTAATTCCGGGAAATCAACTACATCTACCGAAAGAATATTCTCTTTGGCAAGGATAGCCGCAGGACCTCCGATAGAACCGAGATAGAAACCTCCGTACTTTTTACAAGCATCTGTTACATCCTTGCTGCGGTTTCCTTTGGCCAGCATAATCATGCTTCCTCCGTTTTCTTGGAATTCATCTACATATACATCCATTCTTCCGGCTGTTGTTGGGCCAAAACTTCCGGAAGGCATCCCTTCTGGGGTCTTTGCCGGTCCTGCATAATATATAGGATGATTTTTAAAATATTCAGGCATCGGTTTTCCACTGTCGATCAATTCTTTAATTTTCGCATGGGCAATATCTCTTGCCACAATTAAAGTTCCGTTTAGCTTTAATCGGGTTTTGATCGGATACTTCGAAAGCTCAGCCAGAATTTCCGGCATTGGCTTATTCAGATCGATCTCAACGGCCTCTTCCAGGTGGGGCGCTGTTTCAGGCAAAAATCTTTTAGGATTTTCTTCCAGTTGTTCAAGGAAGATACCCTCTTTGGTAATTTTACCTTTAATGTTTCTGTCTGCTGAACATGAAACTCCCATTCCTACAGGACAAGAAGCTGCGTGACGAGGAAGTCTGATCACCCTTACATCATGTGTTAGGTATTTTCCTCCAAACTGAGCCCCAATTGCACTTTCCTGACAAATCTTCTGAACTTTAGCTTCCCATTCAAGATCTCTGAATGCCTGTCCGCCTTCATTTCCGGAAGTAGGAAGATTATCGTAATATTTAGCTGAAGCTTTTTTCACTGCTGCCAGGTTAGCTTCCGCAGATGTTCCTCCAATGACCAAAGCGAGGTGGTAAGGTGGACATGCAGCGGTTCCAAGATCTGAAATTCTCTCCTTAATAAACTCTTCAAGAGATTTTTCATTAAGTAAAGATTTGGTCTTTTGATATAAGAAGGTCTTATTTGCTGAACCACCTCCTTTTGTTAAAAATAAAAACTCATAAGAGTTTCCCTTTTTGGTATATAAATCGATTTGAGCAGGTAAATTTGACCCCGAATTCTTCTCGTCAAACATATTCAAAGGAATGATTTGTGAATATCTCAGATTTCTCTTCTGATATGTATTATATATTCCTTTACTTAAATACTCCCCGTCATCTACTCCTGTATACACATTTTCTCCTTTTTTCCCCATTACAATAGCAGTTCCGGTATCCTGGCAGGAAGGAAGGGCTCCTTCTACGGCAACGGCAGCATTCTGTAATAAGTTGTACGCTACAAAACGATCGTTATCAGTAGCTTCAGGATCATCAATAATTCTTCTAAGGCTTTCAAGATGAGAAGAACGAAGCATAAAAGAAACATCAGCCATTGCCTCTTCAGCCAATAACTCCAATCCTTTAGGATCTACTGTTAAAATCTCTCTTTCTCCAAGTTGTTCTACTTTCACATAGTGTGATGTAAGCTTCTTGTAAACCGTATCATCTTTCTGAATCGGATACGGATCCTGATATCTAAATTCCATTCAATTTTTTCTTTATGCAAAAATAAAACATACTTAAAAAAACATGAGTAAAATCACCAATAACCTTTCATATTTATAACCATTATAAATTGTGAATTTTATAGTTTATCTTTAACTTTATAAAAATTTCAACCACAATGAATTACAGAATAGAAAAAGACACCATGGGTGAAGTGCAGGTACCTGCTGATAAATTCTGGGGAGCGCAGACCGAACGATCCAGAAACAATTTCAAGATCGGACCGGAAGGTTCAATGCCTCATGAAATTATTGAAGCTTTTGCTTATCTGAAAAAGGCAGCCGCTTATGCCAACACCGATCTGGGAGTTCTTCCTGCTGAAAAGAGAGATATGATCGCGAAGGTTTGTGATGAGATTCTGGAAGGAAAGCTCAATGATCAGTTTCCATTGGTTATCTGGCAAACAGGCTCCGGAACACAATCGAATATGAATATCAATGAAGTAGTATCAAATAGGGCTCATGTTAATAATGGCGGAACACTTGGTGATAAATCTGAAATTCACCCGAATGACGATGTGAACAAGTCTCAATCTTCCAATGACACCTATCCTACCGCAATGCATATTGCTGCCTATAAAAAAGTAGTTGAAGTAACCATTCCTGCGGTTGAAAAACTAAAAAATACGTTAGCCGAAAAAGCTAAAGCTTTTAAAGATGTCGTAAAAATCGGAAGAACCCATTTAATGGACGCTACTCCCCTTACTCTTGGACAGGAGTTCTCAGGCTATGTCGCTCAACTGGAATTCGGTCTCAGAGCATTACGAAATACTCTTCCGCATCTTTCTGAATTAGCTTTAGGAGGAACTGCAGTAGGAACAGGCCTTAACACGCCAAAGGGTTATGATGTAGCTGTAGCAGGATATATCGCAAAGTTTACCAATCATCCTTTTATAACTGCGGAAAACAAATTCGAGGCACTTGCGGCCCATGATGCCATCGTGGAATCCCATGGAGCCTTAAAACAATTGGCCGTATCACTATTTAAGATCGCCCAGGATGTAAGATTATTAGCTTCGGGACCGCGTTCCGGGATTGGGGAAATTCATATTCCTGAAAACGAACCGGGATCATCTATCATGCCCGGAAAGGTAAATCCTACCCAAAATGAAGCTTTAACTATGGTTTGTGCGCAGATTTTAGGAAATGACACTACCATCTCCTTCGCCGGGACCCAGGGAAATTACGAACTAAACGTTTTCAAGCCTGTTATGGCGTATAATTTTCTTCAGTCAGCTCAGTTAATTGCTGATGCATGCATTTCATTTAACGACCACTGCGCCGTTGGAATTGAACCTAATTATGAGAGAATTAAAGAGCTTGTTGATAAATCTTTAATGTTGGTAACTGCTTTAAATACCCATATTGGTTATGAAAATGCAGCTAAAATTGCAAAAACAGCCCATAAAAACGGAACAACATTAAAAGAAGAAGCCGTTAATCTAGGACTTTTAACCGCTGAACAATTTGATGAGTGGGTAAAACCGGAAGACATGGTCGGAAGTTTAAAGTAACAAACAGAAAGGCCTTGGAGAAATCTAAGGCTTTTGTTTTAAGCATTTAAGCACTGATCTTCTGATCATTTTTTCATAAATTAGTGATACATAAATATTTAAACTAATAACTATGAAAAATCTTGCAAAGCTTAACAGAGAAAATTTAAAGAAAATAGTGGGTGGACATACTTGTCCGAGTGGAACCCGTCACATCATTTACAACGGATATCATGGCTGCTGCTTATCCGCACCTTCAGGAAATCCATGTACTTCTGGAATGTGCTTTGTAGAAGCAGACATGTGTTCGGAAGAACCGCCAATGTAATTTCATAAACAAGGCCGGAAAATGATTTTCCGGCCTTTGTTCAATAGATTTATATAAATATATGTGTTTTCTTACCACCAAAGGGCTACTCCAAAAATCAGTGCTTTATCATTTTTAAAAGTATCATCTTTAAAGAAATTGCTGAAATCCTTCTTTACAAAAATACTGAAATCGTTATAGGAAAGTGTAACCTGACCACCATATACAAAAGGATTGACCTGGTAATTCGCACGGTCTCTCGAGTCGAATCCGTCTCCTTTGAAGATATTATTACTCGACATTTTTATCCCTCCATACACATTAGCTCCAACCTTGAATCCCTTATTATAGTCTCTGTACTGAATATCCATTCCTGCACTTTTAAGTTTTGAAAAATTATACTGCAAACCCAGAGGAATCATGATATAGCCCGTTCTCAACTTACTTTTATCTATACTTCCCTGATATTTCTGCAAATGGACATTAGAATTGGCATCTTTTGCAAAAATCATATTATCATCCAAACGCAGTGTTCTCCAGGAAAATCCAACACCGGAAATAAGACCCCATGGGCTGGTTCTGCTAAATTGATAGTTAAATTTAAAGCCGAATTCCAGATTATTGGAATATCCCATATGCTTATCGAGGTCATTATCGGACAAATTATTTGTAAGCGTCATTACTCCATAAGAGAAATAACCATCTAAACTTCTTGTCGGCCTGAACTTCTTCAAAAGCTTCACCCTTAGTTCTTCCTTGGAAGTAACATCAGTATTGAGAAGTGAATACCTCACCTGTTTCTGAATCACCATATCGAGGTCAAAACCCAAATCCCGTATCCTTTGGTCAATTTTTTCTGAAAAGCGATCTGCAATGTCTGCTTTCTGCTTATTAAACTCATTCTTTTCGAGTCCTTTGCTCTGAAGATCTAAAAGCTCAGCTTCCATAAGTTTTTTCTCCTCCTGAATAATTGTATTAATCTCTGTAGCATATTCTTCTACTTTTTCCTTGACCATAGGACTCACATCGGATTCTTCTTTTGAAGGAAGATTAAACGTAGGTTTTTTCTGTGCATATGCTGTGGCTGAAAAAAGGCACACGAATCCTATCAGGATAAATTTCTTGATCATAGTATTATTTTTTTATCGTTAAAATTATTATTTGCCGTTCAGATCGATAGTCGCAACATTACTTTTGCCTTTGGTCTTTTCAATGGCATCTTTATGTTCAACCGAAAAAAGCAATGTTGAGGGGTCAACATATCTTTTCCTGCCAGCCGGTACCTTTGCAGAATCCGTCTGTGCAATAATTTTGGCAGGAGGTGTTTCTATAATAACAGGTACTAACTCAGAAGTGTTTTCTTTAATGACCGGTAATTTTTTGTTATCTCTTGATACAACTGCCTCAGGGGCCCCTAAATTCTCAGATGGTTCAGTATTCTTTGTCTCATCCTTCTTTTTTACATCCTGTAGCACCATTGCCGGAGATTCTTTTACCACTTCTCTTATCACTTTCTTTGCACCGGAAGAGGTTTTTCCTTCCGTAATCTGAACTTCTGAAGGCTTTTGTTTATTGTAAAATACCAGAACTGAGCCTAAACTGAAAAGCAAAATAAGACACGCTGCAACCAATAACCAGTTAAGTTTTGATTTTGGACGATTATTCTGTGTGTGATTCTGAATTTCAGACCACAAATCTCTGGAAGGATTTATTTCTCTTTCTTCAATTTGTTTTCTGATCTGATTTTCAAAATTATTTTTAATAGTGTTCATTTTTTAGTGTTTTTTGTTGTTGAAAGTAAATCTTTCTTAATCTCTCTTTTGCTCTGAATAATTGCGTCTTGCTCATGGCTATGGAGATCTGTAGTGTATCGGCAATCTCCTGATGAGAGTATCCTTCCAAAACATAAAGGTTAAAAACCATTTTATATGCATCCGGCAACTGATCCAAGAGCTCCTGGGCATTAAAATCAAATACTAGCTCCTCTTCATTGCTTTCATCCATGAAAGGTTGGTTGATTTCATCGAGGTAAAAAACGGTTTTACGGCTTTTGATAAAGTTTAAACATTCATTAACAACAATCCTTCTTGCCCATCCCTCAAGGTTGCCATCTCCTCTGAAACTTTCAATATGTTGAAAAATCTTACAAAATGCTCTGATAAGGCAATCTTCTGCCTGATACAGATCACTGACGTAGCTTTTGCTTACACTCAGAAATTTTTTTACATTTTGATCATAAAAGAATTTCTGGGCAGCCGCATCCTGTTTTTTCAGGCGACTAAGCAAATCCTCTTTTTTATTTCCAAACAAAAGTTTCATTTAAGATTAGTTTCTACTTTAAAGACAACAGGATTTCAAAAAGGTTACACAAAAAAATATTTTTTTTATTTTAATCGATAAATATTATAACAGTTGATCCGTATTTTATCCCGAAAAGTCGTCCAGCATGTCTCGGGTCGGAGCAAAGAATAATGTCCCTGTTTTAGCGGTGCTAAAATCTAAAATCCTGTCATAATTCCCTGCCGGATCGCCAATAAACATGTTGGTAAGCATTTTTTTCACTGTTGTAAAGGTGCTTGCATATGCGATAAAATAAGTTCCGAATTCATTGGCTGATGGATTCCCAAATGGCATGTTATCTCTAACGATTTTTAATTCTTCACCATTTTCACCTTCAATATTGGCTAAAGCAATGTGGGAATTAGATGGTTTTACGGAATCAGACATCTCAATGTCATTTTCCTTTGACCTTCCGATCACTTTTTCCTGTTCGTCAGTCGAAAGTCCTTTCCATGCATCCATATTGTGAAGGTACTTCTGAACAAAAAGATAGCTTCCCCCTTTATAGGCTAAATCTTCGTCTCCTACTTTTGCAAAATAATCACGGTCTTCTCCGTGCGGATTTTCGGTTCCATCTACAAACCCTAAAATTGACCTGGCATCCCAATATTTAAATCCATGAATTTCCAATATACTTTCAGCAACGGAGCTTAATAATTTTGATATCTCAATGGCCATATCAAAGCAAATACTTTTATTATCTGCCCTTAAGTGAAAATGCAGGTCGCCGGGAGTAGCAACAGCAGTATGTTTTACCCCTTTTATTTCTTCGAAATTGGCTAATTCTTTAGGAAGTGGTGTTGGGAGATCCAGTTTTTTCCATGCTTCATATCCAATCGCCATAATACAGCTTGCTCTGCTATCCGGAAATCTGTTGAAAACAGAATTGTTAAGATTTAAAACCAAAGCGCATAGTTGCTGAAATATTTTTTTCAATTGGGGCCCCTCATGTAGCTTCCACACCATAAAAATAGTGTTACTGTTAGGATAATCAGTAACGTTCTGAGACTCTTGATTCATTTGTATTTTGTTTTTAAATTAAAATTATAGGGAAACCTGATCCGCAAAGTACTGCTCAAGATCACGCAGCGTCTCCGGATTAGTCTGAATGTCTTTAACCATCTTTCCTTTATTAACCACCACAATCCTGTTGCACACTTCGGTTGTATGCGATAAATCGTGACTGGATATCAAAAAAGTAACTCCTTCTTGCTTGGAGAGTTCTTTGATCAGATTTTTAAGCTTTATTTGGGTTGAAGGATCCAGGTTGGCAAATGGTTCATCCAAAATAATGATCTCCGGGCTTCCGATAATCGCTCCCACGATTCCCACTTTTTTCTGATTACCCTTTGACAGATCCCGGACATATTTACCGGAGTTAAGGATTTCTCCATTAAACAAATCATAAAACGGTTTTAAAAACTCATCTACAGAGGCTTTGTTTTGCCCGCGCAGTTCACCGATAAAATAGAAGTACTCTTCGGGTGTCAGATAGCCAATTAAAAACGTATCATCTACAAACGCAGAAACTTTACTTTTCCATGCTTCAGATTCGTTTACTTTGATACCATCAATGCTCACAAAGCCTGTTGTCGGCTGAATAAGATCCAGCATCAGACTGAAGAGTGTCGTTTTCCCTGCACCATTATTTCCAACCAGCCCAAAAGTTTCTCCCTGAGGGATTTCAAGGTTTTCAATGTTTAGAACAGTAGCTGTACCGTATGTTTTGGATAAATTATGTATTGTGATCATTCTGTTAATCTTTATTTTTAAATGCCTCTAGTGTACTGTATTTTTCTCTTTTATAGTGCCTCACAATGATATCAAAGATCTTTTCTCTGAACAAGAAGCCAATCACGCCTAAAACTGCAATGCTGATTACGCCTCCTGTGATCCCGAAAGAATATTTAGAGATAGCAAAAACAGCCATGGGCAACAACATTTTAGGTATCAGCAATAACATTGCTTTTAAATTAAAACTATTTTTTTGGCCGATTCTTTTTTCCTTTGAATTAAGATCGATCTGCGTTTTATTAAACGCTCCTGACCATAATGTAAATTGTGAGTTAACTCCCATATTATATAGGCCTGCCGCTAAAAAGGTGATATATATTTCCCATCCGAAATACACATAAAATGCTGCAAGCACCATTGACAGAGAGGTTATAATATTCATGAGCCACCATTTGGCTTTAAGATATTCTTTATAGGGCACATTTAAGGTCATCATCAACGGATAATAAGAACTGTCGAATGCAGGAACTCTCTGTCCAAATAAAAATTGAAAGCCTCCAGTTACAAACAATCCCATAAACATCATCATAGCCGGAGTCTTATATACCGGAGAGACCAGCATCAGAAGACCATAAAAAACAAAAAAGAAACTTCCCAATAAAATACCTTTTGTTACCTTATTTCGTCTGAGCATTTTTACGTCATTATTAATAAAAGTTCCTAATGCGCCATACTTATTCAAAAAGGCGATATTTTCTGTTTTACCAATCGTTTTTTTAGCTTCAAGTCCCTGATCAAGATAAAATTCCCTACGGATATGATTAAAGCATAACCACCACAATACTAGAAACAAAACAAAGGCGATTACTGCATAATACGGTTTTTCATAAAAGCTATAAAACACCGTTTCTGAATAAGATAAAACAGGAATAATCTGGTAATAGTTCAACAAAGCAAAAGCTCCAAAAACAATCGCTACTGCAATGGCAACCTTTTCTTTATCATTGAAAAATATATTAATAAAATTATTTAGGTAAAAAAGAGAAGAGACCCCTATGAACCACCCAAAAATTTCTAAAAACCCGTATCCATTGAATAAGGCGATCAAAGAAAAGGTGATCAGGAAAAGAGAATTAAACCAGCTGAATGCAGACAGAAATGTCTTTACCAGCATATAATTAACCAATGTTTTCTTTGAAATATTCAGGGTAAGAAAGGGCTTGATGTTCTGAGTAGGCATTTCCTGCCAGATGTATTTGGCAGCAAGGTCGATAATCCATCCTATAATTAAAAATCTTGAAACTATTTTTAAGGGATCCTGATGAAGCTCTTCCTGTACATAAAAGAAAGCTGCGAATGCTCCACCTGCTAAACATGCCATAAAATAAAGAATCCCCATAAAACGAAGGATCTTCATTGCCATGTTAATCCCAACGGAAGTACCACGAAAAAAACTCTTGATTTCTAACCTGAGGAATTTTAAAAACATAACCTTTTTTTTACATTAGTAAATATAATGTAAAAAATGTTACAAAACTCAGCCTATAAGCTCTTTGGCCTGTGCTAAAGCCGCTTCGGTAATCTTACTTCCAGAAAGCAATTGGGCAATTTCATTTAGCTTTTCATCTTCATTTAACGGGATAATTGTAGATTGTGTCCTTCCTGCAACATCCTGCTTTACCACTTTGTAATTATTATTTCCTTTGGCCGCTACTTGTGCCAAATGAGAAATCACAATGAGCTGCATGTCTTTTGACATTTCCCGCATCAGATTTCCTATCTCTTCAGCAACTTTTCCAGAAACTCCGGTATCGATCTCATCTAGGATAAGCGTAGGAAGATCATCACTTTCGGCAATAATCTTTTTTACAGCAAGCATCACCCTTGATCTTTCCCCTCCGGAAATAGCCGTCTGAATAGGACGTAAAGGAAATCCTGAATTAGCCTGAAATAAAAGCTGGATATTTTCTTTACCAAAAGCATTAAAATCCGGTACTGTCTCTAGCTCTATATCTACTTTTGCTTTTTCAAGTCCTAATTTCTTTAAAAGCTCTTCTGCTTTTTTGATAAATACAGGAATACTTTTTTTCCTGTTCTTGGAAAGTTTTTCAGAAAGGGATAGAAGCGATTTTTCTTTCTTTAATATATCTTCCTTAATTTCACTGATCAGGCCTTCCAGTTCGGACGCTCCTTTTTGTTCACCTGCAAGCTGATCCCTGATTTCTTTCAATTCGCTGACATCTGCAACATTGTGCTTTAAAAGCAATGCATTCAGCTTGTTATTAAGTTCAGAAAGCAATGCCAGATTTTCAGGATTGATTTCAATTTTTTCAGATTCATTTTCAAGCTCCGAGATGATATCTTTTATTTCCACGAATGATTCATCAAGCCTTCTATCGAGTTCAGAAAAGCTATGCGAAATATCTGCAATTTTTGAAAGCTTATTTTTAGCTTCATTAAAAAAGGATAAAATCCCTATTTCTTCCTGATGAAATCTTGATAAAATCTGAACAAGATTATCAGAAATCATTTCCGCATTTTCCTGAATCGAAAGCTGGCTTTGTAATTCTTCATAATCAATATCATCCAGTTTCAGATCTTCCAGCTCATTCAGTAAAAATAATTTGTAATCACTTTCTTTGTTGTTTTCAAAAAGCTGAATTTGCAGTTTTTTAAGTTGTGCTTTTAAGCTTTGAAATTCTAAAAACTCGTATTGATAATCTGAAATCAGCTGTTTGTTTTCAGAAAGTCCGTCTATGATTTTAAACTGATATTCCGAGGTAAATAGATTGGAAGTTTCAAATTGGGAATGAATATCAATCAGCTGGGAAGAAAGTTCTTTTAAAACATCCAAAGTCACAGGAACATCATTAATGAAAGCCCTCGACTTTCCGGATGGCAGGATTTCTCTTCTGATAATGGTCTGATGCTCATAATCCAGATCGTTCTCTATAAAGAATTTTTTAAACTGGTTATCCAGAGAAAATTCGGTTTCTACAATACTTTTTTCTTCTGTTTTAGAAATAGATTTCAGATCTGCTCTTTCTCCTAAAATAAGCCTCAAAGCACCCAGTATGATCGATTTCCCAGCACCCGTTTCACCGGTAATCACCTGCAATCCGTTGTGCAAAGAAACTTCAAGAGTATCGATTAAAGCAAAGTTTTTAATAAAGATTTTCGAAAGCATAAATTTCCAGCAGATTAGTACTGCAAATATAAATTTTAGAATTAAGAATTCAAGATATTTATGTTCTTAAAATTTATTTCCACTTATTCCATTTATCATTAAACTTAGGTGCAAAAACCATCATCATCTGCTTAAGATCATTTAAAACTATTCCTCCGTTGTTGTTAGAGTTGAAAATATTAAAAATTTCATCATTCTTTACTTCAAGGAAAAGATTCAATGCATAATTCTGCTGGAAACTATTTTCATACGTTTTCAATTGCATCAGTGCATCGTATATAATTTTCTTAGGCTGTGTCTGATCCTGGTTGTATAAGTTATCTAATCCGGCTCTGTGGTAAGTATAGTATATGGAGCGCAACTGACTTAAGTTAGGACCTGTTAGCTGACTGATCAGAACACCTCTGGTTCTTGGCCCCTCACTTCCGATCTGTGCCCAGCCTTTGTATCCTCTGTTTTGTGCATTCTGCGCGATTTGCTGTGCTTTCGCAAACCATTGTGTCCCTCCCATTGATTGAAAGCTATCGGCATCATAACCTAAAACAAGATATACATAGAAACTGATAACATCAATAAGATTTTTACCTGAGAATTGCCTTTCGTTGAATATCAGGTTTTCATTTTCAACATATTCAAATTCGAAATTGGTATCCTGCAAGTTGATGAGCGGAGATTCGTAATTCGAATTATAAACGGGGCGAACTGCCTGAACAACAATATTTCCCCCATATTTGTTTCCATCTTTGGAAGTTAATACAATCGCAAAATTGGATTTTATTTTTTCAAAATTCTGAAGCTTTTTTCCCGTCCAGCTGGTATTATTAATAAAATCTTTAAGACTTTTTTCCAACGTTTTAAACGCCTGCTGGTTACTTCCTCCCAACTGTTGGGAATTTACCTGCACGGTAGACAGTAATTCCTGAGAAAAGCTGACGTTATATATGAAGAGCAGTAAAAATAAACCTATTAGTTTTTTCATTATCTATTAAAAATTGAGAACGGAAATTTATTAAAATTATTTTAAAAGTTGATCCTCAACGAAATTCAGAATATCTTTGGCTACATCCTCTTTTGATTTCAAATCAAATTCTTTCCTCTCTGTTTTGGTAAATATCCTTATTTTATTCGTGTCATTTTTAAACCCTGCCCCCGGATCACGAAGTGAATTGAGCACAATCATATCAAGATTCTTCTTCTCCAGTTTTCCTTTAGCATTTTCCTCTTCATTCTGAGTTTCCAGAGCAAACCCAACCAAAAACTGACGAGTTTTCTTCTCTCCCATCGTTTTAAGGATATCTGGATTTTTCACCAATTCTATTGTAAGATTTTCATCGTTCTTTTTGATTTTCTCGCTGGCGACCTCTTTCGGGGCATAATCCGCTACAGCAGCACTTGCTATCGCAATGTCTGCATTTTCATAAAATTCAAATACTTTATCAAGCATTTCTTTCGCGGAAACCACTTTATGCAGCTCTATATTAGGGGAGTGGATAACCTGAGAACTTGGACCGGATACAAGAATCACTTTAGCACCTCTCTTCGCGGCTTCTTCAGCCAATGAAAACCCCATTTTACCGGAAGAATGATTTCCTATAAACCGGACAGGATCAATAGCTTCATAGGTAGGACCTGCCGTGATCAAAACTGTTTTTCCTTTGAAAATTGTGTTGTCACCGGCTGCAGCAAAAAAGTTATCAACGGTTTTGAAAATAGTGTCAGGTTCCGCCATTCTTCCCTGACCCACTAAACCACTTGCAAGCTCTCCGCTTTCTGCCGGAATAACAAAGTGTCCGAAATCCTCAGCCAGTTCCAAGTTTTGTTTTGTAGTTGGGTGGTCGTACATATCAAGATCCATTGCAGGGGCAATAAAAACTGGGCATTTCGCAGACATATACGTAGCCAGCACCAGATTATCACACATTCCATGGGTCATTTTGGCCAACGTATTTGCAGTGCAGGGAGCAACGATCATTACATCCGCCCACAATCCCAATTCAACATGGCTGTTCCAGCTCCCATTTTCATTATAAAAATCAGTAAATACAGGCTTCCTGGATAATGTAGAAAGGCTTAGTTTGGTAACAAAATGTTCGGCATCAGGTGTCATAATAACCTGCACTTCCGCACCATTTTTTATAAAGTCTCTTATCAAAAAGTGAATTTTGTAAGCAGCAATTCCTCCAGAAACGGCAATAAGAATCTTTTTTCCGGAAACACTCATTTAGTTTTAATTTTTTAAAACACTAAATTACTTATTTTTTCCCACAACAGGTTTACAAACGACAAAGGTCATAAAGAAATTATTCCCTTATGACCTTCATTTATAAAAAATACAAATGATTTTTATTTTCTTTCTTCAGTTTTTCTGAAGTACACGTCTTCGTTCAACCATTCTTCAATTGCAATAGAAGTTGGTTTTGGAAGTTTTTCGTAATGTTTGGAGATCTCAATCTGCTCTCTGTTTTCGAAAACCTCTTCCAATGTAGAATTGTGAACAGCAAATTCATCTAATTTATTATGCAATTCAGTACGAATTTCTGCATTAATCTGCTCTGCTCTCTTTCCCATGATAACAATAGCTTCATAGATTGAACCTACTTTATCTTCAATCTTGTCTTTATCGTAAGTAATTGTATTTACTTCTGCTTTTGTATCTTTTACACTCATTTTGAGAAAATTATTTATTTATAAGGTGGCAAATTTACGAATTATCTTTTGATTTTGAAAGTGGCAGCCGGAGGAGGTGTTTGTAACGCAGCACTATCCCTCTGAATCTGCAATGCTTTCTTTTCTGTAGCGACCTGATCTTTGATCTGCTGATCGGTCTTTGTTCGTGCTTCCAGCTTCTCAGCTTCTTTCTTTTGCCTTGCTGTTAATGTTGCCAATCTGGCTTCTGTCTGCTTCTTAACAACTGCAAAGTTTTGCTTTTCTTTATCCAGCTTCTCTCTAAGATCTACTGCTGTTTTAGAATATTCTGTGTTCGGAAGCTCTTTTTCTACCTGCCTTGTGAATGCTATTGCACTTTCAATACGTTCTTCTTTAAGTCCGTATACCGAATTCTGTGCAAGTAGATAACGGGACTTCATCATATAATCATAGATTTTCGGACGAAGCTTTGTACTTGGAAAATCTTCCAATACGTTTTCCAAGGCAACAGTGGCTGATTTATAATCACCCATTTTATAGTATTGTCTTGCGTTTTCGTAGGATTTAAATTCCAGTTTATAAGTCAGCTCATCAATAAGCTGGTTGATATTTTTAGATCTTTCAGAATTTGGATAGTTGTTAAGGAAGTCTTGTAATTCATTGACTGCCAACTCAGTACTTGACTGATCCAGGTTGTAATCCATAGATCCTTCATAGTAACATAGTGCAGACATATACGCTGCTTCCTCAGCTCTCGGGTCTTTTGGAAAACTTACTGCAAAGTTTTTGAACTGGTGTCCTGCCAACTTATAGTTCTTATCATAGTAGTTTGCATAAGCCGTATTAAATCCAACATTCGGAAAGTCATCAGTCCCTGCAACTAGGTTAGCAAGCCTGTCATAAAGAGCCAAAGCGTTTTTCCATTTCTTTTTAGCAAAATTTTCATTAGCTGCTTTTAAGATGAAGGCTTTATCAGCACTTTTCAATGCTTTTTCCTGCTGACTCGCGCATGATGAAATTACAGCTATGGCAAAAAGACCTAAAATATATTTTTTCATAAAAAATTCAACCGTTATTGGATTATTCCAATCTATTAATTTGCAAAAATATAACTTTTTTATCAATAGATTTTTTTTTATGATTATTTAACGTAATTTTAGTCTGCAGCGTATCCTAATATTGCAAAAACACTCAATAAAAGGTTCATTCTGATTTTTTTCTCCGCTTCTTTAGCATAAGCTTCCTCATTTTTACTCGGCACATATAGCTCATAGAAATTTTTATTTCTAATGACAAATAATGTGGAACCCAGAATCGTTGTAAGGATATCTTCTGGCTTAGGAGTAAATGTAAAAACTCCGGACGCAACTCCTTTTTTGATCACCTCATCCAGTTTTTTTACAAAAAGCTGATAAAAATCCAGCAATTCAACTTTCAGGTTATCCGTATGTCGAAGCTCCTGAGTAACAAAGCCATGAAAATAATTATATTTAAATAATTGTGATACAATATATTTTATAATTTCTTTCATCTGCATCTCTGGTTTACCGTCTTTAATGGTATCAGCAAATTCCGAAAAATTTTCTCTGGTCTTTAGCACTCTGTACTGATAGAGGTAAGACATCATTTTTTCCTTGGACCCAAAATAATAAGAGATCATGGCTACATTAATGTTTGCTTTAGAGCAAATGTCTCTTACCGATGTTCCTTCATACCCTTTTTTCGCAATAAGCTCCTCCGCAATATCCAAAATATGGATCTGTTTTTCGGTAAATTTTTTTTTCATAAAGTGTCGCTTTTGAGTAAAGTTAAGAAATTTTTAACATATTTATAAACGTTTGTTTAAGAATTTTAAATTAATTCCAAATTATAGTATTTTTGATGATGGAATTTTTTGATTTTCACCATCATAAAAAAAATGTCTGCGACGGTATCTATAATCTGGATATCGGAGATACTATACCCAGTATATTTTATTCTGCGGGTATTCATCCAAAAGATATTGATCCGGACAAGATTGAGGTGCAGTTCAACTGGTTGGATTCCGTAATTCATGACAATTGCCTTACTATAGGAGAATGTGGCCTTGACAGCCTTGTTCCGGTTGATATGAAAATCCAGGAAAGTGTATTTTTAAGACAGATCAAATTGGCGAATGAATTAAAAAAGCCGATGGTTATTCATTGTGTCCGAAAATTCTACGAAGTCATTTCATTTAAAAAAAAGGCAGAACAGCCTATGATTATTCATGGTTTTAATAAAAAACAAAGCATCGCTGAAGATCTCCTAAAGAATAATTTCTATTTGAGTTTTGGAAAAGCTGTTTTGTATAATTTATCTTTGCAAAATATTTTGAAAATTACTGCTTTAGATAAAATCTTTTTAGAAACCGATAACGATGATTTTAATATTGAGTTATTGTACAGCAAAGTTTCGGAAATAAAAGGTATTTCTCGGGAAAACTTAAACAAACAAATTTTAGAAAATTTAGAGACGATAAAAAATGGATAAGTATTGGTTGGAAAGAACAGAGCTTCTTATTAAGGAAGAAGGACTCGAAAAGTTGAATAAAGCGACTGTTCTTGTAGTAGGATTAGGTGGAGTAGGCTCGTTTGCCGCTGAATTTTTAGCAAGATCCGGGGTCGGAAATATGACGATTGTAGATGGCGATACGGTAGATATCACAAACATTAACAGACAATTACCGGCATTACATTCTACTATCGGAAAGCACAAGGTTGAAATCGTTGCTGAAAGACTCTTAGATATTAACCCAAAACTTAATTTAATAACTATCAATGAGTTTTTAAATCCTGAAAGAATGGATCAGATCCTTGATGAAAACAAATTTGATTATATTCTCGATTGTATTGATAGCGTAACTCCAAAGCTTACATTGTTAATTGCTGCAAGAAGAAGAAAAATTAAGATCGTAAGTTCTATGGGAGCGGGTGGAAAAACAGATCCAAGCAAAGTAATGGTGAGAGACATCAGCAAAACCCACAACTGTTATCTGGCCAAGCAGGTTAGAAAAAGGCTTAAAAAGGAAAAAATAAATAAAGGCATCCGTTGTGTTTTCTCTAATGAACTTCAAAATGAAGAAAGTTTGAAAATGACAGATGGAACAAATTACAAAAGGTCTTTTTATGGGACTATCAGCTATATACCAGCCATTTTTGGATTGTATGCAGCGGCGGAAGTTATTAATCATTTAGTAAAAAAAGGCTAATGCAGAATTTCAGATACCCAAAGGAGGAAAAACTCAAAAAGACCATTGAAATCACCTTGCTTTTCGAAAAAGGTAAATGGAGAACCCATGGGAATCTGAGAATTATTTTACTTAAGGACAAACCCAATTTACCTGTTGAAGTTTCTAAATTCGGGGTTTCCGTATCTAAAAGGTATTTTAAAAAAGCAGTTCACAGAAACCGGATCAAAAGATTATTGAGAGAATGCTATCGCTTACATAAAGATCTTTTTAAAGAATCTTTTGGAGAAAAGACGATGGCCATGCTTTTTTGGATCTCCCCTGAACTTCCGCAAAAGTTCCAGGATGTAGAAGCCCAGTTCATCAAACTATGCCAGGCTCAGAAAAAACAGTAAACTCCTCATATTGTCTGTAATTTTCAGATAAGCTTACAATAGTTTTTGTAACTTTAGGGAACACAACCAATTTGAAAATTAATATGTTAGACAATATTCCCTATCTCCCTTATGTATTAAGTGCATTCATTGGCATTGGCCTGTCCGCAGCAACAGGCTTCAGGGTATTCCTTCCTCTGTTTGCCGTAAGCCTGGCATCCTACTTACACTGGATCCCTATGAATGATCAATTTGAATGGCTTGCCGGGCTCCCAACGCTTATTACAACAGGCATTGCTACGATCGCAGAAATTTTAGCCTATTATATTCCATTTATTGATCATCTGCTGGATACACTGTCTGTTCCATTGGCAACTATTGCAGGATCCATCCTTTTTGCAAGCCAGTTTGCCGATTTTGGAACATTTCCGCAATGGGCATTGGCTATTATTGCCGGAGGCGGAACTGCCGCAACAATCAGTTCCGGATTTGCAGGAATCAGGGCTGCCTCCACAGCCACCACAGGAGGCTTAGGCAATTCTATTGTAGGGACCACTGAAACAGCAGGAGCAGGAATTATGTCCGTTCTGGCCATGGCCGTTCCTGTTATTGCGGCTATACTGGCTGTTATTTTAGTAATTATGGTAATTGTTGTGGGACGTAAGGCCTGGCAAAAATTAAAACGCAGTAAACAGACTATTGATAAAGTATAAAAAATACAGAAGGCTGAATATGAATTCAGCCTTCTGTATTTTTATTCGAACGAACTGTTTTATAAATGGCGTAAGCAAAAGGGAAAAAAACCGATGCATAAGACATTTTCAGCCCTTTATAAAACTCTTTTGGGGGATAAAATAAAAATGAAAGTAAGAATCCTAAAACAAGAAATCTAACAATCAGTACTATTACTCTCTTATCCATTTTTAAATTTTAATTTTTCCCTCTTATATCTTTTACTTCCTGTATTTTATCTTCAAAATACGATTTCTTTTCAGGATGTTTACCTGCTAATATTTCAAAAGCTTTTATTGCCTTTGTATATAGTTTTTGTTCAATATATAATCGGGCAAGCGTTTCTGTCATTAAATGCGAGATATCATCGTTTTTCTCTTTTACAACGAAGTTGCTCTCATCTTTTAACTGGCTTATTTTAGGATTATTCTCAATGAATGATTCAATCACTTTATTTTTAAGCTCAGCTTTATCCTTTTCAGGATCTTTCTCAGTACGATCTATCTTTAACCAACTCTGCCATGTATTGATAAATCCCGGAACATTGCTGTCAGCAGGATCCGCAGTGGCCTCTTCCACATGAGGTTTCTCAGATGCAAGATCTTCCGTATTGTTATCATTTTCTTCATCATTCTTAGTAGCCATCGTCCAGCTTGAAATATCTGAGCTGAAGAAAGAAACATTCATCACAGGGGCTTCTTCTTTATTTTCTTCTACAGAAGCTGCCTGAGATATTTCTGATTCTTCCTGAACGGGTTCCTGCTCTTCTATATCCTCTTTAACAATATGGTGCGTTGTCTCTTCTTTTGGTGCTTGTTCTTCTTCAGGAAGTTCTGCCGGTACAACTTCTTCTTTGGGTTGAGAAACAGGTGCCGGTTTATTGATAAGTGAATCGGGAGTATGGGATTCGAAACTCATAGGCTTCCATTCTGATTTCACTTCTGTGGCAATTCGAGGTTCTGATTCTTCCTGGTGAGCTTCAGCTTTGATCTCTTCTGAAGGATTAGTCACTTCGTGCACCGGTTCAGCTTTCTGTATCTCTTCCGCTTCCATTCCTTTTTCAACTTCAGGATGAAAACTCTGCGTTTCTGAAAAATTAATATCACGACTCAGAATTTCTGGTTCCGGATCTCGTTTTTCCTCAGTGACAGCCTTAGTTGCCTTCATTTTCTTTTCTACCTCTTCAATAAGCCTTCTCATTTCTTCTTCGTGCTTATTGAATCCCTGTTGTGCAACTTCAGCAACAGCAAGCTCATCGTTGCTGCCAGATTCAATCTTCACTTCTGGCATAAAGGAATCAGTACCATGGAAACTCAATTCCGAATCATCGGTTATTTCTTCTTTTTCAACAGGGGATGTAATCTGATCCTCATTGATTATTTCTTCCGGGGTATAAGTTTGTGACTCAGGTTCAGTAAAATCCTGATTTTCATCCGAAGTAAGCTCTGTCTCTTCTGTATCCCTAACTTCAATAATTTCAGCTTCAGAAGAAGTCGCCGTTTCTATTTCCTCTGCATTTATTTCTGGGGACTCTTCTACTTTATCCTCTTTAGCCGGTAATTGCTCAGTAATTTCTTTTTCTAAAGGTAAATTTTCAGGGAGTATTTGCTTTTGTGTAACTATCGTTCCTGATTCCAGCGTAGATTCTAAGTCAATTGTTTCGATATTGTTATCATCTAGGAAGTTTTCCTCTCCTTCAAACAAAATTCTGTTTCGTTCACCGTTTACATAAATATGTTTAATTTCCGGAAGTGGTGCCGGCAGCTTGTTAGTTGCTTCTTCTTTAGCCTGTATCTTCTCAGGTAGCTCTTCCCTTTTGATCGGGAAGCTTTTACTTTTAGGAAAATACCTTGAAGCATTTTCTTTATTCGTTACCACTTTATTTTCAGGAGCTGCAGGTTTCGTTTTTTCCTGAATTTTACCATTTATAAGCTGATAAAGGATCTTCTTATCAGTGGTATAAGCTGCAGTTGTAGACAATTCCTTCTGATAGTTTTCCTGATCATAAAGATGGATACCATATAAATGTAAAGCTCTTATATTCTGAATGTAGGGAAAAGAATTAATTTCTTCTTTCAAAAGATGAAGATCTTCCGATTGAATGTTTTTGGGGTTCTTTAATAATTCTAAAACTCTGCTATTCATCTTACCAGTTCGCTACAATATCGTTAAATATCTTATTAATGATTCTTTCGTTTACAATTTTAACCTGCGAGGTTTCTATCGCACTTTGAGACAAGCTGCTGTTGAATACAGCTTCATCTGAATATGTACGGTCAAAACTCAGGTCAGGATGAAGTTTATTCTCATAATGCACTTTTACAGTGATCGTTAGCTTATTTTGAGATTCTTGTATAACTCCTCCCGTAGCTGTTGTCTGAGTATTGGAGCTAATAGTAGTAGGAGTAATAGAATAGTCTGTAATTTCTCCTTCCACTAAGATGTCCGCATTCTCTTTTGTTCCTTTTAGTGTCGTTCTTTGTAGAAAACGATTTTGAATATCGGTAGAAAACTGCTGAGATAAAGTAGGATTTACTAAAGCCGCATTATTGGGAAATTCATTAATCTGAATCGTTTTCTCGTCTTTTAAAGACGATCCGGTAAAACTATAACACGAGTTTAGGGTACTTAAGCAAAGTAACAAAAACCCAACAATTTTCAGGCGCATTATACTGATATTCTTAATGTTAAAATTCATTTTTCGTTCCGATTTCTTTTATTTCATCATATTCTATCTGCTGGATTGCATCCTCAAACGCAAAGTAATGGGTTGTATAAAAATAAGGCATTGTGATAAAAATACCAATACCACAAAGAAGTATTCCTATCTGGGACAGAAACCAAACAATAATCGCAAATAAAAAGATAGTCAAGAGATTATTCCTGGTCATAATCCTCGACATGATCCATGCTGTTTTTATATCATTAACCTTTTTAAGAGATATGAGCCCCGGAATATAAAACCCAAGTAAAGCTACAATAAAAACAGCAATTACAATGAGGAATATATAAAGGACCATAAATAATCCGAATGCGGGCGGAACAGCATCTCCATCCACTACAGAAGTAAAAGGAATAAAAATAAACATCGGAATATAAAGAGCGAAAACTCCACCTATAATGATTAACTGTACGATAAAATAAGGTAAAAAATCATCGAAATTAAAAATTTCACCTGCGCTCACCTGTTCTCCTTTATTGACTTTCCGGCAATATTTGTAAAAATTACCCATTGCCAGTAGTCCACAAAAAGGTATAATTGACATTACCATACACAAAATGTAAGCTACTATAAAATTCCCAAAATCTTTCTTTAAAAGTTCCAGGCCTTTGCTCAGGTAATCGTTTAGTTTAAATTCGACAGGCCTTGCCTTATTATTCATCATACTTAGTCTTCTAGATTATATTGTTTTATCTTTCTGTATAGTGTTCTTTGTGAAATGCCCAACTCATCAGCCGCTTTATTCCTACGTCCCTTATGCTTCTCTAATGCTTTAATAATCAAATCTTTTTCATTATTTTGAAGCGAAAGCGATTCCGGCTTATTTTCTTCAATCTCTATATCCTGAATGTCTTCATAACTATCATCGGGAGTCGAAATAATGGTTGGAGTCTGAACTACAGGATGATTATCTTCAAAATAGAGTAGAGAATTAGCATTAGTATTTTGCTGTGAATCCGAAGTATAAAGTCTGTTGATCAAAGTTTTTTCCTGGGAACTTAGATCGCCAGCTCCTCTGTTTTTTATTAATTCAGAAGTCAGAGATCTCAGATCATTGATATCATTCCTCATATCAAACAGGATTTTATACATAATCTCTCTTTCGTTTCCGAAGTCACTCTGCTTCTGAGCGTTAGGCGTATTAACAACCATTGGCAAATGGCTTTCGGTCGGTATGTACTCCGCCAGTTTTTCAACGCTTATATTTCTTTCTCTTTCCACCACGGTCATCTGCTCAACTAAGTTTCTTAACTGACGTACATTCCCGGGAAAGCTATAATTTTCTATATAATGAACTGCACTTGGCTCTAAAACCAACTCAGGCATTCTGTATTTTTCAGCAAAATCGATTGCAAACTTTCTGAAAAGCAGATGAATATCTCCTTTTCTATCTCTCAAAGGCGGCATATCGATCTGCACGGTATTCAAACGATAAAATAAATCTTCGCGGAACCGTCCGTCCTGGATCGCCTTCATCATATTTACATTGGTTGCAGCAACAATCCTCACATTGGTCTTTTGTACCTGAGAAGATCCAACCTTCATAAATTCTCCACTTTCTAAAACCCTCAAAAGGCGGACTTGTGTTTGCAAAGGAAGTTCACCCACCTCATCCAGGAATATTGTTCCGCCATCTGCCACTTCAAAATAACCTTTTCTAGTTGCTGTAGCTCCGGTAAACGCTCCTTTTTCATGTCCAAATAATTCGGAATCAATGGTTCCTTCCGGAATAGCACCGCAATTGACAACGATGTAAGGCTGATGTTTTCTTCTGGATTCTGAATGAATAATCTTAGGGATAAATTCTTTTCCTACTCCGCTTTCCCCAATGACCAGAACGGAAATGTCTGTTGGTGCCACCTGAATAGATTTTTCCAAGGCACGGTTTAATGCAGGAAAATTACCAATTATTCCAAAACGGTTTTTTATATTTTGTAACTCGTTACTCATAAGTAAATTAGATTATTGATCTTAAATTTCGCCTACCTTCAATTTTGTTTTAGTAAGCATCATTAATTTGTTTAAATAAAAAAAGTTTAAATTTTAATTTTAACTTATTATATCCAAATAATCTTTGTTTCTGATTTTGGAAACTTTACTTTTAAAGTTGAAAGCTTTAGCAGATGCATATCCAGACCCTTTTTTCTCAAAATTCCTTAGAATCTCATCATATTTTCCAGCTTCACCTCTACCTCCACTCTCATTAAAACCCGGATTATGATCTCTATTTGAACTAAGATCTCCGGCGTTTTGCTTTTGGCTGATTGCGGTGTAGTGAATTTTATGCTTTCTCTCGGAAAGATGAGATCCTTCACAATCCTGAGAACTTAAAAACTGATGATAGACATCATAAAGCCTATGAATATTGGTATTTTCAGCAGAACAGGTTGTGTTTTGTGCTGAAATATTACTGCAGATTATTACCAATAAAACACTCAGGCAATATTTATGAAGCTTTTCCATTGTCTATTTTATGGTTATTGATAATAATTTATAGTTTATAATTTACTCCTGTAAAAAGTAGATTAGTTTTTAACTGTTTCCCCTAAAAGCGTGCCTTGTGTATTGTCAAATACAAAAACATCCACAATGTCACCTATCTTTTGACCTTCCAGCATATCGAATACACAAACAGCATTCTGGGAATTTCTTCCCTTCCATTGATTTTTATTCTTTTTGGAAACTCCTTCAATGAGAATCTGATGCACTCTTCCTACATAGGATTTCATCCTTTTTTTAGAAAGCTCTCCCTGTAAAGCGATAACCTCCGCCAAACGTCTCTGTTTAACATCTGCAGGAATATTATCTTCCATCTTTTTATGGGCCGGAGTACCAGGCCTTTCAGAGTAAGCAAACATATATCCATAGTCATACTCTACCTCTCTCATCAGGCTTAGGGTATCCTGGTGATCCTCTTCAGTTTCATTACAAAAACCAATGATCATATCCTGGGAAAAAGAGATATCAGGAACAATTTCCTTAGCTTTTCTGATAAGTTCCAGATATTCTTCTCTGGTGTGCTGTCTGTTCATTGCAGCCAGCATATTATTACTTCCACTTTGTACCGGAAGATGCACATATTTACAAATGTTCTCATGCTTAGCCATGACCCTGAATACATCAAGACTCATATCCTGAGGGTTGGAAGTAGAGAATCTTATTCTCATTTCCGGAACCGCTTGAGCAACTAAACCAAGCAGCTGAGCAAAATCAACGGCCGTAGCTTTCTGCATTTCAGAAGCTTTTGCAAAATCTTTTTTCGGGCCCCCTCCATACCACAGGTAAGAATCTACGTTCTGCCCCAAAAGGGTAATTTCTTTATATCCGCTATTCCAAAGATCTTTACATTCTTCAAGAATTGAATGTGGATCACGGCTTCTTTCTCTTCCTCTTGTAAAAGGAACAACACAGAAGGTACACATGTTATCACAACCCCTTGTAATAGTTACAAACGCGGTTACTCCATTTCCACCCAGACGGACAGGATTTATATCTGCATAGGTTTCTTCTTTGGACAAAATAACATTGATCGCGTCCCTGCCATCTTCTGTTTCCTTTAATAAATTAGGCAGATCCCTGTAGGCATCAGGTCCTACAACAAGATCAACAAGCTGTTCCTCTTCGAGAAACTTAGTTTTTAATCTCTCCGCCATGCATCCAAGAACACCCACCGTCATATTTGGCCGTTCTTTCTTGAGGCTTTTAAACTGAGAAAGACGCATCCTTACGGTCTGTTCAGCCTTCTCACGTATAGAACAAGTATTTAAAAGAATGAGGTCTGCTTCTTCTACTTTAAGGGTGGTATTATATCCCTGTTCATTAAGGATAGAAGCAACAATCTCAGAATCAGAGAAATTCATCTGACAGCCGTAGCTTTCTAAAAATAATTTTTTAGAATTCCCAACTTTTTCAGCAATAGCAAAAGCTTCTCCCTGTTTCGTTTCGTCTATATATTTTTCCTGCACAATAATCAATTTAAGTTTTAAATCACAAAGTTAAAGCACTCCCTTCAACTTTAGAATGCTAAACTTTTATAATCAATTTGCAAAGATACAAAATATTGTGACAGAATGGCAGGATTATCTTTTCTAAAAAGAAGGGCTTCAAGATACAGCCAATCAATTGGATTATATAAATATTTTAATTGTCTTTAAACAATAGATACACAATGATTCTCCATAAAAATAACCTTAATAAAAAGGGACTATAAATCCGTAGCCATAGATGATAAATTCATTTTTATCTTTATCTGAGAAGTTACGGGTCTATTATTACAGGTAGCAGGTATCCAGTTCTTTTTGATTCTCCTTACAATATATTTCATATCATCAAAAAAATATTTCGCTGTTCGCAACCTTTGGAGAACCATCTATCCCTACAACCTTGCCAGTTTCATTGATGGTTATGGTAAAATTGAAATCCCCGTTCAGTACATAAAAGTCAGAATTAAGATAATTGTACATATATTTTCGCAGCGTTTCTTTGTAAACTGATGCCCCTCCTTTATAGGCTGCCGTTTTAAAGTCAGTACAGTTTTTAATTGCAATCTGTAATAAGGATTCCTTGATATCAATTTTTAAAATATTCTTATTGGTTTCCGTAATAAAAGAATCATCCCGATCTTCAACATCCTGTTGCCCAAATAAAAAAACAGATATTAAAAGCGATAAAAATAAAATCAAAACCTTCATATGACCAGATTTATAACTCTAAATAAAATTAACACAAACGTTTTATTATTGCATCACAAGATCTTCTTTAGCCTTACTTCCGGTTTCTTTAAGCAATACTGAAATAAAAATTGCCAGAACAATTCCACCTATCCAAAACAACACAGAATTATGGAAATGCTCTTCTCCCGGTGCTATCCCTAAATTCTTCCCAAACCATCGGCTAAATAGGGGACTTAATAAGGTAGTTACTCCAAACGTAATAAAATTAATTGCTCCCGTAGCACTTCCTTTAACATAATCAGGATTAGCCTCTTTAATGACAGAATAAGGAATCATTGCCGCTCCTGAACCTAATCCAAAAATAAACATACTCACTTTTGCCGGGTACAGGTCCGGTAAGTAAATTAATTGAAGCAAACTTAAGATCATCAAAGCGGCCCCTCCAAAAAGTACAGGCTTTCTTTTTCCTAGCCTATCGGTTATAAATCCCAAAAGAGGACATCCAAAAACCCATCCAAAGGCAACCATAGCACTTGTGATAGCGGCTTCATGAAAAATAAACCCTTTATCTTTTTGGAAAAACGCTACTGCCCAGGTCATGGCAAATATGGTCGTCGGTGCAAATAGCAATCCTGAAATCACTCCACATAACCAGGATTGGGGATTTGTAAACACGATTTTATACGGTTCTAAATAACCTACCGGTTTTGACACTCCCGATGATTGTTCAGATCTTTTTTCTTTAGGAATAACAAAGAATAATCCTAATGCTGTAATCACTGTTATAATTCCCGACCATAACCAAAAGCTATCAATATTCACTCCTTCTTCCACCCAGGGCCCTACCACAAACTGTCCGGCAGTTCCACCCAACATTCCTACGCATTGGGTAACTCCGATTGCCGTTGCCAAAGATTTTGACGAAAACCCCTTACTTGCAAGATAAACACATCCAGGAAAGGCAAAAGCACAACCTGCACCCTGCAGTAATCTTCCTGAAATTCCGGCAATTTGAGAAGACAACAGAAATAATAAACATCCTATCCCTAATATCAGCGCTCCGGTAAAAAGGGATTTTTTTCCTCCGAATTTATCTAGAGCGATTCCGGCAATCAGACTACAGGTGGAATAAGTATAGTAATAGGTGCCTACCATGCTGATCAGCTTCAACTCTGTTGTATTGAAATTATTGATCAGCTGTGGAATCATTACTGCCGGAGCAGATCTGATCACATAGTCTAAAAAATAAAATACAAGTCCAAATATCCAAGCAACAACATACAGTTTCTTTAAAGAATTATCCATTACAATAATCCTTTAATGTGCTTATAATTACTCTTTACGGTTTCAAGAACTTCTTCCATTTTACCACCCAACATCAGCTGAGCCATAGACTTGGTCATCCCTACCACCTGATCAAAATCTATTTTTGGCGGCAATGCCAGGGCATTAGGATTCGTAAAGATATTTAAAAGATAAGGTCCGTTATAGTTCAGACATTCTTCAATAGCACTCTCAACCTCTTCCGGTTTATGAACATTTTTTCCAGGATAGCCCATTGCCTGCGCAACCATTGCAAAATCAGGATTGATCATATCCGTTTCGTTATCCGGCATCCCTCCTACTTCCATTTCCAGCTTTACCATGCCCAAAGCCCTGTTGTTAAAAACGATCAGCTTAACCGGAAGCTTATATTGGAAAATTGTAGCCATATCTCCCAGTAACATCGACAGTCCGCCATCTCCACACATGGCAATCACCTGCCTGCCCGGGTATGCCAATGATGCTCCGATAGCCATCGGCATCGCATTTGCCATGGATCCATGGTTAAAAGAGCCCAGCATTTTACGCTCTCCTGTACCCGTTATAAATCTTGCTCCCCAAACACAGCACATTCCGGTATCCACGGTGAAAATTGCATCATTTTTTGCAATCCTGTCTAAAGTATGCGCAACGTATTCCGGTTGTATGGCATCTTCTTTTCCTGAATCTCTTACATAAGTAAGTTGATTTTCTTTTACTTTTTCGTAAAACTCAAGTTGCTGATTCAGGAAATGAACATCTGTTTTTTCTTTTAAAAGGGGCATTAATGCTTTAATAGTCTCTTTGACATCTCCTGCAAGACCCAATTCCAGTTTAGCTCTTCGTCCTAATCTTTCAGGACTTTCATCGACTTGGACAATCTTATTTTTTACAGGCATAAACTTCTCATAAGGAAAATCTGTTCCCAAGAGAAGAACCAGATCCGCATCATGCATGGCATGATAAGCAGAAGGAAAACCAAGCAGACCCGTGAGTCCTACTTCATAGGGATTATTAGGCTGAATCGCCATTTTTCCTCTGAAAGAATATCCGACAGGAGCTTTTAAATATTGTGATAATCCTATTACTTCCGCATTCGCCTTTTCAGCTCCAATCCCACAATAGATGGTCACCTTTTCGCTTTCGTTGATAAGTTTTGCCAGGTTATTCAATTCCTCGTCCGATGGACGAATAACCGGATTCGTTCTAAATATCTGAGCGGAAGTTGTCGCCTCTTCTGCATCCAGTTCAGAAACATCTCCCGGAAGGCCAATTACGGCAACTCCTTTTTTGGAAATAGCATGCTGAATCGCGGTCTGCACTGTTCTTTGAACCTGTTCAGGTCTGGTAATCATCTGATTGTAATAGCTGCAATCGTCAAATAACTTTATCGTATTCGTTTCCTGAAAATAATCCATCCCCATTTCCTCACTCGGAATCGTAGATGCAATTACCAACATAGGTACATGGGACCGGTGCGCCTCGTAAACGCCATTAATAAGATGTACATGTCCGGGGCCACAGCTTCCGGCACAAACGGCAAAACCATCAAGTTCCGCTTCTGCGGCGGCGGCATATGCTCCAACTTCTTCATGTCTCACATGAATCCATTCAATGCTGCTCTTTTTAACCGCTATATTTAAATGATTAAGACTATCACCTGTTACTGCATAAATTCTTTTCACATTTGCGTTCTCAAGCATTTCAACAATTTGTTCTGCTATATTTTTTGCCATAATTAATATTTTTTGGTACTTATTATTTTTGGAAATAAAGAAAAAGGGAAATAGATGATTGAGATTTTTCGGGTTTGAAAATCTATATCCCTATCAAATTTAATGATTTATTTTAGGAACCCCATCGGTATAGTCTGTTAATTTACCTTAATTAACATCTAAAAAAAGCTCCGCAAGAAATTGCGGAGCTTATCATATTTTAATTAAATTACTTCAATCTGATTTCTCAAAAGATCTTCAAACTCGTCTCTCTTACGAATAAGATGAGCCTTTCCATCTAAGAAAAGTACTTCTGCGGGCTTCAGTCTGGAGTTGAAGTTCGAACTCATTTCAAAACCATAGGCTCCTGCAGTATGGAAGGCTAGAATATCTCCTTCTTTCACTTCATTTAATTTTCTATCCCAGGCAAATGTGTCCGTTTCACAGATATTTCCGACCACAGTATAAATCCTTTCAGGACCTTTTTGGTTCGATAAATTCTCAATAGTATGGTAAGAATCATAAAACATAGGACGGATCAGGTGATTGAATCCTGAATTAACCCCTACAAAAACCGTTGCTGTAGTTTGCTTGATAACATTAGCTTTTACCAAAAGATAACCACTTTTCCCAACAAGGAATTTTCCGGGCTCAAACCATAATTCAAATTTTTTACCTGTATTTTTAGAAAAATCGGCAATTACTTTCTCAACTTTTTTACCCAGTGTTTTCACGTCTGTCTCCATCTCACTTTCCTGATAAGGAATTTTGAAACCGCTTCCCATATCAAGGTATTTCAAATTAGGAAAATGCTCAGAAAGCTCTAACATAATATCCAATGCCTGTAAAAAAACATCCGGATCTTTGATCTCACTTCCTGTATGCATGTGAAGACCTTCAACATTAAGGTTGGTACTCTTCATTACCCTTTCGATATGACGAACCTGGTGAATAGAAATACCGAACTTGCTATCGATATGACCTGTGGATATTTTATAATTTCCTCCAGCAAAAATATGAGGATTGATTCTTACGAGAATCGGATAAGTATCTCCGTATTTATTTCCAAATTGCTCAAGAATAGAGATATTATCAATATTAATGTGCACTCCATATTGCATCGCTTCTTCAATTTCAGCAAGATCCACACAATTTGGGGTAAACAATATTTTTTCTTTAGTAAATCCTGCCTTTAAACCAAGCTTTACTTCGTTAATAGAAACACAATCCAAAGAAGCACCCAGGTTCTTGACATACTTTAGAATGTTGATGTTAGTCAATGCCTTTGCGGCATAAAAGAACTTTGTGTGTTTTAAAAAAGAAGATGTAAGTTTTTCATATTGAGTTTTGATAGATTCAGCATCATAAACATACACCGGGGTGCCAAACTCATTGGCAATCTTTAATAATTCTTTTGAATTCATAATTTCATTTTAACATAAAAAAAAGCAGATTCTTTCCTCAAGAGTCCGCCACATTAACTATTTTTTATGCAAGACAACTCTTTTAAATATTCCAAACCTTAGAGAACTTTATAGCTCCCTTTTTTCCAGTTTTAATTTGCTTAAAATATTGCATTGCTTATTTTTATTTTTGCAAAAATACTATTTATTTTTTTATTCTATCCAAATTGATTTGAAAAGCCTCCACCTTACTTTTTATCATTTAGGCAACGGGAGTGTCTCAAAATCACCGCGAAGCAGTGCTAACTGTAAATCATTAATCAGGTCAGAAGCAGGTAAAGGCAGGTCGATTTTCAGCTTGGAGAGCCTGCTCAGAGTCTGAATCTGTGTAAACAGTTCATAAAAACCGTATGAAACAACTTTACCATTTTCAATAATTAAAAATAATTTCTCACCCAATTTCCTTCCTGAGCCAAGCCATAGCTCATTCCGGTTTTTAAAATCAATCTTTCTTTTAAAAATACTAATATCATCATATTCTCTCTGGCCGCCAATAAACTGGATTGCTTTTGATCCTTGTGTAAAAGACCTGAACTTCAGAATAGGTTTATCTTCTTTGTTCAGTTTATTTTTCTCAACAATATATTTATCGTTTCTATGATAAAGGCCAAAAGGTAAAATTTCTCTCCTCTTGATATTTTTTGAATTGAGTATCAATCTGGCAATAATATCATTTCCAGTAAGTTCGAAACTAATCTGTTCTACCTCATTCTGTATCGTTTCCCATTTTTTGGATTTCGAATTAAATACTTTTTTTGAAAACTTATTGATATCCTGAACATACTCTGAAAGAATGATTTTTCCAGCTGCATTCTGAAAATACACAAACCCTCTTTCATTAGGTAAATCCTGCGTTAACAGCTTGATTTTGTTGATATAAGTCTTAGCATTGGATTCATCGTGATGTTTTTGTATAATCTCATTCTCAGTATCCTTTGAAACCAGCAGCCTGAATAACTCCAAAGTAGCCCTCGCGTCTCCGTCTGCCCTGTGATGATTGGTTAAAGGAATTCCAAGAGATTTTACAAGCTTACCCAGCGAATAGCTTGCTTCATCAGGAATGAGCTTTTTAGCTAATGGAATAGTATCTAAAGTATTGATTTTAAAATCATAACCAAGGCTTTTAAAAGATTGCCGAAGCATTCTGTAATCAAAATCAATATTATGCCCGACCAAAGTAGTATTTTGGGTAATTTCAATGACTCTTTTTGCAATTTCATGAAATTTCGGAGCCGTTTTAACCATTTTAGGAGTAATCCCTGTCAGCTTTTGTACAAACGGAGTAATATCACTTTCCGGATTCACCAAAGAAATGAACTGGTCAACAATTTTCTGCCCGTCATACCGATAAATGGCAATATCTATAATGCATTCATGTCTATAACCTGCACCATTACTTTCTATATCTATAATTGAATACATTTAACCTGATGTTATAATATTTCTTCTGTTGCGGATTTTAATAATTTTTGTCATTAAAAGTCCGAAAATTAGCGTTAAAAAACTAAGTACATAACCCATGCCATACGTCCAAAGAGGCTGCATCATCGCATTTTGACCGTCTTTAACCATGGACACAAAAATGGCAAAAATAATATATAAACTGATAAGGCCCATAGTGCCTCCAAACAATTCATACATCCGTTTTTTATTGAGCAGTAAAGGCAATCCCGCTAAAATAACAAAAATTATATCAAATATTCCAAAGTGGTTATGAATGGTATCCATTATGAGATTAACCGAAGCTAATCCGATACAATAAAAAGATGATACATTTTTCATGGTTATTAGATAAGAATTGCACTAATGTTTTTATTATCTCCTTCTTCCTCCCAGACCAAACATTCCCAAAACTGCTTTTGCTCCTTCACGCATCAATGTGCTGGTAAAAGTTCTTCCTGCTTTGCTCTGTAATACCTGTTCAAACATCCCTGGCTCTTCCTTTACCGGCTTTGCTCTTTGTGTTGGAGCCGGATTCTGTGCCGCCTGCTCCATTCTTGCCGTTAATATCTCATAAGCCGATTCTTTATCTATCGCTTCTTCATATTTAGCAACCAAAGCAGAATTTCCTGTTAATTCCGAAACCTCAGCATCATTCAAGACATCCATTCTCGATTCCGGAGAAATCAGGTAAGTCTGAACCAGAGGAGTAGGAATTCCTTTTTCATCCAACGCCGTTACAAAAGCTTCTCCAATTCCCAGATTCTGAATCAGATTAGAAGCATTATAAAATTCTGTTGTAGGATAGTTTTCCACTGCTTTTGAAATCTCTTTTTTATCTTTTGCAGTAAATCCTCTCAAAGCATGTTGAATTTTTAATCCTAACTGAGAAAGAACATTCTCAGGAACATCTCCGGGAATCTGGGTAATAAAATAAATACCCACCCCTTTTGAACGGATTAATTTAACCATTGTTTCAATTTGTGAAAGCAATGCCTTAGAAGCTTCATTAAAAATTAAATGCGCTTCATCAATAAATAAAACTAATTTAGGTTTTCCGCTATCTCCTTCTTCAGGAAATGTCATATAAATTTCCGCAAAGAGAGAAAGCATAAATGTTGAAAACAGCTGTGGTTTATTTTGTATATCGGCAACCCTTAAGATATTTACAACTCCTTTTCCATCCCTTGTCTCAAGTAAATCCTGAACATCAAAGCTCAGCTCACCGAAGAAATCAGCTGCTCCCTGTTGTTCTAAAGCGACTATCGATCTTAGAATAGTTCCCAAAGAAGCAGATGCTATTGATCCGTAATTGGAAGATAATTCTGCTTTGCCTTCTGCATTATCCGTCACATATTGCAGGACTTTTTTCAGGTCATTTAGGTCGATTAAAGGAAGCCCTTTATCATCACAATATTTAAAAACAATTGACATAATACTCTGCTGGGTATCATTCAACTGTAAAATCTTGCTCAATAAAACCGGACCGAATTCTGTGACGGTAGCTCTCAATTTCACACCCTTACCCCCGGAAATACTCATTAATTCAACCGGAAAGGCTTGTGGATTATATGGAAGCTGGGTTTTTGCATATCTTTCTTCTATAATGGGATTCATTTCACCTGCTTCTGCAATTCCTGAGAAATCTCCTTTAATATCTAAAACTAAAGACGGAATCCCGGCATGTGATAACTGTTCCGCAAATACCTGAAGAGTTTTTGTTTTTCCTGTTCCGGTGGCTCCCGCAATAAGGCCATGCCTGTTGATTGTTTTTAAAGGAATGGTTACATTCACTTCGGTAACTACCTCCCCATCAAGCATACCTTTTCCTAATATAATATGATCTCCTTTCGGAGTATACCTAGCACTTAATTCATCAATAAATTGTTTTTTATCTGCCATTTGATTTTTTTTAACTTATAAATATAAAATTTTTTACAAAATATTAAGTCAACAAACTTGTATTCTTGCGAAGTTCTCTGATTAATTATTTCGTATTTCTTTTAAACAGACCCATTTCCTGTACGTAATTATTTTTGTTTTTTAAGCATGACAAAAAACAGTCTACAAATTTAGTATTTTAATAATCTGCCCTTTCTTGTTGAAAATAAATAACTTTCGATTCCTAAAACCCGGCAAAACCATTTAAATTGAAAGAAACTATCATTCAGATTTAACATTTCGTTTACAATTCATCTAATACTTTGTATCTTTAACTGAAATTTAATTTAAAACTAAGCAAATGAAAGTTGAACAAATATATACGGGCTGTCTAGCTCAGGGAGCCTATTATATTGTCTCAGAAAACGAAGCTGCAATTATAGATCCTCTAAGAGAGGTAAAACCATATCTGGATCGTCTTGAGAAAGACCATGTAACTTTAAAATATATTTTTGAAACACATTTCCATGCCGATTTTGTTTCCGGACACCTGGATTTAAGTAAAAAGACTGGTGCTCCTATTATTTACGGACCTACTGCTAAGCCGGAATTTGAAGCAACAATTGCTGAAGATTATCAAATTTTTGAAATTGGAAAAGTAAAAATAAAGGTTTTGCATACTCCGGGCCATACCATGGAAAGTACCACCTATCTTTTAATAGATGAAAATGGTGTTGAAACAGCAATTTTCACGGGTGATACTTTATTTTTAGGAGATGTTGGCCGTCCGGATCTCGCTCAGAAAGCAACTAATCTCACGCAGGAGGACCTTGCGGGAATATTATATGAGAGTCTTCATAGCAAGATTATACCTTTAGCAGATACCATCACTGTTTATCCTGCACATGGAGCCGGTTCTGCCTGTGGAAAAAACATGCAGAAAGAAACAGTTGACACCCTTGGGAACCAAAAACGAACCAACTACGCTTTAAACCAACCCGATAAAGAATCTTTTATAAAAGAAGTTTTGGATGGCCTTACTGCCCCACCGAAATATTTTGGAATGAATGTAGCTTTAAATAAAGGAGGCTATGAAAGCATAGATACCGTAATGGATAAAGGTCTTAATCCAATTTCTGTAGAAGATTTTGAGATCATCGCTGAAGATTCCGGAGCACTTATTTTAGATACCAGAAGCGCTGCCGATTTCCATAAAGGCTTTATTCCTAATTCCATTAATATCGGACTGAAAGGAGATTTTGCTCCTTGGGTAGGAACATTGATCGTAGACGTAAAACATCCGCTGTTATTGGTTTCAGATGAAGGAACCGAAGAAGAAGTGATTACCCGGTTAAGCAGAGTTGGATTTGATAACGTTTTAGGGTATTTGAATGGAGGTTTTCAGTCATGGCAGAATGCCAATAAAGAAACTGATGAGATTAAAAGGATTTCTCCTTCAGAATTTGTAGAAGAATTCAATGATCAGTCTACGGTTATTGATGTCAGAAAACTGACTGAATATGCAGCTGAACATATTGATAACGCATTTAATAAGCCGTTAGACTCCATCAGCGACTGGATCAGTTCGATTGATGACTCGGAACATTTCTTCCTTCATTGCGCAGGAGGATATAGAAGCATGATTGCCGCAAGCATTCTTAACTCACACGGAATCAGAAACTTTACTGAAATCGAAGGCGGTTTTAACGGAATTAAAAAAACGGAAAAACTACCCACTTCGGATTTTGTCTGCCAGTCGAAAACATTGTAAATTAACGAATGAGAAATAAGGTTTGCGGATTTATTTTTGCTGTATCTGTAACGTTAAGTGCATGTAAAACTTCAAGCATATCGAAGAATAATGCCCCAGCTGATATTAAACAAATAGTAAACAGTAGTGATGTTACTTTGATAGACGTTAGAATTCCGGAGCAGTATAAGGAAGGAACAGCAAAAGATGCAATCAACATCCCGCTTGCTGAGATTCAAAATAATATTGAGTCCTTAAAAGGCAAAAAAGTAGTGGTTTTTTGCAACAAAGGAATCCAGGCGGACCAGGCAGTAGAGATTTTAAAGAAAAACGGAGTGGAAGCCTATGACGGGACAAGCTGGAAAAATGTAAAGGCAATCCAGAAAGAGGCTGATAGCCCCAAATAATAAAAACACCAAAAATCATGTCAGAAAAATTTAAAGAATTAATTAATTCCGAAAGACCTGTTTTAATTGACTTTTTTGCGACCTGGTGCCAACCGTGTAAGGTTCAGTCGTCAGTACTCACAACAGTTAAAGAAAATGTAGGTGAAGGAGCAAGAATTATTAAAGTAGACGTAGACCAGTATCCGGCTATTGCTTCACAATATGGAGTTCGTGGTGTCCCTACTTTGGCTATATTTAAACACGGAGAACTTTTGTGGAAAGAAAGTGGCGTACATGACGTCAATACTTTAACCCAATTGCTGAAACAATATGAATAAAGCTGTGAAATTTCACAGCTTTTTTATTTCGATAATTACATCTGAATTGAAAATTGATCCCGGTCATTCAAAAACTGGAAATGCTTTCTGAAATCCAAAAGCTCATTCATATTCAATTCTGCAGACACAATATTCTTTTCTTTTTGGGCAATGTCTCTTCCATCAGCAAAAAAACAATGTGAGCTTTCCTGATAGAATAAATTATTTCCATCGGTTCCTATCCTGTTCAATCCAAAAACGTATGATAAATTTTCAATAGCCCTGGCTTTCAGCAAGTGCTCCCAGGCTCCCACTCGCTTCTCCGGCCAATTGGCTACATAAAAGATTGCATCATAATCATCATTATTTCTTGCAAAAACAGGAAAACGAAGATCGTAGCAAACCTGAAGCAAAATGCGGAATCCTTTATATTCAACAATAACCCTTTCTTTTCCTGGGGTATACACCTTATCCTCTCCAGAGAAAGAGAACAAATGTCTTTTATCATAAAAAACAACTGACGAATCAGGCTTTACGAAATACAACCTGTTGTAAAATTTCCCATCTTGTTCTACAGGAGCACTTCCACAAAAAGCGGATCCTTTCTCTTTTGACATCTTGTGTAAGAAACTTAAAGCTTCCTCATTACGGTCTGAAACCTCAGAAGCATCCATACAAAAACCTGTTGAGAACATTTCGGGTAAAAGAAAAATATCAGCATCCTGATTATTTAATTCCTCTTCTATTAAACGAAAGTTACTTTCCTTATCTTTCCAGATAATATCTAAATTTAATCCTTTAATTTTCATAAAAGTCGTTCAAAATCTTGTATAAAAATAGGATTTTTAATCGGTTTCGGTTCTATTTTTGTAGCTGATTATTCTTAATTAATAGAACTAAAGTGTAATATTTATGAAGAAATTGGTTTTTATTTTAGCGGTCTTCTTCTTTGGAACTGCCGTAAATGCCCAGGCATGGACAGGAAAGGGTGATCAGAAAGTGCAATTGGGATTCAGTGCATGGGGATATGGAACAGGAATTACAGGGACTTATGATTACGGGCTCAATAAACTTATATCAGTTGGTGCCGGGCTGAACGGCTACTTTAGCGGATATAAAAATAATGACAATGACAACAAGGTCTTCATCTTTGGAAGGCTTAATTTTCATTTAAAAGAAGCATTACAGCTCCCTGAAAAGCTGGACATTTATCCCGGAGTTGATCTTGGGGTTCTCGGAAAAGATTTTGGAATCGGCGCCCATATCGGTGCCCGTTACTTTTTCACTGAGAGAATCGGTGTATTTGCAGAAGTTGGAAACAATGGCAGCCTGGGGGTTTCCCTTAATTTGTAAAAACAGTCTTAATATATGACAAAGCTTCTCTATATGAGGAGCTTTTTTATTTGGCATAGTTTTGATAATTGTTACCTTTGCAAATTAAAATCTAAAATTTATTAATGGAATTAGCAATTAAAATTTTTCAATTCATATTAAGCATTTCTATCTTAGTCGTTCTTCATGAACTGGGGCATTTTTTGCCCGCCAAATGGTTCAAAACCAAAGTAGAAAAGTTTTATTTATTTTTCGATCCTTGGTTTTCTATCGCAAAGAAAAAAATCGGTGAAACAGAATACGGTATCGGATGGCTTCCTTTTGGAGGCTACGTGAAAATCGCCGGAATGGTTGATGAAAGCATGGATACCGAACAATTAAAACAACCGGCACAACCATGGGAATTCCGTGCAAAACCGGCTTGGCAGAGACTTATCATTATGTTGGGAGGAGTTACGGTAAACTTTTTCCTTGCGTGGTTAATTTATAGCTGCCTTTCTCTTTTTAATGGAGAAATGTACACAGATCTTACAAAATTTGACAATGGTATCGGCGTAACAGATGCCGGTAAAAAAATGGGATTCCAAAATGGTGATAAAATTGTCTCTATCGATGGAAAACCAGCAGAAAGATTGGAAAATTCAGCTATTAATATACTTTTTAGTGATCATGTTACTGTTCTTAGAGGGGGCAAGGAAATTACATTCAAAGTGAATGAAGATGGTGTAGCTGATGTTATCAGACAAAGAGAAGCAAAGCTTTATATCACTCCCAGAATTCCGATGATCATTGATTCTTTAGCAACTCCTTCTTCAAAAGCTTCAGGATTGGCGAAAGGCGATAGAATTGTAGCCATCAATGGGAAACCAACTCCTTTCTTCGACGAGGTAAGTTCGACATTAGCTGAAAATAAAGGAAAAACAGTAAGCATTGAGGTTAATCGTGGTACTGAAAAGCAAACTATCTCCGCACCAGTAGATAAAAATGGTAAATTAGGAATTGCTGTTGACCAAAAAAGTCTTGCAAGTGTAGTTACTGACAAAAAATACTCTTTCGGAGAATCTATTCCAAGAGGTTTTGAAAGAACCATTGAAGCTTTAACCATGCAGGTAAAGCAGTTCAAAATTATGTTCAACTCTAAAATTCAAGGATACAAAAATGTAGGTGGACCTATTGCAATTGTAAAATCTATGCCCGTAAATAAGGCAGCAGATGGTAGCTTTGCGATTAACTGGCCTGCGTTCTGGAGCTTTACAGCAATGTTTTCGATCTGGCTGGCATTCCTGAATCTTATTCCTATTCCAGGATTAGATGGGGGACACGTTTTATTTACATTGTATGAAATTATTTTCGGAAAACCAGTTCCTCAAAAAGTATTGGAAAATGCACAAATGATTGGTGTTATCTTTCTGTTAGGCTTAATGTTACTGATTTTCGGAAGCGATATCTTTAAAATATTCACAGGAAAATTATAATATTTTTTAAATTTTCAAAAGAAAAATTTGCCTGGTATAAATATTCGTCCTATATTTGCACCACTTAAAAACAAAGGACATTCCTCCTTAGCTCAGTTGGTTAGAGCATCTGACTGTTAATCAGAGGGTCGCTGGTTCGAGCCCAGCAGGAGGAGCTGAAAATCAGAGAGTTACAGAATTGAAAACTGTAACTCTTTTTTATTTGCACAAAATTTGCATAAAAAATCAGCATTTTTAATATTTTTTTCAACATCGATTTGCACAACCTTTGCACAAACTCCAAAATTTTCAATTTAAATCTTTGAACAATAGATAACTACAAATTTTTAATAAACAGCCTAAAAATACTGTTTAACACTGTCAAAACTTTAACTTACATGAAACACAGATAGAAATAAAACTAAAATCTACAAATAACCACTGACAAAAAGAAAAGCAAACCACAAGACCGCACAAAACAAAAACAACTGTATGAAAAAGTTGTATAGAAAAGAGGGGACAGAGAAAAAAAACACTCTGACCCATAGGGTGTAAACAGATAGTAGGTAGAATGTTTACTCCTATATTTTGGTGTAGAATTGCTGTAAATTCTTCTATAAATGAATTGATTTGATTTTCCAAACTTTTTATGTTAGGCAATTGGGTAGATATATATTCACCACTCCCCTTCATACTGTATTGATATTTTAAAAAATTATTGAAGGAGAAAATCAAACTACCCTCACACAATTACAAAAATTCATATATTAGTGGCTCAAATTTTATCGAAAATAAAGCGTAGCTTTTATTCTGTTATAGGAAATCTGGTACATTTCAAATACATCACAGAATAAACAGTTGATGCCTCCACCTAAGGCGTGGTAGGTTATTCCTGTTTGTGATGTATGGTTTACCAGAACCTCCTATAGCAAATTGAGTTTAGCCTCCACGCTGTTTGCTTTTATTAACCTTTCACTTTGGAAAAGTTTGTAGCTATTGACAACGGTATTGAAGAAAAGGAAGTAACCATTATCAGGGCACAAAATGGTTTTGGCAGTGGTATTTATACAGCGTGTATAAAAGGTCAACCTATCAAATATCAGAAAATAGGAACTATCTTTATGAGAGAAGGAAACAATCCATTTAAAAATAATTAAGACCAACCTTCAAATTCATTCAAAACGGGAAATTTTGGAGAAAAAAAACAAATATAAGACGACATATTTTGACGCTCATTAAAAGTATATTCGCCTGTAAATTAAGTAAATTAAAACATTACGGAAAACCCTAAACTGTGAATTAAAAAATATTTATATATTAGCTAACTTAAAATTATAAACATTAAATGAAAAACAAATTTATTTCAAAGCTACTTCTCTTAGTAGCATTTAGCATCTTGCTGTATTCCTGTATGCATGATGATCTAAATTCTTCAGCCGAAAATTCACCTTCAAAAAAATATAATTCTAAAAGTGTGTGGAAAGAAGATGAGACCTACATTAAAAATGTAATGAAAATTTATCAGGAAAATGAATCTGAAATTAAAAAAGTAAACGGAACTCCTCTTTGGGGTTATGCTATGACAATGGGGCATACTGACGAAAGCTTTTTGATTGTCCCTATTGCAAGCGGCAAAACAATTGTATCTTGTTTAAAAGTTCCTAGGAATGGAAATTATATCACATTTATCAATGATACCGATCCCGAACATATCAAATTTTTCCAAGGTTATACGACAATACAAAAGAGAAAGGCTATTAAGCAAGAACAAATGAGTTCTGAATCCGCAAGGGGTATTGTACAGTGTGCTGTTAGTACCGTGTCAATGTGGTATCCTAATAGTGAAACAAATCCAGATGCAGGTGGGCATTGGGAGACTCAATATATTACTACATGTAGTGAAATTGGGGGTGGTGACACACCTACAAATCCTAATCCTGAAGGACCTACTTATCCTTATCCTGGGGGCGGTGGCGGTGGTGGAGGAACTGGTAGTAACAGTTCAAACACCTGCCAAAAAATAAAAGATAAACAGAATAATACTAAATATAGTCAAAAATATGATGCTCTTAATAAGTCAGAGATATTCAATAAAGATAGCGAAAGGGGATTTTATGAGTTGCAACCGCCAGTTGGTGTTAATGTCGAGTCTGGTTTTGTCCAAGTAGACGGACCTCCAGGAAGTACAGGATTAGATCTACCAGCTAATACCGATCGTATTACAGGCTTATTTCATACTCATAATAACGTAGAAGGAAGTGTAAAAATATTTTCCCCTACAGATGTTAGAACTTTTGTGAATATTTTTGTATCAAATGCAAAAGTATTTTTGGGGAATTATGCAGACGCTTATTCGACTGTTGTTACATCTTCAGGAAGTTATACTTTAAAATATTCTTTAATGACTTCACCTCCCGGGGTAACTCGTGATACAGGTAAGATATGGAATGAATGGTATAAACGAGAGATGAGTAGAGCTGTAAGCCCTGAAGATGGAAGTATTGATCAAAGTAAGGTTGAACAAATATTTATGCAATTTTTAAATGATGTTGTCAAAATTGAGGGCTTAGAAATTTTTAAAGTAACTTCGAACACATCTGAAAAATTAACATATAACCCAACAACAAAAGTTGTCACTTCTGTACCTTGTCCTTAACTTAAAAATTCAAAAAATGAAAAATATAATTTTAATCGCAATCTTTATTATCAGCCTTACTTGTAATGCTCAAGAATACCCTTTAACAACAACAGAAGTTCCGTCCAACGCCTACATAAAAGATCTTAATAATCAACTTCCTGCATTTGATGGCTCATGGAAAGGAACTTGGAAAAATAAAACTTTTCTGGTTAACTTTAAAAAAGTAAAGTATTATTTTACTCATTTGCAAAATAACCCCTATTATCAAGATATATTAATCGGTAAATTCCAAGTGAAAGATGCAAATGGAAACATTTTATTTGATAATTTAAATATCCCTGATAATCAAGCTAAAATAGAAGGAAGTAGAATGTTTACTAATGGTACTTATTCCTTATCATATCTTGATAGTGATTTGTGTGATAAAATGGGTTTTATAAGAATAGCATTTACTAATTCAACCAAAACGCAAATGATATTAAAATATAGTGAAGTGAGTGATTTAATAGAGCCTAGTTGTTTCTTTTATGGCAAGCCGGGCGATCAAAGGCCAGAACCAATACCAAAAGAAATTATTTTAACAAAACAATAATATAATACCACCTTAAAGGGGTGGTATTTTTATATTACGGGAAAAGTAATATATTTTTCTGGGCTATACCTTTCATAAGAATAATTACATAGATCGAATGGGGAAATAATAGTAAGATACAACCCATAAGAATGTTTTCAACAACAGGTGCTGAAGCTTTAATGACAATTTACATTCTCTAGTATGTTAATTGAGGGAGTAAAAAATTAATAAGTACAGGAACAGGTAGTTTAGGAAATAAGCTAATTGATAATTCAGTTATACTATATCCTGACTTAAAAATAGGCAGTAATGAACTTTCAAATTTTAGCATAAATCAATCTTTATCAATTTTGGTAAAGGTTTTTTTATTACAACTTTCAATCTCCATGAAGATTTACAGCTTCGATAATTATTTTTCATATCGCTTTTTATCAAAACTTAGAAATTATACTCAACATTGTGGATTATCAACAGGCTCAATCAATTTGACAGATAATGTAAATGGATACAAATTAAAACTCTCCTTACTTAGAGATGATTTATTAGGACACTTCGAATCTTGGAGGTTGAATGTAAAACCTGATCTTCAAAATCAAGATAGCCAATTTGATATACTTCCACTACTTGAAGAAAAAACTGAATTACTCAGAGATGTTAACCCTAAAACGAACTCGTTAATTTTACGAAAACTCAAATATCAAGGTGAGAATTTACTTAAATTAATTGAAGAAAAACAGATAAAGGGAAAAGGCATTCCTTGTCAATTAAGAGTTTTTGGGGATGTAGATCCTCCAACCATGCAAATAAAACGGTTTCCTTATGAAATAATCACAAAAATTACAGGAGTGCAAATAAACATGATCTACCACAAAGAATAGATAGGATCACAAGATTTTTATATATTTCCAATTATTAAAAAAATTAAATTCTATCACCTCATCAAGTGTATAATAATTTACATCAAGAGGAAGAAAATTTAATTTCTCTACGATTATTTGTAATACCTTAATATCGTTAGAATTATTATAAACAAATAATATATCAATATCATTATAATCTGGAGTTATAAGAATAGATCCAAAAAGAAAAATTTGCACTCTATCACTAGATTCTAATTCTGAAAATTCTTTTTGGAAAAGCTCTATTATAAAGTTTAAGTCCATACTCTGTTTAAATCACCTAGAAGTTCACCCCATTTCAGGATTTTTAGATTTTTAGATTCAGCAAAAATGGAAGCACTTTCAGAAATTCCTCCATTTGGATTTGCTTTTAATACTGCTTGAAAAGCATTTTTGTATTTGTCAATAGAATCTCTCATATTTTGTATAGTAATATTGTAATCTTCCAATGATAAAATAGTAATACTATCTCCAAAATGTCTGTGAATTAAATATCTATTATTATCTAATCTTTCCACACTCTTAACTCTATCGTGCTGGCGTAATCCTTGCAAAATAAATTTAACTGTTGGATTTAAATAAGGAAAATTATCATTTTGAGAAATTACTCTAAAAAGATCTTTAAAATCACCTATTACAATTTCAGATTCCTCCAAAAAAGTATAGACACTACCATCGATAATAACGTCCTTATTTGTTGCTAAGACAAAATTGACATCTATGTTTTCAATCCTAGTTTTAATTTTACCAGTATCAATATTAGTATCTTTAATACAAATAGCATTAAATAAAACTCCATTTTTTCTCATGATATGCAAGACACCATCTTTAATATCAATAGATTCTATATAATTTTTATTCTGCAGTTTGCTTTTTATCCATTCAAAAGGGTCCATAATCTACGTAAAAATTTGAGTTATTTCAGAGGGAAATTGTTGACCATCAATAACAACATTATTTAAATGTCTATTTTCTAAGTCTATTATATGTTGTTTAAATATATTGAAAGTTACTCTTTCGCCCTCATTTAATAGGGAATAATTTACCTCAATTATGTTAAGAATTTTTCTATTGTTTGGTAAAATATATTTATGAACTTTATCTATCCATAATACTGGGATTTCACTTTCAGGATTCATATTATTTTCATTTTGCGGGCCATAGTTCTCAAAGATTGCTTTATTCTCATCAAAATAAGGTAAAACCAACCTATGTGCGTCTATACGAGAGCCAACTTCCTTTATTTCAAACAACTTTTTGATTTTATCTGAATGCTGTTGTTTCCATTCTTTTAATAACTCTACAGGATAATCTTTTTCAGCCTTATCGATAGCAGTATGACAAGATGGACAAAGCAAAATCAAGTTTTGAAAATTCCCTTTTTCTTCTTGAGAAATCCCTTTTTTCCTAGGTCCATCTTCGCCCGCACTAATGATATGAGCCATCTCTGCAATGTGAAAGCTTGTTTCTTCCAGATTAAAAAACAAACCAACATTACAATGTGGATTTTGACAATATCCTCCTGAATCAGCAAATAAAAGCAATTTAGTGTGAGGATTTGGATTTGCTTTACCACGAGAACAAGCCATATTATTTATATTAGTTTATCACCACATTTGAATAATCGAAAAATAAATGAAATACAGAAAAGTTATCTTTATTTTCATTTAATTTTTTATGCGTGGACTTATAGGAGCCTTCAAAATCTGAACTAATTTTAATAAGTTTTAGTTCTTGAGTCGTAATTAATTTTTCACAAGACTGTAAAGATTGTAAGCATTCATTAACCTTTATACAAATAGAAGAATGAGTTATCTTAGAATTTTCTATAAATCCTATTTGTCCTTCGAAAGGTAATCTTTTTGATGTGTAAATTCTATCTGAAAACTTTTCAGTATCTAAAACATAGTCTTTCGAATCACTGTCGATTGTAATTCTTTTACATTCAATAGCAAAATATACGGAATCATCCTGCAAATCATTTTTCAATGGTGAATATTCAATTTTTATGTCAATTGGATCATCATGAAGTAGTCTATCTGTTTGACTATGATAAGTCTCGGTTGATTCTCGATTAATTATTGTATATTGATTAATACCTTCAGAGTTAAGTAAATTTATATTTTTCCTTAAATAATCATCAACCAAGCCATTTCGTAAAAAATTTTCTTGCTTTATTTTACCTCTTGTAGAGTAGTTATATTTTTTACCATCTTTTAACATGAGCTGATAGCAAGAAACAACATATTGTAATATCTTTCTGACATGAGATTCTACTACTCTACTAGAACCTGACTTAAAACCAACAGCACCATTAATCATCGGCAGAAGAATTTAATCGTTCTAATTCCGCTTCTTGAATAGCTTGTTTAAATTCAGCAACATCATACCATGCCATTGCAGGATGCCAACATTTATATTCATTAGGCTTAATAATGTAGAATGAATCACTCTCAAAACCTTTTATATCTTTTTGAATGTAAAGATTTTTTGAGGGGTCTCTACTATTGGTTATTTTTTCAATACTCAAATTATTAGCTAACTTTTCCAAAACTTCTTTTTCGTTGGAATTCTGGTGATAATATATTTTTGTTTTTGGTTTTATGTCCGTAATAATAAAATTCATCGCAATGAAATGTCTCATTGGGAAGATTTCTATTTTTACAAATTCATCATAATATATTTTTTCAAATTCTTTAATGTAAATATTAGCATAGCTTTCTAATACATTTTCTTTATTTCTATGGTCAGCACTATTAAAATTAATTATAAGGTTTTGCTTACTTTGTTGAAACTGATAACGAGAAATGTTTAAAGTATAATCTATCAAATCTTTTTCGTAATCTTTAACATCGTAAGATTTATAAACGCTTTCATTAATAATTTTAAGAAGAGATTGGTTTCCAATTGGTTCACCTAGTTTAAAATCTTTAAAAAAATCAATGTAATATTTTATGAGTAATTTTGCATTATCAATTAATATTTTCTCTTCTTCTTGTTTAAAATCTTTCAATGGAAGGTTTAATAATTCTTCATCAAATCTAATTGCAGGTCTCGTTCCTACTCCCCAAGCTCCAGATATTAGAAAAAGATAGTACTTACTAAAATCTGATTTGAAAAGTGCATAAAGCAACATTATCAAGTTTTCATTTTGAGATGAAACCGAAAATATTCCTTTTCTAAAAACAAAATCATCATTAGAATATGAAATAAGAGGTTCTGTCTCATTTAGTGTTTGCTCTTTAAATAATATCTTATGTCCTAAAAAAATATTTTTATCCCTCCCTCTTGATAAGAAAACATCTTCTTTTTTTAAAGTTTCATTTGTATTAATATATGTAAATCCCTGTTGTATTTGACTGTTTTCAACTATGGTCATTCCAATTAAATCAAGAAAATACTGAGCCTTTTGTCCTCTTTCAATACCAGCTCCTTTAAAAACAGTTTTATTATCTATTAAGGATTTAATATTTGAAAGTTTAATTTTTTTTAAAAACTTTAAATCTAAGTAACTACCATACAAAGCTACTTTAAACATCCAATCATTTTCTAAAAAATCTTTTTGCAACAAGTCTTTTTGGTCAAATTTTTCAATTACTAACATCTTGAAATATTTGATAAAACGATTATACTTAACAGATTGATGTTTTATAATATTATTTAAATAATCTTCTTTTTTAGAAAGTTTATAATATATAATGCTTGCAGGGCTATTTTTCTTTTCAAAAATCAATCTTCTTACTGGAGATAGATCGAAAAACTTTTTAATACAATATGTAGTTAAAAATTCGTCTTTAAAACTTCTCGTTTTGTCAGAAACATTATAAAATATAGTACTTGTAACAATTAATGCCGATTTGGTTTCCTCAGACATAAAATCTTTAGTTCTCAAAAGAAATGATTGTGCTATTTCAAATCTACCAACCGTTATTTTATTATTTTTTATCCAATTAACATGAATACTATCTTCTTTTTTACTTTTCCATGGTGGATTACCCAATATGAAATCTGGTGTGTTTTGTGCCACCACTTTATTAAACTCATGGGTAGTATCAAAAAAGTTAGCTTCAAATAAATTAGTCCCTAATAAGTTTGGAAAAGGATATTTATCAATATCTTTTGGCTGTTGATAATCTAATAATGCAATATATATTGAGAAACAAGTAACCTTTAATGCCTCTAGATTTATATCAATTCCATAAAGGTTATTCTTAGCAATTTCCCTAATTCTATTACTAAACTTTTTCTTGTTCTCAAGACCATTAATTTCAATCTCCTTTTCAATCATTCTTCTTAAAGATTGAACCAAAAATATACCTGAACCTACAGCTACTTCAAAAATTTTGCATTCTGAGGCATTCTTCTTACATAAATATTCATCAACAGTATCTGTTAATATATAATCGACAAGAAATGATGGGGTATATACTGCAGAATCTAAATCTTTTGTCTCATCATCAATTAAAGATTCATAGATACCTGAAATAACTTCAACAGGAATTATTGAAAAATCAAAGATTTCAAAAAAGTAACCTTCAAACAGTGAACCTTGTTGCTCTAATTCACCTTTGAATACATTGGCTAAATAGTTTGATTGAATTTGATTTAATCTAATATCTGTTTCTTTAAATAAAACGCCATTAAATTTTTCATTCAATAGCTCAAACAGTTTATTTAATCTATTGGGGTTAGAAATCAGTAAAATAAAATTTTTTCTTTTATCATTTATGTTTTTGCCTGATATAAAATTATCATCAATTTTAATGTCTCTATCAATTAGGTACCTGATAAAAATTAATCTTAAAATTAACGAATTAGCTGCCTTTTCTTCTAAATGATTAGGTTTTACTTCATCGGTTAGATAGTTTCTGACTTCTTTTATATTTTGAAATAATCTCTGATTTACACGTTTTTGGTTTTCATTTTTTTTACTCAAATATTCATCTTGAAACCAAACCCATGTTTCACCAGATTGTAAATTCCAAAAAGAAAATTTCTCATTTCTTTCTTCTTCAGAAAGCTCTAGTTTTTCAAGGTAACCTTCTTTATTGTCTCTATCTTTAATAAAATTTAATGCATTATAAACAGAAACATCTTCATCTTTGATTACAAATACAATTGGCGAATTATCAAAAGACCATACTTGTTTATGAATTTCAGATTCTTTATTTGAATCTTTGTTTGTCGTTAAGTCAAAGAATAGAATTAGAGGTTGATTATTGAAAACATAGATTGCATCTGGATTTATCCTTTTAATTTTATTTAATATATCAGGATGAAAATCAAAGCCATAAGAGTTTTCATGTTCTTTTTTTAAAAAAACAGACTTATCTAATTGCAACTTTATCAATAACTTATGTAATTCAGAATTTCTCACCTTACTTGCAAATTTACAATAAATTGCTTGAAATCGTTTCATTCCTCTACACATTTTCCGTGTAAAATCTTACACTCTCTATTTTTTCAGATCAAGTGTAATTTTATAAGAAAATGACTGGTTTTACTACAACTACACTATAGTAAAACCAATCACTCTCTTTAATTCTCTATAACAATTGGATAATTTTCATCACAATCTTTAAATAACTCATCAAACTTCTGAATAACCATACTTTTAAGATAAATAAAGGTTTTATCTAACTTTTTAGCCTTAATATAATTTTTTAATCTAGATATTTGCAACTTATTATTAAATAATTATAAGAGGAAATATTTTGTAGCGCAAAGTATGACAACATATCCCCAGGAATATCTAATTATCTCATGAAAAGAATCTTTATTTCGTTATTAGCAGCCTTTGCTAGCATTCAAGTTTCAGCACAGGAAAAATCTTATTTTTTATCAAGTCCTTCATTAAGCCCGGATGGGAAAACCGCTTATTTTGCTTATGATGGAGACATCTGGAAAGTGGACTCCAATGGCGGAAACGCTTCAAGAATCACAGCCCTGGAGGGAGAGGAAATTAATCCACGCATTTCTCCAGACGGAAAATGGCTTGCATTCAGTTCCAATCAATACGGAAATTATGACGTGTATGTGATGCCTGCTGAAGGAGGAAGCATTAAACAGTTAACATTTCACACAGGAAAAGATGAAATAGAAAACTGGGGATGGGACAGTAAAACTATTTATTTTACCTCAAACAGGAATAATAACTTTGGAAGTTTTAAAACTACTATTGAAGGCAAAACACCACAAAAGCTTTTCAACAATTACTTTAATAATACAAACGGCCTGGCAGAAACTCCTGCGGGTGAATATCTTTTCACAAGTTCATCAGAAAGCGCCAATCAGGTACATCGCAAACACTATAAAGGAGAAAACAATCCTGATATTTTAGGTTATAATCCCAAGAACAATTCCTTTAAACAATATACGAACTATGCAGGAAAAGATTTTAATCCGAGCGTAGATAAAAATGGGACTATTTATTTTATTTCTGATGAAAATAACAATGAATATAATCTTTATGAACTTAAAAATGGCAAAAAGGCACCTTTAACACAATTTGAAACCTCTATTAAAAAGCCATTTGTTTCAGCTAACGGATCCAAAGTAATATTTGAAAAAGATTATCAGCTTTACACCTATGACGTAGCTACAAAAGATATAAAAGCTCTTAATATAAGCCTTAACACAAATAAAACACTGGAGAAAGAACAAAATTTTAATATAGAAAATAATATTTCTTATTATGATATTTCATCAGATGGTAAGAAAATAGCTTTTGTGAGCCGTGGTGTTCTTTTTGTTTCTGATATTGAAGGAAAGTTTACACAACAGATATCTGACGGAAAGGAACGTGTAATGGAAGTAAAATGGCTGAAGGACAATCGCACATTACTTTTTAACCAGACTTACCAGGGATATCAAAACTGGTTTAGTATTGCTGCAGACGGAAAAGGCCAGGTAAAGCAATTAACTACTGATTTGCGTAACAACCGCAATATAACCCTGAATAACGACCTTTCAAAAGCTGTGTATTTAAGTGGTCGTGATGAAGTAAGATTAATGGACTTAAAGAGTTTACACTCTACAACTATCGTAAAAGATGAAATCTGGGCTTTTCAAAATTCAAAACCTTCTTTTTCTCCCAATAACGAATACGTACTGTTCTCTGCAAAAAGAAATTTTGAACTGGACATCTTTGTTTATCATATCGGAAAAGGCAAAATCATAAATCTTACCAACACCGGCGTTTCAGAGGAAGATCCTTTTTGGTCACCCAATGGTAAGTATATTTATTTTACAAGTGACCGAACGAACCCTTCTTATCCGCTAGGTATGCAGAAATCTAATATTTACAGAATGGCGCTGGATTGGTTTGATGAGCCTTACAAATCTGAAAGATTCGATAAGCTATTTACTGAGGAGGTAAAGAAACCTGAAACGACAAAGGAAAACAAGGATAAAAAAGAAGAAGACAAAGAAAAAAAGGAAGAAAAAGAAATTGTTGTAAAAGAATTGAAAATTAATCCTGAAAACACTTTGGAAAGGATTGAGCTGATTACAGACAGGTATGGATACCAGGAAGATCCTACCGTTTTCATGGACGACAAAAAGGAAATTTTATTCTTTAATTCCAATCAGGATAATGGAAAGAAACAACTTTTCAAAAAGGTTTTCACGGATTTTGAAACCGCTAAATCAGAAAAGGTTTTCGATAAAGAAGCCAGCTATATCATCAAAAATGACAAGTCTTTTTTTACATTAATAGAAGGTAACATTTATAAAATGGCCATAGCAACATTAAAGCCAGAAAAGATAAATATCCAGTATACTTTTAACAAAAACCTCGCTTCTGAATTTACCCAGATGTATGATGAAACATGGACTGGGGTTGAAGAAAATTTCTATGATGAAAAATTCCATGGCATCAACTGGAAAGCAAAAAAGGAGCAGTATGCTAAATATCTTCCGTATATCAATAACAGAAATGATCTGCGAATTTTATTGAATGACCTGTTGGGAGAACTCAATTCTTCACATACGGGATTTTCCTCAACAGGAAAGGAAGAAACCAGATATCTGAATTATTTTACCAATGAAACAGGGATTATCTTTAAAAAGGACCAGCCTTATAGTGTAGAAGGTATTGTAAGAAAATCACCCGCTTTCCGTTCCGGGGTTGACATTAAAGCAGGAGATCAATTGATTGCTGTAAATGGAAAAAATATTGACGTACACGAAAATCGTGAATCTTATTTTACAAGTCCTAAAAAGCAGGAAGAAGTTATTCTTACTTTCACACGCAATGGCAAGGACATCACCACCAAGGTACATCCGATTTCAAATACAGAATTAAAAGGACTTTTGTATGACGAATGGATATTCAATAATCGGCAACGCGTAAATCAGATGAGCAACAGCCGCATTGCCTATTCATATATGAAAAATATGACTACTGATGAACTGGACCGCTTCCTTCTGGATATGGTGGAGCAGGAAATTCAAAAAGAAGCTGTTATTCTCGATTTACGCTATAATACGGGCGGAAACGTTCATGATAAAGTATTAAATTTCCTTTCTCAAAAACCTTATTTACAATGGAAATACCGGGAAGGAAAAATGACCACACAGCCCAATTTCGCACCTTCCGGAAAGCCTATTGTTCTTTTGATCAACGAAGCTTCGCTGAGTGATGCCGAAATGACCGCTGCCGGTTTCAAGGCTCTGAAATTAGGAAAAATCATTGGCCAGGACACCTATCGATGGATTATCTTCACTTCCGGAAAAAGTCTTGTAGATGGCTCTTATTATAGGCTTCCTGCATGGGGAACGTATACTCTGGATGGCCAGAACCTGGAAAAAACAGGTGTAAAACCGGACATCTATATTAAAAACACATTCATAGACCGACAGCAAGATCATGACCCGCAACTGGAAAGAGCGGTACAGGAAATCCTTAAAGATTTAAAGAAATAAAAAAACAAGACTTACAGAAATGTAGGTCTTGTTTTTTGCATGTATTTTGCTTAATATCAACTAAAAACAGACAAATGCCTTATTTATCCAGGATTTATTTAAACGAAGACCATCCGAAGGATTTTCCCTTCAACCTTCCTTTTTTGAGTAGTGGATTAAATCTCAGACTTCGAAGCAATGTCACTTTCTTTGTTGGTGAAAATGGGATTGGAAAATCAACTTTGCTAGAAGCTATTGCCGAAAAATGCGATTTCAATGTCTCGGGAGGAAATAGAAATCATAATTATAATTTTCATAAAACGGAATCCGAACTGGCAGAACACCTTAAACTTTCATGGGATACCAAAACAGCACAAGGCTTTTTTATGAGGGCAGAAAGCTTTTTTAATTTCGCAACATATATTGATGAAGTAGCCGAAGAAGACAGAAGTGTTTTAGATGCTTACGGGGGAAAATCTCTTCATCAGCAATCCCATGGTGAAGCTTTTTTATCATTATTTCACAACCATTTTCAGAAAGGCATTTATATCCTTGATGAGCCGGAAGCCGCCCTTTCTCCGCAAAGACAACTTTCCCTATTGTCAATTATTCACAAGCTGGAAAAAGCTGGAAAAGCCCAATTCATTATTTCCAGCCATTCACCTATTTTGATGAGCTATCCGGAAGCTGAAGTCTATTTACTGGATGATAAAATTAAACAGATTGATTATAAAGAAACGGAGCATTATCAGTTAACAAAAAGTTTTTTAGAATCCCCGGAATTGTATTTCCGTTATTTATTCGAAGATTACCCCATTTAATAATGACAAGCAAAATATTTCTTGTTGAATTTCAACCTATTTACTTTAAAATCATTGATAATTCAACGTAAAACTTGCTTGATATAAATATTCATATTATATTTGCACCACTTAAAACAAAGGAAAATTCCTCCTTAGCTCAGTTGGTTAGAGCATCTGACTGTTAATCAGAGGGTCGCTGGTTCGAGCCCAGCAGGAGGAGCAAAAAAGACTTACAGAAATGTAGGTCTTTTTTATTTTTCATTCGGAATAAATTCTGTTCTATCCTATTGTCTTTTAAAATCATAGGTCATAATTAATCAAATTGGTCCTGTTATTTTTGTTACATTTGCATTTTTGTAAATACACACGAAATTTTTTTAAATCTTATCCGTTTTAAATAAACAGCATACTTTTTGTTTATGCTAAATGCTTGAAGAAATACCTAATGTTAATTAATAACTCTAAATACCACTATCTCTACCTTTTTCTTTTATTTTCCGGTATTGTATGCGCACAAAATGCTGCAAGTGGCAAAATTGTTGATGCCAAAACCAATAAAGAAGTTACCGGGGTGGATGTATTTATCAATGATAGTAATCAACCTTTTTTAACAACAACTACGGGAGCCTTCAGCGTTCAATCAGACAGTATTATTTACAAATTAAAATTCTTAAGAAAAAGCTATGCCTTGCAAAGTATAGACGTTACTCCAGATAATGCCAATAATATCTTCGTAAAGCTTTCCAAAGAAAAGGTGGAAAACATTGAAGAAGTTGTGATCCATAACGAGAAAACAAAATATAAAAACAAGAAGGAAAATCCCGCTTATGCAATTATGCAGGAAGTATGGAAAAGAAAAAGAAATAATGGTCTAAGTAAATTCGATACCTACACTTATAAGGAATACGAAAAAATACAGTTTGACGCTAATAATCTGGACAGCGCCTTTATGAAGAGAAAGATCTTCAACAAGCTGGATTTTATCTTTGATTATGCCGACTCAACGGCAAGTGGAAAAATGGCTCTGCCCATCTTCCTGAATGAATCAATTTATGAAAATTACGGAGAAAATAAGCCCGGCAAGAAAACCAAAAAGCTTTTAATAGCTCAAAAAACATCTGGTTTTCAGGATAATCAAATTGTAACTTTAACGGCAAAAAATCTCTACAGGGACATCAATATCTATGACAATACCCTGAATTATTTTGATATTGGTTTTCCAAGTCCTGTAGGAACTGATGGTTTTAGTACGTATGACTATAATCTGATCGATACGATTGCTATACATGGTGAGAATGCTTATAAAATCAGGTATCAGCCTAAAAGAACAGAAATTTTAGCATTTCAGGGCTATCTTTATATTGATACCGACACTTATGCAGTTTTAGGAGCGACGTTAAAATCAACACAAAAAATGAATGTAAATTTCGTCAATGGGATTTCCACAGAGCTGGAATACGACAACCCCGACGAAAATACTTTCCTGCCTAGAAAATTTGTAACCGTAGTAGAGCTGACCCCTTTCTCAAAAAAGAAAACATCTAAAAGTATCATCGCTAAAAGAACTGTAGACTATTCGGAATATGAGTTTAACAAGCCACTTGCTCCATCGGTTTTCACCCGAAAGGAGGAAGAGTATGACAATAAATTTGTAGATAAGGATGATACTTACTGGGCTAAAGCGAGACCTGATACGCTATCCAAATCTGAACAGGGAGTCTATGATATGCTTGATAAGCTTCAGAAGGTCCCGAAATTCAACCGGATTGTAAAGTTATATGAAACCCTTGGATCAGGATACTACAACATAACAAAGGGAATAGATTTGGGTCCCATTTTTTCAGTTTATGGAGTAAACGAAGTAGAGGGAGACAGAATAAGACTGGGAGCGAGAAGTTATTTTTCCATGAACGATCCTTGGAGAATCCAGTTTTATACAGCATATGGATTTAAAGATCAGCAGTTCAAATATGGTGTTGAAGCAAAATATATGTTTAATAAAGTCAACCGGTTTATGATCGGAGCTGGCACCAGAAGAGATGTTATGCAGCTCGGTGTTCAGCTAACAACTGATGACGGAATCATGTCTCGTACATTTGCCTCGTCTACAGTCTTCGCAAGGGGAGATAATGCCTCTTTAAGCTCCCTGAATCAAACTAATGTATTTGCTTCTATTGAGCCATGGAAGAACTTTCAAATACGGGTAGATGGAACTATGCAAAGCATCAAATCAGCAAATCCTGACGGCTTCAACCTTATGTATTACAGAAACGGAGAATTAAGAAAAACCGTTAATGATTCCCATGTAACCCTTAGCTTAATAGCAAGACCTGGTGCTAAATTTTCACAAACCGGAGTTGACAGACACGAACATGGAACCTTGGCTCCTACTATTGTTTTAAAGTACACAAGAGGACTGGAAGGCCTGTTTAATGCTGATTTCAATTATAATAAACTACAATTCTTATTTTACAAACCGGTATTAATCGGAAGCTGGGGAAAAACACTAATCAATTTTGAAGCAGGAAAAAACTTCAATACAGTTCCGCTAGCCTTACAAAATATAATTCCCGGAAACCAATCTTATAGTTTGGTAGGAAATACATTTGCACAACTTAATTATTATGAGTTCGTTGCAGATACATATACGACGCTGCATCTGGAACATCATTTCAATGGTAAAATCCTTTCCTATATTCCACTAATCAAGAAACTCAAATTAAGAGAAATAGCATTTATCAGAAGTGCATACGGAACACTGAGCGATGCATCTAAAAAGATTAACGTTGAAGGTTTTAAGTATTCCGCTCCTAGTGATCATATTTATTATGAATACGGTTTCGGAATTGAAAATATTGGATTTGGAAACCTGAGGATCTTCAGGGTAGATTTCAACTGGAGAGGCAACTACCTCAACAGGCCTGACATTTCTACATTTGGTGTAAAAGCAGGATTCCAGGTAGGCTTTTAAAATACTTTAGAAAGACAAATAATTTCCATCTGATCAGCAAGTAAAACATTCAAGAATATCGCATTATTCCGTTATCAAAATAGATTAAAGGCAATATAGGCTACTACAGCTAAGCCGGTTTAGAACAGCCAGAAACACTAGAGGAGATCATTACAGCTCAAGATCAGCAACATCATTTTTTTCAGATCCTTTTATGTAGGCTTTCCCGGATTTTCAAGACAAAATTAGGATATTGAAAAAATTCCAGACCATTTAAATATAAAAAAGCCTCAACAATGTTGAGGCTTTTATTTTATAGAACGCTTAGATTAAGCGTTTGGTTCTACAGATACAAAAGATCTGTTATTTGCTTTCTTTCTGAAAACTACTTTACCGTCTACTAATGCAAACAAAGTATGGTCTTTACCCATTCCCACGTTTTCACCTGGGTGGTGTTGAGTACCTCTCTGTCTGATAATAATATTACCGGCAATAGCTTCTTGTCCACCGAAAATCTTTACACCTAATCTTTTAGAGTGAGATTCTCTACCGTTTTTGGAACTACCGACTCCTTTCTTGTGTGCCATTTTATTTGTAGATTATTATTATTTATTAAGAGCTTTAAATTGATCAATGTTCTTAACGATAGCAGCATCTACTTCTTCGTGAGTAAGAACTTTTTTCTCTAATTCAACTTTAACAGCTTTTCCTAAAGTAATTAAAGTTTCTCTGTTTTCTTTAGACTGAGACAAGTTGTGTTTCTTTAAGTGATAGTTCAACTCATGATCTTCACCAAAGTTAACAGTTGCGTTGTCTGAAAGAACTTCAGCCTTTACTGTTTCTTTTTTAGCTGCTTTCTTTGAACCACCTTCAAATCCAGTGATTCCTGTAATTTGAATTTGAGTTAAAGATTGTCTGTGACCGTTTTTCACTTCATAACCTTTTCTTCTTTTCTTTTTGAAAACGATTACTTTATCAGCTTTAACATGGTCTAAGATCTCTGCTTCTACAGTGATCCCGCTTACAGCTGGGGCGCCTACAGTGATTGTACCGTTTACAGTAAGAAGAACTTTATCGAAAGAAACTTTTCCTCCTTTATCTCCTTTTAAACGGTGTACAAACAACTTCTGGTCTTGCTCAACTTTGTATTGAAGCCCTGCTATTTCTACAATTGCAAACATTGTTTATAAATTTTTAGTTATTTCGAGGTGCAAATATACAAATTATTTTATAAACAGCTTACAATCAAAACAATATTTTTCAAAACAAATGCTTTTTCACCAACGAAGGAATAATTTTAACTATTTATATATTAATTATCTAAAAAATAATTTATACCTTCGTTTTCACCAAAAAAATATTTTATGAAAAGAAACTTTAAATTCTGCTTTTTAGCAGGAGCTATTGCTGTATTATCTTTATCAGCATGTAACGACGACAAAATGGAAGACAACGTCTTACCAAATTCATCCACCGAAAATGCTAAAATTGAACAACCCGGAGACCTTCAGAGAAGCTGCTCTTATGTTGATCAAAACTGGAGTTCTACAGCAGTCCTTTTAACCGGCTTACAAACGAGCGCCGACACCAACTTCATGAACGGGCAAATGACAAAAATTGCCAGTATGTGGGGAAGAAGTAACCCAACATTGCGATTTGTAAACGATCCTTCCAATTTCAACTCCACCTATAATGCTATTTCCTACTCTACAGGAAAAATCTATTATGGTTATGCGATCTACGCTGATGCAAAAAATAAAGGCGGAGATATCGTGAATGCTATGATCCTGGCACATGAATATGGCCACCAACTACAATATGCGTTTAACCTGCCTTCTGTAAATGAATCTACAGCAAGACCTAATGAGCTTGAAGCCGATGGTTTTGCAGGGTATTATTTAAGAAGACCGAACGGGTATAACAAAACTCAATTCTCTGAAATTGCAGCAGCCTATGAATTTGCACAAAGCATCGGAGATTATCAGACCTCAAGTTATAACCATCACGGAACTCCTCCTCAAAGAAGATCTGCTGTTCGTTTAGGCTTCCTGCTTGGACAGTACAGTTTATCTGCGGCTGATTTCGACTATAACTTCTTTTATTACTATCAAGGAGTCCTTAACGGAACCTATAAAATGGGGAAAAATTCAAGAAATCCTGAAATTGACGCTTATATGAGCCAATATATGGACGAGTTAAGAAAAATCCAAACCGGAGAAATTTCTGCTGAAGAGTTTAGAAAACTTTAAACATTCATTATTAACATATTTAGGAAAGGAGGTAAAGTTCGCTTTACCTCTTTTTTATTTTTAAAATTATTTCCAAACTTTATCTATTTTTGAACTTTATCAATTACCATAATGAACAGGGATCTCTACATTGATTTTGCAAAAGGATTAGCAACGCTTTCCATTATATTCATCCACACAGCATTCTGGTCGGGACAGTTTTATATCCCGGCGGAAGTCAGGGTCTTTTCTTTAGTATTTGATGTAGCTTTATTTTATGCATTAAGTGGAATTACATCCGGAGCCAATATTGAGAAAACGTTCTACCGCCTGCTCAAACTACAAATCACCTATATGATTTTTGTAACATTCCTGTTTTTCCTGGATTACTTTTTTAAAGTTTTCGGGTTAAGCTTTTTTTCTGTAGAATGGTTGCAAAACTTTTACTCTACATTCGGCTCAAAATACGCGACAACAAATATATCTACGGAACCTCAATGGCAAAATTTAGGGAACTGGTACCTCCATCAATACACCAATGCCGATACATTCCCCGTAGTAATGGGAAGCTTCTGGTATTTAAAAGTATACTTTATATTAGCTGTTTTCGGTGTATTGATTTTAAGATTCTTCTCTAAACATATTAATTGGTTTATAGGACTGTGTATTGCTTTGACACTAATATTTAATTTATTTCCGTGGTTTTATCCAACAGGCCAGGTGGGATATGTTGCTTTTTATCTTGCGGTTTTCTTAATTGCCAATAGAATGAAGGGAAAGAAAATCCCTTCCCGTATCATCCCCGCACTTTATGCAGCGGTTGGAATTCTGCTAATCTGGATGTTCTGGTATTATGGAAGCGAAATATTTTACAAGATCAATAAAAATAAGTTCCCTCCTAAAACTCCCTATATCATATGGACCCTGTTTTCACTGGTTACGTTATTTGTTTTTTATAACAGATTAAAGATCACAAAAGAAAATTTTATTACTTATATCGGAAAGAATGCAATATTCTTTTATTTTGCACAGGGAATAAGTTCTTCCCTTGTTTATTTTTTAGTCGTTCATTTCAAGCAAGATGTACCGTGGTGGATATTAATGATTTTAATCTATATCACGAATATTATCCTCGCAACAACGATTGCAGGATTTTTAATGAAAGTAGATCGTTTAGGGTGGAATATTTTAGAATTTTTACGAAGAAAGACCGCTTCTTAAATAACTGGAATAAAACAAGATTTGTTATTGTAATTTACTTTAAATTTACAGAAATTTTAAAACATGTTTAAGTTGAAACTTCCCACGGATCCAAGGTGGGCAAATATTGCAGAAGGAAACATTGAAGAAATTTTAACCGATCATGCCTGGTGCGAACAAAAAGCAGCTACAAACGCTATCGGATTGATTACGATGCTTCCGGAACACCCTGAAATTGTAACCGAACTTCTTGCTATTGCACAGGAAGAATTGGATCATTTCAATCAGGTTCATGAGATCATCAAGAGCAGGGGTTACAAGTTCGGAAGAGCAAGGAAAGATGATTATGTAAATGAATTGATGAAGTTCATTATCCAGGGCAGCAGAGAAGACCTTATCGTTGATAAAATGTTATTTGCCGCCATGATAGAAGCAAGAAGCTGCGAGAGATTTAAAGTCCTTACAGAAAATATCAAAGATGAAGGGCTTAAAAATTTTTACCGGGACTTAATGATTTCGGAGGCTAACCATTATACAACTTTCATTAGTTTTGCAAGACAGCTTGGAGATCCCGAAAAAGTAAACAAACGATGGGAGGAGTGGCTGGAATATGAAGCTAAAATTATTAAGTCATACGGCAATAAGGAAAGCATACATGGCTAAACAAAATTAGTAACTGAATACGTTGAAAAAACTGACTTTCGAAAATATCGCCAATTTTTTCCTGAAAAATTTCTTTCAGGGACTTGTTATTATCGGACCTATCGGGCTAACGATATTTGTCATATGGTATGTTGTCACGTCTATTGATAATATAATTCCATCTGTGGCAAAAGAAATACCGGGTTTGGTTTTTGTATCAACTATTTTAATCACCGCACTTTTGGGCTACCTGGGTAATAAATTCGTTGTGGGAAGATTTTTTTTCGACACAATGGACAGCCTGTTGGAAAGAACACCCGGGGTAAAACATATTTATACGCCAACTAAAGATGTAATGTCATCATTTGTTGGTGACAAGAAAAAATTTAATGATCCTGTATGGGTAAAAACCAATGAGCATCCTGAGATCTGGAGAATTGGTTTTTTAACCCAGAAAGAAATGGCAGATGTAGATAAACATAATTATGTTGCTGTTTATCTTCCTCACTCCTATGCTATTTCCGGATGGGTAATTGTTACGGAAGAAAAAAACATCAAACCTGTAGTGGGAATGTCTGCTGCTTCTGCAATGAAATTTGCAGTGAGTGGTGGTGTAGCCGGTTTCCACTCCGATGAAAATATATTTAAAGCTCCGGAGTAGCATTCTCCTGCTCCTTTAAATATATACTGATGAATTGAAATTATTTTCAAACAAATTTTCTTTACAAAACAATAAAATACTTAACTCATGAATTTACCGTACGCGGAACCTTTCCGCATTAAAATGATTGAAGAGATCCGTCAATCAACAAGAGAAGAAAGAGAGCAGTGGCTTAAAGAAGCCAATTACAACTTATTCAACTTAAAATCATCACAGGTTTTTATCGATTTACTAACCGATTCCGGAACCGGAGCCATGTCGGACAGACAGTGGGGAGCATTAATGACCGGTGACGAAAGCTATGCCGGTTCCCGTTCTTTCGACCAACTTCACAATACTGTAAAAAATATAACCGGATTCCAATATCTTTTGCCCACTCACCAGGGAAGAGCAGCTGAAAACGTGCTGTTTTCTGTTCTGGTAAAAGAAGGAGATGTAGTTCCCGGAAATTCCCATTTCGATACTACAAAAGGACATATTGAGTTTCGCAAAGCACATGCAGTAGACTGCACAATTGATGAAGCATTTGATATTAATGATCTACATCCGTTTAAGGGAAATATTAATCTTGAAAAGCTGGAAGAGATTTACAAAAGCTATCCAAAAGAAAAAATCCCTTTTTGTTTAATTACCATCACCTGTAATTCTTCAGGAGGTCAGCCGGTTTCTCTGGAAAATATGAAAGCAGTAAGAGAACTTTCCAATCACTACGGAATTCCTGTTTTTTTCGACTCTGCAAGATTTGCTGAAAACGCTTATTTCATTAAAAAAAGAGAAAAAGGCCAGGAAAACAGAAGCATTAAAGAAATCTGCAAAGAGACCTTCTCATATGGTGATGGAATGACCATGAGCTCCAAAAAAGATGGATTGGTAAACATCGGTGGTTTCATCGCATTGAATAACGAGGAGGTTTTCAGAAAGGCTTCCAATTTTACAATTATCTATGAAGGCTTCATAACCTACGGAGGTATGGCCGGAAGAGATATGGCAGCATTAGCCGTTGGACTGGATGAAGCTACGGAATTTGCTTATCTGGAAAGCAGGATCTCCCAGGTTGAATATCTTGGAAATAAGCTGATTGAATACGGAATTCCTGTGCAAAAGCCTATCGGAGGACATGCCGTTTTTATTGATTCTTTAAATTTCCTTCCAAAAGTATCAAGGGAAGAATATCCGGCACAGACTTTAGGTCTTGAAATCTACAAAGAAGCTGGCATCCGAACGGTTGAAATCGGCACCTTGCTAGCAGACAGAGATCCGGAGACAAGACAAAACCGTTATCCGAAATTGGAGCTGGTTCGATTAGCAATTCCTAGGAGAACCTATACGAATAATCATATGGATTATATTGCTGCAGCGATTAAAAACGTTTATGAACGCCGTGATGAAATCGCAAAAGGGTATAAGATAACATGGGAGCCAGATCTTTTGAGACATTTTACTGTTCAATTAGAAAAAGCATAAAAATTAAAACCGGAGTAATTCCGGTTTTTTCATTTTATATACACATACGAGAATAAATTGTTAAAAAAAATCGCAATAAGGAAAAATACACAACATATCATTTATGTATTTTACTATTTTAACTAATTTTTACTATTTGATTGAAAATTTTCATATAATTATGCATCGCATCCATTTTTCGTAACACTTTTCAAATAATAGTGATTTTTTCTGATGATTTAAAAACAAAAATCAATACTTTTGATTGAATTACCAATCTCAGAAACTCAATATATATGAAAATTAAATATCTAATCGCTTTATTTCTGGGCAGCACTGCGGCTTTATATTCGCAGCAAATCAATGACACCATTTCTAAAGAAGCAAAAATTGAAGAAGTAGCTATTACGGGGAGCCGAAACAAAAAAAGAACAGTAATAGACACTCCTGTTCCCATCGATGTTATTGACATCAAACAGGTAAGTCAATCTACAGGGCAAGTTGAAGTGAACCAGCTCCTGCAGTTTTCGGCACCTTCATTTAATTCCAATAAACAATCGGGGTCAGATGGTGCAGATGCTGTCGATCCAGCCACTCTCAGAGGATTGGGACCAGACCAGACTTTACTTTTATTAAACGGCAAAAGATACCATCAGTCTTCACTGATCAACCTTTTCGGAACCAAGGGAAGAGGAAACACCGGATATGACATGAACACCATTCCGATCGGAGCTATTAAAAGGATTGAAGTCCTTCGCGATGGAGCTTCCGCTCAATACGGTTCCGATGCTATTGCAGGCGTTATCAACGTCATCTTAAATGACCGAGATAAAGGCTTTGAAGGAAATGCATTTTACGGGATGAACCTTTTTAAAAGTCCCGGAGATAAAGATGTTGTATCAGATCATAAAATTGACGGGCTTACTTTTGATTTTAACGGGAATCTCGGAACAAAAATAGGAACAAAAGGAGGTTTTGGAAATTTCACAGCTGAGTTTATTAATAAAGAGTATGCTATCCGAAATGCCAATCCAGCAATATACGAAGCTCCAAGACAACGTTTTGGAGATGCGAAATCACAAAATGTATATTTCTTTGGTAATGTTCAACTTCCTTTATCAGACAATCTCATTTTCTATTCACGCCAAGGTTTTTCAAATAGAAATACCCATGCTTACGCATGGACAAGAGGAGCCAATGATGATAAGAATATCCCTGAAATTTATCCGAATGGATTTAATCCGATCGAAAATACCAAAATAACGGACTTCACTTTTGATAATGGATTAAAATTTAAAGTTCTGGATTGGGATGTAGACTTCTATAATGCTTTTGGGAGTAATCGGTTTACTTATGAAATCGATAATACCTTAAATGCAACACTAGGGATAAAGTCTCCCACAAGCTTTAATGCAGGAGGGCACTCTCTACTACAAAACACTACGGGATTTAATGCTACAAAACAGTTTGGGGTATTAGAAGGATTAAATGTAGCCTTTGGATCAGAGTTTAGATATGAGCAATTTCAAATCATAAAAGGAGAAGAAGCCTCATATGCCGCCTATGACATTAATGGGAATATCGTAACAAATGATACTCCGAAAAACCTATTGGTAACTGTACCGGGATCAGACCCGGTCCGATATAGACCAGGTGGGTCGCAAGGTTTTCCTGGCTATGCACTTGATTTGAATAAAAACAGGAATAATTTTGCAGCCTATATTGATACCGAACTTGATATCACAAAAAAATGGATGGTTAGTGTTGCAGGAAGATTTGAAAATTACAGTGATTTTGGAAGTACAATTAACGGAAAGTTCGCTACCAGATATGCCGTAACTCCTCAATTTGCACTTCGAGGTTCAGTTTCAACAGGATTCAGAGCACCTTCATTGGCTCAAAAATATTATGATTTACAATTCACGAATTTTCAGGGCAACCAATTAGTCACCATACAATTGGCGCCAAACAACAGTGACATAGCTACTTTAACAGGAATTCCTCCGTTGAAACAAGAAACATCATTAAACGGAAGCGTTGGTTTTACTTTCAATACAGGGAAATTCACAGCAACTGTTGACGGATATTATATTAAAGTGAAAAACAGAATTGTACTGACAGGTAATTTCCCTCGAATTGATTTACCAATAGAGGTTCAAGAAAAATATCCATTTATTGATCAGGCACAATTTTTTTCCAATGCTATAGATACCAGAACAAAAGGTGTGGATATCATATTAAGCTATAACGAAACGATTGGAAGCGGAAGGCTTACTGCAACTTTAGCAGGAAATTACAATGAAATGGAGATTACCTCTGTAAACACCTCTGATAAACTTAAGGGTAAAGAAGACACATACCTGAGCGCTCGCGAACGTGCCTTTATTTTATCATCAGCTCCAAAAACAAAGGTCAACCTAAACTTAAATTATAAAATCTCAAAGTTTAATGCCAATGTTCAATTAGTAAGATTTCATCAACTCACGTTAATTGGCTACAATGGCCCTGATGATTATCAGACCTACAACGCTAAAGTAACCACTGATCTATCTTTCGGGTATGATTTTTCAAAAAATATTAGTTTAACTATTGGAAGTAAGAATTTATTCAACAGATATCCAACTTTACAAAGAGAGGCTGTTTCTGCAGGAAATACAGAATCCGGTGGTATTTTCGATCCTGTTCAGATGGGCTTTTCCGGAAGACAGGCTTTTGCAAGATTTAATTTCAGATTTTAAATAAAAAAGGCTCCGATAAATCCGGAGCCTTTTTTTATTTCTTAGAAATTTTATATAATTTCCCACTGTCGGTAACGGCATAGATGTTTCCGTCTATTCCATCCAACACATCCCTGAATCTTTCTTTCTGATCAGCAAGCAAACGTTCTTCTCCAACCACTTTATTATCTTTCATCACAATCCGGTTGATGTGTTCACCACTTAAGCAGCCAATAAACAAATTACCTTTCCACTCATCTATATTTCCTGTATAAAAAGTAACACCACTTGGAGAGATTACCGGATCCCAGTAATAAACAGGTTGCTCCGTACCCTCTCTCTGGGTAATTCCCTCTCCCACTTTCGCTCCGGAGTATTCAATACCATAGGTTACGTCACCCCATCCATAATTTTTACCCGCTTGAATTAAGTTGATTTCATCACCTCCTCTTGGACCCATTTCCACATCCCATAAGGACCCGTTGGGATCTATTGCCAAGCCTTGCGGATTTCTTATACCATAGGCATAAATCTCAGGTTTAAATCCGGCCTTTCCGATGAATGGATTTCCCGGAGCTGGTTTTCCTTCTTTTGTTATTTTAAGGATTTTACCTAAATAGTTATCCGTTTTCTGGGCATACACCCTGGTTTCTTTATCTGATCTTTCTCCGGTACTTACAAACAAATTCCCATCTTTATCAAAGGCCAATCGGCTTCCGTAATGTTTATCTCCGTCATATGATGGTTCAGCACGGAAAATGACTTTTACATCTGATATCATTTTTAAATCTCCCGAAAGTTTACCTTTTGCTACAGAGGTCAGATTACCCTTCCCAAAGGGTTCAGAAAAACTAAAGTAAATAATACTGTTATTTTTAAAATCTGGATCCAGTGCAACATCCAGCATTCCTCCCTGTCCTTTTGCATCAACTTTAGGAAATCCTGATATCTTAGAAATCTGCTTCCCATCTTTAGAAACAACATTCATAAACCCGGATTTTTCGGTGATCAAAAATCTCCCGTCTGGTAAATTAATAATTCCCCAAGGTCTGCCCAGATCTTTATTTAAAACCTCAACATTGTAGGGTGTAGATGTCTTTACAGCCTTAATTCTGGTTTGTCCTGCAAAGGCAGGTTTATAGTCTGAATTAGGCTTTTCTGTTTCCACACTTCCATCACTGCTGACCTTTTGAGCATTGACGTTATTTTTCTTGCATGAAGATAAAACTAAAAAAAGACTAATGATTGGTACATAAAACTTATTGAATTTCATAGCATTGTGATTATTGGTTAAAAAAAACAATGGAAAAATAGTGCCATAAAATTTGTTGATTTAAAATTTTATTCTACATTTGTAGAACAACATTTCAAATTGTAGAATATGAAAGAAATAAAATTAACAGATTCGGAAAAAGTTCTCATGGAGATCATCTGGGATAAACAGAAAGTATTCATGAAAGATATTCTGGATCTTTACCCGGAACCCAAACCTGCATCCACTACAGTAGCTACATTGCTTAAAAGAATGCAGAATAAAGATCTGATAGGATACACATTATATGGAAATTCCCGTGAATACTACCCAAAAGTAGCTAAAGGAGAATATTTCAGGGAAGAAATGACTTCCATGATTGACCGCTTTTTCAACAGCTCCGTGACCCAGTTTGCTTCATTTTTTACATCCAACACAAAACTAACCCAGAAGCAATTGATTGAACTTCGCGAAATAATTGATCAGAAAATAAAAGAATAAAGATGCTTTATATTTTTTTTAAAATTGTTTTGTGTTCTTCACTTTTTATTGGAGTGTACCATTTGTTATTGGAAAAAGAAAAAATGCACCACTTTAACAGGTTCTTTCTGCTTTTTTCCCTCGCATTTGCCTATACGGTTCCTTTTATCTCAATCACAGCAAAAGGTCCCGTTACAACAGAAAGTCCACAACTAATTTTTGAAGAAACCACTCAACAGATATTAAGCCTTCCGGCTAAGGAAGAAGCTTTTGAATGGACCAATATTCTTTGGATTATATATGGAGCTATTACTTTAATGCTTTTAGTAAAGGCATTCCTCTCAATTTTAAAAATCCGGAATATAAAAGGAAAAGTAAGATATCAGGAAGGGTATAAAATAATCATCTCTGAGAATAACCTCTCCCCATTCACCTTTGGAAAAACTATTTACCTGGGGAAAAATTATCTTATTAACGACCAAATTGATCCAAGGATATTCTTACATGAAAAAAGCCATCTGGATCAAAAGCATAGCTGGGATCTATTCCTGATCGAATTTTTAAAGGTAATAACATGGTTTAATCCTGCCCTCTTTTTCTACAGAAGAGCAATGATCACCAATCATGAATTCTTAGCTGATGACCGCGTATTGAAAAACAATTTCAATATCAAAGATTATCAAAATCTGATACTCGATGAAATAATTGATTCTCAAAAATTTGATTTCACACACTCATTTAATTTCAACAACACCAAAAAACGATTTATTATGATGAACACTAAAAAAACCAAATTCGCAGGCTTAAAAAAAGCCATTACCATCCCTTTACTCATAACAGCTTTTGCCTTATTTGTCCAAAAGACCTATGCCAGCAATTACGTTTCAGGTAACGGTACACCCATGGAAGAATATGCAGTAGAATCCTTCAGTACTTTACAAGAAATATCTTCTAAGCAGAGTAGGAAAGATCACCAAAGTATTACTGACACCATTCGCCCCACAAAAAAAGCGAATGTAAAAAAGGCAAAAATCAATAAAAATAGCGCACCTCCTCCTCCATCTCCTCCTCGTGTAGAAAAAAATGGATCTAAGAAAGCAAACATGAGTGGAGATCAGAACATCCCACCACCTCCGCCTCCGGCGAGCACTTCTTTTATCCAGGCAGAATTCCCTCAGGGAATTAATGAATTCCGAAACAAGGTGGCAAAAAATTTTAACGGTAGTGTATTTAAAGGAGATGAAGGCCGGCTCCAATCTAATGTATTCATTTCAATAAATGCTGAAGGGACAGTAGAAAAAGTAGTGGCAGATGGAAAAAACAAACTTTTTAATGACGAGAGCGTAAGAGCCATTAAAGCCTCTACAGAAAATATCAACTGGAAACCCGCACTGGCAGATGGCAAACCCGCACCAACGGTTTTTAAGCTGCCATTAGCTATGATATTTGAAAATAAGAAAAAATGATAATAATTATGAGAGTCCTGAAAAGGACTCTTTTTTTTTATAAATTTGATGTATGAATTTTAATCTTCATTCAGAATATAAACCTACCGGCGATCAGCCTCAAGCCATTGAAAAGCTTACCGAAGGCATTGAAATCGGCGAGAAATATCAAACCTTATTAGGGGTTACAGGATCCGGAAAAACATTTACCATTGCTAATGTCGTGAATAACGTTCAGCGGCCAACTTTAGTTTTAGCTCATAATAAAACTTTAGCAGCTCAGCTATTCATGGAATTTAAAGAGTTTTTTCCTGAAAATGCGGTAGAATATTTTGTGAGTTATTACGACTATTATCAGCCCGAAGCTTATATTGCCACTACCGGAACTTATATAGAAAAGGACCTCAGCATTAATGAGGAAGTAGAAAAACTACGTCTTTCCGCAACGGCAAGCTTATTATCCGGAAGAAGAGACGTTCTCATTGTAGCTTCAGTTTCGTGCATTTACGGTATCGGGAATCCAACTGAATTTCATAAATCACTGATCTCTATCGGAATCGGTGAGAAAGTGACCCGAACAGCTCTTCTTCATTCTTTGGTAAGTGCTCTTTACGCAAGAACCCTGAACGAATTCCAAAGAGGGACCTTTAGGGTAAAAGGAGATGTAATAGATGTTTTTCCTGCTTATGCTGATGATGCGATAAGAATCCAGTTTTTTGGAGACGAGATTGAAAAAATCCAAAGTTTTGATCCTGTTACCGGAAATGTAACTTCCAATTTTGAACAAATCCAGATTTATCCGGCCAACCTATTTGTAACTTCAAAGGAGACCTTAAACGGAGCGATAAGAAACATTCAGGATGATATGGTCAAACAGGTAGACTTCTTCAACTCAATTGAAAAACCTTTGGAGGCAAAAAGGCTACAGGAAAGAACAGAACTTGATCTTGAAATGATTAAGGAACTTGGCTACTGCTCAGGAATAGAAAACTATTCAAGATACCTGGATGGTAGATTACCCGGCTCCCGGCCTTTCTGCCTGATTGATTATTTTCCAAAGGATTTTCTGATGGTCATTGATGAAAGTCACGTTACTGTTCCTCAGGTTCACGCAATGTATGGCGGAGACAGAAGCAGAAAAGAAGCCCTGGTAGAATATGGCTTCAGACTGCCGGCAGCAATGGATAACAGGCCCTTGAAATTCGAAGAATTTGAAAGCATGCAGAACCAGGTGATCTATGTGTCTGCTACGCCTGCAGATTACGAACTTGAAAAAACGGGAGGAGCTTATATTGAACAAATTATCCGTCCTACCGGGCTTTTAGATCCTGTTATAGAAGTGAGACCTTCACTTAACCAGATCGATGATCTGATGGAAGAAATTCACAAGCGCGCTGCAGCAGACGAAAGAGTACTGGTGACTACATTAACCAAAAAAATGGCTGAAGAGCTGACCAAGTATTTTACAAAATTTGGAATCAGAACGCGATATATCCACTCAGACGTTGAAACATTGGAGCGAATCCAGATTATGCAGGACCTTCGATTGGGAGTTTTCGATGTTTTAATTGGTGTTAACCTTTTAAGGGAAGGATTGGATTTACCTGAAGTTTCACTCGTAGCCATATTGGATGCAGACAAAGAAGGAATGCTAAGAAGCAGAAGATCAATGATCCAGACGGTCGGAAGAGCCGCAAGGAATGTCCATGGTAAAGCAATCATGTATGCCGATAAAATCACGAAATCTATGCAGGCTACTTTAGATGAAACGGAATATCGCCGATCAAAGCAGATGAAGCACAACGAAGAAAATGGCCTGGTTCCGACTGCTTTAAATAAAAAAATCTCTGAAAATCTAGTAGGACGAAGCAAGGACTTCCCGGATGAAAAATATACTCACAAGGAAATTTTACAGAAAGTTGCTGAAACCAAAGCAAATTATGCAAGCGGAGATATTGAGAAAATAATTGAGCAAAAGCAGAAGGAAATGGAAGCTGCAGCAAAAAATCTTGATTTCATAAAAGCGGCTAAACTAAGAGATGAGATTGCAGGTTTGAAGAACTAATCGAGAACAACAATGGAAACAATCATCATTATTTGTGGAATTTATTCTTTATTACTTGGTGGGTTTCATTTATTTTTCTGGACGTTTTTTAATTGGAAAAAGGATTTGTCAAAACTTTCTCAGATTAACAAAGGAATAATGCAAATCTTAAATATCCAGATGATTTTTGTTTTCTTTGCCACAGGGTTAATATGTCTTTATTTTAATAAAGATATCTTAGAAACAAACTTTGGTAAATATTTTCTATTCGTGAATTCAGGATTTTGGGCTCTAAGAATAGTCAATCAGTTTCTTTTCTTAAGAATAAATGATTACAGGGTTCATTTATTAACTTTTGCTTTTTTTATTGGTTGTGTTCTCTTTCTAATCCCTGTAATTTATCAAACCAACTAAATAGTTAATGAGAATTCGCCTACACGATCATTAATGTGTAAACTCTTCAATGACTTCTTTTAAATCAGGATATTGTTGAAGTAATACACTTCTTTCTGCTAGTTCAAAATCTAAAAAATCAAATCCCGGAGCAACTGTACAGCTTACTAATGAATAGCCGGTACCATTTGATATTTTTGCTGCAAACCACAAACCTGCTTCTATTCTTACTTGTGGGACTTCCCCATTTTCTAAAGAATTCCCCAATAATATGGTATGCAATTCCCCATCTTTAATAAAAACAATTTCCAAAGGTTCACCCTGGTGGAAAAACCACAACTCATCAGACTTGATCCGGTGAAATGAGGACTTATTTTTATTTTCCAACATGTAATAAATAGCTGTACTTACGTTTCTTACACTCCCCTCTTTTAAGGTTAATGTTTGTTCACTCCTATATGTTTCTTTATAATATCCTCCTTCCGGATGTGGTTCCAACTTTAATGTTTCCACCATTTTTTTAGAATCCATACGTATAGTTTAAAATTTATAGGTCTTATTTTTAGGCGATCCGTATAATTGCCTGATCGGAGCGAGCAAATCCATCAGCCCATTCAGTTTTATTTCATAAATGGTTGAGAGCTGCATTCCCAATTTTCCTTTGGGCATCCCCTGCCTGTTAAACCACTCCAGGTAACTTACCGGTAAATCTGCAAGTATTGTCCCTTCATATTTTCCAAAAGGCATTTTTACAATACAAATTTCCTTTAGTATTTCCGAATTTATTCCTTCCACAATTATAATATTATAGTATTAAGTCCACATTGTCCACATCATCATCTTTATCCGGTAATTGCAGGTCGGGATGTGTTTCGTTATCTGAAAATTCATTCCTGTACACCTGAATAAGCAGAAGGGTAAGAGAAATCAGGATAGGCCCAAAAATAAGACCCATAAAGCCAAAAAGATTCATCCCCATAATAATTCCGAATACGGTGTTCAGCGGATGGATATCTTCCAGTTTTTTCAATAAAGTAAAACGAAGTAAATTATCTGTTAGGCCTACCACAACAAGACAGTACGCAGCCAATCCAAGGCCCGGTCCTGTATCTCCCACGGCTATCATATAAATACAAACAGGAATATAAACAATTGCAGCCCCTACAACAGGAATCATAGATCCCGCAGCAGTTAATGCAAAAAGAAGAACAGGGCTTGGTGCTCCGAATACGAAATAACCAATCAATGCAACCACCCCCTGGCCTATAGCCACAACAGGAATTCCTATTGCATTAGCTATGATGAGTTTTCTCATTTTCTCTCCTATCAAAGAGACATTAGCTCTTTTTAAAGGAGCCGATGAAGTAAGTATCTTTTCAAATAATCTGGGCTTTTCCAGAAGGAAATAAAGAATAAAATACATGGACATAATTACCGTAAGCGTATTAAATGTTCCGCTTAAGGCAATGGTAGAAACCTTTCCAACAGAGCCTTTTACTTTATCCATATTCTCCTTGCTCAGGATATCAAATCCAAATTTCTTATCAATATAAGTATGTATTTTCTCAAGAAACACATTGAATTTCGCCATATATGCCTGTGCATTCCCAAGCTTATCTATTAAAAGATCTGCAATAAAATAAATGGGTAAAATCAGAATAATGAGGCTTGCCAGCATCAGTACAAATGAAGCCAGCCAGGGTTTCCATTTTTTTACTTCCTGGAGATAAAAATTATATTTTCTGCAAACAACATAAATTGTAATGGCTCCTAATACGGATGGAATAAATAGCGCAAGATTAAAACAAATCAGCCCTGTCAATACCAAAATTATAGCCAACAGGAAAATCTGTTTTATTGCAACCCCGCTTATTTGTTTTTCTTTATTCATATATTATTTGAACATTATTTGCCTTGGTTTCCCCAGGAAAGCACAATAGGCTGAGTACATTACCACCATGATGAACGGAGCGGTAATAATAACTCCTATAAAGCAAAGTACAATACCTGCAAATGATATTAAAAACCCTACAATAGTAGTGCCAAGGAAAGTTCCGTAGTTTTCTTTTGCGATATTGAATGATTTCCCCAGAGCTTCTGTAGCTGAAGCATTTTCAAATAATAAAATAGGATACCCTAGCAACAGTAAAGGATAAACAAAGAAGAATGGGAAAAAGCATATAGAAATCGCTATACTGGATATAACGCCCGATATAAGACTGTATATCAATATATTCACGAAATTCTGGCGATATCCGATAAATAGATCCGAGAATTCTATTGCATTTTTTGTGTTGTATTTATTTACAATATAGATCAATCCCACATATAACGGAGCCAGAAGAATTCCCAGCAATCCTGATAAAGTAAGATATAAGGGAAATCCGGGTGCATTCCAATAACTAAAAGCGGAAATATCATCCCCTGCATTTTTCATCTCTTCCACCATGGAAGCAGAATTGAAGCCTGTTACAGACTGAATAATAAATCCCCCGATAAGATATACTATCATGGCAACTATAGCATAAAGAAATACCCCTTTATACATTTCAAAGGCATGAGAAATAATTGATCCGGTATCCCTGTTGGGAACAGAACCTTGCTGATCAAATTCGTCGAATCCAGACATGGCTTAATTTTTTTAATGTTTTACCAAATTTAATTTTTTTTGATAAAAAAAGCATTAAGCAATGCTAAAATTTAATTTTTTTCTGAAAAAACAGTCTTGTATAGTGAATATATAATTGCATTCCAAAAAGGAAATGTAAAAAGTCCTCCCACCAGAAACAGAGCAAATCCGGCATATTTAAAAATAAATGCTACGATAATACATACTGCAATTTCTACAAAGTACATTTTCAAAGCTTTAAAGTTCAATGTGATTGCTTCAAAAATTCTTTTATCAGCAAAAAACATAAGCGGAGCAACAAAAATGGTTACAAATACCCACGCAACACCCAGGATAATAGTTTGTGCAGTTAAAAGATAAATGAAAAACCAGAATAAAAAGTAACTGATATATTTAAAGAAATTTAGTCCGTTATATCCCGCAAACAGATCCCCCAACATTATTTTTTCATTAAGGTCCATTTTTCTGAAAATCTGGAAAAATCCAAGGTTCAGAGGATAAAGAAAAACAATGATCCCTAATATTCCATAACTGAATTTCTGATAGTTTTCGGTTGCACTCATCGCGGCCGCTTTTTCCATATAGACTTTGGTACCCAAACGAAGTGCTTCAGACAACTCCTGGCTCTGCTCCCATATTCCAAACCGGGAAGCGAAGAAAAACATTCCCGTAAAAAATATAGCAAAGTAAATAATGGAAAACATCAGTTGAAAAATCAGAGTTTTATTCCAATAGAAAAATGCCTGCTTCAGTATAAAATCAATTCCCGGTTTCTGCGGATATTTGTTCTGCATGTAAAAATATTTTGTGCAAAAGTAAACATCAATAAGTACTTTTGTCGAATGTTTTCAATGAATCATCAAAAATTTATAGAAATGGATGAGCTTTCTATCCGGAAGACTCCTTATTTCTTCATCATCGACTTCTTGTGTGAAAATGTGGAAATCTACTTAGAAAACGAACTTGATAAATCGGGTTTACAGATTGATTTTCAATCATTTTCAACGCTAAAAAAGAGCAAAACCCTTGACAAAAAAATTGAATGGAAGTCCTATCCGGAAACATTAGAGAGCTTTAAAGCAGGATTTGATAAAGTTCAGAAAAATATTAGTCTAGGAAACTCCTACCTAGTTAATTATACAAGAAAAACTCAAATTGAAACAAATTTATCCCTAGAAGAGATATTTCTTCACTCCGATGCGAAATATAAAGTTTTTTATAAAGATTTTTTCGTATTTTTTTCTCCGGAAACTTTTGTAAAGATCATTGACGGTAAAATTTTCACATATCCAATGAAAGGAACCATCGATGCCTCTCTTGAAAATGCAAAAGAAATCCTTAAGAATGATAAAAAAGAAAAAGCTGAACATTATACGGTTGTAGATTTGCTAAGAAATGATCTAAGCATGGTGTCAGACGAAGTAGAGGTAACTCATTTTCAGAATATTGACCTGATTAAAACGCAACAAAAGAACCTATATGCCATGAGTTCTGAAATTGTAGGAAATATAAAACCTGAATTTGAAGGCAAAATTGGAAGTATCATGAAAACTCTGCTTCCTGCAGGTTCTATCTTAGGTGCTCCAAAACCAAAGACACTGGAAATCATTCTAGATGCCGAAGGCTATGGAAGAGGATATTATACGGGCGTATGCGGCTGGTTTGATGGTAAAAATGTAGACAGTTGTGTAATGATCCGTTTTATTGAAAAGGAAAACGACACTTTATATTTTAAAAGTGGTGGCGGAATAACGCATATGAGCAAATTAGAAGATGAATATCAGGAAATGAAAAACAAAATTTATGTTCCAATTTATTGAAAGTATTAAAGTTGAAGATCAGGAAGTTTTTTTGTTAGATCTTCACCAAAAAAGGGTGAATGAAACCTTTGCACACTTTGGGAAAGAAGGATCGATAGATCTTTCCAAATTGTTCAAAAGCCTCAACCATGATGAAGACGGCCTTTTCAAATTAAGAATTGCTTATGATCTGGACAAGAAAGTCAGAACACAAATGATTCCTTATGCTATTCCGGAAATATTAGACTTTCAATTGGTAGAAAATAATACTTTTGACTATTCATTTAAATTTGAAGACCGCAAGGAACTTGAAAAAATGAAGATGAAATCTAAAGCCGAGGAAATTATCATCGTCAAAAACAACCATATCACCGATACTTCGTTCTCCAATATTTTATTTATGAAGGGTAAAGAGTGGTTTACTCCTTCCACTTACCTTTTGAACGGTGTTCAAAGACAGAACCTATTAAAGAAAAAGAAAATAAAGGAAACGGAAATCACCTTACAAAACATTAAAGAGTTTTCCCATTTCCAATTGATCAATGCTTTGAATGACTTCGATGATATGTTTATCTATCCCATTGCCAGGATTAACAATTTACCCGGCAACGAAGAGTATCTGGATCTTTAGCTTTCTTTCATAAATTCAAAATACCCCTTAAGGACATCTGCACTATTGGTTCCGTGGGTATTGATTTCCAGAATCTTAGGCAAAGTATCGGGTTTGAAAAAATTATCTAAAACCCGGTCTAACGTTCTGTCATCTTCCACTTTGGTGTAAGAAAACCCAAAATGCTTCGCAAGATGTTCAGCATTTTTATGGTGTTTTGTTGCTATAAACTCATCGAGCGTATTAGGATTGGCATTACCAGGTCCCGGAATAATTTTAAAAATATTTCCTTCTCCGTTATTAAAGATGATAATCCTTACAAAAGGCGGGATGTATTGATTCCACAAGCCATTAATATCGTAGAAGAAACTCAAATCTCCTGTAATTAATAAAGTAGGATTGGAGTTTTTAATGGCAAACCCCATTGCAGTCGAAGTAGAACCGTCAATTCCGCTTGTTCCTCTGTTACAATACATCTTTCTTCTGCCAAAATCAAATAATTGAGCATATCTGATACCCGAGCTGTTGCTGAAGTGGATATTATAGTTCTCCGGTACGGTTTGTGAAGCTTTGTTAAAGAAATAAAAATCCGAAAACTCAACAAGGTTTAAGAACTTCTCGTGTTTAGCATCCTTCTTATCTCTAAGAACATCCCAAAGGTTATAATATGGCCTTGGCTCAAGATTAATAAACTTCAATAACTTAGAAAAGAATACTTCCGGTTTTACCTCTATTTTCTCTGTTAAAGAAAAATAAGTATCAGGCTGCCAGACTTCATCAAGATGCCAATGCTGCTTTGGGCGGGCTTTTCTTAAAAATTGTTTCACTTTTTTGGAAACTACATTCTGCCCTACCGTGATCAATAAATCCGGTGCATATTTTTTATAATCTTCTTCAGTAAAATTAAAGATATAACGGTCTATAAATCTAAAGAATTTTTCATGGTATACATTTGAATTCGCCTCACTCAAAACAACCGCTGTGTGGTTTTTAACCAATTGTGACAGCTGATTTTCAAGCTCAGGGATATAATCCTTTGTCCCTACCAGGATCATGATACGTTGTGAAGTATTCCAATCCGCTACAAGATTCGAAGGAATTTCATATTCTTTCTTTTTAATCGTTTTTTCCACGGTTGGAAAAGTAGGAAGTTCAGAAACCAATTCATATAAAGGTTCTTCAAGAGGAATATTGATGTGCACAGGACCTTGTTTTTCAAAACAAAGCTCAATCGCCTTTTTAATCATTTCAAAATTGATATCCTCTGCATTTTCTTCTTTATCCTCTAAAAGCTGGAAGTCTCCATAGGAATGCTGATGAAAAATATTATTCTGACGGATCGTCTGTCCATCAAAAATATCCACGAAATCCACTGGTCTGTCGGCAGTTAACACCAACAGGGGGACATTCTGATAAAACGCTTCCGTTACAGCAGGATAATAATTAACTGTTGCAGAACCACTGGTACAGGTAATGGCCACCGGCTTTTTTTCGCTTTTAGCCATCCCAAGTGCAACAAAAGCAGCACTTCTTTCATCTACAATGCTAAAACAGTTAAAATGATCAATCTCTGAAAAATGAATTGCAAGGGGTGCATTTCTCGATCCGGGAGAAATAACAACATCTGAAATCCCGTACTGCTGGAGAAGATTTGCCAATATCTGAATGCTTCTCTTAGAAGAATATTTTTTCATATCACAAATGTAGTTCATAAATACTTAATTGTAAAATCATTTAATTTAAAAAAGACGTAATTTAGCGCCACGTTAAATTTCTAAAAATGGATAAAATACCTAGTGTAGACCTGCGTGATTTCCTTTCGGACAACCCGGAACGCAAACAGAAATTTGTAAATGAAATCGGAAAAGCTTACGAAGAAATTGGTTTTGTTGCTCTAAAAGGGCACTTCCTTGATGACCAGTTGGTAGGCAATCTTTATGGAGAGGTAAAAAACTTTTTTGATCTTCCTACGGAAACAAAACAGAAGTATGAAATTCCTGGTATCGGAGGACAAAGAGGTTATGTAGGATTTGGTAAAGAAACCGCGAAAGGTTTCAAAAAAGGAGACTTAAAAGAATTTTGGCATTTCGGGCAATATGTGTCTGATGATTCCAAATACAAAACGGAGTATCCGGACAATGTTATCGTTGAAGAACTTCCGGAATTCAACAAAGTAGGTAAAGAAACATACCAGATGCTTGAAAAAACAGGAAAATATGTTCTGAGAGCTTTGGCATTATATCTTGGTCTGGATGAATTTTATTTTGATGATAAAATAGCAGAAGGAAACTCTATTTTACGACCTATCCATTATCCACCAATCACCCAGGAACCGGATGATGCTGTAAGAGCTGCGGCTCATGGTGACATCAACCTGATCACCCTTCTGATGGGTTCTCAGGGGAAGGGACTTCAGGTCCAAAACCACGACGGCGAATGGATTGACGCTATTGCGGAACCGGATGAACTGATGATCAATGTAGGAGATATGCTTTCAAGGCATACAAACAACAAATTAAAATCTACGATTCACAGAGTGGTAAATCCACCAAGGGAATTGTGGGGAACTTCAAGATACTCGATTCCTTTCTTTATGCATCCGGTAAGTGGGATGTCTTTGAATTGTCTTGAAAATTGTATAGATGAAAACAATCCGAAATTGTACGAAGATACTACTGCCGGAGAATTCTTACATGAAAGACTGATTGAGCTCGGATTAATTAAAAAATAATCTATATTTTTAATTTTTTCATTTCAAATTTTAATTATATATTTACTTTAGTGTCAAATTTTTAATTAAAACAATATGAAAAACTTAAAAAAACTAAACAACAGCCAATTAAAAGCAATTTCAGGAGCCGGGATCAAACCTGTAGAAGAATTCTGCATGTATTACTGTAACGGAGTTGTTATCTGTGCAACCTGCAGTGATGATTTCAAGTGTCCTGTTGATTCAATGTAATTGAAATTAAAAGTCATAAAAAACCGCTCCATTTACGGAGTGGTTTTGTTTTTCTATTCAAATAGCCTCAGTTGCTGCTCTTTTGTTCCGGTGAAGTTTTTTGTAGATAGTTTAGGAAATTCTTTTCCATCAAAATACTTTTTCCTGCCAATTTTAAAAGTATTATGGATCATCTCAGCGATATTTCCCTCTCCTTTTTGCCTTTCAAAATACCTTTTATCTCCCAATTTTCCGCCCCTCATGGAACGTATAAGATTAAGGACCTTTTGTGCCCTGTCAGGAAAACTGGCTTCTATCCATCTCACAAAAACAGGCTCTACCGTATCATTCAGCCTTACCAGGGTATAACCAAAGCTTTGCGCCCCTGCTTCAGAAATTGTTTTTAAAATATGTAATGGTTCATCACTATTGAGTCCCGGAATAATTGGAGCCACCATCACATTAACAGGGATCTTATGCTGCGACAGAACTTCTATTGCCTTTAATTTATTATTCGCGGAACTGGTCCTCGGTTCCATCTTTCGCCGCAATTCTTCATTGATGGTTGGAATACTCAGAGAGACAGAAACCAGGTTTTGTTCTGCCATAGGTTGCAAGAGATCGAGATCACGTAACACCAATGCATTTTTTGTTAAAACATTGACAGGATGTCTGTAATCGAGACAAACTTTCAGAAGCTGTCTTGTAATCTCAAATTGTCTTTCAGCAGGTTGATAACAGTCAGTATTGCCCGAAAGTAAAATCGGAGCTGCCTGATATCCTCTTTTTTGGAAAAATTTTTCCAGCAATTGTGGAGCATTTTTCTTTATCATGATCTTCCGTTCAAAATCAATTCCTGCACTATATCCCCAATATTCATGAGTAGGCCGCGCAAAGCAATACGCACATCCATGCTCACATCCCTGATAAGGATTCATTGAATATTCCATTGGAAGATCTTCACTTTTCACCTGATTAACAATTGTCTTGGGAAAAACTTCAGTGAAAGATGTTTTTATTGTTTCGAAATCTTCATCCTCAGGCTCAAAGGTGTACCTGTCGAAACGATTGATTACATTTCGCTGAGCTCCCTGACCTTTTATGATATTTTCGTTCTGCATCCTGATGTAAAATTAGATGGCTTTGATCAAAAAGTAATGAGTTTTAACACTAAAGTTTTCCACAAAAAAACCGACCCCTTTACAGGCGCCGGTTTTAACATAATTAGATATATTGTTTTACTACTTCATTGCATAAAATTCGACACCATGATATTCATCTTCATGATCCTTTCCATCAAAGTGTCTGTGATAATCTGAATAATAATCACTGTATTTTTTATCTTTTTTATTTAAAATCTTTTTTATTCCTAAGAAACTTAATACTGCCAAAAGTCCTACACCTCCTGCCAATAAAACTCCAATTTCCTTTTTCATATTCTGTTCGATTTAATACTTTCACTACAACAAAAAATGTACCTTTTCCATTTTATTCAATTATAAATTTTGTTAACATTAAAAAATCATTTCAGACGAAGAATATTTTATCCAGGCTACAAAATGATTGAATTAATGGTTTAATTATTGTACTAATGTTTAAAAGTATAATTATGGATAATTCAGAAAACATCGACAGAATGACCACATTAAGCCAGGTAATGAAGACCTTGTCAGAAAGAGGTATACAAAGGGAATTCAGAATGAACGAATCGAGCGAGATGAAGTTTGAAAATTCAGAAAAAAAATACCAGCCGTCTGATCTCACCATCTTAAAAACTTACCGTTTTGAAGGAGATAGTGATCCTGATGACAATGCAGTTTTATATGTAGTTAAAGATACAGCAGGAAATATCGGAATGATTATAGATTCTTATGGTGCCGACAGCAATTATCCCGGAGAAAAATTTGATGAATTCTTAAGAGACATTCCGGTTCAGGAAAGTGACGAATTTAACTTCTAAAATAAATTGATCAAGCCCGGAATTATTCTTTTTCGGGCTTTTCCTTTTTCTTAAAAACATTTTTCAGAAATCCTTTTTTCTTTTCTTCTTCAGCCTGAGGCGGATCTTCTTTTTTTAGTTCTTCCTTATGATCACTTGATACGGTTTGTTTTATATCCTTAATACTTGTTTTAACATCATCCACTGCCGCAACTGTCTTTTTAACTGCTTTTTTAGCTTTATCCGTATTAACTCCTATCAGCGTTTTCTTCAGTCCTTCCTGAATCCCTTTCCAGAATAAATTAAAAAAGGATTTGGTAGGATCCCTTTCTACTTTTTCCACTGTTACAGATTCCGGAAATTGCCCAGAGTTTGATTTGATAAACAAATTCGCTACCGCAGTTAAAAACCCTTTCTTCTCCTTATTCTCTTTATTTAAGATTGCAATTTTCAGATCTTTATGCTTCAGGTTAAAAGTTCCGCCAAGTCCTGCAGGATTTCCTTTAAAATTGAAAAGCATCTCCTGTATGGTTCCTGTAGCTGTTATATGAAGATATGGCCGGATAAAAGGATTGATTCCCTGCGCAGGAAGATTAACAGCCTTTCCTGAAATTGTAAAATCATCATGCTGATTGGCGACATCAAAATTCCAGTTGACTCCCAAAGGAGCCAGGTTCATGAATGAGCAGTCTATTTTAATATGTACCTGGGTAGGTTTTCCTTTCAACTTTGCTGAATTAAGGTTTTTGACATTCATATTAAAGTTACTGAATGTCAGTTTCCCCGGTCCTGAACTTTCAGGCGTATCTTCTTCATACACCAAAACAGAATTCTTTAAGTCCAGATTATTAATATACATCGGTATTTTTATAGACCGAAGCATCCTTGAATACAAAGGTTTTTCTTTTGGATCGTCTGCCGGAATCTTGCTCCTGAAAATATTGGCATCAGCAGATTGAATGACAACATGGGAAGCATTAATAAATTTATTGCCGGAAAATAAATCCCAATTCCCTTCCGCGGTAATCTGACCCGCTTTCAGATCATACAAATCTCTTTCAAAAGGAATCATTTTAATAAATTGCGCTCTTGATACAAGAGGCTTCATGACAAAGTTACTGATCTGAACTTTGTTTTTACTGACATTCAAAGAAGCAACACTCATGTTATAAAACTTCGTCCTGTAAGCAAAGTTTTTTGTTGTAAGCCCATAATCTTTTACCGTTAATCCAATGCCGTCATTATTTGCCTTAGGCTTAAGTTCTATTCCATTTATTGTAGCATTCAGATCATTAAAACTTAACGGCTGATTTCCTTTCTCATAAATGATATGTGAGTTTTTTACAATTACCTTTCTTATGATGACAGGAAACTGAATTCCCTTTATTTCAGATTTCTGCTTTTGAGCGACTTCACGGGTTTTTATTGTACCGTGCACCCCATTCACCAGGACATCTTTAACATCGAGATTTAGTTTTTTATCGATAAATTCCCATTTGTTGATATTAAAAGCAATATGGTTCGCTTTAAGATCCATTGATGTTTTTGAATCTGTTGGTAATGCAGTAATATCTCTTATCTCTCCACTCTTTGGATTTAGTGCAATGCTGCTAACCTTAATATTCTGCTTGCCCGCATAATAAATATTTCTGCCGGAAAAATTAAAGTTTTTATATCCTACAGGAATAATATTCTCAGCAGATTCTTTATTAAATACAAACTTATTGATATTAAGGTTCAAACTTTGAGCAGACAAAAGTTTATTACCATCGGGTTTAATAATCCGTACTTCACCGTTTCTCAATACAACATCTTCGAGGTTCACTTCAAAATTGAAAGGTTTACCTTTTTTTTGGGCCGGAGCTCCGGTATCATATACTAGCAATATCGGATCAAGGAGGCTTGCATTAGCAAGAGAAATATTATTTTTCTTTAAAACAACATCCTTAAATTCCATTCTCTGAATGTTGAACTGGAATAATTTATTTTTCTGGGGATAAAATCTTTTGAACTGATTGATGGTCAATAACGGCAACAGCTTAAAATCTTCTACTCGCATTTGCCCGTTTGTGGTTGTTATTTTATTGATTTTTATGGCATAAATATTATCAGGACGAAAGAAAAAATCTTTTCCTTTGATATCATACCGATCAAACACCACGGGTAATTTATCTTCTACAGACTCCTCCGTCATCTGAAGGTTTTCGACAAATAAATTAAAATCCTTAACTCCTACAAACTTTTGTTTTGTGTGTCTGAATACGTTAATGTTCCCGTTGTTGATCCGTATATTCTCAAACAACACCGGGTTACGCTTCTTTCCTGTCTTTTTATCTATGGGCTTAGCAAGCGTAATATTCAGATTGGGTTTCACCAACGAAAGATCCTTTGAACTGATCTTCTTATTAAATAAGGCATCATAAATCCCGAATCTACTGATCTTCAAGGTATCTATTGTCCCTTGCAGACCTATCACATCCGTATTTTGCGGGTTTTTACTATTAACTGTTATTCCTTGGGCCAGGATATTTCCACTTCCCAAATCCACATCGAGCTTCTTGTAGGAAACTTTATAATCTGTATTGTTCTTGATATATTTAGGAAGCTGGGTTTTAAGCCAGATATTTAATCCGAGGTTAGCCAGCAAAAAAATGACAGCTAATACTCCCAGGCTAATCAATAGCTTTTTAACCCATTTTTTCATATTTGCGATTTCAGGTAATTATATCTAAATATAACATTAATTTTTTACACTCAACTCTATTACATACCCTTCATGTCCTCTTACATTTATAAAATCTCCTCCCTGAAATCCTAAGTACTGTCCTTTTATCCCGGTTAACTTTCCCGTAAATTCAGGTTTTTTATCCAGCGTAAATGAGCTGACTTTTTCCGGCTTGTCAAAAGGGTAATCAAATTTCCAAAGTTCTTCTCCTTCACTATAAAATTTCTGAAAGTCATCAGGAAAATACTGTTTTATTTTCTGCTGAAAATCCGCCAGATCCAGCTCTCCTTCAAAATCATCCTGAAGCATTTTCTTCCAGTTGGTTTTATCCGGTAAATGATCTTTTAATGCAACTTCTATCATTCCCGCTTCATAGCGGTTTTCCGTCCTGGCAATAGGTAAAGCAAAAGTTGCGCCCTGATCGATCCATCTTGTTGGGATCTGGGTATTTCGTGTCACTCCTACTTTCACATCTCCTGTATAGGCTAAATATACGGTATGCGGTTGCAGCTGGATTTCTTTTTCTATTTCCAGGTCACGCTCTGCTACTCCCAAATGAGCGGTTGAAAGTTCGGGACGGATAATAGTGTCACTTGCATATGGGCTTTCAAAAAAGCAGCTTTTGCAGAAACCCATTCTGTATATGGGTTTATTTTCTCCACAGTTTACACACTGAAACCCTGTATGTCTTATGGTCAGCTCTTTTCCGAACAATTCATTCATGTGAATAAGGTCACCGGAAAGATTAAGATAGTACTGAATCGGCTGATCATCATAGCTCGTCATTTTTAAAATTTGCCCTTGAAACTGCATATTAACTTTATATTACTTTTTTAAGTAAATTTAATGATTATATTTTCAAGTAGTAAATTTTATATTTTTGTGCTAATAAAAAAACACGAATGAGGTATCTTATAACTGGAGGAAGTGGATTTATCGGTTCTCATTTGATAGAATCCCTGTTGAAAAATGGACATTCTGTCATAAACGTAGACAACTTTGATAATTTTTATAATTATCAGATAAAAATTAAAAATACATTAGAATCTGTAGGTAAAACTTTGGATTTTGATTTTTCAGATAAGGAAAATGATATTAAAAATTTAATTATCACCACTCAGTCAGATAATTACACGCTGTATTTCCAGGATATCAGGCATAAAAATAAACTTGAAGAAATATTCCGCAATCATGAGATTGACATGGTTATTCACCTGGCTGCACTTGCCGGTGTGCGTCCTTCTATCGAAAGACCTCTTGAATATGAAGAAGTGAATGTAAAAGGAACAATGAATCTTTGGGAGCTGTGTAATGAGTTCAACATTAAAAAGTTCATTTGCGCCTCTTCTTCAAGCGTTTACGGAAACAACACCAAGATTCCTTTTTCCGAAACAGATAACGTAGACAATCCTATTTCCCCTTATGCTGCTACCAAAAAGTGCTGTGAGATCCTCGGACATGTTTACCATCATCTTTATGATATCAATATGATACAACTTCGGTTTTTTACGGTGTATGGTCCCAGACAAAGACCCGATTTGGCGATACATAAGTTTACCCGATTAATTTCTGAAAACCAGGAAATTCCCTATTATGGTGATGGAAATACAGCGAGAGACTATACCTATATCGATGATATTATCGATGGCATTATTAAATCGATCGATTATCTGGAACAAAACACCAAAGTATACGAGATCATCAACCTGGGAGAAAGTGAAGTCATCTGTTTATCGGATATGCTTTCTGCCATAGAAAAAGCACTTGGTAAAACGGCGTCAAAGAAAATGCTGCCGATGCAACCCGGAGATGTCATAAAAACCAATGCAGATATAACAAAAGCCCGGACATTAATTGGCTACAAACCAGCCACAGACTTCCAAAATGGCATAAAAAAATTTATGGAATGGTTTTTGAGAAAATGACAACAAGTAAGTTGCAGGCATCCTTATATAAAGGGAATAACGCCTGTAGTGAACAAAAGTTAATAAAAAGAATTGAAAATCAGGTATAAAAAAGTTTATTATATAACCTATTTTTATACTTTTGCAAAAAAAATAGAAAAATTATGTACTGGACATTAGAATTAGCTTCGTATTTAAGTGACGCACCTTGGCCAATGACAAAAGCAGAGCTTATTGATTATGCAATCAGAACTGGTGCCCCAATGGAAGTGGTGGAAAACCTTCAGGCTATTGAAGATGAAGGAGAAATTTATGACGCCATTGATGAGATCTGGAGTGATTATCCTACTGATGAGGATTACCTTTGGAATGAAGACGAATATTAAACTGTAAAAGGCTTTAAGCTCTGTGTTTAAAGCTTTTTTAGATATATCATAAGCACCCGCTAAGGTGTAATAATTAAAATGCTCAAGGCTTAAGTTTTGAGCCTAAATCAAAATTTTATGAGTTTTTTAAATAAAGTTCTTAAGGGGTTTTTGGGAGACAAGAAAGCGCAGGACCTAAAAGAAGTAAAAAAAGTTGTAACAAAAATCAAAGCTGTTGAACCTACCATTCAGCAATTGAGTGATGATGGTTTAAGAGAAAAAACTGCTGAGTTTAAAGATAAGATCAAATCAGCAACAAGTACCATTACAGCGCAAATAGAACAAATAAAAGAGCAGATAAAAAACTCAACGAATGTTGATGAAAAAGAAGCTCTTTTCTCAAAAATTGAATCTCTTAAAAAAGAATCATACGAAATTGAAGAAAAAGTTCTTAGCCAGATTCTTCCTGAAGCTTTTGCATTGATAAAAGAGACAGCAAGAAGATGGGCAGAGAACGGAGAGATCCGCGTAACAGCAACTGCGACAGACAGAGAACTTGCAGCAACTAAAGATTTCGTAGAAATTCAGGGAGATACAGCCGTTTGGAAAAACTCTTGGGATGCAGCCGGAACTCCTGTAGTTTGGGATATGGTCCATTATGATGTTCAGTTTATCGGAGGGGTTATTCTTCACAGCGGTAAAATTGCCGAAATGGCAACCGGTGAAGGTAAAACCCTGGTAGGAACATTACCTATTTATTTAAATGCTCTTCCGGAAAGAGGAGTTCACGTAGTTACCGTAAACGACTACCTTGCTAAAAGGGACTCCGCATGGATGGGACCTCTTTATCAGTTCCATGGAATGTCCATCGACTGTATCGATAACCACCAGCCGAATTCAGACGGAAGAAGAAAAGCCTATAACTCGGATATCACTTACGGAACCAATAACGAATTCGGTTTTGATTACCTGAGAGATAACATGGTGACTTCACCTTCAGAACTGGTACAAAGAGAATTGAACTTTGCCATCGTGGATGAGGTAGATTCCGTATTGGTAGATGACGCAAGAACACCTTTGATTATTTCAGGTCCTGTACCTCAGGGAGACAGACAGGAATTTGATGTATTAAAACCTTCTATCGACAGAATTGTAGAGGTACAGAAAAAAACTGTTTCAACAATTTTCAATGAAGCAAAAAAATTAATTGCTGCAGGAAATACGAAAGAAGGAGGTTTCAAATTGCTTCAGGCCTACAGAGGTCTTCCGAAAAACAGACAATTGATTAAATTTTTATCGGAAAGCGGTAACCGTGCGTTGCTTCAAAAAGTTGAGGGGCAATACATGCAGGATAACAACCGTGATATGCCGATCGTAGATAAAGATCTGTATTTTGTAATTGAAGAAAAAAACAATCAGGTAGATCTTACAGATAAAGGGGTAGAGTATATGTCACAAGGAAACTCAGATCCTAACTTCTTTGTTCTTCCTGATATCGGAACTGAAATTGCAGAACTGGAGGCTAAAAATTTATCTAAAGAAGAAGAATTTGAGGCTAAAGAAAAATTATTCTCTGATTTCGCTGAAAAATCTGAGCGTGTTCACACGATGAGCCAATTATTAAAAGCATATACATTGTTCGAAAAAGATGATGAATATGTAGTAATTGATGGTGAAGTTAAAATCGTTGATGAGCAAACAGGCCGTATCATGGAAGGACGTCGTTATTCAGATGGTCTTCACCAGGCAATCGAAGCGAAAGAAAATGTAAAAATTGAGGCAGCAACCCAAACTTTTGCGACGATAACGCTTCAGAACTATTTCCGTATGTACAATAAGCTTGCGGGGATGACGGGTACAGCAGAAACGGAAGCGGGTGAGCTTTGGGAAATCTACAAATTAGATGTTGTGGTTATCCCTACCAACCGTCCTATCTTAAGACATGACAGACAGGATCTGGTATATAAAACCAACAGAGAAAAATACAACGCAGTTATTGAAGAAGTTGAAAGCCTAACAGCAGCAGGAAGACCTGTTCTGGTTGGTACAACTTCTGTTGAAATATCTCAATTACTTTCCAAAGCACTTCAGCTGAGAAAAATCCCACACCAGGTATTGAACGCAAAACTTCACAAGAAGGAAGCGGAAATTGTAGCTGGAGCAGGACAGCCGGGAGTGGTAACCATTGCAACCAACATGGCAGGTCGTGGTACGGATATTAAACTTTCCAAAGAAGTAAAAGAAGCGGGAGGTTTAGCAATTATCGGTACAGAAAGACACGATTCAAGACGTGTTGACAGACAGCTAAGAGGTAGAGCAGGACGTCAGGGTGACCCTGGTAGCTCCCAGTTCTATGTATCTCTTGAAGATAATCTGATGCGTTTGTTCGGATCTGAAAGAATTGCCAAGATGATGGACAGAATGGGTCATAAAGAAGGAGAAGTGATTCAGCATTCTATGATCAGCAAGTCTATTGAAAGAGCTCAGAAAAAAGTAGAGGAAAATAACTTCGGAATCAGAAAGAGACTTCTTGAGTATGATGATGTAATGAATAAGCAGCGTGACGTAATCTATAAAAGAAGAAAGAACGCATTATTCGGAGATCACCTGAAGTATGACATTACCAATATGATCTTTGACGTTGCCAATTCTATTGCAGCCAAAGGTAAAGCTAATGGCAGTTTCAAAGATTTTGAATTTGAAGTCATCAAACATTTCACAATGGGTTCTCCTGTTTCTGAAAGTGATTTCGGTAACAAATCTGTTCAGGATCTTACGAATATCCTTTTCAAAGCAGCACAGGAAGATTATCAGATGAAGTTGAATCTGTTGAAGGAGAAATCATTCCCTATCATTGAAAATGTATACCAAAATCAGGGTTCAATGTTCAAAATGATTCAGGTTCCTTTCTCGGATGGACATAAAACGCTTACAATTGTTACGGATCTTAAAGATGCTTTTGAAAGCCAGTGCGATACGCTGATCAACGATTTCGAGAAAAATATTACGTTATCAATCATCGATGAAAACTGGAAACTTCACTTACGTGAAATGGATGACTTAAGAAGATCTTCACAAGGAGCTGTTTATGAACAAAAAGATCCGCTTGTAATTTATAAACAAGAATCTTTCCACCTGTTCAGTGAAATGGTAGACAAAATGAATAAAGAAATTATTTCTTTCTTGTACAAAGGAGAAATCCCAGCATAAGAAATAATTAATACATACGAAAAACCGCAACAAGTAAACTTGTTGCGGTTTTTTTTGCTCAAAATAAATAATTCATACAATTAAAAGCTACTATCTGGGAAAAACATCGTCCCATCCGAACTAAAAAGTTATAAAAAGGCTTTTTTATTATCTTCTCAATAAGATTTACGTGATAAATATCAATATTATGATTTATTTAGAATAATTAAAAACAATATATTTGCAAAAAAAATTGCTTTCATGAAAAATGTACTGATTGGTGTTTCAATGCTGGGCTCAATGTTAACTTTTGCACAAAAAAAAGACACGGCAGATACCAAAACCAAAAGTATTGATGAAGTCATCATTAGTACTTATATCAAAAAAGACAGTGACTATTCTAATAAAATGCCGTTAAAAGCTATAGAAGATCCACAGGTATATTCTTCAATTGATAAAGGTGTTCTGGAAAATCAATTATTATTTACCGTGGATGACGCATTCAGAAATGTCGCAGGTGCCCAAAAAATGTGGAGTGCTACCAACAGAGCCGGTGATGGCGGAATCTATCTTAACTTAAGGGGTTTTGTAGCCGGAAACTCTATCAGAAATGGAATGGTCGCTCCGATCACCACATCTATGGATGCTATTAATGTAGAAAGAATAGAGGTATTAAAAGGACCTTCTGCTACCCTCTTCGGGAGTAATGTAACTTCATATGGGGGAGTAGTAAACAGAATTACAAAAAAGCCTTTTGAAGAATTTGCAGGAGCAGTTTCTCTGGCTGGCGGAAGTTATAACTACTACCGGGTACAAGCCGATGTAAATACACCACTTACCAACGATAAAAAACTGCTATTCAGATTAAATACAGCTTATACCAATCAGGGAACTTTTCAAAGACCAAATGCAAAAAACTCCTTTTATGCATTTACTCCTTCCCTTACCTATCGCCCGACAGACAAACTAGAGATCAATGCAGAATTGGAAATGTTTGAGACTAATGCGTATCCTGAAACCGCTTTCTTTTTTTATTTTCCAAGTTCACAACTGGGAGCTGACAGCATGGATAAAATGGAAAAGCTAGGATATGATTACAAGCAAACATACACAGGGAATGATCTTAAAACAACAGCAAAAGCCAGAAACTTTTTCGGGCAGGTAAATTATAAGATCAATGATTTTATCAAATCCTCTACCAATGTAAGTACTTCCTATTCTTATTCTGACGGGTTCAATCCTTATTTCTACTTTGCTCCCAACCCCAATAATGGTTCAGAAATAGGAATTACTAGAGCCGATCAGTCTACCAAAGACAGCAAAAGAACATATTTCCAACTTCAGCAGAATTTCAATGCTGATTTTAAAATCGGAAGCGTAAGAAACAGAACCGTAGCCGGTTTTGATTATATGAGGATAAATGATAACCAATTCTTTATGTTCACAAATTTTGATTGGGTCCCATTTGGAGGAAATTATTCCAACATGAATGGTCAAACACTGAGCGAAATATATTCAAACCTTCAAAGTACGCAAGATTTTGAAAAAAACAATACCTATAAAAGTGCCGGTAAAAAAGATATCTATAGCGGCTATATTTCTAATGTAATTACTCCATTGCCCGGGTTAAACATCTTAACTTCATTAAGATATGAAAGTGTTGCTTATAAAGGTGGTATTATAGGACCAAATATTGCTTCTTCCTACAATCAGGGAGCATGGTCTCCAAAATTCGGAATTGTCTATCAGATACTTCCGGACAAGTTCTCCGTTTTTGGAAACTATCAAAATAGTTTTTCAAGTAATGGTTATTATACCTCAGATAAAGCAGGAAACATCAACCTAGCTACTCCTGAAAGAGCCAATCAATTTGAAGGAGGAATCAAAACGAATCTTATAAAAGGAAGAGTTACTACTACTTTAAGTTATTATAATATCAAAGTAAAGAACACCCTTCTTAATACAGGTGAAATGACGGGAACCGGGCAGGCTGTACAAAACCAGGCCGGATCATTAACAAGTCAGGGTGTCGAATTAGAAGCCAATGCTTACCTGATCAAAGGTTTCTCTGTAATCGCCGGAGTAAGCTACAATGATATGAAATACACTGAAGCAGACAATACGGTTATAGGAAGAAGGCCGTCAACGGCATCATCTCCATGGTTGGTTAATTTTAATGCAAGCTATCAGTTCTTAGATGGAGGTTTAAAAGGACTTGGCTTTGGTGTAGGAGGTAATTACGCGAGTGATAATAAAATCGTAAACTCTACTACTATGGGAACATTTATACTTCCGAAATATCTGGTATTAAATGCCAATGCATTTTACGATACCAAGAAATTCAGAATAGGAGTTAAGGTAGACAATTTTACAAATGAGCATTACTGGAATGGATATACGACTGCAAACGCCCAGCCTTTAGCAAATATCCTGGGAAGTATTACTTATAAATTTTAATATCACTTTTACCTCAAAAGAAACAAATTCTTCTATTTAAATTATAATTAGCATTACAATAAAAGCCATTTCATTTAGTATGAAATGGCTTTTATTATTCTTTAAATAACATTTTTATGATAAATATCAATACTCTAATTTATTTAGAATAATTAAAAACAATATATTTGCAAAAATTTTTAGTTAACAAATTATAATCTACAGTTAGATCATAATCAATCGAGGCGCTGAAATATTCAAACCGGCATGTTTAAAAAGAACAACGGTGTTACTATCAATCGTCTGACTTATAAATTTTAACAAAATAATTCAATACACATAAGGATCTTATAAACAATGAAAAGAGTAATAATAGGAGCTGCTTTATTATCAACTGTGATGGTATTTGCTCAGGAAAAAAAAGATACGATTAAATCAAACGATATTGAAGAGGTTGTAGTAAGCGGTAAGTACTATAAAAAATATGTAGAAAAGGAAGGTTCTTCTTCAATGCGTTTAGATGAAGCACTGATCAAAATTCCTCAAAACATTTCTATTATTACGAACAGGGCTTTAGAAGATCAGCAGGTAACCACATTAAGCGATGGTGTATTACGAAATGTTGCCGGAGCACAAAGGTTAGAACACTGGGGAGATATGTATACCAGAGTTAACATGAGAGGTTCAAGAGCAGCTGCCTTTATGAATGGGGTAAATGTCACTTCAAACTGGGGACCTCTGAGTGAGGACATGAGCTTTGTAGATCATATTGAGTTCATCAAAGGCCCTTCCGGTTTCCTGATGTCAAATGGTGAACCAAGCGGTATTTATAATATCGTTACCAAAAAGCCTACCGGACAATTATTGAACGGAAGTGCCAGAGTAACGCTTGGAAGCTTTAATATGTACAGAGGAGAGACTGATATTGATACAAAAATTACAGATAAAGTAGCATTCCGATTGAATTTAATGGCTCAGAATAAAAAGAGCTTCAGAGACTATGAATTTAATGACAGGTACATTATCAATCCCTCATTAAAAGTAAACCTCACTGATAAAACAACTTTAACGGCAGAATACATTTATCAACGAGCTAAAATGTCTGAAGTTGGTTCCGCTTATGTATATAGTTTTGAAGGATATGGTACAAAACCAGTGGAATTTACAGTAACCGACCCTGGAATAGATCCTACTAAAATTACTAACAATACTGTAAACTTAAATTTACAACATAAATTTAACGAAAACTGGAAATTAACTACACAGTTAACTTATGTAAATGAGTATACTATGGGTAGTGATATCTGGCCAGGTAAATTTATATCTGACACTCAATTTATCAGAACACTCAATTTTTGGGAGGCAAGTAATGTAATGAAATTTGGACAGGCGTTTCTAAATGGTTATGTAAAAACCGGTCCTGTATCTCATAAAATTTTAGCAGGACTAGATTTGGGATCTAAAAAATATCTTGCTGATTGGTCAAGAAGTGGAGCACTAGATACAGAACAAAAACCATTTGATCTTAATTCTTCTACATACACACCACCTACCTCGTATCCTCATTTCGATAACCAAGGAAAATCTCTATTAGAAAGAGCCACACCATATGGAACAATTGAACAGGAGTATACAGGTGTTTATTTACAAGATGAATTAGGGTTCTTAGATGATGCTTTGAGATTAACTTTAGCAGCACGCTATACTAATGTTAAAGAAAATAGTTATGGAACAAAAACTGAAGCAAATAGGATTACTCCTCGCATTGGTTTGAGTTATTCTATAGATGCAAATACTTCAGCATATGCTCTATATGACCAAGCTTTTTCACCTCAGTCAGGATTATTCAGAGACGGAACTACAGCAAAACCAATCACTGGAAACAGTACAGAGATTGGATTCAAACGGGACTGGTTTGCCGGAAAATGGAATACAACTCTATCTTTATATAATATTAATAAAAATAATGCAATAGGAGGTGATCCTACTGATCCAACAGGAATTTTCTCAATCTTTCTTGGTAAAACGAGAGTACAGGGAGTAGAGTTTGATCTTAAAGGGGAAATTGTAAGAGGATTCAATGCAATATTTAATTATGCATTCACAGAAAATAAATTTACAGAAACAACACCATTAAGTAATAAGGGTGATAAAGTTCCTGGGTTTGCAAAACATACTGTAAATGGCTGGCTAAATTATACTTTCACACAAGGTGATTTAGAAGGTTTTGGGCTAAGCTTCGGAGGAACATTTCTGGGAGGAAGAAGTACATGGAATTGGGGAAGTACTAACGCTCCATTACAAATGAATGACTATCTTAAATTTGATGCAGGGTTGTCTTGGGAAAATACAAAATTCAGAGTTGGTTTGAATGTATTTAATGTTTTCAACAGATATCTGTATAGCGGAAGCAGCATTAACTTTACGATGGTAGATAATACTCAACGAGGAGGTTATTATTATCAAGCTGAAGCTCCGAGAAATTTCAGACTTTCAATAGGGTATAAATTTTAAATAAATAAAGGTTAATCGGTTTTTTTCCGGTTAACTTTTTTCTATGCGTAAAAAACATCATCATAAGAAGAAACCATCCGCTACAAAAAAGTGGTCTGCCCAGCTGCATTTGTGGTTCGGCTTATCTGTGGGTTTGATCGTATTCATTGTTTCCCTTTCCGGAACTTTATATGTTTTTAAGGATGAAATCCAGAATATAATCCGAAAAGATGCTATAGAACTCAAAAGAGAAACCATCCGGGAACAACCTTTACCAATTGGTCTTCTCCGTGAAAAAGTAACATTGGAACTTAATGAAAAATATCCTTTGAGTTCTGTTGAGATCCCAATGGATAAAGGAAAATCTTATGGATTTTTATACTATAAAAAAGGGAAAAAGGGATGGAATTATTTTCAGGAAGTATTGATCAATAAGCAGGTTTTTGTTAACCAGTATACCGGTGAAATCCTGGCTGTTTATGATGAAAAATATGATGTCTTTACCATTTTAAAATATATTCACTGGAGTCTTCTTTTGAAATCGGACTGGGGAAAATATGTGGTGGGAATTCCGGTGGTTCTTTTTATTGTAATGCTGATCACAGGAATTGTATTGTGGTGGCCTCAAAATAAAAAAGCAAGAAAAGGGCGCTTCTGGTTTAACTGGAAAAATGTAAAAACCTGGAAACGGAAAAACTATGACCTCCACAATGTTCTGGGGTTCTACTCCTCGTTTATTGCTTTACTTATGGCGATTACGGGTATTTACTTTACCTACCCCTACGTTAAAAATGCCTTCAATTTCACTTTATCCGGATCATTTGAACTTCCAAAAGAAAAGCAACCCAAGTCTCCGGATTCGCTACTGCCAAAAAACAATAGAGTTTTTGATCTGGCAGCCAATGAAACGAGAAAAATATATGCGTCTTCTTCAAGTTTCAGAATTCCTCTGAACGGAAAGAATAAAAAAGGAAAAGAACTGAAGAACATTCCGGTAACCATTTATCAGCAAGACGGAAGGTACAGCGAAAGAAATGTTCTGATATTCGATAAGTACTCCGGAAAACTATTGGCAAACCGCCCTCATCAGAATTTATCTGCTGCAGAGAAATATTCCAATGCCAATTATGACATCCATACAGGTTCTTATTTCGGCCTGGCGGGCAAGATCATTTGGTTTATTGCAGGGCTTATCTGCACATCTTTACCTGTTACCGGATTTCTGGTATGGTGGGGAAAAAGAAAGAAACAAGGGAAAAAAATATAATGAAAAAAGCTTTTTTATCAGTAGCATGTCTGGGAACAGTGACTGCTTTTGCACAAGTTAAAGATACACTACAAACCAGGAATGTTGAAGAAGTTGTACTTACAGCTTCAAGAAAAAAAGAAAATATCAAGGAAGTTCCTAGCTCTATTACTATTGTCGGGGAAAAGCAGGTACAATCTCAATTGACGGTTAATTCGGATATTACCAGCATCCTTCAATATACTGTTCCGAGTTTGGGACCAAGTTCGGGACAAACTTCCAATTCAGGACAAACCCTCCGAGGCCGCCAGGTATTGGTACTTATTGACGGGGTTCCACAGTCCACTCCACTTAGAAACGGAGCAAGGGATATAAGATCTATTGATCCGTCGGTTATTGAAAGGATCGAGGTTATTAAAGGTGCTTCGTCCATATATGGAAACGGAGCGGACGGAGGTATCATTAATTATATTACCAAAAGAAGCAGAGCGGATCAAAAGATTTCAGGTCTTTCACAGATCGGAATTACAGGTCAGCCTTATGGCGGGACATTAGGATTCAGGGCAAGCCAGCTTTTATCCGGAAAGATCACAGACAAATTTGATTATGTAGCCTCATTGGCTTACGAAAGAACGGGATACCTGAAGGATGCTGACGGTGTAAACCTCAGCCCTACCTACAGTACGGCAAAAATGGACAATTACAACGGAATGCTGAAACTGGGATATAACCTTACTCCTAATCAAAGAATTGAGGCTTCATATTTAGGATATGCTTCGAAATCAGATCTGGATTTAGGATTAAAAACCGGAAAATACGGAGTTACTCCAACAATCGGTGAAGGAAGGGGGAAAAATCTTGAAACTACTCCACAGGGAACACCAAGAAACCATAACTATAAATTAAGCTACGATAATAAAAACCTGTTTGAAAGGACATCATTGAATGTAAACCTTTATTATCAGGACTTCAGAACAGTGTATGGATACAGTGATACATTCCTGAACGGAGGGCAGTCCAACGTTATTTCCAAGAAAAAAGGTGCCCGTATTAATCTTGATACTCAATTGTGGAATACGAAAAACTCCCAGGCAGAAGTTATTTACGGAGTCGATATACTTAATGATCAAACCGTACAGAAGCTTGAAGATGGCCGTTACTGGACTCCGGACATGGACATGACCAACATTGCTCCTTTTGCACTTATTAAAATTGATCTTTTAAAAAAGCTTACCATTAAAGGAGGTGTCCGTTATGAGAATATAAAAGTTAAGGTAGGTGATTTCAATACTCTCTCATCCATTAAAAACGACGGCACATTCACAAAAAGTATTTTTGTTACCGGCGGAGACTTAAAGTACAACGCCTTTGTAGGAAACATTGGGGTGCGTTATAATATTGAAGATTATATCAATTTATTCGGAAGCTTTTCACAAGCCTATTCGATTAATGAACTAGGCAGGATCCTCAGGACATCTACGGAAGGAACTATACAAAACCTCGAAACCAAACCTATTATTGTTAACAATTATGAATTGGGAGCCACAGGTCAGATTTCCAAATGGATCAATTACGAAATTACATCTTATGTAAGTACTTCAAAATTAGGAGCTTCATTTGTTCAGAGCCCGGACCGTGCTTTAACCATTCAAAGGTCTCCCGAAGTAGTATATGGAGTAGAAGGATTTTTACATTTCACGCCTACCCGATGGATTAATTTCGGTGGAAGCTACAGCTGGATGGAAGGCATTACTTCTATAAAAAATGACGGTGATTATTCTGCAAAAATCAACAACAGCAGAATTTCTGCTCCGAAGGTCCTGGCTTATGTTCAGGTAAGGCCTGTGAAGGCATTATCTTTAGGGCTTGATATGCTTCATGCCTTTAAACAGGACAGGTTCGAGCCTAATACAAAAACAGGATTATATGCTTACGGTGAAGGTCGGGTTCCGGATTACACTGTTTTCAATTTTAAGTCCAGCTATGAAGTCAATAATAACTGGAAAGTTTCTTTAGGAATAGAAAACCTTTTCAATAAACTCTACCAACCTTCTATCGCATGGTGGTCTGCAAGAGATAGTGACTTCATCAATTCTTTAGGGATGAGAGGAACTTTCATGATCGAATATAAATTTTAATTAATCTAAATAAAAGTTAAGTGTTATCTTTGCACGACTTTCTGTTACGATATGAAGAAGAAACATCACCATAAAAAAAAGCCCGGATTTTTTAAAAAGTGGTCTGCTAAACTGCATTTGTGGTTTGGACTGGGAATCGGCTTTTTAATTTTCATTATTTCCATCACCGGAGCATTATATGTTTTTAAGGATGAGATTGAAAACGTTACCCGAAAAGATGTTATCTATCATAACGAGCAAAATATAGATCAAAAACAGATCATGCCGATCAGGGTGCTGGAAAAATCAGTTACCGAACAGGTAAAAGAGAAATATCCTGTTCACTGGGTTAACATTCCTGTTGATAAGAAGATGTCATACATTTTCTATTGGTACGAACACAACACCGATGCCTGGAATTACTTTGACGAATATCCTGTCTATAAAGCGGCTTACGTAAATCCTTACACCGGAAAAGTTTTAAGAACGTATGACGAAAAAAACGGATTCTTCCAGATCGTAAAAATGATCCACTGGAGCTTTTTATTGAAACAGGACTGGGGAAAATACCTTGTTGGGATTCCCGTTATTATATTCGTCATCATGCTGATTACGGGGATCGTATTGTGGTGGCCTAAAAATAAAGCGGCGAGGAAACAACGTTTTTCTTTCAAATGGAAAAATATCAAAAGCTGGAAGAGAAAGAACTATGATCTTCACAATGTACTAGGTTTTTACGCCTCCGTTTTCGCTTTAATATTCTCTATTACCGGTTTATTTTATGCCTTCTTTTTTGTTCAGGCAGCAATCTATGTGATCTTTTCAGGAGGAAGTACCGTTTATCCTGATTTTTCCCATATCAAGACAAAGGCCCCGATAGAGCAGAGAACAGAAACCACGCTCGATAAAATAAGCAATACTGTTAAAGAGAAATATCCGGATTCCTTTGGTTTTTCTATAGATCTCGGGCACGAACATATGGATGATCACGAGCATCCTAATTTTGAAGTATACGTAAAGCACCTATCCTATTCTTATCATAAAAGCAGCAGCTTAATTTTTGATGAAAACTCAGGTGAACTTCTTCACACTCACGATCCTAAAGACAAAAATTTCGGAGAAAAAGTAGTGGGAGCAAATTATGATATCCACGTCGGATCCATATTGGGGCTTCCTACAAAAATCATTGCCTTTGTTGTAAGTCTCATATGTACCTCATTACCAGTGACTGGCTTCCTCGTATGGTGGGGAAGAAGAAAAAAGAAAACACCCAAAACGGCCTGAAAACTTTTTTTAATAAATTCTTCGTTAATAATCCATTAATACAATCTTTTTTATAATTTTAACCCTTTAGAATTATTAGAATAGAAAATGTCATTAATAGATTTATCAAAACATGTTGCCATAGGAATTGATATTGGTGGTACCAATACAAAGTTTGGAGTGGTAAACCACAGAGGAGAGGTCCTTGAAAAAGGGCACCTGAGAACGGATGAATATGAAAAGGTTGAAGATTTTATCGAAGCCCTGCATGAAAAGGTTCACCCTCTGATTGAAAAGTACGGCAATGAAAAAAATTTCGATGGCATTGGTGTAGGTGCTCCTAACGGGAACTATTACACCGGAACCATAGAGCAGGCTCCCAATCTTCCCTGGAAGGGAGTTGTTCCTTTTGCTGAATTAATGACAGCCAAATTCAATCTGCCTTGTACCATTACCAATGATGCCAATGCCGCAGCTTATGGTGAAATGCTTTTCGGAGCAGCAAGAGGAATGAAAGATTTTATCATGATCACTTTAGGAACAGGCGTAGGAAGCGGTATCGTGGCCAGTGGAAAGCTGATCTACGGACATGATGGTTTTGCCGGTGAACTCGGACATACCATTGTGAAACCGGGAGGAAGAAAGCATTGGAGTACCGGTTCTGAAGGAAGTCTTGAGGCGTATGCCTCCGCTACAGGAATTGCAATCACGGCTAAAAAAATGAGGGCTGAATTTCCTGAATCCCTGTTGAACCAGTATCCTGAAGAGGCGATCAATTCTAAAACGGTTCATGAATGTGCATTAAAAGGAGATCCTATTGCTATCGAAGTATTCAGATACACGGGACAGAAATTAGGGGAGGCATTGGCTAATTTTGTTATGTTCTCATCTCCTGAGGCGATTCTTTTATTTGGTGGAGTTATTAAAGCCGGAGATTTTATCCTGAAACCTGCAAAACTTCATATGGAAAGAAACCTTCTTTCGATTTTCAGAAATAAAGTTAAATTGGTTTTCAGCGAACTTGATGAAGCGGATGCTGCTATTTTGGGGGCAAGTGCTTTGGTTTGGGAAAAATAATCTGACGCTATTTAAAGATATAATCAAGCATCCTTTAAGGGTGCTTTTTATTTTGTCCTATATTATCCGGAATATTTGATTTTCGGCTCGCTGCAAATCACGAGCAATATGTACAAATTCTCATGACAGTTCCCGTAAAAAATGAAAAAGTTTTTCATATTTTTGATTAGCTTTTTGATATCCTTTATAGTATAGGATAGATAAAGAAACCGGTAATTCAAACAATCAACCTACAATGGATAACAATAATTTAGAACAGATTACTTTCGGCGGTGGATGCTTCTGGTGTGTAGAAAGCTGTTTCAACATGCTAAAGGGTGTAAAATCTGCAATTTCAGGCTATTCAGGAGGACATAAAGAGAATCCGACCTACGAAGAAGTATGTACAGGAAATACAGGTCATGCAGAAGTAGTACAGATCACTTATGATCCTAAGATCATTTCATACGAACAATTGATGGATGTATTCTTTTTCCTTCATGATCCTACACAGCTTAACAGGCAGGGAAATGACATCGGAACACAATACCGTTCTGTTATTTACTATAAAGATGATGCGGAAAAGCAAAAAGCAGAAGAAGCCATCAGGGTATCTGAAGCATCAGGGAGATGGTCCGGAGAATATGTTACCGAATTAACGAAATTCGATAAGTTCTGGCCTGCTGAGCAATACCACCAGGGGTATTACAATGAAAATCCTACACAGCCTTATTGCAGTGCTGTGGTAGGCCCTAAAATTCAAAAATTCAAAAAACATTTCGGAGAACTGAACATGTTGAATGCTGAATAAAAAAATAAAGCGAAGAGAATAATCTCTTCGCTTTTCTTTGCAGAAAATAATCATTTATATGAGAAAAACTAGTAGCCCGGATTCTGTGTAAAATCATTTGATGCATCAAGTGTTGCCTGAGGAATCGGGAAAATTCTTCTGTAAGGTTGGGACGCTGACTTAGCCGTTCCCGGAAGATCGAATTTCCCAAATCTTATCATCGCTTTTCTTCTGTACATCTCCCAATACAGTTCATAGCCGGACTCTTTAAATAAAGTATTTGCATCAAGAGAAGCAATCGCAACTCCCGGAGCATTATTATATAAAGATTCACGGGTCCTGCTGGTTCTTAATTTATTAACATCGGCTAACGCTGCTGCTATATTTCCATTTCTGAAATAGGCTTCTGCACGCATCATATAGATTGTTCCCAATCTGTATAATGGGACGTCCATTCCGCTTGTTCCGTTGTTTCCATAGCCCGGATCAAATTCAAATTTGAAATTTCTTACTCCTCTGTTGATCTGCGCCTGCGTAAATACAGCCTCAGAAGGGTTATCAAAATTCAGTTCAGGAGTGAAATCTGCAGCAAGCGTTGTGTTTTTTTCTGTAAACAACTTAAATACTTTAATTCTTCCATCTGCGGTCATATCGAAATTTCCATTTTGAAGAATTTTAGGCCCATATTGCTGACCCACCTGCAGTCCTCTGTTAAAATGAAACCAGGGTTTTCCTGTTCCTTCCACTTTACTTGTTGAAGGCACGCTCACATCAGTTCCGTCATTTCTGAACCATGTTCCGTCTTCATATTGATAGGTTCTTTGAAAACGGGGGTCATCATGATTCCCGTTCCATGAGTAATAGAATTCAGGAGTGACACATGATGCATTTGTTCCTCTGTTATCCGGTGAAGGCTTCTGGCTCCTTTCCATTGACATATACGCTAAATCGTTATCCGAACCCTTGTCTGAACTGGCTATTTTTTTCTGAACAATAGTAAAGATCATCTCCTTGCTCGTATCATTATTGATATCAAAATTGTGAAAATAATTAGACTCTAAGCTAAAGTTGGGATTATTAATCAACAAGTTACAATATTCAATCACTTTATCCATATCATTTCCTCCCCCACTTACAGCCTGTTCCGTAAAATTGAAAGTACCTGCCGTTTTGTTTTTTAAAACTGCCCTGTTCAGGTACATATCTGCCAAAAGTGCATAGGCGGCTTGCTTTGTAAACCTTCCTGCATGGGTATTCTGAGTTTTAATATCTGCTAAATTGGGAATAAGCCCTGTTACTTCAGTGATTAAAGCATCAATTGTAGTATCTGCCTTTCTGATCACAATCGGGGCATTGATATTATCCGGATCCCTGTAAGGAGCTTGGCCAAATAAATCGATGGTTGTGTAAGTATAATATGCCAATAATCCTTTTGCTTCTGCTAAAAATAATGCTTTATTGGCTCCTGTACTTTTGTTAGCGCTCGATATCGCCGTTAAAGATTTGGTAATCCCGAAGTTCAGCTGGTTCCATGTCGTTTTAACCACGTCACTGTTGGCATCCCAAGTAAATTCGTGCATAGCTCTCCACTTTCCTCCGTCTCCCCAGTCACTTCCTCTCGTAGGAAGAATGGCCTCATCCGTAGAATATTCCTGCAAAGCAAAAACACTTCCATGGTCTACAAAAGTTCCTTCGCCAAGCTGGCTGTAAGCAGCAGCCAAAGCAGCCTCTGGATCTGCAACTTCAGAACCCAGAACCTCATCGATTACTTTTTCATCCAGATTTGTACATCCTATTAAGGCCAATGCAGCAATGGATAAAATAATTTTATTAATATTTAAAAAATTAGATCTCATGATTTCTTTAACTCAAATTAAAATTTAACAGTTGCCCCCAAAATGAATGTTTTGGCAGACGGATATGTTGTATAGTCGATTCCCAGAGACTGGTTCCCTCCTACTTGTTTGTTCGTATCAACAAGAGGATCATATCCCGAATAACTGGTGATGGTAAATAAATTTTGTGCGCTTACGTAGAGATTAATGCTCTTTAAAAATTTCAGTTGTCCCATGTCGAAAGTATATCCTAGCCTTACGTTGTTCAAACGAAGGAAATCGGATTTTTCAAGATACAAAGAGGACAATTGGGGCTGATTGGTGAAACTTGCTCCCGAATCGTAGAAATTTTTCAAAACGTTCCTGTCTGAGGCTAGGTTATTGATATTCAGGTCAAGCGCCGTATTATTAACGAGATAGCCTCCGGTTTGTCCGATGAAAGAGAATGCAAAATCAAATCGCTTGTATTTCATATAAGAATTGATCCCGAAGGTAAAATTGGGTATAGCTCCTTCGAAAATTTTTCTGTCATTCTGATCGATTCTTCCGTCCCCGTTAATATCTTCATAGATATATTTTCCGTTGGCATCAACACCAAGATAATTCAACATATAGAAAGAACCCGCCTCATATCCGTTTTTGTAAATATTCGCCGTTACCCCGGAAAGCCCCGGTCCCGAAACTTCACCGGAGTAAATCGCTGATACCGGAAGATTTTTTACAACATTGTTCACTGTCGCTCCGTTCACATCAAGGTTCCATGTAAAATTTTCATTTTTGATGATCTCTGAACCTAAGCTGAATTCAAAACCTTTATTGACAATCTGCGCATCAACATTCTTCCAAACAGTGCTTGTTGGGCTCAAAGGTCTTGAAGGAATATTTAAAATAGGATCTTTCGTCGTCTTATGATAATATTCCAATGATCCGTACAATTTATTTTTCCATAGACTGAAATCTGTCCCAATATTGGTCTGCTCTACAACTTCCCATTTCAGGTCAGGATTTACCGTTCTATTGATGGCCACTCCGTTGATCAGATTTAAGTTATCATACAGATAATATCCCGCAGCTTGCGTCAGTGAAGAACTCGCTTGTGTAATTTTGTTTGGAACTTCCTGGTTACCGGTTTGCCCCCAGCTTCCTCTTAATTTTAATTCATTGATGATCTGAGAGTCCTTTAAGAAATTTTCATTGGAAACCGTCCACCCCACCGCAAATGAAGGGAAATATCCGTATTTATTATTTTTACCAAAACGAGTGGAACCGTCTGCTCGTAATGAAGCTGTTAGTAAATACTTTTTATCAAAATTATAATTTACCCTTCCGAAATAGGACTGCAATTCATTTTCCTGCGCATATCCCGCTCCGGGAATAAATGCCGTTCCTGAATATCCCGGATTAATTTCCGGTGCAATTCCCGCTCCCTGAGCAGCAATATCCTTTACTCCGAAATAAGTTCCTGTAGATTTGAATTTCTGATATGAAAAACCTCCCAGCAAACTGAAATTATGCTTATTTAAACTAAGATCATAGGTTAAGTAATGTTCCAACAGAATATTATAAGAATCAAGATTGGCCTGAACATACATTCCTTTGGGAGTTCTGTCGGTAATATTCGGATACATAGTGGTGTTTCTCTCCGACATTGTTTTATCGATCCCTAAATTGAATTTATAATTCAATCCCGGCAAGATCCTTAAAGTTGCCTCTGTACTTCCTAAAACCCTGAAGGTATTGGTCTTGTCATTATAAACACTTAACAGATATAATGGATTATAATGAGCATTCATATTAAAATTAGTGAAGTTCCCGTTTTGATCATAAACAGAACGGGTTGGGTTCGCCATCAGTGCATGAATAATGACTTGACCATCCGATCCTGCATTACCTCCATTCGGGATTCCTGTTTCCCTGATGTCACTTGCCGTAAGGTTTACTTTAACCTTTAGCCTTTTATTGTCAAAAAAAGACTCTTCTGCATTCAGACGGGCAGTTGTTCTTTTAAAACCACTGTTGAGAACAATACCGTTCTGATCCATGTGAGAAATGGAAGCAAAATAATTTCCTGTTTCCGTAGCTTTTGAAAATGATACCGAGTGATTCTGAGACACCGCGTTTCTATAGATCTCATCCTGCCAATCCGTATTTCCTCCGTGATCATAAAGCTTATCAACTCCGGCAGCTCTGTACTGATCTGCCGTTAGCAGATCCAGCTTCTTAATAACAGAAGAAAAACCAAGATAGGTATCATAGGTAAACATAGGTTCCCCTCTCTTTCCTCTTTTCGTGGTGACCAAAACAACTCCGTTCGATCCCCGGGCTCCATAAATGGCAGCAGCCGAAGCATCTTTTAAGACGGTGATTGATTCGATATCACTGGTATTCAGAAAGTTTAACGGATTTTTTGCCTGTGCATTTCCTAAACCTACATTCGGGCTTGTTGCACTCACCGCATCATTACTTAAAGGAACACCATCTACAACAAATAAAGGATTACTACCACTCCTTATTGAACCGATCCCACGAATAGATACGTTCACTCCGGCCCCCGGTTCACCGCTTGACTGAACTATACGAACACCGGCAATCTTTCCCTGCATCAGGTTATCCACAGAAATGTTCATTCCTTCTTTGAAGTTTTCAGCCTTCAACTGGCTGACAGCTCCTGTTAAATCAGATTTTTTCTGGGATCCATAACCTACTAAAGTTACCTCTTCGATAGAAGTTGCTGCTTTTTTGGATTTTAGCCGTACAGAAACAGAAGTTCCGTCGATCTTTATCTTCTGAACTTCATATCCATCATAAGAGACTGATAATGTTTGTCCGATAGAAGCAGAAATGCTAAAATTTCCTGAAGCATCTGAGATGGCTGTAGCTCCCGTTTCTGCAACCATAATTTTTGCCCCCTCAACCGGTGATCCCTCCTGATCCAAAACAACTCCGGAAATCGTCTCATTTACCTGCGAGTAAACAGGGCTAATGGTCGTAAAACCCTCTGCATTGGCCTGATTGGCCAACAGAAAGATTAACGCTATTGGAATTAGCTTTTTAAATTTAAAAAAATTAATTTTGTGGTACATATCATTAAGTAAATTGTAATAAACATTTGCTTAGTAAAAAGCCGCTGTTGTTCCCGCAACAGTGGTTTTTTTCAACTCTTTTCACAGCTTATTTTCGGCATACAAAGTAAATTCATTTCCCCAAAAACTATTTTAACATAATATTATCTTAAGATCAACAAAATATAAATATCCCAAAATGAGAAAATAATATCGTTTTAACTTTCAGAGTCTTACAAACAGTATATTTTACCTTATTTACATAATCTTAAAAATTTATTAACATAATGTATAAATTATCTAAGGACAAGAGTCGCTAATTTCGCCATGACAAAATTTGAGTTATTATGAAAAAGGCTGCCGTTTTTCTGTTATACTTATCGCCCTATTTTTTGCTATGGGCACAGAGACAGAATCTGGATGATGTAAAGATGAATGAAATCCAGGTGATCGGCTCCCATAACAGCTATAAGAAAGCAATCCTTCCTGAGGTTTATGATTTTCTGGCAAAAAAAGATTCATTACATTCCCTGCCTAAAATTCAATACGAGCATATGGCGATCCCGGAACAGCTGGATTTAGGATTAAGGAACCTCGAACTTGATGTGTATGCAGACAGCAAAGGCGGAAAATATGCCCACCCGAAAATTTTAGATCTTGTCAAAACAAAACAACCTTTTGATCCGGAAGGGAAAATGAAAAAGCCGGGATACAAAATGATCCATATTACGGATATTGATTATCAGACCTGGTATTACACACTTGAAGAGTGTTTAAAGGATCTTAAAAAATGGTCCGACGCACACCCTGATCACGACCCTATATTCATTACCCTGGAACCTAAAGATGGCGGAGCCAACACATTCGGAACCGAACCGGAGCACTATACAAGCCAATTATTCGATGACCTTGATAACGAGCTTAAAAAGTACCTCGGTAAAAACAAGATCATCACCCCGGATGATATTCGCGGATCCTATACCACATTGAACGAAGCAGTCCTTCACAAGAACTGGCCGACCGTAAAAAATGCCAAAGGAAAGTTTCTTTTTGTGCTGGATAACAACGGAGAAACCAGGGATCTCTATATCAAGGGACACGCTTCTTTATCGGGAAGAATGATATTCACTAATTCATTACCCGGAACCCCGGAAGCTGCAGTATTGTTCAGGAATGATCCCGGTCCTGAAATCCGGGAACTCGTACTAAAAGGATACATTATCCGCACCAGGGCAGATGCAGATACTATGGAAGCGAGAGCCGGGGATTATTCAAGGTTTGAAAAAGCCAAAGCAAGCGGGGCACAAATAATTTCAACAGATTATTACTTACCCAGCAGGCTTTTTAAATCAGATTATAAGGTAAGTTTTGAAAACAATACTTATGAAAGAAAAAATCCGGTAAACGGACAATAATTACACACGTTCACATTCATATCAAAGAAAAGCAGTCTTAGCATAAGGTTGCTTTCTTTTTATTTTAAAAGAGCTTTTAATAACGAAGGTTTGAGAAGCAGGATTCAGCCATTCAACATAAGATACCTCTACAGTTTTTTTACTGATTGCTTTTTCAAATCAATTTCAAAATGATCAGCCGGATCTCCGTTTGAAAGCAGGGATAAGATCCTGAAGACAGATTTTAGCTTTAATATAAAAGGATCCTTCGATTGATTTTTCTCAAAACATTTTATCAGAAACTGATATTGCATCCACCTTTCCTTCGAAATATCCTTTCGTGCAAGTTCATCAGCAGACTGGAATTTATACAGGTCGAACAACAGATCTTCAAGATTCCATTTTTTGAACGAATTTATATTGATATTTTTAGGCAATGTATATTTTGAACCCTCAGAAAGCAAAAGCAACTCTTTCCCTGATAAGGATTTCCCTTTTTCAATAAAATCCTTTGGCCAGTCATCCGGGATCATCCGAAGGCGAACCAATTCCTTAAGATGAAATAACATGAAATCATGGTAGGATTTTGTTTTCAGGATTTCTTTATTCCACAGGAGCTTCCCCGGAATTTTTTGCAATGCTTTGTATTCCTTTTCGTATAAAGGAAACAACTCATCAAAACGGGGAACTTCATGTAAAACTTCTGTCCTTACTTCCATTACATCCTGTGAATGAATGGTAAGCACTTTATAACCTGGTAAATAGGCTGCAAGAGAAGGAACCTGTATATTCACCAGCATCTTATCCCCTATTTTCTGTATCCCCGTATCATTGATATGCATATGTCCTGCAAAATGAATCTGCAACCCGGCATCTGCAAAGTCTTTGGCTACTTCTTCTTCTGGAACCCTTTCCAGCTGCCATTTCTTCTCTCCTAAAAGATTTTTGATCTCATCTGTGGCCCCGTCATTAAAATCGATCATCGGGTAATGGGTAAAGGCAATCAGAGTTTTACCATTTCTTTCAGCTTCTTCTGCAATCTTCTTTACCCATTGGATCAAATGCTTTTTATGCGTCAGAACATTATTATATCCTATACTCGCTCCGTTATAATTTCCGGGATCATCCGAGCCCTTATTGAGGTTCTTGGGAATATAAGTGTTACCATCAATAGCCATCATCCAAACCCCATTTACCGGTTCTACCACATAGCTTAAGTCAGGGACTGAAAATCCTTTGGAGACTTCATACATCCTGTTCGGGTAATTGGCACATTTCATTGCATGATCATAAGAGTAGCCGGAATAAGAATAGCTGGCAAAAGGAGTACTCCAATACAGATTCCCTTTTTGCGGGTAAAAACCGAAATCTTTAAGTTCATTCAAAATCTCGAGATACCCCGATTCCGCAATGTCCTTCGTAATAATATTCCGTTTATTTTTTGACAGGGTTTTATTACTGTAAACCCCCAATGCATTTCCATCGCTTCCTAAAAAATCATCTTTCCCTCCATCCTGATAAAATGGGCCGACAGGATCATGATTTCCCGTTGTTATGTAAAAATTAATCCCATACTTTTCATGATACGTCCTCAGAATCCGTTGCAACCCGCGTATATTGTACGCTTGCCCGTCATCCGAAAAATCACCGGGCATGGCAACAATCTTAATTCCTTTCGTAGCAATATCATCCAGCGCTTTCAGGAAAGCAAAATAATTTTCATTAAAAACTCGTGTGGAATGCAATTGAGCATCCATTGTCCTCAAAATGGTTGCTTTTCCTGTTTTGGGATTAACAATTCCTTTAAAATCATGATCCGAAAAACTCCCATACAAATCCTGAAAATGAACATCTGAAAGAAAAGCAATTTGGATAGGCTTTTGTTGGGCAGATAAGCAAGTAAAAGCTAAAAGTAAAATGAAGAAAACTCCTTTTTTTAACATGGTAAAAATAACCCGAAAATTAGAGGATTATTTTTGGAATTGATTTAAGGGAATTTTAAATAATTGTGAAAGAAATTCATTCTTCCAATTTAGCATTTTGACCTGCATAATTCTCTAATATTCCTTCAGAAACATCTTTTAAAGCTTTTTCATTTTTAGGATGTTTCCCATAACTTGTAAAAAATTCTACATGATTTTTACTTTTATCATACCATACTTTACCTAAGCTATTATCAACATTAAGTGTATCAGGTCTATTAATCCGCTTAAAATATCTAAAATCATGTGGATTCATTGCAACCACTTTCAATTGAGGACCAAGATCACTGCTATCTGTGGCAATATATCTATCTCCATCCCAATACATATAATTCTTTTCCACATCAAGCTTGCCTCCAGACATAATCCCTAAAGAATGTATCATTCCATCATCGTATTTCTTATTATTTGAAAAAATAACCCCTCCTGTAACCAAAAAAATAACAAACGCCATTTCTACAAGCCCAAGCCCATTTTTCTTAATAAAATCTGGCATTGCAAGAATTGGCTTATTAATAATATTAATTACGATTCTAGAGACCGTTTGATTAATTGTGTATTCTATTGTTTTCCAGTCTAAACAATAATTTTTGAAATTATCATATCCTAAATAATTGCTTAAATCATCAAGGATTACAGGCTTAATATTATAATCTTTCTCACTTTCAACAATAGTTTTATAATAGGTCTCAAAGGTTTTATAGCTCAGGTTGACTTTAAAATCATCTAACAAACTTCTTTCTAGTGATTTTAGAATCCCACTAGGAGATTTCTCAGTTGTCTCATTTGATGCCTTTTCAAATACATCTTCCAGTAGCTTTTTTTTCTGGGATAAAAATTTTGACATATAGCAATAGTTTTTATTCGGAAAATTAAAGGGTTTATCAATAAAATCATTACGGTTTCCCGTACAAAAGTTTCCAAGAACTTTCCAAAAACTTTCTAACACACACTTTCTCCATTGTTGGATATTTGCTCCAGAAATCAATGACAGACAAAACGTTACAATAACAAATTTACAAAACTGATTTCTAAATCACCAGATAAAACGGAAGAAAACTCCGGGTTGGGAAGCAGATGTTTCTCTTCCGTTTTTGAAGGTTCTACTTCCCAAAAAATTTAAGAAGCGCTTCAAATTTTTTAACCGTGTAAAACTATCTGCGATCTGTTTCGCAGGGAAGAACACGAATGCTTTAACATTAAATTTTTTGACAAAATGATCGAGTTTATATTAATGCTATTAGGCTTAGCATTCCCAAATAATAACGCAAATACAGCAACATGTCCACATAATAATGGAACGCAAATTACAATACAAACAAGTAGTAGTCCGGCAGAAGGATTAGATCCGGGAGGCCCAGGAGGAGGTACCACAGGCGATACAGGTCAGACACCACCACCATTTACAAACCCTTAATAATCAGAAAGGACAGATTGCATAAATCTGTCCTTTTTATTACTTTGCACTATAAACTAATATTATGAAATATGAAGAGTCTGTTACTATTAATTATATCAGTGATTTTATTTTCTTGTGCAAAAAAGAAAACTTTATCAGATAATTCCAAAAAAGAAAATCTATTCCATGTAAAAGCAAGAGAATTCAGAAATGCGAAAATCAGTGACTCAGCATTTTATTATTATACCTTGGCAAAAGACGAATACATAAAAAATAATGATTCATTAAGAGCAGGACAGTCTTTGATTAACATGGCAATTATTGAAACTGCAAAAGGTGATTTCTATGGTTCGATAGAAACCTCTCTCGAAGCAAATAAGTTTCTTACCAATATCAAAGATTCTATAGTGAGAAGAGACCTAGCTTCCAGTTTTAATAATATGGGGATAGCATCTGGCTACATGTATAATTACAATGATGCTATTGATTTTTACAAAAATGCTATACAATATGCAACCAATGACGAAACAAAATTTACCTACTATAATAATATTGGGGTAGCATTTTTAAAGAAAAATGAAGCCAAACAAGCTATTAGATACTTTAAAAATTCTATCTTATCTAAGAATAAAGTGGAATATGCACGGGCATTAAACAATTTCGCTAGAGCTAAATTCATGGAAGACAAAAATTACAATCCTCTTCCTGAGTTTTATAAAGCATTAGAAATAAGGAAAAAAAGCAATGACATAGATGGTTTAAATTCTAGTTACTATACACTATCTGAATACTTTAAAACATTTGATAAAAGTAAGGCTCTTTTTTATACTGAAAAAATGCTTGAAACAGCAATTGCGGTAAAAAATCCTGAAGATAAGCTGCAGGCATTAATTAAACTTATTGATCTCAACACAAATAATATTTCAATATATTTTAAAGATTATCAAAAACTCAATGACAGTCTTCTTATTGCGAGGAGTAAAGCAAAAAATCAGTTCGCATTAATAAGGTATGAAACAGAAAAAAATAAAGCTGACTTTCTAAGATCTGAAGCACAAAATGCACAAAAAGAAATTCAATTATTAAGACAATATTTAATTTCAAGTGGTTTAGTAGCTACATTGATTATCATTATAATATTATATAGCAAAAGACAGAAAAAACTAAAACAAGAAAAAGAGCTAGAAGTAAAAAACACTCAACTTAAACTCTCCAAAAAAGTACACGATGTAGTAGCAAACGGTATCTATCAGGTGATGACCAAGATTGAAAACCAGGAAAGCTTTAGCAAAGATGAGGCGCTTGATGAGTTGGAATTTGTTTATGAAAAATCAAGGGATATTTCCTATGAAAAGACCGATCTTACTAATAACGAGAAGAATTTCAATGAAAAAATATCGGAACTTATAGGCTCCTTTAATAATGATACTGTAAAAACCTATCTTGCCGGAAACGATGCAAGCATATGGAATGGATTACAAGAATCAACCCTGACAGAAGTATACCAGATTGTACGTGAATTACTCGTAAATATGAAAAAACACAGCCGGGCAGACCGGGTGGTTTTCAGATTTGAAAGGGAAAATGAATTTATCAAAATTTACTATACCGATAATGGAATTGGCATTCCCGGAGAAATTATATATAAAAATGGGCTGTCGTCTACGGTTTCCCGTATAGAAACAATCAAAGGAGAAATTATTTTTGACACCAAAACCGAAAGAGGATTGAAGATCAACATTTCATTTCCTGTTTCCTAAAAACTAAAAAGAATGTTCAAAAAAATTTTAATCGCTGAAGACCATGAAAGTATTAATCTTTCGGTACAAAAAACACTGGAAGACCTCAACATTCCGAATGTTGATTATGTATATTACTGTGATGATGCATTGGCAAAGGTTCATAAATCCATTCGGGAAAATGAACCTTACGACCTGTTGATCACTGATTTGTATTATGAAGAAGATCACCGGCAGCAAAACATTAAAGACGGAAGAGATCTTATCCAACAAATAAAGGCACTTCAGCCTTCCCTAAAAGTCATTGTCTTTTCCGCCGAACACAAATCCGGAATCATCGATTCTCTTTTCAAAGAATATCATATCAATGGATATGTTCGTAAGGCAAGAAACGATTCCAAAGAGCTTAAAAAATCAATTGCATCTGTTTACATTAATGAAAATTATCTGTCTCTTGATTTAAAGCAGGAAATAAAAAAACTAAATAGTTATGAGTTTTCTGCGTATGAAATTACACTCGTTTCCCTTCTTTCAAAAGGAGTTCTGCAAAAAAACATTCCTGATCTCCTACAGGAAAAAAACATAAAGCCTAACAGTTTAAGCAGTGTTGAAAAAAAATTGAACAGCTTAAAAGAAGATCTTGAGGTAACCAGCAACGAACAACTGGTTGCATTTTGCAAAGACATCGGAATTATTTAAAAAACAAATTTTCCATCCCGATTTAATATAGCCTTTCATTTTTTTGAAAGGTTTATTTGTTTTTTGCCCGTTTTACGGATTCCCGTAAGGATTGGTTTTAAAAGGGTTATACTTTTGGAATGTTAAATAAAAAACAATCATGGGAAAATTTGTAATTACTCAGAGAATAAACAATGAGTATCAATTCAATCTTAAGGCTGGAAACGGAGAAATTATCCTGACCAGCGAAGGCTATGTTCAGAAAGCCTCCTGTCATAAAGGAATAGAGTCTGTAAGAATCAATTCAAAGGAGGATTCCAGATATGACAGAAGAGAGGCTGTAAATGGTAAAGATTATTTCGTGCTAAAAGCCAGAAATGGGGAGATCATTGGAAAAAGCCAGCTCTACAGCTCAAAGACAGCAATGGAAAATGGAATTCATTCTGTAAAATCCAACGCTCCAACCGCAGAAATTATTGATGAAACCCTTAAAAACTAAAAGCAATGGATCTTAAAATAAAACTAGAGCAGCTGCATCAGAAAGTAGTAGGATTGAAAGACCAGATCAATACGGAAGAAGCGACCAAAAATGCTTTTGTTATGCCGTTTATCCAGATTTTAGGTTACGATATATTTAATCCTACCGAAGTGGTTCCTGAGCATATTTGTGACATCGGAACCAAAAAAGGAGAAAAAGTAGACTATGTAATAAGACACAACGACAATCCTATTTTTATCATCGAATGTAAGCATTGGAAAGAAAGTGCTGATGCACACAATTCCCAGCTCCACAGATACTATCATGTTTCAAAAACCCGGTTCGGAGTGCTAACCAATGGGATTGTATATAATTTTTACACCGATCTGGAGAAGCCTAATATTATGGATGAAAAGCCTTTTTTTACCATCAACATTGAAGATCTCAAAGACAGTTCGATTAAAATTCTCGAAAGCTTTACCAAAAAAGACTACAATCTGGAAAGCATTTTAGATTCTGCTGAAGCATTAAAGTATATCAAAGCAATCCGGAGAGAATTTGAGAAAGAAATCGAAAATCCCTCGGATGAGTTGGTTAGGCTGTTAGTCAATCGTTTTTTCGAAAAACCTTTAACCGCGAACAGAATGATCTCCTTCAAAGAGTACACAAAGAAAGCTTTGACAACATCGATCAATGAATCCATAAGTTTCAGGCTCAAATCTGCATTGAGTATTAACGAACAGATTGAAAAAAGGGATGAGGCTGTAAAAACACCACAATCTATTGATGAAAACAATGACTCTAAAATTGTAACAACCGAAGAAGAACTGGAAGGGTTTCAAATTGTAAAGGCTATCCTGCGAGAAAAAGTCGAATCATCAAGAATTGCTTATCGGGATACTCTATCCTATTTTGGAATTTTATTCGATGACAACAATAGGAAACCTCTTTGCAGACTACATTTTAACACCTCAAATAAATACCTGGAGCTATTTCATAACGGGAAAGATTCCGGAGAAAAGATTTTATTAGGTACTCTCGATGAAATCTACAATTTCAGAAATGAACTTCACAAAACACTTGAAAATTATAACTGATGAAAAAGCTGTTTTTACTTATTATAATCCCAATCATCATTTTTCTTTTACATTCTTGTTTTAAGGCAAACGATAATATTGGGCACGATGGAAGATGTACGGGGTCTACCTATTGTACAGCTTGTTCAAATTGTTCCGGTTGCGGACATTGTGCAGGAGGTGGTGGAAGCTGTGGTGTTTGTAAAGGAGAATCCTCCGGAAAAAAATCTTCTTCAAAGAAAGATAAACATAAAAGACCAGGAAATAATGATTCTTATTCTTCAAAAAGAGGTAAATCTACCAAAGCTCCTTCAGTTTTTGTAGATGAAATCAATATCAATTCTGGCAGATACATAGCAGGAACTGCAATTACCTACATATATGAAAAACCTTCTATCCAATCCAAAATAATAGAAACTGTTCCTAAAAACGAAAAGCTGATTCAGCTTTCAAAACAGGATTCTTGGTATAAAGTGAAAGTACAGAAATCAGGAAAAATAGGATATGTATATTATAAAAATGTGAAATAACTAAAAACAAATATCTATGAATTTAAAACAATTTTTAAACGAAGAACAGGATCCTAGAGCTGTTGAAAAGCTCCTTGAAAAAATTAACAGCCTTCTTACTTCACAAGAGTTTGTTGAATATATTGCCGTTCAAAAAAAGCCGGCTTTTAATTTATCTCCGGACTGTATTGCTCTTACCAATAGGAGAGTTATTTTTTGTAGACCCAAAAATTTCGGTTTATCAATGGATTTTCAGGATTACAGTTGGGTAGATGTTGCAGACTGTCATATTAAAGAAGGTATTCTTGGGGCTACTTTCATTATGAAAACTGTAGGAAACCTAATCAACATGATGGACTATTTACCAAAAGCACAAGCAAGAAAACTCTATCAATACGCTCAGGAAATTGAAGAACAAATGAGAGGTGTGAGAAGAGAAAAAGATTTAGAAACAAGAAGAGCTTCTGCTGGAGGAGGAGTAACTGTAAATAACACGACACCTATTATTGCCCAGCCACATCAATTCCAACAACAACAACAACAACAACAACAACAACAACAACAACAACAACAACAACCTTTGTTGATAGAAAATGAAGATCCTTTTGCCATTTTACAAAAATTAAAAGGCTTAGTAGAAACCGGAATTATTTCCCCGGAAGAGTTTGAAGAAAAAAAGAATGAAATCTTATCAAGAGTTTAGAAATTATGAAATCAAAATTTACCACAGCCATGCTCGCTCTCTTTTTAGGGGGATTAGGCATTCATAGATTTTACTTAGGCCAAAATACATTAGGAATATTCTATCTTTTATTCTGCTGGACTTTTATCCCGGCACTCATTGCCTTTATTGACTTCATCGTTTTCATTTTCATGTCTGAAAATAGTTTCAATTACAAGTACAACCTTACTACAGGATTCTAAAAACTAAAAAAATGAAACCATTTCTCACCTTCTGTGCAATATGTTGTTTTGTAGGTGTTTTTAGACTCCCTATTGAATATTACACCTTTCTCCGGGTTTTAGTCTCTGTTGGAGCACTGATTATCATCTATAGTTTTTTGAACAATAAGCAATACAACTGGGGAGCAATATTCATAGTAATACTGATCATTTTTAATCCGGTTTTTCCCATTTATCTATATAGAAAAAGTATATGGATCCCTATTGATACCATTACAGGAATCCTTTTTCTCCTTATAGCGTTTGCTGAAAAACTGGATTTTAAAAAGGAAGAAGAAACTACCGAAGAAATTCCAGAACATAATAGACAAGTAAGATCTCCTTCACGAGATATCATTATTAATCCCAAAAAGACCAAAGAAGAACCAACCAATGGAAAACAATCAAATAACTGAAAATCTCAAAGCTCACTTCTTAAGGCTTTATCAAATGGCTATTTGTGATGATGATTTCAGTGCTCTTGAGCTGAAAATGCTTTACAAATGTGCTGAAGAAAGAGGAATATCTTCAAAAAATCTGGATGATATTCTGCTAAATCCTATCAATTTTAAATCTCTGGTCCCACAAACCATTGAGGAGAAAGTTGATTACCTATATGATCTCACGGTGATGATATGGGCCGACGGCGTCGTCTCTCCAAACGAGTATTCCGCTATGGAAAAGTATGTACTTATGTTCGGTTTTCTGGAAGAGAATGTAACAGATATTGTTGATTACCTTATCGAAGCAGTAAAAATCGGAAAGAATAAAAGTGACATTTTATATGAATTAAAAAACTAAAACACTATGGATACCATCAGCATAAAAAATTTATTCAAACTGAAATCAGTTCCAATTGAAACACCCAAACAGGAAGTTCCCAAAGACACCGACTCTAAAGTAGAAACAGAATCTCCTGAAGAAAGCAGAAAAAGAACTTATCACGAAGCCGGCTACAGGGACAGCTCCAGAACAAATGGAAATCATTCCACACTATCAATTTGCCTTGATGCCGTATACTCAAAGTTTCAAAATGAGGAAAAAGAGATGGTTGAAAAACAGCAAAAGCTTAAGGAGTCTTATATCAATGAGCAAAAAAACAGAGAAACTGAGATCAAAGCTCTGACTGTTTCCCAGGAAACTAAAGAAGAACAACTAAAAAATAAAAACAAGGAGGTCGAAAATCATCAAAACACAATTGAGGCCCTAAAAGCTGAAATACTGGATTTACCTAGAAACCCCGAAAAACACAATGTAAAAGCAACAAAAGGAGCTTCCACTAAATTCTGGATTGGCGCATTCCTTCTCATTCCTATAAGCCTTTACTTGATCACATTCTATATTTCAACTTCTTACTCCGCTTTCTTTAAAAGTTTTGATGCTAAAAGTACGGTGATACAAAGTGTTTTGGACGCACAAGCATTCAGTAAAGCATGGAACGCAGGAGCTATTGAAGGAGCTTTTGTCACTTTAATTCCATTTGTATTTCTTGGACTAGGCTTTCTCATTCACATGTTCAGCGAGAATAAAACAACAGCGAATTATATTAAACTTGGACTATTGTTCGTAGTTACATTTGTTTTCGACTCCATTTTAGCATATGAGATTGAATCAAAACTGTATGAATTAAATAAAACATTTAATTCCCCTGATTTTAATCTTAAAATCGCTTTTACTAAAATACAGTTTTGGGGAATTATTTTCGCAGGATTCATTGTCTACATTATCTGGGGGCTGGTATTTGATTTCGTTATGAAGGAGCATAAAGAAAAAGATAAAATCAAAAATGAACAAGAAATCAGACAAAAAAACGTGCTTTTTCTTTTAGAAAAAATCAATGTCCTGAAAAAAGAAATTGAAGAAATTCTGGGAAATATAGGTACCACAAAAGAATTAATCATTAAAACCCGTGGGAGAATTGAAGAACTTCAGAATATTATTGATGGAGTCATCATTCCAACCAAAGATTACAAGTTATATGCCTCAGAGTATGTCCAGGGTTGGATTACTTTTATTGGAGAAAAGATAGCTGTTTCCAAAACAGAGAAACAAACGATGATCGAAAGCTGTATTGAGACCTATAATATCAATCTGGAAACCGTAGGAGCTAATTCTGATAATCAAAATTTAGTATACTTGTCTTCTTTATAAATCGAAAACCATGAAAAAAATAATATACTTATTAATAATCATCTCTTTTGTTTCTTGTTGCAAAACTGAAAATGGTTCTTCCGATGAAATAAAAGATAGTATTCAAACTGATCTGAATAACTTAAATGTTAGCATTTTAATTGATTTATCGGACCGAATCGATCCCAAAACCAACCCAAACCCATCAATGGAATATGCTCAGAGAGATGTGGAATATATCAAAACCATTGAAAAAGGATTTCTCAACCATATTAAATCCAAAAGAATAATCACTTATGATGATCAGATGCAGATCTTCTTTAATCCTGAACCTTCCGATCCAAAAATGAACGAACTGACCAAAGAACTAAAGGTATCTTTTGATAAAAATACAAGCAAAGATTATTTTAGTTCTGTCGAAAAAAAATATTCTGAATTGCCTTCTAATATTTATCAATCAGCCATTAAAGATGATAAATACGTTGGTTCTGACATTTGGGAGTTCTTTAGAAATAAAGTAAAGGATTATTGTATCAAAGATGATCGAAGAAATATTCTTTTTATTCTGACTGACGGCTACATGTATCATGAAGATTCCAAGTTTTCACAAGAAAAGAAGACCTCTTATCTGACATCAAAATTAATAAAATCATTTCATCTTACCACAACAGATTATAAAGCAGAAATTGAGAAAAATCATTTGGGCTTTGTAAAGGCCAATGATAATCTGAATAATCTGGAAGTAATTGTTTTGGGAATTAACCCTGAAAAAGGTAATCCATTCGAAGAAGCAGTCATCAAAGAATACTGGGAAAACTGGTTCAAAGAAATGAAAGTCAAAAATTACCAGATTAAATCAGCAGACCTTCCTTCTAATCTGGAACCGATTATTTTAAAAGCCATTAAAGGATAAAAACTAAAAACACTCAACATATAACCACAAAAAAAGCGAAGACTTATCTTCGCTTTTTTATTTTCTGATCATTTCCGTATGCGGAATATCGTCCTCCAGGTATTTTTTCCCGGTATCAATAAAACCAAACTCAGAATAGAAACGCAACAGGTAATCCTGTGCAGAGATTTTGATCTCCGACGTATGAAACCTGTTTTCAATGGTTTCAACCGCATATCTTATCAATTGCTTTCCTAAGCTTTTTCCTCTTGCTTTCTCAGTAGTTAGTACCCTTCCGAATGAAGTTTCATCATATTTAATGCCTTTATCAAAAACCCTGCAGTAGGCAAGGATCTCACCGTCTTCCTCCGCCCAGATATGAATACCCTTCTGATCATAATTATCCAGATCAGGATATGGGCAGTTTTGCTCAATCACAAAAACATCAATACGTGCCTTTAAAACTTTATAAAGCTCAGGAACGGTGAACTCATCAAAAGTTTTTATTTTCCAGATTATATTACTCATCAAAGTTTACGCTATTATTTTTTAAAAATTCATTGGTGGTCTGGATGAAATCCAGAATTTTGTCGCCTCCTTCCTTCTTTTCTGCTGAAGTAATGTACAGTTCCGGCAGGTCTTCCCAGGTTTTGTGAAGCTCAGCTTTATAATCCTCCACATTTTTTATAACAACATTAGGCTTCAGTTTATCTGCTTTGGTAAAAACAATTGAAAAAGGAACTCCACTCTCTCCACACCATTGGATAAACTCTAAATCGATTTTCTGAGGAGTGTGTCTTGAATCCACCAAAACAAAAAGGTTAACCAGATTCCTTCTGTTCAGGATATAATTGGTGATCAGTTTTTCAAAATCTTTTCTCTGAACCTTTGAAACTTTAGCATATCCGTATCCCGGCAAATCGGTAAGATACCAGCTTTCATTGACTAAAAAATGGTTGATCAGCTGTGTTTTTCCCGGAGTTTGTGAAGTTTTTGCCAGATCTTTATGATTCATCATCGCATTGATCAATGATGATTTACCCACATTTGATCTTCCTATAAAAGCATATTCGGGAATATTGGGCTCCGGGCATTCCTGCCATTTCCCGCTACTTTTGACAAATTCTGCTGTTTTAATTACCATTTTTGAATTATTTTAAGAAAAACAAACCATTAAGAGCTATCTTAATGGTTTAAGTTATTTATACTTTATCTTTTAACCAGCTGTAAAGAATTTCATTGAATTCATCTGGTTTTTCCATCATTGCTGCGTGGCCGCATTTATCTATCCAGTACAGATCGGAATTAGGAATAAATTTATGCATATCTTCTGCCACCTCAGGAGGTGTTACATTATCCTGCTTTCCCCAGATCAGGCACGTAGGTGTCAGAATTTTAGGCAGATCATTCAGCATGTTGTGTTTGATAGCACTTCTGGCAAGCATTACCGTTTTTATTCCTTTCATTCTGTCATTAACAACACCGAAAACCTCGTCCACGAGATCCTCTGTAGCGACTGCAGGGTCATAGAAAACTTCCTCCGTTTTCTTCCTTATATATTGTCTGTCACTTTTTCTCGGAAAGCTGTCCCCAAATGTTCTTTCATATAATCCGGAACTTCCCGTTAAAACAAGATTTTTTACAAGATCAGGCCTTGCCAAAGCTAAGATAAGCCCGACATGACCGCCCATCGAATTCCCGACAATAGTTACCGGTTCCGAAATATGGCTCTCTATAAACTTGATAATATATTTTGCGATAGTAGTAAGATTGGTATTGAGTACCGGCAAATCATAGATTGGCAATTGAGGCACATATACCTTAAATCCTTTCTCCGAAAAAAAATTCACCATCTTATCGAAATTACTCAAACCACCCATTAACCCGTGCAACAGCACCAATGGATGTCCTTCTCCCGCTTCTACAAAAGTATATTTCTTTTCTTTTTTTGTACTAAATATCATAAAACGCCTTAATAAAGCCCTGCAAAAATACAAATTAAACCTCAAAAATATTTTGATATTCCTAATTTAAGATAAAAATAATATAATAAAGGCTTTTTGCTGATCTTTTTTAACATCCTTTTTGTTATGGGCAAAATAACACCAATTCCAATATCCAAAATATCAACCACTTACCCCTGCGATCTTCAATCTTTGATAAAACTTATTAACATTGAGTCAAAAAGTGGGAAAAAGTGGGAAGTTTTGGAAATAATTATATAAATTTGTCCCAAATGAAGAATTTCATTGGAACATATGAGTGTAAAATAGACGACAAAGGTCGCTTAAAAGTCCCTGCATCGCTGATCAAGCAGATGGAGAACTTTGACGATAAAGCCTTTGTAGTCAAACGCTCCGTGTTTCAACCCTGCCTGGAAGTTTATCCTATGAATGCATGGGATCAGCTGATGGGCAAAATTAATAAACTAAACAGATTCATTAAAAAGAATGCTGATTTCATAAGAATGTTTACAGCAGGAGTAAAAACTGTAGAGTTGGATAACGCCGGAAGATTACAGATTTCCAAAGACCTTACCCTCTTCGCAAATCTTCATAAAGATATTGTGATCACAAGTGCCGGGGAATTATTTGAAATCTGGGATAAAGAAGCTTACGAGAAAGTGATCTCTACCAACGAAACCGATTTTGCAAGCCTTGCTGAAGATGTGATGGGCTCTTTCGATGAAGAATAACTACGCTGCTAAAAAGGCGCAAAACACAAATTAAAACATGTATCATAATCCCGTTTTGTTGAAGCAAAGTGTTGATGATTTGGTTACGAATCCAGACGGAACATACGTGGACTGTACTTTTGGTGGCGGAGGTCATTCAAGAGAAATACTGAGCAGGCTATCCGAAAAAGGAAGACTCTTCAGTTTTGATCAGGACTTAGACGCTCTTAAAAATAATATTGATGACCCGAGGTTTACTCTGATCAATCAGAATTTCAGATTTCTGGAAAATTCTTTACTGATGTACGGAGTTTCTCAGGTAGATGGAATACTGGCAGATCTGGGAGTGTCATCACACCAGTTCGATGAGGCGGAAAGAGGGTTTTCTACGAGAAGTGATGCCCCTCTGGACATGAGGATGAATGTGATGCAGAGCCTGGATGCCAAAAGGGTGATCAATGAATATGAAGAAGAGCAGCTGGCAGATATATTTTACTACTACGGTGAATTGAGAGAAGCACGTAAACTGGCAAGGGATATTGTTCACCACAGAAAAAGTAAAATCATCAATACAACGGAAGATCTGAAAAAACTATTCAGCTATCTTCCTCCGCATAAGGTTAATAAATTTTATGCACAGCTCTTTCAGGCAATAAGAATCGAAGTAAACCAGGAGCTTGAGGTTTTAAAAGAAATGCTCGTTCAGGCTTATCAGATCTTAAAACCCGAAGGAAGACTGGTGGTTATTTCCTACCACTCCCTGGAAGACCGCCTGGTAAAAAGATTTCTTAAAAATGGAATGTTTGAAGGTGAACCGACGCGGGATATTTATGGAAATTATAAAAAGGCATTCGAGCTCCTAAAGAGTAAAGCGATCATTCCTGATGATAAGGAGATTGAGGAAAACTCAAGAGCAAGAAGTGCAAAAATGAGAACAGGAATAAAAGTATAAATGGTTAAAAATAAGGAGTAATACCCTTATTATCAATTATTAATCATCATTTATCAATAATAAATTGGCTAAAAGAACAACAAATCGTCCACAAAAGAGATTAACTTTTATAGATATTATAAAGGGAAACTTTCTCAACCGTGATGAGATAAAAATACATTACAAGTATTTCTTGTTGCTTTTTGTTCTGATGATGGCCATGATCTATACCAATCACCTGGTGAACAAAAAGATCAAAATTGTAAATGCTTTAAAAGAAGAAACAGAAGAATATAAATCCCGAAACGCTTATGCCCAAAGTAAGCTGATTAAGGTAAAAATGGAATCAGAGCTCGGAAAAGAAGTAGCACGGGATTCTTTAATGACACTGGAAAACCATCCTCATAAACTGCTAATAAAATTGGATAGTACAGATGCAAAAGCAAAATGAATACGATAACAAACGTAAAAAAACGTTAAGGTGGGGCTACCTCTTCGCAGTGGTAGCTTTGTGCGTGTTTGTACTTTTTTTAACCAGGATCGTTATTCTCCAAAACACTAATGTTCAGGAAATTAAAGACGACTACATCAATAAAAACTATCGTGAAGCCACTTTAAAGGCTGCCAGAGGGAATTTATTTGCATCAGATGGCTCTATTCTCGCAACTACCGTTATGCGTTATGATATCTATCTTGATTTCAAAACAATAAAGGATACGGTTTACAGTAACAATATCGGTGCATTAACGGATTCACTAAGCAAGATGTTTGGAAAACCAAGAAGTGAATTCAGACAGAAATTTGACGAACAGAAAAGAAAGAAAAATCAATACTATACACTTGCCAGAGGCTTGGATTTTGATGAATACGACAGGATCAGAAACTTCCCGATCTTTAAGAAAGGAAAGAATAAAGGTGGGTTTATCGTAGACAGAAATTATAAAAGAGAACTCGCAACTTCTGAAATTGGTGCAGGTACCATCGGAATGGATAACAGTGAGTACAAATCCGGTCTGGAAGGAGCTTTTTCAAAATACCTGACAGGCACCGACGGGAAAAGATTGGAACAAAGAATCAATTCTTCGCAGTGGAAGCCTATTGATTTCTGGAAGGTTCAGGAACCCGTAGATGGAGAAGATGTATATACGACCTTAGACCTTAGAATTCAAGACATTGCACATTCAGCTCTTGAGAAGCAGCTCGTAAATTTTGAAGCAAAACACGGTACTGTAATTGTCATGGAAGTAGGAACCGGAAAGGTTCGTGCCATGGTAAACCTTCGAAGAACAGATTCAGGAGAGTACGAAGATGCTTATAATTATGCTTTAAAAGATAATATCGAACCCGGATCAACTTTCAAAACCATTTCACTTTTGGCAGCAATGGATGACGGATTCATCGATGATAACACAACGGTAAATGTAGGAAACGGAGTATGGACCTATGCGAAGCAAAGAATTTCAGATGGCCACGGAGGAGGAACATACGACATCAGTGACGTTCTTGCGAAATCCAGCAACGTAGGAACCGCCAAACTGATTACGAAATACTATGCCGATAAGCCACAGATATTCCTTGATCACCTTAAGCGCTGGAAATTATTTGATAAAATGGATATCGAACTTCCGGGCATTACAAAACCTAAGATCGTAACTCCACAAAATAAAAGATGGAACGCAGCAACTCTTGCTTCGATATCTTTTGGATATTCTTCGAACATTAACTTATTACAATTAGCAACTTTCTACAACGGGGTTGCTAATAATGGTAAAATGCTTAAGCCTTTATTCATCGATAAGATCATGAAGGATGGTAAAATAATGTATCAGGCTAAGCCGGAGGTAATGGTCAGCAAAATGGCTTCTGAGAAAGCAATTAAAATGATGACCAATGCTTTGACAAAAGCCGTGGAAAAAGGAACCGGACGAAGTATTTTCACCCCGAATCTGAAAATGGCAGGAAAAACAGGGACCGCCAGATTTGAGTACTGGCTTCCGGGCCCGATGAAATACCGTGCCTCTTTTGCAGGGTTCTATCCAGCTGATAATCCGAAGTATACCTGTTATGTAATGATCAGTGAGCCGAATACGGCAAAAGGATTTTACGGAGCGACTGTTTCAGCCCCGGTTTTTAAAGAAATTGCAGGAAAAACATTCCTGAAGACGCCTCAGAATATTGAAAAAGAAATGCTTGTTGACAAAAAGGTAAACCTTAATAAAATGGTGGAGCCTAATGTGAAAGTAGCAGTAAATGATAAACAAATGCCTAACGTGGTAGGATTAATCGGTAAGAATGTGATTCCACAACTGGAAAACCTTGGATACCGTGTAGACTACAAAGGAGTAGGAAGAATAAAAGAACAGTTTCCTTTGGAGGGAACTACGATCAGTAAGAACCAGAGAATTTATTTATCTCTTCAGAATTAAAAATAAGCATCAGAGAAATGCAATTAATTGAATTATTAAACAGAATCCCAACTTTAGAAATTCACGGCGACAATACCCGTGAAGTTTCGGAGCTGGTATTCGACAGCAGAAAGGTTACAGAAAATTCTCTTTACATCGCAGTAAAGGGAACGGTTGCAGATGGGCATTCATATATTGCATCTTCTATTGAAAAAGGGGCAAAAACGATCGTTTGTGAAGTATTGCCCGATCAGCTGAATAAGGATGTTACCTATGTAAAAGTAAAAGATTCTTCGAAAACCCTGGGACATCTGGCCTCAAACTTTTATGGAAATCCTTCTCAAAACCTGAAACTCATCGGCGTTACCGGAACCAACGGAAAAACATCTGTTTCCACATTGCTTTTTGACGTTTTCAAAAATCTGGGCTATGAATCTGCATTGCTTTCAACTGTTGAAATCAGAATAGGCAGCGAAATAATTCCGGCCACACATACTACCCCGGATATTATTACGATCAATCAGGTTTTAGCTAGGGCCGTAGATGCAGGTTGCGAATTTGCTTTCATGGAAGTAAGTTCTCATGGAATTTCTCAAAATAGAATTGAAGGACTCCATTTCAAAGTTGCAGGATTTACAAACCTTACTCATGATCATCTGGATTATCACAAAACATTTGAGGAATATCTGAAAACGAAAAAAAGGTTCTTTGATGAGCTTCCTGATACCGCTATTGCCATTACCAATATTGATGACAAAAACGGGAATGTAATGCTCCAGAACACCAAAGCTGCCAAAAGATCATATGCATTGAAAACAATGGCAGATTACCATGGAAAAGCTTTGGAAATTGATTTTAACGGAATGCTCCTGAACTTCAACGGGAAGGAATTCTGGACTACCTTAACGGGAAGATTCAATGTCTATAATCTTCTATTGGTATTTGGAATTGCATCTGAACTCGGCTTTGAATCCAATGAAATCCTTCAGGCCATCAGCACCCTAAAAAGAGTCTCAGGAAGATTTGAAACCTTCAAATCCGATGGTGGCATTTTTTTCATCGTCGATTATGCCCACACTCCAGATGCACTGGAAAATATTCTGGACAGCATTAATGATATCAGAACAAAAAATGAAAGACTTATTACCGTCTTCGGTTGCGGGGGAGACAGAGACCACTCCAAAAGACCTGAAATGGGAAACATTGCAACGAAAAAATCCACGTTGGCAATTATCACTTCAGATAACCCGAGAACAGAAGATCCGGCAGCAATTATAAAAGAAATTGAAGCAGGTGTTGAACCTCAGAACTTCAGCAAATACACTTCAATACCCGATAGAAAAGAAGCCATAAAAATGGCGATTAAATTTGCAGAGCCCAAAGATATTGTTTTAGTAGCCGGAAAAGGACACGAAAACTATCAGGAGATTAATGGCGTAAAACACCATTTTGATGACAAAGAAGTAATTACAGAACTGTGGAAGTTAATGAGCAAGTAAAAAGATTTAAAGATTAAATCATTTAAAGATTCAAAAATTAAAATCAGACAATGACTAAAAATTTCGAAGATTTTCCAGTTTATGTCAAAAGTTTAGATCTCATAGAAAAAGTCTATATTTTTCTTCGAAGTCAAGATTTAGAAAAAGAATTTGAATTTAGTAACCAAATAAAAAGAGCCGGATTTTCAATATCAAATAATATTGCAGAAGGCTCAGAATATAATAATAACAGACAATTTATTAAATATTTAAAAATTGCAAAAGGCAGTTGTGCTGAAGTGAGAAGTATGATGATTGTAAGTAAAAGATTAAAGTTAGGAGATGAAAATATTGCGCAAGAAGTAATTAATCTGTCAAGGGAAATTTCTTCTAATATCTCAAATTTTGTTAAGTATTTAAAAGAGAATATTGAAAGATCTTAATCTTTAAATTCTTAAATAAATTAAATCTTTAAATTAAAAAGGAAACATGTTATACTACTTATACGAATATCTAACCCATCATGGAATCCATATCCCCGGACTTGGAATGTTAAAGTACATCTCATTCCGTGCAGGGATGGCGGTCTTATTATCCCTGATTATTGCTCTTGTGTATGGTAAAAGAATCATCAATTACCTGAGAGCAAAGCAAATGGGCGAATTGGTCCGCGACCTTGGCCTTGACGGGCAAAAGCAGAAAGAAGGAACCCCAACAATGGGAGGGCTCATTATTATCCTTGCCACCATGATTCCGGTTCTTCTCCTGACAAGAATTACCAATGTATACATCGTCCTTCTGATAATATCAGTTTTATGGATGGGTGCTATCGGATTTGTAGATGACTATTTAAAGAAAGTAAAGAAAAATAAAGACGGGCTTAGCGGTAAATTCAAGATCGTAGGTCAGGTGGGACTGGGGCTAATTGTCGGAGTAACAATGTATTTCCATCCTGATATTACGGTAAAGAGAAAATATGCAGATGCAAAAGTAGTTAACAGAAATAATGTGGAGCAGAATTTTATGCCTACAGAAAAAATTACGGTTTCTACCGTGCCATTTGCGAAAAATAATGAATTTGACTACAGTGGAATATTATTCTGGATGAGTGATAAAGATGCTCATGAGTGGGCATGGATTGTTTTCATTCCAATTGTCATCTTTATTGTAACAGCGGTTTCCAACGGAGCCAATATCACAGATGGAATAGACGGTCTGGCTGCAGGGACGAGTACGGTAATACTCCTTACCCTTGCATTCTTTGCCTACATTTCAGGGAACATCATTTTTGCGGATTACCTCAATATCATGTTCCTGCCCAATATGGGTGAAACCACCATTTTTGTAGTTGCCATGGTAGGTGCTGTGATCGGATTCTTCTGGTATAATACCTATCCGGCACAGGTTTTTATGGGAGATACCGGGAGTTTGATGCTGGGAGGAGTAATTGCTGTATTGGCTATTATTTTAAGAAAGGAATTAATGATTCCTGTTTTATGCGGAATATTCCTGGTAGAAAACATATCTGTAATGCTGCAGGTGGTTGTTTTTAAATACAGAAAGAAAAAATACGGACTGGAATACGCCCAGAATAACAGATTATTTAAAATGTCTCCATTACACCATCATTATCAGAAAGACGGTTTCCATGAAAGTAAAATCGTTAACAGGATGATTATCATAGGAGTAATGTTGGCTATAGTATGTCTGATTACATTAAAAATGAGATAAAACTCTATAAAAGTAAATGTATTAACGTATTCATGATTTTAAAAACATAAATAAAGTACGCCAATACATAAATACAAAAAAGGTAATATGAAAATAGTTGTTTTAGGAGGTGGAGAGAGTGGCTGCGGTGCTGCTTATTTAGCTAAAAAGAAGGGTCTGGAGGTATTTCTTTCAGACAAAGGAACTATTAAAGATAACTATAAAGCGTTTCTTACTGAAAACAATATTGAGTTTGAAGAAGGAAATCATGACGAGGAAAGGATTTTAAATGCAGACTGGATTGTAAAAAGCCCAGGAATTCCTAAAAAAGCGGATATTATTTATAAAATCCATCTGAAAGGGATCCGCCTTTCTTCCGAGATAGAATTCGCTTCAGAATTCACCAATGCTAAAATCATTGCGATCACAGGAAGCAACGGAAAAACCACCACCACTTCATTGATCTACTATATCCTGAAAAATGACGGACTGAAAGTAGGTCTAGGAGGAAACATCGGCTACAGTTTTGCAAAGCAGGTAGCAGATGAAAACCATGAATATTATGTACTGGAGGTAAGTTCATTCCAGCTGGATGACATTCAGAACTTCAGGCCATATATTTCATTATTGCTTAATTTATCACAGGACCATCTGGACCAGTATAATTACAACTATGAAGAATATGCGATGGCAAAATTCAGAATAGCTGAAAATCAGGAAAACGATAATTTCTTTATCTATAACAAAGATGATGAAATGAGCAAAACCATTCTTGAAAAGCTGGAAATAAAGGCAAAAATGATCCCTTTTTCAACAAAAGAAAAATTGACCGAGGGAGGTTTTATAGATAACGACAGTATTGTGGTAAAACTAAAAGATACATTTTCAATGAAAATTGATGAGCTTTCTTTATTGGGAAATCATAATGTAGCGAACAGTCTGGCAGCATCTATCGCAAGTAAAATACTGAATGTCAACAATGAAAGCATCAGAAATTCATTAATGACTTTTCAGGCAGTGGAACACAGGCTGGAGTTTGTTTCTGAAATTGATGGCGTAAAATACATCAACGACAGTAAAGCAACGAATGTAAATGCGACCTATTATGCTTTGGAAAGCATGAAAACACCTACGATTTGGATTGTGGGAGGACAGGATAAAGGAAATGATTATACGGAGATTGAGGACCTTGTCAAAAGAAAAGTAAAAGCAATTGTCTGCTTGGGAATTGATAATCAGAAAATTATTAATTTTTTTAAAGACAAAAAGGAGTTTATATACGATACTTCAAGCATGGAAGAGGCCGTAAAAATATCAAAATCGATTGCTAAAAACGGAGAAACGGTTTTACTTTCTCCTTGCTGTGCAAGTTTTGACCTCTTCAAAAGCTATGAAGACAGAGGAAAACAGTTTAAAGAACAAGTATTAAAATAAATGTACTGATGTATTGATGTAAATGGTATTCATGTATTTGACAAATAATAATCATTAATACTTTAATCCATTTTACATAATACAGTTAAAGATACAATAGAGTATGAACGAACAGGACACAGAAAGCAGATTTGAATTTCTAAAGGGAGATAAAGTACTTTGGATGGTCATTCTCGTGATCTCCATTTTCTCTATTTTCCCTGTATATTCTGCAAGTTCGAATCTGGAATATATTGTAAATAACGGGACCACAACAGGCCACGTTATTAAGCATATGTTTTTTGTAGTCCTTGGTTTGGGAATCATGAGACTGGTAGGAACCGTAAAATATGAATACATTGGAAAACTCAGCAGTATACTTCTGGGGTTAATGATTATATTACTGGTTGTCACCATGTTTACCGGCCAAACGATCGATGGGGCAAGTGCCTCCAGATGGCTAAAGATTCCGGGAACACCTATTTCCTTTCAGCCTTCATCATTTGCCTTTCTTATGCTGGTTATTTACCTGTGCAGGTATTTAACCAAGAAGATAACCCGGGAAAGACTTCCTATAGAAAACATTATGTACATCTTCGGTCCTATTCTCCTTGTTTTTGTTTTAGTAGCAAAAGATAACGGATCTACGGCTCTAATGATCCTGATGGTATCTGTTATTGTATTGGTTATCGGGCAGCTTCACTGGAAATATATTGCAGGTTTTATTTCGGCTTCATTTATTGCGATCGTATTGTTCTTACTGATTGCTTTAAATACCAATCTGATTGGTGGAAACCGTGTTCATACATGGATGAGCCGTGTAGAAACCTTCACTTCCAGTAAAGCAAAATCAGCCGATGTGGATGATGAAAGCGTAAAAGCCAAGAATTACCAGGTAATGCAGGCTAAAGCAGCAATAGTACATGGAGGAATTACAGGAATGGGGCCTGGAAAAAGTGCATTAAAGCAAATGCTTCCGCAATCCGCTTCCGACTTTATATTTGCAGTAATTGTGGAGGAATACGGACTGATAGGAGCAGCTTTCCTTATCTGTATGTATCTGATCATGGTGATACGGATCGTAATGATAGCCAGTAAAATGCCTGCGTTTTTCGGGTCCTTGCTCGTTCTCAGCCTCGGCGTCATGATCTTTATACAGCTATCGGTAAATATAGCCGTAGCCATCAATCTGATTCCGGTGACCGGACAACCCCTGCCCTTAATAAGTTATGGGGGAACATCCATGTTGGTGACCTATTTACAGTTGGGAATTATTTTAAATATAAGCTCAAGGATACAGATTTATGATGAGGAAGGAATGGGTAAAAAACAGAGTATTGCAGAAATAAATGATATTGCTTAAATCATATTAATGGTCAGGCTATTTCAAAATTAGAAAAAATGAACAAGAAGCTAAAAGTATTATTATCCGGTGGTGGAACAGGAGGACATATCTTCCCGGCAATCGCTATTGCAGACGAGATCAGGAAAAGATTTCCGGATACAGAATTCTTGTTTATCGGAGCCAACGGAAAAATGGAAATGGAAAAAGTTCCTCAGGCAGGTTACCCTATTGAAGGAATCGACATTGCCGGAATTGACCGTGGTAACATGTTATCTAATCTGGGATTACCATTCAAGATCTTGAAAAGCTTATCCAGATCAAAAAAGATCATTAAGCGTTTTGCTCCTGATTTTGCGATCGGTACAGGAGGCTTTGCCAGCGGACCGGCTCTGTATGAAGCAAGCAAGCTGGGGATCCCTATTTTTATTCAGGAACAAAATGCACATGCAGGGGTAACCAATAAAATTTTAAGTAAGAAAGCAAAAGCTGTTTTTACTGCTTACCCCAAAGTAGAAGGGTTTCCCGATGATAAGATCAAATTTTTAGGTAATCCTATTCGCGAGAATATCATTCTGGGAATGGAAGAATCTTCCCAGGCAAAAGAAAAAATGGGATTAAATAAGGAAAAGCTGACAATCCTTTCTGTTGGTGGATCACTGGGTTCCAGAACTTTAAATAATGCATGGAGATCACATTTTGATGAACTCATCAACAAAGATTATCAGCTGATCTGGCAGACAGGAAAGCTCGATTATAAAGATATTATAGAAGAAACAAAAGATAAGAAAAGCCAGAATATTCAGATTCTTGAGTTTATAAAAGATATGGAGAAAGCATACTCGGCAGCAGATATCATTGTTTCAAGAGCAGGAGCTATTGCCATTTCAGAACTGGCTGTTGCACAAAAACCGGTTTTATTGATTCCTTTCCCGTTTGCGGCAGAGGATCATCAGACCAAAAATGCACTGAATCTGGTTGAAAAGAATGCGGCAAAAATGGTCAAAGATTCCGAAATGGAAGAAAAATTCTGGAACACGCTTATGGAGGTTTGCGACAGCACAGCGATGAGAAAAGAAATGTCTGAAAACCTGGAATATTTTGCCAAACCCAATGCTGCAAAGGAAATTGTTGATGAAATTTTTATAAAGCTACAATAACCAACACTATAAAGTATGAAAACTAAATTACTAACAGTATTGCTCATTTGCTTCTTTACCCACTGGGTAACGGCACAAACCCTGATAAAACCCGCTGACTTTAAAATTGCAGCAGTGGGCAACTATTTGAAAGGAAAAGGATATGATATCCTGGAGCAGGAGGAAACTTTTATTAAAATAGGAAATAAAGACAAAGCCACACTCTTTATGGATGTGGATGCAGGGAAAAAATACATTAACCTTAATGTAAATATCCTACTGAATAAAGGGGTAAGCAAAGACAAAATTGATACCCTGCTGAACGAGATCAATAAGCTTGCAATGATAAAAGCAGAATATCTGCCAAGTCAGAATTCAATCGGTTTTAAATATTATTTCTGGATTACCAACGGATTTACATATGAGACCCTTGAAGATGCAGTAATGGAATTCTTTTTGTATCAGGGAGATTCGTATGGACTGGATAAAGAAAAGATATTCAATTATCAATAACTAAAATAGAAGATGAAATTATTAGAAACATATCATACTTTTTACTTTGTGGGGATCGGCGGGATTGGCATGAGTGCCCTTGCCCGTTATTTTAAAGCTTCAGGTAAAAAAGTTTTAGGTTATGATAAAACCAACACCAAACTTACTCAACAATTGATGAGTGAAGGAATTGATATTGTTTTTGAAGATCTCATCGATGAACAAATAACCACACTTCAAAAGGATAACACCTTAGTAATTTATACTCCGGCTATTAAGAAGCTTGGAATTCTTGATTACTTCAATGAACATGGTTTTGAGATTTTAAAGCGTGCAAAAGTGTTAGGATTAATTACGGAAAACACAGATTGTATTGCCGTAGCCGGAACACATGGTAAAACAACAACGTCTACCTTGGTTTCCCATTTATGTAAAGAAGCGGACCTGCCATTTTCATGCTTTTTAGGAGGTATTTCGGAAAATTTCAAATCCAATTTTTTATATAACGGTTCAGAATACTCAGTGGTAGAAGCTGATGAATACGACAGAAGCTTTCTCAATCTTTCTCCGGACTGGGCAGTGATTACCTCTACCGACGCAGATCACCTGGACATTTACGGAGACAAAAGTCATATTGAAGAAGGGTTCCGTCAATTTGCCGCTCTGGTTCCGGAAGATAAAAAACTTTTTGTAAGAAAAGGTATTGAGATCGGAAGAGACCATCAGACTTATGCTGTAAACGAAAAAGCGGATTATTACTCCGATAATCTGCGTATGGATCACGATAAGATCTATTTTGATTTTCATACTCCCGCTGAGTCTGTAAAAGATTTTGTCTGGGAAATTCCGGGGATCCATAATGTGGAAAACGCCACCGTTGCATTAGCCATCCTGCATAATTTAGGAGTGGATTTTGACACCCTGAAAAAGGCTATTGCCAGCTTCAAAGGAATTAAAAGAAGATATACAAAACATATTTATAAGAACGGTAAAATATATATTGATGATTATGCCCACCACCCGACAGAGATCAATGCTGTTGTAGGTTCCATCAAGACCTTTTACCCTGATAAAAAATTACTGGTTGCATTTCAGCCGCATTTATTCAGCAGAACAAGAGATTTTGCTGATGGCTTTGCAGAAAGTTTAAGCAATGCAGATGAACTCATTTTACTGGATATTTATCCGGCAAGAGAGCTTCAGGAAAACTTTGAGGGGATTACCTCAACATGGTTACTGGAAAAAGTAACCCTGGATAAAAAAGAAGGCTCCACTTTAATGGAAGCCTTTGAAAAGATAAAAGAAAAAGATTTTGACATTCTGCTCACCGTAGGTGCAGGAAATATAGACACCCTATATGACCCGATTTGTGAATGGTTAAGTTTAAAAGATAAATAGTAGTAGTGTATGTAAGTAATGTAATCCACGATAATCATGAATACATTTTACTTTAATACATGAATACAATAGAATATGAAAAATAAATACAGAATATTAAAAATTGCTATCACAGTAATCCTGCTTGGTTTCCTGCTGAGTTTCTCTTTGAAGAAATTCAGTGGCCAGAAGATTACCGATAATAAGATTTCTGTAAAATTAAGCGAAAAGACTCCGGTATATTTCGTTGATGAAAAAGACATCAGGGATATTGTAAAAAAAGAAAACCCTTCAGGAAAAGTAGGTGATCTGAATATTCCATCCCTCGAAAAAAAGATCAATGCTCTTCCGGCTGTGGATAGTGCCAATGTTTATTTAAATCTAAACGGAAAGCTCAATCTGGATATTAAACAAAGGGTTCCAGTATTCAGGCTGAATAAAGACGGCAGGGATTTTTACGTGGATGAAAAAGGAGTTGAATTTCCCATCTCAAAAACCTATTCGCATCCTTGTATGCTGGTAACAGGAAATGTAAAACCTGACGAATATGAAAAGCTTGCTGAACTGGTTGAAAAGATTGATAAGGATGACTTCAGCAAAAGATACTTTATAGGAATCTCAAAAGTAAAGGATGATTATAATCTTTTGACAAGTGAAGGAAACTATAAAGTAGAAATCGGAGACTTGGATAATATTGAATTCAAAGTAAAAGGTTTTAAAGCGTTTGTTGAGAAATATCTTGTGTATCAGGATCCTCAGAAGTACAATATGATCTCTGTAAAATATCAGAACCAGATTGTAACCACTTTAAATCCTGCTTTTAAAGAAAATGACAGTATTTTGACTGCAGGACGTAAAGAGCTGGCAAAAGCTCCTGCACCGGCAACCATAAAGAAACCGGAAACTAAAAAACCAGTAGAGATAAAAAAGCAAAATTCTGTATCTCAGCCAAAGGAAAACAAAAAGCCAAAAACGACAACCAAACCAAAGGAGACAAAGAAAACAACTGAGAAAAAGGCTACAAAGCCAAAAGCAAAAGTTAAAATAGAATAAAAAATCAAATCGATATAAACAAATGGAAAATCAAGAGTATTCAGTAGGTCTGGACATCGGGACAACAAAGATAGTCGCGATTGTCGGAAGGAGGAATGCACACGGGAAAATAGAAGTTCTCGGTGTAGGAAAGGCCAAAAGTCTTGGGGTTCATAAAGGTATTGTGAATAACATCTCACAAACCATTAATTCAATCAAGGCGGCTGTGTCTGAAGCACAATCCAGTGCAGGAGTTCCTATCCGCAAAGTCACGGTTGGTATTGCAGGAAAACATATCCGTTCTCTGCAACATTCCGATTATATTATGCGAGAGCATCCAGACAAGTTTATTACAGACGACGACATCGAAGCATTGAAAGATCAGGTAAAAAAACTGGTCATGCTACCCGGTGAAGAAATTATTCATGTACTTCCTCAAGAATATAAAGTGGATTCTGAAGGTGAGATACAGGAACCTGTCGGTATGCACGGAAAACGTTTAGAGGCTAATTTCCATGTTGTCGTAGGACAAATGGGCAGTATCAGAAACATTGCAAGATGTGTAAGAGAAGCCGGACTGGAAATGGAAGCCCTTACTTTAGAACCACTGGCATCTTCTGAAGCTGTTCTTACAAAAGAAGAAAAAGAAGCAGGAGTTGCAATCGTAGATATAGGTGGCGGTACTACGGATATTGCTATTTTCAAAGACAATATCATTCGCCATACTTGTGTAATTCCTTACGGTGGCGGAATCATTACAGAAGATATTAAAGAAGGCTGCTCGATTATAGAAAAACATGCAGAACAACTGAAGGTAAAATTCGGATCTGCAGTTCCTGAGCTTGAAAAAGACAGCACTTTTGTAACCATTCCTGGCTTACATGGAAGACCGGACAAAGAAATTTCTCTTAAAACTCTGGCACAGATCATCAACGCGAGAGTTGAAGAAATCCTTGAAATGGTGAACACAGAGCTTAAAGCCTATGGAGCATTCGAACAGAAGAAAAAGTTGATTGCGGGAATCGTTCTTACAGGAGGTGGTTCCAATTTGAAGCACTTACGCCAGCTTGCTAATTATACTACAGGTTTCGACAGCAGAATTGGTTTTGCTAACGAATATATCGCCAATGACAAAAACCAATACCTGAAAGGTCCTGAATTTGCAACATCTATCGGTTTACTGATGGAAAGTTTGAAAATCCGCGACAAAAAGCAGACGATCATAGAAGAAGAAACCGTTCAGGAGAAGCAACAACCGGAAGTAGTATCCAATACAGCTGAAACCCCAACTGCCACACAGCAGGCGACTCCTGTTCAGGAGCAGGAAGTGGTAAGAGAGCAACAGGAAAATAAAAAAGCGGCAAGGCTCACATTCGGACAGTCGCTAATGGAAAAAGTAAAAAAATTCTTTGAAGAAGTAGAATAATTATAAAATGATGAATGATAAGCGATACACGGCTATTCCTTATCACTTATCATGAGTCAATTTTAAAAAATATAAGTTATGGAAAATATAGGTACACAAGGGTTTTCATTTGATTTACCAAAAGGAAATTCATCAATCATCAAAGTAATTGGTGTTGGTGGCGGTGGAAACAACGCCCTTAAACACATGTACGAGAAAGGGATTCACGGTGTTGATTTCGTGATCTGTAATACGGATGCTCAGACTTTAGATAATAACCCCGTCTCCAATAAAGTTCAGTTGGGTACTTCCATCACCGAAGGACTTGGAGCAGGTGCTGATCCTGAGGTTGGAGAAAAATCAGCTATTGAAAGTATTGAAGAGATCAAGGCTGCAATGGGACAAAATACCAAGATGGTATTTATTACTGCCGGGATGGGAGGTGGAACCGGAACGGGTGCCGCTCCTGTTATTGCCAAAGTAGCTAAAGATATGGGAATTTTAACGGTAGGTATCGTTACTGTTCCATTCAGCTTCGAGGGGAAGAGAAGGCTTGAGCAGGCAGAAAACGGACTTGATAAATTGAGAAATAATGTTGACTCACTGATTGTCATCAACAACGATAAATTAAGACAGCAATTTGGTAACCTTGGATTCAAGCAAGGATTCTCAAAGGCCGATGAAGTGTTAACCAATGCTGCAAAAGGTATGGCAGAGGTTATTACCGGTTACTTCGATGTAAACATTGACTTTAGAGATGCTAAATCTGTGCTTCAGAACTCGGGTACTGCATTGATGTCTACAGGCACTGCTTCCGGAGAAAATAAAGCAGAAGAGGCCGTAAGAAAGGCTCTGGATTCCCCATTATTGAATGACAATAAGATTACAGGTGCTAAAAATGTATTACTATTGATCAGAAGTGGTGTAGAAGAAGTTACCATGGATGAAATAGGTATCATCATGGATCACATTCAAAAAGAAGCAGGAAACACTGCAGATATTATTTTCGGGGTTGGAGCGGATGAAGAACTAGGAGATGCAGTAAGCGTTCTTGTAATTGCTACAGGTTTCTCCAATGAGGACAAAAAATTTGCAGGGCCAACTGAAAAAATCAGAATTGGTTTAAATGACAAACTGGATTCTCACAAAACTTCTCCTTTTAAAACAAGAGAAGAAAGAGAAATGAGCCCTGAAGAGGGCTATACTTTCGGAGGAAAGAACCTTTTCAGACTTGATGATGAAGACCAGGATAATCCTCAGTTTAAGACATCTACTGAAAAAAAAATGATTATTGAGGATGAAGAGGTAAAAACAGAAATAAAGTTCTCTGATAGAGAGCAAGATACGGTAGACAGCCCAATTCAGGACTGGAGAAACGAAGAAGAGGATCAGGATGCTTATAACTTATTTTCTTTCGATGAAGATAACGACCCGAATGATCTGGAAATACAGTCTTTTTCTTTTGAAACAGAAGACAGGAAAGAAGAACCGACTAAAAACTCTTCCGTTCCTTCTTTTTCCGAGGAAAAACCGATTGAATTCAGCTTCTTTGTCAATGAGCCTGTTAATGAGCCAAAAACGGATTATGGACAGCCAAAAGCAGAGTTTACCACTTCAGCCAATACGGTAAGCCAGATTACAGAAGAACCTCTTCAGAAAATGGAAAGTTTCTTCCAGCCGGTGAAAGAAGTTCCGGCCAATGAAAGCAAACCGGTTGTTGAAAATAAAACGGAAACCGAAGCTCCAAAGCCATCAGACAGTGAGTTCACTTTTGTGAACAAAACTATTGACCAGGAGAGAGTGGTTGAAAGAAGAAATAAATTAAAAGAATTCAATTCACGTTATCAGAGTTTTGATAATGTCAATGAGTTCGAATCTGTGCCTGCATTCAAAAGAAAGAATATTTCTATTGACGGGACCAACGCATCAGATCAGAATATAAATACATATTTATCTGATAATAATGGTTCTATGCAAATCAGAGAAAACAGATTTTTAAATAAAGACGTAGACTAAATTTAATTTGAAAATGAAATAATTTGTGAATTTGAAAATTGATCCACTGGAAATTATACATCCATTGCCTTTTACTATTTTCAAATTGTTTCATTCTCAAATTTTCAAATCATAATATATGAGTTTAGAAAATACAATCAGCGAAGCGATAAAAACCGCTATGAGGGAGAAAGACAAAGTGGCTCTGGACTCTCTCCGTGCAGTAAAGTCCCAGATCCTGCTTTTGAAAACAGAAGCCAGAGGAGCAGAAGTTTCAGCAGAACAGGAGATCGCTATTTTACAAAGAATGATCAAACAACGTAAGGATTCTTACGACCAGTTTGCCGCTCAGGGAAGAACGGATCTCGCAGACGTCGAAGAAGCCCAGATGAAGGTCATCGAAAAATTCTTACCTCAACAGCTTACTGCTGAAGAGCTGGAAACAGAAATTAAAAATATCATTTCACAGACCGGCGCTGAATCTATAAAGGATTTAGGAAAGGTAATGGGAATGGCATCAAAAGCGTTAGCCGGTAAATCTGACGGAAAAAGCATTTCCGAGATGGCTAAAAAGCTGCTTTCTTAAAGGGTATTTGGTCTTCAATCCGGACACAGATCCAGAGTAAGATCATTGAACCCGTTTACTAAGGATATTCAACCTTTGCATATCGATTTGATTAATGAAGCCCGAAATTAATTTCGGGCTTCATTTTATGCATTAAGATGCTTGAGGTGTCTGTGAATTACAGACTTAACTAATTGCATCTTTTAAGTCGAGGGAATGACGTAAAAAATGCCTTTTCATGGTTGGTTGTTTTTAGAATCATTTCAAATTTAATAATTATTTTTCATTATTCATTGCTTTTATTTACATTTCTTCAAATATTGTTGAAATATTTACATATCACCATGTTACATATCATGCACTTTTCCTAATGCGTCAATAGTTTTTATAAGTTGATGAAACATAAATAATTTTTTACCTTTGTACAGATTTAAAAAAACAAAAAATGTATCCAACAGATTTAGTAATGCCTATGAAGGCTGAACTTACAGATAAAGGCTTTGAAGACTTGACAACAACTTCTCAGGTACAAGAAGCATTAAAGCAATCAGGAACTACCCTATTAGTGATCAATTCAGTATGTGGGTGTGCTGCAGGAGCTGCAAGACCGGGAGTTGTTTACTCTTTGACCGGAGATAAAAAACCCGATCACTTGACAACCGTATTTGCAGGATATGATACTGAAGCTGTTTCAGAAGCGAGAAAACATTTAGCTCCGTTTCCTCCAAGCTCACCTTGCGTAGCTCTTTTCAAAGATGGAGAATTGGTTCACATGCTGGAAAGACACCACATTGAAGGAAATCCTGCAGGAGCAATTGCTGCAAACCTTCAGGCAGCTTACGACGAATATTGCTAGAAAACAATATATCCAGATAATCAACCGTTACAATATTTGTAACGGTTTTTTATTTTAAGCCATAAAAAATTCTCTGAAAAATCAAATATCATTATATTTGTTGAAATGGCAACGAAAGCACTTTTCAATACTGTGGTGAATTGGTTTATCCGTCAAAGGATAGACCAGATTCAGAATTTCATGAATCATCCGATTGAAACACAGAAAGGGATACTATTTTCCCAGTTGTTTCATGCCGAGGATACAGAATATGGGAAGAAGTATGGTTTTAATTCTATTTCGAGTTACCAGGATTTTAAAAATAAAGTTCCTATTGTTACCTATGAAGATTTCGAACCTTATATCGAGAGAGCACGACAAGGTTATAAAGATGTAAGCTGGCCTGGCTATATCAAACATTTTGCAAAGTCCTCAGGAACCACGAACGCTAAAAGCAAATTCATTCCCATCTCTGCCGAGAGCCTGGAATATTGCCATATGAAAGCCGGAAAAGACATGGTATCAATTTATGCCAATAACCATCCGGAAAATCAGCTTTTTACGAATAAAAATTTACGTCTCGGAGGCAGCTCCGAACTCTATGCCGATTTTAACACAAAATTCGGGGACCTTTCTGCTATCCTTATTGACAATCTTCCTTTTTGGGTGGAGATTACAACAACCCCCAGCAAAAAGGTATCACTCATGTCCGAGTGGGAAAGTAAACTGAGAGCCATTATATCTGAAGTTAAAAATGAAGATGTCGGAAGTTTACTGGGTGTTCCAAGCTGGATGCTTGTTTTACTCCAGAGGGTTCTGAAAGAAACGGATGTTCAGAATATCTCTGAGCTCTGGCCTAATCTGGAAGTCTTTTTTCACGGCGGAATAAGTTTTAAACCCTACAGGGAGCAATACAGCCAGATCATCGGAAAAAACATCAATTACTACGAAATTTACAATGCCTCAGAAGGCTTCTTTGGTATTCAGGACAGATCAAATAGTGACGAAATGCTTTTGATGCTGGATTATGGTATTTTCTACGAATTCATTCCTATGGATAAATTCCATTTCTCGAATCCACCGGTTGTAAGTCTTGAAGATGTTGAAGTCGGAAAAAATTACGCCATGGTCATTACCACCAATGGAGGATTATGGAGGTATCTGATCGGTGATACGGTTGTCTTTACATCCGTTAATCCGTTCAGGGTAAAAATTTCAGGAAGAACCAAACATTATATAAATGCTTTTGGGGAAGAATTAATGATCACCAATGTGGAGCTTGCACTTACAAAAGCCTGTGAACAGACAAATGCAGCCATTACAGATTTTACAGGAGCTCCTGTTTTCATGAAAGAAAATGAAAGCGGTGCTCATGAATGGATTTTTGAATTCAGTAAAAAGCCGGACGATCTCGACTGTTTTATCAATGCTTTCGATGAGTGCCTGAAGGCAGTTAATTCGGATTATGAAGCGAAGAGGTACAATAATATTACATTAAAAAAACCCATTGTTCATATAGCCAAACCCAATTTGTTCTATTCGTGGCTGGAGTCCAAAGGAAAGCTCGGGGGACAAAACAAGGTACCAAGACTCAGCAATGACCGGGAATATATAGACCCTTTATTAGAACTCAATAAGAATTAATAAAAAAACCGCAGTAAAAACTGCGGTTCTTTTTTATTTGCTTTTCAGATCTTCTTTTAATTTTTTAGCTCCCTCTTCTACTTTTCCGGCGCCTTTAGCTGCAGCATCCTTTACATCCTGTCCAAGCTCCTTCGCCCCTGCCTTAATATCTTTTCCAGCTTCATTAAGGTCTGCTTTTGCCTTATGCGCTGCATTATCTATTTTATCTCCGGTAGCATCCACTTTAGCTTTAACGTCTTCTTTTGCCTTGTTAATTTTAGTAGTATCTACAATATCTGCCGGGCTTTGCGTCACTGTAGTGCTGGTTGTTGTAATAGATCCGTCCGGATTTTCAACCTGCTCAGTTTTTGTTGTCGATTTGGTGCAGGAAACGACCAATCCGGCTACCATAAGTGCTGTTACAATTTGTTTTTTCATATTGATATTTTTTAAGAATGTATTCAAATTTATGAAAACTTCCGTATAGTTTTCATTGTTCAGGGAGAAGTTTTTCCTGCTTCCTCTTTCGCCTTTCCTTCTTTTTCCTTATTCTTTTTCTCCTCTTCCTGTTTCTTTTTGTTTTCTTTTTCCAGCTCCTGTTTAATACGTTGCTCTTCCTTTTGGATTCTCAGAGCCTCTTTTAAAGAATCCTGATACTTCTGGGAAGACATTCTGATTTTTCTTGCAATATCTACGGATATGGCACCATTAGAAAAGGAATCTATGGCAGTTGTATCATAATCCACTTTCGTCACCTGATCCGTCTCTACACGAACAGGTTCTCTTTTAGAACAGGAAGTAATCAGAATAGAAAAAACCGCTGCTAAAAAAAATACATTTTTCATGGAACTAATTTAACAGAAATTCCGCAATTACAGGATAGTGATCTGATAATTTTACGGACTGATCTATTTTGTAGCTTATGGGTCTTATGTCTTTAGAGGTGAAAATATAGTCGATTCTCAAAGGAACTTTATAATCATGAAAACTGGTAGAAATACCATTCCCGACTGTTAAAAAAGCATCATCCAGATTTTTCCCAAGATTATAATATTCATAAGAATTAGGCACGGAATTAAAGTCACCCGCCAGTATAACCGGATAAGGAGAAAAGTCGATTGCTTTTCTGATCTTTTTTATCTGATCTTCATGAGCCCTGAATGTGGGTGTCATGTGAGAAAGAAGAAGATGGAGTTTATTAGATCCTTTTCCAAGACTATTAAAATCAAACATCGATTTGTTCAGACGGAATGGTTCAAGATATACATTTACTATTCGTATGATTTTTCCATTAATATCAATATCCGCATAAAAAGAATTTCCTCTTGATTTATCTTCAATTAACTCTTCCTGTCTTACAATTTTATGTTTTGTCTTCAGGCTCACTACCGGATACTTAATCATATCTTTTCGTATTGCCCGGTTTGTATCTTTTTCCTGAACAAGAATAATATCAGCATTCTGATCCTTGATATATTTTGATACTTTATCCCAGCCAAACTCACCATACTTCACATTGAATGTCAATATTTTAACATCCCGTATTGATTTATAGTTTTCAGTTTTAGGAGAAAAGTTCACCCACCGTCTTATGGGATTATAAAAAACAAAAGTGCTTAACAGAAAAACAATGGCGATTTTATTTCTTTTAACGATCCAGACCAGCGTTAATAAAATATGTAATAAAATTAAATAGGGAAACCCTAATGAAAGAAGATTCAAGCCCCCAATAATGTTGGGCGGTATCCATGCATTCCCTAAGGTGCACAGTAATAATACGATAATTGCAATATGCAAAAACAACAATATCTGGTTCGGCTTCATGAAAAAAACGGTCTAGTCTTTTTTTAATCAAAAATCCTACCAATATGAAAAGCTTTAACGTATTTTATGAATATTATTTTTTTAATTTGAAAGTTGCAACCACCGGATAATGATCTGAAATTCTGACAGAACGGTCAACTTTATAACTTAGAGGTTGTATGGATTCCGATGTAAAAACGTAGTCGATTCGTATCGGGAATTTGTAGTCATGAAAGCTGGTAGCACTTCCTCTACCTGCTTCTACAAAGGCATCTTTTAACCCTTTTCCAAGATGGTAATACTCGTAAGAGTTAGGAACAGAATTGAAGTCACCTACTAATATTACCGGATAAGGAGACTCATCAATCCCTTTTCTTACCGCAGCAACCTGATCCTGGTGCATTTTGAAAGTCGGGATCAGCCTTTTAACGATATCTTTCAGCTTTTGTTCATCTTCATCACTATTTCCCTTAAGCTTTACCATGCTTTTTTCAAATTTAAAAGGCTGAAGGTAGACATTGATAAAACGATACGTATTTCCTTTGATCTCAATATCCGTCTGGTTGGCGTAGGCATTATTGGTCTCTGAATTACTCTCAATAAGTTCTTTCTGATCAATGATCTTATATTTTGAAGAAATTGAGACAATAACATCTCCTCTTCCTTTTCCCATTCCTTTAAAATTGTAATCCCGAACATGTTCTTGTAACAGAACCACATCCGCATTTTGAGAATCTACATAATCTTCAATATTTTTAATTCCCATCGTTCCTCCTTTTGCATTTAATGAGATGATTTTCAGATCGGATGTCTCCTTTTTTTCAGCAGAATAGTTGACCCATCTCTTAACAGGGTTCAAAAAAAGCAGTCCGAATGCAGCAAATACTATAGCCCTTTTTTTCCAGGCGAAAACCCAGAAAACAGTTAGCAATACATAAGCAGTGATTAAAACAGGAAAGCCTAATGATAAAAGATTAAACCATGGATATATTCTAGGAGGTACATAAGCATTCATTAATGTTCCCAACAAAAGAAACAAGATTCCCAGATGTACAATTAAAAATATTAGGCGAACAACTTTCACAGGATAGTATTAACGGAATCTATACAAATGCTTTTTCCATAGTAAAGCCAGGAGAAAGCCTACAATAGCCCCTCCCACGTGCGCAAAATGGGCAATACCTCCTACATTTCCTGAAACCCCTAAGTAAATTGAAATAACAAGTAGTATGGGTAAAAGGTATTTAACTTTAACAGGAACCGGAATAAACATAATCCCGATCTTTGAATCCGGATAAAGGGTAGCAAAAGCAGCAATAACTCCAAATATGGCTCCCGAAGCACCGACCATAGGAGTTCTTAATGCATTATAGAGACTTTGGGAAAGCTCCTTTCCTTCTTCTGTCGTAGCACTTATATTCATGTCTCCAGTATATCCTATTGCCGCTTTCTTATAAATTTCAGCCGCATTTAAGCCTAAGCTTTCCAGGCTGGAGGTAATCTGCTGAATTTCTATAAAATTCCAAAGATTGAATAAGAAAAATGCACCCAAACCACTTACAAAATAGAGGATCAGATACTTTCTTTCACCTAAAGACTGTTCCAATATAGGCCCAAAACTCCACAAAGTCAGCATATTAAATAAAATATGCATCAATCCTCCGTGCATAAACATATGGGTTATGATCTGCCAGGACCTAAAGTTGGGAGAAAAAGGATAATACGCAGAAAGTGTATTATACAGTTGTGGAAAAATATAGGATATAATAAATACAACAATATTTATTATAATTATATTTCTTGTAATCGGTGGTATATTGTTAAACATTTTTAAAATTTGTTTTTAAAATCATTGAAAGGAATTTCATAAAAGCATCGTTTCCCATTAGGTAAAAACTCAGGAAAACCTAATGCCGTAAAGTCCTTGATCAATTGTTCAGCATCCTTTTTATAAATAAAGTCAAATCTGGATTTAGACTGCATCTTCGTCCATTGATTCTGATAATACTGGTTGAATTCCTCATCTGTTTTATAATCCAGGATCTCAAACAGGTCTTCAAGAAACTTCATAACCTGGGTCTCTTTTAATCCCTCAGGCACCGCATCTATCCTCAATACACTTTCGTGGGCCACTTTCATATCGAATCCCAGCTCAGGAAGATATTTTTTGATTGATTTATATTTTGTTTTCTCAATCTCGTTCATATGATACTCCAGAGAGAAAAGAAGCGCATGACTGTTTATGGTTCCTTTTTTTGTCGGCTTATTATTTTCTGAAACAAAAAGCCTGTGCATTCTTCCCAGATCAAGCATCAGGGTTCTGTCCCCTTTATTGAACAGCCAATACCCGTTGGGAAGCCTCATCAGATCTTCATCAAAATCTTCATCCTCAAAAAGGTTTATTTTGGAAGGTTCCGCAGATATATTCTGATGGTACATTTCTGCAAGGTTCTGAATTTCAGCCTGCCTTACACCTCTTTCTTCCAAAAACGGATTATAATCCTTATCAACCACAATTTCCGGCATCTTTATAACCCCTCCGCTATTTGTCTTTCCCGGGAAGGTTTTTTGCATCAGCTCATCCAGCTGTGGGTCTTTCTCAAAATCAAGACTTGGAGCCACATTGTAAATTCCGAGAGATCTTTTTATTGTAGAACGGATCAGTGCAAAAATAAGATGCTCATCCTCAAATTTCACTTCTGTCTTTTGCGGATGAATATTAACGTCTATTTTTTCGGGATCCAGCTCCAAAAAGAGAAAGAAAGTAGGAATATAGCCAGGCAAAAGCAGTCCTTCGAATGCTTCCTGAACCGCTTTATTAAAATAAGGGCTCTTAAAGAATCTTCCGTTGACAAAAATAAATTGTTCCCCTCTTGTCTTTTTTGCCCCTTCAGGCTTGGCAACAAAACCATGCAGTTTACACCATATAATATCTTCCTTGATCGGAATAAGCTGTGGTTGCAACTTTCGTCCGAAGATATCTACGATCCTCTGCATCTGGCTTCCTTTTCTTAAGCGAAAAACCGGTTCATCATCATGGAATAATGAAAATTCCAAATTTTCATGGGCCAAAGCAACCCTTTGGAATTCATCAATAACATGTCTGAATTCAATATTATTATTTTTAAGGAATTTTCTTCTTGCAGGAACATTAAAGAAAAGATTTTTCACCAAAAAATTAGAGCCTTCTGAAGTTTGCACAGGATCCTGAAACTGGAAAACTCCACCTTCAATGTAAATATTGGTTCCTATTTTGGCATCTTTTTGTTTGGTTCTGAGTTCTACCTGGGAGACAGCCGCAATAGAAGCTAATGCTTCTCCACGAAATCCCTTTGTAGCAATTCTGAAAATATCTTCCGTCCCTCTGATTTTTGAAGTAGCATGTCTTTCAAACGCCATTCTGGCATCCGTTTCGGACATTCCTTTTCCATCATCAACAACCTGTATCAGATTTTTTCCGGCGTCCCTTACGATCAGTTCAATTTTAGAAGCCTCTGCATCGATAGCATTCTCCAATAATTCTTTCACAATGGACGCAGGTCTCTGCACCACTTCTCCCGCCGCAATTTGGTTGGCTACATGATCCGGTAAAAGCTGAATAATATCTGACATAAAAAACGTTAAATCAACTTACAAAAATAGTCAATGAAAATGGGAATAAAAACAATAAAAACGCGAATTAAAATTTTATTATCAATATGCAAAAATTCTGCCTTTTATGATTTATATAATAATCCCTTTATTTTTCATCCTTTTTAAAAAATACAATCCCCTAAATGTACGACACAAATAGAGGATTGATTCACAGCTTGTTTACACAAAATTAATACTGATAGTTTCTTTATTTATTCTTGTATTTTAATCATCAAATACAAGTCTTCTTTTTTCTTTGGTTTTAGATTTTCCATGGATCTTATCATACAGGTTGGCCAGAAGGCTGGGCTTTTTATAGATCTTACTGTATCTGTACCGCGTGTTAAAGTGGCGGACATGGATCGTATAGAAATCATACCCAATAACTACTAATAAACATATACTGATTACATAAAACACTCTGAATTCCAGATAATAATAGGTTAATCCGGAGAACACAGCTCCTAATACATAAGCCAGCATGATACTCGAAAGCAGTTTTGCCCTTGCAATCAGTTCCGGATTTCTCCTGTACTTTTTTTGGGTAAACATAGACGCCAGGATTCCAAGGTCGGTAGTGGTACCGGTAAGGTGTGTTGTTTTTACCGAGAAATTGGAAATACTTGCCGTTAACCCATTCTGTAAACCGGTTGCAAAAAGCATAAGGGCAACCAGATACTCTGTTTCTTCTACTGTTTTCCTGTAGAAAACCTGTCCGTAGATCCCTACAAAAAGCAAACACATAATTTCCAGCACAATAGGCATCGCATGGGCAAAGTATTTACTTTTTTTATTAAAATTAATAACGAAGAAGTTCGCTACAAAACTTCCGAAAAAGAAAAGGAATATCCATGCACCAACCACTGCCACCTGAGTCCAGTTTCCTTTACTGATCTCTGCAGCAAAAATGGCATAGTGTCCTGTTACGTTTGAGGTAAAAGAGAGAAAAATTAAGAGAGATGCTATATTTATAGTTCCCGCCGTAAAGGCCGTCAGCGTCCCCAACCTGATGTTGTCTCCCAATGTCCTGCTGTTACTATAATTTCTTAACATTTTTATTAATTTAAATAATTGAATTGTGTGTTTTTTTTAGACCTCGACAAAAATCTCAGCAAGTCTTCCTCTTTCCGGAAGGCTCTCAGAAATCTCAAGAGTAATCTCATGTGATTCAAGATCTTTGCATTTTTTGATGTACGGAATGATGTCGAACTTCCCCTTCCCTTTACTTTTAATCGATGGCGAATAATAAGCCTCGTCAATTTTTTCTGTTATTATGTAATTATTAAATGTTCTTTGAAAACTTCCTGTGAAAATATCGCAGGTCATTTTATTAATCAGGTGAGGATATTTGTTTTTTATGATGCTAAATGCGTCACAAAATTCATGGGATCTTATTTTACCGAATATGGTAGTCTTCGTCGTGAATAAAAGATCTCTGATAGAATCTCCCATGTCATATCCTGATACGAATATGATGTTATATTTTGTTTCGTCATGTTTCCCGTCTTTTTCCTTCAGTACTTTTTTTAATATATTTAATGACTCAAGGGAGTAATCGGTGGCAATTAAAATTGTTTTGGTCATATCTTCGATTTTAGTGTTATCTGATTTTGATAATACAAAACTATAGTGACCAAATTAGAGGATCTTTGGAATGGAATTAAAATGTCATTAAAGAGATTAAAATGAGATTAGAAAATTGTTAAGAGAATTTAATATGGAGAGGTGAATGGGTAAAAAAGATTGAATAATAGAATTTCAACCTATTCATTTACAGAACAAAATATATTAAGCCATCCCCCTCGACTCCAAAAGAATCTTACGATCTTTCAAGTTTAAGATTTCGCCCCCAATCCCTGGTTTTCTGCCTGCATCACATAGAAATTAGGAAAACGAAGCTGGACAGTAGTCCCCTGATTTTCATGGGAGCTTACAATCAGTTCTCCGTGATGCATTCTTACAATATTTCTTGCCAGTGGTAAGCCGATTCCATAGCCCTCATAGTTTTTCGTGTTAGAGGCTCTGAAGAACGGGTCGTAGATTTTATTCATTTCTTCCTGAGGAATTCCGATACCATTATCCTTTATAATAATATAAACATCGGTATCCGTGGCGCCTAAAGAAACCTTTACCTGCTGGAAATTGGAATATTTACACCCGTTATTGATGATATTGGCTACAGCAAGATGCAACAATTGCTCATTACCCTGAACTTTCAGCTTCTTTGGATTTTCCGGCAACATACTGATATCCAAATAAATATTGTTCCTCGTATCAATCCTTCTAAGGGTTTCAATAACATCCCAAAGGAGCTGATCGATCCTTACTTTATCTATCTTTTGGATCTTACCATCAAATCCGGTTTGAGCAATCATAAGCAAGGCTTTGATTTTCTTATCCAGTTTTTCGGCTTCATCGAGAATGATTTCCAGTGTTTCTTTATACTCTTCGGCGGTTCTGTTGATTGAGAGAGCAACATCTGCTTCTCCCATAATAGAAGTAAGCGGAGTTCTCAATTCATGTGAAACATTTCCGATAAGATGATTCTGGGTTTCAAATGAAGTTTCAATCCTGTTGAGCATATCATTGAAAGTATCTGCCAGTTCATTCAATTCTTTATTATCGGGATGGGACTCCAATCTTAAGTGAAGATTCTCCGAACTGATCTCTTTTACTTTCCCTGTAATTTTTAAAATAGGTTTGAATAAATTTTTAGATAAATAAAAAGAAAAGATCATGCTGAAAAACAAAGAAAGGATAATACAGGTAACCAATGTCCTCTTAAGGAATCCCAGATAATAAATCAGGTAATGGTTTTTCGCAGAAGCTATTGCTATATAATCTTTATCATGAAATCTGAATGACTGTCCTATATAATAAAACTCTTTATCATTATAATTGTCTTCCCCTTTTTTCATGATGTTCTTGAAAAAGGTATCCGGAATATGAACTTCCTGGGATATTTTCCTGAAATTGGAATCTGCAGGAACCATAAATACATAGTCCTTTTCCATGGGAAGCTCTTCGTCATTCAGGCTGTTCAGGATGTAGTTTTCCGGAAGGTCCAGATGTTCTTTTCCTTTTTCGATTTGTACTATCGTTGTTGTCCGGATTTTAAGCAATTCATAAAACCTCTGATGTGAAAAATTGACAATAGAGAAGTACACCAGCCCTCCAAACAGTAATATAATGGTAGTAAAAACCACCATTAAAAGTATCATTGTTTTGGTTTGGGTAGTAACAACTTTATTAAACATCCACTAAGGTTTTTTTAAAACATATCCCATCCCGATTACCGTGTGAATCAGCTTTTGATCATCCTGGTTGTCGAGCTTTTTCCTAAGATAATTAACGTATACATCTACCACATTAGTCCCCAGCTCATAATTCACGCCCCACACGGCGTCCAGAATTTCTGCCCGGGAAATTACTTTTTCCGTATTATTCAGAAAATACATCAACAACTTATATTCTGTGGAAGTAAGGGAAACTTCTTCTCCTGCACGGGTTACCTTTTTAGTATAATCATTCACGATCAGATCGGAAACCTGATAAATATATTCACTATCCGCATCCGGCTCTACCGCTTCTTGGGTCGCGGTATTATTAACGCTTCTTCTCAGCAGGGATTTTACACGGGCAACGAGTTCTATAAATTTAAAAGGTTTTACCAGATAATCATCTCCGCCACTCTCCAGGCCAAGGACAATATTCTCGGAGGTTCCCAATGCAGTCAGAAAAAGAATAGGAACATGCTGATTGGTCTTTCTTATTTCCTTACAGACATCAAGCCCATTCATTTCGGGCAGCATAATATCCAAAATTACCAGATCAAAATCATTGGCTTCTACCAGCTGTACTCCTGTACGTCCGTCAAAAGCTACAGAAATCTCATAGCCTTTTTCCTGAAGTCCCTTTTTTATAAAAGATACTACACTGGTTTCGTCTTCGATCAGAATAATTTTTTTCATAAGTAACGAATTTCACAAAAATAGCAAAAAGATAGGAAACGGAAGGAATGCATGAATCATGAGTTTTTCAATGAAATAATGGTAAAGTTGGTGAAAACTATAGAGAATAATATTACATTTGCTGTGATAAGCAACTAATGAAAAAAGTTTAGGTTAAATTTTTAAAGTATGAATGATTTTTTAATAGGAATAGGCAAAAGATTAAAAGATATTAGAAAGAAAAATAATTTAACCATCAACGAGCTGGCCTTTAAAGCCAATGTAAGCAATGGACTTGTGTCCAGGATTGAAAATGGGAGAACAATTCCTTCTCTTCCGGTTTTGTTGGACCTCATCCAGTCTTTGGAAATCGATGCCAGTTTTTTCTTCGAAGGCGTTGAAAAAAAATCAAATGCCAAATTCATCTATCTTCCTAAAGACAGTCAGCAACTTATAGAAAAAGAAGTAGAAGCGGAAGGCTTTAAATATGTGCATATTTTCAGTAAAAGTCTTCATTCTCTGGGCTTTGAAGCGGTTTTATTAACCCTTGAACCTAATTCCAAAAGAGAAAAAGTAATTACGGATGCCTGGGAATTCAAGTATATCCTGAAAGGAGAAGTAAAATACCTCATAGATAATGAAGAAGTCATTCTACATGAAGGTGATTCTCTATATTTTAACGGGAAGTTACCTCACGTTCCTGTAAGTATCAGCAATGAAAGCTGTATTATGCTGGTCCTTTATTTTTACTCAGATAAGTAATCCACTTATTTTTCCGGCCCATATCCGGAGTTAATTATAATCCGTTTTTCCATTAAAAAGTTTACAAATATTCAACTTTTACTTTTTACGGCTCCAATAAAATGAATACAAAATGAACTTATTTTCCTTTCATGTGTATTCACATTTTGAGATACTCTCTTTAAAAAAAACAACCAAACTCTCTGTTTTACAGCACTAATTATCAATTAATCTTATTTTTTAACGACTATTTTACGTAATACACCCTTAACAATATGGTGTTATTTGTTAATCATTACTTAATACCAAATATTTACATATATTAAAATTATTAGCTTGTTTTGCATAAAAATTTAATATTTGTAAAAATGAAAACAAGATTGAAGAAATTACTCCCCCTTATGTTTCTTTGTTTCATTGGATGGGCATCCGCCCAAAAACAAACGATTACGGGAGTTGTATCTGACGAGAATCAACCTCTTCCCGGAGCTACGATCAAGATAAAAGGATTATCTAAAAATATGGTTACCGATATTGATGGTAAATTCACCATTAATGATCTTAAGGCAGGTGAATATAATTTGCAGATAAGCTATATAGGATATGAAAGCACTACTCTTCCTGTAAGCATTCAATCCGAAGAAAATACTGATCTGGGCATAATCCGATTACAACAAAAACATAAAAATATTGACGAAGTAATTGTTACCGCCACATTAAAAAACAGCGAAGCAAGAGCTTTAAATCTTCAAAAGAATGCAATCAACATGACCAATGTAATTGCTTCGGATGGTATCGGAAAACTTCCGGACAGAAATGCCGCAGAAACCGTTCAACGGGTCCAAGGTGTTTCTATTGAAAGAGACCAGGGAGAAGGACGATTTGTGTCTATACGGGGACTTCCTCCGTTCTGGGCTTCAACAACGATTAATGGAAACAGGCTTCCAACGGCAGAGGAAGAAACCACTTCAAGAGCAACGGCTTTTGACTTCTTCCCAACAGAACTCATTTCTTACGTGCATGTCAATAAATCTTTTACTCCGGATATGGAAGCTGATGGAATAGGAGGCGGTGTGAATTTTATTACCAAAACCCCTCCTATGAAACAAGAGCTAAAGATCACGGTTGGAAGTGGTTACAATGCAAAATCCGACAAAGGAGTTTATAATCTGGGCTTATTGTACGGAGGAAGAACAAAGGATAAAAAGCTGGGATACCTTTTCAATATTGCCCACTTTACGAGAAACTGGTCTACAGATAATTTTGAGGCGAGAAGAAGTGGTGACCAGGGAGTCTTCAGATTGGAGTTGCGGGATTACAATGGGGTAAGAAAGACCACGGGGATCAATACAGCTTTTGAATACGTGTTGTCTCCAAAGAGCACTCTTTATTTAAAAGGAATGTACGGAACGTTAGCAGATGATGAAACCCACTACAAGCACAGAATAAGATTCGATAAATTCAGTTCTGCCAACAATACGGCAAGAGTGGAATTACAGAATATCCATAATCTTCTGATTACGCAGCTAACCTCTGTGTCTCTGGGAGGGATCCATCAATTGAATAAAGGAAAAATAGATTGGGACTTGTCCTACTATGATAACCGGTTCAAATATGGAAACATTCCGGATAAACAAAACAATTCTTATTATGTGATCAAATACACTCAGCCTGGAGTTGGCATTGATCCTAATTATATTGCAGATCGCGGAAATGGGCCGAGAGCGTATTGGAAAGCCGATGGCGGAAAATTGGATTATAAAGATCCTGATGCATTATTTGGGTTCTACAGTGACCCTAATTTCAAAATGGACGCTTCTCAAATGAGATTTACGGATCTTGAATTCTACAAAGTTTTTGTTGAAGAAAAAGACAAAATTGTAGCGGCCTTCAACCATGAGGTCTACGCTTCGGATAAACTGATCTTCAAGTATGGTTTTAAATACAGGGATAAAGAGCGTAATGCAAAATTTTCAGATATTTTCTATAACTGGAACAACGGAACCGCTCCCCTCCTTTCTGATTACGGGCAGTACATTACTACGCAGCCTAACGGTCCAAAATATTTAACTGAAATGAATGCCCATATTGGCAACAGTTTCGGTCCTGTTTTATCGACTACCGGAATGGACCAGTTCTGGTTCCAGAATCAGGGAAATTTAAAAATAAATCCCGCAGATTCGGAATCTTTGGTATACAATAAAGCATTGGGTAGAAACTTCGATGTATTTGAAAAACATGCCGACGCATATGGAATGGGAACATATAAACTGAATGATAAAATTACAATATTGGGAGGGATCAGGTTGTCTAATACCAATACGAAGGTAAAAGGTTATAACGTAATTGATGATAAACTGGTTCCGGTAGAAAATACTAAAAAATACCTGGCCGTTTTACCCATGCTACACATCAAGTATGCATTAAACGACAAAACAAATCTTCGTTTTGCAGCAACAAGAACTTTTTCAAGACCCAATTTCGGGGATCTGACACCTGGAGGAACTTATATTGAGGCCGACAACGAGTTTAAGGGAGGAAATCCTAATCTTAATCCGACGTATTCGTTAAACATTGATCTGATGGGAGAATACTATTTCTCCAATGTAGGTATTTTAAGCGGAGGGATCTTTTACAAATCCATCACAGACCCCATTTTCCAGGATTCTTTTGTAGGTTCATATAATGGAAATCCGGGAGTTCAGTTTACAGCACCCAATAATGGAAAAACAGCGTCATTGGGAGGTCTTGAGCTTGGCCTGAACAGAAGATTCGACTTCCTTCCGGGATTCCTGCAATATTTCGGAACACAGCTAAACGCTACTTTCATGACTTCAAAAATGGAGAAACCCAGTGGTAGAAAGGTTGCCCTTCCTTATCAGGCAAAAGAACTATACAACATACAGTTATTCTTCGAAAAAAAGGGATTCAATGCAAGACTGGCTTATAACTATAAAGGAAAATACGCCGTGGAATACGCTGAAGATGATATCAATGACACGTACTATGGAAAGTACAGCAGCTTAGATTTTGGAGGATCTTATCAGTTTACAAAATTTCTGACGCTGTATGCAGATGTAAATAACATCCTGAATAAGCCTTTGATCTATCATTTCGGAAAGAATGAAAATCGCCCTGAACAGGTGGAATATTATGGTGTAAGATTCAATATGGGAATTAAACTTAACTTCTAGCAGGGTCAAAATGGAAGGCAACACCAATAAAAATAGAATGGTAACACTGAAGGCAGCATTTTCTGCTTTCGGTGTTTACTTCTGCATGTACGGATTCCGAAAGCCTTTTACGGTAGCTTCATTCGAAGGCCTTGCATACTTCGGAGTGGATTATAAGGTCCTGATAATCATTGCCCAGGTTATGGGATATTTTATTTCAAAATTCGTTGGAATCCGATTTATTTCTGAACTAAAACCCGCGAAAAGAATCTTCTATCTGTTGAGCTTTATTGCTATTGCAGAGCTTGCATTACTGGGTTTTGCAATCTGCCCGGCACCTTACAACATTATTTTTATGTTCATTAACGGTTTTCCGTTAGGATTGATCTGGGGAATTGTTTTCTCCTATATTGAAGGAAGAAAAACGACGGAGATCATAGGCTTGTTTTTATGCTCAAGCTTTGTCGTTTCATCCGGGTTTACCAAATCTGTCGGAAAATTTATAATGGATACGTTTGGTGTTTCAGAATTCTGGATGCCTTTTACAGCGGGATTGGTTTTTATTATTCCTTTGGTCATTTTCGGCATCATGCTAAATAAAATTCCCAAGCCATCAGCAGAGGACATTTTATTAAAGAATAAAAGACAACCATTAGACAAGCCTGCAAGAAGGGCATTAATCCGCCGTTTCTTCATTCCTATGATGTGCATTACTATTGTGTATATCAGTTTAACCATTCTCCGGGATTTCAGAGACAATTTCAACCGTGAGATATGGGATGCCCTTAGCTTTGCAACAGACAGCTCTGTTTTTACCCTGACGGAAATTCCGATCGCCATTGTAGTGCTTTTAATTTTAAGCCTTATGGTAAGGGTAAAAAACAATAAAAAAGCTTTTGCATATTATCATTACATTCTTTTTGCGGGAATACTAACGGTAGGATTTTCAACGTATTTCTTTCAGCATCATATGATGTCTCCGTTTCTATGGATGATGGTCTCCGGAATGGGAATGTATCTTTGCTATATTCCATTCAACGGAATTTATTTTGACAGGATGATTGCGGCCTTTGAAATCAAAGGAAATGTAGGGTTTCTGATTTATTTTGTAGATTCATTTGGTTATCTGGGCAGCGTTCTGATCTTACTTTATAAGAATTTCGGATCTTCCAAAACAACATGGCTGAATTTTTATATTCACCTTAACTATTTCATCGTAATTACGGTTTTGATTTCTTCAGTGATTGCTTTCCTAGCTTTCAAAAAAAAATCCAAACCTAAACTAAATAAAAATCAATACATCCATTTCGATGCTTCGAAAATGGTTTAAAACAAAAGTAAAATGACAACAAAATTTGATCTTATTGTTGTGGGTGGCGGAATTCTGGGAACATTCCACGCTTATCATGCACTAAAAAGAAACCTTAAAGTAGCTTTGGTAGAGAAAAATGCACAGCCTCAGGGAGCTACGGTAAGAAATTTTGGGCAGGTGGTTCCATCGGGAATGGATCTTAAATGGCAAAATTTCGGAAGAGAGAGTCTGGCCATATACAATGAGCTGCAATCCCAAACAGATCTAACAATACGAAAAAACGGTTCTGTTTACCTCGCTTCCAATGAAGAAGAACTTAAGCTTATCAATGAACTTTATGACATCAACCGGAAAAATGGTTACGAGTCTGTTCTTCTCTCAAAAAACGATTGTATGAAGAAATTTGATGGACTTCGTTCAGATTATTGTAAAGGCGGATTATTCTTCCCAGAGGAACTTTCTATAGATTCGGGGGAAATGATCATCAAACTTCATAAACTTTTACAGGAAAAACTGGATTTAAAGATCTATAATAATACGACCGTAATTGAAACGTATGAAGATAATAATCAATGTGTTGCCCAGACATCAGACGGACAGCAGTTACAGGCTGCAAAAATAATCATTTGCGGAGGTCATGAGTTTAAAACCTTATACCCTAACGTATTCAATGAAAGCGATTTAGTGGTCACGAAACTGCAGATGCTACAAACCAAAGCTCAGGGTATTTATTCCTTACAGGGAAATATCCTTACGGGGTTATCCATCAGAAGATACGAGTCCTTTCAGGAATGCCCTTCCTTCCAGGAAATCAAGGCTTTAGAAGCCCCTGATTCTTTCGAAAAGAGATATGGGGTCCATATTCTATTTAAGCAGACTCTTGATGGATCTATCATTTTAGGCGATTCTCATGAATATGCAAGCGCAAAGGATTCGGATGCCCTGGGATATGACCTGAATATGGAAATCGATGAGTTTATGATCAGCGAGGCCAAAAAGATCATTGATCTTCCAACCTATGAAATTCAGAGAAGATGGCTTGGGATCTATTCTCAATGTAAAACAAAAGATATTTTCGAACATAATCCATCTCCCAATATTCATATCATCACAGGTATCGGTGGCAAGGGTATGACCGCAAGCGGTGGATTCTCAAAATTTAACATAGATAAAATATACGCATAAAATAATGAAGAACATAGAATTATTGGTTCTGGATATGGCCGGAACAACAATTAATGAAGACAATGTAGTTTATAAAACTTTAATGCACGCAGTAAATGATTACGGTTATAATGTTACTCTGGAAAAGGTATTATCGAGCTGTGCAGGAAAGGAAAAATTAGAAGCCATCAGTGGTTTACTTATTGAAATAGGTGGCGACGCAAATGATTCCCTTCCCATTTTTGAAAATTTCTCTGATCAGCTAAAAGTAGCGTATCAGAACCTTGATGTAAAGCCGATCGAGGGTATTGAAAATTTTCTGCTAAAAATGAGGTCCAAGGACAAAAAAATTATTCTTAATACGGGATATACCTATGATATTGCGCAGCAGCTTCTGGATAAGCTGGGATGGAAAGAGAATGTATATTATGATGCCCTTATTACGGCTAATGATGTATCCGAAAGTCGCCCAAGTCCTGAAATGATTCATCTGGCCATGCAAAAATTCAACATCCTTGATCCTCAAAAAGTGCTGAAAGCAGGAGATTCGGTGGTTGATATTGAAGAAGGAAAAAATGCAGGGTGTGGATTAACGATTGCCGTTCTTTCTGGGGCTCAAAAAAGATCCGAACTTGAAAAATCCAATCCTGATTATATATTCAATACCCTATCTGAGGCTGAAGAAGTTATCTAGCATATTCTTTCATCTTACTACTGATCATTCAGCCTCAGTTTCTTATCGTTTTTTTATCCTTTAATTAACTTTAAGTTCACACATGTTTACAAATAGTAAATTAATTTTACAAATAATAAAATATTAATTACTATTTGTAAACATCTTCATTTCAAAAAACAAAATTTCTATGAAAACAAAACTATTTTCAATGGCTGTTATGGTGAGCTGCTTTTTAAGTGCTCAGACAAAAAAGGTTCTTTTTATCGGAATCGATGGTTGCCGGGCAGATGTTATGATGTCTTCCGATACACCTAATATTAAGTCGTTAATTACAAAATCGGTGTATTCCCTTGACGGCCTTTGTGCTGCGACAACCTGGAGTGGAAATGGATGGAGCACCATGCTAACTGGGGTATGGCATACAAAACACAATGTTCAGGATAATAATTTTACAAACCCGAATTATGTAAATTATCGCGATTTCCTTACCCGTGCAGAGGCCTATAATTCAAATTTAAGAACAATCTCCCTCGTACATTGGTCGCCTATTAACGATATTATTATTAAAAATGCAGATGTAAAGACCAATTTCAGCACAGATCTGGCGGTAAAAAATGCTGCCGTAGATGCATTGCAGAATGATAACCCAGATATTCTGTTTGTGGATTTTGATGACGTGGATCACGCAGGCCACTCTTATGGTTTTTCTTCGACCGTACCACAATATGTTTCCTCAATGCAAACAACAGACACTTATATCGGAGAAATTGTAAATGCGATGAAAAACAGGTCGACTTACAACAATGAAGATTGGCTGGTAGTCCTGACAACAGATCACGGGGCAGTAAATAATGGTCATGGAGGAGGAAATCTTTCTGAAAGGAATATCTTTACGATCTACTCTAATCCGAACCTTACTCCCCAACAGATCAGTAAAACGGACATCGATTCGAATATCACTTTCAACCAACTTAACTTCCCTGCCGGTACTTATGCCAAGCCTACCAACCAGGTTCCTTTTAACTTTGGGGCTAATCAGGACTTTACGATTGAATTTTGGGTAAAGCCTAATGCCAGCTTCTCGAGTGATCCTGTAATGATCAGTAATAAAAACTGGAACAGCGGAAAAAACAAAGGATTTGTTATCTCAGGATATTCGGGACAAACCTATAAAGTAAATATTGGTGATGGTACGAACAGAATTGACCTGGTAGGAGGAAAAATGGAAACCAATAAGTGGAAACATATTGCAGTAAGTTTTGATAGGGATGGCCTTGTAACTCTCTATGAGGACGGTGTGCCTGTTACTTTTGCCAAAATGAATACAATCGGAAATATTGATTCAGGGCTTCCGTTAACGATCAATCAGGACGGAACCAATACTTATGGACAGAACCTGGCCGCTTCGTACAAAGACATCAGGATCTGGAAATCAGCCCTTCCTAATGATGTTTTAGTTAATTGGGCTACCCAAAATATCACTTCTGCCCATCCTTATTATGCTCAATTACTGGCTAATTGGAAATGCAATGAAACTTCCGGCAATACACTAACAGATTCAAGTTCAAACAGTAATAACAGTACGATTACAGGAAGTCCTACCCGTAGCCTCAATACAACAACTAACTTTAAAATCTATAATTATTTATCTACCACAAGAGAAACAGATCATCTTCCAACTGTACTGAACTGGCTATGTGTTCCTGTAGAAAGCTCCTGGGGAATTGATGGTACCAACAGATTATCCAGCTGCCAGAGCAATACTTTGTCTGCAAAAAACACGGAAAGACCAGCAGAAGATTTTAAGATATATCCCAACCCGGCAAATCAGAATATCAATATAAAATTCAAATCTGATGAGAAAGAAATGACATTTACAATCATCGATACCCGAGGGTCCGTGGTTTTGTCTAAAACATCGAAATCATCGGATGGACAATATGACGAGACATTTGATATTCATAAAGCCCCAACAGGTGTTTATTTTATAAAAGTTACAGGAGTCCAGAAGTCCCTAACGAAAAGCTTTATTAAGAAATAAGAAAGAATTTCAATATCATTAGTAGATTTAAATTGGATATTAGAACGAGGATTACTCCAGGTTCTAATATCTTTTTTTTATTTAATCCCTAAGCTTTAGCTCCATCTGTGTATCGCAACGGTTATACGCCGAATGAGTAACCGGAATATGCTCAAATCCAAGCTTTTCATATAATTTAATCGCTGGCACCAAAATAGAATTGGTCTCCAGAAATATTTTCTCCGCGTGTAATGATTTTGCTTTCTCCACCAAAGCCTTTCCTAAAAGATATCCTATCTTTTTACCCTGGGCCTTGGGGCTTACTGCCATTTTCGAAAGTTCATAGGTTTCAGGTCCTGCCTTCACTAAAGCACAGGTTCCTACCACTTCATTATCCAATAGGGCAAATACAATGTGACCTCCTTTACTGATAATATATTCCTCAGGATTATCAAGCAATTTGTAGTCCCCGCTTTCCATCACGAAGAATGTTTTGATCCACTCTTCATTCAATGCTTTAAAAGCTTCTTTGTATTGAGGGTGATACGCCTCAATCTTTACTTCATTATTCTGGTCATTCATATTCTTTATAGTATTAAATATTATTCTTTATCATATTTCCGAGTTTTTCAATATCACTTTCCACCCTATCGGTCCATTCCAGGGCATAATTCAGTCGCATACAGTTCCGGTACTGATCATATTGTGAAAACATCCTTCCCGGAGCAAAATTGATTTTATGACTAAAAGCTTCGTCAAAAAGATCCTCAGTACATATCCTTTTATCGAGCTCCAGCCAAAGCATAAACCCACCTTTAGGTTCCGAGATTTTGGTATTATCCGGAAAATAGGAGGTAATCGCTCTCTGAATCTGCAAATAATTGGAATAGACTTTATTTCTGAACATTCTTAAATGATGATCATATCTTCCATATTCAAGAAAATCAGCAATCACATCGGAGTATAATGACGGACTGCATACCGTCTGAACCAGCTTCTGGCGGATGATCCTGTCTTTAAATTGTCCCGGGGCGACCCAACCTACCCGGTATCCGGGAGCCATAGTCTTGGATACAGAGCCTACCCACATCACCAGCCCTGCTTCATCATAAAATTTACAGGGCTTGGGGCGTTCTGCTCCAAAGTATAAATTCCCATAAATGTCATCTTCAATCAGCGGGACATTGTAATGAGTAATTAATCTTACCAATTCCTTTTTATGCTCATCGGGCATCTGAAAGCCCATCGGATTATTAAAATTAGTCACAAAACAACATGCCGATAATTTCGGCAATACCTTTTTCAGGGCATCAAGATCTACTCCATATACCGGATGAGTAGGAATTTCTACGGCTTTCAACCCTAATAACTGAATAGCCTGTAAGATCCCAAAATAGGCCGGACTTTCAATCGCGACAGAATCACCGGGCTGCGTCACTGCCATCAAACTGTTATAGATGGCATTCATTGCTCCGGACGTAATAACCAGGTCGTCTTCTGTAATTTTTCCTTCCATCACTAAAGACCATTTGGCAATCTCCCGGCGAAGATTATGATTCCCTTGTACCGGCTCATAATTCGTTCCAAAATCATTTTTACTTTTGATTACATTAATGATGGATTTCTTCATCTTAGCCAAAGGCAGAAAATTCTTGCCGGGTATAGCTAAAGCAAATTGGGTGATTCCTGAATCTGAAATCGTTCCGAATACTTTATCTATAAGATCTTCTTTGGTTCCCTCTATTTTGGAATCCTTCATTTTGGTTACAGATGGAAGATCCAGTTTCCTCTGGGAAGTGTGGCTTACATAATATCCAAACTTGGGTCGGGACTCAATCAAAGACCGGCTTTCCAATTCCATATAAGCCAGTTTGATCGTATTCAGGCTTACATTGTATAACTTCTGGGCACTTCTTAGGGAAGGCAGTTTATCTCCAAACTGTAAGGTTTCAGTCTGGATCTGCTCCATCATTATTTTTGCTATTTTAAGATATAAGACTTCTTTGCCCATAATATCATTGTTTTACATAAAGCAAGCAAAAAGCTATTCATCCTTAAATATTGATCCAGTTTATGATCCTGCTGATGGTGCTTTTCAATTGCCCGGGGTCATTATAATTATCTGAAGGAGCTTTTTTAAAACAATCTTCAGCATACTTTTTGAAGGCCTCTTTTTCTTTTGCATCCATATTCCCGGCTTCAAAAATCACAAAATCTACTGTATCCTGATCATTGATGATAAGACTTGCAAAAGCTATAATTTCATCTGTTTTTTTGGCCATTACAAACGGAAGTCCAAAGTCTTCATTCACTTGCTTCAGATTTCTTTCTTTCACAAAAATCTGTTTCAGGTGCACCAGATCAGAAATATAAACCTCATCAAACTGAAGTTTGCCTGTAGGCAGAAAGCATGTTTCCATAGTGTTTACATTAGATATGTAAAGTTAAAACACAATGCTAAAAGGATACAGATACAGAACTTACTATTATTGTGGGTACAGCAAATTTATTAAAAAGAATTGGTTTGTATTATCGGAGCGTTATTCTACCGATATGGTATCGAAAACCCTTCAGCTAAAATCCGGAAAATAGTTTTGCAGAGATTTGAAAGGTTCAAATAAATTTTCAAATCGAAAAGGTAGATTCTATGCTTTCTTTATTTTAAAGACTTTTTATCCTTTTATTAATTTTTTATCTAAAAAAACATCAATTGTCCATAACCTGAAATCCTTATGAATAAAGGACTTTACAAACATTACAAAGAAATTTTCGATTGTATACATATTAAATTTTATAAACACAATTAACTTTTCAGTAAATAATCAATCAAATGATTGTTTTGTGCTAATTTTATACATACGTTTTTTTTAAGGAATGTTTAATACGAAATCGGGATTATCATGATCCCAGCTGAGCTATGAAAATACCCAAACAACTCAATGTGATCAGGAGGAAGGTAATGCGTGGTCTTACCAAAAATATGGGCCAGTCGAATTCTACCGTTAAACCCGGCAAAGAAGTCATCATAAAAAAAATATTGATTTCACGCCCCAACCATAGATTAGGGAATTTATTATTGCTGTCCCCTATCGTTCAGGAGGTTAACGATACTTTTCCGGATGCCAGGATTGATTTATTTGTAAAGGGAAGCATATCACCTATTATTTTTAAAAATTATAAAAATATTGACCAGATCATTCAGCTTCCGAAGAAACCTTTCAGCAATCTTCTGAAATACATCCGGAGCTGGAGTTTGCTTCGCTGGAAAAAGTATGATTTAGTGATCAATACCAGCCATAGCTCGTCATCGGGAAAAATATCCACACAACTGGCCAATGGCGATTATAAGTTCTTTAATGAATGGAGTGATGAACTTCATTCAGAATATCCGGATTATCCGCATGCGGCAAAAAATCCTATTTATAATTTGCGAAAATTTCTTACCCACCTGGGATTTGAAAGAAATACAGGAAAGGTTCCTTTTTTAAATATAAAGCTGAGCCCGGAAGAAATAGAAACGGGTAAAAGGAAATTAGAAGGAATTACTAAAAACGATAAAAAAACCATTTGTCTCTTTACCAATGCCACAGGCGATAAATGCTATTCCAATACCTGGTGGGCATCATTCTATGAAAGCCTGAAAATGACATTTCCAGATTATAATATTGTTGAACTTCTACCGGTAGAAAATATTTCCAGATTAGATTTCAAAATTCCCAGTTTTTACAGTACCGACATCCGGGAAATGGGTGCCTTTATAGCCAATACCAGTGTTTTTATTGCCGCAGATAACGGTGTAATGCACTTAGCCAGTGCCGTAGGAACACCGACAATAGGATTGTTTATGGTAACGGATGAAAATGCATATAAACCCTATAACGATAAAAGCTTCTCCATTAATACAAATAATGTTAAGGAATCCGAAATACCGGATTTAATAAAAACGGTCCTTCAATAACCGTTGACTAATATTGAAAACACACAAACACACACCACAATTATACCACTCATATGAATCTTGTTCTTGCACCAGATTATGCTCATTACCAAGATGAAATAATCCGTATTATCAAAAATTTCCATAGTGAGGGGACTTTAATCGGTCCCGGAAGCAGAAATATTGTAAAGTCATTTTCCATCAATGGAAAAAAATTCAATTTTAAATCATTTAAGCAGCATAATTTTATCAACCGGCATGTCTACAAATACTACCGGAAATCCAAGGCACGGCGGTCTTTCGAATATGCCCATATGCTGATCGATAAAAACCTTCACACCCCCCAGCCGATTGCTTATGTAGAGTTTCACGACTGGCTGGGTCTTACCAACAGTTATTATATCAGTGAACAACTGGAAAACATATATACTCTGGAAGATGTGATGTACGCACGAAGCCCTTTTGAAAACCTGAAAGAAGTCATTAAAGAGTACACCCAGCTCATCTATTATTTACACGAACAGGGAATTGAGTTTATCGATAATTCTCCGGGGAATTTTCTTATAAAAAAAATCAACGGCGCTTATCATTTTTTTATGGTGGACCTTAACAGAATGAATTTCCACACTGAATTTGAAATGCCCAAAAGGATCAAAAACTTCTCACGGATAACCAATGATCCGAAGATTCTTAAACTGATCAGTTCAGAATATTCTAGGCTGGCAGGAATTTCTTCGGAATACTTCCTTACACAGATTGTTAAAGCTGCCAATACTTTACAAACCAAGCGAAGAATAAAAAAGGTTCTGAAGTTTTATAAATATTTCCTTAAAGTACTTCCCGTTCCTAAAAACTTAATTCTTATCTCATTAATCAGTTTTTTAGAATCTGATTTACCTTTTCTTGTTTTTGCCTGAAGGTCAAAAATTACAGTAGAAGGAAGGTGTTGATTTATAGTCGGAAGAAATTTTCAGCCCCAAAGTAATTATCTAAGATAATTGAAATATAAAGTCCTGCTTTTTAAGTAGGATTTTTTGTTGGCACATGTATTAATACTGGTTTTAATCTTTGAGCTCTGTTATTATTGATCCTTTTTTAATTATTAATATTAATTTTTTGATAAGCGATCCATCGTTTTAAATTCCCAACCATCCTTTTTAAATGATCTTCATTCAAGAAAATATTTGTCCAATATTCAAATCTATCGCACTGAACACTTATGTAGTAGGTCATAATTGCTAAACATGCGTAGGGCAAAAACTTTTTTTCTTCGTTACTAATTTTAGTTACAGTTTCATACCCTTTAATGAAACTATCGGCTTTTACCTGATATTCTTCTTCGTTCAAATGAGTTGTAAACAACTGAAATAGAAAATAGGAAATATCAAAGCATAAATAACCGTTGCCACAAAAATCAAAGTCAAAAAATGTTATTTCTTTTTCATTATCAATATGTAAATTATCAAACCAAACGTCGAGATGAACAGCTCCATATCTCATTTTACGTTTGTCCGTACTATCCATTTTTTGCGTTAAAAAAGCAGAAAGAGTTTCTAAAAATTCATTTTCGCTAACATTTTTACTATAAAATTCTTTAGTTCTTATAATAGGATTCTTAAGCAAATTTTGAGCATTGTAGGTTATTCTCTTCAGTTCAATATTTTCTGTGGATTGGTGAACTTTTGCTAATGCCTGTCCAATCAGAAAACTTGTTTGGTGAGAGAATTTTGCTGTTTTTATGCCTTTAGCATATGAAAATAAAACACCAAATCGTGTTCCTTCTGATGCTTCAATTTCCTGAATGAAATTGTTCGATTGATCAGCTATGGGAAAAGCAACTTGTCGCCCTGCTTCTTTTAGATGAATTAAAAGTTTTAGCTCTTCTTCAATTTCTAATTGAGATCGCCAGTTATGTGTATAAACTCTAAAAACATATTTATTTTCGTCATCATGAACAATGTATAAATGATTCATGGCAAGCCGGAATACTTTGCATTCAGTTTTCTCGGTTAATTTATAATTTCTTTGAATAAACTTACCAAGTTCATTTGGTGAAAGCGTGCTATTTATGGTAGGAAATTTCTCTGTCATTAGTTTTTCGTTCGTAGTTGAGTTATAATGTGTATGCAGTTTTGCTCGTAATTTTCAGCCTTATATTTACTAAATTATTTTTACTAAATTGGGGGAATATCTTACATCTTTTGTAAAATATATCCTAAAAAAGCTCCCAGCATAACAATCCATGCACTGTTTATTTTTTTGAAAGTAAACATCAAAATAATGCATAATACAGCAATAATTATTGTTTTCCAATCTGCGATACTATCTTTTGCCATTTCATAACATATATTTATAATAATAGCTATTGACGCAATATTGACTGCATCTAAGAAAGATGAGAATATTTTTGATCCCCTCATCATCTTTACTATTGGATTAAGTAATGCTACAAAAATAAATGAAGGAAAAAAGATACCCAACGTAGCAACCAAAGCTCCTGACCAGTTATTTATTTGATAACCAATAAAAGTAACCGATGAAAAGACGGGTCCTGGTGTAAATTGTCCAACAGCTATAGCATCTAATAGTTCTTGTCTTGTTAATAAACCTCTTCCCACCAATTCTGTATCAAGAAAAGCAAACAGGACATATCCGCTTCCGTAAAGAATAGCTCCTACTTTAAGGAAAATTAGAAATAATTTAATATTACTTTGTGACAGAGAGCTAAAATCTCGAATCTGTAGTAAAGTTAGTGGAATAAGTGAGTTGGTCGTATTTTTCTGTCTTATGATTGCAAATAGCATTGCGATTATACCTGCTCCGAATAATAAAAAGAATTCATTAATTCCTAAGAAAGAAAGCATCAGCACGCTAATACCAATAATCCATAGTGGGATGGTTTTTAAAGATTTTTTTGCGAGGGGAAAAACAGCCGATAATATTACAGATATGATAGCAGGTTTTATTCCATATATAAAGGGCTGAACTTGTGGAAGCTGCCCATATTCTTTATATAACCATGCAAAACATAAAGTAATGATAACAGCAGGACATATAAAACATAATCCAGCTACAATCAGTCCTTTCCAACCGGCCCTTTCCTGCCCGATATGAATTGCCATTTCTGTACTATTGGGACCTGGGATAAGGTTAGTTGCTCCGATCAGATCAAGAAAATGCTCCTCAGACATCCATTTCCGTTTTGTTACTACTTCCTGCTGCATCATGGCAATATGAGCGGCAGGACCTCCAAATGCTGTAACTCCCAGTTTCAGGAAAACACCGGCAACTTCTTTCAGATTATTGTCTTTCCCCACAATTTTTTATGTATTTGTCTATCAAAAAAACTATACTCCCATAATAGATTCACTCTTGTTTGGAATGATCCAATTTAAGCTTCACACTGAGATATGAAATTACTTATTTCTTTTCTCTTTCTAAATTTTAATTATAAAGTATGTATAACCTCAGGTATAATAAATAAGAAGTAGCAATGAGGTATGTTCTAAAAATAAAAACCCCTCCGCAACAAAGTTACGGAGGGTTGTACCCCAGACGGGACTTGAACCCGTACGTCCTTGCGGACACAGGATTTTAAGTCCTGCGTGTCTACCAGTTCCACCACCAGGGCGTGGAATGGAGCGAAAAACGGGATTCGAACCCGCGACCCCAACCTTGGCAAGGTTGTGCTCTACCAGCTGAGCTATTTTCGCAAACGTTGTGCGGATGAAGGGACTCGAACCCCCACGCCTCACGGCACCAGATCCTAAGTCTGGCGTGGCTACCAATTACACCACATCCGCTGGTTCTGCTGATCTGTAACTACAGATATCCTCAGCATTATTCTTACAAATATAATAAATACAACTTAAAAAAAACAAAAAAAATCCTCCGCAACAAAGTTACAGAGGATTAGTACCCCAGGCGGGACTTGAACCCGCACGCCAAAAGAGGCACAGGATTTTAAGTCCTGCGTGTCTACCAGTTCCACCACCAGGGCGTGGAATGGAGCGAAAAACGGGATTCGAACCCGCGACCCCAACCTTGGCAAGGTTGTGCTCTACCAGCTGAGCTATTTTCGCAAACGTTGTGCGGATGAAGGGACTCGAACCCCCACGCCTCACGGCACCAGATCCTAAGTCTGGCGTGGCTACCAATTACACCACATCCGCATTGTTTGGTTAAGTTGTATTTTAAAAGAACTTCTTTCGTTTTTGTGAGTGCAAATATAGGGCAATTTTCTACAATCACAAGGCTTTTTTCAAAAAAAATTAAAATTTCTGCATTTTTTTTTCCTGACCCCTTTTATTACATTTCATTTTCTTACTTTTACATCGTTAATATATACGATATGGAATTACAAGGAACGGTAAAGAAACTTTTTGATGCTCAGACATTTGCAAGCGGATTTCAAAAGAGAGAAATGGTTATTTTAACTCAGGAGCAGTATCCACAGCCGATAAACATAGAATTTTTGTCTGACAAGATCAGTTTATTAGACAACCTTAAAGAAGGAGAAAATGTAAAGGTAGGAATCAACATCAGAGGAAGAGAATGGACATCTCCTCAGGGTGAAACCAAATACTTCAACTCTATCACAGGATGGAGAGTAGAAAAAGTTTTTGATAACGGATCAGAACCTACTCAGGCAGCTCCTTCACAATCCGGATCTCCGGTTTCAAATGAAAATCCATTTGCGGGAGACGAAGATGATGATTTACCTTTTTAATTAGATACAACGATTAAAAATATAGATCCTGCTTTTTAAGTGGGATTTTTTTTCCTCAACATGGTTCGATTAGACGAAAACGAGATTTCATTTCCTGATCCGGAACTTTATGACGGGCACGAAGGGGTTATAGCTTTCGGAGGGGATTTATCGGTAGAAAGAATTTGGTTTGCCTATCAGCTGGGCATTTTTCCCTGGTTCAATCCGGGGGAGGAAATTCTTTGGTGGAGCCCTGATCCCCGTTTTGTTTTGTTCCCTGATGAACTAAAGGTTTCGAAATCGATGCGTAAGATACTCAATCGCGAAGTTTTCACCTTTACTGAGAATAAAGACTTCCGGGGAGTCATCAGAAACTGCCAGCAGATAAACCGAGTCGACCAGGCCGGAACCTGGCTTTCCGATGAACTTATGGAATCGTTTATCACACTTCATGACTATGGGTTGGCAAGAAGCATAGAAGTTTGGAAAGATGGTGAACTAGTAGGTGGCTTTTACGGCCTCCAGATCGGTAACGTCTTTTGTGGTGAAAGTATGTTTGCCAAAGTAAGCAATGCTTCCAAAGCAGGTTTTATCCATTTTGTGGAAACTTATAAAGATCAGCTTGATCTTATTGACTGTCAGTCCCATACAGAACATCTGGAAAGCCTCGGCGCAAGGATGATCCCCAAAAAACAATTCTTACACTACTTACACAAAAATAATGAAAGCACACAATGAAAAATGGATCCTCTTACTGCTGCTCAGTCTCATTTGGGGATCTTCTTTTATCTTAATTAAAAAATCTTTAGAACATTTTAATCCTTTTCAGGTAGGTGCATTAAGGGTCCTTATAGCAGGGATCATATTATTACCTATCGCAATTTCGAAGTATAAACTATTTCCTAAAAAACACATCAAGTGGCTTATTTTGGCAGCGATCACGGGGAATTTTATCCCGATGTTCCTCTTTCCTATTGCAGAAACAGAAGTAAGCAGCAGTATTGCAGGGATTATCAATTCTATGATGCCCATTTGCGTGATTATCGTAGGCGCACTGGTATGGAAATTTGAAACCACAAAACATCAGATTATAGGAGTTTGTATTAGTTTTGCGGGAGTATGTATCCTCGCTTTCGGAGGAGGAGACGGAGCGAAATTTAAAATGATTCCGATTGCTTTGTTATTGCTGGCTACATTATGCTATGCGATAAGTACGACCACTGTAAAATCGAAGCTTATGGAATTGTCTTCTGTTATTTTATCCTCATTTATATTTTCTTTTGTACTCTTTTTTCCTTCGATCATTGCTTTAGCATTAACCGGGTTTTTCTCGGAGTTTAGTTTTTCAAAAGACAATATGACGGGATTGCTCTTTGTAAGCTTATTGTCGATTTTCGGAACAGGACTGGCCATGACCATGAATTACAGGCTCCTGAAAGTATCTTCTCCGCTCTTTGCATCAACCGTTACTTTACTAATGCCTATTGTTGCCATTATCTGGGGCATTCTGGATGGCGAAAAATTAACTTTCCTCCAGTTTGTAGGCGCAGCGATCATTATAGGAGGTTTGATCTTTTTAAGGACAAAACCTGCCGTAAAAAAATAAATCCTGCATTACTGCAGGATTTATTATTTAAGAACCATTATTGATTCGTTAATTCTTTTTCTTCACTTTGGCTTTAGCCTTTTTTACCCCATCTTTAATGAAAGGATATTTCTTCTGCATATCCTGAACAAGAGTCGGGTCCAGATCTAATGCCTTCTGAAGGGTTTCAATTCCTTTTTCCTGATCTCTAAGGTTGAAATAGCAGTTGCTCAGCTGATAATACAATTCTGCCCTGTTATGATTTTCTATAGCTTTGTATAAAATCGTAACGGCTTCTTCGTATTCACCCAAAAGCATTAACACTTCTGAGTAGGCATACCAGTTGTAAAACCTTGAGGGTTCTGAAGCTACAAGCTTTTTCAAACAGGAAAGGCTTTCTTCAAATTTTCCAGCATCAATAAATAAAAATGCAAGCCTTTTTTGATAATCAAGGTTGCTGTCATTCAGATGCGTTGCCTCTTTTGCAAAATGAAGCGCTTCAGCCATTCCCCCCATTTCCTCATACAAATAAGACTGCTCCATCATAGACAGATAGAACTGAGGATCTTCCCTCAATGATTTCTGAAAAGAGTTCAATGCGATGATCGGCTGCTTCATTGCTTTATAGCATAATCCGATTTTATAGTAAGTAAATGCTTTGGTATATTCCAACTCCAGCATTTCCTCATATACTTCAATGGCTTTTTTATATTGCCCTAATGCTTCGTAACAAGCTGCTTTATTTGCATATACTCCTACAGAAGATGAATTGATCGCTAAAAGATAATCAAACCCTTTAATCGCTTCTTCATAATTCTTTCTGTTGAAATAGAACTGTCCGTATTCATACCATGCGGTTTCAGAATAAGAAAATTCATCTAAATATTCATTCAAAAAGGCAATAGCCTCCTCGCTCTTTTTTAAATCATTAAAGCAGATCATACAGTTTTCCAACGCATATTCATCCGTTGGGTCTTCTTTCAATGCTTTTCTGTAATGTTTAAGAGCGTTGAAAGGATCTCCTAAGTTCACATATTCATCCGCAATAAAGTTGTGAAGAAAGTTTTCTTCTTCCTTCAGTTCTAATGCTTTTTTACAAATTTCAATGGATTTTCTAGGATTTCCCAAATTCGAATAATACTTGGCGTAGCAAACTAAAAAGTCCGTGTGCTCCATAGATGAAGCCTTTAACTCGTCTATTAGCTCTTTTGCCGTATTATAATCTTCCCACTCCAAAAGAACTTCAAGCTTTTTGATCTTGATGTCCAATGAATTAGGATGAAGCTTTAGGCCATAGTTAACAGCATTATCCGCATAGTTAAAATCACCCAGCTCCAGATAATAAACAATAATGTCTTCCAGTTCTTCTGTATCGAAGTAGAATTCATCATTATTTTCAATCATTTCTTCGAACTTTTTTACCAGTTCATTTCCAAAATATTCTTCCAATATACTGTTTCCTCCGTCAGCCAACGCCCGAATTTACTTGCGAACCTCGGCAAACTTATTTAATTAATATACTACTTCTGAGATTGTTAATTCAAAATTACTGCAAATTTGCGACTTTTTTTTGAATTATGTTTTCGTAATTTTCTATCCTAAAGATAGTAAAAAGAAGAATATAATGAAAGAAATGTGGATAAAAAGAGGGATTCACATTAAATTAACACGACTAACCTTTTTCTGTTAGGAATTTCATTTTGCCATACCGATTCAATATCTTCTAAATCAATAACTTCAGTTTGCATTTTTATTTTTTCTTCTGCTGCAGCCTGGAACATTTGAGGGATAATTTCCGTAAGCAACAACTTAAACTCTTCAGGAGTCCAACTTCCCAATCCGGAACCGGAAATCTGAAGATCAGTTCCTCTGAGTATCTGTGACGACAGCTGAATAGTGTCTCCGCTCATTCCTCCAACGGACACCAATCTTGTTTTGTGGGAAAAATTTCCATCTCCTTTTATGGAGGACAGAAGAAGCTCAATAGAATGACCCCAGATGTAATCCAGTACTACATCAATAGGAGTCTGGCTATGAATTTCCTTTATTTTCTGCGTAAACTCCCCATCATTCATTTTCAAGGAAATAACCTCATCGGCACCCAACTCCCGAAGCGCCCGCAATGCTTCTTCATTTCTACCCGTGGCAATTACTTTTTTAGCTCCGTATAATTTTGCGATCTGTACAGCAATCATTCCGGTTACCCCTGTTGCTCCATTGATCAGGACCGTTTCTCCTGTTTTTAATTGTGTTTTAAACCTTAATCCCATTGCTGAGCCCATAATCGCATTAGGTAATGCTGATGCTGTAGCGAAATCCAATCCATCAGGAATGGGAACAATCATATGTTTATCAGCTATTGCTTTTTCTGCAACCGTTCCTCTTTTACTGAAAAAATATACTCTTTTTCCGTTTTCCAATATTCCGGCCCCGTCACTTCCTATAATTTTAGGCTGATGTTCCTCATTTTCCGTAGAATAGTGTTTTCCGCTTGCTCTGGCCCTGTCCAAATGTTTTATGGATGCTGCTTTTACATAGACGAGTTGCTCATTGTCCTTCGTAACTTGAGGATCCTGAAAATCTGCATATTGAGGAGTTGCTCCTTTTTCAAATACTACTGCTGCTTTCATTCTTTTTAATTTTTATACAAAATTATGATGAAGGAAACCCCTGCTGCAATAACATTTGTTATCAGTTTACTTCGCTAGCCTCCTTTGAGGATTTTGGCCTTTATTCTGCTCAGGTGGACGGTCGTAATTCCGAGGTAAGAAGCGATATAATGCTGGGGAACTCTTTTAATAATTTCAGGTTTCTCCTTTGCAAGATCAAGGTAACGTTGCTGAGGACTGTCTTTTATAAATGAAAAGAAATGCTTCATATAATCAAATGTTCTCTCAAAGACTGAATCCATAAAGCGATCCCTCAGCTCAGGATCATTATATATTTCTGCTAAAATCCGGTCAACGGTGGGCTTATCTATTTTCCATAAAATGCAAGGTTCTATGGTCTCAAAAGAAACCATGCTCGGCAGACCTTTTCTGAAGCTTTCCAAAGAAGAAAACATGGTATTCTCCGTAAAAAACTGAAAAGTAACATCCTTTCCGTCATTGTTATACCAGGCTCTTGCCAATCCCTTTTCAATATAATAGGCATGCAAGGACACCTCATTCTCTTTTAAAAGAATGGTCTTTGCCGGTACTTCAATGCGTTTGAATTCCCTGATAAATCGGACACATTTTGTTTTCGGAAACGGAAACTTTGCTTTTAGATGCTCAAACATATTTAAATATAAAAAAAGAACGGAACATAAAGTTCCGTTCTTTCATCTTTTTAAATCAGGCTATTTATTTTCGCTATAATCTGGTCTGCCAGCTGATCTGCCTCTTCCTGGGATTTGGCCTCAGTATAGACTCTGATAATAGGTTCCGTATTCGATTTACGAAGGTGAACCCAGTTGTTTTCAAAATCTATTTTCACTCCATCTATGGTAGAAACTTCTTCGTTCTGATATTCTTTTTCCATTTTGGCTAAAATATCATCTACGTTGATTTCAGGGGTAAGTTCAATTTTCTTTTTCCCCATAAAATAGCTTGGATATCCTGCTCTCAGCTCTGAAACGGTTTTGTTTTCTTTTGCCAGATAAGTAAGGAAAAGGGCAACGCCTACCAAAGAGTCTCTTCCGTAGTGAAGATCAGGATAAATAATTCCTCCGTTTCCTTCTCCTCCGATAACCGCATTTTTCTCTTTCATCAGGGTAACAACATTTACCTCTCCTACCGCACTTGCGAAATATTCAGAATTATGATTCCGGGCGATATTCCTCAATGCACGGCTCGAAGAAAGATTGGATATGGCAACTCCGTTTTTATGTTTTAATAAATAATCTGCCACTGCAACCAATGTATACTCTTCCCCAAACATCTCTCCCTTTTCATCGATCAGGGCCAGCCTATCAACATCAGGATCCACTACCACTCCGAAATCTGCTTTTTCTTTTTTTACCAGTTCGCAGATGTCTCCCAAGTGTTCTTTCAGAGGCTCCGGGTTGTGCGGAAAATGTCCGTTAGGCTCACAATACAGTTTTATGGTTTCACATCCAAGTTTATCCAGCAACATCGGAATCGCTATTCCACCTGTAGAATTCACAGCGTCTAAAACAACTTTGAATTTTTTGGCTTTAATGGCTTCAACATCTACCATGGGAAGATCAAGGATCTGCTGGATATGAATATCAAAGGCATCGTTTCTTGTTTCATAATTCCCTAAATCGTCTACTTCCGCAAAGTTGAAATCTTCACTTTCAGCGATTGCCAGCATCTCTGCTCCGTTCTCACCACTGATGAATTCTCCTTTTTCATTCAACAATTTAAGGGCGTTCCATTGTTTTGGATTATGGGAAGCGGTAAGGATAATTCCTCCGTCCGCCTTCAGTTCCGGAACCATAATTTCCACGGTAGGTGTTGTGGAAAGTCCGAGATCAATAACATTGATCCCCAGTCCCTGTAATGTAGCTGTTACCAGAGAAGAAACCATTCCACCGGAAATCCTTGCATCCCTTCCTATAACAAGCGTTAAGTTTTTTTTGTTTTTATTGTTCTGAAGCCAGGTCCCGAAAGCGGAAGCAAACTTTACCACATCAAGTGGAGTTAAGTTATCATTTACTTTTCCCCCGATCGTTCCCCGGATTCCTGAAATACTTTTAATTAATGACATTGTAGGTCTTTTGTAAGTTTAAATTCTATTTATATTCTGCGTAAGGCTGAGCAAAATTAGAAATTATTTACATTATTTGTGTGACAAATTTATGAACAACCGCAATCTTTATCACAACCTCCTCCTTTAGAGCTGAATTTTTTAGGTGCAAAATTCTTTCTGATCACTCTGAAAAGAGAGTAACAGGCGAATCCTACAATGAGTAGTACGATAATGTATTGAAAAATTAATGAAGAGTTCATTATTTTAGAATTTGATAAATAAACATAGACACAAAATATGCCAAACCGGTCATCATAACAACCTGAAAGCCTGTCCATTTAAGGCTTTTTGTTTCTCTGTAGACTACTGCAAGTGTGGAAACACACTGCATTGCAAATGCATAAAATAAAAGGATAGAGATTCCTGTTGCAAAATTAAACACTTTTTCACCGTTTGGTTTCACATCGTGTCTCATTTTGTCAATTACTTTTACTTCAGGAGCATCATCACTCAGGCTGTATAAGGTAGACATTGTACCTACAAAAACTTCTCTAGCTACAAAACTGGTAATGATTCCTACTCCCATTTTCCAATCATAACCCAAAGGAGCAATGGCCGGCTCTATAGCCTTACCCATTTTTGCAAGGTAGGAGTGATCCAGCTTAACATCTGTAGCAACCATTTGATTGGTCTTCTGTGCCGGTCCGAAATAACTTAAGAACCAGATGATAATACTTACAATAAAGATTATCTTTCCTGCTCCCGTTATAAAGTCCCAAACCTTTCCTAAAACCATTTTGAAATCATATCCGAACAATGGTTTTTTATAAGTAGGCAAATCCATTACAAGGTATGTTTTACCTTTATCTTTAATAAACCTTTTTAAGATGGCTGCTGAAAATAAAGCGACAAGAAATCCTAGCAGATACATCCCCATTAATACCAGAGCTTTATACTTTATTCCTAAAAAGCTTTTGTCTGAAATAACCAAGCCGATAATGATGCTGTATACAGGAAGTCTTGCAGAACAGGTCATGAAAGGAGTTACTAAAATGGTCAGTAGTCTTTCCTTAACGTTTTCGATATTACGTGTGGAAATCACTGCAGGGATCGCACAAGCTGTTCCGGAAACCAATGGGACAATACTTTTCCCGTTGAGTCCAAATGGCCTTAAAAACCTATCCATCAGGAAGATTACTCTTGCCATATATCCTGAATCTTCTAACAGATATAAGAAGTATAACAAAATTCCGATTTGAGGAGCAAATACCATAATCCCTCCTAATCCCGGGATAATTCCATTAGAAACAAGTGAATTTACCGGTCCTTCAGGAAGATGCTCGCCGGTGAATGCGGACAGCCATGAGAAGAAACTTTCGATCCAGTTCATCGGATACTCCGCAAGGAAGAATACGCTTTGGAATATAATAAGTAAGATCAGCATGAAAATCACATATCCCCAGAACTTATGCACCAAAACTTTATCCAGCTTTTCGGTAAGCAGTTCTTTGAACTGTGGTTTTTTAGTGATTACATTCGCTAATATCTTATCAACATTCTGGTATCTTCTTACTGTCTCCTGAACCTGTAGTCTCTTCGGAACCAGACTTTTCGCATCTGGACTATTGAGAATATCATGAACAGATTCTATTTTGCTGAGTTCTACTCCCGATGATATACTCATCCAGGCTTCATAATCACTATCCAAGCCCTTATGAGCTACAATTTTTGCTATAAAATCCTTATGTTCATTCGGAATTTCAAAAGAAGTTTTTTCCGTTTTTTTAAAATCATTATTAAAAACAGCTTCCCTTATCTGATCTATTCCAATTTGCTCTTTAGCATTGGTTTGGATAATTTTAATATTTAAAGCATTTGAGAACTGCTGGATATCGATATCAATCCCGCGTCTTTGGGCCTGGTCGATCTGGTTAACTACCAAAATAAGAGGAATACCCAGATCCTGGATCTGTTGAAACAAAAGAAGCCCCCTTTTTAAACTTAAGGCCTCAAGGATATAAACAACTCCGGCATAGTTTTGCTGCTCATCGATCAGAAATTTTGAAAAGATAGCTTCATCTTCAGAGCTCGGATATATACTGTAAGAACCCGGTAAATCCACCACTTCCACTTCCTCATCCTTGTAGCTGTAATGTCCGGAATAGCTTGCTACAGTAACACCGGCATAATTCCCGGTCTTCTGTTTTTTATTACAGAGTGTATTGAAAACCGTAGATTTTCCTACATTCGGATTTCCAACTAAAAGTACCTTTTTTTTCTTATTTTCCTGCATTAATCCCATTCTTGTACAATTATATAATCCCCTTCTTCTTCTCTGAGAGCTATACGGCTTTTTTCATCTCCAAATTCCACATACATGGGACCACTAAATGGAGCCTGATACAAAATCCTGAAAACGGTTTCCGGTAAAAGACCCATTTCTATAATTTTGTTTGGCATCTTTAGATGATCATTATCATAACCCAATATCTTCCCCATTTTGTTCTTAGGGAATCCGCTTAATTTATGTAAATCCTTCTCTTTCAAAGCCTGCTTTTTGTACATGCAAATGTACGCTATTTAAATTTAATCTAAATAACCTTAGTCTTAAAAAAAATAAACCCAAATGCTGTAAAAACATTTGGGTTCATTTGATAAAATATAATTTAGTTAATTGAATGTCTATTTTTTCTTTTTGTCAGTTATTTCAACCTTCTCAATCGGGTTATCATTGGCATTAAAGAAATCTTTGTATTGTTTTTCCTGTTTCTTCAACATATCACCTACAGTTCCATCCATTCCCGGTATGGTCTTGGAAAGCATGTCCTGTGTCATCATCGGTCTCAGAGTAGCAAAAGGATCTTTTTTGAAATCGTTATACGTTTTTTCGAATTTTTCTCTGGTCAGTTCATTTACCTTTCCTCCTTTCGCCTGCATCAGGTTTTCTACGTATGAATATTCTGTGTAATCTTTCACCTTCTTATTTCCCTGAAGCACCCACGAATAATCTTTTGCATCGTCCTCTATCTTGACAATCAGACCCGGAAGACCAGAAAACTTGTAAGGACCGTCAGGGAAAGGCAAATCCGTACTGAACCATGCTGTCCATTTTCTTCCTCCAAATTCTGTGGTTGCTTTTTGTGTATTATAAGCTCCTATTTTTTGTTTATCAGTAAGAATATTCCAGTTGAATTTCGGCTCCTCGTTATATCCGATATTACTTGGAGTAAATCCACTGGCAATTTTATCAACATACTGCACTTTCATGCTTGGATAAAATTTATAAACCCTGGCAGAAATTTTAGGCTGTCTGATTGTTTTTGAAAGGTCTTTCATCACACCTGCCTTCTGCATTGCTTCTATTTCCACCTTCAGGATCGAATCCTGTGCGATAATGGTATAATCCTGATAAATCGATCTGTTTTTATCTGTAATATCCAATATCGTAATAACCTTATCTATTTTAGTAGAATCTTTTTTAGGTTTAAAAGTAAGTTCGTAAAAGAAACGGTTTGCAGTTTCTTTAGACTCCTGAGCATTGGCAAAAGCAAAGAGAGCAATTAAGAATACTGAAAGCAACTTTTTCATTGTAATAATGTTTACTTATTAGTTGCTATTGTATCAAAAATGTTACAACTTTTTTCTCTTTATTTATAAGTTCTTTATGGTAAGCCCCGGAAATATGGCTCCACCAGGTTAATAGCTATATAAAAAATTATTTTCAGTGGCATCTTCTTTTTTCATATTCATTTTTAAAGATTATTATGTCGTCAAAACCTTTATAGCTATAAAAGTTTTAACTTTAAATACCTAAAAACAAAATTAATATGGACACATTAGCTCAATTAAAATCCGAACTTGATAGTGAGTATCAAACCACCAGAAAATTCTTTGACCTCTATCCCGATGACAAAAATGAGTATGCTCCTCACGAAAAAAGCATGAAAATGAAATCGCTTGCCAACCATCTTGCTGATGTTTTTGAGTGGCCCAACACCATGCTGAAAACATCTGAACTGGATTTTGGAACCGCACAACATCCAACCACGTCTGCTACGAAAGAAGATTTATTAAAAAAACTGGATGAGAACTATAAATCGGGTATCGACGCATTGGAAAATGCAAAAGAAGATGACCTGAATTCTACCTGGGCTTTAAAACATAATGGGCATGAATTGGCAAAATGGACCAAGTATGCATCAATCCGCCACAGTTTAAATCAAATTACCCACCACAGAGCTCAGCTGGGAGTATACTACAGGCTCAATGATATTCCTTTGCCGGGAAGTTACGGTCCGTCTGCAGACGTACAAAGCTTTTAAAATATAGTTTAAATGAAAAAGCCAATCCCTTGGGATTGGCTTTTTCTGTTTATGTAGTTTATTATTTGAAGTTAAATTTCACGGTAAACATTACCTGACTTGGACGAAGCTGATATCTCGTATAGGTAATATTGGTCGTATTAATATCATAGGTTTCGAATACCTTTTTATTCGCAATATTCATCCACTTCAGTTCGAAATCTATTTTCTTCTTAGCCCAGGTAAACTGATAGGACACATCGTAGAATCCGTTATGGTACTTCTGTTCAGCTGCATTTGTATTCACCTGATCCCAATTGAACCCGATTGTATGGTTTTCTATAGGATAGAAGAAAAGTCCAAGATTATGGGTAAAGCCTGTTCTGGTAGCGTTAGAACTAACCTTTCCAACACTCGTCTGTTTTGTTCGGGAAATACTTGCGTTATAATCTATACTCATCCAGCTGAAATAAGTATTATTGAATTTAATTCCGTACGACTGGCTGTTATTCTTGTTGGTATAGGAATCATTATTTAAAAACAGGTCTGATTTCACAGTGTTGTTACTATAGCTAAAGGAGGCATTGGTTTTAAACTTTGGAAAATACTTTCCAACTTCTGCACTGTATCCATTATTCAATACATGATTATCCTGTTCTTTGTAATTCATTATTGTATATCCCGCACCATTGATTGTAGGATTGGAAATCAGGTTTCTTTTCGCATCGGAATACCTGTAGTTTATATTAAAGAATAAATTATTCAGCGGGTTTCTGTATTCAATTCTTGTTCCTGCTGATTTATTGTTGTTCTGAGGAATCGGGTTTTTTGGATCCATTGCATTAATTCCACTTGGAGAAGTCATCAAGAATCCTGAATATGCTGTATTAATTTCTCCAAAATTATTATTGATATTCGCGTTTACCGACGCTTTCCAGAATGAAGCAAATGTATATTGAGCAAAAACACTTGGCTCAAATGTAACTTTATTAACCGTTTTAGAAACATTTCTGAACGGGTCCTCCGCTTTAATATTATTAGAATTGACCGGGAAGTTGGCATAAAGCATCCAGGAATCATTTTTATAATTAACCCCTAAACTTCCGTAAGGAGTTGCTGTGGAATATCTCAGGTCATTGCTGTATGCGGTAGGAAGTGTCGGTAGATCATTCGGATTCGTGGATGGAATTGTTTCAATGTTATACAGGTCTGAAACCAGATCCGTTGTTTTGAAATTAAATCCTACTTCAGGAGTAAAGGTCCATCCCTTTGTAGAAAATCCAATATTTGCTGAATGATTTGCCTCAAAAGTTTTAAGCCTTAGGTTTTGGGTAACAAAATCAGAATTCGGTAACACTTTGAATCCAGGGATATCCAGATATGATGTTGGAGAAACTTCCAATGTTTGCCTGTCTGTCTGATAGCTTACATAGGATAAAAGGTTCACCATTTTTTCCTTCCATGGTATAATAGTACTTAAGGAGTTTTGAAATGATGTCGTAGGAGATTCAAGGCTTTCCCCTGCATTTCTTTGTTTTCCGGAAGTAAGGTCGGTTCTGTCTACAAGTCCTCTGTCTGCATTCCAGTATTGAGAAAAGCTTGTTGTATTCTTGAAGAATCCTTTTTTTGCATTTTTTGTAAAAATCAATTCTCCTTTAGCTTTATCCGTATAAAAATTATTAAGAATATTAGTTGTGTTGGAGCTTCCATCGAAATAATCTTTCCTGTTGTAAGCTTCCCTTTCTACTGCATTATTTGTATAGTTGGCATTGGCCTTAAGTTCCCATTCTTTCTTTTTATCGATATTGGTTAAGTAATTAGCGGATAAATAGTGGACATTATTTAATAAGTATCTTTTTACCGGAAGGCTGGGAGTGTCTGCATTTTCTACATTGAGCCAGTCATTTTGTGAGGCATTAATCCTCTTTCCTTCGAACCTGTTTCCAAAAGCCAATATATTTCCTTCATTTTCAACCTGCTCTCCCATATTATTGGTTTTATAATTAACTACCCATTGGCTTTTCTGTCCAAAGAACATAGGGGTCAGTTTCACATTCCAGAGCCAAGGTTCTCCAAATCCTGTTCCTACTTCTCCTCTACCAGTCATGGTAACGGAATTCTTTAATTTAATATTGATTGCCGCCTGGTCGGAAGGTACTTTATCCTGAAGGATTTTTACAGGCTGGTGGTTTTCAAGTACTTCAACTTTCTGTACAGCATCCTTTGGTAAAGAATTATTAATCGTTCCGTATCCTCCTTCCATCAGGTCTTTCCCATTAACGTAGAATTTATTGATCGCATTCCCCTGATAAAGTATCGTTCCGTCCGTATTAACCTCAATACCAGGAATCTTTTTCATCACATCAGCCAGCGTCCTGTCACTCTTACTGTCAAAAGCTTTAAGATCATACGCAATGGTATCCCCTCTCGCCGTAATCATCTTGGTTTTCAGTTGAACTTCCTTGATCTCGGTAGCCTCCGACTGCATTTTAAAACTTAGCGTCTGATCACTGTTGCTTATCTGTTTAGTTAATGGTTTTTGGTTAAATGCCTTTACTTTCAAATCAACATTAGACTCTGCTGTAGTAAAAGTTACTTTATATTCCCCTTTTGAATTGGTAATTCCATAAGCTAAGATCGCATCTTTACCCGGTTCTTCCACCGTTACACTTGCGCTTGGAATAGGAACACCATCTTCATCTGTGATTTTTCCTGTAACCGTCTTTTGTGCATAAGTAAGCACAGAAAGAAAAATCATCAGAAATAAAGTAATATTCTTTTTCATAATTCTAGTTATTTGCTTAATTAGTTATTATTCGGTGTTTTTTGTTACACATCTATAGAGATGCATTTCAGGCAAATAAGTTAAAACACTGTTTTTCACTATGTTTTTAGTGATAATTTTTTTTTGTTTTTTTGTTTGTGTATTTTAGGGATATAAGTTTTGCTTCATTTTATTTTGACTAAATAAAATAAATGATTAAAGCCATAGGTTAAATAAATCTTAATTTACTTAATATCAATATTTATTTAATAGTTTTGTAACATAAAATTTATAAAATGGGAATTGTCTTAAAGCCTATTGACATTGTAGATGACATTACTAAGGAAGAATTCTACGAAAAATACCTAAGGCCGAGAAGGCCTGTTGTCATCAAAAATATGGCAAAAAAATGGCCTGCATATCAAAAATGGACAATGGACCACATCAAAGAGACAGTAGGAGACGTAGAAGTTCCATTATATGACAGTTCCAAAGCTGATCCCTCAGCACCGATCAATACCCCTACTACAAAAATGAAGTTTGGCGATTATATAGACCTGATCCAAAGAGAACCTACCGATCTTCGTATTTTTTTCTTTGATCCTATTAAATACGCCAATAAGCTGCTGGACGATTATATTTCTCCAAAAGATTTAATGGGAGGCTTCCTGGATAAATATCCTTCCATGTTTTTCGGAGGAACAGGGTCCGTTACTTTTCTGCATTACGATATAGACCTTCCCCATATTTTTCATACCCACTTCAACGGAAGAAAGCACGTTATTCTTTTTGAAAATAAATGGAAAGAAAGATTATATAAGATCCCTTATACCACCTATGCATTGGAGGATTATGACATTTCAAATCCTGATTTTACCAAATTTCCCGCACTGAATGGGATCGAAGGTATAGAATGCTTTCTGGAACATGGGGATACCTTGTTTATGCCTACAGGATGGTGGCACTGGATGAAATATCTGGACGGAAGTTTCTCTCTTTCCTTAAGAGCATGGGATAAATCCTGGGCTGTAAAGGCCCACTCTATCTGGAATCTTACGGTACAACGTAAATTCGATGATATTATGAAGGTCAATTTCAAGAAGAAATACATGGACTGGAAGGAAAAAATAGCCATAAAAAGAGCGGAAATAGCCTTACGCAGAGGCCTGCCTAAGTAATTATTCTTATTTTAAAAAATTCTTAATCATAGGTTTTGATCCAATCGGAACCCATAATTTTTTGTTGGATACTAAGACTATTTGTATTGAATTCTAAATTTTGTGGAGTCCTTTAGTTATTACGCATGATAAATAAAATACTATTGCATTACACTTCTTTTTATTATTTTTATCTGGTCTAAATATTTATGATAGTGATTTGAATCATAGATTAAAAAAAACTTAAACACAATATTATATTTATTTAATTTAATAATTTTGTAACATAAAATTTACAGAATGGGAATTATTTTAAAGCCTATAGATGTTGTAGACGATATCAGTAAAGAAGATTTCTACGAAAAATATCTAAAGCCGAGAAGGCCCGTTGTCATCAAAAACATGGCAAAAAAATGGCCTGCATATCAAAAATGGACAATGGATTATATGAAGGAAACGGTAGGTGATGTAGAAGTCCCCTTATATGACAGCTCAAAGGCTGACCCGTCTGCTCCCATCAATGCATCTGCAGCCAAAATGAAATTTGGAGATTATATCGATTTGATTCAGAAAGAGCCTACAGATCTTAGAATCTTTCTTTTTGATCCGATCAAATTTGCTCCAAAACTTCTTGAAGATTATATTTCTCCCAAAGAATTAATGGGAGGTTTCCTTGATAAATATCCGAATATGTTCTTTGGAGGAAAAGGGTCCGTTACTTTCCTTCATTTTGATATCGATATGGCGCATATCTTCCATACGCACTTCAACGGCAGAAAACATATCATGCTCTTTGATTACAAATGGAAAGAAAGGCTTTATCAGATTCCTTATGCTACGTATGCTCTGGAAGATTACGATATTGAGAATCCTGATTTCACTAAATTCCCGGCGCTTGACGGAGTGGAGGGTATTGAATGCTTCCTTGAACATGGAGACACCTTTTTTATGCCTACAGGATGGTGGCACTGGATGAAGTATCTGGACGGAAGTTTCTCAATTTCCTTAAGGGCTTGGGATAAATCCTGGGCAGTAAAGGCACACTCTTTATGGAATCTTACGGTACAGCGTAAATTTGATGATATCATGAAGTCCAATTTCAAAAAAAGGTATATGGACTGGAAAGAGAAAAAAGCTGTTGAACGAGCCAATTATGCTTTAAAAAGAGGCTTACCAAAATAAAAAAAGGCGTTTCAGATGAAACGCCTTTACTTTTACAAAATCCTATACACAGGATATTGCCTGAATGTCTTTTCTTCAAAATAAGGAGAATGTTTATAAACCCAGTCTAGCTGAGCAGCACCATCATCTGCAAATTTTTTATCTGATGATTTTTTATCGTCAAACTCCTTTTTCAGTTTAGGGTCTTTTTTTAATAGTTCAGCCGCGGTATCTTCAAAGATATATGCTGAAAAATATTCCTTTTGTGCCAGAATACCATCAAAGAAATTCCAGTTAAAGAAGGAATCCAATGCTTCCGGCTCAAGGGTTTCAATAATGTATTTAACTCCCGGCTGCTGTGTAGAAACTATATAATCACCTTTCAGGAAATTCACTTTTTTATCGGATTTATCAACCGTTGTTTCATAATGAAGATAATGTCCTTCGTATGGATTTTTAACCGTTTTAAAATCATTGATCTTATAGGATTCCACCACTATTGCACTGTCCTTTTGAATCGGTTTCATTTCTATTTTATTCCTTTTGAATTCTTCAATAACCCTGTACTGAGACTGCGGAATGACATAATATTTTGGAATTGTAATGTAACCCGTAGGAACAGCCGTCGTAAACAATTTTATATTTTTTGTAAAAGGACTTGTCCTGTCGTAATACAATCTTGGTTTTCCGGATACTTCACTGGGTTTATATTTTCCTTCATATCCTTTAAAATCCATCGTGGAAAATTTTGTAGAATCGATCTTCCAGCGGATACCATATTGTTTTCCTGGCTGATATTGCTTTAGGTTTTCAATACGATAGTCTTTGATCTTTTTATACTCTTTATCCAGATTCTGAAGGTTAACAAGCATATACTTATACGTTGCATCAACCCTTTTGTCGTAAGGTTTGAGCATATGCGTTTCCGGAACCGTGCCCAATGAGTTGAATAAAGAAGTATATCCCGTTGAGTATCGTGGTGAATCCTCAAAGGCAGCAAATCCGATTTCAGGGACATCCCCGTGAATATTCACATAAGGAGTGCTCTCATATCCCAGTTTTTTTAAATCCTGCAGGTTCTTTGCCTGATAATCATTGTAAAAATAATTTCCCAGTACATTTCCCAGACGTTCTTTAAAAGTTGAAATATAGGTAAACGTATATTGGTAATCTGCCCCGTTGCTTACATGGTTATCGATAAAGACATCCGGCTTCAGCCACTGGTATATTTCCTGGAAACTTCTGGCATTTTTAGAATCGGCTTTAATAAAATCCCTATTCAAATCATAGTTCCTGGCATTTCCTCTGAATCCGTATTGTTCCGGACCGTTTTGATTCGCTCTGGAGTAAGACCCTCTGTTCAGCATTCCGCTTACGTTATATGCTGAAATAGCCGCTATGATAAAATTCTGTGGAGTCTTTATTTTTTTTGTGGCAAGATCCCGAATGAGCATCATGGTTGCATCAATTCCGTCCGGTTCTCCCGGATGGATTCCATTATTAACAAAAAGGATCGCTTTTTCTTTTCTCAGCTTTTCAAGATCTTTTTCCGGAAACGGATTATAAATAACCAGATAGATTGGCTTTCCGTTATCATCTTCCCCTTTTTTAAGGTATTGAATTGTATTAAATTTTTTAGCCAGCTCCTGGTAATAGTTATTCATATCATCATAGGTAACGGTCTGGTTGCCATTTCCTTTTTCAAAAGGCGTCTGGAAAGATTGCTGTGAAAAAAACAATGAAGAACTGAGTAATAATAGAACAAATTTAAGTTTCATGAAGATAAAATTTCAGATTATAAAATTACTGAAATTATTGATGAATCTTTTGGTTAATCACAAAGACCCGGGGTTTCTTTTTAAGAAGTAATAAAGTATCTGATTATCATTGATTTATCGATTAGCAGCTACCCATTCCTTCCTGTCTCATCAGGATATAAAGCAGGAAGAGGATCACTCTGCCAGAACTCTTTGGTGTCTGCATCCATAATGGACAATGATCCTGTATAAGCAGCCCCGGTATCCAGATTCCAGACATTGGCTTTGTGTAGAGGTTCTTTGCTTCCCAGATCAATAGTAGGGGTATGTCCAATAAATATCTCGTTATACAAAAGCAGCCTTTTAGGATATAATTCAGAGTTCTTGCTTAGCTTTTTATCCATACAAACAGCCGTTTCCCAAAGCGTCCGATCCCATCGGTAATTGCTGGAATAGACCTCTCTTTCCGGGCCGTGCATTGAAGAATATCCGGCATGAATAAATAAACGGTTCTGATCGTCTACATCATAGTTTTTCATATGCTGAAAAAACTCCAAATGTTGCTGTAATTCTATTTCGGAATAAGCATCATAACTTTCGATAGTCTTTCTCCCTCCATTATTGAGCCACACTTCAGGAGTTTCCCCGAAAGAAAGCCAGTCTTCACACCAGGCATCATGGTTTCCTTTAATAAAAATACAATCCTGCTTTTTTGAAAGTTCAATCAGAAAGGCAATAATATGGGAAGATTCACTCCAGCCGTCTACATAATCTCCAAGAAAGATTAATTGATCATCACTCCTTACCTGAGCCCGGTCAAGAACCTGGATCAGCGCTTTAAAACCTCCATGAATATCACCTATTACTAACTTTCTCTTCATTTTTACTTTGAAATATATTTCGCGTCAACAAAATCCGTCAGCCAGACTCCATTGTCTGAAAGATAGAACTGAATTCCTTCTTCAGACATTTTGCCTGTCCGGATGGTCAAAATTACAGGTTTTCCGTGACGCATTCCCACTTTTGTAGCAGTATCTTTATCTGCACTCAGATGAACATGCTGCCTGCTTCTTTTTTCAATCCCTTTTTCCATAATGGAACTGATATTACTTTCTGCAGTTCCATGGTAGAGATATTCCGGAGGCTGCTGAGGAATCAATGCCAGATCTATATCAATAGAGTGTCCCTGGTTAGCTCGTATTTTCGTTTTATCTTCGTTAAAAGCAAACCTTTTTTTGTTATTTGTTTCTACGACCTTATCTAATTCCTCCATCGTAAAATGCACTCTTTTGCGAGCCGATTTTGTAATCAATTCTTCCACATCCGCCCAACCATTTTCATCTAAATGCAGATGAATTGTTTCTGGCTGATGACGGAGAATCAGGCTTAAAAATTTACTTATTCTTTTATTTTCTATTTCGTTCATGATTATGTTTTTTATTTAGCAATGATATTCTTCAGGATCAGATCTTACTTGAATTCCTGTTGTTTCAATTATACTTTAAAATAATCACTTATAGTATTCATTGCTCTATTACTTACTAAAATATTTTGTCTCCAGCTTTTCACATATTTTTTCAATATCTTCCTTCCTTACCAATTCTGAAATCCAGTCTTCAGGAATATTTTCAAAACCATAATAAATTCCAGCAATTCCTCCTGTTATAGCCCCTGTAGTATCGGTATCTTCACCTAAGTTAACCGCTTTCAATACCGCTTCAGAATAACTTTCTGAATTCATAAAACACCATAAAGAAGCTTCTAAACTGTGTAGAACATATCCTCCGCTTTTAATTTCATCTTCAGTATATTTCCAAATATCATTTTTTAAAAGCCTATCGAAAAGCTTAATTTCATTTGGATTAAAGCCTTTGATTTCTGCATATTTTAAACTTCTTTTTTGCATAAACTCATATGCTTCTTCTTTTCTTTTCCCTTTTATTAATTGGATAGCAAAAACAATATAGATAAAACAGGCAAATACTGAGCGAAAATGGCCATGGGTAATAGCAGAAACTTCTTTAATTGTTTTATAAAGCATGTCGATATCCTCTTGTTTTTCAAGATAAAAAGCTAATGGAAGAATTCTCATCAATGAACCATTTCCATTATCTTCCTCAAAGATATTTCCTGAAAATTTTGCGCTTTCGCCTTTTATCAGCCTTGCAATAGAATATCTTGTTGTTCCGCCAATATCAAAAAGTTTTCCATGAGCCGTCCAATGTCCATATTTATTCCACTTAACAAAACTATGTCCTATTTTCTCTAAATCATATCCTTTAGTAAGCTCCTCTGCCAGACAAAGTGTTAAAGAGCTATCATCACTCCAGGTCCCTTTAGGCTGATTCCAAGACATATATTCCAAATATCCTTTAACCGGTGATTTCTTTAAATCTTCTCTTTTCTTAAATTCAACAGGAACCCCTAACGCATCTCCAACACAAACGCCGAAAATTCCAGATTTTACCACATTCTCCATTATGCCATATTTACAAGCTTATCAAACAATAATTTCATTCCCTTTGTTGCACTTTCTTTCATCACTACAGCTCTTTTACCATATCCGAACTCCGTTTCATTGGGATTGATAACGATCAAAAGACAATCATCTTTAATTTCATGGATCAGACCTGCTGCCGGATATACCTGCAAAGAAGTTCCGATAACAATTAAAATATCTGCTTCTTTTACCTTTTCTCTTGCTACATTGTATAAAGGCACATCTTCTCCAAACCAAACGATAAATGGTCTTAACTGAGATCCGTCTTCAGCTTTATCACCCTCGTTAATATCATCTTTTTGCTCATAGATCAGGTCTTTGTTATGACTCGAACATGACTTAAACAATTCTCCATGGATGTGGAGGATGTTGGTTGATCCTGCCCTTTCATGAAGATCATCTATATTCTGAGTAATGATTTGTACATCGAAATACTTCTCAAGCTCTGCTAACAGCCGGTGGGCATCATTAGGTTCTACTTCGTGAAGCTGGCGGCGTCTCTGATTGTAAAACTCCAAAACCAATGCTCTGTCCCTCTTCCAGCCCTCAGGACTTGCCACATCTGTTACATTATGATTTTCCCAGAGACCATCTCCGTCTCTGAATGTCTTTATTCCGCTTTCGGCACTAATTCCTGCACCGCTTAATATGGTTAGTTTTTTCATTGTTTTTCTTTTAATAGTTTGTCATAAATTGCTTCGTTTTCATTATCGAAACAAACGAAAATAATTTTTTCAATCCTTTCTGTCCAAAAATTTTGAACTTCATTAATAGCAATTTTTGCTGCTAATTCTTTCGGGAAATGATAAATTCCGGTACTAATGTTCGGAAAAGCTATTGTTTTAGCATCAAGACTCTCTGCTAATAGTAAAGAATTCCTGTAACAATTAGCTAAAAGCACCGATTCTTTTGCTTCATCACCATTCCAGACCGGTCCCACGGTATGAATAACATAAGTTGCAGGAAGATTTCCTGCAGAAGTTACAACCGCCTCGCCCGTTTTACATTTTCCTTGTTTATTTCTTATATGAATACATTCTTCTAATATCTGCTTTCCACCTGCACGATGAATAGCCCCATCAACACCACCTCCTCCAAGTAAAGACGAATTTGCCGCATTTACAATAACATCAGCCTTTACTTTAGTGATATCGCCTTTTATTAATTCAATAAGTGGGCTCATCTAATTTTAATTTTTGTTTCCATTTTTTAATTTATTACCAAAACTGCCTCTTCATCAGACAGCTTAATTTCTACGGTTGCACCACTATTGAACTGCAAAAAATCCTGTTCAATTCCATCACTAAATATAAAGCCATTATTTGGCATTAATGATTCTATCACGAGCCTATTTCCTCTTTTTATGCGCCCACTGCAAATTTCCGTTTGTGTTGCTTTACTTTTGAAAGGTTCTCTCACCGCAAAGTATAGATCATCTTCATTGAGTTCCGGATATTCCAGTTCTTTAGATCCTAAAATTCCATAGGCCATATTAAAGATCGAGCTTAGCCATCCGGTACTTCCTGTCTTTGTAGAAACAATAATTCCACTGGAGGAATGCATCTCTTCTTTTCCGTTCATAACCACCTTATACCTTGCTGAGCTATGGGAAGAAACACCAATGAAAAGATCATTTACAGCCAGGAGCTTTTGCCCGTCATTCAATACTGCTTCAGCAAACTTCATTCTCTTTGAACTAAAATTTTCGTTTATGACAGAATAAATGCCATCCAGAAAGTTTTTTGTATTAAAAGGAAGCAGTACTCCATCATACCTTTCCTGGTCAGGATTAATTGCTACGATAGGTATATTTTTTGAGTATTTTGCTACATTCGCTACCAATCCATCCTGCCCAACCACCACAATTAAATTCTTTTGAGAGAAAATAAAGGAGGGTACAAATTCTCTTTCTACCACTTTATTTTTAATTATTTTGGACAGTTTTGTCTGGACTTCAAGAAATGACTGATAGAACTTTTCATGTTCAGTAACATATTCTTGAAAATCACCACCTGAACTTTCAATATAAAACCGGGCCTGTGCCTTTGTATTGAACCGCTCAATCAAAGCTTCCAATCTCGTTTTGTTCTTAATAATAATTGCGTATTCTGGTTTCATGGCTTTACTTCAATTGCTTATTTTAAATGCTTTTCATTCCTTTCATCGCTTAATGCTGTTTTAAGAGATTTTCCAATAAGTCCGGGCTTATATTTAAGTTTCCTATTTTCCCTGCATTTTCAGCAAGCTCTCTAAAAGCCAGTGCAATATTGGATCTTGCATCCTGGTTTCCACTCAAAGCACTTAGAATTCTCCAATCCATTTCTTTATATGGTTTCAATGAGGTTTCCAATACATAGCCCTGGGTTTCAGCTTCTTTTCTGTCATTTTCTGTCTTTTGCTCTATCAGCTGTTTTCTTTGATTTTCAACGGAAATATCAGCAGCAATCTTCATTTCTCTAAGGATCTTATTATTTTCCTCCTGCTGGATCTCTGTTTCCATTCTTTTTTCTTCGATCTGTTTTTGTTTTTCCTCAACTGCTATCTCTGTATTCAGCTCAGATTCTTTGATCTTTCTTTCCTGCTCCACAGCAAAGTTTCTTCTCTCATAAATAGCTTCATCTGCCTGCTGCTGGAGTTTCTCCCTGGTTTCCGTTTCTAATGCCCTGGCCATTTCCGGAGTGGTTTGAACCGCCAGAATACTGGCTCCCAATATTTCAATGCCCATGGTTTGGATGGTTTCTGAAGCCTTAAGCCCTTCTAAAATATGTTCCTCAATCTTCTTGGCAGAGCGAATGGCATCTTTTAAACTCATGTCATGGATAAATGATGAAGTAGAAGTCTGTGCCAGGTTAATGATTCTCTGGTTAAGCTTCTCAATATCATTTTTCTTATATACTCCTGATTCGTTAACCGTAAAATCCAATGTATTGGATAAAGCTTTTGGATCAATAATTTTATAGCTGATCTGTCCCTGGATTTTTACCGTCTGATAATCAAGCGTATTTTCATTAAAAATAAACGGCAGATCATTACTTCCCATCGGAATTGCTACAATAGAACTGTTTGGGGCAAAATAAAAGAATGATAGCCCTCTTCCTTCTCTTACGGTTTTCCCATTTTTAAAATGAAGAACGTAAGTCATTGAATCGAATTTGATGTGTCTGAAACCAAACATTGCTTTACTTTTTTAAGAGTTAATATTTGTGTTGTTTTTACGCTAATTAAACAGGACATAAGTTTATCTTGTTTAAAAGAATGTATTCTTCATTGATGAACATAAAATCCTTCCCGAATGCATATTTTCACTGTTGATTAATATTTTACATTATTGCCTTAACGGATAATAAATCCCTGTCCCGGGCCATATCATTCTTTTAGATCATCCCGGACCTCCATTAAAGCGAACCCTAAAAGATTCTCTCCTCTCCAATGAAGCGGATTTTTTGCTTCAGGATCTGATTCCAGCATTCCTATTCCCCAGATCTTATCATAAGGACTTGCTTCAATAATAAGCTTATCACCCGTTGATAATAGAAATTTTTTAAGCTCTCCGTTTTGCAAAAATTTAAAAAAGTTTCCTCTCTTTACAATTTCATATTTATGCTCATCCCAAATATGATGATCAAAGTTTTTAATCTTTCTTCCTAATCCCTTTGCCTCCTTTGGGTCCTGTGCTTCAATGATAAGAGCTTCGATATTCTCATCATTAAATAGTCTTGCTTTTTCTGCCATCATATAATGCTCTGCCGTTTTATAAATAACTCCTCCTTCTTCAAATTCAGCCAGATACCACTGACTGAAGCACGCCTTCGTGATCTGATCTTTGGCTGTATGACCCCAGAAAAATAAGAATTCCAACTCCTCTTTATTTTGAAACTTTTGGATGATATTTTGCAGATTATATTTCATGTTTGCGTTATTATTACACAAATGTAAGAGAATACTTTATTTCCCTCCAAATTTATTTGCGTTAATTTTACACTAATATCTTTAAAACATTGATTTTCAATTACATTAATTTATTATTGTACATTTTTATTTTAAATAATCCATCGAATAGTTTTATAAAAAAACGGGCTAAAGCCCGTTTTTCATTTGATATGATGATCATTTGTTATTATGTATTTACTTAGAAATATATGGTTTATACTCCTATTTGATTTCAAAATAAAATCCTTGCTCCTCAAGTTCCTTATATTTCTCCTGATTAAAAGTAAATAGTTTTCCCGGTCTTCCGCTCCCTTCTTTTTTAAGGTTGTTGGTTTCATTGAGAAGACCATAGCTCATGATCTTTTTACGGAAATTTCTGCGGTCTATCTCCTGGCCAATGATTGTTTTATAGAGGTTTTCCAGATCAGAAAACGGAAATTCCTCATTAAGAAGATTGAAACCAATCGGCTGGTATTGAATTTTCGTACGAAGTCTTTTTAACGCAATATCCAGTATTCCTTTATGATCAAAAGCAAGCTTTGGAAGCTGATTAACACTGAACCATTGTGCGTCTTCCGCATCGGAATCTGCAAATAGTTCATAGTAAGAAGGGTTTACCAAGCCTAAATAAGCTATAGAAACGACTCTGTTCCTGGGATCCCTACCCACATTACCAAAAGTATAAAGTTGTTCCAGAAAATCGGGCTTTATGCCAGCCTCTTCATACAGTTCCCTTTTTACAGCATCATCAAGATTTTCATCATCAAGAACCAATCCGCCCGGTAATGCCCATCCTCCTTTGAAAGGATCAATTTTTCTTTTTATCAAAAGAACCTGAAGATCCTTCTTATCAAAGTATCCAAATATAACTGCATCTACTGCTACTTTAATATTCTGCATAATATAGTTTGCGTTGTGAATACACAAAGTTAATGTTTTGAATTAAAAACTCCATCGTTAAAAAGGCAAAAACCAACAAAATAAAATTTCTTACCTTTAATTTAAAATTATAACCAACTTAAAACTAAACATTTATGAAAAATCTAATGTTCATTGTAATCGCAGCTTTTCTATTGACAGCTTGCGAAAAAGGAAAACCCAATATGGGTAAGGAATCCACAGGATCTGATTCTGCAGCATGGAAACCTGTAGATTCTGCTACCGCTGTAAAGGCATGGACTGAATATGCTACTCCCGGAGAGATGCACAAAATGCTTGCTAAATCAGATGGGAAGTGGACCGGAGAAACGACTATGTGGATGGAAGAAGGAGGAAAACCTATCAAAAGTACATCTGAGTGTACCAATAAAATGATCTTTGGCGGACGTTATCAGGAGAGCGTACACACCGGTAATATGTGGGGAATGCCTTTTGAAGGAAGGAGCATTGTTGGATACGATAATGCGACTAAAAAATTTGTAAGTACATGGATGGATAATATGGGAACAGGAATAATGTATACTACAGGAGATTGGAACGCATCAAAGAAATCAATTGAATTTAAAGGTAAAATGCCTGACATTGCAAGACCTGGAAAAGAATGCGATGTAAGGGAAGTTTTTACATTCGTGGATGATAACACTCAAATCATGGAAATGTATGGTCCCGGCTCCAAAACCGGTAAGGAAATGAAAACAATGGAAATAAAATTCACCCGTAAAAAATAGAAAATAAAAAAACCGCTTCAGGGGAAGCGGTTTTTTATGCTAATTGGTTTCTGATGCACTTGTTACCGGAACGCTGAAATTATTGTTTAAATAATTAACGTTGTAGACCTGCCCGCTCCAAGTCCCTGTTGTGGAGTTGAAAACATATATTTATGATCATACTTATCAGCAAACGTTAACAATAGTAAAAAACACACCTCATTTTCAGTGATTTACCTGATTCTACACCTTATTTTATTATAGAAATTTGATATAGTAAAAAGGTCCAGGCCGAAAACCTTAAAAAGTAGGCATAAAACAAACTAACATTATCATGAATGTAAAAAATTTATTAAGAGTACTTATTGTAATTATCGTCATTATTGGCGGAGTTATTATTATTGTAATAGGCAAAAAACCATTTCCTGAGCCTGAATGTATTGTATGTGGTACTAAACTTATAACCATGCTTGGTATCGTTGAAATTATTCTGGGATTAGGAGCGCTGGTAGTGCAGAGAAACCTGATTGATAAGCAGAGAAATCTATAAAAATAAAAAGACCGATATGATATCGGTCTTTTTTATATTAATCGTTTAGCTTTAATACGGCCATAAATGCAGATTGCGGTACTTCTACCCTACCAATCTGTTTCATCTTTTTCTTACCTTCCTTCTGTTTTTCCAAAAGCTTACGTTTTCTGGAAATATCTCCCCCGTAACACTTCGCTGTAACATCTTTTCTTAGAGCTTTAATGGTTTCCCTCGCGATAACCTTCGTTCCCAATGCAGCCTGAACCGCAATATCAAACTGCTGTCTAGGGATCAGTTCACGAAGCTTTTCACACATCTTTTTACCGATATGATAGGCATTACTATCATGAATCAATGAAGAAAGGGCATCTACCATATCGCCATTGATCAGGATATCCATTTTTACAAGCTTGGAAGCTCTGAATCCGATCGGATGATAATCAAATGATGCATATCCTTTAGAAATGGATTTCAGTCTATCGTAGAAATCGAATACAACTTCTGCCAGAGGCATATTGAATATCAGCTCTACTCTTTCAGAAGTTAAATAACTTTGGTTAACGATCTCTCCTCTTTTCTCAATACATAAAGTCATTACCGATCCTACAAAATCAGATTTGGTAATAATAGAAGCTTTAATAAACGGTTCTTCCACTCTATCCATTGTAGATGGATCCATCATTTCAGATGGGTTATTAATCAAAATAGGAACATTCGGTTCTTTTTTAGTATATCCGAAATAAGAAACGTTCGGTACCGTAGTGATAACGTTCATATTGAATTCCCTGTCCAATCGCTCCTGAACAATTTCCATATGCAGCATTCCTAAGAAACCACATCGGAACCCAAAGCCCAGAGCAGCAGAACTTTCCGGTTCAAAAACTAAAGAAGCGTCGTTAAGCCTTAATTTCTCTAATGAAAATCTAAGCTCCTCAAAATCCTCAGAATCAATAGGATAAATCCCTGCAAATACCATCGGTTTAACTTCCTCAAATCCTTCAATCGGTCCACTTGCGGGTTTATCGAAAGAAGTGATGGTGTCTCCTACTTTAACTTCTCTAGCATCTTTAATTCCAGAAACCAAATATCCTACATCTCCACATCCAATTGTCTTTTTAGGAACCTGCTTCAGCTTTAAAGTCCCTACTTCGTCAGCTCCATATTCTTTTCCAGTGGCAAAAAATTTTATTTTTTCGTTTTTGGAAATACTTCCATTTACTACTTTAAAATAGGCTTCTATACCACGGAAAGGATTGTATACGGAATCGAAGATCAAAGCCTGAAGTGGTGCATCAGGATCTCCTACAGGAGCAGGAATTCTTTCCACAATCTGCTCAAGCAGATGATGAACCCCTTCACCGGTTTTCCCGGAAACCCTTAATACATCTTCATATTCGCAACCAATTAAATTCATGATTTCATCAGTCACTTCTTCAGGATTGGCTGAAGGTAAATCGATTTTATTAAGAATAGGAATGATCGTCAGATCATTCTCCAATGCAAGATAAAGATTACTAATAGTCTGTGCCTGAATACTTTGAGCAGCATCTACAATAAGAAGCGCTCCTTCGCAGGCAGCAATTGATCTGGAAACCTCATAAGAGAAATCCACGTGTCCCGGGGTATCGATCAGATTTAAAATATATTTTTCCCCTTTATATTCATAATCCATCTGGATCGCGTGAGATTTAATCGTAATCCCACGTTCTTTCTCCAAATCCATATCATCCAGCGTCTGAGACTGTAATTCCCTCTGGGTAACTGTATTGGTATATTCCAATAAACGATCCGCCAAAGTACTTTTACCGTGGTCAATATGAGCGATTATGCAAAAATTTCGTATGTTTTTCATTTAAGAACCTTGTAATTTGCAAAGATAAAAAAAAGCAAGACAATTCATTGCTGTTAATTTTAATCAGTGAAATTAATTTATAATTCCGAAGGAAAATCGTATTCTCCCGTTAAAGGATCAATATAGATTTCAAACTTATCCCCTTTTTTCATTTTCTTTTGTTCTGCTCCCTGTTGAATTGCATCAGCAACACCTCCAATTAAACCAAACATTCCTAATGTATTATTAGAAGCTGCAGGAAAAAGATATCCTCTGTTGCTTACCACATAAAATCCTTTTTCATTTCTATTTAAATCCAGAAAGCCTGATAATCCCTTTTTATAAGCCTTTCCGTTTTCCACATAAGCAAACATTTTGTAGGCAGGAATCTTATTCTTTTTACCATTTTCCTCTTTTAGTGCTTTTGTCACCTCCCCTTTTTCATTCCTTTCAAGTAGATAATTTCCGGGCTCGGGAGTCTGGTTAAAGAATGAAACGTGATCCAAATAAATCCCATCCTTTAACTGATCGCTCTTATATACTGCATAATTGTCCCTGACAAATGATTCATAATCAGAAAGCTCGTTGATAGATACAGCATTTCCAACAGGTCTCTTTCTGTATGTTCTCATGAATAAATCAAAAAAAACATTAGGAACATTCTTAACTAAAAGTTCTGCAATTTCCTTATTATTGAATGTAACTACAGTATCTTTTTTATATAGGAAACGATATTGGTCCCCTTCCTTTGAAAAAGTCTGGGCTGAAAAATCAATGCTCCCGCTTGTATTTTTTCCAATTGTTTCTCCAACACTTAATTTAAGCTTTTTTAAAATCAGAACCAGGTCTGCACTTCCTCCCTCATCATTTCCTTTTTTATACCAGTTTCCTAAATCATTTCCCGGGCTTGTAAGGAAAACAACTTCCTTCTCTTCTTTTTGATTTCCAAAAGGAAGAATTCCTATTTTTTTGTCTTCTCTTTGATCAATGACCGTTAAAGACTTATAAGTTTCTTTTCCGTAATTTGGAATACTCCCTTTGAATTTGATGTATTCTTTTCCCTGAGATAATACGGTGATTGCAATAAAAAGGCTTGCAGTCTGAAGTAATTTCTTCATCTTTTTTTTATATTTTTTGCAAAAGTAAAGATTAGTTTTAAACCAACTACACCAAACAAAAAACATTCATAAAAGTTATTAATCTCTATATTATTTTAAATCTTATTTTGAAAAAATGCAGTCTCCCGTAACGATAATTGTTCTAACAATGCTTGCCACAAAATATCATTTCAAACATAAAATCAAACGACTCTTACAAAAAGATTCGTAAGAGTCGTCCAACATTAAAAAAATAAACTATTATGGGTTTTGTTTCGGAGTTCCCGAATTGTTATGATCGTGAGGCTTTCTGTCATTCATCTTATCTCTCATCCTCCACTCCGATTGAAACAATTTCAGTACTTTCTGACAGGGAACTACCCGCTGCATTTTCTCAGCATATTTTTTTCTATTATCCAGTAATTTTTGTCCCAGCTCAAAGCTTTGCTGTAGCTTGACTTTGGCTTCTTCATCAGACATTTTATCAGGATCAAAATCAGGATTAAACTGGCTTTTTATCTGTTTCTGATTATCTATGTATTCATTATAAATAGCCGTAAATTCTGCTTTATCTTTCTCATCTACATTCAGATTGTCCAGCATCATATTATCTCTGAATTTTTTCAAAAGATCTTTTCTCTCTTCCGGAGAAAGGTTATTGATGATCTCCTTTCTTTGTTTAGGGTCCATCTTTTTCCAGTCATAATCCGTCCTTTGAGCATGTAAACAAAAGCCGTAAATAATAAAAAGGGTAAATAATATCTTTTTCATCTCTTCTTTTAATTATATAAATCTAAATAAACGTCTTCTGTTGAATTCTTGGCTAGTTCTGCAATCTCAGAATTAGAAAATGAATCCAGATATTCGTTCATTTTAGTTTCAGTCTGCTTTGAAACAGCGACTCCGTTCTGGGGTTTTGAAACTGTTTCTGCTTCAGTATCCTGAGAATCGTCTATCTCTGCACTTTTCTTGTTTTGAACTATTTGATCCGTGCTTTCCACAGAAATTAAATCAGATTTCAAAGTTTCGTAGGCAAGCTCGCTTTCACTCTTTGGAGCCTGGCCATTCTTTGCATAACTTACTTCAGAAATACCAGAATCTTTTATTGTATTTTGATCGGAATTGAAAACAAAAATACTTCCAAAGATCAAAGCTAATGACGCGGCAACCGCATACATCCAATTTAATTTAAATATGGGTGCTTTTTTATTTGCCTTCACGTCATTCATCACTCTTTCCTGGATCATATTAAACATATCATCAGGAGCTTTGTAAATGTTTTTACGTTCTAATTTCTCTATATCGAACTCTTTCATCTTATTATGTTAATCAAAAATTATTCTCGTAATTTTCTTTAATATATTCTTCTATCTTTTGTTTGGCATAATGATAATTTGTTTTTAAGGTTCCTACGGACATATCAACAATCTTTGATATCTCTTCGTAAGGCAAATCATCATAATAGCGCATCATAAATACGAGTTTCTGTTTTTCAGGCAGACTCTGTATAGCATTCTGTAATAAAACCTGTATTTCATCGGCATCTTTTTCAGCATTATCCGCTACAAGATTTTGCATATGATACTCAGCATCTTCATCAGTTTTCTGCATTTTTTTCATTTTATTAACTTGTTGTAATGCTTCGTTGGTAGCTATTCTGTACAACCAAGTATACAGCTGGCTATCATTTTTGAACTGGTGAAAATTCTGATAGGCTTTTATAAAAGTATCCTGCAACGTATCCTGAGCAAGATCTCCGTCTACAATAATTCTTCGTATATGCCAATATAATCTACTTTGATAAGCATCCATCAAGGCACGAACTCCTTTATCCTGAGTTCGGGGATTTTGCATCAGCGTAATAATTTCCGCGTCCTTAATCTTCATAGATGCTTTCACTGTTTTGGATTACAAAAATATCTAAAAGTTAAATACTTTGTTCAATTTTCAGTCCAAAACTCATAAAATATTATCTTTGTTATATGCAAATTGTAATTATAGGTTCCGGAAATGTCGCATACCATCTGGCAAAAGCCTTTGTTCTGAATAACATTCCGTTAGCTCAGATTTTTGGACGAAATGAAAAGGATTTGGAAAAAATAGCTGCGGAGTTACATATTCCTTATTCTACGGAAAAGCTGGAAGATGCCGATTTATATATTATCTGTGTAAGTGATAACTCTGTACAGAATGTTTCAGCAATGATCACTAAAAAAGATTCACTTGTTGCTCATACTTCAGGCTCGCTTCCTAAGGAGCTTTTAGCAGGGGAGTACAGGAAAGCAAGTTTTTATCCTTTACAGACATTTTCCAAATCCAAAGATCTCACCTACAAGAAAATCCCTTTTTTCATAGAGACAGAAACCGAAAAAGATAAAGAGATTCTTTTTGAACTGGCATCCAAAATATCTGATCATGTAATGGAAAGTAGTCATGACAAAAGAAAATATATCCATCTTACAGCGGTTTTCGCCTGTAATTTTGTGAATCACCTTTTTTCTAAAGCCAAAGAAATATCGGATTCCCAGGAGATTCCGTTCGACTATTTTCTTCCGTTAATTGATGAAACCGTTCAAAAAATTCATGAAATTGAACCCAGGCTTGCGCAAACGGGTCCGGCTGTAAGAAATGATGTAAGGGTATTGGAACTTCATGAGCAATTGCTAAAGGATGAAAGCCTTGAAATATATAAAGTAATGAATCATTCTATTAAAAAAATGTATGGGTTATAAAGAGAAATTAAAAGATATTAAAGCATTCGTATTTGATGTGGACGGAGTTTTCACCGATGGAAGCGTGTATCTGATGCCGGGTGGAAATATGAGCAGAGTGATGAATGTTCTGGACGGCTACGCAGTGGTAAAAGCTTTAAAAAATAATTATTTAATAGGGGTGATTACCGGAGGAAATGATGAAATGGTAAAACATCGCATCAATTATCTGGGTATAGAAGATTATTATGCCAAATCACATAATAAAATGGCTGATTTTGAAGATTTTAAAAAGAAATACAATCTTAAAAATGAAGAGATCCTGACAATGGGTGATGATCTTCCTGACCTGCATATTATGGAAAGTTCAGCCATCGCAGCCTGTCCAGAAAATGCTGTTCCCGAAATCAAAGGCATCGCTGATTATATTTCCACAAAGCAGGGTGGAAGTGGAGCTGTACGTGACGTAATCGAGCAGGTAATGAAGGTGCAGGGAAACTGGCATGATGACAACACACAATCTGTATAAATACTTGATATGAAATTACTTTTAGCATCACAATCACCCAGAAGAAAGGAATTGCTTTCCAGCCTTGGATTTGATTTTGAAGTAGTAACAATAGATTGTGAAGAAATCATTCCTGATGATATGACTATTGAAAATGCGGCTGCCTATCTTTCTCAATTAAAGGCAAACTCATTCCGTCCACTTGAGGCGGGTGAAGTTTTACTCACTGCAGATACCGTAGTTGCCTTAAATAATCAAATTCTTGGAAAACCGAAAGATGAAGCCGAGGCTCAGCATATGCTGCGATTGCTTTCCGGAAAAACGCATCAGGTATATACAGGAATTACCATACAGACGGTTGATCAGGTTTTTGCAGAAACGGATGTTGCAGATGTGGAACTCGATGAAATTTCCAATGAGGAAATTGATTATTATATTACCCATTACAAACCTTTTGATAAAGCAGGAAGTTATGGTATCCAGGAATGGCTGGGAATGGCAAAGATCAAAAAATTATCCGGTAGTTTTTATACAATAATGGGGCTTCCAACCCATCTGGTTTACAAAATATTGAAAGAAATATAAATTTTTCCAATATAAAATTTTATTATTTTTACAAAATCATCAAACTTTTGATAATAAAAAGTAGATTAGCTAGTTATATTGAAATAATGAAAAAGAATATTTTATTCCTTTTAGCAGCATGTTTTGTTGTATCCTGTGCCACCAAGGTAAAAAAACCGGAGCAACGATCAAAGTTCTTAAAAGGTTTTTCCACATATTATAACACTTTATTTAATGCAAAAGATGCATTGAACAGTGAATTTACGACCAGAGATAAGGGGCATAAAGATAACTTTTATGCTCCTTATATTCCTATACTTACGTACGAAAATCAGCCCTTGGGAAGTGATCTTGGACAATCAACGGCCTTTGCAGAAAATTCTATGAAAATGGCCGAAGTCAATAAGCCTTCTAATTCTTCCGGAAGGGGAGCAAGCGGGCCTCCGGGTAAGCCTGGTCTCCAGGATATTCCTGGTATGGTAAAAGACAAAGTTAATTCCGCTGTTGCAGGTCTAACGGGAAATGATTCCAATCAGCCTGAGGTAAAAGGAGCTACCGCGCTTCAAATTGCAGAATCAAAGGCTTTAAAAGCTATCAATAAGTATTCGGTAGTGAGAAACGGGGAAGAAAAGAATAAACAGATTTTTGATGCCTACATGATCCTTGTTCAATCCCGGATCTATCAGGACAAACCTTTAGAAGCCCTTGATGCCTTAAATTATGTTTTCACTCATATGAAAGAAGACAAAAGATTACCATTAGCTAAGGTTTATCAGGGACAGGCTTATGCCCAGATGAAAGATTATCATAAAGCTCAGGAGATTTTCACTAAGCTGAAAGGAGAGGGGATCAGTAAAAATGATGATAAATTGTTGAGCATTTATAATTCGGAAACTCTTTTGGATGCAGGTAAAAAAGAAGAGGCAGTAAAAGAGCTTGACCGAGCATTTGAACTTAACAATAACAGTAAATTAAAAAGCCGAATTTCATACTTAAGAGGACAGATCCTGGAAGGACTGGGCCAGAATGAAAAGGCCAGAGAAAGTTTTTTAGCAGCTTATAAATATGCGAATGATTTTGAATTTGAAGTTAAATCGCAGATTGAAATCGCAAAAACCTTCAATGGAAAAGGGGATTATAATGGTGCTAAGAATTATCTGGAGAAGATCAGTAACAAGGGAACTTACATGTCCAGAAAGAATGAATTTTATTATGCCTTAGGGCTTATGGCCAACAAGGCGGGTAAAAAAGAAGAGGGGCAACAGTTTTTCAGAAAATCTTTGACGGAAAAGGTATCTGATCCGCAGGTTCGCGGTCTTGCTTATTACGAGATAGGAAAAAACTACCTGGACAAAAATGATTACATCGGTGCCGGAGCATATTATGACTCTGCGCTTGCCGTTATGACCTATGAACCATCTAAAGTCCTTTTAAAAGATCAGTCCGAGAATATTAAAAAGATCTCAAGAAACTATTACCTGATCAAAAAAAATGACAGTATTCTTTCATTAGCAAAAATGACCGATGCTCAAAAAACTGAATTTTTCGCCAAGCATATTGCCAAATTAAAAGCCAAGGAAGAAAAAGAAGAATTGGAAAGGAGACGTGCTGAAAGAAGTAAAGGTTTTGACACGGGAGATTATAATTCCAACTCTATTTTTGCCAATAGTTCAACTTCTTTTGAAGATTTCGGAACAGCTCCTAAAGGATTTTATTTTAGCAATACGGGAACTGTAAGCAAGGGTACTTCCTCATTTAAACAGGTTTGGGGCGACAGGGCATTAAGTGATAACTGGCGTTATTCTAAAAAAATGTCTTCTATTGATGATATGAAGAATGAAGCGCTGGGAGTAACATCAGCTCCTGATCCGAGACGTTTTGAACCTGCTTTCTATATTGAACAGATTCCAACGGATGCGGGTAAACTAGGACAACTGAAAAAGGATAGAGATACGGCTTCTTTAGGATTAGGGATCATGTACCAGAACTATTTTACCAACACCCCTTTAGCTACTAAAACACTGTATGATCTGGTTGATGTAAAGCCGGAAGAAAAAGTACTATTGCAGGCGTTGTATGAAATTTTTGCAATGAATTATGAGAAAAACCCCCTGGCATCAGAGAAGGCAAAACAGATCCTGTTGACAGATTATCCTTATACTTCGTATGCGGAATTTGCAAGAAATCCTAAAAATAATTCATTTGTAAAATCCTCTGAAGATGTTGAAAATGAATACAAAAGAGCATATGCATTATATGAAGCAGAAAAATTCAGTGATAGTAAGAATGTCATTGACCAGACTATTGAGAAGTATCCGAAAGATGCATTAGTCCCAAAATTGTATTTACTGAATGCTTTCAATACCGGAAAGTCCAGTGGTAAAGAAGTAATGATTCTACAATTGGAACAGATTGCATTAAATTATGCCAAAACACCGGAAGGTATTAAAGCTAAGGAAATGCTTAACTATCTGAAGAGTGATCTTGCGTTCCAGGCAACGGACAACAAAGGAAATACGATACCTCAGAACCAGAATAATGTACCGGTACAACCTGCTTCACAGAATAATGTTCCTACCAGCCCGGATAATAACGATGCTCAAAAAATACAGGACTTTAACGGCCAGCCACCTGTAAAGAAAAAATCAAAAAGGTTTGGGAATCCTGATCAGAATAAGCAGGATCTTCAAATGCAGAATCCGAATTCACAGCCTCCAAGGCCAAAATAAATAAAAAAGCGAAGATTTAATCTTCGCTTTTCTTTTTCTTTACTCCATGAAAATCTTTTACATAAAAAGGTTCAAAGTAAGCAATATCTTCGTAGTCTTTACTTTCTGTTTTTTCAAGCGTCTTCTTTATCAGGTGTTGTGCGGAAGGATATATCTCTTCATTATATTCTGCGTTGGGTAACTGCAGTATTTCTTTTGCCTTTTTAGCGCCGTCTCCTACAAAAAGTATTTTTTTATCCGACCATTCACTAAAAGATTGTTCATCAAGAATTTTAGCTTCCGTAGAAGAAATCTCATCTCCCGTAATACCGTCATAAGCTGCTGTATAAACCTCCATTCTCCTTGCGTCAACTAAGGGTATGATTACATCATAGTTTTGTTCTAAAAAGGGCTCTTTCATGCTTTCGAGAGAATTCACCGCAATCAGAGGAATTTTTAAACCATAACAAAATCCTTTTGCAGAAGCTGCACCAATCCTTAATCCAGTATAAGAACCGGGGCCTTTTCCCAAGGATATAGCTTCAATCTCTTTAATGGAAATTCCTGCCCCTTCCAATGCCCATTCTACAAAGGTATGCAAGCTTTCGGATTGTTTATAGTTTTCAGAAACTTCTTCACATACACACAGGAGTTTATCATTATCTGAAATAGCAACTGAGCAGTTTTTAGAAGAGGTTTCTAGATATAATATTTTCATTTTTGTAAGCTTATCGACAGGTTTAAATACACTTAAATAATATCTGCAAATTTAATCCTTTTAAATCTATTTTCTGTAGATTGTTCTCGGTTCACTTTGTGCACTCGGATAGATTGTCATATCTGACACATTCACATGTTTTGGAGCATTTACACAATAGGCAATAGCATCTGCTATATCTTCAGCCTTTAAAGGCTCATAACCAGCATATACGGTAGAAGCTCTTTCATGATCCCCTTTGAATCGTATCAAAGAGAAATCTGTTTCTACAGCTCCCGGCTGAATATTAGTTACTCTTATTCCGAATTCAGTGAGCTCCAAACGCATTCCTTCGGAAACGACATCAACTGCCTTTTTGGTCGCACAGTATACAACACCATTGACGTAGGTCTGTCTGGCAGCTACTGAGCTGATATTAACGATATGTCCGGAATTTCTTTCTTTCATTCCTGGAATAATCGTTTTAGAAACATATAAAAGTCCTTTTACATTTCCATCGATCATAGAATCCCAGTCGTCCGTTTTTCCAGCCGAAAGAGGATCTAAACCATGCGCATTTCCGGCATTATTAACCAAAACATCAATATTTTTCCATTCCTCAGGAAGAGAATTGATTGCATTTTCTACTTCTTCAAGGTTCCTAACGTCAAATTTTAAGCTGAGTACTTCTGTAAAAGCTGATAATTCGCTTTGTACAGACTCCAGTACTTCACTTCTTCTTCCACAGATAATAACCCTGTTTCCTTGTTTTGCAAAAAGCTCTGCTGTTGACTTTCCAATCCCGGAAGTTGCTCCGGTTATTAATATTGTTTTCATATCTTATTGTAGCAATTTCTTAGTAACCCGATCAGTGAATCACGGTACATTTTGAATTAAATTTTAGTTGGCGTCAAATGCCTGGAATGCATCTTCAATATGTTCAAGAACCAATTTTCCTTTTTCATCCGGCAAAACTGAAATAATATCGAAGCGTACTTCCTTCACATGATTAAACTCTTCGAGATAATGATCAGCAGCATTAACAATAGATCTGATCTTTGTTTTCGTAACAGCTTCCTGAGGCAGCATAAAAGCATCTGTAGAACGTGCTTTTACTTCAATAACTACAATCAGATTTTTTATTTCCGAAATAATATCAATCTCGGCTCTTTGAAACCGGTAGTTTCTGGCAAGAATTTTATATCCGTTTCTCTGCAAATGTTCTACGGCAAAATCTTCTGCTATTTTTCCAAAATCATTGTGAGATGCCATCTGTCTTTTTACATTTAAAGATTAAAAAAGTGAAAATTAATGCCTGATTAAAATTCTATCTTAACTTTACTTCCAACTTTCATTTTCACATTTCCACCGATAATCAATGGTCTGTTGTCTTTGATATGTCCGTTTGGAAAACCAAAAATAACGGGAAATTTATATTTTGAAACTCTTTCTGAGATTAGTTTATAGGCAAATTCATCGAAACTTTCCTCATAATTTTTATTCTCTTTTTCATCACCCATATTGGTCATTCCACCAACAATAAGTCCTTTGATTTTTTTAAAGACTCCGGCTAATTCCAAACTCATGATCATTCGATCCAGGGCATAGTAATTTTCTCCGATATCTTCAATAAATAATATTTTACCTTTAAAATCAAAAGAGTAGGGAGTTCCTAAAAGTGCATAGATCAGAGCTAAATTTCCCCCAATCAATTCGCCTTCAATATTGCCTTCTCTATTCAATTGATTGGTCTGTAAACCATATTTTGGAGCTTTTCCTTTCAGAATATCAAAAACTAAATCATAACTTTCCTCTGTAACTCCGAAACTGGAAGTTTTAATTGTCTGGCCATGAATAGATACAAATCCTTTTTTCAGTAAATAACTTTGGATTACTGTATTGTCTGAATATCCGATATACCATTTTGGATCTTTTAAAAACTGTGTAAGTTTTATGTGCTGGATAAGATGCTGACACCCGTATCCGCCCCTGGAGGCCCAGATCGCAGAAATTTCGGAGTCATTGAAGGCCCAGTTTATATCTTTCAATCTTTCCTTTTCTGTTCCGGCATAGTTATATCCGTTAGAAAATCTGGTATACAAATGTTTTCCTAAAACAGGTTCAAAACCTTTCGCTTTAATCATGGAAATTCCTTTTTCGAGCTGGGATTCATCAACTGCTCCTGCAGGAGAAATAATAGCTATCTTATCTCCTTTTTTAAGGGACTTTGGAAAGATATTTTTTTTCATTTTGATTTTTGGTATTTGACTTCTTTTTTCTCTGCTTCTTCCAGACGTTTATCAAACTGATTAAATTTTTTAAAGCTCTGTAAAAAGATGAAAAAACTGAAAATAATAAGAATTCCACCAACAATCCTTCTGATCTTATTGGCCAGCTTTTGTGTAAGCCTGTCATGGAATTGTTTGGCAAGGAAAATTTTAGCAAGATCAATGCATAAATAGGTGCCTATTACAATCCCTATATAAAGAATAAAATTACTGATGTCAGGGTACTGGTTTCTTACCGAAATAACAGTAACCAACCAGAAAAGAATAACACCTACATTTAAAAGATTGAAGAAAAAACCATTAATAAAAGTCTTAAAATAATTTTGACCAATGATTCTTTCTTCACCGGGCATATGCATCTTGGTTTTGGTAACCAGCATAACAACCCCATACACAAAAATAAGAATGGATGTAATCCTGTAAAATCCAGGGTGCTTATCAATCAGGTTCACAAGATCCGCACTCGCATAATAGGCGGCCACAATGCAAAGCAAATCTGCCGTAATTACACCAAGATCAAGCGCTAAAGCATGTCTGGGACCTCTTGAGAAGCTGGTTTCAATTAAAAGGAAAAAAATAGGTCCTATGAAAACCAGGCTTAACATGAATCCTAATATGACAGCAGAAAGTACAAGTTCAAACATTTAATATGGCTTTAAAACGGAAAAAATCCATCTCATTTTGTACAAATTTAGACTTTATGATTTAATTAATCAACAATCTTGAAATCCAGTTGTTTCTGAATCAGATTAGCTTTCACTACTTTGATGTGAACTTCATCTCCCAACTGATATTTTTTACCTGTTCGTGAACCATAAACAGCATGGGTTGTCTTATCATACACATATGAATCATCTACAAGATCCCTTAGTTTAATAAGTCCTTCAGCTCCATTTTCAGGAATTTCTACCCAGAATCCGAATTCTGCAACTCCGGAAATCACTCCCTTGAAGTTTTCTCCAAGATGTTTCTCCATGAATTTCACCTGCATAAACTTAATAGAATCTCTTTCAGCATCTGCTGCCAGTCTTTCCATGGCACTGCAGTGTTTTGCTTTTTCTTCCAATTCAGCTCTGTCCGGAGATTTTCCACCATCCAGATAATGCTGGAGTAAACGATGTGCAAGTAAATCGGGATAACGACGGATCGGAGAGGTAAAGTGAGAATAGTACTCAAATCCTAAACCGTAATGTCCAATAGGTTCAGTAGAGTAGACTGCCTTACTCATACTTCGCATAGCTAGTGTTTCGATCATATTTTCTTCTCCTTTCCCTTTTACATCGTACAATAGCTTATTCAGGGATTCAGCTACTTTCTTCGTATTGGCAAGATTCATCTGGTATCCGAATGTGGAAACAAAATCTCTTAATGCTTCCAGTTTTGCCGGATCCGGATCATCGTGAACCCTATATATAAAGGTATTATTGCTCATTCCTCCTTTATTCGTTAAAGAAACAAATTCAGAAACTTTTTTATTGGCCAAAAGCATGAATTCTTCAATCAGGTGATTTGAATCCTTGCTTATCTTAAAATAAACGCCGATGGGTTCATTGTTTTCATTAAGATTAAATCGTACTTCACTTCTGTCAAAAGTAATTGCGCCGTTTTTAATGCGTCCTTCACGCATGATTTTTGCCAGCTTATCCAGGACAAGAATCTCTTCAGCCAGATCTCCCTGCTGTGTTTCAATACGTTCCTGAGCTTCTTCATAGGTAAATCTTCTGTCGGAATGAATAACTGTTCTTCCAAACCATTGTTTCTGAATCTCAGCATTATCATTCAATTCGAAAACCGCAGAGAATGTATATTTATCCTCATTCGGACGAAGTGAACATACATCATTACTTAAAACTTCAGGAAGCATCGGAACCACACGATCCACCAGATAAACAGAGGTTGCTCTCTGATAAGCTTCGTCATCTAAAATAGTTCCGGGAACTACATAATGGGAAACATCCGCAATATGGACACCGATTTCCCAGTTCCCATTCTTTAGCTTCTGGATGGATAACGCATCATCAAAATCCTTTGCATCTTTAGGATCTATGGTAAAAGTACAGATCCCACGCATATCACGACGTTTTGCAACTTCATCATCTGTAATCTCTCTGTTAATCTTATCCGCATCCTGTTCTACTTCTTCAGGAAATTCATAAGGTAAGCCGTATTCTGCAAGAATAGAGTGGATCTCAGTTTCATGTTCTCCCGGAGAACCTAAAACCTTAATAATTTCCCCTTCCGGATTTTTATCTCCTGGTTTCCATTCGGTCATTTTCACAACAACCTTGTCACCATCTTCAGCACCTCCAAATTTTCCTTTCGGTATAAATATATCTGTATTGATCGTCTTTTTATCACAAACTACAAATCCGAAATCCTTATGGCTTACCACCTGTAAGGTCCCCACAAATTCTGTACGTGTCCTTTCCAGGACTTCAAGAACAGAACCTTCTAATTTTTTCCCTTTGTAAGTGTAAGTAACAATCAGTACTTTATCCCCCTGTAAAGCATCCTTCACATTTTTTGAATGGATAAAGATATCATCTGTCATTCCTTCCACATTTACGTAGGCGTTGCCGGATTGGTTAAAATCAATCACACCAGTAAGTGTTCCGGCAATTTTTAAATTGATAATGTATTTTCCTTTATCAGTCTCTTTTATTTTTTCAGAAGCCTGCAGCTTGTGCAAAGCCTGGATCACAAGTTCCCTTTGTCTCGGATTCTTGTAATCTATTCCGTCTGCGATCTGCTTATAATTATAGATCTTGGACGAATTTTCATTCATAAATCTCAGGATCAATCTACCGATCTCCATTAATTTATGGTCATTTTTTTGACTTATATATTTTCTTTTTTTCATTTTTTAATTATTGTTTAAATAACATCAACAGCATTATTTTCCCTCCAAATTTTTAACAACGGAAGTTTTAGTTCGTATAAATTTAATACAAAAATGGAGAAGAGAAGTGAAAAACCTGGTATAAATAAATTTAATTTATCTGTAAAGGTTTTGGGGGAGAATAAAGAATGTGTTTCTATTTGTTCGGTGCAAAGATAAGTATTTTAAAATAAATAAGGCTTGTAATTTGATTTACAAGCCTTTATATCTTTTTAGCAAACTGCTATCTTATCTACTCTTGTTTGGTGTCTACCACCTTCAAAATTAGTAGAGAGAAATTTTTCAACGATTTCTATTGCTAATTCTTTTGATATGAATCTCGCTGGCATCGAAATCATATTGGCATCATTATGTTGTCTTGCCAACGTTGCAATCTCCGGCATCCAGCAGAGAGCGCAACGGATTTTCTGGTGCTTGTTTGCTGTTATCTGCACTCCGTTTCCACTGCCACAGATTAATATTCCCAATTCATTTTCTCCATTCTCTACAGAAGTTGCTGCAGGATGCACAAAGTCAGGATAATCCACACTGTCTGTGGAAAACGTCCCAAAATCCTGAATATCAAATCGTTCTGAAAAATAGTTTTTAACAATCTCCTTATATTCAAAGCCTGCATGATCGGCTGCGATCGCAATTTTTCTTTTCATAGTAGTTATATTAAACTTTATATAGATTTATTTCCTTACAAATTTAAGTATTAAATATCAATTGTTAGTTGATCATTGGTTAATTGTGAAAAGCATTGTGAATAACTGTGGAAAACTTTTATAAACTAAATATTTTTCCAATACTAAAATTTACTAATGAGAAAAATCTTTGGAAAGCCAACGGAAAATTTCAAAAATCTTTTTTGGAAGAATTCATTAGCTTTTCCATAAATGAGTAATTAATAATTAAAATTGTTAACAACTAAACGATTTTTGTTAGTAACCCTCTAAATAATCAGATTTACAAGAAATTATATTGTGAATTAAATATGAATTACATAAAAATTTAGTGTTATCAACTTTTTAGGGTAAAGTTATCCCCGAAACTCACAACACTCAACAACAATACTCATTCTTCTTTTATCAAAAAAAAAAAATTGTTGGTTAGTGAGTGTTGGGCTTGTGGGAAGTTTTTTGAAAACTTTTTTTTATTCGATCTTTTTCAAAAGTTTAAAATCTTACATTTGTGAAACGAAAATTCTAAGATATTTATGAAAACAGTGAATGATTTCAATTTTAAAGACAAAAAGGCTTTAGTAAGGGTGGATTTTAATGTTCCGCAAGATGATCAGCTTAAAGTTACGGATAATACAAGAATTGCTGCGGTTAAACCAACTATTGATAAAATTCTTAATGATGGAGGATCTGTGATTTTAATGACTCACCTGGGAAGACCTAAAGGAGAGGTGAAAGACGAGTTTTCATTGAAGCATATTCTTGAGGAAGTATCCAATGTTTTAGGAAAAGAGGTAAAATTCGTAGAAGAATCTGTAGGACCAAAAGCTGAGCAGGCTGCTTCCGAGCTTAAACCTGGTGAAATTTTATTATTGGAAAATCTTAGATTTCATAATGAAGAAGAGAAAGGAGATGAAGGCTTTGCTGAGCAGCTTTCTAAATTAGGAGATGCCTATGTGAATGATGCATTTGGTACTGCACACCGTGCACATGCTTCTACAGCTGTAATCGCTAAGTTTTTTGAGTCAACTAAATTTTTCGGTTTACTGATGGCTAATGAGCTTACAGCTATTGATAAAGTTTTAAAGAATGGTGAAAGGCCTGTAACTGCGATACTTGGAGGATCTAAGGTTTCAACTAAAATTACCATTATAGAAAATATTCTACCTGCCATTGATAATTTAATTATTGGTGGTGGAATGGCATTTACATTTATTAAAGCTCTTGGAGGTAAAATAGGTAATTCCTTGGTGGAAGAAGACAAGTTACCTTTAGCACTGGAAATTTTGGCTAAAGCAAAAGAGCATCATGTGAAAGTTTATCTGCCATCTGATACGATCATTGCAGAAAGTTTTAATAATGATGCTGATAGGAAGGAAGTAGATATATATGCTATTCCTGAAGGATGGATGGGATTGGATGCAGGTTCAAAATCAAGAGATCAGTTTAATGACGTTCTATTGAATTCAAGAACTATTTTATGGAATGGTCCTATCGGAGTATTTGAAATGTCAAATTTCGCTGCCGGAACTATTGCACTTGGAGACAGTATAGCTGAGGCAACAAAGCTTGGAGCTTTTTCCTTAGTAGGAGGAGGTGACAGTGTTGCTTTTGTTAAGAAATTTGGTTACGGAAATAAAGTGAGCTATGTATCTACCGGTGGGGGAGCGATGCTTGAAAGTCTTGAAGGACTGGAACTTCCTGGTATTGCTGCGATCAATAAATAAAAACTGTTATTATATATAAAGAAAATAACCCTCTCAATATGAGAAGGTTATTTTTTTTGAAATCATTATTTATTGAACATATGCTACGTAACATTCGTTAATCGCACCATTACTTGTTTTGGCAAAGAATGAATAATCGATCCAGAAATATCCATTGTTCCCCCAATTTGTTCCCCATTGGTTTTGTACTTTAAATGCCTGTTTGGCATCATCATATCCTATTACCGCAATGGCGTGGCCACCTCTGCTGCTACCTGAATGTGACTTCCAGATCCATCCGTTAGATGAACTTAAATGATCAAAGCTGTAATCTACTGTTACTGCGATAACTATGGGTAAATTCATGCTTAGAAGTGTTTTTACATTACTGATATCTGTTTTATCAACCGTTGCCCAGGTGGTAAATTTGTGAGTGCTTGCGGCATTTTTCTGTGAGGAATTTGGCTGTGTAGAACATCCTGTATCTGTATAAGGCATTTCCGCCCAACTGCAAACACCCTGATTTTTAATCAGATTTAATCCATCACTTACATAAGCACCTGCATCACAAGATCCGAGCTTGATTTGATTATAAACGTACTCGGGGCTTCTTTTGGCAGTAACTCCTTTGAAATTAGATTCCAGACCACTAGCTGTGGTGTAAGCTGTTGCCCAGGCAACACAAGAACCTTCTGCTCCCTGGTCTCCAATTGCGGGAAGACCGGGAATTAAATAACTTGAAGCAAGTGCATTTTTTGCTGCTTTTTCGGTCTTACCCTTTAGTCTTAAGGTTAGCTCATTGATGTTTACTTTAGCGAAATTGTTGTAAGTAGTTTGATCAATCAGCTTTGCTCCCAATGAGTGAAGTTGCTGTTTTTCTGAAGATTGCGTGTTTAGATCTTCGTCTCTTTTTTCGCATGCTGTAATGGATAGCATTCCTATTGCTATCATTACGAGTTTAAAATTTTTCATTGATTAATATTTAAAATGGTTCTGTGAATGTATAAATTATTTTCACATATCAATGATTTATTTTATGTAAAACATAAGAATTGATAAACAAAATGTAATTATTAATATTTTTTACTTAATTATTTTTATTTCTGTTTATTTTATTTTTATATTTTATCATTTGTTTTAAATATTTTAATATTTAGTGTGTTTTTATTACTTATTAAGTTATTTTGTTTATTTTTTTTCTTTAAATAGATTATTTAACTAAATAATTTATTTTATATAATTTAAAATATTTATATTTTTTTTCAAGTTTTAACCAGAAATTTTGATTTTATTCATAATTTTTCCTTCTTGAAATGAAAAAAATAGTGTTAAATGTTTGTTTTTGGTGATTTTTTAAATATCTCTAGTGAATTAGTGGTGTTATTAATATGTTTTTTATTATTTCTAATATGGTTGATTTTATTAATTAAAATACTAAGTTTAAAATTTAGAGATGATATTTGTCTATAGATTTATTAAGTTGGTGATTTTTAATAATCCAAGGGTATTTTTAAATCGATAGGGTAGGAGAGAAATTTGGAAATGTATTTTTCATTTTGATTAATGATCTATTGCAGAGTTTGAAATAATGTTAAATGAGAATTGGAGATAAAAATTATTTATTGATTTAAGTTTTGTTGATTCTTATTACATTTTATATTTTGAATAGTAAACGTAGATAAATAAAAAAGGTCTGATAAAATATCAGACCTTTTATTCAAGATAATTTTACAAATTATCTTGAATTTTTAATTATTAATTTCTTCACTTTTTTATTTTGGAGGCAAATTTGTCAAAAATTGACCTTCAGAAATATATCAAAAATCGATTTTCTATCTTTTTTCGATAATGTATATCAAACTTGAAAATTCGTTCGAAAAAATGGCGTTTACGTTAGAAATCGTTCCGTAGATGATAGCTTTTAGCCAAAAAAGTGGTGATTTTTTATATTTTTCGCTGAGCATTGAGATGTAATATGAATCCAGGACAAGCGGTTTGATTTTTCTTAATTTCCAATCTGGATTTTTTGATATTAAATTTTCCATCCCTTTTTTTGAAAAATGAAAGATATGTCTTGGAACGTCATAAGCAGCCCAATATTCTTTGTAGTGTTTTGCATCATACGAAGTAGGGTTGGGTACGGCAATGATCAGAAGTCCTTTTTCTTTTAATTTATTATGAAATATTTCCAGGATCTCTGACTGATTTTCAATATGTTCAAAAACATGCCATAATGTAATTGCATCAAGACTATTATCTTCTAAGGAAGTAACGTTATCTATTATCTTAGCTTTTGTTACTTTGCTCTTGGCAGCTTTTCTTGCATCTGGATTAGGTTCATATCCAAACGTCTGAAAATCATTTTCTATAAATTTTACAAACTCTCCGGCGCCACAGCCATAATCCAGAACTTTTGAATTCTTATTAATACGATCTATGAGAATTGTTTTCTTATATTGAAGATTGAAAGACTGAAGGAATTTATATACTTTTTCTTTTAGGCTTCCTGAATCCTGATGATGTGAAATGTAATCCTCGCTTTCGTAGTATTTTGAAATGTTGGATGGAATAGGGGAGGTTTTGAAAACTCCTTTAGTTTCTGTTTCTTTAATTTCAAATATTTCCTGAGTCAGAAAGTGATCTTTAATTTTCATTAAAATATTCTTTTATAGTAAAAATTAAGATATTCAGAGTTTATATAAAGCTCATAAATACCTTAATTTTTGTTTTAAATTTAATTATGTTTCACGTGAAACATAATGTAATTATCGTCCTAAATAGACCAGTAAAACGTTGATATCAGCAGGGGATACACCACTGATTCTTCCTGCTTGGGCAATTGTTTTTGGTCTTACATTATTCATTTTTTGTTTAGCCTCAGATGATAAGCTTGAGAGTTTTAGATAATCAAAATCTTCAGGAATTTTAATGTTTTCCAAACGGTTCAGTTTTGCAACATTTTCTTTTTCCTTTTCAATATATCCTTTGTATTTGATATTAATTTCAGCCTGTTCCCTTACTTCATCGTCAAATTGAGAGGCTACTTCTTTAATGATATCAATATTTTCAAGCTTTTCTAATGTAATATTAGGTCTGGTAAGAAACTGAGAAGCTCTGTAGGCTTGATCTACAGGATTACTTTCTTCACTTTCTAGAATAGGATTGATGATTCCGGGTTTTAAAGAAGTTTCTCGCAAGAATGTTTCAAGTTCCTCACTTTTAGCTATTTTTTGCTCAACTTTTCTTAATCTTTCTTCTTGTGCAAGTCCTAGTTGATACGCTTTTTCAGTTAATCTGATATCCGCATTATCCTGTCTTAAAAGGAGTCTGTATTCGGCACGTGAGGTAAACATTCTGTAAGGTTCCTCTGTACCTTTGGTAATAAGATCATCAATTAAAACTCCTATATATGCTTCATCCCTGTTAAGAATAAATTCTTCTTTACCGTGTACTTTATTATGGGCATTAATACCTGCCATTAAACCTTGACCGGCCGCTTCTTCATATCCTGTAGTACCATTAATTTGTCCGGCAAAATATAAATTATCAATTAGTTTTGTTTCTAAGGTATGCTTTAACTGGGTAGGGGGGAAGTAGTCGTATTCAATGGCATAGCCCGGACGGAAAACCTTTACGTTTTCGAATCCTGGAATATGTTTCATAGCTTTGATTTGTACATCTTCCGGTAAGGAAGAACTAAAGCCGTTTACATATATTTCTACTGTTCTCCAGCCTTCTGGCTCTACAAATAACTGGTGTCTTGTACGTTCAGCAAATCGGTTGATTTTATCTTCAATACTAGGGCAGTATCTTGGACCTAAACTCTGAATGGTGCCATTAAACATAGGGCTTCTGTCAAAACCTTCGCGTAGAATATCGTGTACGGTTTCGTTGGTGTATACGATATGACAACTTAATTGTTTGGTTAACTTCGGAGTGTCTAAATAACTGAACTTTTGTGGTTTTTCGTCTCCTTTTTGCTCTTCCATTTTGGAATAATCAAGGCTTCTTCCATCTACTCTCGGTGGAGTACCGGTTTTCATTCTTCCGGCTTCGAAACCTAAAGATACCAATTGTTCTGTAATGCCAAAAGCTCTGGGTTCTCCCATTCTTCCACCTCCCAATTGTTTATCGCCAACGTGGATCAAACCATTAAGGAAAGTACCGTTCGTGAGGACTACAGATTTAGCTTTAATTGAAATTCCTAAAGAAGTTACTACGCCAACTACCTGATTATTTTCGATAATAAGCTGCTTTACCATATCCTGAAAGAAATCAAGATTGGGTGTATTTTCTAATGCTAAACGCCATTCTTCAGCGAAAAGCATTCTATCGTTCTGGGTTCTGGGTGACCACATCGCAGGACCTTTTGAAAGGTTCAGCATTTTAAATTGTATGGCTGATTTGTCAGCTACAATTCCTGAATATCCTCCCATAGCATCAATCTCACGTACGATCTGCCCTTTAGCTATTCCTCCCATAGCAGGGTTACAGCTCATTTGACCAATGGTCTGCATGTTCATTGTAACGAGTAGGGTTTTTGATCCAAGGTTTGCAGCTGCGGCTGCAGCTTCGCAACCTGCATGGCCTGCACCTACTACTATTACGTCATATATTTCTGAAATCATTTTTTATACCTGTTTTAAGGCTTAAATTTTAATCTTTTTACTAAATGTTTCACGTGAAACATTATTTTAAAATACTGCTTTAATAAGCCTGTATTCATTGTTTTTCGCCATGTTTATTTCGTTTCATTCAAAAAAATAAATTAAAAAAACATGGTGTAAAGATTACAAATGCCAAACTATTATCCAATGTATTTAGCTAAATAGAAATCTTCTTTACTTCGCATTTCTTTTTCTTCTTCTTCGGTCTTGTCCTTATATCCGCAAAGATGAAGGATGCCATGTCCTAAAACCCTTCTTAATTCTTCTTCATAATTTTTTGATAGGGTAGAAGCATTATCTGAAATGCGCTGCAAAGATACGAAAATCTCTGCGCTTATTGTTTTGCCTTTAACATAATCAAAAGTGATGATGTCTGTATAGTAATCATGTTGTAAATAATCCTGATTAATTTTAAGTAAATATTCATCATCACAAAAGATGTAATTGATTTCACCCAATTTTTTTCCTTCTGAAAGAATGATATCTTCCAGCCATTTTGTATAATCTGTGTTCACAGATTCCTGTAAGTTTTCGTAAAAGAATTGTATCATTTTTTTAAAACCAGTGTCCTAGTATTACACTGAATATGCCTTTTTGATTATTTTTTAGAGAGTGACTGAAATTAATTTTAATTTGTCCGAACGGAGATTTATATCCTGCTGTTATTCCCAGGGAACTGTAATTAAGTTTAGCTGCATTTTCAAAAGTTATATCGTTTGAAAGGTTCGCAAAAGAGAAGTTTCCACTTATGAAATAATTTTTGTTGAATTTAAACTGAAGATCATTAGATACTAAAACAACGTTGTTAGTACTTAGCTGTGCAAAATAAAATCCTGCAAAACTTCTGAAATTAACTACATTCTGTTCAAAAATTCCTCCCAGTTTATATTTATAGAATTCCGGAAGATTTTCACCGATTGTTATTCCTCCATATAAATTCAGCCGATAAGTAAATTGTTTTGCCAAAGGAATATTTATTCTGATATCAGCTTTTACCTGAACAATTCTTTTTTCAAGTTCAGATTTCATCAGATCGACCACTTTTCCTTCAGCAGCTATATAAATTCCTTTTGTAGGAAAATCCTTATCGTTTTGAGTATCGCTTTTTATAAATACATAGGGATTAAGGAAACGGCTTACTCTTTCATTTGATCCATTCATGTCAGCACTGAAATAATCGTGGCTGATCCCGCCGCCGATTGCAAACTTATCTTTCCATACGGATTGGATATAGGCTTCATTTCTTAACCATTTCCAGCTGTCAACAACATTATTATTGATGTCTTTAAGATCAATGCTCATTCCCGAAGAGTAGATTCCGAATCCCGGAATGTATCCGTTATCAATGAAATAATTGAGATAATACCTCGGCTGGTCACCCACAATAACGTCAAGCGACAGATTTGAATTTCTGAATAAGAGTCTTTTTGCAGAATAGTTTAGAAGCAATCCTGTTTTGAAGACATCATCATAGTGTAATCCGAATTTAAAAAAATGTCTGGCATCGTCTTCGGTTACATACAATTTAAGATAATTGGCATTATTTTCCGATACAATATCATAATTGATGAACTTGTAATTATTAGTTGCTACCAGTCGGTCTATTTTTTTGTTAATGCTACCGTAAGTTTCCATAGAGGGAAGGTGTAATCCCATTTTCCCCAGAGCATAGTTTTTACCGTAAATTTTGCTTCCAATTAAAGAAATGCTGTCAATCTTATATACATTGGAATAAATTGGATTTACGCGCTGTCTGAGGCGGTCAAAAGAACGCTTGGGTAACTGATTCAGTATATCAACATATTTGAGTCCTTCAACATATCCGCTATCCAGGATTTTTTTCTTTTCATCATAGCTGGTCGCGGACATTCCTTTAAGGTCCGGTTTGATGTTAATATCAGTGTACTTGTACTGACGTTTTGTATCCTTGTGGATATTCATATCAATAACCTGGTTAAGAATGGCTATAATATTGTTTAAATCTTCTCTTTTTGATAAGTCCTGGTTAAGGTCCACACCAATAACGATATCGATTCCTTTGTCCTTTAATGGCTTTGATGGATAGTTAACAGTCATAGCTCCATCTATGTAAATACTGTCGCCAACTTTTACCGGATCCATTAAAGACGGAAATGCGGAACTTGCCATAATAGATTCTACGAGATCACCTTTTTCAAAAATCTGCATATTCCCACTTTCCAGATTGGTAGCAACACACATAAAAGGAATTGGTAATTTGGAGAAATCATCAATGTTCGAAACATTTTTAAACAGTTCCTTTAACAGGTAAACATTTTTCTGTCCGGTACTGATAGAAGAGGGGAGATTGATCTTACCATGCTTAATGGGAATGGAAAGAAGATATTTGTCAACAGATTTATTAAAGAATGTGCTTTCCTTTCTGGATTTAGGATCCATGATCAGAGAATAGAAATCGGTATCCATAACGATTTTTTCTATTTCTTTTCCGGAATATCCTGAAGCATATAGTCCTCCAACAATAGCTCCCATACTGGTTCCTGCAACATAGTCAACTTTTACTCCCAGGGAGTCGAGTACCTTTAATACCCCAACATGAGAAAATCCTTTAGCTCCTCCGCCGGCAAGTGAAAGTCCTATCCTTGGATTTTTTGGAATCACGAGTCCTTTTCTTACCTGCGATTGCAGCAAAATTAATTGGAATATGAACAGGAGGACCAGGAGTTTTCTCATAGGATTAGTCTTTTATATAAATCCGTTTCACCCGAGGCGAAATGGAGGTTAATACTTCGTAAGTGATGGTTTTGCAGTAATCTGCGAATTCTTTTAAACTTGGCTTTGCATTAAAAATAGTCACTGTATCACCTTCTTCTACATTAGGAATGTGATCTACATTGATCATCATCATATCCATACAGATACTTCCGACGATAGGAGCTAATGTTTTGTGTATTCCTACATTACCTATCTGATTTCCGATCAGTCTTGGAATTCCATCCGCATACCCTACAGGTATAGTAGCTATTTTTGTACGGTGATCTGTTTTATATCTTCTGCTGTAGCCAATGGATTCTCCGTTTTCTACATTTGATATTTGAGAAATAACTGTTTTAAAACTAACCGTTGATTGCAGCTGTTTTTGTATTTCACTATTTGGTGATTCACCTAACATTCCGATCCCAATTCTTACCATATCATACTGGTATTCAGAATAGTTTGTTATTCCTGATGAATTCAGGATGTGTCTTATCGGCTGATATCCCAACTTTTCGATCAGGTACCCGGAATTTTTTTCAAAAGTATCGAACTGGTTTAAAGTAAATTCTCTTTCATCCGGCATATCAGAAGAAGAAAGGTGCGTCATGATACTCTGAACCCGGACATTCATATTTTTTAAGTTTTCACTTAATTGATCCAGTTCAAAACCTTTAAAACCAAGACGATGCATACCTGTTTCCAGTTTAATGTGAATAGGGAATTTTTGATCGTATCCTGATTTCTGAACCGCATCATTAAATAGTTCCAGCACCCTGAAGCTGTAAATTTCAGGTTCCAGGTTGTATTGTATGATAGCATCATAGCTATGCTGAGCTGCATTCATTACTACAATAGGAGTTGTAATTCCCTTTTTTCGGAGCTCTACTCCTTCATCAGTGTACGCTACACCAAGATAATCGATATGATGGTGCTGCAGAAATTCCGATATTTCATAGCTTCCTAATCCGTATGCATTTGCTTTTACCATTGCCATTACTTTGGTTTCAGGTTTTAGCAGGGATTTGTGATAATTAATATTGTGAAGAATCGCATTTAAATTGATCTCAAGAACAGTATCATGTTTTCTGAGCTCAAGGATATCTTTAAGCCTTTCTATCTCGAATTTTCTCGCACCTTTTAACAGGATAATCTGATTTTCAATATCTGTAAGATGTTTGCTTTCAATTAATTCCTGAGTATTAATGAAAGTAAAAGTTTTAGATTTAAAAAAATGGCTGAATGCAGTAATTTCATTTCCGACAAGGAACAGAGAGTCAAAATTCTGTTCATTGACAAGTTCAGAAACTTCCTCATACAATTCTTGTGAATTCGAATTTACTCCTACAATATCTGTTAAAACCAAAGATTTTTTCGGCTTATTATATTCGTTCAGGAACTGCAGTGCAGTTTTCAGGGAATCAAGATCAAGATTAAAGGAATCGTTAATAATGATGTTATTTTTATTTCCCTCAATAGCTTCAAGCCTCATTTCAATAGTCTTCAAGGCATTGATCTTTTCGACAATTTTATTATTGTCGATATTCAACTCCTTTAAAACGGCAATAAGAGCCATGGCATTGGTTAAAGTGGCTTCATCCCTTTGGTGTACAGGAAAACTTATTTCTTCATTAAAGTACTGTACAATTATATTTTCTTCTCTTGAAATATTACTTTTAATAAATACCTGATTATTATCTCTAAAGCCATAGGAAATCAATTTTTTAGAAGCGTATAATGTTTTTATTTTCTGATCAACAAGGGAATTGTCACCATTGTAAATGATAACCCCGGAATCTTTAAAAAGTTTGATCTTTTCATTAATTAAGGCCTCTTCGGAATCGAAATTTGCAGCGTGAGCGGTTCCAATATGAGTAAGAAGTCCAATTTCGGGGCTGAAAATATCCTCCAGTTTTTCCATTTCATGAGGTTTGGAAATTCCAACCTCAAAGATCCCAAGCTCATAGGAATTGTTGATCTGAAGTAAAGAAAGGGGAAGACCGATCTGTGAATTGAAGCTTTTAGGGCTTTTTACAGTGGAGAACTCATTCCAAAGACATTGATATAACCATTCTTTTAAAATAGTTTTCCCGTTACTTCCGGTAATTCCGATGGGTTTCAGATGAGAATGTTCAAAATGATATTTGGCCAGCTTTTGAAGAAAGTCAACAGAATTGCTGACGATGATCCACGTTATATTTTCAAACTGAGGATACTGATGTTCGGAAATAATAATTTTTATACCTCTGTCAATCGCCGATTCAATGAATTTTTCACCAGAATTTTTTTTGGTATTAATAGCTATAAATGCAGTGTTTTTAATGGAATAGATGATTCTGCTGTCAAAAGCAATATTTTTGATGATGGCATTACCATCTCCGATTACTTTTGAATTGGTGATATGTGCAATTTGGTCTGCTGTATAGTTCATTGGTGCTCTTTCTTCTCTTTGTGAGGAAACTGCAAAAGTGTAAAATTACAAAATCAAAGAATCTGAAAATTGTAAAAAGGTTCCGGTAGGTTTATAAAACTACAAGAAAAGCCAATTTTACAATTCAACAGTTTAATGACTTTACAACTTTGTCTTTTCAGCGTTTCCGCCAATATATATTTTAATTATTTCTTCTTTTTTAACAGGACTTCATCAATAAAGACTTTTCTGCTTACCGCTTCGTAACTTTCCGTTTCTCCGAGCTCTACCAGATTATCTCCCTGAGATGTTCTCATCGAGTAATTGGCAAGATTCCCTGTTCTTTTGCAAATAGCATGAACTTTGGTTACATATTCCGCAGTTGCCATAAGATTAGGCATCGGCCCAAACGGACGTCCTAAAAAGTCCATATCCAATCCTGCAATAACAACTCTTATACCGCTATTTGCCAATTCATTAGCAATTTCAACAATGCTTTCATCAAAAAATTGTGCTTCATCAATTCCTACCACATCACAATTAGAACCCAATAAGAGAATTTCGTTTGGGTTTTCTACTGCTGTACTCCGAATTTTATTCTTATTATGTGAGACCACATCTTCTTCAGAATATCTCGTATCCGTTTTCGGTTTAAAAATTTCCACATTTTGCCCTGCCATTTCTGCTCTTCTCAGCCTTCTGATCAACTCTTCGGTTTTTCCGGAAAACATTGAGCCACAAATAACTTCCATCCAACCGCTTTGTTTGGAGTGATTAATTGTATTTTCTAAAAACATTTGTTAAATTAGCCGTAATATTTTAACATCAAAAGTACGCAATTTTTAACAAGAATCTTATATGCAGAATATCCAAGATTTAAAGGAAAAAATTTTTTTCGAATCCAAGAATATCATCGATATACTGGAAAAAATAAATAACGTGGATGAATTACTTTCCAAGCAGGATCTTGTGGATGAACTTGCTAATAGGATTTCTTTTTTAAGAATGGTAGAGAAAAATATTGAATATTTTATCCCCCATACTTCATCACAGAGTTCGGAAAGTCCAAACCATACTTCTTCTGTACAAAAAGAATTTGAAAATCAGGATTCAAATCACGAAGTGACGGAAGAGGAAGCGATTTTCAATAACGAGCTGAATGAAATTGATGAAAATGAAGGGATGGAATATGATGATGATGAACAGGCGGATGAAAACGGGACTGAACAGGAGGAAATATTCAATAATCAATTGACAGAAATAGTTGAAAATGAATACCATGAAAATATGGTGCATTTTGCTGAAGAAAAAGCTGCTGATCTTAAACCGGAAGAATCGTTTGATGATCCGATAGAGGAAGAAGTAATTTTTACCAACCAGCTGAATGAGATTAATGAATTTGAAAATGAGCCTTCTGATTATCAGGAATCAAGTAATAACTCCTTTGACGAAGAAGAAAATATTCAGAATAGCATAGAAAACGATGAAGCGACAGACAGGGCAAAAGCTTTTATAAATGATACCAGCAATTTTTCTGAGGTGAATGAAAAAATCCCTAGTATTTTTGATACAGAGGTTTTGGAAGATGATGAAATGCTAATAGAAGAGGTTGAGTCACAGTTTATTGCTTCTAATATTTCAATAGAGCAGGGAGAAATGGCAATGGAAACGTCTAATGTTGAAAATATTGTTACAGAGATTAAAAGCGAGGCTCAGACCGAAGAAAAGAGGGATGAACAAACAGCTTCAGAGGAAAATAACAAGAGAAAAATCGTTGATATAGATCATGGGCAGCATGAACTTGAAAAGGAAAGACATCCTTCTGACGAAAGTTTTGAAAATCTGGATGCCTATAATCAGGAGAAGAAAATCAAGCTTGCTAATATCAAGGGACTTAAATCCATTCAATCACTGTTTGATGATGACCCGTTAGAGAGGGAAATTTCGAAGGAAAAGACTGAAACAAACATCAAAGAAGAGAGTGGAAGTTTGCTTAAAACGAATATTCCAACGAATTTTATGGAGGCTGAGAAGTCAAAGCCTGAATTCAAATTGGATCTTAATGACAGAATTGCATTTTCAAAAATGCTTTTTGACGGAAGCCAGTCCGAGCTTAATGAGGTAATTTCCGAATTGAACAGCTTCAGAACACTGGAAGAAGCAAAAGAGTATTTAAGTGATTTGTATTACTCCAAAAACTGGAGAAAAGTAGATGAATATGCCCAAAGGTTATGGGTACTGGTGGAAAATAAATTTTTATAATTCTAATTTTGAGCGGAACCCTATATTTTGTTCCTACGCCTGTAGGAAATTTGGAAGATATGACCTTCAGAGCAGTAAATGTACTGAAAGAAGTGGATTACATTTTATGTGAAGATACAAGAACATCCGGTGTTCTTTTAAAACATTATGAGATTTCTAAACCTTTAAAATCTTATCACCTGCATAATGAACATCAGGCAACAGAAAAGGTAATTGCAGACCTTAAAAGTGGCCAGAATGTAGCCATAATTACTGATGCCGGTACACCCGGAATTTCTGATCCCGGATATTTACTGGGAAAAGCGGGAGCTGATCATCATATTGAAATGATCTGTCTACCTGGTGCTACAGCGTTTGTTCCTGCTCTTGTGGTATCCGGGCTCCCGAATAATGAATTTTTATTTGCCGGTTTTCTTCCCCAGAAAAAGGGCAGACAAACGAAGCTGAAGCAACTTGCTGAAGAGAAAAAGACAATCGTTTTATATGAGAGTCCTCACAAAATAAACACAACACTGGAACAGATCAAAGAGTTCTTTGGTGAGCATACAAAAGTAAGCCTGAGCCGGGAGATCTCCAAGAAATTTGAAGAGACTAAAAGAGGAACTATCAATGAATTAATTGAATTTTCCAAAAGTAAAACTTTAAAAGGAGAAATTGTTCTTATCGTGAATAATTCTATTTAATTGAAAAAGCTATTTTTTATACTACTTTCATCGGCTTGTATCGCGCAGCAAACCGATCAATATAAACAGATCTTATTATCAAAACAATTGGGTAAAGAAGTACGCCTTTACTCAAAAGGCTATGGAATAATTTCTGAGGCAGGAAAATCAGGCATTATAGATTCCCTTGGAACTGTTACAGCCGCTTTCCCATATAAAAATGAGATCTCCAGGTTAGCCAGGGAAAGGTTTATATTAAAGGTTAAAGAAGGTTCTTCCAATGGAAAAATGGCTTTAATTGATACCAAAGGAAACCAGGTGATCCCCCTGGATAATTTTAAATTCAGAACTTGGGAGAACAAAGAAAGGCTTATTTATTCTAAAGGCGGAAAGGACTGTCTTTATGATTACAACGGAAAACAGATCATCCCTTTTTCTGATAAAATTGAGTTTGCCAACGAAAAGAGACTTTTTGTAAAAACAGGAAAGGTATGGAAGATTTATGATTTCGATGGTCGCCTGGTTTCTGACAGGGAATTTGATGAAAATCTGCATTTTTACAAAGGAAGGGTGTATGTCATTACAGGATTCAGAAAAGGAGAGGTGATTGATGAGAATGGTAAGACAATCAGCTCTATTTCGGATCATTATATTGATGGAATTGTTTCTTACCCTTTTATGGTGACCAAAAATATTCCCAAAGATAAATATGGAATTATAGATGCCCAGGAAAATGTTCTTGCGGAAGAAATTTATGACCAGGCTTTTGTAGGAACTGAATACATTTACCTTAAAAAGGATGATAAAGTAAGTATCTTTTCTAAAAAAGAGAAAAAAGTATACTCAACGGATTTTGAGTATGTGAATCATTTATTCGGAGGTTTATTCAGGACTGTTCCTGAACATAAAAATCCTAAAGTTGCGGTAATTATGACTAATGGTGAAATCGTACTGCCACAAGAGTATGATGATGTGGATGCCTTGAAAATTGCGGGAGATCATTTTATGTATCTCCGGAAAAACAATACCGAAACACTTTTGGATAAAAATTTAAAAAATGTTTTGGAGGAGGGGTATGATATAGAAAAAATATTTGCCAATTATCTGATTGTTAAGAAAGATAATAAATTTTATAGATTTTCACCCAAAGACAAGCAGTATAAAGAATTAGCAGATGTTGTTTCCATAAAACCTTTTGAAATTTTACCCGGATTGATCTACAAAAATAAAGAAGGTAAATACGGAATGCTTGATGAAACCGGAAAAGAGGTAATTCCTGCCATCTACGACGATATGGTCACTTTTCTTTCTGCCAAAGAGATGGTTGTAAAAAAGAATGGTAAATTCGGTGTTACCAATCATAAGAATGAACCTCTTAAAGAGGTTGTATATGATAGCTATTCTTCTGATAGAAAAGGATTAAAACTTATCAAAGGAAAGAATTCCGAATATTTGTATTTTACTCATTCAGAGGATAAAACTGCTTGGGATTAATTGCATACTAACCAAAAAGAACGGGAAATATTGAAGTAATTTGCAATTAATAATGCGTTGAATAACAAATTATAATATCTTTGCGGCTGTTTATTTACAAAAATAAATATCTTAAATTAGCCGTCAATCAACAGGTTAGAAAACAGAAAGAAAATAATTGTCATAGATATGAAACTATTAGAAGGAAAGGTAGCGCTAATTACGGGAGCTACAAGAGGGATCGGAAAAGGAATTGCCGAAGTTTTTGCTCAACACGGAGCAAAAGTAGCATTTACTTATGCCGGTTCTGTAGACAAAGCAAAAGAATTGGAAGCAACTTTAAGTTCTGTAACTCAGATCAAAGGGTATCAATCAGACGCATCGGATTATGATGCTGCCCAAAAATTAGTGGACGATGTAATGGCTGATTTTGGTAACATCGATATTTTGGTCAACAATGCTGGGATCACCAGAGATAATTTATTGCTGAGAATGTCTAAAGACGACTGGGATACCATTATCAAAGTAAACCTTGATTCTGTATTCAACCTTACAAAGGCGGTTATTAAGCCTATGATGAAAGCAAAAGCAGGATCTATTATCAATATGACTTCGGTAGTAGGAGTGAAAGGAAACGGAGGACAATCCAATTATGCTGCTTCAAAAGCAGGAGTGATTGGCTTTACAAAGTCTATTGCTTTGGAATTAGGTTCAAGAAACATCCGTTGCAATGCTATTGCTCCCGGATTTATCGAAACTGAAATGACGGCTTCGTTAGATGAGAAAACCCTGAAAGCATGGAGAGACGGAATTCCAATGAAAAGAGGAGGACAGCCTCAGGATGTTGCTAATGCATGTGTATTTTTAGGAAGTGAAATGTCAACTTATATCACAGGACAAACCTTACATGTTGACGGAGGAATGCTGACATAGAAAAAACTTAATTAGAAATATAAAGCCGGATCAACGATCCGGCTTTTTTGTTTTAATCTTTAAATATCTGATTTTCCTGTTCCTGAACCCTGATGAAAGTGGTTCTTTTGGAAAGTTCTTTAAGTTTGGAAGCACCCACATAAGTACATGTGGAGCGAACACCCCCTAAAATATCTTTTACCGTATCTGAAACGGGTCCCTTATAAGCTACTTTTACCGTCTTACCTTCTGAAGCCCGGTATTCAGCAACACCACCGGAATGCTTATCCATTGCTGTTTTTGAGCTCATCCCGTAAAAAAGCCGGTATTTCTTTCCATTTTCTTCAATCATCTCACCACCACTTTCATCGTGACCGGCAAACATACCTCCCAACATAACGAAATCCGCACCGCCACCAAATGCTTTGGCAACATCTCCCGGTACTTTACATCCTCCATCGGCAATAATATGGCCGCCTAATCCATGAGCTGCATCAGAACACTCAATAATCGCTGAAAGCTGAGGATATCCTACTCCTGTTTTTACACGGGTAGTACATACCGAACCAGGTCCGATACCTACTTTAATGATATCTGCACCTACTAAAAGAAGCTCTTCAACCATTTCACCCGTAACCACATTACCGGCCATAATAATTTTATCCGGGAAATTGGCCCTTGCCTGCTTTACAAAGCTTACGAAATGTTCAGAGTAACCATTGGCTACATCGATGCATAGAAACTCGATTTTTGGGTGCCTTTCGAGGATTTGTTTTAGTTTCTCCTCGTCATTCTTACCTGTTCCGGTACTCAGAGCTATATATTGATGAATACTTTCCGGCTGGTTATGCAGGAATTCATCCCATTCCTGTATGGAATAATGTTTATGCACAGCCGTAATAATTTTATCTTTTGCCAATTCAACAGCCATTTCAAAAGTACCTACAGTGTCCATATTTGCTGCAATGATAGGTGTTCCTTTCCACTTCTTTTTTGTATGGCGAAATGTGAATTCCCTTTCCAAATCAACCTCGGACCTTGATTTTAAAGTAGATCTTTTCGGGCGGAACATTACATCCTTGAACCCTAACTTTATGTCATATTCTATACGCATTGTGATTATTTAGAATATTAAAATTAGCAAATAATATTAAATATAGTATTTTTGAAAGCATGGATTTTCCTGTTACTTTTCAAATCTTTGGTAAAACAATGCTGGCGCATCCTCTTTTTGAAGCGTTGGGAATGTTCATGGGAATGCGTTATTACTTTTACCTAAAAAGAAAATCCCCGGAAAAGTTATCCTTTAATGTTTCAGCGGCGATTCTCATCGGTGCTACTGCAGGAGCTTTGATCGGGTCAAAATTGATCGGGAATCTTGAAAATCCTTACAAGCTTTTTAATGACTTCAGCTTTAAAAATATATGGTCGAATAATACGATTGTCGGAGGACTTGCCTTTGGATTGATAGGAGTGGAGCTCGCTAAGAAAATTGTGGGGCATAAGGAAAGTACGGGAGATTTGATTGTGTATCCTCTATTACTTGCCATCATCATTGGTAGGATAGGATGTTTTCTTACCGGAATCTATGAAGAAACATATGGTCTTCCTACAGGTTCTGTTTTTGGAATGCATCTGGGGGATGGGTATTTACGACATCCCGTAGCGCTTTACGAGATCGCTTTCTTAATCAGCCTCTGGGTTGTTTTAAAGATTAAGCAAAGTACGGCGGAATATCCTTCCGGATATATTTTCCAGCTTTTTATGCTGAATTATTTCACATTCAGATTTTTTCTGGATTTTATTAAGCCGAGAGTTGAACTGTTTGGAAACCTGGGAACAATTCAGATTGTGTGCATACTTGTAATTATTTATTACATTTTTAAAATCAAGCAGACAAAAAGTGTAAATTCACATCAAAATATTTGAAAATGATACCATTAACTTTTTTGGAAGGGGGCAATTATGCCGGTGTCTTTATAATGGTCATTGCGATCATTATTTTTGGAGCCTTATTTGTTTCTTTTATTGCCACTTTATTTGTAAAAATCATTTATGAATTAAAAGATGGAAGGAAATTTTCGAAAAAACAATTCATACAGACCATGGTTATCTGTTTGTTGATCTGTGGACTGATCAGCGGATATATTTGTGGTGGAGGACTTTAAAATTACATTATGCCGGTAAGAAATTATACCTATTACGATTATACGATAAGCCTTTGCCCCGAATGCCTTAAAAGAGTGGGAGCTAAGGTTATTATAGAGGATGAAGCCGTTTTCATGACTAAACGGTGTCCTGATCACGGGTTTTTCAAAACAAAAATTGCCTCGGATGTTCAGTACTATAAAAACATCCGAAACTATAATAAAGCTTCGGAGATGCCTTTGCATTTTGGTACGGATGTAGAATATGGTTGTCCTTATGACTGTGGACTCTGTGTGGATCATGAACAGCACAGCTGTCTTTCTATCGTAGAAGTTACAGACCGTTGTAATCTTACTTGCCCCACATGCTACGCAATGTCATCACCCCATTACGGAAGCCACCGGAGCCTGGAAGAAATCGAAGCGATGTTTGATATCATTGTAAAAAATGAAGGAGAGCCGGATGTTGTACAGATCAGTGGAGGAGAGCCAACCATTCATCCTGAGTTTTTTAAGATCATGGATATTGCAAAGACAAAGCCGATCAAGCATTTAATGTTAAATACCAATGGAGTAAGGATAGCGAATGATCCTGGTTTTGCTGAAAAATTAGCCATATATGCTCCCGAGTTTGAGGTTTATCTTCAGTTTGATTCCTTTAAACCGGAGGTTTTAATGGATTTCAGAGGGAAAGATCTTACTGATGTCAGAATGAAGGCTCTTGAAAAGTTGAATGAATTAAATCTTTCCACGACATTAGTTATCGTACTCCAAAAGGACAAAAATATTGATGAAATAGGAAAGATCATTGATTTTGCCTTAAAACAGAAATGTGTGCGGGGAATTACATTTCAGCCCGTTGAGATAGCAGGGAGGAACAGAGAAGACTCTGCTTATGAAAAAATTACGTTAACAGAAGTAAGACAAGAGATCCTGAATCAGTTTCCGTTGCTTAATTCAGATGATATTATTCCGGTTCCCTGTAATCCGGATGCCTTGGCAATGGGATATATCTTAAAGCTGGAGGGTGAAATTATTCCTTTAACCCGATATATCAATCCGGCTGATTTATTGAATAATGAATCCAGAAACACGATTGTCTATGAACAGGATGCCGGGCTTCATATGCAGCTTTTGGATATTTTCAGTACAGGAATTTCCGTAGATAAAGTAAAACCTAAAGTGAACCAGTTACTCTGCTGTCTTCCTGAAGTTTCAGCTCCTGATCTTGATTATGATAATCTCTTTAGGATCATTATTATGAACTTTATGGATGCCCATGATTTTGATGTTCGTGCGGTTAAAAAATCCTGCGTGCATATCGTTAACAAAGACCTGAAATTAATCCCTTTTGAAACCATGAATCTTTTCTACCGTGATGGAAAAAAAGAATACCTTGAAGAACTGAGAAAAGAGGATAAAGTACTTTTTTGAGAATCTGACTTGTTATATACACTTTGATTAAACAAAATCAGCAAGAAATAAAAAGGGGTGAAAAACTATCGTTTAACACCCCATAAATTGATCTTTCCCCTGTGACCGAATCCTAACTTATCGTAAAGTTTTTTGGCTCCCATATTGCTTTCCGCTACATGGAGAAACGGGGTTTTGTTATCATCAAATATTTTTCCTGAAACAAAAGCAACAAGTTGTTTTGCATAGCCTTTTCCCAGGTAATCCGTATCGGTAATCACGGCACTTACTTCAGTCATATCGTCCATCTGCATTCTTTCACCTGTTACGGCAACCAGTTTTTCATCTTTAAAAATTCCAAAATAGCGGCCAAGTTCCGGTGTTCTCTTTTTAAAATAATAAGGATAAAATTTCAGGATAAAATCGTTAAGTTCCTTATGATTTTCCTCTGTAATAAGGACAATATCTTCTGTAAAGTCGATTTCGATTTTATTTTCCAAAACATACTGATCACAGACAAGCTGAGATAATGCAGTTGCAAAGTTAACTGTGGGTTTAGCGCCAAAAACAAGAAAATCATCACAGATTTTTGCATATTCTGCAATATCTTCTTCTTTTCCTATGTCGGATGCGCCCCCAAAAGCAGCAACCTCAGGATTGTAAAATTTAGAATTTCCAAAGTTTAAGCAAAACTTTTTATGGTATTCATTAAGTGAATGATAAACAGGATTGTCTAGCTTACCGTACATTAGTCAAAATTCATTACCTCTTCCAGGGTTTTCATATATTCGTAGGCTGTTAAATCAAACTTTACAGGAACAATGGAAATATATCCGTTAGCCAAAGCTGTTTCGTCAGCATCCTCAGACTCGTCCATATTGTTGAAATATCCTGTCAGCCAATAGTATTTTTTTCCGTGCGGATTGACCCTTTCGTCAAAGCTTTCTTCCCATTTCGCATGTGCCTGTTTACATACTTTAATCCCTTTTATTTCTTGAGCCGGAAGTTTTGGAATGTTTACGTTCAGAACGATCCCTCGTGGCATTGGGTTTTCCAAGGTTCTTTTTACAATATTCTGAATGAACTCTTTAGCCTGCGTAAAGTCTGCTTCCCAGCTAAAGTCGAGCAGCGAAAATCCGATAGCAGGAATTCCTTCTACACCTGCTTCTACGGCCGCAGACATGGTCCCTGAATAAATAACATTAATCGATGAATTAGCTCCATGATTAATGCCGGAAACCACGATATCAGGTCTTCTTTTCAATATTTTGTCAAGGGCCATTTTTACACAGTCAACAGGGGTGCCACTACAGGAAAAATCCTGCTGCGGGCCATCAAGGTTTACTTCTTCATAACTTAAGGTAGAATTGATCGTAATTGCATGTCCTTTACCACTTTGTGGAGAATTGGGAGCTACTACGATTACTTCGCCTATTTCATTCATAAAATTGACTAGATTTCTGATACCAGGTGCTGTAATTCCATCATCATTAGTAACCAGAATAAGAGGTCTTTCCATAAAAAAATTTTATTTTAACAAAAATACTTAAAACTATCCGATATTTGTAAATAAGGTATTAAATTTGATAGTTTGTAACAGTAATTTAAATGTTACTACTAATTTATATATTTTAGAAAAAAATTAATAAAATACATTAAAGATTTATGTGGAAAAATTTTAAACTTAATAAATTTTTACTCCTAATTCCATTGACAAGTCTAATGTTTTGTTTCAACTCGCCTAAGAATGACGATGAAAAGATGCAGACGATAATGGTGAGCGTGAAAAATACACTTTCTTATTTGCACTACAGCCCAAAACCTATTAATGATGCCTACTCAAAAGATGTTTATAAGCATTATTTTGAATTGGTAGATCCTGCAAAAAGATATTTTCTTCAGTCGGATATGGATGAATTCAGTAAACACGAAACAAAGCTGGATGATTATCTGAACCTTGGAGACCTTACTTTCTATAAATTAACTATCGACAGATTATACCAAAGAGTGGATGAAATTGACCAGATTACCCAGGACATTTTCAGCAAGCCTATTAATCTGGAAGAAGATGAAACCCTTACACTGGAACCAAAACTTAAAAAGGTACCCGCGAATAAGCAAGAGCAGTATAACGAATGGAGAAAGTTCATCAAATACAATATCCTTCAGGAAATTGAGTCGATGAACAGTAAGGAACAGGCTCAGAAAGAGAAAAAAGATTCTGTACAAAAATATAATCTGAAAGATACCATCAAGCTTCAGATCCTTACTCCTGACCAGAAAAGGATAAAAGCAACAGATGAAGTTAAAGATCTTGTAAAAGAAACTTTTACAAGGTTTAAGAAAAGAAAGAAAATGGATTGGTTTACAGTATACATGAATGCTTATACTGAAGTTTTTGATCCGCATACCAACTATTATTCTCCAAAAGACAAAGAAGACTTCGATACTCAGTTTGCAGGAAAAGTGATTGGTATTGGGGCGATTATCCAGGAGAAAAAAGGGAATCTTTATCTGGGGGCTTTAACCATAGGAGCTCCGGCCTGGAAATCCAAGCAGCTTTCAGAAGGAGATAAGATCCTGAAAGTAAAATCCAAGCCAAAAGAAGATGCCGTAAATGTAGTGGGAATGCTTTCTGACGAAGCGGTAAGACTGATCAGAGGGGAAAAAGGAACTCCGGTAACTCTTACGGTACAGAAAAAAGACGGAACGATTAAAGAAGTTACGATGATCCGTGAGGAAGTAGCGATTGAAGATACATTCGCAAGAAGTATTGTGGTTAATGCTCCAAATGGAAAAAAATATGGTTTTATCAATCTGCCGAGCTTCAATGCTGATTTCGAAGATGCGAAGGGAAGAAACGCTTCAGATGATATTAAAAATGAAATCGTTAAACTAAAGGCTCAGAACATTGAAGGAATTGTTTTAGACCTGAGAAATAATGGAGGAGGTTCATTAACGGAAGTTGGTGATATCATGGGATTATTTATGAATGCAGGGCCTTACGTTCAGGTAAAAGATGGGAACGGTAAAATTCAGACGTTAAAAAACAAGAATGAAACTCCGATCTGGACAGGACCTTTGGTGATTATGCAGAATGAACTTTCTGCCTCGGCTTCAGAAATTTTGGCCGGAGTAATGCAGGATTACGGAAGAGCAATGATTATTGGTTCTCCTCAATCTTTTGGTAAAGGAACAGTTCAGACATTCGTAGACCTAAACAGATTCTTAAATACTGAAGATGATTTCGGATCACTGAAATTAACGATTCAGAAATTTTACAGAATTACGGGAGAATCTACCCAAAGAAAAGGAATTGTGTCCGATATCCAGATGAAGGACTTCTTTACTTATGCTGAAATTGGAGAAAGATATGATGATTTTGCACTGGCTTGGGATAAAATTCCTGGAACGCAATTCCAAAAGTTAAATTATTTTGATATCAAAGCATTAGAGAAGGCTAGTAACGATAGAATGGCTAAAAACTCAAACTATCAGTTGTTATTGGAATCTGCTCAATGGAGAGAGAAGCTGGATAAAGAGGAAACCATTACCCTTAATATTACGAAGTTTAATGAAGTCATGAAGCAGAGAAAAGCTCAGATTGAAAAATTCAAGGCACTCACTAAATTTGTAAACGGGTTACAATTCACCATGTATCCAAACGAGATCGAAAGAGAGAAAAAAGATGAAGCATTTAAGAAGAAATCTGAAATGTGGATCAAAAATCTTAAAAAAGATACCTACCTTCAGGAAGCAATGAACATTATTGCAGATATGAATGTAAAATCATAAAAAATAACCAGGCTCTCAGAGCCTGGTTATTTTTTATAAACCTTTCAATGAATTTCCATAAATAAATTGGTAAAAATACAAACGGAAACCATTAGGTTTCCGTTTGTATTTAATAAGCCGTACGGCTTATTTGTGTTGTAATAATCAAGCTTTACATTTTACTTGATCTCCACACATCCTACACGTCCACCGGCATTTCCGGTTGGTTGGGTATGGAAATCATCCTTGTCTGCATGGATGATCAGACCTTTTCCAATAATATTCTTGGATTCATCGGTACATCCTAAACACCATTTGTTGGTTTTAAACGTAAGTGTTGCTGTTCCGCTCTGATCCGCTACAAGGTTACCAATGTCTCCCATATGGAAGTGTTCAGCTCCCCACTTTCCATGATCATCTTTCGCAGGATTCCAGTGTCCGCCTGTAGAAGTTCCGTCAGCAGCTGAACAATCTCCTTTTTCATGGATGTGTACAGCGTGGATTCCCGGTGTTAAATTCGTTACATCAAGTTTCATGATAACTTCATCACCTTTCTGCGTAAACTTGGCTGTACCTCCTGTCTGTGTTCCGCTTTTTGCGTTAACCATATAGGTATTTGTTGTTCCACAAGAAACAGCAAATAAAGCCAGTCCTGTTAATAATACAAATTTTTGTAGCTTCATTTTGAAATGATTTTAAGTGATTTTTTATAATTACCTAAATTTAGACATAATTTTTTAAAACACTTTATGATTCCGGTCTGTTTTCGGAAATCCCGCAATAAAAGACAAGTCTCATGTGTATAATCTCGGTATTTTTGTAGAAAACAACGATTGGAAGCGTATAAAAAAAGGATCGTAAAGATCATCCGGTATATAGAAGACAACCTTGATTCTGAACTCAGTCTTGAAAAAGTAGCAGAACTGGGAGCGTATTCTCCTTTTCATTTTCACAGGGTTTTTAAGCTTATTACAGGGGAGACGCTTCAAAGCTATGTCATCAGAAAAAAAGCAGAAAAAAGCGCATTGTATCTTGCGGTAAGAAAGGAATTGGGCATTAAGGATATTTATATGGGTCTTGGCTTTTCTAACCATTCGGCTTTCAATAAAACATTCAGGAAATATTACGGAAAATCACCATCCGAATTTCGAAGGTCAGTCCCGGAAAATTTTCACAAGATTTTACCTATAGAGAGCAAGAACGGACAAATTGATACAATTTTTCACCAGTACATTTGCAATGTAGAAAACCTGCTAAACTGGAGAAAAATGAATATAGAAATTAAAGTAACCACCCTTAAAGAAATGCACCTGGCTTCAGTCATGAGCATTGGGATCAAAAACGTTGAACCTTCTTATGACATTCTTATAGAATGGGCCAGGCGAAAACATCTGTTTCCTAGAGCTGATGTAAAAATGATATCGGTATATCATGATAGTTTTAAAGTGACACCTCCGGATAAAGTAAGGATCCACGCAGGAATGCTATTGGATGATAAGCTAAAAGAACAGGACGGAGAAGTTTTCCCGGAAACCATTGAAGCGGGAAGGTTCATTGTAGGCAGCGGAGAGTTTACATTAGATGATTTTGAACAATGTTGGGTATCCCTTTTTATGTGGATGAATGAAAACCATTATACTTTTAGGAAATCTTACCCATTTGAAGTATATCATTCGAATTTCAGGGAACATCCGGAAGGAAAGATGCATGTTGATTTTTGCATTCCGATACACTAATTTCCCACTCAGTATACAATCTATACCTTTCAGTCATATTTTTTTCACTGAAAGGTATTTTCTGTCCTATTTTTGATCCGAAAATTAACAACAATGAAAACCCGACAGCAAAGATTATTATTTCTCATCACCCTTTTATCATTTTGTGTGAGCTATGCCCAGGTAAAAATTACAGGAAGGGTAACGTTTAGAAATAAAGGGATTGGTGAAATAAATGTGACCCTAAAAGGGACTTATGATGGGGCAACTACAGATTCTAACGGAAAATTTTCTTTTGAAACATCAGAAAAAGGAAATCATACACTTTCTTTTACCCATCCGAAATATAATGATATTGAAAAACAGATTGTTATTGAGAATCAGGATATCTCTTTGGATGCAGAACTGAAAGAGCAGATCAATGAAATCGATGCAGTAGTAATCTCAGCAGGAGCAATAGAAGCAAGTGATAGGAAAAGAGCAACAGCATTATTAACACCAATCGATATCTACACAACGGCAGGAGCGGATGGCCAGATCTCCTCTGCATTAACTTACCTTCCGGGAGTGCAAAAAGTAGGGGAATCCGAGGGTTTATTTATCAGGGGAGGTACCGGAACGGAATCCAGGATCTTTATGGATGGAAGCCTTATCAATAACTATTTCTCCAGTTCGGTGCCAGGTATTGCAGGAAGAGATCGTTTCAATACGTCTCTTTTTAAAGGGAATGTGTTTTCAAGTGGGGGATATTCAGCTTTGTACGGACAGGCTCTTTCCGGAGCTTTAATGTTGGAAAGTGTAGATCTTCCAGATCAGAGCTCTTATGATTTCGGGATTTCACCCATCTTCCTGAATGCAGGGTTCCAAAAACTGAGTGGAGATAAGAACCATTCTTATGGTGCTACTCTGGGATATTCTCTTTTGAGCCTGATGCAAAAAGTTCTGAATTTCAATACAGATTTTATAGATGCTCCCCAGGGATTTAACGGAGATGCAAATTTCAGGATAAAAACAAAATCAGGAGGATTTTTAAAGTATTACGGAATGTATGACACGAATAAAATGGGGGTAAGAACAGAAAGTCTTGAACCGGGATCTGATTATGCATTGGTAAGAATAAATGGAAAAAATACCTACCATAACCTGTCTTTTAAACAAAAGTTTGGAAAATACCTTCTGAATACCGGCGCTTCTTATTCTTATAACAGGTCCGACCTCAATTTTTCTGGAGAGACCAATACTATAGAAACTGATAAAACGCAGCTATTGACAGATGGTAATTATATTAATTTTAAAGCTGTTCTGGAAAGAAAAATTAATAAAATAAGCGCTGTTCGGGGTGGATTTGAATTGAATAGTACTGACGAAAAGCTGAAATTTGAAGAAGTCAATAAACATTATCAGGATCTTATTTCTTCTGTATTTGCAGAAACAGATCTGGGATTCAGTAATGAGTTTTCAGCTAAAATAGGAATAAGGGCAGAAAATTCTTCTTTTCTAAATAAAAGTAACATTGCTCCGCGTTTTGCCTTAGCTTATCGCCTGGCAAAGAACTGGACCACCTCATTTGCTTATGGCCTTTTTTACCAGAATCCTGAAAGTAAATACATTAACGGACCTGCACATCTTGATTTTCAAAAATCACAACATTATATTCTACAGGTTCAAAGAGCATCAGAAGGCAGAAGTTTAAGATTTGAAGCTTTTTATAAAAAATATGACCAGCTTATAAAAGTGAGAAACATTGCCAATATTGAGAATCAGAATCAACCGGTCCAGACTGCGATTAATAATGACGGATTCGGATATGCAAAAGGGTTGGAGCTCTTCTGGAGGGATAAAAAAACATTTGAAAATATTGACTATTGGATCAGCTATTCTTTTCTGGACTCGAAAAGGGATTTTATGAATTATCCGGTAAGCTTAAAGCCCAACTTTGCATCAGAACATACTCTTTCAGTAGTGGGTAAAAGATTCATTCCGGAGTGGAAATTAGGGGTCAATCTTTCTTACACCTATGCCAAAGGACGCCCATATTATGATATTGCCACAAAAGATATCAATGGAAATGTGGTTAATTTTACCAGAAATGAAGGAAGGTTGAAAGATTATAATGCTTTAAATTTAAGTTTTAATTATCTTCCGAATCTGGGTAAAAAAGATGCTAAAGCATTTACTGTTTTTGTATTAAGTATTTCCAATGTGCTCGGAACCAAGAATATGTATGGATACAATTTTTCACAGGACGGATCCAGAAGTTCAGCTATTGTCCCACCAATTAATACCTTTGTTTTTGTAGGGGCATTTATAAGCTTTGGAGTAGACAAAACACAGGATGCCATCAATAATAACTTATAATAAATAACGAAAGGGATCATCCTACTGATGAAATACATACCTTTCGGTACATAAAACGAACCCTAAAAAATTAAGAAACAATGAAAAAGTATTTATTAAGTTTTGCTTTAGTTTGCATGAGCCTAACTGCTTTTGCTCAGTCTGATTACGAAAAAATAATGTCTGAAAAGATCGCAAAGATCGAAACCTGCAAAACACCAGAAGATTTCCAGGCATTAGCGAATGATTTCCAAAGGATAGAAAGTAAGGAAAGCGGGAAATGGCTACCAAGCTATTATGCTGCTTTTTCTTATATCCAGAAGGGTAGGGTAATGATGAGAGAAGGAAAAACCCAGGATCTGGATGAGGTGGCCAACCAGGCAGAAAAGCATCTTGCGAACGCACAGAATCTTGCGGGCGCCGATAATGCTGAGATTCATTTATTAAGAAAAATGGCTTATTCTTTAAGAATGATGGTCAATCCCCAGCAAAGGTATATGACAGACGGAATGAAGGCAGCTGAAGAACTTCAAATCGCTGAAAAGCTAGATCCAGGCAATCCCAGAATAGCTCTGATAAAAGCGGAAGATACTTATTTCACTCCGGAACAATACGGAGGAAGTAAAACAAAAGGCCTCGAAATGTTCAAGAAATCATTGGAGCAGTACAATGCCTATAAGCCAAAATCTTCCATGGATCCTAACTGGGGAAGAGGAGAGGCAGAATATTTTATAAGCCAGCCCGTAAAATAACAGCCTATAAAAAGAAAATAAAGTCTTCCCGATTCAGGAAGACTTTATTTTTGCCTTTCAGTAAAGGAAATTGACGGTTCAGTGAAAAATAATTTTTGGTACATTTATTATCCGCTAATTTTGAACCAAGAAATAAACTCATGAAACGCAAAAACCTTATTGTTCTGCTTTGGGTAACCATAGGAACAGCATTATTCTTCTTCCTGTTTTTTACAAAGGAGAAGACCATTGACAATCTAATGCTTTCCTTTCTTATTTCTGGTCTTTATTCTTTTGTGCTGGGGATGGGAAACGGCATGCTTAATGATTATTTAAATAAAAAGGTTCCATGGTCTGAAGCTACCACCAAAAGAGCCGTTATAAGCGTTATTTCGATCCTTATAGCCAATATTATTCTCGTCTATATTTGCAATTACATCAATTTTGTTCTTTTCCAGAAAGATGCAACGTCAGAAGAGTTCTTTTCTGGGAAATATAATTTCATCAACTGGTTCATGGTGAATATTGCTCTTCTTATCTCAGCTTTTCTTCATGCCAGGGGTTTCATGGAAGAGCTCAAAAAAACTTCTAAAAAAGAAGTAGTGGAACAAAAGTTGATTGCAAAATCTGCCAATGCACAGTTTGAAACCCTTAAAAATCAGCTCGATCCTCATTTTCTTTTTAATTCATTAAATGTATTAAGTGCCCTGATTGATGAAAATCCAAAACAGGCACAGAAGTTTACAGCTTCTATGTCAAAGATTTATCGCTATGTACTGGAGCAAAAAGATAAAGAACTTGTTACTGTGGAAGATGAAATAGAATTTGCAAAAACATACTGCGAACTGCTGAAAACAAGGTTTGAGGACAGTGTAGATTTTATTTTTGATGTCCGGAAAGAAGATTACAGGAGGTATGTCGTTCCGCTTTCTCTTCAATTGCTTCTTGAAAACTGTATCAAGCATAATTTTGCAACCTCTTCAAAACCATTGATTATAAAAGTTTTTTCGGAGAATGATACACTTTGTATTGAAAATAATCTGCAGGTTCGGGAACAGATTAAAGAAAGTGCCGGAATTGGACTTGCCAATATTGTACAAAGGTATTCACTGCTGACCAAAAGAAATGTTTTTATTGAGAAATCGGATGATTATTTTAAAGTGAAACTTCCGGTTCTATCAGATAAGCCTAACGTTGTCAGTATTAAACCTGAAGATGAAGATAAGGCCTATAAAAAAGCTCAGAAAAGAGTAAAAGAGATCAAAGGATTCTATGCCAATCTTATTTCATACTGCCTTGTTATTTCCTTTTTAATCTTTATCAATCTTTATACTCAGAGCCGTTATCATTGGTTTTGGTGGCCTCTTCTGGGTTGGGGATTTGGTGTTGCCTCTCATGCCTTCCAGGTATTCGGCATTGGAGAGTCCTGGCAGGAAAAGAAAATTCAGGAAATTATGGATAAACAAAAAAACAAAAACAATGGAAACGTTTGATGAAAATGATATTCGGTATCAGCAGGCTAAAAAACAGGTAGAGAGACTAAGAGGATTTTATGCTCATTTATTCTCTTACATTGGTGTAAATATTATAATTGCTTATTTCAATTATTCCAACCTGGACCCGGGAGAAAGCTATTTCCAGTTTAAAAACTTCTTTACAGCGATATTCTGGGGAGTAGGACTTATTGCTCATGCACTTTCTGTTTTTCTGCCAAGAATGGACTTTGCTAAGAAATGGGAAGAGAGGAAGATCAGGGAGCTGATGAACAAGGATAAAAAACTGTAAAATCGTTAAAAGCGAATCGTTATTTTGCTACTTTTAAGAATAAAAACAATAACAAATGAATCTACAAATCTTATTTTACGCTTCTATGGCGGCCTGGTTTCTTAGTGAAATCATCTATAAACAAAAATTGAAATCAGCAGATAAGGATCAGAAAAAAGATCAATCCACTCTCAGTATTCTTTGGATAGTTATCCTCTTTTCAATCGGAAGTGCTGTGATGGTGTCTCACATATCTGATTTTGTGATTACAGATTCAGTCTGGATTGTATATACCGGCCAGGCCCTCATTATCATTGGAATTGTATGCCGGTATCTTATCATCAGGTCTTTAGGTAAATATTTTACTGTAGATGTGACAATACGGGAAGATCATAAAATTAAAAAAGACGGGCTTTATCATTATGTGAGACATCCCTCCTATACTTTTGCATTGTTAACTTTCCTGGGACTAGGCTTATATCTAAATAACTGGATTTCCTTTGCCCTGGCGTTTATTCCTCCATGTATAGCATTTAGTTACAGGATTAAAATAGAGGAACAGGTGCTCATTGGACAGTTTGGTGATGATTATATACAATACAGGAAAGCAACAAAAAAGCTTATTCCATTTATTTATTGAATTTTAGGAGAAAAAACAATAATTAACTTTTAACCAGTACTTTATATTATATTTATTTGATATTTTAAATAAATAAAAAATGAAAAAAACGATAATTTCACTATTTGCTATTTTGCTTTTAGGATGTAATTCAAAAGGACAAGAAAATAAGGTTAGACTGACAGGAGATCAAGTTATTACAGAGTTAGAAAATCTTCATTTTTTTGGACTGACTGAAAAAGAAGATCTGGAAGAAAGTAAAGCTAATTTTAAGGATTCGTATGAGCGGCTTCATTTTTTTGAAGGTAAAGAAAGAGATGATAGTACGACATTTACTGACAATAGATTCTATTCTATTGACTGTGAGGTGCTATTTGAAAGCGAAGGATTAATTGAGTATTTAGAGATTGTAAGAAAAGCATTTGATAAGCTCGGATTAGAGCTTAAAGTAAGTGATGAATTCAGTAAACAAAATAAAAAACATTGGTTGCATAAGATAAAGCTAAATGGAAAAGAGTATATAGCCTATGATAATGATTTTGGTATGTATGACTGGGATATTTCGTTTGTCAATTTTATTAGAATGCTAAATGATCAATTAAGTATGCAAAATGCAGGGGAAAAATTTTATCCGATAAGATCGGGGAACGATGGAATGATGGTCTTACTTACAAAAGAGCAGTTTGACTTTGTAAGAGCCAATTATCCAAATGATAAGGATCATCCAAAGGAGCTTAGTGAATGGGAAAATATACGTCGGAATTAATGTAGGCTTTAAATGATTTTAAATATTTTATCTATATAAAAAAATCCCGATTTCAGTTGAGTCGGGATTTTTGCTATTCAGAAGGGATATTCGACGACTCAGTAAGATATAGTTGATTTGAAGGCGGTTTTCGTGATACATTTGATTCAAGAAAATAAATAATCAAAATTCAATAGTATGGAAACATTATCATTCGACAAGGAAAATCTGACTTATAAAAAAGCAGTAAGACGTGTAAAAGAATTAAAGGCATTCTATGGGAATCTGACTTCCTATTGTTTAGTAATCCCATTTTTATTTGTTTTAAACCTTTTAACATCACCTGACCACTTATGGTTCTACTGGCCTATGCTTGGATGGGGGATAGGTATTATTGTTCACGCCATAAACGTCTTTGGAATAGGGAAAGAATGGGAGGAAAGAAAAATAAAAGAGTTAATGGAAACAGACAAAAGAAATCATGGAAAAGTACTTTAATAAAAATACAATGGAATATAGCCAGGCCTACGAACGCGTCAAAAGATTGAAGAGTTTTTATAAAAACCTTGCATGGTTTTGCGTTATCGCAGGGATTTTGTTTTTCAATGATTATTTTGAGCACGGAACAATTGATTTTTCTCCTTTTCATGGATCGATCCTTTTGCTTATATGGGGAATAATATTAGCTATGAAAGCAGTCAGGCTATTTATTTTTGACTCCGAATGGGAACAAAGAATATTAGACAAGCAACTTCATAAGGGTAAGCCGAAAATATAGTTCAAAACCGGATTCTTTTATCTACTTTTAATGCTGTAATTTGAAAAACTAAAACCGTTATTTATGATCAAAACTGTCATCATTGAAGATGAAAAACCAGCTTCAAGAAAATTGGAGCGGATGTTGAGTATATTTCCTGATATACAGGTAATTGCAAAAATAGAATCGGTAGAAGAAGGTGTTTCTTGGTTTTCTGAAAATGAACATCCGCAACTGATCTTTTCAGACATTGTTTTAGGAGATGGATTGTCTTTTGATATTTTTGAAAAAGTTTCATCAAAAGGATTCATCATCTATACGACGGCTTTTGATCAATATACTCTTAAAGCCTTTAAACTGAACAGTATTGATTACTTATTAAAACCAATTCTGGAAGATGATCTGGCAGGAGCTATAGATAAATTTAAATCTTTTCTTCCTTCCGGGAACCCGGTTAGTTCTGAAGAAATTAAACAGCTGATAAAAAAGGACAAATCCACCCTTTCCAGAATTTTGGTGAAAATAGGATATAACCTGAAAATTATTCAGACCAGTGAGGTAAGTTGTTTTTTCAGTGAAAATAAGATTGTTTACCTTCAGACACGGGAAAGAACATACCCTTCAGATTTTACACTTGATGAACTGGAAGAGACATTGGATGAGAAAAAATTCTTCCGTGTGAACAGGCAATTTATCGTTAACTCTGATTATATCAGAAATATTCATACTTCTCCAAATTATAAGGTTGATCTGGAATTCCAGCCGGGAGAGGAAATTACGATAAGCCGGGATCGTGTGAAAGATTTTAAAGAGTGGCTGGTAGGCTAAAATAAAAGATTTTGATATTCAGTTATCAATATTAACTATTTGTAATCTATTAGGTTAGAATTAGTGTCTTCAAGTTGTTTGATATGAAGAGACAACACGCCACTACCAATTGGAAAGCTATTTGAGCCAGGTTGAAATTTCTTCTTTGAAGAATTTTGAATAGGACAATAAGCTCTTATATTAAAAACTAATACATGTATTTATAAAATGCAATTCATGGAATTTTTATTCTGGATTCTTAAGTTCTTCGTTGATATTTTTTATCCTTAAAATACAACGTTGATTTTAAATAAAGGCAATGATTTATAATGGATTATATTAAATCAATTAAACAATTTTCTGAATACTCATTTCCTCAAACAAAAGATAAACCCGAAACAAAGTGCTCCGGGTTTATTATATATTATTTAGTCTTAATTTTTGGTGAGTATACTGAAAATTTTATATTATGCAATAACTCCGCTTCCTATCAATTCATCCTCCATATACCATGATGCAAACTGTCCTTCAGCAATTGCAGACTGCGGATTTTCAAATTCTATATAAAAAGCATCTTCAAACTGGTATAGCGTAGCCTTTTGAAGAGGCTGTCTGTATCGGAACCTGGCCATTACTTCCATGGATTCACCATTGGAAAGTCTTAGGTCCTCTCTCACCCAATGAAGTTCAGGATTATTTATTTTTAAAGCTTTTTTATGCAGTCCTGGGAAGCTATGACCTTCTCCTACGAAAATAATATTGTTTTCGATGTCTCTGGACACGATAAAACAGCTTTCTTTATGTCCGCCTATACCAAGCCCCTTACTTTGGCCGATCGTGAAAAATTGAGCTCCCTGATGCTTTCCGATTACCTTTCCGTCAGATTTTTTATAACTGATCTTTTGTGATAAATACTGGAGTTCTTCTTCCTTCGAGGAAAATGAAGGCTTTTCTTTCGAAAATAAAGGAGAATCGCTGAAAATTTCTACAATTTCACCTTCTTTTGGCTTGAGTTGCTGCTGTAAAAACTGAGGAAGACTTACTTTACCTATAAAACATAGTCCCTGAGAGTCCTTTTTATCCGCTGTTACCAGCCCGATTTCTTTTGCGATTTCCCTAACTTCGGGTTTTGTAAGTTCACCAATAGGAAACAAAGCCTTTGACAATTGATCCTGACTCAGCTGACAAAGGAAATAGGATTGGTCCTTGTTGTTATCTTTACCTGCCAGTAAATGAAAAATTTCCTTTCCGTTTTCATCAAAAGTTGAGGTTACCCTGGCATAATGTCCTGTCGCAACTTTATCCGCGCCCAAAGACATTGCTGTTTTCATAAAAACATCAAATTTAACCTCTCTGTTGCATAGTACGTCAGGATTCGGGGTTCTCCCTTTTTCATATTCTGCAAACATGTAATCGACGATACGTTCCTTATAAAGATCACTCATATCAATAACCTGGAATGGTATTCCAAGCTTCTGAGCTACCATTAACGCGTCATTACTGTCCTCTATCCAGGGACATTCATCTTCTAATGTTACGGAAGCATCATTCCAGTTCCTCATAAACAAAGCCACTACTTCATGCCCTTGCTGTTGCAGCAAATAGGCTGTAACGCTAGAATCTACACCTCCGGAGAGGCCTACTACTATTTTCATTATATTTCAATTTTACGAAACTCTTAACGGGAGTTCTTAGTTTGATCCGGCAAAAATACAACTAAAAAGATTCGCAAAAAAACCATAATTTTAAGCATTGATAAAAACGATGGTAATATAAAATCCCGGAATTTTAAAGGGTTATGAGTTCGCAGGAAAGCAATTGCATATTATCTTTATTAATAATTAAATATCAGAGTATGAAAAACATAATTATTCCATTGATGCTGATGTGCTCAATATCAATATTTTCCCAGGTCACAGTGGGAGCTCCCTCAATGACTGAAAACAACAGATGGACTTTCGGAGGCGGGATCGGTTTAGGTTTTGGAAGCAACAGCGCATTTTCTCTTCAGGCAGCTCCGAGGATAGGATACCGGTTAACAGATGATCTTGAAGCGGGAGTATTGGGAAGTGTTTCCTGGCAGACATCAGACTATTATAGATCAACGATGTTCGGGGTTGGTCCTTTTGTGAATTACTATTTCGCAAGATCCTTTTATGTAGGGGCGAATCTTCAACATTATTTTATAAATTATCATGATAAATTTTATGATTATAAAGATAACCGGGAAGAAACGGCACTATATCTGGGAGGAGGATATATGCAAAGGATAGGAGGGAATTCCTTTATGCAGCTGGGATTGATGTACAATGTTTTATGGAAAGAGAATTCAAGTGTTTTTTCAAGTGGATTGGTTCCGAACATTGGATTCGTTGTGGGATTGTAGTTTTATTGAGGTGCTTTAATCAATATCATTAAATATTACAGGAATGAAGGTCGAAAATTTTTCAACTAATGGTTTGATAAGTTTCATTAAAAATACTTATCCTGTATCAGATTTTACTGCCAATCTTATTGCCGACAATTTTGAACCTGTAATTTTACCGAAACATCAGCTTACCTTAAGAGAAGGAAGCATTAATTCTGATTATATTTTTCTCGAGACAGGCTACATGCGTTCATATGTGTTGGATATTGATGGAAATGAGGTAACAACGAATATATTCAAGCCTAATGAAATGGTTTTTGAAGTAGAATCTTATTTTCAAAGAAAACCGTCAAATGAAAATATTGAAACAATTACAAGATGTATTGTCTGGATTGGAAAATACGAAAAATGCCAACGACTTTTTCATACCTTACCAGAGTTTAGAGAATTTGGAAGAGCTATTTTGGTGAAAGGATTTACGGAGCTTAAACAACGTACCGTTTCCATGATTAAAGAAAAATCCGAAAGGAGATATGAAAATTTATTATTAGAATCGCCAGATATTTTCCGGAATGTTCCTTTAAAATTTATTGCATCTTATCTTGGAATTACAAATACTTCTTTAAGCCGGTTGAGAAGATAATATAAAAAATTGCCAATTGGTAATTTTTTTATAAAGTATGAAGCTGAAATTTGCATAATAAATGATACATTATGCAAACAGAAAACATTCAACAGACGGGCTTGGAAAAGCGTATCGCGCTTATTCTGATCTTTTGGGGAGCAGGAAGTTTTTTATTAGGTTTTTTTAATATTTTCAGCCTTATTCCGCGCCTGCTTTTTGGCGTCTTAATTGCTTCAATACTTTTGGTCTTGATTATTATTTATCAGTCCAAACCTTCTTTTAGAACTTTCTCCGACTCTATTCCTTTAAAGGGGATTGCTCTTTTTCATGTTTGGAGAATTTTTGCGGGCTGGATTTTTATTTCATATACTGGAAAACTGTCAGAAACATTTATTAATAATGCGGCTTATGGAGATATTATTTCAGGAATCCTTGCTGCCACCGTTTTTGTTTTCGGACGTACCAAGCTAAGCTATTATATTTTCAATATTATTGGCTCGCTAGATTTTATTATTGCTGTAGGAACGGGGGTTTTTCTTACCATTACAGAAAATAATGAAATGGCTCCGATTATTCAGTTACCGTTAATCATGATTCCGCTATTTGGAGTTCCTCTTTCCGGCTTTACCCATTTTATTTCTTTAAAGCGTCTTTTAAAAATGAAGAATAAAAAGCTTTCAGATATTATTGAATGACAGCTAATAAAATTTTAAATAATAAAAAAGCACGGAAAATACTTCCGTGCTTTTTATTTTAACAAAATTATTTATTTATTGAGAAGACTTTTCAGTCGTCTTTTTGGTCTTTTGAGCCTTGCCGGTTAATCCGTCTTTAGCTTCATTTACATCAAGAACAATTGTTTCTCCTTCATTTAATTGCTTGTTTACCAGCATTTCTGCCAATAAATCCTCAATGTATTTCTGGATTGCTCTTTTCAATGGTCTTGCACCAAAATCTTTATCCCATCCTTTTTCAGAAATAAAATCTTTAGCTGCTTCAGTTAAATCGACTTTATATCCTAATTTATCAAGTCTGGTGTAAAGCTTATTTAATTCAAGATCAATGATTTTCTTGATATCAGTCTGTTCAAGAGAGTTAAAGATCACAATGTCATCAATTCTGTTCAGGAATTCAGGAGCAAATGCTTTCTTAAGGGCATTTTCAATTGTGCTTCTTGCTCTGTTGTCTGTATTTGACTTCTTAGCAGAAGTTCCGAATCCTACACCATCTCCAAAGTCTTTAAGGTCTCTTGTTCCGATGTTTGAAGTAAGAATAATGATCGTGTTTCTGAAATCAATTTTTCTACCTAAACTATCTGTAACGTGCCCTTCATCCAGAATCTGTAATAAGATATTGAATACATCAGGGTGAGCTTTTTCAATCTCATCAAGTAGAACTACTGCATAAGGTTTTCTTCTCACGGCTTCAGTAAGCTGACCTCCTTCCTCATATCCAACATATCCCGGAGGCGCACCTACCAATCTTGATACGGCGAATTTTTCCATATATTCACTCATATCAATTCTGATCAATGCTTCATCTGAATCGAAAAGTTCTCTTGCCATTACCTTGGCAAGCTCAGTCTTACCAACACCGGTTGTTCCTAAGAAGATAAATGTTCCGATCGGACGATTTGGATCTTTAAGACCTGCTCTGTTTCGTTGAATAGCTTTAACTACTTTTCTTACAGCATCTTCCTGTCCGATAACTTTTCCGTTCAGGTTGTTGTCCATCTGAGCTAATTTATCAAGCTCATTTTTACCAACTTTGGTTACAGGAACACCACTCATCATGGAAACTACCTCTGCAACGTTTTCTTCTGTAACCGTTTCTTTTTTCTCTTTTACATCCTTATCCCACTGATCTTGTGCGGCATTAAGCTCCATTTGAAGTCTTTCCTCCTCATCTTTAAGCTTTCTGGCTTCAAGATAATCTTGAGCTTTTACAGCTTTCTGCTTCATTTCTTTGATGTCTTCAATTTTCTTTTCGAATTCAATGATTTCGGTAGGGACTTTCATGTTTTTGATATAAACACGGGAACCTGCTTCGTCCATTGCATCAATCGCTTTATCCGGTAGGAAACGATCTGTAATATATCTTGATGTAAGATTCACACAAGCCAATATGGCTTCTGGTGTATAAATCACATTATGATGCTCTTCATACTTATCTTTGATCTGATTTAAAATCTGAATGGTTTCGTCAATAGAGGTAGGCTCTACCATTACTTTCTGGAATCTTCTCTCTAATGCTCCGTCTTTTTCAATATATTGACGGTATTCATCCAAAGTAGTGGCTCCGATGCATTGAATTTCTCCTCTTGCAAGAGCCGGCTTAAACATATTGGAGGCATCGAGACTTCCTGTAGAGCTTCCTGCACCTACAATAGTGTGAAGTTCGTCAATGAATAGGATAACATCCCTGTTCTTTTCCAATTCCGTCATGATCGCCTTCATTCTTTCCTCGAACTGACCACGGTATTTCGTTCCTGCTACTAAACTTGCAAGATCCAGTGTGATCACTCTTTTACCAAAAAGAACTCTGGAAACCTTTTTTTGCTGGATTCTTAAAGCTAATCCTTCTGCAATAGCAGATTTACCCACTCCGGGCTCTCCGATAAGAAGGGGATTGTTTTTCTTTCTGCGGGAAAGAATCTGAGAAACCCTCTCGATTTCTTTCTCACGTCCGATTACAGGATCCAATTTCCCATCTCTTGCTAAAGATGTAAGGTCTCTACCAAAATTATCCAGCGTAGGAGTTTTGCTCTTTGCAGCGCCTAAATTTCCTGCCGGTTTTCTCATCTGCTCAAATTCTTCTCTTTCATCATCATCATCATAAGCACTCATCTGAGGTGATTGTCCGGAATTTTTAAGCATTGTCTGGTATTCTCTTGAAACGCCTTCATAGTCGATATCGTAAGCGCCTAATATATTTGAGGTGGGATCTTCATATTTATAAAGAATACCTAAAAGTAAATGAACGGTATTAATTTCATTACTTTTGTATTGTCGGCATTCTAACTCTGCACGTTTAACGGCATGATCTGCCATTTTCGTGAAAGAAATATTGGTTACCTCCTCAGAAATAGGATTAAGACTTGCTGTATTTAGAGTTTCAATTTTTCTTCTGATTTGTGTTAAATCGGCATTAAGGTTTTGAAGGATTTCTTTTGCAGAGTTTTCTGTTTTTATAATACCTAAAAGTAGATGTTCTGTATTAAGAAATTCACTTTTCAGCCTTTTAGCTTCATTTTTGCTCTGTTTGAACACTTGGCTCAAACCTTGTGAAAACTTATAATCCATAATATATCTCAATTAGAATAAAGATAGAATTATCTTTTATTCATTATTCTAAATTACAAATATTTTACCAAAAATCAATTAATGACTTTATGGCAGAAAAAAGTTTTATTATCTTATTGAAAATGACTAAGTTTGTGTCCCTTAAATTTTTCTTATGAACCCCGAAATTGCTGCTTATATTGGATATTCTGCTTCACTTTTTCTTGTGTTGAGCTTTATATTGAAAGATGTAAGAAAAATTAGAATCGTAAATATGATCGGCTGTATTTGTTTTGTCATTTATGGTATCTTTAACGGAATGCTCTGGCCGGTTATTATACCCAACGGATTGATCTGTATCATACAGATTTACCATTTAATGGCCGGAAAGAAAAGTTAATGGAAAAAAAGATAATTACATCTGCTTTTAGTAATCTGTATACAGATCAGCGAATAGAAAAGGTCTGTCACACCTTGTATGAAAACGGATACTCCCTGGAACTGATCGGAAACGACTGGGGAGGGGCTGAGAAAATCACAAGACCTTATCCTTTCTCAAGGATTATGCTGGTTTCTAAAAGTTTAAAGACGGCTTATTTTGAATTCAACTGGAAATTGTACAAAGAACTGAAAAAGAAAGCAGATAAGAATACCATTCTTCATGCTAATGATATTGACGCTCTTCTTCCCAATTATCTTATCGCAAAAAAATTAAAAATTCCTTTAATTTTTGACAGTCATGAAATTTTTTCCGAAATGCCAGCCATTCAGGGCAAAATGTCACAAAAAATATGGCGTTACCTGGAAAAAAAAGTACTTCCTAACTTAAAATTCATGATAACAGCCAGCGGAAGTTATGCAAAATGGTTTAAAGAAAAATATCATGTAGAGGCTACAGTGGTACAAAATGCACCCAAAAAAATAAACTTTCCAATAGATATTCCCGATAATAAGCCTAAAGTATTTTTATACCAGGGTGCAATAAATCCTTTTAGGGGAATTGATAAAGCAATTCTGGCTATGCATCATATTGATGATGTTGTTTTCAAGATTGCAGGAGATGGTCCCAAAAAGAAGGAATATGAAGAGCTGGTAGCTCGTGAGAATCTACAGCATAAAGTTGAGTTTTTGGGCAAGCTTGTGCCTGAAGATCTAAGAAAAATTACTCTTACCGCAGATGTGGGGATGAGTATCGAGGAAAACGGCGGGGACAGCTACTTATACTCCCTTCCGAATAAAGTCTTGGACTGTATTCAGGCAAGGGTTCCATTAATTATGGCTGATCTCCCTGAAATGCGTAATATAAGAATGCAGTTTGATGTTGGTGAGATCATTAAGGACCATCAGCCGGAAAATATTGCAGATGCTGTTTTCAGAATTTTAAATAAGGGAAGAAAGGGTTATCAGGATGAATTGAAAAAAGCCTCGGAATTGCTTTGTTGGGAAAATGAAGAACTAAAACTTCTGGAAGTTTTTAGAAAGGCATCTCAATAAATTATCTTTACAAAAATGGTATCTTTGCATAAAGAATTGTTAAAAGATGACCATTAAAGAAAAACAGCAGGAAATAATAGACGAATTTGCATTTCTTGACGATTGGGAGCAGAAGTATGAATATATTATTGACCTTGGTAAAGAATTGAAAGGGCTTTCAGAAGACAAGAAAACAGATGCTAATCTTATTAAAGGATGCCAGAGTAAAGTATGGATTGATGCTGAATTTAAAGACGGCAAACTTTATTTTGATGCTGATTCTGATGGTATTTTACCAAAAGGAATTGTTTCTCTTCTGGTTAGTATTTACAGCGGGCATTCTACACAGGAAATTCTGGATTCGGATTTCCAGTTTATTTCAGAGATCGGACTTCAGGAGTTTCTTTCTCCTTCCAGAGCCAATGGACTAATGGCAATGACTAAACAGATTAAATTTTATGCAGTTGCCTATCAACTGAAGTCGTAGTTGTGACAAGAATTTTAGCATATCGTTTTTCCGCTTTTGGCGACGTTGCGATGACAGCGCCCGTTTTTCGTGAATTCCTTGAACAAAACCCTGATGTAGAAATCGTAATGGTTTCCAGAAAAAATTTTGAAAGCTTGTTTTCAGATATTCCCAACATTATTTTTAAAGGAATTAACCTGGATGATTATAAGGGTTTTTTTGGATTAAACAGATTGGCCAATGAGTTAATCAGAGAATTTCATCCGGATTTCATAGCTAATTTGCATGATGTAATCAGGACGAAGGTTCTGGATAAAATTTACAGGAGAAAGGGATACAAAGTATTCAAGATCAATAAAGGAAAAGAAGAAAAGGAAATTCTTACCGATGTCTGGAATCTGGATAAAGTACAACTGAAAAAAACCGTCGAGCGATATGCAGACGTATTCCGGGAAATGGGGTTTAAAGTGAACCTATCCAATAAATTAAGGCCATCAATACAGCAAAAGTCCGGGATCGGGTTTGCTCCTTTTGCACAGCATAAAGGAAAGATGCTTCCTTTGGATAAATCCTATGAACTCGTTAAAATTTTAGCCCAAAAAGATAAAATATATTTCTTCGGAGGCGGGAAAAATGAAACAGAAACCCTGGAAAGATGGGAACGTGAAATTCCGAATACCCAAAGTCTTTCCGGGAAATTAAACCTTAAACAGGAGCTGGATACAATTGCAGAACTTAAACTGATGATCTCAATGGATTCTGCCAATATGCACCTTGCCAGCCTTGTGGGAACAAGATGCGTTTCTATCTGGGGATCTACACATCCATATGCCGGCTTTTTAGGGTTTGGACAGAGTGAAGATGATGTGGTGCAAATTAAAGATTTAACATGCCGGCCTTGTTCAGTATTTGGAGATAAGGAATGTTTCAGAGGAGATTGGGCATGTCTGGAAGAGCTTAATATTCAGAAAATCATTGAAAAAATCTGATGAAATGAAAATTACAATCTGCATTCCTGTCTATAATTTTGATGTCCGGGAATTAGTTTCTGATTTAGGAAAAGAAATTACAGCAAAGGCTTTTAATGCAGAAATCATATTAATCGATGATCGGTCTGAAGAACAATTTAAACAGATTAATAAAGTCCTAGAAGATGAGGTAGAAAAATTGATCTATCTGGATAAAAACATTGGGAGATCAAAAATCCGCAATCTGTTTCTTTCCTATTCAAAGGGAGATTATTTACTTTTTCTTGATTGTGACGGTAAAATAACAAGTGACCGTTTTCTAGAAAATTACATAGAATTTATAAAAGAGAATCCGGATACAAAGGTGATCTACGGAGGGCGAGTTGTCTCAGAATCACCGGTTGATCAAAACCATTATTTAAGATGGAAATTTGCCGTAGAGCGTGAGAATTTACCGGTTTCGCTTCGTGTGGAAAATCCTTACTTGAGCTTCCAAACAAATAATTTTATCATTGATCGGAATATCCTCAAGAAAGTTCCGTTTAATCCCGAATTTCAAAGCTATGGGTACGAAGATCTGTTATTTGCAATGGACTTAAAATCCAGTCATATAAAAATTAACCATCTACAGAATCCTGTATTCAACAATGATGTAGAAGATAATCAACTCTACCTAGAAAAAGTAAAAGAATCGGTAGGTAGTTTATCTCAAATGCTTCAAAACAAACAACTCATTGCAAAACTTTCCGAAATTAAACTGGTAAAAGCGTACAAGGCTATAAAAAGGCTTGGTTTAAAAAGCTTATTTACCATTTTCTTTAGGGTTAGCAGGCCAAGGATAGAGCGTAAGCTTTTAAAGGGAAATACCAACCTTAAATACCTTGATTTTTATAAGCTGGGATTACTACTGAATGTAGCGGATATCTGAAAGATTTTCCTTATCAGAATCATTTCAGGTAAAAATAAAACATTGACAAAAATGCCAATGCTACGATTAAAAATTAATTATCTTATTACTTCAAGAGGAGCGCCTTTTTTTGGACGATGAAGTACCAATTCATAGATTTCTGTACTTTTGTCTTTAAGTTTTGCCTGCAAAGCTGATTCATCTTTATTTTTTTCATCAGTCCTGATTAAAGCAACCATTCTTCCATTGCCATAAAAAACCATTTTATAATTGTCTATCGGTAAAACTTCAACGATATTCTGAATCGTTTCCGATGTTTCTGCCTGGTCCTTTTTGCTCTCAGCAGAAGAAAGATATAAGGCCTTGTCAATTTCGGCATCTCGGACTTTTGTTTTTGTGAGAAAACTACCAATATCTTTTTTCTGCAGAATTTCCCTGAAATGATTATAAGTCTCTAAGACCTCTTTCAGAAGAGCATCTTTATCTTCATTCAACAGAACAGCGGAGTGGGACCATCCTGATACCTGATAGGGAACATCAGAAGTAAAATCCCAGGATTGAGTAATCTCTTTTGTGGGCTTACTGGTTTCTGCATTAAACTTACAATCTACTATTACCTCATAGTCAGGGGAATCAAATGAAGCATACTTTAAAATTCTGAATTTATAATATTTAAGCTCGTTTTCATCCAGTTCTTTATCCGACTTCAAAATAACTTTAACGGTTTGTTTTCCCGGACCTAAAATTTCACGATTAATAGGCAAGGTCAACGATGTTCCGCCGTTTTTGTAATAATAGGCAACCAGGATATCATTAATGTAAACCTGAAAATCGCCAGCTGCATCAAGGCTTAATGCATATAAAGGTTGAGAAGCCATATTTTGTGTTGTTTTTTTTTCGTAATTACTTTTGTTTGATGGAGATGTATGAGACGTTGTGTCTTTTTTTTGACAGCTTATCATGTTGAATAGCAATAAGCCAAATAATATCTTTTTGTTCATTGTATTAATATTTATGTTCTTCTCCGGCTCCAAATGTCATGCTGACTGGATTTCCGGAGTAGCTTGGGATCAGTTTAAAAGGATCAAGTGTTTCCGGAGCTTTATTTTTGGAGTTCCTCTTCATGGAAAATTTGTAATAAACAGTAACCATAAGTCCTGAGAACTTGGTTGTAAAGTCAAATTTATTATCCCAATCGAAATTAGGGCTTGCTGTAATTTTGAATGAACAGTCTGCTCTTACCCCGGCCTGAAGCTCTACCTCAGGAAACTTATTGATCTGCTTAGCGCTCATGGTAAGGCCCAGTTCAAGTTCAAGTTTCCCTCCCAGTGTTCCGGAAAGGGTTAAATCGGTATCGAATTTATTGCCTTCTTTTGCATCATTCCATTTTACATAGGCTTCCTCGATTGCCAGATTTGCATAAAATATCAAATCAATACGATAGGTAATGCTTAAGGCATTCATGGATATTTTTTCAATGAGCCAGGTCGTTAGGTCCAGGAAAGTAATAAACTTTCCATAAACAGGAATTTTATCAGCTAAGGCCAATAAATCAATTTTAAGCTCTCCACCAATGAGGGGAGAACATTTTACCTTTCCGGCAAGTTCAAGGCCAACAAAATCCCCTGTTTTTGCAAATTTCCAGCTAATCCCTGCTGATGGGGCAGGAGGGAGGAGTGAAAGGCTCATCATGCTCCTTCTTCCTGCCAGTGAAGGAGGAAGGGATTCTGCTCCCTTTCTGGCCTCTTTTGCTCCTGCAATATCATCTACCGTATCATAAACCGATTTTAAAATGCCCAGCATTTTACGGTACTTTTCGGCAAATTTCCAACTGAGTTCATGGGAGACACCACCATTATATGAGACCTTGGCAGAAAGTCCAAAATTCCCTTTCATGTCTCCCATGTAACGGTTAGCAGAAGTGGCAATTTTTTTTTGTCCGTCTTTGATATTTTTGTTTTCGTTTCTCTCTTCTCTTCTTAAGTCGGCCAGGGCAACAACATCCCCTTTTGTTTTAAGGTCTCCTACTGAGATGGTGTCTCTTGTTGCTTTACTTTCCGTACCATAGATATTATAGGTTGGCTCAGAATTTCCGTACCAAACAGGGTCGGAGGTATTGTAAAGGAAGTTTAGTGACCATTCTACATCCGGGAATATCCTGATTTTAACAAGTTGATTAGGATACCGACAAGTAGAAACAGGGACAAAATACGTTTGTATTTTTTCTTTTGATAGCCAGAAGTAATTGACCAGCCAGGATTCTGCCACAGGAATATCATTGAATTCTTTATCTCCGATAGCTGTAGTTTTGTTGTAAATGTAGGAAAGGTTCAGTTGGAGTTTATTTTCTCCAATAAAGCTGTAATCCTCATTCTCTTTCCATCCCTGTACATCTGCTACATTTCCTGACGGGGCTTTCGTTTCATCAGCGTAAGCATCAGTATCATTTGCTTGTGTGGGATCATTTTTTACGGATAGTACTTTATTTGTATAATGGGGAACCAGAACAGTATCTAATAAAAAAACATGTTGCGGGATATTATGTTTTTGGTCTTTAGGAAGTAAAACTCCCGTACACAAAACATTTTTATTCTGAAGGTTATCCAGGGTTATGCTTATTTTTTTCTTTGTTTTGTCTCCTGTTACAAGGTCAAAAGTATTTCGTGTATTGTCTATCCTGTCTTTGGCATCTTCATCAAATATAACATAGGGAGATCGTTTTTTATCATCCTCATCGGCTATCGTTATTTTGCTGTATCCGCAGGGATCATATTCTTTTTTAAGATATTCAATGTCTCCTATATATTGAATCTGATTATTTTTTTGTTTTTCAAATTCACCGAAAAGGGCACTCATATCATTATAAGGGACCACTAAGTCAGGAGAAGTGTTAAAGATCCATTTTCCTTTTTCCATTCTTCCCCAGTTTGAAGTGTCTTTTTCAGAATCATATTCACCTTCCTGGGTAAGAAAACCTTTCGGTAGAAGAACAGGTCCTGTGAATCCTACATAACCTTTTAACCTTAGAAAGAACTTTTCATCCTTCTTTTCTTTATTGTGATTTTTTTGCCATTCGGTATTCAACTGAAACTTTAAAGATTTTACCGTGTTGTAAACGAATGGTCCCGGATTGGTAATTTCAATTCTTTGCTGTTTGGAAACGACCTTACCTTTGTTAATAAGCTCAACATCAAAAATGAACTTTGAAAGGCTATTGTTCCAGTCGGGAAGCATATGCGTATAAACTTCTACATCTACTGTTTGCCCATACAACGCTTTTTTTTCGTTATTTGTCAAAGGAATATACCCTCCTTTAGGAAATTTAAAATGACAGTATAAGACCTGTGGTTTATCAATAACAACCACTCTCATGGCTTCTGTACCATCTGTTTCAGGGAAATTACTATAAGGGATTAACAGATAAATGACTCCAATACTTTTTGCACTTGACTGAATGTCACCGGTAGTGAATACTTTGTTGTTTCCTTCAAATATTTTGTAATCCTTGTTTTCTTCGTTTTGGGCTTTTATTGTTGTAAAAAAGTCATTCGGCCCAAGGTTTGGGTAAAGTTGTTTAAATGATGTCCAGATATGCTCTCTTATAAGGAACCACTTCACTTCCTTCATTGTAGATTCCGGATTTCGGGTTCCTTTTCCCAGGCAGGTTTTATCCAGATAAGCGGTAAATGAGTTTCTGGCAGGGCTTAGTTCCACAATGGATCCGGAACCATACTTCCTGACGTTTTCTTTGGGCTCCTTGATCAGAGCTTTTTTAATCCCAGCTGTACCCATACTTAAAATCCAAATTTATAAAACTCCTGCGTATCATGCTGTGATATATTGATAACAGGATTTACATGTGACTGAAGCTCTTCATCTGCCTTTTTTATATTGCTTTTGGAAGGTTCTCCAATTTGTCCGGTTTTAATGATGCTGATGCAATCTTTACCACCGATAGGACATGTTGCTTTGCTGTCTTCCAGTAAAACATAGCCATCAGGTGGAGAGTATTTTTCTTTTTCATAATAACCACTCCATTCAGTAACAACAGCTACACAGGGTGTATTGAGCTTTTTTTTGCATGAACCAAAGCTGTTTTTTTCAAAAGTAGATCCTATATCTTTATGTGTTGCAGCCAGTTTAGAGCTGCCATTAAGGTCATTGATGAAGAATTTTTGCTGTGTAAGTACCTTTAATGTATCGGGAGTAGTACCAAACTGACATTGGCACAAGGCTCCCTGTACTACTTTCTCTTTTAAAGACATATTAATGTAATTTGTGTGGTTTGTAAAATTAGTGTTTTTTATACAAATGGATTTTTACCAGTCATTTTCATATATGTTTTTATAAAATCCCCATTTGTTAGGTTCTGAAACTACAAGTCCGCCCGTAATAAAAGGGCTATCCTTACTTAGTTTCTTATCAGAATACTCTCCGTTATAGAGCTGAAACTGATTGTAGCTGATTCTTTTAATTAATTTTTTTTCCCCTGAATAATCCCTGGTTAAAACTTCAAAATACGCCCTGGTATGCATTGGAAAATGATGATATACATCCAAATCAAAGGTGACTTTAAGAGACATCCAATATGCATCTTGATTAAAAGCATTTGCCGGAATAAAATATAAGTCCGCAGGTATTTCTTCACTTTTGAATTCAATAATAAAAGAATGATAATCTGTCGGGATCTTTTGAATGGTCTGAATTCCGGGGAATCTTAGAGGATTCTGATAGGGAATTACAGCCAGAAATAATGCGGTTGATGTTTTTCTGGTGTCTCCATAATCAATGAATTTAGGGTGAAAAAAGAGATTCCAGAACCAGTCATAATGCAGGCCGTTCTCTAATTCTTTCTTATTTTCCATTTTATGGTCAACAGCGGATAAGAATTTCTCCAATGGGTGCCCCGAATACTTTTCAGATAATTTTAACTTCTCGTGGGACCATCGGGTTTTAATTTCATCAAAATTTGTAATTTCATTAGTGCCCGTTCCTTTTTCATTGATTTGGGTCTGGACAGGATATAGGGATTTCGAAATGGATTCAGCCAATAGCTCGCTAATGTTATCGGCTTGATGCTGATTAAAGTAGATGTTTTTTTTATCAATTGTCAGAAAACCTTTCCCGTATTCGAGGTTTAATTCAGTAGTAATTTCATAATCAACCCTTTTATCCAGCATTTCTTCATCATTTGAAAAATACTTTATTGAAACTCCATACTTTCTTGAGGGGAGCCCTAAAGGGTTTATTCTCAAAGTATTTAATCGTCTTAATATTTCTTTTTTTGATAATATAACATCCATAGCAAAAACATTTTAACCTATCAGACATGTGTTGTGTTGATCAAATTTAATGAATTGAATTGAAAAGACTTGAAAATTTAAGGAATTAAGGTAAGATCAAAAAAGAAAGATCTCCCAATTTCTTGAGAGATCTTCTGTGGGTCCTGAGGGATTCGAACCCCCGACCCTCTGGGTGTAAACCAGATGCTCTGAACCAACTGAGCTAAGAACCCGAATTTTTTTGAAAGGTTTCGTTTCCTTTTCTGTGGGTCCTGAGGGATTCGAACCCCCGACCCTCTGGGTGTAAACCAGATGCTCTGAACCAACTGAGCTAAGAACCCTCTATACTTGTTTTCTCGTTTAGAGTGGTGCAAATATACGACTTATCTGGAAATCTCCAAATTTTTTTCTAAAAATTCTCCTACTACAAAGTTGCTTCCGCCAATAAAAATCATTTCGCCATTTGTACATTCTTGTTTTGCAGATAAATACGCTTCCTGTACAGAATCAAAAATTTTATAAATTATTTTTGCATTGATAAGCAAATCTTCATAATCTTTCGGATGACGTCCTCTGTGAATCGATGGTTTTGCAAAATAGAATGTAGAATTTTCAGGTAATAAACTCATCACTTCATCTATTTTTTTATCATTGACAAAACCTAAAATGACATGTTTTTTACAGTCAATGGAATTAAGCTGCGAGAAGACCTGTTCCAGACCAGCTTGGTTGTGCGCTGTATCACAAATAGTAAGCGGGGTTTTTGAAAATTCAAACCACCTGCCGATAAATCCGGTATTCTCATGAACATGCAATAATCCGTCTGTAATGTTTTTCTCAGAAATTTCAACATTCAGTTTTAACAACTCATCAGTTAACGCTAAAACCACCCTGATGTTTTTCTGTTGATAGTTTCCCTTCAGATCCGAAGCGAAACCCGATGACAATGTGGTTGCATCGATAAATGTTGCATTATTTTGATCCGCTTTAGTACGGATGATATTTTTTACAACTTCATTTTCATCCCCGGATATAATAGGGATTCCGTTTTTGATAATACCTGCTTTTTCCCTGGCTATTTCTTCTATAGTATTTCCCAGGATATTCTGATGATCCAGCTGTACATTAGTAATAGCAGATACTAAAGGCCTTATAATATTGGTTGAGTCCAGTCTTCCTCCCAAACCTACCTCGATAATTGCAAAATCTACCTGCTGTTGATAAAAATATTCGAAAGCCATTATGGTGGTAAATTCAAAAAACGAAGGCAAAATATCGTTGGGTAATGTTTTTAATTTTGTGATGAAATCAAAAACGAATTCTTTGTTACAGTTTTTCCCGTTTACTTTGATACGCTCTGTGAAATCAATAAGGTGTGGAGAATTGTATATTCCAACTTTGTAGCCGGCTTCCTGAAGAATAGAAGCAAGCATATTGCTGGTTGAACCTTTACCATTGGTGCCTCCGATGTGAATACATTTTATTTTTTCCTGTGGATTGTCAAAAAATGCACATAGCTTGGTTATATTGTCAAGTCCAGGCTTATAAGCCTTCTCTCCGTCAATCTGATAGTTGGGTGCCTGCACGAAAAGCCAGTCAACGGCTTCCTGATATTCTTTGGTTGTCATGATGCAAAATTCTCAAAAGTTTTATTAAAATGAAACAATAATTTTTAAATGTGTAACTTTTTTATATTTGGTACGTCTAATATGGTAAAATCTTAATATGAAAAAAGTTTGGACTATCGTTTTCGGATTAACTTTCCTGGGTATGAATGCTCAGAAAAAATGGTCCTTAAGAGAATGTGTGGATTATGCTGTGAAGCATAACCTTCAGGTTATCCAAAATGAATACTCTAAACAAGTCCAGGATTCTAATCTTAAAATTGCTAAAAAAGGGTATTTACCTTCTTTATCAGCAAGTATAGGAAATACAGTCAGTTTTGGACAGACGTCATTCGGAACAGGAAGTCTTAGAAATGACAGATTCAGTAATAATGCCAGTCTGGGAGCTGATATCCTGGTTTATAATAATGGAAGACTGGAAAAAACTGTCAGAAAAACGCAGTTTGATGTAGAAGCAAGTCAATATGATATTGAAACCATAAAGAATGATATTTCATTGCAGATCGCACAGCAATATTTAACAACCTTACTTAAAAAAGAAATTATTAAAATTTCGCAAAGTGCTGTTGACAATGCTCAAAAACAATATGACAGGGCAAAAATCACTACCCAGGTAGGAACGACTGCTGAAACAGTGCTTGCAGAAGCTCAATCTGCATTGGCAAGAGAAAAACAAAATCTCAAAACAGCTGAAATTGACACCGGAAGAAGTCTATTTGCACTTGCTCAACTTTTACAATTGCAGGATTACAAAGATTTTGATGTTGAAGATGTAGTTGTCTCAGATGATCTGGCCCCACAATTAAAATCTGTGGATGAGGTTTTGAACACAGCATACGAAAATCAACCGCAAATAAAAGCAGCGGAAAGCAGAATAAGATCTGCGGAAGCTCAAACTGAAGTATCTAAAACAGCATACTGGCCTACGGTAACAGCAAGTGCAGGGATCGGTAGTTTTTACAATAACCTGCTTAATACCAATAATACCGGAAATGAATTGATTTATATCGCGGAACGAAACTTATTTCAGCAATATAAAGATAATTTCGGGCAACAGGCAGGCTTATCTATCAGCGTTCCTATTTTCAACAAGGGAATTACAAAACTTCAGGTAGAGCAGTCAAGAATTAATGAAAGTGCGGCAAAGAATACGTTAGAACAACAAAAACAGACGGTAAGACAAAATGTACAGAAAGCCCAGTTCGACGTAGAAGCTAATTATGAAGCTTATATTGCTGCTGTAGAAGCTGCAAAAAGCACAAAATTGTCATTGGATTTTGCAGATAAAAGTTATGCTGCAGGGCGGACTACTATTTTTGACCTGAACGTGGCAAGAAATAATTACGCTAATGCAGCGGGTTCAGTGGCGCAGGCTAAGTATAATTATCTTTTCAGTCTTAAATTGTTGAATTTCTATGCAGGAATTCCACTAAGTTTATAAAATGTCTATCCAGTCACTAGAAAAATATTTACCACAGAACACGCTTCAGTATTTAAAAATCTGGTTTTCAGATTACTATATCCATATAAAGATTACAAGAAACAGGAATTCAAAACTGGGAGATTACAGAAAGCTCCCGGATAATTCCCATGAAATTACAATCAATTCTACATTAGCGCCTCAACTGTTTTTCTTTGTTCTGACTCATGAGCTGGCCCATCTCATTGCTTTTGAAAATTATGGCAGAAGAATTTCTCCACATGGCAATGAGTGGAAAGATACTTTCAGACGAATGCTTCTTGAAAGTGTTGAGGTATATGAAGATGCTCTTAAGCCAATTATTGTAAAGTTTTCAAGATCTCCAAAGGCCAACTTTATGGCTAGTCCGGATCTGGTCAAATATTTCCATATTGAAAAACAAGATGATAAGCTTCAGTTTATAGAAGAGTTGCAGAAAGGAGATTATTTCATCTATAGAAACGAAAAGTATTTTTTAGAAGGTCTGATTAAAAAAAACTATCTTTGTAAGAACCTGGCTACTGGAAGGAAGTATTCTTTCAAACCTCTGGCAAGGGTAGAAAAATGTAGTTAAGCATGTCAAAATCAGATAAATACTGTGTTATCATGGCAGGTGGAATTGGTAGTAGATTCTGGCCTATGAGTACGCAGAAGTTTCCAAAACAATTTCAGGATATTTTAGGTGTTGGACGTACCATGATTCAACAGACGTATGACAGGATCAGTAAGGTTATTCCTGATGAGAATATATTTGTTATTACCAATAAGGAATATGTGAATCTTTCCCATCAGCAGCTCCCTGAAATTCCGGAAAAAAATATTGTTGGAGAACCTCTGATGAAGAATACCGCTGCCTGTAATTTGTATATGGCCAATAAAATAGCTGAAATTGCCCCTGATGCTACAATAATAGTTTTACCTGCAGATCACTTGATATTGAAGGAAAATATTTTCCTTGAGAAAGTTGAGTTGGCCTTTGATCTGGCTTCTAAAAATGATTATCTTGTTACATTGGGAATTACACCAACGAGACCAGATACTGGATATGGTTACATTCAGTTTGTAGACAAAAAGGACGCAGATTATTTTAAGGTTAAAACATTTACTGAAAAGCCAATACTTGAAATAGCACAGAGTTTCTTAGAGAGTGGTGATTTCCTTTGGAATGCCGGAATTTTCATCTGGAATGTGAAAAGTATTCATCGTGCCTTTGAAACTTACCTTCCTGAAATGACTCAGCATTTTATGGCATGTGAATATAATGGAGAGGCAGAGGATAATTGTATAGAACTTATTTACCCTAAAGTACAGAAAATATCTATTGATAATGGAATTCTTGAAAAGGCAAAAAATGTTTATGTAATACCTTCCGATCTGGGTTGGAGTGACTTAGGAACATGGACCTCGGTTTATGAAAATGCTGAAAAAGATGAGAACGAAAATACAGTAAAACTAAAATATCTTTTGGCATACAATTCCAAAGGAAATATCGTTCGTGTAAAAAGCAACAATAAAGCGGTAGTTATAGATGGATTAGAAAACTACATCATTGTAGATACGGATAAGGCTTTGCTTATTTGTCCCAGAGATAACGATCAGCTTATAAAAGATTATGTTCTGGATCTGAAAAACTTTAAAAAAGGGGAAAAATTTATGTAGTAATTCTCCATTATTAACCTCGGAACTATGAGAAAATTAATTTCAAGATGTATGGTAATTGCTTTTATTCTTTTAGGAATATCAGCTTATTCTCAGGCAAAAATAAAATTTTCGAGCATTCCTAATGTTTTGCAGGGAATAGAGCCTAACGATAAAATTGACTTTTGGGTGTTGAATTACAATACTTATGGAAAAGATCAGGAATTAAAAGTTTCAGGGACTAAAAAAGACTTTATTCCGCAGACATCAGGATTTGATTTATTTCCGGATGAAGATAGCTTTTATTACATCGTTTATTCCTCCGGTGGAAAAATTAATTACGTTACGGATCTTGATGCCTTAAAAAAGTTTGTCGGAAAGATAGATAATGTTCAGGAAGCAGCCATTTTAGCTACTGTGGATGGTTATATGATCGATGAAGAATTTAAGGATGTAGCAGGAAATTATTATGAAGATCAATCTAACTATTACCTGGATTTAGGAAAATTAACATCAAAGGAATGTCCTTATCAGAAAACCCATTTTACATTAACTGTAAATAAAGCTTCAGGAGCAGTTACTCAGGTAAAAGATAATGGGACTTATATAGAGCTTTATAATAAGAAATGTGCTAATAATCCAAGGCTTTTAAAAATCGAAAAAAAAGAAGAATCTAAAGATGAGTCTAAAAAATCACCCAAAAGAAGGTAATTTCTACGAAACAGAAAGACTTATCCTTCGTCCGATAACCGTGGATGACCGTGAGTTTATATTTGATCTTTACAACAGACCAAAGTTTATACAGTTTATTGGTGACCGTCATCTTAAGAATGTCTCCGATGCCGAAGCCTATATCAAAAACAGGTTTCTCTCTCAATTGGAACGGTTAGGATTTGGAAACTATCTTGTTATAACTAAAGAAGGAAATAATAAGGTGGGTGCAGTAGGAATTTTCGAGCGGGAAGGACTGGAAATATTAGATATAGGATTTTCTTTGTTGGATGAATTCGAAGGCAAAGGATATGCTTATGAAGCTGCCTTAAAAGTTAAATCTATCGGTATGGATGACTTCGGGTTAAAGAAAATATCTGCCATTACTTCTAAAGATAATTTTTCTTCTCAAAAGCTAATTGAAAAACTGGGATTGAAATTTCAAAAATACGTAAGTCTTCCAGGGGATAATGAAGAATTGAGATACTACGAAACCGAATAAAATTTCTTTAAAATAAATAGTACAAACCTTTAAACAGCCTTCCTAGTATGGACTTTGTTTAAAGGTTTGTTTTATTATATAATTTTATCCTTCTAAAATTTGTTCTGCTGCAGTCTTCGAGGTTACTTTATCGATAACTCTTGTGCAGATGCCTTTTTCATCAAAGATAAAAGTAGTTCTCACGATTCCCATATACGTTTTGCCAAAAGTCTTTTTCTCCTGCCAAACACCAAATTTTTCGATAACATCACGATTTTCATCCGCAATCAGATCATAAGGAAAAGCAAATTTACTATGAAAGTTTTTCTGTTTTTTTACAGAATCTCCACTGATACCTAAAAGTTGAAATCCTGCTTTTTTTAGCTGCGAATAATTATCACTCAGATTACATGCTTCCACAGTACAGGTTGGAGTGTTGGCTTGCGGATAAAAGAAGATAATTAGTTTTTTTCCAATGAGTTTAGATGAATTTATTATTTCTCCATCTTGATTGGTCCCTTCAAATTCGGGTAATTTGTCGCCTACTTTCAACATATTGTTTATTTTTGTTCAAATTTAGTGGTTACATGACAAAAAAGCAAAGAGCTGAGCTTGTTCAGCTTGAATTAGAAAAATTATATCCTGAAGTTCCTGTTCCGCTTGCGCACACCGATGCTTATACATTGATGGTCGCCGTCGCACTCTCAGCACAAACGACGGATAAAAAGGTGAATGAAGTAACACCACAACTTTTTAAAGTAGCGGGAACACCGGAAAAAATGGCGAAGCTCGAAGTTTCAGAGATCAAAGAACTTATCAAAGAGATCGGGCTGTCAAATACTAAAGCCAAAAACCTGAAAAGGATGGCGGAATTATTGCTTGAAAGGCATAATGGTATAGTGCCGCAAACTTATGAGGAGCTTGAGGCTTTACCAGGCGTAGGACACAAAACAGCTTCAGTGGTCATGAGCCAGGGATTCGGATTTCCTGCATTTCCTGTCGACACTCATATCCACAGATTAATGACCCAATGGAAGCTTACTTCAGGGAAAAATGTTGTGGAAACAGAAAAGGATGCCAAAAATATCTGGAAGGAGGATGTATGGAATAAACTTCATCTCCAGATCATTTTCTATGGAAGAGAATATTCTCCGGCACGGGGAAAAGGAGATAAAGATTTCATTACCAAGATGATGTTTGAAAAATAATCAGCTATCCAGTAATCTTCTGTGATAATTGATCTGTCCCAAATGATAGCTTAAATGTCCCATAAGATGAATCAGAAAATATCCGGTTGTCATTTTGTATCCCAATGGTTCAAAAGGATATTCGTTTTCTAGGTCAGCATCTGTAAGGTTATTTAAAGAGGAGTTTACAACTTCAAGAGTATTTTCAATTTGTCGAAGTAACTCTGCTCTTGGAATATCTTTTAAAGAAAATTCAAGTTCACGGTTTCTTATATATCCGGTATTTCCAAGGATAGCGCCTACGAAATGGCTCAGGTTTCCGACCAGATGAAGAGATAGGGTTCCTGCAGAATTAGCAATGTTTTTATCTGTTTTCCAAATAGATGCTTCATTATGGTAAGCTTCAATTTCTGCTTTTAGTTTATTTAAATCTCTGGCAAAGAGAGATTGTAAAGATTCAATTGTCATGTTTATAGTTTTGTCTGTTATTGATTGTGTCTTTGAAAGAAGGAATCATCAAGCTTCTTTGCAAAAAATTAATTACCATTAAACTTAAAAAAGGAGCAATTTTAATAAACTGCTCCATCAAAAATATTAATTTTTTATTTTTTTAAAAGATTACTTTTGCTTCTTCGCCCAAAGTTCCATTTTTCTGTTCAAAACATCAAGTGGAAGACAACCCTGGCTTAGAACTTCATCATGGAAATTGGCCAGATTAAATTTCTTTCCTAGCTGTTTCTGATACTGATCTCTCAACTCACGTATTCTTAAAGAACCGATTTTATATCCCAGCGCCTGTCCCGGCATTGCCATATATCTTTCCACTTCTGCAGTTGCTGCTGCTTCATCATAAGAGATATTGCTTAGAAAGTATTTAATTGCTTCCTCTCTGGTCATTTTTCCTGTGTGAAGCCCTGTATCCACAACCAATCTTACAGCTCTCAGCATCTGGTCGCTTAAATATCCCATTTTCTGATAAGGATCTGTATACAATCCAAACTCAGGACCTAATGTTTCACAATAATGCGCCCAGCCTTCTCCATAAGCTCCGAACCACCCGAATCTCATAAACTTAGGAAGCTTTGTGTTTTCCTGCTGAAGAGAAACCTGATAATGATGTCCTGGTATCGCTTCATGCAAGAAAAGGGATTCCATTCCGGAAGTTACATTGAATTTTGCCGGATCCGGAAGGGGAACATAAAAGATACCCGGTCTCTTACCGTCAGGAGTTCCGGGAGTATACTCAGCGCTTGCGGTGGCCTCTCTAAACTTTTCCGTCTGTCTGATCTCAAATTTTGTTTTCGGAGTTACATTAAACATGGTTTTCAGTTTCGGAGTTATTTTGGCTAAGATTCCGTTAAAACCAGCCAGAACTTCTTTTGACGTTTTGTAAGGCATCGCCTTAGGGTCTGTCTTTACAAATGTTATAAACTCTTCCAGACTTCCTGTGAATCCAACCTGCTGTTTTACCTTCTCCATTTCTGAACGAAGCATGGCCACCTGCTGAATACCGATTTTATTAATTTCTTCAGGAGACTTGTTGGTTGTTGTCCAGCTTTTTACATAATACTGGTAAATTTCGTTTCCTTTTGGTAAGCTGTTGTAACCATCTGTATCTCTGCCTTTAGGCAAGTATTCCTTTTCTAAAAAGTTACCCATTTTTGTGTAGGCAGGAATGATTTTTTTGAGAATAGCATCCTTGTAAAGTGTGGTGAACTTTTCTTTTTGTGCCTGGGTGAAATTCTTAGGGAATTTTTTGATAGGACCGTAAAATATATTTTTTTCAAAGTCCGGAGTAATGATTTCTTCCGCTTTCATCTGGGGAATCATCTTTACAATGAGCTTTTTAGGCAAAACTATTTTATTGCTAATTCCTTCTTTAAAATTTTCTATTGCAGTGTCCATCCACACCGGAAATTTATTCATTCTCTGCAACCAGTCCGCATAGTCTTTTTCTGTTTTAAAAGGCTGACTTCCTTCTCCACTGCCAAACAGGGGAAAGTTGAGGGGAAGTCCTGTAAACTGGCTGAATGGAATGTATTCCGGATGATACGCATAGGCTTCTATTTTGTCTTTTAAGGTATAATCCAGTACATCATAAACTACTTTATCATCATCAGAGAGATTTTTATAATCCACTTTATCTAATTGGTTCTGAATAGAATTATAAAAGGCAATTTCTCCTGAAATAAAATCTTTATCAATATTAATAGGTAATTGATCATTATACCTTGTGTCTCCTTGAGAAGTAGCATCAAGAGGATACAGCTTCAAATATTGTTCATAATAATTAGAAGCAATGGAGTCTAAATTCGTTGGAGTTACTTTCGTTAAAGGGGAGTCAGACTTTTTACACGCTGTCAGGCTTATCACCAATCCTAAGCTTAAAATACTTTTTGATAAAAAATTTTTCATTTCAGAATCTTTATGTAACAAAAGTAAGTATTATTGGAGGATCATAAAAAAGATAGGATCATGATTTTGGAAAAAATAATTTTCAAAATATTTTTCAAATTCAATCTATTTTTTATCTTTGCTTAAAACATTTAACAATCATATTATTACAGCTCTTTTTTAAGAAATAATGAAAGGGATTTTAAAAATTTACCATCCGGACGAAACGTTAAAATACAATATAAGAAGTACTTATTGCAAGGCTATTTATAGTAATCAACAACATTTCCTTGAAGTTGAAATCATAACGGATGATGGCTTGGATCATGTAGAAGATGATTCTTTACAATACAATTTTCCACAACTCTCACTAGAAGTTTTCGACTTTCCTATTGATTCTGCGGACCTTGAAGGAAAAACGATAAACATCAATGATTCTGAAGATGAAACCTTTACAGAGGTGGATTTGTTCGACGATGAAGATGCTTTTATCTACGATAATGAGCTGGTATTTGAAAAAAATGAAGAAGGCGAATTGGATCTGATCTGGAAGGGAACGATTGATGATTTTTACACAGGATCAGATACTCCGATTGCTTTTAGACTTAAATGTGAACTAAAACAGGATAATATTGAGGTAGACGAAGATTAAAAAATTTATCTTCCTCAATAATTTTATATTCAATTTCTTTTCAAAATTCTTTTTGGAAAGAAATTTGCTGTTTATGTGGCAATGGAAAATTTAAGTTGTTTTTAAGCATTTTTTAAGACATGAATTAATAATATTCCATTACTTTTGTCGTTTAAATTCATTATAAAATATTCACATTAATGCTGTTAACGGAACTTACTCAGATCTTATTTGCACAAATTGCAACACCCGCAGTTGCCACAGACAATTTAGAATTTTCATTTTGGAATATCATGTTCCATGGAGGAGCCTTCGCTAAAATAGTGATGGTGACCGTATTACTGCTTGGTGTGTTTTCAGTGTATCTGTTTTTTGAACGGTTTTTCTTTATTAAAAGATTGTCCTCAAAAACAGATTCCAATTTTATGAATAATATTGAAGACTTTATTAAAGAAGGTAAAATTGAATCAGCGGTAGATTATTGCAAAAGACAAAACTCACCGGAAGGCAGAATATTGGAAAAGGGGATTTCCAGATTGGGAAGACCTGTTTCAGATATTGTAAGTGCTATGGAATCCCAGGCTCAGGTTGAAGTAGCCAACATGGAAAAGAACCTTAATCTATTAGCAGTGGTGCCAAGTATTGCTCCGATGCTGGGACTTTTGGGGACGGTTATCGGGATGATATTGGCATTCTTCCATTTGTCACATGCAACAGGGTCTTTCTCTCCAAAAACGCTGTCAGAAGGTATTTATACTGCTTTGGGACAAACGGCTGTTGGTTTGGCGGTAGCGATTCCTGCTAACTTTTTTTACAATATCCTTTTAACAAGGATTGATAAATTTGTTTTGAGAGCTCAGAACATGTCTGGTGAATTTTTGGATCTTATCAACAAACCTTTATAAATCTTTCTAATGAAATCGCTGTAAAAAAATTCATTGTATAGACATATTAAGAGCGATTCCATCTGACCCGTAAAAATTTAGAATAAACAGATGAAAATTCAAAGAAGAAATAAAGCAAATCCGGAGTTTAGTTTGGCGGCGATGACTGATGTCATCTTGCTCATGCTGATCTTCTTTATGATAACATCTTCAGCGGCTAATCAAAGCGCTATTGACGTAAACTTGCCAAAGACAAGCACTGCTGATGATAATATACCGAATCCCCTTACAGTAACCATTAAGCCTGAGGGAACTTATTATATTGACGATAAGCCTGTAGCAAGGGAACAGCTTGAACAAACTATTGTCAATAATTTAACCAATCAAACGAATAAATCTTTTACGATTCGGGCAGACGAAAACACGTTGCATAAAGATGTTGTTTTTGCCATGGAAATTGCAGAGAAGCATAAATTCAATATTGCTCTTGCAACTGTTAAAGATAAATAACCGGAACTTAAGATCCTGGTAATTAGTGAAAAATGAAAAGTTATACTGTAAACAAAAATGAGGAAACCCGGGACCGGATAAAAAGTGGAATACTTTCTATCCTGGTATGGTCTGCAATCCTGCTTTTTGTTTTTCTATATAAATTAAAGCCAGAACAGAATAAGGAGCCTGAGGTTGTAACCACTATGTTGGTAAACTTTGGAGATAACCGGAATGGAAATGGTATCGAAGAACCGGCAGAACAGGAAGGAAGTTTAGCTGCAAAATCGGAAGAAGTTACTCCCGAACCTGTAGAAGCCGTTGTTCCTGAAACTAAAACCGTAGTAAAACCTGAACCCAAGACGGAAACTAAGAAATCTGAACCTAAAGATAAAGTAATCACCGGAAATAGTAAAAAAGCGAGCGTTCCGAAAAAAGAAGAATCAAAATCGAATAAAAAAGAAACGACAAGTTCATCCGCTTCGAAAAACACTAAAAAGACTTCCGGAGCCACAGCAAATTCTAAAACCGGAAATGGAGATGGAAAAGGGAATGCGGCAATCGGTAACCTGATAAAAGGAAGAGGAACAAAAGCGGGCAGTCAAGGAACGGGAACAGGTATAGGAAATGCAGGAGATCCTTTAGGCGGAGATGGAAATGGAGACAGTAAAGTAGGAATCGACAGAAAATTGATTGGCTACATCCCCGGAACAATGGGCAGAGGAGGAGCACAACCACAACACAACTGTACAGCCAGTGGATCCGTTACAGTTGCTTACACCGTTGATAAGGCCGGAAATGTAGTCTCTGCAAGAAGAGTAGGGGGAATATCGGATCCGTGTGTATCTTCAACCTCGGTAGCGTGGGTTAAAAAATATGTAAAAGCTGAAAAGGCCAGTACATCATCCACCGGGACCTATAAGATCACATTCTAAAAATACAAAAGCACTTTATTCAAGTGCTTTTTTTATTTCATTGATTCTGTTGATTATAGGAAGGGCAAAGATTCCACTTGTCTGAAGATACAGTTCATAAAAGGTTTTTGCTTTATCTTGAAAATCGCGGTTTTCTGTTTCCTTTCCTTTAAAATAAAAAAGGTTTCCAAGCATTTCATAATAGTCTTTATGATCCCTTTCCTGTCTTTCATTCACGATTTCTATGATTTCTTCCTTTGTCTTAGAAGAGATTGCCGTAAAATCTATTTTAAAAATATCCTTCATCAAAGAATCAAAATCCAATTCTTTCTGCATCAAACTTTCTTCAGGCTTGTCTAAAATAAGTTTTTCCAGGGCTTGTGTCAGTTGACGGATCAGGCGTAATGTAAATTCTTTATCTGTAATCATATTCTGGTTGCTTGTTTGTTTGGTTATTGAATGGTTATAAAATGATATATGCTACGCAAAAAATAAATAAGCCAGCGCAATTGAAGTGATAACACCTACTAAATCGGCCAGAAGCATTGCAATTACCGCATATCTTGTGTTTTTAACCGCTACGGCCCCGAAATAGACCGCAATTACATAAAACGTCGTATCTGAGCTTCCTTGCAGAACTGCTGCTAATTTGCCCTGAAAACTATCTGCTCCGAATGTGGACATGGTGTCCACCATCATTCCGCGTGCTCCCGACCCTGAAAGAGGTTTTATTAAAGCTGTGGGTAATCCGTCCACAAATCTTGCATCTAAACTGGCTGCATTGGCAACCCATTTCATTCCATCTATGATCACATCAAAAACCCCCGAGGTCCTGAGAAGAGAAATAGCGATCAACATTCCAACTAAATAGGGGATAATCTTAACACAAGTTGTAAATCCTTCTTTTGCGCCATCAATAAAGGCGTCAAATACATTGATCTTTTTATAAACTGCTCCAAGCACGATCGCTAAGAAAATAAACAAAATAAGGCCGTTACTTAGAACCTTGCTGAATGTATCCAGCTCATCTTTACTCAACCGGACAAGGTATAAAACCAAAAAACCTATAATTGCTGAAATTCCACCGACATATGCAATTACGATTGGACGAAGCAGATTGATCTTCTGGTAAAGAGAAACGATGATCATTGCTGCCAGTGTTGCGGTAAAAGTAGCAATCATACATGGAAGAAAGATATCCGTTGGCGTCTTTGAGCCCATGGAGGCTCTTATAGCAATGATAGAAACCGGGATCAGCGTCATTCCACCAGCATGAAGACACAGAAACATGATCTGGGAATTACTGGCGGTGTCTTTATTGGGGTTTAAGGTCTGTAAGCTTTCCATGGCCTTAAGTCCGAAAGGAGTGGCTGCGTTGTCAAGTCCCAGCAGGTTCGCACTAAAATTCATTAGCATATGGCCGAAAGCAGGATGATTTTTAGGAATTTCCGGGAAAAGTTTTGAAAAGAAAGGCTGAATAAGCCGGCTGAGCAAATTGATTCCACCTGCTTTTTCCGCAATACTCATAAAACCCATAAAAAGAGTCATGATGCCTATTAGCCCAATGCATATTTTAACTGCAGTTTCTGCCGTCCCAATGACCCCGTCAGCTTCCTGAACACGATATACCTTTACGTTTTGTTGTAATGAGTCTGTTTTATAATGAATTCTGTCTTCTGCAAAATCAGGTTTCTTCGTAAGGCTGTCCCTGATAATGGGAGAAAGCGTATTCATTTTTTTCGATGCGATCTGTACTGTATCTCCTGCTTTTCCTACTACCATATCATTGAAAATGGTATTATAATGACTTGAAGAGATATATTTTATGCTTGCAATGGCGATAGCAACGATAATAAAAGCGGACCAAATTCTGCTTAAAACCATTTGATTGAATTAATTGTTTAAACTTATCAAAAATACTTTAAACTACAAAGGACACAAAGGGGGCAATGTTTTTTTAGTTAAACCGGCTTATTCTTCAAGATATACAAGATGGCCCTCAAAATGGTCATCGAGGTTTTTAAGGACTTTTGCGTCGTCCATCTTTTTAACCAAAGCATCTATAAAAAAACTTTTTTCAAAAAACTGCCGGTGAATACCAGGAAGAATTTCCATAAAATAATCCATTCCGATCTTATTATTATGAAGGTCCATCTTGGTTTCCAAAGGTTTATTTGGAAATAATTCTTCGTGTAAATCTGTTATTTTTTTGCAGAAATCAAGAGCTTTTTGAGGTGAGGAGATCTTGGAACAATACATCAAGATAAAACAACACCATAATGCATGTCTGAAGGCATTGCCAATTCCATTATTTGAAGCTGTTTCAGGAAAACGAGCCTGTGCAATGGTGAAGGCTTTAACAGTCGCATAAAAACTCAATATGGAAAATAAAGGATGTGGCAGAACAAGAGATAAAAGACGGAGAATCTTTTTAAAACTCATGGCCCGAATGGTATTGAAAAATATTCTGAAGGTTCTCATAAATAAAAATCTCTCCCTAATCAGAGAGAGATTATATCGTATTTGTTACAAATTTTTAAGCATGTGTTGCTAATAAATTTACTGTTTTAGAGACCACATCTTTAATTTCTGTTCTCTTCACAATAAAGTCTACAAATCCTTTTTCCTGAAGGAATTCAGATGTCTGGAAGCCTTCTGGTAAATCTCTACCGATTGTTTCGCGAATTACCCTTGGTCCGGCAAAACCGATCAGTGCTCCAGGTTCAGCCATAATGATATCTGCTGTCATTGCAAAAGATGCAGTAATTCCTCCAAAAGTAGGATCACATAAATAAGCAATATACAGTAAGCCCGCTTCTGAAAGCTGTGCTAATTTAGCCTGTACTTTTGCCAACTGCATCAAAGAATAAGTTGCTTCCTGCATTCTTGCTCCTCCGGACTGACAAATGATCATATAGGGAAGTTTATGTGCGATACAATAATCTACAGCTCTTCTTATCTTTTCTCCCATTACAGATCCCAGAGATCCTCCGATGAAAGCAAAGTCCATACAAGAAACCACCATTTCAGTACCTTTCACTGTTCCTACAGCATTTCTGATAGAGTCTGTAAGTTTTGTTTTTGCTTTTACTTCTTTCAGACGATCAACATACGGCTTTGTATCTTTGAAGTTTAGGATGTCTATACTTTCAACATTAGCATCTAGTTCAGTGAATTTACCTTCATCAAAAAGGATATCAAAAAATTCTGCACTTCCTATTCTTACATGAAATCCATCTTCAGGAGAAACATAATTGTTTTTCCTTAGCTCTTCGTGTTCCACTATTTTTCCTGATGGAGTTTGGTGCCAAAGGCCCTTAGGAACATCCTTTTTTTCATCAGTAGAAGTGGTAATGTTTTTTGCTTTTCTTTTAAACCAGTCGAATGCCATTTTTGTTTGTATTAATGTATAAATGTAAAATGTATTAGTGCAAATCTATGAATACGTTTTACACTAATACAAATGTACAGTTCTTATTTTAAAGTATTTACGTTATTTAAATCTTCAAAAGCTTTAACCAATCTTGTAGAGAACGTTTCTTCACCTTTTCTTACCCAAACTCTTGGGTCATAGAATTTTTTGTTAGGTTTTTCTTCTCCCTCAGGGTTTCCGATTTGAGATCTTAAATAATCGATATTGTTAACCATATAATCTCTAACACCTTCTGTATAAGCGAACTGAAGATCCGTGTCAATATTCATTTTGATCACACCGTAATCAATTGCTTCTCTGATTTCTTCTAAAGTAGAACCAGAACCTCCGTGGAATACAAAGTTGACCGGTTTTGCAGCGGTTCCGAATTTTTCCTGAACAAATTTTTGAGAATTATCCAGAATTTTTGGTGTAAGAACAACGTTTCCAGGCTTGTAAACTCCATGTACGTTACCGAATGCCGCAGCAATAGTAAAGTTATCAGAAACAGCCTTTAGTTTTTCGTATGTGTAAGCTACATCTTCCGGTTGCGTATATAATTTTGCATTATCTACATCAGAGTTATCAACACCATCTTCTTCTCCTCCTGTAACACCGATTTCAACCTCCAGAGTCATCTGCATTTTTGCCATTCTTTCGAAATATTTAGCAGAAATTTCAATGTTTTCTTCTAAAGGCTCCTCAGAAAGGTCCAGCATATGGGAAGAATAAAGAGATTTTCCTGTTAGTCTGAAATACTCTTCATTAGCATCCATTAAACCGTCAATCCAAGGCAATAGTTTTTTTGCGCAGTGGTCTGTATGTAAGATTACAGTAGCTCCATAAGCTTCTGCCAAAGTGTGAATATGTCTAGCACCGGCAATTGCTCCTAAAATAGCAGACTTTTGTCCGTCGTTGCTTAATCCTTTTCCTGCGTTGAACGCAGCTCCACCATTTGAAAACTGAATAATAACAGGAGAGTTTAGTTTTGCTGCAGTTTCCATAACAGCATTTACGTTGCTGGAACCGATAACGTTTACAGCTGGTAACGCAAATTTATTTTCTTTAGCATACTGAAAAATATCAGTAACCAATTGACCTGTGGCAACTCCTGCCGGAAAAATTCTGCTCATGTTTTACTTTTTAAATAAATTATTAGGTGTTTGTAAAGTTGTTGTAAAGGTAATAAAATTTGCTTAAATGCTAATTTCTTTTGTCCCGCCCCCAAAGTAGTTTCTGGCGGATTGTTTCATAGAAACTTAAATTATTAGGCTGAACCAAAAGAATCTGGAAATCAGCCTTTTTTATAACGACTTCCTGATCAGTCTCTATATGTATTAGTCTTGAATCAAGTGAAAGAGAATATTGGGATACCCTGCTTTCTACCTTGAATTTTATCTCAACACGGTCATTCACTACCAATGGCCTTACATTCAGATTATGTGGCGCAATAGGAGTTATGACAAAGTTTTCGTTATTAGGAGAAATAATAGGCCCCCCACAACTCAATGAGTAGGCTGTAGAACCTGTAGGAGTGGAGACAATAACACCATCTCCCCAGAATACATTCAGAAATTCATCATTGATAAATGAATCTACGGTGATCATGGACGTTGTTTCTTTTCTTGAAACGGTGACGTCATTCAAAGCGTATGGAAAAAATTCTTCAGATCTTGGGGAAACCACTTCGATCACAGAGCGTCGGCTGGTTTTTACATCTCCTTTCAGAATTGCGTCAAGTTCTTTGAATGCTTCTTCCTTGGTAAAGCTGGCTAAAAAACCCAACCTTCCTGTATTTACTCCGACAATAGGAATTTCAAGATCTTCAATAAAGGTTAAAGAGTTGACTATCGTTCCGTCTCCTCCGAATGTGAAAAAAAGATCAACTTCTTTCTCTACAAGATCCTGTTTATTATTAAAGGTTTCGAAAATTTTTGAAAACTGAAGGGCTTCAGCCATTTCATCGTATAAAACAGATTTTACGCCCCTGCTCTCAAGCTCTGAAACGAATTTGCTTAAATATAAAAAAGTATCAAGATCTTTTTTTTGAGAATATATAGCTGCCTTCATGTTATATTTCTATAAATTTTTGGAAAAAGCCAAATCTGTCTTTAAACAGGTCTGTTTTTTCATCAGAGTAGAATTTTTCAACAATTCTATAATCATACCGGTCGAACGTGGCATCAATAGATGCAAGATTTTCATTGCTGATCTTTATGGTTACCCGAACCACTTCTTCCGACATAAAGCTGATAAATCCACCGTAGAATTTAGAATTGTTGCTTTCCACAATATTGGCAATTTCTGTCATGGAATATTTTCTTGCGGGAGCTTCTACAGTAAGTATAGCTCCTGATTCAGAAAACAAAGGATAGCGTGATAAATCCTGAAAGACATCTTCACACATGATATATCCTAAATATTTTTCTGTTTTATTGATGACCGGAATTACATTCGAATTGAAGGTATAAAATAAACGAATGCTGTCCATGATATTGTTATCCTCAAGAATAGCAAATCGTTCAACCTGGTGCTCCAGATCTTTTAATGTTCCTTCAGCGTCATAAAGAAACTCTCTGGCAATAGCTCCGTAAAAGTGATGGGATTTTTTAATGAAAACATGAGTATATCCAAAGTCTTCTAATGTACTTCTTGCTGATTCTATTGAGTCAGTCAGGCTAAAACATGGGAAATCCTTTGAGATATAATCCTTGATAAACATTGTGCTAATTTATAAAAAATTAAACGAAACTGTTTTGTAATATTCGTTTTTTTTTTCGTGAAAATGAAAAATCCGGGCCAAAAATTTGTTTGTAAATAAAAATAAAGTATCTTTGTCGCCTTTCATTTTTACTTTTTATTAGATTTATTTCAAACTGCACTGTCTATTGGACATATGCAGTTTTTTATTTTAAAGCCTTTGTAAACTCCCACATAACGAGTCCTCCGCATACACTTACATTCAATGAATGTTTTGTTCCTAGTTGAGGAATTTCCAGGAATACATCAATGTTTTCCAAAGCTTCATCACTTATTCCTTCTACCTCATTACCCAGTATCAAGGCATATTTTTTAGTCTTATCAATAGTAAAATCTGTGATCATAGTACTATTACTGGTTTGCTCTATGCCAATAATTTCAAACCCCTGACTTTTTAAATCCCGGATTGCTGTGTTGATATCATTTTCATATGCCCAGTCTACACTTTCTGTAGCTCCTAAAGCTGCTTTGTGAATTTCACGGTGGGGTGGTTGCGGAGTAATACCACAAAGAATTATTTTTTCAATCAGAAAAGCATCGGCTGTTCGGAACGTGGCTCCCACATTGTGCATACTTCTTACATTATCCAAAATGACGATCAAAGGAATTTTCTCAACCTTTTTAAATGTTTCAACATCTATTCTGTTGAGTTCTTCCAGTTTTAATTTATGTACCAATTATATTATTTTGTAGAGATTAATTTTCCGTCTTTATATATTTCTGTTTTTTCGATGCTTCCGTCTTCACGGTAATGAACGCGTGTTCCATTCCATTTATCGTTGGCGAACTCTGTTTCACGCTGAACTTTTCCTGATGGATAAAGCATTTTCCATTTTCCTGTGGCTATCCCGTTTTCGTAGTAGCCAATTTGTTTTACCGATTTTCCGTTCTCGTAAAAAACCTTGCTTTCACCATTCAGCTTTCCGAACTTATAATTTGAAATTTCGGTAATGTTGCCGGAGGGTGAATAAAACGTACCGGTAGAAGCATTGTCATAGACATTTTTTTCTCCGTTTCTGAAAACCTCTTTAGAAGTCAGGATACCATTTTTATCGTAGTATGCCCATTCTTTTATTTTGTAATCCTTTTTGTATTCTCCTTTTGCCTGAACTTTTCCATTTTCATAGTAAAAGATTGCATCACCATCCAGTTTTCCCTTTTTCCATTCAGCAATTTCTTTGACCTGTCCGTTTTCAAAAAACTGTTTACAGGTTCCTTCCTGTAGTCCGTCTTTAAATCCACATGGTTTTTGTGCTATTGCCAAAGAAGATGCAGAAAATAATAAAAGAAAAATGTATTTCATAGATTTTTTTATTTCAAAAATAGTAAAATAGTTATATTTGATTAAAAAATATGACATGAAAAATTTACTTGTATTCGGGATGCTAACCTCTGCTTTTATACTATCAAAAGCTCAGAATACATATTATCCACAGGCCTTCTTTGATAAAAAACTGGCTCAAAACATGATCGGTTTTGGAAATTCTACCATTGAAGGAGTGGCATCTACCAAACAAAAAAACAACTGGGGAATCAAACCTTTACTGGGGGAAAAACATTATGCACCAAAAGGAACCGTTGTTATGCTTTTTCCTGTAACCCCTTATTTTGAAGAATTTTATAAGATGAGGAAAAAGTATGAGAATAAGAAAACAACCGTCTACATGTCTGATGAAGCTTTTAAATACAGAATAGAGGCTCTGACTGATGATCATGGCAGATTTAAATTTGAAAAATTAAAACCGGGTAATTATTATCTCGAGACGATTGTGAATTTTACTGCAACGGCAAGTTATCAGCAGCAAACAGGACAGTCGGATGCTTATAATGCTTACGGAGGATACCTTTATTCAACACCTATATACCAGACTTTTTTCTATAACTATTCGTCGGCAAATCGCGAAAGTAAATTTGTAGAAATCAAGCAAGATGGCGAACTAAAAGAAATCAACCTCTAAAGGTTGATTTTATTTTTTAATCCCATGATCTGATGGACATTTTTTTCAATATTCTGAGCAATGGTTTCCATCGGAATATCATTTTCATCATTATTGAAAGGGTCCTCAATTTCTTCGGCAATAAGTTCCAGACTCATTAAGACATAATACACGAATACAGTCAAAGGAATCATAAATAAACCAATGCTGATAACATATGCTACAGGCAAAGCCAATACATATAAAATAATGAATTTCTTTACAAAAGACGAATAAGAATAAGGAATAGGTGTATTTTTGATTCTTTCGCAACCTCCGCAAATATCCAGAAACCCTGAAAGCTGAGTGTCCAGATATACCATTTCTACATCTGTAATTTTACCTTCCTTTTTTAGCTGATTTAATTTATGGCTGAGTAATATTACAATTTCACTGGGGCCATGATGCTTAAGGGATTTTTCGATCTCAGAATAATCTTCATCCAATGCAAGTCTTGTAGATTCCTTAGAAAGGTGCTTGGCGAGAAAATGAGGAAAGAACTTCAAGTATCTTGCCACATGTTCTGCGCTATGTCTGTCATTGTCAAGGATTAAATTGAGCTTTATGGCAATATTCCGGGTATCATTCACCAGTTTTCCCCATAACTTTCTTCCTTCCCACCATCTGTCATAAGCCGTATTCGTCCGGAATACCAATAGTAAAGAAAGCACAAACCCTAATAATGAATGGATCATACCTACATTGCTTACCGCAGATTTTGACGTGAGATGAAGATACTCCACCTCAAGATATTCGATTCCGTAAGAATATACTCCCACCAATAGCATTGTTGGAAATAGGATCTTTAGGGTATCGCTTTTATGTAGGCTGAAAAGTATTTTCAGGAAATGTTTTGTATTATAAACTCTCATAAATTAGGTTGATCTTACAAAGATAAATTTTTTCATTTTATACTTTCTTTACGGAAACCCGTAATGAGGTCTTCTTCGAGCTTATTTTCTTTGTAAAAAAACTAAAAAATGGGATATTACAGAAAAGGGCACTATAAAAGAGATGGTACCTGGGTAAGCGGACATTATGTAAATAAATACAGCAGAAAGAAATTTCAGAACGGGCCGGGCGGATGTGCTCTTATCTTTTTTGGAGGAATTATTTCCGTGTTGGTATATCTTTTTTCCTGATTTTTAATTGATAATATTCAAAGAATAAGAAAATGTGAAAGGTAAAGTTTTTATAAATTTCAAAAAAACATTACTTTTATTTCGCATTAAATCAATTATGGATGATTCTAGAAAAAGTAGATGTTGTCAACGATATCAGTAAAGAAGATTTTCAGAAAAATTATTTCAAAAAAAAGAAGCCCGTTCTGATCAAAAATTTTGCAAGACGTTGGGATGCATTTGATTTGTGGAACCTTGCTTACATTCGTGAAAAAGCAGGGGAGCAGGAAGTTCCGTTATATGATAACAAACCTGCTAATGCTTCTAAAAGCTCAGATGCTCCTGTTACCCATATGAAAATGAAGGATTATATCGATACGATTAAAAGTAAACCTTCAGACCTTCGTATTTTTTTCTATATCATTACCGACAGGCTTCCGGAGTTATTAAAGAACTTTATTTATCCTGATCTTGGAATGAAGTTTTTTAAAAGACTTCCAACCTTATTTTTTGGAGGAAGTGAGGCTCATGTTTTAATGCATTATGATGTGGATTTAGGAGATTTTATGCACATTCATTTTGAAGGAAAAAAAAGGATACTGCTTTTTGATCAGGAACAATCTGCCTTTCTGTATAAAGTACCATTATCGGTTCATACTGTTTATGATGTAGATTATGAAAATCCTGATTATGAAAAGTTTCCAGCCTTGAAATATGCAAAAGGATATGAAATCTTCATGGAGCACGGAGATGCACTCTTTATTCCGGGAGCATTCTGGCATTTCAACAGGTATCTTGAGCCGGGGTTTTCGTTATCGCTACGCGCACTCCCCAACAAGCCTAAAGTTTTTGCCAGTATGCTTTATCATGTATTTATCATGAGGTATACCGATAAGCTTTTGAGAAAAGTTTTTAAAGCAAAATGGGTAAACTATAAACAAAAATGGGCATACGAAAAAAGTACTGAAGCATTAGAAAGACATCTGAGAAAAGGCCGGTAGAATACTCTTTTATTTTCTGTCTTTTAAAAGGCCAAAAATAGTAGCATCTACAAACTTGCCCTTTTCAAAAAAGAAATCGCGCATGGTCCCTTCTTTTTGAAAACCAGCTGAAAACAAAAGTTTTTCAGAAGAGATATTAGCAGGATCTATAAAAGCTTCTATTCGGTGAAGATTCATTTTTTCGAATCCGAAAGATAAAATAGGTTGTACCGCTTCTTTCATATAGGCTTTTTGCCAATATTCAGGATGCAGTTCATATCCTATTTCCGCCTTAAAATGTTCGTGAAACCAATTGTGATAGCCACAGGTTCCTATAACCTTATTTTCGCCTTTCAGCTCAATAGCCCATCTAAATCCCTTATTATTTTCGAAATCGTTATTAAATGTGTCAATTAGTTTTTCGGCCTCTTCCAATTCTGTAAAAGTTGCCAGATCATAATATTCCATCACAATATCCAAAGAAAAATATTCAAATAAATCTTTAGCATCATTCCGGGTAAGTTGTCGTAAAATTAATCTGTCTGTTTCTAATATTGGAAAATCCATTACTTAATTTTATCGAAAAGTACGATAAAAAATTAATCAAAACAAAAGAGGAGCTCGTAAGATTAATAGAGAAACAATTTTTTAACCCTGAATTTATTTTTTAAATTTGACCTTCATTTTTTATTATGGCAAAAACGAAGAAGGAGACTCCATTAATGGCTCAGTATAATACCATCAAGGGAAAATACCCGGATGCTCTTTTATTATTCAGAGTGGGAGATTTTTATGAGACTTTTGGACAGGATGCAATCCGTGCTTCTCAGGTGCTTGGAATTGTGCTTACCAAAAGAGCGAACGGAGAAGGTCATATTGAACTGGCAGGATTTCCACACCACTCAGTAGATTCTTATCTGCCTAAGCTAGTTCGTGCAGGACTTAGAGTGGCTATCTGCGATCAGCTGGAAGATCCTAAAATGGTAAAAGGTATTGTAAAAAGAGGGGTGACAGAACTGGTAACCCCGGGAGTTACTTTTAATGATCAGGTACTTAGCTCTAAGAAGAACAATTTCTTGCTTTCGATCCATAAAGAAAAGGAAAAGTTTGGAATCGCACTGGTTGATATCTCTACCGGAGAATTTTTGGTAAGTGAGGGAACTCTCGAAAAGCTTTTGCATATCGTAAGCACTTTCGATCCCAGCGAAATTATCTATCAGAGAAGTGTTCAGATCCCTGAACAGTTGAAAAATAAAAGTGCTTTCAAACTGGAAGATTGGGCTTTTCAATACAATTTTGCATATGAGAAATTAACGGGGCAGTTCAAAACCAATTCATTAAAGGGATTTGGTATAGAAAATCTCTCCCTGGCAATTACAGCGGCAGGAGCTATATTTGCGTACCTTGTAGAAGATACTCATCATAACTTACTTGCCCACATCACTAAAATCAAGGTGATCCCCCAAGATGATTTCCTGATGATGGATAATTTCACATTAAGAAATCTAGAGATTGTATATCCAAGCAACCCACAAGGAAAGTCTTTATTAGATATTATTGATAGGACTTCAACCCCAATGGGAGGTCGGCTCCTAAGAAGAAGGATTATTCTTCCGCTCAAATCTGTTAATGAAATTCAAAGGAGGTTATCCCTTATTGACTTCTTAAATGAGAACGATGGACTAAAATATGAGATCTCTCAATTGCTGAAATCTATTTCCGACCTCGATCGTTTGATGGGAAAGTTAGCAGCAGAAAAGATTTCCCCGAAAGAAATCGGTTATCTTCGTCAGAGTTTAGTTAATATCCATACAATTAAGGACTTGCTTCATCCGTTTGCTGATGTGCTGGCATGGATTGAACCGCTTTATGATCTTGGAGAACTGATTCAGTCTTTACAGGATAGGCTCAATGAAGAACTTCCTGTAAATATTTCAAAAGGGAAAGTAATTAGAGAGGGGATTTCGGAAGAACTCGACAGGCTTAGAAACCTTCAAAGCAAAGGGCGGGGCTTTCTCGATGAAATGTGTCAACGGGAAATAGAAAGAACCGGGATTTCAAGCCTTAAAATAGATTTTAATAATGTTTTCGGATATTTTATAGAGGTCCGGAACACTCATAAAGATAAAGTTCCAGGGGATTGGTTGAGAAAGCAAACACTCGTTAATGCAGAACGTTACATTACTGAAGAATTAAAAGAATATGAAAGTCAGATTCTTGGAGCTGAAGAAAAGATTAGTGTTTTAGAGAATGAGTTATACAGGAATGTGTGCTCTGAAACAATGGTTTATATGGACCAGATTCAGGAAAATTCGAATATCATTGCGCAGCTCGATGTAGCGGTAGGATTATCGGAGCTTGCTGTTTCAGAAAGCTATACAAAGCCTATTTTGAATGATGGCTACATTGTTGATCTGAAGGAAGCGAGACACCCAATTATTGAAAATGCTCTTCCTTTGGGAGAAAAATATATTCCTAATGATATCTTTTTAGACAAGGATTCCCAACAGATCATTATGGTTACCGGCCCAAACATGGCGGGTAAATCTGCAATTCTTCGTCAGACGGCGATCGTCTGTCTTCTGGCGCAAATAGGAAGTTTTGTGCCGGCAAAACATGCTGAAATAGGGGTTTTAGATAAGATATTTACCAGAGTAGGAGCGACAGACAATATTTCTGCCGGGGAATCTACTTTTATGGTTGAGATGAATGAAGCGGCTAACATTCTTAATAATATTTCAGAACGGAGTTTGATCCTGCTGGATGAAATCGGTCGTGGAACATCAACCTATGATGGAGTTTCAATTGCTTGGGCTATTGCAGAATATCTGCACCAGCATCCAAGTCAGGCTAAGACATTATTTGCAACCCATTACCATGAGCTGAATGAGATGACAGTTAATTTTGAAAGGGTGAAAAATTTCCATGTTTCCATACAGGAAAATAAAGGGAATATCATCTTTCTGAGAAAGCTGGTTCCGGGTGGAAGTGAGCATAGCTTTGGTATTCATGTGGCAAAACTGGCCGGAATGCCGGCGAAAGTGGTTAACAGGGCTAATGAGATTCTAAAAACCCTGGAAGCAAGCCGGACTCAGGGAACTTCATCGGAAAGTATTAAAAGAGTGACAGATGAAAATATGCAGTTATCATTTTTTCAGCTAGACGACCCTGTTTTGGAAAATATCAGAGAAGAACTTACTAAAATAGATATCAATACGCTAACCCCAATAGAAGCTTTAATGAAGCTTAATGCAATTAAGAAAATGATTGGAGGATAAAAAAAGAGAGCTAGTAAGCTCTCTTTTTTTGATATGGATAATGTTAGCAACAGCTTCCATCCATTCTGCAAATTCCCACACGAGGTTCGCCGTCGGGAGTAAAGCAAAAACATTCTATGAGACAGTCATTACCTGCTCCGCCATTGATTTCCTTTAGTTGTTTCTTTGTTAGTTTCCTTTTCTGATTGTCTGATTTTTTCATGATAAAAAATTTTAATTTGGTAGAACTAAAGTACATTTTTATTTTAACAGGACAAGATAAAGTGGTTGGTTTTCAGTTGTTTATTGAGTGAATTTGAAATAGGACGTCATATCATTCTATTTGTAGCTGCACTTTTTATTGCCTGTCGGATGGTGTAATTAGCAACAATATCCATCTTGTATTCCCGGAACTCCTATTAATTCTTCCCCTGTATTTCTGTCAAAACAGCTAAATACAACAGGGCAATCATGTCCCACACCTCCGTTAACTTTTTTCAACTCTTTTTTAGTTAATTTTTTGATTCTGATGTTTGATTTTTTCATAATTATAATATTTAATTTGTTTAAAAGCACATTGCTTTGTGTGAAAAATGACACCAGATAATGGTGTCATCGTAGATTTGTTATTATTGGGTTAGCTAATAGTACAACCAATTAGCAGCAATAATCATCCTGAACTCCTGGCACACCATAGCGTTCCTGACCTGTATGACGGTCAATGCAGCTGATTACCCTTGGGCAGACAACTCTTCCACCGTTAATTTCTTTCAACTCTTTTTTAGTTAGTTTTTTTGATTTAGTGTTTGATTTTTTCATAATAAAAACTTTTAATTTGACTAAACTAAATTACATTTTTAATTCTGATATATCCATAATTGGTGAATGAAATTCATGAAAAATACCTGAATTCAGGTATATTAATTAGTTGAAAATCATTAATCAATGAAACTTTTTATTAATTTTGAATATGAAGCATTTCTTAAAAATTTTATTCCTATCATTAGGCGTTACCATTTCAAAGGCGCAGCAGACTGAAATTTCTTCTGTGAAATATGAAGAGCTTGAAAAACGTATTCAGCAGGAAACCGATAAGTTCCTTGTCCTGAACTTTTGGTCAACGACTTGTGCTCCATGTGTAAAAGAACTTCCTGATTTTATGGAAGTAAATAACAAGAATAAAGACAATCCGAAATTTAAAATGATTTTAGTTTCACTCGACAGATTAGTGGATAAAGAAAGAGTGCTAAAGTTTATCAAAAATAAAAAGCTTACTGCTGAAGTTATTTTATTGGATGATATCAAAAGAATGAATACATGGATTCCCCGGTTCGAAAAAAACTGGGATGGAAATATTCCCGTAACTTTGTTTTATAAAGGAGGCGAAAAGATCTTTTTTAATGATGGAGAAATGAGCAAAACTGAACTTGAGTCTGTTATTAATAAAAATTTACTTTAAATATTTATAATACTATGAAGAACATAAAAATTATCATAACATCTTTTATTATTGGTTTCGGCTTATTGAGTTTTACCGCAAAGAATAATGAGAACACAGTAAAAGAGAAATATAGTTTTATAAGATCTGAAAAAGGATACGAAATAGGAGATGAGGCAACAGATTTTAAACTGAAAAATATTGATGGCAAAATGGTTTCCCTTGGTGATTATAAAAGTGCTAAAGGATTTATTATTATTTTCACCTGTAACCATTGCCCGTATGCTAAGAAATACGAAGACAGGATTATTGCGCTGGATAAAAAATACAAAGAACAGGGTTATCCCGTAATTGCCATTAACCCGAATGATCCGAATGTACAACCGGAAGACGGATATCAGCAAATGATTGAAAGGGCTAAACAAAAAGGCTTTACATTTCCTTATTTAGTGGATGAGGGACAAAAAATTTATCCTCAGTATGGGGCAACTAAAACGCCGCATGTTTTTATTTTACAAAAAGAAAATGGAAAGAATATAGTTAAATATATAGGAGCGATCGATAACAATTACGACAATCCCAATGATGTTTCAGAGTATTACGCACAAGATGCAGTCAATGCTTTACTAAAGGGAGAGCCTGTTAAAATGACAAAAACGGTTGCAATAGGATGTACCGTAAAAGTAAAAAAATAATCTCCTATTTGTAATAAAAAATGAATAAAGCGGGCACATGCCCGCTTTATTATATCCAGTATAATGACTTTTGTTAAACCAGGAAAATGAAACTACAATTTAATATCAAATACCTTATTCTGACGATTCTACTATTTCTGACAGAAGTTATAATTGCTACTGCATTAAAAAATGTTTTCTTTGTCAGGGCCTATTTGGGAGATGTTATTGTTGTAATCCTTCTTTATACTTTTGTCAAAAGCTTCATTACAATTGATAATACAAAACTTATTACAGGAATTTTTATATTCTCATGTATCATTGAATTTGCTCAGTATTTTAATGCTGCAGAAAAAGCAGGCTTCCAAAAAGGAAGCCTGATGTATATTGTTATAGGAAATTCATTTTCATGGGTAGATATCGCATGTTATGCGATAGGATGTTTATTTCTCTATCTTATCATAAAAGTAGCTGAAAATAAATCATTCCAGCCAGAAAATTAGAGGCTGTTTCATTTTCATTTTGACCTTTTCTCCATTTTTTTCTCCGGGAATCCATTTTGTATGTACACTGTGAAGAGCCTTCAGGAATTCTTTTTTTATGATTTCATTTTCGTAGGATTCTATTTGTATCTGGCTCATGCTGCCATCTTTTTCTACTATAAATGTAGCTACCGCTTTTGCTGTACTGATATTGAGCCTGGTTAATAATGACGTTTGGAAATTGCTTTGAATCTTTCTTACAAATGCCTGATGACCACCAGGAAATTCAGGGTTTTTGTATCCGGCAAGTTCGTCGGGAGAAATAACCGAATGGTTTTTCTGAGTGGAAGCAGAGTCTTTTTGTGCAGAAAGAAAGACCATGCAGAAAATTAAAGCAAAAAGGCTAAGATATTTTTTTATCATCTTTTATTTTTTAACGGCCAAATCTGTCGTATTTATCCTCGGCATATTTGATGAAACGGTTTAATAAAGCAACATTTTCCTTTTCTACTGGGGAAAGATCATGATCTACATTATTCGAAACGGGAATATACCAGTCTGTATGTTCAAAGAAATTTCTGTAGGTTTCTTTTTTAAATGAGTATCCGTGTCTTGCAAAGACAGAGTTTTTGATGATTTCCATATCAAGTTTTCTCAGGTTTTTAAGATCTTTTTCTGTTAACTTCTGTTTGGAAGCATTAATTTTAAAAATAGCCTCAGAAGCAACCCTGTTTTTAGAGGTTGTATAGCTTTCTGTTTTTCCCGTCTCTTCATCAGTATACTTTTCAATAAAATCTTTAGGATTCGACCAATCTACCAGGTCAGAGTTTTCGTCCAGCATAAAGTTAGGGTTATACACAAAATCTTTTTTTATAAGCTTTAACGTCTTTGAAGGGGACTTTACTGCTGTTTTATTGAAGGCTGTCCATTTACCTGTTAAGCTGTCATTATTGAGCTTTATTTCAAATCTTCCGTCGGTTTTATCATTTCCGGGTTCATCCAGTACAAAAGACTTTGTTTCTTCATTAAAAATGCCACGGAATGGTCGCTGATTGCCATTTACAATGCTTTGTCCATATACGCTGTCTTTGGTAATCTTGTTAATTTTTACAGAGATTTTTTTAAATATACTATCTTCATATTCATTGCCGTCATATTCGTCAATCACTTTTTCCTTTCCGCCGAAATCACCCGTGTAGATTCCATAGTATTCTTTATGGATTTCCGGAATTACAACAGAGTCTTTTTTTGCCATTGCAGGGCCTGCACTTTTAGCTTCTTTTTTACAACTTGATAACGCGACTGCTAACAGAGATACGAGAGTGTAATTTAAAATTTTCATAGTATTTTTTTTGTGATTAAAAACTCAATTAAAAGGATATTAGGAATCCAACCAAGCCAGGCAATTATTTGATATACATCCATCGGATTTGGATGAAATAAATATACAATAATAACTTTCCACATTCTTAAAGTAATAGCAGATAGTGTCAATGCAAAACTTCTCCACATCCATTGCTTATGGAGGAGGAATTTTTTTTGTTTTGCCAGCTTAAAGGCTTTGAAGGTCGTAATCCACCACAGGATTCCCAGAATAATAAAAGAAAATTTTGAAAGGAATCCTCCATTGGCAAATATACCCATATAAACTCCCGAGGGAGCAGAGAGGCATAATACCACAAAAATATAGCTCTTTCCTATATTTTTGTGTAGGCTTTTCAAACCGAAATCTTTTCTTAGAATCGCTAAAAAGCCCAGTAACAGTACAAATATACTGGTATAAACATGAGTGTAGAAGAGGTAAAGATATTCAGGTCTATGACTTACCTCCGTCTGTTTGATCTGTAAAAAGCTTACTTCAGGGCTTATAGGAATATATTCCAGGGTAATTTGAAACATAAGCCAAAAGAAATAACCGAATCCTATCATTAAAAGGATTTTAAGAATATTCTGATATTTCTTTTGAATTAAAAACACTGCAATTACATCCTTGTTATAATTGACTAGATAATCATTTCATGTTCAGATCCTGTGCAATCAACCATGCTTCACTCCAGCATGCCTGAAAATTGAACCCACCCGTTACTGCATCAATATTTAATACTTCACCGGCAATATAAAACCGAGGAAGGATCTTTGAAGACATATTTTTAAAGTTGATTTCTTTTAAATCCACTCCTCCGGCAGTTACAAATTCATCTTTAAAGGTTGATTTGCCTGTAACCTGAAGTTTTTTAGAGCAGAGACTGATTAGGATCGCCTGCATTTCCTTTCCGGAAATATGAGCTACCTGTTTGTTGAGATCTATTTTTAAAGTGTCAAGAATTTTCTGCCAGAATCTGTTGGTAACTTCAAATATTTTCGACTGACCTATGGTCTTTTTAGGATTGCTGTGTCTGAAGTTTTGAAATATCTCCTCTGCTTCATCTAGTGTTTTTGAAATGAAATTTACTTCAATTTCAAAGTTATATTTCACGTTTGCCAGATTGATCGCCTCCCAGGCCGAAATTTTCAGTATGGCAGGTCCGGATAATCCCCAATGTGTTATCAGGAGCGGCCCACTTTCCGCTGTTTTCAACTTTGGTATTGAAACTTCTGCATTTTCAAAGCTGGTTCCTGCAAGGTCTTTCAGAAGATCATTTTTAATGTTGAAAGTAAAAAGTGAGGGAACAAGGCTAATGATTCTGTGTCCTAAACTTTCTACAATTTTCAGAGATTTTGGAGAGCTTCCTGTAGCATAAATGATGTAATCCGCTACAAGGTCTTCCGAGCTGGTCTTTACAATGTATCTTTCACCATCCTTTACAATTTCTTTTACAACAGATTTTGTTTTTACATCTATATTTTTCTTTTGGACTTCGTTGAGAAAAGTATTGATAATTGTTTGTGAAGAATTGCTTTCAGGGAAGATTCTGTTGTCATTTTCTATTTTCAACGAAATGTTTCGTTGTTCAAACCATTCCATGGTGTCTCCGGGCTGAAATTTGGTAAAAACACTTAAAAGTTCTTTGTTCCCACGAGGGTAAAACTGAATCAATTCTTTGGGGTCAAAACAAGCGTGACTTACATTACAACGACCTCCTCCTGAGATTTTTACTTTCTGGAGGACATCCGAGTTTTGTTCAAGAATAATAATTTTATATTTGGTTTCGTCAAGGTTGGATGCACAGAAAAACCCCGCTGCACCTCCTCCGATAATAATAATTTGTTTCATGTACCTGTAATCTTATGGTGAAGATTATTTTTCCAAAAGTACAATTTTTATAAACCATCTTATTTGAGTATTTTTGAAGATTATAATTTTATTATTCTAAATACAATTTCAAATGACATTCTACCATACCTTCGAAGTGCGTTGGAGCGATCTTGACGCCAACAAACACTTAGCAAATTCATCTTATGTGCAGTATTGTGCACAAGCCAGGATGGCTTTTATGACAAAAGAAAAAATGGGAGTTACCCAGTTGAGTCGATGGGGGATAGGACCTGTTATGCTTCATGAAAGATATTCTTTTTTTAAAGAAATCTATGCTGATCAGACGGTGATCGTGAGTGTGGAAATAGGCGGTTGCTCGGAAGATTCTTCCATCTACCGTTTTATACACAAATTCTATACTCCGGATGGTGTGCATTGTGCAACGTCTGAAGCTACAGGGGTATGGATTGATATGATGCTGAGAAAAATGACCACTCCTCCGGATGATGTTATTGAAGCAATGAATAAATATAAAACACCGGATACTGAAGTTTTAACCAGAGAGGATTTTAAAAAGTTCCCATTCCATCCTCATAACATTGATCCTTCAGAGTTTAACAAATAAATGATAATTGATAAATGATCATAGATAAAAGAATATCGAACATCATTTATCAATTATCTGTCCTCATTTATAAATAAAAAAGATATGTTTGAAGATAAATCTCAGGAACTAACACCCATTTCCAAATTAGGAGAATTTGGATTGATCAAACACTTAACGGAACATTTCCCATTGTCCAATGAATCTTCGGAGCTTGGAGTTGGAGATGATGCAGCAGTTATCAATCCGGGCGGAAAGAAAATGGTCCTTACTACTGATGTATTGGCAGAAGGTGTTCACTTTAATCTGGGGTATGTTCCATTAAAGCATTTAGGATACAAAGCTGTTGTTGTCAATTTAAGTGATGTAGCGGCAATGAATGCTACTCCTACACAGATTTTAGTTTCTCTTGCCGTTTCCAACCGGTTTCCGGTAGAAGCTTTAGAGGAAATCTATTCCGGTATCCAGGCTGCTTGCGCGAGATATAAAGTAGATTTAATAGGAGGAGACACCACCAGTTCTAATACAGGGTTGGTAATGAGTATTACCGCGATAGGAATTGAAGATGAAGAGAATCTGGTTAAAAGAAGTGGTGCGAAGCCGAACGATTTATTGGTCGTAAGCGGAGATCTTGGAGGAGCCTATATGGGGTTACAGATTTTAGAAAGAGAGCATGCCGTTTTCCTGGCAAATCCGAATATGCAGCCGGAAATGGAAGGATACGACTACATTCTGGAAAGACAATTAAAGCCAGAGGCAAGAACAGATGTTAAAACAATCCTTAAAGAGCTGGATATAAAACCAACTTCTATGATCGATATTTCTGATGGGCTTGCTTCTGAAATACTGCACCTTTCTGACCAGTCAAAAGTGGGATTCAGGCTATATGAAGAGAAGATCCCTATGGATAGCCTTACGATCTCAACTGCTGATGAAATGAATTTGAATCCTGTTGTAACAGCATTAAGTGGAGGTGAAGATTACGAATTATTATTTACAATCGCACCGGCAGATTTTGATAAAATAAAAAACCACCCTGATTTTACGATTATAGGACATGCTGTAGATAAAGAGGACGGGAATTTTATGGTGGCCAGAGGTTCCAACCAGCTGATACCGCTTACGGCGCAAGGCTGGGATGCTTTTTTGGGAAACCAGCAGGGAGAATAAAGTAATACTTAATTTTCAATATTGTTAGAAGCCACAGTACTAGTACTGTGGCTTTTGTATTGTATTGCTGCGCTGAGACTAAGCCGCATGAGATCATAAATAAGGACAGGAACAAGCGTATGGCATCTATTGGTCATGCAGTTATTTCAGGTCATCACAAAATGTACACACTTAATCAAGTATTTTTTGTTTCGCTTTTTGAATACCGTCTCTTTGTGAAAATTTTACATTATGAAGAAGGGTCTTTTGATTGCCTTTTATGGTTTTACTCATTTAAGTTGTCTGCTGAACGCACAATCCGGGTTATCCGGAGAATTAAAAACGGAATATATTCCTTATTCAAGTTACATCCGCCCTGAGGATAGTATGAAAACGGATTCCAAAAGTGATTTTAAGAGAATGGATATAAGCTTCAGTATTCCTCTTTCTATGAAAAAAATAAGTGAAGGAAAAATAAAATCATGGTCATTACTTGTTAATGGATCTTATGCTCAACTGTCCCATAAGAACTATGAAACTCATTTATTTCCTGACCAGATGCTGAATGCGCAGGTTGGATTACAGCATATAAGACCTTTGGGTGGAAAATGGAGCATGATGGTTACCGCTTCAGCCGGCGTTTATACCGACCTCGAAAATGTAAACTTTGATGATGTTTTAGGCCAGGGAGGTTTATTGTTTATAAAAAACTTTACTCCTAATCTTGCGCTTGGAGTAGGCCCTGTGCTTACTACTGCATTTGGAGTACCCATGATTATGCCCTGGATCTATTTCGATTGGAAAACGGGAAATAAAATCAAATTCAACATCAACTTTCCTGAAGGAATGGAGGCGGGCTATCAGTTTTCAGATAAATTTGCTATCAAGGCAGTTGTTGGATTAAACGGGATGACGGTAGAAAGGAATAAAGGAGGAAAATCCACGCTGCTTGGCTATCAGCAAATCACAGCAGGGATACGGCCTGAATTACAGATCAGCAAAAATGTAAGTCTACGTCTTACCGGAGGAACCGCTCTCCTGAGGAGCTTTAGTGAAAATGACCGTAAGATCAAAAGCATATTTAAATCAAAAAAGATGGAAGATCCTCGTTTTGCTTCCACCTTTTATATGGCTGTTTCTCTTCGCTGGAATCTCCCTTAATTTATTTACTTATGAGCTTCTTATAGACTACCTGGTTAAGCAATTCTTCTTTACGGGTTCTCGAAATAGGAAGCTCTGTTTTATTAATATAAAGCCTGCCTCCTGCAATCATTTCAATATGAGTGATATTGATGAGAAATGATTTATGGATTCTAAAAAAATGCTCAGGTGATAAGGACTCCTCAATAGCTTTCATTGTCTGATGAATGACAAGTGTTTTATCTTTAAAATGCAGTTTGGTGTAGTTCTGCATGCTTTCAATATATAAAATATCTACCCAGGAAACCTTAATAAAGGTGTCGGATTGACGTACATATAAGTAAGGATCATCCAGAGAAATATTTCTTTTGGATCTTTCAAATAAGATGAATTGCTGCTGTGCCTTATTTACTGCCTGGTAAAAACGATTAAACGCTATAGGTTTTAAAAGGTAATCTACAATCTGTAGTCTGTAGCCCTCTAAGGCATATTCTGAGTAAGCAGTTGTGAAAATACATAAGGGCGGATTCTCCAGTTGTTCCAAAAAATCAAGGCCTGTAAGATAAGGCATATTAATATCCAGAAAGATGAGGTCAATTTGATTCTCTTGTATTTTGTTATTAGCCTCTAATGCGGTAGCACAGGTATCCACAACTTCCAAAAAATCAATTTGATCCGCCATGTCTTTTAGATAGAATCTTGCCAGGGGTTCGTCATCTATAATCAGACATTTCATTTTGGGAATATTATTGTTTGTCATTTTCCTGAGAGAGATTTAGGATTAAAGAAATTTTGTAAACATGATTATCAGACTCTACGTTGAGAGAGTATGAATCCGGGTACTGAAGGTCAAGCCTTTTCTGTACATTATTAAGCCCTATTCCATGAGCACCATCTTTACTTTTATGAACAGTTATATTGGAGTAGGAATTTTCCACATAAAAAGAAAGTTGGTTATCTTCTTCCTTACATGAAATTAAAATATAACCTTTATGCCCCGGCAAGCGGCAAACATATTTAAAGGCATTCTCAATAAAAGGAACGAGAAGAAGGGGAGCAATAGTCGCTTTATCGGTGGAAAGCTCCCAGGTTGCTTTTACATCCAGTTCATTTCCCCAACGTAATTTTTCAACTTCTACAAGATTTTGTAGGTATTCAACATCTTTTTTAAGTAGGACCTGATTCTGATTACAGTGATAAAGCTGATATCTCAGGATATCTGAAAATTTTAGCAACAAAAATGAAGCAAGCTCAGTATTGGTTTTCATCAGGATATGAATATGATTGAGAATATTGAAAACCAAATGGGGATTTATCTGGTCCTGTAATAGCTTAAGCTGATTTTCCAGATGGACTTGTTGCAAGAGAATGTGATCCCTTTCAATTTTTCCGTGTTCCTGATAAAATGTTATTCCGCACGCTGTTCCATTAATAAGAAAGGATGCAGGAAGAGCTAAATAAAATCCTTTCCATAAAATAGGGAGGTGACTTTTAAAACCAGGAGCTAGGGGTGTTCTGGAATCTACTTCTATATAAGCAAAAACAAAAGAGTAAATAAAGCTCAGTAAAAGAATCATAATCGTTGCCTGGAGTAGGAATTTTTTCATTTTCCTCTCTTTTAAGGCTTGCGGGAGCAATTTTTTTGTTAAAAACTGAGTGAAAATAAAGGAGCTTATTACAATGGCTAAAGTCTGGATAAGTGAATTGTATCTGCCGGAATCTGCCTGGAAATTAATCCACATGGTTATCCCGAAAATCAGCCAGAAACCAATAACAAATAGATGTTTTCTTACGATAAAAGATTTAAGCATATTTTGATAGGGTAAAAAATTAGAAACTGCAGGAAATACAGTTTCTAATGGTAAAGATAATTTTTTAGAACAGGAAGTATCCGATTCCAAGCGAGAAGCTGTGAGGTTTGGATTTAAATTCTTTGCTGATGCTGGTGAGTCCTGTTTCGTACCTCAAATCAACGGTGAAGTTTTTATAATCCATACCAATTCCACCGGTAATACCAATATTGGATTTATCGAATTTTTTTAAACCTTCGCGCAGTGCTTTTGAGGTAGAAATATTATCATTAAATCCATAACTGTAAACTCCTCCGGCAAACGCCCGGACATTAAAATCTTTGGAACTTACGATCTTATAACCTGCTACAACAGGGATATCGATTGAATTCCATTTCAATTGCGAAGAATTTCCATCCTTTAAGTCATATGATATTTTTCTTTTGTTGAATATAGCTTCTCCCTGAAGATATATCCTGTTAAAGTCTACTCTTGCCATAAGGCCCGCCTGATATCCTATTCCATATTTTCCGCTCAGGTCAGAAGAGGCAGAGGATGTTTTAGTGAAATTTGTACCGGCTTTAACTCCGATATGAACGATTGGTGTTTGTTGTGCGTTGGCTTCTACTGAGCAGGTAATGCAAAGCAATAAAAAGCTTACTGCTAAAAAACGGTGTTTCATAATAATAAATAGTATTAAATCTGGTGCAAAACAACAGCAGTGAGCGTGAAAATGAAATTTTATTTGATGAAGAGCATGGGTGTTTTGATAAGAGGGAGCTTTTAATGTAGCTCAGTTCTCCGATTGATTTTATCCGATGAATGGCGCAAATAAAAAATCGGAAAAATGCTTTTCCGATTGATTATTACTAAAATGGTTCTTCTTCACAAATCATTCCCGGGGGGCAGCCTCCGCTTCCGGGGTTTCCTCCACCAGGACTGCCAACGCTTACACAGGTTCCAGGGTTACCGTCGTCCTGCATTTCGCAAGCCTTACCATAAGTACATTCACAGTCTGTCCAGCAATACGCAGAATCTCCACTGTTGTGGCAGCCATTTCCTCCACTACCCAGAATTGTTAGCAGATCTTTTCTTACTAGTTTTTTCATAATGTAATTTGATTTTTTGTAATAATAAATATATTAAAAAATAAATTTAATTTGAAATAGAATTATTTGTGTATAAAATACTTACAGGCTAAATGACAGTATTTATAATCTAAAGGCAAGAAGCCACAACAATTGTCGTGGCTTCTCTTTTATTTAAGTGATAATATATTAAAATTCGATTTCTTTGTGATATAGAGGATATTCTCTTTGGAAAAGAGGAATGGTTCCTTCATATCTTAACGGGAAGACTCCAAATCCATAGAACATATCTGCCTGGATTTTTGCCTTTAGATCAATAATCCCTTTCCTTTGTGGAATTAGCTGTACACCTAAAGAAGCAATAGTTGAGGCTCTGCCTCTTAGTCCTGAATTGGCAATAGGAACCGTTAGAAACTGTAGACCTACAGCGCCTTTTGCTTCCAGACCTACTTCCGCAGATAAGGTGCCTTCGAGAGAAGTGATACTGAAATCAGATCTTTTTTCCATGCTGATGTTTAGCGCGGGATTTTTTGAAACAAGGAAATTAGCTGTTCCTCCTACGTCAAGAAGGTTGACTTTCGCTTTGCCGGTTGCCCCGATTCCAAGAAAAGGGCCCGCAGATATTGTCGGACTCAATACAAGCCCTGTTGGACCTAATACAATAGGTGCAATAGGAATACTTATAAAATCTGTAGTACTTACCGTGTATCCTACTGATGCCTGGATATCCGCAGTGGACTGTAAAACAATATCATCCATGATAAAGTTTACAGAAAAGTTGGTCAGATGTCCCCATGAAAATGTAATATTGTAATCAATTTTAGGAGTTACACCGCCTTTTACGTTTACGCTTGAAGCTAACCCTACCGGACCAACCTGTTGATTGATAGGAAAAGTCCTATTAAAGTTAAAACGATTGAAAGTAACCAGCTTCTGATCACTTAGGTTTTTAGCTTCAATATTGATGATTTTATTATTTACTTCCTGAGAGATAAGGCCTTCTACCGGAACATAGTTCACCATCTTTCCATTAACGCTGATGGGAGCTTTACCTGAGGGATCATAAACACCGCTTAACGTTCCACTGTATATAAATTCCTCAAGTTTAGCGCTTGATGTCTGTACAAAATACTGGTTGTTTGTTTTAGTTACAGATTGTACTTTAGAAAGGATTGTCTTTACCTGATCTCCTTCTATTTTTGTTCCAACCAAAACGCTTCCTGCCTTAATGTCATCAGTTTGATCGGTTGCTTTACTAAAGGTAATATTCTGATTATCCAGTTTGGAAATTGCTGATACGGATTCATCATCAAGAATAATGACATTTTTCTGTAAAGTAAGATTTCCCAGAGTTTTGAAGCTACCGGATTCTGTTTGAGGTACTGCCGGGTCCTCGTTCAAATTGTCCTGTGAACAAGAAATTAGAATTGCTGCTGTGAATATAGAAAGAATTATAAGGTTAAAAAATCTTCTATAATTTCTGAAATTGTTAAAGTTGTTTTTCATAAGCGAAAGATTTTTAGTTCTTCTAAGTTACAGATTAATTTTATTTAATCACTGCCAAGAGAAGTAGAAAATAGGAAAACCGTTATGCATATAATAATTTGTTAATGAGATGATTGTGTTTGGAAATAAAAAAGCCTCTATTCCAACAGAGGCTTATATTTAATATTTAAATCAAATGCTTTATTACTTCTTTACAATATTGATTATAACTTCTGTAGCTTTTTCCATGCTTTCTAATGCAACATATTCATAAGGGCCATGAAAATTGATTCCACCAGCGAAGATATTTGGACAAGGAAGTCCCATATAAGATAATTGTGCCCCATCTGTACCTCCTCTGATCGCTTTTATCTTAGGCTCAATATCAGCTTCCCTCATTGCTTTGGCTGCAAGATCAATGATGTGCATTTTACCTTCGAACTGCTGTTTCATGTTACGATACTGTTCCTTAATCTCAATTTCTGCAGTCCCTTCACCGTGTTTTTCATTAAATGCTGCAACTTTTTGCTCAATGAATTTTTTTCGTGCTTCAAATTTTTCATCATCATGATCACGGATTATATATTGAAGCTTGGCCTCAGAAATATCAGCAGTAATGTCCATCAGGTGATAAAACCCGTCAAATCCTTTAGTTGTAGATGGTGTTTCGTTCGCTGGAAGAGATTGTGCAAACTCAGCAGCTAAAAGACTCGCATTGATCATTTTTCCATATGCATAACCAGGGTGTACGCTTAATCCATGGATTTTTACAACAGCTCCGGCAGCGTTAAAATTTTCATATTCTAACTCCCCAACTTCACCTCCGTCCATTGTATAAGCCCATTCTGCCCCGAATTTTGCTACATCAAACTTGTGAGCACCTCTTCCGATCTCTTCATCAGGTGTAAAACCAATCGCAATTCTTCCGTGTTTGATTTCAGGGTGAGCGATAAGGTATTCAGCAGCCGTAACAATTTCTGCACATCCAGCCTTATCATCAGCTCCAAGAAGGGTATTCCCGTCTGTTGTGATCAACGTTTGTCCAATATATTTTTTTAAACTTTCAAATTTTGAAGAGGAAAGCGTGAATCCGGTTGCCTTATTAAGAAGCAGGTCCCCTCCGTCATAGTTATCCCAAACCTGAGGATTTACATTTTCACCACTGAAGTCAGGTGAAGTATCATAATGTGAAATGAATCCAATGGTGGGTTGGTCATTATTCTCAAGATTAGATGGAACATAACCCATAATATAACCATTGTCATCAATAGAAACATTCTCCAGACCGATTGTTTTTAATTCCTCAACAATATAATTAGCGATGTCCCATTGCTGCGGAGTAGAAGGAGTTGCTTCACTCTCTGCATCACTTGTTGAATATATTTTTACATAGTTAAGAAAACGGTTCAATAACTTCTCTCTCCATAATTGGTTGAATTCTATAGTACTCATTAGACGGTATAAATTTCAACAAAGTTAGCAAATTTGCTGCTCAGAATACATTATTTGCGGCTGAATATCAGTTATTGAAATTTTGAATCATATATAAATAATTGAAAATCAAAATTATGTTAGCTTTGTATTGATCGTAGATAAACTTGTTAAGTTTTATTATATTTGAGAAAATCTAAAGTGAAAATGTTTCTTACCGAATGTCCTAGGGATGCCATGCAAGGCTGGGGGGAATTTATTCCCACAAATAAAAAAATTGATTACATCAACTCTCTGATGGAAGTGGGATTTGATGTGTTGGATAGCCTCAGTTTTGTCTCTCCAAAAGCTATCCCGCAAATGGCTGACTCTGATGAGGTTGCTGAAAATATAGACAAATCTTTATCAAATACGAAGATTTCTGCCATTATAGGAAATTACAGAGGAGCTGAAAAAGCACTAAAACATCCGTCTGTAGATATTCTTGGGTTTCCTTTTTCAATATCTGAAACTTTTCAACACAGGAATACCAACAAAAACCAGGAAGAAGCTTTTAATGAGATCATTAAAATGCAGGAGCTTGTAAAATCAGAGAATAAAGAGCTGAATATTTACTTTTCCATGGCTTTCGGAAATCCATACGGAGAAATGTGGAAATTGGAAGATGTAGAGTTTTGGGCTCAAAGATTTTCGGAGATCGGAATTGAAAATATTTTGTTGTCCGATACAACAGGTGTTGCAACTCCCGAAAAAATTGCACTTTTATTCGAAAAAATACCCGTAAAACATCCTGAAATTAATTTTGGAGGACATTTTCATAACCGGTATGAAGATTCTTATTCAAAATTAAAGGCGGCTTATGATCAGGGATGCAGAAGATTTGATAGCGCTATTAAAGGAATTGGAGGATGTCCTATGGCGGAAGATGATCTGGTTGGTAATATGCCTACCGAACAGGTAATCAACTTTATGAGTGTAGAAAAAATAGACCATAATCTTAATCTTTTAAACTTCGAGAGCTCATATAATAAAGCAAAAGATATTTTTCATTTTTAAAATATAAAATCAATCAGTAGGCGGGCTTTAGCCCGTTTTTGAATTAATATATCATTCGGCTTTAGCCAGAACCTAATTAACAAAAGAATTGTATGTCCCCGATTATTTCAGCTTCACAATTAAGAAATTTAGAAATTCAAAATCTAATCATCCTTGATGCACGAGTAGGTAAAGATATATACCAGAGTTATTTGGAAAAGCATATTAAGGGAGCGCGATTCATCAATCTAGATACAGATCTTGCTGAAATCGGAGAAGATGCAGCTTTTGGAGGAAGGCATCCTTTACCCGGGATTGAAGAATTTGGTAAAACATTGGCTGCCCTGGGGATTTCTGAAGATAGCCATGTGGTTATCTACGATGATAAAAATGGTTCCAATGCGGCTGCAAGAGCATGGTGGATGTTACGTTCTTTTGGACTTAAAGAGGTTCAGGTTTTAGATGGTGGATTCCAGGCGGCAGAAAGAGAAGGTGTGGAATTTGCTTCAGGAGAGGAGGTTTATGAAAAAACTGCACCTATGAAAAATCAAAAATGGCTTCTGCCAATATCAAGCCTGGAAGATATTGAAAATGAGTTAATAAACAGCTCTTCAACAGTAATTGATGTACGGGATTCTTACCGGTATAAAGGAGAATCTGAACCGATTGATCTGGTAGCAGGACATATTCCCGGAGCAATTAATATTCCTTTTTCTGAAAATCTTGATGAAAAAGGTAATTTCCTTAAACCAGAAGTTTTAAAAGAAAAATATTTAAAGTTATTAAAGGACAAATCTCAAAACCTGATCGTTCACTGTGGTTCCGGGGTCACGGCATGTCATACTATATTAGCTTTGGAGTATGCGGGCTTACCAATCCCTGATCTGTATGTAGGTTCATGGAGCGAATGGAGCAGAAGAGAAGGAAAAAATATAGCAACAGAGACTGAAAAATAAAACCGCAGGAATTCCTGCGGTTTTTTTATCTTCTATTCTGATTTTTAAAGCATTCCTAGTTCGAATTTGGCTTCCTCGCTCATCATATCTTTATTCCAGCTTGGCTCAAAAGTAAGTTCTAAATCAACACTGTTTACTCCTTCTACACTTTGAACCTTATCCTTTACCTCTTGCGGTAATGTTTCTGCAACCGGGCAGTTTGGAGTTGTAAGAGTCATGATGATCTTAACATCGCCATCCTCAGAAATCTGTACATCATACACAAGTCCCAATTCATAAATATCCACAGGGATTTCAGGATCGTATACGGACTTAAGTACTCTTATAATTTCTTCTCCTATATCAGCAATTTGATCGTCTGTAAATTTCATTTTTTAATCTTGATTGATATTTCTTTTCAACAAATCTTCCTGCCGCATGCGGCGAAAAACATTTGCCAAAGTTAAGACATCTTTTTCACAATAGTCAACTATTCTTTGCAAGTCTTTCTCTATGTAGTAGATTGATGAAACCATTGAGCCGTCAATATCGTCCTTAGGCGTTGGAATTCCAAAAACATGCGCTAGTAATTCAAGGGAAATAAAGGTTTTATAATCTCCGAACTTCCAAAGGTCCATCGTGTCGATGTGAGGGATTTCCCAAGGTTTTTTCCCAAACATCTGAAAAGGAACCGGAGGTTGCATTCCGTTGATCAGAAAGCGACGTGCAATCCATGGAAAATCAAATTCTTTTCCATTGTGTGCACATAAAATTACATCCCGTAGCCTTGGACTGTTGAATATTTCTCCAAACTCGGTAAGGAGCTTTTTTTCATCATGATGAGCAAAGCTTTTTATCTTTAAGGTGTCATTCTTTTCTACCATTCCTATGGTAATACAGATGATTTTCCCAAATTCAGCCATTATTCCTGCTCGTTCAGAATAAAACTCTTCGGCAGAAATATCATCTTTGCGTTGAAATCTGGTCTTTTTATCCCAGAGCTTCTGGTCTGTTTCGGATAAGTCGTCCCATGATCCTGCATTCGGAACTGTTTCAATATCAAGGAATAAGATCTTTTCTAAAGGAATGTGCTGTATCATAAATATTTTTGTTTTATCCCACATGCATTCCGTTTGTTACGGGAAGTGAAGGTGTTAAAATTGTAACTTCGCTTTTGTCCTCTCCGTAAACGCCTAATACCAGGCATTCGCTAAAAAAATTGGCGATCTGTTTTCTTGGAAAATTCACAACGGCTAAAATCTGTTTTCCGATCAGATCATCTTTTTGATATAATGCTGTGATCTGAGCTGAAGATTTTTTAATACCGAGGGGGCCAAAATCAATTTCCAACTGGTAAGAGGGATTTCTTGCCTTTTCAAAATCATTGACGGAAATAATGGTTCCGCATCGTATATCTATTTTTTCAAAATCTGTCCAGGAGATATCCGGTTTTATTATCATGATAATTGGTTTATTAATTGTTCAACTTCTGATTTCTGGTCTGCATAATTTTTTTGTAATTGTGAATCTGTACCCATCCTCCTGTAGTATTCCAAAGCTTTATTCCCAAAAAACTTTTTATGAAAATCCGAAACTTCAGGAATTTGCGGAAAAATCCGATGAAAAAGCATTTCCGAATATGCCTGAAATTCCCTTTCATTTTTATCTTCAATAAAATGACCAGGAGCTTTCTGCCTTACATGAAGCATTTCATGCGCCAGCATATTCAGAACAAGATTCAAATCAAAATCGAATAAATTTCTGGGGATCATTACCTTTTGAGGGTGGCCCAATTGTCCTTCGGCAGTCAGTAGCATGGAATTAGGGGAGAGTTCCTCCCTGAATCCAAAACCGGCAAAGTTCTCATGTTCCAGGTTAAAAGTGCGAATCAGATAATTGGCCGCTTCTAATATCTGATCGTGTTCCTTATATGCCTCAAGGTGTAAATTGATCTGTTTAAAGTTCATTCTATCGATGTTTCAACAAATGTATTAAATAATTAAAAATAGGCCTCAAATTAGGTTGTTTTATATAATAATTGTTAATATATATTTGGAGGAGTAAAAAAAAAGATAATAAATTATGATATTAATATTTGTAAAACGGTATGTTTTTTGATGAAATATAGAAAAAAAATATTTATGATGAGAAAAAAAATTACCCTTACTGTACTATTATCTGTTTCTTTTATGAATTTAAATGCACAGGTTGGTATTAATACAAGCACGCCGTCGGCTACCTTAGATGTTATAAGTAAAGGAAATATTGCATCTGGTAAAGCTTTGAAAATCAATAATTCTTCTTCGAATGAACTGGTAACGGTACTGGATAACGGAAATGTTGGAATAAATAAAGTAAACCCGAGCGGAAAACTGCACATCGTTGGTGATACCAGTACAAATGATGTGCTTTATTTAGAGAATTTACAAGAAGAAAATGCGTCCCGGCAATTTACACATGTGTTAGTTAATAACTCAACCGGAAAAATCGTCAAAGCTAAAGCAGGAGGATCAAGTACTATATTAACAAATTACAGATCCAGCGGTCAACAGGTTTTGGATCAGACCACTAACTCTTCTCAATTGGTTGAATTTTCTTCTAATGATAGTTTAATAGAATCGGCAACTTCATTTAACGCTTCTACATCTACATTTACCATTCTGGAAGATGGATATTATTTAGTGTCTGGGTTTGTTGGCTTTAATGGTTTTAGAAATGACTTTACAACGGTTAGTCAGTACATCGCTATGAATTTATTCTTTGAAGTCTCCACAAACGGAGGCGGAAGCTGGAATCAATTAACGGGTGTAAGAAATACATTTATAGGAGCATCTGCAGGTGTAGGGACAACCATAAGTATCTCACCAATAGCACTCTACTTAAACGCTAACTCACAGATACGTCTTATGATTCAAAGACCTCAGATAAATGGGAATTTGACATTAGGTACACCACCCGGGTCTAATGGACACATTAATTTGCCAACCGGACAATCATATTCGAAATCCGTTTTGATTATAAAGCAATAAGTACAAAATGTTGGTTTAAATAAAAAAGAGGGCATTTGTCCTCTTTTTTATCTTTATTTAGAAGTTTTACAAGAATAATAAATAGTTATGAGATCCGGACAACTATCTTTCCTTTTGTACCATGAGTCTCAATTTCTCTGTGCGCCTCTGCTATTTCGTTCATGGGCAAAATTTCTCCAACAAAAATCTTCAGTAATCCTCTTTCGATCAGTTCTGATAGTTTCATCAGGCTTTCCCTTTTAAAAGTAAGCATGGTCCACATCAGATTGATATTGCGTTTTTGTGCCAGTTCAATTGCTTTAGGATCATCTTTAGTATAGGAAGGTAAACAAACGACTTTTCCTCCGGGCTTTACACAATTGATTGATCTATACAATACGTCTCCACCCATAGTATCAAGGACGGCATCAAGATCGGATAAGATTTCCTCAAATCTTTGATTTTTATAGTCAATAGGCTGATCCACACCAAGCTCTTTAATGAACTCAATATTTTTACCGGAGGCTGTACCACTCACTGAAGCACCGGCTATTTTAGCCAATTGAACGGCAAAATGACCAACTCCTCCCGCTGCAGACTGAATAAGAATGTGTTCACCGGACTGAACTTTTAAATGATCATGAATAGCCTGATAAGCGGTGAGACCAGCTAAAGGAGCAGCTGCTGCTTCTTCAAAAGTGATATTTTCAGGCTTTTTTACGAAAACATCCGGACTGACGGCAATATATTCGGCGTAAGTTTGAGTAGCTAATCCAAAAACAGCATCTCCGACCTCAACGTTCTGAACATTCATTCCCACTTCCTCAACAATCCCACTGAAATCTTTGCCTAAAATGGCAGGAAACTGAAGCGTTTTAGATGAAACATGTGAGCCGGCTCTGATTTTTGTTTCTACAGGGTTAATTCCTACGGCTTTTACTTTTATTAAAACCTGATCAGAAGTAATTACCGGCTTTTCTATCTCTGCGATTTTAAGTTGGTCGGCTGTTCCAAATTCATTGATTATAATGGCTTTCATATTATTTTTTTATGATAATCTAATGTATGGATTTTATTGGTTTTTAAAAAAGCATTCCAGGATATTTTAGATATGCAAAGGGGTAATTATTTCGAAGCCTGAATTTACTGGTTTACTATTAAAGTATTGATATTGTGATTTTTTTTAACTGATAATCAGTTGCTTACTTTTGCGTTTTCATTTTTATTTTAAAAGTTGTGCAAGATTTTAAGAAAAGAGGGTTTATATAAGTGAGTACTCAAAATAAATAAAATAGTGTTTAATGCAACAAATTTAAAAAATGAAGAAATTTATAGTACTTAAAGCTTTTATGGCTGTGTTGATTGGTTTTATGGGACTTAGCTTAATTTCATGTAACAATGACGGACCAGATATTCCACCAGTAAAATTACAAGATGTTATTGGAAATTATAAAGGAAGGCTAATAACAAGTCAGGGAAACAATAAAGCTGAGGCGGTAGTAAGTTTTGCTGTGAAGAAAGACACCATAAAGTTCACAGACCTTCCCGTAAAAGAAATTGTGAAAGCCGTAGTAAAAGACCCTGCAAAAACTGAAGCTGCTCTTACGGCAATAGGAAAAGTAAAATATAACCTTAATTATACGGCTGTGGTAAATGCAAATTATAATGCAGTGGAATTAACTTTTACTCCTAAGACTTTAGAGCTCAATATTCCAATGGATGGAGCGGTGAAAAAAACAATTGTGACATTTACAGCGAAAGAAAAAGGATTTTATGTTGGCCAGAACTATGCAATGAAATTTGGTTTGGTCGCAGAAAAAATTACGGTAGACGGAACAGTGCTGACACCGTATGAAATGATTAAATATGATTTTCCATATTGTATAAAAAATTAAGTAATAGTGAGATGCAAAATTAAAATAGGTTGCGCTTTGCAATGTTGCAACCTATTTTTGCATTAAGATTTATCAATCATTAAACGAGGCGTCAGGGAAACATAATCAATGGAGGCAAATAAGGAGCAGATTTTAGTTAATCGTCTTCTCTTAAAAGAAGAAGCTGCATGGAAGGAGCTTTTCGGAGCATATTCCGGGAATCTTTCTTATGTGTGCTCTCGCTATATCATTGATAAGGATGACGTCCGTGACGTACTACAGAATAGTTTTATCAAAATGTTCCGCTCAATAGATTCATTTGAGTATCGGGGAAGCGGATCGCTTAAAGCCTGGATTACCCGTATTGTGGTCAATGAATCACTAAAACATATCAGACAACATTCAGATTTTAAAGTAACGATGAACGATTCTGATATTCCTGATATAACGGACGATGAGGAACCGGAAATAGAAGAGATGCCGCAGGAGGCTATGATGGAAATGATCCGTTCACTTCCGGAAGGCTATAGGACTGTTTTTAATCTCTATGTATTTGAAAATAAAAGCCATAAACAGATTGCGGAATTGTTGGGGATAGCAGAGAATTCTTCGGCGTCGCAATTTCACAGAGCTAAAGCTATGCTTGTTCAGAAAGTTAAAGAATATAAAATGTTAATAAAAGCGCAATATGAGTAATCAATGGTTAAACGATCTGCGCAGGAAGATGGAAGATCACGAAGGTGATGTTCCGGATGGATTATGGGATAACATCAAAGATGAATTATTCGATAAAGATGAGGATAAAAATATTGTTGGGCTTTTTACTGAAGCAAATAAAGCGATCGATAGTGAAGACTCAGATTCAAATAAAAAAAGAGGGGCATTCATTTATCGTATTGCCGGTATAGCCGCTGCGATTGCATTATTTTTTATTGTGGGCAAACAACTATGGGAGGTAAACAATAATGTTAAACCCAAAATTGCTAAGTCAGAAGATAAGGGTTCGGCTGAAAGTAATTTTCAGACCCCAGATAATCATATTTCCTTATTTAACGAAAAAGAAGAGTCCGATGTCCTAAAGGAGTTCGGGCAGAAGAAAGATAGTCCCCTAGATCAGGATATTTTTTCAACGAATGTATATGCATATGGGAATAGGAGTGGTGTAAGAAATGTCCAGTATAGATCGGTAAACGAAGAAACGGATTTGTTGGCTGGCCTGCACAGACAATATGCTCCTTTAATTCAAAATCAGATTCCTGGGATTCGTGAAATGAAGAATCTTTTACCTATTAATAGAGAAGAGGAGATTAACAAACTTATTTCTGAAACAGACTTAGGTGTTCAGGGCAAATCATTGGCAAATACATTAAAAGAAAAAAAACAGAAGACCAAAAAGTCATGGATGCTTAGTTTACTGACAGGTAAAGCTTCATCTAACTCACAACAATTTCCTGGATATGCTACAATCAGCGGAGGTCCGTTAACTCTTGATCAGGTATGGAGTGCATCTGCTTTTTCTGAAGATCCATTTGTAAAAGTTCTTGTGGCTAACCAGAGTCAAAATGTAGAAGCAACAGTAAGACATAAAGTTCCTCTGAATCTTGGCGTTTCTCTTTATTATAATCTGGGTGAAAAGTGGGGCATAGGGACTGGTTTAAACTATACTAAACTATCTTCTGAACTTCATTCCGGAAGCCAGTCGAACTTTGTAAAAAGTGAGCAGACAATACATTATGTGGGCATTCCTGTTCAGGTTAACTATAATGTTATCCAAAAAGGGAATTTTACGGGTTATGTTACCGCAGGAGCGCTTGCTGAGAAATCCGTTGGAGGAAGCTTTAAGACACAATATATTGTTGATAATGAAGTGAATGGAGAAACAAAAGAAAAGCTTGGAAACCAGCCGGTACAGGTTTCATTAAATACAGCTTTAGGGCTGCAGCTAAAACTTGTTGACAAAATAGGCATATATGCAGAGCCCGGTATAGGCTATCATTTCAAAAACGATGGTGCTTTGAATACAATCTATAAAGAGAAGCCTTTGAATTTTAATGTCAAATTCGGAATAAGAGTATTACTTGATTGATTTGTGAGGACCGAAAAATAACAACCAAAATTAAATTAATATCTATGAAAACAAAACTAATTTTTTTATCACTGTTTTTACTTTTAAATCTCTTAAAAGTAAGTGCGCAGTGTTCATTTACACCTACCATTACCAGTCCTAGATTAGGAGCTCAATTTCCCAATAAGGTCGTGTTTTGCAACACGGAATCAGAAGTACTTTCAACACAAACTTATGGTAGTTATCAATGGTACAAACAGGCGTGGACATGGCAGTCCCCCAATACTAATCCTTGGGTTCCTATTTCTGGGGCTACCTCCCAGACTCTGACGATTAATGGTTCAAGTGATATGCTTTATTATTTTAAAGTAGAAGCTACCCTTAATGATTGTACAGCACAAAGCGCAGAAATTATGGCTGATGGATATGCCTATGCACTTCCGGCTATGATGACGACACTCACACCGGGAACTTACGAAAATATAGGTCCGGGAGAATATAATGTATGTAATGGCGCATCGGTACAATTTGATGATATTTTTCCGGTTGTGTATGGTGTTCATACATGGTACAAATGTGCACCGAGCAATATACCACCGGTTTCAGGAGATGGGTGCATCATTTCTGGAGCTACCGGAGATACTTATGTAGCAACAGAATCAGGTGAGTATGGCTTCTATGCATGTACGGCTTATTGTCCTGACCAATGTGAATTCCTGGGATTACAATCTTTTGTAAAGCTAAACTTTGGAAACTGGAACTTTTGTAATCTTGGAACCGGAGAAGTTGATCCTAAAAAAGGGAATGAAATGAGTATTTATCCAAATCCTGCGACTCAGCTTATCTTTATTGGAAAAGATTCGGATAAAGTTTATAAAGAAGTTTCTATAATTGATGCATCAGGAAGACTTGTTTTACAAAAAAAGAACCATACCTATAATCAGCCTATCGATGTAAGCGGTCTTGCTACAGGCAATTATATTATTGTTTCCAAAGATTCTAAAGATAAAATGTACAAAAATAAGTTCATTAAAAAGTAAAATATGAGTGCCCCTTTATAACTCATGTTAGTTTTTTCAATAATTGTGGAGTCGGTGCAGAATTTATTCTGCACCGGTTTTTTTATCCGGAAACAGAACCAATATAGCGTAATGAGTCCTTCTTTTTTGTAAGAAATGAATTATATTTAACAGATGTAATTAGCATTTGTTTGATCATACAATGGGAATAGAAAAAGCAAAACTTCACTTGAAAAAATGGAATAAGGATTCCGAAGTGATGATATTTGATACCTCCAGTGCCACGGTGGAGCTGGCTGCAGCAGCATTGAACATTAGTGGAAATAAAATAGCAAAATCTATTTCATTGTACGATGAGAATAACGATGTTATTTTAATTGTAGCCGCAGGGTACCGGAAGATCGATAATAGAAAGTTTAAAGATGAATTTGGATTAAAGGCAAAGATGCTTGCTTTTGAAGATGTGGAACCTTTGGTAGGACATCCTGTTGGTGGTGTTTGTCCATTTGGTGTCAATTCGCAAGTGTCGGTTTTTTTAGACATTTCGCTTAAAGAGTTTGAGTTTGTGTATCCGGCTTGTGGAAGTGCTAACTCAGCTATAAAACTTTCTATTTCTGAATTAGAGGTTTTATCGGGTTTCAAAAAATGGGTTGATGTTACGAAAGGCGGTTGAAAACGACAAAGGAAATACATAAATTCTTGTCAGCGTTTTTAATGATGAATATTTCATTCATTTATAAAAAATGATATATTTACATTAAAACACACTTATGCTGATCAAAATTTATGGAAGCGCAATTCATGGAGTTGCAGCACAAACGATTACTATTGAAGTTAATATTGATACAGGTGGCGTTGGCTATCATTTAGTTGGTCTCCCCGACAATGCAATCAAAGAAAGCAGCTATAGGATTTCTGCAGCATTAAGAAATGTCGGTTTCAAAATTCCCGGTAAAAAAATTACAATTAATATGGCTCCCGCAGATCTTCGGAAAGAAGGTTCCGCATATGACTTAAGTATTGCGATAGGGATTTTAGCTGCATCAGACCAAATTCTTGCTGAAAATATCCACAACTATATCATTATGGGAGAACTTTCATTGGATGGGAGCTTACAGCCGATTAAAGGAATTTTACCCATTGCAATCCAGGCGAAGGAGGAGGGTTTTAAGGGGATTATTTTACCCATGCAAAATACCAGAGAAGCTGCTGTGGTGGAAGGAATTGATGTTTATGGAGTCAGTAATATCAAAGAGGTGATTGATTTTTTTAATGAAGGAATACCCATTGAAAAGGTTGTTTTGGATATAAAAAAAGAATTCCAGGAAAAAGTAAATCAGTTTCCTTTTGATTTTTCAGAAGTAAAAGGGCAGGAAACGGCAAAGAGGGCAATGGAGGTTGCCGCAGCAGGAGGGCATAATATAATTTTGATAGGTCCACCCGGAAGCGGAAAGACAATGCTGGCAAAAAGAGTTCCCAGTATTTTACCTCCACTAACCTTAAAGGAGGCTTTGGAAACGACAAAAATACATTCTGTTGCCGGGAAAATAGGTGCTGAAACCTCTTTAATGACGATTCGTCCATTCAGATCACCTCATCATACAATATCAGATGTAGCTTTGGTGGGTGGGGGAAGCTATCCACAGCCAGGAGAGATATCCCTCGCACATAATGGTGTTTTATTCCTTGATGAAATGCCTGAGTTCAAAAGAACAGTGCTTGAAGTGATGCGACAGCCCTTAGAAGATCGTGAGGTTACCATTTCAAGGGCAAAGTTTACAGTAAACTATCCCTCGAGCTTTATGCTTATTGCATCGATGAATCCAAGTCCTAGCGGATACTTCCCGGATGATCCTAATAATACTTCATCCCTTGCGGAAATGCAGCGTTATATGAATAAATTATCAGGCCCTCTTTTAGATCGTATTGATATCCACATAGAAATCCAAAAAGTTGAATTTGAGCAATTAACTGAAAAGAGAAAGGGTGAAAAAAGTGAAACGATCAGAGCAAGGGTACTGAAAGCCAGAGAAATCCAACAGGCCAGATATCAAGATTTAGAAATTAGTTACAATGCGCAAATGGGCTCGCGACAAATTGAGCAATTTTGTGCTTTAGATGAGGTTTCATTTGCTCTGATAAAACAAGCGATGGACAAGCTGGGTCTGTCTGCAAGAGCGTATGACAGAATTCTGAAGGTTGCACGCACAATTGCAGATCTTGATGAATCTGAAAATATTTTCTCACATCATATTTCTGAAGCCATACAATACAGAAGTTTGGATCGGGAGTTTTGGAATGTTTGATGTGGACTTATATGGGGTAAAAGCCTTCATCATTTTTTTATATTGTAAATGCATCATACTGATAGGCAAAATTTGTATGTTTAGTAAATGTTCTCTTCAACCGGTAAACAGAATAATTTATCTTTTTTTATTACAATAAGATCATCAAAATAAAAACTTGCCTCAATATTCTTAATCTCGGCTAATTTTTGACCTTCTTTATTTTTGCATGTAAGTGTAAAGGAGTGGGGAAGAACTCTTTTTAAGGTCCATATTTGAGTTTCGGAATCGGAATGAGGCTGCTCATCCAGTATAAGATCAAATAGCCACAAACAGTCTTCAAAATTAATCATATCATTAATCCCTTCTGTAAATTGGTATTCCTCCTTATAGTCGTGTAAATCCTGAGCAACTGAATAAACATTATATAACTCATTCGCTGAGTTTCGACGAATATTGTGTTTGTTGTTCATGGTTTTAGTTTTTGTTATGGAAGAAGGTTTAAATTGACGGAAAGATTCAGATGCTTCGAAATGTTTGTAGTAAGCATGTGATGGTTCAACGAAATTTTTCATGTTTTTAGAATTTTATTTTAATTTTGTTTTATATCTTTGCACAAATATAGTCAAAATTTAGACCAAAATAAAATAAAATGGACAAAATAACAACCATAAAAGAAAGAATCCTATTTTATTTGGAGGAAAAGAGCATTAAAAAGGAGTCTTTTTACAGGGAAACAGGGATGTCTGCTTCTAATTTCAAAGGAGCAGGACTAAAAAGTGACCTTGGTATTGATAAGGTTGTTAAAGTTTTAGAGGTGTATCCGGAGCTGAATGCTCACTTACATTGGCTCATAAAGGGAGAAGGGATATTGGATTTAAGTAGTTCAGAGAAAGTATATGAGGTTGAAGAACAAGAGTTACAACCTGATCATATGTTGAAGAGGAAAGATTTTAATGAAGATATAGGTGACCTATTAGCTAATATTTATGCCCAATACAATACACAGGATAAAAGCTTGCTGTTCATCCAGAACCAGATATCGAAAATGGAAAAGAAACTGGAAGCCTCTATCGCTAAGCAAAGCAAATATTTGGAAAGAATTTTAGCTCAGGTCGAGGAAAAAGAATCAAGATCAAAGTAATCTAGTTCTTGTTTACGATGATTTTTTCAGATCCTGATAATAATGTTTTAGTTCGGGTATTAAGAATGAGGTAGCCGAGTTCGTTAGTAAAGACTTCCAAATCCTGCATTGTACCAATAAATCCATTATTGATCTCTTTTTTTACCAATCGCATTTTCTCAAGATATTGCTCTTCGGACAAAATTTCCGCAATGTAGTCCTCCCAAAGTTTATCACTAAGAGCAACAAGAATTTTTAAACTTTCTCTGTGATTACTCATTTTTTGTGATATCGTTACGTTTGTATAATATGGAAGAAAACCTTTCTAAGGTACTATTGTTAAATTTATCAATAACATTTATTTCTCTATAGTAGTTGTCTAATCGATAGATAAGATAAACAATTATAGCAATAATGGCGATAATCGCTATATCAGCATATCCGGAAATTATATTCTTATTGAAAAATATAAACTTAATATAGGTCGCTAAGTGAAAATATCCGGAAACAAAAACCACATAGAATGTATATCTATGAGCTTTGAATAATCCTCCTAATGCAAGGAGGATTATGCACGATGGGATTGATAGAAAATAGATTGCTGAATCTAAATCCAAACGCCTTTCGCCGGCATTATTTGCCAGCTGGACATTAACATCAATAAAATAACCCACAATATTATTCAGAAAAGGTAAGATCGCCGAAATCAACACGAATGCAGACATCGTAATCTGAATAATCAGCTTACTTAGGCCTATCCGGCTTTGTCGGGTCGATTGTGTCGGCGGTACTGTTGCTTGTTCCATCTTTTGAATCTGGCTCATTTGGTGTTTCTACTGGTTTTGTTACGGTATCGCTAACGATTTTTACATTTTTTGCCGCTTTTAAATCTGCTTTTGTGCTTTCGGATTGTAAAGCGGGAGCGTCTTCATTACTTCTGTCATCACATGCTACCAAAAGGGTCAGCAATGCGATCCCGGATAAAATTAATTTTAAGTTCATAACAATATATTTTTTTTAACAACTTAAAGATAAGTCTTAAAACTTAAATTTAGCTTAAAAAAAATAGACTAATTCTTTTCATTGTGTAATAATAATAAAATTTTCTGTTATAAAAACCTTATATCACTGCGTAATGAAATCAAAAATAGTAAATAAATATTTACATTTTGCTATTTTTTAATAAAATTTTCATTTTAAAATAAATTAACTGTTTTTATTTTTCTTAAATAATCTTTTTTTAGCAATGCATATTGTTGCTGAAAATTTAACGCCGTCATCTTATTTGTAACGATCTCGTATTGTCTTTATTCTATAAAACGGCGTAAAAATCACAAAATTTTATGGTGCAGAGAGGTAACTCAATCACGTATTTATTTCATTAAACGGTATAAAAAAAGCCGTGAGAGAATCTCACGGCTTTTAAAATTTAAAAAAAAGATTATTTATTCTTTTTGGTAGATTTTACATGTTCAGCTTTTGCAGGACGGGTTTTAGTATCAGCTGGTGTGTTTTCACTTCTAACCAGCTTCAACTCGTCAATTAATCTTCTTGCACCAGCATATTTATCGATAGTCCAAAGAACAAAACGTACATCAACGTTGATTGTTTTTTGCCATTCTTGTTCAAAAACAATATCACCACTTAAAGCTTCACTGTTTCCATCAAATGCGATCCCTATAAGGTTACCGTCACCATCGATTACCGGAGACCCGGAGTTTCCACCTGTAATATCATTATTAGAAAGGAAATTAACTGGCATATAACCGGCAGCATCAGCATATTGACCGAAGTCCTTCATGTTGTAAAGATCGATTACTCTTTGAGGAAGATCAAATTCTTCATCTCCTTTTTTGTATTTTCCTACCAAACCGGTCATGTCAGTATAATAGTTATCTGTAACACCAAAGTAGTTTCTGTCTGTTCTGATAGGTAATTTGTCAACAGTTCCATATGTTAACCTCATAGTAGAGTTAGCGTCCGGATAGAACTTTTTCTCAGGCATGGATTTCATTAAACCTGCTAAGAAAAGGCGATTGTTTTTAGCAAAGAAATCATCAACTTTTACAAACTTTTCAACTGCGATCTTTTGATCTTCAGCAAGGCTATTTGCTATTTTCCAAAGCGGATCTGAATCAAGTTTTAATGCATCCGGATTTAAAATAAAGTTAGTTACCGAGGTTTTATTGGCAAAAATAGATGAATAGGCTGTATTGGATAATGTTTTAGCATTTAATCCTAATATAGTTGCAGATGCCACATCCGGATTTTTAACTCTTGCCTGATAAAGGCTTATCATAGCAGCAAGCATTTCTCCTTCCAATGATGGACTGAAATTATCATAAATTGATTTTACCGCAGCTTCTACTTTTGGTTTCATGGCAAGTCTTCCCTGCATATCTTGTCCTGCATAGGTCTTAAGTAAAGAACCTAATTGATAGGCAACGCTGATATATTTTGAGTTTCTGGAAAGTTGTGACATATAATTTCTTTCAACATTTCTCTCGGAAACCTGTTTGTAGTAGGCCTCAATATCTTCTAAAACTCCATCATATTCTGTATTTCCAGGTTGTGCAGACCACTGTCTGTAGGTTGCTTCGATCTTTTGTTTATCTGAGATTGTCCCATTTTTGATAACAGCATCGATAGTTCCTTGTCTGTTTTTCCAGTAATTAGCAACCGAAGCATACTGGGAAGCGTAATTCAACTGAGTAGCTTTATCTTTATCCATGTACTTTTTCATTACATCCATTGCTACTTTAGAAGCTTCTACCCAAGCCGGATAGTCCTTATCTACCATTTGCTGAATTCCATAAGAAGTTAAATAACGGTTTGTTCTGCCTGGGTAACCAAGGATCATAGAGAAATCTCCAGGCTTAATTCCTTTAAGAGAAACCGGTAGGAAATGTTTAGGCTTTAAAGGGGTATTGCTTGGAGAGTACTCAGCAGGGTTTCCTGCTGCATCAGCATACACTCTGAAAACCGTAAAGTCTGCTGTGTGTCTAGGCCATTCCCAGTTATCAGTATCACCTCCAAATTTACCTAATGATGAAGGAGGTGCACCTACCAATCTTATATCTTTATAATCCTGATAAACGAAATAATAAAACTCGTTTCCATTGAAGAAATCTTTTACTACTACTGTATACTTCCCGTTTTCAGAATTCTCAGCCTGAATTGCTTTAGTTTCAGCATCAATTATGGCTTTTCTTTCCTCACCGGTCATTTTGTTATTTAGTTTAGAATTGATTCTTTGCGAAGCATCATCCATTCTTACTAAAAATCTAACGTATAGATTCTTAGCATTGAATTCGTCTTTTTGCTTCATGGCCCAGAATCCATTCTTCAGATAGTCTTTTTCCGGAGTAGAAGCTGCTGCAACAGCACCATAACCACAGTGGTGGTTTGTGAAAATCAGTCCTTTATCAGAAACAATTTCACCGGTACAGAAGCCTCCAAAACTTACAATAGCATCTTTTAAACTAGAATTGTTTACGGAATAAATTTCTTCTGGAGTTAAATGCAAACCTTCTTTTTGCATATCAACACCATTTAATCTTTTAATGAGCATTAGCAGCCACATACCTTCATCCGCTCTCATCTGGGCAAAGCCCAATAAAAAAGTGAATAGTAGAAATAGTCTTTTCATTTTATAAAATAATTTTGTGTCGCTAATTTACTAATTTTTACGATATTCCGGCCGTGATTGGTATGAAAATGGAAGGATAGGCTGCATGAAAAAAATATTTATAAGTCTATTAGGAGTTTTGTTTTTAGGAATGATGATTAATTGTTCATCAGTTCCGGTTAAAAACCCATCAATTCAAAGAGAATGGATGCTTATATCTTTTGGGAAATTTGATAAAGAAGAAATGGTTAAAAGCCGTGCGGGAATTAATCTTACAGGAGCAATGGAAGGAGAAAAGATTCGTGGAGGGGCATTCATGGGGTGTAATAAAATGTTTTTTACCGGAGAGTTCAGAAAAAATGGGAAAATGAAGATTTCCGGAGTTGGAAGTACAATGATGGCTTGTCAGAATATGAAACTTGAGCGAGCGTTTGTTAATAGCTTTGAAAGGATTACGCGGTATTCAGTGGAGGGTCATTTTCTTTCTTTGTATGATGATAAAGGGATAGTGATGAAGTTTGTTGCTTCAGATTGGGATTAACAGTAATTTTTTTGAAAAATGTACAGATAAAAGAAGTCCGCTAAGTAGCGGACTTCTTTCGGTTATTAGTTTCTAGGAATAGTTTTTTTTATTTCTTCAAGTGTTGCCGTATTAGAAAGTCCCGTAACGGTTATTTTCTTATTAATAGGTTGACTTGCTTTACGTGAACGCCGATTGGGAATTGTTGCTAAGACCTCATCAAAACTAGCTGTATTGGGAAGTAATTTTCCTGAATTGTCCGATGTGTTTTTAGGTTTTAGATTTTGTTTTTTAACTTCAAGTCCATAATCTGATACCAGCCCGCTGTGTGGAGGATTGTTTTTATTATACTGCTCATAATCTTTAATGAGCTTAGCTTCCTGTTCCTTTGCATTTTTTAAAATAAGGGCCTGATCCTGCGGCTCAGAAGTTTTATTTTCCTGGGCATATATACTTAGTCCTGATAATAATAATGCGATGATATATAATGATTTCATAATTTTTTATTTAATGTTTACTAGTACTTTAATTTTTGCCGTTTCATTCTGATTGTAATCCTGGAGAGCTTTTCCGATTACCTGTCCAATTCTGACTTTTTTGAGATTTGCTTTCATGGCAACTCCTGGTTTTGAAGAGGTTACTAAAAGGTCTCCTCTTTTAATTTTTCCTCCTTCAAGACAAACTTTTGTTGGGATCACTCCGATAACTCCCATGGGAACTTTTCCGGACAGATCTGCATCGATATTTTCTTCAGTCAATAAAACCCCGGGTTTGGTTGCATAAACTCCTGCTACAAGTGTAGAGTAGGGCTTTGAGGACTTTTCTATCGTTCTGTCAGAGTCTGTTGAAATAACTAAAATGTCGCCGGGCTCATATTCAGAAACATTTCCTTCCACATCAAATGCTTCTGCAACGTCTGCACCGCTGTTTTGTGTTCCGCCATTAAAAAAACCTCTTCCTGCTTTATTGATCCGGGCTACATTAACTGATGCACTTTGATAGACAGAAATATTACCAGATGGGCCCTGATGATTGACAAGAAGTGTGGAGCCGGTACCAGTAGTGGTTATGTGTACAACAGGTTGTCCGTTGGCATTATTAAAATTAGCAAATCTACCGGCCTTACCTGTTCCAAAATTGGGAATAAAACCTGAGATCGCATTACCTGTTCCGTCGCATGATGCTTCTATACCATCACCGCTACCACCGGCATTGGCGGTAATCCCGTTTCCATTCCCTTCCGTAAGGGCTAATACAGCCGGCCCATTTCCACTGGCATTTGATGAATAGAATAAGCCTCCATAGCCACCGGTTCCTGATGAAAGACCAAAAATGCCCGCAGTACCGAAATTAGCAAAAATGGAATTCACTTCACCTTTTACTGCCGGTGAGGTACCGGTTGTGCGATCCACCTTGAAGTTTCCTGCAGTACCATTACCAACAGTTTTCACAGAGATTACTTCGGTATCATTATCTTCATTGAAAATTTCAAATCTACCGGCACGCCCGGTTGCAAAAGATGGGACCCATGCGTATAAGGCATTTCCACTTCCATCAATATTTGTTTCCACACCATTACCGTTTTTGCCTGCATTGGCAGTGATTGCATTTCCATTTCCATCGGTGAGTGCCACCAGGGCCGGACCGTTCCCGGCCGTATTAGAAGCATGGAATAAGCCTGCGAAACCTCCGGTCCCTGAGGATATTCCAAAAACACCGGCAGCTCCAAAATTGCCGAATATGGTTTTTACTTCACCTCTTACGGCAGCGGCGACACTATTGGTATTGTTAACGAGGAATGAAGAAGCATTTCCTTGTGTGTTATCAGGAATATTTCCATTTCCGTTGGTTTCGATTTCAAGCGTATTATTTTCATTGGTTTGATTGAAATTTTCGAATCGGCCAGCTCTACCTTTACTGTTGTTGAGTCCAACCTGGCCTAAAACACCTATCGCTGTTCCGGTACTATTTGTTGCAATAAACCCCCTCACGCCATATCCTCCACCATCATTTCTTCCGACTACAGCACCAGCTATATCACTTGTTGTTCTTCCGACCACGGCTTCTCCGTTGCCGTTGTTATCACCTACAACACCTGCAGAGGATACTTGGCTTGTAATCCCATGTAGGGCAAAACCAGCTCCTGAAGTACTTCTCAATCCCGCACCGGTTCCTGTCGTAGAAATATTGACCACCGTTCCGTTACCCGCGGTTGAGGCAATAATTGCGCTGTTGGCATTGGAATTATTAGTTATTGAAATATTAGCAGCAACTCCGTTTGTACTTATTGCGGCAAGTCCTGTTCCTGCGTTGCTGTTTGCATATACACCGTATCCATTTCCCGATGCATTTCCATAAACACCCAGTCCATTAGGGGTAACTCCATATACTCCCCATCCGCTTCCGTTCTGACTGCCCCAGACCCCCACTCCTAATCCTCCTGTGCCATTATTGATTCCCCGGACTCCCGAAGAAAATCCACCGGCAGAAGTACTGGTTACAACACCCCTTATTGAAGCGATACTTGAAGTTGTTGTATTGTTGGTGCCTTCAATGGCTGCTCCATCACCATCATTGGTTAAAGCAAAAAGACTGGCTGTGTTATTTACGTTAGCTGAATATGGAAGGGTAAAGCTTCCGCCACCGCCTCCAGCAGATTTTGCGTACATTGCATAAGGAACGCTGAGAAGTTGGCTGGTGCCTGATATCGTATAGCTGGTTCCACCTGACGGATCTGTTTCTGTTTTCAAATAATAATTTCCAGTGGTCCAGTTAATCGCGGCAAATGTCCCAGTAAGAACAGTTCCTGTACCTATTTCAAGGCTGATTAAACCATTGGCATTGGTATTTCCGGTCAACCTTTCTGAGTATACCACTGGGCCTGCGGCTGAGCCTTGAAGAACACTTACTTTTACTGCAATACTCTGGTTGATGATCAGTTGTCCCGAAAGATTTCGGATAACGGCCTGATAGCTCATTTTTTCAGGTACTTGTCCAAAGGCTAAAAAACAGCCCAGTATAAGCCCTAGTATGAGTAGATTTTTTTTCATGGTAGTTATTTTTTTATGATTTTGAATGTTTTAATGTTTTTACCATCCTGATTAATTCTTATAATGTACATGGCAGATGGAAGAGAAGAAAAATTAAATTCAGATTTTGTCTGCATAATTTTTTCACTCCTGATCAACTTACCTTGTGCATCGAATAATTGATAATCTGAGTTCTTATAGCTGTTTACTGTAAAATCCAGATAGAGATAATCTCTAAAGGGATTAGGATAGAGTAAAATACCATCCTCTGCAGATGACGTTTCATGGGTGCCAAGGGTCGTAATTTCAAAAGCTTGCTGTACTCCTTCCATAACCTGGAATCCGCTTCCCTTAGAGAGATAAGTGACCTGGCCGACACTATAAGAAATAGAGCCATTACCTCCTGAGACAGTTGTTCCTGTAGTTAAAACAGCTGATTGAGCTTTAAGCTGTCCGGTTACAATAAACAATATGAAAAGGAAGCCGGAAATAAATGTTCTTTTCATGTGAGTTTTTTTTGGTTAGTAGTTTATAAATTCGGGTTAATGAATTTCAGAAGACTAAATTACCACATCCCGGATGCAGATATTGGGAAAATAGATAAACGACACGAAAAATCGACAAATGACAATCCGGAAAAGAAATTAGAGGAATTCTTTAATTGGGCATGTTGAAAAATGCCAGATTGTCTTTATAACTTCTTCCTATGGGAAGCTTAATCTTATGGGTAAGTTCCACTTCGTGAGAAGTTTTACTTCGGATAAGATATTTTGGAACGGCATAGCTGCGGTGTATTCTTACAAAAGAATCGAAGTGGTTTTGATGAAGAAGATTTCCAAGGGAATCAAGAATACAGTGTTTTTTTTCAGAAGTTACAATTCTGGTATAATCTTTTAATGCCTCCAGATAAAGAATGTCTGTTATTTTGATTTGTAGAATTGTACTCCCTTCTTTGATTTTAATCGTATTTTCACCAAGTAAAATATCAAGACATTCACTCTTTTCCTTCATTTCAAGAAAATCCAAAAGTTTTTGTAACGAATGATGAATACGATCGGTTTTTAAAGGTTTTTTAATAAAGTCGAGTATATCCAGTTCGAAAGCCTCGGCAGCAAACTCACAGTGGGAACTCATGAAAATACAAATAGGGATTTTATAGGCTAATTTACAGAATTCAATTCCGTTCATTCCGGGGAGTTTGGTTTCAATAAACAGGACGTCTACTGGTAGATCAAGGTATGGAATTGCTTTTTCGGCTGAATCAAAAGATGCAACAATTTCTATATTATCATACTGATTGATATGGTGTTGAAGAACCAGCCTGTCCAGTCCATCATCATCAATAATCATACATTTAATATTGGCAATCATGATTCTCCGGATGTTAATTAGTTTTTGTAGATCAATGTAAATAAAACAAAAATCTCATTATAAAGTTATTAAAATTATTTTGGTTTTTAATGTTTTATGTTTATTTTAATATTAAAATGGGTGATTTGAAATAATAATCACAAAATGGTGAACGGTGGTGGCTTTATACATCACAATTGCTAATCCATTCAAAATTTTTGAAACGGGATTCTTTATCGTAAATATTGCTTAGGATAATCAGATTATTGGTTTGGTAAAATGTTGTAATTTCAAAGAGATGTTTATGAATTGTGTCAGGAGTGGCAATAATTATATTCTTCAGAATTTTTTTCAAATCATCATTTTCTGTAGGACTTAACATTTTTTCTTCTATATCATCCGGATGTAATAATGGGGAGGGAGCTAGGCCTCTGCGTGCTTCAAGAAACTGGTAAGCCATGGATAAGGCATTTCTTTTTGCGGTGTCGTAATTTTCAGCGACTGAAACTGAAACGGCAATTTGTAAATGAGGTATTTCGCTCAGATTACCACGCTTAAATTCATTTCTATAGATTTCCGTGCTTTCATTTTGCTTGTTGTCCATCAAAAAATGAGAGAAGGAATATCCTAATCCGTTTTTTGCAGCTTCCTTTGCCGAATTATTCCCGGAGCCCAGCCACCATACTTCTGGCATATGTTGAAGGTTTTGAGGCTGAGCAATCAGATCACCATAACGCTCTTGCGTAATACTTGTATCATCTGAAATATAGGCTGCGATATCTCGGAGTTTTTCGCTGATATTACTTATTGTTGGAAGTTTATCGCCGTTCAGGGCCAGTGAAGATATTTTAAGACCACCCGGTGCTTTTCCTAATCCCAGTACAAAACGTCCGGGAAAAATTGAAGCTAGTAATTTTGTGATCTCAGAAATTTTATATGCAGAATAATTTCTGAGCATGATGCCGGCTGTTCCAACTTTTATTTTTTGTGTTTTGCCTAAAATAACGGCGGCTAATATTTCGGGGCTTGAGCTTGCGTAACCAGGAACTCCATGATGTTCGGAGAATAAAATGCTTTCATAACCAAGATGCTCTGCCCATTGGGCCAGTTCAATGCTGTTATGAAGGGTATCCTGTGTATGCTCTCCCATTACAACAGGAGATTGGTCCAGGATGCTCAATTTCATTGTTTTTTTTGTAAAATCTTTTTCTGATTGGCTGGCCATACAATATTGTTTTAAAGCTGAAATTGAAGACTCAATATAATGAAAAATCGTTTTATGATCAGAATGATACTCTAAACGGTCATTCAGGTACTATTTTTGTTTTAATGGATTTGTAAGGTTTAATGTTTGAAAGTAATAAAAAAGCATTTGTTGATTATTATTTTTCCGCAAATTAATAGTATTTAAAGCTTAAATTAACATTAAAATTTTAGATTGTCTTAAAAATCGTTTTGCTTTTTATCCCTAAAAAGGGTATCTTGTAAAACTCACAAACATAGATAGAACTTAATGCTAGAAAAGAAAGAACATAATTACGAGAAAGCTGTTTTAGTAGGTGTTATTACTCAAAATCAGGATGAAGAAAAGCTGATTGAGTATATGGATGAATTAGAATTTTTAGCTTTCACAGCAGGAGCAACGGTACAAAAGCGCTTCACTCAAAAATTAACTCAGCCGGACTCCAAAACCTTCATTGGAAGTGGAAAGGCACTTGAAATAAAAGAATATGTAAAAGAAAACGAGATAGGAACAGTAATTTTCGATGATGAACTCTCACCATCCCAGCTTAAAAACCTGGAAAGAGAAATGGAGGTGAAGATTCTGGACCGAACCAATCTTATTCTCGATATTTTTGCACAACGAGCACAAACTTCTTACGCTAGAACCCAGGTGGAACTGGCACAGTACCAATATCTCTTACCTCGATTAACGAGGATGTGGACCCACTTGGAACGTCAGAAAGGAGGGATTGGAATGAGAGGTCCGGGTGAAACTGAAATTGAAACTGACCGTCGTATTATCCGTGACAGAATCACTTTACTGAAAGATAAGCTAAAGACGATAGACAAGCAGATGGCTACTCAGCGTAATAATCGTGGGAAAGTTGTTCGGGCTGCGTTGGTGGGGTATACGAATGTAGGTAAATCTACTTTGATGAATTCACTTTCAAAATCTGAAGTTTTTGCAGAAAATAAACTATTTGCAACATTAGATACCACTGTCAGAAAAGTGGTTATCGGGAACCTTCCGTTTTTACTTACCGATACTGTAGGATTTATCAGAAAATTACCGACCCAGTTGGTTGAATCCTTTAAATCGACTTTGGATGAGGTGCGGGAAGCTGATTTGCTGATCCATGTCGTAGATATTTCTCATGAAAGTTTTGAAGATCATATAGAATCCGTTAATCATGTTTTGATGGAAATTAATGCTCATCAGAAGCCTATGATTATGGTTTTCAATAAGATTGATGATTTTAGCTATGAGAAGAAGGATGAAGATGATCTGACGCCTTCAACAAGAAAGAATGTTTCCCTTGAAGAATGGAAAAAGACCTGGATGGCAAAATCTAAATATCCAACGGTATTTATTTCGGCTTTGACAAAAGAGAATTTTCCGGAGATGAAGAAATTGATCTATGATGAAGTCATGAAAATCCATATTTCAAGATTTCCATATAATGACTTCCTGTTTGAGTATTTCGATAACGACGAGGAAGATGAAAACAACAATTAATGAAATATTACATTTTCCTTTTGCTGCTGAATATTTCGGTTTTGGGCTTCGGTCAAAAATCGAAAATCGATTTTAAAAGTATAGAGAAAAACCTTAAAAATCCCGAATCACTTTATAATTATGATAAGCTGATTTTCAAGTACAAAGGGATTCCAAAGTCACTGGATAGTATAGAAGCTCAGTATTTGTACTACGGTAGAAATTTCGAATCAAATAAATTAAATACTTCAGATAATGATTTTAAAAGTCTGGCTGAAGCATTTAAGAATAATAATTTCGATGATTGCATAAGATTGGGTAAGATTTTGTATGGTAAGGATCCAACGAATATGGACGTACTGCTGATTTTGCTGCGTGCTTATGATTCTAAAAAAGATGTAAGTAATTTTACTCATCATCTCGCACAGCTTCGATTACTTGCCGACGCAATCAAAAATTCGGGAGATGGAAAGACCGAAAAGACGGCCTATCAGGTCAATTCTGTGGGGGACGAATATATTTTCCTGAATATTCTCAATATCGGAGAAGGCTATACAAAAAGTTCAAAAACAGTAAAAGAAGGCATTGTTGACTTATGGGAAAAAGAAAATAACAAAATATATATCAAAGTCCTTTATTTGGACTTTTAATTAAAAAATAACTTAGTGGAATTATATTATTCATTTTCAGCGTTAATAGTTTTAGCATCCATATTCGCATATCTTAATTACAGATTTCTCAAACTTCCCAGTACTATCGGGATCATGGTAATTGCCATTGTGGTTTCAATTTTCCTGGTTTTATTTGGTGAAACCGTATTGCCAAGAACTTTTGGACATCTTCATAAATTGATGAACAGCATAGACTTCACAGAAGTGTTAATGGGAGCAATGCTTAATTTTCTATTATTTGCAGGAGGAATTCATATTAATATTAATGACCTTAAAGAACAATTCAGGCCCGTTCTCATTTTCTCCACGGCAGGGGTTGTCATTTCTACTTTTATAGTAGGATTCGGAATGTTTTACCTGTTGCCTTTAGTGGGGATCAAACTTCCTTTTATCTATTGTCTTGTTTTTGGTGCTCTGATATCTCCTACTGATCCCGTGGCTGTTCTGAGTGTCTTAAAGCAGGCAAAAGTTTCTAAATCTTTAGAGACTAAGGTTGCGGGAGAATCTCTTTTCAATGATGGTATGGCGGTTGTTGTTTTTACCGTAGTACTGCAGCTAGCTGTCGGGAAAGAAGTAGATTTAGGAGTGGAAAGTATTGGACTGTTACTGCTTAAAGAAGCTGGAGGGGGATTGTTATTGGGTGTTTTGTTAGGTTGGATTACTTCAAGGTTAATGCGTGAGGTTGATGATTATATTATTTCAGTTTTGGTTACCCTTTCTGTGGTCATGGGCGGATACCTCATCGCAAGACAGATGCATATTTCAGGGCCTCTTACCATGGTTGCTGCCGGATTATTTATGGGGAATTTTAACGTAAGATTCAAAATGAAATCAATTACTCAGGATTATCTTATCAAATTCTGGGAATTAATTGATGAAATATTGAACGCTGTACTTTTCTTATTTATAGGTTTTGAACTGCTCATGATCAAAGATCTAAATCACTTTATTATTCCAGGTATTATTGCAATTATTGTTGTGTTGGTAGCAAGATTTATTTCAATATGGGGACCTACAAAATTTATGTCTTTCCGGACAAGGTTTAGTCCCCAAACGATAAAAGTGCTGTTTTGGGGTGGAATTCGTGGCGGGGTTTCTATTGCCCTGGCAATGTCTATTCCTAAAAGTGAGTATAGCAATATTATTTTAAGTATTACTTATTGTGTGGTAGTATTTTCTATTGTAGTACAGGGGCTTACCATTGCTAAAGTTGCGAATCCTAAAAAGATTGCAAAAGAAGAATTGGAACAGGGAAGCATTGCTTTAGATAAAGATGTTTAATTGATTGATTGTTATGAGTAACGTAATCAAAGAAATACAGGAAGCTCTTGCTGTTTTATCAATTCCCGAAAAAGCGGAATTCTTCCCGAAATTTTTTAAGACAGGAAAGGGGGAATATGGTGAAGGAGATATTTTTTTAGGTGTAAAAGTTCCTGATCAGAGAATTGTAGCGAAAGAATACTATTCCAGAATCTCTTTGAAGGAGCTCAGTGTTTTGCTTGCATCCGGTTTTCACGAATATCGGTTGACTGCATTATTTATGCTGATCAGTAAATTTGAAAAAACAAAGGTGGCAGAGGAGAAAAAAGAAATTGTAGATTTTTATCTTAAAAATCTGCCATATATTAATAATTGGGACTTGGTGGATTCAAGTTGCTATAAAATATTAGGGAGGTATGCTTTTGAAAATCAACAAGAACACCTTTTAAGGGATCTTTCTTATTCTGATGAAATGTGGCATAAAAGAATTGCCGTAGTTGGAACAATGCATTACATTAAAAAAGGATTTTTTCATCTGACAAAGGAATTTGTAACGACGAATCTGAGTCATACGCATGATCTTATGCATAAAGCAAATGGCTGGTTATTAAGGGAGATGGGAAATAAAAATGAAGGAGAATTAATTGCCTATCTCAATAAATACTATAAGGAAATGCCCAGGACCTGCCTGAGGTATGCTATTGAAAAACTGGATGAGGAGCTACGACAGGATTATTTAAAAGGAAGGATCTGATGGATTGTTTATTTTGGAAAACGGGGACACATTATTTTTTACATCTTGTATTTCCGGTTTTTATAGCGTATATATTTTATAGGGATCAATGGAAAAGAACTTACCTGATCCTCTTAGCTACTATGTTGGTCGATTTAGATCATCTGTTTGCTAATCCCATATTTGATCCTGACAGAAACAGTATAGGATTCCATTTTTTACATTCTTACTATGCAATTGCGGTGTACTTTTTGATGCTTTTTTTTAAAGGAAATATAAGAATTATTGGCATCGGACTTTTATTGCATATGCTAACTGATTATCAGGATTTCAATCTTTGGTGTCATTAAAATATCATTAATCTTTTCTTTTAATATTTTAATCTTCATTGATTTTTTGTATTTTGTAAACACTTATGAAATTAAAAGAACTTTTACATTATACCTTTATTTTCCCGGTTTTAGCCGTGGGATATTACTTTTCCGGTCTGATGGCAAACGGTGTCATTTATGAAGTAATAGCAGGGATTTTACTTACCGGAAGTGTGCTTTCGGCTGTTCATCATGCGGAAGTGGTAGCCCATAAAGTAGGAGAGCCATTCGGGACAATTATTCTTGCATTATGTATTACCATTATTGAAGTGGCGTTAATTATTTCTTTAATGATAGCAGGAGGAGATCAGGCTGTAACGCTGGCAAGGGATACTGTTTTTGCGGCTGTAATGATTATTCTGAACGGAATATTGGGAATATGTATTTTGGTAGGTGGGGTAAAGTATTATGAGCAATTTTTTGCGAGAACTTCTGCTACAACGTATCTGGTAAGTATTGTGTCTATATTGGCGCTTACTCTTATTCTTCCCAACTTTACTTCAAGTGTAAACGGACCTTTTTATAATACGGCCCAACTGATCTTTGTTTCAATTGCCTGTCTTGTTATTTATGGTGTATTTCTTATGGTTCAGACAGTGAGGCACAGGAACTATTTCATTATTACATCAGATGACCCGGATTCACATTACATCCCTTCAAAAATAGCGACTCTTATCAGTTTTGTATTTCTTGTTATCTGTCTGATTATTGTTGTCTTAATGGCAAAAGGGCTTTCTGCGACTATTGAAAATATGGTTCAGAGTGTTGGAGCGCCAAAATCTTTGGTTGGAGTGATAATTGCAGCTGTGGTTTTGCTCCCGGAAGGAGTTGCGGCGATCAGGGCAGCCAGGAATAATCAGATACAATCAAGCGTTAATCTCGCTTTAGGTTCTGCGCTGGCTAGTATTGGATTAACCATTCCTGCTGTGTCTATAGTTTGTATCATGTATGACATACCTTTTGTATTAGGACTGGATAGAAAGGATATTATTTTGCTTTCTTTATCGGTATTTATCGTTATGCTGTCATTAAGCAGAGGGAAAACCAATATTTTATACGGAACAGTTTTATTGGTAAACCTGGCGGCTTATATTTTTACTGTAATCGTTCCTTAATTTAATTTTTTCGCCATTTCCATTTTATAGGACATAAGTTTTGCGATGTTTTCAGATTTGTAGATGGCCATGTCCGCACTTTCACCGATGAAAAGCTCTTCAATTGTGCTTTTCCAAAGGAAGAGCCACTGGTCGAAGTGTTTTTTTTCCATTGCCTGAAGTTCGTTGATGGGAAAGTGAACGGCCATTGGATTTCCTTTATAGCTCATCTGGCCAAAAAGAATCGTTTCCCAGAAAGAATACATCTTAGGAAGGTGTTTATCCCAGTCTACTTTAATGATGTCTTTAAAGAAAAAACCAATGGTCTCATCCTGAATTACCTTTTGATAAAACGAATTGACTAATAGTTCTATATCTTCTCTTGATTCAAGCTTTTTCATAATTCAAAGTTAATTTAAAATCAATTGACAAATTCAATCATCGACTTGATAAATTTCATGAAAACAATATTTTATCTTTGCAACGATGTGGTGAGTTGCATCAGTAAAAAGAAAATGATCTATAAAGATGGCAGGAGGATTTAGGCGAAAGATTCGCCAGAAAGATACAGATAGCAGTGGTTTTGGTAGCAATGCCTCCGGACGGTTTATTAATAAAGACGGTCTGCCAAATGTTAAGAGAAAAGGGGTTAATGTTTTTAACCGGTTGAGTTGGTATCATACCATGCTGAATTTATCTACATTCCGTTTCCTGTCTTATTTGGTTATCGCTTATATTCTTGTTAATATCGTTTTTGCATTAATCTACTATTCCATAGGAGTGCAGCATTTAACAGGGATAGATAAGAGCGATCCGGTAAATGAGTTTATTGATGTGTTTTTTTTCAGTTCACAGACCTTTACTACAGTTGGATACGGAAGAATAGCTCCGGTGGGGTTTTTAGCGAGTTTAGTGGCTACATTTGAGGCTTTTCTGGGATTGCTTACCTTTGCAATTGCAACGGGTTTATTTTATGGAAGATTTTCAAGGCCCCGAGCCTATTTGCGATTTTCTGATATAGCAGTTATTTCGCCATTTCAGGGAGTTGCGGCGCTGATGTTCAGGCTGGCTCCTTATAAAAATAATGCACTTACTGACGCAGATGTTATTGTATCTGCAGCAATTGAAGTTATTGAAGATGGAGTCCCTAAAAGCAACTTCTACAGGCTGGAAACCCGATTGAGTAAAATAAGTACTTTAGCTTTGAATTGGACTGTTGTCCATATCATCAATGAGGATTCTCCTTTCTATAGCTTTTCGGAAGAGGATTTTAAAAATATTGATATAGAGATTATTGTTCAGGTTCGCGCTTTTGACGAAGTTTTTTCCAATACTGTGGTTCAAAGGTCGTCTTATGTGACAGGGGAAATTATTTATGGAGCCAAGTTTGTCCCAATGTATTATCCGAATAAAGATAATCAGTCGACAATTCTGGATCTGGATAAGATTAATGAATACCAAAAAGCAGATCTTCCTGTTTTTACCGGGGAAAAAGAATAATGGATATAGAATTATACAGAAAACAAGCTTTACAAAAGCAAAAGGAGCATAAGAAATTTTTGGACGGATTAAAGAAAAAGCCGCCCAAAAATCTTGATTATGTTGTTCAGGAAACCCATGAAGAAGTATTTGAGAAAGTGGATTGTCTTCAATGTGCAAATTGCTGTAAAACTACCGGGCCTTTATATACAGAGAAGGATATTGAGCGCATTGCTAAGCATCTTCGAATGAAGCCTGCAGATTTTGAATCAAAATTCCTGAGGATAGATGAGGATAATGATAAGGTGCTTCAAAACTTACCCTGCTTTTTTCTAAATGATGATAATACGTGCTCGATATATGAAGTGAGACCTAAAGCCTGTAGGGAATATCCTCATACGGATAGAAAGAAGATTTATCAGATCAATTCGTTAATGGTAAAAAATACTGTTATTTGTCCGGCTGCATTTGAATTTGTAGAGAGGATTATGAAAAAATTAGGAAAATAACTTATAATCAAAATTCATCTTAAAATAATATAAAGTACGTTAAATAAGACCTTTACATATAATTTAATAGAATAAATGGCGTTCTAGAAATACTAAACACCCATTTAAATATTAGAATATGAAAAAGTTAATTTTCACAGCAGCATTTTCTTTAGTAGGAATGATTGCTGTATCAGCCCAGACTGAGACACAGAAGAAGGTTGATCCTAATCAGACTACAACCCAGACAACTCCACAAACGATGCAGTCTAATTCCAATACGACTACACCGAATCAAACATTAAGTACAGGTACAACCACTACTGTTGATACTTCGGCCAACCCAACTAAAATGACTGATCGAACAACAAGTGTTAGTACTGAAACTGCTGTTGAGGCAACAAAACCTTCTGAAGCGACTAAAGAAGAGAAGAAGGCTAAGAAGAAAAAGTCGAAATAAATTGTTAAAAAGTTGAAATGAAGATCCTGAAATTATGTATTTCAGGATTTTTTTTGAGCATAAAATGTCTGGGAGCATATTATTCCCTACCAAATGATGATGGGAGATGCACTTATCTTGTATGTTTTTTACATAAAAAAAGCATTGAATATATCAATGCTTTCTCCTTTCACTTTTTACTTTTTTCCCATTATCCCCGGGAACAGGCTATAAGAAAAAAGGCCGGGAAGATTCCCAACCTTTATATTTTTATCTTACACAACTCCTTGAGCTAACATTGCTTCTGCAACCTTCACAAAGCCGGCAATATTTGCCCCTTTTACATAGTTTACATAGCCGTCTTCCTCTTTTCCGTAGTCTCTACAAGCTTTATGGATTCCAATCATGATTTCCTTTAATCTTGCATCTACTTCTTCAGAAGTCCAGTTCAAACGAATTGAGTTTTGAGTCATTTCTAATCCTGAAGTAGCTACACCACCGGCGTTAGATGCTTTTCCAGGAGAGAATAATACTTTGCTGTCTAAGAAATAGTTGATGGCTTCTAATGTTGAAGGCATATTAGCAGCTTCAGTTACACATAAAACTCCGTTTTCAACCAATATTTTAGCATCTTCGAAATCCAATTCGTTTTGGGTTGCAGAAGGGATAGCTACATCACACTTCACTTCCCAAGGGCGTTTTCCTGCATGGAATACAGCAGATGGATATTTTTTAGCATAATCCTCAGCTCTGTTATTACCGGAAGCTCTCAATTCCAATAAGTAATCGATTTTATCTCCTTCAATACCGTCTTTATCATAAATGTATCCGTCAGGACCTGAAATGGTAACCACTTTTCCTCCTAATTCAGATACTTTTTTGATTACTCCCCACGCTACATTACCAAAACCTGAAACAGAAACTATTTTGTCTTTAAAAGTTTGGCCAATGGTTTTCAGCATTTGCTCAGCAAAATACACAACACCATATCCCGTAGCTTCAGGACGGATCAATGAACCTCCATAAGCAAGTCCTTTACCAGTAAGAACACCGGTAAATTCATTTCTGATTTTCTTATATTGTCCGAAAAGGTATCCGATTTCTCTTGATCCTACCCCGATATCTCCGGCTGGAACGTCAGTTTCAGGACCAATATGCTTGCATAATTCAGTCATGAAAGCCTGGCAGAAACGCATTACTTCCATATCTGATTTTCCTTGTGGATCAAAGTCAGAACCTCCTTTACCACCTCCCATTGGAAGAGTAGTTAATGAGTTTTTGAAAACTTGTTCAAAAGCTAAAAACTTAAGAACAGATAAATTTACTGTCGGATGGAAACGAATTCCTCCTTTGTATGGTCCGATTGCAGAGTTCATCTGAATTCTAAAACCTCTGTTTACCTGGATCTCTCCTTTGTCATCAACCCATGGAACTCTGAAAATAATAATTCTTTCAGCTTCAGCCATTCTTTCTAGAAGCTTCATTCCTGTATATTCCTTCTTTGTAGCGATAAATGGGATAACAGTAACTGCAACTTCTTTTACGGCTTGTAAAAATTCTGGCTCGTTAGGGTTTTTTGCCTCAATTTTTGCAATAAACTCCTGGATTTTCTGGTCAATATTATATTGTTCCATATATTAAGGTTGAATATTATTGCCAACAAATTTAATTTTTTTTTCAAGATTCACAACACCTTAATTGATGATTATTGAAAATTTAATAATTATGAGGGAAAATATTATTAAATTAATAATTAGTAGTTAAATTTTATTAAAAATTAAATGTTATTTGTGAAATAATGCAATATTAAGAAATAGTTAAATTTCAAATTGCCACAAATTGTCTCCCGGAAAGTGATTTCACTTTCCCTAAAAGCTCTAATTCCAAAATTATGGGCAAAATTTTGTGTGTCGGAAGCGTAATTTGTTGGGCTAGATCATCTAAATTTATTTGTGGATTCTTTAGAATAAATTTATAGATTATATTTTGATTATCAGTTAGTTGTATGCTTGTGGAAGAATAAGGAAAAAGTTCTTCCATTTTTTCCTTCGGCTTGTTAAAACCAAGGGTATAAATAAGGTCTTTTATTGTAGAAATTATTGCTGCTTTATTTTGAGAAATGAGCTGATTGCAACCTTGACTATGTAGATCGGTGACTTTTCCTGGGAGAGCAAAAACATCCCTGTTGTAGCCGTTTGCAAAAGTTGCTGTACTTACAGATCCTCCACCAAAAGCGGTTTCTACCACAATTGTAGCAGGAGACAAACCCGCAATAATCCTGTTTCTCTGAATGAAATTTTCTCTGTCGGGTTTCCTGGAAGAATTAAATTCCGTAAAAAGAGCCCCTCCTTCATTAATTATTCTGTCAGCCAGTTTCTTATTTTTGGACGGATATAAAGTATGGAAGCCATGGGCTAGAACACCAATCGTAGGGATTTTATGATGCAGAGACTGTTCATGAACTTCCTTATCTGCTCCCAAAGCCAGGCCACTGACCGAAACAAAATTGCAGGATTGAGCTTCATGAAAAAAGTCACTTATAAATTGTTTCCCATATGATGTGATAGTACGTGTACCCACAATACTTAATGGTTGTAAGTTTTCATTGTAGGTTCCTTTTTGGTATAAAATAGCAGGAGCGTCTTCACATTCATGGAGTAAATAAGGAAGTTCTTTCAGATGTTTTAACCTGATCTGAATACCGTTACGCTCGCAAAATTTTAATTCTTTTTCTGCGAAGTGTAAATGAGACAAATTGCCAATATCTGATACGATTTTGTGACCAAATCCATCCAGCTTTTTATATTCTTTTTTGGCTTGTTCCCAGGCATTTTTAGCGCTCCCGAATGCTTTTGTGAGTTTAGAAAGGTTAATGTCACCAATGAGGTTACATTCGCGTAATGCGATTGAATAAAGATGTTCTTCGGATATCATGTGTGCTTTTTATCCAAATGTAACGAATTAAGTTTTATTTTTTTCTTAATTCATCCAAATGATCCCAGATATCATCTCTTTTTTTGTACGGCAGTTCTAAAAAGTCTTCAGGGTGATTTTCTTTATATTCCTGCCAAAGTTTGTCATCTTTTTCGCTATAATAATTGGGGAATTCCCAGATATATCTTTTCTTTTTTTCTCCTATGTTTTTAAATGCAAATGCAATAATACTTCCTACAACTGCTCCCGATAGATGGGCTTGCCATGATATTTTACTCGGTTCCTGAAGATTGTAAAATAGTTCCTCCGGAAACATTCCCCAAACTAAACTGCCATAATAAAGTACGACCAGTAAAGAAATGGTGAGAAGCTTCATATTCCATTTGAAGACCCCGCTGAAAAAGAGGAAAAAAGCTAGAACATATACAATACCGCTCGCTCCAATTGTGCATGTATACATATATTCTCCTGTAAGAATATCTATGGGCGGAAGTAACCATAACAGCAAACCTGTTGCAAGCCAGCCTATGACAAATACCTTATTGGCCACTAACGGGTAAAACTGATATAGAAGAAACATCAATACGGCAATCGGAATTGAATTGCTAATGATATGATCCATATTTCCATGCAGAAGGGGAGAAGTAATTATTCCAAGCAAGCCTTCAGGTAGCAGAGGTATAATAGCTCCAAAACAGCTTTGAAAAAAGCCCTGTGTCTGTAAAAAGTACCCCAGCCACATTGCTGTAAGCATCAGCAGTGGATTTATGATAGCTTTTCTGGAAATTGCGTTTTTAAACATGAAGAGATAATGTCAAATCAAAAGCCAATAATAAATTTCGGAAATTTTGGCGATGATTTCCAGATACGAAGTTTTTTTTACGACAAAAGGTAATGATTTTTATAAAGATTTAAATTTTAAAGGAATATAAAAGATTTGATTGCCTGAAAGTGGCTCGGTTTTCGTATGTTAAAGGATAATTTGTGAACAAACAGGCTACCTGCTTTATAAATTATGGGTTCACACAAATTATATTTTATACTTTTGTAATTGAAAAATTTTTTATTATATGAAGAAGTTTTTATTGCTTGTCGGTATTTCAATGCAGTTTTTTGTAAATGCTCAGGACATAAAAAAAGATTCAATCGTTGTAGACACTGTTAAACATTGGTCGGTTTTAGGTAAAAATACATTATTGTTCAATCAGGCCGCTTTTTCAAATTGGGTTGGTGGAGGAGCCAACAATGTTGGCTGGCTTGCAGGTATCGATTATAATCTTACTTATGAAAAAGATAAGGACCTATGGGAAAACATTATTATCATGGGTTATGGACAGAATAATACAAAAGGAGTGGGAACAAGAAAGACACAGGATGTTCTCAATATTTCTACCAACTATGGAAGACAGTTTTCTAAAAGCTGGTATATTTCCTCCGGGGCAAGCTTACAGTCTCAGTTTTCAGCATGATATGAAGACGGGAATAACCCGGAAGCAAAGAAAATCTCTAATTTCATGGCTCCGGGATACTTTAACATGGGTTTGGGGGTTACCTACAGGCCAGATGATAATCTGACGGTAACATTGCGCCCGGTCAATGCAAGATGGACGTTTGTTCTGGATCCTGACCTTCAGAAAGCGGGGAATTATGGCTTAAAAGCAGATGGCGACAGTTCTCTTCTGCAATTCGGTTTTTTAGGGAATGCTGTCTACAAAATTAAGCTTATGGAGAATATTAATCTGACTAATACTGCATCAGTATTTTCAAATTACCTAGATCATCCGGATAGACTTGTGCTCGCTTATGGAGCAGTTGTCAATTTAAAAATCAACAAATATATTTCTTCCAATATTACGGTGGATGTACTCTATGACCATAATCAAATCCAAAAGACACAGCTTAAACAGACTTTAGGAATTGGTATTGCCTATACTGTGAATAATGGAGTGAAGAGATCGGACAGGAAAGATAATCAATGGTGGATCAAGAAATAGAGAAACTATATATCATAATAAAAAAAGCACTTCATACGAAGTGCTTTTTTGGTATCAATTTATTTTCTTAGAATTCAATGTCTACTTCTAATTTCTCAGCCAATAATCTGGAAATTTTTTCTTTTAAAGGTTCAATATCAATGTTTTGCATGGCATCATTGGCAAATGCATATAATAATAACGCCTGAGCTTCTTTTTTAGAGATTCCTCTTGCTCTCAGATAGAATAATGCGTCGTCATTCAGCTGACCTACAGTACAACCATGTGAACATTTTACATCATCTGCAAAGATTTCCAATTGAGGCTTTGTATCAATACTTGCTCCCTCGCTTAGCAAAACATTATTATTTTGCTGATATGCATTGGTTTTTTGAGCTATTTTATCAACGAAAACTTTTCCGTTGAATACACCATGTGCCTTATCTTTAAATATCCCTTTATAGTTTTGATAACTTTCACAATTCGGCTGATTATGGTGAACTGCAGTATGGTGATCCACCAACTGATCTTTTCCGATAATCGTAATTCCGTTCATAAATGAATTGATATTCTGTCCGTTATGAATGAAATCGAGATTGTTTCTTACCAGTTTTCCTCCAAAAGAAAACGTGTTTACAGTTGTTAAACTATCTTTTTCCTGTTTTGCAAAAGTGTTGTCAATCAGATAAGAAGTGTCATTATCATTCTGAAGCTTATGCCAGTCTGCTTTTGCATTGGGATAAGTGAAAATTTCAGTTACTGAATTTGTTAATACAAAAATACCATCAAAATTATGGTGACTTTCAATAATTTCCACTTTTGCTCCGTCTTCTACGATAAGCAGGTTTCTTGTATTGTAGAAGGTGTTTTCCTCTTGATTTTGTGAAAGATAGAAAACGTGGATAGGTTTTTCAATAACTACATTTTTAGGAACTTTGAGGAAGAACCCGTATTTGCAGTAAGCAAGATTCAGGTCCGTAAAAGCTGATTTTTCTGCAGCAATTGTATTAAAGTATTTATCAAATACTTCTTTATGCTTTTCATCATTCAAAGCATAGTTGAAGGACAAAAACTCTACATTCTCAATAGAAACTTTTGATAATTCTTTATGAAGTTTACCATTCACAAAAACAATCCAGTCAAAATTTTCTTCACCAAGATGCAATTGCTCCAATTGCTCTTTAGTAATATTGTGACCTTCTTTAGGGAAAAAATTATAGTTTTTTTCCGTGATCTCTTTTAGGTTGGTATATTTATATTCTTCGTCTTTTTTGGTTGGAAAACCAATACTTTCGAACGCCCGAAGAGCTGACTTTCTATCTTCATCCAGAAATCTGTGACGAAGACTTTCCAAAAACTCATCGTGGTTGTCAATAATTTGATCGTATAAAGCCATTACTGAAATTTCGGCCATCACACCTTTTTTATGTATTTAAAAATTGTATTACCATTTGCGGTTTTTCCGCTTGACTTTTAGTAATGATTGATAAAATCGGTACTAAAAATATTTCTTCTTATGTAATTAGTTAAGAAGCCAATCGTAACCTTTTGCTTCCAATTCTAAAGCAAGAGATTTGTCACCAGTCTTTATAATTTTACCGTTAGCCAGTACATGAACAAAGTCCGGTTGGATATAATTAAGCAATCTTTGATAGTGGGTAATCAAAAGAACTGCATTTCCTTCGTTTTTAAAGTAATTTACTCCATCTGCAACGATTCTTAAAGCATCAATATCCAATCCTGAATCTGTCTCATCAAGAATAGCTAATTTTGGATTAAGCATCATCATTTGAAAGATCTCATTTCTCTTCTTTTCACCTCCCGAAAATCCTTCGTTTAATGATCTTGAAAGGAAATCTTTTTTAATTCCAAGTTTTTCAGATTTTTCACGAATCATAGCAAGCATTTCTTTTGCCGGCATTTCTTCGAGTCCGTTTGCTTTTCTGTTTTCGTTTAAAGCAGCTTTAATAAAGTTAGTAACAGAAACTCCAGGAATTTCTACCGGATACTGAAAAGAAAGGAATATTCCTTTGTGCGCTCTTTCTTCAGGAGCATCCTCATTGATGTTTTCGCCCTCAAAAATAATTTCACCTTCTGTAACCTCATAATCTTCTTTTCCTGCGATAATCGAAGAAAGGGTAGATTTTCCTGCTCCGTTAGGCCCCATAATAGCATGGACTTCACCTGGTTTTATTTCAAGATTGATACCTTTTAAAATTTGTGCGCCATCTTCAATTCTGGCGTGTAAGTTTTTTATTTCTAACATTTTATTTGCTTAAACAAATTATTTTTGAATTCTATATACTAAACTTTCCGGCTGATCCGGGACATCATTAAGTTTTCCTGTCTGCTCCATTCCTGCTTTCTCCAATACTTTGATGGAAGCTATATTGTTAGGACGGACAATACCAAAAATTTCCTTTTCATTTAAATCATCAAAACCGAAGTCTATTGTCTTTTTTGAAAATTCTGTTGCATATCCTTTTCCCCAAGCTTCGGGAGCAAAGCGATATCCCAGATTTAATTTTTCTGTCTCACCATACATTTTATAGCTTAACCCTCCAAAACCAATGATTTTTTCCGGATTTTCTTTTTCTGAAACAGCCCAGGCTCCAAAATTATTTTGTTCCCAGTGTTCCAGCATTCTATTAAATGTACTTGTAGCCTTTTCAAGACTCATTGGTCCATTTGGATTATATAAATTAGTCTGCGGATCATTATTAATTTCAAAAAATCTTTCAAAATCGTCTTTTTCAGGTTTTCTTAAAATCAATCTTTCCGTAGTTTCCTTCATAATTACCCTACCGAACCTTCTAATGATATCTCTAATAATTTCTGGGCTTCAATAGCAAATTCCATTGGAAGTTTATTTAAAACTTCCTTACTGAACCCATTTACAATCAAAGCAATAGCCCTTTCTGTATCAATACCTCTCTGATTGCAATAGAAGATCTGATCTTCCCCAATTTTTGAAGTAGTAGCTTCATGCTCCAGCTGTGCAGTCGGGTCTTTGATCTCAATATATGGGAAAGTATGCGCACCGCACTCATTACCCATCAGTAATGAATCACACTGTGAAAAGTTTCTTGCTCCTTTTGCAGAAGGCATTACTTTTACCTGCCCTCTATATGAGTTTTGAGATTTTCCTGCTGAAATACCCTTGGAAATAATCGTTGATTTCGTATTCTTTCCGATGTGGATCATTTTAGTTCCTGTATCAGCATACTGGTGATTATTTGTCACCGCAATGGAGTAAAACTCACCTATTGAGCCATCTCCTTTTAAAATACAAGAAGGATACTTCCATGTTACTGCAGACCCGGTTTCAACCTGTGTCCATGAGATTTTTGCATTTTTTTCGCAAAGTCCTCTTTTAGTCACAAAATTGAATACACCTCCCTTGCCTTCTTCGTTACCCGGATACCAGTTCTGAACAGTTGAATATTTAATTTCTGCATTGTCCATTGCTATTAATTCCACAACAGCTGCATGGAGCTGATTTTCATCTCTGGAAGGAGCTGTACATCCTTCAAGATAAGAAACATAACTTCCTTCATCCGCAATAACAAGGGTTCTTTCGAACTGTCCTGTTCCAGCCTGATTGATACGGAAGTAAGTAGAAAGCTCCATCGGGCATCTTACACCTTTTGGAATATAGCAGAAACTTCCGTCAGAAAAAACCGCGGAGTTTAATGCAGAATAAAAATTATCTCCTCTTGGAACTACTTTTCCAAGATATTTTTTCACCAGGTCTGGGTGATTTTTTATCGCTTCGGAAATAGAGCAGAAAATAATTCCTTTTTCTGCCAGGGTTTCCTGAAAAGTTGTTTTTACAGAAATAGAATCGATGACGATATCTACCGCAACTCCCGAAAGTCTTTTTTGCTCTTCGATATTGATACCTAGCTTTTCAAATGTTTTGAGAAGCTCAGGATCCACCTCATCTAGGCTTGCTAACTCAGGATTTTTCTTTGGAGCAGCATAATAACGGATAGCTTGGAAATCTGGTTTCTCATACTTAATATTTGCCCAGGTAGGTTCTACCATTTTAAGCCATATTCTGAAAGATTCCAAACGCCATTCTGTCATCCATTCCGGTTCTTCTTTTTTAGCAGAAATGGCACGGATGATATTCTCATCTAAACCAATTGGGAAATCTTCATAATCGATCTTAGTTTCCCAACCGAATTCATACTTTTTATTTTCTAAATCGACGCGTAAATCGTCTTCTGTATATTTACTCATTATTTTTTTTTAGATTTCAGATGTTAGATTTCAGATTGAAGAACAGGTCTTTTATCTGATATCCAGCATCTAATGTCTTTTCTCTATAGAGAAAAACTTTCTCCACAACCACATGTTCTGGATGCATTCGGATTGTTAAAAACAAATCCTTTTCCATTCAAACCTCCTGAATATTCAAGAATTGTACCCACTAAATAGAGGATAGATTTTTTGTCCACAACAATCTTAACATCGTTATTTTCAATAATCTGATCTGTTTCTGTTTTTTTGTTATCAAACTTTAAAACATATTCCAAACCAGAACATCCTCCACTTTTCACCCCCACTCTTATATAATCTTCAGCAGGGTCAAAGCCTTCTTCCGTCATTAGTTGGATGGCTTTTAACTTCGCTTGATCTGATACTGTTATCATTGTATTTATTTAGAATGATTTAATCTTGCAAAAATACGAACTAATTTCCGCAATCTCAAATTGAAGATATCTATTTTAATAATTCTAATCACAAGAGGATCATTATACATATGATCACTGCTATTAAAAATGGATAAATTTTCTGCGGCAAAATTAGTGATTCTGGTTCGATTTAACTTTAGACAGTATTTTTTATCTATAAAGAACTATTATGAAAAATAAATTACCGGTCTTTTTTGTGTTGTTTCTATTGTCTATGTCTTATGGACAAACGACACGTTATATTTATGAAACAGCTGTAAATCCGGATTCAATTAATCTGGTAGGGCTGAAGACTGAAAGGACTTTCCTCGATATCAAAGGCAGTCAATCGTTATTCATAAGTGAACATAAATTAGTAAGGGACTCTCTTGTGTCAAACTTTAAACGGGATGAAAGGATAAGTAATAAAAAAGAGGGTAAGGATTTTTCAAAATTAGGAATAGGAAAATCGGGGGAACAGTCTTTTTTTGATTATTATATTCTGAAAGATATTCCGGATCAAAAAGTATATTATTATGACAGAGTAGGAGGGAAGCAGATTTATTATCAGGAGGACAGACCTATACAATGGAATGTAACAAATGATGTCGAAAAACAGAATGGCTATTCGTCACAAAAGGCAACTGCCAGCTTTGCTGGAAGAACCTGGACAGCTTGGTTTACGAAAGACATCAATGTTTCTGATGGGCCTTACAAATTTTCGGGGTTACCAGGATTGATTGTAAAGCTTGAAGATGATAAAGGAGATTATAAATTTGATCTCATAAAAAAAGTTGTTGTAAAGAACTCTTTTGAAGAGCCTATGGATTCTGATGCGAGAAAAAGTTCAAGGGTCAATTTCCATGGAGATAAAGCGGCGTTGGAATTGGAGCTTAGTAAAAACAAAAGAAGTATAAACGGAGGAAATAACGGTGGTATGCAAGGTTTAGAGGCAGGTAGACATCAGGGAGGAATGAATGGTGGTGGAAGAGACGGAATGAGAGGAGGAGGAATGCGTCGTGGAGGAACGGGAATGAATGGGGGGAACAGTGACCTTCCTGCACAAAGTTTCGGCTCTGGAAATACATCCTTTAATACAGGAAGCCAAAATCCGATCGAATTACAATAAAAATATAAAATAAATGAAAAAAATAGGAATCATAGTTTTAATACTATGTATGCAAATAACCTTTGCACAGGTGAACCGTTTTGTATATCAGGTAACTATGAAATCTGATGCTACAAATAAAAATGATGTAAAAACAGAGAATGCTTATTTGGATATCTCACAGGATAAATCTGTTTTTTATTCAGAAAACAGGATAAAAAGAGATTCGATTATACAAAATACTTTCCAAAGTGGTGGAGCGAGGGGCTTTAACAGAGATCAAATGGAAAGCTTACGGAGTAATATCAACTATACAGTTGAGAAAGATAAAAAGGATCAGAAGATCTATTTTAAAGACCGGTTAGGCCGTGATATGTATTCATATGAAGAGGACAGGCCGTTAAACTGGAAAATATTATCTGAGACCACAAAAATAGGAGACTATAAGGTTCAAAAGGCAGAGACCGATTTTGGGGGAAGAAAATGGACAGCCTGGTTTACTACAGATCTTCCATATCAGGATGGACCTTATAAATTCAGCGGACTTCCAGGCCTTATTATAAAAGTAGAGGATGATCTTGGTGATTACTCTTTTGATTTGATGAAGAATTATAAAATCGCTGCTTTCCCTACGATGAATCAGTTTGGAAATACCATTAAGGTTAAAAGGGCAGATTATATCAAACAGCAGAAAAAGTTCTATGCAGATCCGGCATCGTTCATGACACAGGGCGGTGGAGGTTTTGCCCAAACCAGAATTGGGGGAGGAGGAATATCCGGACCTAGATGGAATGGAGGTGGAAATCCTGCCGATTTCCGAAAAAGAATGGAGGAGAGAGTTAAGGACGATGCAAAGAAAAATAGTAATCCAATCGAACTGCAATAAAAAAACAGCCTGAAGAATTTTCTTCAGGCTGTTTTTTAGAGTATAGTTGTTACTTTAAAAGTTGATTAAATGTATCTCCTTGTCTGATATCCCCGGTATTATAACCTTTCATAAACCATTCCTTACGTTGGGCAGATGATCCATGAGTAAAACTTTCCTGATTAACATATCCCTGGGACCTTTTTTGAATATTGTCGTCACCAACAGCCTGAGCAGCTTCTATCGCAGAATCGATATCTCCCGGTTCCAGAATATGCCTTTCCTGATCTATGTTTTTCGCCCAGACTCCTGCGTAAAAATCGGCCTGCAATTCAGTAGCGACTGATACTCTGTTCATATCCGCTTCCGAATATCTTCCACTTCTTCTCAGTGCATCTACTTTTTGTGTGGTTCCTAACAAAGTCTGTACGTGGTGCCCGACTTCATGGGCAAGTACATAGGCTATAGTAAATTCTGTTACTTTCGCACCGAACCTTTGTTGCAACTCGTTAAAGAAGCTCATATCCATATATACTTTTTGATCTGCGGGACAATAGAATGGTCCCATTGCTGCTTGAGCCGTACCACAACCTGATTGTGTTGTTTCTTCGAAAAGAACAATTTTCGGAGGTGTATAGGTCATTCCATCTTCTTTGAAGATCTGATTCCATGTAAGGTTATTCCAGCCACTCATCATATCTACCATTTCTCCAATTTTCTTTTCATTGGCATTTAGCTCTCTTTGCTCTGTTTGGGTAGGTGATGACATGTTGCTCCCTGAACTTAATATGCTGGAAGGATCCCCGCCTAAGAAGAAAACAATGGCTGCAATAATTAATGTTCCTAATCCTCCTCCAACGATCATACCACCGCTCCCTCCGGAGCCTCGGCGGTCTTCAACGTTCCCTCCTCTATCGTCTGTCCATTTCATAGTAATTTTTTTGTGTATGTAAATTTAAAGATTTAATGCTGAAAATAAAATAAGAGGACTATAAAATCCTCTTATGTATTTACTATATTGATATCTACAATACATTAGCGATTAAGCTGGTTTGTTTTTAGCCAATATGAAGTCGACTGATAGGCGGAAATTGCATCGTCAACAATTTTTTGATCCGGCTTTTTTAAAGGATTTTCATCATAATAAATGCTAAATTCAGGAGTAAGTTTATCCTTCTTTTGGGAAAGGAAATATTGCTTTATCTTTTTAACAGGAGAAATTACCGTTAAATATCCGTCTTTTACAAACCCCAGATCCTGATAAGTGGCAATATATGCTTTAGGCTGAAATTCTTTTTTGAGAACATCCTGACCCAGGAACTTCGATTGATAGCTGAAGTTGAGTAATCCCAAAACAGTTGGCATAAGATCTATTTGTGACATAAGCTTATCAAATTTTACAGGCTGGATAAAATCTTCTGAAAAAACCATTGCGGGAATTCTGTATTTATCCATAGGTAATTCTGTACTTCCTGCACTTGAAGCACAGTGGTCAGCTACAATAACGAAAACGGTGTTTTTGTACCAATCTTGTTTTTTTGCCATCTCGAAAAACTTGCGAAGGGAGTAATCTGTATATTTTACACCTCCTTCTCTTGATTTTGCATCTCCGGGGATATCTATTCTTCCGCCCGGATAAGTGAAAGGTCTGTGATTGGAAACAGTCATCCAATGGTTAAAAAATGGTTTTCCGGATTTTGACTCTGCATTCATTACCTGAATGGCTTTTTTCGCCATATCTTCATCAGCGACTCCCCAAACGTTGGCAAAGGTTATTTCTTCCGGCTTGAAATTATTTCTGTCAACAATTCCGTATCCATTTCCGGCAAAGAAATCCTGCATATTATCAAAATAGCTGAAGCCTCCATACAGGAATTTTACATCATATCCTTTTGATTTAAAGATATTTCCTGTTGTAAATTTGTTTTTATTATTTTCTCTTTTTATGATACTTTCTCCGGCTGTTGGCGGGATACAAAGGGTTAAGGCTTCGAGGCCCCGAACTGTTCTGTTTCCTGTTGCATACAAATTGGTAAACATCATGGATCGGTCAGCCAGACTATCCAGGAAAGGAGTTATTTTCTGATCATTTCCATAATGCTGCATAAAATCTGCAGATAAGCTTTCGATGGATATAAGAACCACGTTCTTTTTAAGTTCCGGTTGGTCGGATGTAATATTTCTTGTAAGGGTAGGTTCAGGGTATTGGCTTAAAAAATTATGTTCTGCTGTTTTTTGATCTATCTGCGGATAAAACTGAAAGTAATCCAATTCATTATGGGTAAATGCCCAGTAAAATTTCGGAAAACCATTGGCTTCGATTTCTTCTGCAAATACATTTGAGGATTTGATTTGGGTTGTGAATGTAAGAGAGAATAAGCTGACTCCGGCAAGTATTATGAAAGACGCTAGTAAAACCAGTTTTTGCTTGAAGTCAGGAAGCTCCTTAAGTTCATCTTTGGTCTTTTTAAAGATAAACCATGTAACTGCTGATGTAAGTGCAAAAATAATCAGAAAGAGAGGAAGGACTGGGTAGCTTTCCATTATATTTCCGATTACTTCGTTGGTATATATAAGGTAATCTACCGCAATAAAATTGTATCGCAATCCAAATTCATTATAAAAGAAATATTCACTTACTGCATTAAATATGATGAGCAGTACATATATAAATAATGTGATAAAATAGAGGATATTTCTGATTTTAATCCTTTTGGAAGGAAAAAAAAGCATTAATGCAAAGCAAAGGATCTTTACTCCAATAAAAGCAAGTGCAATTTCTGCTATAGAACCGCCATATTGTTTGAAAATATTATTAGGAATAAGAAGTATGTAGAAAAAAAGGAGCACTAAAGCTCCCAATATGATCTGTCCGTAAGGTTTTTTGTATTTTGAATCTGAAAGAAATAAAAAGTAAAGCGCCAGAAATGTACTAGCCAGTATAAACACAAAAACATCATTAGCCACACCAACTACTAAAACTTTAAGGACTTCAAAAAAGCCAAAGCTTGCTGTAGTTATTGGATGGAAAAAAAACACTATCCTAATGATCAGTGATACGATAAGATAAAAGAATCCTAAGTATAAAAATGGTTTTATTTTTTGCGAATACATTCAGATTAGATATATGTTGACTTTACAAAGATAGTTTTTATGCACAGTTTTTCAAGAGAAAAAATAAAAACAGGTAGTTTGTTGCATTTTTTATAATAAATTAAATTATTCTTAAGTTGAATTCTCTATAAGCTGTAGCCTCAAATTGGTCCCTAAACCTAGGTACAGAAAAAGGGACTATCATTTGATGTCCCTTTATATTCTCTAAGAAAAGAGATATGCTAAGAATGGCCAAAGCCAATGTTCCCTTTTTTATCTGATAAATTCTTTTTGAAATCTATCATTCTTAAGGCTGTAACGGCTGCTTCTACGCCCTTATTTCCCAAATCTCCACCGCTTCGCGCAATCGATTGCTCTTTGGTGTCATCGGTAAGAACACAAAAGATGGTTGGGGTATCTGTTAAAATATTACAATCTTTAATTCCCTGAGCTACCGCAGAAGATACAAAGTCGAAGTGTGGAGTTTCTCCACGGATAATACATCCTATTGCAATCACAGCATCGAATTTTCTTTCTTTGCAAAGCTGCATACTTGCATAATTTAACTCGAAGGCTCCCGGCACCGAAAACAACTTTATATTTTCTGTTTTTACTCCTTCTTTTTCAAGGATTTCTAAAGCTGCATCACGAAGATTGTAAGTTACAAAGTCATTCCACTCAGAAAAAACAATGCCGATAGAAAAATCTTCGGCATTGGTTATATGAAGTGGCTTGTAATCGGAAAGATTAACTGTTGCCATTTTTAATAATATTTAGTCATTTCAATATAAGAATCAGACATTCCGTTATCGTAGTCCTGATATTTCTCGTCAATAGTTGAGAAGTATTTTTTTGCATCTGCATTTTTCTTTAATCCTAATGCAACAATACCTGCTTTTCGTGTAAAGTAGTAAGAAGTATAAGGATCTGAAGATGCTGTTGCTGCCTTGTCTAATAATGCTAAAGCTTCATCATTTTTATTGAGACCGGATTTAGCATCAGCCATGGCACCATACTTCATAGCCATCAATGTTTTATTATCTGAAGAAAACTGATCCAAAAGATCATATGCTTCCTGAAATTTTCCTTCTTTGAATTTTAACAAACCGGCATTATATCCTGCAAGCTTACCGATATCTGTAGAAGAAAAATCATTATAAGTTCCAATAAAACCTGGATTAGCAGCAGATTTACCTCCTAAAGCTTCTTTATCTTTACCTTCGGTAAGGTTTTTCTGAGAGGCAAGGAATGTCTTTACTGCTTCGGCATTTTGAGGAGCAACAACAAATTGCTTATAGGCGAAAAATCCTAAAACTCCTAAAATCAAAGCCCCAAAAACAATACCTAATGGTTTTGAGTACTTTTCAAGGAATCTTTCTGTATTCAAAGCCTCTCTGTCAAGATCTTTAAAAAATTCCACTGTTTCTTTACCTTCTTGCTCTTTCTGAGCATTCTTTGCAAGTTTTGCCATAAATTCTTAAAAATTGAATTGCAAATTTAATTGTTTCTGAATGATTTACAAAATATAAATTATGAATATTAGTTTTTGTGGCCTTAAATGTCAAAAGATTCTGGGCTTTGTTTTTAAAACTTCAATTTAAATATTTTGTAAGTGCTTCTTTTTTCTTTAGGTAAGTGTATTTGAGAAGTTGTAAAGTAGAGATTCCCTTGGGTGTCAAAAGCAAATGAATCAGGCCATTTTATAGCTTCATCTTTTATTATTTCGGTAAAAACACCTTGTTTATTTATTTTACTGATTGCATTTTTCTCTAAACTACTTAGAAAAAGTTCTCCTTTCTTGTTGAATATAATCCCATCATTGGCTCCGGTTTGCGCATACTTTTCCACCTTTGTTCCCAATTCGGTATCAGAAATATTTTTATCTAATAAATATGCAACCGGTATCCTGTAGACATTTTTACCCATCAATGAGCAATAATATAAATATCCGCTTGGTGCATCAAGTTCTATTCCGTCCGAATGCACCGGATGTTTCCTTTCGTAACCTTCTATTATAATCTTATCTACTTCGGTTAAGGTAGAGTAATGATTGACAAGAACTCTTCGTACTTCGGTGGTGTTTAAATCGAACATGACAATACCACCGACCTGTGAATCTGTAAAATAAGCAATGTGATTTTTATGGTCTATTCTAAAATCATTTAAGTAAGCTTTGCTTGTTACTTTCTCGGCAGGTAAAAAGTAATTGTGGATGAGGGTATTATTTTTAAGATCAAAGCAAAATAGGCGGGCGCCTTTTGTTGTATCGGTCAAAAGCTCGTAGCCTGTATCCAAAACCCAAAGTAAGTCTTTACTATCTACATACATACTTTGAACACAAATAAACTGATTATTGTTTGATGTATTTTCTGTCCAATTGTTCCAATGCGGATTAGGAAAAGGGATGGTCTTTCCGTCAATAATTTCTGCAACAGAAACCGGTGTTTCCGGAGACCATCTTGGGAAATTGACAAAAACACGATTAGTTTTGGAAATGGCAATTCCGGTCCATTGTTGCGGATTTTCAGCAAAGATACTCATCTGAACTTTGCTGGTTGTTTCCTGACTATAAGCCACCACGTTTGTTATAAACAAACATAAGAAAACTATTTTTTTTAATTTGTACATAATAACATCTATTTTTTAGTAAACTTTAATACAAAAATGGATGTATATGGCGGAATGTAAAAGGATGATTCTCACAAATATTTTGTGACGAATCTCACTATTTAGAACCCAGACGACTTAGGGATTCTCTTGAAACTCCAATGTAAGAGGCAATTATTGTTTTCGAAACCCTTTGAAAAAGATCAGGGTATTGTGCAAGGAGAACTTCATAACGCTCCTTTATATTATCGGATAAAAGCGAAATCATTCGTTTTTGAAGAGCAACAAATCCACTGTTGGCTTTTTTTCTGAAAAAATGCTCTACTTTTTGCATTTCTTTACACAGTTTTTCCCGGTTTTCATAAGATAAACAAAGGAGCTCTGTATTTTCGAGGCAGTCTACGTTAAATATGGCTTTTGTATGGGTGAAATAAGCTTGATAATCTGTGATCCACCAATTTTCCATCGCAAACTGTATAATGTGTTCCTTTTCTTTTTCATCAGTATAGGAAGCTTTCAATAATCCTTTTTTCACCCAATATGTGTGACTAACAGAATCGTCTTTTTGAATGAGGAACTGATGTTTTTTTAATTTTTTTATTGTAAAGTGAGAAAGAATGTAAGCAAATTCATCATCAGTCAAATCAATTATTTCTTCGAAATGTGCTCTCAGGTTTTCCATTACAGGTTTTTGATTCTGACAGTATGATATTTTAGTATTCTAATATATGATAGATTTCCGCATTGAATTTACGTAGTTTTTCATCGCCTTTTAAATCTTTCAAAACAGATAAAAAGCTGAACTGGGCTACTGTTGCACCTTGTTTCTCTACCAATTTTGCTGCTGCTTCTGTTGTACCACCTGTTGCAAGCAAATCATCATGAATGAGGATTCGCTGCCCTTTTTTGATCTGACCTTCACGGGTTTCAATTTCTGCACTTCCATATTCCAGATCATATTTTTCAGAAACAATAGGAGGGGGTAGCTTTCCTTTTTTCCTGATCAGGATAAATGGAACTTCAAGGGCTACAGCAATAGCAATCCCGAAAAGATAACCGCGGCTTTCAATTCCACAAACAGCATCTATTTTTCCTTTACTGAATTTCACAAGATCTTCAATAACGTCTTCATATAACTTTGGATTTAGAAAAATTGGCGAAATGTCTTTAAACTGTATTCCCGGAATAGGAAAGTCAGGAACATTTTCAATGGTATTTTCCAGTTGCTTAATTAATTCCTTTGAGGCCATTTATGGGTTTATTTTGTAGCTGGAAATTTTCCAGTCACCATTTACATTTTTAAGTCCGAAAGTTACTTTTAGAGAAGTGGTTTTTCCATTCTTATCGGTAACATCATAAGTTGCATTCACGCTAGAGCTGTTTGCGTTTGTAGCATTGGTTGTAATGTTTTTTATACTTACATTTTTTACAGATCCAAATCCGGAAGTAGGATTTGAAAATGATTCATAGCTTCCCCAACTTGGATTGTTTGAAGCATCAAAAGCAGCTTTAAGATTTTGCGAACTTACATTATTTAGGAATTTACTTACTGTATTTTTTGGATCTGCAGCAGGTTGTTTAGGAGTTGCCGGAGATGTTGATGCAGACGGATCTGTAGAAACAGGTGCTGTTCCTGTAGGATTATTTGGATCAATTACAGCATTAGGATCCTGATTTACTACTGTAGAATCTGTTTTAGGAGGAGCCGGAACTTTCAAAGCTGAAGGGTTAACTTCAAGTCCTATTTTAGACATTTTGAATGTTTTTGCGGTTGTCTTAACAGACACCGTGATATCTATTTTATTGTCCACAACTTTTGAAGCGAGAAGGGATGAAAACTTTAAATTGAAACCTTTAAAGTTGTTATCAGTCATTAGGTTTTTGGCGGTAGAGAGCTTTACTCCATTACTGAAAACTTCCAGGGTTGTTTCTAAACCAGCTCCTGTAAAAGTAACAGGATTACCGGCGTTATCCACAAGCTTTGGGATAATTTGTATAGCAGTAGCTCCGTTTCCATCGTCAGCTGATGGTCTCGTTATAATACTTAATGAATTTGCCTTTACATCATTGGGATCTGTCTCTTTTGCTTTTTCGTCACCGAAGATATTCATTTCTCCTAATGACGGAGGAGCGGTACTTGCCCATTCGATATTATTTTTTTGAGCAACTTCATCTGCCATTGCCATAATTTCAGGAACTTTTTTTCCGTCGATCAACTTACCAAGAGCTTTTACCTCATTGATGTCACCATCAGCATCTACACCAAAGGTTTTAAGAATATAAAGCGCCTCATTAAACTTGATTTGTTTAATGGTAGACAGACTTGAAGCCATGTCATTGATACTTGACTGTAAAGTTTTTGTACTCGTAGCATCTACATGATCTTTCTTGCATGCTGTAAAAAGCAATAAACTAAAAATGAGTAGAAGAGAAAACTTTTTCATTTTAATTGAGTTTGATACAAATTTAGTAAAACCTTTATGAATAGAAATTTTTATTTTTTATTTCTTCTTCATTTTAGCTGATTGTAGTATCAAATCATCCTGTTCTATGGGTTGTATTTGTTAGGCTGTTCTTTTAGATCTCCTTTAAAGAATGAGCTGAAAATGCTTTGCATATTTGGAAATGAGGCGTCCTGCCAAAAAGATATTTTATAATTGCTGTTATCTTTATCAAATCTTACTTTATTGGTATCGTTATCATTTTCGAAGCTGAATTCGGTTGGATAGAAATTAGAATACACTATGATTTGATTGTAATCTGGCTCACTTTTATGTTTTAATTTAACAAAGGTGCGCTCATTGTATTCTAGAAAATCTCTTAAACCTTTTGATGATCCCTTTTCAAATGTGAGATTAAGGATTGTCCTGATATCATAAAACCGGAATCCAAGAAATGCGAATTCTTTCTCCTGTAAAACACCGCCGGAAATTTCGATCTGGTCTTTCCTGTCTCCTTTTAATTCTTTTATTTCAGTAATTTTTGTTTTATAATCTTCTGGATTTCCCAAGTGCTTAAGCTTAGGAAGATTCAGCGAGTTCCCATAATCCCATGATGAAGTTTGTTTTTTTTCATTTTTAGGATCTTCCAGACGATAGATTCTGTACTGCTGAACATTTGTACTTTTCAGCTTTTTACTTTTATTGTCAAAAATATAGGTAATTATTCCATCCGCATATGCATTAAGCTTATTATTAACCGTAACATAAGAGTTGAAATTTCCTTTGATGAAAATGTATTTAGCCGGTTTATTATTTTTGATCACGACTGTCTCAATTTCCTTTATCCGATCATTGAGTTTTATAATGTCGTGGTCAATTTCTGTGTAGGATAGTGTTGCTACGGAAAAATTGTCGTAAACCAATTGAAATTTTTCCTGAGAGGGATCCAATGCTTTTTTGTCTATTTTACCATCAATATCTGAATAAGCTAGGATGCTTCCATCTTTTCCAAAGACAGATACTTTTGGCAAGGGTCTATTGTCCTTTTCAGAAACAAAAGTTATCGTCTGTGAATGCATGAAACTAAAGATGAGCAGGAATATGATCTGTAATACATAATTTTTCTTCATAATAAAAGCTGTTTAATGGTTTGTATTCATATATAAAGACACCGGATTTTGAAAATAGTTGCCTGATACATCAATTATAATCATAAAAAAGACTGATTATTTAATAATCAGTCTTTTATAGTTTTTATTTTGTTACAAGTCCTTAGAAAGGATACTCATAAATTTCAGATTCATGTAAGAATGGGTTTCCTGTAGGAATCAATTTAAGTTTAGATAATGCAGTCATTACAGTAAACATAAATAACCCAACAATGAATAGGATAGATCCTAGGATCAGGATGAATACTTCAGGTGTATTCCAGTATGGTCCTACTGTTCCTGGCATTACCATATTGAAGTAATCTAGAATGTGTCCAAGGATTACAACTACTGCCATTGTAGTAACTACTTTATAGTTTCTCTTGATGCTGCTGCTTACTAATACCAATAAAGGTAATAAGAAGTTAATGATCAACATTGGCAGGAAAGTAGGTGAGTAGTGTTGGAATCTTCCAAAGAAGTAATTAACCTCTTCCGGTACGTTGGCATACCAGTAAAGCATGAACTGTGCAAACCATGTATATGTCCAAAGCATACTTGTCGCGAAAAGGAATACTCCAAGATCGTGTAAGTGGTTATCATTGAACTGTGGTAAGAAACCGTTCTTCTTAAGGTATACACTGATTAGGATGATTACTGCAATACCACTAGACAGGCAGCTAACCATAGAATACCAGATATACATTGTAGAATACCAGTGAGGGTCAATAGACATCAACCAATCCCAAGCCCATGCAGCTGAACAGAATCCAAAGAATACAATATATCCTACTGCCCATCTGTAAAGCATTTGGTAGTCGATTCTTGATTTAGTTTCATCTACTTTCTTTGAAACAGCTTTTAATTTCCATGCGAAGAATGATGCTCCGATTACATACAAGAACGTTCTGAACGCATAGAAAGGGATATTTAAGAATCTTTTTTTCTCGAATAAGATCACATCAAAGTGCGGAGAATCAGGGTTTGTTAACTCCGGATCCATCCAATGGAAAAGGTGACCATTGTGAGAAATGTTTAATAGCATAAGGATGATCAAAATAGCTCCCCCGTATGGAATATAAGAAGCAATAGCTTCCATTACTCTTGTAATGATAATTGGCCAACCTGCGTGAGCTGCATGCTGAATACAGTAGAAAAATAATACTGCACAACTTACTCCGAAGAAAAATACAGCTACAAAGTGTAGTGATGCCAACGGCTGGTTGTGAACCTGCAATTCTGCGTGTTCCAAATGGGCAGCGTGGTCCTGAGGTCCTACCATTTCACTTGAATGTGTAGGAGCATTGTGACCTGAAGCATGAACAGCTTCCATCATCTGTTCAATTTTCTCTGTGCTGATTCCTTTATTCAAGAAAAAACCAATACCAAATAGAACTAAACCTACAACAAGCAGTATTATAGAAATTGATTTTAATTTTGGTGAAAAAGTATACATTTCTTTTCTTATTTTTTAGTTTCGGTAGTCGTTTCAGTTGCTGGTGCCGCTGCTGTAGTTGCTGCAGGTGCTGCTGCTCCTTTTTTGAAAGCACTCATCACATACATTGCTACTCTCCATCTGTCTCCTGCATTCAATTGTCCTGCATAAGACCCCATCGCATTTCTACCGTTTGTTAATACATAATGAACAGATCCCACAGTAATTTCTCTATCAGCATAGTTAGGTACACCTGAGAAAGCACCGCTTTGTACGATTGGTCCTTGTCCATCACCTCCTGTTCCATGACATGCCGCACAAGTATGGTCGAATAACATTTTTCCTCTTTCTATATCTTTAGCTGCATTAGCTGGATTTAGAGGAGAAGTCGTCAACTTTTTTGATGCATCATATCCTGCATTATATTCGTCTGCATTTTTTGGAAGTAATCCTTCTTCAAAAATTCCGTCTTTATTTTGAGCAACACTTCCTTCTACTGGAGCAAGTCCTGTTGCATAGCTATTTTTAACAAACGCTGGAATTTCATTGTCATGATCTGAATAAGCATCTTTAGCCTTCATCAATGGATCATATGCTACCGGGAAATACATATCCGGGAAATATACCAGAGGTGCATTTTCTTTCGGTCCGCAAGAATTAAGTAAAACTGTTGTTAAACCTAAGATTGCAGTAATTCTTAATACATTCTTTTTCATTTTAAGCGTCTTTAACAGTTATTTCTTCAACTCCAGTCTCAATAAGTAGCTGTTTTACAGATTCTACATCCTCAGTTACAAATTCCATCATGAATTTGTCATCTGTAGTTCTCGGATCCGGATTTTGTGCCGGAGCTCCAGGATACATCTTGTTTCTTACCAAGAAAGTAAGTGACATCATGTGAGCAGCACAGAATACCATTAATTCAAACATCGGAACTACGAATGCCGGCATGTTGTGTCCCCAGTCAAAAGCTGGTTTACCACCGATATTCTGAGGCCAGTCATGATTCATTACATACCAGGTTACAGTTGCACCGATCGTAACACCATAACAAGCATAGATAAAAGCAGCATCAGAAATTCTTGTCTTCTTCAGACCTAAAGCTTTATCTAGTCCGTGAACCGGAAATGGAGTATAAACCTCGTTGATTTTTATTCCTTTATCGTTGAATGCTTTAACGCCGTTCATTAAATCGTCGTCATCAGCATAAAGTCCGTATACAATTTTAGTGGTGCTCATCTCCTTCTTTTGCTTTATAAGTTTCACCTGAGATTTTCAAAATCGATTTTAATTCAGCCTGTGCAATTACAGGGAATGTTCTTGCGTATAATAAGAATAGTACAGAGAAGAATCCGATTGTTCCTAAATATACACCTACGTCAATAATGGTTGGTTTAAACATCGTCCATGAACCTGGCAAGTAATCTCTTGAAAGGTTGATTACGATGATATCGAAACGCTCAAACCACATACCGATGTTGATAATTAGTGCTACAATGAAAGTCCAGATAATGTTCGTTCTTGCTCTTTTGAACCAGAAAGAAGCCGGAATAACAAGGTTACAGATAATTAGTGACCAGAAAGCCCACCAATAAGGACCTGTTGCTGCACCTGGAGAAAGATACGTAAAATCTTCAAATCTTGATCCTGAGTACCATCCTATGAAATATTCAGTTGCGTAAGCTACAGTTACCATACCACCTGTTACCACAATTACGATGTTCATAATTTCAATGTGATACATAGTGATGTAATCTTCAAGGTGACAAACTTTTCTGGCAATTAACAATAGTGTTTGTACCATTGCAAATCCTGAGAAAATCGCACCGGCAACGAAGTACGGAGGATAGATCGTAGAGTGCCATCCTTTAATAACTGAAGTTGCGAAGTCAAAGGATACGGTAGTGTGTACTGAGAATACAAGTGGAGTTGCCAAACCTGCTAAAACCAAAGATAATTCTTCAAATCTTTGCCAGTGTTTTGCTTTACCACCCCAACCGAATGCTAGGAATGTATAGATTTTTCTAGTCCAAGGAGTTTTAGCTCTATCTCTGATCATTGCAAAGTCAGGGATCAGTCCCATGAACCAGAAAACTGTAGATACTGAGAAATACGTAGAGATCGCAAATACGTCCCAAAGTAGAGGAGAGTTAAAGTTCCCCCAAAGAGAACCAAATTGGTTTGGAAGAGGGAATACCCAATATCCTACCCAAACTCTACCCATGTGAATTACAGGGAAGATAGCTGCCTGTACAACAGCGAAGATCGTCATCGCTTCAGCTGAACGGTTTACAGACATTCTCCAACGCTGTCTAAATAATAATAATACCGCTGAGATTAGGGTTCCGGCGTGACCAATACCTACCCACCATACGAAGTTGGTGATATCCCAACCCCAGTTAATAGTTCTGTTAAGCCCCCATGCTCCAATACCTGTTCCGATAGTATAAGCGATACACCCGAATCCATAGATGAATAGAACTAGGGCTGCATATAGTGATATCCACCATAATTTACCTGCTCTTTCTTCGATAGGTCGTGCAATATCTTCTGTGATATCGTGATAAGTTTTGTGACCAATAATTAGAGGTTCCCTTATCGGAGCTTCGTAATGTCCTGACATTTTTTACCTATTTATTATTTAAACTTTATTTTTCTACTCTGTTTCTTACTTTAGTGTGATAGAACACATTTGGCTTGGTTCCGATCTCTTCCAGTAAATAATATCTTCTGTTGCTTGAGTATAATTCTCTTACTTCAGATTCTTTATCGTTCATGTCTCCAAACGTCATTGCTCCGGTAGAACAAGCAGCAGCACAAGCACAAGAATTTTTAAACTCGTTGTCTGTTACTTTTCTGTTCTCTCTTTTCGCAGTTAAGATTGTAGCCTGAGTTTGTTGGATACACATTGAACATTTCTCCATAACCCCTCTTGTTCTTACAACAACGTCCGGGTTTAGTACCATTCTTCCAAGATCGTTATTCATATTGAAATCGAAACGATCGTTCAGGTTATATGTAAACCAGTTGAAACGTCTTACTTTATATGGACAGTTGTTTGCACAATATCTTGTACCAATACATCTGTTGTAAGCCATGTGGTTTTGACCTTGCTTACCATGAGAAGTAGCCGCTACCGGACATACTGTTTCACATGGAGCGTGGTTACAGTGCTGACACATTACCGGTTGGAAAATCACATCCGGACTTTCATTCGGTTCGATTAAGATGTCATATAGATTAGGAACATTTAATCCTCTTTCAATACCTTCTTTAGTTTCGATCTTTTCTTTAGCAGAATAGTAACGATCGATTCTTAACCAGTACATATCTCTGGACATTCTGATCTCTTCTTTACCTACAACAGGAACGTTATTTTCTGCCTGGCAAGCAATGATACATGCTCCACAACCAGTACAAGAGTTTAAGTCAATAGATAAGTTGAAGTGAGGACCATCAGTGTCATCGAAAGCGTCCCAAAGGTCTATTTTTCTTGCTGGAAGAGCTCCACTGATCGTGTGGTATTCCAAAGGCTTGTTCCATCCTTTGTGCTCGTCATCAAAAGCGACATTCAGATATTCTGTTAAAGGAACTTCTTTAGCGATTTCATAACGACCCATTAGGGTGTTTTGAAGCTGGATACCCGCAAACTCATGCTCTTCACCTGTTTTTTCTATTTTAGCATTAGAAACAACTAAATTAGAACCATCAAATAAAGGATAAGCATTTACTCCTGTATCAGCCGTTGCTCCGGAATTCTTTTTACCATATCCAAGTGCTAAACCTACTGATCCGTCTGCCTGACCTGGTTGAATGAATACAGGAACATCTTTTATTACAACTCCGTTTACCGTAAGGTTTACAATAGAACCATCCAACTGCATTCTCGCATTCAGATCATTTTTTATACCTAATCTGTCTGCGTCTTTAGGAGAAATAGTTAAGTAGTTATCCCAAGACATTCTTGTTAACGGATCCGGTAATTCTTGCAACCAAGGGTTGTTAGCCTGAGTACCGTCTCCTATAGAAGTCTTAGTGTAAAGTACTAATTCCAGATCGGAAGCCTTAAAGTTTCCTAATTCAGCAAGTGCCTGAGCAGCATTTCCTCCTGCATAAGATAATGTCGTTGCATTACTGGAAGGAACGATACCGTTATACAAAGCTTTGTTGAAAGAGGTACCTCCTAATATAGAAGAAGCACTAGCTTTTAAGTAATCATAGTAGTTATTGGCAGCATTGTTCTTACCATTTTTCCAGACCAATAATGATTCTTCAATCTGTCTTGATTTGTAAATTTTCTGGATAGTAGGCTGCATTAATGTATAAACTCCTGTCTGAGGCTCCATATCTCCCCAAGACTCTAACCAGTTGGCTACCGGAATAACAGCTTTCGCTGCTTTATACATTTCATTTTTCTTATCTGCAACAGCAATTACGTAAGGAACTTTTGTTAAAGATTTTTTGAAATCTTCTCCTTTTGGATGAGAATAGATAGGATCTACATTGTTTGTAATCAATACTCCAACCTGTCCTGCATTTACCCATCCTAAGAATTCCTGGTATCTTGCTTTATCAAATTCTTTTAAGAAGTTCGCTTTACCGGTGAAGGCAACCGAACCTAATTTTTGGTTAATTAAGTGTGCTAAAACCTGTGCACCTTTAGATCCGTCTGCAAATACGATAGCTTTGCTTCCTTTTGCCTGAAGTTCTTTTACGATCTCAGCAGCAATTTTATCAGAAGCAGCACCTCCACCTACGATTGCATTGTAAACTTCAACTAATGTTTTATTTACTGCACTAGGCTTTAGTCTGTATCTTGAGTCAGCATTTGCACCTGTAAGAGACATATTGGATTCCACCTGAATGTGTCTCAACATGTTTGCTCCCGGTTTTCTTGCTTCTGCATAAGAAGTTTCTAAACTTGAGGCATTGTAATCTCCTAAGAAATCAGCCTGGAAAGAAACTACTAATTCAGAACCTTTAAGATCGTAAACCGGTAATGCTCTTTGTCCGAATACTTCCTGTGCTGCATCTAATGCTGCGGAGTAAGGGAAAGCATCATAAGTTACAAGTTCTGCTGTAGGATATTTAGCTTTGAATTCAGCGAACAACTTTTTGAAAGTTGGTGAAGCAAAAGACTGAGATAAAAGAACAATCTTTTTGCCTGCTGACTGTGCTTCCGCCAAACCTTTAAGAACAAAATCATCTACTTTATCGAAAGTTTCGTCTTTACCGTCAAGCTTAGGTTGTTTTAGTTTATCATTATCATAAAGAGAAAGTACACTTGCCTGAGCTCTTGCATTCGTTTTACCTAATTCTCCTGCAGCCGGGTTTGGATCAATTTTAATAGGTCGTCCTTCACGTGTCTTTACTAAAACACTAGCGAAATCGAAACCATCAAAATATGTTGAAGCGTAGTAGTTAGGAACCCCAGGAATGATATCATGAGGTTTTACCACGTAAGGAATCGTTTTAATTACCGGAGCTTCACAAGCAGCAAGTGTTACTGCTGCAGTAGAAAATCCTAATAATTTTAAGAAATCTCTTCTTGAAGTACTTGATCCGTTCTGTTCAGCATCTCCAAGGAAATCTTCTACCGGAATTTCTTCCTGAAACTCTTTTTGAGCCAGCTTATTATTTAAAGCCGGGTCTTTAAGTTCATGAATACTTCTAAATTGTATTTTGTTTGAAGCCATTTATACTTCTAATTTTTAGTTATTAATAATGACATTTACCACACTCAAGACCTCCAATTGCATCTACAGTAATCTTACCACCATCTTTAGGGTATTGTTTTTTCAACTTGTCATGTAGATTCTTGAAGTATTCTTTATTATAACCGTTGTTCATATCAACCTCAGTAGTTCTGTGACACTCGATACACCATCCCATAGTGAAGTCATTAGCCATCTGAACAACATTCATTGTGTCTATTTTTCCGTGACAAGCTTTACAAACAACATCGATTTTGTTATTCGGATTCTTTTTGTTGAAAGAATTGATGATTGCCTGCTCACCCGCTACAACGTGCTGAGAGTGATTGAAGTACACGAAATCCGGCATGTTGTGGATTCTTGTCCATTCTACTGGTTCAGTTTTTCCTGTATACTGTTGTTTTGCAGGATCCCAACCTGTATGCTGATAAATCTTTTGGATTTCACCGTCATAGAAAGCTTTGTCTTTTCCTGGCTCCATATAGTGATCTGCATTGTATTCGGAAATTGTTCTGTGACAGTTCATACAAACGTTCATAGAAGGAATTTCAGAAACTTTACCATATTTAGCACTTGAGTGACATAGCTGACAGTCAATTTTTTGTTCTCCAGCGTGAATTTTGTGAGAGAAGTAGATAGGTTGTTCAGGCTTGTATCCTTTGTAAACACCGATCCACATTAACCAGTTCCAGATTCCATAGGTTGCAAGGATCGCTAAAATAACCAAAGCTCCTTTACCTATATAGTGGTATTTTTTATAGATTTCACTGAATGAACGAACTCTCGTTTCATTAAGCCCTGCTAAGTCTTCTGACTGTCCTAATTTAACTAATTGTCTTAGTTTAAGTAAGATCCATACCAGTAAGGCTGCAATTGCTAAAAGTGAAATGATAACAACGTTTGTTGTTGTTTTGTCGGTTGCTGCAGTTGCGGTAGCATCTGTTGCAGTGGCAGCTCCTGCTTCCGGTTTTTTCTCTTCCGGAGCCGGAGGATTAGTTGTAAAAGCTAAGATGTCATCGATATCCTTCTCTGTAAGATTAGGAAACTGAAGCATCTCAGTTTTATTATATTTTTCAAAAATCTCATTGGCGTATTTGTCTCCAGAAGCTCTCAGAGCTTTGTTGTCCTTGATCCACTTGTGAAGCCAATCTCTGTCTACACCACCCTCTGTCTTTACTCGTTCTACAACTCCTTTCAAAGGAGGTCCTATCACTTGTTTATCCAGAGCGTGACATGCAGTACAATTCGCTTTGAAAAGTTTCTCACCGTTTTTAGGATCGCCGTCTTGCCCGTAAAATGAAGCACTGGTTGATAGCAATAAGCCTATTGCGATCAACGTTTGTTTATAATGCTTTCTCCAACTAATCATTTAAATTATCTTATGTTAGTAAAATATTGAACATTCAATCAATCCCGCAAAAATAATATTTTTAACAGGAATTTAACGGCATATAGAAAGGGGAAAATATCATTTACGTTTAATTTGTATTGATTCTAAATAACTCAGTTTGGTATAATTTTTTAATTTGTATAAATTTGCGCAAACAAGTTTAAATGAAAAATTTAATCAAAATATTGTCGGTACTATCCTTTTTTGGATTTTATGAGATTGAAGCCCAGCAGGTTGTAAAGAAGGATACATTGTCCGGAACCGAACTAGTAATGTCAATGGATCCTAAGGTAAAAGATGCTTTAGAGAGTCTCGAAGACAAATGTTCAAGAGTTGTAACCACTACAACACCCCGGGATAGTAGTGACGAAACTTACACAAGACCTACAAAAATATATGTTCCGAATAGGGAATTGACCAATGCGGAAATCTGTAGAAAAAACCCAAGAATTTTAGGGTATAAAATTCAGATTACAACTGTGAAAAGTAACGATGAAGCGAATGAGATCAAGTCGTATTTCAGAAAAAGATTTCCTAATCTAAAGGTGGAAACCGATGCGTCTTTGAGACCTAATTATAAGATTTTGGCAGGAAGTTATTTCACGAAACAAAGTGCTTCTTCGGACCTTTCAAAGATCAGAGAATACTTTAAATCTGCTGTTGCAGTACAGTACAGAATATTTTGTGCAGAGGCTAAATAATATAAGCTATATGATAAAAAATAAAAGCTGAGAAGAAAATCTTCTCAGCTTTTTTATTGATAATAAGAATCTAAGAACCAGAAAAACTCTGTCATCCTGAGGTAGTTATTAACTCCCAGATAAACCAATAATATTCCCAATGTAAGTGTCAGGAATGAGAGTGCTTTCGGAGAAGACCGATAAGAGTAGAACAGCCAGCCTAGAAGTATCGGATAGACAAAAACAAAGTGACCGCCATAGATGTAAGACGTATGTAATCCGAATCTCATAATGCAGTGGATAATAATATCTACAACAAAAGAGATCATTACAACTTGTACCAGTTTATTTTTGAAATTTCTGAAATAACTCCAAAATATAAGACTCAATAAAAGGGCAATAAATACGTAAGGAACCCACGAAGAATAAACATCCATAATAAGGCCTTTGAAATGAAAGCCTTTCATATTATGTTTATCACGAATGATAAAATTGGAAAAAAGAATATTGCCTCCAAAAAAATACGAAAGGATCATGTCCCAGGTTGGGGTAGACTTTACATTAGAGAACTTTTCATATTGTTCGTTCGTCTTATTGAAGATATTTTTATATTTAAAGTCTATCCGGTTTAGGTATAGCAGTATAAAGCAAATACAAGTAATTGCAACTCTTAGTGCAGCATTTCCAAATTTCTTCCATTTTGTAAACAGGTCTTTTTCGAATAAGACAGGAATGAAAACCTTAAAAATGTTGGTAATAGTAAGTCCTCCCACGGAAACTCCAGCGAAAACCAGAGCGAGACCAGATATTTTCTCTTCTTTTTTAAGTTTAATGGCCGCATAATGGTTATAAAGACAAAGAAGAAAAAATGTATAAGTAAAGTTTTCCGGAGTGAAAGAAAGGAGGATGCTTGTTGAGAAAAGCCCGAAAAAAAGAATAATAATAAGGTTGATCATCAATGGTATTCTGATGATGTTTTTTAAATATTTAAATACTTGTAATATAGCTAAACTTATCGTGGTTATGCTAAACCATGCCAGAACTAACCTAAAGGTAACATCCATTTTTCCGTTCGAGATTAGAAAAGCGAACTCTCTTATCCAGTTAAAAAAGTAGTAGGATAAAGGATGTCTTTCGAAACTACCACCGGTCATCACAATTGAACGATTGTCAAAACTGAAATAAGCATCCCAAGGTATTCTGTTATCAAAAATGATGGTGTAATTAATAGCAATGTAAGATCCCAGTATTCCATACAGAGAAAGAAAGAAAAGAAATACCCATAGCTCAGTGAGTGAAGAAGGAAATATGAGTTTAAAAAAATGGATTAGTTTCGTTTTGAAATTCACCTGTTTAAAGTTTTTGCAAAAGTAAAATAAAAAACTCACCAATTCCGGTGAGTTTTGTTTCTATGTGTAAAAATCATTTATTCTTTGATGACTTTTTCTGAGGATGATGTCCCATCGTTAAATTCGATCTGCATCAAATAATTTCCTTTAGGGAGTGAAGAAAGATCTGCTTTTACCGAAGCCGTTTTTAAAACTGATTTTCCTGAAACATCAAAAACAGATATTGACTTTATTTTTTTGTCTGTTCTGATTTCAACTTCTCCTTTTGTAGGGTTGGGATAGATGCCTGTTTTAGCTCTAGAAGAAATCTCATTAACAGATAATGTCCCGCTTGCTAAAATCTGAACGTCATCTATTGCAACAGCATCAGCATTATTTCCGGTGTATTGAAATCGTACTTGTACATTTGTTTGTCCTGCATACGGAGTTAAGCTTTTTTGTACAGCAACGGTATTGTATAAGTCAGTATCTTCGTCGCCATCTCCGTCATCTTGAAACCCTGGTTCTGTGTCTTCAGTCCACACAGTAGTCCAAGTAGCTCCTCCGTCGGTTGTAACCTGAGCAATTAGATTACCTAAATTTTGATTAATCATATAAGACCAGCCTACCACAACATTGAATTTTAAAACAGGATTTGTAGTCCCAGCTAAACTAAAAACGGGACTAACTAAGTTTGCGGTATTTGCCTGAGCAATCCAATCTATTGTTGCAGAGTTATTTCCTGTAATAGTAAAGGTGTCTCTTAGTTGAATTGCTTGTGCTGATGTTCCAGGAAAGTTTGTTGTTGAAAGATCCCATGGTCGTGTCGAAACAGTACTTGATCTGGTCCATCCGGTTGGAGGAAAAGTTGTTCCCTCAAAATTCTCTGATAACAAAGTTTGAGCAGTACCCATCATACTTGTTAATAATATTAAAGATAGTAAAGTCTTTTTCATAATGTAATTTTATAGTTATACTCAAAATTAAACATTTTTTTTAATAGATATCACTTATCTTTCTTATTATTATGAACTTACGAACTGCAAGACAGCGTGGAACATCCGGAAATATCATCATAATCAACAGGCCTTTTTACGGAAAATTCAGGATAAATTTCCTGATAAGGATTTTCGAGGGCATGTGTTAATTTTTTTAATAAATCTTTCTTCCCTTCATTAATTTCTTCAATGCATTGGTACAAGAGATAATTTCTAAGGATGAATTTTGGATTAGCTTTTTGCATCAGGTTGAGAGAGGCTTCCTTTGTAATTTTATTTTTTGAAATTCTTTCTTTGTATTTTTGAATAAAGTGTTTAAGCTTATTCAAAAGATCATCATTTAGGAAGGTATAAGATACATTTTCAAACAACTCTTTCAGGTCATCTCCCTCTTTGAGTTTTTCCAACTGATTAAAAAACAAGGTGTGATCAAATTCTAATTCCTGCATCAATCCCTGCCAGTTGCTGAAAAACTCTTCGTCACCATCTAATAGCTGATCGAATCCGAATTTTCGGCAAAGCATTTTGTCGTGAGCTTCCCAGAAATAATTACCATAATTGTTGAGGGTATTTTCTAAAAATTTTTCATCCTTAATTAATGGATGAAGCGCATTTGCCAACTGCCATAAATTCCATTGTGAGATTTGCCCCTGCTTTCCGAATGCATATCTTCTACCTGGCAAATCGGTGGTATTGGGAGTGAAATTCAGATCATACTCATCCATCATAGAGTAGGGACCATAGTCAATGGTAAGCCCAAGCACAGACATATTATCTGTATTCATAACTCCATGTACAAAACCCACTCTGAACCATTCTGTCATCAGGTCAGCCGTTCTTGTGCAGATGCTTTTAAAGAAATCTTTATATTTTTCAGAATCCGATGAAGTGATTTCAGGAAAATAATTGAGAATAGTAAAGTCAACGAGATCCTGTAAGGTTTTGTATTCTGCCTGAGCAGAAATGAGCTCGTAATGTCCAAACCGTAGAAAGCTTTCCGCAGTCCTGATAATTATCGCTCCTTTTTCTTTTTGAGGATTCCCGTTGTACATCATATCTCTTATGACATCTTCTCCTGTAAAACATAGGCTTAATGCCCTTGTAGTCGGAACACCAAGGTGATACATAGCCTCACTCATCAGATATTCCCTGACTGAGGACCTTAATACAGCTCTTCCGTCTGCATGTCTTGAATATGGAGTGGCTCCAGGACCCTTCCATTGAATTTCATTTTTTTTCCCGGAGTCATTGATTATTTCCCCAGCGAGTATAGCTCTCCCGTCTCCAAGTTGTCCGGCCCAGTTTCCAAATTGATGCCCGGCATATGCCGTAGCGTAAGGTTGAATATTAGGAGGTAAATTGTTTCCAACAAGAAAATCCAGATCGTTCTCTTCAAATTTTCCTAGACCGATTTCTTCAGAAAGTTTTTCATTGAAAATAATTAATTCCGGATTATCAAACCCGGCAGGACTAACCGTTGAGAACAAAACTTTAGGCGTTGCTCTCTGCATTGGATTTCCTGAAAAGTCTCCGGGAAACTTCTTTATAAAAGGCTGTTTGATCTCTTTAATATTCATGAATCAAAGATACAACAATAAAAAAAAAGACCTTTCAAACAGATTGAAAGGTCTCGTGTATTTGTAAAAGAGAATTTATTTATTAAAATCAATTTCTTCACTCTTATTGAGGTTTTCATTGACGTTCTCTTCTTTCTTCGTTGTATTGCTTTTTGGTGTAGGATCTACAGGCCTAGGATTTTTAATTTGATCGATTGTCTGAAGTCCTCCCTCATCACCATAACCTCCACTCAATCCTTTGAGATCCGAACATCCGTCTTTCCAATCTGATGGTTTCACAAACTTATCATCTGGAGTAATGCCTAAACTTTTATCTGCCCAGACTTTTTTCATAAATATCGCCCAGATCGGCAATGCCATTCTTGCTCCTTGTCCTTCACCTGTTCCAAAGAAGTGAGTTGCTCTGTCTTCCCATCCTACCCAGGCACCTGTTGCTAGCTTAGGAGTTATTCCCATAAACCAACCATCGGAGTTGTTCTGTGTAGTACCGGTTTTGGCAGCAATTTCCACCGCTTTTGAGATACCCCTTCTCGAAAGTTCTCCGGAAGCGGTACCAAATTGGGCTACCCCTTTCATCAATTCAATCATGGTGTAGGCATAACGAGGATTCATTACCTCTTTTGGATCTACATTTACTTCTTTGATAACCCTGCTGTTGGCATCTTCTATCCTCCAGATCATTTCAGGTTTATTATAGTTACCATAGTTGGCGAAAGTACTGTAAGCACCAAGCATTTCATAAATCGTGATGTCAGATGAACCTAATGCAATTGTATTGTTTCTTGGAATTTCCTCAGTTACTCCTAGATCTCTTGCAGTCTGTATTACAGCATCTACTCCGGTCATTTCTATGAGACGTGCTGCAACTGGGTTTTGAGAGTGCGCTAAAGCATCTTTTAACGTCAGCATTCCGCCTCTGCCAGGAACATGCCATCCATTATGGTCGTAGGTTCCGTTTGAAACAGCTGAACAAGGTGTCATTCCAAGCTTCATGATAGCAGTTGCATATACGAAAGGTTTGAATGTGGATCCTACCTGTCTTTTACCTTGTTTGATATGGTCGTACTGGAAATGCTGCCAGTCGATTCCTCCAACCCATGCTTTAATCTCACCGGTTCCAGGAACCATAGACATCAAACCTGCCTGGGCAATCTGCTTATGATATCTGATAGAGTCCCAAGGAGACATTTCAACTTCTTCCTCTCCATTCCATGTAAAGCGTGATGTTTTTATTGGTTTATGGAATTCCATAAGGATTGAATCTTCAGATACTCCGGCTGCCTTAAGCAATTTGTAACGTCCCGTTCTTTTCATAGCCTGAACCATTACACTGTTGATCTGCTTATCCGTTAAGTAATAAAAAGGTCTGTTTTTTCTGCCTCTTTGTTCTGCATCAAATCTTTTTTGAAGGTCTGTCAAATGTTCTTTAATTGCCTCTTCCGCATATTTTTGCATTTTAGAGTCAAGCGTAACGTATATTTTAAGTCCGTCTTTATAAAGGTTTAATTTTTTACCGGTTTCTTTTTCGTGATCTTTAAGATAACTATCGATCTCTTTTTTCAGATAAAACTTATAGTAAGCAGAGTAGTCATCATTGATGTTTTTGATCGGATGATAGTCTAAAGTAATAGGCGTTGCTACCGCTTTGTTGTAAGTATCCTCATCAATATAACCTGTTTTCTGCATCTGCTCCAAAACAACATCTCTTCTTGCCTTCGCTCTTGTCTCATTACGCATAGGATTGTTTTTTACCGGATTTTCCAGCATGGCAACAAACATAGCTGCTTCAGGTAATGTAAGCTGATTGGTGCTTTTGTTAAAATAGATTTTTGAAGCCATTTCAATTCCGTTTGCATTGTATAAAAAGTCAAACTTGTTGAAATAAAGCGTTACAATTTCTTCTTTGGTATATCTTCTTTCAAGGCTTACTGCCACAACCCATTCTTTTAGCTTTTGGAAAGCTCTTGCAAACTTGTTTTGTGAAGCCCCCCCTGTGAAGAGTAACTTTGCAAGCTGCTGGGTAATGGTGGAGCCACCTCCTCTGCCTCCTCCATAAACAACTGCTCTGGCAATTGATTGTAGATCAATTCCGGAGTGTTCTTTAAAACGCTCATCCTCTTTAGCTTGTAATGCATACACAAGAAAAGGAGGAAGATCCTTATATGTAATAGGTTGGGTTTTTTCTTTTTCAAATTTGCCTAAAAGAACACCATCTGCAGAAAAAATCTGAGAAGCAACATAAATGTCAGGGTTTTCAAGTTCTTCAACATCCGGCATTTCACCAAGAAAACCTTGTGAAACAGCAAAGAAAGTTCCTGAAATTCCCAAAACAACTACAATAAGTCCAAGCCAAATAAATCTAACCCACTTTTTCCAGGAGGTATTTTTATTATTTTTTTTGGGAGGAAGCGGAAATGTCTTTCCCTTACTTCCTGTGTTTTTTTTGTTTTCTTCCATTTATGATTACGGTTTAGCCGTTTCTATTTTTACTCCAATATCTTCAATCCCCGGAAGGAAATCATTTCTCATCGCTTGTATTAATCCAATTTCATATTTTCCTTTTTGTGGAAACCTGTAATTTAATTTATACTGGAAAAGCGTTTCCTTCGTGTCTCCAAAACCTGTTCCAAGCCATTCTCCATTTGGCTTTGTAAGAATATAATTCAACGTATCCGTCTCCTTTTTCTTGTTTTGAAGATTGGTGAAATTAACGATAAACCTTATATTGCTATAAGGGTAATCGTTATTGTTTCTTACAACAAATATAATATTTTTAGGATTCTGTGGATCCGAAATCTCAAGATTAAATTTCTGCTCACTTTTCTTATTCCATTTACTATCAATGGAATTCATCGTGACATGTTCTCCCGGAGAATTACAGCTCAAGAAAAGAATAAGGGATAAAAATCCTAAAACTTTATGCATTGTTATCTTTTTTTGGAGGAAATTTCTTTTTAAATTTTTTCTTGTTTGGATTTTGTTGAGGCTTTTTCTCCTGACCGGAATTACTCGCTTCTACTTTCTCCAATTGAGCTTTTGGCTGCTGAGGCCTTGGCTGTTTGGGGTTATGATTAGAATTGGTATGGTCTGGTTTCTCAGATCTCTCCGGTTTGTTTTTCCTTTGTCCCTGATTGTTGTTTTGCCTGTTTTGGTTATTGTGATTCTGGTTTCTGTTTTTGTTGAATCCTTTATTTTTCTTTTCGAATCGATCCACATTATTCTCCTGAATCAGATCAATGCTATGCAACGGGATATCCGGTTGTTTAAGTTCCTCAAGAGGGAGTATTTTTTCTCCTCTTTTATTTTTAGAAATGAACTGTTTTACAAGGTCAATATCAAAATCATACCATGCTACAGAGCTATCCACATAGGCAAACCACATTTTCTTCTTGAAAACGTCAATTTTAATACAGAAAGCTCTTCCTTTTTCTGTATCCAATGTTGTTGACGAAGAAGGGAAATTACTCAATGCATCAAGATAACTGTCTAATTCATAATTTAGACAACACTTTAGTTTACCACATTGCCCGGCAAGTTTTTGCGGGTTGATACTTAATTGCTGATATCTCGCAACATTGGTATTTACAGATCTGAAGTCGGTAAGCCATGTCGAACAGCAAAGTTCTCTTCCACAAGACCCGATTCCTCCGATTTTTGCGGCTTCCTGTCTGAAACCGATCTGTTTCATGTCGATTTTTGTCCGGAATGTAGAGGCGTATTCTTTTATTAACTGTCTGAAATCGATACGATTATCTGCAGTGTAATAGAATGTTACCTTAGAAGCATCTCCCTGATACTCTACATCAGTAACTTTCATTTCAAGCCCCAGATTATGGGCAATCTTTCTTGCCTGTATCTTTACGCTGTCTTCTTTTTTTCTAGCTTCCTGCCAAACTTCAATATCTTTTTGATTGGCTAATCTGTATATTTTTAGTGAGTTTTCTTCAGAAAATTTTTTCTTTTTCATCTGAATTTTCACTAATTCGCCGGTGAGACTTACCACACCAACATCGTGTCCGGGACTAGATTCTACGGTGACTACACTACCTATATGTAATGGAACATTATTTACATTTTTATAAAACGATTTTCTGTCATTTTTAAATCTAACTTCTACAAAATCACACCTGTTAGATGCGGGATTATTGATGTTAGATAGCCAGTCGAAAACACTTAATTTATAACTATTACCACAGGTATTTACATTTTCACAACCATTCGCGGATTTCTTGGGTCCGCAAGAATGCGCAGAATCGCCGGATGTTTTACATCCACAACTCATATAACTATTATTTAATCTTGCAAATTTATATATTTTTATCTTTATGTAATTCTAAAAAATTCAAATATTCGTCAACATCATTGTTTGATATTAAACAAAAAACACTTTTTTGTCATTGGATTTTACCAATGTACTAGTATATATGCTTTTATGGTGAATTTTTCCTAAAGTGTTATTTTAAACATAATTTTCTTTTCGTATAATGTTTAAAATATTAAGAAATATTAACAGACCTATGCAAAATAATTTTATATTTGGGTTATATAATAATAGTCTATGAAAAAAATATTAGTATCAACTGCTTTATTGGCGGGTGTTTTATCTTACGCTGGAGGCTTCAGGGTTTCTTTGCAAGGGGTAAAGCAATTGGCAATGGCACATACTAGTGCTCATGCTGAAGATGCAAGTGTGGCATTCTTTAACCCTGCGGGTATGTCATTCATTCCTTCTAAACTGAGTATAGTTGCCGGAGGATTTGGAGCAAGTAATAAAGTTACTTTTCAGAATTTAAATACTTTACAAAGTACAGAAACTGATAATCCTCTTGGAACACCTATTTATGCGGCTATTGCTTATAAACCGCTGGAGAATTTATCAGTAGGTTTCAGCTTTTCAACACCTTTTGGTAGTACGATCCAATGGCCAAATGATTGGGAAGGAAGAGAAATGGTTCAGAAATTAGAATTAAAAAGTTTCTACTTCCAGCCAATGGTTTCAGTAAAACTGGCCCCGTGGTTAGCTTTTGGGGCGAGTTATATATATGCAAGAGGAAAAGTAGACTGGGATAAAGCAATTACTCAATTTGGAGGTGAGGTAAATATTAATGATGAGAAAGCAAGTGGACATGGATACGGGTTTGGTTTCTATTTCAGACCTGAAGAAAAACTGGATGTTAGTATTGCATACCGTTCTCCGGTGGACATGAAAGCGAAGAATGGAACAGCAACATTTAAATTTCCATCACAGTCTATCTACTCATTATTAGGATTAGGAGCCAACGGACAAGATGGTTTCTCTGCAACGCTTCCTTTAGTGGAAGAATATACAATAGGTTTAACCTATAAGATTACACCAAAATGGTTGGTTTCTGCTGATTTTAACTATCATGGATGGGAAAGATACAGTAAACTGACATTAGATTTTGCTAATGCTCCTATTGGAAACCAAGCAGATCCTACAGTGCTTGTTGCCCCAAAAAACTTCAGAAACTCAAAAACCTTCAGGTTAGGAACGCAATATGCATTTAGCGATATGATTTTTGGACGTTTGGGAGCTTATTATGATGAATCTCCTTATTCTGACAACAATTTTATAGCTGAAACACCTTCGTTTAATACTTATGTAGTAACTGGAGGGGTAGGCTTTAAGTTGAAACAATTTGGAGTTGATATTGCTGGAGGATATGCAATGCCTCAGGCAAGAGACGTTAATAATGCGAATCTTGGATTCTACGGACAGGCAAAAGCCAGAGCGTTTTATTTTGGTCTAGGTTTATCTTATAATCCTTTTTAATTGAAAGACTATGAAAAAAATTATAATTTCTACAATCGCTGTCTCTGCGCTTTTATTTACAACGAGCTGCGAAAATGATTTTGATACGGATGTTAAAGATATCCAGGTATCGAAAGGGAATGCAGACTTTTCTAAATATGTAGCATTGGGTAATTCACTAACATCAGGCTATAGAGATGGAGCTCTTTATTCAGATGGACAAAATGAATCTTATCCTTCTATGATAGCTCAGCAAATGAAACTTGTCGGAGGAGGAGATTTCAAGCAACCGTTAATGCCGGATAATAATGGTGGATTGCTGTTAAATACCTTAGCAGGCCCTGTTCAGATTGCCAATACAAAATTATTCATTAGTGGTTTTGTAAATGGTTCTCCTGATATTAAAAATGCGAATAATAATACAGCAACAGCACTTGTGAATACCATTTTGACAGGTCCTTTCAATAACATGGGAGTTCCGGGAGCAAAAGTGGCTCATTTGCTGGCTCCTGGATATGGTAACATCCAAGGAATTGCTACTAAAACAGCTAATCCGTATTTTGTAAGATTTGCATCAAGTCCTACAACATCTGTAATTGCTGATTTTAAAGCACAGAAGCCTACTTTCTTTTCATTATGGATAGGAAATAATGATGCGTTGTTATATGCTCTTGCAGGTGGAGATGCTACGGTTGAAACCCTTACACCACCGGCACAATTTACACAATATTATAATGCATTAATTAATGAGATTGCCTCTACAAATGCTAAAGGGGTTATCGCAAATATTCCTAGCGTTACTTCTATTCCTTCCTTAACAACTGTTCCTTATAACCCTTTAACAGCTTCTGTTCTAGGTGGTGGTAATGTTACTGTAGGAAATGCAACAATAGATAATTTAAATACAAACTTATACGGACCATTGAGTCAGATTTTGGCTGCAGTAGGAGGTGCTGGAAGAATAAAGCCTTTGTCTAAAACTGAAGCTAATCCATTACTTATAGTAGACGAAAGCCTTCCAAATCTAGGTGCTCAGATTACAGGTGCTGCTTTAGCATCCGGAAATCCAACCCTGATTGCTTTAGCAACATATTTAGGAGCTACTTATGGACAAGCAAGACAGGCGAAAGCAGGAGATTTGGTTCCTTTAACTTCTAAAGCTGAGATAGGAACACTTCAAACATTGCCTCCAGGAGTTCCTGCTAGCCTTGGTGCAAAAGGAATTGCTTATCCGTTTGCTGATAAATATGTATTGACGGCAACAGAAGTTACTGATGTAAACACAACCATTGATGCTTATAACGTAACGATTAAAGCAGCAGCAGATGCTAAAGGATACGCTTTTGTAGATGCCAACAAAAAGATGGTTGAACTTAATAGCCAATCCGGAATTTCATTTGACGGGGTAAGATATACTGCGAAGTTTGTAACGGGTGGAGCTTTTTCTCTTGATGGAGTTCACCTGACAGGAAGAGGTTATGCTATTGTTGCGAATGAATTTATTAAATCAATTAATGCAAAGTATAATTCTTCCTTACCACAGGTAAATGCGAATAATTATTCAGGAGTAAGATTCCCTTAAAATATAAAGGAAACAAAAACTTAGAAACCACAAGACTAATTCTTGTGGTTTTTTTTTAAATTTGCAAAATCTTAAAAAGTAAAAATGGCCGATCAGTTAAGTTATCTATTTAGTACAAGGACAAGTAAGGACTTGGCAGAAAAAATTGCTCAGCATTATGGGCAGGGATTAGGAAAAATAAACTTCCAGGAGTTTAGTGACGGGGAATTCGAACCTGTTTTAGACGAATCAGTAAGAGGAGGTAGGGTTTTCCTGATTGGATCTACATTCCCTCCCGCGGATAATCTATTAGAGCTTCTTCTAATGATTGACGCTGCAAAAAGGGCTTCTGCGAAAAGTATTACTGTTGTACTTCCTTATTTCGGACTTGCAAGACAGGATAGAAAAGATAAGCCAAGAGCTCCTATAGGTGCTAAGTTGGCTGCTAATCTTTTAACTGCTGCGGGAGCGACCAGAATTATGACCATGGATCTGCATGCGGATCAGATTCAAGGATTCTTTGAAATTCCTGTGGATCACTTGTATGCGTCAACTATTTTTGTAGATTATATCAGAGACCTGAATCTGGATAATCTTACCATCGCTTCACCGGATATGGGTGGGGCAAAAAGAGCTAAAAACTATGCCGGACACCTGGGTGCTGAAGTAGTAATTGCTTACAAAGAGAGAAAGAAAGCTAATGTTGTAGAGGAAATGTTCCTTATCGGGGATGTTGATGGTAAAAACGTTATTCTTATTGATGACATGATTGATACAGCAGGAACGCTTTGCAAGGCTGCTGATATCTTAATAGAGAAAGGAGCAAAAACAGTTAGAGCAATGGCTACTCACGGAGTGCTTTCAGGAAAGGCTTACGAGAATATTGAGAACTCTAAATTGTTGGAAGTTATTGTAACTGACTCAATTCCTGTTAAAAATAATTTGTCATCTAAAATAAAAGTGCTATCTTGCGCCCCATTATTTGCAGATGTTATGAAGATGGTTCATGAGCACCAGTCAATCAGTAGTAAATTTGTTATCTAATTGATTTACTGAAGTTTGCAAATTGTATTTTAAAACAAAATTTTAAATTTTTATAAATGAAATCTATTACAATTCAAGGTACAAAAAGAGAAAGCGTGGGCAAAAAGTCTACAAAAGCTTTACGTGATGCTGAATTAGTTCCTTGTGTTGTTTATGGAGGGACAGAACCATTGAACTTCTCTGCAGAAGAGAAATCTTTCAAAGGTTTAGTATATACTCCTGAAGCACACACGGTATCTATTGAAGTTGACGGACAAACAATTCCAGCAGTTCTTCAGGATATTCAGTTCCACCCAATTACAGACAAAATTCTTCATGCTGACTTCTATCAATTATCTGCTGATAAGCCGGTTATTATGGAAGTTCCGGTAAGAGTTACTGGTCGTTCTAAAGGTGTTGTTGCTGGGGGTGTTCTACGTCAGTCATTCAGAAAGCTAAAAGTAAAAGCGATCCCTGCAAACTTGCCGGATGAGATCGTTATTGATATTACTTCACTTAAGATTGGTAACAAATTATATGTTGGTGCTATCAAAACTGAAGGATATTCTTTCATGCACCCTGACAATGCAGTTGTTGTAGCTGTTAAGATGTCTAGAAATGCAATGAAGGGAGGTGCAGCAGCACAAGATGATGAGGATGAAGAAGAGGTTGTAGCTGAAGGAGCTACTCCAGCAGCTGAAGAAACTGCAGCTGAATAAGAATTGCTTAATAACAATGATATAAAAACCTGTCAATTTTTTGGCAGGTTTTTTATTTTAGATTGCATCTATAATGCTATTCTTTCTTTAGCCTTTCAAAAAAAAAGATGTAAATTTGAAGTGTTCTAAATAAGAACATAAATAATTGTAAAATTTATAATAAATGTTTGACATTCAAGAAATAAGAAGTCAGTTTCCTATATTAGATCAGGAGGTCAACGGTAAGCCTCTTGTTTATCTGGATAATGCAGCGACATCACAAAAACCAAACTCCGTTTTAGAGGTTTGGAACCAATACTATACAGAAATTAATGCAAATGTTCACAGGGGGATTCATACTTTAAGTCAGCTTGCTACTGAAGAAATGGAGCTTTCGCGAAGAAAGATCCAGAAATTTATTAATGCAAAGCATGATTTTGAGGTGATCTTTACAAAGGGAACAACGGAAGGGTTGAACCTCATCGCTTATATTCTTACCGGAAAGCTGAAAAAAGATGATGAGATCATTATTTCATATTTAGAACATCATTCTAATATTGTTCCATGGCAGTTGCTATGTGAAAGAACAGGAGCAAAGCTTCGTGTGATTCCGATTAATGACAATGGTATTTTACAGCTTGATTATTTGGATCAGTATATAAGCGAAAAAACTAAAGTTGTTGCCGTAAACCAGGTTTCAAATGCATTGGGGGTTGTAAATCCTATTGAAGAGATTATCTCAAGGACCAGAAGGAATTCCGATGCTTATATCGTTATTGATGGTGCGCAGTCTGCTCCTCATTTCAGAATTGATGTGCAGGCAATGGATTGTGATTTCTTTGTATTTTCGGGGCATAAAATGTACGCTCCAATGGGAACCGGAATCCTGTATGGGAAAGAACATATTTTAGATTCTTTGCCACCGTTTCATGGAGGTGGGGAAATGATTGCCACATGCTCATTCGATGGAACGACCTATGCCGGATTGCCATTTAAGTATGAAGCAGGAACGCCAAATGTCGGAGGTAATATAGCATTAGGAGCGGCAGTAGATTTTATTGAAAAAGTAGGACACGAAAATCTTCAGAGACATGAGAATGCTTTGTTGGAATATGCTCAAAGACAGCTTTTAGAGATTGAAGGTCTTAAAGTCTATGGGGAAAAGGCCAGAAGAACGGGTGTTGTTTCCTTTAATTTAGAAGGAGTAGGAATATCTTCCGATGTAGGAATGATTCTGGATAAGATGGGTGTAGCTGTAAGGACAGGGCATCACTGTACGCAACCAATAATGGATTTCTTTAATATTGCAGGAACTGTAAGAGCAAGTTTTGCAGTATACAATACTTTTCAGGAAATTGATCTTCTTGTAGAAGGAGTAAAAAAGGCCAAAAGAATGTTAAGTTAATCGAAATAAAAGAAATAAAAAAGCAGTTGTAAAACTGCTTTTTTTATAGGTTTATTATTCCCAAGAAACGCAATAACATCTTCCTTGTATAATAACCTGGTAATATCCGTAGGCGCATTCAAGGCATATTTCGCCGCCGGCATATATAGCCTTCATTGTTTCTTTGTTTAATTTTTTCATGTTATTTGATTTTTAAAGTGTTAGAAGTTAAATATAATCATAAATTCAAGTAAAACTCTATATTTTTCTAGTATTTAATTTTTATAAAAAATAATTATTGTGTTAAATTTTATAATTATAATGATATTAATTATTAAATTTAATATAATAAATAAGATGAGTTATGAAAAAATATTTACTTTCTTTTGTTTTGGCGTGTGGAATATACAATGCCCAAGTGTTCTCTGAAAATTTTGATGGAAATGTTTTACCATCAGGATGGACGACAAATAATCCCGATACTTCTTTTAATTGGGACGTAGGATCTGAAAATGGCTTCGCTACATTTCCTTCAGGTGCAGCTTTTTTTGATGATGATAATGCAGGGCCCTCAAGCATAAACTCCAATGCCAGGCTTGTATCTCCTGTTATTAACCTATCGGCGGTTCAGAACCCTAAACTCTCATTTAAGTATGCTAATATGATTTATGATGATGATTCAACGTTAAAAGTCGAGGTTTTTAACGGGACATCATGGATACAGGTATTTACTTTTTCGGGGGATGCTGGTCAGTGGGATCTTGATTTTAATACATTTTTATATGTTGTTACAACCTATGAGCAAGCTACGGATATTGATCTTACGCCTTATGCCAATGCTAATTTTCAAATGAGATTTGTATATGACGATGCAGGGGATTATTCTTACGGTGTTGTCGTAGATGATGTTGCTATTACTTCCGGAGCATTAGGTACTTCTGAGGTTTCATTTGCAGATAAGATGCAGGTATACCCTAATCCTGTGAAAGATTTTGTACATATTCAGTCTGGAAACTTAAGATTTGACTCTAAAATCACCGTGCTGGATTTAGCAGGCCGGCAAATTAAGAGCTTTACAGGATTGGCAGACGGATATAATCTTTCTGACTTGCCGAAAGGCAGCTATCTGATTCTGATAGATAATAAAAAGGAAATTATCAGTAAGAAAATTATAAAAGAATAATCTCTGAAATAGCCTCTTAAACAGGGGCTTTTTGTAATAACAAATCCCTTTCAATAATTATTGAAAGGGATTTGTTTTATATCTGAGTCGTGAAACTATTAAGGTTTCCAGTCTACAACAGCTCTGATAAAGGCTTCTGCGTTCTCGAGAGGAATGTTTGGCAGAATTCCGTGACCTAAATTAGCAATATAGCGATCCTTTCCAAATCGATGAATCATCTCGTTTACCATCTTTTTTATGGTTTCAGGGGTTGAATGCAATCGGGCCGGATCAAAGTTCCCTTGAAGGGTCATTGTATGATTGGTTAAAGTTCTTGCAAACTCAGGTTTTATTGTCCAATCTACTCCAAGAGCTGAGGCCTTGGACATTGTCATTTCTTCCAGGGCAAACCAGCATCCTTTTCCAAATACAACCACGTGGGTCAATGGGCTTAAAGCTTCCACGATCTGATTGATGTATTTCCATGAAAATTCCTGATAATCATCTGGAGAGAGCATTCCTCCCCAGGAATCGAAAATTTGCACTGCAGATACTCCTTTTTCTACTTTTCTCTTTAAATAGGCGATGGTAGTATTTGTAATTTTTTGAAGAAGCAGATGGGCTGCTTCCGGTTGCTGAAAACAGAATGATTTGGCAATATCAAAAGCTTTACTTCCTTTTCCTTCCACACAATAGCAAAGGATAGTCCATGGAGATCCTGCAAAACCGATCAACGGGATTTCGTTATCTAATTTTAATAAGGTTAATTCTATGGCATCAAAAACGTATCCTAAAGTATCATTCACATCAGGAACCACAACATTCTGAACCTGCTCCATTGTTCTGATGGGAGTGTCTAGCCATGGGCCTACTGATTCCTTCATTTTAAAGTCGATTCCCATTGCTTGTGGCACTACTAAAATGTCAGAAAACAAAATAGCAGCATCCAGCGGATATCTACGGATCGGCTGTACGGTAATTTCAGAAGCGAGTTCAGGAGTTTGACATCTTGTAAAGAAATCATATTTATCTCTTAATGCAATGAATTCCGGCAGGTATCTTCCGGCCTGTCTCATCATCCACACAGGAGGTCTTTCTACGGTCTCTCCGCGAAGGGCTTTTAAATATAGGTCGTTTTTAATCATAATTTATTTAAATCTGCAGTAAAATTGATAGCGCAAATTTGCTACAGGTTGTTCTTACTTTCTCTTCTGATCATTTCTAAAATGGAAACCAGAGTATTACCTTCTGAAGTGAAAATTTTTTCCCGGGTATACTTTTTTATTTCATTGGAGGTTGTTTCTCCAATAGAAAACAGCTTCGTATGATCTAATGAATTTCGCTTTGCAAAACTACGAACTCCACTTGGACTGAAAAAGACTATGCCATAATATTTTTCAGATATTAACGGATTGATCTCTTCGGTATTATAAACTGTTATCTTTCTGTACTTGATATTTTGTAATGGCAGTTCATTGTCCAGAACATCAATGGCCAGGTTTCCACAAAAATGCAGGAATTGTTCATGTGGACAATGCCCAATGATAAATTCCGAAAGTGCTTCTGCGTTTTTCAGAACCTTAAAGGTGCCAAACCCATATTTTCGGAGGATTCTTTTTGTTTTTTCCCCGACGCAATAAATCTTGTTGTAATTTTTTGTCGTAAAATCCTCATTGGGTCTGAACTGATTTTCGAAAAAAGAAGTCACTCCGTTGGCACTTGTGAAAATAAGTGAGTAATTTTTTAAATCGAATGGTTTAACACGAATCGGAGTTGTTTTAATTACCTCAATACAATCAACCCCAATGTCATCTCCTAATTCTTTGGATAAAACAGAGGGGTCTATATTTTTGGTAAATAAGATTTTCATTTGAGATAAAATTGATTGCCGGCAAAAGGCTAAAATTATATCTGGCTCTTTATTTCGGCCATTAATTCCTTGCCACCATTTTCGAGTACTATTTTTGCATATTTTTCTCCGAAATTTTCACTGTCATTATATGTGAAATTTTCGTCCGTCGCGATGCAGTTTTTTCCGTCCAGTGAGCAAAGTGCTGCTTTAAAGCGGATCTGGTCATCAAATATTTCAGCAAAGGCTCCGATGGGTGCAGTACATCCTCCTTCAAGGGTACTAAGGAAATTTCTTTCAATATCAACGCAGATTTGTGTGGGTTTATGATTAATCTGACGTACTATTTCATTGATTTCTTTTTTATCCGAATGTCCGGCAACTGCGATAACTCCCTGAGAAGGCGCTGGGATCATTAAAGGAAGCATCTCGTAATCAATGTCCATTTTCATTCTTTTGATGCCTGCTAAAGATAATATAGTGGCATCAAAATCCTGTTCTTCCAATTTTTGAAGGCGTGTCTGTATATTTCCACGAATATCGGAGAAAGTTGCTTCCGGATAATATTTCAGCCAAAACGCTCTTCTTCTCAAGCTGCTTGTTGCTAACTTAAGTTCATGAAACTCTTTATTTTTTGCTGATTCTTTTCTTATTAAAACATCCTGCGGATAATCTCTTTCCAGATATGCGATAAGTTCTGTGTGTTGGGGAAGTTTTGTAGGGACATCTTTCAGAGAGTGTACAGCAATATCTATTTCATCATTTAATAATGCGGTATCCAGATCTCTTGTAAAAACGCCTGTAATCCCTAAAGCGTAAAGAGGTTGATTAAGATTTTTATCACCCGAAGAAAGGATGGGCATGATCTCAGTCGTGTAATTATTATTTTGCAGATACCTTGCGACCTCTCTCGCCTGCCAAAGAGCAAGTGCTGAATTTCTTGTTCCTATTCTAATGCTTTTCATTGAATTCGTTGTTTGGTTGTTCAACTAATATTTCGTGCATTAATTTACTAATTTCTTCGGCTTTTAAAGGGTTATCTATGATGTATTTTGCAAAACGGCTGGTAATTTTCTGAATCATCTTTTCAGAAAGTGCCATATCGTCTACATTGATGTATTTATTTTTTCTGTAGAACTGATGCATTTCATTACGCTCCATATTTTTCAGGACCGCTTTGAAATGATGAATGTTGGGAGCGAGTTTTCTTTTTTTCTCCCACTCTATGAAGTCTTTAGACATTTCCTTGATGATCTGTTCTGCTTTTGGAATTTCTTTTTCTCTCTGCTGGATTGTTTCCTGAATTTGTTTTGATAATTCATCCACATCGATCAAGGTTACATTTTTATTATCCGTAACATTTTTTTCAACATTGTGGGGAATGGAAAGATCAATGACCAAAGTTTCTTTTCCGTTTGGAAAATGTGAAGCGTTTACAATAGGATGTTTTGCCCCTGTTGCCACAATCAGAATGTCTGTATTTTTCAGTTCTTTATCGAAGTCTGCATAATCAACGTGGGGAATGGTATATTTCTGAGAAATCTTTTCAGCTTTTTCCTGGGTTCTGTTGGTGATTTTTATTTTAGGCTGATAAACGTGCTTTACAAGATTCTCAACCGTATTTTGTCCGATTTCACCCACTCCTAAAAGCAGAATATTTTTCTCGGTAATCCTTTTTTGATTATTCAGAATGTAATGAACAGCGGCATAAGAAACTGAAGCGGCCCCATTGGATATCCCGGTTTCATTTTTAATTCTTTTTGAAATCTGGATCGCCGAGTTGATCGCCCTTTCCAAATAAGGATTAGAGTTCTTTCTTTCTTTTTTAAAACGGCTGTATGCTTTTTTGATCTGCCCGATAATCTCAAAATCCCCGATGATCTGGCTTTCAAGACCTGCGGCAACCCTGAACAAATGAGTTAAAGCCTCCTCCTTGGTAAGGATATTGGCAAACTGCAAGAAATCAGTAATGTTAACCCCGATCGTTTTACAGTATTCTTCAGCAACCAAAAGATAGTTGGAAGTAGTGGTATATATTTCGGTCCTGTTGCAGGTAGAAACCACAAAGGCATCCCCTAAATTTTCATCGTGAATACGGGTAACGAAATTTTTTATGTTTTCATCAAAAAACGCAAATTTCCCTCGTGTTTCTCCATCTGCCTTTTCGTAGCTTATGGAAAGAACGGCGAAATTTGAAGTTTGATTTGTATGAGTGTTTTGTAACATATCCGGGGGCAAATTTACGCTTTTTTTAATTAAACACTTTCTGAAATTGTGTATGATAATTATCGTGAAAAACTATAAATCCGTTACTGTTCTGAGTTTGGATTGATATTATAAGAAATTAAATTGACCGTTAAAGAATTATTTCAAATTTTAATAAAATTTTAACCAAATTATATGCTTGCCAAATTTTATTGGTAGTGTTTAATTTATATCTTTGTAAACTTAAATCAGAAGAAAAATATGAGTTTATTCGATATGTTTACGCAAGAAATTGCGATAGACTTGGGAACCGCTAACACACTTATCATCCATAATAATAAAATTGTTATAGACCAGCCCTCAATTGTTGCAATTGAGCGATCTACTGGAAGGCCGATAGCTGTTGGTGAACAGGCTAAACATATGCAGGGGAAAACCCATGAAGACATCAAAACAATTCGTCCTTTGAAAGATGGGGTTATTGCGGATTTTCATGCTTCTGAACATATGATCAAGGAGTTTATTAAAAAAATTCCTGGTATCAAAGGTAAATTCATTCAGCCTGCTCTAAGAATTGTAATCTGTATCCCTTCCGGAATTACGGAGGTGGAAAAAAGAGCGGTAAGAGACTCTGCACAGAAAGTAAATGCTAAGGAGGTAAGACTGATTTATGAACCAATGGCAGCTGCAATAGGAGTAGGAATTGATGTTCAAAAACCGGAAGGTAATATGATCATTGATATAGGTGGAGGAACAACTGAAATTGCAGTAGTTGCTTTAGGAGGTATTGTTTGTGACAAGTCTGTGAAAATTGCAGGGGATGTATTCACGAATGATATCGCTTATTTTCTGAGAACACATCACAACCTTTATATTGGTGAAAGAACAGCCGAGAGAGTGAAAATTGAAGTAGGATCTGCTGTTGAAGATCTGGATGTGGATATTGAAGATATTCCGGTACAAGGTAGAGACCTTATCACAGGTAAACCAAAAGAAATCATGGTTGGGTATAAAGAGATTGCCCGCGCATTGGATAAATCGATCATCAGAATTGAAGATGCCGTAATGGAAACTCTTTCTTTAACACCACCTGAACTGGCAGCTGATATTTATAAAACAGGTATTTATCTTGCAGGAGGAGGTGCATTGTTGAGAGGTCTTGCAGACAGATTACATAAGAAAACAGGTCTTCCTGTTTTTGTAGCTGAAGATCCGTTAAGAGCGGTTGTTCGCGGAACCGGGATTGCACTTAAGAATATGGATAAATTCAATTTCTTAATTAAATAATTTTAACTTTTACGAACACTATCTGAATGGGATTTTTGCTGAGATTATTTTCGAAGAACGCTCTTTTTGTCTTCTTTATTTTCTTGCAAATTATTGCTCTGGTCCTTATATTTTCTAAAAATGCCATGCAGAAATCCTGGATTGCTGGTCAGTCCGCAGCGTTAAATTCCTGGGTTTCCGGTTATATTGATGAAGGGGTTTCTTATTTGAAGCTTAAGCAAATCAATGAAGATCTTGTTGCTCAGAATAAAGCTTTAATGATTGAGCTGTATGGAAAGGATGGCGCCAAAAAGCCGATCTTCAGAAAAGTTCACGATACTCTAGGAGGTGGCCAGATCTACACCTTTGTGGATGGCGAAATTGTTTTCAACAGTATTAACAGGAGAAATAATTATTTTACAATTAACCGTGGCCGCAGAGATGGGGTATTTCCGCAGATGGGAGTTATGGCTCCGAAGGGAATTGCAGGTATCGTTATAAATTCAACAGATAGTTATGCTTTGGTTCAGTCGGTTTTAAGTGTCAACCGTATCAGGATCAATGCTTCGTTAAAGAAATCTGGGTATTTTGGAACCTTAACATGGAACGGAGATAATTCTAGGGTAATGCATTTGGCAGATATTCCGAAATATGTAGCCCTGAAGATTGGAGATACGATTGTTACCGATGGAAAATCAGCGATTTTTCCCAAAGGGGTAATGATTGGTACTGTGGCAGGATACTCAGTAGATAACAAAACCGGTTTCTGGGATATTTCAGTAGAACTCAGTGAGAAAATGGGTTCCCTGAATAAAGTGTATGTGGTAAAAAGCCTGAAGAAAGCTGAGGTTCAAAAAATCCAGGATACATTACAGGCAGTAATAAAAAAGGAAAATGATTAGCAGAACACTTTTTACGGATATATTAATCATGATCTTTCTTGTTGCATTACAGATTTTTGTATTGAACAGGATCACTTTGTTCGGGAAGTATACTCCCGTGCTATATCCTGTATTTGTCATGTTTTATCCTTTTTTCAGAAATAAATTTCAATTTTTGGCATTGAGTTTTTTAATAGGACTTTCTATTGATGCCTTCTTATATTCATGGGGAATTAATGCACTGGCTACGACACTTATTGCGTATTTCAGAACATTGATCTTCAGGACGTCCACTGATACGTCCACCGACTTCTTTTCTTTTCAATCTCTGCAATGGGGGCAGTTCTTACTTTTTCTATTTTCAAGTATTTTCCTGCACCAGCTTTTAGTACAGTATATTGAGTTCTTTAAGTTCAGCAGATTTTTTGAAATATTGTTTAATGTGTTGGTAACAAGTGTAATTTCCTTTATATTTATAGTTGTTTACGCATTAATCTTTAAAATCAAACAAAAAGTTTGAACACACGTTATTTAAAAATCTTTGCCGTTGTTGCTGTTATTGCCCTTATTTTTGTGGCAAGGCTTGCATATTTGCAGTTGTTTACGGACAGGTATGCGCTAAACGCGGCTAATACATCTATCAAAATAGAATATGTGATCCCGCAAAGGGGTGTTATTTTTGACCGGAATGGAAAAATCATGGTAGGTAACCAGCCGGCTTATGAGATATCTTTCACTCAGGCTTTAATGAAACCTGATTTTGATACTTTGGGATTTTGTAATTTAATGAAGATAAGCAAATCCGACTTCATTAATAAAATCAATACAATCAAGAAAGAAAAATATTATTCTAAGCTCACTCCGATGACTTTTATCAAAGATCTGAGCAGAGAAGATATTGCGAGAGTTCAGGAAATCATCTTTAAATATCCTGCATTCAGTATCGTTTCCAGACCTCAGCGTCAATATGAGGTCTCCACTTCCGGAAATCTATTAGGGTATACAAGTGAGGTTAATGAAAGGGATATAAAAAAGGATTCTCTTTATTACCTGCCGGGAGATTTCATTGGAAAAACAGGAGTTGAAAAATCATACGAAAAAGAACTTCGTGGGGTAAAAGGGATGAAATACATCCAGAAGGATATCAGACTTCGAAACATTGGTTCATACAAAAACGGAGCATTAGATAAGGATGTAATTACAGGAAAAGATATTACTCTGACCATTGATTATGATCTTCAGAGAATGGCGGAGGAAATGATGGTGAATAAACATGGTGCCATCGTTGCCTTAGATCCTAATAACGGGGAGGTTTTAGTGTCGGCGACAGGTCCGGATATTGATCCTAATCTTTTCACAGGGCCTATGAAATCCAAAAATTTATACGCTTTATCTAAAGATACGATTTACGAAAATAAGCCAACATTTGACAGGTCTCTGCAGGCAGGGTATCCTCCTGGTTCCACTTTTAAACTGCTCACGGCATTATCTGCTATGCAAATGGGAGTAATGGATGAAAACACGATTTTCCCTTGTGGGGGCGGATTCAATTACAGAGGATTACGAATCAAGGGGCACGGTGGAGCGGAACCTTTAATTCCTTCCATACAGGTTTCAAGTAACTGTTATTTTTCTTATGCATTTTTAGCGATTGTTAATAAATATCCGGGAAATCCATCTAAAGGTGTTGACGAGTGGAAAGCTATTATGAGCAGCTTTGGGGTTGGAGAATTTTTAAACAATGATTTTGCCGTTGGTGCAAGAGGAAGAATTCCTTCCGGAGCATTTTATGAAAAAAGAATGGCATCCATCCTTAAAGCAAGTGGTTCTAAAAAAGACAGTAAAAACTGGGATCCTTTGGCTACAGGTGCTGTTTTCAACGGAATGGGACAGGGGGACGTAATGGTTACTCCTTTGCAGCTTGCCAATTACGTGGCAGCTATTGCCAATAGGGGATGGTATTATACTCCGCATATTGTAAAATCAATTGACGGAAAGCCTAATCCGGATCCGAGATTTAAGAAAAAGCATAAAACTCTAGTGGACCCTAAACACTTTGAACCTGTTCTTAAAGGAATGGAAGCAGTGGTATTAAGAGGTACGGCAAGAGGATTGAAATCAAATGATTTTACTCAGCTGGCCAAGACAGGGACTGCTCAGGTTCCTCAGGGTAAAGATAATTCCATATTTGTTTTGATTGCACCGGCGGATAAGCCAAAAATTGTAGTGGTTGCTGTAATGGAGCATGCAGGATTCGGTGCTACATGGGCAGGACCAGCAAGTACGGTGATCGCTGAGAAATATATTACAGGAGATCTGAAAAGAGAAAATCTTTACAAAAAAATGACATCTGCCAGCTTTATGCCTGAATATAAAAGACAGTGGATCGTCGATTTAAAACGTAAAGGTTTATACAAAGATCCGAAACAGGATTCTGTAAAACTAAAAAAAATACAGGACAGCCTGGATTTTATAAAGAAACAGAAAGAAAAATTACAGAAACAGATAGACGCAGAAACTCAAACTAAAAAAGATAAAAAGCAATGAAATGGACAGAAGGATTAGATAAATTAGGCCTTGGTCTATATTTCCTGCTTTGCATTTTTGCGATAGCAAACATCTACAGTGTGGAACCGGCAAGTGGGACCAGACAAGCAGTTTGGTTTGGAATATCTGTTTTTGTAGGGCTCATTATCTTTTTCACCCGTACCAAGTTCTTTGAGAATATGGCAGGGATTATCTATATTATTGGAGTCTTATTACTGATCGGATTGTTTCCCTTTGGAAAAGAGGTTCTTGGGCAAAAGAACTGGTACAAATTCGGACCTTTAAGTTTGCAGCCGGTAGAGTTTGCAAAACTGGGAACAGCATTGATGCTGGCTAATTATGTCTCGGGTCCCGATTTTAATTTAAGTAATAGAAAATCTTTATTGACCTCTCTGGCGATCGTGGGAATTCCTGCAGTTGTTGTACTGGCAATTCCGGATGTTGGCTCACTGCTTGTTTTTGTAGCATTTTTCATTGCATTGTATAGAGAAGGATTAAGTGGATTATTATTCGGGATAGGATTTCTTTTTGCTGCTGTTTTTCTTGTTTCTCTTGCGGTGAATCCTATTTATGTAGTGATTGCTATCCTGGTCATTGCAGGAATTTTAATTGCAATGAACTATTATAAAATGTCCTGGAATGTTATATCCATTTCAAGTATTGCAGGCTCTATTATTCTGTTGTGCGGATTGGCATTTGCAACACCTTATATTTTAGAGAAATTACCTAAACACCAAAGGGAGAGGATAGAGGTTCTTTATAAAGGAGAAAAGGCATTCAGGGATACTTCAGGATATAACCTTCTTTATTCAAAAACAGCAATTGGCTCTGGCGGACTTTTAGGAAAAGGATATCGTGAGGGATCAGTAACCCAGGGCAAATTTGTACCTGAACAGAGTACGGATTATATTTTCTGTACCGTTGGTGAAGAATGGGGATTTGTAGGAAGTGCGGGACTTGTTTTGTGCTACTTATTATATATTGGAAGGATCTATTACCTTGCAGAGAAGCAAAAGTCTATTTTTAACAGGGTTTTTGGTTACTGTTTTGCTTCCATCCTGTTAATGCACTTTTCGATCAATTTAGGGATGGTTATGGGACTTTTTCCAACCGTTGGGATCCCGTTACCTTACTTTAGTTATGGAGGAAGTTCTTTGCTGGCCTTCTCTACTATGACCTTCATCTTTTTTAAGCTCAACTATTCGGATAAAAACAGTCTGGTATAGAAGCGGTCGTTATAGGTTAGTTACAAAAGGCTTTCTAAAAACTCATCGTTATTATTAAAACTTATTACAAAAATTTCTTTTAAACATCCTAGTATGAAAGAAGCATACGTTATTAATCAGGTTTTTGAAAATGGGGACTTTTCCCAATTTCAAAAAGGCGAATATGAAAATTGTATATTCCGGAACTGCCATCTTGAGTATATGGACCTTTCTTTTTTCAGTTTTAATGATTGTGAATTTATCGGATGTAATCTGAGTATGGCAAAGCTTGTTTCAACAGCATTTCGGGAGGTGGTGTTTAAAGAATGTAAGATGTTCGGGCTTCACTTTGATGAATGCAATGAGTTTGGAATGTCGTTCAGATTTGAAGGGTGTTCTTTAAACAATTCTGTTTTTTATAAAACATCGATCAAGAAAACTTTGTTTAAAAACTCAAAATTGACGGATGTTGATTTTGCAGAGGCAGACTTAGCGAATTCCGTATTTAATAATTGTGATCTTTCCGGGGCAATCTTCGAAAATTCCAACCTTGAAAAGGCTGATTTCAGAACATCTTTCAATTATACTATAGATCCTGCTTCCAACAGGCTGAAAAAGGCTAAATTTTCACTTTCGGAAGTGCATGGGCTACTTTATCGCCTGGACATAGATATTGATCGAAATAGTTAGCTTTTGGCGTTGAAAGAAAGATGTTATCAAATAGAAACCAATTGAAGACAGATAAAACAGAAAGCCATCAAATATTTGATGGCTTTCATTATTTAAATCAATTATTTAAAATTAAAAACTTGTTGCTGTTGATGCTGTAGTTGCAGCTAAGTTATTATAAGCATCTCCCTCTTCATTAATCACTCTCTTTGCAAATCTGAATTTCGGTCCCCAATATGAATCATTAAGTGACGAAATCATAACTCCTTTAGAAGTAGCTGCATGAATAAATTTAATCTCCCCATCCTCAGAAACACTTTCTACAATACCAACGTGAGAGATTCTTCTACCGTGAGAAAAGAAAATCAAATCTCCTTTCTGTAGGTTTTCTTTTTCAACTCTCTCTCCTTCCTGAGATTGAGAAGCTGCAACTCTAGGTAAACTAAGACCTGCTGCTGCTCCGAATACAGAAAGAACAAAAGCTGAACAATCTATACCATTTCTTGTTGTTCCTCCATATCTGTAAGGAGTTCCTAGGTACGTTTCAGCTTCGGTTAGGATATTGTCGATCGTTTTATTGTGTTTGATTGCTTTGGCAATCTCAGAATTTCTTAAAGTATTTTTTGCATTAGATAAAACGGCTGCCTTCTCAGAGATAAAAGAATTGATTAATTGCTTCTTATCCTGTTCCATTTTTCTGGTATCTATAGAAGCTAGTTTGGCATCTGTTTTGTATTCTTTAGTGTAAGTTGCTGGTTTTGAAACTACGTAGTTTGTAACACAAGATTGTAATGACATCGTAGAAACGAAAGCAGCTAAATAAAACAAAACTCTTTTCTTCATATATATTTGATTATCCGTGTTAAATAAGGAATATTTATTTCTAAAAGCATTACAAAAGTAGAGATTCCAACCAAAAGAGCTTCGATATGATTAATGTCAGGTTCTTACTTTAACACATTTTAACATATTATTTACGTATGTTAAAGAAAAACAAACCGCAACATCCCATTTTTGGTGATACTGCGGTTTTTTTTATTAAGATTCTTTAACAAAGTAAAATCTCATTCCTTTAATAATGGGTTAATTTTTACTTTTTGTAGAAAAACGAATAAAAAATATCTTTTAACATCTAGTTAAGATTAATTATTTTGTGAGCTTTACTTTTATATTCTGTCCGTCGCGGATTTCTTCCGTTGCTGATTTGATAATCACATCGTTAGGGCTTACTTCACCAATAATGGTTGTCGTATCACTATTTGAAATTCCGGCAGTAACAGGAACCCAATGGGCAATGTCTTTTTCAACTCTGATAACGAAAACACCTAATGTGGAGTTTAATACTGCTGAAGTAGGAACAGATAGGGCTTTATTGTTATCACTTAACGGAAGAATTACATTGGCAACCATTCCCGGCAATAATTTTTTATCATTATTGTAAACATCCATTTCCACGGATTGAGAGCGAAGCCTGTTATCCAATGCTCCTGCAAATCTGGATACTTTGGCGGTAAAGGTTTCTCCCGGGATAGATTGTACAGAGAATTTTATCTCTCCATTCTTATTTAAGCTTCCTGTGTAAGATTCCGGAACATTTACTACCAAACGAAGTTTGTTTTGCTGAACAAGACTGAAAAGGGGAAGCTCGGATCCTTTCCCGGAAGGTCCCACATAGGCTCCGGCACTTACGTTTCTGGTTGCTATATTCCCACTGAATGGAGCCCTGATCTGCAGGTAGTTTTTAACATCCATCACTTCTCGATAAGAGGATTTTGCGGCCTCAAGCTGTGCTATGTCAGATCTTTGTGCAGCAAGTGCCTGTTCCAGATCAAGTGCAGATATGGTTCCCGGTGTTTTACTGGTTTCTTTCAAACGATCATATTTCGCTTTACTGGCTATATATATTGCTTCTTTAGATTTTAATGCTGATGCTGCAGCATTTTGCTGCGCATTCAATTCCGGAGCTTCCAGTGTGGCCAGCAACTGTCCTGCTACAACCTCATTTCCTACATCTACATACAGTTTTTTAACAAAACTGCTTATTTTAGCATATACGTCTACTTTCTGGAAAGGCTGAAGTTCCCCGGGAATAGTGGTGGATGAAGCGAAATCTCCCTGCTTAGGATTGATAGCTTCTATTTCAGGTGCTGATGGTGTTGCGGTCTTTTTTACTTCCGCTTTGTTTTGTTCACAGCTTTGCAGGCTGAATAATAGAACAACTGCCGGAATGAAATATTGATATAAACGGTTCATATTTAAATTTTTAATAGCCATTTGGTTATTTTATTTTAAAAGTTCTGGTATAAAGTGGATACTTTCTTCATCTTCAGGATCAAGTGATACGCTTTGGGTAGAAGTTTTTCCCTGTCCCCATGCAAAAGCCAACGGAAGAATAAACAATGCTGCAAATGTAGAAGCGATTAATCCTCCGATTACTGCACGTCCTAACGGAGAGACCTGATCTCCGGCTTCTCCTAATCCAAGTGCCATAGGAACCATACCTACCACCATTGCTAAGGCGGTCATTACAATAGGTCTGATCCTTAGTGCCGCAGCTTCTCTTGCTGATAGTAAAGCATCTCCATTATGTTTTCTCAGTTGCTCTGCATTCGTTATCAATAGCACGGCATTGGAAATAGATACCCCTACGGACATGATAATTCCCATATAGGATTGAAGATTAAGTGTTGAACCCGCAATAATAAGCAATGCAAGAGAGCCTAATAATACCGCAGGTACAGTTACCAATACGACTCCGGATACTTTAAACGACTGGAAATTGGCAGCCAGCATCAGAAAGATTACGAGAATGGCGATGATCAGACTGCTTTGTAAACTGCTCAGGGTATCGTTGAGAGTCTGGCTTAGACCAATTAATCCGACATTCAGCCCTCTCGGTAATTCTCCAAGGTTGTTAATCACCTTCTGGACATCTTTTGAGGCTTTTCCTAAATCGGTGTGATTTAAATTGGCCGTTACTGTAAGCATTGGCATTGCACCGAGGTTATCTGTTTCCCCGTACGTGTAACTGTCTTTTATAGTTGCCACATCCCCTAAATTAGGTCTGTTAGAGTTTTTCAGCAAAGGAATTCCTGCAATCTGTGCTTTGCTATTCATTTTATTTTCAGGGATCTGTACCTGTACGTTATAGCTATATCCTGCTTTTTCGTCAGTCCAGATGTTTTTTTCGGTGTATCGGGATGAAGAGGTAGAAGCAACCAATGAACGTGAAATGTCGGTCATGTCTACTCCCAGTTGGGCTGCCCTGATCCTGTCTACGTTGATGTCAATCGAAGGGTATTTAATCGATTGCCCGATTTGAACATCTCTTAAATAGGGTATTTTTTTAAGCTCCTCTGCTATTTTTTTAGCATAAGTTTCGTTAAGTTCTTTGCTTCTACCGGATAATCTCACTTCAATCGGAGTTGGAGATCCCTGGCTTAATATTTTTTCTGTTAATTCTATGGGCTCAAAGGAAAGCTTCATGTCCGGATTGATGCTTTTAGCCTTTTCTCTTATTTTATCTTTAAGATCATCCAGGTTTGCATGGAAGCCTTCATCTAATCCCACTTGTAATACTGTTTCATGTGATCCTGCCATCCAAAGATATATCGGGCTTACAGAAAAAAGATTCGGATGGGTTCCAACATAAGCTGAGGTAATAGAAATGTTATCTTTTCCGACAATATCCTTAATACCGTCGAGCAGCTTCAGTGTTTGAAGTTCTGTAGTTTCAATCCTTGTTCCATCCGGGATGCGCATCCTTACCTGAAACTGGGAGCCATTTACCTGAGGTAGTACGTCTCTTCCTATAATGTTGAGAAAGAGAGCGACCAGTCCCATCGTTACCAGAATATAAGCCGAGACAATAATTTTCCTAAAGGGCATAATCCGGTCAAGAAATTTAAGGTACCGAAATCTTACCTTTTCAAATAGGCTTACTTTACCATCCCTGTTGCTGTCGATGTTTTGCAGGAGTATTTCTTTCTGGCTCCAGGTGTCTGCTTCATCACTTAGTCCCGCAGCATCAAGTTCTTCTGCTTCGGTCATGGTATGGCCGTCTTTCGCTTTGTGGTGCTTTACTTTCATAATCCAGTTGGCCATTACAGGAACAAAAGTTTGTGCAAGGAAATAAGAAATGATCATACTGAATCCTATTGCCAAAGCCAAAGGCAGAAACAGGGAGCCTGGAATTCCTTCCATTGTAAAAGCCGGGGCAAAAACAGCAAGAATACAGAACAAGATCAAGAGTTTTGGAAAAGCAATTTCTTTACAGGCATCCCAAATAGCTAAGGCTTTTGGTTTTCCCATATCGAGATGCTGATGTATATTCTCTATGGTAACGGTACTTTCATCAACGAGGATTCCGATAGCCAGCGCAAGCCCACTTAGAGTCATAATATTGATGGTCTGCCCGAAGAGATTAAGAAACAGTACCGCTGAAATAATGGAAATAGGAATAGTAAGAATTACAATAATAGCACCCCGTATATCTCCAAGGAATAAAATAACCATGAGTCCTGTCAGCAGGGCACCTATTGTTCCTTCACTCATCAAGCTTTTAACGGAATTGATAACATATGTCGATTGGTCAAATTCAAAGCTTACCTTAACATCGTCGGGAAGATTAGACTGGATCTGGGGAAGTTTTTTCTTAAGATTTTGGACAACATCCCAGGTTGAGGCATCAGCACTTTTGGCAATACTCAGGTAAACTGAACGGCGTCCATTAACCAATGCGTACCCGGAGGTCATGTCTGCTCCGTCGGTTACCGTTGCTACATCTTTTAAATAAAGGTTTTGTACTCCTCCTTTATATAAAGGAATGTTTCCAAAATCTTTTACGTTTTTGATCATCGTATTGGTTGGAGTAATATAATATTTATCCCCGATGCGTACATTCCCTGAAGGTGCAGTCTGGTTATTAAGACGTAATGCTTCTACAAGTTGATCAGGAGTTAAATTATGCTGGCGGAGTAAATCCGGGTTGGCATTGATTACCACAGTCCGTATATTTCCTCCAAAAGGGGGAGAAGAAACAATTCCGGGAATGGAAGTAAATGTGGAGCGAACATATACGTTGGCTAAATCAAGAAGCTCATTGTTATTTCTTTTATCACTGCTCAAAACAAGCTGCCCCACGGGAAGGGTAGACGCATCAAAACGGATAATGAACGGAGGGTTGGATCCCGGAGGAAATGCTGCCTGGATCCTTGTGGAAAAAGAGTTGAGCTCAGCAGCGGCCTGGGCCATATTGGTTCCCGGATAAAAATTGATTTTCATCAGTGTCAATCCCTGAATGTTTTTAGTTTCAATACTTTTGATCCCGTTTACGAAAAGGAAAATATTGATGTACTGTTTAGCGAAAAAAGCTTCCATTTGTTGTGGAGTATATCCGCTGAAAGGGTGGGAAACGTAAATAACCGGTAAATCCAGTTTAGGAAAGATGTCGACTTTGATCGAATTGGCGGACCGTATTCCAAAGAAAAACAGTCCGGCTACAATCACCAGAATCGTAATGGGTTTTCTTAATGCAAATCTTATTAAGTTCATTGATCTATTATTGATGTAATTTATATTTAACCTTACAGTTCACTTTCGAAAACTGTAAAATCACCTGTTGCGGCTGCTTTTAATAGTAATGCGTTCCAAACGTTGCTAATAGCGATGTCCCTATCTGTCTCTGCTCTTATCAGTGCATATATGGCCTGGGATAGGTCAACAATATCTGTGAGGCCGTTTCTGTATAATGCAGATCGCTGGATATAAGCATCATTTGCAGATTTTAATTGAGCCGGAACCTGATCGTATACGGTAAGAGCATTGTTCCATTTATTTTCAGACAAATCAAGCTGTGCCTTGAGCTGCTGTTCTGCAAGATCATATTCATGCTTTAGCCCCTGGCTTACATAGTCCTGCGCGCTGATTTCTTTTGATAATCTGAAGGTCTGTGTGAAATTCCAGGATACTCCCAGTCCGATCAGGTAATTGCTTCTGGTTGGGTGGATTCCGTCCCAATAAGACATAGAATAGTCATTTTGGTTTTGAGCATATCCGTTACCGAATCCTGAGGCGCGTGTTTGTATAATTCCAACCATGGAAAATGATGGATAGTATTGTGTTCTGAGCAATTGTTTTTCTTCTTCACTTACATCGATCCGGCTCTTATAAAATGCAAGAAGAGGGTGGTCTTTTAGGACCAAGTTTTTTTCTGATGGCAGATCTGTAGGAATTCTTTTGAGAATGGTACTGTCAAGTCTGAATTCCTGGGACGGAATACCCATTAACTGCGCCAGTTTATTTTCCTGCTCCTGCTCATTGTCTTTTGCCTTTGTGTAAGTGATCATGGCGTTGGCATAGTCTGCTTTGGCAAGAGAAAGGTCAACACCGGGAACGAGCCCGTTTTTTTCTTTAACCTCAACAATTCTCCTTATGGTGTCGGTTCTTCCTAAATTCTTTTCATAGGATAATTTCAGCTTTTTCGCTGCCAGAACATTCAGATAAGCTGCCGCGACTTTTATTTTATGCTGAAATATTTCGTCGGAAAGGTCTCTGGTATCTCTTTGGTTTTTAAATTGAGCCACCTTTATTCTTTGTTTTGCTTTTCCAAATGAAAAGAACTCCCAATTGACATTAGCAAGATACAGGGCTCCGAATGAAGCATTCCAGTTTTGTTCAGGAAGAGGAAGTCCGGAAGAGGCTACTCCGTAACCACCAAATCCATATAAAGGGCCGTTCTGTCCATTTACAGTTCCAAAATCCTGCTGTACACTTAAGTTGAGGTTGGGCAAATACTGCCTTTTGGCTAATTCTACGGATTCCTGCGATGATAAACGGTAGGATTCTTTGGCTTTAATGGTTCCGTAATTGTGGACAGCTGTTTCAAGTGCGGATTGAAGTGTGATGACTTCCTGTGCGCTTACTTTGTTGATTAAAAAAATCGTAGAGACGGATAGAATAAAAGCTCTTAAAAGCATCGAGTATATTTTTTTCTTTATTCAAAGTAAAAAACACATTTTGAAGCAAATTTGAAGTTCTGTATAAATTAATCAAACAACCGTTTTTGTGGATTGATTTTATTCAGCAAAATTAAGTGATGGCTTTATGTTTTCAATCTCTTGGGCAGGGGTGGAATAGGAAGTTGGAGTAAATAAAGAGTGGTTTTCTGTTGAATCAAAATACACCGTAATACAATGCCAGCCATCACTAAAGTCGTAATGTACAGGGAATGTATTGACCTCGCAAATTTGTTTTACGATTGATAGGCCCAAACCAATACTCTCTGTGGATTGATTACTTTTCTTGAATCTTTTAAAAAGTTCCTGGGTAGGAATATCAGGAGGCAATCCTGTATTGCTGATCCTGAAGAATTTATGGGTCAGTGAAATTTCTATATTTCCATTTTTCACATTGTGCCGGATTGCATTGGATAAAAGATTGTTCAAAAGAATTTCTGCTAGTGCGGGATGGATTTTTATGTATACATCTTTTTCACAGTGCCTGTTCAGGGTGATGTTTTTTAATGCAATATGATCTGAATAAGCGTGGATGGTTTCTTTTTCCACCCGGCAGAATTTTAATTTCTCATGCGTGAGGAATTCCTGATTGTTAAGTTTTGTAAGCAGGATCAACGAGCGGTTGATTCTGGTAAGTTTATCTATGGAGTTTTGGATGTCGGTCAATAATGCCGCCTGTTTTGCATTGATTTCTGTTTCAGCTAAAAGCTCAACTTTGCTCTGTATGATTGCCAGAGGAGTTTGTACTTCATGAGACGCATTTTCACTGAATTCTTTAACGGAGGTGTAATCTTCAATGGCTTTATCGGTCATGAGCCTGAGAAACTCATTAAGTTTTTTAAATTCATTTGTGCTTGTTGAGAGTAACTGAAGAGGTTCCCGCTTCTGAATATTAAAATGATGAATATTATCTATAGCGTGATGGAAAGGCTTAAGTATATACCGGGATAATATTCTTGCGGTAATGAATACTATAGCTGTGATGAGTAATACTTTTAACAATAATGCAGTGAGCATACCTTTCATGATCTGTTCTGTAGAAGTGATATAGCTATAAGAAGAGATCTTGTATGTTTTATTTGCGGCCGTGACAAACGTATTGATTTGTATTTTACATTCGTTACGAGAGGGACCATTATTATCCAGGCAGGTGTGGATAATTTCAGGGTTGGTAGGAATAATACCGCTTCCTGTATAGGGTTTGATAGAAATGGGTAATCCCTGAGATGTTTTTTCAGGTGTTTCTCCTCTTTTTAGTTGGGCGGCTACATAATTATTTACTGATCTCAGTCGCTCTATTTCAACATTGTCCAATCGTTTTTTAATATTGGAATAAGAGATGTACATGCTAAGAGGAGTAACCAATAGTACAATGGCAATGAACCAGATCGATATTTTATTTAGTAAATTCATGAGCCGTTATATTTTGATGCATTAAACTTATAGCCCAGACCATAGATCGTTTCTACATAATCGTTACCCTGTGCAATTGCTATTTTCTTTCTGAGGTTTTTAACGTGCTGATAAACGAAGTCAAAGTTAGCTAAATTATCGGTATGATCTCCCCAAAGATGGTTAGCGATGGATTGTTTGGACAGGACCCTGTTTTTATTAACCAAAAAATAAAGCAATAGCTCAAATTCTTTCTGCGTGACATCTAATCTATTTTCATGGATGAAAACCTCAAAGGTATCGGTATTCAATAATATTTCATTAAAACGGACATCATTGTAACCATCCATTTTCTTTCTGCGATATACTGCTCTAAGTCTTGCGTGTAATTCAGGTAAATGAAACGGTTTTGTAATATAATCGTCGGCGCCCTTTTCAAGGCCTTTGATTTTATCATCCAATGCATCTTTAGCTGAAATAATTAATATGCCGCTGTTGATTTTTTCACTTTTAATATGATTGAGGAGGTTTAGCCCATTTCCATCCGGGAGCATAATATCGAGTAACAAACAATCATAAGTATTGAAGCTCAGGCGTTCCAAAGCTTCATTATAATTATAGGCACATTCGCAGATATAGTGCTCTTCTTCCAGATAATACGTCATGCTGTGGGCCAATTCTTTATTATCTTCAATGATCAGGATTTTCATAGAACAGCAAAGTTAAATCTAAATTTTATATCAATTTTGAAGTTGTGTAAAATATTGTTTGTTAAGTGTTTAGTTTGTTTTATTTTCAGGAATAAAAATAAAGGAAATGCAATAAAAAAAACTCCCCCAAAAGGGGAGTTTAACTAATATGGACTTTACAAAATGTTATTTTGTAAATAACATTTCTCTGTATTTTGTCATCGGCCAAAGCTCGTCGTCCACCATCATTTCAAGATTATCAGATGCATCTCTGATTACATCGAAAAGAGGTTTCACTTTATTGCAATAATCTTCTGCCTGCTTTTGGCTGTTAGATACTGCTTTTGCTGCTTCTCTGGCTTTGATAAGATCTTCAACTCCTAATTTGATTACAGAAACATTTTCAGAAATATTAGTGATCAGGCTCATTTGTTCTTTTGCCAACGTTTTGAATTCTTTATCTCCGAAAATTTCTTTAAGACCTTTTACGTTTTCAATTAATCTGTTCTGGTAATTTAATGCAGAAGGAATAATGTGGTTTCTTGCGATATCACTTAGAACTCTTGCTTCAATATCAATAACGGTAGAGTATTTTTCAAGTTTGATCTCATTTCTTGCTTCTACTTCTCTATGAGTAAACACTCCTATTTCTTCATAAAGAGCTAAGAACTTCTTATCCATTTCCTGCTTTAAAGCTTCCGGAGTGGTTTTTAAGTTGTTTAACCCTCTTTTCTTAGCTTCTTTTGCCCAGTCATCAGAATATCCGTCACCTTCAAACATGATATTTTTACATTGTTTGATGTATTCTCTTAATACGTTGAATATCGCTTCGTCTTTCTTTAATCCTCCTTCAATTAAAGCGTCAACTTCTTTTTTGAAATCATTTAACTGCTTTGCAGCGATCGTATTCATTACGGTCATAGATTCTGCACAGTTTGCAGAAGAACCTACAGCTCTGATCTCAAATTTATTTCCTGTAAATGCAAATGGTGAAGTTCTGTTTCTATCGGTATTGTCCAATAGGATTTCAGGAATTTTTCCAACAACATTTAATTTTAATTCTGTTTTTTCTTCAGGGGATAATTTACCGCTGGTTACTTTTTCCAATTCCTCCAATACTCTGAATAACTGACTTCCGATAAATACAGAAATAATTGCTGGTGGAGCTTCATTAGCCCCTAATCTGTGGTCATTACTTGCAGAAGCGATACTTGCTCTTAAAAGATCTGCATATTCATGAACAGCTTTAATGGTATTAACAAAGAATGTTAAGAATTGCAGGTTTTTCTTAGGATTTTTCCCTGGGCTTAGTAGGTTTTCACCTGTATCTGTAGCCAATGACCAGTTATTATGTTTTCCACTTCCGTTTACTCCGGCAAATGGTTTCTCGTGGAATAAAATATGAAAATGGTGTTTATGGGCCACTCTTGCCATAATATCCATCAATAAAGAATTGTGGTCTACAGCAACGTTTACTTCTTCAAACATCGGAGCCAGCTCGAATTGATTAGGAGCTACTTCGTTGTGTCTGGTTGTTACAGGAATTCCCAATTTCATACACTCTATTTCCAACTCTTTCATGAAGTTCATTACTCTTGTCGGAATAGACCCGAAATAGTGGTCATCCAGCTGTTGTCCTTTTGCCGGTGAGTGTCCAAGTAAAGTTTTACCTGTTAATACAAGATCCGGACGCGATTGATACAATGCCGAATCCACTAAGAAATATTCCTGTTCCCATCCTAAAGTAGGAGTTACTTTTGTTACATTTTTGTCAAAATACTGCATTACGTTAGTTGCAGCTTCGTCTACAGCATTCAGAGCTCTTAGAAGAGGAGCTTTATAATCCAGCGTTTCTCCCGTATAAGAAATAAAGATCGAAGGAATACAAAGTGTAGTTCCCATGATGAAAGCCGGTGATGTAGGATCCCAGGCCGTGTAACCTCTTGCCTCGAAGGTATTTCTGATTCCTCCGTTCGGGAAAGAAGAAGCATCCGGCTCTTGTTGGATAAGCAGGTTTCCGCTGAATCTTTCAATGGCTCTTCCTCCTTCGATTGGAGTGAAGAATGAATCGTGCTTTTCAGCAGTTGATCCTGTTAAAGGTTGAAACCAGTGTGTGTAGTGTGTTGCCCCTTTGCTCATTGCCCAGTCTTTCATAGCTACCGCTACCTGATCTGCAATGTGTCGTTGAATTTTAGTTCCTTTTTTAATAGCATCCATAATAGATGTGAATGCTTCTTTCGTCAAATACTCTCTCATGGTTTCTTCTGAGAAAACATTTTGACAGAATAATTCAGACAATTTTGCAGGAACTTCAATGGAGTTATCCTTTCTGAAGTCCTTAAATGGTAATGTTTCTAACGCTTTGAATCTTAAAGTTGACATAATGGGGTTAATTTTTACAGGGCAAATTTACAAAAAAAATGAATTGAAAATGTTTTAACCCTTATTTTTTTAGGGGTGTTTGTAAAATTTATGAAAATTATCAGAAAAATAGGTGTCTTGAGTGGAAGGATTTCAAATAGGGCGGGAAAATGAAATCAAATATTTTATAACTCAAAGATAAGAATACTTTACTATTATATAGGATACAAAAATGTATACAATTTAACCTCCTTGTTAAAAGATACTTAAAATGATTTGCAGTGTAATTTTGTATATTTGTGTGAAATTTATTTTATGACAAATTCTAGAGCAAGAGAAACAACAGAGGCTATTGAAAGACTATACATCTCTATGAGACATTTATTCTATAGAGGATTTTTCAAGCCAGGAGGTGTTTCGGGAGAAAGTATAAGAAGTTTGTTAAAAACAATCAATCCTGAAATTTATGGTACCATGAATGTTCCGAATAAACTGGAGCTTGATGGTTTGATGTATGTTTTAGACAGGCTTCCTGAAGGAATTGAGGAGTGTGCTTTTATTCATCTTACATCAGATGAGGGTTTTGATAAAGGTAGTTTCGAGCCTATTGTTCCCAAAAAGAGAAGAAGAAACTGTTATAGAATTGATGAACACCAAATGAATATTGAAGTTCTTTTGGGACGTTCAGAGATCTATGATATTCTTACTCACTTAACATTCTTATTTATAGAAGCGGATAAAATCCGTAATCTGGCATTTATTCAGGATGAAAACTGGAAGCCGACACGTGCCTTTAAAATTATTGAAGAGGTAGTAAAAGGAGAAAATAAATTCAGCAGAAAAGAAAAGGAAGTTGCACTTATTCATCTTTCTTCTCTGATCGGGAGAACTTTTGAAGAAACATTAAAAGCGTATAATACTTTTGGAGATGATGAAAATCCTGACCGTTTATTCAAAATCATCTATAACTTAGGAAAGGTAAGTTTAGAAGATGCTAAGCAGAGCAGAGAAAGAGAAATCCACTTCAGTGCTATATTGAAAGAAAGAGTGGGGCATCATTATTTTGGAGAAAAATGGGCAAATAAAGTAAAAGAAGTTTTGTATGATAACGGGCTTCACATGCGTCCCTTACATATAATCTCAGCAAACATGCATTCTGTGAAAAATATGCTGTATGCTAATGATGCACTTAAGAAAAAAGACCATAAGGAAGTTGATTATAAACTGTATGGTGAAATTTCCGATAAGAAGGATCTTCGAGATAAAGTTTCAAAATATGCGGCAGACCAGGGACTTATATATATCGATGACAAGAGTGGTAGTAATATAGATGTTCAAATCATTGATCTAAGTAAAACTGATCTTAAAAATACTCCATTCGGACATATAAAATATTCAGGAGATGATGTAATCATGGTTTTTGATTATGCCTTCGGGGAACAGGCTTTTGAAGTAATGGATGAGCTTTTAAGGCCTTTCGAACACAAAGGGGAAGTCTATATGATGAAAGTAAAATCCGTATCCATTATGGGTAAAGCCGGAATTCTAAATGGAGGTAAGGGAGATATTATGATTCCTACTTCTCATATTTTTGAAGGAACAGCCGATAATTATCCTTTTGAAAATGCTTTAAAACTGGATGATTTTAAGGATGATGAATTGAAAGCATTTGAGGGAGCTATGATTACGGTTTTAGGGACTTCGCTTCAGAACAGGGATATTTTATCTTATTTCATGAATACCTCCTGGAAAGCTATCGGTCTTGAAATGGAAGGGGCTCATTATCAAAAAGCCATCCAGGTGGCTTCTAAGATCAGACATCATATTGCACCGGACCTTTTTGTTTGTTATGCATACTATGCTTCTGATAATCCTTTAGAAACGGGAAGTACTCTTTCTTCAGGAGGTTTAGGACTTACAGGTGTAAAACCAACATATCTCATTACCCTGAAAATCCTTGAAAAGATTTTACTAAGTGGAAAAAAAGAAGTTACTTCTAAAAAATAATACTTCTTTAAATTATATATAAGCCTCGAGTTTTACACTCGAGGTTTTCTATTTTTAAATACTAATGCCATTGATGTTTTTCACTAACAGCAAGTACACTTGTGGGTCAAAAAATTGGATTATCTCCAAATCTGCAAGAACTGAGAATGAAATTAATTAACTTTAAAAAAATAAAAATGAAAAGCATGAGCTCAGCCATACAATTATCAAAAAGATTCAGAGAAGTTATGCTTGACGGTCTCTGGATCGCCAATACCAATTTTAAAGATCAGCTTTCTGATGTAACCTGGGAACAGGCGATAACAAAAATCGGTTCTTTGAATACGATCGCAATGCTGGCATTCCATATCGATTATTATATTGCTGGTGTCTTACAGGTTTTTGAAGGAGGAGTGCTTGAAATAAAAGATAAATTTAGTTTTGACTTACCGCCGGTAGAATCTCAGGAGCAATGGGAGAAAATCCTTAATAAACTTTGGGCAGATTCGGAAAGGTTTGCCGAGCTACTTGAACAAATGTCGGACAATAAGCTTAGTGAAGTTTTTGTAGACGAAAAATACGGAACTTATCAAAGAAATATATATGGAATGATTGAGCATTGTTATTATCATTTAGGGCAAATTACTTTGATCAGAAAAATGATTACCCATCCATAAACTAAAGAACTCTTATTTTGTTATGAGAGATCTTTAGACAACATCTCGAATTCCAAATAACTCCACTTTTTTGAGGGTTTTGGATAAAATACCTACCTTTAAAAAAAATAATTTTTAAATGAAAAAGTCGATTGCAATCATTTTTGCGTTTGTCATTTCACAATTTCATGCCCAGCAGAATCCTTATTATCAGCAGGCTGCGAAGTACAAGATGGATATTGATGTTAATGCAGAAAAATTTACTTACCAGGGAAATCAAACATTAGAATACACAAATAACTCGCCGGACGAGCTGAATGTAGTGTATTTCCACTTATACTGGAATGCTTTTAAACCCAATTCAATGATGGATCAAAGAGTAGCTAGTCAAGGTAAAAATGGTGATTCAAGATTGCAGAGAGGAGGAATTTCAAGACTGGCCTCGATTCCTAAGGATCAGGAAGGGGCGCAAAATATACACTGGATCAAGCAAAATGGCAAAGATCTTAAGTTTGAAATTCAGGAAACCATTATGAAGGTTTATCTGAATGAGCCTATTAAACCCAATTCCAAAACATCATTTACGATGGAGTGGGACGCTGTGATACCTCAACAGATCAGAAGAAGCGGAAGAAACAATGAAGAGGGAATTGATATGACCATGACCCAATGGTACCCGAAAATTTCTGAATATGACTATGACGGATGGGCAACTTTCGACTATATAGGGAGAGAATTTCATGCCCCGTTCTCTGATTTTGACGTTACTATTAAAATTGATAAAGATTATGTAGTAGGAGCCGGAGGAATTCTTCAAAACCCAGGTGAAGTGAAGGGTTATGATGCGAATGCGAAGATCAAGACAGAGAAAAATAAAAAGGCAACCTGGAGGTGGACAGCTAAAAACATCCTGGACTTTGCCTGGAGTGCGGACAGAGATTATGTAGTTAATAGCTTTGATATTCCTAATGGACCTAAAGTGTATCTGGTTTATCAAAAAAATGATAAAACCAAAGTCTGGGAACAGGCGCAACCTTATGTTACCAAATATTTTGAGATCATGAATTCTCATTTTGGAAAGTATGCTTATCCTACCTATGCCTTTATCCAGGGTGGTGATGGTGGAATGGAGTATGGAATGTGTACCATGATCTTAGGCGAATCAAAAGATATTGAAGACCTGATGGGGCTTATGACACATGAAGGTTCCCATTCTTGGTATCAACAAATGCTGGCTACCAACGAATCTATGAAACCATGGATGGATGAAGGATTTACCAGTTATGCTGAGGGATACGTAATGTATCAGTTGTTTCCACCTAAAGATAAGCTGCCTAATCCTTTTGTTGATAGGTTGACAGCTTACCGGAATTTTGTGAAAAAAGGAATTGAAGAACCAGCAGTATGGTTAGGAGATCACCATGACAATGGTACTTCCTATACTTATGCTTCCTATGTAAAAGGAGAATTATATCTTGTTGAGTTAGGATATATTGTTGGAGAGGAAAATCTTGCCAAAATTTTGAAGGAATATTTTGATAACTGGAGTTTAAAGCATCCTTCAGACCGGGACTTTCTTCATATTGCACAGAAAGTATCCGGGATGGATTTAAAGTGGTTCCATCATTACTGGATCAATACAACCAAAACCATTGATTATGGGATTAAAGATGTAAAATATGATGCAAAATCCACAACGATCACATTGGTAAATAATGGACAGGTTCCAATGCCTGTTGATTTTAGTGTAATGACAAAAGATAAGAAAATTGTTACTTATCAGATTCCGACAAATCTTACTCGTACATGGAAACAGAAAGATGCATACGGAGATTTTAAGACCATGAATTACTGGCCATGGACACAAAAGGAATATACATTAACGATACCTTACTCTCAATCTCAGTTGCAGGTTTTGGGGATCGATTTCAGTCAGAGATTAGCTGACGTAAATATGGCAGATAACTTTGTTGAAGTAAAGTAAAATAAAAAAGGAGTATGAAAATACTCCTTTTTTATTTGTCCTAATGAGGTGAGCATGCAACGGGTATAATGCAATTGGGAGTAGCACATGGATTAGCAGGACATCTCGTTCCCGGACATATTGCCGGAACACTGCTTCCGGGAACTGGACAGTTTACATTTCCCCCGTGGATTGTTTTAAGTGCATGCCTTGAAATTCTTTTGAAGTTTTTCATAGTATTGGTTTTAAATGAGTTGATATTTCAAATGTACCTTAAAACCTGCATGCCCGATAGAATGAATTGATAAGTGTCTTATTTATTTTTATAAGTGTAGCGGCAGACTTAATAAATGAAATGATTTGCAAACACTGATTTTAAATTAATAGGCAGTTTCATAGAACTTTTCACCATAAAGCCTTATTTTTACACTCATTTTCAAACCCATTTAGTTAAAATAAATGAACTCTATTGTTATAAATATTGGAAACAGCAATATAAGATTTGGTCTTTTTGATGATGACAACTGTGATATTTCATGGGTGATTAATACGAAGCCATACAGAACCGCTGATGAATTGTATGTCCAGATGCTGATGTTGTATCAGACCTATAAGATTGAACCGGGCGCAATACAAAATGTGATTATTGGTTCAGTAGTTCCTCAGCTTACTAAAGTAATGAGCTCTGCCATTAAAAAAATACACGGAATTTCCCCTGTCATTGTTGATAGAAATACTCCTTCCGGGGTTCAGGCAAAATCCAAACAAATGGGAACAGATATCTATGCCAATTTGGTAGCAGCACATAATATGTACCCTGGCCGTAAGAAGATTATTATAGATTTCGGTACCGCACTTACAGCAAGTTGTGTTACTGAGACCGGTGAAACGCTGGGGGTGATTATTGCGCCGGGAATTGTTACCTCGCTAAACTCTCTCATCAGCCAGACAGCCCAATTGCCGGAAATAGAACTTAAAAAACCAAAATCTGTTTTAGGTCTTGATACTGTAACCTGTATGCAGAGCGGAATGGTTTATGGTTTCCTGGGAATGGTGGAAGGATTTATAGATCGTATTAATGAAGAGGTGAATGATGATTGTTTCGTCATTGCGACCGGTGGTGTTTCTCATGTGTATAAGCCTTTAACCAATAAAATACATATTACGGACAGACTTCATACTTTAAAGGGACTTTATTTTTTAGGTAAAGATCAATCATGAAAAAATTTCCTGTAATAGAAACAAAAAGACTGATTCTTTCACAGCTGGAAGAAGGGGATATTCCTTTAATTGTCGAATATCTTCAGGATAAAGTTTTTTCAGAGCTCACCTCTAATATTCCTTATCCTTACACTGAAAAGGATGCTGAATTCTGGTTGAAAATTTCAAACGAAGCTTTTGAAAATAAATCAGGGTTCACTTTTGCGATCCGAAATAAAGAGCATAGGATTATTGGAGCTATAGGACTTCACGACAGAGGAGATGATAAAGCTGAATTGGGCTATTGGCTTGCTGTCCCATTCTGGAATAAAGGATACGTAACAGAAGCTGCTTCTGCAGTGGTTGAGTTTGGATTTAAAGAGCTTGGATTTAACAAGATTTTTGCCACTCATTTTTTCCACAATCCATCATCCGGAAGGATTATGCAAAAAATAGGAATGGAGCAGGAGGCCATACTAAAACAGCACCTTAAAAAAGACGGGCAGTACTTTGACGTTCCCATGTATTCCATTTTTAAGAGCAAATAGTTTTTCAGTATCTTAGGTGTAGGTTTTAACTTCACCAACTTATACCATGAAAAAGCTGATTATCTTATTTCTGCTCAACAGTACTATCTTTTCTACTGCACAGACCAAAGTTTCCGGATCTTATCACGTGGATTCTGGAAATCCTGATGACGGAGGCTATAATTGGATACTTTTGGAAAACCACCGCTTTGTGATGGCTACATTTGGGCAGGTTATTCTTGGAACATGGAGTATGGATAATGATAATCTCATTTCTTTTATCCCTTCTACACCTAAATATCCTTTTGATGTGTACGGCAGATATGATGCCGGCCAAAAAGGAACTAAAGTTATGTTTGATAACTTTGAGAGGGATACCAAAATTTATATGGGAAATTCAGAACAGGGCATTCAGCCTGTGTTAAATGATGATGCTAACTGTTTCTCTTATCCAATGGTAAAAGAGTTTGGTAGTAATTTTAAAGATATTATCCTTTCTGTGGCTTTGTTTGATCAGGCTAAAGACTTGCACTATGTAGCAAAAAATAAAAGGTATAATAATTTTATTGTTATGTATTATTCATCTGCTGTAAGGCAAAAACCGTTTACGGCAAAATTTAAAGAAGGAAGATTATATTTCAGAAGTGATGATCGCCCTTCTTCTCTCAGAAAAGATCTTCAGCCGGCAGAACTGAAAGAAATGGAAACGTTTATTAATGGAGGGGTATCCGGCTTTTCAAAAGAATCTATCATCAGTAATCTGGCTTATAATATGGAGGCATATGGGCCTGGAGAAAGATCAATGCAGGAGGACTTTGATGAGGAGTCTTATCTTAATTACAACTATAACTACGATGCTTCCAAAGAGGTCTATACGGCAAAACACCCCCAGGGAGCGTCAGAAGATGATGAATACCATAATCTTGATACAATGTATAAGTATCATAGAATGGAACTTAAACCACAACAAAAATCATATAAGAAAATTGAAAAGAGTATTTTTAATATTACCTGTAAGGATTAATCTTATCTCTTTGATCTGAAAAACTCTTTAACGATTGCCGAACATTCGTGTTCCATAATTCCTGTAACCACTTCAGTTTTGGGGTGGAGGCTGAGGTGTTTATTGATAAAGCCTCTTTGCTCGTCTCTTGCGCCAATAACTACCTTGGATATTTGTGACCAGGCCAGTGCCCCTGAACACATGACACAAGGCTCTAAAGTAACATACAATGTGCAATTGATCAGGTATTTTCCTCCTAAAAAATTTGCTGCAGAAGTAATCGCCTGCATTTCTGCATGAGCCGTTACATCATTAAGGGTTTCGGTTAAATTATGTGCCCTTGCAATAACACGGTTATTGGAAACGACTACACAGCCGATCGGAACCTCATCTTTTTCGAAAGCCAGCTCTGCTTCCTGGAAAGCCATCTTCATAAAGTATTCGTCAGTAAACATATAATTAAAATTGAATTGTTAGGGGAAGACGCATCCTGTATCTTACAGTGTAACCATCAATCCTTGCTGGTTCCCATGTGCCATCAGACAAATATACCGCAAGTTCAGCTTGTTTATTAAAATCCTCGTTATCACCGACTCCTTTTACTTCAACAATGGACCCATCTTTGTCAATAATAAAATTTACTACACAACTGATTTTTCCATCCGCATTAATAGTGCCAGCATAAAAATTATCTAAAATTTCCTGTTTAAACTGATTGATTCCTTTAGAATATTCTGCCACAATCTCTCCCTTTTCGTCTAACTTTTTAACAGAAGGGATATCAGATTTATGAGTAGATTCATAAAGTTTCATCCTCGTAAGCTCCTCTAAATACTCATTATTTCTTTTAAGTTCTAAGACTGAAATAGCAGCATTCTTTTTTACTATAAATTCATTCAACTGCTTCTTAGATAGTTTTTGGATAATAGAACTTTCGGATGCATTTTCTATTTTTTCAAATTCATAAGCGTATTTATTTTTAATTATTCGAAGTCCTTCTGTCTGCTGAGAATAATAAAAAGAGAATAATGAAATTAGATAAAAAGTACAGTACTTCTTCACGTTATTCAATAGTCATAGTTAGTGGAAGTTTAAAACGATATCTAACGGGGTCACCGTTGATGATTGCTGGAGAAAATTTTTCTGAAAGAGAATATAATGCAATCTGGGCCTGGCGATTAAAAGTGAAATTATCGCCCTGTGCTTCTACATTGCTGATAGTGCCATCCTTCTCCACGATAAAAGCAACATTGGCTTTTACTGTTTTCTCTTCTGAGAAGACTCCATCAATATAGAACAAATGGGCGACCTCTTGCCTCAGAGCATTAATACCGCCAGGATAATCTGCTGACTTGTCTGTAATGGGAAAGATTTCCGGGGCCTTTTCGGGGATTGCCATTCTGTTTTCCAACCGGATTCTGCTGAGGTCTTCAGTATTTTTTACTCTTAATAGAGCTCCGATTAACGCAACATTTTCTATACTATCCATTTTTTTCATGAAAAAAATAAAATCCTGCTTAATGGCTGCTTTTTGAAAATTACCGGTTTCAGCATCAAACTTTTTTCTGAACTCAGTGTTCAGCATACTGCGATGCTGATTATAATAGTTTTTTACCTGCTTAAACTCTTCCCGTTGCTGAGAGAAGAATGTTGCAGAACAAAAACAGCATAATAACAGTAATAAAGATTTCAAATTGTGGATATTTATGTAAAAATAGTCAAAAAAACTTAATTCAAAATGGGTCCTTATTAGTCTTCCAGATAGCTGTTTAATGATTCTTTCAGATGATTGCGGATTTCATCAACTAAAGATTTAGGTTCAAGGACTTTTACCTCTTTTCCGTAAGAAAGGATTTCCTGCATAAAATCATAAGTAGGATGCAAAAAGAACTCAAAGTATATATCTTCAGGAGTTTCTTTAATCTCATTTTGAGATTGGTGAAGCGGAAAACTTTTGATATATTCTCCCTGATGACGTGAGCATTTCAATGTAATTTTCTGAGGTTTTTGTTCTGTTAAATTCATAACCCCGAATGCATTTTTAAAATATTCGCGGAAGTTATAACGATATTTTTCCCGGAATTTGGTCTTACTTACATCCAAATAATTGATCCGGTCCAGTCCAAACGATTTAAGTGCTTTATCATTGGTATCTATAGCAATGAGATACCATCTGCCTTTAGATTCTTTTAATGCTAAAGGGTGTGCCTTTCTTGATGTCATGACTTTATTTTTATAATTGTAATGTTCAAAAGAAACGACACGTTTATTACGAATGGCAAAGAAAAGATCATAGAAATGCTCTACACCCGTTGGTTTTCGGGATTCAAAAAAGATGTACCCTGAAAAATCCGGATGAACATTTAAAGCATTACTTACCTGAAAGGATTCCAGGAGTTTCTGGTTATACTCATCCACTTCCATCGTTGGACGGCTTTCTATATAATAACGGTTATCACCTTTCTTCTTATTATGGATAGAAAGGTTAAAAAGATCAGATATCTCACGGATATCCCTCTGAAGAGTACGGATGGAGTAACTCTTAATATCAGCGTCCTGAAATTCAAAAGAATTTAAAAGATAGTCTTCCAGCTGAGAATAGGTAGCAGGAGCACTTTCTAATTTTTTAATAATCAGAGCATATCTTGTTAAGTAAAAATCTTTTTTCATTCGGGTTAATTTTATTTAAAGCTTTCCAGTCAGTTATTTCAAATGGAACGCAAGCGTTTCACGGTTAAGTTTTTATAATACAAATATATGCTCTTAATGCGACAAAAAATGTCGTATTTTTGTTTTTTTTAAATGAGTTTCTGGAATCATTTCTTTCTGAACGCTAAAAAGGTAAAAAGTTCCGGCTATCCAATAATGATTGGTGTTTAAAAGGTATTATGGAGCTGTGAGATTATCAGATAGCAACGGAACTTCATAACTAACAAGGTTTATAAATAAATATCGTCTTCGAGGATCTCATTCTCAAAATCTTCTTTGAAAAAGAGCTCAATATCATTGAGATAGTTTTCATAATCTATCTCCACATTTTCGATGTCACTCCACTCTATAGTGTAGAGATCGGTATCAAAAATTATATCTGGATTGTGATTTGGTGTTTCCATGTCGTGTGTTTTAAAGATTGAACATATTTTAGGCTGTTCAGCATTAATTAATGTTGAATTCAATGGCTTTTGAAAGTTTTTAAAGATTGTTTTTTTGTGCCTTGGTCTATGATTCAAAAGTAGAAAGAGGGGACGACAAAACTTGACGTATTAAAAAAAATAACTCAAAAAAATTGAGCTATTTTTTAGATTAGGAGAAATCTTCAAGATCTATTTCATCGGCAATCAGCATACTAATGTCCATTTCTGAAAGCATTGATTTAAGTTTGATTCCTCCGGGTTTTAGGTCCGCATCGGAAAGGATATACCACCACACTTTTTGAACAAAATCATTGAAGTCTATTTCCTTGGTATACTGCAGTCCTTTTTTTTGTGCTGTTATGGTAAGTATCTGTTTTGTGATGTCCCTGCAATCATTCATTTTCCCTTCGTGAGGTGCTAAAACCTGAATTACACAGTTTTGTACATCATACAGAAGGTTGGCTGCAATTTTTATCTGGTTTTTCTTTGTGTTAAAACCTCTTTCATCACTGTATTTAGCTGCCAGGATTTTACTTCTGAATCCTGCAATTTCAGAAACCTCACTGATATTATTATGGGAAAAAATCTCTTCTACAGACTTTAGCCATGATAATGTTTTTTCAATAAAGAAAGGTTCCTTTTTTTCTAATGCAGTAACGATCACAGGAAACTCCTGAAGATTATCCTTTAACTGGGAAACCAGAATGAATTGTGATTTCTTTACCATATTATTCAGGAATTAAGGTTTCTATAATATTTCCGTTAATGTCTTCATACCTGGACCATTCCATACCAGCCTCACTTACGCTCATTTTAGCATAGATCAGGCATTTGGCATCCAGTTCCATCAGTCTACTTGCTTCCACAATAATTTCGTAATCGTCGATCTTTTCTATGATTTTCCTTGCTTCCCGAACAACTCTGTTCAGGATACTCTGCTGGAAAAACTGAGGGTCTGTTTGCTTCCAGCTGAAATTGGGTAACGACTGACAGAATTCCAGTGTATATTTGGGAATTGGATCAAAATATTGTATTTGTGAATCGGTAATGATAGAAGTATTATCGTCTTGTATTTTTTTGATAGCATCATTATAATAAACTTCAAGATCCACCAGAAAAGCCCTCAGGCTTTGATCGCTTTTAATATCGGAAGGATTGTAATTGGTCTTAGCTATTTTAATAATCTCGTGGTAAGCAAAATCTCTAAAGGCCATGATGGGTGAATTGCCTGCCGTAGCAAAAGGTATTGTAAGATCTACAGTTCCGACTTTCATTCTTGGAATGGAAAAATGTTTCAGTAGATCGTCTTGTGCGTATTCTTTTGCAATCTGTACTGTTTGGAGGTCTGCCATTTTTCTGGCAGAAGCAATTTCAGAAACAATTCCTCCCAAATATTCATTCAATTTTGGCATGATAAGTTTTTTATATTTAAAAGTTTAAAAGAGATGGCTGCCCGGGCAGCCATCTGAATAAATGAGATTAAGCAGTTGGTGCAGCAGCATTAGCTACAATAGCATCTTCCAGCATGTCCATAATCTTTGCAAGACCGGCAGGTAGTTCATCATTTACAGCTTTTACATGTACTCCCAAAGTATATGTTTTTTCTGTCGTAGAAGTACTTGAAGTGGTCTTCTTATAAGCAGCGGAAGCGTTGAATTTTACTTTCCAGATTTTTGCACTTATGGATGCACTTCCGGAAAATTCACTTGAAGCAGACTGTGTTTCTACTGAATTTAATTTTGCGTTAAAATCAATGGTCATTTCATCGATTCTCAAAGCCGGAATCGTAAGCATTGAAAGAAAAGGCACCTGTAAGGTAACTTCAGACTGTGTCACCGTATCATTTGCACCAGGTACGGATTTCTTATATTTGAAATCTACATATCTTAGCTCTTTTGCTTTAGGGTGTCCTTCCGGATAGAACCCGACTTCTTTGATGAAATCCACTTGTGAAATAGAGGCATCATGTTGAGCTTTAATGGCTGCTTGCATCGGTCCTCCGATATAAACACTGAAATCCAAACTGTTTAATTCTTGTACTAAATTTGCCATAATTTAAAATTATTAAGGTTATTAATTGGTTAATAATATATAGTAGTGCTAGCAGACTAATATTCTATAGGTAATACATATCCTGGCTCAGTTTTCATAAACTGAAACTAAAAACGGATTAAAATTAATAGGGATATTTTAGGGTTGAAGCAGGTTGTTTGCTTTGATTTCCCTGGTTATTTTGTTATTTCAAAGATAATTAGTTGTGGCGTCAAAACTCGTCGTGTTAGAAAATACTTCTGTTGAGAACAAATATTTATCTTTATAAGCTTTAAAGCTTATTATCATACCATATAAGCTTAAAAGCTTATATTTTGTTTTTAATGAGCTTCTGTACAATTTGATTTAATGTTTCTCTGTTATCATCAATATAGCTCAATCCTGCCTGGATCAGATTTTCAATATTCGAACGTCTTACGTTATCCATAGCCGGAGATGCATTCTTTAATGAAGGATTGATACGATAATAATTTTTTTGATTTCTTAACCCTAATGTCTGAAACATCTGACATAACTGATAATCTACGGTTTCTGCATTCGCAGACATCAGAATGTCAATTATAGGAGTTACCCAGCCGATTTTTCCTGCTTTTTCCAGTTTTTTGAAAGAATAACTTCGGGATTCAATCCCGGTCCCTATTGATACGATGATCATATCATTAACAGTGGGGTGGTTGGCTTTCTGGTGATTTTTCAATACTTCGGCAAAAGGAATTTTTCTTGCTTCGGCATACGCACAAAGTGCAGGATTGTTGGCGAACATCCCTCCGTCAATAAGGCTGAAAAGCTGTCCGTACATCGATTTTATCTGGACCGGACTAAAATAGGTGGGTGCCGCCGAAGTTGCCCTGCAAACATCTTTTACATAAAAATTATCAGTACTTAGGCTGGCTTCCCAAGAATTAAAAAGTTTAGCTCTTCTGTTTTCTATATCATAGCTCGTAATTAAACATGGTTTTATCAATTCCTTTAACTCAAGATGTCCAAAAAAATCATTCAGATTTTTCTCAAGTGCTTCCTGAGAAATCTTCTCATTAATCAATCCAAAAGGGTTTACAAGTTTCTCCCAAAAAGAAACCTGGAATATGTTACCCCCCTTTTCAGCATACAGCTCTAACCCTTTTTGAATAGAGTATTTTGCTTTTCGATGTTCATCGGGACATAAAATAATTGAAGCGATTAGTCCTCCCGTGCTGCTTCCTGCTACCAAATCAAAATAATCACCAAGTTTTGCATTGGGCTTATCATAATATTGGAGCTGCTCTTCTATATAGCGTAAAATAATACAGGTGATAATGCCTCTTATTCCGCCGCCGTCTAAAGAAAGAATGGTTGTCTTTTTCATTTGTTGATATTAATTGTTAATAGAACACTTACAATCTTTAATATTCAAAACCATGGGTCATTCTTCGGGATAAAACAATTTTTTTTATCATGCAGACTTTGTTTGCTTTTGTTGTTTTCTTGTAAAGTAAAGATAGGCGGAGAATGCGACAGAACTTGTCGTATTATAATTATTTTCAAATAAAAAGTATTAAAAAATAATATATCCGGCTTTATCCCTTGCCATTTTAGAAAGGGTTTTCCAGGTGGTTTTTACAAGCCCTTTTTGGGTTGGAAAATTCTTTTTTTCGAAGTGAGGAAGATCTTTAAACGTTTTCCAGTTTCCTCCCCAATCCCAGCCGTGTTTCGCGAAAATTTTGACACACTCATACCAATCGGCTACTCCGTCATTATCCCAGTCTTTTGCAGTGTCCCAGCTTGCTGTTTTCCCATCGATCATCAAACAAATATCCACCGCCAAACCATAATTGTGGATGCTTTGTCCGGCTTTGGCATTGGTCACTTTTTTTCCGGAGGTAATTCTTCCTATTGCATAGAGCTTTTCCTGTTCTTCAAAGGACCGTAAACCTTGCGTAATTCTTACTTTTGCTCTTCCGGTGAGGGCTTCGTCACATTCTTTAATGATTTGCTTTACTTCAGCTCTTACCAGAGGGTGAAGTTTTTCTATTCTTTCTAAGGTCACTTTATCCATAATTACAAAATTTAGTCTTTTTAGAAAACAAAAGTAGATATGGATAGCGCCAAAACTTGACGTATATTAGAATGAATTCAACGGGTATGGAATTAAGTTTTGCTATAGAGGGTGTTTATAGCCTGTTTCCATCTCTGCCAGTGACTGAGAGATGATATTTTTTAGATGCATAAATAAGATAAAAGATAATGATTTAGGATTTTTTCTCATATTTCCAATTTCTCCCTTTTCCTTCTTCTATCCATTCAAGAGCCTGTTCTATCCTTTTATTTCTTGTAGCTTCAGTTTTTGCTTCGGTAATCCACTTGATATACTCTTTTCTAAAAGATGGAGATTTTGATTCAAATACTTTTAAAGCATTTTTATTTTGCTGTAAAGCTTTATTGAAATAATCGGGAATTTCAGTTTCTGTTTTTGTTGGAAGTGCTTTTTTCATGGTTACTCCCATATCTGTTAGTTCCATAGCCTCAAGAATGGCTTTTTTCAAGAGAGCTTTTGAAGGGAGTTCTTCTATTTTAGTAATCTTACCTAAGCTAAACATCGAAGTTTTCTCAGCTGTCGTTTCCAATTCTGCAATGGTTTTCATTTCCCCGTGAAGCCAAAATCCAAGGCTGCAATATTGTTTGAATGAAGTAATGGAACAAAGTATTTTGCCTTTGTACATAAAAGTAGGAAATTTCCATTTGATCGCCTCTTCTGCATCAGGGCAAAACTCATGAACCGTTTCCCGAAGGTAGCGTAAGATGGGTTTTGCAAAATCGGGGGATTTTTCGATATATTCATCAACCTGTGCGCTATATTTTTTCATGATCCTTTTAATTAAATAATTTTACTGTTTCATTCACAAGAAATCTTACCTGGTCTGGTCTTCCTCTGTCATTTTTAGGAGAATTCTCATAGCTTCCTGTTCTTACAATAACCATGTTGTGATCTGGTACCATAATGATATACTGACCTTGAAGTCCAAGAAAATAATAATGTTTAACAGGATTGTCATGATTAATCCAGAGCCCCATCCCATAGATGTCTTCGGATTTTTTTGTAGGGGTTCTCATCAGCTCAATAAAATCAGAATTAAGAACCTGGATACCATCTACCTTGCCATCATCCAGGAATAGCTGTCCGAGCTTTGCAAAATCCCTGGAATTGGAATGAATACAGCAATATGTCTTTTCCATTCGGCTATTATCCACACTCCATTCGGCATTTTGCTCCATGCCTAAAGGAGTCCAGAATTTTTCAGATAAGTAGCTTGCGAGTGTTTGGTTTATTGATTTCTTTATGGCAAATCCCAATAGCTGAGTAGAACCACTTTGATACTCAAACCGCGTCCCGGGTTCTGCTTTAAATCTTTTTGAAAAAGTAGCTTTTAAGAGACTCCTTCCGTAATAGGCTTTTGCATTAGGGCGAAAAGGATTTTTATAATCTTCGTCCCAATCCAGGCCAGATTCCATTTGGGCCAGGTTTTTAAGAGTTAGCTGATTACCTAATTCTTTGTTTTTAAAATCTTCGAAAAAGCTGGAGAATTTTTCGTCAATACTTTTTATTTTACCTTCTTCAAGAGCCTTTCCCAGGAGCATTACAGTCACTGCTTTTGCCATAGAAAAAGAATTCGTTTTAGAAAGCTGGTTATAGCCATTCCAGTACTGCTCATGAAGCAATTTTCCATTTTTAATCACTAAAAAAGAGGCTGTATTGGATTGGATGAGGTTTTCAACGATTGTTTTAGGTAAAGTACTTTTGTTATAAGCAGGATCTTCTTCCCAAAGCTTTGGAGACTCTGTCGAAATAATATTGCTGGGAAACAGTTTTCCGTCGTCAATGTTGGCACTTGATTTACCTTTCAGATAAGTTTTGGCAATTCCACTGAATAAATAATCATATCCGAAAAGGTAAGCAAAAGCTACACCTGCAGCAGCTCCGCCGATAATATATTTTAGCATTTGTTTAAGATCTGTCTTAAACAAATTTAAAATAAATTAGGGGATAGCAATAAAAAAAGCCCTGAAAAATCAGGGCTCTGTATTTATATTTTAGAAAGTAAATTTCTGAAGTTGGTTTTTTCATCAATGATCCTTCTCAGGTCTGCTACAGGAACTCTTTCCTGTTTCATTGTATCCCTGTCTCTGATGGTTACCGTATGATCCGTAAGAGAATCGTGATCTATTGTTATACAATAAGGAGTACCAATAGCGTCCTGTCTTCTGTATCGTTTTCCGATCGCATCTTTCTCTTCGTAGAATAGATTGAAATCGTATTTCAGATCATTGAATATATTTTCTGCATATTCAGCCAATCCATCTCTCTTCATTAATGGCAAGATAGCAGCTTTGATAGGCGCCAACGCAGGAGGTAAAGATAATACCGTTCTTTCCGAACCGTCTTCCAATACTTCATCTTTAAGGCAGTGAGAGAAGATTGAAAGGAACAACCTGTCTAAACCAACTGAAGTTTCCACAACATAAGGAACATAGTTTTCATTTCTTTCAGGATCGAAGAACTGAAGCTTTCTTCCTGAATACTTTTCGTGGGCTTTGAGGTCGAAATCGGTTCTTGAGTGAATACCTTCCAGTTCTTTGAAACCAAAAGGGAAATTAAATTCGATATCTGCTGCAGCGTTCGCGTAATGCGCTAATTTTTCATGATCATGAAATCTGTAATTTTCATCACCTAGACCTAGGGCACGGTGCCAATTCAGACGTTTTTGCTTCCATTGTTCGTAGAATTCGAGTTCAGTTCCCGGTGCTACAAAAAATTGCATCTCCATTTGTTCGAATTCACGCATTCTGAAAATAAACTGTCTTGCCACAATTTCATTTCTGAAGGCTTTTCCGATCTGGGCAATACCAAAAGGAAGTTTATGACGTGATGTTTTTTGTACGTTTAAGAAGTTAACGAAAATACCCTGAGCTGTTTCTGGTCTAAGATAAAGATCCATTGCAGAATCTGCAGAAGCTCCCAGTTTTGTTCCGAACATCAGATTGAATTGTCTTACTTCCGTCCAGTTTTTGGAACCTGTATCAGGATCTGCAATTTCAAGCTCTTCAATTAAAGCTTTTACATCAGCAAGATCTTCATTTTCAAGGGACTTTGCCAACCTGGAAAGAATCGCCTCTCTTTTTGCCCTGTACTCCAGAATTTTTGGATTTGTAGCAACAAATTGATCTTTATCAAAAGCATCACCGAATCTTTTCGCTGCCTTTTCTATTTCTTTGTTCTCTTTATCTTCAATTTTAGCACAATAATCTTCAACCAAAACGTCTGCTCTGAAACGTTTCTTAGAGTCCTTGTTGTCAATCAACGGATCATTAAATGCATCCACGTGGCCCGAAGCTTTCCAAGTAGTAGGGTGCATAAGGATGGCTGAATCAATACCTACAATATTCTCGTTAAGCTGTACCATCGCTTTCCACCAATATTGTTTGATATTATTTTTCAGTTCAGCTCCGTTCTGCCCATAATCATAAACAGCGGATAAACCGTCATAGATCTCACTGGAAGGGAAAATAAAACCATATTCTTTAGCGTGAGAAATCACTTTCTTGAAAACATCTTCTTGCTTTGCCATAATTTTTTTTACGTCTGATTTGCAAAAATATGAATTTGGATTCCAAAATCATGAAATTCAACAAAAAAAGCGGCTAAAAAAGAAATTTTCTTTCTCTTTTGATTTTTAGCGAACTAAGAATCTATCTTTTTGGAAAGAAAATATGAATATGATTGTTTTTATAGTCTTATTTTGAGACAATTTGTCGAAATTTGTTTTGATTAAAGATTTTACGATGAGAAAAATCAGTTTTATATTTTTGGCTTTTATTTTGTCTGTTCATCTGTTTTCTGCCCAGAAAATACCTGAAGGAAAAGTGGTAACAACTTTCATTACTGCAAAAACACTTCATAACAAAGCCGGTGAAAACCCTATGCGGAGAATTTCAGTTTATCTTCCTCCGGATTATGAAAAATCTTTAAAAAGGTATCCTGTTATATATTATTTACACGGTTTTTTTTGGAATGACAGTCTTTTGGTAGGCAGTGATAGAATCAATCATATTATCGACCGCGCAATCGAAGCAAAAAAGATAAAACCTGTAATTATTGTTATGCCTGATGAAAGTACAGTTTTTAAGGGAAGCTTCTATGCCAATTCGAAATCTTCCGGAAACTGGTCCGATTTCACTTCTCTTGAACTGGTGGAGTTTATTGATAAAAATTATAGAACGATTTCCAGTAAAGACAGTCGCGGAATTTCAGGACATTCTATGGGCGGAAACGGAGCGCTTCGAAATGCATTTCTTCATCCGGATGTTTTTTCATCTGTATACGCTTTATCTCCGGGAATTCTGGATGCCAGGTATTTTGCTTTGACAGAAATTGAATCTTATAAAAACGTACAGAATATTAAAGAAGTCAAGGATCTTTCAAAACCTGAAAACTCAAGAACCAATATTATTTTTGCCATTGCCAGAGCTTATAACGGAAATGTGAATAAGCCTCCTTTTTTTGCTGATCTCCCATTTTCTTTTCAGGGAGATGATCTGAAAATAGACGCTCCTGTCCTGGACGAACTCAAGAAAAATTCTACTTCAGAGCTGGTTTTCACGCAATATGAAAACATCAAAAAACTGAAGGCGATAAAATTTGATTGGGGCCGAAATGATGAGCTGAAGCATATTCCACCAAGCTGTATGAGTTTAAGCAAAAATCTTGAAATATTAAAAATAAAGCATGAAGCCGAAGAATATATCGGAACACATGGAAGTGAGGTTAGCAAAGAAAATGGACGAATTGAAAATCAAATGTTACCTTTTTTCAATACGCATTTGAAGTTTGAGGAATAATATACTATAAAATTTTCCATAGTATTTCCGTAGCAGTTAAGAGTAAAATAGATAAGAATCCTCTATTTTTGCTCCATGTTAGAAATTCTTTATCGCGACGAACATCTTATTGCCATCAACAAACCCAGCGGTTTACTGGTGCATAAGTCCTTTTACTCCGGGGAAGCGGATACTTATGCTATTCAGGAACTGAGAAAGCAGATTGGTCAAAAAGTTTATCCGGTGCATCGTCTCGATAGAAAAACTTCAGGAGTTTTGCTGTTTACACTAGATAAAGAAACTTTGAGAACAATGAGTGACCGGTTTGCATCACGGGAGGTGGAAAAGAAATACATCGCAATTCTTCGTGGTTGGGCAAAAGAAGAAGAAACCATTGATTATGATTTAGTTAATGAAGACGAGGTAAAGCAAAAAGCAGTTACGTATTATCATCGTTTACAGACTTCAGAAATAGAATTGCCTTTTTTAAAACATCAGACGTCAAGATATTGTTTAGTTGAAGCCATTCCAGAAACGGGGCGGTTTCATCAGCTGAGAAAGCATTTTAAGCATATTCTGCATCCTATTTTAGGCTGTCGTAAGCATGGATGCAATAAACAAAACAAGTTGTGGCTTCAGACATTTGGCATCAACAAAATGACGCTTCATGCCCATCAATTGGTTTTTAATCACCCAGTTTCTAATGAAAGGATTACGGTAAATGCAACGATAGACGATGAGTTTAAAAGAGTAGGAGGCATTCTTAATTTCGACTTGAGCTCGTATTCTTAACCTCTCATATTTTGCCGTTTCAATTTCATTTTTGATAAAATATCAAAAGTTAATACGACCATTAATTTTAATTTGAGTATTTTTGTCAAACTTTTTTTCAATGTACAAAAGTATCATCAGACCCATTCTGTTCAAATTTGATCCCGAGGAAGTTCATCATTTAACATTTTCAATGCTTAAGAATTTTGGATTTCTTACCAAACTATTTTTCCCTAAACCAATCGAAGATAAACGTCTTGAAAGAGAAGTTTTTGGCTTGAAATTTAAAAATCCCGTAGGCTTGGCAGCCGGTTTTGATAAGAATGCAGTGCTTTTTGACGAACTCGCTGATCTTGGTTTTGGTTTTGTGGAAATCGGAACACTTACACCCAAAGGTCAACCGGGAAATGACAAGAAAAGACTTTTTCGATTAAAAGAAGATTCAGCCATTATCAATAGGATGGGCTTCAATAATGAAGGAGTAGATGCTGCTGTTGAAAGGCTTAAGAAAAATAAAAATGTACTGATCGGTGGAAACATCGGGAAAAATAAAGTAACTCCTAATGAAGAAGCGGTAAATGATTACAAAATTTGTTTTGAGAAACTTTTCCCGTATGTAGACTATTTTGTTGTTAATGTAAGCTCGCCTAATACACCCAACCTCCGCGAACTTCAGGATAAAGAACCTTTAACTCAGCTTTTGGGAACTTTGCAACAAATGAATAACGGAAAAGCCAATCCAAAACCTATCCTTCTAAAAATAGCACCTGATCTATCCGATGATCAGTTGTTGGACATTATCGATATTGTAAAAGATACTAAAATAGCGGGAGTTATAGCAACCAATACTACACTTTCCCGCGAGAATCTTAGTTCCGAGAATAAATCTGAAACAGGAGGATTATCAGGAAAGCCACTAACTAAAAGATCTACAGAAGTGATCCGTTTTCTTTCTGAAAAGAGTGGTAGAGCATTTCCTATTATCGGAGTGGGAGGAATCCATTCTGCAAAAGATGCAATTGAGAAGCTTGATGCAGGAGCAAGCCTTATCCAGCTTTATACAGGATTTATTTATGAGGGTCCGGAATTGATCAATGAGATCAACAAAGAACTTTTAAAAAGGGCTTCAAGACTACCTAGATAAGGAAGCATATTCCAAATCTGATCAGTAATGGCAGGCCTTGCATCTATTTTGATTTTGTAACTGAAGCATTGTTACGATCTACAACCAAGGTATAAGCAGGGCTTGTTGTTGTCTTTTTAATAGCGAACTTTAAAACTTTAGAATCTTTAGTTTTGGTTACTACAGTATCGTAAATATTATTGATACAGCTTTCTGTAAGAAAATCTTCGTGTTTTTTATAGTTCCAGTCGCTGGTAAAGTATAATACCCTATAACCCTTTTCTCCTTCACTGGCACCACACATTCCGCAGGCATTGAAATTGGATGTATGCTCAAAATATAGCAGAATCCTGTTTCCCGATTGATCTGAAACGTATGATACCAGTTCATTACCTCCGTAAGAATCTATAAAATCATAGGTGTTTATTTTTTTATTATTGGGCAGGATCAGATAATTATTAAATCTGTAGATCATGTTGTTTTTGGTAAACAAACTTGCAGATTGTGCTTTATTTCCTAAAATAAATTTACCTTGGACTTCTTTATTGGATCGATCATTTTTAAAAATGAAGCTTTCTTTGGGGTTCAGCGTCTTAGCAATACTGTCAGTTTTTTCAATCCATTGAGGTGATGTAATCTTTTCTCCCAATATTTTTGAACTCTGTTTTTGTTTATTTCCAAAATTATAGAGGTAGAGGTTTCCATAATCGTAGATGCCGGTGAGCGGAATTTTTTTCTGATATTTATCGTAGAAATACCAGCCGTCTACAAAGTGCTGATATTGGCTGCAATCCACGATGCCCCTATAATGCAATTGCATCGTAACGGGAATTCCTGCAACTTCCCCTTTAAAGATCTGGGAAGAATCAGTAACTACTTTGAGTTCTATTTTTTGAGCGAGGGAGTAGAAGCCTATGGAACACAGGAGTAATAAAAATAGTTTTTTCATGCGGGTTTTATGGTTAGTTTTTAGTTGTATTAAATAAAGAAATGAGCAATTGTATAAATGATCAATCCAACCAATCCACCGACTAATGTACCATTTACACGGATAAACTGTAAGTCTTTACCCACCTCAAGCTCCATTTTCTCACTTAATTCTTTGCCTTTCCAGTTTCCGACAGTGGAGCTGATGAGGTTTCCAAATTGGTGAGTGTTTCTCAGAATATATTTATAGGCAGTAACGCGTACCCAGTGATCTATTTTGTTTTGAAGTTTTTCGTCAGTTTTTAAGTTCTCTGAAAACTCATTTAAATTTTTGGAGATATAATTTTTTAAAGAGGAGTGATCTTCCTGAAGTTCTTTTGTTAAAGTGTTTTTAATGGAAGACCAGATGTCATTCGAATACTGGCTGAGTTTATCGTTTTTAAGGATCTCATTTTTAATGTTCTTAAACTCACCTTCCCATTTAGGGTCTTCTTTCAGATCCGATGAAAATTCATAGATCTTCTTTGAGATTAATGATCTGATTTCATGTTGAGGATCTTCCTCCACTTCTTTAAAGAAATCGGATAATCCATTGGCAATTTTTTCTGCAATTTTATTGTCAACAAATGAAGGGATAAAAGAATAGCTTCCTTTTTTTACACGCTCCTCGATCATCTCATCATTTTCAATGATGTATTCTTTGATTTGTTTTGATAGATTGGTTATAATCCGCTGATGGTCATTTTTATCCAGCAAATAATTAATTCCGTTTCCAATAATCACATTAAGCTTTATCCCATTGGACATTTCGGAGACTTTTTTGGTAATAAAATCACTGACCACTGAATCGTCAAGCTTATTGAGGATATCCAGAACAATATCGGATAGATTTTTAATTAAAATTTCCTGGTTTTTTTCTTTGGTAAGCCATTCGCCTACGAAATTGGATATTTTAAGTTTCTGAATGTAAGGGCGTATGTTCTGTGGTGAAAGGAAATTGGTCACTACAAAACTTCCGAGATTATCTCCGAGTCTTTCTTTACTGTTTTCAATCAGGTTGGTATGTGGAATAGGAAGCCCCAGTGGATGTCGGAATAAGGCGGTTACGGCAAACCAATCGGCCAGGGCTCCCACCATTGCAGCCTCGGAGAATGCGCGGACGTATCCTATCCAATGTGAAGGATTTGTCTTTTGAAGGACTGTTGTAATGACAAAAATAATTGCCATCAGTACAAATAATCCTGTCGCAAATGCTTTGTATTTTCTTAGTTGTTTTCTTTTGGCTTCATCATTCATATGATCAAATTTAGTAAATTTGGTTATGAAATTTTTAATTTCATTAATACTAATTGTTTTTCTGCAATCATATTCGCAGAATCATAACCCATCAAAATTACATCTATGGAAAACGAAGCAAAAAACAATCCATACTATTCAAGAACAGATACCACAAAACTGGAAGTTCCCAATGAAGAATGGAAGAAAATCCTGGCTCCCGATTTGTACGCCGTATCAAGAGAAGCTGCTACTGAAAGAGCTTTCACGGGAAAATATAATGAGTTCGATGAAACAGGTGAATATTATTGTGCCGTTTGCGGAAACCATTTATTTCGCTCTACCTCAAAGTTTGCAAGCAGTTGCGGATGGCCCAGCTTTTTTGAAGCGGATAAAGAAGGAGTTTATTATAAAAGAGATACAACTTATGGAATGGAAAGAGTAGAGGTGCTTTGTAAACGTTGTGATTCGCATTTGGGGCATGTTTTTGATGATGGTCCCAAACCAACAGGACTACGTTATTGTATGAATTCTGTAAGTCTGGAATTTGTCCCGGATTCTCAAAACTAGATTTTCGGTGAATAGTTCTATCTGATCTTTACTATTTTCAATGAATTTACAATAAGTAAGAATTTTCTTAATATAAAGATGCCTATTGCAGAATATTAAATTATTGAAGATTTATATGCAGGAATTCCTTGCGAAGTATTTTTTCATGTTATAGCAAAACCCGTAAAATCGCAGTATCGCATAAAACCAATGCGACAGGAATTGACCGGAAATGCATTGAAATAACGGCTTTAATTCACAGAATCAGGAAGTTAAAGTTTCTTAAATAGCGTTAAACTTCAGCTTGTTTTTCCTGTCGCATAATTATGTTTTTATAATTTTGCCCCACTAATTTATATTTTACATAGTTATTGAATGAAAGGATTATATAGCCTCTTGGGCTTTGCGTACATGGTTACAACTTCATTTTATATTTCTCCGGAGAAAACGAATTTAAGAAGTGAAACCATTGGCACAGAAAAAATTGAAAGAGTAGCTGACACGAAATCTGAGAAGACAACCAATGCGGTATCTTCGTCAGAAGAATTATATAAATCAATTGCATTCGCACCAGGACATGAACTTAATGAAGAGGTGTTCTTTAAAGCCTTAACAGGATTTGAAAATTTAAAAAAAGCAGGATTACTGAGCCAGGATTCACACTTACTGACAGTCTGCGATTTTTCGATGTCCTCCAATACCAACAGGCTATGGGTAATTGATACACAGGAAAAGAAAGTTTTGTTTAATTCTTTGGTTGCCCATGGTAAAAATACAGGAGAGGAGTTTGCAACCAATTTTTCAAATAATGAAAGCTCTCTTCAAAGCAGTATGGGATTCTATATTACCGATGCTACCTATAACGGAGATAACGGATATTCTCTAAGGTTGCTTGGTATGGATAAAGGATTTAATGATGCGGCTTACAGAAGAGCGATTGTAATGCACGGAGCAAATTATGTAAGTGAGGAATTTGCAGCAATGCATAAAAGAATCGGGAGAAGCTGGGGATGTCCTGCCATTCCGAAAGACCTTACGGCTCCAATTATTAATACCATAAAAGGAAGAAATTGTCTGTTTATTTATTATCCGGATCAAAATTATCTTTCTTCTTCAGAATGGTTAAAGTCCTAATAAGAATTGTTATCAATAAGCATAAAGACGATTTGAACATAAACTAAAAGGTCGTATGAAATCTACAGGTGAGTATATTCCTGCTTTCAGGTTATCGAGTAATCCGGATCAGACAAGCAGGTTTGAGAAAGGTAAAATACCCACTTTGAAGCCCATGAATACCAGGACTTTTTGGATTAGTACGATAACAGAAGAATGGGAAAAACATACGCATCCGGCTCCACGGAGACAGTATGTGATCACATTAAAAGGAAATATTTTATTTAAAGTTAGTGATGGTTCTACATTTCTAATTGAACCGGGAATAATTCTTATAGCAGAGGATACTGATGGAGTTGGACATAGTTGGGAAATAGTGGAAGGAGAAAAATGGGAAAGACTTTATATTCCAATTGAAGAGGGGGGAGATGATTTTTTTATTCCTGAATCAGAATAAAATAGAAAGCAGTCAATTTTGACTGCTTTTTTATTTTTATTAAACTAATTCCTTAGCTAAATTTCTTGAAAATCAAGGTCGCATTGTGTCCACCGAATCCGAAAGCATTGCTTAAAGCATACGTAATATCTTTTTCTTTAGCCTCATTAAATACGATATTGACATCTTTAGGGATGGCAGGATCTATCTCGTGAAGATTAATGGTTGGTGGAATGATTCCGTTCTCAATTGCTTTAATTGAAAGTATGGCTTCCGCAGCACCCGCTGCCCCTAATAAGTGCCCTGTCATTGATTTTGTACCACTTATATCAAGTTTTTTACTTCCTTTGAAAAGGCTGTTGATCGCTTTTAATTCAATAAGATCTCCTAAAGGCGTTGAGGTGGCGTGGGGATTGATATAATCGATGTCTTCTGCATTAATTCCGGCTTCGTTAAGAGATAGCTGCATAGCTTTTATAGCACCTGCTCCTTCAGGATGGGGAGCGGTCATGTGATAAGCATCTGCTGTCATGGCAGCACCTACCAGTTCGGCATAGATTTTTGCTCCTCTGCTTTTGGCATGCTCATATTCTTCAAGGACCAATGATCCTGCTCCTTCACCGATTACAAAACCATCTCTGTCTACATCATAAGGACGGCTTGCTGTAGCAAAATCGTCGTTTCGCGTAGACATTGCTTTCATGCCGGAGAATCCGCCCACGGAAGCTGGAGTAATACCAGCCTCTGAACCTCCGCTGATGATTACTTTTGCTTTACCCAAACGGATATAATTAAAAGCATCCATTAAAGCTGTATTTCCGGTGGCACACGCAGAAACTGTCGTATAGTTGATTCCCTGCAGTCCGTATTTCATAGAAATCATTCCTGAAGCCATGTTGGCAATGAATTTTGGAACGAAGAACGGATTGAAACGCGGTATGCCCTCACCACCATAATATTCTGCGACTTCATTTTCGAAGGTTAGCATACCTCCCTGTCCTGTTCCCCAGATAACACCTGTATCAAAAGGATCCATCGTCTCAAAATCCAATCCTGAATCTTCAATTGCTTCAGCAGAGGCATACATTGCATACTGAGTGAAGAGGTCACTTCTTTTTATTTCATTATGGTTCAAATATTTTTTAGGGTCGAAATCTTTTACCTCACAAGCAAAATGAACTTTAAATTTTTCAGCATTAAAATGCTTGATTAAAGCCGTTCCGCTTACTCCATTAATACTGTTTTGCCAGAAATCTGCGACATTGTTTCCCAAGGGTGTAACTGCACCCAGTCCTGTAATGACAACTCTTTTCATACTTAGTTACTGATTTTAAATAAATTGGAGGTTCCTCTAGCAATGAGTCTTGTTTTATCTGCGTTCCATATCTCGCATTGGGCATTTACAAATTGCTTCCCCCTTTTAATGATTTTAGTTTCGGCTACAATATTATCATTTTCTTTCGCAGTTGAAAAATAATCGATGACATTATTTATGGTTGTAATGAAAGAATTTTCATTTAAGGAAAACATCGTAGCACCGATGATGTCATCCACAATAGCCGCGGTTACTCCGCCATGAAGATTACCGATTGGATTCAGCCATTCCGGGCGAATGGTATATTGAAACTCCAGATTTCCTTCCTCTACAGAAATTACAATAGGATTCAGCCATTTCATAAATGGGGAAGGGGACTGATCAAATTCTTTTCCAATAAATTGTCTTAATTGTTCTAATCGATCCATATAATACTTTTACTTTTCTATAATCATGGTGACACCTTGCCCTCTTGCTGCACAAATAGAAATAAAACCTTTCCCGCTTCCTTTTTGGTTTAAAAGCTTAGCCAGTGTAGCGATAATCCTGCCTCCGGTTGCTGCAAACGGGTGAGCAGCTGCAAGGCTTCCGCCTTTTACATTCAGCTTATTTCTGTCTATTTTTCCCAAAGCTTTTTCTAATCCGAATTTTTTGGCGAGGTCATCATTCTCCCAGATCTTAATTGTTGCCAATACTTGTGCTGCAAAAGCTTCGTGGATTTCGTAATAATCAAAATCTTCAAGGTTCATTCCTACTTTTTTCAACATTCTGTCTGCGGCAAAAACCGGTGCAAGAAGTAAATTTTGTCTGTTTTCCACATATTCTATTCCTGCTATTTCGGAAAAGGTAATATAGGCCAGGATGGGAAGATTGTTGGCCTTAGCCCATTCCTCACTGGCCAATAAGACAGCAGAGGCCCCATCTGTAAATGGAGTAGAATTTCCTGCAGTGAGTGTTCCGTTTTGTTTATCAAATGCGGGTTTTAACTGAGCCAGTTTTTCAAGGCTGGTATCAAGGCGTAAATTATTATCCTTCTCTAAACCAAATGCGGGTGTGATCATATCATTGAAGAATCCTTCCTCGTAAGCCTTAGCCATATTTTGGTGACTTTTGAAAGCCAGCTGATCCTGGTCTTCACGTGATATCTGATAATATTTTGCGGTAATTTCAGTATGTTCACCCATTACCAATCCTGTTTTAGGTTCCTGTCCCTTGTATGGAATAGGCATCCAGTCTTTCAATGACGGGCTTAAGAGATGTTTCAGCTTTCCAAAAGCTGATTTTTCTTTATTTGCTTTTAAAAGAGCCTTTCTCAATTTGGGGGACGATTCGAAGGGGATATTGCTCATAGCTTCTACTCCGCAGGCGATACCGCTTTCTATTTGTCCAAGGGCGATTTTATTCCCAATATATATAGCTGCTTCGATTCCTGTATCACATGCTTGCTGAAGATCACATGCCGGAGTTGCCGGATCCAGAGATGTATTCATTACTGTTTCTCTGATGAGGTTACTTTCCGATATGTGCTTAATAACTGCTCCGCCTGCAACTTCACCAAGTAGTTTTCCTGTGAGCTGATAACGGTTAATCAGTCCGTTTAAAGCAGAAAGCAGCAAATCCTGATTCCCTTTATCTGCATAAGCAGTGTTCATTCTGGCAAAAGGAATTCTGTTGTATCCTACGATGGCCACTTTTTTTGTTTCCATATGATAAAAATTTATGATGGAATAATATTGAGTTCCTGGTCTATGATTAAAAGGATCCTGTCTAAAGCAAGGTTCAGATAGGTCTCATGACCTGTTGTTTTGGAAAGAAGTATACCGCCTTCAATAAGCATAATGAATAATGAGGCCATTTCATCTGCATTTACTTTTTCATTGAATTCTCCGCTTTGCTGGCCTTCCTGAATAGCTGCTGAAATTTTTTTGATCCATGCCTGAAAAGATAGAGTAACCTGATTTTTCAGGATAGGAAAAGTGTCATCAGACTCTGTAGCGGCATTCATCAACGGGCATCCTCCATTAAGGAAAACATCCTTCCAGCTTTTACGGTAAAAATTGACAATAGCTTTTAATTTATCCACAGCCAGAGGAAAGTCTTCTCCTAGTGATCTGGACATGCTTCTACTCAGAAAAGTTGAGTTATACTTGTAAGCTTCAAGAGCTACTTCATCTTTGTTTTCAAAATTTCCGTAAATACTGCCCTTTGTTAGTCCTGTTGCTTCCGTAATGTCCGAAAGCGTCGTTGAGAGATAGCCTTTCTTATTAAATAAGGGAGCCGTAGTCTCAATAATGAACTGTTTGGTCTTTTCTGCTTTTGACATAATCATGAAATTATATGCAAATATACGAAAATATACCAAATGGTATATTTAGAATAAAAGCTAAGTCTGAACTTGAATATTAGCCCAGACTTAGATATTTTATTTAAAGAGAGCTTCTTTTATTGTAGAAGCTGCCTGGGCAAGAGATTCCTGAATTGCCGGAATATGTGCTATCGGATTTAATAATCCATAATCATGGATAAAACCTTTATACACTGCAAGTGTAGTAGGAACACCGGCTTCATCAAGCTTTCTTCCATACGCTACCCCTTCGTCATGAAGAATATCATTCTCAGCTATCTGGATCAATGCAGGAGGTAATCCTTTTAACTCTTCAAGAGATGCCTTATTTGGAGAAGCATATTTTTCTTTTCTTTTTTCAAGATCTGTAGTATAATTGTCCCACATCCATTTCATTAACGGAGTTGTTAAGAATCTTTCCTGCGCATACTTTTCATAAGATTCTCTTGTAAAATCTGAGTCAGTAACCGGCCACAATAAAACCTGGTATTGAAGTTCCGGACCATTTTTATCCTTTGCCATCAGAGCAACTACAGCAGCCATATTTCCACCTACGCTGTTTCCTGCAACAGCCAGCTTAGAGCCATCCACTCCGATTTCTTTGCCATTTTCGGAAACCCATTTTGTAGCTGCATAGGCCTGATTAATAGCAGTTGGATACTGAGCTTCCGGAGATGGAGTGTAATCAGGGAATACAGCGACGGCTCCACTTTTTACAACCAAATCTCGTACTAATCTTTTATGAGTAGGGAAATCTCCTAATACCCATCCCCCTCCATGGAAAAACATAAATACAGGGAGGTTATCGCTTGCTCCTTTGGGTTTTACAATATGAATATTTAATGAAATTCCGTCCTGGGTAATCCTTTTTTCAAATTCTTCAATATCTGAATAATCAAAGTTTACAGAGGCTTGTGCTCCTACAAGAACCTGTCTTGCATCTTCAGGAGACATTTCTTCAATTGGTTTTCCGCCTCCACTGTTAAGATCCTTAAGAAAAACGCGGATATCTTTTAAAATATGGGGATCATTTTCTGCGGGTTGAACATTGTGTGACATAATTTTGGGTTTTTAAGGTTGGTAATTGGTTATAATAGTAGGTTGATTATGCTAAAGTTGCGTTGAGTGTAATTTCAAAATTGAAAGCGGCACTTACCGGGCATCCTTCTTCAGCAATTTTAGCATATTTTTGAAAGTCTTCTTCTGAAAGTCCTGGAACTTTTGCGGTTAAAGTCAATTCAGATTTAGTAATTTTTCCAATACTTGGATCAAGAGTAATAATAGAGGTTGTTTTAAGTTCCTCAGGGGTAAATCCGGCCTGTGATAATTCAGCGCTTAATTTCATGGTAAAGCATCCTGCATGGGCAGCCGCCAATAATTCCTCAGGATTTGTTCCTACACCATCGGCAAATCTGCTGTTGAAAGAATACTGAGTTTCATTTAATGTGGTGCTTTGAGTTGTTAGGTGTCCGTTTCCTTCTTTGATGTTGCCATTCCAAACGGCTGTTGCGTTACGTTTCATAATGTTTTGTTTTTTTAGTTAATATTTAATTTGTTTTTTGATATGACAAAGGTATGTCACATCAAGGTTGGTTTCAATAGATAAAAAGGCTTAAGTATTGTACTTTTTTCCCGAAGAGTAATTTTTCTTAAAATGAGCCGGTGTGCTGCCTACCTTATTGGTGAATAATCTGTTAAAGTACGCGGGGTCCTCATAGCCAAGATCATAAGCTATTTCTTTTACCGGTTTATCCGTATAGAACAATAGTCTTTTTGCCTCCAGCAAAATTCTGTTGATAATGAGTTGATTGGGAGATTCCAGGTTTAGGTTTTTAAACTTGTGGGTCAATGTTTTCGGCGCAATATGCAATAACTCGGCATAGTCGGCCACATTGTGTTTTTGTCTGAAATGAATTTCAAGGTTTCTGCTGAAATCCCTGAATACATCGAGATCATTATTCGGGATGCTTACCCTTTCCGTTTCCAGGTTTTGTTTTTTCCACTTTCTGGTAGAATGAATGATGATCTGTTTCAAATAGGTCCTTATCATTTCTTCGTTAGAGGATTGCTTCCATTCAAGTTCATCCTTTATATTTTTTAGCAAATTTCTGATAATTACAGCCTCCTCTGGATTCAGCTCTACCTTTGGAATTTCAAATATATTATGGAAAAGGATCCCGTCACAGGCCACTTCCTTATCATGAATCTGAATACAGTAGAAATCTCTGTTGTAATGTAATAATATGGATTCATCAGCATTTCCCTTCTTTATATCCAAATATTGATTGGTTAAAAAAAACAGGGTAGGAACTGTAGTTTTGTAATGGTTAAAATCCACACTCAATTCATATCCCGGAGGAATAAAGAAGATTTTGATCTCGGAAGTCAATTTACTTTCCTTTAAAATGCCAAGATTTTCTTCAGAAAAAACATCGAATCCAAATTTTTTATAAGAGTCTTCAAAAATAAAACTTTGTCGCAGCATTGGTATACTTTAAGAATAAAGATACAAAAAAGCTGGGTGCAGATGTATTAAATCCCTGAAACAGATCTTTGATTACAATAAAAATCACTTTTGCCTCTCTTTGTCAGTAAAAAAACTGTGATATGATCGGGATTTGTAACCTGTTGTTTTATAGAGGTTTTTATGGTTGTAAAATAGTATTGCTTAATGATAAAATAGTATTATCCCGGTCACTCTTCAAAATTTAGATTTGTTAATATGAATTAAATCTTAAATAAAATTTAATTATCTGTTATTTATAATGAATGATATTTAAGAAAAAGAGATCTGACATGTTTATATAGAAAAAACCGCAAAAAATATTAAGATGAGAAAACAAAAGGGGCTTGCTTACGTACATATGATTTTAATTTTTATGTGCTTCGGTTTCATATCCTGCCAGGATGATAATGAAGGAACAATTCCAAAGGAAAAAACTCCGATTGAAATTATCAACAGTAAAAAATTTAAGGTAACAGGATATTTTAATGGATTGACGAGAGGAGGAGTGATACCTGATTACTACAACTTGAGGGATATTCCGGATGGTGTGGATATTGTCAACCTTTTTCATCGTTTTTTGGGCTTAAGTAATTTAAAGAGAGGAGATAGGATTCCCGGAGCTACAGGAGAGGATGCAAAAACATTAACAGAGATCATCAGTGACGTACAATTCCTTAAGAAAAGAGGAACTGTTGTTATTCAGACCCAGTTCGCAAATGAAATCTTCGAAAATTATAAGGATGAACGGAAAACCGTAAAATTTAAAAATACGCCTGAAGATTATGATGCTTACGCAAAAAAGGTCTCAGATTCTTTGACGAAATGGGGGATTGATGGGGTTGATCTGGATCTGGAGCCAGGCTATACGGATGCCGGTTTTAATGCCGGAGATTGGGAACTTTATATTAAGGCCTTTGCTAAATATTTTGGACCGGGATCAAACTCAGGAAAGCTACTCATCATTGATACGAATGTAGGATTATCAGAATTAGGGGTGTCTAGTGCAACCCTTTCAAAGATCGATCTTATTTATATCCAGGATTATTGGGGAAGTGAAGCATCCAGTGATAATAAAATCGATGGTTACATACAATCCGGTTTTCCAAAGAAGAATATCCTGTTGATTTCTGCTGACTTTGAATCTTCTTATTCTTATAGTAATGATAGCCAGGGACCTTTGAGGCTAAAAAAGTATTACACTTCTACGAAATACCAAGCTAAGGCGGGAGGATATGGTGCTTATGGATTCAATTTTGATAAAAAACAGGACTATAAAATTTATAGTGAAATGATTACCAGCATCAATCAGCTAAACCAGTAAACGTGGAAAGATGAGGTAATAATTAGTTTACCTAGTGATATGGCCGCTTCTAATTATTGGATCCGGCTTTATTTTTCTTATTAGAGATGGATCAAAACAAGTTAAGAAGTGTCAGTCATTATCTTTTACTAAAATAAGTGTACTTTAGTCAATCAAATTATAAAAACAACCGGATGTAAGGTTCATTATCTTACATTTCTATTATAAATGCCCATAATTCAGTAATTTAACTATTGTAAACACATGAGCGGATTAGAAAATATTTTGAGAGAAATAACTCCGTTATCTCCCGAGGACAGTTTTCTTGTATTTGACCGGATAAAAACCTCATTTGATTTCCCGTATCATTACCACCCGGAAATTGAAATCAACTTTATCTACAAAGGGAAGGGATACCGTCGGATGGTAGGGGACCATACCGGAGAGATCGGAGATATTGAATTGGTGCTGGTTGGCCCTAATCTTCCTCACTGTTGGGCAAATTACCGATGTAAGAACAAAAAAACATATGAAATTGTAGTACAATTTAATCAGGATTTTTTCAACCAATCCCTGATGCAGAAGAATATTCTCAAACCGATCAGCAATCTTATCAAAGAGTCTATAAGAGGCATTCTGTTTTCGAAGGAGACGGCTGAAAAGCTGAAAGAGTCTTTTCTTAATCTTTCGAAGATGAATAGTTTTGAATCTTTTATTGAGATCATGAAAATCCTGAATGAACTGGCAACAGCTGAAAACAAAACATTATTATCCTCTTACAGTATTGAGCTGGAAACATTTGTGGATAGTGATAAAATGAAGATCATCCATGATTTTGTGCATAAGAATTTTGAAAATAAACTTACTCTTGAAGGCGCTGCTTCTCTGGTCAATATGAGCAATGTTACGTTCAACAGGTTCATAAAAAAAAGGACGGGCAAAACTTTTGTGAATTACCTTAATGAGATCAGGATCAGTTATGCCGCACGGTGGCTGATGGAAAAGAATCTTACCATTTCTGAAATTGCATTTGAAGCAGGTTTCAATAATATTGCCAATTTTAATAAGGTCTTTAAATCGCTCAAAAAAACAACACCTACAGAATTCAGAGAACAGTTCAAGGGAGTAAAGAAAATAGAATGATATTTTTATTTTCAGAGCATTTTATATTCCCGGGCCCGGATTTTGGGGTTTGGATTTTCTTTTTATGGTCATAAAATGACAGAAATCACGAAAAAAATTATGCATATATCACATTTTGGCTATAAAAAATAGGAAAAAAACATGATTTTATAAATTCTCTAAAATGTTGTAATATATTGTATTTCAGGTCAAAAAAAGGCTAATAAGAAAAGTGTAGAAAAAATAATATCGTTTTATGACAAAATAGTATTATATCTGATTGTGCACAAAAATTAGATTTGTCAATATGAATTAAATTTTAACGAAACTTTAATTGTTTACTATTTATGATACATAAATGTTAAGCAAAATAAAGTGGGCTTGCTTTATAAATAAAAACAAGCTGTAAAGTATTGATTCTAAATTAAACACTATTTAATCTACCTATGAGAAAAACTGCCGTACCGGTTTTATTAGCTTTTTCTGTGTTTGGATATGCACAAGTAAAAAAGCCTGCCGATTCAACTAAAACAGCCGACATCGAAGAGGTTGTTGTGACGTCTTTGGGGATCAAAAAACAAGCCCGTTCTTTAACTTACTCCAGCCAACAGATTGGAGGAGATGAACTGACGGCGGTAAAGACTCCCAACCTTTTAAACTCAATCAATGGGAAAGTTTCCAATGTGCAGATCAATAGAACCAATGGTGTAGGGAGTTCCGTAAGAGTAGTAATGAGGGGAAACAAATCTGTTTCTAATAGTCAGCCATTGTATGTAATTGATGGAATCCCTATTATCAATGATGCAGGGAAAGCTCCTGAAATCAGCCAGTACTCGAGCATGCCGGATGCAGGAGATGTATTAAGCTCCATCAATCCGGATGATATTGAAAGCATCAACTTCCTTAAAGGAGCTTCAGCTTCAGCTCTTTATGGTTCTGCGGGAGGTAATGGAGCAATACTTATTACGACAAAAAAAGGGAAAGTAGGTAGAAGCTCGATCAGTTATAGCTCTAGTTTCAGTGTAGAAAGAGCGTATAGTCTTCCTAAGTTACAGCACAGTTATTTGTCTTATGATCCGTCTGTATCAGGTGATGCTCCGGGGGCTTCTGTGCAGAGTTGGGGAGCAAAAGGGTCTTCAAAGGATTATTTAAAAGATTTTCTACAAAATGGAACAACATGGGTGAATAGCCTTTCTTTTCAATCTGGAAATGAGAAATCAACCAATTATTTTTCGATAGGAAATACAACTAATAAAGGAGTCGTTCCCCTTTCCTATTTTGATCAATACAATGTTTCTTTCAGAAACTCGAGTAAATTTCTCGATGATAAACTAACATTAGATGCTAACTTTATAGGCTCTTTACAGAATAGTATAAACAGACAATCTCCAGGGGTATCTTTCTCTCCTTTAACGAGTTTGTATTGGCTACCAAGAGGAGTAGATTTTGATCAATATGGCCCAGATAACTATTCTTATATTGATAAAAACAGATTACTGCCGGCACAAAACTGGTGGGAGGTAAAACCTGACGGATCCTTTAAAGGAAATCCAGCTACACAGAATCCATATTGGATCTTGAACAGGGATAAGGTTACAGTAAATAACAAAAATACCTACAGTGCCGTTGCTTTATCTTACCAGATCAACCCATGGTTAACAGCAAGAGTTCGAGGGAACTATAGTTGGAGTATTTCAGATAGCCAAAGAGGAATTTCAGCGTATTCAGATCCTGCTTTGTTAGCCAATGGTACTAATGGAAGGCTTCTTAGAAATACATATGAAAATTCTTCTACCTATGGAGATGTTTTGTTGGTGGGTAGTCCTAAGTTGAGTGAGGATTTTTCTTTAGACTTTACAGTCGGAGGAAGTATTAATACTTCGAGAAATAAAGTTACTCAAATCGATAATTCCTATTTGGTAACCCCCAACTTATTTTCATTAAATAACCTTTTGTGGCCAGGAAACAGAGCACCGGGTGATGGATATCATTATATTTATTACAATCTCAAAAAACAAGTGCAATCTGTTTTTGCCAGCGCTTCCGTTGGGTACAAAAATATGTTATATGTTGATATGACATTTAGAAATGACTGGGATTCTACTCTGGCCTTAACGGGCAGAAAAGGATTTGATTACGAGTCCATAGGAGCCAATGCCATATTATCCTCAGTCTTTAAACTTCCTGAAGTTATTAATTTCTGGAAAATAAGAGCTTCTTATGCGACAGTTGGGCTTGGGTTACCGCCAAATATATCGAATGCAATGTTAGAATATAACAAAGGCTATTCTTTTGGGGTAGATGCGGGAACAATTGTATATCCTAAGAGTTCTTTTGTTACAGATCCACGTTATAAGGATCTGTTTCCAAAACCTGAATTGAATAAAACATTTGAGGCGGGTACTGAATTAAGATTACTAAGAAACAGACTTAATTTTGATTTCACGTATTACGACTCTAATGCGACGAATCAATTACTAGAAACACTGATTTCTTCTAATTTAGGGGGTATTCCTACCGGTTCATATTACATTAATGCTGGAAAAATACAAAATACAGGTTTTGAATCTTCATTGTCTTATAAGGTTTTCAATACAGGAAAATTTGACTGGACCACAACATTGAATGGGTCCGTGAACAGAAACAAGATCGTTGAATTGTTTCCTTCAAGCCTGAATATTCCGCAAGATCAACTGTTTTCATTAACAGGTGGTGGAAATTATACAAAAATGAAATTAGGTGGATCGTTTGGTGATATTTATGGAATTAAATACCAAAGAGATGCGCAGGGACGTATTTTGGTGGATAAAGATGGTATTCCATTGGCGACTACAGGGAGCCTTGGATACTTAGGAAATCCGAATCCTAAATTTATTTTAGGTTTCAATAACAGCTTTAATATTGGTAAGTTAGGTATTTCCTTCCTTGTTGATGGAAAATTCGGAGGACAGGTACTATCACTTACTGAGAAAGCAAATGATGTATATGGTGTAAGCAAAGCTTCTGCGGATGCTCGTGATGCTGGTGGGGTATCTATCCCAAATTCTGTGTATGCACCGGGAACGCCTAATGCAGGACAGGCTTATAATGGCAAAACTGATGCAAAAGCTTATTATAAAGCTGTGGGAGGAATTGAAAATAATACAGGGATTGACGAAGCCTATATGTATAGTGCTACCACGGTGCGTTTACGTCAGGCATCGATCTCATATACCTTTGACGTGAATTCAAAATATATGAAAAGTGCAACATTAAGTCTGGTAGGGACTAACCTGTTTTTCTTCTATAAAAAAGCGCCGTTTGATCCTGAGCAGGTATCAGGAAATACACCGGGTGGAGTAGGAGTAGATTCATTTGGTTTGCCAATCACCAGATCTATAGGATTATCATTAAAAGCTAACTTCTAATTTTACAATACTAAAATGAAAATCATTAATATAAAAACATGGGTACTAGGTGCAATAGTATTAGCTTCTGCTTCCGGATGTACCAGTGAACTTGATCAATATAATCAGGAAAAGTTAGGAGGCCCTGAAAATTTTTATGCCGATTTTAAACTAGTGGTAGACCCGTTGGTATCTATGCAGAGAGGATTGCAGTCAGATTATCAGCTCTATCCCAATCTAAGTGCAGATATGTTTAGCGGTATGTTCAGTACAGCATCACAGTTTAATGGAGGTAAGAATAATATGACCTATTATATGATGGATGGATGGAACAATAGGATTATTGCCAGACAGCAGGACATTTTTAACTATGCTATCAACATGGATAATGCTGCTAAAAATATATATGCAGGAATAGATTTTACGGGAACACTTGCTGTGAAAAAAATACTAAGAGTTGTTACAGCTGCAAGGGTTTCCGATAACCATGGCCCGGTTGTGTATAGTAAATACGACACACCAAATGCTAATGGAACTACAGATTTTGATTCTCAGCAAAGCGCGTATAATCAATTTATTATTGATCTTACTTCTGCAATAAATGACCTTCAAGCCATACAGAATAGCCCGGCAACAAAAAATGTAGAAGATAAATCAGCATTAAAAAAGGCAGACTTAGTATACCAGGGAAATATGGGTAAATGGGCTAAGCTGGCCAACTCATTGAAGTTGAGGTTAGCAATGCGTATGAGTTATGCAGATCCTGCAAAATCAAAACAATATGCTGAAGAAGCACTTGCGTCACCAGCAGGATTGATCACTGACAATGAAGATAATGCTTTGATCAGTGTGGGTCAATCGGAATTGAGTTTTATCATTTATTCGTGGGGAGACTGTCTTATAGGGGCGCCATTAATGGCTTATATGAACGGATATAACGATCCAAGGCTTCCTGCCTATGCTATTCCGGCAACAGACAGCAATCCACAGATCAATGGTAAATACATAGGAATACGACAAGGTATCGATTTATTGAACGGAAAATCTACGTATGGTGGTTTTTCTCAGCCACAGGCAAAATCAGCAGCCGGAGATTATTTTTCTGCAACAGATGGTAAAATGAAACTGTTTACCGCAGCTGAAACATGGTTCCTTAAAGCGGAGGCTGCATTGAGAGGGTATGCTGGAGCAGGAGCAATCCAGGCAGATTACGAGACAGGTATTCAACAATCATTTGGAGAGTGGGGAAAAAGTGCAAGTGTTGCTACCTATCTCGCCAATACAACAGCTACAGAAGCTCCCTATGTTGATCCGAAAAATGCGGCGAATAATATTGGGGTAGGACATCCTGAGCTGAGTACCATTACCATTGCATGGAACAATGCAGATTCTAATGAAAGGAAATTGGAAAGAATCATTACTCAAAAATGGCTTGCCCTTTATCCGAACGGACCTGAAGCCTGGGCAGAACAAAGAAGAACCGGTTATCCGATCCTTTTCAAAGTAAGACAAAATGATAGTGGAGGGTTAATCAGTACAGATGCGATGATTCGCAGAATTCCTTTCACGGTAGATACCAAGAATTCTTTATTCAACTATCCTCAGGCATTACAATATTTAGGAGGAGCAGACACCGGAGGAACAAAACTTTGGTGGGATAAGAAGCCATAATTGTAACTCAATAATTAAAATAGCACAGAGGCCGTCTCAAATGAAAAGCATGGATTCATGCTTTTCATTCCGGTGTAAAAATGTACAGTATTTTTATTTCTCACAATGTTTCGTTTATGCCGGCGTGAAACTTTTGAGATGTCCTCTTTTTTACATCTATAATTTAATATGGTAAAAAACACTTCCGGAACCCGTTCTATACAACCGATATTCTGGATCTCGTCATTATATTTTGCAATGGGAGTACCTTTTGTAACCATTAATGCTGTTTCCGGAATTATGTATAAGGATATGGGTGTTTCGGACTCAAAGATTGCTTTCTGGACAGCTCTCATTTTATTTTCATGGACATTAAAACCATTGTGGAGCCCTTTCCTTGAAATTTATAAGACAAAAAAGTTCTTTGTAGTTTTTACCCAGTTTGCCATAGGAATTCTTTTTGCGCTAATTGCGCTAAGTCTGCCTATGCCAGATTTTTTTAAGTACAGCATTGCCCTCTTTGCTGTAGTCGCCTTTTGCGGAGCAACACATGATATCGCAGCGGACGGAACTTATATTAATTTTCTTACCAATAAAGAACAGGCAAAATATATAGGATGGCAAGGTGCATTTTATAATCTGGCCAAAATTATCAGCAGTGGAGTCCTCGTTTATTTTGCAGGCGTTTTGGAAAAAACAAAAGGCGTTACGCATTCCTGGATGATCATTATGGGAGTATACGCCCTGCTATTTTTTATTCTTGCCGTCTATCATTATTCTGTTTTACCCAACGAAAACAAGCTTGAAAAGCAAAAGAACGGAAAAACGGCCGGCAATGTCCGACAGGAACTTCTGGAAGTCATCACTTCTTTTTTCAAAAAACGAAATATACTCTGGTCGGTATTATTTATTATTTTATATCGTTTTGCAGAGGGATTTGCTATCAAAATTGCCCCCTTATTTTTCAAAGCACCAAGAACCTCCGGAGGCTTGGGGTTATCTACTTCTGATATAGGGCTTATTTACGGGACTTATGGTTCTGCAGCATTTATTTTAGGGTCGGTGCTGGCTGGATACTTTATTTCAGCCCGGGGCCTTAAAAGATCACTGATCTGGTTATGCTGCGCATTTAATATTCCATTTGTTGTGTATGCTTTATTGGCTCACTATCAGCCGGATACATTGCTTCCTGTAAGTGTCGCAGTTGTTGTGGAATACTTTGGTTACGGGTTCGGTTTCGTGGGACTTATGTTGTATATGATGCAGCAGATTGCACCGGGTAAACATAAAACAGCCCATTATGCATTTGCAACAGGGATCATGAATCTCGGAGTTATGATTCCCGGCATGTTCAGTGGAATGATCAGTGACTGGATAGGATACAAAATGTTTTTCGTATGGGTTTTGATCGCTACGATTCCGGCATTTTTGGTCACTTTAGTTGCACCGTTTCCTTATCCGGAAAAACAAAAAGAACAATAATTCTATTATTAAATAATTTTAAATAAAAGTAAAAAATACTTTATGACATCTCAATCAGCAATGATCCCTTGGCAGGATCGTCCGGCAGATCGTCACGATATAATGTGGCGTTTCTCTGAAAATCCAATTATCAACAGATATGCAATACCAACATCGAACAGTATATTCAATAGCGCGGTAGTCCCTTTTGAAGATGGATTTGCCGGTGTTTTCAGATGTGATAACAAATCTGTACAAATGAATATTTTTGCTGGTTTCAGTAAGGATGGCATCAATTGGGATATCAACCACGATCCAATTGAAATGAAAGCAGGAAATACAGAAATGATCGAATCTGATTATAAATATGATCCGCGTGTCACTTTTATAGAAGATCGTTACTGGATCACATGGTGTAACGGATATAACGGACCTACGATCGGAATAGGGTATACCTTTGATTTTAAAGAATTTTTCCAGTGTGAAAATGCCTTTTTGCCTTTTAACAGAAATGGAGTTCTTTTCCCTGAAAAGATTGATGGGAAATATGCGATGTTGAGCCGTCCCAGTGATAACGGACATACGCCTTTCGGAGATATCTATATCAGCTATAGTCCTGATATGAAATATTGGGGAGAGCATCGTTGCGTAATGAAAGTAGCTCCATTTGAAGAAAGTGCATGGCAATGTACCAAGATCGGCGGGGGGCCGGTTCCGATAAGAACAGAAGAAGGATGGTTGCTGTTTTATCATGGGGTGATCAATACATGTAATGGTTTCCGCTATTCCATGGGGGCTGCATTGCTTGACCTTGAAAATCCTTCAAAAGTATTGTACAGAACAAAACCTTATCTATTGGCTCCCGCAGAGCTATATGAGCTTACGGGAGATGTTCCGAATGTGATTTTTCCTTGTGCGGCATTATCAGAAGGAGACAAAGTTACGGTATATTATGGAGCTGCTGATACGGTGGTTTCCATTGCATTCGGATATATTTCAGAAATCATTGATTTCATGAAAAAAAATTCTCTTTAAATTAGATAAGATTAAAACCATAAGGAAAAGCGTCATTTTCTCGCTTTTAAAATAAAATTTTCATTTTTTTGTGTAGTCTTAAAAATGTTCAAGATCTCTCCGTTATGAAAAAGGAACTGTTTATTTATTTTTTTGTTGTCCTGTTTGTTCAATCTGTTAACGCCCAACGTAGAGACGATGTGCTTTCATGGGTAGATCCGTTTATCGGAACCGGAGGGCACGGGCATACGTTTCCGGGAGCTACAACACCTTTCGGGATGATACAGCTGAGTCCGGATCAGAATACCAAAAGTGGTGACTGGGACTGGTGTTCAGGGTATCATTACAGCAGTAAAACGATTATGGGGTTCAGCCATAATCACCTTAGTGGAACAGGCTGGGCCGATCTCGGAGATATCTTAGTGATGCCAACTACCGGAAAAGTAAAAATGGTTCCGGGATCAGAAGAAAATCCTGATAGCGGATACCGTTCCAAATTCAGTCATGAAAGAGAAACTGCTGCTCCAGGGTATTATTCTGTAATGCTTGACAGCTATGGAATAAAAGCTGAACTGACGGCTTCTCCACGGGTAGGGTTTCATAAATATACATTTCCAAAAAGCGAAGAGGCTAATGTAATCATAGATCCTACCAACAAAATCTTCGGAAATATTTATCATACACTGGTAAGAATCCAGGGAAACAATAAGATTTCCGGTTATTGCTATAGTAATGGCTGGGGTGGTAAAAGATTTGCTTATTTTGTAATGGAGTTTTCAAAACCGTTTAAATCATACGGAACCTATTCTGAAGGTAAAATAACAGAAAATGAAAGGTTTGCGCTGGCTAAAGATGCAAAGGCTTTTGTAAGATTTTCTACACAGGAAAATGAAAGCATTGAAGTAAAAGTCTCTTTATCCCCGGTAAGTACGGAAGGAGCACAGGAAAATTTTGATGCAGAAGCAAAGAATGTTGATTTTGCTCAAGCTAAAGAAACTGCCCAAAAAACATGGAGAGACCTGATCAATAGATTCCAGATTACAGGAGGAACCGATGACCAGAGAAAAATATTTTATACTGGTGTTTACCATACTTTTATTGCTCCGAATCTTTATATGGATACCAATGGAGATTATGTGGCTGCCCAGGAAAATATGAATACCAAATGGTTCACCAATTATAGCACATATTCTTATTGGGATGGCTTCAGAGCAACACATCCGTTGCTTACCATTATGGATCAGAAACACACCAAAGAATTTGCAAACTCATTGATCAGCAGGTATACAGATCGCAAGGATCACATGCCAATCTGGGAACTTTGTGGATATGACAATTTCTGTATGTTGGGCTACCATAGTGTTTCGGTTATCTGGGATGCTATTTCTAAAGGTGTACCGGGAATTGATCATGAGAAGGCGTTCGCTGCGATGAAAGATGCTTCCTTAACGGATAAAATGAGCAGCAGCGATGGCGGTGGAGGTCTTAATGATTACATTAAATTAGGGTATACTCCTTCAGAAAACGGAGCTTCTGTATCCGCCACCCTGGAATATGCCTATGATGATTGGTGCATCCAGCAATTGGCTGAAAAATTAGGCAAAAAAGAAGATGCAGAAGTTTATAAAAAACGCTCAATGAATTTTCTTAATACTTTCAATAAAGAAAATAATCACTTCTGGCCTAAGCAAAAAAACGGACAATTTCTGGCAGATTTCCCTCTAAACGACTGGAAAAAACTTCAGCCGCACTGGGTATCAGGAAACATCTGGGCATATGATTTCTTTGCTCCTCACCAGATCGATGAAATGATGAATTTGTATGGTGGAAAAAAAGGATTTGAAGAAAAATTAGATAGAACATTTACAGAAACCCTTAAAATGGAGGGGGAACAACATGTTGATATTTCAGGATTTATCGGATCTCTTGGATTTGGAGATGAACCGGGACACCATGTACCTTATCTTTACAATTATGCAGGGACTCCCTACAAAACCCAGAAAATGATCAAATTTATCCGTGACAATATGTACGCAGCAAAGCCGGACGGGATTGTAAATAATGAAGATTGCGGACAGATGTCTGCATGGTATATTTTCTCTTCTTTAGGTTTTTATCCCGTTACTCCGGGAAAACCTGTGTATGCGATCGGAGCACCACAATTCCCAAAAGCTTCCTTAAAGCTGGAGAACGGAAAAACATTTACTGTGATCGCAGAGAAAATATCGGATAAAAATATTTACGTTCAGAAAATGTTTTTGAATGGTAAAGAATTTAAAAGCTGGGAATTGAATCACAGTGACATTATGAATGGGGGCGAACTGAAATTTGTGATGGGAAGTAAGCCCGTAAAATAGAATTAATAAACAATAACGAAATATAAGTATCAATGGAAAGGAGAAAATTTATTAAAACAAGTGCACTGGCAGGAGCCGGATTATTATTTGCGCAGAATACTTTTGCAAAAGGGCTAAGCGTAGAAGAATTCCCTGTTGTCCGTGTTCCTAAAGATAAAAGGCATTTTACCAGTGAAGCGGTAGAAAATGCTATCTCAGCCTTTAAAAAGAAAGTGAAAAATAAAGAATTGACCTGGCTTTTTGAAAACTGCTTTCCCAATACATTAGATACAACGGTTTTCTATACAGAAAACAACGGAACACCGGATACTTATGTTATCACTGGAGATATAGATGCCATGTGGCTTCGTGACAGTTCTGCACAGGTTTTTCCTTATTTACAGTTTTCAAAAAAAGATGAAAAGCTGCACAAATTGATATCAGGAGTAATCCATAAACAGACCCAGTTTATTCTGAAGGATCCTTATGCGAATGCATTTTATAATGATGATCAAAAGATAAGTAAGTGGAAAGAGTACGATCATACGGATATGAAACCAGGTATCCACGAAAGAAAATGGGAAATAGATTCACTCTGCTATCCAATCCGCCTTGCGTATCATTTCTGGAAAACGACCGGAGATACAAAACCTTTTGATAATAACTGGCTGCAAGGAATTAAGCTGACTCTGAAAACTTTTATTGAACAGCAGAGAAAAACAGGTTTAGGACCTTATCAGTTTGAAAGGACAACAGCCTGGGCTACCGATGGAATCCCAATGGGAGGGTATGGATATCCTACAAAACCTGTTGGTCTTATAAGCTCCATGTTCCGACCAAGTGATGATGCTACCATTTATGCATTCCTTATACCTTCCAATTTATTTGCTGTGGTAAGTTTACGTCAGGCAGCAGAAATGGTTTCCCAGATCAAAAATGAAAAGGAACTGGCAAAACAATTAACGAGTCTTGCTGATGAGGTAGATGCTGCCATAAAGAAATATGGAATCTATGATCACCCGCAGTATGGAAAAATATATGCTTTTGAAACGAATGGTTTTGGGAGCTATAACCTAATGGATGATGCCAATTGTCCAAGCTTGTTGGGATTGCCTTATCTGGATGCTGTAAAAGCTGATGATCCTGTTTATCTTAATACCCGGAAATATGTATGGTCACAAGATAATCCTTTCTTTTTCAAGGGTAAGCTGGCAGAAGGAATCGGGGGGCCTCATATTGGTTTGGATATGATCTGGCCGATGAGTATCATTATGAAAGCACTAACAACTAAAGATAAAAGCGAGATCCGCTGGTGCATAGACACTTTACAAAAAACCCATGGAGGAACAGGTTTTATGCATGAGTCCTTCCATAAAGATAATGATAAGAAATTTACCAGAGAATGGTTTGCCTGGTCCAATACATTATTCGGAGAATTGTTATGGAAAACCTATAATGAAAATCCGGAACTGCTGGGATAAATTCAAAATTTAATAATCAAATTCAACACAAATAAAAAAAATTAAAAGATGGAAAATACTAAAATTTTTACCCCCGTAGAGCTTACCTTTTTGAATGATGTTCCAAGAAGCAATAAGGTAAACGTTCCCTACATCGTCGTAGATAACTTTCCGAAGCTTGGGATGCTTTCGGCATTCCGGTTTCTGGAGTGGGTTCACAAGAATCCAAAAGGAGTTATCAGTCTGCCAACAGGAAAGACTCCGGAATATTTTATTTACTGGACAAAGTATATTCTCGATCATTGGGAGGAAGAAAATGTAGTAAGGCTAAGGGAAAAGCATCAGTTGTTATTTGCTGATAAACCATCGCTGGCTGATCTTCATTTTGTCCAAATTGATGAGTTTTATCCCATAAAATCTTCACAAGCTAATAGTTTTTATCATTATGTAAACAAATATTACATTGAAGGGTTTGGGCTTAAAAAAGAAAATGCTTTACTTATTAATTGTGATGAAATCCCTTTGGCGGACGGTAAAAGTTTTGAAGAAGTTTTCCCGGACAGCAAAGTAAATCTTGAACTAAGATATCGTGAAGCCCTGAACCCTCTTGAAAAATTACAAAAAGAATCTATTTTCCTCATTGATAACTGGTGTTCAGGATATGAACAAAAAATCCGCCAATTGGGAGGGATTGGTTTTTTCCTAGGGGGTATTGGTCCAGACGGACACATTGCTTTTAATATCAAAGGTTCGGATCCTTATTCTACGACAAGGCTGACTTCGACTAATTTTGAGACGCAGGCAGTTGCTGCGGGAGATCTGGGAGGAATTGAAATTTCAAAAGAGCGTCTTGTGATCACCATAGGTCTTGAAACCATTATTTATAACAAAGATGCTGTTGCTATTATTTTTGCAGCAGGTGAAGCGAAGGCTCCTATGATCAAAGATGCAATGGAACTTCCTCCTTCCAATTTATATCCGGCTTCTGTCCTTTCCCAACTTTCTAACGGACGGTTTTATCTTACACAAGGTGCGGCAAGTATGCTGAAAGACTATGTTGATAACTATTATCATTCTGGAAGCTGGTCCCAGGAAAAGACCGATAGAGCTGTAATGTCTCTGACCCAAAAGCTGAACAAATATGCAGAACATCTTTCGTTGGATGATCTGAAAGGGGATGATTACACAAAACTAATTCCGGATGTAAGCAATACTACGGTACAGCAAGTTATTGCGTCCATTGAAAATAAAATAAAAACAGGAACAAAACCGCTCAGCAATGAAGTCTTTTATCATACCGGACCCCATCATGATGATATTTCTTTAGGATTGTTACCATATATTCATTATCAGTCCCGTAATGAGACCAATTCTTCTCACTATTCAGTTCTTACCTCCGGATTTACTGCTGTTACCAATAAGTTTTTAATAAAAATCCTTCGCGATACGCTTTCTTTTATCGGAAGAGAAGAAGTTGAAATGCTCAATTATCCCGATTTTTTTGAAAACGGATATAAAAATAAAAAAGATAAAGATGTATATCATTATCTGATCAATATTGCCTCCGGAAATGAAGAAGAGCGGGCGAGAGCTGTTTCCCATAGAATGGTGAGGAATATTGTTGAACTCTGGAATCTGAAAAGCAAGTCAGGATTACGCGAAAAGATCAGGGAGATCATAGACACGGTTAACTCCAGCTATGACGGACAAAACCCTGAACCGAAAATTCAGATTTTAAAAGGGATGATCCGTGAATACGAGGAAGAGCTTGTATGGGCACATTTTGGGGTGAGAACAAAAAACGTAAGCCATCTGAGGCTCGGCTTTTATACGGGAGCCATTTTTACGGAAAAACCAAAAAGAGAACGGGATGTTCTTCCTATTTTACAACAGTTAAAAGAAATTAACCCTACAGTTATAAGTTTAGCTTTTGACCCTGAAGGAAGTGGCCCTGATACTCATTACAAAGTTTTGCAGGCTATCGCTGAAGCGGTAAGAGAATGGGGCAAAGAAAAAGATCTTTCCGGTCTTAAAATCTGGGGTTACAGAAATGTATGGTATCAGTTTAATGCTGCAGACGTCAGTCATATATTTCCTGTATCACTTAATGCCATGAGCACAATGGATGAGAGCTTTACCAACAGCTATCTGAGCCAGGTAGATGCATCCTTTCCAAGTTACCGTTACAATGGGAAGTTCAGCCATCTGTCAATACAAACCTGGGTAGAACAGCTCAAAGCGGTTCAGCTGGTATTAGGGAAACCCTATTTTTATGATAACGAGAGTCCGAGGCTGAGGGCAACCCACGGATTATTATTCTTTAAAGAAATGAATGTAGAAGAATTCCTTCAATCTGCGAGGGAGCTGGAGAAGTCAACGGAAGGAGCCTTCTGATCCATTGTTATACCTCAGGATTTATAAACCAGGTCAAAAACGAAATAATTATACTATGAAAGGAAAATCTATTCTTATTGCATTGGTCTTATTAATAGGGCAGGCAACATCTTTATTACGGGCACAGCTTAATCCTTTGGGGATATGCTATGTGGAGGTTAATAACAGTAATATTCTGAACGCAGGGTCATATACTTTGCAAAACAGTAACAAACAACTTTTTGACGTTGCTATTATCTTCGCGGCCAACATCAATTATGATGTTTCCAAAAGCCGGGCTTATATTTCCAACAATAATAATGTGACAAAAGTATTAAACGATGTCGACACTTATGTAAGGCCTCTACAGCAAAAAGGAATCAAAGTATTATTAGATATCCTGGGGAATCATCAGGGGGCGGGTATCTGTAACTTTCCGAACCGGGAAGCGGCACGTGATTTTGCTTTGCAGATAGCCCATACCGTATATACCTATGGCCTGGATGGAGTTGATCTTGACGACGAATATGCAGATTATGGAAATAACGCTACCGGACAGCCGAATAACAGTTCTTTTGTTATGTTATTACAGGAGTTGAAAGCTGCCATGCCGGATAAATTAATTACATGGTATTACATTGGCCCGGCAACAACAAGGCAAGCTTATAATGGAGATAATGCCGGAAACTATATCAATTACGGATGGAACGCTTATTATGGCACTTATAATGCTCCTTCAATACCTCCTCTTGCCAATTCTAAAATTTCTGCGGCAGCAACCTGGATCCAGAATACTTCTGCTTCTACACTTTCTACTTTAGCAACGAGCACAAAGAATGACGGCTATGGAGTTTTTATGTGGTATGATCTTAAAGGGACCAATGCTGCAAGCTATCTGAGTACGGGATCTAACATTCTCTATAACGAGAACACACAACTTAGTGGCCAGCTGTATACTTGGACACAGGGAGCATCATGTGATCCACCATTAGGACTTGAGGTGACCAATGTTGCAGGAACTTCAGCTAAATTAAACTGGACTTCAAACGGTTCTCAAACCTACAATATAGATTATAAGGCAGCCAATTCAACAACGTGGATTAATTTGGCAACCAATTACTCCGGAAATAATATCAATGTAAACAACCTCGCTTTAAGTACAGATTACGATTGGAGAATTCAGTCCAATTGTTCTTCTACGCTGAAGAGTACATATCTTTTTGCTCCAAGATTTAATTCCGGAAGCGGATGTGAAATTCCGGCAGGCCTTAAGTCGGAAAACTTCCTGGGAACGACAACAAAGCTGTCATGGAATGCCGGAAGTGCAACTTCTTATACCTTACAGTATAAAACAGCTGCCGCTACAACATGGACAACGATTCAGAATATTACAACCAATACATATAATCTGCAAAATTTAACTGAAAATACAAATTACGTTTGGAAAGTACAGGGAGTATGCAGTGCATCTACTGTAAGTGCATATTCTGCAGAAGCTTCATTTAACAGTGGTTTTGCGCCGGTTCAAAGTCCTGGACCAAGATCTCTTTCTTTTAACGGCAGTAGTCATTATCTCAATGCCGGCCAGTTTAATCTTAGTGGGAATGCACTCACTTTTGAAGGATGGGTGAAAGTAAATGCATTTAAAACTGCTTTCCCTAATATTTCTTCAGTAATTGGGATTGAAGTAGGAGATAATAATTCTGCCATTCTGAGATTTGGGGATGCCGGTCTTACAAACAATAAATTACAATTTATATTAAGTTTCGGCTCATCTCAGATTAAGCTGAACAGCAATACTGGATTGAATACCAACACGTGGTATCATATCGCTGCCACTTATGACGGAACGGCGATGAAAATTTATATTAACGGAACTCTTGATGCAAGTGCTGCAGCCACCGGAAACTTTACAGCCAATGGAATTCTTTATCTGGCAAGAAATTATGATAATTCAAGAACATTGAACGGTTTCCTTGATGAATTCCGGGTGTGGAAAAAAGCATTGACGGCTCAGGAAATTATGAATGACAAATGTAATATAGCTTCTAATAGTGCAGGGCTTGAGGCTAATTGGAAAATGGATGAGGGAAGTGGTAACGGAGCTTTAGACGCGACTTCGAATACACATTTTGCGACTCTTATTAATATGTCAAATGCCAACTGGACAACAGATGTACCTTGCAATATTTCATTATCAACAAAAGACAATGTTCTTGAAAAAGGAAATAATGTCTATCCAAACCCTGTTAAAAAGGGAAATGATATTCATTTTGTAATTAATGATCGTTCTGCTAGTGAAGTATCCCTATATGATCTTTCAGGGAAGTTGATCAAAAAACAGAGTGTAGATAAAGATAAAATAACGATCAATACTCAAGCTTTATCGTCCGGAACATATATTTATAAAGTGGAATCAAAAAATGACCGCATTATATTTTCAGGAAAAATAATAGTGGAGTAAGTCTTTAAAAAATTAATAAAATTATACAGTTAGAATTTAAATTTGGAATCTAAGATAGGCAGACAAGTGGCAGGAACATTTAAAAAATGAATTTAGGAATTATTGAATAATAATGATTTTGCTTTCTTGTTTGTCTGTTTTTAGATGATCAGATATATCTACTGGAATTAAAAAATAAGAGAATTATGCAAAATGCATTAGGTATAGACATTGGCGGATCGCATATTACAATGGCTCAGGTAGATCCTGAAAAGCATGAAATTATAGGTTCCACTTATATCAGGGAGCATGTTGACTCATTTGGCGGACGGGAAGATATTTTTTCCGCCTGGGTTTCTGCAATCGGAAAAGCTGTAGTAAATCTAAACAGGGAAGAACTCCTTATAGGCATTGCAATGCCGGGACCTTTTGATTATAAAAACGGGATTTCTCTGATGCAACAGGGAAAATTTATCGATATCTACCAAATAAATATCAAAGAAGAACTGGCCAGCAGGCTTTCTATATTAAATGAACAGATCCACTTTGTAAATGACGCTGCCGCATTTCTGGAAGGCGAAGTTTTCGGAGGTTGCGTCACTGAATATAACCGTGTATTTGGGATAACGCTGGGAACAGGATTAGGAACAACATTCTACAATGGTGAGACTTCAACAGATGAGGATTTGTGGAATTCTCCTTTTAAAGATTCCTTAGCTGAAGATTATCTTGCCACACGGTGGTTTGTTAAACGATATGCAGAATTAACAGGAGGCGAAATCTCAGGAACCAAAGAATTACTTGATAAGCCTAAAGACATCCAATCCCGGATATTTCAGGAATATGCAGATTCTTTCTCGGAATTTATTGTCAGATATGTATGGGATTACAAGCCGGAGGTCCTTGTAATAGGAGGAAACATTGCGAAAGCATATCCTTATTTTGAAGAAAGATTTAATGAGAATTTAGTAAAAAATAATATTAACTTGCCTGTTAAAATTTCGGCTATTTTTGAAGACGCTGCCATCTTAGGTGCTGCAAGCTATGCTTTGAAGAAGACCTTAATCAACTAATAAAATGATATAATGAAGTTTTTATTTTCAACTCTTTTTCTTCTGCTTAATGCGCTGGTTTTTGGTCAGAATCCGTCTCCTGCAGATTATGTTAATCCATTAATGGGAACCCAATCTAAGCCATCACTGTCTAACGGTAATACTTATCCTGCGATAGGGCTTCCATGGGGAATGAATATCTGGACTCCCCAAACAGGTAAAATGGGTGATGGATGGGCTTACACATATGATGCGGATAAGATCAGAGGATTTAAACAAACACATCAACCCTCTCCATGGATGAATGATTATGGAGCATTTGCAATTATGCCGGGTGTCGGAAAACTCAGGTTTAAAGAAGAAGATCGTGCCAGCTGGTTCAGCCATAAAGCAGAAATTGCAAAACCATATTTTTATAGTGTTTATCTCGCTGATATTAATGTTACTACGGAGTTTACACCCACAGAAAGAGCCGCATTTTTCAAATTTGATTTCCCTAAAACGGATAGTGCTTATGTTGTAATTGACGCGCTGAATAAAGGTTCTTATATCAAAATTCTTCCGAAACAAAGGAAAATCATAGGATACACGACTAAGTATACCAGAGGAAAATATGAGAATTTTAAAAACTATTTTATTGTTCAGTTTGATAAAGACTTTGATGTAACGACAACATGGAAAGATGATCGGTTGGTAAATGATCAATTGGAAATTACCAGCGATCACACAGGAGCTATAGTTGGATTTAAGTTAAAAAATAAAGAATCGGTTTATGCAAAGGTAGCTTCATCATTTATCAGTTTCGAACAGGCAGAAATTAACCTTAAAAGGGAAATTGCCGGCCGCAGTTTTGAGCAGGTAAAAGATAACGCGAAAGAGATATGGAACAAGACACTTGGAAAGATTGAAGTAAAGGGAGGAACAGATCAGCAAATGAGAACCTTTTATTCCTCTTTATACAGAACCTTATTTTTCCCACAAAAATTATATGAGATCGATGCTCAGAATAAAGTGAAGCACTGGAGTCCGTACAACAGTAAAATATTGGATGGGAAAATGTTTGCCGGAACCGGGTTTTGGGATACATTCCGTGCATTATACCCATTTCTGAATCTCGTATATCCAAGTATGAACATAGAGATGCAGGAAGGCCTTGCCAATGCTTACAAAGAAGGAGGTTTTCTGCCAGAGTGGAGCAGTCCCGGCTATTCTGATATTATGATCGGGAACAATTCTGCTTCCGTTGTTGCTGATGCTTACATTAAAGGATTGCGTGGATATGATATTGAAACCTTATGGCAGGCCGTAAAACACGGGGCGAATAATGAAGGTCCTATTGAGGCTGTCGGCCGTAAAGGGGTGGAATATTATAATACCCTGGGATATGTTCCATATGATGTGAAAATTAATGAGAATGCAGCCCGTACTTTAGAATATGCTTACGATGACTTTTCGATTTATCAGTTAGGAAAAGCTTTAGGGAAACCAGCGTCAGAAATTGATATCTACAAAAAAAGAGCCTACAACTATAAGAATATGTTCGATCCTGAAACAGGTCTTATGCGGGGTAAAAATAAAGACGGAAAATTTCAGTCACCTTTTAATCCTTTTAAATGGGGAGATGCCTTTACCGAAGGAAACAGCTGGCATTACACATGGTCGGTTTTCCAGGATATAGATGGCCTTGCAAAGCTGATGGGTGGTAAAAAGAAATTCGAAGCCAAACTGGATGAGGTGTTTTCTCTTCCTCCAGTTTTTGATGATAGCTACTATGGAAGTGTGATCCATGAAATAAGGGAAATGCAGATCATGAATATGGGGCAGTATGCCCACGGTAACCAGCCTATACAGCATATGATCTACCTGTATAATTATGCCGGAGCACCATATAAAACCCAATATTGGGCAAGGCAGGTAATGGATAAACTTTATCAGGCGACACCGGACGGATATTGTGGGGATGAGGATAACGGGCAAACTTCTGCATGGTATGTTTTTTCTGCATTAGGATTTTATCCGGTAACACCTGCTACGGATCAATATGTTTTAGGGGCGCCGTTGTTTAAAGAAGTGACCGTACATCTGGAGAACGGTAAAAATATCGAAATAAAGGCTCCGGAGAATAGCAGTGAGAATCTTTACGTAAAATCTCTGAATGTAAATAATCAACCTTACTCCAGAAACTGGTTGAGTCACAAAGAGCTTCTGCAGGGTGCAGTTCTGGATTTCAAGATGAGCAATCAGCCGAATAAAGAAAGAGGATCACAGGAAAAGGACTTTCCTTATTCGATGTCAAAAGAATAAATCATTTTAACAATAAACTTTAATAGCGATAATTATGAGTGCGGAAAAGAAAGAAATATTTGATAAAGTAGAAAAGATGCTAGGAGCTCAGGGCTTTAATCTTGTTGCAAAAGATGATACAAGACCATGGGGTGGATTTTTTGTGATTGATGAAGCGCAGGCACAGGATTTTGCGAATCAATATTTTGACGGAATAGATGTGGAAAGCCTGAAGATCGGAGGAAAATTAAGCCCGAAAATTCTTCTGGTGGCACCACAGGCAAGATTGAGCTGGCAGTATCACCACAGGAGAGCAGAAATCTGGCAGGTTGTTGAAGGAACAGTAGGTATAAAAAGAAGTAATACCGATGAAGAAGGTGAACTGCAGGAATACAAGCCAAAGGATCAGGTAAAACTTCAACAGGGAGAAAGACACCGATTGATCGGACTGGATGGCTGGGGTGTTGTAGCCGAGATCTGGCAGCATACGGACGCATCAAATCCATCGGATGAAGATGATATTGTAAGAGTACAGGATGATTTCGGAAGATAATTCCGGTAAGTATAATTGATCTCTGTCCGCCATTTTCCCAGAGAATGGCGGACAGTGTTTTTTAAGATTATTATAATGAAAATAAAGACTATATACTTTTGTATGAGTATGTTGTTCACGATTGTTACGAACGGACAAATACTCTCGTCACCCAATAATCAGATTAAACTGAACTTTAAAATAGAAGGGGAGGGAACTCCATATTATTCATTAAATTATAAAGATAAAACGGTTTTAAAAGAAAGCCAGTTAGGATTTGTTTTAAAACCCTCTTATTCCTATTTCTCCGATTTTAAAGTAGAGGGGATTGATTATTCATCTTCCAATAAAACCTGGAAGCCGGTTTGGGGACCTAATAAAGAAGTAGCTGATCATTACAATGAAATGCTTGTCCGTTTAGTACAAGATAAAACCGGCTGGAAACTGGATATCAGATTCAGGCTATTTGACGATGGTTTAGGTTTCCGGTATGAGTTTCCTGTCCAAAAGGATTTAAGACATTTTACCATAAGCAGTGAGAAAACAAGCTTTAATTTAGGAAAAGATTATAAGGCATTTTGGATCCCTGCCGATTATGATACGAATGAGTTTCCGGTAACTACATCAAATCTGTCCGAAATTTCAAATCTGATCGATGAGGTACGCAAAGAACCTCTGGCAGCAAAAGCACCCAGTGCCAGTCTTGCTATACAAACACCTTTGATGCTGAAATCAAAAGACGGAATTTATATTAATATTCATGAAGCAGCTCTTATCAATTTTGCTGCAATGACACTCAATCTTGATGAGAAGAATTTTATTCTTTCTTCCAATCTGACACCTGATAAAAACGGAGACAGGGGTTTTGTTCAAACAGGTTCTGTAAGCCCATGGCGGACTTTGATTATCAGCAGTGACGCAAGAGATATTTTGGCTTCCAACCTGATTGTTAATCTTAATGAGCCAAGCAAAATTGAGGATACTTCATGGATCAAGCCGACCAAATACATTGGAATATGGTGGGAATATTTTACCGGGGGTGGATCTACCTGGGCTTATTCAGACGATCAGGATATCCGGATCGGGCAAACGGATTATAAAATCCTAAAGCCGAATGGCAGGCATGGCGCGAATACCAAGCATGTTAAAGAATACATTGATTTTGCTTCAGAAAACGGCTTTGATGCTGTTTTAGTGGAAGGATGGAATGAAGGATGGGAAGATAATCAGGCTTACAGAAAAGAACATATTTATAGCTTTACCAAAGCCTATCCCGATTTTGATGTAAAAGAACTGCAGGCTTATGCCAAAAGCAAAAATGTAAAGATTATCATGCATCACGAAACAACATCATCTGCGGTAGATTATGAAAAACAATTGATGGACGCATTTCAGTTTATGAAAGACAATGGATACGATGCCGTAAAAACGGGATATGTAGGGCCAATTATCCCGCGGAGTGAATATCACGACAGCCAATGGATGGTTAACCATTACAACTACGTTGCTGAAATGGCTGCAAAATATCATATTATGGTAGATTCACATGAAGCAGTGCGGCCAACAGGTCTTTACAGGACTTACCCCAATTGGATTGCTCAGGAATCGGCACGCGGAACAGAATTTGAATCCTTCAATGGCAACCGTCCGGATCATACCACCATATTGCCATTCACAAGGCTAATAGGAGGCCCGATGGACTATACACCAGGGATATTCGAAGGAGATCTTTCGGTTTATGGAACTAATAAAGCAAAGTTGAGTACAACGCTTACCAAGCAATTAGCACTTTATGTTACAATGTACAGCCCGCTTCAGATGGCTGCAGATCTGATTGATAATTACAAAAAATATCCTGATGCTTTTCAGTTTATCAAAGACGTGGCAGTAGATTGGGATTCTTCATATATTCTTGAAGCTGAGCCGGGTGATTATATTACCATTGCAAGGAAAGCTAAAAATAAAGATGAATGGTTTGTAGGAAGTATTACTGATGAAAATCCAAGAGAAGCAACGGTAGATTTGTCATTTCTACCTAAAAACCAAAAATTTGAAGCGGTAATTTATAAAGACGGTAAAAATGCCAACTGGAAAAACAATCCTAAAAGTTATGAGATCTCCAGACAAATAGTGAGAACCAATACTAAGCTGAAAATCAAAGCGGCTCCCGGTGGGGGATTTGCGATGAGTATAAAGCCGGTAAAATAATAAAGAGTGATTGAAATCCCAAAATTAAGAATTTCAATCACTCTTTTTCATTTATAGAGAATTATGTATTTCCTCTAAGGTTTTTCCTTTGGTCTCAGGTACTTTTTTCCATACAAACAAGAGTGCTGTGATAGCGATGGCCATGTATAACCAAAATGTAAAAGCATTACCAATAATTCCGACAAGAACCGGAAAAGTTTGGGAAACTAAAAAAACGGCTGACCACAGAAAGAAAGTAGCCACGGACATAGCGGTAGCTCGAGCCTTTGTTGGAAAGATTTCTGCAATAACCACAAATGCAAGAGGACCAAGGGACATGGCAAAACAAGCAATGTATCCAAGGATAGCGATAAGTATCAGATACCCCTTTTGTTCATTAAAAAAGGCAAAACCAATAATAAATAAACAAATAGCCATGCCGGAAATACCAAGAAGCAGTAACTTTTTTCGTCCCCATGTGTCTACATATTTTATGGCTACAAAAGTAAAAAGAACATTGATGATCCCCACGAGAACGGTTTGCATGAATGCAGAGTCTGAGCCGACTCCCGTTGCCTTGAAAATCTCAGGAGCATAATACATAATTGCATTGATGCCGGTAATTTGTGAGAATATAGCAAGGAAGATACCTATAGCCAATGCCCGTTTTAATTTGGGCTCCTTAAGCGCGCTGAAAGAAAGAGATTTTTCCTCTTTTAAAGCCCCCTTGATGGAATCCAGCTCCTGCCGTGCAGTCGTAGGATCATTGATGGTTTTCAGGATTGCTAATGCCTCAGTTTCTCTTTTTTGTCCGGCCAGCCAACGCGGGCTCTCAGGAACAGTGAAGAGCAACAGAATAAAGATAATGGCAGGAATAATTCCCGAACCGAACATCCATCGCCATCCTGTAGAAATATTCCAGCTTTCGTTATGAATGCCGGCAATATAGGCATTCACAAAATAGATAACCAGAATACCACTCACGATTCCCAGTTGGAATATGGATATCAGACGTCCTCTTATGGCTGCAGGAGCCATTTCTGAAATATACATCGGCGAGAGCATGGAAGCAATTCCGATACCCATTCCTCCTATCATCCGGAATACTACAAATATCCACAGATTAGGAGCCAGTGATGTTCCTATGGATGAAATAGTAAACAATAAACCCGAAAGCATTAATACTTTTTTACGACCGATACGATCACTTAATGTTCCTGAATACACAGCACCTATGATGCAGCCCAGCAGAGCACATGAAGCTACCCAGCCTGTCATCAGATCGGATAAATGATAATAAGTTCGCATAAAGCCAATGGCTCCGGAGATTACAGCGGTATCATAACCGAATAACAATCCGCCTACTGATGCTACAAGAGTTGCCTTAAGGATTGTAGAATGAAACGTTTGCTGCATAGAGGTTTATTTTATAACTTTTTGAGAAATCATCTGAGTACGTATGCTCGCTTTAATAGTCACACATTCTTTTCCTTCACTCTCTCCATATGGACTTATGGTATACAGTCCTACATGAGCCGGTACGATAAATGTTTCAGCATAATGAATCATATAAGGCTTAAAAAGATGTTCTGGGCTTTCCACAATAATTTCCCTTCCATCAACAAGGTTGAGTACATTTACCACACCTCCGGTATGATGAACTACTTTTTTAGTAAACCAATGTCTTCTTGTTTCAATAAATGATAATGCATCTAAACCTGTACGTTCTTCCCGCCAGCCATCTCCTTCAGCAATAGGTTCTGTAAGGTTTAGTATATTTTCTTTGGTCCATGAAGTGGTTCGATCCCATTGTATAACATTTTTACCATGTGCCAATGATATGGGACGCGGTTTGCCATCCAGTCCCATACGCCCCCAATCCCATAATTTAAAAGTAAAAATATAAGGAGTTGCACTGATTTCCAATACCACAGAATTCGCTCCCGAACAATGTACAGTGCCCGAAGGAATAGATACATGATCATGTTTGCGGACCGGCCATTTTTGTACATACTTCTCTGCGTCAAAAGGAACCTGATCATGTTGCGCAGCTTCCAGCTCCTTCATCATAAGCTGAGGGCCAATATTTTCTTTTAACCCCAAATAGACAAAAGCATCTTCTTTGGCATCCAGCATATAGTAACTTTCATCCTGTGTATAGGACATCCCGAACTTTTCTTTGATGTATTCCTTAAGTGGATGTACCTGTAGACTCAGATTACCACCTTCCATAGTGTCCAGAAAGTCAAAACGGATAGGAAACTCGTCCCCGAATCCCTCATATACTTCTTTTCCCAGCAAAGCTTCTGGCTGGAAAAAAACAAGATTGGAAGAAGGTATTTCTACAACTTGGTTTCCGAAACCCAATAAGAGACTATTCTCTTCAGGGACACAATCAAATCCCCAGGCGTAATTCGGAAGACTTCTGTCCAGATCACATACCTCTTTTAGCCATTGGCCTCCCCATGGGCCGGGATCAAAAAACGGGACAACCCTGAAAGGAGCGCTTACCGTTTGCTGAAATGCATCAAATAAAGCAACAGTACTTATCATTTTAGGTTGATGGGGTATGGTCGTATCCAGAAGAAACTGACACTTATTCAATATTTGTTTCTTATAATGGTCACTAACGCGCCAGTCTACAAAATAAGCATGTTTGTATTGATATGCAAAAGAATCAGTATAGTTGGTTCTGCCCAGATTGCAGGCTGTATCTTTTCGGAAACGCATTTGTATTTCCCATCGAGGCATATCTGCATACATGAAAAGGTCTGCCTCGTCTGCAATTATAGTGGCACCAGGGCCTATGATCACAGCACAATCACCGATTTTTGATAGAAGGCTTTTGAGATCTTTAATCTTTTTAAAATCAAAATAATCTTCCAGTTTTAGGGAGGATATATAACCAAATACAGGATCATCCGTTACATAAGGCAGTACCAGTGCTGCAATTTCTTTTTCCGGTTTCATGGCCTGAATGGTATTGATCACCAATTCCGGATTTAGGATCTCTTTCAATGAGCTGATGACCTCTTCCAGATAAACCCCCGGATAGCACTCAATCGCGATAACTCTAGGATTACTTTCTTTTATTTGTTCAGTAATATTCTGCCAACCTGAAAAACAAGAGTGGCCTTTGATTTCAATGACGGGATGTTTATTAAAGTTTGATTTCATCTTGTGCAATGTTTATCAGTCATATTATTTTATTGGTTGTTGATGAGATGGGCTATGCCCAATAGCGCAGCTGTGCCGGAGAATTTTCCTTCAGTAAGATGAACTTTTCCCCAGGGTGTCCATGAGTAAGTTTCAATATAATTCCGTAAATAGGGTATGATAGAAGAACTGCTGGCCATAATTCCACCGGTAAGCACCAGTATTTCCGGGTCATAAGCATGAATCAGATTAACAGCACATGCAGACCATGCCTGAAGGCTCTGATTCCTGATCTCTAATGCTTTTGTATTTCCTTCTTCAGCCAGAGTAAAGATTATTTCATAATCAACTACCGAAGAAGCTGGCAGATCTTCTGATTTAGGCCTGTTTGCGAGATTCCATGTTGAAGCTTCCGTTTCTACACAACCTTTATTGCCACAATTACATACATTTCCTTTATAGTTGATCACCGAATGTCCTCCAAGAATACCCGCTGTAAAATGTTTCCCCTTCAATAATTTTCCTTCTATGATAGCCGCGCTGCCTATTCCAGTTCCCAGTGTCATGAGAACTGCATTGTCATGATTTTGTGCATTACCATATATCCATTCTCCTACCAACGCACTCCTGGCATCATTCTCTATGAAAAAAGGAAGATTAAACATCTTCTGGCTCCATTCCTCCAAATCGATTTCAGGAGCATCTCCAAATTTCTTATCGATAGAAAGTACTTTTTTCCGGTGGCTGTCTACGATCCCGGGAGAAGCAATACCTAATCCACCCAGATCCGATAAAGAAAGTTGTTGGGGTTTTAATAAATTTTCTACAGCTTCCCGGATATAAGGAAGCCTGGATCTGAGACCATTTGTGGAATAAGCATCAATAGAGGTGGAATCCAGTAAAATGCCATCTTGCACAATGCCGATTTTAATCCTTGTACCTCCCATATCTATGGCAATAACCGGTTTCGACATGACTTTAATTAAGGAATAAGTTTAATTTCAATAACATCCATTCCTGATAAACTAAGTTTTTCGTTAGGTGTTATTGTTTTACCTGTTTTTACATCAATAAGCTGAGATGGTTTTAGCTTTTCCCAGGCAAATGTTGTTGTCTGTTCCCGCTCGTCTGGATTGTATAGTCTTATAATAAAGCTGTGATCTTCTTGTGGTGTTACACTTGTCACAACAATTTTGTCATTGCCAACTTTGAAAAGACTTCCGCCAACTTTGAATTTTTCATCGACAGAAACGGCAATAAGAGGTTGCGTAAAAGCAGACGCATACTTTTCATTTTCTACCGAATCAAATGATCCATGTGGACGTAGAGCATAGCGGTAATGCACAGGACCTTCCTGATCTGCTTTATAGTTGGTGTGCCAATAGTTGTTCATCGCATAGCTGAACCAATTGGTAGTACCGGGAGTTCCTTTGTCTTTCCATTTTTTGTGGCTGTTATCAATAACCATTCTTTCGTCGATCATCTCAGTAGCTTCAATAAGGGGTGCTTCTAAAACCATCCATTGCATTCCCTTTTGTCCAAAAGAAGCATCTACCCATCGGCGGCTATACCAATAATCCATGTTGGAACCGGGAAGCTGATCAGTAAGATATCTCATGATACCATAACCTGCATCTACTGTTATATTCTTGAACTCAGCATTGAAGGGAAAACCAAAGTGAACCGATTCTTTGGTACGGATAGGTTTTTTATCCACAATATTTTCCAATCCTACTTCATCACTATCCGCAAACAAAGTAAGAATTCTTTCCAGTTTATTAGCACCCGGTGCTTCTGATATCAGAGAGATTTTGCTCATAACAGGTCCATTCTCTAATACTTTTACCTGCACATTCATATTGGATTGAGCTTCCTTTGGATCAGAACCAGGAACATACCAATAGCTGTTTAACCCTTGGTTGTTAAAACTTCCAGCATAATTAATATTGTTATTATCGGTAAACTGGGTAATGCTTCCAGTCTTATGATCCCAGGTCACAGCAACCTTTCCATTAGAAATACTATTGTTAGTAACAGAAAAAGGCTTTGAGGAGGGCACTTTTGCTTTAATGATGGTGTAGTTTACTGACCCTAGTGGCGGAACATCTTTTGCGATGAATACCATAGTTCCGTCTTCCATCTTTTGTAAAGGAGCAGTATGACCTGATGCATCCTGGACGGCATTCCCCAATGATGTTCCCGGAATAATTACCATACCACTTCGTAACCATGATGAGGTGTTGAAAACTGCAATGGTTTTGGATGCAGGATTGGTTATAGGCTTTAATAAATCAGCTTCCAGTTTGTTGGTCAAAGAACTCCCGTCAGTAGAAAACTGCTTTTTTACCTGCCATTGATCTTTAACGAACGGAAGGTCAGGAGCAGTAATACTGTTAAAGGCTCCCCAGGTATGCTCATGAAATAAAATGACATTTCTCCATGCTTCATAAAAACTTTGGCTGTTGTATTGAGTAGGATTGAGCATTGAGTACAGGGTGGTTAGCTGTTGTAGCTTAAGGCTGCTGTTTCGGTTAATCCCTTCTTCACTGGCGGTAGACATTGCTCCGTCTTCCCAATGCGGACTGATATCTCCTTTTACTATTGGAAGCTGATCTCCATATTTCTTTTCAAAAACTTCAAACATCTTTTCATTCGTACTGAGAACGATTTTAGGCGAGATATATTTTTTATTCCACTCATCTACAAACTTTGATATTGAAGGATCTATAGGACCATTATCAGAAACAATATTATAACGCCACTGTACCATATCATAAGGGTAATTGGTTTTGGTAAGGTCATCAAGATATTCGGCAATCTTTCTTTGCCCGTTTTCAAATACACCACCCGGATGGATGCCGTGCCATGAAGAATAACCTCTTCCGGCTGTCCAGAATAATATTTTTTCTTTACCCGAAGGCGATTGCCACCATACTGGTTTATCACCCCAGTTTTTTACAAAATTTCCGACCCGGTCTCCAAGATATGGGTTGGTTTTTCCAAGATAATTGGGGCCACTGGAAAAATATTTTACTCCTGATGCAGTAAGTGCGGGAACCAATGACCAGGCAAAGCCGGGAACATCAGACATCATGGCACTGTTGATCTTTAATCCATATTCTTTTTCCAGCTTTTTCGCATATTCCGTATAATGGTATAATTCTTCGGGCTGGCTAAGTCCCGTTAAAATATTACCATACATTGCTGAAAGACCTATATCTCCTTCTTTTACTGCTTTTACAAATAATTGTTTATCCTGAGGAGTAGCTTTTCGCATAAAGTTTTCTACATCCCATAGTGCTTCGACATTATATTTAAAACGAGCTTCTTCAGGTAAGTTCCGTGTTTTCTCAATCATTTCCAGGGCATCATATATATTTTGAGTATGAATCCTTTCCACTTCAGATTGTAAATGGGAATATCCTACATCTGTATGAGAATGATGTATGAAATATAAGGTGCGGGGAACGATAGCTCCAGCCTCAATGGTTTTACGGAGAAGTTCCTTATTACCGGAGGTAACTGATAACTGAACACTGCCTCCTTCAGGTGCAAGATCTACAGGAAGGTCAAATGTTTTAATACCATCCGGCATAGTAAAGGAGAAGGAATTCTTATTGTTTATTTTAGCCGTAATTTTTTGTTCAGGACCAAAGTGTAATGTAGTAAGGGTAATAAGACGTTTTCCATCTTTTAAAATGAAAGGAGTGGGGGAAGCATCCATTTTCTCCTGGAAGGTAAATTTGTATGTCATGAACCAGTCCCTGCTATCCTGAGCTTGTCCTACAAGTTTCAGACGTAAAGGTTTTCCCGGAGTTACTTTATTGGCAGGAACTCTGAGATAGGCAATACCATAAGAATCTTTTAAGCCGTCCATTTTAGTCTGGTGGAATACAAATGCAGTACTGTCTGCTGCTTTGGAAATCCAGTCCGGATACTTATTTCCGGGATAAGTAGTGAGAGTAAGTGCTTTTTGATCGTTGATGTACAAGTCAAAATGGCGAATACCTCCACTGCTTCCCGAAGAATGGGAGACCAGCCAGTTAAAATATACATATTGCTTATTGCCTTTTTGTGGCACAGGAGCAGTTTCCCACTCAATTGCTTTTGCGCCATCCGTTGTGCGCGTAAGCAAAGCTCTCGTTGCATGATCCGGAAATGCAGAGAAATAATCAATATTCTCACCACTTATTTCCTTTTCATAACCGTTGGTAGACTGTATGTTACCAAAATAAGGAACTTTTTTTTGACTATAAACAAAATTGCCTGTCATCAGGAAGGACATCAGCAAAAGAAAATACTTGTACATGGACTTCATTTTTGGTTATATGTTAGAATGTTTGAACATATTAATGTCTAAAAAAATAAAACCTACTAAGAAGATTTATTAATATCTATCGTATAGGTAAACTTATCAGAACGGTAGTATCCCACATTATATTCTACCGGCTTTCCATTGATATCATACACGAAACGCTCACGTTTCAGGACCGGAAAAGCAGCCGGTACTTTTAGTTTCTTTCCTATTACGGCTCCAGCCTGGCAGGCGCTTATATTTTCACGGGACCGGTGTACTATGACTCCATGATTCTCCTGCAACATGCTATACAATGGCATATCAAAATCATCATTTTTATCCAGGCCTATTCTTGGATGAAAATAGCTTTCAAAATAGACAATCGGATCACCGGAATTTTCTCCTTTTAATTTAGAAAGCTTAAATATTTTTTTATCTGGTGAACTGTTAAAAAAATGGCAGATTTCTTCATTAGGCTGTACTGTTTCTGTTTTTAATAATTGGTTAATTACATGAATACCTTTCTCCTGCATTTCTCTTGTAAAACTATACCAATGATCCAATCCTGTTGTAAGGCTTTTATTTTCAGCTACACGTGTTCCGACCCCTTTTTTCCGTACAATAAGACCTTCATGTTCCAGTTTATTGGTTGCCTGTCGGATGGTGTTCCGGGAAACTCCCCAAAGATTAGCCAGATCAACTTCCTTAGGTAACAGAGCTCCTTTTTTATAAACTTCCATCTTGATAAGTTTACGGAAAAGTTCTTCTACCTGTACATGCAGAGGGAGTTTACTATGATGATCTATCGTGAAATCTTTGGTTGGTATGTTCATACATATTAGAAAGTGTAAATATATAAAATTTTTAATGTAAAAAGATTTTTTAAGTTTTTTTTATTGTTTGTTTGTAAAATGGCAAAATCGCAGATTTGCAAAATTGTCATTTAATGCCTTTAGCTCACCTTTGCCAACGGAGAAGGAACCACGTTTGAATCTTAAAAAAAATGTCTGCATCGATAAAATTTTATTCCAAAATAAAGGCAGCATTTGGATTAATGCTGCCTATTATATTTAAAAACTTATCGGTATTTTTAGAATGTCACATCCAGACCTACATAAAAATTAGCTTTCATAATAGGAGCGTAGAGCATTCCACCATCAAAATAATTCCCGAAAGGATTTTTAAAATCGATGATCGCATTCTTCTGATAGTAAGAGGTTAAGTTTTCGCCTCCAACATAGGCTCTCAGTTTTTTATTGAAATTTCTAGAAATCTGTGCATTCAAAATAGCATAAGATTCGGAATAACCGGGTAATTGAAACTCGGTTGGATTGCCCGATGTGTCCGGTAGTCTTTGCTTTCCAACCCAATTCAGAGTCGTATCAAAACTCCAGAAGCCACCCTTATCACTTTTGTTCGTAGAATAAGCAAGATTTACAAATCCGCGATTTTTAGCCATAAAAGGAATTTCCCTTCTTCCGTCAAGATAATCTGCCTGAACGTCATAATATTTGTAGGCAGCTTTTACTTCAAAGTTTTTAATAGGAATAAAATCCCACTGTATCTGCAAACTATTGGCAAAAGATTTTCCTTCCAAATTATAGAATACAAGCTGCTGTGGAGATCGGTCAAGGTCAACCATCACCTGATTCTGAAAATCTGTTCTGAAAAAGTCGGCAACGATGGAAGATTTTCTTCCGAAAATTTTAAACTCCTGCTGTAAACTTGCTCCGTAATTCCATGCAATTTCAGGTTTTAATCCGTAAATATCTCCGCCATTTTGTATAATTTGAATCGTTCTGTTCGATGCAAAGTACTGTTGATTTTCCGCAAAAACCGAAGCCGTTCTGAAACCTCTTCCTGCTGACAACCTTAAAATGGTTTGTGGAGTGAAATCATATTTAAAGTTCATCCTTGGTGTAAACTGTGTCCCAGCAAGATTGTGGAAGTCTACTCTTGCTCCGGCTACCAAAGTATATTTTAATCCTGTTAAAGTATATTCGGCAAAAGCTCCAGGTACGATTTCATTTCTTTTGTATGGAGTAGTAAGATAGGTTTCATCATAACCGTCATACATAAAACTGGCTCCGGCTTTATATTTGTGATTCGTATTCCCGATAATACTCTCAAAAATTAAATTGGAATAAAAAGTATTCTGTTTACCCGAATAATTTCTCAACCCAAAAAAGCTATCCTGCTGATGGTATACATACTGATTCATCCAGCCTATACTCTGATAAGGTTTACCTTTAAAAACATATCCGGTCTTGTTCCATACCTGAAATCTCGAAATATCAATTCCAACCCCGTACGGGCTTTGCTTATCCTGAGACAGCCTTTTATCAAAATCGGTCTGGCCTGCTGTTCTGTTATCCTTCACGAAATTAATTCCGAAGTGAGATCCGAAACCGGATTTTTCCAGGTCATTATAATTAAGCAAATATGCTGCATTGATTTGTGTCCCTTTCGGACGGTCAAGAAATCCGTCATTATTCATATCCGTATTTCCGAAAGTTCCGTTTCCATGTAATAAGAAAGTCTGAGACCATTTCTCATTAATAGGAGATACACTCGTTATATTTGCCTCTGCTCTCCCGTTGAAATCAGAAAAAAGATTGAGTGATGTTTCCGGAGTTTTGGCATTTTTCAGAAGTTCGGTATTAATTTGCCCGGTAATACTTTCATACCCATTGGTTACCGTACTTCCTCCTTTTGTAAGTTGGATGCTTTCGATCCATCTACCGGGAATAAAATTCAGCCCATAAGCGGAAGCCAAACCTCTGATCTCCGGTAAAAGTTCCTTGGTTAGGCTGGTGTATTTCTGATCAAGACCCAGCATTTTAAGCTGTTTCGTGCCTGTTACAGCATTACTGAAGGAAACATCTACAGTAGCATTTGTTTCAAAACTTTCCGAGAGATTACAACAGGCTGCTTTCAACAATTCCTTTTTGTCAATATTAAAAACTAAGCCTGCTTCGTTTTTGCTTAATGAGGTTGAAGCTTTTGACGCGGATAATTTTACTTCCTCAATCTTTTTTTCATGATGATCGTGGTTCTCGTTTTCCGCAGATACATTATTGTTACCGGACATTGTTTTTTCATCTTCTTCAAAATGAACGTTAGGTCCTTTTTCTCCCAACGCTACAGTTCTGTCGTAAAGGCAACATGAGGGAAGACTATTATAAACACTGTCGGTTGAATTGTACTTTTCGTTATCGTGGCCTACATCAGCAATCTTTTTTAAGATTTTATCTGCTGAGGTTTTTGAAGCATCAAAGTTTAAAACAACAGATTGTTTTTCAGCACTCCATTCCGCAGAATTGGCTCCGGCATCTTTTGCTGCTTTTTCAATTCTTGCTTTACATGATGCACAATTTCCTTTGACATAAAATTCATTGTCGGCTTTGGATTTTTGTACTACCGCGCTTGTGCTTGCATTGGACGGTTGAAGAGTCCTCTCGTAATGACAGCAGTCAGGAAGACTTTGATACACTTCATCAGTAGCTTTGAATTTCTCATTGTCGTGTCCCGCTTCAGCTACCTTTTTAAGAATGTCATCCGGAGAAACATTTCCTTCTGTTTCTAATGTTAAAGTTTGAGAGTCTATAGAATATCTTGCCGCTTTTGCCCCTGCTTTTTTTGCTGAGGTTTCTATTCTTTCTTTACACATTTCGCAGTTTCCCTTTACCTGAAACTGGCTTTTAAGATTTTGGGCAAATATAAAGGGTGCAGATAATAAGCATAATCCAAGAATTATCCTGGAAATAAATAATTTCATTTTGTTTAAAATTTAGATTAATTAAAAAATAGTCCATTAGCGCTCTAATGAACCTGCTGTATTTTTAATTAAGCTAGCTTTGGCGGTTCCCAAATCTCTTTTAAACGATCCGAAAGATGAGGATCACAATATTGGAAAAGTAATTTTTTATTGGCTTTATAGTATGATAATTCCAATAGAAAACCTTTGGAAAAAGGAGTTTCTATATATGAAAAACAAGCCACACATGTTGAACAGCAATCATCGTTGCAAGATGATTTTGATTTTTCGTGTTCTTTAGATGATTTTGATTGATGGTTCTTACAGCAGTCGTCTTTTTTAGCGTCCGCCTTACAGCAGGTCTGCTGGGTTGACATCATATAGAAGTTATCTTTAGGAATCAAGAAAATTCCTAAGCAGAAGATAAGGGTTATGATCTGAAATAACTTCACGATGGCAAAATTACAAAAATTATGGTAATGGATCACCTACTTTTACAGAACAATTGTGAAAAGGCTCTCCGTGAGCGGGGTTTAATTTCGGTTTCTCACCAGTTGCCAGACTTTGTTCAGGAGCTGAAACGGGAGTGTTTTGTACAGCATTTTGAACAGGTTGTGGAACCGGTTTACTATTGAGAGGTTGTCCTACAGGAATATCACAGCGATGTCCCGGTTGTCCGTGAGGTGGATTCATGCCCGGAGCAGTTTTTACCGCCTTTCCTGTTTTATTATCCACCGTAAATTTTCCTGGTTTTAGTGAATTGGGATCGATTTGTATCGTTTGAGATCCATTATTATTTACCACAACATTTTGAGTGGTCTGGGCCTGAGCCGGATTGCTGTTTAATGGCTGTCCTACAGGAATATCACAACGGTGTCCCGGTTGTCCGTGGGGTGGATTCATTCCCGGAGCGGTAACAGGTGGAGCTGAATTTACAGGTTGCACATTGCTCTTTATGCCTGCCTGATCTAAAATAGAAGCTTTTGGAGTATTATTAACAGCTAATGCAGGCTGCTGAATGGATGCCTCTTCTTTAATGTAAGTTGCTCTTTCATCTTTTTTACAGGAAACAGTAAGCAGAGAAAAAGCAGCAAGACCTAAAAATATATTTTTCATATCCTATCGTATAAAACAAAATTAGCAAAACATTTTCAATTGTTTTGCTAATTTTATATTTATAATCTTCTTTTGGAATTAATTCTTAACTAAAAGTCTGAATCCTTCTCCGTGAACATTGATGATTTCCAGTCCTTCGTCATCTTTTAACAGCTTACGAAGTTTTGCGATATAAACATCCATACTTCTTGCAGTAAAATAGTTTTCCTTTTTCCAGATCTTTCTCAATGCAAGGTCTCTTGGCATAAAATCATTTCTGTGGATACAAAGAAGTTTAAGCAATTCATTTTCCTTAGGAGAAAGTTTGTATTCTTTATCACCTACTCTTAATTGTCTAAGCATAGAATCAAAGAAAATATTACTGATTTTAAACTGTTCCTGTTCTTCATTTTCCAGGGTTGAGCTTCTCTGAAGAATTGCCTTGATCTTGTATAAAAGTAATTCCGTATCAAATGGTTTTGTAATATAATCATCTGCCCCCAACTGATATCCTTTCAGGATGTCTTCCCTCATATTTCTTGCTGTAAGGAAAATGATGGGAGTATTTTTATCTATTTTTTTTACATCTTCTGCCAATGAAAACCCGTCTTTCTTAGGCATCATCACGTCGAAAATACAAATGTCAAATTCATTTTCTGTGAATTCTTTGAGCCCCTGCTCTCCATCTGTTGCAAGAGTTACTTCAAAATTATTGATGGTTAAATAATCTTTCAAAACAGCTCCGAAACTCTGATCGTCTTCTACTAATAATATTCTGTTGCTCATAATTTTAAAAATTAAAAATTAATAATAAGAATGAACTTCCTCACTCTCTCTTCTTTTATATTTGTTATTTGGTTTATCTTTTATTGCTTCCTATCTATTTTTCTATGTCATGGGAAGTTTTATCGTAAATATACTTCCTTCTCCCTTATGTGATTCCACGATAATCTGGCCCTTATGAAGTTCTACAATTTTTTTAACGTACGAAAGCCCTAATCCCTGACCTTTTACATTATGGATATTTCCCGTTTCTTCTCTAAAGAATTTTTCAAAGATTTTAGTTTTATTCTGTGTTTCCATACCCATTCCTTTATCGGAAATTTCAATCACATAGAAGTTGCCTTCATTTTTTGTTTTGATTTTGATATCCGGTGTATCAGGAGAATATTTGTTGGCGTTATCCAGTAAATTCACCAGCATATTGGAAATATGGAACTCATCGATCTTAAAAGTATATCTGTCAGCAGTAAACTCTTCCGTCAGTGAACCGTTTCTCTGTGCTACAATAAGATTAAATGATTCTGTCGTTTTTTTGATCAGTTCTCTTACATTGGTTTCTTTGAGGAACAGATTGACTTCATTTCTTTCAAGCTTCGACATATTAAGGACATTCTCCACCTGTTTTTTCATCCGAAGATTTTCCTGCTTGATCAGGTTGGAATAATATCTTACCTTTTCCGGATTAGTGGCAATTTTGTCATTCGCCAGAGAATCCGTAGCAACGGAAATAGTAGCTAAAGGAGTTTTGAACTCATGCGACATATTATTGATGAAGTCCGTTTTTATTTCTGCCAGTTTCTTTTGTCTCATCATATAGTTGATGGAGATGATGTAGATTCCCAATATCGTAAGCAAAGAAAGGAAGGTTCCCAAAAGCATCGGCCAGTTATTCATGGCTAAGGAATATTCTTTTTTAGGGAAAACCAATGCCAGGCTGTATAAAGTACGGTCCTTTTTGTCTGTAAAAAGGGGATAGCTATATGTATTATTATCCTTTTTCTCTTTATATACTTTGTTAAAAACACTTGTGAGTTTATTGTTTTTATCAGTAACCCCGAAACCAAACTTTGCGGTAATGCCTTTCATTTTCAGTTCTTTGGCAAGAACAGAATCCAGAATAGCATCATCAACTCTTTTAGTAATCGGAAGGTTATTTCCATATACTTTGGCAAACTCTTTCATAGAGTAATCTCCACTTTCTATATCCTGATTAATGTCAGCCGTAAGGAGTTCCCGGTTGGTGGTATCTCTTTTCAGTTTGTAAGCGGCTTCGTCCGTATATAAGGTTGTCAGCTTTAATGAATCTCCTTTCTGAGAAATGGGAAGCTGTGTCTTTTCAATGATATTTTTAGAATAAATAATCTGCCTCTGAGCGCCAGAATCCTCTACCTGCTGGATCGTAGTTAAAGAAGGTTGATTATTATTGGAAATGACATTTTTTCTGAAATTTTTAAAATCTTCATTCAGGTACTTTTCCACTTCAATTTCAGAGATATTTTTTGCTGTATTTTCTAAAGCCGCATAGACTTTATTCGAAAAATCTTGTTCTAAAGCATTATAATATCCTTTCAACCAATAAAATTGGAGTGTAACAAAGACAATCAATGATATTGTCATAAACACTGAAATTATTGGGATGAATTTATTATTCATTAGCTTGTTTTAGGTTGTTCGGAATGATGAATGTTAAAATTAATTGTTTTCAGACTTGATAAACAAAAAACGAGCCAAAAAATTGTATTTTTTTTCTTAAAACCATGTTTTTTAACAATTTTTTTATAAATCAAAAATAACTTGTCTTATGAAAAGCCTCACCTACAAATAAAGAAGTAAGTTTGTTAAAAATAATTACGTATGGAATCAAATATCATTTTTAACAAAGATTTTGACGCAAACAGCATTTATGTAATGATTATTTACAAAGCTGATGTTTCAAAAGTGTGGGATTATTTTACCAAATCCGAATTATTAGACCAATGGTGGGCTCCAAAACCCTGGAAATGTGAAACGGTAAAAATGGATTTTAAAGAGAATGGAATCTGGCATTATGCAATGATAGGTCCCGAAGGGGAAAAAATGTATGGACAGCTTAAATATGGGGAAATTATGGAACACAGAAGCTTCGATGGGATAGATGCTTTTTGTGATGAAAACGGAAATATTAATAATGATTTTCCGCAAGCCCAATGGCTGATCGGATTCACTGGAATTGAAGAGGGAACGAAAGTAACAATCAACATCCATTTCGAATCCCAGGAGGCTTTAAAGAAACATCTTGAAATGGGCTTTGAAGAAGGATTTAAAATGGGCTTGAGTCAACTTCACGAAGTTTTGGCCGTTCATTAATATTGAATGACATATGTTCAACAATTAAGAAATTATATTAAAAACGAAAATGTGGCAGTTTAAAATGATTAACTGCCACATTTCAATTTTAAAGAAGCTCCTCATCCTGAAAATATTGGATGATGGCCTTTTTCATTAATAAGGTTTGCTCATTAGCTCTGAGTTCAGGAAGGTCCTCTAATTTATCAAATTGGGGCCATCCATCTTCATAATGCGTAAACTTATAGTAGCCAAAGGGCTCCAGTAATCTGCAAACTGCAATATGAAGAATATTGAGTTTGTCATCTTTTGAATATTTTTGATGACCACTTCCAAGTTCCTGAAGTCCAATAAGAAACAATAAAGTTTCAATGGGAGGATTTTTTTCAGTCTGAAAGTTATCTTCAAAAAACTGTTCTATTTTTTTCCAGTATTCAGATTCGTTAATCATAATTTATACATTATCTTTTATCAATCATCAACAGGAACGCATATTCTAATGCATCTTCTTTTAATGATTCAAATCTTCCACTTGCTCCTCCATGTCCTGCACTCATATCGGTTTTGAAAAGTAAAAGATTCTGGTCTGTTTTCAGTTCTCTCAGCTTGGCAGTCCATTTTGCAGGTTCCCAATACTGTACCTGGGAATCATGCAGTCCTGTGGTGATGAGCATATTCGGGTAATCTTTCGCTTCTACGTTATCATACGGGGAATATTCCTTCATATAATGATAATATTCTTCATCATTAGGATTTCCCCATTCGTCATATTCTCCCGTGGTCAATGGGATGGTTTCATCCAGCATTGTGGTTACCACATCTACAAAAGGGACTTGCGCAACAATACCGTTAAACAGGTTAGGTTCATAGTTAACTACAGCCCCTACCAATAATCCTCCGGCACTTCCTCCCATTGCATAAAGATGCCTGGATGAAGTGTAGTTTTTTTTGATCAGATATTTTCCGGCATCTATAAAATCAAAGAAGGTATTCTTTTTAAATAACATTTTACCATCTTCATACCATTCTCTTCCCAGGTATTCACCACCGCGGACATGAGCAATTGCATAGATAAAGCCTCTGTCCAAAATAGATAACCTGACATTTGAAAAGCTGGCATCTACGGTATGTCCATAGCTTCCGTATCCATAAAGCAGTAGGGGAGTATTTTCTGATTTTTCTGTGTCTTTATGGTAAACCAGTGAAATAGGAATTTTTGTTTTTCCATCTCTTGAATCCGCCCATATTCTCTCCGAGATATAATTTTCAGGGAAAAATTTCCCTCCTAAAACCTCCTGCTGCTTGAGAAGTACGGTGGTTTTGTTTTTCATGTTGTATTCGTAAGTGGAACTTGGTTGGGTTAAAGATGTATAACCGTATCGTAAAATTTCCGTATCGAACTCCAGATTGATTCCAATATAGGCTGTGTAAGTAGGATCTGAGAAAGGAAGATAATAGGCTTCCTGAGTTTTTTCGTCTATGATTTTTATCTGTAACAAACCTTGCTCCCTTTCTTCAAGGACAAGGTAGTCTTTAAATATTTCGAACCCTTCAAGCAGGACTTCAGCACGGTGGGGAATTACATCTACCCAGTTTTCCATCCCGCAGTTGTCAATTTTAGTTTTTACAAGCTTAAAATTGAACGCATCATCAGCATTGGTGATGATATAGAATTCGTCTTCATAATGCTCAACGGAGTACTCCAGATCATCTATTCTGGGCTGTATAATTTTCCATTCAGCGAAGACATCATCAGATGGAATGAACCGGTGTTCATCAGAGATAGTGCTTGAACTTGCAATGAATATATATTGCAAAGATTTTGTTTTAAAGACATTTACATCAAAGGTATCATCCTTTTCATGGAAGATCAAAACATCTTCCGATGACTCAGTTCCCAGTTGATGTCTGTATACCTGGAACGCACGTAAACTCTCATCTTTTCTGATGTAGAAAACATGTTGGTTGTCATTTCCCCAGACTGCCTTTCCTGTTGTATTTTCTATTTTATCCGAAAGGATTTCTCCTGTTTCCAGATTTTTGAAATTGATGGAATATATTCTTCTTCCGACATTGTCAGATGAAAAAGAGGCGATCTTATTACTCGGGCTTACTGCAACACTTCCAACTTCGAAAAAGCTTTCTCCTTCAGCAAGGATATTTACATCGAGTACAATTTCCTCAGGGTTATCAAGGGTTTTATATTTTCTGCAAAAAATAGGATATTCCTTTCCCTCCTCATAACGAACCATGTACCAGTATTCATTAAAAAAATAAGGAAGTGATTCATCATCTTTTTTATAGCGAGACTTCATCTCCTCATAAAGCTCTTCCTGAAAATCTTCCGTTTCCTTCATCATGAAATCTGCGTAAGCATTTTCCTGTTCGATGTATTCTATGACTTCGGGATTTTCTCTTTCATTGAGCCAGAAATAATTATCAGTTCTTTTGTCTCCGTGTATTTCGAGTATTTTTTCTATTTTTTTTGGCTGGGGAGCTTTCATCCGGTAGTTTGATTTTTATAGGTCTGTGAATCATGCGGAATGCCATATCAATTTTTCACTATAGAAATATGAATAAGGCATTTCATTCAATATTAATTCTTGTTCAAATGTAATTAAAAAAAAGCCATCTTTCCTTTAATCGAAAAGACGGCTGTTTTATGTAAAATATTAAAACCTATTTATGAAGGCTTTTAATATATTTTTCAAGTGCCATTGTCATAGATGGTGTTTCCTTGGTAGGAGCCATTACATCTACTCTCAATCCTGCTTCTTCGGCTGCATTTAAAGTCGTATTTCCAAAAACGGCAATTTTGGTTTCATCTTGTTTAAAATCCTCAAAGTTCATTTGAAGCGACTTAATTCCTTGCGGACTGAAGAATATCAGCATATCATAATCTTTAATGTTGATATCACTCAGATCACTGCATACCGTTCTGTACATGATAGCTCTTGTCCAGTCAATATTTGCCGCATCTAATGTTTTAACGATATCAGGACTTAAAACATCTGAAGAAGGCAATAAATATTTTTCTGTAGGAAACTTTTTGAAAAGAGGCAGCAAATCTGAGAAGTTTTTCTCCCCAAAGCTGATTTTTCTCTTTCTGTAGACAATGTGCTTTTGAAGGTAGTTCGCAATTGCTTCGGACTGGCAGATATATCTCATGGTATCCGGGACTGCAAAACGCAGTTCCTCTGCTAATCTGAAGTAATGGTCTATAGCATTTTTACTGGTAAAGATGATGCCAGTATATTGCGTAAGATCTATTTTTTGTGTCCTAAGTTCTTTATTGTCAACCCCCTCTACATGGATGAACGGACGGAAATCGATCTTTATTTTTTCCTTCTTCGCTATATCCAAATATGGAGAAGACTCACTAGGCGCTGGTTGAGAAACCAATATAGACTTTATTCTCATCATTGACTTTTATTAAAAAAATAACAATTTCCAAAGCAACAATAATGGTGCGATTTGGAGGGTGCAAATATACAAAAATTTATAATACCATTTTTCAGGTAAGACCTTGTTCTTGTGAAATAAATAGAAAAAAACTTTAAAAATAAACACAAAAGAAAAGAATATCAAATAGTAAGAAAATATTTTATTTCTGTCGACTGGGAAATAATAGTGGGTTATACACAGAATTATTAGTAAAAAAGACAAAATGAAATAAAATTTAGTGGAGGTAAAATAAAAAATAAGCCATTTTTTTGTGTCACCTATACTTTGGTAAAATAAAAATCCTAAAGTTGATTTTATTAGATAAAAAATGCTGATTGCGAATAGACAATATCCAAATTTGTTCATCTGATATCCTAAAATCTGTAGGTCGGCAATATATTTAGGAACAATTGGAATGTATTGAGATAGAAGTACAGCCAGAGTGAGGGTGGCCACACAGGAAGTTATTATCCAGCTTGCTAAATTATTACTGGCATCAAAATATTTTTGAAGAAGGAAATCTTTTAGATTGGCTCCTCTTTCTACAATATTCATCATAAAAAGGTACAAAAATATGCAGCCCAGCAATATAAAGATTACCCAATCATTGTTTTCAGGAATCCTTACATGGTTTACGAAGTTTTGTGATAATAGCAATCGATTGTTTTTTGCAAAATTATAGAATATTTTGTATAAAATAAAAAGGTTAAATAAACTATCTTTGCAAACTGAAATGAAAAAACTTGTCATTATTCCAACTTATAACGAAAAGGAAAATATTGAAAATATTATTTCCGCGGTTTTTGCATTGGAAGATGACTTTCATATTCTTGTGGTGGACGACTCTTCACCGGATGGAACAGCCACCATTGTAAAGGAGCTTCAAAGAAGGTTTCCCCATTCTTTACATTTATCCGTAAGGCACGTTAAAGATGGTTTAGGAAAAGCTTACATCCATGGATTTAAATGGGCTCTTCAAAATAATTATGATTATATTTTTGAAATGGATGCCGATTTCTCCCATAATCCGGATGATCTTCCAAGATTGTATGAGGCTTGCTTACAGGCTGATATGGCTATTGGTTCCCGTTATTCCAAAGGCGTAAATGTGGTTAACTGGCCTATGGGCAGGGTTTTGCTATCTTATTTTGCCTCAAAGTATGTGAGGTTCATCCTGGGATTGCCTATTTATGATACAACGGCAGGCTTTGTGTGCTTTTCAAGAAAGGTTCTGGAAAATATAGATCTGGATAATGTAAGATTAAAAGGATATGGTTTTCAGATTGAAATGAAATTCAGGGCATTTAAGAAAGGCTTCAAAATTGTAGAAGTTCCTATTATTTTTACGAACCGTATTTTAGGAGAAAGTAAAATGAATGGCGGAATTATCCATGAAGCGGTTTTTGGGGTTTTAAATTTAAAATGGAAATCATTAATTAACAGATTATGAAAAAATTAATTTTTCTTTTTGTTTTGATGCTTGTATTTTCCTGTAAGAAGTACATTGATAAACCTAAGAATCTTGTTTCTGAGGGTACAATGTCAGAGATTCTTGCTGATTTGGCAATCAATGATCAGGCTACTTTTATGTTTCAGAATACCAATCTGGAAAGCGGAACCCGCTTTGTTCTTAAAACTCATAATGTAAAGCCGGATGACTTTGTTGCAAGTTTTAAGTATTATGTGGTAGAGCAAAAGATGAGTGGGATTGCTGATGATGCTCAAAAAATATTATTAAAAAAAGATCCGAAAGCAGATCAATATGTCAAAGATAAAATCAAGAAGAATTTAAGTCCTCCTGTTTTATCAAACTAATGTAGAATGTATTCGTTGGAGATCAACCAATGATGATGAATTAATAAAATATACAAATGAAATTTTTTAATATAGAAAAAACCTCTGAAGGGAAAGCTAGAGCAGGTGAACTTATAACCGATCACGGTAAAGTTCAGACGCCTATATTTATGCCCGTAGGAACTGTTGCGAGTGTAAAAACAGTTCACCAGAGAGAATTAAAAGAAGACATTAAGGCGCAGATCATATTAGGGAATACCTACCATCTTTATCTACGTCCGGGAATGGATGTTATGCAGGAGGCCGGAGGATTACATAAATTCATGAACTGGGATCTTCCTATTCTTACAGATTCCGGAGGTTTTCAGGTTTTTTCGCTTTCAGGAAGCAGAAAGATGTCTGAGGAAGGTGTGAAATTCAAATCGCATATCGATGGAAGTTATCATCTTTTTACTCCGGAGAAATCTATGGAAATCCAAAGACAGATCGGGGCAGATATTTTTATGGCATTTGATGAATGTACTCCCTATCCATGCGAATATAATCAGGCAAAATTATCTATGGAACTTACGCACCGTTGGTTGAAAAGATGTATTGACTGGACTGAAGAAAACCAGGAACTCTATGGTTATAAACAGAGATTGTTTCCTATTGTTCAGGGTTCTACTTATTCCGATTTGAGAAAGATATCCGCAGAGGTGATTTCTGAGGCCGGTGCTGAAGGAAACGCAATTGGTGGACTTTCTGTGGGAGAACCTGAAGAAGAAATGTACAGAATTACAGATGAGGTAACAGATATTCTTCCTAAAGAAAAGCCAAGGTATCTTATGGGAGTAGGAACTCCCTGGAATATTTTGGAATCCATTGGCTTAGGTATCGATATGATGGATTGCGTAATGCCAACCAGAAACGCCAGAAATGCCATGCTCTTTACCTGGCAAGGGGTTATGAACCTGAAGAATGAGAAATGGAAACGTGATTTTTCGCCTTTGGATGAGTTTGGGACAAGTTTTGTAGACAAAGAGTATTCAAAAGCATACGTTCGTCATTTATTTGTTTCTAAAGAATATTTAGGCAAGCAGATTGCATCCATCCACAATCTGGCTTTTTATTTGGATTTGGTAAAAGTTGCAAGGGAGCATATTTTGGCAGGTGATTTCTATGAATGGAAAAAATCTGTTATTCCTGTTCTCAGACAAAGATTATAAAAGGAAATTATGTTTACAATTATAGACCGGTATATCATCAAAAAATATCTTGGAACTTTTGGTTTCATGCTTATATTATTGTCTATAGTTGTTTTGGTGATCGATGTTCAGCAGAAAATTCCACGGATAGAAAATGCGACAGCAATTGATGCAAAATTAAATCTATCTTATTTTCTTGTTCATTTTTACCCGTTCTGGATCATTAATTTGGTCATGACATTCTTATCTATTCTGGTATTTATATCGGTAATTTATTTTACCTCCAGAATGGCAAATAATACAGAAATTGTTGCTGTGATCAGTAGTGGAGCGAGTTTTCATCGCTTTGCAAAGCCCTATTTAATTACTTCTTTGTTTATTGCGTCTATATCTTTGGTTGTCAATCATTTTGTGCTCCCATGGGCAAATATCAAAAAAAATGAGCTGGAAGCTTATACTTACAATGCAGCCAATAAAGAAAAAGTTTTGGGAACAGCACCGGTAACGGCACAGCTCAGCAGAACAGAATATATTTTTATCAACTCCTGGAACAAGAGGGAGCGAAGGGGTTCCGGTTTTATATTCCAGAAATTTGATAACAACAGAAAGATGCTTTATGAGCTGAAAGCTTCTGATGTGTATTGGGACCAGGATAAAAAACAATTTGTTCTCAATAATTATACTGAGAAAAATGTTAATAAAGATGATTCTGAAAAGCTGAAAAACGGAACTGAACTAAGGAAAAGCTATGGGCATGCACCTGAAGAACTTTTCCCAAATGAGCTTTTAGGGCAGAATAAAACCACTCCGGAGCTTTTAAAGTTTATCCAAAGGGAGAAAGAAAAAGGAAACAGTAACCTGAATACCCATTTAAATGAGTTATACCAAAGGACTTCCATGCCTGTTTCTATTGTTATCCTGACATTTCTGGCTCTTTCACTTTCCTCACAAAAGAAGAGGGGAGGTTTGGGAATTAACCTGGCGATAGGTATTTCTCTTGCGTTTATCTTTGTATTCTCATTTGAGGCTTTAAAAGTAGTTTCCGAAAATAAGAGCATGTCTCCGGCTCTGGCCATGTGGTTTCCCAACCTTATTTTCTTTCCGATTGCATTATATCTTTATCTGAAAAGAGCAAATCAGTAAAGAAGTTTAATCTCTTTATGGTAAAAAGAACGAAGGCCTTCTTCCAGTTCAATCCAGATTTCTCCCTTTTCGTCGCAAAACTTTATAATGCCATTTTGTCTCTTTTTATCGATTTCAAAAACAGAGATCTCATCTTTACGGAATAAAAGATCATTGAATCGTTTCAGGATTTCTCCATCAGTCGGAATATTGCTCAGTTTTTCAATCAGGAAATCATGAAGACTTACAGTAAATTCTTCAAGGCGGAATCTCTTACCTGTAAGAACAGAAAGCGAGCTTGCGTTCGAAATTTCATCAAAATTCTCCTGTAGAACATTGAATCCTGCGCCGATGATGAAATAATTTTTTTGATTAATTTTTTTCTTTTCAATCAATATTCCAACTATTTTCTTACTTTTAAGAATAATATCATTAGGCCATTTTATCTTTACATCACATTCAGTCATATTGGCAAGGAAATCCCTGATAATAATTGCGGTATAATAATTGAACATAAAATCCGAAAGCGTGAAATGATGAGTGCTCACAGCTAATGTGTAAGCTACATTCTTTTCAGCAGTGGAAGACCATGTATTTCCATATTGCCCGCGACCTTTGGTTTGATTAAATGTATGTAAAGCAATAAAATCTGAATTTTCGTAAAGTAAAAACTTTGAAATTTCGTCATTAGTAGAAGGGCACTCTTTTAGATAGAACAGTTGGGCCATTTAAGAAAACTTTAAGACTTTAAAAGGGTAAAAGTAAGGTTAAAGTAAAGAAAAAACAATAAATTTGCAGATTATAGTATTTTTTTAATGAATAAGACAGTAGAAAAGCAAGAATTAATAGATAAAATCGTTGAAGCTATCCAGGATGTAAAAGGAGAAGACATTATGATCTTTGATCTTTCCAACATCGAAAACTCAGTAGCAGAAACGTTTGTAATATGCAGTGGAAACTCTAATACACAGGTTTCTGCATTGGCGGGGAGTGTAGAGAAGAAAGTTAGAAACGAACTTCATGACAGACCTTGGCACGTAGAAGGAACGGATAATGCAATGTGGGTTTTGGTAGACTATGTAACAGTGGTCGTTCACATATTCCAAAAGCAGGTGCGTGAGTACTATGATATTGAGGAATTGTGGGGTGATGCGAAAATCACCAAAATTGAAAATGAAATTTAATTTTAAAAAGTATAAATGAACAATAAAGGATTTAACTGGTTTTTTCCAATTGCGATCATAGCTCTTTTGTTATTTTTTGGATCCAACTTTTTAGGAGACAACAGCGCAAAAGCTATTGATGAAGACGGTTTCTTCAGAGAAATGCAATCGGGAAAAGTTCAGAATATTATTATATATAAAGACACTGAAAAGGCTGATGTATTTTTAACTCAGGCTGCTAAAACAGCAATGGTGAATAAAAACACCAAAGAAAACAATCCTTTGTCAGCATTCGATATGGCTCCTAAAGCTGATTACACAGTGAAATACGGAGATCTTCAGCTTTTCCTTCAAAAATTTGATCAGATAAAAGCAGAAAATGCGGCTATTAAAACAACTAAAGATTATGGAGCGGGTAAAAATCCTTTCATGGATATTTTATTCTCTGCATTGATATGGATTGCTATTTTAGGATTATTTTACTTCCTTCTTTTCAGAAAGATGGGTGGAGGTGGAGGTCCTGGAGGACAAATCTTCTCTATCGGTAAATCTAAGGCAAAACTTTTTGACGAAAAAGAAAGAATTCAGGTAACATTTAAAGATGTAGCAGGATTAGAGGGAGCAAAAGAAGAGGTACAAGAAGTTGTAGATTTTCTTAAAAACTCTGAAAAATATACAAAACTGGGAGGTAAAATTCCAAAAGGAGTTCTTTTGGTAGGGCCTCCGGGAACTGGTAAAACATTATTGGCGAAAGCAGTAGCCGGAGAAGCAAAAGTACCTTTCTTTTCGCTTTCGGGTTCAGACTTTGTTGAAATGTTTGTAGGAGTTGGGGCGTCAAGAGTAAGAGACCTTTTTGCTCAGGCGAAAGCTAAATCTCCTGCCATTATCTTTATTGATGAGATCGATGCCATTGGACGTGCGAGAGGAAAAAATAATTTCTCAGGAGGAAATGACGAAAGAGAAAATACCCTCAATCAACTTCTTACAGAAATGGACGGCTTCGGGACTGATACCAATGTTATTGTAATGGCTGCTACCAACAGGGCTGATATTTTAGATAAAGCTTTAATGAGGGCAGGGCGTTTTGACCGTTCAATCTTTGTAGACCTTCCGGAATTACACGAAAGAAGACAGATTTTTGATGTTCACTTAAAGAAAATCAAACTGGATGATAATGTGGACAGAGAGTTTTTAGCAAAACAGACTCCTGGTTTCAGTGGAGCCGATATTGCCAATGTTTGTAACGAGGCAGCACTGATTGCAGCAAGAAATAACCATACTTCGGTGACAAAACAGGATTTCCTTGATGCGGTAGACAGAATTATTGGAGGTCTTGAAAAGAAAAATAAAGCAATAAAACCTTCTGAAAAGAAAAGAGTTGCTTATCATGAAGCCGGTCACGCAACCATTTCATGGTTGGTAGAACACGCTTCTCCACTTTTAAAGGTAACGATCGTTCCAAGAGGACGTTCCCTGGGAGCAGCATGGTATCTTCCGGAAGAAAGGCAGCTTACTACTACTGAGCAGATGCTGGATGAAATGTGTGCAACTCTGGGAGGTAGAGCAGCAGAGCAAGTAATATTCAATAATATTTCTACCGGTGCATTATCTGACCTTGAAACAGTAACGAAAAGAGCTCAGGCTATGGTTACAATCTACGGATTGAGTCCAAATATCGGTAACATTTCGTACTATGATAGCTCAGGACAGTCGGAATACAATTTTGGAAAACCTTACTCTGAGGAAACTGCGAATAAGATTGACGTAGAGATCAAATCGATTATCGAAAATCAATATGCACGTGCAGTACAGATCCTTACAGAAAACAAAGATAAGCTGGATGCGCTGGCTGGTAAGCTTCTGGAAAAAGAGGTAATCTTCCGTGAGGATTTAGAAGAAATATTCGGTAAAAGAGCCTGGGATCCTGAATTGACGGAAAGACCGGTAACGAATACAATTCCTCTAATCAAGGATAAAGAAGAAGAAAGTGAAATTCAGGCTCCGGAAAGCCCGACTCAACTTTAAAATTCTTAAAAAATAAAAGAAATAAAACCTGGTAATTTCAAAATTGCCAGGTTTTTTCATATTTAAACGTACATTTTTGGAATCTATTATAATTTATTTTCTATTTTTGTATAAAGTTGACTAAAAAACATTAAGTTGAGTTTATTTAAAAAAATTGTAAGCAAACTAACTAACCAACCCGAGGAAGATGACAACCAAAGTTTGGAAAAGCTAGGGGATTCGCTGAAAAATGCAGATCTCGATTATAAGTTTGCGCAATTATTTACGCATTCGGGGGGATTTTTTAATTATTGTGCAGATGAAGCGGAGGCTCTACAAACTTTGAATCAAATCATTAAAATAGAGGGCATTCACAATATATTTTGTTGGGATAAGGAACTGCAGAATTTTTTGAATGTTGTAAAAACTCCCTTTACTTCGGAGCTGGAACATTCCAATGATGCTGCATTTATAACCTGTGAGTATCTGATTGCTTACGACGGAAGAATTATGCTGTCGCACAATAACATTCTCCATTATCATTCGTCAAGACTACCCAGTAAGATTATTATCATGGCTAACGTATCTCAGATCGTTAATAACCTGAATGACGCCATGGGAAAAATAAAGCGTAACGGGAATATTAAAAACCTGACTTCAATCAGCGGAAGCCAGTCAAAATTAGATACATCCTCTAATTCCAATACAAAACTGTTTCTATTGCTGCTTGAAGATTAAGCATCAATTTCTAAATTATACATTTTGGACAAAAATCTCATTCAAAGAACCATTTCAGGGATTGTGTACGTTGCGGTTATTATCCTTTGTGCAACTCCACTCGGAGCCCAACTGATCAATACCATATCTCCGGAACTCGTTAAACAGCAATACCTGTACTACGGTTTAATAACATTTTTAATGCTGGTGGGTTCATGGGAGTGTGTGAAGATCATGAAGTTTGGAAAAGGATATGAAAAGTGGGTTGTTTTTCCCGTTATTGCGGTTATCTTTTACATGTTTTCCAAAAGATACTTCTATCATGATTTCTTTTTTGATTTCAGGCTAAGCGAAATATTGGCATTATCATTAATAGGGATAGCTGTAGTTACTTTATTTAAGTATCCTACAGAATTATACTACGATAGCGGGAAATTGATTTTTACGGTCATTTACGTTGCACTGCCTTTTAGCTTTGCTCTGGGACTTCCAAAATATTCTAATTTTGATAATTCGTTTTCTTTAGAAGTGTTGTTCCTGTTTATTCTGATCTGGAGCAGTGATACATTTGCCTATCTTACGGGAAAATTTTTTGGAAAACATAAAATGGCACCTAAGATATCTCCTAAAAAAACCTGGGAAGGGTATGCGGGAGGTGTTATTCTCACATTAGTATTGTCTTACTTTATTGAAAAATATCAACACGATCTGCGTGGAAACTGGATCGTTGTAGGTTTTCTCGTCGCTTCATTTGCTCCGCTTGGAGATCTGGTAGAAAGCCAGCTTAAAAGAAGTTTTGGCGTTAAGGACAGCGGAAACATTATTCCGGGGCACGGAGGTGTATTAGATAGACTGGATAGTTTTATAATCTGCGTTCCTGTTGTATATTTGTACTTTATTTTAGAAAAATTTATTTAAACTCATGAAATTACATAGAGAATCGAAAGGAACGATCACTGTAGCAACCATTCTTTTCATCATTATTGGTGTTGCAGCAATTTATTTTCTTAAAATGTGGTCGCTTTTGATCATTATGCCTTTATTGGTTGTATACAGCCTTATATTTTGGTTTTTCAGAGTTCCCAACCGGGAAATTCTTGATCATAAAGAGAATGTGATTGCACCGGTGGATGGGAAAGTGGTTATGATTAAAGAAGTTGAAGAAACGGAATTTCTGAAAGGGAAGGCAATACAGGTTTCTATCTTCATGTCACCCCTGAATGTGCATATTTGCAGATATCCCGTTTCCGGGGAGGTGATCTATAAAAAATACCATCCTGGAAAATATTTGGTAGCATGGCACGAAAAGTCTTCTACTGAAAATGAAAGAACAACTGTGGCGATAGAAAGTTTAACGAATCACAAAGTTGTTTTCAGGCAGATTGCGGGTTATGTAGCCAGAAGGATTGTTTTCTATTGTAATGAAGGAGATCAGGCAAAAGCAGGGCACGAATTTGGATTTATAAAATTCGGTTCAAGAATGGATGTTTTCTTACCATTGGACACGGAGATTATTTGTAAAATCGGAGATATCACAAAAGGAGGGTTGGATATCATTGCTAAAATGAAAGAGTAAATTCAATCAGAAAAATATAAAAGCAGTTTCAGGAGAAGCTGCTTTTTTTGTTTAAGGTTAAACCTTAATAAATTTTTTTACCTCGTTTACAAGTTCTAAAATAAGCTGTATGGGTAAATCCTTATCCATATCAATTAAAAGGATTTTAAACTTCTTTCTGCCTTCCTGGAGCAATTCCGGAGCATTCAGTCTGTCTCCATGATAAAAGCTTACATAATGTTTCTTATATTTTTTGCTGTAATACAAATAGCAAAGCATCTTCTTTTTGTATTTAAAAAAGGGCAATCCAAAGCTTAGTGTCTCTGTTATGTTATCCGGATCAGATTCTAGGATCTTTTTCCTCAAAAACAAAAGAGTACTTCTATCAGGTTCTTCAATTCTGTAGAAATACTCTTGTATGGGGTTCATTTTAAATTTAATTTAAAAAGGTTTAATCAAAATTCTGGAGTTCAACCAATTTGTGGTAAACACCTCTTTTCGCGATCAGGTCGTGGTGGCTTCCCTGTTCTACGATATCCCCTTTTTCCATCACTACGATCCAGTCTGCTTTTTGTATTGTCGAAAGCCTGTGGGCAATAACCAAAGAGGTCCTGTTTTCCATCATTTTCTCGAGAGCATCCTGTACAAACTTTTCAGATTCTGTATCTAATGCTGAAGTTGCTTCATCAAGGATCATAATCGGTGGGTTCTTAAGAACTGCTCTTGCAATAGAAACCCTTTGTTTCTGCCCTCCGGATAATTTACCACCATCATCTCCGATATTGGTGTCATAACCTTTTGGAAGCTGTGTAATAAAAGTATCTGCATTGGCCACTTTAGCAGCTGCGATAACCTCTTCTTTGGTAGCATCAGGTTTACCCATTAAGATGTTGTTATAAACAGAATCATTGAAAAGAACGGATTCCTGGGTTACCATTCCTAATAGCTTTCTGTACTCCTGTAGCTTCAGGTGTTTGATATCAACATTGTCAATTAAAATTTCACCTTCGGAAACATCATAGAAACGGGCAAGCAGGTTGGCTATTGTTGTCTTCCCGCTTCCGCTCTGGCCAACTAAAGCTACTGTTTTTCCCTTTGGAATCGTTAAATTAAAGTTTTTAAGAATTACATTATCCTTATCATAATAGAATCCGATATTCCTGAATTCAATATTGTTTTCAAGTGTTGTAATAGAAACCGGTGCCGCAATTTCTTCGATTTTAACATCTGCATCCAGAATTTCCAATACCCTTTTCAGAGAAGCTTCTCCCTTCTGAACATTGGAAATCGAAGTAGATAAACTTTTTGCCGGAGGTAAAATCTGGAAAAACATCCCTAAAAATACAAGGAAATCTGCAGGGGAAATACTTTGATCAACAATGATTTGCTTTCCTCCATACCAAGCAATGATCAAAAATGTAATAGAGCCAAGGAATTCACTCATTGGCGAAGCCAATTCTTTTTTTCGTCCTAAACTTATAGAGCTGGAAATCCATTTGTGCATCGATTGCATAAATCGGTTATCCATTATTTTTTCAGCATTAAAGATTTTAATAACCTTTGATGATTTAAGGGTCTCATCCACGATAGAGAATATATTTCCTAATTCATGTTGAGCCTCATGAGAGTCTTTTTTAAGGCTTTTTCCGATTAAAGCGATCATCGTTCCCATTACCGGTAAAATAAGTAATGAAAAAAGTGTCATTTCAGGGCTTAAAAAGAAAAGGGTGATCAAAGTACTGATCAGCATAAACGGTGCATTGATCAGGTCAATTAAACTACCTAAGATATTACCTTCCACTTCGCCGACATCATTGGACATACGGGACATCAGATCCCCTTTTCTGCTTTCGGTAAAGAATGACACAGGCAATGAAAGTATTTTGCGGTACATCGCACCACGGAGATCCTTGGTAACTCCCACACGGTAATTAATTAAAAGAAAAGATCCGAAATAACGGAACGCATTTCTTAAGAGGAACATGAAAGCAGTGACAACGCAAAGCCATGCAAGTACTTTCAGCGAACCATATTCAGTAACAAGGCTTTGTACATAATAATTGGAATAGTCTTTTATGTAGGAAAAGAAATCAATAACATCTCCTGAATATACAGGTGCAGATTCATATTTCTGCGGTTTTATTGTTCCGAAAAGCATTCCCAGGACCGGAAGGATAGTTCCTAAGGAAGCTATCTGAAACACAGAATACAGGATATTGAAAAACAAACTTCCGTATATGTATTTCTGGTGAGGCCGTGCGAATTTTAATATTTTTTTATATTCGTTCATTAATGAAAAATTGGAAAGGCAAAATTAGGTATTTTTAAAAGAGTAGACGATCTTAATTGAATTTTACTTTATCGTTATATTTTGGTGTAAAATTCTTTGGTCCTAATTTCTCAAAAGTTTTCCCAAGGTTATTGATGATTTGGGTCAGGTTATTGAAATCTACAACGGATACATCGTCGCTTTCATTGTGATAATGTGTTGCTTTGGTCATGTCAACTGTAGAGAACGAGTGTGCAATGATTTTCTTTTTAACGAAACTTACGTTATCGGATCTGTAGAATAACTGTTGTGTGGCATATGGATCAGGATATATTTTCAAGCCGTTTGCTGCATGTTGATTAAACAATTCATCAAGATCAGAAAATTCATCACCTGTCATAAAGAGGGCATTTTTCCCGAATTGTGATTCCGTAGCTACCATTTCAAAATTAAAGAGGGCAGACATGTTATTATAAATAGGATCAAGATCCTTGTTAGTTGAAATCGCCCTTGAACCTAACATTCCTTTCTCTTCTCCGTTAAAAGCAATAAATGCCATTGAAAATTCAGGAGTTTTATTTTTGAAATAATCTGCTATTCCTACAAGAGTGGTAATTCCGCTTGCATCATCGTCTGCCCCATTGTAGATATTATCACCACTTTTTTTACTGGTGCCGATATGATCGAAATGTCCTGAAAAGCCTAAATACTTGTCGCTTTTTCCTTTTTTGATACCACAAACGTTATAAACAGTTTTCCCTTTATAATCAAAAGGGACAAGGTAAGAGTTCCCGGTGCAGTATTCTAAGTTGTTTTCTTTAAAAAGTTTGGCAATATATTGGGCGGCATTGTCGTTTTCCGGGGTCCCGATTTCCCGGCCCTTCATTTCATCAGATGCCAGTGTGGAAAGAACAGTTGTTACTGTACTTTTCTGAACTTCCTGGGCAAAGGTAATTACTGAGAAAAACGAGAATGCGAGATAAGTTAATTTTTTCATTGGAGTCCTGTTATATAAGTATATGTCGTTGAAACATAGAAAATGTTGCATTGATTTTAAAAAAAATATGGAGAGGTAAGAAGGAAATACAGAAATTGAAAACTTAATCTTGGTCTAAAAGAAAAAAACAGCTTCAAAAGAAGCTGTTCTTACTCAAAAAATCGTTGTAAGGTTATCGAAGTCTGTCTACAGATTTTACGAGCCTCTCATCTTTACGGATATATATGTTTGCAATAAACAAACAGATAATCGCGATTAATGGAAAAACAGGCTCAATACCCTTCTCAGGAAATTGAATTCCTCCGGATAAATTTAGTAGCCAATAAGCCAATACACCAATCAACAAAGCGTTTATAATGATGCTGATTGTATTCAGCAAAATTTGTCTTTTTCTGTTTTTAAAGCTGAATACACTTAGTAATCCAACTAAAACAAGTACAATACATGTACTGTCTACTACAGGAATGTTACCAAATACAGCAACATCTTGTCCTGTGATGAAAAGAAAAACAGCAGCTAAAACTGCCAGAAAAATCCATATAGTTTGTATTCTTTGTAGCATTGAATATTAAATTCTTGGCAAAAATAACATAAATTTTGCACAATTCAAAAATAAGTGTAGATTTGCATTATACAATGTACTTGAAAACAAAAGTCACCGGACTTACTTTTCTTACTCACAATTAATTACATTTTTACATACATATGTTTAACATTGAAACGTTAAGGTCAAAATCCGTAACGGAATTGACTAAAATCTTAAAGGATTTAGGCGTTAAGGTTGCAAGAAACAGCTCTGAAAACGATAAAATTTTTGCTGTTCTTGATTTTCAAGCTTCTAACCCTAAAGTTACAAAAGATTATTTCAACACCACAGAGAACAGTATGAATACTGAAGACAAAACGGTGGAAAAAGAAACTAAAGCTCCTGCCAAGAAAGCCGCCCCAAAGAGGACGGCAAAACCTAAAACGGAGGCAAAGGTTCCAACGCCATCAGAGACAGCAACAAAGGTTGAAGAAAAAACAGAAGAAAAAGAAACTGTCACTGAAACTCCAAAGCAGGAAGAAGTTACTTCAACTACAGAAGAAAATACTGCTTCACAGCAGCCACAAGCAAAGAAAAAAAGGAAAAGAGTTACTCCCAATACCAATACCACTGAAGCTTCTGCTCAGGAAAGGACGGAAGTACAAAAAAACACAGATACTCAGGAATCTGCTCCGGCAGAAGAAAAGCAAGGTAATCCCCAAGCTCAGGCCAGACCTCAGAAAGGCCAGAACCATCCACAAAACGGTGGAAACTCTCACAAAAATCAGAACCAGAACCAAAATAACCATAATCAGAATCAAAACAGACATTCTGATAAGCAGGAAGAGCAACACGAATCTAAAAAAGAATTCCATTTTGATGGAATGGTAAGTATAGAAGGTGTGTTAGAAATTTTACCTGATAATTATGGGTTTTTACGTTCTTCAGATTTTAGTTATATTTCTTCTCCGGATGATGTATATGTATCTACTGCACAGATCAGAAATTTCGGATTAAAAACCGGAGATACAGTAAAAGGTATCGTAAGGCTTCCAAAAGAAGGTGAGAAATACTTTTCCTTATTAAAACCTACGGAGGTGAATGGCCGTGATCTGGCATTTATCAAAGATCGCGTAGCATTTGAATACCTTACACCTCTTTTCCCGGAAGAAAAATTTAACCTTACAGGAAACAATTCAACCATTTCTACAAGAATCGTAGATCTGTTTGCTCCAATCGGAAAGGGGCAAAGAGCAATGATCGTTGCGCAGCCTAAAACAGGTAAGACCATGTTGCTTAAGGACATTGCGAATTCTATCGCAGCTAACCATCCTGAAGTATATATGATGGTTCTTCTTATCGATGAACGTCCTGAGGAAGTTACAGATATGGAAAGAAGTGTAAATGCAGAGGTAATTGCTTCTACATTTGATGAAGCAGCAGAAAAGCACGTTAAGGTTGCCAATCTTGTATTGGCAAAGGCTCAGAGAATGGTTGAGTGCGGCCATGATGTTGTTATTTTATTAGATTCTATTACCAGATTGGCAAGAGCATACAATACGGTAACGCCGGCTTCTGGAAAGGTTCTTTCCGGAGGGGTTGATGCCAATGCTTTGCATAAGCCGAAGAGATTCTTCGGAGCAGCCAGAAAAATTGAAGGTGGTGGTTCCCTGACAATTATCGCTACAGCATTGATTGACACAGGTTCTAAAATGGACGAGGTTATCTTTGAAGAATTCAAAGGTACAGGTAATATGGAGCTTCAGTTGGATAGAAAAATTGCCAACAGAAGAATTTATCCTGCTATTGACCTTGTTTCTTCCAGTACAAGACGGGACGATCTTCTTCTGGATGAAGTAACTTCTCAGAGAATGTGGATCTTTAGAAAATATCTTTCTGAAATGAATCCTGTGGAAGCCATGGAATTTGTTAATAAAAATATCAAAGGAACTCTTAATAACGAAGAATTCCTGATGTCTATGAATAGATAGATTAATTTAATATTGTTAAATAAAAAGCACAGGTTTTCATAATCTGTGCTTTTTACTTTTAAACAGGATGTGGAATATAATATATCAATGTTAAAGATTTATTAAAATAATACGCTATTTTTGATAATCGGTCAATTATTGGCTAACTTTGAAATATAACATTAAAAAATAAAATTATGTCATTTGAATTACCAAAACTAGGATACGCGTACGATGCATTAGAACCAACTATTGATGCGAAAACAATGGAAATTCACTATACAAAGCATCACCAGGCTTATATAGATAATTTGAATAAAGCAATCGAGGGTACGGACCTGGCTGGAAAAACAATAGAAGAAATCTGCAAAACAGGAACAGATAAGCCTGCAGTAAGAAATAACGGAGGAGGACACTTTAACCATTCTTTATTCTGGGAAATTTTAACTCCGGGAGGAAGCAAAGAACCTGTAGGAAATGTAAAGGCTGCTATTGAAAACTATGGTGGTTTTGATAAATTTAAAACAGATTTCTCTGAGGCTGCTAAAACAAGATTTGGTTCAGGATGGGCATGGCTGATTAAAAATGCAGACGGTTCAGTTTCCGTGTCTTCTACTCCTAATCAGGACAACCCATTAATGCCTGTGGCAGATGTTAAGGGAACTCCGGTTTTAGGATTAGACGTTTGGGAACATGCTTATTACCTAAACTATCAAAACAGAAGACCTGACTACGTTACAGCGTTTTTCGATGTAGTAAACTGGGATAAAGTAGAGGAATTATTCAACAAATAGTTGATCGTTTCCAATAAAAATAAAAAAAAGGATCAGAAATTTCTGATCCTTTTTTTTATTAATATCTTGTGACATCACTACCGCTCAAACCGTTCATTCGTAAACCGTATTTCCAATTGACGTAAGCGAAAACCTGGTAAAGTTTGTATTCAAACTTTAATCCGTAATTTTCTTTTGGATCATAGCTGATCGACGATTCGATTACATTCCTATATCTTCCTGTATTATAATAGGAATTCCATTCACTGACCAGAATTATATTTCTTGATTTTAAGTAAGACTCTGTGTATTGGTTCATCGGTTTTGCAATAGCATTTAAAAAATAATCATATTGAGTATCCAATACAGTGATATCCCACTCTCCATCGTCATTTTTGGCTGGTTTTATCTCAGATTTCTCTTTATCCGGTTTAGGTTTGTCCTGAGACAAACAGCTAAAAGGCAGACAAAACATGCATACTATTAAAATCAGATTTTTCATACTTATAAAGTTACGCAAAAAGTACTTTAGTTAGGGTTCCTTCTGAAGAATAACAAATGCTGGAAAATGGTCGCTATATCCTCCGGTAAACTGATCCCCATTCCAGGACCTGAAAGGATAACCTTTATAGTTTCCTTCTTTATTGACGAGATATGCGGGAGCATAAATTTCAGCCCTGTAAACAGAGTACTCTTTTGTTACCTGATCGGAAATAAGGTTTTTGGAGACAATGATCTGATCGAATAGGTTAGGTGCATCCTGATACGCCAGAGAAGCAACTCCTTTTTTGTACAGAGGATACATCAGATTCAGATAGGGGGTGTTGTCATTCAGATCTTTTGAATTGCCTACAGCTTTTAAGTGATTCTTTAAACTGGAACTTACCGGGTCGTCATTAAAATCTCCCATTGCAAATAGCTTAGTAGAAGGATCTGCTGCCCGTACACTGTCCATTTGTTGTTTCAGAAGTACTGCTGCGGCATTTCTCTTAGGTAATGAGACCGCTTCTCCTCCTCTTCGGGAAGGCCAGTGATTCATAAAGAAAGCTACTTTTTCATTGTCTAAAAAACCTGTTACCACCAGGATATCTCTTGTGTATTCTCTTTTTCCGGTCTCATTGAAAATTTTTAATTCCTTTTTTAAAGAGTTCGTAACCGTAAATCTTCTCTTCTGATAAATCAGGGCAACATCAATTCCCCTGTAATCATAAGAATTATAATGAATGATCCCATAATCATATTTAGCTAAAGCGGGTTCTTTGATAAGGTCCTGAATTACCTGCCTGTTTTCCACTTCAATAAGACCAACAACTGCGGGAGCTGTTTTTGTATACTGAGACCCAAGCTCAGAAATGACCTTTGCTTCATTGGCAAGTTTGGTTTTATAAACTTTAGTATTATAGTTTTTAGAGCTTTTGGGGGTGAATTCTTCATATCCGCTTTGATATCTCAGTGCTTTTTTTCCTTTTAACAAGCCATCACTCCACGGACCATCATACTTTTCAGCCTCCAGGAATCTGATTGAATCTAATGGGATACTCCGATGAAATGCAGGATTGCTTATTGCTTTAGTGCCATCAATATAATCAGCCGAAGGTATAGTATCAAATAAATTTTCCACATTCAAAAAACCTACTGCCGCTACCTTTCTTAGCTGGCCTTGCTGGGCAAAGGTAAACATTGAAAAAAAGAACATAAAAAGGCTTAAATTTTTTTTCATTTTGCGTCAAGATTAATAAGTAGACAATTGATTTATAACTCATTTCATCTTTAAATATAAGTAAATTTAAAATAATTGAACGGAGCGTTTAGCCGGATGCATTACAAAGCCGCAATATTAAGATAACATAATTTTAAAAGTATTTCAGATTATAAAAATTTGTTAAATTTATATTTCCCTACTTTTTTAACGCGTTGAAAACTAAGGGAAAACTATAAAAAATACATTTGCTTATGATTAAAAAATTATCATTAGTCTCTTTATTTACTTTACTTCCGGCTTCTTATTATTTCGCGCAGACAACTGTGTTTGCTTATTTAAAAGATGCAGATGGAAAACCTATTGAAAGGGCAGAAGTAGATTTAAAAGGGAATGAAAATGATGTTACGGCAGACAAGATCGGCTACTTTCAATTTGTCGATTTGCAGCCCGGACATTACCAGATTGTTATTACAAAATCGAATTACGAAACCAAAGTTATGGAGTTCGATGTGACTCATGATGAAAAGAGGAAAGATTTGGGGATTATTACCCTTTATTCTAATTTAACTAATGTTGATCAGGGTTTGGCTATCATAGACAGTGATAATGACGACGACGGTAGCGGCAGCCAGACCTCCACGGTTGGACTTCTTCAATCATCCCAGGATGTATTCAGCAGAATTGCAGCGTTTGATTTAGGTTTTTACTGGTTTCGGCCCAGAGGAATTGACGGACGAATGGGAGAAACTATGTTAAACGGAGTTTCTATGATCAAGTCTGATAATGGAAATGTAGATTTTGGAAATTGGGGAGGACTTAATGAAGTGACGAGATACCCTGAAATTTCTGCGAACCATTCCCCATCAGAATACGCGTTTGGGGGAAATAGTTCGGTCATTTACAAAAATACCAAGGCTAGTGAGTACAGGAAAGGGTTTCAGTTTACACAATCTCTTACCAATAGAAACTACAGAAACAGGACCTCCCTACGCTATAGCTCCGGGATGAATAAAAACGGGTGGGCATTTACAGTAATGGGAGCAAGAAGATGGGCGGAAGAAGGAATTCAGGAAGGAACATTTTACGATGCATATGGAGCTTATTTGGGTATTGAAAAGAAATTCAATGACAAGCATAGTATGACCTTCAATTTTATTGGAGCTCCTTATCGAAGATCGACAGCAAGCCCAAGTACACAGGAAGTATATGATTACAGAGGAGTACATTATAATTCCTATTGGGGATATCAGGACGGTAAACAAAGAAGTGAAAGAGTTAGAAAGGGTTTTCAGCCGATATTCCAAATCCAGGATTTTTGGAAAATTGACAAGAAATCAAGTCTCTGGACTTCTGTCTCGTATCAGTTTGGAAAGGATAGAGGCTCGCGCTTAGACTGGCAGAATGTACAAAATCCGTCACCTACATACTACAGGAATTTGCCAAGTTATTATGATTCCTTAGACCCTAATGCATCGGTTGCTGTAGGACCTGGTGGAACGATGACGACTGCCCAGGACGCATATCAGATATCTCTGGCAGCCTGGACTTCCGGAGATCCGGGAATTACTCAGCTTAATTGGGATGCTCTTTACAAAAGGAATGGGCAACAGGCGGCAGGAACGTATTACGGGCAGACGGGACGAAGGGCTTTATATTATCTGGTTGATGATGTAAGTAATGATAAGATTTTTAATGCTGCAACACACTTTATCCACAATTTTAATGATACAACTAAGTTCCTATTGAATGTATCATATCAAAATTATAAATCAGAACAATACAGGGAAGTCAAGGATCTTTTAGGTGCCGATTTTGTTTTAAATCGGGATCCGTTTGCGGCAACCAATCAACCGGGAAAATCAGGATTGTTTAATGATGGGGAAGAGAATGTAACGAAAAAGGTCGGATACAGAATGACTTACGATTATATTTTCAGAAGACAGGAAGTTAAAGTGAATCCGGGACTAAGGTTTGCAACCGGAAAATTTGATGTATTTGTTTCTGCTCTTGCAGGCTACTCAACATCCAGCAGGGAAGGATTATTCAATCATTATTTGTATAAAGAGTCTAAAGGGAAAGGTCAGGACTACAATTACTGGAATTATGGACTGAAAGGTCAGGTAGTTTACAAACTGAATGGCAGGAACTTTTTGGTATACAATGGAGCATATTATTCGCAGGCTCCTTATCTGGAAGATCTCTTTATCAATCCCAGAGTAAACGGATCTGTAGCGCCTAATATTCAGAATATGGTAATCAGTGCCAATGATATCAGCTATGTCATTTCTTCACCGTTTCTTAAGTTGAGGTTAACGGGATACTTGGTGAACACAAGCAATGAAACCACCGTGCAAAGGTTTTTTGCTGATGGTATTCAGTTAAGTAATTCTGATGACCAGGGAAATGAAACTATTGTACAAAGTGCATTTGTAACGCAGGTAATGACCGACGTTAAAAGAAGAAATTTGGGGGCAGAGCTGGGGTTAGACGTAAAGATTATTCCTACATTATCACTACAGGGGTTAGTAAGCCTTGGACAATTTACCTATGAGAATGATCCTGTTACCTATTTTGCTTCCGACGCTTCAGGTATTTTTTCTAATGGACTTTCTTATATGAATTTAGGAAAGGCTTACATTAAAAATTATCGTCAGGGAGGGACTCCACAGCAGGCTTACTCTTTGGGGTTCAGATATAATTCTCCCAAATACTGGTGGTTCGGTGCCAACTGGAATTATTTTGATGATAATTATTTGGATCCATCCGCTCTGATAAGGACAGAATCATTTGTTCAGAATAATGTTTCTTCAACTCCTTATATTAATCTTAGCGAATCTGAACTGAGAAGAGTGTTGCAACCCAATAAGCTGCCTTCTTCATTTTTTATCAATGCTAATGCAGGAAAATCCTGGGTCATTGGCAAATATTACGTTTTGCTTTCAGCTTCGGTTAATAATATTTTGAACAATAAGAGGTATATCACCGGAGGCTTTGAGCAAACAAGAAATGCCAAATTCCCGGATTTTGTTCAGGATACAGACAGGGAGTTTACTTTATTTGGCCCAAAATACTGGTATACACAGGGAAGATCTTATTTCATTAATCTTCAGCTTAGATTTTAATTTCTATCATCCTTTATTAAAAACAACAACAATGAATATAAAAAAATACTTTAGTATAGTAATGGGAGTGGTTTTGGCAGCTTCTGTTACATCTTGCGTGCAAAAAGATGATTGGGAAACTCCACCCGTTAAGTGCACGAATAAATTTCCAGCGGTTACGATGACTATGGCTGATTTTAAAGCCCAGGCTCCGTCGAGTGGTTATATTCTCATCAATACGGACCAGATTTTCGATGGTTATGTAGTGTCTTCAGATGAAAACGGCAATTTCTATAAAACGATTTCTTTTCAGGATAAACCTGAAAATCCTACCGTGGGATTACAAATTGAAGTAGATAGAGCAAATAATTATGCTGATTTCCCTGTGGGAGCCCATATCAGAATTAATGCAAAAGGATTAAGACTTGGACTTGACAGAGGAGTTGTGAAGATAGGCTCTGTGGATAATACTTATGCTATAGGAAGAATCCCGGGACCTTTACTGAGCAGATATATGTCTGGGGTATGTAATGGAAACGGACTTGATATTGCTACGTTAAAGCCTCTTGAATTGGCGAATCTGAAGTTGGCCCAGGATGCTAATTATCTGAATATGCTGGTGAAGGTTCCGAATGTTCAGTTTTCTGCTTCTGAGATGGGTAAGAAATACATAGATTATGTAGGTGGTGCAGGAGTAGATACTGATAGAAGTATCGTGGATGTCTTTGGAAATGCAACGAATATTAGAAATTCAGGGTTTTTTACTTCTGGCTCTGCTTTGATTCCTGAAGGAAAAGGGGAACTGACATTTGTAGTAAGCCGCTACAATTCTTCATGGCAAATGCTGATCAGAAGTTTGAACGATGTACAATTTACGGGGAAAAGGTTTTTCTTTGAAGGTTTTGATGGAAGTCTGGATGATAATTGGTTTGCTGTTAGTATCACAGGAGCGCAGGTATGGAATATTCAACAGTTTGGAAATCCAAAACCATGTGTAGTGATGAATGGTTTTTCCGGAGGTAATAATGTTAATGAGGACTGGCTGATTTCTAAACCAATTTCTTTGCAGGGCTTTACTTCGGCAGCTTTATCTTTTGAAACTGACGCAAGATATAATGGTAACCCACTTGAAGTTTTTGTTACTGAAAACTACACCGGAAATCCATCGACAACAAACTGGGTGCCTTTATCTGCAATACTGGATACAAATGCGGCTGCGTTTAATACCTGGACTTATTCCGGAGATATTAATCTTAATGCCTATGTTAATAAGAGTATTTCAATTGCATTTAAATATACCTCCACAACATCGGCAGCTGCCACCTGGGAGTTAGACAATGTTAGAGTAGTGGGTAATTAAAAAACTACAATTTCCATAAAAAAGCCACTACATCTGTAGTGGCTTTCATAATTTAAATTAACTCTTTAAAAAGATACTTCGTTCACTTCTTTCCCTCGTTGGAAATTCATTACTTTCTGACTTCCTTTATACGAGATAGTAACAATGTTACTCTGTTTTGGAAAGGCGCTTAGAAGGATCGTGTTTTTTATTTTCAAGGTATTGATATCTGAAACACCTCCGGTTTCAAAATATACCCATACAGTTTCTCCGCTTACCTGACTTCCTGTAAATGTTATTGTTTTTGGAGAGCCGTTGACGTACACATCAAAATTATTATTGACATATTTTTTTACTTCTGCCTCAAAACCTGCTGTGTTCGGATTTATCTTAATAGCATCGGAAATATGACTCGTATTCATTTTCGTGGTGAACTTCAATGTTTTGCTTCCATCTATATAATCAACCTTAGTCATTGAAGAGAAAAAGTCTACATACATAAAACTCATTAACATAAAACATGTTAAAATTCCTGATATATATAAAAGTTTTTTCATCTTAATTAATAAATTTACAATCATAATTGTTCGTTATAAGTGACAAATAATATGCCAACTAGAAGTTCACGTTTACCGCATACTTGTCGTAAAATGCTTTAATGTGTGCTACAGCCTCATCCGCAGTATCTACCACTCTGTAAAGATCAAGATCGTCTTCAGCAATCATCCCTTCTTTTAGTAAAGTTGCCTTAAACCAATCTAACAGTCCGCTCCAAAACTCAGACCCAACCAGAACAATAGGGAACTTTCCGATTTTGTTCGTCTGGATCAGCGTGATAGCTTCAGTAAGTTCATCCAGGGTACCAAATCCTCCTGGCATTACAACAAATCCCTGGGAGTATTTTACAAACATGACCTTCCTTACAAAGAAGTAGTCAAAATTCATCGAATAGGATTTGTTGATATAAGGATTAAAATGCTGTTCAAAAGGAAGATCTATATTTAAGCCGATAGATTTACCCTTAGCATTAAAGGCTCCTTTATTTCCCGCTTCCATAATTCCGGGACCCCCTCCTGTAATGATACCGAAACCTATTTTCGTTATTTTTTCTGCAATTTCTACGGCCATTTCGTAGTATTTGCTTTCGGGCTTTAATCTTGCAGACCCGAAAATGGAAACACAAGGGCCTATTTTAGCTAATTTTTCATAACCGTCTACGAATTCAGCCATTACTTTGAAAACCATCCAGCTATCCTTAGTAATGATTTCGTCCCAGGTTTTTTGTCTTAAACTGTTTTGTAGTTTTGTTTCATTAACATCAAATTCCGGATTTATTAAACTTTCGTCTCTGGTACCATCCATTTCCATTGCAAAATTATTTAAAATGTTTTTCGGCTTCTTTTACAGATTCTGGTCTTCCAACATCTATCAGCAGATTATTGTGTACAAATCCATGAATATGTTCGGTTTGCATTAAATCCAGATATTCTTCCATAACAGAAAATTTGCCTGTTCTTTTTATTTTTTCAAAGATAGAAGGGTTAATGCAATGTACACCGCTAAAAGCCAATGCTTTAAATCCTTTATTGAATTCTGCAAGCCTTTGTTCTCCGGTTTGTACATTAAGCCAGCCTCTTAAAACCATTTCATCATTGAAAAGTAATTTTCTCGAACTTTCCCTGTCCGAGACGGCTAAAGTAGCAAAATCTTTTATCTTTTTGTGATAACTTACAAGATCATTAATATTAATATCAGTAAGAATATCCGCATTCATGATTAAGAAATCTTCTCCATGATCAAGGAATCTTCTAGCAAAAATTAAACCACCTCCGGTTTCAAGCAATTCTTCACGCTCATCAGATATTTCAATATTGCAATTAAAGTTGTTATTTTCCTTTAAAAAATCAATGATCTGATTTCCAAAATGATGGATATTAATGACAAAATCATTAATTCCAAAACTTTTAAGGTATTTGATATTCCGTTCCAGTAGTGGAATTCCATTTACTTTTGCCAGGGCTTTCGGATGATGGTCTGTAAAAGGCTTGAGGCGTGTTCCTTTACCGGCAGCGAAGATTAGAGCTTTCATTTGTTATAATGGGTAGATGATTATTAAAATATACACTGAGTACATTAATTATTTATATAATTGATCGTTTATCATTTATGAATTAAGATGATGTTGCTCATCATGATGTAAGCTTATTTCAGTTCCCTGAGGATATTTTTCTTTGATAAATTCGGCTATTTTTATTGCTGAATATACCGATCTGTGCTGTCCTCCGGTACACCCAAAATTAATCTGCAGATTTTCAAATCCCCGGGAAAGATAATTATCAATATTGATGGATATAATTCCTTTTACCAATTCCAGAAATCGTGGCATCTCGGTTTCATTTTCAAGGAACTCCTGGACTCCTTTATCGCTTCCTGTCTGACTTTTATATTCCTCAATTCTTCCGGGATTAAGAATTCCTCTGCAATCAAAAGTAAAACCTCCACCATTACCGGTTTCGTCTTTGGGAATTCCTCCTTTCTTGTATGAAAAACTGTGGATGTCTATGTGTAACATAAGTATATATTTTTTATTTACCCTTTAAGATTTAGATGTGTTTTCTTAAGGCTTTACGGGTTTAAAATTGTGTTTATTTTTAAATGTACTTTCTCGTGATCTAATTGTTGTATTAATTTTTTGAGCTCAGGATATTCATTTATACCTTCCCAAGTTTCCGCGAAACGGATCACGTTTTCAATCCCCTGATTGATGCTTGATATAAAATGTGGCTTTCTCTGAATAAGACCTCTAAAACCGTATGCACCCAGAACCTGGAGAAATCTCATCATTTGAATAGGTTTTACCGAGTTTTTTAGTTGATGTTGTGTCTGCTCACTTTCAAATTGCTGAATATAAAATTCTAACATTTCATTTTTGAAATCTTCGGGAAAGTTTGCCTTAGCCTGAAAAAGAAAGGAAATAACATCATAAATAAGAGGGCCTTTCATTGCAGATTGATAATCAATGAAGGAAACATCGTTATTTTCGTTAACCATGATATTTCTTGCCTGAAAATCCCGTATCATTATTCCTTTTGGCTCAAGACTTTCAATAAGAGAGGCTATGGCCTTAAATTCTTTTAGTAGGGTTGACTTATGATATTCCAGCTCCAGGACATCGGCAATGAAATTCTTAAAATAATACAGATCGTGGATGACCGGAAGTTCGTCATAATTCTCATATTCAAATGTTTTGGTAAAATCTATTTCCCCACTTGTCCGTATTTGTAACTGAAAAAGCTTTTCTAAAGTCTGCCTGATCATGGCTTTTACTTTCACGGAAAGACCCTCTTTTGCAATAATTTCGGAGAGGGTGTGTTCTCCTAAAAATTCCTGAACATATGTTTTCCGGTCTTCGGAAATAATAAGAATAGCAGGAGTGTTGAGGTGTAAGTGAGAGAAAATATTTGAATAATAGAAAAAACTTTCATTTTCCTGAATATTTTCATTATAGGTAATAATATACTTTTTGTTATCTGCCTGCGCCAGAAAATTCACTCTCGCGGATCCGCTTTGAGCCAATGTGACGAACTCAGAAGATTTTTTACCTATATGGTTTTCAAAAAATCGTTGTGCGTTTTCAGAAGTCATAATATGGAAACAAATATACTAAATTAGAGTCTAATTTTTATCTTTGTATTATGCTAAAGGATTTTAAGCCGGTTTTAAGTATTCTGTTGAGGTTCATCATCATTTATGTGGTGTTGTTGTTGGGTTATCAGTTTTATCTGAACAGCTACAAGGAAATGGGGCTGGATCCTTTTTCAAGGATGATTGCTGAACAGGTGAGCTCTATTCAGAATATTTTGAAATATCCTACACAGCTGTATAATGACGTTGAAAAAGAACAGGTCTGGTTTTATGTAAAGAATGTTTACGTTACACGAATGGTTGAAGGATGTAATGCAATTTCCGTAATGATTCTTTTCGTATCTTTTGTTTTTGCTTTCTATAAAGGAGCTAAAACATTTATTTTTGTTTTGATCGGCCTTGTGATACTTTATGTGATCAATGTTGTTAGGATCGTAGGAATTAATCTTTTGGTCAGTGATTACAAGCAGTATGAAAAGATGGCCCATGATTTTCTTTTTCCTGCTGTGATCTATGGAACGGTAGTTATCTTGTGGCTTGTTTGGATTAAATTTTTTGCTTTAAAGAATGAAAATACTTAACTGGGTTTTAGTGATACTTGGAGTTGCGGGACTTATGAGTGTACGGGTATTTGAAAATAAGATCTTTTATGATCCTTTTCTTGAGTATTTTCATAAAGCCGATAAGACAATTGCTTTTCCTGCTTTTGATTGGGGAAAGCTGATTCTTGGGCATGTCCTAAGATTTCTTCTGAATTTATTTTTTTCCTGCCTTATTATTCATTTTTTGTTTAAAAATAAGACCTGGACCCTGCAGGGTGGAGTATTGATTACTATAATTTTTCTTATTACTTTTCCCATCTATCTTTATTGTATTTACGACAGGTTTGAAGTGGGATATCTTTTTTCTTTCTATATGAGAAGGTTTGTGATCCAGCCTTTGATTATACTTCTTATTGTTCCTATGTTTTATTACAGGCAACAATTATTAAAAAGAGCTTAGATATATCAGGCTATGTTGCCGTATGTTTAACCTCCAGTGTTATATTCTCTGTAGTCCATTCCACTCTTTTTACGAAATCCCTTTCGCGGACTGGGCAATCCATGATCTGGCAGACCGGGCATGAAATCGTTTTGCAGTCATCCATATGAAAATTAAATTCAATGGTACGGTTGATATTTTTTGCCAGGAGGATAATCACATTTTCCATTTCTTTATGGGCGTCACGAAGGCTATAATACCATGGTAGCGTAATATGTGCATCGATATGGAGCGAAGCTCCGAATTGCTGGATTTTCATATTATGTACATCAATCCATTCTGCTTTTCTGTTGTTTTCAAGAACTTGAACAATCTGGATCAGTATCTCGGGATCCTGCTCATCCATAATTCCGCTTAAAGACTTGCGGATGATCTTATATCCTACAAATATAATATAGGCTCCAAACACCAAGGCAACGACAGAATCTAGCCAATAGATCTTTGTAAAATAAACAACAATTAAACTAAGAACAACTCCCAGAGTGGTAATGGTATCAGACTGGAGGTGTTTTCCTGAAGAGATCAGAACCAATGAGTTATCCGCTTTCCCTTTTTTAATGGAAATATAACCCAGCAGATAATTGACCACTGCAGTGGCAGCAATGATTGCAATTCCCCAGTCCATTTTATTAAGCGTCTTACCGACGATTAAACTATTGGTACCTTCGTAGATGATCATAATACCTGCAATGGCGATTAGCGCTCCCTCTATTCCGGAAGTTACGAATTCAACTTTTCCATGTCCGTAAGGGTGTCCTTCATCTTTTGGTTTTGCGGCCAGATGGAGTGAATAGAGTCCCATAAATGCGCTGATAACGTTCACGACACTTTCCATAGCGTCTGAAAAAACAGCATCGGAATTAGTGAGTTTCCAGGCGATAATTTTACCGATGAACAAAATAACTCCAAAAACGGCAATTAATCTTTGAAAGCCTATTTTATTTTTATTCATATTCTTTAATCTTACTAGTTTGATAAAAAAAAGAATCTCAATTTTGAGACTCTTTTTTATTTTGTTAGTTTAAACTAAGTTTTTTGATACCAGGTATTCTGCGATCTGTACTGCGTTCGTTGCAGCGCCTTTTCTCAGATTATCCGCCACGATCCACAAATTGAGCGTTTTGGGTTGTGACAGATCCCGTCTTATCCTTCCTACAAAGACTTCATCTTTTCCTTCTGAGTCTAGTGGCATCGGATATCGGTTGTTTTTCACATCATCTATTACTATAACTCCCGGGGTTTCAGATAAGATCTTTCTTACTTCATCGAGGTCGAACTCATTTTCAAATTCGATATTCACACTTTCCGAATGTCCTCCCTGAACCGGAACCCTTACTGCCGTTGCCGTTAAATTAAAAGTATCATCCCCTAAAATTTTCTTAGGCTCTTTCATTAATTTAATCTCTTCCTTTGTGTAATCGTCATCACTGAAAACGTCACAGTGTGGTAAAGCATTTTTAAAGATCTGATACGGATATACCTTCGCTACGGAATCATCACCTTTAATTTCAGAATTTAACTGATCTACGGCTGCTTTCCCAGTTCCGGTCACAGACTGGTAGGTTGAAACAACCACTCTTTTAAGGTCATATTTCTTATTAAGTGGTCCCAGAACCATAACCAACTGAATGGTAGAGCAATTAGGGTTAGCAATAATTTTATCTTCGGCTGTTAAAACATTCGAATTGATCTCAGGAACCACCAGTTTTTTGGTAGGATCCATTCTCCACGCAGAAGAATTGTCGATTACAGTAATTCCTGCTTCAGCAAATTTGGGAGCAAATTCCAAAGATGTAGAACCTCCTGCTGAAAAAATAGCAATATCAGGTTTGGCAGCTATAGCGTCATTAATGCTTACAATTGTATATTCTTCCTGTTTATACTTCACCTTCTTACCAATAGATTTTTCCGAAGCTACCGGAATTAATTCTGTGACAGGGAAGTTTCTCTCCTCCAAAACTTTAAGCATAACTTGTCCAACCATTCCTGTTGAACCTACTACAGCTACTTTCATCTTAATGATTACAATGTTTAAGTTAATATATTATGCCCCGAAGACCCTTGTCCACGGGAACGCGAATGCAAATAAGCCAACCGCAATAAGTCCCATGATTACAATTCCTAACGAAATAGTATCATTGGATTTTACTTTTTTATTGATGATCGTCATCAATACGGCTGCAATCAGCATAGAAAATGGATGTTCCACATATTGAAATCTTAGGTCTGCATTTTTCATTACTGCTCCCATATCCAATCCTTTTATAAAGTTGGTGATCAGCATAATGATTCCAATCAAAAATTGAACGTGGAAGAAGATCATGGTGAAAAGAGTGGTCTTCTTTAAAAATTTGTTCACTTTTCCACTGAAGCCAAACATGGTCCCTAAAAGTGCAATAATAAATAGTGCTACCAAAAGAAGCTCAAGATACCCAAATCCTTTGTGGGCACTAAGTAAAATCTTGTAAAAATCCATATCCTGTTTTTTTCTATTTTTCTAGTAGACAAAGATAACAAAAAATCCCGGCCAAAGCCGGGATTGATATTTATAAAATCTAAATTTATATTATTAGAAGTTGAAAGATAAATTAGCAGACCAAGTTCTTCCGAAACCAAAGAATACACGGTTAGCTGTAGCTACACCTTTGTACATTCTTCCAGCTTCTTCATAAGTCTTTCCTTTGTCTGGGTCGTTATTAGCGGTAATTTTATCACTTCCGAAAATATTTGTAGAACCATCTTGGATATACGTCGTATCAAGTAGGTTGTAAATATTAAATCCTACAGTAAAGTATTGAGATGAATCTTTTAATTTAATTTTAAATGATGCTCCTACGTCAAGAAGATTAAAATCAGGTAATTTTAAAGCTCCTCTTTCCTGATTAGCAACAGTTGTGAAAGTTGAAGCATCTAATGAAGAGTATACTTTCCCTACATATCTCCATGTTCCATAAACGCTTAAGTTTTTAACAGGTCTGATGGTTGTTCCTAAAGATGCTGTAACTTGTGGAATACTATTGTTGCTGCTACCTCCTACTTTTACTCCATCTAAATATAAAGTGTTGTTACCACTCGCTCCTACAGGAGTAATAGGATTATTATTATCATCAAATGATGTTCCTGTTGCATTTCCTTTGTATTGGTAGTCACCATATGATAACATCCCTTGGAATTCTATAAGTTGAATTGGTTTATAGGTAGCCTCAACTTCTACTCCCATATGTACCTGAGTAATACCACTGATCTCTGAATATCCATTTACCTGGCTAACTCCAGTTGATGATGTTGGATCTGCAACATCGAATACCTGGTTACCTCTTCTCAACCATCTATCTCTCCATTCAGTTCTGTAAAGGTTTACACTTGCATTAAGTTTTGAAGATCTAAAACCATAACCAACTTCTGCAGAAAATATTTTCTCATTGGTTAAAGAAGGATTAACTACCTGGAAATTGCTTGGAAATACAGAGTTTAAGAAAGGTTGTTTACTGTAGTATCCAATATTTGCAAAAACATTGTGGTTGTCATTAATATTGTAATTAGCACCCCCCTTAATATTGTATCCAAATAGATTCTGGAATCCACTTTTTGTGTTAACAATCTGACCTGTTGTTGGATTAGGCTGTCTTGTTACACCATCTTTAACAAAGTTATCTATTCTTTGATAAGCTTGGTTTGAAACTGATCCTTGTACAAATGCAGAAAAATTGTCTTTTGCATATTCAACTTGAGCAAAGCCACTATACCAAAGTACTTCACCGTCGTTGCTATATCCTACTTGGTCCTCAATTGGAGCAGTTTTTCCTCCAAATGGGTTCCAAGAAAGGTTTTTATAATCGTATACTTTATTAACTACGTAAGGAGATACATTTTTGTTACCTGCTTCTTTATATCCTGAAGCTCCATAAAGATCAGAAACAACCTGGTAATGATACCCATAATAGTATCTGTCATCTGTACCAACGGAGAAGTTCCAGTTGTCATTGATTTTATGTTGGAAGTTTGCTAAAATACCATACCAGTTGTGAGAGTTAACACTTGCTCTACGGATTAAAGTACTTCCAGCCGGTGTAGCCGGATTATAAGGATTAACAGCTTGGTTAGCGGCAAAGATAGCATCGTAATCAAAGTGTCCCATATTATCATAGTAACCTGTAGCCGATTTTCCTCCAACTTTTCCTAAATCACCGGTTCCTCCACCTCTACCATTAGACATATATAAAACTGTACTTAGCTTAGACTTTTCACTCATCGTCCAATCCCAGTTCAACATCATTACGGGTTTAGCATAATAGTTTGATCTGTTCGCTAAAGGTACCTTATTTCCGTTAGCATCAGTATAATAACCGTAATCAGAATTATATTGTCTGTAAGGGCTACCGTCTTTATCCGGGTTATAATTGATGTAATTTTGAATTGTTGGAGCAAATGTTCTTTGATCATGCCATTGTGGGGATGAAGTCAACATAAACTGGAAGTTATGTTTTTTGTTTGGCTCCCATCCTAAAGCAAAATAATATGCATAAGATTCAAAATCTGTGTTTTCAATATATGTACTACCAGCTGTTCTGCTCATTAAGAATGAGGTAGACCAACCATTATCTGATTTTCCTGTATTGTATGCAAATGATGTTTTTAAGTAGTCATTATTACCAACGCCTAATCTTATTACACCTCCTTTCTTCATATCAGCTGCACGCGTGATAAAATTAATAGTTCCCCCTACAGAAGCTATCCCTAATTTAGAAGAACCTAAACCTCTCTGTGCTTGAACAAAACTAGTAACGTCAGCTAAACCTGTCCAGTTAGAGTAGTATACAGTACCTCCTTCCATATCATTTACAGGCATACCGTTTACCATTACTGCGATGTTTCGGGATTCGAAACCTCTCATAGTAATACCACCGTCTCCAAAACCACCTCCTGATTTAGTAGCGTACACTGATGGTGTAGTGTTTAAAATCTCGGTAAGTTCTTGGTTTCCTAATCTTTCGATAATTTGTGCTGCTTTAATAGTAGATGCAGCAACCGGTGTCTTTCTATCTTTAGCGATATCTGTTACACCTTGTAAAATTACCTCCTCAATGTCTTTAGACCTCTTAATCGTGTCCTGTGTTTCTTGAGCGTAATAAACACTAGCTGTAGACAATGTAATTACTACAGTCAGTATCGATTTGTTGATTAATTTCATAATCGTTAGTAATAGTTAGATTTAAATTTTATGCAAAAGTCGGTATTTAAATTTTAACCAATATTAACCCAATGTTAATTTTTAACGAATATTAAGAATTATTAATTTATTGATTTATAGCATTTTAGCTTTTTTGCCTGTTTTTATGTTAAAAAAATGCATTGCATAATACATAAAAAAGTAATATTATTTTTGTTAAAAATACAATGCTATTTCACGGCTTTGAGGCTTAGATCTATGTTTTTAGCCGAGTGTGTAAGGGCTCCGGCAGAAATGTAAGTAACACCTGTAGAGGCAATATCTTTTAGCTCATCACGGGTAATTCCGCCGGAAGCTTCGGATTCACATTTGCCGTTAATCATTTCAACCGCCTGCCTCATTGTTTTCACATCCATATTGTCGAGCATGATTCTGTCTACCTTTGCTTTAATAGCTTCTTCAACTTCTTCAAGATTCCTTGTTTCAACCTCTATTTTCAGTTTTTTCTTGTTCTTTTTAATATAATCTTTTGCCATTTTTACCGCATTGGTAATACTGCCATTATAATCAATATGATTATCTTTCAGCATGATCATGTCATAAAGCCCGTATCTGTGGTTGGTTCCGCCTCCTATAGCAACCGCCCATTTTTCACATATCCTGAAATTAGGAGTGGTTTTTCTTGTATCTAATAATTTGGTTTTTGTCCCCACTAATCTTGAATCCCATTCATGTGTAAGGGTTGCTATACCGCTCATCCTTTGCATGCAGTTCAGGATCAGCCTTTCTGTTGAAAGAATTGATTGAGCAGGTCCTGTAACTATGAAGGCAACATCTCCTACTTTGGCTGCCTCACCGTCTTTAATAAAGGTTTCAACTTTTAGGTTTTTATCGAAAGTTGTAAAGATAATTTCAGCTAATTCAACTCCAGCAAGGATACAATTTTGCTTAACCAGAAGTTGAGCACTTTGTTTAAGATCTTTTGGAATTGTTGATAAGGTAGAATGATCACCATCCTGGATATCTTCTTCCAGAGCAGATTTTATAAATGTTTTAAGTGCTTTATCTGTTACGTAGTTTGGCTTTTTCATGTTCTTTATACTTGGTTAAGCTAAATCTTTATTATAAAATGCCCCCTTATTTTCAGTCATTTCCATAGATTGGGTAATGATGAGATGAGCAACGGTTGTTAAGTTTCTCAGTTCGGATAATTGAGGGGAAAGAATAGAGTAGCGATAGATTTCATCTACAGCCGCGGCAATTTCATGGTGTTTTTGAAGAGCCATTTTTAAACGTCTGTTGCTTCGTACGATGCCCACCAGATCACTCATCATTTCCTGAAGTTGTTTTCTGAGGTAGCTTACAATAACCATTTCATCAATAATTTTCATTCCTTCCTCGTTCCATTCCGGAACAGCTTTTAAATCATCAAAATTAAAGTTGTTATCCTTTAAAAGCTCTACGGTTTTCATCGCTGCATTATGCCCAAACACAAGTCCTTCTAGTAAAGAGTTGGAAGCAAGTCTGTTAGCTCCGTGTAAGCCGGAGTTGGTGCATTCACCCACGGCAAATAAATTTTTGATAGAAGATTGTCCGTCTCTGTCCACTTCAATTCCTCCCATCAGATAATGGCAGGCGGGAACTACAGGAATTAATTGAGTGAAAGGATCAATGGCTTCTTCTTTGCATTTTTTATAAATATTAGGGAAATGGTCTAAAAATTTTTCCTGATTCATTTCCCGGCAATCCAGACCTACATATTCATCTCCGGAAATTTTCATTTCGTTGTCTATAGCCCTTGCTACAATATCTCTGGAGGCAAGTTCCTCACGTTCATCATATTTATGCATGAACTTTTCTCCTCTTTTTGTTCTGAGTTTTGCTCCATCACCACGTACTGCCTCTGAAATCAGAAATAACATTCCGTCAATTTTGCTATACAGGGCTGTAGGGTGGAACTGGTAATATTGCATGTTGGAAACATTTCCTTTTGCGCGGGCTACAAATGCAATTCCGTCACCTGTCGCAATAGTGGGATTGGTTGTGTTTTTATAAACATGGCCAGCACCTCCGGTTGCAACGAGTGTTATTTTTGAAGTTATTTTTTTTATGGTTTTGGATTTTTCATCCAAAATATATGCACCATAACAATGGATGTCTCCTTCATTTAATTCTTTTCCGGGAACATGGTGCTGAGTGATAATGTCAATAACGTAATGGTGATCGAGAATTTCGATGTTTTGACTGTTTTTGGCCGTCTGTAAAAGAGCTCTTTCTATCTCAAATCCAGTGATGTCTTTATGATGAACAATTCTGTTTTCTGTATGTCCTCCTTCTCTTCCTAAGGCAAATTCTCCATTTTTCATGTCGAATTGAGCACCCCATTCTACAATTTCATTAAACCTTGCGGGAGCTTCTTTTACCACCATTTCTACCACATCGCGTTTACTTTCTCCATCTCCGGCACGCATGGTGTCTTCAATGTGTTTTTCGAAATTGTCTTTCTTGAAATCCGTAACGACAGCTAAGCCGCCCTGAGCATATTTTGTATTGCTTTCATCTTCATCAGATTTTGTTACTATTATTATATTGGCATCAGGAAGTTGTTCAGAAACTTTAATTGCATAAGAAAGTCCCGAGATTCCGGAACCAATTATTAATACATCCGCTTTTATCATATGCTTGCTTTAAGACAATGGTCTAATCATTAAATAAATTTAAACAATTTTTCGTTTGGTTTCCGTACTTTTTTCATGTGCTGGAAATGATCTTCATCAGATCTGTAGCCCATTGCCAGTGTAACCGTTACTTTTTCTGTTTTCGGATCCAGATTTAGGATGTTTTCGATAAGATCTTCGCGAAACCCCTCCATGGGGCAAGTATCTACATTTTCAATAGCGGCAGCATACATTAGGTTGGCTAAGACTATATAGGATTGTTTTTCAGCCCAATTGAAAATTTCGTCATCCTTTTTTTGAACAATATGCTGGTTAATGCTCTTTTTGAAAGGATCAAGTGTTTCCAGTGGAATATTTCTCACTTCAGAAATGTGGTTAAAATAACCTCTTATATAACTTTCATCAATTGTTTTTTTAGAAACAATTACAATAAGGTGAGAACATGTAGAAATTTGAGATGGATTATAGAAAGCCGGAATAAGCTTTTGTTTCATTTCTTCGCTTTCAACAACTAAGATCTTGTACGGCTGAAGTCCCAAAGAGCTGGCAGACAATTTCCCCGACTCAAGAATGTTATGAAGGGTTTCCTGAGGAATAATCTCTTTGTTGAATTTTTTTACAGAATATCTTCTGCTTAAAGCTTCCAAATAATTCATAAGACAAATTTAAGAATTGAATATGAATAAAATGGAGTTATCAGGAAATATCTGTTTATAAATAATATGAAAAAGGATTGCTTCAAAAAATGAAACAATCCTTTTTTTATGTGAATACGGATATTATTCTCTATTCTTTACCAATATCCATCCGGAATATTTGATAGCGGTATTTTTTTTGTCGTTTTCATTCCATGTTACGGAAAACCAGTAGCTGCCAGTAGAAACTTTTCTGCCAGCTATCGTTCCATCCCATTTGTATTTATTGGATTTATCACCCTGATGGAGTTTCGCCCCATACCGGTCGAAAATACTGAAAACTAAATTTTGTTTACCGGACAGTGCGGAGTAATCGATAACATCATTCACTCCGTCGCCGTTCGGAGTGATCACATTGACCAGATTTGGAACGGTAACGGTAATATCTATTGGCTCACAGTCATAGGCGTCTTTTACAAATATATTGGCTTCACCTCGTGGTAAATTAGAAAAGACATTGGAATTTTGCCAGTTGATATTGTCCAACGAGTATTGATAAGGAGGTGTTCCTCCTATTACATTTACGGTTATGGTATTGCTGGAAATATCAACATTGTTGATGACCGGTTGTTCAGAAGGGTATACGGTTACATTCTGAGTAGCAGTACACTCACCGGTTTTTAATTTTACCCAGTAAACACCTACTCCCACATCAGTAATGCTCTGGGTTGTTGCTCCGGTACTCCAAAGATAGGATGCGAAACCCGGACCTGCGTCCAGAGTAGTTTTGTCTTCAATACAGATTATTTTGTCTTTTAAAACTGTAGAAAGAACAGGAGCGATCACCACTAGGGTGACTTTGGCTATCGCATAGCATCCGTTTGAGTTCGTAACTCTGATATATACAACACCATTAGGGGCAATATAATTTGCCGGTGTGGTGATTTCATTGGTTCCGTTCATTGCATCCGTTAGCGATGGATAATATTTTTTGGTTACCCCTAATTGTGTAGTTACCGAAGCGGCCGTCAGGTTGAAAGATGCTGTTGCAGGACTCGATTCAATAAAACAGGACCTTAGGGTAGCATCATTTACAGTGACAATGGGGGCTACTTTTAAGGCTATTGTAGCATCATTGTTATCGCATAATACCGACGATGGGTCTTTTATAACTACAGAAATATTGGTATCTGTGGTATACTGGAAATTTGTAGGATTTGGAATCGGGGTTCCGCTTCCTGTAATATAGTAAGTAAATGTATAATTGCTAGGAGTTGCTGTAAGTTGAGGATTAAATGTTGTTAAGTCTATATTTGCCATTCCGGCAAGGTCAGGACATATGAATTTTGTTATAGCTGTTTGTAGCAGAGGGATTTTGTCTACATAGACCTTTACATTTTTTATAGAGTGTCTCGATCTTGCCCCACCTGTAGAGGCTGAAAACCCAAAATAACCTACTGTCATGGCTGCTGCAGCTCCTGAAGGTGCGAAAGATTGATTAACGATTAAGTTTCCGTCAATGGTTATTTTTACGATCCAGTTGGCCGGAGCTGCAGGATCTACTTCTCCGCTTACCTCTACATGTTTGTAGGTTGTACCTTGGAAGGGTTGTGTGGCATTCAGATCAGGAGAGTGAAAAGAGCTTCCGGGAACATTAAAAAACTCAACATTGTTGGTGTCTGTAGTATTTGCAACCTGACCATATGCAACATGTACTTTACTCATTCCGGAAGTTCCAGTTGCATTGTTATATGTGTCAAATCCGGTAATAAAACCGATCGCATTTTGGGATACTCCCAGTCCGGAGCCCAGAATACTTGCAACAGGAGGGTTGGCGAGATACCAAAATGCAATTCCGTCACCTGTATAAGTCTGATTGGAATCCATTCTGAAATCAAACTCTACTCTCCATTTGTCACAATATTTCAGATTGATGGGTTCGTTTAATCTTATGGAACCTGATCTGTCATTGATATCCGGAGTCAACTGTACAAAATCGGTATTTACAACCGTTGGTGCAACCATTGTCCATCCTGTAGTATTCACAGGGTTTCCTGTTAATTGATAGGTTTGTGAGAAAATCATTACCGGGAAAAAAAGCAGAAAAAGGAGAGTATAAAAGGGTATAGTTTTTTTCATTGTTATAAAGGGTATTAGTTTTTTATGGTTTTATAAATCTTCTATTTTTTGGTAAAAAGAATCACTCCGGAAATAGAAGTGATTCTTTATTTTTTATATGGTTGGTTATTTTTATTAATCTCTGTTTTTTACCAGAATCCAGCCGGAATATTTAATCGCTGTATTCTTTTTATCGTTTTCATTCCATGAAACTGAATACCAGTAGCTGCCCGTGGAGACTTTTCTACCTGCTATTGTTCCGTCCCATTTATATTTATTGGATTTGTCACCCTGGTGAATCTTAGCTCCATACCGGTCATAAATATTAAAGACAAGGTTTTGTTTGTGAGCTAATGCAGAATAATCTATAACGTCATTTACTCCATCTCCGTTTGGCGTAATCACATTGATTATGTTCGGAACAGTTACGCTAATATCTATAGGTTCACAGTCATAAGCGTCTTTTACATATATGTGGCTTTCTCCCCTTGGAAGATTGGTGAATACATTAGAATCCTGCCAGTTGATATTGTCTAATGAGTATTGGTATGCAGGTGTTCCGCCAATAACATTGACCGTCATTGTAGTGCCAGATATGTCTACATTAGTAATAACAGGTTGTTCTGAAGGGTGGACGGTCACATTCTGAGTAGTGGTGCATTCTCCGGTTTTGAGCTGTACCCAATAGACACCAACACCTACATTGGTGATAACCTGGGTAGTCGCTCCCGTACTCCACAGGTAAGAAGCGAATCCTGGGCCGGCATCAAGAGTTGTTTTGTCCTCAATACATATTGTTTTATCTTTTAAAACTGTAGACAGTACAGGTGCTAGTACAACTAATGTAACCTTAGCAACGGAATAACATCCGTTTGCATTATTGGTAACTCTAATATAAGCGACACCGTTAGGAGCGATATAAGCTGCAGGTGTGGTAATTTCATTTGTTCCGTTTAAGGCATCGGTTAATGATGGGTAGTACTTTTTGCTGACGCCAGCTTGTGTCGTTACTGAAGCAGCTGTAAGGTTAAATGACGCTGTTGCCGGACTTGTTTCTATAAAACAGGATCTTAATGTAGCATCATTGACAACCACAACCGGGTTGATGGTGAGTGTAATTTTTGCCACATCTACACAGCCTTGTGGAGTAGTAACTCTTACATATACTGAACCGGCAGGTGATGCATAGGCTGCAGGGGTTACTATTTCGTTAGTTCCCGCATTTAGGTCTGTCAAAGACGGGTAATATTGTTTAGTAACGCCTGGAACAGTAGTAACGGCAGCTGTTGTCAGGTCAAATATTGCGGTTCCTGCATTATTATTGTTGCAGCCTGTTAATGTTACGTCATCCGCAGCAAAAGGAGTAGGATTTAGCTGAATAACCCCGTCGCCATTATCACATAAAGTGGAGGAGGGGTCTCTTACTACTACCGTAATTGTTGTGGGTCCGGAATATTGGAAATTTGTAGGATTGGCAATTGGAGTAGAGCTTCCTAAAACATAATAAGTGAAAATATAATTAGCTGGAATATTTACAAATTGCGAATTATATGAGGTTAAATCCACTGTCCCGTTTCCTGTCGCAGGATTAACACAAACAAACGGTGTAACGGTGCTTTGTAAAATAGGAACCTTATCCACAAATATTTTAGCATTTTTTATTGAATGTCTTGCACTGGCTCCCCCTGTGGCTGCTGAAAATCCAAAATATCCTTGAGTCATACCAATTGCTCCTCCTGAGGGGGCAAATGACTGATCCACAATTAAGACTCCGTCAATTCTTACCTTTATAATCCAGCTGGTGGGATTGGCAAGGTCTGTTTCACCATTTACCTCTACATGTTTATAGGTTGAGCCAACAAATGGCTGTGTAGGATTAAGATCCGGGGAATGAAATGTGCTTCCCGGAGTGTTGTTATATTCAATGTTATTGTTAAGGGAGTTGTTGGTTCCATATAAAATATGAACTTTACTCATTTGTCCTTCTGTAGTATTGTTGAAAATATCAAATCCTACCATTAAGCCCGATGCATTAGCCGGAATTCCAAGGCCTCCTCCTGAAACGAATCCTGTAGGAGGATTAGCTAAATACCAGAAGGTAAATCCATCTCCTCTTCCAAACTGTGCGGTTCCGTTTCCATCAATTCTGAAGTCAAATTCTACCTTCCATTTATCACAATATCTTAAATTAATAGGACTGGCTAATTTTATAGCTCCATATAAGTTTCCCTGATCAGCAGTAAGTTGTATGAAATCAGTATTTACATTTGCACTTGAAACAAGATCCCATCCTGTAGTATTGACGGGATTTCCTGAAAGTTGATAAGTCTGGGATAGAAGATTTCCGGGTAGGTTGGTTAAAAGAACAAAAAGGCAGAAGAGTAAAAGTTTTTTCATTTGGAGTGGGTGAAATAAAGATTTGTTATTTATTCATTTATTTAATTTCGGATGTTTTTCTTTAAAATAGTGATTTGTATTGAAAAGACCACTGCCAATGCTGGAGTGGTCTTTTTTTTGTTAGTCCCTATTTTTAACCAATACCCAGCCGTTATAGTTTGTTTGAGTATTGTTTTTGTCATTTTCGTTCCAGGAGATGGTGTACCAATATGTTGCAGTAGATACTTTTTTACCACTTGCGGTACCATCCCACTTGTAGTTTCTTAATTTGTCAGCTTCGTAAAGCTTATTTCCATATCTGTCGTAAACGATGAATACCAGATTCTTTTTATAGGCTAAAGCAGAATAGTCAATATAATCGTTTACATTATCCCCATTTGGAGTAATTGCATTAATCAGGTTCGGAACAGTGATTTGTACATCAATAGGATCACAGTTATATGAATCTTTAACAAATATTTTATGCTCTCCTCTGGATAAACCGGAGAATACATTAGAGCTTTGCCATGTTGTACCGTTTAATGAGAACTGATATGGGGGTGTACCTCCATTTACATTAATTGTAATCGTGTTATTGGTAATATCAATGCTTGAAATCACCGGTTGAGGTGCAGCTTGTACTTTTACAATCTGACTGGTGAAGCAACTTCCTGTTTTAAGCAGAACCGAATAGATTCCCACCGGAACATTTTGTATGGATTGAGTGGTTGCACCGGTGCTCCATAGGTAGCCGTCAAAACCTGGACCTGCATCTAATGTTGCAGTTTCGTCTATACATATTGTCTGGTCTTTAAGAACAGTTGATGGAACAGGAGGTAAAACAACAAGGGTAATTTTCACAATGGTGTAACAATTATTTCCATCAATTACTTTTACATAGACTACGGCATTTGTTGACACATATGCTTGCGGATTTACAATTTCATTCGTTCCGCCCATTGCGTCTGCTAAAGTTGTGTAGTATTTTTTTATTGCTCCGGCCAGTGGTGTTACATTGGCAGTGGTCAGGTTAAATAAAGCGGATGTTGTATTGGTGTCAATGAAACAGGAGCGAATAGTATCATCATTAGCGACTACTTCAGGAAGAAATGCCAGCGTTATCTGAGCTGTTCCTGTACAACCTTGTGGTGTTGTCACTTTTACATATACGACTCCCGGAGCAGATATGTAGTTTGAAAAGTTAGTGATTTCATTGGTTCCTGCGTTGAGGTCAGCCAGTGTTTTGTAATATTTCTTAACGGCTCCCGGTACTCCCGTTACAGCTGCAGTACTTAGGTTAAATGTTGCTGTCCCGGCTTTATTGTTGTTACAAGCGGAAATAGTTACATTATTTGCTGTAAAAGGCGCCAGAACCAACTGAATCTTTCCGTCGGGATTATCACAAAGGACACCTGCATTGTCTTTAATAACAACAGAGATTGTTGTATTGGTATTGAATTGATAGTTGGTGGGGTTGGCAATAGGTGTTGAACTCCCTAGTACATAGTATGTAAATGTGTAATTGGCAGGGGTATTCACAAACTGTGAATTAAAGGTTGTAAGATTGACCGTGCCATTTCCTGTTGAAGGATTCGGGCATAAGGATTGGGTAACTGAGTTCTGTAAAATAGATACTTTGTCTGTATAGATTTTTACATTTTTTATGGAACTTCTCACTGAAGCGGCTCCCGTAGAAGCTGAGAATCCAAAGTATCCCACTCCCATTGAAGCTGCAGCACCTGCAGGTGCAAATGATTGATTAATGACTGATGTTCCGTCAATTTTCAGGTTGATAATCCAATTGGCCGGAGTAGCAGGATCCACCTGCCCGGTTACTTCCACATGTTTGTAAGTAGCTCCCACCAAAGGAATGGTAGACGTAAGATCAGGTGAGTGAAAGGAGCTTCCGACAGTATTGAAATACTCAATATTATTTGTGTCAGTAGTATTTTGAACCACACCATAGGCAAGATGAACTTTATTCATCTGTCCCCCTGTAGTATTATTGTAGAGGTCAAAGCCGATCATAAGGCCGATTGCATTTTGCGGAATTCCCAGACCTGAACCCAACTGGCTGGTTACGGGAGGATTTTGTAGATACCAAAATGCAAAACCGTCTCCTCTTCCCGACGACGTTCCGTTACCGTCAAGTCTGAAATCAAACTCGATTCTCCATTTATCACAGTACTTCAGGTTGATAGGATCATTAAGTTTGATTGCTCCTGATTTGTTGGTGAGATCATCAGTCAGCATAACAAAATCTGTGTTAACTACGGCAGAAGGAACAACTGTCCATCCTGTCGTATTCACAGGATTTCCGGTGAGCTGATAGGTTTGGGAAAAAAGATTTCCGGATAAACAGGATAAAAGTATAGTGAAATAAAATAGTAGATTTTTATTCATTAATTAGGATGTTTAAAAATTGGACATGTAAATATATTAAATCCTAAGTAATAAATATGTGTTCAGTGTTAATTTTGCAGAAAATATTAATGATTTTTTAATAAAAGTTAATTTGGATAGTAAAATAACTAAATTATTTAACAGAATAATTGAATTTGATAATGGGGTGCTTTTTGATTCTTATTCGTTAAAATAGAGAATTGTTTTCAATATTCTCAAAATAGGTGTCTATTTCTAAATCAGAAGAAGCTGCAGCTGCAACCGCCAGCTTATCACACAGCTCATTTTCAAAATGACCGGCATGCCCTTTGATCCAATGCATTTTAGGAGTATATTGATTGTAAAGAATAACAAACCTTTTCCAGAGATCGGGATTCTTCACATTTTTCCACCCTCTTTTTATCCAGCCGGAAATCCAGTTTTGGTTGATCGCGTCTGCTACATATTTACTGTCTGTAAAAACATGGATATCATTTTCTGTTGACTTTAGCTTTTCCAGAGCCGTAATTACTGCCAGAAGCTCCATCCTGTTATTCGTTGTTTTACGGAATCCTTTAGAAAATGTTTTTTGATAGTTCTTTTCCGGAACACGCATGAGAATTCCATAACCTCCTTTTCCGGGATTTCCACTGCATGCTCCGTCTGTATAAATCTCAATTCTCAAAATTTCAGAAATTGTCTTTTCTTATCAGTTCAACATCATTAAAAAGGGAAGTCGTCATCATCATCAAAATCATTCATCGAAGATCCTGACAATTGGGAGTTGTCCGGAAGATCAAATGCTGCCCCTGGCTGAATGGTTGTTTTTATCTTATCAAAACCACTAGGTTCATTCGAATTAAAACCTGACGGATATCCTGGATTTCCGCCCGTTGCTGCTTCGATATCTCCGAATTTTGCAAAATGTTTAAGGAAAGATAGTCGTACATCGGCAGTAGCACCATTCCTGTGTTTTGCAATAATAAGCTCAGCCTGATTTTCAGTCGAAGTTTCCTGGCCTTCTTCATCATTATCCCAAACCGTGATCTTATAATATTCAGGTCTGAAGATGAAAGATACGATATCAGCATCTTGCTCAATCGCTCCCGATTCTCTAAGATCTGAAAGCTGAGGTCTTTTCCCCGGACGTGTTTCCACACTTCTTGAAAGCTGGGAAAGTGCAATAACAGGGACATTGAGTTCTTTTGCAATTGCTTTTAATGAACGCGAGATCATAGAGATTTCCTGTTCACGGTTTCCTGTCCCTTTTCCACCTCCTCCTGCGGTCATAAGCTGAAGGTAGTCGACCATGATAAGCTTTACACCATGCTGCATTACAAGTCTCCGGCATTTTGCCCGGAAATCGAATATAGAAAGTGATGGGGTTTCGTCAATGAAAAGCGGAGCGTTTTCCAGTTCGGATACATTGGAAAACAATCTTTGCCATTCTTCATCATCTAAGGTTCCCTTTCTTAATTTTTCAGAAGAAATTCTGGTTTCAGAAGCAATCATCCTTGTAATAAGCTGAACAGATGCCATCTCGAGAGAGAACAGCACCATTGGGATTTTATATCCTACCGCAATATTTCGAGCCATGGAAAGAAGGAATGCTGTTTTTCCCATCGCAGGACGAGCCGCGATAATAATAAGGTCGGAATTTTGCCAGCCCCCGGTTTCTTTATCCACATCCCTAAATCCTGAGGGTACTCCGGAAAGTCCTTCTTTGTCTTTCAGGGATTTAATTGTATCAATAGCCTGCTTTACTAAAGAATTTGCAGTATCAAAGCCTTTTTTGATGGTCCCGTTGGTGATTTCAAAAAAAGATTGTTCTGCTTTATCCAGCAGCTCAAAAACATCCGTGGATTCTTTATATGAAGAGTCTATAACGTTTGCTGAAACATTAATCAGACTTCTCAAAATATATTTTTCTAGGATAACACGAACGTGATATTCTATGTGAGCTGAGGAGCTTACTCCCATGGTGAGATCAATAATATAATGATCTCCTCCTGCTGAATTTAATTTGTCTTCCTTTTTTAGGTCTTGTATAATAGTCATTAAGTCAACCGGATGGTTGGCTTCATATAATTTCAAAATGGTAGCAAATATCACCTGATGTCTGGGATCATAAAATACCTCAGGAGTAAGAAGGTCGATGGAATGGTCAAGACCTTTTTTATCAATTAAAAAAGTTCCTATAATCAATCTTTCAAAATCCACTGCATTAGGAGGCATTTTTCCATCTGCAATTGACAATTCTTTCGCAAAATTTCCATGCGTAAGAGATGATAATGTTTCTTTCTGCGCCATTGTGCAAAGATAGTTTATTTAAAAAAAAATTAAAAAATAGTAATCAACAAATTATTCTTAAGGGTTATTAAAATACCACCAATAAAAGATAAGCAATGTTAATAAAAAAATCACCTCGATTTTGAGGTGATTTTTTAAATTCTATTTATAATTTCAATTATTCTCTATTTTTTACCAATATCCATCCACTATAATTCGTTTGAGTATTATTTTTATCATTTTCATTCCAAGAAATGGTGTACCAATATGTTCCGGTAATCACTTTTTTACCGCCGGTAGTTCCATCCCATTTGTAGCCTCTCAGTTTGTCAGCTTCGTACAATTTATTTCCATATCGGTCATAAACGATGAATACTAAATTTTTCTTGTATCCTAGCTCAGAGTAATCTACGTAATCATTTACATTATCTCCGTTAGGTGTGATGGCATTAATTAAATTAGGAACTGTCACTTGAATATCAATCGGAGTACAATCAAAAGAATCCACTACGTATATTTTGTTTTCCCCTCTAGGAAGTCCGGTAAATACGTTAGAATCCTGCCAGTTGGTACCATCCAGTGAATATTTGTATGGTGGTGTTCCTCCTGAAACATTTACAGTAATTGTATTGTTTGTAATGTCTACACTGCTGATCACTGGTTGTTGGGAAGCCTTTACACTTACTTGCTGTACTGTATAGCAAATTCCTGTTTTAAGTTTTACCCAATAACTTCCTATCGCAACGTTTTGGATAGATTGTGTTGTTGCTCCTGTGCTCCACTCATATCCGTCAAAACCAGGCCCCGCATCCAATGTTGTAGTATCTTCAGGGCAAATTGTAACGTCTTTTAAAACCGCCGATTTTACCGGAGGAAGAACTTTAAGGGTGATTTTAGCAATAGCATAACACATATTTGCGCTGAATACTCTTACATAAACATTTCCATTGGCAGAAACATAAGCCGTAGGATTAGCAATTGGATTGGTTCCGCTTACCGCATCGGCCATGGTTTCATAAAATTTCTTCGTGATGGGTGTCTGGCTTGATACGTTAGCTGTTGTTAAGTCAAATTTTGCTGTTGTAATATTGGTGTCGATATAGCAGGATTCAATTTCTGCATCATTCACCACTACTACCGGAAAGAATTTCAAGGTGATTGCCGAGTCGTCTGAACAGTTTTCAGGCGTTGTTACTTTTACATATACTGTTTTTTCTCCTGAAACGTAAGCGGCAGGATTCATAATCTGGTTGGTTCCTGCATTTAAATCGTTCAATGTAGGATAATATTTTTTTGTCGCGGTACCAGAATATGTATTGGCCAACGTCAGGTTGAATGTCCCTGTCCCCGCACCATTATTATTACAAGCATAAATGGTATCGTCACTTGCCACAATGTTTCCCTGCCTGAATTTAAATTTCCCTGTCTGGAAACAGCCGTTAATCGGATTGTTAGGGTTATTCGGATCTGTATATTTTAATCGGTAGTAGTAGATCGTTGTAGCATCTACCATCGTAGGGCTTGGTAATGGGTTTGATCCCGTTATCGCATCATTTACATTATCATGATAAGTAACGGTAAAATTTGCATTTCCATTTAGAATCCCTGTTGTTAATGAGTTGAAGTCAAATGAAGTTGGCAAAGCACACTTCAGGATTTCATTTGGAGAATCCGGAGTAGGACCAGGTACCCCAGGTGTAATAAATGGATTCGGTGTTACTGCCGGATCATTAAATGCTGAAGTTAAAGTAGCTGTTCCACCCCACGTCATGGAAAAACCATGTGCTGTGTGTGAGTAATTATCAACAATCAAATAATAAGTTTCTCCGGCAACTACGTCCATATATGCACTCATAGCCTCATCAGTGTTTGTGCCGGTAAGTGTGAGACTTAAACCAGTTGGTCCGTCTGCAGGAGAATAATTACATCTGATTGGTGGGCTTAAAGCGCCACATGTTTGATTAGGACCATAAACACCAAAGTCATAGTCATCAGAATACTGATTAGGAGTAATAAGGAATGTTAAAGTTCCTGAAGTGGCTATGGTAAAAGAATACCAAACACTATAATGCTCGTCAGTGGCCAAACATCCCATTAAGTCTTCCTGAATATTACCATGACCACTAGGGGTGTAGGAAATATCAGAATTTCCACATACGGGAATTGCAGTGATACAGTCCGACTGTGAAAAATATATTTGATAAGTAAATAAAATAAAAAGAAGTAAGAATTTTCTCATTTTAAAATGAATTTAATGTAACAAAAATAGCGAAAATAACAAGATAATTGGATTATAGTTCGCTCGAATTAATAAAAACCGCTTAAAAAAGCGGTTTTTATCAAAAAATATGACTATTCTCTGTTTTTTACCATAATCCAACTGGAGAATTTGATAGGTGTATTTTTCTTATCATTTTCGTTCCATGTCACAGAATACCAGTAAGTTCCTGTTGAAACTTTTTTGCTTCCGTTGGTAGTACCATCCCATTTGTAACCATTCGTTTTGTCAGCTTGGAATATTTTTGCACCGTATCTGTCATAAATACTTAATATCAGGTTTTGCTTTCCTGCCAGTGCAGAATAATCAATCACATCATTCACACCATCATTATTAGGAGTGATCACATTGACTAAATTAGGAACAACCACATTGATGTCAATCGGTTCACAATCATAAGAATCTTTAACATAAATATGATTATCTCCTCTTGGTATATTATTGAATACATTAGAATCTTGCCAGTTGATGTTATCCAATGAATATTTATATGGCGGAGTACCTCCGATTACATTTACAGTAATCGTATTTGTTGCTATATCAACATTAGATATAACAGGTTGCTCAGACGCATAAACTGTTACAGTTTGGTTGGTAGTACATTCCCCGGTTTTCAATTGTACTGAATAAGTACCAACAGTTACATTACTGATGGTTTGTGTCGTAGCACCTGTGCTCCATAAATACCCGTCAAATCCAGGTCCTGCATCCAGTGTAGTTGTGTCTTCCATACAGATTATTTTATCTGCAAGGACTGTAGATTTTACAGGAGGCAATACGATCAGATTTACTTTTGCAACAGTATAACAATTATTTGCATTGATCACTTTGATATAAACCACACCATTCGGTGCAATGTACGGAGATGGCGTAGTGATTTCGTTGGTTCCGTTAACAGCGTCTGTCATGGATGGGTAATACTTTTTAGTAATACCCGGCTGTGTTGTTACGGAAGCGGCTGTAAGATTGAAAGATGCCGTTGAAGGATTCGATTCAATGAAACAAGATCTAAGGGTAGCCTCATTTACCACGACTACAGGATGGAATGCTAAGGTGATTTTTGCAGTGGTAGTACATCCAGCTGTAGAAGTTATTAAAACATATACTGGTCCGCCTGCTGAAGTATACTGATATGGATTTGTGATCTCACTAGTCCCCGCGTTAAGATCCGTAAGGGTAGGATAGTATTTTTTTGTCACGGTTGGGTCGGCAATTACAGCAGCAGTGGTCAGGTCGAATATAGCAGTACCCGTATTGTTGTTATTACATTCTGTTAATGTGACGTCAGTTGCGGTAATGGCCCTTTGTATGAATTTAAATTTACCCGGAATTCTACACCTGTTAATTGCGGTCGCAGGAGCGCCGGGAACTGCATAGGTGATTGCATAATAATATACGTCTGTCGTATTAACCGGTATTGGAGTTGTTATTGGGCTATTACCGGATATAGCATCATTTGAATTTTTGTAATATGATACTGAAAAATTAGGATTGTTATTTATAATTCCTGCAGATAATGTAGTGAAATTAAAAATTGCAGGATTTTCACATATAATAACTTCTCGAGGGTCATTGGGATTTGCCCCCGGGCTTCCCGGTTCCATAAAAGGATATGGTTGGTAAGCACTATTAAAAGGAGAGACTAAAGTAGCTGTTCCTCCCCATGATAATACAAAACCGTTGACACTGTGAGAAAAATTGTCAACAATAAGATAATATGTCTGGCCGGCTACAACGTTCATATGAGAGCAGAAAGGTGGGCCTATTGCGCTTTCTGATGTACCGGTAGCTGTCATGTTCAGTCCTGTAGGGCCGGGAGTACCAGAATAATTACACCTTATGGGAGTTCCTAAATTACTACATGTAACATCCGGACCGTATACGGCCCAATCATAATCGTCACTAGGGTCATTTGGATTTATATTAAACGTTAGTGTACCTGATGAGGCGATAGTGAATGTATACCAGATTGAAAAGTGCTCAGTGCTAAGGCAACCTCCTAAGTTTTCAAGTACATCTCCGGGGCCTGTAGGAGTGAAAGAAATAGGGGTGTTTCCACAAACCTGAACATTTCCACCACAATCAGAGCTATTTTGAGCAAAACTTATCTGAGATATAATTATCAGAAAAATAAGTAGAATTTTTTTCATTTTGATCAATTTTAATTTTTTACTTGAATTAACTGTCTGCCCCATGTAGGTGAAAGTTTACCCGTAGAATTTTTACTGTTAAATCCACTTGCTGCTTCTGCTAGTAATTTTTCAGCATCAGCTTTGTTGCCCGATTTTTCTTTTAACCTTGCCTTTAGAATTGCGAGTCTGGGATTGTTTGGTGAAGTTGCTTCAACTTTTGCAATAGCTTTTGCAATGAAGTCCATGTCTTGTGGGTCCTGAGATCCATTGATCTGCATTTTTTGAAAGTATATCAATCCAAGTAAAATATTAGCTTCTGCATTGTCTTGCTGGGAACTGAGCGCTCCCATGGCAAATTTTCTGGCAAGAGCATTGCCTCCTGGAAGATCTTCATGAACTGTTTGATTCAGTTGAACTTCTATTTTAAGATACATGGATACAGCAGCGTAATAATAAGCTTCCCATCTGTCAGTAGTTTTAGTTCCGGTAAATTTGGAAAACTTTTGGAAAAGGTTGTCGTAGTCGGCTTTTGTTTTAGCTGTATTTACTTGTGATATAGATTGTTGGAAGTCTTTTTCTGAGTAGGTTTGGGCGTTTACCCAAAAGCCAGCCAAGAAGAAGCCTGAAATTAGTAGAAATTTTTTCATAAGGGGGGATTTTATACGACAAATATAAAAAATTATTAAATTTTAATTAATGTTTTTAAGTTTTATTTAATATAACGTGGGATATGTGTTTAATATTGCATTTTTCGTAGCTTAGGATTCGTACTTCCGACAAGTAAGGCAATAAGAACCGTCATACTTCCTCCGAATACTACCGAACGGACCACGCCCAGTAGTTTTGCAGATAACCCACTTTCAAATTGTCCCATTTCATTGCTGGACATGATAAAAATTGAATTAACACTGAGTACACGTCCCCTTATATGATCAGGTGTTTTCAATTGTACAATGGTTCCACGAATTACAACGGAAATACCATCCAGCATTCCACTCATCACTAAAAACATAAATGATAACCAGTATATATGAGAGAGTCCGAATCCTATAATACAAAGCCCGAATCCGGTAACCACACCAAGTAATATTTTTCCCTGGTTTTTTCTCAGTGGAACAATGGAGAGAATGGTGATGATGCACATAGAGCCAATATCTGATGCTGCATTAAGAAGCCCGAAACCTTCAGCTCCCACCTTTAATATGTCGGTAGCATAAACAGGGATCATGGCTACGGCACCCCCAAACAGTACGGCGAACATATCCAGACATAATGCTCCTAAGATTTCTTTAGTTTTGAAAATATACGAAATACCTTCCCTCATACTTTCCACAACATTAATATTCCCTTTTTTATATTCAGAAAATTGTTTTTTCAATTGCCAGAAAAATAACGAGGCGATAAAAATGAGCAGGATGATGACCACAAGAGTCCATTTTACGCCAAAAAAACCAATAAGGAAACCTCCTATGGCGTGACCACAAACAGAAGAGATTAGAAATGTTGCTTGATTAAGGGTGACAGCATGAGGAAGATTCTCCTTTTTTACAATCTTAGGAATCATCGAGGGAACGATGGGACCAATAAACGCTCTTGCAATTCCCGTAAAAAAAATCACACTATAAATAAAATAGGTGATCTGATGCCCGCTAAAATGCATTTCAACATTGAAAAAAGCTGGAATAAGCAGGAGCCCGATGAGAAAAATATAAGCATAGTTGCAAATGAGCAAGAGTCGCTTTTTTTCATTCATATCAATTACATGTCCTGCATATAATGCGCAACTGACTGCCGGAATTACTTCCGAAAGACCAATTAATCCTATTGAGAACGGATCTTTTGTTAACTGGTACACCCACCATCCCAATAAAGTGGCAAGCATTCTGAAGGCTAAAACAATGAAAAATCTTCCGGTAAGTAGATTTCTGAATTCAATATTTTCTAAGGTTTTTAAGGGAGTAAAGGAAATCATACGCAAAAGTAGCTCTAAATATTTATTTAGAGCTACTGAGAAGTTGATTTTTCAAATGATAAATCAAATGTATTTTGAAAGATAAAATCTATTTAGTCTGCCCTTGAAGCACTCACAACGATGGCCGCAGCCGCAGCTGCACCAATAAGAACTGCTCCTCCTGTTACCCTTGCTCTTGATCTGTCTTTTACGGCAGCAACATTGGATTTTGGAATAATTACTTCTGTACTGTCTTTTTTACCTACTGTTCCTACGATATTATCACCCTGGATATTACGGAATAACATTTTTTGTTTTTTAGAACCGTCTTTCATAGTGACAATGTATATTCTTCCCGCTTCCAGATTAGAGTAATTATTTTTTGAAATATCTTCACTGTATTTTGTAGTAGCACATGAAGAGATTAAAAATAAAGAGGTAAGTAAAGATGATTTTAAAAGTACAGATGCTTTCATTATTTTTATTTAGTTTTTCAAATTTATAATTTTTTTTGAATATTTGTTTTTGGAATTGAAAAAATGTGATTATAATTTATAAATTTCCAATAAATCAGCAATTTTTCTGTCATTTGCCAATCTTGGTATTTTATTTTGTCCTCCCAGTTTGCCCTGAGATTTTGCATATTCCTGGAATGCATTTTTTTTCAGAAGCGTAATGTGCAGCTTTTGCAAGATGTTTCCTGAAATAAGATCATCATAGTAGGTATTACGTTTGCGTAGCTGATTATCCAGCTCATCCTTGAAAAGCTGAAGGTTTACAGGTTCTTTTTCGAATTCGATCAGCCATTCATGATAAGGGAGTCCTTCAATGGGAGTTACCTGCGGAGCGAGATGGAACTCTGTAATCTGAGCGGGAAACTTTTCTAAAGTGGCTTTGATGGCTTCCTCTACTTCGTAAGCTATGACATGTTCTCCAAAAGCGGATGTAAAATGTTTTGTTCTACCGCTTACTAAGATCCGGTGAGGATTTTTGCTGATAAATCGCACAACATCCCCGATAGAGTAAGCCCACAGTCCGGAATTGGTTGTTAATATCAAAGCATAATCCTTATTTAGTTCAATATCCTTTAGTGTTAATCTTCGGGCATCCGGTTTCCCGTATTCCTCTAACGGAATGAATTCATAAAAAATACCATGATGGGTAAGAAGGAGTAGCCCTTCTTTGGTATAGCTATCCTGAAACGCAAAAAAGCCTTCTGAAGCAGGAAAGGTTTGAATGATATCAACCGGTCCGCCCAGAAGATCCTCCATTTTATCACGATACGGCTCATAGTTTACTCCTCCGGTAACAATGAGCTGAAGGTTTGGAAAAAGCTGTTTGATCTTTTTACCATGCTTTTCAGTAAGCTTTTCAAAATACATAATGAGCCATGGCGGAATTCCCGATATCAGGGTCATGTTTTCTTTCTCTGTTTCTTCTACAATTTTATCAACCTTGGTTTCCCAATCTTCAATGATATTCGTTTCCCAGCTTGGGAGACGATTTTTTTGCAGATAGTTAGGGATGTGGTGGGCTACAATACCTGAGAGACGTCCTGTCTTTATTCCATACACTTCTTCAAGAACAGGGCTTCCCTGCAGGAAAATCATTTTTCCATTGACGAAATCAGCGTTTTTTTTCTGGGAAATATAATGGAATAATGCACTTTGAGCTGCTGCTACCTGAAAGGGCATTCCTTCTTTTGAAATGGGAATGTATTTTGATCCTGAAGTTGTTCCCGAGGTTTTGGCAAAATATTGGGGTGTTTCAGGCCAAAGGATATTTGCTTGTCCTTTTTTTACCCGTTCGATGTAAGGCTTTAAATCTTCATAATCGGATACAGGTACTTTTTCCTGGAAGTCTTGTACAGACTGAATATTTTCGAATTGATGTTCTCTTCCAAAAAGAGTCTTTTTTGCAGTATCAATCAGTGATAAAAGCAATTTTTCCTGATCCTTTTCTGCATTCTTTTTGAATTCTTCGGCTTTTTGGACATGTTTTTTTGCCCAGGCCAGTGCTATATTTTTCTTTAGGAAGCTTAACATGGTTCAAATTTATAAATAACTAAATAATCTGAGAATACTTTTATGGAATATGAAATAAAAAAAACCGATGATAGCCTCATCGGTTCTTCGAAATTTGATTATGAAAATAACAACTATATGTTGAGTTTATTTGTTGGCTTTATACCTTTTATCTGGTGTGCCATCTTTTTTTAAATGTTTGTTTGCTTTGTATCTTTTATCAGGAGTTCCGTCCTTTTTCATTTTCATTCCATTTGACGTAGCAGCAGATTTAGTTTCAGTGGCTTTCAATGCTTTTGGCGCTTCCTGAGCTTTCAAAGTTTTCGGAGCCTGCTGAACAGTTTTAGTTGCAGTTGCCGGAGTTGTTTGTTGAGCAGTTGCAAGACCTAATCCTAAGATTAATGACATTGCGGTTAATAATTTTTTCATAGAATTACATTATTTTGGTTTTGTTGAGTAAAGGTATGCAAAAATCGTACAGATAGATCTAGTATATAGAAACTTAACTAAAGTTTATTACAGATTAAAAAAAGATTAAACGATCGCAGATATTAAAAGAAAAAACCTGTTTCTAAAAAGAAACAGGCCTGTTAAAAAAAATAATTATTATCGTGTACAATTGGCTGTCCACGTTTTGCCGTCTTTAAGATAAAGGATCTTTAATTCATTATTATCAATCCTTATATAAGAGGTTGCGCTGGAACCAATCATAACTAAACTATTATCACCTTTTTGCTCAAACTCTATTCCATTAAGGTCGGGAATGCCGTTTGAAAATCGAAAATTATACTTTGTACCGCTGGCGATTTTGGTTACAAATACACTACCGTCATTGGTGCTTGTATTTGTTGAACCACCGTCGTTATAAGATACGCTTCCACGGTATGTGCCTGCGAAGAAATCATTGTTTGCAGGATCATCATCCCTGCTACATGATGCTATAGTGACTGCTGCAAAAAATGTCACCATAAAAATGCCCAGAATTTTAATTGCTTTTTTCATAATACTATTTTTAGTGTTGTTATATTCGTATGAATGAAGTTTTCAAACACTGTGCCATGAAGTAAAATGGTTAGTTTTTTAACTTTTAATTAGAGTTTTTAGTAAAAAGATGCTATTTAGATTATCGATGGTGGATTATTTTGATTTTTGAATAATTTGCTATTTTATTGGGTTGGAAAAAATATAGCTACCTTTGTTCTAAATTAATGAACGGTTTCGGAGAACTTCCGAAATCGATTTTGTCGTTTATACCGTTATTACTTATGCAGTTAAAACCTATTCATGAAAAATTTCTTCCGGATTTACTACAAAAAGAATTTGGCAAAGAAATTTTCACACAACTGGAAGCGAATCAACACATCTCGGTAAAAGGGAATGCAGGATCTTCCACTTCTGTTTTTGTGGCAGAGCTTTTCCTGACCCAAAAGAAGAATATTCTTTACATTATAGATGATAAGGAAGATGCTCTTTATGCTAATACTGAAATGGAGGATCTGTTGGGTAAAGACAAGGTTCTTTATTTTCCTGCAACTCATCTTGAACCCTATCAGGTTGAAAAAACTCAGAATGCAAATCTTGTTTTAAGAACAGAGGTTTTAAATAAAATAAATTCCGGGAAATCTCCAAAAGTAATTGTAGCATATGCCGGGGCTTTATCAGAGAAAGTTCTGAAAAAAGAAGATTTTAAAGCAATTTCACATCATATCAAAGTAGGAGATCAGCTCGATTTTGATTTTGTGGATGAACTGCTTTCCCATTATCAGTTTCAGCAGGCAGATTTTGTATCCGAGCCAGGAGAGTTTTCAGTAAGAGGAGGAATTGTAGATGTTTTTTCTTACTCTAATGAAAAGCCTTATAGAATCACTTTTTTTGGTAACGAGGTGGAAAGCATCAAAACTTTTGACATCGAAACGCAGCTGTCGGTAGATAAGATCAAAGAATTTCAACTTGTTTCAAATATGAACTTTTCGGTTTCTGGCATCCGGGTTTCCTTACTTCAGCTTCTGCCGAAAGAGAGTTTTGTGATTTCGAGAAATGGAGTGGTAGGATTGCAAAAAATAAGATCATTCTATGAGAAATCGTTGGAAAAGTATGAATCTTTAAGTAAAGATATTGCCCACAGGACTCCTGACGAATTGTTCATTTCCGATCAGGAGTTTTTATTTGATTACAAGAAGTTCAAAACAATTGATTTCAGCAGTGTTGCCATTGAAGGGCTTAATACTTATGAGATTAGTATAGAGCAAACTTCCCAGCCTTCTTTTCATAAAAATTTTGAATTATTAATTCAGGATCTGGAAGAGAAGCAGAATGACGGTTTCGATACCTGGATTTCGTTTTCAACAGAAAAACAAAGAGAACGACTGGAGTCAATTTTTGAAGAACTTGAACATCAAATGATCTTCAAAAGCTTTAAATCTGAACTTCATGAAGGTTTTGTTGATAATAACCATAAAATATCTGTGTATACCGATCATCAGATATTTGACCGTTATCAAAGATATAAGGCTAAAAATACTTTTGCTAAATCTGAGCAGCTTACCCTCAAGGATCTTATGTCTCTTAAAGTCGGGGATTATATTGCCCATATCGATCATGGGATCGGAAAATTTATGGGATTGGTAAAAGTTAATAATGATGGGAAAATTCAGGAATGTTTTAAACTTACCTATAAAAATGGAGATTTACTTTACGTAAGTATTCATTCACTTCATAAAATATCAAAATATAACGGGCCTGATGGAAAAGAAGTTGTTCTGAGTAAATTAGGATCTCCGGCATGGAAGTCTTTAAAGCAAAAAACAAAAGCAAAAGTAAAGCAGATCGCTTTTGATCTTATCAAACTTTATGCACAAAGAAAAACCGCTCAAGGTTTTGCCTATACCCCGGATTCTTATTTACAAAATGAATTGGAAGCCAGTTTTATTTATGAAGATACTCCGGATCAGGAAAAAGCAACGATTGATGTGAAGGCGGATATGGAGGCAAGTACTGTGATGGATCGTCTGGTGTGTGGAGATGTAGGTTTTGGTAAAACAGAAGTTGCAATAAGAGCTGCGTTTAAGGCAGCAACAGATGGCAAACAGGTTGCGGTTTTAGTTCCAACGACAATTCTTGCATTTCAGCATTACAGAAGCTTTAAGGAAAGGCTGAAAGATTTTCCGGTGAATGTTTCATACATCAATAGATTCAGGTCAGCAAAACAAAAATCGGAAGCTTTAGAAGGATTAAAAAATGGTAAAGTAGATATCATCATAGGAACGCATCAGCTTGCCAGCAATAGTGTTAAGTTTAAAGATTTAGGCTTGTTGATTATTGATGAGGAACATAAGTTCGGAGTTTCCGTAAAAGATAAGCTGAAAACGCTTAAAAGCAATGTGGATACACTTACACTGACGGCGACACCTATTCCGAGAACTTTGCAGTTCTCCCTGATGGCTGCAAGAGATTTATCTGTCATCAAAACACCACCTCCAAACAGGCAGCCGGTAGACACTCAGATTATCGGGTTTAATGAAGAGATTCTTCGTGATGCCGTTTCATATGAATTACAAAGAGACGGACAGGTCTATTTTATCAACAACCGGATTGAAAACTTAAAAGATATTGCCGGACTCATCCAGAGATTGGTTCCGGACGCCAGGGTTATTACTGGTCATGGCCAAATGGAAGGGAAGCAGCTGGAGCGGAATGTCCTTGATTTTATGGAGGGCAAATATGATGTACTGGTCTCAACAACTATTGTGGAAAGTGGGGTAGATGTTCCGAATGCCAATACGATATTTATCAATGATGCTCAAAGGTTTGGTATGGCAGATCTCCACCAGATGAGGGGAAGGGTTGGACGAAGTAACAGGAAAGCTTTCTGTTATCTGATCACTCCTCCTTATGATATGATGACTTCTGATGCGAGAAAGAGATTGGAAGCTATTGAACAGTTTTCAGATCTTGGAAGTGGATTCCAGATTGCCATGAAAGATCTGGAAATCCGTGGCGCAGGAGATTTGTTAGGTGCTGAGCAAAGTGGATTTATTAATGAAATGGGATTTGAAACATACCAGAAGCTGATGCAGGAAGCTTTGGAGGAGTTAAAAGATGATGAAGATTTTGAAAACCTGTTTGACAATGAAGAGGACAGGCAGAAACTTTTTAAATCTGTAAAGGAAGTGAATATAGATACCGACCTGGAGCTTATGCTTCCTGATTTCTATATCTCTAATACAGAAGAGAGGTTATTGCTGTATCAGAAGATTGCAGAAATTGATAATGAAAAAGATCTTCAGAAATTTGAATCCGAATTGATCGACCGTTTTGGGCCTTTACCGGAGGAAGCTGTTAATCTTTTAAAAAGTGTGTCTTTAAAATGGCTCGCTGCAGACATTGGATTTGAAAAAATTGTTATGAAGAATGGTGTCTTTTTAGGGTATTTTCCGGGTAATCCTCAAGATAAGTTTTATCAGACAGAAAAATTCAGGCACATTATCAATTACCTTACTCAAAATCCTTCGGAGGCTCAATTAAAAGAAAAAATAGGAAAAGAAGGGAATAATTTAATGATGAGAAAAGATAAGGTGAAAAATGTAGATGAAGTAAATATTTTGTTGAGGTCTATATTGCAGCTATAGCCCTGTTTTAAAGATAATTCTACTTTTCGTTACGAAGAATTCTATTAATACATAGGCATATTTCTATGGTATAAATAATTAAACTATAGGGTTTTATATTAAAATTGTGTACCTTTGTGCCGCTTATTATGAAAAAAACTATGTATTACTGCATAGCAGGGCTTTGCTCTGTCTATGCTCACGCGCAGGTGGGAATTGACACTAATTCACCAAATTCGACTCTCGATGTAAACGGGAAAACCACCTTAAGAAAAGAATTAAGAGTGGGAGGTACTCCTACTCAAGTTGGAAATGCCGGACTAAACGGACAAGTTTTAGTTTCGCAGGGAGAAAATCTACCTCCTGTATGGAAATCAATCAACGTATCTTTTATGGAAGAAGGACAGTACAAATTAATTAATTCGTACCTGTCTCTGGATCAAAAAGGAATTACCAGTCTATCTAATGGTGTCGCAGGTGATATGATCTATACCAATGTTGTTGGGGATAATATAACCGATACCAGCAAGGGTAAATGGTTGAAGATTGAAGGCCTTGAAAATAATTTTACAGTTAAAAATCCTAAAAACAGGATTACTTACCAATTCCAGACAGGGATTGAATTGAAAGCTCCCGTGGCTACTACTTCCCAGAATATAAGCTTTACATGCGGAGTATTCAGAGGGGGTAAGCTTGTTGCTGTCCGTCCTGATAAAGTTTCCTCTACAAATAATACAGACAAAGGAGGATTTCAGGACTATATTTTTACACTGAATTACACTGAGCAAAACGTTCCCCTTGGTGCTCAGAAAATTGAAGTGGCTTGTAGAAAAATTGAGTCTTCTGATGTGAACAGCCAATTTTCGATTGGACGTAACATTTCGAATTCCAATACAGTTTCTAATGCCTTTACTTTAGAATCGGATCTAAAGATTGATATTATTGAATACGTAACCTACAAAGCCAACTAATTATGAAAAATATATTATCGCTTCTATTCTTATCAATCGGGCTTTCTGTTTCTGCGCAGATAGGAATAAAAACAGTAACTCCAAGAGCAAAACTTGATGTAAACGGAGATATTAACCTTCGTAATAAACTGGTTGTTTTAAATACAACAGACAATAGCCTCGTTCAGGGGACAAATGGCCAGATATTGGTTTCACAGGGAGAAAATTATCCTCCGATTTGGAAAACACTTAGAATTCCTGAATATGAACCTAATCAGTTCTACCTGATCTTTAATAACTCTTTTTCAGATAGAACAGGTGTTACTTTTACTGGAACTGAGGAATCTTCTACAAGATCTACACGATCTACGAGCTTTGTAAAAGGGAGCGACTTCAGCACTTTTAATAACTTTAAAAAGATCAATGCTTTATCTCAGCCGTTCCAGGTATACAGTACGGATAGTAAAACGTATTTTCAGTTTGAAACTGTAGTTCATACGAATTTCCCTGCTAATGGTGCTACAGATACTTCGATTGATTATGCTTGCGGAATCTTTGTAGATAATAAATTGGTGAACCTAAGACAAGGAAATATTAAAGCAAGTACTGCAAGCAATACCTTTTTAACTCACAATCAAATCGGAATTGCTTCGAATCTTACAAAAGGAACTCATACTGTAAGTGTGGCTTGTTCAAGATTGCAGTCATATAACACGAATAATGCTACTTTGGGAATAGGAATCAATGTGGCAACCAATATCGATAGCTTTATTGCCCAGTCTTCTCTTAAAGTGGACGTTTACGAAATCCCTCAAGTCTTTAACACCATTTTAAATTAAATCATGAAAAAAATATTTTTAATAACATTATTATTAGGTGTTGGTTTGTCTAAAGCTCAAGTGGGAATCAATACTAACACACCTGTAAACACATTAGATATTAATGGAGATGTCAATGTAAATAAAGAATTGAGAACAGGAGGGACTAATACCGTAAAAGGGAACGCAGGAAATGCTGGAGAGATTTTTCATAACAATTCCGATTTGGTTAGTAACGATTGGAAAAGTATAAAGATTGCAGACGGACAGGGAAGTATGGCTTTGTTTTCCATCAATACGGTTTCTGATAAAGTAGGTGCTACTTTTTCAGGCGCAAACGGTTCTACATCACCTTATGCAGAAAATGCGGCACTGGATGCTACTTGGACAGTTCTGACAGGAGCTGTTGATACCTTTTCTATTACCAATGCAACGAATAAAGTAGTGTTTACTTTTCAGACAACGACACAAAAAACGGCTAATGCAAATTCTTCAATAAGTTATGCTTGCGGAATTTTTGTGAACAATACGCTTAAGGCTGTGAGAACAGACGTTTTGGTTGGAGGTGATGGTACAAATAAGATTTTCAATCTTAATGCTACACTTACTAACCTTACTCCTCAGAATAACTATAGCGTTAAAGCAGCATGTACTAAAAGAAACCTGAACTCCGGAACTTTAGGAACAGGAAAAGCTGTAAATACAACTTATTTAAATGATGATATGGCACAATCAGTACTTACGACTCAGGTACTACAACCTTACTAATCATTAATTTTATCGATAAAAAAACAAAAAAACTAAAAGCGGGTCTTTTAGTTTTTTTTGTTTTATAGCACAACTTACTTATAAGTAAATAGCTCTTCTAAAGATATAGTCTACAGTGAAATATGTTTTTTTACCCAACTTTTTCTCTTCAGAATATCTAAAGTACAAGAAAACCTGCTTATTTGATTGTTAGTTTTCTTATAATATAAATAAATATATGCTTTTTGTTTAAAAAAAAATTATATTTGTGAAAAAATAAATAATCCCCTTGGAAATGAAACAACTTTTCTATTTTATTTTACTGTTTGCTGGTTTTTCTTCCATTCATTCGTGTAAAGATCTTATTGATGAAGACGGAAATCCACTTGTTGATTTACATAACAATACCGGACTGACAGGGCCTAGAGCTTTGTATAGAGAAATTACGGATGCTGATACCATTGCAGAGTATCATTACAGTGGGCTGCTTTTATCCCGTGTGCTCACAGATAGTGCTTCTATTACAGATATTATGTATAGCGGAGATAAGGTAAGCAAGATTGATTTCAGAGGTTTTCTTGATTTAGATAATAATGGAAAATTAGATAAGGATAGTGTTTCGTATTCTCAGATTTTCACTTATGGTGTATCGGGAAAAATAGATAAGGTATCTGAAAGCCGTTCAGTGTTCAGGAGAACACCTCCGGTTATTCCGGGAGATCCTCCAGGTCCTCAAACTCTTTTCAGAAAAACCAAGACTCTTTATAATTTGAAATATGCAGCTTCAACAAGCAAGCTTGACAGTATTATCATGAGATCAGGAGAGGATGTTTCAGGAGTTCCGTTTGTTTACAAAAACTATTCAAGAACTGGGTATACTTATTTAGGGGATAATGTAAGTAAAGTAGTAAGACATTATGGCCCGATGAGTAATGACGTATTTGGCGCACCAACAGGTAAACTGGGTTATGATTATGCGAACTTTGACACTCAGATAAGTGCATATACATTGCTTCCTTTTGCTTATAAAATATCTGTGATCCTTTCTACAGAAATGAATGATAAGAGAAGTCTGATCCTATCTCCAAACAGTCCGAAGAGAATGGCGATAACGGATCTTACGACACCAATCCCTGTTCCGGCAGTGTTCAGTACAGATTATCATTACGATCCACAGACTTACGTAACAAAAGGGTATGGAATAAATTATATCTACAAGCCTTTATAAAATTTTTTTTAACAATAGATCAACTCAATTCTTTAACGGATTGAGTTTTTTTATTTTTTATCCCTTAATTTTGCAAAAAATTTCAAATGAAATATTTAATAGTCGGACTCGGTAACAAGGGTGGGGAATATGAAAATACACGTCATAATATAGGATTCAAGGTTGCAGAAAAAATAGCAGAAAGTCTTGAAGCTTCATTTAATACAACCAATTTCGGATGGATGGCAGAAGGGAAATATAAAGGCAGGAAAGTCTTTATTTTAAAACCGGACACTTATATGAATCTTTCTGGTAATGCTGTAAAATACTGGATGCAGAAAGAAAATATCCCTCTGGAAAATATATTAATTATTACGGATGATCTGGTACTTCCTTTCGGGACATTAAGAATGAAAATGAAAGGATCTGATGCGGGACACAACGGTTTAAAAAATATTAATGAAGTTTTGAAGACACAGAATTACGCACGGCTTCGCTTTGGAATTTCTGCGGACTTTACAGAAGGGAGGCAGGTAGATTATGTTTTGGGTACATGGAATGAAGAGGAAAGAGAAAAATTGCCAGAAAGAATTGAACAATTTTCAAAGGCGTGCCTTTCATTTGTTTTTGCGGGCATTAACAATACAATGTCAGCTTTCAACGGGAAATAAATCAGATTTTACATAAAACAATAAACCTCCGTCAGGAGGTTTTATTATTTAGCAACAACAATATCCTTTACAATTTTCTTTTCAAAAAAATTTCTTTCACTGGTGGTAAAACGGTAATTATGCTCCTGTTCAAAAAACTCTATTGGAGTTGTGGGAGAGTTATCGGGTTTCCATTTAATAATCATTGTTGGTTTCTGAGCGGAGTTGATATCGCTTTCTGAAAACGTGAATATCGTATTTAACAAAGGACTACTGGGATTTTCATTAATATCTGATTTTGTTTTTTTAGGTTGTAACTGGGAAAGGTCTTTTAGTAGTAGTGAAAAAGGTTTACCAATGTATTTTTCTTTGTTTGTTTCAAATTTTTTAAGATAAGCGAGGGTATCTGTAACTTGCTTTTGTGCTTTTAAAGATCCGCTCAATATTACTAAAATTCCAATCAGAATGAAGTTTACCTGTAGTTTCATAAGTTTGTCTGCAACATTAATTTTACATATCAAATGTAGGAAAAATTGAGCCTTGAAAATTCTTATGCTTAAAATAAAAGAACCACCGGGTTGCGATGGCTCTTTATTGTGAATTTAAAAATTAATTGATCTAACTATTACATAGTAATATCTGAATACTATAACCAGGTTACAGCACCTGTTTCAACATCGTAGTTTGCTCCAACGATTTTGATTTTGCCTTCATTTTCAAGGTTTCTAAGCGTTGAACTTTGTTTACGGATGTCTTCGATAGCATTTTTTACATTCTGATGATTCAGTCTTTCTAATAATGAACTGTTTTTTGACGAACGTTCTTCATTCTCTTCAATCACTTCATTGATGATCGGATCAAAATGGTTAATCAGGTGGTTCAGGTTATCCATTCCCATTCCTTCGATTTGTGCGGCATCAAGTCCTCCTTTCAAGGCACCACATTTGGTGTGTCCTAAAACAACGATAAGTTTGGAACCTGCGACATTACAACCGAACTCCATTGATCCCAGAATATCCTGATTCACAAAGTTACCGGCAATTCTGATGCTGAAAACATCACCCAGTCCCTGATCAAAGATTAGCTCTGCTGAGGTACGGCTGTCTATACAGCTTAAAACAACTGCAAAAGGCCACTGTCCTTCACGGGTTGCATTTACCTGTTCCAAGAGGTCTCTGTTAGCCTTTAAGTTGTTTACAAATCTTTGGTTTCCTTCTTTTAAAAACTCTAAAGCTTTCTCGGGAGTAATCGTTGATTGGGTTTCGTACGTATGTGCTTTCATATAATTTAATGGTTTTTTCAAATTTTAAAGTTAAAAAATAATTGTTGATAAATGAGCTTACATAGCTCTTCTGTGTGTAACCAGTATGTGTGAATCTTCATTTTTTTCGTAATCTCTGTACGAGGTTTTGAAGCCCAGAAGCTCTACCGTTATATCCTCTTCTTTTGCGCGGATGTTGGCAAAATCCTGGATCATTTCTAAAACGTCTGTCGCTATATATGAAGTATCCCTGGCATCGATGGTTACTGCAGAATTAGGTTTTATATTTTTAAGTGTTTTTTTGATGGCTGCTTTGTTTAAAAAAGAAACTTCTTCAGCCAGTTTGATATTGATTTCGTCTGCATCATCCAGATTCTCCCTGCTAAGGTAATACGCTCTTTTCATATTTCCCTGAAGGATGTAGAAAATGGAAATGGCAAGACCTATTCCAACCCCTTTTAACAAGTCTGTTGCCACAACAGCTACAACTGTTGCTAAAAAAGGGATAAACTGAAATTTTCCCAAATGCCAGAAATGTTTGAATGTAGCCGGTTTTGCTAATTTATAACCTACTAAAATTAATACGGCGGCTAATGTTGCCAATGGTATTAAATTGAGTAGAAATGGTATGGTCAGTACGCATACCAGAAGCAGAACACCGTGGATCATTGCTGAGAGTTTTGATGTTGCCCCTGCATTAGCATTTGCCGAGCTTCTTACAACAACGGAGGTCATAGGTAATCCGCCGATAAATGAGCTGACAAGGTTTCCGATTCCCTGTGCTTTAAGTTCTAAATTGGTATCTGTTATTCTTCTCTGTCTGTCCAGCCTGTCAGATGCTTCAATACAAAGCAAGGTCTCAATGGAGGCAACAATAGCGATCGTTGCACCTGCGATCCATACTTTGGGATTTGTAAATCCGGTAAAATCCGGTAATAAGATTAAATTTTTAAAATCATCAATGGATTTTGGAACAGGTAATGAAACCAAGTGTTCTGTTTTTATGGCCAGTGGGCTTCCAGTCATTTTAAAAGTTTCATTTAATAGGATTCCTGTAACTACGGCAACCAATGCTCCAGGAAGCATCTTCATTCTCCTGAGTGCGGGAACTTTATCCCAAAGCAGAAGAATACTCACTGATACTACTGTTACAAGAACGGCTCCCGGATGTATGGCCCCGAAAAGCTCGGTAAAGTAATTAAAGTTTAAGCCATTGTCGAAAATAGATTCATGTCCTTCGTAGTCTTTATCGAATCCTAATGCATGAGGAATCTGCTTTAGGATAATAATAATTCCTATTGCCGCAAGCATTCCCTCAATTACATTATTAGGGAAGTAGTTGGAAATACTTCCAGCTCTTGCAAACCCTAAAATCAATTGAATAAATCCTGCAATAATTCCTGCACAAAGAAACAATTCAAAGGCGCCAAGATCTGTAATGGCTGTTAAAACAATTGCTGTTAAACCAGCTGCAGGGCCGGAAACAGAAATGTTTGAATTACTTATTGTTCCTACGACCAGGCCACCTACGATACCGGCGATAATTCCGGATAAAGGAGGTGCACCTGATGCTAAAGCAATTCCTAAACAAAGAGGAAGTGCTACTAAGAATACCACGAGTCCTGAAGGGAAATTTTCCTTGATTCCTCCTATTAATGATGTCTTTTTCATGATGTGAAGCTGTGAGATATAACCAGCATATTTGTCTTTAAATAAGCTAGTTATAAAGATTGAAAATTTAATTTTTAAAGCACGTATGTATTCATTATCAAAAAAGTTGATAAGGAATAGGTATCAAAAAACTCTAACTATAAAAATTAAGCTTCGGGAGGCGGAGAAAATATGGTTAATAAGGGAGACAGGTGAAAATCATCATCCACCAATACAAAAGATCTGTCTTTTACGTCCGGTTCAAAGAACTTGAGATAATCAAATACATCTAATGTTTTAGGAAGTGTTTTTTCGTACACTGTAAAAGAAGTAGGATGGGAGTGTGGTTCTTCTTCATTGACTATTATATTGGTTCTCAGTAAATCCCAGCCCGCTACTGCAGCAATGCTCGGCAAGGCTGTAAAGTTTAGGAAAACCGTCAATACAATAATACTCCAGAATTTCATTTCACTCTTTTTTGGAAAAACTATTTTGTTTTTCTGTTCATGACCCAGTCTGATTCGGTTAGATTATATATTTTCTGGATGTCTTTCAAAACCTTTTCAAAGTCAATCTCCAGATCAATAATTTTTCCGGTTCGAAGGTCGAAAACCCAGCCATGAACTATAGGATACTCTTCTAATATGTATCTCTCCTGAACACAGGCCATTTTGATTACGTTGATACATTGCTCCTGAACATTAAGTTCTACAAGCCTGTCATAACGTTTTCCTTCATCCTGAATTGAATCCAGTTCAGTCTGGTGTAATCTGTAAACATCGCGAATATTTCTAAGCCAGGGATTTAATAATCCTAAATCCTGAGGAGTCATCGCTGCTTTTACTCCACCACAATTATAATGCCCACAAACAATAATGTGTTTTACTTTTAAGTGCTCTACTGCATATTGAATAACCGCTGTAGAACTCATATCCAAAGTATTTACAACATTGGCAATGTTTCTGTGGACAAAAACTTCTCCAGGTTTAGCTCCCATTAATTCTTCAGCTGTTGCCCTACTGTCCGAGCATCCGATATATAGATAGTCCGGATGTTGGGTTTTGGCTAATTCTTCAAAGAAAGCCGGATCCTGTGAAATTTTGGATTCGACCCATTTTTTGTTGTTTTCAAAAATAACTTCGTACGATTGGGACATAAAATAAATTTTTAAGGTTTATAATTATTCATTTCGTTTAAATTATTTTCAAATCCAATAGATCAAATCAATAATTATGCAAAAATATAATTTTTGATGAAAAGTTGATCTCTTTTAACAAAGTTTAATATTAAAATATGCTTAAAATCATACATCTGCTTTAAAATCAAGCATTATATCTTATTTTTAATACTAATTATTATCTTTTTCAAAATTTAAACGGAACAAAAATCTAAATAAAAGTACGAACAATTAGACAGAATGTATGGATTTAGTAATTAAAATATTCTTAAATGCTTAAAACAGGCGTATTGGGCAAGCGAAAATTTTATATTTTGTTATTGATATAACCTTCTGTCGCATCTTCTTTGGGATATATTTTTCCAGGATTACCTACAACTACAGAATTGGAAGGAACATCAAAGTTTACATAGGAGTTGGGTGCAATTAGTACATTGTCTCCAATAGTAATTCCACCTACGATTACAGCGTTAGCACCTATCCATACTTCATTTCCAATAGTCGGAATTCCTGTGTTTTTCCCCCGGTTTTGCTGGCCAATGGTTACACCTTGAGCAATGTTACAATTAATTCCGATCTTAGTTTTAGGATTAATAACCAAACTTCCCCAATGTCCTAAGTAGAACCCTTCTCCAATTTGGGTTTCCGGATAGATCTGAAACCCATACTTTATCTGATGGTGCCTTAATACAAATCTCCAGAATGCTCCGGCAAGGGATTTCTTTTTGTAGGATTGGGCTTTTCTAAGTATATAAATAAAATGGAGATTGGGGTTTACACATTTAGCCCACATCTCAAATTTAGAAAGCCATTTTCCATTTTCGCGGTAGAAGTCTTTTTGGATAGTAGTATATTGATCTGGCATATAAATTATATGTAGGGTTAGAATGATAAATTTATTTATAACTCATCTAAAATACGGGTTATTTTCTGTACGGAATTTTTAAGGTTAAAAGGCATAAGGTAATTATTCAAAGCCTCTTTATATTGTAGAAAAGTATCTGGATGTAATAAAGCCTGCTTCATTCCGGAGTAGATGCCTTCTTCGGAATTATCTACGATCATACCAAGTTCCCCGTTGTTCAACATTTCCTTTACCCCGGAAACATCTGTAGCAATAATTTTCTTTTTTAAAGTTATGGCCTCAAATAAAACCGTAGGAAAACCTTCATATCTTGAACTTAAAATATAAAAGTCGGCACTTTTAAAGTAGGGATACGGGTTATCCGTAAATCCTAGCATGGTAGCCGTTTCATCTATTCCAAGTTCCGATTTCAAATTTTTGATATTTTCAAAATCATATCCGTCTCCGATAATTAAAACCCTATGTTTTAAGCCTTCATCAATAAGTCTTTGGTGAACTTTTAAAAGTCTGTCAAATCCTTTTTGTGGAAATACGGTTCCCACGGAAACAAAAGTGGGTACAGACGAATCAAAGCTGTAATCATCAATTGATTTTTCTGCTTTTTGTAGAATTTCCTCTGTGTCAAGAGGGTTGTAGATCTTAATAATTTTGTGTTTCTCCGATTCATTTTTTGCTGCCTTATAAAATAGCTGTTCAATCTTTTCAGAAATAACCAGTATTTTATCAAATCCGAAAAATTTACGGATTTCATCATGGGTATATCCTTTGACTTGTGATAAATCATTATGGATCCAGACGATTTTTTTAGATGATTGAAGAGGAGAATTTAGAATTTCATCCCGCATTCCGTGGATAGCGGCAAACTCAATGTCATATTTTTTATTTTTTAATTTGCCATTGTAAAGAAGAGATGGAAATCGGTTTAGTGATTTCTGATAAATAACACGGATTGCTTTTTTAGGAATATCCTGTATACGGTTTGTAGTAATCATTTCACCTTTATTAAGGTAAATGACATTGATCCAATCCGGGACTTCCGGTAAATATTTTCCAGAGTATAAGTTTAAGAGTAAATCAACTTCATAGCGATCAGAAGGTAAATTTTTTAGAAAAGTTACAAGTACTTTTTCTGCGCCGCCGTGACGTAGGGAACCAATTCTGATAAGGATCTTTTTCTTAGGCACTATTTCGAAGTTTTGAACTTTTGAGGTAAATTCAATTTCAGCCACTGGTTAAGCTCTTTTCTATTCTTTTCAAGATGGATAGGATAGTCAATCGTGGTTTTTTTTAAAACATCAGCATAATCTTCTATTTCGCAAACATATTTGGCGGGATTTCCTGCGTAGACAGTATGTTCAGGCATTGATTCGGACAAAACTGAATTAGCTCCGAGAACACAATTATCTCCTATTTCAACATTTTGTAATATTACCGAATTGCTACCGATGGCACAGTTTTTCCCCACTTTTATCCATCCGAAATTTCTTACCTCTTCATAGCCTTCCAGCTTCCTGATATTGGCAGTAGCTCCTGAATGGGTTACAAACGTTACTCCAGAGGCAATTCTTGTATCATCTCCAATTTCCACGAGAAATGGTTCGGAGCCAAAGGAAACATTATTTCGTACCACTACATTCTTTCCTAGTTTTAGCCCGCTGTTTTTGCATATTTTAAGGTAAACGGAATGTTGGAAATCCTGAATAAGGGTAGATATTTTATTAATAATCTTATATATCATCATAGTAAAACAAAGTTAGAAATTATTTTATAAATTTGTCCCTCCAAATATATAACACAATGAAGATCGAACATTTTTGCGAACTGCTTCAGCAAGAACTTAACGAAAAAACTACAATAACTGCGGATACGCATTTTAAGGAATTAGAGAGCTATGGATCTCTGTCAGCAGTTTTGGTTATGCAGTTGGTTGAAAATCAATTTGGCGTAAGCCTTAATCCAAGATCTTTCAGAAGTATTAATACTATAAAAGATTTAACGGAGGCCATAGGAAAAGAGAAGTTCGACTAGTCTTTTAAATTCTTTTTCAGAATAACCTTTTTGATACTAGGGTAAATTTTATTTTCCTGAGTGTCTATTTCCATTGTTTCATATTCGGAAAATCCAAATTTAGCATAGTATTGTATAAGGTGCGGGCTGCTTTCGAGTACATCTATGTAAAGTTCATCAGTAAGATTTTTCATCTCCGAAATGATGTGCTTTAATAAAAATTCCGCCACCCCTTTTCCTCTGAAGAGATCATCTACAAAAACATATTGGATCAGGTATTTGTTTTCAGAATAACTTTTGGTCTCAGGTAAGTTTTTTGCCTTATGTATGAATGAAGATAAATGATCACCTTTCAGATGAATCGGAAATAATTCACTTTTATTCTGATAGTAATTGACATTGGTAAGGATCAGTGCACAACATCCTGCAGCTATCCCATCCACTTCTGCTATGGTATATGTATTCAGAGATAATTCAGTATCGAAGTTCTCATCATCTAAAAAAAATTGATTAAGATATTCTTTAGTCGTATCAATGTCGCTTCCGAAAATATTGCTGTAAGTATCAGACAGTGATATTGGATGGGTCTCAATGGCTAATATTCCTTTTATGATCAAGGGAATGTCATCTTTTGTGGCTTTTCTGATGCTGATCATAACAAAGTCTTTTTTAATTCGTTTCGGTCTATTTTTCCGGATGTATTGACCGGAAACTTTTCGAGTTTAATGATTTTTGAAGGAATACAATATTCCGGAAGATTATCTTTCAGGTGAGAAAGAATTAAATCCTCATTGGCACTTGGCTCATTGATAAACAAGATGAGAATATCATTATTGTTTTTGTCCTTGTGAATAACAGCAACACTGATTGCGTTTTCCAGTTTTTCATTTGAAAAATATTCGATTTCTGCTAACTCTACTCTGAAACCATTGATCTTAGCCTGAAAATCGATCCTGTTCAGATAGAAATAATCTCCTTCATTATCTTTTACGCACCAATCCCCTGTCCTGTAGAAAGTTGTATGATCTCTTTGAACAAATGCTTCTTTTGTTTTTTCTTCATTTTTCCAATAAGAATTTGCCAACAATTTTCCGGATAATAAAAGTTCTCCTTCGTTCATTTCATTGTCAGAAAAGCTCATTGTAGAGTTGATAACCGATTTTCCGATACTTATGATGCCATTTTTTTCTTTTATCGGGTCTTCCACTTTATAATGAGTGCAGAAAATTGTATTTTCTGTTGGTCCATATACATTGTAGATACTGGCATTGGGTACGAAATCTTTCCACCCGGTAATCTGCTTTGTCAATAATGCCTCACCACAAAATAAATTTAGCCTTAAGCTTTTATTTTTTATTTCGGGATCAAGGTAAGGTATGATCAGATTTAAGATGCTTGGAACCATTAAGGCTATCGTAATTTTATCTGCTTCCAACAGGTCCAGGATCTGCAAAAACTTAGTTTCTTTTTTATGAAGACCAACAACCGTTGCTCCGTTTAACCAGGGAATCAGATAACTCATTACCGAAAGGTCAAATGTAAGCTCAAACATTTGCAGCACACGATCCTCAGAATTTAATTTTCCAAAAGTTGAATGGAAAGCATCAGAGAAATAGTATAAATTGGAGAACCTGATAGGAACACCTTTTGGCTTTCCTGTACTTCCGGAAGTGAAGAGGATGTAGGCGTTATTATCTATGGAAGACTCTGAAGGTAGTGTAGAAAGGATCCCTTCAGCCATCTTTTTTGTGTCAATCAGCTTAGTTTCATAGTTCTCTGTTATTTCAGCTGATGTAAGGATTGCTTCTATATCCGCTTGCTGAATAACATTCATATTCTTGCTGAAAGGAAATTCTGGATGTATCGGAACGTATGTTTTTCCTGCAAACCAAACCGCAAGAATTGAAGCATACATGTATACATCATCAGTGAGATAGATTCCTACGTTTTGAGAATTTATGGTTTGTAGCTGATATCTTATTTGATGGGTCAGATTTAAGACCTCCTCATAGGTGTATTCTTTATCCTCTATGCTTAAGCAGACTTGTTTGCTGTTCAGGAGAAAAGATTGGTATAAATTTTCAATAAAGGAATTCATCTTTTGCAACTTGTGTTATGATATACTTAAGAGTTATTGGTTTTTAATTTTACTTTGATATAGATTCTCGATAATATTTTCCACACTTTTGAAAATTTTTTCATTATCAAAGCGCTTTTCAATATCCTTTAGGTTGTCCTGTATATGCCGAACAAGCTCTTTATTGGTTAAAAATTCCCTGATACCGTTGTACAGACCTTCCTGGGAATAATCTGTCAGGTAACCGGATTCTTTATGGGTAATCATTTCAGGAATTCCCCCCACGTTGGTTGCTAGTATGGGTTTCTGGAGAATCAGGGTTTCCGCAATAATTAATGGCCATCCTTCGCTTTCCGACGGCATGATATAAAAATCTGCATTGGAAACGTATGGGTATGGATTCATTTGGGTACCTAATAGCATGAAAGAATTTTTTACATTTAATTCCTCAATCCTTTTGGAAAGAAGTTCATAATCCTCTCCATCACCAATAACAACAATACGATGATCAAACCCGTCATCAATTAGTTTTTTGTGAGCCTCCAGTAATGTTCTGTATCCTTTTCTATAGTGCAGTCTGCCCACTGATACAAAAGTAGGGAGCTCTTCAAATTCAGGAATGAATGCTTTTGCTTTTGCTTTTAGCTCTTTTATGGGAATAGCATTCAGAACAACTTCGCCCGGAGGCAACTTAAGGTCCGGAAATTTTTCAGTCAATATATCTTTAGATTGCTGTGAACCATAAATGATATAATCAAACTGTTGCATGTTTTTAAAGATTTCCTCACGGTAAGGAGCAAAGCCCTCCAATGAAAGATCTGAATGAAGCCATGCAATCTTTTTAGATTCTTTATTTGTGGAGTTTAGAACGGCTTTATAAATGCCGTATGTAGTTGCAATCTCTACATCATATTGATCTTTTAAAATCCCATCCGTAAGCCTGGGATTTTTGTCGATCTTATTAAGTCTAAATTTTCTTCTAGCCAGTTGAATTTTTTGAATAATCGGATTTTTTGAGAAATCTTCTTTCCCTTCCGCGATGTATACTTTTCTAATGTTGTCAGGAAACTCATTCCGTAACTCTCCCTGATTAAGGCTTAAGCATATTGTGAGCTCAAATTTATCCTTGTTCAGGTTGTTGAGCATACTTAATACTACTTTTTCCACACCGCCAATCTCCATAGAGCGATGTCTGAAAAGAACTTTTATTTTTTTATTATGCTCCATTATTCTGAACTTTTGTATAGATAATTTTTTCTATGAAGTGTGTTTAGTTTCAAGTATATTAATTGTTTTGCAAAAATGTTAATATTTTAATCTTTAATCTGTGTGCCATTTTCGTTTGATAATCAAGTAAACTGAAAACCTCTTCAGCATTTTGATAAACTTGGGGAACAGCTCGCCCATTTATAGATATAATATTTCTTCTTTTAAATGTATTAAAAATAACTTTTGCAAATGAGTCTTTAGCCTTTCCTTTTGATGTTGCCTGAGATACCCCATTAGGATGAAGTCTGTATTTATATAGATCCTTGGCAATAAAGTACGCGTCACCAAAATCTAATATTTTTAAATATAGGTCCTGATCAACGGCACTCTTTAATGTAGAATCAATACCTTCAGTTTTTAAATATATTTCTCGTCTGAATGCTACAAAATGAGCAATCTGGATTGGATAATTAAAAAAATAAGGATCTTTATTTAGGATCTGTTTTGCAGATTTAAAAGGATAAAGAATATTTAAGTTCTGATCACATGATAAAAATCTGGAATAGGTAAGGACTACATTTTTTTTCTGTTTGAAAACTTCTATTGACTCTTCGATAGCTGTCGGAAAAATGGCATCATCGGGATCCACAAATCCACAGATCTCACCAGTGGCAAGCTCAGCGCATTTTCGTTTGGTATAGCCTACTCCCTTATTGGTCTCATTTTCAAAAAACAAAAACCTACTGTCATCGGATATCAGGGATTTTATCATTTCTTTCTCGGTATCAGCAGAACAATCATCCACTATGATAGCTTCCCAGTTCGTATAGGTTTGTTGTTGAAGACTTTCATAGCAATCTTTAAAGTAATTACCATTGTTATAATGTGCTATAAGAACTGAAAATTTCATTTTTTTATGATTTGAAAATTAATTCCTGCTTATTAAGGACTGTTGTATTAGCAGGAATATCTTTATATATGGTGCAGCCTGCTCCTATTATACAGTTATCGCCGATATTTACACCTTTTAATATAGTAACATTGCTTCCTAACCAACAGTTTTTCCCAATTTTTATAGGAGCTTTTGTAAACTCATTATGGAAAATTTTGAATTCCGGTATACTTTGGTGTGCATGGTTATGGTCATATAATTTTACATTTTCACCAAACAAAGTATTTTCACCGATAGAGATGTGGTCTAAACAATTGATAGAGCAAAAATTATTCATAAAAACATTATCCCCAATTTCAAGGATTCCTTCATCCTTAACTAAAATATGAATGTAATTTCTGAAATTAATATTCTTTCCAAAAATTGCTTTTCCAATGTTTTTATAGATGATAAAGTGATTAGAAATCCCCAGTTTTATACTTCCTAAAATTACTTTGGGATGTTTGTGAAGGATAGTAATTTGTTTTTTTCTTTGAAGAGTTTCAAAAAATCGGGAAAGCATTCTTTTATCTTTGTTTATTTTTTTATAAAATTATTGGCAGATCTTTTGCAAGTACCTTACACTAATTTTTATCATTTGAGTACTAAAATTGATTTTAGTTTAAACAAATGTAACTAAAAAAAAATATATTTTTGTGTAAAGTAACACGATGGGAGAATTAAAAAGAGTTTTTACAACATTTGTAGCCTATCTTAAAAGGCCGGATCTCTATCCTGAACTGGGTAGGAAAATTTTAAAAAATACAGTTAACCGAAATAATGCGTTTAAAGGAAAGGAAAAAACAAATTTTTGGGCAAGATCAAAAGCAATTTCCCAGAGAGATGCTATAACAAAGCTTTTTGGCGTAAGTACATTTTCATTTGAATCCAGTTATCGTGAAATTTTAGATTATGCTGTGCAACGAGAGAAGGAGTGTCCAATAAAAATGGGAGGACCTGGAGCCTTAGAACTTATTTATTATGCATGTGAATTTTCGCAGGCGAAAAATGTAGTAGAAACAGGAGTAGCCTATGGATGGTCCTCATTGGCATCATTGCTTTCTCTGGAAAAAAGAAATGGAACCTTGTACAGTTCCGATATGCCTTACCTGGGACAAAATGGAGATCAATATGTTGGATATGTAGTTCCTGAAAATCTTAAAAGAAACTGGAAACTATTCCGTTTTGCAGATAAAGAATCTTTGCCGAAAATTTTTGTTGAGAATAAAATTTTTGATGTTATTCATTACGATTCAGACAAGAGTTATAACGGGATGTCATGGGCTTATAATGAGCTCTATTCCCATTTAAGGAGTGGAGGAGTGTTTATTAGTGATGATATCGGTGATAATTCAGCCTATCAGGATTTCTGTGAAAAAAATCATATTGAAACGACCATTATTGAAATGGATAATAAGTTTGTAGGAATTTTTATCAAGTAAATTATATCAGAACAATAGTATAGATTATTTTCTTATAGTAATGAAATTTTGATATATTAAAAAGATACTAAAGTAAATACTTTCTAAAGTTAATATTATACAATCCAGATTTAATGCTTCGAAAATCTGTAAACAAATATTTTGTGATCATCCCCCATTTTCTAGGAACAGAAGCTTCTGCAATCTGGTAACTTCGGAGAGTCCTTTCAATATGTTTCTTTATATCATTTGAAATCAAATTTTCATGCTGTGCCCAATTATTGACTTCTCTCCAGAGCATAATTCTGGTGGATGAAGGTTTTATTTTACCAACGTCTACCTGTGTAATCCTGTTATTTTCATGAACCCCTCTTACTGCAACTGCAGTATTCAATAGCCCAGAATAAAGGCGGAGATAGAACGATAGTCTGAAGATGAATTCAGTATCCTGGTGAAGTCTTAATTGAGTTTTGAAGAATTGTCCTACTTTAGATAAAGCACTTTTCCTTATTGTTAATCCATCCAGACTAAAAAGGCCAAAACTTCCTTTCATATTAAGAAGGCCGGGAAATACATCTTGAGGATTATGTTTTTTATAAACAGTGGTCAGGCGGTCTTCAAAAATTTTATAGTATTGTTCCTTAGCTTTTTCCGAATAATAGTGTACTCCAATTGCCCCATATACCCCCTCAACATCAGGATTTTGAAAAAGCTCTTTTTCTGCATCAAAACGATTGGGTAAGTAATAATCGTCTGCATCTAAAAAAGCGATAAAATCACCTGTGGCATTTTGGATTCCCAGGTTTCTAGATGCTCCGGCACCATGATTTTGTTTATCAAGGTGCTGATATAATTTTACTCTGTCATGCTCTTCCACCAGTCTTTGACAAACGACCAATGCATTATCCGGAGATTTATCTTCCACAAGAATTACTTCAAATACTTCTTCAAACTGAAGAGCTGATTGCACAGCTTGAGAGATGTAATTCTCTGCATTGTAAACAGGTATAATGACAGATATTTTCATTATGATCAATTAATTTAAACAGGCAAACGATTATACAAGATTACGAAATTAATGAATATCTGAAGTTAATATTATATAATCCAGACTTTATACTTTCATAATCTGTCACTAAATATTTGATTATCATACCCCATTTTTTTAGTTTAGGGGCATTAGCAATTTCAAAACTGCGCTGCATTCTCTTGATATGAATTTTAATATCATCAGATATGGTTGCTTCATCTTTTGCCCACTTATAAGTTTCATTCCAGAGGATAGTCCTTGAAATCGCAGGTTTGGTTTTATTGGAATCTACTTTAGTAATTCTGTTGCTTTCGTGTACTCCTCTCATTGCTATTGCCTGTTCAATGATTCCAGGATATAGTTCAAGATAATAAGACAAACGAAATAAGAATTCCGTGTCTTCGTGAAGCTTCATCGGTTTAAATAATGGATTTAGTTTTCTTATCATCGAAGCTTTTCTGATGGTCAGCCCATCCAAACTGAAGAGTCCAAAACTTCCAAGTTTATGAATTAATCCGGGAAAAACATCTTTTGGGCTATGTTTTTTATATACGGTGGTAAGTGAGTCTTTGAAAAGCTTATAATACTGTTCTTTTGCTTTTTCCGAATAATAATGAACACCGATTGCACCATAAACTCCTTCTACTTCAGGATTTATAAAAAGCTTTTTTTCCGCTTCAAAACGATTGGGGAGATAATAATCATCAGCATCTAAAAAGGCGATAAAGTCTCCAGTAGATTTTTCTATCCCAAGATTTCTACTGGGGCCGGCTCCATGGTTTTTTTTATCCGGATGTTGGTATAATTTAACTTTATCATGCTTTGAGATTAATTCCTTACAAACTTCTAAAGAAGAATCCGGTGATGAATCTTCTACTAAAATCACCTCGAATACTTCATCATGCACTATTGCTGACTCCACTGCCTGAGAAACATACTTTTCAGCGTTATATACAGGAATAATTACTGAGATTTTCATTTCATCTATTTTTGATAGTTAAATCGATATTGTGTTTTTAATATATTGGGGTTTTTAATTGCTTCAATAAAGATATTATAATATTTTATGAGTCCTGTTTTTTGTGATAAATCAAAAGATTTATACTTTAAATAAATTTTTTCTTTGGATCCTGAGGGAATATTTTGTTGCTCAGCCCAATCATATAATGATTTCCAGAAAAGAAGTTGCCTTTGATTGTATTGAGGAGAATATTTAATAATTTTAGTGATTCTGTTGTCATCATGTATGCCTCGAATGGCGACAGGTTTATCTATAATCCCGGACTTTAAGTAACAATGATAAGTCAGTTTAATTATAAAATCCGAATCCTGGTGAACTCTGAGAAGTTCATTGAACATGAGGTTATGCGTGTCGATAGAATGTCTTCTTATAGTGAGTGCATTTAAGTGAAAAAACGTACCGAAAGTTTTAGGTGTTAATCCCATAAGTCCTTTAAAAACCTCCATGCCTTCTGCGGGATAATTTACTGTGGTAAGAAAGGTATCATTAAACTTAGACTGAAATTCCTGTCTCCCTTTTTCGGTTAGATATTCTATACCAATAGCACCAAAGATCCCTTCTATTTTAGGATCTTTAAATATTTCTTTTTCGGCATCGAAACGATTGGGTAAATAATAATCGTCTGCATCTAAAAATGAGATAAAGTCTCCTGTGGATTTTTGCATCCCGAGATTTCTCGAGGCAGCAGCACCATGATTTTCTTTATCAGGATGTTGAAGGAGGATGATTTTGTTGTTTTCACTAGCTAATTTTTTACAGATTTGCAGTGAATTGTCAATTGATTTGTCTTCGACTAAAATAACTTCTTTTACTTCTTCAAATTGTAATGCTGACTGAACTGATTTTTCTAAAAACTCAGCTGCATTATATACAGGAATAATTACTGAGATTTCAAGCATCATAATATAGATTTATTGTTATAAGCCCATAAAGCAAGCTGTAATAAATTCCAATGTTTATGATCGTTATTCAGAAATTTTTGAGCATTATCAAAATCAATATAGTCAAAGATTTTCTGATTAGGATCTTTGAGCAGGTCGTTGGAAAGGTTAATGAGTGACTCTTCTTCAAACCATGCCTTAATGCTCATTCCAAATCCTTGCTTATGCCGTTTTCTTATAGTCTCAGTCCAATACGACCCCATAGCTTCACGGAGTATGATTTTATCGTCATCACCTTTTAATTTCAATTGTTCCGGAAGTTGGATGCAAAATTCAGCAAAATCCATATCGAGAAAAGGGGTTCTAACTTCCAGCGAATTAGCCATTGCCATCCTATCGGATTTCATCATCATATTGCCAGGTACATAATTTTCAAGATCGACCCTCATAATATCATTCAGAGAATCAGGGTCAGGAATAAAGCTATAAGGTTGGTGATAATCTGTTGAAATTCCCAAAAGCTTTTGTTCATTTTTATTAAATGCATTTCTTACGGAGTTCTGATGAAAATCCAAAACAGAAGAATATTGCAGATTCTTTTGGGTAACAAAAGAAGTCTTTCTAAAATTCTGATAAAGCTTTAATCCAAATTTTGCGATGATGTTTTTATAGCTAAAATGATTTCTTAGTTGATCTTCAACTTTATAAAAATGGTATCCTCCGAATAATTCATCACCAACATCTCCTGATAGAACAACGGTAAGATTCTTTCTTGCGTTCTTACAGATTTCATAATGTGGGAGATAAGAAATATCAGCAAAGGGCTCATCCAGAAAGGGCGAAACTTTTAAAAGTGAAGCTGCTATATCCTGTTTTTTTTCATGAACTTCAATGTGGTTGGTGTTGTACTTTTCAGCAATTTCTTTTGCGTATTTCAGCTCGCTATCTTTATGATCATAGCCAAAACTAATAGTAGTTTGTTTAGGTAAAAATTCATTAACTAATGCAACAATAGAGGAAGAGTCGAGTCCTCCACTTAGAAAGCTTCCCACTTCCACATCTGCAATAAGCTGTTTTTTAACCGCATTTTTTAAAAGATATAAAAATTCTTCTTTAGCATCAGATAAGCCTATAACTCTGTCTTTCGCAGGTAAATTATAATAGCGTGAAACTTCAATTTTTCCATCCTTCCAGATGAGTTGATGGGCTGGAGGAAGTGCAAAGATATTAGCATATATACTTTGATATGTGTTTACATATCCATTCTGGAGATAGTGTCCTAATGCATCAGGATTTACCTTAGGCTGTATAAGTCCGGAAGCAAGGATTGCTTTGATTTCTGAGGCAAAAATAAATTCATTGTTATGTCCAATAGCATAAAAGAAAGGTTTTTCTCCAAAACGATCACGGGCGCAAAACAACTGTTGCTTTTGTTCATCCCAAATAGCAAGTGCAAACATTCCGGGAAGATCATGAATGAGGTTTTCCTGCTTCCTTTGATACATGGCTAAAATCACCTCCGTATCAGAACTTCCATGATATGGATATTCAGCATACCTTTTTTTGATGTCAAGATAACCGTAAATTTCACCATTCAGAACGATGCACTCGTTTTTTGTGTTGGAGTACATGGGTTGAATTCCATTTTCAGATAAATCGATGATTGATAATCTGCGATGTCCCAAAGCAATATGATCATAAAATTCATAATGGGAAGAATCCGGGCCACGATGCGCAATTGCATCAGTCATTTTTTGGATTTCTTCTGTATAATTTCTGGCATTATTGCTGATAATTCCTGCTATTCCACACATTTGTTTTGTTTTTTCATCACCATTTTGTTAAAAAAATTCCATCTCTTGGGACTAATTTACGAAAGATTGAGAAAAGAAGGACCTTCCTGTTTTACCTTATTTCGAATATCAATAAGTATTTTTTCCTCTTGGGATATTTTTTTATATCGGTGAGATAATTTTTTATATTCGGTTCTGTTCCCTAGTAAAAGGTTTTTGAAAATACTCTGTTTCAGCGATTTTTTCTCAAGCTGTAAGGCGTTGGGTAAGTTTGGATTTATAATATTTGTTTCAATACGCAGATCTTTATACTTATTGTAATCAATCTTATTCAGTAATTGTACTCCATCATGCACTGCCTTACTAGAGGGTACGAGGATGATCTTTTTTTTATGAAAATGAACCCGATTTACATATTCATTATCTTCGCCATAGTGGAAAAAATAAGGATTAAATCCGCCAACTGTTTCTATCGTTTGCTTCGGTAGAAGCCAATGTGCTGCGTTAATAAAATTGATTTCGTAGAAAGGTTTTATTGTTTGAAAATAAAGATCAGAGATTAATCTCGTCTTATCACAGTTCTGAGCTATATATTTATCTAAAAAAATATCCAGGTATTTTTCTGATCCGTCTACCTGCATTGGGCTTATAATTCCAATGTCGTTTTGATCGGGGTGGGTATTGTAGACTTGCAGGAGGTTCTTTATACTATCCGGATATAACCATGCATCCTGATTCATTAAATAAAAGAAATCTGCACCATCCTTATATGCTTTCTCAATTCCGATGTTATTAGCTTTTCCAAATCCTAAGTTTTCTGGGGACTGAATAAACTGTATTTCAGGAAATTTTTCTTTTATATATTCCTGTGTGCCATCAGTAGATCCATTATCAATAACAATGCACTGTACAGGGACAGAAGATTCTCTTAGACTTGTAAAGCATCTTTCTGCCCATTTCATGGCATTGTAGGTAACAATAATAAAATAAATCTTAGGTATCACTGTTTTTATATTTTTTAAATATATTTTTGAGCTAAATTGTTTAAATAGACATCAGGTTTTAATCCTGAGAAAAAAGCATCCGTATTTTGGTCAAAAGTTACTTTATAAAAATCTCCTTCTTCGACCTCATCATAGTAAGCTTCCTGTTGTATCTGATCCTGAATAGCATTGACAATCTCTCTTAAGTTATAATAATAAGGAAATGCAAAGTTGATTGTTTCGTTTTTTACAGATCTGCATGTAGTATCAAGAAAGCCTGAAATATCATCAATATCTAATAACAATCTTCTGGCATTACGATGAACTGTAAATCTACTGTTATCTTTAATTTTTGTTTTGAGAAAGTTGAAAAGAGTATTGGGATTACCTCCTTTTCCTACAATGTTTCCAATTCTTAAGATAAGATAATTATTAGATTTATTCTTAATGTAATTTTCCATTTCAAGCTTATGTAATACATAATTGCTTTTCTGCTTTGATTGATCATGTACACTTAGAGTGGAAAAATATACCAATTTCTTTTCTTTATTATTTACAAGGGCGTTGCTTAAAAGATCAAATTCTCTTTTAAATTCGGTTTCTTTAGTTTCAAGGGAATTTGAAACACCAGAAGCAAAATAAAGAACATCTTCAGTATCTATATTTTTTAATGAATTAGCAATAAGCCCGTTTCCTATAATCATATTTTGTGTTTATTAATCTATACAAAACTATTGTTTTGTTTTTTTATCTGATATTTTTGTTTAATTGTTCTTCTGCTCCATTTAATGGTATGGTATAATTTGGTCGGAGTAAAGGAAAATTTAGACAAAACATTATAAAAAAAATAACCAATGCTAGCCTTAAAAAAATCAATTTTACTTATCATATTTGAATAAGACATAAGGGTATAATAAAAATAGCTCTTAAGTTTTAATTGGCTATAATCTGAGTTATATTTTTTTATAAAGGGAATAATAGCAAAATCTTTTTTCATGACTTCTGAAGTTACATTTTTTGAAATACTGGCTCCAAATTGTCTGTAGGTACTCATTTGTTCCGGAAATATTTTTACTTTGCCATAGCAACCTGCCAATAAATATAAACATCTGTCTGCGGAAATAATATCCGTTGGAAAGTCATCCTTTAATATCGATTTTCTAAAAAAAAAGGTGGATGTCTGACATATTTTCAGATCGGTTAAATCATCTTTTAACAATTCATCTCCCGGATGATCAGTAAAACTATGGCTTGGGGTTGGAGTATCTTCATATACAACCTTAGAATCTGCTCCTACAGCTGAAAAATCGGGATGAGATTCCAAAAAATCAAATTGCTTTTGAATTTTTGAATGGTCAATCCACAGATCATCTCCATCTAGAATAGCAATATATTTTCCTGAAGCTTTTGAAAAAGAAAATAGAGTATTTTTAACATAACCTAAATTGGGTATGTTTTTAAAATATTTGATTCTGTTACCTTTGGGGTGTGTGGTAATAAGTTGATTAATAATATCTTCTGTGTTGTCGGGAGAATTGTCATTGCATACAATAATTTCATAGGAACCGGAAAATTCCTGGGAAAAAATACTTTCCAGACATTCTTTGATATACTTTTCATGTTTATATGTAGTGATGCAAATACTGATATCCATAATGAGTTAGATTGTAAACAGGTCTGACAATTTCAAGTCTAAATATTTATGACGAATACATTTCGCTATATATATCTTCTTGTCAAGAAAGTTCATTGTTTTCAAATAAGAATTCCTATTTTTAATAAAGGCAGAGTATATTTCTGTTTTTTGAGGATCCTCTTTAGGATTTATTTCCTGAAGCCTTTCAATAGATTTTAAATATGGCCATACATAATTTTTAAAATACTTTTGGTGTACCGAAAGACTGGAGGGAGTTTCAGATTTCTCAGAATTATATCTGAGCCCATATACCTGACCAGGATGAAGTCTGTAGGAAGAAAGGGCTTTTGGAATGAATCCCAATTTATTTTTAATACTCAGTATTTGTACAATAAAATAATCATGAGCCATTGGAAAATCTTTGATATTGTATTTTTCAAGTGCATTTTTTCTTATGGCAAGTGCACAACCCAGAATAAAACTACCTTTACTTACTAATGAAACAAAAAGCTTATGCTCCCGAATGTCATTAATAATACTTTCGTGTGTTATATTTTTCCAATTAAGATATGATGGCTGAACACTATTTTCATCGATTAGTTTTAAATCATGAAATACTCCATCGGAATCAGGGTTTTTCTGGAAGAAAAGAATCGTCTCCTCTATCTTGTTCTTTTCCCATACATCGTCTTGATCACTAATAATTATGATTTCACTATTGCATAAATAGATCGCTTTTTCAAAATTTCTTATAAATCCTAAATTGGTTTCGTTTGTAAATACTTTGATAATCTCAGGATACTTTTTCTCATAAGTGCTTAAAATTTCAATTGTTCGGTCAGTAGAACCGTCATCGCAGATGATCAGCTCATCAGGAATCAAAGTCTGATGTAAAATGCTATCTAGCTGAGTGGATAAATATTTTTCACCATTGTATGTACACAGTGCTACTGATACCTTCATAATTTGAAAAATTTAAAAACTTTACTTACTAAAACATACCTTTTACTGTTTAAAATAGCTTTTAGGTGTTTGTTTTCGGAGGTTAACTTTTCATTAGCTTCGAATAAATTTTCAAAACTTCCAAGCTCCTTCGTGAAAAACTCTATATGTTTTCTATAGATTATATTGTGAGTATACAATTTCTTTGAATTACCATTTGCCGACATTTCTTTTATCATAGATATTTCTTTAATTCTATAATAAAACCCTACTTCTTTAATTTTGAAAACATTACCTTTTTCCTTCAAAAGAGAAATCCAGAAATCCCAGTCCTCCCATCCGTAAATAAGGTTAGTATCATAGCCTCCTGCCTTCATCCAGTCCTCTCTTTTAAAGAAAGCAGAACAAAAAATCATGTTTTTTACGGCAAGCATCTTTCTGCTATAGGCCGGTAGTTCCCAACTTCCATTTTCTGAACCAAATTTTTCTGCTTCACAATAGATAATTGTATATCCTTTATTAAATTCTTTTGCAGCTAAATCAAGGTACCTGCTGCTTATTTTATCATCGGCATCCAATGGTAATATCCATGTTCCTTTTGAGATTTCTATACCCGCATTCCTGGCTGAAGATAATCCTCCGTTTTCTTTATAAATATACTGAAAACGAGGGTCTTTCTCAATCCATTTTTTTGCTATCTCTTCTGTGTTATCCGGAGAACCGTCATTTACAATAATACATTCCCAGTTCTCATAATTTTGATCGAGAACTGTTTCTAAGCATTCATCAAGAAATTGAGCCTGATTGTAGCATGGAACGATTATGGAAATTTCTGGATTCATTTTTTTAAATGATTTTATTTAAAAGTTTAAATAATGGAACCGGTAGCTTATAATGTATGGCAGTATATAATCGTTTTATTTTAAAAGGATAATTTTTGTAGGCTTTGAGATATTGCAAAGGTAATTTTTCACCCGATATATAATGTTTCTGTGTTATTCCGTTTATTTTATCTTTTATATCACCATTTTTATCAAACATCATTTGAAGAATCAAGGTTTCCATCTCTATTCTTTCTTTTTTAGCAGAAGAAAGATTATTATCATGAATTCTGTAATAAGCTAGTTTTTGAGGAATGTAAGCTATGTAATAAAGAGCGCTTATCTTTAGCCATCTAAAATAATCCTCCACTAAAAAGTCTGATTTATATTCTCCTGTATCTACAAGGGCTTTTTTTCGCATGAGAACTGTTAGGGCAGCAATTCTGTTGCTCTTAATTAATTGTTTCCTAAAAAGATCTTTATCAATATTTCCCAGCGAGTTATAATCTGCGATATCCGGAATGCTGTTTGAATTTTCATCTACTCCATATGTGTCTGTGAATACCATTCCGAACCCATTACCTAGTCTTTCCAGTTCTGCTACACATTTTTCTATCGCTTCAGGATGGAGAAAGTCATCGGCTGCAATTATTTTTATGTATTCTCCTTCTACAAGATTCATACAATTGTTCAGCATAGTTGAAAGGCCAGTATTTTTTTTCTGAAAATTGGTTTTGGCTGAATAGCTATTTTTTTTAAGCCAATTTTCATATACAGAAACTGAATCATCCGGTGAAAAATCGTCTGCAAGAATCAATTCTATGTATGGATAGGTCTGTGATTTAATACTATCCAGACATTCGTTAATATACTTTTCATGATTATAGCTACTAACTATAATACTTACTAACCCTTTTTTTTCCAAAATAATTATTCTAATTGTTCCTTTGCCCCTTCAATTCCTAACAAACTCTGTACCTTTTCTCCGTGAGCATCTAAGGAATAAATAAGTTCTCTTTGATCTTTCTTTACCAGATAGATTTCAGATGGGACTATATTAGCATTGTCGATTTTCTTTGGAATCACTAGCTCTAACGTGTAGCCAGCAATAAATTTTTCGTTGAGGAAATCCGGTTTTATGTGAATTGTCGGATTAAGTGAGTCTACCGACACCCTGTTCAATTTAGTTGCTACTAACTTGGATGTTAATGGACTTAAACCAATGCGGAAAAGTTTACGTTGTTTAATATACTGAAATCCATTTTCTTCAAGGGTTACCGGATTATGATAAACCATTTTTTCGAGATGCTTAAGAAGTCCTTTGGAATTATAGATTGTTCCATCAACAGAAAAAGGATAAGACCAGTGATGAATAGTCGTATCGGTATAATAATCCCATTGATAGTAGTTGTTCTTTTTCTCAAGATATGATGGTTGTCCATCCAAATTTTCACCAACGTACAATCTGTAAGAAGCATTTTCAGGATTGGCTCTTATGATGTCAAACACTTCTTTCGGAATTGTAATATCATCATAAAAAACTCCATCATCTGTATTGAACATTAGGAATTCACAATTACTGTTGCGAATGATTTTTTGAAGTAATCCTTTGAAATTATCTCCGTTTTTATTAAATAAATTTTTTTTCTTGAAGAATTCCCAATCTTTTTTTGAATTAAGTGATTTAAAATAAGATAAATCGAAAATAACGCTCTTTCTTTCAATAAAATTTACATGCTGTTCTGCATATTTTTTCTTAAGAAGTTCATATCCTTCCTTATGAGGTCCACTCGTATGATATAAAACAACGATTTTTGAATCTGTTTTAAAATGTTTTAAAGTAGATTGTAATAAGTAATCTAACTGAATCGCACGATTGTAAGAAAATATTATATTGAGAACCATTAGAATGCATTTAAGGTTTGTATAACTTTTAAAATTTCCTCATCTGTCATTACTGGGGAAATTGGTAAACTTAAAACCTCATTATGAATCTTTTCGGTAACAGGCAGACTAAGTTCCTTCCATTCTGAGTATGCTTCCTGATGATGAGGTGGAATGGGATAATGTATGAGGGTTTGGATTCCATTTTCTTCAAGATACTTTTGCAGCTTATCCCTATCTTCTGTTCTGATTACAAAAAGGTGATATACATGGCTGTTTTCTTCTAATTTATGTTGAGGGAGAATAATCTTTGGATTTACAATTTCCTTAAGGTACCTATCCGCAATTTTTTTTCGTTCGTAATTTTCTGCGTCTAAATATTTTAATTTTACAGATAACACAGCAGCCTGAATTTCGTCTAAACGCGAATTGTAACCACGATATTGGTTAACGTATTTTTTTTGAGAACCGTAATTTGCCAAAGTTCTCACGCAAGTCGCCAATTCATTGTCTTTACAAGTGACAGCGCCGGCATCTCCTATAGCTCCAAGGTTTTTCCCTGGATAAAAGCTGAATCCTGCAGCATCTCCTAAACTTCCTGATTTTTTGTTTTTCCACAATGCTCCAATTGTTTGAGCATTATCTTCAATTATTTTTAGATTATATTTTTCTGAAATTTGTTGTATTTTCTCTGAAAATACAATACTCCCATATAAATGAACAAGTAGAATTGCTCTGGTCCGTGAAGTAATTTTTTCTTCTATTTTAGAAGTGTCAATGTTGTAAGTATTAAGATCTGGTTCTACTAAAACCGGAACTAATTTATTATCTGTGATGGCAAGGATAGAAGCAATATAGGTATTGGCGGGAACAAGAATCTCATCTCCTTCAGTCATAATACCAAGCTCAATATAAGCTCTGAAAATTAACCTTAATGCATCTAACCCATTTGCTACGCCAATGGCATGAGGAACATCGCAATATTGAGCAAGCTCTGTTTCAAATGTTTTTATTCTATCACCCAACAAATACCATCCGGAACGGAAAGTACTTAAGATGGCATCTTCAATTTCTTGTTGATGGGTAAGATTTATTTTCTGTAAATCAAGAAATTTAATCATGAGTATTTTTCTTTAAAAATTTTGCTGGATTTCCAACCCAGATTTCATTGGCAGGAATGTTTTTGGTAACAACACTCCCTGCTCCGATAAGCGAATTTTCTCCAATTGTCACACCCGCCAGTATGGTTGCGTTTGCACCAATAGATGCTCCTTTTTTTATCAATGTATGTTCCAGTTTAAAGTGCTTATTTTTGGATTTTGGAAACAGGTCATTCGTGAAAGTTGCATTAGGGCCAATAAAAACATCATCTTCTATTGTAATTCCATCCCAGATCTGAACACCGGGCTTTATTGTTACATTATTCCCTATAATTACCTTATTTTCTATAAATACCTGACAATTGATATTACAGTTACTTCCAATTTCTGCGTCTTTAAGAATGACGCAGAATTGCCATATGTAGGTTCCTTCACCTATGTTTTGAGATTGTACATCAGCCAGAGAGTGAATCATTTTTTATAATTTTTAAATTCCTCAAAATCTCTGAAATAATCTTTCTCATCATAAAGTTCTGATGCTAAACACAGGAGTACAGCATTGTGGCTAAACTTGATATCTCTCCAAATTAGTTTAGGAATATAGAGGCCTTTCGAAGGTGAATCTAAAATAAAAGTTTCTCTATTTCCCTGAAGATCAAGCGTGTTAAATTCTATAATACCAGAGGTTGCAAATATCACTTGTTGAAGTTCTTTATGTGCATGACCTCCTCTTATAACATCCTGAGGAGTATAATAAGTCCAGTAAACTCTCTTTATTTCAAAAGGAGTGTCTTTTTGTGTTTCTGCAACAGTAATATATCCCAAATCCTGGGAGCCAATTTTAGAAAAATTTATGATATGTGGGATATCCATCGAATGAATATAATTAGTTAGTAATAAATTATTTCAAGTAAATGTATAAATTTTATATAACAAAGGATGTAATGGACTTTAATAATATGTTATCCAGATATCCATTATTTTTACATTTTCTCATAATTTACATTATGTGTAATTTTTGGAAATAAAACTCCTGGAGATTTAATTATTTCCCCGAATTGATTTTGCATTCCATTTACTTCAAAACCAAAAATTTGTGTTCTGAATGCAATGTCTGATCTATTAACACCCCAGAAAAAATCAAAATAATAGGAATCCTCATTAAGGGTATAAGGAGGTATTTCAAATGTAACAGTATAATCTCCTTTTTGAGATTCTCTGTTAGTACTTAACATCAGTCCAGTACTCATTACTGTAAGATCGTGGCTATTTTTAAGAAGAAAGGAAAGATCAATATCGACATTCGCCATCTTTGACATAAAAGAAACAGTCACAAGGATACCTGACTTTATATTAATCATATCTCCATTAATTGGTTCGGTTTTGAAGGATTTAATTAAAATCTTCTCATTTTCAAGCTTTATAGGATCATCCAAATAATTGTAGAAAAATTTGGCTTCATTATTTTTTTGATATTCTATAATACATTTATTAATATCCCCCTGATTGATTAATAAACCTTTATCTAATAATAATGCAGTGTTACAAAGCTCTTTAATAGCAGTAATATTATGACTTACAAAAAGTACAGTTCTTCCTTCTCCTTTGGTGACATCACCCATTTTCCCCAGGCATTTTTTTTGAAATTCCGCATCTCCAACAGCCAAAACTTCATCTACAATAAGAATTTCCGATTCTAAATGAGCAGCCACAGCAAATGCCAGACGTACATACATACCTGATGAATATCTTTTTACCGGAGTATCTATATACCTTTCTACGCCAGAAAAATCAACGATCTCATCAAATTTTCTTGTGATTTCCTTTCGGGTCATACCCAAAATTGCCCCATTTAAAAATACATTTTCCCTGCCTGTCATTTCCGGATGGAAGCCAGTTCCAACCTCAAGCAAAGAAGCTATTCTTCCTTGGGTGTAGATTTTTCCCGTTGTGGGTTTGGTAACTTTACTTAAAAGTTTTAATAGTGTTGATTTTCCTGCACCATTTCTGCCAATAATTCCTAAAGCATCCCCTTGCTTTGTTTCGAAATTAATATCTCTAAGTGACCAAACATATTCGGAATCTCCTTTTGAAGTTCTGTCATTAGCTTCTCCAATTTTCAAATAAGGATCTTCCTTACCTCTTAACCTGTACCAGAATCTATTAAGGTCATGAGAAAGTGTGCCTGTTCCAACTTGTCCTAAACGATATTGTTTTGATATATTTTCTGCTTTTAAAGCGAGCATATTTTTTTAGTTTAATAATTATACAGTATCCATAAATGTTTTTTCAACCTTATTGAAAACAACAACTCCTATCCCCAAAAGAATAAGGATGATTATAGTACTTATTCCAAGCATCAATGGTGAAAAATCTCCAACACCTAACCATCCATACTTAAAACATTCAAAAATACCGGTTAATGGGTTGTAATAGGCTAACTTTTTAAAATATCCGGGTAGAGATGATACAGGATAGATAACCGGAGTTGCATACATGTATAAGCTTACACCAAAGCCCAATAGCATGTTAAGGTCTTTGTATTTTGTTGTAAGAGAAGAAAAGATCATACCAACACCTAATGCGAAAAGAGCCATAAGAACGACCAAAAACGGAGTAGCCAAGATCCATATATTAAAATGAATATCTCCTTTAGCGAGATAGTATCCCCAAACAATGATGAACAAAAAGAATTGAACACCAAGACGCATTAAATTTGAAATTACAATTGAAATAGGGGTGACAAGCCTCGGGAAATATACCTTTCCGAAGATAGCCGCATTTCCTGCAAATGTATTGGAAGTACCAAGTAGTGCCCCTGAAAAGTAGTTCCAAAGAGTAACCCCAGCTAGATAAAATAGCAATGGTGGTGCACCGTCTGTAGGTAAGTTAGCAAGTTTCCCAAAAACAATCAGATACGTAATTGTGGTGAAAATCGGATTAATAAAAAACCATATAGGTCCCAGAATCGTTTGTTTGAAACTGGATATAAAATCCCTTTTCACAAACATATAAATAAGATCTTTATATCTCCATACTTCTTTGAGCCTTAAGTCAAATAAAGTATGGTTGGCCTCAATGGTTTCTGTCCACTTTTGTTGTGGTTCATTCATTTGTGTTAAGTTTATGCAAATTTATAATAATTAATTTTCTCATAGTTCTATATATTATGAATTGTTATTCATGTAAAAACTAAAAATAATAACTAATATATTGATATTTATTATTATAAACAAAAGCTGTAATCATTGAAGATAACAGCTTTATAAATTCCTGATTTAAGATTATTTGTTTACGAGTTGCGTAAGGTATTTGCCATATCCGCTTTTTCCGTACTTTAAAGCTGTCTGTAATAACTTTTCCTCGTTAATAAATTTATTTCTAAATGCAATTTCTTCAATACATCCGATTTTAAATCCTTGTCTCTTTTCAATAACACTTACAAACTCTGAAGCATCATGAAGAGAATCAAAAGTTCCGGTGTCAAGCCACGCTGTCCCTCTGTCCAAAACACCAACTTCCAGCTTTCCTTTTTTAAGATAAACATTGTTTACATCTGTAATTTCAAGCTCGCCTCGTGCAGAAGGTTGTATGTTTTTTGCAATTTCAACAACTTCATTGTCATAAAAATATAAGCCGGGAACTGCATAATTGGATTTTGGATGTGTAGGTTTTTCTTCTATAGAAACAGCTTTAAAATCATCGTCAAACTCTACAACTCCATATCTTTCGGGGTCGGAAACGTGATAGGCAAAGACAACTCCGCCATCAGGATTTGTTTTGTTTTTTAAAAGGGTTCCCATTTCAGATCCATAAAAAATATTATCTCCCAATACTAGTGCTGCCGGATCATTCCCAATGAAAGAATCTCCAAGAATAAAAGCCTGAGCAAGACCATCCGGGCTTGGTTGCACCACATATTCAATATTGCAACCTATCTGAGATCCATCTCCTAATAGTTTAACGAAACCTTCCTGGTCATGAGGGGTTGTTATAATTAATATATCCCTTATTCCCGCCAATAAAAGTGTAGATAAAGGATAGTATATCATTGGTTTGTCATAAACAGGCATTAACTGTTTACTTACTGCAATGGTAAGAGGGTAAAGTCTAGTACCGGAACCACCGGCTAAAATTATTCCTTTCATGTATTTGTTTTTTTATTTTTTCAATTATGTCCTATGGAACATTGCATTTGGTGAAATGATTGTTTTTTGATGGTTTAGTTGTATTGTTTTTCGTAGTATTTTTGATAATCTCCCGAGGTTACGTTTTCTAACCACTCTTTGTTTTCAAGATACCAGTCAATTGTTTTTGATAATCCCTGCTCAAATGTCACTGATGGTTTCCATCCCAGGTTTTTGTTCAGCTTTGATGCATCAATAGCATAACGCTTATCATGGCCTGGTCTGTCTTTTACAAAAGTGATTAATTTTTCAGAGTAACCAGATGGTTTTCCAAGTTTTGCATCCATTTGCTTGATTAATTCTTTTACCAGATCAATATTTTGCCATTCATTAAATCCTCCGATATTATAAGTTTCACCTGTCTTGGCTTCATTAAATATCTGATAAATTGCTTTTGCATGATCAATAACAAATAACCAGTCACGGGTATATTTACCATCGCCATAAATAGGTAACGGTCTTTCATTAATAATATTGGAAATGCAAAGAGGAATCAACTTTTCCGGGAAGTGATTGGGACCATAATTGTTTGAACAGTTGGATACGATAAAAGGCATTCCGTAGGTATTTCCATAAGCTCTTACTAAATGATCGGAAGCTGCTTTAGAAGCGGAATAAGGAGATTGTGGATCGTAAGATGTTGTTTCCAGGAAGAAACCAGTTTCTCCTAAACTGCCGTATACTTCATCCGTGGAAACATGATAGAATAAATTCTTTCTGATTTCATCTGGAAATCTTCCATGGGTATGTTCGGGATTAAGCGTCCAGAATTCTTTACACAAGTTAAGAAGATTGGCAGTACCATTTACATTCGTATTAATAAAAGCCATAGGGTCAGTAATACTTCTGTCTACATGACTTTCTGCAGCTAAATGTATAACAGCATCAGGGTTGTATTTTTCAAAAATTATTCTTAATTCTTCCGGTTTTGTTATATCTGCTTTTTCAAAAACGTAATTGGCTTCGTTTTCGATATCTTTTAAATTTTCTAAATTTCCAGCATAAGTAAGGGCGTCCAGATTGATTATCGTGGTGTTAGGGTTATTCTTGACAAATTCTCTAACAACGTGGGAGCCAATAAAACCTGCTCCTCCCGTAATAATTATATTTTTCATTTTAATATTTTGAAACAGTTAAGATTAAAGTTACTAAGGTATTAATATAAATTCTATACCTGCTATGTTATAAATATAGGGTATTGAATTTTTATAAAGAAAAGAAACGGTACTTTGTTTTTTGTTATTGAGCTTATGGATTCAGGATAGTTTGCCTTCCAATACTTTTGTAATAGAATCCATGTTGTTTGGGAACCTCCAAAGGATACATATTTCTTCCGTCAAATATAACTTTATTGTTCATTTTTTCGGCCATCAGATCAAAATTAGGATTTTTGAATTCCGGCCATTCCGTAGCAATGAATAATGCGTCAGCTCCTTCTAAAGCATCGTACATCGTTTTTGCATATTGGATCTGGTCTCCAATAATCTGACGAACATTGTTTTCAGCGACTAGATCATACGCGGTTATTTTAGCTCCTTTTTTCAACAAAAGATTAATGTTGTCCAAAGAGGAAGCTTCACGTATGTCATCGGTATTTGCCTTAAAAGCTAGTCCCCAAATTGCAATCTTTTTTCCATTAAGATCTCCTTCGAAATATTTTTCAATATCAGAAACCAGAATAACTTTTTGAGTTGTATTTACATTCTCTGTAGCTTCTAAAATACGGAAGTTAAAATCTTCCTGTTTCCCAGATTTAATTAATGCCTTCACATCTTTAGGGAAACAACTTCCCCCATACCCAATTCCGGGAAACAAAAAGCGGTGACCAATTCTGTCATCACTTCCCATTCCCAATCTTACTTTGTCAACATCAGCGCCTACCTTTTCACAATAATTGGCAATCTCATTCATGAAGGTAATTTTCACCGCTAAAAATGAGTTTGATGCATATTTGGTAAGTTCAGAAGATTTTTCATCCATGAATATAATAGGAATTCCTGTATTGGTAAAAGGCTGATATATCTTGGACATGATATTTTTAGCTCTCTCTGAACTTGATCCGACAACAACTCTTGCAGGGTTCATAGAGTCCTCTACAGCAAAGCCTTCCCTTAAAAATTCCGGATTTGAAACAACATCAAAAGGAATGTTTGTTTTTGAAGAAATAACTTCTCTTACTTTCTCTGCCGTTCCCACGGGAACTGTACTTTTGTTAACAATGACCTTATATTCAGTCATCAGTTCGCCAATACTATTGGCAACACTCAACACATAAGAAAGATCAGCAGATCCGTCTTCCCCGGGAGGAGTAGGTAAAGCAAGGTATACGACTTCGCTTTTATCTAATGCTTCTTTTAAATTGGTGGTGAAAAATAACCTTTGAGACTGAATGTTTCTATGGAACATCTCTTCAAGGTTCGGCTCATATATGGGAACAATGCCGTTTTTCATGCCTTCAACTTTTTTTTCATCAATGTCAACACAGTATACTGAATTGCCAAGTTCTGCAAGGGTAGTTCCGGTAACTAATCCCACATAACCTGTTCCTACAATTGTTATATTCAAAATGTTTGTTTTTAAAATTCATCACAAAAATAATAAAAATACTGTCAACCCCTCTTTAAATTTAATGTTAATACATTGCCGGGTTATTTATCTGATAATAAGATGATTTTGCTTTTTTAGAAAAAATATCTTATATTTGCATTGGATTTACGGAAAAAAATGGGAAGGCTTCGGAAGAAAGCCTTTTTTCGTACTGTAAATCAAGCATAAAATTATGGAGTTTAGAAAGAAAATTGAAGAATTATTAAATGAATTCCTTGAAACCAGAAAAGATTTATTTCTTATTGATCTGAAGTTTTCTGCAGGGGATGATATTACAGTGATTTTAGATGGTGATAATGGAGTTTCTTTGCAGGATTGTCTTGATGCAAGCCGGGCAATAGAGTTCAATATGGATCGTGAAGAACATGATTTTAGTCTTCAGGTCATGTCTGCGGGACTAAGCGAACCGTTATCTACTCCCAGACAGTTTAACAAAAATATAGGACGAGAAATTGAAATTGTTCTTGAGGATTCTTCTAAAATAGAAGGTGAATTGTCAAAAGTGGATGAAGAAAAAATCACACTTATTTTACGATACCGAAAGCCAAAAGATATTGGAAAGGGTAAAGTAGATGTGGAGGAGGAAAAGGAAATTCCTTACTCTGAGATAAAAAAAGCATTAGTAGTAATTAAATTTTAAAAAGAAAAAAGAATAAATGGATAATATAGCGTTGATTGAATCCTTTGGTGATTTTAAAGACGAAAAAGGGATCAGTAAAATTGATCTTATGGCAATTATTGAAGATTCACTGAAAACTCTTTTGAGAAAAAGGTTTGATTCAGATGATCATTTTGATGTGATTGTAAACCCTGATAAGGGGGATTTTCAGATATTTTTAAATAAAACAATCGTAGAGGATGAGATGTCGGAAGACGATGATTTGGAAATTGAAATTTCTGAAGCTAAAAAAATCGACCCGACTTTTGAAGTAGGGGAAGACTTTACAATGGAGATTCCTGTTGCACAGCTGGGAAGAAGAAATATATTAACTTTGAAGCAGATTCTCGCTACAAAACTTCAGGAGCATAATAATGCAATGTTGTATGAGCAGTTCAGAGACAGAATTGGAGAGATTGTTGTTGGAGAAATTCATCATATTCGTCACAAACATGTAATTTTGTTAGATGATGAGGGTAATGAATTTATTTTACCAAAAGAAAACCAGATTCCTTCTGACTTCTTTAAAAAAGGAGAGAACATCAGAGCTATCGTAGAGTCAGTTGATTTTAAAGGTTCAAAGCCACAAATTATTATTTCCAGAACTGCACCTAAGTTCCTTGAGAAATTATTGGAGCTGGAGATTCCTGAGATTCAGGATGGAACGATTATGCTTAAAAAAGTGGTAAGAATTCCTGGTGAAAAGGCTAAAATTGCCGTAGATGCTTATGATGATAGAATTGATCCGGTTGGTGCTTGTGTGGGTGTTAAGGGATCCAGGATTCATGGAGTTGTAAGAGAGTTGAAAAATGAAAATATAGATGTTATTCAGTGGTCTAAAAATCCTGAAATTTTAGTTAAGAGAGCGTTAGGTAACGTTACAATTAACAAAATAGACATCAATGAGAACAGTAGCTATGCGTTAGTTTATACACCTGTAGAAGAAATTTCTAAGGTAATTGGAAAGCAAGGTCAAAATATCAGACTGGCTTCTTGGTTGACAGGGTATGAAATAGATGTTTATAGAGAGTCTAGCGAGGATGACGATGTTGATTTGAGAGAATTTAATGACGATATCGAGCAGTGGATTTTGGATGAATTTAAGAAAGTAGGTCTTACTACTGCGAAATCAGTATTGGATAAGGATACTGAAAGTCTTTTAAATATGGTTGACCTTGAGGAAGAAACCATCGAAGATGTAAAGCGCATTCTGAGAGAAGAATTTGAAGATTAAGATTTTAAATAAATTTTAATAAAAAGTAAAAAAGAAATACTTTAATTTTAGAAATTAAAAAAAACAGTAAATAATATAAATGCCAAAAATAAGATTAAATAAAGCGGTTAAGGAATTCAACATTTCGATGTCCAGATTAGTAGAGTTTTTACAGTCAAAGGATTTCGAGGTTGAAAACAATCCTAACGCTCAATTAGAAGAAGCGGCATATTCTGCATTGGAGGCTGAGTTTGCCAAGGATGGCGAACAACGTAAAGCTTCCCATGAGGTGGTGATCATTAAAGTTCCGGAAGAAAAACTGGAAATAGAAGAAAAGAAAACCCCTGAAGTAATAAGAGCTAAAGCTAATAAACCAGAAACTAAAATTTTAGGTAAAATAGATTTGGATTCTAAAAAACCTGAGGCTGAAGAGGTTTCTGAGGCTCCGGTTGTTCCTGTAACTCCTCCGGTTGAGAAGAAGGAAGAGATAGTGTCAGAACCGGAACCTGAAACTAAAGCAGCTACAGAGAAACAGGAATTTAAAGTTCTGGATAAAATTGACTTGTCACAAATAGAGTCAAGAAACAGACCAGTTAAAAAAGATAAACCAAAAGTGGAGGAGAAAAAAGCTGAAGAAAAACCAATTGAAGTTGTGAAAGAAACTCCAAAACCAGTTGTTGAAACTGAGGCCAAACCAATTGATGCAGTGAAGGAAGAATCTGTAAAAGATGACGAGCAATCTCAGGAGCCTCAGAAAATTGAAACCGTTTATCAAAAATTAGACGGGCCTAAGATTGTTGGTGAAAAAATTGATTTAACGCAATTTGCTCCTAAGCCTAACTCAGGTGCGAAGAAGAAAAGAAAGAGGATTGAAAAACCTGGAGGACCTAATCAACAGAATACAGGAAACAATCAGCAGGCTGGAGGAAACAACCAGCAAGGAGGTCAAGGAAACCGTCCGCAAGGAGGTAATCAAGGCAACCGCCCACAAGGTCAGGGTGGCCAAGGTAATCGCCCGCAAGGTCAAGGTGGTCCTGGTGGAAACCGTCCGTACAATAATAACAATCAAGGAAACCGTCCTCAAGGTCAGGGTGGAGGATTCAAGAAAGGAGGTCAGAATAATAGACCGGGGCAAAGAACAATGCCTGTGGAACTAACTGATGAACAAGTAAAGAATCAGATTAAAGAAACCCTTGAGAAGTTAACTAATAAAGGAGGTAAATCTAAATCTGCTAAGCATAGAAAAGATAAGAGAACTTATCGTAGAGAGCAGGATGAACGTCAGCAAGAGATTGATGCACAGGATAGAACATTAAAAGTTACTGAATTTATTACAGTAGGGGAACTTGCCAGTTTGATGAACGTTTCTCCAACAGAAGTTATTTCCGCATGTTTCTCTCTAGGTGTTATGGTAACTATGAACCAGCGACTTGAAGCTGATACCTTATTATTGGTAGCTGATGAATTTGGTTATAAAATTGAGTTTTCGGATGCTGATCTTGAAGAAGCAGAATCTGAAGAAGATATGGATGCTGAGGAGGATCTTTCTCCAAGAGCACCAATTGTAACCGTAATGGGACACGTTGACCACGGTAAAACATCCTTACTTGACTATATCAGAAAGACCAATGTTATCGCTGGTGAATCAGGAGGTATTACACAGCACATTGGAGCATATAATGTGAAGTTAGAAAACGGGCAAAGAATTACTTTCCTGGATACTCCTGGTCACGAAGCCTTTACGGCTATGAGAGCAAGGGGTGCTCAGATTACCGATATTGCTATTATTGTAATTGCAGCTGATGATGATGTGATGCCTCAGACTAAAGAGGCGATCTCTCACGCGCAGGCAGCAGGTGTACCAATGATTATCGCTTTGAATAAAGTTGATAAGCCGGGTGCAAATCCTGATAATATCCGTCAGCAATTATCTGGGATGAATATTTTGGTTGAAGAATGGGGTGGTAATGTTCAGGCTCAGGAAATTTCTGCGAAGTTTGGTAATAATATTGACCTTTTATTGGAGAAAGTGTTGCTTCAGGCAGAAATGCTTGAGCTGAAAGCTAATCCGAATAGAAATGCTCAGGGAGTTGTAATTGAAGCTTCTTTAGATAAAGGAAGAGGATACGTAGCTACAATGCTTGTGCAAACCGGAACTTTAAAAGTTGGTGATTATGTACTTGCAGGGAAAAACCATGGTAAAGTGAAAGCAATGCTTGATGAACGGGGTAGAAACCTCAAAGAGGCAGGGCCATCAATCCCGGTTACTATTTTAGGTCTGGATGGTGCTCCTACAGCAGGGGATAAATTTAAAGTCTATGCTGATGAGAGTGAGGCAAAAACTATTGCCAATAAGAGAGAGCAGCTTCAAAGAGAACTTTCTATCAGAACTAAGAAACATACAACACTTGAAGAACTTGGAAGAAGAATTGCTCTAGGTGAATTCAAGGAGTTGAATATAATCCTGAAAGGTGACGTGGATGGTTCTGTTGAAGCATTATCAGATCAATTACAAAGGTTGTCAACGGAAGAGATCAGTGTTAATATCTTACATAAAGGAGTTGGTCAGATTACAGAATCTGATGTTAACTTAGCTACGGCTTCGGATGCTATTATCATTGGATTTAATGTTAGGGCCGGTGGTAATGCTAAAGAATTGGCAGATAAGGAAGAAATTGAGATCAGAACTTATTCTGTAATTTATGCAGCTATTGATGAGGTAAAAGAGGCAATGGAAGGTATGCTTTCTCCTGAAATTAAAGAGCAGGTAATTGGTAATGTGGAAATCAGAGAAGTATTTAAAATTTCGAAGGTGGGAACAATTGCCGGATGTATGGTTCTTTCAGGGAAGGTTACAAGAAGTGCTAAAGTAAGAGTTCTAAGAGATGGTATCGTTAAATTTGACGGGGAGCTGGAGAGTTTAAAGCGTTTTAAAGATGATGTGAAAGAAGTAACCAAAGGTTACGAATGTGGATTGAATTTAAAAGGTTATAACGATATCGAAATCGGCGATATTCTTGAAGTATATGAAGAAGTTGCTGTGAAGAAGAAATTGAAATAATTTATTAATCATCTAAATATTTGAAAACCACTTTTTTACGAAAGTGGTTTTTTTTGTTTAAAATATAATTTATATTGATTCTAAATTGTTTTTTTAACATTTTTTTATATTATCATTATTTAAGTTAAAAAGTCATAATAATATTATTTTTATTTAATATTTGCGTCTTTTTTTGATAAATAATTATTCAATTGTAGGTGATTTTTGAATTAAAGTTAAATTTATTTGATGTTATTGGTTTGATGTATTTGTAAATATTAGTATTAATTAACATATTTGTCTTGTATATATTAAAATATGTTAATATGAATGTTAAATTACGGGTGGTGAGTGCTGGCGCGTTGTTTTTTATATGTGGCCTATATAATGCACAAACTGTTAAAAAAAATGACACAATCAAATCAAAAGATATTGAGGAGGTTGTGGTTTTAGGGTACAATAGAACTTTAACTAAGCCTAAGGATGTCAGTGCGAATACTACTGTAAATGCGGAGGTTTTAGAGAACAGACCAAATGTTAGTTTTCTAAACTCATTACAAGGTTCTGTTCCTGGTGTTACTATTGCGTCTAATTCGGGTTCTCCTGGTTCTGCAAAAATTGATCTGGTTATTAGAGGGATTTCATCACTTTCGGCAGATACAGAGCCATTAGTGATTATTGATGGGGTTCCTACTGGGGCTAATCAGTTTAGGAATTTAAATTCGGAGGATATAGAATCTATCTCAATTTTGAGAGATGCGGCAGCGACTTCAATTTATGGAAATAGGGGAGCGAATGGAGTATTGTTGATTAGAACTAAAGGAGGTAAGTTTAATTCAAAATTGAGATTAAGCTATAGTACTATGACTGGGGTTAGTGTTATGCCTAAAAACAAATATAATATGGCAAATGCTCAGCAGTTACTTAGGATTCAAAAAAATAATAATCAAACAAATCTTACAGGCGGAAAGCTTACTGATGAAGAAATTGCAAACTATCCAATTAATACAAACTGGGAAAAAACTTTCTTTAAGGCAGATGTTACGCAGCAACATAATGTTTCTGCAACTTTTGGTGGTGAAAATACATCGGTATATTCATCTTTAGGATATTTGGAGCAAGGAGGTTTGGTTCCGAATACTAATTTTAAGAGATTTACATTTAGAAATAATATCACAGGTAGATCAGCTGATAAGAGGTTTAATTATACTGCTATAGTTGGTTTGGGGTATTCTGCTAGAAAACAGCTGAATCAAGAGAGTAATTCTGGTATAAATGGAAATTATGTTCAAAACCCATTAATAGGATCTTTTCTTGCTTTGCCTTATATTGCTTCTGGGCAATATGCTAATGGTCGTGATCTATTTAATGCAATTGGGACTAATTCCGGAGGGGAGGGTAATTTTGCCTACATTCTTGAAGATGTACTGAGAGGTGATCAATCCGTATTTGGACGTTTCAATGAAACTTCTATTTTCACTAATGTAACTACATCGTACAAACTTACAGACGACTTTACGCTTAATAATAGAACGGGGGTAGATGTTAAAATAGGAAATTCAATGGCAGGAAGAAATCCTAATGGGTATCTTTCGTTGGTGGTTGCTGCAACAAATGGGACAGAGTACGGAGGTAGTGAGACTATTGGTAACTCCAGAGAGCTGAACTTTACTACAGTTTCCAGCGTTAATTATAATAAAGTATTAGGAGATCATACTATTGGAGTAGGAGCATATTTAGAGTATAATAAGGTTCATTTCTATTCAAGTAGTCAAACTCAAAATGGTTTAGATCCAAGATCATTTGCGATTGGGTCAGGTGTCGGGTATATTGCTTTCGATCCTGTGAGAAATATTTATCTACCATCGGTTTCGGCATTTAAGGCTACTGCTGGTTCCCTTTCTTATTTTGCAACGGCAGATTATGATTATAAAGATAAATATGGTTTTAGTGGAACATTAAGACGGGATGGTAGTTATAGATTTGCTCCTGGTAATAAATGGGGAACGTTTTGGTCTGTTGGAGGACGTTGGAATATTGATAAAGAAAACTTTATGCAGGGATCAATATTCGATATGTTGAAGTTAAGAGCTTCGTATGGTACCCAAGGGAATGCTAACGTAATTGCGGCTGGAGATGATACGAATCCTATGCTTTTAGGAACTGGTATTACAAGGGATTTGAATGTGGTTGGAAATGGGTATTCCAACACTTCAGGTTATTTTGTTAGTAATATAGCAAACCCTACACTTCGATGGGAAGAGGTTAAACAAACAAACTTCGGGTTGGATTTTAAATTGTTTAAGAATAGGCTGGAAGGTAATTTTGATGTCTACAGAAAAGATACCGATATGCTTTATTATAATATTCCTTCATCGGCAATTACCAGTCAATATACTTATAGAGGTAATTATGGAGCTTTAAAAAACGAAGGTTTTGAAGCGGTGCTGAGATATAATATTTTCAATAAATCAGATTATAAGTTAACAATATTTGCCAACGGATCATATAATAAAAATACTATTAAAAAACTGTCAATTCCAGTAAGTACAGGATCTTTACTTTTAGTAGAAGGAGGTAGTATCAATGAATGGAATCTAGTACCTTATTTAGGGGTGAATCCTAATAATGGAAATGAGTTATATTTGGATTCAAATGGGAATGTATCAGAACAAGCATTAGATAAAGACAGAAGAAAAACGGGGAAAAACTATTTTCCAAAGTACACGGGAGGTTTTGGCTTTAATAGTGAGTATAAAGGGTTTTTCTTAGATGCATTATTCTCATTCCAAGCTAAGTTCTGGAGATCAGACAATCAGTTGGCATGGGCGTTAAATCCATCATACATGCGTGCTGGAAATAATGTTTCTGCTGATTTGCTTAATGCGTGGACTCCTACTAACACTAATACAGATATTCCTTCGTTAAATGCACCCATGTCTAGCATTACTGATAGGCTTCTATATGATGCATCCTTCTTGAGGATGAAGAATGTAACTCTAGGGTACAATGTGCCTAAAAAATTCTTTAATGAAAAATCTATACTGAAGGCTGCTAGAATCTTTATTCAAGGTGAAAATATTTTTACCTGGACAAAATGGAGAGGGTATGACCCTGAGGGATTGGGTACATTTCCTTTAAGTGTTTATCCAAACCCAAGAACGTTCTCAATTGGAGTTAATTTAGATTTTTAGTAATTATTAATTATTCAATATGAAAAGTATTTTTAAAACAACAATATTATCCTTAGCTGTTATTGTAAGTGTGTCTTCTTGTAATGATGCATTGGATATCACGCAGGCGGGAGAACTGAATGGTGAGTCGACATTCACTAACACAAACGATTTAGATAAATATCTTAATGGTGCTGTATATACTAGTTTAGATATTACCAATAATTTATTTTTATCTGCTCAAATAACTGATGAGTTGGGGATGGGGCCTCAGAATTCTGAGTTGGCACTTAGTGCTCATCAATTTTACCTTGATATTACTAATGGGCCTACTTCTGGTATCTGGCTTGGGAATTATACAACAATAAATAGGGCTAACAGGCTTTTGGTAGGAGCCAAGGGTATAGTGCCGGCAGAGTCTGAACGAGCTAGATATAATAATGTGGTTTCGCAGACCAGACTAATAAGAGCATTTTCTTATTTTACTCTTTTGTCCTATTTTTCTACAGATATGAAAGATCCTAATGCTTTAGGGGTTATGCTAATAGAAGATGTTCCTGAGTTGACAGAAACTAAACCAAGGGTTGCGAATTCTCAAATTTTTGCATTAATTGATGCGGATATCGCCTTTGCAGAAAGTAATTTGACAACCAGTGGTGATTATTACAGGATTACGAAAAATTTTTTAAATGCCTTTAAAGCAAGGTATTATTTATACAGAGGTATGTATCCTCAAGCTAAAGCTGCGGCACAGGCAGTGTTAAATACTTCTGGTTTATCACTTACGGTGGCAAGTCCCCCTAATCCAGGTAATCTGGCTCAAAATAATCAGGCTCATAAAGATCTGAATGCATATACTTCCAAGAATCCATACGTTAAAATGTGGAATAATACAGATACTGGTAATCCGAGAGAGTTAATATTTTCTTTAAACAGGCCGCAACTTCAGAGCTGGGGAAATATTGTAACTCTGTTTGCAACCAATGCGTCGCAGGCTAATGGATCTATTTTGTATGATATGGGTAGAAAAACTTTTAACCTGTATGCTAGTACTCCTGGAGATATTAGGAGGTTTGCGTATATTGATCCTACTGCTGTAATTAATTCCAATTACGCGACTATAGATAATTACAGAGCTTTGGATGTGCTTGTGATAGATAAATATCCTGGCAGAGCAACTTTAGCGCCAGATCCAATTCCTACAGATCCTACACGGGAAAAGGTTTTAAGTCAGAATGTGTTAAGAAACGATATTCCAATTTTCAGGTTATCTGAGATGTATTTTATTTTAGCTGAATGCGCTGTTGAAGAAGGTAGTTTCACTACGGCTGCAACACTTATAAAGAATGTTAGGGATGCGCGTAACTACCTGGGGCCTGTGGATTTACCGGTGTATTCAAGTAAACAGCAGGCATATGTTGATATCCTTTTGGAGAGAAGAAAAGAGCTCTATTTGGAGGGACATAGATATTTAGACTTAAAGAGATTGGGAGCAATTGCTGGAGTGGCTATTGATAGGGATCCTACAGACGATGTGAAAACGATCCCGGTGACTATACCAATTAATGATTATCGTATGAGGTCGTTGCCTATTCCAAGGGCTGAGCTGCAAGGAAATCCAACAATTCAACAGAATCCTGGGTACTAATTAAAAAAAAACTTAGAAATGAAAACAATAAAGTATATATATCTATTTCTTGTTTGTCTTGTTATGTCATGTACAAACGATGAAATTCATTACGAAGGTGAGCCATATTTACATTTTGTAACTGCAGGTTCGGATCAGTTAATAGAACAGGGTAGTGGACATAAAGATGTTGAAGTTAAATATGGAACAATTTCGCAGGTATCTGGAGATAAGGAGGTGAAATTAGTTTTAGATCCAAGTTCAACTGCAAAAGAAGGAGTTGATTTCCAACTTGTGAAAGGTACTGATAATCCTTCGGGTAAGGTTAATGGAGTTTTCGTTGTGCGATTGTTGGAAAGCGGAGCGACCAGTGTGGCTAAAAAAGCTGTTTTTAAATTACAATCGAATTCTATTCAGAATGCTATTATAGATTATCAAACATATACAATGAGTATGTCATTGAAATGCTCGGCTACGTTGATGAATGCTAATTTTAAAAATACAGAGGCTTTTTGGAATACTCCAAATGGAAATTATGATATTGTTCAATCGTCAACGACAAATCAATTGAAGGTAAAGGACTTTTTAGATGTAGGTATAGATTTGGTGTTAAATTATAATCCGGATACATATGTAGTTACTATTCCGGATCAATATACGGGATCAAACTATAGTGCTGCTCCATATGCCGGAGCTCCAATTTGGGTTAAGCAATCTACTGATGCTTCGCAAGTTTCATCATTTAATCCGTGTACAAAGACTTTAACTGTATTTGGGAATTATTACCTTAAAGGTACTACGGCGGCTTACGGAAACAAAAAAGAAGCGTTTGTAGGAAATTAAGAACAACCTCAATAAAAAAAATAATTTAAAATGAAAAAGACGGGAATTATATTGTCGATTTTAGGCTTTAGCTTCTGTTTTGGACAAAGTGCTGTGCTTTACAATCTTAATAATAATAGATTGTTGTCTAATTCGGTTAATAAAATTGGCGTTGGGGAAAGTGCTGATAATGATAATTATGAAGGTTCTCCTTTTCTAGAAAAAGAGTTTTTACCATCAATGATTAAAGGAGAGAGTGGGGCTTTTCTTTTAAGATATAATATCTATAATGATGAAATTATCTTAAAGAATGATGATAAATATTATAAAATCCCAAAAGAAGAGGCTGATTATTTTAAAATCAATAATAAATATGTTGTGAGATTGATTAGTGGGAAATATTATATTGATTCCTCTTCGGATAAAAATAATTATGTAATTGTACGAAAAGAGAATATAACCTTTACGCCAGGAAAAGTTGCAGAGAATACCTATGATCAAGCTAGGGCTCCTAAGTTTTCAAGGACTAAACCGGATTATTTTTTGTTTGATATGGCTAAAAAGGTAATTACTCCATTGAAAAAAGATGAGATTAAAGCATTATTTCCTAGTAAATCTGAAGAATTAGATCAAAATTTTAAAAAGAATAAATTTAAAAATATTGATGATTTTAATAGTTTATTAGGCATTATTGCTGGGTAAAGTGAACATGCAAAGAAATTCAGAAGAGCCTATTGAAAAATAGGCTCCTTTGGAATTTATAGCTGTTTAATAATTTATAATGATTCTAAATAATATTTTCAAGGGTGATAAATGTTTGTTAAAGATATTTTGAATTGTGGAAAATTTGTTTTATTGAAATGTTAAATGTTATTTTTTGTTAAATTTTAATCTATGAAGTAAATTATTAATTTTTATATATCGTATTCATCATAATTATCGCCAATTTAAAAAGTTGCCAGTATTAATATTTATTAACATATTTGCTCTCTTAAATATATTAAAATTTGTTAATATGAATGTGAAATTGCGTGTATTAAGTGCTGGAGCGTTGTTTTTCTTAGGACAAGTTGCTTTTGCACAAACTGTGAAAAAAGATACCTTAACTAAAGAGGCTCAAATTGATGAGGTCATAGTTATTGGTTATCAGAAAAAAACTCAGGATAAGATTACTCAAGCTCAATCAGTGGTTACAGGAGACCAGCTTTTGCAAAATACTCCAACAACGAGTATTGGTAATGGCCTTCAAGGTAAAGCTTCTGGGGTTTTTGTTCAGAGTGTTACTGGACAGCCAGGGTCAGTTGCTACTATTCTAGTAAGAGGAGTTTCTGGGGTTGGTGGTTCATCAGAACCATTATATGTAGTTAATGGTATGTATATGTCTGCTAGACAATTTAGTGCAATTAACCCTAATGATGTTGCTTCTGTATCAATTCTTAAAGATGCAGCCGCTACGGCTCAATATGGTTCTAGAGGAGCTAATGGTGTAGTAGTTGTTACAACTAAATCAGGATTTGTTGGTAAAACAGTATACTCTTTTGATACTAAATTTGGTACTGCTACAAAACTAAAGGATAATAACTTTAGTATGATGAATTCTAGAGAGCTCCTGAATTTTCAGAATACTTTAGGTTTCTTAGGCTTTCCTACAAGAAGCGAAGCTGAAATAAATAAATTAGCAGCATATGACCACAATTGGCAAAAAGACTTGTTAAGAAGCTCAACAATTCAATCATACTTATTTAGTGCTCAGGGAGGAAGTAACAAAAATACTTTTTATTACTCTCTTGGTTATGACAAGGATTCAGGTATCCTAAGAGATATTGATGGACTTGATAGATATACAGGTAGGTTTAGCTTTACAAATCAGCTAAGTGAAAAAGTTAAATTAGGAATTGACTTAGGATTACAATATCAAAAGACCCAAAACTATTTGGACAGATATAATACTCAGAACCCTTTTGCTGCAATGTATCTTTATGCACCTTATGAGCCTATTTACAATGCGGATGGTAGCTACAACCAAACAATGAGTGCGGGATCAAATGTTGTTGAGCAGATCAGAAACTATCCTTTAATTGATCAAAGATTCAGAAGCCAAGCTACTCTTTTTGGGGAATATAAAATCATAGACGGGCTTAAGTTTAAGACAACTTTCAATGGTTTATACGACTGGTATATGGCTACAAACTGGCTTAAAAAAGGGTCTAATCTGGATTTAACTATTAATGGTACACCAACTGGGCAGATTGCAAAGAATACATTTTATGGATTTAACTATACATGGAATAACTCTTTAAATTATGTGAAATCTTTTGGAAAACATAATATTGATGTATTAGGATTTGTTGAGTACAACGATAATTTCAATGAAACTTTAAATGCGAGTGCATACGGTCTTAAATCGGATAACTTAGACACTCCATCAAATACCACTCCTTCTGCAAGAAATACATTTACAGGATCAAAAGTTAGAAATACACTATTTAGTTTAGCTGCATTGGCAAGTTATGATTATGACGGAAGGTATTTATTAACAGGATCAATCAGAAGAGATGGATCTTCAAGGTTTGGAGCTAATAACAAATTTGGGACATTCTGGTCTGCAAGTGCGGCTTGGAATATTGCTAAAGAATCATTCTTCAATGTAGATTTTATTAATGATTTAAAGCTTAGAGGATCTTATGGTCTTACTGGGAATGACGGTACAATTCCTGATTATGTGAACGTATCTAATGTTGGATATGGTCTTTATGGTACAGCGCCAACGATATCAGTTATACAAACAGCTGGTAATGAAAATGTAAAGTGGGAAGTTAATAAAACTACTAACTTAGGAGTTGATTTCTCGATGTGGAACAGAAGAATAAAAGGTGCTGTTGAAGTATATCAGAATAAGAGAAATGACTTCATACAACTTTTACCTTACACAACTGAAAAAGGTGTATTTTCTGCCTATAGCAACGCAGGAGATATGACTCAAAAAGGGTTAGAAGCAGAATTAAATGTAGATGTAATTAAAACATCAGATATAACACTTAGTTTTAGAGCAAATATTGCATTTCAAAAAAGTGTTCTTGACAGACTTGCTGGTAATCAGACTGAAAGACTTTTGGCAGGAGGGTATAATTATCTAAAAGTAGGCGAAACTCCTTATATGTTCTATAATGTTCGTTTTGCTGGGGTTGATCCAAACAATGGAGATGCATTATATTATGACAAAAATGGTAATATAACAAATGTATATAGTGCTTCAGACGCAGTTCCAATTACGGATAAATCTCCTTTCCCAAAAAGCTTTGGTGGATTTGGTACGACTTTCACATATAAAGGGTTTGATCTAAATGCAGATTTTGTATTTAAGATGGGTGGTTATACTTATAATAACATGTATCTTAACGCGGTAGATCCTACAAGTGCACTTTCTGGATATAATGTGGCAACAGCTGCAGCAAACTATTGGAAGAATCCAGGTGATACAGGAGTGTTCCAAAAGGTAGATTCTAATGGAATAAGAGCAACTGATCAGTTTCTTGAAAAATCAGATTATTTAAGACTAAGAAGTTTAAGTATTGGATATACTTTTGATAAAAAAGATTTCGGAGATGCCTTACCTGTTAATAAAATAAGGGTATATGCTCAAGGTCAGAATCTAATTACTTGGACAAGCTTCCATGGAGAACCGGAAGTTTCTCTTGGGTCCGCAGGTTCTACTTCTTTATTTGTGCCTGGATCTTACAACCTATACACTTACCCAGCTGTGAAAACCATTTTAATGGGATTATCAGTTGAATTTTAACTTTAAATTATATATTCATTATGAAAAATAGAATATTTAAAAATATTTTTGTTCTTACACTTACTGGCGTAGTGCTTGCTTCTTGTGATAGGAATTTGGATCAGTTTTCAACTGTAAATGAGGAAGAAAATCTTGCAATGAGTTCTCCGACTGCTTTCAGAATGGCGACAGATGGAGCTTATACAGCATTTAAAACAGTCAATTTGAATGGAGTTGGAGGAGTGTCTTACTACGGTGGAGATACAGGTAGCCAGCTTATTATGGGAGATTTAACTACTGATAATTTAGTAAGAAATGTAGAGGGTAGAAACTCAAACTTTGCAGCTTCAAACTTTGAATTCTCTTCAGATAATAATCAAACTGCGGGATTATATGGTGCAGCATACAATGTCATAGCAAAAGCTAATTTTGTTTTAAAACATATTAATAATGGTGTTATAACTGGAGCTGAAAAAAATAGTATTGAAGCAGAGGTAAGAGCAATAAGAGCAATGGCTCATTTCGATCTTGTAAGAGCTTATGCTAAAATTCCTACTCAGTCTGGAGACGCAGGGAACAGTATAGGTATTTATTATTCTGAATCTTTTGATCCTACCCAATCTGGAGGAATTAGCAGAAATTTAACTGTAAATCAGGTTTACGATAAGATAATTGCTGACTTACAATTTGCATTAAATAATATCAATGTAACGAGTGCAGATAAGGGAAGATTAACTAAGGCTGCAATCTATGGATTATTATCAAGAGTGTATTTGTACAAAGGAGATTATAATAATGTGATTTCTAATGGACAGCAAGCGCTAGGTCTTTCACCAAGTGTAACCTCTAGATCTAATTTCACAAATATTTGGAAATCTACAAGTACTGATGGTGTTTTGTTTCAAGTTTTAAACTCGGCTCAAGAAAACGTTACAGTTGGAGTAGCTTACAACCAAACGATAGGTGGACAGATCAGATCAGAATTTGTGGTAGACTATAATTTTTATAATAGTTATGCGTCAACAGATATTAGAAAGTCCACTTATTTTACAACTGGAACCTATTCAGGAAAAACTTATAACAATGTTATGAAGTATTCTACCGTAGGTGGGGCTGCTAATGTTGTTCCAATTAAGTATCTTAGAACGGCTGAGGTGGTATTTAATATGGCTGAAGCATACTATAAAACGGGGAATGAAGCACAAGCTTTAATTTTGCTTAATTCTATTAGAGCAGAACGTTATAGTCCTTATACTCCTGGAACAGAAACAGGACAGGCATTGCTTAACGCTATCTATAACGAGAGAAGATTAGAACTTGCTTTTGAAAATGACAGATGGTATACTCTAAAAAGGCTTGGGTTGGGAGTTCAGAGATCTGGTAAAGGCCACTTAGCAGATGGTACTGGAACAGCTCCTATAGCTCAGACTTTGGCAGCGTCTAGTACAAAATGGCAATGGCCTATTCCACAAACTGCAATTCAGCAGAATCCGGATATCAAGCAAAACGACGGTTATTAATAAACAATAACCATATAATATTAAACCCTGCTCTAAGCAGGGTTTTTTATTTCCTTTTATTTCTTATTTTTGCTGTACAAAATGTAATATGAAAACCGTTATGGTTCTGTATCACTTTTGAACCCTATAAATTAACGCATGAAATATATATTTCTTATCATCCTTTTCTTTGCTAATTTTTTCAATGCACAGGTTGTTAATAAAACAGATTCTAACAAGCTTGAAAAAAAACTGGCTGATACTTTAGTTATTGACTCTGGAAAGAAGGATTCTTTAAAAATATTCAAACCTACCATCAATGATTATCTTTATCAGACTCAATTTTCTGAAAAGAAAATATTTGATACGGTGATGACTTACGAAAAAACATACATCTTTTCACAATATAACAATAAGGATAACTTTGGGAGAGTTCAATTTCCTAATGTGGGAGCGGGATTTAATCCTCTTTCTTATGAGGTGAATGCAGAGCAAAACCTTTCACTGCTGCCTTCCAATAAATCTTATGGAATTATTGGGATTAATGACGTGAAATATTATGACGTAAAAACTCCAACAGCAACTTTTGTTTATCATAATTCTATAAAGAACGGAGCGGTTTTAAGATCTACTTACACTCAAAATATAGGAAAGCGATTTAATTTTGCTTTGGAATATATGGGACTGCGATCACAAGGTCTTTACAGGAACTCATTGGCAGCTAATAATAATACACTATTCTCTGGACACTATCTAAGTAAGAGCGGAAACTATGAGTTATTTGCTCATTACCTGCATCAAAATGTTAATAATCAGGAAAACGGAGGAATTGTGGCTGATGATCTGTTCCAGAGTGGGAACAGTGATTTCAGAAACAGAATCAATGCAGAAGTGAATCTTGCATCTTCAAGTTCGCAATTTGGATACAGAAGATATTATTTAAGCCATCAGTTTACTCCTTTTAACGCTGAAAAATTTCCTTTTAGGATCAGGCATACCATTTTTAACCAAGGGAATAAATATTATTACTCTCAAAATGCTTTAGAAGGATATTGGTACGATACACCCGCCGAAATCGTTAATGGTTTTCCTCTTTCAACAAAGAAATATTCCAATAATTTAAGCAATACTGTTAGTCTGGTTTGGGATAATGAAAAGTTCAAACTGGATGCAGGAGTGCGTTATCAAATGATAAAGTTTGGAGCAACGCAAGTTACTCTGCCTACATTACAGATTCCAAATGAGATTAAAGAGAATAGAATTGGGGCAGTAGGAAACTTACAGATAAAGCTTTTAGATAAAATCCAGCTTAATTCATTTGCGGAATTTTCCAATGGAAGCCAGTTCGGAACTTATGTAAAAACTACTAACAACATTAAATTTGAGCCGATCAAAGATTATTTTGTAAATGCTAAAGTAAATTTCCAGAGTGCTTATCCTTCTTTTAATTATCTTTTGAATACTTCTGTTTATAATAATTTTAATTATTACCTTCAGAATGTTAAAAACCAATCGATAACTGAGATTGGTGGGAATATTAATTTAAAATGGTTTAAAACAGAATTGTTTGTTAATTATTTCAGAATAGACAATTTTACTTATCTCGATGCTGCATCAATGCCTAAACAAAGTCAAGGGTCGCTTAATATTTCTCAGATCGGAGGAGATGCTACATTCAGTTTTGGTAAATATCATTTAAATACAAGAGTGCAGTTTCAGAACGCGCTAACAAATAAAGATTTGTATCCGATGCCTGGATTTATAGGCCGTGCTAATTTCTTTTATCAGACCAAAGCGTTTAAAAATGCTGCAGAAATCCAAGCTGGACTGAAAGTTTACTATTTCTCAAAGTTTGCTTCAAGAGAATATTTTCCGATACTTAACGAATACATTTTACCAAGAGCGGATTCATTTTCAATCGGGGGACAGCCTATTGCCGATGTTTATATCAATATGAAAGTTAAAAAAATGTTCTTCTTTGTTGAAGGGCAACAGATAGGTACACTTATCTCATCTAATAAAGCCTATGCATTTCCACATTATCCGGTTTATGATTTTAGACTGAACCTTGGAATTGTTTGGTATTTGTTCAACTAAAATCATGACACCAGTTGAAAACAATCAGTAAAATATCATTTAATGATATAGAAAATATACCTCAGTTAATAAAAGATTTTTTAAATCATAAAATTGAGGGTTTTGAAGAAAATACATTTTCATTAGACCATTTTAGAAAAAAAATTCATCTAAAACAAGAATCTTTTACTTCAGAACAGAGAGTGGTATTATCCACCGCTCTTGAACAACAGTTATCCGGACTCATACTTTCTAAAAAGCAAAGGGAAAATTTAAACAACATAAAGCTTCCTGATACTTTTACTATAACAACAGGTCATCAACTAAACCTTTTTTCGGGGCCTGTTTTTTTTGTGTATAAAATTTTACAAACTATTAAGACTTGTTCTTATTTAAAATTTAATTTTCCGGACTTTAATTTTGTTCCTGTCTATTGGATGGCTTCTGAAGATCACGATTTTGCTGAGATCAATCACTTCAAAACCGAGAGTAATTATTACGAAATTAATGAAAAGTCTGGTGGACCTGTCGGGAGAATTCAGATAAGCGATACATTTTTCATTTCTGAGTTTGAAAAGGAATTTAAGGATTCTGTTTTTGGGACAGAGCTTATTTTAATGCTTAAAGAAGCTTACAAAGTTGGGAATACTCTTACAGAAGCTATAAAGACATTAGTGAACAGACTTTTTTCAGAGTTTGGTTTGTTAATCATTGATGGGGATTCAGGCATATTGAAAAATCAGGTCAAAGAAATTTTCCGGGAAGAGTTAATTCATTCTGCATTATATCATGCTTCTAAAGAAAAAGTGAAATTTCTCACAGATAAATATGGAAAGGTTCAGGTGAATCCCAGGGAAATTAATTTGTTTTACCTTTCTGACACGAGAGATCGGATAGAATTGGTAGGCGATCATTATAGTGTGGTGGATACTCCCATCCGGTTTACAAAAGAAGAGGTCTTAAATGAATTGGATAAAGCCCCGGAAAGATTTAGCCCTAATGCATTAATGCGTCCGGTTTATCAGGAAAAAGTATTGCCTAATTTAGCTTATATCGGAGGTAATGCAGAAATTATGTATTGGCTTGAGTTAAAAGACTATTTTACTAAAATAGATATCCCTTTTCCTGTTTTGATTCCCCGAAACTCAATGTTGTTCTTACAGGAGAAAGTATTAAAAAAAATAGATAAGCTTGATCTGAAAGTTGATGATTTCTTTCAGAATTTTGCAGCTATTACGAACAACAGGATCTTAGATAATAGTAGTATTCTCAGGTTACTTGAAGAAAAAGAATCTCTTTTGATCAATAGCTTTTCTGAATTACGGTCTATCGCCGAAACTACCGAGAAATCTTTTGGAAATATGGTTAAGGCGGAAGAAATTAGACAGCTCAAATCTTACAAAAGGATGAAAAAGCGACTTCTTCATGCAGAAAAGATAAAACAAAGTGAATTGCTTGAAAGGTTGGAAAATTTATTTTTAAACGTACATCCTTCTAAAACATGGCAGGAAAGGGTTTATAATTTTAGTGTATTTTTCGCCGATTATGGATATTCATGGCTTGAAACTTGTTTAGAAGAAATGGTGGTTCAAGAATCAAAATTAATAATTGTTGCCATTTAATTTTAAAGGAGTATTTTTGTAAATTATAATTATCTACTATGATAAAAAGGTTTTTTATTCTATCCAGTTTATGTATGGTTTTGGGCGTTTCCGCTCAACAATCACATACCGTAGTTAAAGGAGACAATCCTTATAATATTGCCAAGAAGTATGGTATAACGGTGGATGAACTGCTGAAACTAAATCCAAAATTTAAAGATGGAAAGTTGACAGTCGGTGATGTGCTTACAGTTAAATCTGATAAAAGCACTTCTGCTCCTGTTACAAAAAGTGCTGTCATTGAAAAAGCTAAACCCAATGCTCAGCTTGGTAAAATTGTATTACAGCCGAAACAAACCATCTATGGAATTACAAAGCAATACCGTATTTCTGAAACTGACTTGAGAAAGCTGAATCCTGAATTGGATTCTCATATGAAGATCGGTGATGAGATTACATTACCTTTTGAAAGCATAAAAAAATATGGAGGCAACCAACAACCTGTTGTAGCTTCAAAAACTGTAGAAGCAACTGCTAATAATACTCTATCAACTGCTGTGGCAACGGATGAGGATAATTATACAATTCAATCAAAAGATAATTATTACAGAATTACAAAACAATTTGGAGTTAGCCAACAAGAGCTGTATGCTTTAAATCCTGGATTGGAAGAAAAAGGATTAAAACCAGGAGAGGTTATCCGTGTTAAAAAATCAAATAGCAATGTTGCTAATGTAATTACGGAGCCTGTTAACCCTAAAACTAAAATTGATTCAGGCAACGAAAAGTCATCTGCTAATAATTCCTCTAACGTGAATGCAGAGGCAGGAGATGAATATGTTACTTACACTGTTCAGCAAGGGGATACTGTTTTCTCTATTGTGAATAAATATGGTATTTCCATTGACGAATTAATCGCTTTAAACCCGGATTTAACCCACGGACTAAAGACCGGAATGATTTTGAAAATTAAGAAGCTTGATCCTGCATACATTAAGAAAAGCGGAGATGCTTTAAGTGTTGTTTTGATGCTTCCTTTCGGCTATAGTACAAATGAAACTCAATATAGGGGAATGGCAATGGATTTTCTTACAGGAGCTAAATTAGCCATTGAAAGAAATGCAAGAAACGGTCAGAAACTGGATATTAAAGTAGTTGATTCCGGTAATGAAGCTTCATTTAGGAATTCATTGACTCAAATCAATCCTAATAATACAGATTTAATTATAGGCCCATTCTTTAAATCGAATGTCATTGATGTTTTAGACTTTACTAAAAGCCAGAAAATTCCAATTGTAGCGCCGTTTGCAAATTCTCCGGAATTGTATAACTACAGTAATCTGGTTATTATTGAAACGAATGATCAAACCTATGCGGATAAAATTGTAGATGAAGTAAAAACTGTATACTCGGATCAAAAAATTTATATAGTTGCAGACAGCAAAAAGGAAAATGCAAATTATATTAAAGCTGGTCTCGAAAAGGCAGTGAAAAATCCAAATGTAACAATTGTAAGTTCTCCTGCAGAAATTAAGGCAGACCAGAATATGATGACGGGACAATCTGCTCCTGTAATAGCTATTTTAGCGAGTGATAACGATAGTACGGGAGAGGCTTTTTCAAATAGAGTTATTGCCCTGACAAAAGAAGTACAGGGAATAAAAGCTTTTAGCCTGTATTATGCTCCAAGTTTTGAGAAAAAGGTAGACGACCTTAGTCAGGCGAGTCTGGTTTATTTAATGGACAGAAAAATCAATACGGACGGAAGTTTTGAAAAAGAGATTTTGGCAGCCTATAAAGGTAAATATTGCAAGACTCCTCCCAAATATGCAATTATTGGTTTTGATGTTGTCAATGACATGTTAACCAGAGAGAATAAAAAAGGAGAAATTTTTAAACAAATGAATAAAGTTCAAACTCAGCTTGCAACCAAGTTTGAATTTGTAAAGTCCAAAGCTAATGGAGCTTATGTGAATACTGGTTATCGTGTAATCCGATTAGTTCCTTAGTGAAGTACATTGGATGAAAGAAAATCTTCACATTATGTTTATATTTGCATAATATTTTAAATTATTAGATGAAAGCACTTGTATTTCCTGGGCAGGGTTCTCAGTTTGTTGGGATGGGAAAAGAACTATATGATTCTCGAAAAGACATAAAGGACTTGATGGAATCTGCCAATGAAATTTTAGGTTTCGATATTTTATCCCTTATGTTTAATGGGACAGAAGAAGATCTAAAGAAAACCGAGGTTACTCAGCCTTCTATTTTTATACATTCTGTAGCTGCTTTAAAAGCTGTAAATGGACTTGGTGCTGAAATGGTAGCCGGTCACTCTTTAGGAGAATTTTCAGCATTGGTCGCTAATGGAGTTCTGTCTTTTGATGACGGTCTTAAATTAGTTTCTGAACGAGCAAAAGCAATGCAGGAAGCTTGTGATATTAATCCAAGCTCAATGGCTGCAATTTTAGGATTGGAAGATGCCAAAGTTGAAGAAATTTGTGCACAGATCAATGGGATTGTTGTTCCTGCAAATTATAATTGTCCTGGACAACTTGTAATTTCAGGAGAAACTGCTGCCGTAGAAGAAGCTTGTATTAAATTGAAAGAAGCGGGAGCAAAAAGAGCATTATTGCTACCTGTTAATGGGGCTTTTCATTCTCCATTGATGCAACCTGCACAAGAAAGATTGGCCGCTGCTATTGAACAAACTAAATTCAGAAAAGCAACGATTCCAGTTTATCAGAATATTACCACGACTGCAGTTACAAATCCTGACGAAATTAAGAAAAACCTGATTGCTCAGTTAACAGGTCCTGTAAAATGGACACAATCTGTTCAGAATATGATTAAAGACGGAGCATCTAACTTTGTAGAAGTTGGACCAGGAAAAACTTTACAGGGATTGATCAAGAAAATTGATAGTTCTGTAGACGTTGCTTCGGCAATCTAAAAAATAAACAAATGGGCGAAATATTTTCACCGGGAAAGCTCATGCTTACTTCAGAATATTTCGCTATAGATGGAGCTCTTGTCCTAGCGGTACCAACCAGGCTGGGACAAGAGTTTTTCTTTGAAGAAACGGAAGATGGGAAATCATTGGTTTTTTGGGAAGCTTATCATCAAAATAAACTATGGCTGAAAGTGATCATTGATTATTCCTCTTGGAAAATCCTTGAGACAAATATAGCTCCCAGTGCCGAATTTCTTATAAAAACGTTGAAAAACGTCCAAAAGCTTTCTACTCGTAAATTCCAGAATGCAGATTCATACTTTTTAAAAACAAATCTACAGTTCCCTTCCGATTTTGGATTGGGAAGCAGTTCAACATTAATGAACAACCTTTCTGTGTGGGCTGATACAGATCCTTTCATGCTAAATAGTCTAAGTTTGGGTGGAAGTGGTTATGATATTGCTGTCGCAAAGGAAAAATCAGCAGTTTTGTATCAGAATAAACCGGTAATACAATATAAAAGAATAACCTTTGATCCTATCTTTAAGGACGACTTGATTTTTATCCATTTAAATCAAAAACAAGACAGCAGGGAAGCAATCGATCTGTATAAGTCCAAAATAAAATCCCGTAAACTGATCGAAGTATTTTCTGCCCTTACCAATGAAATTCTATTATGTAATGAATTAAATGATTTTTGTCATTTAATGACTGTTCATGAAAGAAAAATTTCTGATTTTCTGAATATTCCTACCGTTAAAGACAAATTCTTCTCCGACTGTCCGGTTTTTGTGAAAAGTTTGGGTGCCTGGGGGGGAGATTTTGTAATGAGTGCCAAATTTAGGGGCTTTGAGGACTATTTTCGGGGAAAAGGTTTTGCGACTATTTTTGAATGGGCTGATATAATTGCTTGATATTTAACAATTTGCCGTTCTGTTTTTTTCTTTGTCATTCTGACTTATATCATTATATTTAACCACCTGTAACACTAAATTAATATTTAATTTTGTTGGACTAAAAAAAGAAATAGAAAATATAAGTAAAATGAAACACGCTAAAATCATCCAGGATTTGCAAAAATTAGGGATTAAGGGAGACTACGAAATAATATATAATCCCTCATATGAGGAATTATTTCAAGCAGAAGTTTCTCCTGAAAATCAGGGTTTTGAGAGAGCTGAACTTACGGAATCTGGTGCAGTATCAGTAAAAACAGGAATTTTTACTGGCCGTTCTCCAAAAGACAGATACATTGTTCAGGATGATGTTACAAGAGACACAATTTTCTGGGATGGCAAAGTGAACTTGCCTACAACAGCAGAAATCTTCAAGTCTTGTAAAGAATTAGTGCTAGACCAACTTTCTTCTTCTAAGAAAATTTATGTTGTTGATGCATTTTGTGGAACAAATGCTGACACAAGACTTAAAGTGAGATTCATCGTAGAAGTTGCATGGCAGGCGCATTTCGTTACTAATATGTTCATCCGTCCATCTCATTATGAGCTGGAAAACTTTGGAGAACCTGATTTCACTGTTGTGAACGGTTCTAAAACAACGAATCCGAATTGGGAAGCTCAGGGACTAAATTCCGAAAATTTTGTAATGTTCAACCTTACGGAAAAATTACAGATCATTGGAGGAACCTGGTATGGAGGAGAAATGAAAAAAGGAATGTTTGCAATGATGAACTATTACCTTCCGCTAAAAGGAATGGCATCTATGCACTGTTCTGCAAACGTAGGAGAAGAAGGAGATGTTGCTTTGTTCTTCGGCCTTTCCGGAACAGGTAAAACAACTTTATCCGCTGATCCTAAAAGATATCTTATTGGTGACGATGAGCACGGTTGGGATAACAATGGAGTTTTCAACTATGAGGGAGGTTGCTATGCAAAAGTAATTGACTTATCGGAAGAAAAAGAACCGGACATTTTCAGAGCAATTAAAAGAGATGCTCTTCTTGAAAATGTTGTTGTAAATAATGGTGTTTCCGATTATACTGATAACTCAATCACTGAAAACACGAGAGTTTCTTATCCGATTTACCATATTAACAAAATTGTACTGCCTTCTAAAGCTGGGCATGCTAAGAAGATCGTTTATCTTTCAGCTGATGCATTCGGAGTATTACCTCCGGTTTCAATTTTAGATGAAAATCAGGCTCAATACCACTTTTTATGTGGATATACTTCTAAATTAGCAGGAACTGAAAGAGGAATTACTTCTCCGGAACCTTCATTCTCTCCGGCTTTTGGTGAGGCATTTCTTACGTTACATCCTACCATGTACTCTAAAACCTTGATTGGTAAAATGAAAGAACATGGAGCAAAAGCTTATTTGGTAAATACAGGATGGAACGGTACAGGAAAAAGAATCTCATTAAAAGATACAAGAGCCATTATTGATGCAATAATTGATGGATCTATTGAGAACGCCCCTAAGGCGCAAGTGCCTATTATGAACTTGGAAATTCCTACTTCTTTACCTAATGTTTCAGAAGGTATTCTGGATCCAAGACATACATATAGTGATGCTTCAGAGTGGGAAGAGAAGGCTAAAGACTTAGCATCAAGATATATTAAGAATTTTGAACAGTATTGTAACACTGAAGAGGGGAAGAAGCTGGTTGCTTCCGGACCTCAATTACAAGAACAAACAATATAAGAAAAGCAAAGCCTCATCATTGATGAGGCTTTTTAATGTATTAAAACATCCTGAAAGCTTAATAAAGCCAGTCTGTATCCTTGCATTCCAAAGCCGGATAATACAGCGTCCGTGTGAGCTGCTGTTACTGACTTTTGCCGGAATTCTTCTCTTTTATAGATATTGCTAATATGTACTTCAATCTTAGGCTTCTGTATATTCTTTAAACAGTCGGCTATAGCATAAGAGTAATGTGTAAAAGCCCCCGGATTGATAATAACAGCATCAAAATCATCTTCCTGAAGCCTGTTAATTAATTCTCCTTCAATATTCGATTGATAATAGTTCAGTTCGTAAGAAAGGAATTCATCTTTTAGTTTTTCCAAATATTCATCCATTGAAATTATTCCATAAATTTCAGGCTCTCTTGTACCCAGCAGATTAAGATTCGGTCCGTTTATGATTAAAATTTTCATAACATAAAATTAAAAAGTTTTTTTCGATTAGTGCGGATATTTTACGGGTTTTATTTGAAGAAAATGTTTTACATTATTTTTAATGATATTTCTCATGTTTAAAAATTTAACATTTTCTCTAATGGTTTATTAACAGGTGTTTTAAGTGAAAATTAAGTTAATTTTTGAGAATTTAAAATAAAAAATAAATTAGTCTACTTGTTTTATAGACTAATTGTTTTTAGATTTGCAACCATATTTCGATCGGCTTATAAAGAAAGATGGAGGGAACTGACCCTACGAAGTCTTAACAACCTGCATGATGCAAGGTGTTACATTCAGCCTTTTAAGGAAAAATAAGCATTTGGTTAAATCAATTTCTTGATGCCCTTTGCTGTGTTTTCCGCAAAGGGTGTTTTTTTAATATTTAACAAATAAAATTGATTATGGTTAGTAAAAGTTTATTCAAAGCTGGTGTTTGGATTTCACCCGGTGCTTTGTTTTTCTTAGGCATTATTAGTGTTAATGGGCAGGAGATAAAGCAGAAGAAAGATACGCTTAGGGAAAAAGATATTGATGAAGTCGTTGTGGTAGCTTACGGTAAAGCGAAAAAGACGAGTTACACAGGTTCTGTAGCGACGATCTCCAGCGAAAAGATTAATAATCGGCCGGTAACCAATATTACAAAAGCTTTGGAAGGGCAGGTAGCGGGATTGCAGGCAGTAAGTGCTTCTGGCCAACCGGGTGCTACGGCAACAATCCGTATCAGGGGGATCGGATCTATTAGTGCCTCAAGTAATCCTTTATTCGTGGTGGATGGAATTCCTTTTGATGGAAATATCAATTCTATCAGCCCAAATGATATAGAATCAATTAGTGTTTTGAAAGATGCTACGGCAAGCTCTCTGTATGGATCAAGAGGTGCTAACGGAGTGATTATTGTGACTACAAAGTCAGGGAAAAAAGGAGAATCACGAATCAATTTTAATATCAGTCAGGGATTTTCCAGCAGGGCTGTAAAGGACTATGAACAGGTTACCACGGACCAGTATTTTCAATTATATTGGGAAGCAATGAGAAATGGATATAAATCAGGACAGGTTTCAGCACAACAGGCTGCACAAATGGCCACAGATAATCTTGTGAATAACCTGGGCATCAATCCATATGGTTCTAACTATGCAAAACCGGTAGGGACAGATGGAAAACTGCTGCCTGGAGCAAGGCCTTTATGGAATGATGACTGGAGGGATATACTTCAAAGAGTGGCTTCAAGAAACCAGGTTGATCTTGATTTTAGTGGCGGAAATGAAAAAGGAAACTATTTTTTCTCATTGGGATATCTTGATGACAAGGGTATTGCCATAGGATCCGGATTTACAAAATACAGTACAAGATTGAAGATTAATAATGAAGTGAAGAAATGGTTAACTGTTGGAGCAAACCTTAGTTATACCAATAGTCTTCAGGAGGCACCACCATCTTCAGATTCAAGAACTGATAATATTATTAATGCGGCCAGAGTAATTCCTTCTTTTTATCCATACTATGAAAGAAATCCAGATGGAAGCTATAAGCTTGATGCTAACGGAAATACAATTTACGACTTCGGAAAGTACAGGCCGACAAGTGCTTTGCAAAATCAAAATGCAGCCGCAACTTTGCCATTGGACAAAAATGAAAACAGGGAAGATAACTTTTCAGGAAAAGGGTATTTGGATTTTACGTTCTTACCGGAATTAAAATTTAAATCCAGTTTTTCAATTGACCTGGTAAATTACAATGGGCATTATTATTCAAATCCGCTGCTGGGGGAGGGTAGTGAAATAGGAGGTTCGGTGACCAAGACAAATTCACGGACATTATCTTATACAACCAGTAATATCTTGACCTATGATAAAAAATTCAATCAACATCATTTCAATATTCTAGCCGGACAGGAGTTTTATCATTATGAGTATCAGACGATATCCGGAAGCCGAAGTCAGTTTTCTTTACCTTATTATTATGAACCGGATGCAGCGGCTTTATTAGGAGGTTTTAGTGGTAATAGTGATAAATTAGGTTTACTGAGTTTTTTAGGTAAAGCAGAGTATGATTTCAATAACACTTATTTTATTTCCGGATCTGTAAGATCAGACGGATCTTCCCGTTTTTCACCTCAAAACAGATGGGGAACTTTCTGGTCAGTAGGAGGTTCATGGAAGGCGTCTAATGAGCAATTCATTAAAAATCTAAATTTCTTTAATCAGCTAACCCTTCGTGCGAGTTACGGAGGACAGGGAAATGATAAGTTGAGTACTTATTATGCTTACCAAAGTCTTTACGCATTTTACAATAATCTGGGAGAAGGAGGAACAGTTGCTAGCAGGCTTCCCACTCCTGATCTTAAGTGGGAAACCAATCTTAACTTGAATGTGGGGTTGGAGTTTGCTATTCTTAAAAACAGGGTTAAGGGTAATGTGGAATATTTCCAACGTCAAAGTAAAGATCTTTTATTTGACAGGCCTTTGGCTCCCTCTCTTGGTTTTAGTGGTTATTCAGCGAATATTGGAGAACTGAAAAATACAGGTTTTGAATTTTCATTATTCACAACTCCGATTAAAACGGACGATTTCCAATGGGATGTTGATGTTAATGTAACAACCCTAAAAAACAGAATTACGAAACTTCCTAAAGGTCCAATTGTAACAGGAACTAAATTATTGCAGGTTGGCGGTTCTGTTTATGATTTCTTTATTCCGGAATGGGTTGGAGTTGATCCAAGTAACGGTGCTCCGCTATGGAAATATGTTTATCAGGATGCCAATGGGAATACAGTAGAAGGAACAACTTCCGAATATGCAAAGGCGACAAAAACATTACAGGGTTCTTCTTTGCCTAAATTTTCCGGTGGAATCACTACAAATATTACATATAAGGATTTTGATTTATCCGCGCTGCTAACTTTTAGTGTTGGAGGAAAAATTCTTGATACAGATTACACCATGTTAATGTCAAATGGAAGCAATGCTGGAAGGGCATGGAGTGCAGAGATGTTAAACAGATGGACGCCTGAAAATCCCAATACGGATGTTCCGGCTTTAAGTACAACGACAAATAACTGGACTTCAACGTCCTCAAGGTTTTTATACTCGGGGACTTATGCCAGATTGAAAAATGTGAGCATCGGATATACCTTACCTTCAGATTATTTCGGAAGACTGGGACTGAAAAAGTTCAGAATTTATCTTCAGGCTGAAAACCTTTTAACTTTCTACAAGCACAAAGGAATGGATCCCGAGCAAGCTATAGATGGTACCACTTATTACAGATATCCGGCAATGAGAACAATAACATTCGGTCTTCAGGCTACACTTTAAGTTTATATTAAAACAATCAAAACAATGAAAAAAATAAAATATATATCATTTATACTTATTGCAGCTTTCTCTTCTACTGCGTGTACTAATGATTTGGAAACAGCTCCTACTAATCAGGCTAATGAAGCTGAGATATTCAAGACAGCTGAAAGTGCTGAAACGGTGATTAATGGGACATGGGCAAAATTCAATGATGACGGGCCTACCTATGCTAACATTGGCTATTCAACAGTATTACGGGCCAGCGATGCTATGGGTAGTGATGTTGCTGTCCTTACTAATAAATATGGCTTTGCATCGGCTTACGCTTTTACCGATTTAGTGAATAGTACCGGAAGTCGTTCTCAATTTGTATGGAGTTTATTATATTCTGCAATCAATAACATGAATAATGTGATTAGTCGTATTGATGGAGTAGAAGGAAGTCAGTCTAAAAAGGATCAGGTTAAGGGCCAGGCAAAAGCTTTACGTGCTTTTTGTTATTTGAATTTAGCAAGCCTTTATCAGTTTAGTTATTTAAAAGATAAAAACGCTTTGGTAGCTCCAATTTATACAGAACCAACAACCATAAATTCTGTAGGAAAAAAGAGAGCTAGCCTTGAAGAAATGTATACTTTGATTAAAAACGATCTATCAGAGGCAGGACTTTTATTAGCAAATTATACAAGAAATAATAAGGATAAAATTGATAAGTCTGTGGTATATGGATTGTTGGCCAGAACTTACTTAAATACGGGTGAGTGGACTAAGGCTACTGCTGCTGCTCAAATTGCAAAAGCTAGTTTTCCGTTGATGGCTCCCGAAAAGTATAAGGACGGGTTTAATGATATTACCAATGGGGAATGGATCTGGGGACATGGCCAGACGCAGGAACAATCAGGGGAAAGTTATGCATTCCACTACTTAGATGTTTCTTCATCAGGAAGTTACTACTACAGTTTTATGGCAGATCCTTATTTTAAAGATTTATTTGACACCAATGACATCAGGTACCAATTGTTTCAATGGGACGGACTTCCCGGAAGGGAAGGTCTCTTGAGATATGCTAAATTTAAGTTTAAAGCCAATCTCATTGCTGACATTGTATTCATGAGATCAGCTGAAATGTATTTGATTGAGGCTGAGGCAGAAGCCAGAAATGGGAATGTAACCAATGCTGTAGCAGTTTTAAATCAACTGAAATCAGCGAGACAGGCTAATCTGTACAGTGGATCTTTAGCCCAGAATGATGTGATCAAAGAAATCCTGATCGAAAGAAGAAAGGAATTGTTTGGAGAAGGATTTTCATTGTCTGATATCATAAGAACTCAGGGAACTGTAGTAAGAAAACCTTTTACTGATTCCAATGGTCAGCCAATTAAAGTACAAGTAACAACTCCGGATGGAACTGTAAAAACAGTGAATGGAAGAGGACATTCTGTATTTTCTTTTCCTGATCAATCTGCCTTTGCACCAAACAGCAAGTATTATTTGTTTACGATTCCGCAGAAGGAGGTGGAGAATAACACGAATTTGTGAGGAAGTAAATAAGGGTGTTAGTTTTATGGTTATTATTTATAATGAGAATCTTATTAAAGAAGATCTTTTTTAATTAAAATAAAAGGTTGTCTCGGCGAGGAGACAACCTTTATTTTATATATTCTATTAGAAGATCTACATTAATTTTTGTACTATTTTCTTCCTAATGAAAAATATAAAAATGAGCGAAATAATTTTCAAAAATATTAGTATTTCATCTACTTTCAAGTGATTATCTAAATCATATTCATAGGCTATATATGATGTACATTGACTTACAATCAGTAAAAACTGGAATATTGTAAATATAATAAGTGATATTTCCGCCACATCATATCTGTTAAGCATCGACATGTGAATTCCCAAAAGTTTTTTTGTTATTCTATCCGCATATCGCATCATTACAAACCCAATCCCAATCAATATTAAATAAAAAATAAGGGACGATATCATACCATTATTGATTCCAAAATTTATTATTTTATAAATGGAAAGAAAAATATAATTAAATATTATATATAAAGCTATTATATATATAGTTATACTGATTGAATAAAATACATTTTTCATAATATTACTTTATTAATGGATATTGATTTATCCCACTGCCAGCTGCGGGTAAATGAAAAGTGTAATCGTAGGTCGCTTTACCAAAAGGATGAAACGGAACAACTAGAGAAGTATTCATATTAGTTGCACCTACATAGGATCCTGTTACTTTTACATTAAAAACCATAGTTCCGGAAGGTAATACAAAATCTGCTCTGCCTATATAACTATAACCTGATGGACGAAAATCATTCACATCTTTTAAAATATTAAGAGCCTTTTCATATCTGAAGGTAAAAATCCCATAAGGAGAACTTCCCTGTATTACTACAGATCCTTTATACAATTTTGTAATATTTGTATTTCCACTGCTACCATAGGCTACTACAGAAAGTTTATTTCCAATTAGATTCATAGTACCTTTGATTGTATACCAATCATAATCGGCTACATATGGATCTTTTTCTTTTCCACTGACAGAACCAAAAGGTAATGCTATTGATGAAGCTTCAAAACTAACAGTCTGTCTAGGGATCCTAATGTTTGCTTTTTTAGGGCCTGGACCATTTAAATGGTCCATAGAGTGATTTAAGCCCGCAATGATACCTCCAATAACAGCTCCTTGCCAAAAATTCCCTCCACTGAGTTCGGCTCCCACACCACCTGAAATAGCTCCAAATAATACTTTTCCTGCTGTTTGGTTAGCAAAATCTTTAGCAAACGACCCAAAAGCCGAGGCTCCTAAACTTCCTAATGCTCCTGAAAGCAGAGCTTGATGGAAAGAGCCGCCTTGCATTAATGATAATGCTCCCTGAGCAATACCATGCACTGTTGCTTGCGCTAATGCTACTCCTGTTTGAGCCATGATTTTCAATGCAGCATTTGATACCTGTACGGCTGATTGGAGGGCGGGAGCAAAGAGTTGGCCAATTCCAAAGGTGACCGCTCCGGATATTGCTCCGAACACTGTGGACTTAAATAGTCCCAGAAGAGAAAACTTCTGTCCTGTAATAATTGCGCTCACAATATAGCTTGCTGCCCCTACGATTGCCCCTATAACTACAGCTGCTAATAAAGCAGATTCTATTCCGAAAATATATTCTCCGGTAGGATCGTTGAACAATAATGGATTATTCATTACGTATCCATACTTATTGTAATTCTGGGTATTATAAGGATCCTGGATATTTTCATCAGGATTTAAGAATCTTCTGAGTAGTGGATCATACAATCTTCCGTTCATGTGGATGATTCCTACTTCGGCAAAATGCTCATGGCTGGTGTATCCTCTTTCAATAAGTAATGCAGTATTATCAATAATATTTTTATCGGTAATAATCGCTCCGTTTCCAATCTGAAGATGTGTAAAATTACCCCATGCATCAAAATGTCTTTGTTCCAACTTGTTACCCGCTTCATCACTAATTGCTAAAATACTTCCGAGATAATCCTTGTGTAAAAATTTATATGAACCATTAGATTCGTTATAATCTTTAAGGAAAATGATGTTACTTTCATACGGTGTTCCACCAATGTAAAGAACATGCTTTTCTTTACCTGTCGTATTGTCTACCACTACTTCAAAACTTCCATCTTCATTATAGAATTTGGTAAACTTCCCATCTCCATCAGTTGCAAAATTGCCACCATAAGTGACTCTTTGTCTCATACTAGTTAATCCATACTGGAAGGCTACATCTCCTTTTTGTCCGTCAATAAATACGGGATCATTGTTCTCGTTGTAAACAATACTTTGGATCAGATCATTGTTATAATTTTGTGTTCCTGCTGCATTTAAGGTCATTCCTGTAGGTTGGTATACCTTAGCTGAGTTATTAAATTTAATGGTTCCTACCTGATCATTTTCCAGAATCCTTCCTTTTTCATCATAAATATTACGATTGCTTGAAGGTTTAACACCCGTTACAGGATTGGTCCAGTTGATCAATCTGTTGTTGTCATCATAATCAAATGATTCAACGATATTAAAATCTCCTCCTGTAGTTCTGCTTTTTAGCTCATTCTTAATCGCATCAAATGAATAAGAAAGCTGAAGGATTCCCGGCTTCACCTGCGAAGAATGGTTCATGTTTGTTAAGAATCCATTCGTGTCATAGGTATTATTTACTTCTGTGGCTCCCAGTGCTGTTTTTAAAACCTGGCCTTTTGCATTAGCTTGTAAAAGCGTCCATAATACCTTCCCTGAATTTCTATCCTTTACCTGAGCGAGTTCTCCATTCCAATTGCTATAAGCGTTTTCAATATTCACTTTTGTAAGTACGCCTGAAGAAAAAAGGCTTTTCTCGTATGATATCACTCTCCCTTTATCATCATAAGTAATTTCTTTCTGCATATAGTACTTACCATTGCTACTTTCAGATGTTGATAACAATCTTCCCTGTTGGTCGTAAGTTATATTTGAACTATATGCTTTTCCTTTGGATGTTCCGTTCTTAGAAGTTACTCTCCCTTTGTTATCGTAAACAAACGAGATTACTTTGTTGGTAGTAGCGCCGGCATCCGCTGTAGAAATTTCTTTCTGAGTAATAAGCTGTCCAATGCTATTGTAAATGTATTCCTTGGTTCCCTTTGGACTTGTGATTTTTTTAACCTGATCAAAACCATCATACTCATACTTATAAATTCCATTAGATGGATCGTTAAACTCTGTTTTTCTTCCCCAAACATCATATTTAGATGTTACGATATTGGTTCCATACTGAGCGGTAAGTTGTTTTCCTAGGGAATTATAAGTAAAATTAATAGTGCCGCCTTTATCCGAAGTAGAAACAATATTTCCTAGAGCATCAACTGTTTTAGTTGTTGTTCGTCCATATCCATTAAGTTCTTTTAAGGTGGTAACAGTTCCTGATATTGAAGTTTCAGTTTGCTTACCATTAAAGAAGGAAGTTGTAACCTTAGCGGGGAATACTGTATCGTCATAGGTAAATACATTCCACTGAACATTTGCTGGCAATTCTTCTGTTGCCTGGTCAAAATAAGGTTCGGATTCTTTTATTTTCCTACCTAAAGCATCAAACATACGATATACTGCCACGAATTTACCTTGTTCAAAGCCTTTGGTTTGTGTTTTATATTCTTGGCCTAGTTTATTTACATATTTTCTAGAAATATTACCATCAGGTTCATATTCAATAACTATAGTATTTCCCTGTTCATCTCTTATATACTGGTAATTTGTAACGCCTTCTAAATTTGTTTTAGAGGTTAAAATTTTCCCCCAGTTATCATAAGTATTAGTAGCAGTGTTTCCCAGTACATCAGTTTGGGTTAAGATTTGTCCCCAATTATTATAAGTAATACTGGTTTCTAATCCAAGGTTGTCCGTTTTCTTTATAACAAACCTTCCCTTATCATCATATTCGCTTTTGTTAATTCTGAACTGTGAATCACTTCCGGCAGTAACTTTCTTCTCAATGACATTACCGAATCCATCATATTTATAATCTTCAGTAAGATTGTCCGAAAAGTTATTGGAGAAGTTATTCCCAGAAACATTAATGACTGTTTTAGGAAGATTATTCTGATACAAGTAATATTGACTTACTTTATTGGTTGTATTATAAGCCGCATGCTGCATAGTTTTTGCATCCAGATGACCAATAAAATAATCTTTCCCAATTCCTGAAGGATTATGAGTATAAATAAAGTCCGTTGTGGTTACTGAAAAATTATCATTAACATTGGAAGTTGTTTTAGACGGCAGGTAGTAGGTATTGTAAATAGCTGTTCCTGCTGTTGTAACGTTCGTCAAAAAGTCCTTCGCTAACGTAGAGGTTGCGACAGTAGCTGTCACTATTTTGGGCTTGTCAGCATCTGAAATTGTTGTAACTACTTGCCCATTGAGAAGTTTGTCTTCCTTATAAATTGTCGATTTATAGCTCAATAACTGAGTATTATTCTCCGAAATATCTGCCGGGAATATCAGGTTTTCATTATTGGTTCTGATGGACCACTCTTTTACCGGAACTCCGTCCAATAAAGGGTCTATTTGTATACCCGACCAAATTTTAGCATTTTCAAATCCGGCAGCATATAAGGAGGAGCGGGCAGTTTGACGGAAGCCAATTACCCCTCTTCCTGTAAAGTGACTTAAAAAACCTCTGTATCTGAAGTCCTGGATCAGAGTACCGGCTGGCGTATACTGTTTAATCTGTGATACAGCAGCGGATAATGGTGCTTGCTCCAATTCAAAATAAGGATAAAGTTCTTTTTGTACGGGCTGATAAAAATTAGCATCTGTTTTTGAGTTAAGTTCTTTGTAGCTAATCTCTGTGGTGATTCCTCCTTGCTTGATATTCTTAGCTCTTGCCAAAGCGGGCACATAAGGATATCCATACTGAATCACATAGTTGTAACCGCACCCGATAACTCCAGAACAATCATCTGGTTTTCCTAAAAGGATAACCTGTTGGTTGTCTTTATTAATGGTCAAATTACTAAAAGGGATTACCTTTTCATTAAAAGACTTTAACCAGTTTCTTGTTTTGTAGAAGTTGATACCACTATTAGTTTGGATAGAAACTGTGTTTTCAGTATTATAAGGTTGTGGAATGCTTGCTCCAAGAATAGTAATAGGAGGATTGTAAACAATACTTTTATCATTGGCTCCGGATACTTTGTTGACAGAGTAAACTGTAACATTGGTATTAGTCCATTCCTTGTCATGGTGAGCATTCCATGTATGGTCAGTAACTAAAACATTTGAAACAATAATTTCAGATTTTCCATCTCCATCCAAATCTGCTGTATTGTACTGGAAATATCTGCTCATACCATACGCACATCCACTTTCAAAGAAGGTGTTATGAACACCTTGTGTTAAGGTTTCGGTTCCTGAAGAGTAGAAAATAAAGTTATTGATGTAGAACTGATTCAGTTTTTTCCCATCAGATAAAAATAAATTCCAGTTATAAGATTTATTCCCTTGAGGAACTAAGACATCAATTTTGCTGTCGCCGTTAAAGTCACCGTATAGTGCACCATTGAAGAATCCTCCCAATGCTTGTCCTGTGAAGTTTCCTACATTGGATAATACAAAGTTTCCTGCAGATATTTTATTGATATTAAATACTTTGGTCATAGTACCATTGGAGCTATTGAGCCAGATAATATCCTGGATTCCATCTCCGTTAAAATCTGCGAACTGGATTTTCTTTGCAGCTCCTGTTCCCTCGTCATATTTGTAAATGCTTTCGGCAACCGGAAGGTTTTCACTTAGATCAAATAATATGGATGAGTAAAAACTTGTTAAAGTACTTCCTGGAATAATGTTTACCTCTCCATTGTCGATCGGAGGTACTCCATATTCTTCAGTATTGGATGAGTTAACTGAAGGCTCGATATAAGGGAGTGTAGGCGGCGTAGTTTCATCCAAGGCAACAGGATTTGAAATAGTTTTACCAATAGGTTCCGGATCAAATCCTCCATTAATACATGTTCTCGTTCTTCTGAAATTAAAAAGAAGTTCCGTAATTCCGTCCCCGTCATAATCATAGCTTGTCAATTCCGATAAGCTTACAACCGAATAGTTACAGCCCGTCATAGGAAGATCGTCATCTCCGGGATCACCAATAGCATACTGATCATACGTAATTAGTTTCGAATATTCCAGCTTGAATCTGAAATCTGAAATATCTACAGAGTATACCAATAATTCATAATTGGGTTTTTTAGGATCTCCTGTAGCAACGGTATGAGGGATGACGATTCCTGCTTTGTTTTTTACGTATCCGTCTTTTTTGAAAGTCACAGATGCCGCCTTACCAAACTCAGCAGCTGTAAATCGATTAAGTTCATACTGTAGCGGCATAACCGGAACATCTTTGTACACAGAGCTCTTAAAGTTCAAAACACCTACCTGTGTGGATCCCGCAGTCCCTGGAGTGGGAACGTATTCCAGATAGTCTGTGATACCATCCATATCAAAATCACCATATTTTTTGGTATTGGTCGTGGTGATATTATATTCTTTAGTTGTTTCCTCTCCTGCAGTCTGAGCAGGTTCATATTCTATAGCTATGGGATTGGCTGCCTCATTATTACTGTTGTATTCCGTAATCTTATTGACAAACTGATAACTCGTACCATTATCCGTATATTCTAATGCATATCTTCTAAACTGATTACCATTAGTGGAAACGACAACCTCATTTAATAATTTGTCCTGATTGTAATAAAATCCCTGATGATAGGAAATCTCCTTAAAAGTCCTATCCAGGTTATAATTGAACGAAATTTCATTGAAATGTGGTTTATTCAGGGTTTCATTCCCACCCCATTTTATTTTCTTTATCCGGGTAACATCCCCACCTGGAACTGGTTGAGAAGTAAGATATTGGTTCTTCTCATATTCATAGGTGATGTAATTCCCCTGGGCATCCATCCATTTTACAAGATTATATCCCATAGAGGTTCTGGCTGCACTATAATGCTCCGGATCGCTGTATTCAGTATCTCCATACCATGCCTGTGAGCCGTCATCAAAGGTAACATGGAACAACATGGGTCCTTGAACTCCATTTTTTGTTCCTAATGATTTGATTTTGATATTGGAGTATTTCTCAGTAACATACTCAGCTCCATCTTTTCCATATTCTCCGGATTTAAGAATGAGTCTTTGTCCGTTAAAGCTATAATTATCTGAATAATCGAGTTGTACTGATTTGGTTATCCCATCTTTTTCAATATTCTTACTTATTCTAGATACTGCTGTTATTCCTGAAATATCCCAACCATAACCCGCAATTCCATTGACAGAACCACTTGTATATGTAAGGTTGATCTGAGGTGCTACACTTTTTATTCCCGGAGGTAAAGCTATTGGTAAGCTAAATTGCAGTTGCCCGGCTCCGGAAACCTCAATGTTTCCCTTGGTATCATGGAAACTCTGGCCTGTTGGTGCAGATGTCCCGGTTGGATTACCGGCTCCGGCATTGGAGTCCGCGGGTCCCCCACCTGGATTTTCAGAAGAAGGCCCGATCTTTGCCACAAAAGGATTTGAAGTGCCGGAGGAGGCCTTAAATCCTTGAGCCAAGACAACGGTTTGCGGATCCTGTACTGTTCTTGAAGTACTTTCCTGCTGATAGAGTATGGTCTGAGAATAGCCCAAAACCGAGCAGAGGGAAAGTACCAATGATGAAAGAATCTTCATATTCTTGGTTGTTAGTAAATTGTTATGATTAAAAGTTTATCGTTTTGTAATATTTCTGCTGAAGACCCTGCCGTCTTTTAATGTAAAGTGTAAAACATATACACCCCATTCGTAATTGGACATATTGATCTTTAGCTGTTTATTTAATCCCGGAGTATTCTGTTGCTGGAATTTCCAGTGAACCGTACTGTGCTGGTAAAGAGAAACGGATTCTATGAGTCCGTCTACTTCATCGGTCCAGTCTATAGTAAGGAAATCATTCACAGGAACAGGATACAATCTGATCTGTTTCCAGAATGTTTTTTCATCCAGAACCGGTTGTTGCTTGATCTCAGCGATGGTCTTTACCTCTTCAGCTTTAGGTTTTTCTTCGGTCTTAGCCAAATTTTTTAAGTCTTCAGGTGCTTTTTTACCACTCACATCTGTCCCTCTGTATCTTTGGTTTCCGGCTTCGTCATACTTGAAGTAGACTTCGGTTTGTGAGAATCCGAAAACACCAATCAACAAAGAAAATAAGGAAAGTAATTTTCTTTTCATTTTGTAATTATTTTTGTGTTGAAAGCAGCTCTTGAACCTTCTGTTCAAGTTTTTCAATCTTTGCAGATTGGATTTTTAAAACTTCATTTTCATCCTGAAGCAGCTTTAGTTGTATTGCCTGATGCTTTATTTGTTTATTCTGTTCAATTGAATAAAGAGTTAGTTCTTCTATCTTTTCAAGAAGTTTGGAATTCATCTCAGCAACGTTAATCCCGTTTTCAAGTACCTCCTTAGCCGTTGGAATGTTAGGCAAATGTCCTTTTTCATGAATATGTTTTTCAACATCCTCTAAAGATCTCAGTGGGTATTCTTTTTTAAACACATAATCTGCCCATACGTTAGCTTTTACTTCAACTTCTTTAGCCTTAATTTTACCATCAAATCTGGCAATAGCATTGTTGAAGAATTTTACCCAAGTTCCGTTATAAGCGTCTTGAATACCGAAATACGTGGAGCCATCATTACCATCATTAGGCTGAGCAATAATGATATTGTGGCTTTGCCCCAGGTTTCTAAGAACGGTATCTCCAATTTGCCCGCCCCAACAGCCCGAGCACCCTGATTTTCCAATCTGGAAAGAGCCTAATGAATTTGCAATTTCAAAAGCAGGATTGTCTTCCTTATAGATTCTGAAATAAGCTTCACCGCTTCCTCCGGGATCATTAATTCCTACTTTTACTACTCCATTTGGAAGAATACTCATTACTTTTGTATTATTCGTTTTAAAAACCAGAGGTTGATTATCTGTAGTTCCAATGAAATTACTAGACGGATTAGTCCCTGAGTTTCCAGTAAGATTCCAAGATTGGGCAAAAGCCATAGAGGATACGGCTATCAATAGCGGTACAAGTTTAGTCTTCATAAGTTGTTAATTTTTATTAAATTGTAAAACGTGATATAATTTATATTGATTGAAATTATTTTTTAAATGCGTTTGAAAAACTCTTTAAAAGTAGAATAAACAATATTTTTCTCATTCAAAGATGTAATCATTTGAATTATCATACAAATAAATACTATATAGATTCATAAATTTATATTAATGTTATGCTCTTATAATGATTTAATAGGATGGATTCAGTATTAAAAAGAAGTTTCGGATGGAATCGTAAAAAAAGCCGAAGGAGAATTCTATTTTCTTTTCCTGACTAATCTGTTTAATATATATATCTAAAATTAACTTTATTTGATAACGTAAAATACTTTATTATAAATCAGATTAAAACTAATAAAAAAACCGGTACAGAAATTTCTGTACCGGTTTAGCTATTTATTGACTTTTTTCATTACAAAATTTATATATTTTATTTCCGGAAAATTTAATCAATATAGTGTCATTTTGAGGCCTCCGATATTCAATCCTTTTAAGATACACCTTGTCATCTTCTGCAGACTGTGGGATTTTTCCAAATCTATAGGATTCAATTTCAACAGGTTCTAACAATTTATTTTTAAAAGAAACATAAATAGAATAAATGTTCTCTCTGTTGTAAATGGTATGGACTCCAATTTCAACATAATTTTTCTTACTTTGTGATTCTGAAACCTCAAAATAATTTTTATCTTTCTTGAGATTATCCAGGCTTTTATAGCTCTCAAAATTTGTAGATACACAGCTTGTTGTAAAAAAAAGTATCGTTAAAAGGAAAATTTTCTTAATACCCATACATTTTATTTCTATAATGTTGATAAATTGATTCTGCTTGGCTCTCGTTAGTTCCTATAATTTCATAAGGATTACCCTTCATAAATAACTGTTCCCATATTCCTCTAGCTTGAAAATTACCCCAACCTTGTCTCTGAACCTGGAAGATATGACCAAATTCGTGCCCAAAAGTAGCAGGACTTGTAAAGGTGCCTGAAGAACCAAAAGTGGCTACATTATTTCCCCATGTCACCTCTCTTCGATAATTTTCAATGGGTTGTCCTTTTCCTTCCTTATCTAATAGTCGGGCAATGTATGGCTGTGCTAATTGGTATAATCCACCACTTCTCCAGTTTACATTTTCATAACCTACGCCACTTCCTTTTGAAATTTCTTTAACATACTGCAATTGTTCATCAGAAGGTTTATAAGTTGCACCAAATGTCATGATCATAAAGCTAGATTGTGCAGCTCCATTTATTGCCCCGTTCTCAAATCCGCCTTTTACCCCTAACCATACATTTTCACCTCTGAATAAAGCTGAGAACCCTCCGGATATAGATCCTGTGATTCCATACCTTAAAGAGCTATGTAAGATTTCACCCACTGCATTTTTGGTCCATCCTAACAATCCCTTTCCACTAACACCATTCCATCCAGGTAATTGAGTACCAACAAAAGCTCCGATAACAGAAGCACCAATAGTAGCTACATCTATTTTGCCATCTTGTAAAAACATTGTCGCCATGTTTGAAAGAAGATCCCATGTTCCGGAATTAAGCATGAAACTGCTTGTACTAAATAAGGCTGCACCGAGCCCATTTAATCCACCGGATATTGCGCCAGCAATAGCTCCACCAATTATTGCTCTTCCAAAACCACTCCAGCTCCAATTTCCTGTAATTAGTCCTTTTATAGAATATGCTGCAGCTGCTACACCTGCACCAACTATTGCTCCATAGGCAGCTCCTATAGCAACTTTGATAAGTATAGGAACTAAAAATTGTAAAAATTCTCCACTTGGGTCATTAAACATTAAAGGATTATTTAATACATAACCATATTTATTATAATTTTGAGTATTATAAGGATCTTGAATGTTTTCGTCTGCATTTAAGAATCTCCTCAATAAAGGATCATACAATCTTCCATTCATATGAATGATTCCTACTTCAGCAAAATGTTCGTGGCTGGTGTAGCCTCTTTCTACTAATAACGAAGTATTGTTAATAACATTTTTATCTGTAATTATTGCTCCACTTCCAATTTGAAGATGAGTGAAGTTACCCCAAGCATCAAAATGTCTTTGTTCTACTTTATTTCCTGCTTCATCACTTATAGCCAGAACACTTCCAAGGTAATCTTTATGTAAGAATTTATATGAGCCATTTGATTCATTATAATTTTTTAAATAAACAAAATTGCTTTCATAAGGAGTTCCTCCAATGTAAAGTACGTGCTTTTCTTTTCCGGTTGTATTATCTACTACTATTTCAAAGCTTCCATCTTCGCTATAAAATTTAGTGAAATTACCATTACCATTCGAACCAAAATTACCACCGTATGTAACTCTTTGTCTCATGCTTGTTAAGCCATACTGAAAAGCGACATCTCCTTTTTCCCCATCAATGAATACAGGATCGTTATTTTCATTATAAACAACTGTTTGAATCAGATCATTGTTATAATTCTGACTGCCCGCTGCATTTAATGTCATTCCAGTAGGTTGATAAATTTTAGCGGAATTTTCATATTTAATGGTTCCTATCTGATCATTTTCTACAATTCTACCTTTAATATCATAAGTATTTCTATTAGTAGATGGTTTGACACCCGTTACAGGATTGGTCCAATTTACTAATCGGTTATTGTCATCGTAATCAAATGATTCTACAATGTTAAAATCACCTCCGGTAGTTCTGCTTTTTAGCTCGTTTTTCACGGCATCAAAAGAATAGGAAAGTTGTAAAATACCCGATTTAACCTGTGAAGAATGATTTACATTTGTTAAAAAACCATTATTATCATATGTATTAACAATATTCGATTCTCCAAGTTTTGATTGTAAAACCTGTCCTTTTGCGTTTACCGCTTGAAGCTGCCAAAGGATTTTTCCTGAATTTTTATCTTTTACCTGATATAGTTCTCCGTTCCAGTCACTGTAAACATTTTCTATATTTACTTTTGTCATTGTCCCAGAAGAAAACAAACTTTTTTCATAAGATATTACTCTCGACTTATCGTCGTATGTAATTCCTTTATTTATGTAGTATTTTCCATTACTGCTTTCCGACGAAGAGATCAATCTTCCTTGTGGATCATATAATAGATTTGAGCTATAGGCTTTTCCATTGGATGTTCCACCTTTAGATATAACTCTTCCTTTGTCATCATAGGTAAAAGTAATTAGTTTATTGGTCGAGTGGCCTGCATCTAAAGTTGAAATTTCCTTTTGAGAAATAATTTGACCAAGATTATTGTACGAATATTCTTTGGTCCCTTTCGGACTTATCATTTTTTTGATTTGTCCAAACCCGTCATATTCGTATTTATAGATTCCGTTCGAAGGATCGTTATATTCAGATTTCCTCCCCCATACATCGTATTTAGTTTTTACAATATTTTGTCCATATATTGCTTGTACCTGTTCTTTAGCTGCATTATATATGAAATTGATAGTACCTCCTTTATCTGTTGTAGATATTACATTTCCTAAGGGATCTGTAGTTTTAGTAGTTGTTCTACCATAGCCATTAAGCTCTTTTACCGTTGTAATGTTTCCAGAAATAGTAGTTTCGATTTGTCTACCATTGAAGGTTGTTACCGTTGTTTTTGCTGGGAAAACGGTGTCATCATATTGTATACTGTTCCATTTGTCAGCAAATGATTGTCCTTCAATATAGGGTTCACTTTCTCTGGTTTTTCTACCAATAAGATCAAACCAATATTCTGTAGATATGATTTTATTCTGGTTGAATATTTTAACTGAATTTTGATAATTTTCGTTGAGCTGATTTCTGTACGAAATATTTTGGTTCCCATCTGGATAATAGGTCGTTATCTTTCGGTTTTGAGTATTATTAATATGCTGATACTGGTAGGTAGTAGTACCTTGAAGATTGTTTTTAGATTTAACAATTTTTCCCCAATAGTCATAATTATTAGTGGTTGTATTACCTAAAGGATCGGTTTCGGTTAATACCTGCCCCCAATCATTATAGGTAATATGGGTATCTAGACCAAAGTTATCTGTTTTTTTTATGATAAATCTTCCAGTAGGATCATATTGAGCTTTCGTGTTTTGGATTTGAGAATCTACACTATTGGTAACCGTTTTTTCAATAATGTTTCCAAATCCATTATAATTATAGGTTTCCGTAATATAGCCAGTATTATCTCTATTCCATTTTCTCAAAGTTTTTAAAAGATTGGAGTCATAGGTATACTCTTCCTTATTAGTAATTACACTATTATATGAAGAAACGTTATTGCTTAATATCTTAGATGCCGGACGACCAATGTAATAATCTTTTCCTACACCATTAGGATTATGAGTATAGGTCATTTCAGAATTCGTTATTGCAAATCCATTATTAATATTGGTAACAGAATTATTTGGCAGATAATATTCGCCATATGAAGTGTTTTCTGTGATAAGATTATTTGTCAAGAAATTTTTCGATTTCGTAACATTGGGTAGAATTGCCGTGACAATTTTCGGTTTATCAGAGTCAGCTATAGTTGTTACTAATTGTCCATTTAATAATTTGTCAATTTTATATGATGTAGATTTGAAACTAAGTAGCTGATTATTGTTTTCCGAAATATCCGCAGGAAAAATTTTTGTCTCATCATTAGTTCTTATAGACCATTCTTTAATAGGAAGACCTTCGTTTTGAGGATCTGTCTCAATTCCTGACCAAACTTTAGTATTTTCATATCCATTGGTGTACCAAGTTGATCTTGCTATTTGATTATACCCGGTGATACCTTTACCTTGTAGATGCCCAGTCATTCCTCTATAACGGAAATCTTGAGTTCGTCCGATCTTCTCTAATTGGGAGACTACAAATGTTTGATCAACTCTTTCTAGTGAAAAATATGGATAAAACTCCTTTTTAGTTTTTCTGTAAAAATTAGGATTGATATCAGGAACAGCTTCTAGATATTTTACGTAAGTGATAACGTTGGCATCTTGAGTAATTACCTTAATTCTTGCAAGTTCTGAAATAGGAGTCTGAGGTCTAATTTTCATTAGGACGTCTTCCCTGAATATAAATACGTCATAATAATTGTTATTCGATTTTAAAGGAACGGTAACGGGAATATATAAACTTGTATTATAAATGTTTTGTACCCATCCTTGTGTACTGTTATATTCAAGTGATGATGCAAAGCCTGGAGAACCATCCATCATATTTCCATTGGACATTTTCGATGTCATCGTAAAGCCAAAATTTCTCCAGCCGTTAGATTGCATATTAACATCACTATACGAAAATACTTGTATAATATCTGATTTTCCGTCCTTATTAAGATCCCCAACACTTAGAAAATACTCTTTTAAATATCGGCCATCAGAGCTTGAATTTCTTTTTTTATAGCCTAAAAAATTTTGTTTAAAATAATTATTAAAACTTTTTCCTGTTCCGATATAAAATCTCCAATCCTCTAAGCCTGTGCTTTTAATACCTGTAGGTATTGCAAAATCAATTTTTCCATCACCATTATAATCTCCATATAGAACAGGAAACTCGTTGTCTTTAGTCTCAACTAAATTATCTGTAAATTTAATTTTTTTAAGATATTGATTAGGAGCTGTTTTTATAAATTCAAAAACTGTATATGCGTTATTGGATACATTAATGATATCTATTTTTCCATCTCCATCAATGTCAATATATTTTTGATTGGTATATGAACTTTCGTTAACTCCTGTTTCAAGAGTATAGGAGGAAATAGGATTATTGGAATTTTTTAGATCCACAATGTAGTTTCCTATAAAATCAGTATTGCAAATGGTTTCTACACATTTGATTGGTCCAATTATCCCATTTTTAGAAGTAGGATCAGAGTTAACTGAAGGATCAATACAGTCTGGATTAGTTATTGTAATACATCTGCGTGCATTGAGTGTAAGAAAGATATCAGATATCCCATCCCCATCTACATCACCTTCACTTAAATTAGCTTGTAGTGTGCATTTTTCATCGCCTACATTTGTGCAATTTGCCAAATCATATACTTGTTTTTCAAATGTTTTTACAAAGGCGTTGTTTTTAAAAATGTAACCTGTAATTTTTCCATCTTCATATTGTACAATACCATTTCCATTGTGGACCTGGCCTTCCTCGTCAAGTAAAGTATTAACAATGAGTGCTGTGGAATTGAATGTTTTATTAGGAGTTACAGTGACAAAACTATCGTTAAAGGCACTTAATCTTATATTGCCATTATTGAATATGAAATCTACATAAGAATCTCCATTTAAATCCCCAGTAAATTTTATATTATTATAATCAGCATTCGAGTAATCAGCATTCGCGATTGCCGGTCCTGTTGGTGCAGGATATTCAAATTTTATTGGATTTGCCGGTTGATTATTTGCATTGTATTCTGTAATCTTATTAATAAATTGGTAGTTTGTACCGTTCTTAAAATAATCAAATACATATTTTTTGAATTGGTTCCCTTTTGATTTTACAAGTATATCTTTTAGTAACTTACTTTGAACATACATTGTTCCAGGCCCATTTATATAAGCTCCCTCGACAAAATCTCTGTCTATATAATTGAAGACAATTTCGTTAATAGGGGTTGTATTTAAATCTTGATTTCCTCCCCAGGTAATAGATGTAACAACTGCAACATTTTCAGATTGTGCATAATTATATGTAATATAATTTCCTTGAGAATCTTTCCACTTTACAATATTAAATTCCATCCGATTCGTAGAATCGTTTGTTCCTCCGTACCATGCTTGGGAGCCATCCTCAAACGTTACTTCCCAAGATTGAGGTTGTTTCCAGTTTGCGATGTTTCCAATTGATTTTATTTTTACATTAGAGTATTTTTCAGTAACATACTCGGCTCCGTCCTTACCATACTCTCCGGATTTTAGAATGAGTCTTTGCCCATTAAAACTGTAATAATCTGAATAATCTAGTTGGACACCACTGGAAATACCATCTTTTTCGATGTTTTTTCCAACTCTTGAAATGGCAGTTAATCCGGATAGGGTCCAGCCATAGCCGGCAATTCCATTTCCTGAATTACTTAAATATACCAGACTTATGTTTGGCGATACATTTTTTATCCCTGGCGGTAAAGCAATTGGTAGTGTAAATTGCAGTTGACCACCATTAGTAACGTCTATATTTCCTTTGGTATCATCGTATTTAAGAGTTGATGAGTCAATTGTCCCATAAGGATTATTAGCTCCTGCTTGGGAATCTGTAGGTCCCCCACCTGGATTTTCAGAAGAAGGCCCGATCTTTGCCACAAAAGGATTTGAAGTGCCGGAGGAGGCCTTAAACCCTTGAGCCAAGACAACGGTTTGCGGATCCTGTACTGTTCTTGATGTACTTTCCTGCTGATAGAGTATGGTCTGGGAATAGCCCAAAACCGAGCAGAGGGAAAGTACCAATGATGAAAGAATCTTCATATTCTTGGTTGTTAATAAATTGTTGTGATTAAAAGTTTATCGTTTTGTAATATTTCTGCTAAAGACCCTGCCGTCTTTTAATGTAAAGTGTAAAACATATACACCCCATTCGTAATTGGACATGTTAATTTTTAGCTGCTTATTTAATCCCGGAGTATTCTGTTGTTGGAATTTCCAGTGAACCGTACTGTGCTGGTAAAGAGAAACGGATTCTATGAGTCCGTCTACTTCATCGGTCCAGTCTATAGTAAGGAAATCATTCACAGGAACAGGATACAATCTGATCTGTTTCCAGAATGTTTTTTCATCCAGAACCGGTTGTTGCTTGATCTCAGCGATGGTCTTTACCTCTTCAGCTTTAGGTTTTTCTTCGGTCTTAGCCAAATTTTTTAAGTCTTCAGGTGCTTTTTTACCACTCACATCTGTCCCTCTGTATCTTTGGTTTCCGGCTTCGTCATACTTGAAGTAGACTTCGGTTTGTGAGAATCCGAAAACACCAATCAACAAAGAAAATAAGGAAAGTAATTTTCTTTTCATAGTTTACTTATTTTGTTTTTTCTGAAAGAAGCAACAACAATTGTTTTTCAAGCTTTTCAATCTTATCGGATTGTTGTTTCAATGTTTTGTTCTGCTCAATAGAATATAATGTTAACTCTTCAATTTTTTCAAGCAGCTTAGCATCCATTTCTCCCAGGTTGATTCCATTTTTTTCTACTTCTCCGGCAGAAGGGATGTTTGGTAAATGTCCTTTTTCTGAAATGTGTTTTTCAACATCTTCCAATGATCTCAATTTGTAATCCTTTTTAAATACATAATCAGCCCATCCGTTGGTTGCGGGATTTTCCACTTTTATTTGTTCAGCCTTTATTCCTTTTCTTACATAAAAGATGAAATTAGGGTCATTATCATACTGATCAGTTCCTACAGTTACTTTTCCGGTATTGAAAACCACAAGACTGCTTGGGTGTACTGAATCTGTAAATTTTATCCTGGTGATTCCGGATGAATTAGGAGTTGAAGTATCAGAGTTAGGATCAACTGCATTGTCATTAGGCATATGGAATTCGAGATTATGACTTCCCAAAGTTCTGATCACTGCATCTGATGCAACAGACCAACGTGAAGCACAGCCGTTACAAAGAACTGTTGCAAGCTCTAACTTGGCTCCGTTAACTGTTCCTGCAGCCGCAGAGTTTCCGATAGCAATACCATTGGCATAAGGTCCGTTAAATACCTTAAGTCTTTCCATGTTATTTGTTTTGATAACAAGTTCCTGGTCATCAATGGTGCCTATGAAATTAGACGGGGGAGTGGTTCCTGAGTTTCCTGTAAGATTCCAGGATTGGGCAAAAGCCATAGAGGATACGGCTAACAATAGCGGTACAAGTGTCGTTTTCATGAATTGTTAATTTTTGTTAAATTTTAAAACGCGAATATAATTTATATTTATTAAAACTTTATTGATTTAATATTTTTTTTTATATATTAAATATTAAGAATTATTTTCCCGGTCAAAGATGTAATCATTTGAATAATTGTACAAATAAATACTATATAGATTCATAAATTTATATAGTATTATGATGGTCTGTTAAAAATATGCTAATGGAGTATGTTTAATTTTATTTAATATTTTTTTAATAAAAAAATTCTACCTTTGTCCAGATGAACTTCTTAAGATTGATTTTAGCGCTTTATTTTGCGGCATTATCCATAATGCCATGTGAAGATGTGCATAAACAATCGGGTTCTTCCAAAGTTGACTTTTCATTAAGCGTTGAACAGTCTCATTCAAAGGATCAGGGAGATATCTGTTCTCCTTTATGTGTTTGCAATTGTTGTCAGATAACGGTTGCGGCTTTTAAAATGGAACCTCAGATAAGTATTCCAAGACAAGAACAGGCCTACTTTTCCAAAAAGATTCTTTTCCACAAAAATAACTTTGCCTATCAGGTTTACGAAAACATCTGGCAGCCTCCTAAAATTTAATTTTTATTGATTTAGGGAAAGCACAGCTTTCCAACCTTACGTGAAACTTTGCAATTCTATTGCATGGATCTTCATGATATTTTTGCACTTGACATTTTAAAATGTTTGTGCATATAATTTCAATAAAATAAATCTTTTTTGTGTTAGATAAAATTATAAAATTCAGTATTAAGAATAAGTTCATTATTGGTTTAATGACTTTACTGTGGATTATCTGGGGAGTCTGGAGTGCTACCAGATTACCCATTGATGCGGTACCTGATATTACGAACAATCAGGTTCAAATTATTACAGTATGTCCTACATTAGCGGGACAGGAGGTAGAGCAATTGGTTACTTTTCCAATTGAACAGAGTATAGCAAATGTTCCAGGCATTGAAGATATGAGAAGTGTATCAAGGTTTGGACTTTCTGTGATTACAGTTGTTTTTAAAGAAGATGTTGATGTTTATTTTGCGCGACAGCTTATTAGTGAACAACTTAAACAAGCCGTTGAAGAAATTCCCAAAGGAGTGGGCGTTCCGGAACTTGCTCCGGTAAGTACGGGATTAGGAGAAATATATCAATATATTCTGCATCCGAAAAAAGGAAGCGAAAAAAAATACAGTGCTAAAGATCTTCGGACCATGCAGGACTGGATTGTTCGAAGACAGCTTAACGGAACTCCTGGTGTTGCAGAAATCAACAGTTTTGGAGGTGAGTTGAAACAATATGAAGTTGGTATTAATCCCAATAGACTAAAAGCGATGGGAGTAAGTATTTCCGATATTTTTACTGCTTTAGAAAAAAATAATCAGAATACCGGAGGTGCTTACATTGACAAAAAGCCGAATGCCTATTTTATCCGCGGGGTCGGAATGGTCACTTCGTTAGAAGATATTCGGAACATAGCAGTGAAAAATGAAACAGGAAGTATTCCTATATACATAAAAGATGTCGCAGATGTTCGTTTTGGAAGTGCTGTGCGATATGGAGCGATGACCTATAACGGAAAAGTAGATGCCGTGGGTGGAGTCGTAATGATGCTGAAAGGAGCGAATAGTAATGAGGTGGTGAACAATGTGAAAGCTAAAATACCTACTATTCAAAAATCTCTTCCTGACGACGTAGTCATTGAGCCTTTCATTGATAGGACTGATCTCGTGGGAAGAGCAATGAAAACAGTGGAGAAAAATCTGGTAGAGGGTGCATTAATTGTAATTTTCGTACTTGTTGTTTTTCTTGGAAATCTTCGTGCCGGGCTTATTGTTGCGTCAGCAATTCCTCTATCCTTATTATTTGCTTTAGGGATGATGAACGTGTTTGGGGTGAGTGCCAACCTGATGAGTCTGGGGGCAATTGATTTTGGACTTATTGTAGATGGAGCCGTTATTATTGTAGAGGCAACATTGCATTTATTACATAATAAAAACAGCGGGAAGCTTACGCAGATCCAGATGGATAAGGAAGTAGGAAGGGCAGCGTCCAAAATGATGAATAGTGCCATTTTTGGACAAATCATTATTCTGATCGTTTATATTCCAATACTTTCTTTAGCTGGAGTAGAAGGTAAAATGTTTACCCCAATGGCAAAAACAGTAGGATTTGCAATTATTGGAGCTACCATTTTATCCATTACTTATATTCCAATGGTAAGCTCGTTGTTCCTTTCTAAAAATGTTAGTCATAAAAAGACACTCAGTGACAAAATTATGGACTTTCTTCAAGGTATTTATCAGCCTTTGTTGCAAAAAGCCATTCGATTGAAGCTCGTAATTGTCACTATAACGATTTCTATTTTTGTGATTTCAATTTTCATATTCAAAAATATGGGTGGGGAGTTTATCCCGCAATTGCAGGAAGGAGATTATGCATTTCAATGTATCCTACCTCAGCAAAGTTCATTAAGTCAAAGTTTGGAAACATCCATGCAGGCATCAAGGATCATCAAGTCATTTGATGAGGTAAAAATGGTTGTAGGAAAAACCGGATCAGCCGAAGTACCTACTGACCCGATGCCACCAGAGGCTTCAGATATCATTGTGGTGCTAAAACCACAGAGCGAGTGGAAAACAAAAAAATCATATGCGGAACTGGGAGATGAGATCAGTAAAAAACTGGAAGCGATTCCCGGGGTATATTTTGAAAGAAACCAGCCGATCCAAATGCGTTTTAATGAATTGATGACGGGAATTAGACAGGACGTAGCCGTTAAAATTTTCGGGGAGAATCTGGATTCCCTGGCCATTTATGCAGAGAAAGTTGGAAAGGCGATACAATCGGTAAACGGAGCTAATGCTCCTCAAATTGAAAAAGTGGGTGGACTTCCACAAATCAATGTTACTTATGACAGAACAAGAATGGCTAATTACGGAATCAATATTGAAGATGTAAATAACGCCTTAAGTACCGCGTTTGCAGGAAAAAGTACCGGTCAGGTTTTTGAGAATGAGCGACGTTTTGATCTGGTTGTTCGCTTGGATAGTCTTAATAGGACTAATATTGATGATGTTGATAACCTGATGATCAATACTAAAACAGGAGCACAGATCCCGCTTTCACAGGTCGCAGATGTCAAATACAAAATGGGCCCCGCACAAATCAGCCGCGAACAGGCAAAACGTAGAATTGTTGTAGGCTTTAATGTTAAAGGACGTGATGTACAGAGTGTGGTTCAGGATATTCAGAAGAAGCTTGACAAAGACGTTAAGCTACCTGCAGGATATTATTATACTTACGGTGGACAATTTGAAAACCTTCAGGAGGCTAGCCAGCGTCTTATGATTGCGGTACCTATATCGCTGTTGTTGATATTTTTATTATTGTATTTCACTTTCAACTCTTTAAAACAGGCAGCATTGATTTTTACAGCCATTCCAATGAGTGCTATTGGTGGGATCTTTGCCCTTCTTGTAAGAGGGATGCCTTTTAGTATCAGTGCCGGAATTGGATTTATTGCCTTATTCGGAGTAGCGGTTCTTAATGGAATTGTATTGATAGGAACCTTCAATGAATTAGAAAAAGAAGGCGAAAAAGATATCTTTAAAAGAGTGATGGAGGGGACTAAAACAAGGCTTCGACCAGTATTAATGACTGCAACGGTAGCATCGTTAGGATTTTTACCCATGGCAATTTCCACGGGCGCAGGAGCTGAGGTTCAGAAACCATTGGCAACCGTTGTAATCGGTGGATTAATCAGTGCTACTTTTCTTACTTTATTTGTGTTACCAATGCTGTATATTATTTTCAATACAAAACTTCGAATTAAGAAGGTGAAAATGAAACCATTTACACCGGTGATTATTCTTGGATTTATAATGTTGGGTCAATTCGCCAGCGCTCAATCCAGAACATTGACTGTAGAACAGGCAGTAGAACAGGCCGTGGCGAACAACCCCGGACTGAAATCCAAAGACCTGGGCATTGAGGCTGCAAGGGCTTTAAAACCTACGGCTAAAGAATTGCCAAAAATGAATTTTAATGCACAGCTCGGGCAGTATAATAGTCCTACTTTTGACCAATCTTTTGCAATTTCACAAAGTATTCCTTTTCCTACCATATTCAAGGCCAGAAAAGAATTAATTGCGGAAACTATAAAAGGTAAACAGATAGAGAAGGAAATTTCTATGAATGAGCTTGTTAAACAGGTTCGCTCCTATTATTATCAGATTGAATATCTGCAATATAATAAAGCGCAATTAAAGAATCTGGACAGCCTGTATCGCGATTTCATTCGTATAGCCACCGTAAGGTTCAAGGCTGGGGACATAAAAAAGATTGAGATCAGTACTGCTGAAACCCAACAAGGAGAAATCAACCTTTTGCTCAATCAAAATCAGGTATTTTTAAATAACGCATATAAAAATTTAAAGACACTGTTAAATATTTCTGAGGACATTGAGGTTCCGTTTAACGGAAATTATGAGCCACTTAAATCCGGAAATATTCTGGACAGCAAAGAGGTTGATAATAACCCTACAATTAAAGCATTTTATCAGGAAATGGAAATTGCTGAAAGAAACAAAAATGTAGAAAAAGCGCAGGGACTTCCGGAATTCAGTTTAGGATATACCAACCAGTCTTTAACAGGATCTTATCCAGTAAACGGACGGGAAGTATTTTATAACTCAGGCAACCGGTTTAGCTTTGTAAATGTAGGAATAGCAATTCCTCTAACTTTCGGAGCGACAAAGGCGAGAATAAAATCTTTGGAATTTCAGAAGCAGGTTGCGGAAACCAATGCCATGTATCAGAAGAACCAGCTTTCCACTCAATTGCAAAATGCATTAACCCAATATCAACAGGATACGCAGCAATATAATTACTATGTGGGGCAAGCGATTCCTAATGCTGAGAAAATTGTAAAAGCGGCTCAGTTAGGATATAGAACAGGTGAAATTACTTATGTAGAGTATCTTTTCGCCTTGCAGACTGCGACAAATATTCAATTAAAATACCTGGAATCCATCCAGCAGGTGAACCAATCTGTTGTAACGATTAATTCAATAATTAATAAATAAAATGAGAAAAAAACACATCATCATATATTGTATTGCTCTTTCTTTGTTAACTGTAAGTTGTAGTAAAAAGGAAGAGGTGGCGGAAAATCCTGCGGGGAAAGCAGAGCAAAAAATTGAGAAACCCGCAGAAGCTTCCGAGACTATTGCTTCATTAACGGAAGAACAAATAAAAGCTGTTGGAATTACAATGGGAACCATTGAAATGAAGGAGTTAACTTCTACCGTTAAAGCCAATGGTACCTTGGATGTACCTAATAACAGTAAAGCTACCATTACCTCTTTATATGGAGGAATTATTAAAACGCTTACTGTTCAGGTAGGTAGTGTGGTGAGAAAAGGACAGGTGATCGCAACAATTGCCAATCCTGAATTTATAAGACTTCAGGAAGAATACCTGACTGTGAATAGTAGGATTACATTTGCGGAACAGGAGTACAGAAGACAACGAGAGCTTTTTGATAATGATGCAGGAGCCAAGAAAAACCTGCAGAGTTCCGATGCAGAATTAAAAACCCTCAGAACGAGGAGGGCCTCTTTGTTGAGGCAACTCCAGATGATGGGGATAAGCCCGGGTGCTGTTAACAATGCAAATATGAGATCAGGTTTGGTAATAACATCACCTATCAATGGAACTGTGAGTAGTATTTCTGCGCAAATAGGGAGCTATGTAGATGTTTCATCTCCGGTGGCTGAAGTTATTGATAATGAATCCATTCACTTGGACTTGCAGATATACGAAAAAGATCTTCCGAAAATGAAAGTTGGGCAAATTGTTCATTTTAATCTAACCAACAACCCGGAGACAGAGTATGATGCCAAAGTATTCAGCATAGGTTCATCTTTTGAGAATGCGAGTAAAACGATTTCTGTACACTGTAATGTAATCGGGAATAAGGCAGGATTAATTGATGGAATGAGCATTACAGGAATCGTAAGTCTCGAAAAAACAACCACACCGGCTGTTCCTAATGATGCAATTGTAGAAGCAGATGGCAAGTCTTATATTTTTGTTCAAACGGATAAAAAGCCTGCAGAAAATCATGATGAAGAAAAATCTAAGAAAGAAATGCCTAAAGAAAATGTGAAAATGATCAATTTTGAGAAAATTGAAGTAGTAAAAGGTTCTTCTGATATGGGGTATACAGCAATAACTCCGGTAACAGAAATTGCCCCTGATTCTAAAATAGTAGTGAAAAGTACATTTTTTGTAAATGCGAAGCTCACCAATGCTGGCGAGCAGGATTAATTAAAAGCCTTCCGTCAAAAAAACACAATAATATTATTTCACAAGATGGCTTTAAAAGAAGAACTTGAAAAACAAGGGAATTGGCTTTTCAAATATAGAAGCACATTACCGATAGGTATTTTATTTATCGGTTTTGTGGTTTCTGTTCAAATGAATTTAAAAGAAGAAACAACGAGCTGCGAAATTCTATACGAACTTGCATGCCTTTTAATAAGTGCTGTAGGTTTAGGGATTAGAGTTTATACAGTGGGATATACACCTAAAAATACCTCGGGAAGGAATACCTCAGAAGGCCAGGTAGCTGATACACTTAATACAACAGGAATATACAGTGTAGTAAGAAATCCTTTATATCTAGGGAACTTTTTTATGTGGTTGGGGCTTGCCTTATTTACACAGAACTTATGGTTTATCGTTTCCTTCATTCTTTTTTACTGGATTTATTATGAGCGGATTATTTATGCAGAAGAGCAATTTTTAGAAAGAAAGTTTGGAGAAAAATATAGAAATTGGGCATCCAAAGTACCGGTTTTTATTCCTAACTTAGGATTGTTTAGGAAGAACGAGCTCTCTTTTAGTCTAAAAAAGGTGTTGAAGAAAGAGAAGAATGGGCTTTTTGCTATGTTTTTGATCTTTACGCTTTTCGATATTACAGGAGAATGGATTAGAGATCATTCTGATCATAATTTGTTGTTCATTTCTGGTACGATCATTACAATGATGATGTACTTTGTACTCAAAGTATTAAAAATGAAAACGAGACTTTTAGAAAACAACAGATCTTAAAGGGTTAGAACTTAATTTAAAAAAAATAATTATGTTATTAAACAAAAGATTATCCATTTGGTATTTCATTAATGAAATAAAATCTCAGATTCTTTTCATTTGCATATTTGCTTTTTGTATAGGGCTTTTAGATTTACTTCCCGGATTTAGAAAAATATCACTTCCTCTGAATATTCCTGCATTAGTGGGAACGGCCGTTTCTCTGTTATTGGCTTTCCGTACTTCACAATCTTACGAAAGATGGTGGGAGGCAAGAATTGTCTGGGGAGCCATTGTAAACGATTCCCGGACTTTGATCAGATTAGCAATTCAGTTTTTACCTGAAAAACAAGCACAGGAATTCGCGGAAAGACAGATCATCTGGACTTTTGCGTTAGGGGAATCGCTTAGAAAGCTGCCCTTTTCTGTAAAGGTACAGGAATATCTTACTGCTCATCAAATTGATGCTTTAAATGTTCCGAATGCATTACTCGATGAACATTCCAGGCAGGTAAGAAAAGCTTTTTCTTCAGGGGAAATCTCAGAATTTCAACAATTACAACTTAATGATGCCATTACAAAGCTTTGTGATAGCATGGGAAAATGTGAGCGATTAAAGAATACGGTTTTCCCGCGATCATATAGTATTTTGGTCCATGTGTTAATCTATGTATTTGCTGCTATTTTACCATTTGGATTGGATGATAATCAATTGATAATCGAAGTATTGGTCACTATTTTAGTTCCTACAATGTTTATCGCTATAGAAAGAACATCAATCATCATGCAGGATCCTTTTGAAAATACCCCTGTTGATACCCCAATGACTTCTTTAGCACAGACAATAGAAATTAACCTGAGACAGATGGTCGGGGAAAAGAATGTTCCTATGAAGAAAGAAAATCCTTTATACTACGAAATGTAACCCAACTTATTTTTGAAATGATGAACGAAAAAAACACACAAACAGTTTCCGCAGCCAGTAAACATAAAAAGAATCTTCTTATTGTATTATCGTTTAGTGGAGCATATCTTATTGCGGAGGTTATTGGAGGAATTCTTACCAATAGTCTTGCATTGCTTGCAGATGCCGCTCACATGCTTACAGATGTGGTAGGATTGTTACTGGCTTTTATTGCAATAAAAATCGGAGAACGGAAAGCGGACTCCAAAAAAACTTTTGGTTATTACCGTACAGAAATATTGGCAGCGGTGATCAATGCCGTGGTACTGCTGGGAATCTCCGTGTATGTTTTATTTGAAGCTTATCAGAGATTTAAAAGCCCTCCAGAAGTGCAGAGTAAATCAATGTTGATTGTTGCAGGAATAGGACTTTTAGTAAACATTGCAGGAATGTTGATCCTTAGAAAAGATTCCGAAGCGAGTCTTAATATGAAAGGTGCGTATTTTGAAGTTCTGTCGGATATGCTTACTTCTGTAGGAGTTATGATTGCAGGTGTAATTATGCTTACAACCAACTGGTACTATGCCGACCCATTGATCTCGGCAGCAATTGGCTTACTTATCTTTCCCAGAACCTGGCGACTTCTTAAGGAAGCTGTTAATGTATTACTGGAGAGTACTCCCAAAGATGTAGACATTGATCTGTTACGTAAATCACTGGAACAGATTCCTGGCGTAAAAAGCGTACATGATCTCCATGTGTGGTCTCTTACTTCCGGCGTAAATGCCATGAGTTCTCATATTGTTAAAGATGATACAATTACTCAAAATCAGCTGCTGGAAAAACTGACCGAAGAAACAACATCCAGATTTACCATCAGCCATACTACTTTTCAGATTGAGGAAGAAAGTTATCAGGAAGATGTTACCCATTATTAATTAAAAAATATCAGAAATGAAAAAAGATATAGAAGATAAGCTTATAGACAAAAATACGAAGCCAACAAGTATGCGTATCCTGGTATATGATTTTTTGAGCTCTCAGGAAGCCGCTTTGTCATTGTCTGAAATTGAAAGTCATTTTGATAATGCAGACCGAACAACTATTTACAGGACCTTAAAAACTTTTGAAGAGAAAGGAATTGTTCACGGAATACAGGAAAATACAACTACCAAGTATAAGCTTTGCGATGATGATTGTGACGAGAAAACACATAAAGACTGGCATCTTCATTTTTACTGTAAAATTTGTAAGCAAACCACCTGTAAAGAAGATATTTCATTTCCAGATAACATCCAAACTAATTTCCGGATTGATGAAATAAGGCTTTTTGCTAAAGGGATTTGCGAAGATTGTTTGGAAAGTTTGCAATAGTATTGCACTTGTTTTAAAATTAATTTTGTTGAAAATTATAAGTTATGGAAGAATGCTGTAATACAAAACCTCAAAAAAAAGAGCACAATCATTTTGAAGGAGATGGCCATGATCACGGTCACTCTCATGATACCTCAGATAAAACGACTTTCCAGTTGTTTTTACCTGCAGTAATCTCTTTTGTTTTATTAATGATCGGTGTCTCTTTAGACAATTATATAAAAACAGAATGGTTTACCGGTTGGGTTCGGATCGTTTGGTACTCAGCGGCCTATATTCCTGTTGGACTTCCAGTATTAAGAGAGGCTTATGAAAACATCATTAAAGGAGATGTGTTTTCAGAATTCTTCTTAATGGGGATTGCAACAATTGGCGCATTTGTTATTGCCCAATATCCTGAAGGAGTAGCAGTGATGCTTTTTTATGCCGTTGGAGAAGTATTTCAAACTTTGGCCGTTACAAGGGCGAAAAGCAATATCAAATCATTATTAGATCAGCGTCCGGATGAGGTAACTGTTTTAAAAGGTGGGCAACCACAAACCGTGAAAGCAGAGACTGTAGGTATAGGAGAAATTATTCAATTGAAATCCGGAGAGAAATTAGGGTTGGATGGAGAATTGCTTTCAGAAACTGCTTCATTTAATACAGCTGCACTTACAGGAGAAAGTAAGCCGGATACCAAAACCAAAGGTGATGCCGTGCTTGCGGGAATGATCAATTTAAATACTGTTAGCCAGGTTAAAGTTACAACGGCATATCAGGATAGTAAACTGAGTAAGATCCTGGAGCTGGTTCAAAATGCTACAGCGCAAAAAGCTCCAACCGAATTATTCATTAGAAAATTTGCGAAAGTTTATACTCCGATTGTTGTTCTGCTTGCTATAGCAATTGCATTATTACCTTATTTCTTTGTAGCGGACTATCAATTTAAAGATTGGTTGTACAGAGCTTTAGTATTCCTTGTGATTTCTTGTCCATGTGCATTGGTGATCTCAATTCCTTTGGGATATTTCGGAGGGATTGGAGCGGGAAGCAGAAATGGAATTCTGTTCAAAGGAAGTAACTTCTTAGATGCACTTGCTAAAATCCAGAATGTTGTAATGGATAAGACCGGAACAATGACAGAAGGTGTTTTCAAAGTTCAGGAAGTGGACTTCAAGCCTGAGTTTGATAAAAATGAAATATTGAAACTGGTAAACCTTTTAGAAAGCCAGAGTACGCACCCCGTAGCAACAGCTATTCATGAGTATGTGGGAGAAATAGATCATTCCATTCCCATGGGAAACGTAGAGGAAATTGCGGGGCACGGGCTGAAAGCAACAATTAATGGAAAAGATTTATTGGTTGGGAATTTCAAAATGATGGATAGATTCAATATTCAGTATGATATCAACCCGGATAATATTGTGTATACATTAATTGCGGTCGCTTATGATAATAAGTTTGTAGGATATCTTACTATTGCAGATACCATTAAAAACGATGCGCAATTAACGATCAATAAATTAAAAGCATTAAATATAAAATCAACCATGCTGAGTGGCGATAAAAGCTCAGTTGTAAAATATGTGGCGGATACTTTGGGAATTCAAAATGCTTATGGGGATTTACTTCCAGAGGATAAGGTGAATAAAGTAAAAGCTATCAAAGCTAAAAATGAGACGGTTGCTTTTGTTGGTGATGGAGTGAATGATGCTCCGGTTGTAGCTTTGAGTGATGTAGGAATTGCAATGGGTGGACTGGGAAGTGATGCAACGATTGAAACAGCTGACGTTGTAATACAGGATGACATGCCAAGTAAAATTCCTATGGCCATTAATATAGGTAGGAAGACCAAACAGATTGTATGGCAAAACATTACCCTGGCATTTGTGGTAAAAGGAATTGTTTTGATCCTTGGTGCAGGAGGTTTGGCGACCATGTGGGAAGCGGTTTTTGCAGATGTCGGAGTTTCACTGATTGCAATCCTGAATGCCGTAAGGATCCAAAGGATGAAATTTTAATAATTAACCATAATTAAACTTAATTATAAGAAGCCTTGCTGAATTTCGGTAAGGCTTCTGTCTGAAAAAATATCGATGACTTTCATCATAAATTATACTTAAAAAGAATTTGAGTAGTATATTTGTGGAATAGAATTGATCATTGAAACTTTTCATATCCATATTCATTATTTTTACCATAGCAATACGTCCTGTATTGCCATTAGTGAACTATGCGGTTAACTATGATTATATTGTAAAAAATCTCTGTGAAAATAGAGATAAACCGCAATCTACATGTAAGGGTAAATGTTATGTAGAAAAAGAACTCGCTAAAACAGAAAAGCAATCTGGGCCACAAACGATAAAAATTTCTGTTATTGATGTATTTCTTTCCAATGATATTCTTTCATTTGCTGATGCCAAAGGATTTGAAATCTTGCAAAAAGTTGCTAATCCAGGCTATATCAAATCGCATTCTTCAGATTATTTTTCCAGGATATTCCATCCTCCTTTAGGATAATTTATAATAACTAATTTACTAGTCGAATGCCTAATCTTTATTAGCTATTTATTATGTGATTAGTTTTAATCACATCTCTGAATTAATCCATTATTATAAATTTCATTTCAATCCAATGAAACATATATTCATTTTAACAGCTTTGCTGCTGTCGGTATCATTTATTTCCTGTGCCCAGGAAACACCTAAAGTAAAGCATAGTAAAAGTATGATGACTCCAAAGGAGAACCTTAAGGTAAAAGTAGTCAACGCTGAAGATCCTGTATGTCATATGAAAACGGCAGATTATTTAAAATTTACAGCAACATATAAGAACAAGGTGTACGGTTTTTGCAGTGCTTCCTGTAAGGACGAATTCAACAAAAATCCTGAAAAATATGTCCAAAAATAAAAAAACAACTCAAAGCTCAAAAAGCAGGATCGTTATTCCCATTGCAATTATTGCAGTTATTTTCCTGGGAGTAGGTTTTGGTATGAGCTATTTTAAAAAAAACCTTTATACTGTAATGAAGGTTCCTGATTTTGAACTTACCGATCAGAATAATAAAAAGATTACCAATAGAGATATGCTGGGCAAAGTATATCTGGTGGAATTCTTCTTTAGTAAATGTCCCACCATCTGTCCTGTAATGAACAGCAATATGAAAGTGATCGAAGAGGAGATTAACAATCCTGAGTTTGGGATTATTTCCATAAGCATAGATCCGTTGAACGATACTCCGGAAACGTTGAAACAACATGCCAATAGAATCGGAGCAAAATCTCCCAACTGGCATTTTTTAACCGGAGACCGGACTTACATTGGAAACCTTGCGGATCAGTTCAATATCTATGTTGGGGATAAAGAAGATGAGGGGGAGAGTCTTAATCACAGCGGGATGATTGCGCTTGTTGATCAGGAAGGAAATATCCGTTGCAGATATAATAAAGACAATATGCCTATCCTTTACTATTCAGGATTAAACTATAAGGATCCTGAAGGAAAAGAAACACAGCTTACCGGCAAATATCATCCGGACAGGGAAAGGCTGATTGAAGATATTAAGAAGTTATTAAATTAAAAGTTGGATGTCAGGAAGTGTATTGATTATAAATAAAGGTCTTTGACCCTTGTCTTCTATCATCAAACTTACTCTTTAAAAAAATGTTAAACCATAAATACAAAACATTATGAAGATTATGAAAATAGCTGCCTTAGGTGCAGTTTTGGCAGCGCAATTTGCTTTTGCGCAATTCAAGCAAACTCCTTTATCATACGCTTACAATGCGTTGGAAGGTTCAATAGATGCGCAAACGATGGAAATCCATTATACAAAGCATGCTGCGGGGTATGTAAGTAATTTGAATAAGGCAATTGCTGGAACACCTCAGGAAAAAGAGACTTTATTCCAGATCCTTTCTAAAGTTTCAACTCTTAGTCCAACGATCAGAAACAACGCCGGAGGACATTTTAACCACGAACTTTTCTGGACCATGTTAACGCCTGAGAAAAATACCCAGCCTTCTGCGAAATTACTAAAAGCAATTACAGAAACTTTTGGAAGTCTTGATGCCTTTAAAGAGAAAATGAGCAAGGCAGGAGCTGATCGTTTTGGTTCCGGCTGGGCATGGCTTTCTGTGGATAAGAACGGAAAGTTGTTTGTTTCTTCAACTCCTAATCAGGATAACCCTTTAATGGATGTTGTAGAAGAAAAAGGAACTCCAATTCTTGGAATTGATGTTTGGGAGCATGCTTATTATTTAAAATATCAGAATAAGAGAGCTGACTATCTTACCGCGATCTGGAATGTATTAAACTGGAAAGAGGTAAGTAAGAGATATGAAAATGCACTGAGCAAAAAATAGATCATGAATTATATTTGCAGCATATTCCTTACCCTCTATATGGTGGTCAGACCTCTGATCCCCATCATGGAATATGCTGTAAATTATGATTATATTGTTGAGGTCCTTTGTGTTAACAAAAACAAACCAGAGCTGAATTGTAATGGTAAATGTTATTTGAGTAAAGAACTCGCTAAAACCAATGATACAGAAACAGCCCCTTTGAGTAAGGGAAAAAATTCCGGACAAAAAATTCTTGATATTTACATCCTTCCGGAAATAACAGAAATAAAAAACACAGATCTAACATACGATCACAATTTTACTTTTATTTATCAAAAGAATTACTCTTTTCTTTTCCTGAAACATATTTTCAGGCCGCCGGTTTTTTAAAGTTGTTTATACATCTTATCACCAATTGTTAAAGTTCACATACTGCGAAAATTACAGATTTTCCACACTCATGTGTTCTTCATAATTGTTTCATGATTCACTTTATAATTCTAAAGTGCTAAAACTTTTATGCCTATTGGGATTGAGAAAATGAATGTTTTCAACATTCGATGCTTATTTCTATTCAAACAAATACAATTTAAAAAAATCAACAATGAAAATTTATAAATTTTTATCTCTATTGTTTATTGGCCTTATATTACTTAGTGCTTCATCATGTCAAAGTAATGACGATAGGGATAATTCACAGGATACTACACCGGGAAACCTACAGATAAAGTTTGAAAACGGATTCAATAACCTTGGCGGTATTGTTTTGAATCAGACAACCCAAACTTCTTCAAGCGGACAAAAACACCAGTTTTCTACTTTAAAATATATTATAAGTAATATCAGCCTGATTGATGAATCCGGAAAAGAATTTAAATACAATGAAAATAATCCTGATAAAGGAGCCTTTATCATAGACCAGGCAGATGCCGTAGCAGGAATCGTTTATGTAAACCTTACCGGAATTCCTAAAAACAATTATAAAAAAGTGAAGTTCGGTCTGGGAATCAGCCAGAATGCTTATCTCTTGGGAATGGACGGGCAGGCAGAGTTTTGGAATAAAGCTAAAACAAAAGGAATGTCCTGGTCCTGGGCTGCGGGCTATGTTTTTGTAAAACTGGAAGGAAAATACGGAAGTACTGCGGCAGAGAAGGAGTTTATGAATCATACGGGAAATATGGGAAATGTAGCGGCTAATAATACTCCTGATTTATACCGGGAAATTACTTTAGACCTCCCAACAACGGCTAGAGTGACCGGAAAAATAAGACCGTCGATTCATATTCTGGCCGATCTTAATCAGTATCTGAGTGGTGACACAAAACTTACCCTGAATACATCTAACGATATGATGATGGGGTCGAGTCCGCATTTGGTAAGTGTAACCAACAACCTTACTAAAATGTTTACCGTAAACCACGTTCATAATGATGAAGATTAAAAATATTCTGAAGGCAGGATTGATTATTGTTACATTTTTTAATATCATATCGTGCTCAGATGAGGTTATTGAGCCATTGGAAAAGGATGAGGCTTATAACTTACAGTTTCCAGCTTATTTTCCTGAAATGACGTTTGATAAAACTGGGAATCCGGTCACCAAAAATGCAGTAGAGCTGGGAAGGAAATTATTCTACGAAGGAAGGCTTTCCCGAAATAATACCATTTCGTGCGGATTCTGCCATATACAGGAAAATGCTTTTACGCACCATGGGCATAATGTGAGCCATGGCGTGGATGACAGGATCGGAATACGCAATGCCCCTCCTATCCAGAATATGGCATTCTTAAAACGATATATGTGGGACGGGGTAATTCATAACCTTAATGAGCAACCCATTATTCCTATTACCGACGCAAACGAAATGGATAGTTCAATGCCTGAAGTGATTGCTAAATTAAATGCCGACAGTAAGTATAGAAATCTTTTCAAAGCCGCTTATGGTGATGAATATATTACAGGGGAAAGGGTTTTGAAGGCTTTGTCACAGTTCATGGTAACGATGATTTCTGCTAATTCTAAGTATGACCAGTATAAGAAGGGAAAAGCAACTTTTACTACAACGGAAATGAAGGGAATGGCACTATTCCAGCAGAAATGTTCCTCATGCCATAGCGGAGAATTGTTTACGGATGAAAGTTTCCGCAATACAGGAATGTATTACAATAGTCAGTTTAAGGATGCCGGGCGTTACAGGGTAACATTAGATCAGGTAGATTGGATGAAATTCCGGGTACCCAGCTTAAGAAATGTGGAATATACAGCACCTTATATGCATGACGGGAGATTCTATACCCTGGATGCTGTTCTTAATTTTTACTCAGATAATGTAGAGGACAATCCTAACCTTGATCCGCTGCTTAAACAAAACGGACATATCGGACTCACAATGAACAGTGCGGAGAAGCAGTCCATTATTGCTTTCCTGAAAACTCTATCTGATAAAGACTTTGTTACCAACCCAAAATTCTCAGAATAAATTTGAATCAAACATGAAAAACATTTTTTTAATAGTATTGGGTTTATTTTTATGCCAAATAGCCTATGCAGAACCCATAAGAGACAGTTTGTATATTCCTGAAAATAGCTTTAACCCCAGCAAATTTTTTGATGATGATTGTGATGCTTGTGGCTGTGCTGCAGGAAATGGATCATCAGGATTTGAGTCTTTGCTTAATCCTCAATTTATAGGAATAAAATATTTTGCACAGCATTATAAAGCCAAAGAAAACCTTTTTGTGAATGATCTCACCCAGGATCAGTACTTCAATACCGTCCAGTTATGGGGAAAAGTTCCCATTACGAAAAAGCTGAGTGTTTACGGGAGTTTCCCTTTTCAGTTTCATGAAAAAAAAACAATGCAGGGAGACATCAGAATTAATGGAATAGGGGATCTGAATGTAATGGGTATTTATCAGCTGATCAATTCTAAAGATGCATCTCACCAATTAAATGGAGGATTAGGAATAAAAGTTCCGTTAGGAAGATTTGATGAAAAAGGAATTACGGGAGTGAATCCGAGTTTCCAATTGGGAACAGGAAGCTGGGATTACCAGATGGTTGTGAACTATAAATACCAAAAGAACAAAGTTGCGGTAATTGTTAATACGGATTATGCTGTTAAAGGTGAAAATAAGAAGTATTATCAGTTTGGAAACCAATGGAACTATGCAGCTACCGGATTTTATCAGCTTCATGCGGACAAAAAAATGATCTTTTCCGGGAAAGCCGGATTACAGGGAGAAGTATATGATAGGAATAAGCAATTTGATGAAGCCTTACCGGATACTGCCGGAAGTGCTTTATATGGAAAATTAGGCTTTGAACTTTCTTATAGTAAATGGAGCCTGGGTAGTGAACTGATGCTTCCTGCCTATTCAAACCTAGCGGGTGGAAACATTGAAGCTAAATCCAGATTCAGTGTGTTTATTAATTTTGGGATATAAAAATCAAATGAACATTCCGTTACTCATGTAATGGAATGTTTGTTTTTATTCTGTTGAAAATCATTTTATTAAGTATAATATTGTTTCTAAGAAGAATTTTCTATCTTTGCCGGAATCTGGTGAGCTGTAAAAGGCTTTTAAAAGGGAATCCGGTGTAAATCCGGAACAGACCCGCTGCTGTAAACTCTAAACCAAAATTTTTGATGTATATATCCACTGTTTTTAATGGGAAGGATTTCAAAAATGGAGTAAGTCAGAAGACCTGCCAGAAGATTAAAGTTTGATGCTTTCGTGGAATAAAGCTAAGGACAACAATGCTTCTGTGCAGTTATGGCTGTACAATGTTATTGCTGCTTTCTTATATCCATTAGTGTCAAGATTATTCTCAATGAGCTAATGGAACCGAAATTTACTTTTACAACTAAAAAAATAATTATCACAATCCTTGTGCTAATTAACCAGCTTTATTTTTCTCAGTCAAGAGATAGTATAAAGGAAAAAGGGATCCTTCCGGTTACCATTTATAAAAAAGATTTTAAAGAAATTCTTCCCGCTCAAACTCTTTCAGGAGAACAGCTGGAAAGGTTGAACAGCCAGTCCGTAGCCGATGCATTACGCTATTTTTCGGGAGTACAGATCAAGGATTACGGTGGAATTGGCGGATTGAAAACGGTTAATATCCGAAGCATGGGTAGCCAGCATGTCGGTGTTTTCTATGATGGGATTCAATTGGGAAATGCACAAAACGGGGTTATCGATCTGGGAAAGTTTTCGCTGGATGATATCGGAGAAATTTCATTATACAACGGACAGAAAAGTGAAATCTTTCAGCCTGCAAAAGATTTTGGATCTTCCGGCTCAATTTATCTCCAACCCAAGACTCCTTATTTCTCCGGAAATAAAAAAACAAATCTTGTACTTAGAATAAAAAACAGCTCAATCGATCTTTTCAACCCGTCATTTCGATTGGAGCAAAAGCTTTCAGATAAAATTTCCGCAAGTTTCAGCTCCGAATTTATACAGAGTGACGGACAATATAAATACAAATACCAGAAAAAACACCCCGATGGTACTATAGCCAATGATACAATTGCAACAAGATATGATTCTTATATTACTGCCAAAAGATTTGAGACCAGCCTGCAGGGAAATCTGAATAATGGAGACTGGAATGTCCGGGGCTACGGATATATTTCAGATCGTGGGATTCCCTCAGCAATTGTGAATAATGGTTTTGATCCGAAAGGACAAAAATTACTTGATAGAAATTATTTTGTTCAGGCTCACCTAAGGAAAAAAATATTTCCAAAATTTGAGACTCAGCTCAAAGCTAAATTTGCCTACGACTATACCCGGTATATGGATACGGTAAATGTAGCTGAAACAGCTTTAAAAACAGATAATACATATATCCAGAGAGAATTATATTTATCATCTTCCAATATCTACTCAATTACACCAAACTGGGATGTTAGTGCTAATGTTGATTTCCAGTATAATAATCTGGATTCCGATCTTAAGCTTTTCTCATTTCCCACACGTTATACCTCATTGGTTGCTTTTGCAACCACTTACCAATGGAACCGGTTTAAGTTTCTTGGAAGTGTTTTAGGCACTTTTATTCGGGAGAATGTTGAACGTAATTCCAAGTCGCCTGATAAGAGTGAATGGACACCCTCTGCATTTTTGAGTTACCAGCCACTGGCCTTTAAGAATTTAACAGTGAGAGCATTTTATAAAAGGATTTTTAGAATGCCGACTTTCAATGACCTGTACTATACTATGATCGGGAATGTTTTTCTTAAACCTGAACTTACCAATCAATATGACATAGGTTTTACTTATCAGAAGACTTACGACCATCAGGTTCTGAAAAGTATTTACTTCAAGGCAGACGGGTATTATAACAAAGTGGAAAATAAGATCATTGCAGTACCCACAACCAATCTTTTCAGATGGATGATGACGAATCTTGGAGATGTTCAGATCATAGGATCAGATGTGAATATACAGGCTGAGCTGGACCTTGGGAAAGTAATATTGAAGCCATTGTTGAGCTATACCTACCAAAGTGCACGCGATTTTACTGAAAAAGGAGAGTCATATTATGGAGATCAGATTCCTTATGTGCCATGGCATTCAGGAACTTTTACTTTGATGGCTGATTATAAGGAGTGGAGCTTTAATTATAGCTTTATGTATACGGGGAAACGTTATGATGCACAACAAAACAATATTGAATATAATCTCATCAGACCCTGGTATACGCACGATTTATCGATTCAGAAAAAGTTTAACTGGTATTCTCACCAGTTCAAGGTAAGCTTTGAGGTCAATAATACTTTGAATCAGCACTATGATGTAGTAAGGAACTATCCAATGCCGGGAAGAAATTTTAAACTTATTGTAAGCTATACATTATGAAAAAAATAAGCTATTACGTGTTCTTATTCATTGCGTTTTCATTACTGTCATGCAGAACAGATGAATACACTCCGAAAGAAGAAGTTGAGACGGGTCTTACACAACCGGAAAATACTGCAATCAAAGGTTTTTATGTTTTGAATGAAGGAAATATGGGGAGCAATAAATGCACACTTGATTTTTTTGATTATACAACAGGAAACTACAGAAGGAATATTTATGCAGAAATTAATCCCAATGTTGTCAAAGAATTAGGCGATGTGGGAAATGATATTCAGATTTACGGAGGTAAATTGTATGTTGTGGTGAATGTATCCAATAAAATCGAGGTGCTGGATGCAAAAACAGCAAAGCGAATCAAAACAATCCAGTTACAAAACTGCAGGTACATTAAATTCAAAGATGGAAAAGCCTATGCCAGCAGTTACGCTGGGCCGGTTGATATTAATCCTAATTCTCCTAAAGGAAAAGTTGTGGAGATTGATACGACTTCCCTTGCCATTCAAAGACAAGTTACCGTAGGATATCAGCCTGAAGAAATTGAGATTGTGGGAAACCAGCTTTTTGTTGCTAATTCAGGAGGGTATATGGTTCCAAATTATGATAAAACTGTTTCTGTGATCGATCTCAATACATTTACAGAAAGTAAAAAAATAAATGTTGCAATCAACCTTCACCGCCTTAAAAAAGATAATTACGGGGATTTGTATGTAAGCTCAAGAGGAGATTATTACAATGTACCATCAAGTTTATTCCTCGTGGATGCAGCAACCGGAACAGTGAAAAAAGATTTTCATCTCGCAGTGAGTGAAATGACCATTGTGAATGATAAGCTTTATTACTATGGAAATGAATTCAATTATAATACCCATTCTTACACTAAAACTTTTGGAATTATTGATGTAAAGACCGAACAGGTGATTTCTGATAAAATTATCGATCAGGAATATGCAGATGCAATCAAGGCTCCTTATGGAATTGCTGTAAATCCCATTACTGAGGATATTTATATTACCGATGCGAGGAATTATGTATCCACGGGATTTGTCTATTGCTTTAATAAAAGTGGTCATTTCAAATGGAAAACGGAAGGAGGGAATATTCCGGCTCACTTTACCTTTTTGTATAAATAACTGAATCTTAGATATGGACAGAAAAATTTTAAAAATAATACCTGCTGTACTGGTTATATTTCTTTTAACCGGAATGTCAGGATGTAAAAGTGACAGAGATGAAGAGTCTTCATTTAAGGGATTGGAAGAGTCTTATACGATCAATCGTTTTAAGGTACTGAATATTCCCGTAAATGTTCCTGGTAAACTGACCTGGAGTATTAAAGATTCCATTATTTCTGAAGGATCCGAACTCGATTTTATCAGCCCTTACGCGAAAACATATCCACTGACACTGAAAATAGAACAAAATGGAAATGTGAAAACATATCAATCTACCATTATTGTAAATAAGGAGCCGGGTTCCTACAGTAAATATATTGCCAGTGTACTGGATTTCCGCCCTGCAATAGGACAGTTTACCAATGAAATTCCTGAATATCTTGCTGGAAATACAGCCAATACTATGTTGCAAAAAGCCAGGGAATCTTTAATAGGCTCAAATTCCACATTGATCAGTTTAGGAGGATTCGGGGGCTATGTTGTTTTTGGGTTTGATCATACGATTCCAAATATGAACGGCCGGGATTTTAAGATTCTTGGAAATGCTTTCTGGGGAAATAATGCTAACGATCCACGTTCGGGTTCTTGTGAGCCGGGAATTATTATGGTGGCTTATGACAGAAATAAAAACGGGAAACCTGATGATAATGAGTGGTACGAAATTGCTGGAAGCGAATATTTTAAAAATACAACCGTAAAGAATTACAGCATCACTTATTTCAAACCCAATGAAACTAAACTTCCTGTTCCCGGAAGTGAGCCATGGCAAACTGATATCGAATATATTAAATGGCAGGATAACCAGGGAAATACCGGATTTAAAACCAAAAACGGGTTCCATGACCACAGCTATTTCCCTTTATGGATTTCTGATGCTTCTTACAGCTTGTCAGGAACTAAATTACAAAACAATTTTTACGATCAGAGTGGAAATGGGTCTTATTGGATTGGTAAATCATATGACTTTGGATACGCGGATAACGCTCCGAATAATGATGAGGCATCCAATATTGATATTTCCTGGGCTGTAGATAAGAGCGGAAAATATGTAAAGCTTCCGGGGATCGATTTTGTAAAAGTGCATACGGGAATCAATCAGGAAGCAGGCTGGCTGGGAGAAGTGTCTACGGAAGTAGCAGGAGCGTACGATTTATACATAAAATAAAATTCAACAATAAATTTATTTAAAAATGAAAAAGATCTATCTTTTAACATTACTGTTATTCTTTGCATTTTTCACGAATGCACAGGTCACAGTTCAGGGCGTGCCCCGAAATGACATCAAACAAAATTCAGTACATAAAAATGGGCTGAAAACAACAACTACCGTAACCAGTTTTTCTGATATTCAGTACTGGGTGGGGACGGGTTCTAAAAAGGCGGCTTTTGTTGTCCAATGGAATGATGGAAAAAATCCTGATGCTTTAGTTTGGGGATTTAAGTGGGATGGAAATGCTACAGGAGAGGATATGCTAAAGGCCATTGCTAAAGCGGACCACCGTTTTTATTCTTTGCTGTATCAGGGAACTACTTTCGGAACAGCGATCGGAGGACTTGGTTTTGATCTGAACGGACAAGGGACCAATGGATTATACAAGAATAACAATGTAACATATCCATTGTATCCTTTAAATGGTATCATCAATACGACAGCATATGATTTCGATGATTATACAGCGATAGATGCGGCTAATGATCACTGGAAGTCTGGCTGGACTACCGGATACTGGTCTTATTGGGTGAAGAATCCTACAGATACCGATTTTGGATATTCTAGTTTAGGTGCCAGCAGCCGTACTTTAGAAAACGGAGCATGGGATCTTTGGAATTTTTATCCGGGAATGGTTGATCAGCCGATTTCTACAACATTAACACCAGTATCGGCTTATACTTCACCGGCAACTTTTACAGATGGCTATTTTATGGTGAATGAAGATTGGTACGGGCATACCAATGGCTCTGTTAATTTTGTAAATAATAATGGACAGATCAACTATAGGATATATAGTGACAAAAATAATAATGAAGCATTCGGAGCTACTACACAGTATGGAACGATCTATGGTGATAAGTTTTACTTTATTTCGAAACAGGCTGCTGATGGGGGTGATACACAATATACACCTGGAGGGAGACTTGTTGTAGCGAATGCCACTACCATGCAAAAGATCGCTGGATTTAATACTATTGGAGGAGGAGACGGAAGGTTTTTCCTGGGTGTCAATGAACATAAGGGATATATTGGGACCACTACCGGAATCTTTTTATTTGATATTGATAATTTGCAGGTTGGAACTTTAGTGCCCGAAACTAATGGTAAAGGCCAGATTGGGAATATGATTCGTACATCACAATATGTATTTGCTGTGACACAAAACGGGGGAATTCTTGTGATCAACCCGAATACCAACGCTGTTGTTCAGACTATTGCAGGTGCATTTTATTCAATTGTACAGGCTAAAGATGGAAGTGTTTGGGCGATTCAGCAACAGAAATTGGTGAATATCCATCCTACTACTTTTGTAACAACAGATTATGCTATTCCTACCACCAAATACATTGGAGACTGGGGAGCATGGTATGCCGGAAGATTGACGTATAGTACCAAACAAAATTCGCTGTACTGGATCAACTCAATTAATGCATTCTCTTCGGGTAGCCAGATTGTGAAATTTGATGTTACCAATAAAACATTTAACGAAAGCTTTGCCGCAATTCCAGGACAAACGGGAACTTACAAGCAGATTCCTTATGGAGCTGCTTTGCGTGTAAATCCTGTTACGGATGAATTGATTTTGAATACAACAGAAAGTGGTTATGGAGCACACTATCAGAAAAACTGGGTACATACATTCAGTAGTACAGGAGCTCTTACCAATACTAAAATATTAAATGATTATTATTGGTTCCCTGCGGTTACTGTGTTCCCGGATACTATTGCTCCAGTTGTACAAAGTACATTCCCATCACAAACTACTGTGAACAGTACGACTACCATCGACCTTAAAACAATGGTTTCTGATGCTGATAACCTTTCGTTAGCTATTGTAAAAACTGTAAAGTCCAATAGTAATTCAGGAGTTGTAAATGCTGTGATTAATACAAATGATGAGTTGGTATTAACACCGCAAAGTACGGGAACTTCTACAGTTGTTATAAGCTTTAATTCAAATGGAAAGCTTGTGGAAAAATCACTTGTAGTAAATGCTAATTTGTCTACATTAGGAACAGCGGATGTTAGAAAGCTTGAATTGGGAATTTATCCTAATCCTGCGACAGATGTTCTTAATATTAAAACTCAGGATAAAGTATTGAATACGGTAGTATATGATGCTTCCGGAAAAATTATTCCTACTCAGTTCAGTAATGGACAAATCAACGTAAGCACGCTTACAAAGGGAATTTATATTCTAAAGGTAGTTACTGATAAAGCAGTTTACCAGCAGAAATTTATTAAGAAGTAAATTCTTAAAGAATAGTTTATAAATTAAACCCTCTATCATGTGATAGAGGGTTTTTATATAGATTAAGGGCTTTTGTAAGATACCATGAAACAGATTATATATCCGTTTTTTAACTGATTTCCCGAATGCTTACTCTCGTAAAGTTGAAAATATTCAGTGGCAGAATGATCTTGATTATTCTAAATTGATTACAAATAAATACGGCAGGCTTTTAGCCTGCCGTATTTTTCACATGTTGTTATTACATGTTTTTTTATTTAATCATGATTTTACGAGAGTATATTTTTCCTTCTTTTGTTGTAAGGATCATAATATAAACTCCTTCCGGTAGTGTAGATTCAAACGTTTTTGATTTTAGTTTTGAACGGTACACTTCTTTTCCTGATGTATTGATTAAAGCAACGTCAGATCCTTCGAAAGGTACATTTCCATCAAGGGTAACCTGACCATTCTTGCTGTATGCCATTAAGCTGATGTGTGGATCTTTGTACTGATAAGCGTAATAAATACGGAAACCTCCATTAAGGTTAAGCAATCCTGAGTTAAGGCTTATTTTCACACGGTCAAAAGGTTTGTTCATGGTAAGTTCAATAGCTCCTCTACTTGCATCCGTCCCACCAAGCTTAAGAACATCATCGAACATATTCATATAATCATTATTGGAAACATCCCCAAGAAATGTCTCTATAGATATTCCTCCTATGAGTTGTGCAGTAAGAATAGATTGATCTGTACCAACACCAATGACAAGTTTATTCGTATCAGCAAGGATATTGGACGTAGGGAAAATCAGAGTCTGTTCTGTTCTCCCTAATAATCCAATAGGAACAAGTAGGGTAGAGTAGTCGTTTTCGTTACTGCCTACTGCGTTTTCTGGATTTTGTACAAAACAGGCAACACAGATACCATATGCCCGGTTTGTTTGACTGCTTGCGTACACTTTGTTAAGTTGTGCAAAAGACATTGTGTTCATTAGGAACAATAAGGAAGCCAAGACTACTTTTTTCGTCATGCTTTGGCCTGCGAATAGATTTGTTTTCATATGTTAGAAATTAGTTTTTAGAATTTTAAAATTACAAAAAAAAAGGTTACGATAATGTATTTATTTCATATTTATGTGATTTAATAACGATTTTTAATTTTTTCTTAACTTAAGCAAGTCGTTGAAAATGAAGTAATCCCTTATCTATAAAGGGATGTCAAATATTGTATTATGTATTTTAATTCTACCTATAGTGTGAAAAATTCATTAAGAATTAACGATGGCTTAATGTATAATCTATTGAAAATGAGACTAAAAATAATCCCCCTTTACCATGTATAAAGGGGGATTACATTTGCCAAATTTATAATTATAATCAGTGTTTTTTTGTTCCTTTTATATTAGGCAAAAATGCGGTAATAATACCCATAAGAGGTAAGAAAGCACATATTTTAAATACATATTCTATGCTGGTGTCATCTGCTACCGCTCCCAAAACAGCAGATCCTATACCTCCCATTCCAAACATGAATCCGAAAAACAACCCGGCTACTAATCCGATTTTATCCGGCATAAGATCGGTAGCATAAACCAGAATAGCAGAGAAAGCAGATGCAATGATCAATCCGATAAGAATTGCAAAAATAACTGTCCACATCAAAGAAAGATAAGGAAGACAAAGCGTGAAAGGAGCAGCACCCAGGATAGAAATCCAGATTATTTTCTTTCTGCCGTATTTATCACCCAGTTTGCCACCAAGGATCGTTCCTACTGCAACTGCTGCAAGGAACATGAACAAATACAACTGGGAATCCTTTACTGAAATATGAAACTTATCAATAAGGAAAAATGTGAAGTAATTGGTCATTGATGCCAGATAGATGTATTTAGAAAATACAAGGGCCAGAAGGATAGTAATTGAGAATATTACTTTTTTTCTTGAAAGATCTATGTGTACGACCATATCTGAATGTTTTACTGTCTTTCTTATGGATAGCCTTTCCGCATACCAGTTTCCTATTCTCCATAAAACGATAATACCAATGAAAGCAGCTATAGCAAATAGTCCCACATAACCCTGGCCTAAGGGAAGGACTATAAGTGCAACTAATAAGGGACCGATTGCACTTCCCGAGTTTCCTCCCACCTGAAATATAGACTGGGCCAGCCCTTTCTGGCCACCGGAAGCCAGTTGGGCAACCCGTGAAGCCTCAGGATGAAAAACGGAAGATCCCATTCCGATGAGTGCAACTGAAATGAGAATAACATAGTACTCATGTGCTGCCGCAAGGAGTAATAATCCTGCCATGGAAAGCGCCATACCTATAGCCAGTGACCTTGGATTAGGTTTTTTATCTGTGTATATACCAACAAAGGGCTGTAGAATAGATGCGGTAAGCTGGAACACCAGGGTAATAATACCAATCTGGGAAAATGACAGCTTAAACTCTCCCTTTAGAATGGGATACAAGGAAGGAATTGTAGATTGGATCAGGTCATTTAAAAAATGAGAAAAGCTGATCATAAAGAGAATGGGATAAACAATCTTATGGGTGTCAATTGTTTTTGTCTGTACAGTGTTCATAGAATAATAGTTTTAATTCATCTTGTCATCTGATGAATTTTAAGTTGTTAATAGAAAGTCTTTTTTTATAATAGTTTGTGAATTATTTTTTCAGCAATAAGAGCCGCATTATCCGCATCTCTGTTCCTAATATATTCATAGAGTTCCGCATGCAATTTCTGTGAAATCCTGAATGCTTCAGTATTGTTTTTATGGCTGCTTTCAAAGACTCTGAGGACTTGTCTGCTCGCTATTTTATAAATTTCTTTCAGGAGTTTATTTCCACACGCTTCCGCTATGGATAAATGGAAATTGATATCAGCCTGGTAACATTCGAGTGCCATATTTTCTTCCGCAAACTTATTTCTCAGATCCAGATATTCTTTTATGGTTTTCAGTTGGGCTTCTGTATGATTGAGAGCTGCTTTTGCGGCAACTTTTGACTCCAGCAGGGATCGTACTTCTTCTACTTCTTCAATTTCTGCATTGCTCATCTGGATTTCCAGAGATTCCTGGACATTTTTTGAAACCACAAAGGTACCGACACCTTGCTGTACACTTAATACACCTTTAATGGATAGTATTTTAATAGCCTCGCGAATACTCGAGCGTCCGACACCATATACTTTCATCAGTTCCGGCTCCGTAGGTAGCTGATCACCGATTGAATAAGTCTCATTGAGTATTCCTTCTGTGAGTCTTTCTGCAACTTCCTGAGCTAATGTCTTTTTTTGGATCTGTGTCATATACATCTTATCATCTGATGACTGCAAAGGTAGGACTTATAGTATATATTGCAAAGAGATATATAAATAAATTTTTAAAAATCCCGTCTTTATGAATGAGAGAGACTATAAAACAAAAAGCTGCAAACATTGTTTGCAGCTTTTGTAGCCCGTAGGGGAATCGAACCCCTCTTACCAGAATGAAAATCTGAGGTCCTAACCGATAGACGAACGGGCCATCTACCATTACACTAAGATGTCTTAATGTGTTAGATTTTTTGTTTTTATAAGTTTACAACTCTTATTAGTAGCCCGTAGGGGAATCGAACCCCTCTTACCAGAATGAAAATCTGAGGTCCTAACCGATAGACGAACGGGCCAACTATCCGTATTACGCTAATTTATTAACGTGCTTAGTTAATTTACTTTTCAAGTTAGCAGCCTTGTTTTTGTGGATAATATTTTTCTTAGCTAATTTATCCAACAAAGAGATAACCTTTGGCAATTGCTCTGCAGCAGCAGCTTTGTCTTCTTCATTTCTCAAAACCTTCATTGCTGTTCTAGCAGTTTTGTGGTAGTATCTGTTACGAACTTTTCTAACTTCGTTTTGTCTAATTCTCTTTAATGCTGATTTATGATTTGCCATATCGTTCAAATGTGAGTGCAAAAGTAAAAACTTTTTTTTTATCTGCCAAATTTATTTTTAAATAATTTCAATTTTCTTCAGATAAATATTTTCTCAGTTTGTCTATTGCTTGTTCTATTTTAAAATTTTCTTGTTCCTTATCTATTTTCTTGATAATATTTCCCAACATTATCATTGCGTTGTTCCATTCTCCAGTAGTATTGGTGAAAGTTAGTCCATCTATAGTTACTTCAAAGGCTACCCTCTCTCCATACCTGTAAAGTCTGAAACTTATCTTGTCATCTCTGCCTATTATCCCATCTTCATTAACTTTCAAGTCGTAACTTTTTGGGTTAGAGTGGATCTTCTTAAAAAGCAATGTTGCTTCTTGAATTTTTAAATCCGGCATGATATCAAATTTGGTAGCCTATAGGGGAATCGAACCCCTGTTGCAAGAATGAAAATCTTGAGTCCTAACCACTAGACGAATAGGCCAAATTTTGAGGTTGCAAAAGTAATAATTAACTTCTTAACTTCAAAATTATTTTTTACACTATCTGTAAACTTTTTGTATGATAGTGTTCTTAATGCCCTTTGTCTCAAGCTCTTTCTGGATTTTCACAGCATCTTCCAATGTGTATACTTTTCCATAAGTGTAGTAGAAAACTCCACTTTCTTTATTCCTTTCCACGTCTTTCAGGGTCTGGAGAATAAATGAGTTACCGTTTAATTTATCTCCTACATATACCTCTATCGTATAGTATCCGGTACTTAGTTTTTGGTTAGGCATAAATCCTACGGCAAATGCATTTTTGAATCCGGCATCTTTGGCTGTTCTAAGGTTAATATCTTTTACGGAAGCCATATTCGTTACTCCATAATAATATTTGTACAGTCCGTTTTCTTTGATAGGAAGAATGTAATTCAATCCTTTCAGAGCAGGATCTCCATCATTGTATTTAGTAGGGGAGCTCATTAGCAGAATCCTGAAATCATTTTTTAATGCAACTTCTACAGGTTTTTCTGGCTCAGGCTTTTTGGTTGCGATCATAGAAGGACCTCCTGACTTTCTGTCAATTGCTTTTTTATAATCGATAATCGCCTGATAGATACTTTCTGCAATCTCTTCCTGTCCTCTGTCCGAGGCTAAATAGTGACTTTCTTCTGCATGATTGATAAATCCGGTCTCAATAAGTACGGAAGGCATTGCATTCATACGAAGAACGTGCAGGTTCTTTTGGAAAACACCTCTTGAAAATCTTTTGTCTTTATTTACAAAGTTATCTTCTACCAATCCACCGAATAATAAGCTAGATTCCAGGTATTTGCTTTGCTGAAGCTTTAATGCAATCAGAGATTCCGGAGAGCTGGCATCATAGGAACCAAAGGTCTGTCTGTCTTTTTCATCAAGAAAGATCACATCATTTTCCCTTTTGGCAACTTCCAGGTTGGTGTCATTTTGGTCGGGCCCTTGTACATAGGTTTCCGTTCCGTAAGCTGAAGATCTTTGTGCCGAGTTACAGTGTACTGAGATAAAAAGGTCAGCTTTGCTTCTGTTCGCGAGATTGGTTCTGTCGGAAAGAGAAGGATATTCGTCAAATTTGCGGGTATAGATTACTTTAAAGTCTTTATTTTTTTCAAGCATCCTTCCTAATTTTAGGACAACTGAAAGGGTTACATCTTTTTCAGCAAGAAGTCCAATATCACTATAAGTCCTCTTCGCCCCTGAATCACTGCCTCCATGTCCTGCATCTAAAACGATCGTAAATTTTTTTTGTGAAAAAATAAATTGGCTCAAAAGAATGAGGATAAATGATAAAATTATTTTAAATTTTTGTTTGTACATCTTACAGTTTTAAAAATTATATTAATTTTGAGCCTTAATTACATACAATAAAATTGGCCAAAACCGTCCTCAAAAATATATTACAAATTTTAATTATCCTAATTTTTAACAATTTTTTAGCACAGAAAACCCCTGAAAAATTGCCTAAAAATACGGTAATTAATGATACTATTTCCAAAAAGGATACCATTGTTGCAAAGAAGGAATCATTAGATGATGTCCTTATGACAAAAGCGGATAATATCCGGAGAGATTTCCCTAAAAAAATGATATACCTGAACCAAAAAGCTCAGGTAAAATATCAGGATATGCAGATTGATGCGGATTATATTTCTATTGATGAGCAGAAAAATCTGATCTATGCCCGTGGAAAGCAGGATTCTTTAGGAAAGAAGATTATAGAACCTGTACTTACTACCCAGGCCGGGAAAAAGTATGAAACGGATCAGTTCAATTATAATTATAAGACAAGACAGGCGATTGCCTATAATGCACGAACAGAAGAGAGTGAAGGGGTAATCATTGCCAATAAAACGAAAAAGTATAATGATTCTGTTTTTGCAATGAGACACGCATTATATACTACAGATGAGTATTTCCTGAAGAAAAAAGATACTGCTGCAGATTACCATTTGCTCGCTTCCAATATCAAACTGGTAAAAACCAAAGAAAAATCCCAGATTATTACAGGACCGATACAAATGTATATAGAGCAGGTGCCTACACCTCTAATTATGCCGTTTGCTATTTTACCGTTTTCCAGTAAAAGGTCTGCCGGTATCCTGATCCCCAGTTTCGGGGAAAGACAGGATGTGGGGTTTTTCCTGAATGGCATCGGATACTATCAGCCCATTGGAGACCATTTTGATATGAAAGTCCTTGCTGACATTTATACGAAAGGAAGCTGGAACGTGAGACCGGAAATGAACTATGTAAAGAAATACAGGTATTCGGGGAATTTCACTGCTGATATAGGAACGACCATCAGAGGAATTAAAGGATTGGATGATTATTCAAGAAGCAGTACATACAGGATTGCCTGGAGACATACGCAGGATACAAAAGCAAATCCGTTTCTTACATTTTCTGCATCGGTAGATATCGTAAGTAATAAATTCTATAATAATACCATCAACAATAACTATATATTCAATCAGAATGTATTGAATACCCAGCAGAACTCGACGGTTACCGTGACTAAAAGGTTCTTAAAACTTCCTGCTACTGTTACGGCAACGGCATCGTATTCACAGAACTTTGCTACCGGATTGGCAGATCTTCGTTTGCCGCAAATGAACGTTGCAATCAATCAGTTTTATTTATTTAAATCAAAAACAGGAGTAAGACAAGGTCTTCTGGAAAATATTACGGTAAATACCGGATTAAATTTAACAAACTTTGTGACAACAAACGAAGGGGAGCTATTTACTAAGGCTATGTGGGATAAGCTTCAAACAGGTCTTACGAATAATATTACTTTAGGGACGAATACCACCGTTGCTAAATATTTTACCTTCAGTTTAGGAACTACAATTAATAATGCCCTGACAACAAAGACCCTTACCAGATATTATGATCCTTTAAGCAACAATTCCAATAAAGTGGTAGACCAGGTGAATAAGCAGATTGCAGGATATTCTTATTTTTCAAGTACAGCGAGTTTACAGACTACATTATACGGAATGCTTAATTTCAAAAAAGGATCTGCAATAGAAGCCATCAGGCATATGATGACCCCAAGTATCGGATTCACTTATTCTCCTGACTTCGGAAAACCTGGATTCGGGTACTATAAGAATTATTATGATGCCAACGGGGCTTTAACTCCTTATTCTATTTTTGACGGTGGGATTGTAGGATCGCCTACAAGTGGTATGCAAGGATCATTAGGTTTTAATATAGGGAATAACATTGAAATGAAGGTAAAGTCTAAGAAAGACTCTACAGGAGTGAAGAAAATAAAAATCTTCGAATCATTAAATCTTTCCGGAAGTTATAATTTTGCTGCTAAAGACCATCCATGGTCAATTTTCTCAATTAACGGACAATCTTCATTTTTTGAGAATAAATTAAGTGTTAATACCAGCCTGTCATTAGATCCATATAAAATTCTTTTTGTTCCGGGATCAGATACTGGTATCAGGACTGAACGTTTTGGGGGATTTAGTGTACAGGGGTTCAATATTCAGGTGTCATATCCTTTAAGCAGTGAGATCTTTGGAGCTAAAACAGATTATGCTAAAAAATACCAGTCTAAAGGAGAAATAAGAAATGAAAATTATTATTTCGATGATGATCATTATGCTCATTTTGATCAGGCATGGACTTTGAATGTTAATGCAAACTACGCTTATTCCAAAAACTTATCCAGATTTGGGACGAAAATTGCTTCAGTAGGATTGGATGGAAGTATTAAGCTTACTCCTTATTGGAACATTAACGGGAGTACACACTACGATATGATCACCAAACAGCTGGCATATACAAGGATAGGGTTCTCCAGGGATCAGCGAAGTTTTACGATTAATTTTAACTGGGTTCCTTTCGGACAATATAAGGTATATGACTTTTTTATAGGGATAAAAGCTAATATTTTGAGTGATGCACTTAAATATAAGGATAGAAGTTTTACCCAACCGAATGCACCTTTCTAATATAAGGTGGAGTTTTGAGAATAAATTTTATATTTGCACCCAAAATAAATTTTGCTGAATCCATTAAAGTCCCGGAAGAGGGATAAAGCAAATGGTGATAGTATAGATAAAAAAATAAATATCCACATATGAAACAAATAATCAACACAGTTAATGCTCCTGCAGCAATCGGACCTTACTCACAAGCAAATATGGCTAACGGAGTTTTATATATTTCAGGTCAGATTCCTGTAGATCCTGCAACAGGTAAATTGGTAGAAGGAATTGAGAAAGAAACTCATCAGGTAATGAAAAACCTTGAGGCAATTCTTACTGAAGCGGGGATGACTTTTAAAAACGTTGTAAAAGCGACAATATTTCTTAAGAGTATGGATGATTTTGCTGTGATGAATGATATTTATGCATCTTATCTGGATGCAGAAAGCTATCCGGCTCGTGAAACGGTACAGGTTTCTTGCCTGCCTAAGAATGTTGATATTGAAATTTCGATGATTGCACATCAGGATTAATGAGCTTTATAAGAAATACATTTGCGGTGTTGGTAGGTCTTGGTATTGCAGGGCTTATTATTACTCTTGGTATAAGAGCTTTTCCGCAGTGGATTACTTTTGACGCTTTTGCCCCTTTTGAACACTGGCAAAGATTTCTGTACAGCATGAGAAATGACGGAGCCTTTTTTGGATTTCTGTTATTTATTTCCGGTTTGGGAACAACAATCGGAGGTGTGGCAACTGCGATTATTGTAAAATATGCTAAAGTAGCTTATGCTATTCTCATTGGCTTTATCATGCTGTTCATAGCAATGCTGGATGTTATTATATTTCCTTACCATCCTACATTTTATAAAATTTCCATATTTCTTACCTTTTTCCCTTTTTCCTGGATCGGAGGTAAGATTGTAGAAGTTATTTATGAAAGGAATAAGAAAAAGAGGATTGCTGATAAAATGAATAAAACAAAATAAAAAAAAACGCTGCATTTGCAGCGTTTTTTTTATTTATAGTTTCTTTATTGATTAAGGCATTTTGAAACCTTTTGTATAGATTCTTCCATATTCATCCACAAACTTCACCTGAACATTTCCCTGATACTTGTCAAGGATCTTTTCAACATCTTTTTGTGAGTTTACCGGCTTACCATTGATCTCTATAATGATATAGTTATCTACAACTCCTATTTTAGCCATTTCGCTTCCTTCTGATACGTTCTTAGCGATAACACCACTGTTTAGTCCGTAGCTGGTTTTAAAGGAGTCACTTAATGGTTCAAATTCAGATCCTATTTTTTCTGTAACGCTAAGGTCAGCCTTAGTTCTCGTAGAAGTTCCTCCTTTCTGGTCTTTTAAAGTAACCGTAGTCACATTTTCTTTACCGTTTCTCAGATAAGTAACCTGAACTTTATCACCAGGACGTTTGCTTCCTACCGCCATAGAAAGATCTGCAAAGTCTGTAATTAATGTTCCGTCTATTTTAGTGATGATATCTCCGTTTTTGATTCCTGCATTTTCAGCACCACTGTTGTCCGTAACTTCTGTAACATAAACTCCGGAACCTACTTTAACGTTGGCTTTTTTCTGCTTGTTGTACATAGCAACCTGCTGATCATCTGAAAGGTCTAAAGAAGCAACTCCTAAGAATCCTCTCTGTACAATTCCAAACTTTTTAATGTCCTCAACAATTTTTCTTGCCAGGTTAGAAGGGATTGCAAATCCATATCCCTGATAATAACCTGTGGTAGATTGAATGGCCGAATTGATCCCGATCAGGTCGCCATTGGCATTTACAAGTGCTCCTCCTGAATTTCCAGGGTTAATAGCAGCATCTGTCTGGATAAAACTTTCAATCGGATTACTTGCTTTTCCTTGTGATCCAAGAATACCGATTCCTCTTCCTTTTGCGGAAATAATACCGGCAGTTACCGTAGAGTTCAACCCAAGCGGATTACCTACAGCAAGAACCCATTGCCCTACTTCAATGTTGTCTGAATTAGCAAAATTCAAATAGGGTAGTCCCTTTTCTTCTATCTTTAATAAGGAAATATCCGTATTAGGGTCGGTTCCTACTAATGTAGCGATATATGACTTTTTATTGCTTAAAACAACTTCCAGTTTATTAGCACCTGCTACTACATGGTTGTTTGAAATGATATACCCGTCCGGAGAAATGATAACTCCTGAACCCATCCCTGAAGGCATGTTGTCCGGAATCTGTTGTTGTTTCTGTCTTTGTTGTCCGCCTCTTCCTCCAAAAGGATCTCCGAAGAAGAAATCAAATAAATCCTGCTCCGATGCTCTGCTTGAAGTCCTGGTCTGGTAATTTTTAATGGTAACTACAGCAGGAACTGTTGTTTTTGCAGCTTTTACAAAATCATCTCCTGTAGCTGCCGTATTCATTCCAGCGAAAGAAGTATTGGCAGATTTAGTAAAATAAGATTGGTCTCCGTTGTTGGCATTGTGACCGAAATATTGTATCGTGCCAACGGTAGTAGCTCCTGAGATAACTCCTACTACAGCAAATGGTAATAGTTTTTTTAAAGTACTCTTCATTGTATATCTTCTTTTATTTTTTATTAATTAATTCTGGTTTTACAGTAAACAAATTTAATGCTAAATAGGTGTGCAATTAGTGCAATGTGTTTCAACTTTAACTAAAATTTAACAGGAATACGGTATTTTTATGGTATTACTGATAATTGATGAAATCTCAATTAACGAAACTTAAAAATTTATTAAAGACAATATGACATATAGATGGTTGTATTGTCACAAAGGTTAAATTATCTGTATTTTCATACAACAAATTACCATATTTATTAATCTTTTTCTTCAGCACCATTAAAGATAGTGTTTTAAACCGAGAATAGGGCTAATAGAAAAAATGATTATCTTTGCAAAAATTTTTCTCACTTAAAACGTTTATAGCATGCAACTGTACAACACCTTAAGCGCAGAAGAAAGAGCTCAACTTATTGATGAAGCCGGTAAGGAACGTCTTACATTGTCTTTCTATGCGTATGCCAAAATTGAAGATCCCAAAAAATTTCGCGACGAATTATTTATAGCCTGGAATGCACTTGATGCTTTAGGGCGTATCTATGTTGCTCACGAAGGAATCAATGCTCAGATGAGCGTTCCTGCAGATCAGTTTGAGGCTTTCCGCGATACACTGGAGGTGTATGAATTTATGAAAGGAATTCGTTTGAACGTAGCTGTTGAGCAAGACAATCATTCTTTTTTAAAATTAACAATAAAGGTCAGACATAAAATCGTTGCCGATGGATTAAATGATGATACTTTTGACGTTACCAATAAAGGGGTTCACTTAAAAGCTCAGGAATTTAATAATATGCTTGAGGATCCTAACACCATTGTGGTTGATTTTAGGAACCATTATGAAAGTGAAGTCGGTCATTTTGAAGGGGCTATTACACCTGATGTGGAAAACTTCAGAGAAAGTTTACCGATTATCAACGAGCAATTACAGGATTTTAAAGAAGACAAAAATCTGTTGATGTATTGTACCGGCGGGATCCGTTGTGAAAAAGCCAGTGCTTATTTTAAACATCAGGGCTTTAAAAACGTGTTCCAGCTAGAAGGTGGAATTATTGAATATACCCGCCAGATAAAAGAGGAAGGAATACAGAGTAAATTCATAGGTAAGAACTTTGTATTTGACCACCGTTTAGGCGAAAGAATTACAGATGATATCATTTCACAGTGCCACCAATGTGGAAAGCCTTGTGACAATCATACCAATTGTTCCAATGATGCGTGTCATCTACTCTTTATCCAATGTGATGAATGTAAAGCGGCAATGGAAAACTGCTGCTCTACAGAGTGTTTGGATATCATACATTTGCCAATGGAAGAACAGGTGAAATTAAGGAAAGGATTACAGGTAGGAAACAAAGTTTTCAGAAAAGGTAAATCCGATGCTTTGAAATTTAAGAATTCCGGTGATTTACCTGCTAAACCTTTAGCAAAAGCCGAAACCAAAGATATCCGCAAAAAAATAGCGGTTAAAAAAGTATTGATTGGGAAAGCAGAACATTATTATTCAAAATCAAAGATCGGACAATTCCTGATTGAAAATAAAGAACTTACCGTGGGTGACAAAGTATTGATTTCAGGACCCACAACAGGTGAAAAGGAATTGACCATTACTGAGATTTATGTGAATGGAAGCTCAAGTGAAACGGCAAAAAAAGGAGATCAGGTTACTTTTGAAATTCCTTTTAGAATTCGTTTGTCAGATAAATTATATAAGATCGGACAACCTTCGGAAGGAGTATAACAAGAAGAGAAGTACAAATGCTAAAGTCCGAACTTAGAAAAGAATATATGCAAAAAAGAAAAACCTTGTCATCTGATGAGGTTTTCTTGTTATCTGAAGCAATTTTCAAAAATTTTGTTAATTTTTTTAAGCCATTCCCAGGTCAGAAGGTGCATATTTTTCTTCCTATTGCAAAGTTTAATGAGATCAATACTCAGATTTTTGTTGAGTATTTCTTAAACAGTGGCATTCGTGTTTTCGTCCCGAAAGTTGTTGATCAGAAGCTTATTTCAATTGAAATATGTAAAGACTCCCTGTTTGAAACCAGTTCCTGGGGGATTTCAGAGCCTGTTTCCAATCAGGATTCCGGCATAAAGGAATTTGATCTAGTAATAACCCCTGTTCTCTACTGCGATGGTTTAGGAAATAGGGTAGGATATGGAAAAGGTTTTTATGACAGCTTTTTTCAGGAACTTTACGGAAAACCAAAAAAAATCGGGGTGAATTACTTCAATCCCGATGAGATTATAGATGATATCTGGGAAAATGATGTTCCTTTAGATTATTTGGTTACTCCTACTGAGGTACTGTCTTTCTTTACAGGAGAGGAATAGAATTTTAAAAAGTAAAATTTGAATTCTTTTTTGAATTTTATTGGTTTTGACATAAGGGTGTATTGAGCGTTTTTCTCAAAAGTTCCAAGCGATCTGTTCTTATCGTCGAAATACTCTACATTGAATTTTGCATAATCCAAAGTATCTTTTTTATAAAAGTCCTTATGTACTTCCAGGTTATTTACTTTCACGGATTTCACCTTTAAGCTGTCTAGTTCCCTGAAAAGATTTTTGAAGGTAAGGCTGTCCGGTTTGTGAAAATAGCTTTCCATCTGGGAGTAAATTACCGTATCAATTTCCGTATTTCTTTTTCCTGACAGGTATAATGTAGATAAGTCTAAAAGCTCCTGCACTTTCTGCTTGGTAATAGAATTAATAGCCTGCATACTGTCCATCTGAACTGCCGGATAGGTTTTTGTATTATTGCTGTTCCTCAATTTATCCAGATCACTTACCTCGCTTTTTTTATTATTACAGGAAATAAAAGCTGTTATCAGTAATAAGGCAATTAAAAATTTATTTATTCTTTTCATCAGTATTTGCAATTTTAAATTTAATAGATATTATTTTACCCTTATCATCCTTTTTCATCTCAATCACCTTTAAATTTTTCAGGGATGTTGTAGGAGTCGTCACAAGGGTAATATATTTTTGTTTGTCTAAAGTTTCTATACCATACGTATCGTTGTCATATACCTGATAAATTACGGCACTGTTGCTGATTAAATTTTCTAACTGTTTTCTTTTTTGTTTGATCAGTGCAAATTGTTCTTCCGGATTTCCTCCCTTTACATCTTTGATAGAGAAGTAATAAGCCGCCATTTTATAATCATCCGGCTTCATTTCGATCATTTCCTCCTCAGGGGCGTTCTCCAGGCTTCTGTTAACAGTTAGAGGTTCGTAGAAGGGTGCCGTGATCTGCATTTTCAGAATTTTATCCTTCGTAGAATACCTGAAACATTCTCCCGGGTTAATTTTAAAAAGGATTGGGGATTCGTTTTCTTTAAATACTTTTATTTCTAAGGTATTGATTACTGCAACCCCTCTGTCTGCATCTGTGAAACAGTATTTATACTCTTTAGAGAAAATTTCATCCTTAAAACCTAAAACTCCGGTAATGATAATTAAAATGGAGGTTATCATGGCCCAGGCATTCCTTTTCATGAACTTTTTTTCCGGTTCAGGGGAAACTGTATCGGATAAAGTGTTGAAATTTTGATTTTGGTTAACTATTTGATTTTCAGTATTTGATTTTTGTAAATCAATATTTTCTTGCCCTTTTATAGGTGTTTTTTGTGGCTGATCATCATTTTTTGGCGTTGAAGGTAGCTGATTGATCGTTTCTTCCAATTCCTGCAGTTCTTCATCACTGAGATCTTTCTCATCCTGTAATAATTCTCCTGCAAAAAGATGTTGCTTTTTAAACTCGTACCATGAGTCGTATCCCGCATAAATACTCAATAAATTGAGCATGTCTATCCTAGGCAATTTTGTTACCGGTGAGTTCTTGAAATAGGTGTAAAATGATTTTTCGCTGATGTTTCCCTTCGCCTTTTTCCGAAGATCCTCCTGAAAATAGATAATATCAATCCCCTTCCATTTAGAAATATCATCATAGGAAGGAGTGTATTCTTCTAAATATTGAGCCTGTACATCCCTTTTCAGCTGCTCAAAGTGTAATAGATCTAAATCTGTCAAGTTTATATAAAGTGATTAAGTTATTGATTATCAGTTGTACTTATTTGTAAAATTGTTTTACAAAGGTATTACAATTATTTTTCATAGACAAACTTTCTATCTGCTCTACCTTTGTCTTGTTCAAATAACAGAACGAAAGAAAATTTTATAAAACAATATTAACAAAATTAAATTTAATTTATTATGAAAAAGTCGTTATTCGTAGCTGCTATCGCTGCAATCTCTCTAGTTGCTTGTAAAAAAACTGAAGCTACTTCTACTGAAGGTGCTGCTGATTCTGCTGCTGTTGCTGCTACTGATTCTGCTGCTGTTGTAGCTGATTCTGCTGCTCAAGTTGTTGATTCTGCTGCTACTGCTACTGTAGACGCTGCTAAAGGTGCTGCTGCTGCAACTACTGCTGCTGCTGCTGACGCTGCTAAAGGAGCTGCTGCTGGAGCTGCTGATGCTGCTAAAGGTGCTGCTGATGCTGCTAAAGATGCAACTAAAGAAGCTGCTAAAGAAGTTAAAGACGCTGCTAAGAAATAATTCTAGTACGTTACTAAATAAAAGAACCGTTTCGCTCAGCGAAGCGGTTTTTTTATGCTTTATAGTTTTTTTGAGTCTTTTTCTGTTTTAAAGATTCATAGCAGGTGATAGCTACTGCATTACTCAGATTTAAAGAATCAATACTTCCTGTCATAGGAATCAAAGTATTTTTACCCTTCCCAATCCAGAAATCACTTAATCCCGAATGCTCGGTTCCGAATAAGATTGCAGACTTTTGGGTCAGATCCCTTTTGTAGAGATCTTCAGAGTCTTTGTCCATAATGGTTGTATAAATACCGAACTGATTCTTTTTCAGAAAATCAAGGGTTTCTTCATTCCCGGCCTGGAATACTTCCATTCCGAAAAGACATCCGACACTTGATCGGATCACATTAGGATTATAGAAATCAGCTTTTGCATCTGTAATAATCAGTGCATCTATTCCAAAGGCCTCGCAACTTCTTAAAATAGCACCAAGGTTTCCTGGTTTTTCAATTCCTTCAACAATAATTACAGTTGCATCCTTTTTAGGTTTAAAAGAGGAAAGGTCAGCTTCTTTGGCTTTATAAATTCCAATGATCCCTTCCGAAGTGCCTCTATATGCAATTTTTTCATATACTTTTTCACTGACATAAAATACCTTCCCAAGAGGAGTTTCTCCTTTGAAAATTTTTTCGCAGATATAAAATTCGACCGGTTCAAAATCAAATTTCTGAGCCCTTTCATTTTCCTGTTGGCCTTCTACTACAAAGATTTTAGATTTTTTACGAAATCTGTTATCTGTAAGAAGCTTAGTAATATTCTTGATTTTATCGTTTTGAAAACTTTCTATTAACATGCTACAAAATTATGGAAATTTATTGATCGGTTTTTGTTTCCTAAGAACTGAAAAAAGATGAGAAAGAGAAATATTAAAATTTAGTAGCTGTATTTAGAAAAGCTTACCATGTTTTCCTTTATTAGATGAGTTTAAAAGAATACTGCTTCCAACTACCATACACAAACAGCTGGTAACCCACAGGTAATATCCTGCACCAAAAGAAATGATGGCAGACTCGTTACCTGCTTCATCAATAATTATCGTTTTTGATGAAAAATAAAATAATGACAGACAGAAAGCGATCAGACTGGAAATAACAGATACTTTAACCTGTTTTAAAAGTAGGGCAAGCCAGGAAATGAATAATAAAGGATTGGCTAGCCAGGCAATGTTATTTTCTAGCTCAAGCCATCCTAAAAGAAAGCAGTTAGAAGCATCGGTTTCACGCCCTTGCGTGTAAACAGCTACTTGTGTTAAAGAAATCAAGAATATAACAAGGCTTATTGCAAAAATAATTTGTGTTTTTTTCATTTGATCATTATTCTATGCTGGTTATATTTTCACTATTATCAATAAGGCTTTGAGGAAGCTCTTTTTTATTTTTTATTCCCAGGGATTTAAGTTTTTGTGTTTGGATAATCAGGTTGTCATTACCTGTTGATAACTGCTTATAGGCATCATTGTAAACATTTTTCGCCTGATCCAGATTCTTACCTACTTTTTCCAGGTTTTCAACAAAGCCAACAAATTTATCATACAATTTAGCTCCTCTATCCGCAATCTCCATAGAATTTCTGTTCTGATATTCTCGTTTCCAGAGATCTGCAATGAGTTTTAAGGAAGTAATCAGGTTGCTTGGATTTAAAAGCAGGATCCTTTTGTCATAAGCAAAATTCCATAAATTCTGATCGGCCTGCATTGCTGCAATATAGGCCGGTTCACTTGGAATGAACATCATCACAAAATCTAAAGATTTGCCATAATCATCATAAGCCTTCTGACTTAATTGAGAGATATGATTTTTTACGGACGATAGATGCTGATTTAATTTCATGGCGTAGATTTCAGGATCAGTTTCGTCTACTAATTCTGTAAAGGCAGTTAGGGAAACCTTGGAGTCCACAATAACATTTCTTTCATCAGGATACTTTACGACCGCATCCGGGCGCATTTTTTTTCTTGAAAACTCTGAGAATAATGCCTTGTTATCCTCATCTCGCAGTTCATGCTCTAGAAAATATTCCCTTCCTTTAACCAGGCCTGATTTTTCAAGAATGCTTTCAAGAATCATTTCTCCCCAGTTTCCCTGTGTTTTACTTTCTCCTTTTAAGGCCCGGGTTAGTTTTTTTGCATCTTCGGAAATCTGCTGATTGAGCTCTGCCAGTTCTTTTACTTTTTCAGCCAGTGAAAAACGCTCCTTATTTTCTTTTTCATAAGCTTCATTTACCCTGTTTTTCAAATCAGTGATCTTTTCCTGAAAAGGCTCAAGAATAGTTTTAAGGTTATTTTGATTCAGAGTAGTAAATTTTTCAGCTTTTTCCTCGAGGATTTTATTGGCTAAATTTTCAAACTGAACCTTTGAATCTTCCTGTATCTTAATAATTTCTTCTTTCTGGGTTTGAAGTGATTTCTGTAAATTTTCATTCACTGCCGAAAGTTCAGAGTTACGCGCATATAAATGCTGCTTTTCCGTAAGAAGGCTTTCAAGCTGCGAGGCTTGTTTGGAAATAATTTGTTTCTGTTCCTGAAACTGACTATTTAAAGATGAATATTCCGCGGAAATTTTTGCATATTCATTTTTAAGATCATTGAGAAGATCTGATTGTTGCTGGTTCTGATCTTTTTCATGATTGATGTCCTGATATAATTCCTGGATTTTTTGATTGATATTTTCCAGATCAGAATTCTTTCTTATATATAAATTGTTTATCTCGTCATAAGAAGCCCTTGAAACCATTGAAGATTTCAGCATAAAATATAAAATAACGGCACCTAATAAGGCACCGGTTATAAAACCTACGATTAAATATGTCATCTCCATTCTTCAAAATTATGAAAAAACGCTGGAAGCTGGAAGTGAGATCAGGAACCTGTTGTTTTCCGTTAAATAGTTTAAGTTTTTTAAATAGATAAAAATAAAATACTTATTGACTTTTTTGTAAGATTTCAATTGCTCCCAGCTTTCTTTCCACAATCTCCTTTCTGAATAAGAATACTTATATTTATAGGAAATTTAAGTGTTTATGAACATTTTGTTAGTAGAGGATGATGAGCGAATCAGTAAATTTCTTGTCAAAGGCTTGGGCGAGGCCGGATATCAAATGGTTCTCGCAGATTCCGGAGAGAAAGCCCGTGATCTAATCAGTACCTATGACTTTGATATTATTCTCATGGATATTATGTTGCCAGGGCTGGATGGAATGCAGCTGACGCAGATCATCCGCTTCAAAAAAAATTATACTCCGATTTTGGTTCTTAGCGCTCTGAATAGTCCTGATGATAAAATAAAAATGCTTGATCTGGGAGCCGATGATTATTTATCAAAGCCATTCCATTTTGAAGAATTGATTTCGAGAATCAAAGCATTGACCAGAAGAAATAAATTAAGCTATCAGGAAGGATCACAGCTTTTACGTTGTGGTAATCTTACAATTGATACAGATCTCCACAAAGTGGTTCAGGATAATAAAGAAATTGAACTTTCCCCTACAGAATATAAACTTTTGACTTTCCTTTTAGAAAATAAAAACAAAGTTCTGAGCAGGACTCAGATCTTACATAATGTATGGGGAATTGATTTTGACAGTACAACGAATGTTGTTGATGTGTACATTTCTTATGTGCGGAATAAAATTGATGAAACGGATCAAAAGATTATCCATACAATTAAAGGAACAGGATATCTGATTAAAGATTAAAGATGACGTTAAGAAACAGGTTTACCATAATTTCGAGTCTTTCATTCGGTATTGTTACCATCATCGCTTTTGCGGTGGTGTTTTTTGCTTATTATGACAGTACCAGAATCTCTTATTTTGAAAGATTAAGAAATACGGCCCTTATTTCTGCCATTTATTATCTGGAAAAAGATGAATTGCCAAAAAGCAGGCATGCCCAGATAAAAACGGAATACAATCATTTGATAGAGAATAAAAAAGTAGCCGTTTACAATAAATACAATGAAGTCACTTTTGGGCAGAACCTGAATGATAAGAATATCAAAGCACTTCATCTGAAGTCTGCAAGAAATAATAAGATGGTACAGTTTATGGCCGGGAATAATTTTTATTACGGCATATTCTATCCGGATAATCAGGGTGATTTTGTCGTTTTTGTCAAAGCCCCGAATGATTCTTTTAAATCACAAATGGTAAGGCTTTCCATAATTATGCTGGCAGTACTGATTTTAGGATTACTTGCTATTTATTTCCTGAGCAGGTATCTTTCCAAAATCGTGTATAAACCTCTATCCAATGTTGTGGATAGGATCAATAATGTAGATTATACCAATATTTCCAGCGCAATTACATCTACCCATACTCATGATGAAATAGATGACCTGATCAAGTCCTATAACAAATTGTTTGGACGAATTTCTGAAAGTATTTTGCTTCAGCAGAATTTTATCAACTATGTGTCTCATGAATTTAAAACACCATTAGCCGCTATCTCGGGCAATCTTGAGGTTTTTGCTCAAAAGGACCGGACGCCTGAAGAATATCGAAAAGTGGTCAAAGAATCATTGGATAACGTATATGAAATTGAAAGTATCCTTAATAACCTGCTGCTGATGTCAGGTCTTACCAAGCTTGAAAGTTCTCACCAGCAGGTAAGAATTGATGAGCTGATCTGGAAGATATATGAAAAGCTGAATCCTAAAGCCCAGGAAAATAATTCTTCTATTAAAATCAATCTTCAGGTAAACACTCCGGATTTACTGGAATTTCCGGGTAATGAAACTTTGCTTTATCTGGCATTGTACAATATTGTTGAAAATGCTATTAAATATTCCGGGCATCATTCTGTAGAGATTGTGTTGTCTGAAGAAAAGGATAGGCATTTATTGATTGAAGTTAAGGACCAGGGCAGAGGTATTTCGGAGGATGATCTTCAAAAGATCACGGAAACTTTTTATCGCGGAAAAAATGTAGATAATATAAAAGGAAGTGGCATTGGCCTATCCTTATCTAAAAGCATATTCGATCATCATCATATTCAGATGAAAATTAATTCTGTTGTGGGCTCAGGAACCCAGATCTCGCTCATATTTCCGGTTACAAAATAGTTTTCTAATCGAATTCTAATTTTGGACTAACCGAATCTTAATGGTATTTGGAATTGGCTTTAATGTTTACAAAATAGCTTTGTGGTCTTAAACAGAAGACCTTGAAGAAAATCATTTTTACACTATTCTATATTCATTTTTTCGGGTTCTTTTCGGCACAAATTGCGGACACGTTGCAGATTGGAAGAAAAGAAGCGGAAACATTATTTCTTGCGAATAACCTTGATATTATTGCGCAAAAACTGGAAATTTCCCAGGCGGAAGCCCGTGTCGTTCAGGCGAAATTCTGGCCTAATCCTAAGCTGACTGTCAATGAAGTTAATCTTTGGCGTACTTACGATATCGAACAGCAGCCGGCTTTAATAGGGAATTGGGGAAAGAATACCCAATTCTCTGCTGAGATAGAGCAGGTGATCCAGACTGTAAGAAAAAGGAGGAAAAATATAGAACTACAGAAAATTGAAGTAGATGGAGAAAAGTATGAATTGCAGGAAGTATTGCGTGAGCTGAAAAAGTTATTGCGGAACACTCTGACAGAGGTTATCTACAATCAGGAACAGCAGAAACTGTATCGCGGTCAGATTTCCTCTATTGAAAAACTAACAAAATCCTATCAGAATCAGTTAAACCTTGGAAACATAAGCAAATCCGAATATGTGAGGCTGAAGGCCCAGGAAATTGAATTCAAAAAGAAATTAATTTCATTACAACAGGAAATTGCGGAACAACAGGTCGAGTTGAAAGCTTTACTCATCCTTCCGGCTACATCTTATCTTGTTATTACAGATCATTTGTCAATTCCTGAAAAGGAACTTTCTGAGTTGGAATTACCCAACTGGCTGAATATTGCCAAAGAAAATCGTCCGGACATCCAGATTACAAAAAATAAAGAGAAATACGCACAAAAAAATCTTGAATTACAACGAGCTCTCAGAACTCCTGACATAGCGCTCTCCGTGGGATATGACCGGGGTGGAAATATAATGAAGGATTTTGTAGGGTTGGGTATTTCATTTGATCTTCCGGTTTTCGACAGAAATAAAGGAAATATCCAGGAGGCTAAACTGGAGGTTACCAAATCCAATTTTGAGACCCGCAAAAACATCCTTAAATCGGAAAATGAAATCGTTTCCGTATTTCAGAATTATACCCGAACGCAAAAGATTTCTGAGGAACTCGATGGATCGTATGAAAGTACTTTGGATGGTTTATTGGCCAGTCATGAGAAAAACTTCAGACTGAGAAATATAAGCATGCTGGAATATATGGATTTCCTGGAAACCTACATCGGAAATAAAATGATCATACTCGATACGAAAAAAGAACTTAATCAATATTATGAAAACCTGCAGTACGTTGTAGGGCAAGACTTATAAATATGAAAATGAATAGCACAAAATATATAGCAGCTGGCTATTTTTTAGCACTTGTTGTCCTGACCGGTTGCACAGAGAAAAAGCTCAATGAAAATACGGGATCCGAAAACTACTGCATTAGCAAAGAGCTAAAAAAAGATCTTAAGCTGGCAAAAGTAGAAATGCGCTCTGTGGAAGAAAATATTACTCTTACCGGAGAAGTTGAAAGCAATTCTGATAAAACAGTTCCTTTTGTAAGTTTAGTGGATGGAGTGGTTACGGATACTTATTTTTCCTTGGGTGATTATGTGAAAAAAGGACAAGTCCTTGCCAGTATAAAAAGTGTATCCCTAAACGAAATGCAGGATGATACCCAAACTTTACAGGCTCAGCTGGCTGTTGCTAAAAGAAAGCTCTCTTCTGTGGAGGCAATGTATAAAGATGATATTGCCTCACAAAAAGATTTGCAGGAAGCAAGGTCTGAAGTTCAGATTATACAGTCCAATATGTCCAAAACCAAAAAGAATATGCAGCTGTATTCTGCAGGCAGTACAAATATGCAGGTTAAAGCTCCTGCAGATGGTTACGTAATTGCTAAAAATATTTCTACCGGTATGCCTGTAACTGCCGGAGGTGAACAGCTTTTTACCATTTCCAATCTTGATAAGGTGTGGGTAATGGCTAATGTGTATGCTACCAATATGAGACATGTGTACGTGAATCAGCCTGTAGTAGTAAAAACGCTTGCCTATCCGGATGATAGTTTTTCCGGAAAGATTAATGTCATCTCCCAGGTTTTTAATGAAAATGAAAGAGTGTTGAAAGCTAAAATTATTATGGACAATAATAATATGAAACTTAGACCGGGAATGTCTGCAGATATTGTTTTACCTATTAATGCACAAAACAGAACAGCATTGGCAATTCCTGCCAAAGCTCTGATCTTTGATAATAACCAAAGTTATGTTGTGGTCTATAAAAAAGATTGTGCCATAGAAATGAGAGCTGTTACCGAAGTGGCATCCAACAGTCAGTACATTTATGTAGAAGGAGACCTTAAAGAAGGGGAGATGGTTATTGCTTCCAATGGATTGCTTATCTACGAAAACATGAAAAATCAATCCAATAATTCTACGAAGTAATGCGAAAATTTGTACAAAGTATAGTTTCTTTCTCGTTAAAAAATTCTTTGATTGTACTTCTGGGTACTCTGCTTTTGCTTGCTGGTGGAATTTATTCTTACATGCATACTCCAATAGAAGCGTTTCCGGATGTTACCAACACCAGGGTGAGGGTAATTACACAATGGCCGGGACGAAGTGCTGAAGAGATAGAAAAATTTGTCACGCTGCCAATTTCAAAAGAAATGAGCACAATACCGAATAAAACCTCAGTACGGTCTATTTCTTTATTTGGTTTATCTGTGGTGACGGTTATTTTTGATGATCATGTGGATGATTTTTATGCCCAGCAATATGCTTCGAACCGATTGGGGAATGTTGAACTTCCTAATGGAGCAAATTACAGTATAGAACCACCTTCAGGTGCTACCGGAGAAATTTACAGATACATCATTAAAAGTAAATTGCCTATTAAAGAGGTTACCTCTATTCAGGATTGGGTGATTGAAAGAGAGCTTCGTGCGGTCCCGGGGGTTGCGGATGTTGTAAGTTTCGGGGGAGAAGAAAAGATTTATGAAATAAAGATCAATCCAACTGAATTACATAATTATGATCTTTCGCCATTGGATGTTTATGAAGCTGTTTCCAAAAGTAATATTAATGTAGGGGGAGATGTGGTTTCAAAAGGAGATCAGGCATATGTGGTTCGTGGTATAGGGCTTCTGGAAAGTAAAGAAGATATTGAAAACATACAAATTGAGGTTAAAGGATCCACCCCGATCCTGGTGAAGCATGTGGCCGAAGTAAAAGTTTCTGCCAAGCCAAGGTTAGGGCAGGTGGGGTACAATAAAGAAAATGATGTTGTAGAAGGAATTGTGATCATGCTTCGTGGGGAGAATCCGAGTGAGGTGATTGGACGTCTTAAAGAAAGAATCGGTGAATTGAACGGAGGAGAATTGCCAGGCGATGTAAAGATCGTTCCTATAATCGATCGTACAGAACTTGTAAATACCACTGTGCATACCGTATCCAAAAATTTGGTGGAAGGTGTGATTCTGGTATCTATTATTGTATTTATATTTTTATACAATTGGCGAACAACATTCATCGTGGCGTCGGTTATTCCTTTGGCATTTTTATTTGCGATCATTATGCTGAGGATCCAGGGATTGCCGGCTAATCTTATTTCAATGGGAGCCCTTGACTTTGGACTGCTTCTTGAGGGGACACTCGTTATTGTAGAGCATGTTTTTGTAGCTCTCGAACAAAAGGCCAAAAAGGTAGGCTTACGGCGATTCAATAAAATGTCGAAACTGGGCATTATCAAGAAAAGTGCGGGAAGTGTCGCAGGGTATATTTTCTTTGCTCTTTTAATTCTTATTGTAGCGTTAATGCCTATTTTCTCCTTCCAGAAAGTAGAAGGTAAAATGTTTTCTCCATTGGCATTTACCCTGGGATATGCTTTGCTGGGGTCTTTGATTCTGAGTTTAACTTATGTTCCTGCAATGTGTAAACTTTTGCTCACGAAGGATATAGAAGAAAAGGAGAATTTTATTTCGAAATTTTTCAGGGTGAACATTTATAAGCTTTACGAGTTAAGCGCACGCTACAAAAAAGCTTTTATTATTGGATTTGGGGTTCTTTTGGTTATTTGTGGATGGAGATTTTCCAATTATGGATCGGAATTTTTACCAAAGCTTAATGAAGGGGCAATTTACGTTCGTGCCACCCTTCCCAATAGTGTAAATCTCGATGAATCCGTGAGGCTTACTAAAGAAATGAAACAAATACTTTCCAGATATGATGAAGTGGAATTTGTAATGACGCAAACCGGTCGTCCGAATGACGGAACAGACCCGACGGGGTTTTTTAATATTGAATTTAATATTCAGTTAAAACCTGAAAATGAATGGAAGAAAAAGATTTCCAAAGAAGAACTTCTGGAGGAAATGAGGGTTTCGCTGGAAAAATATCCGGGTATTAATTTTGGGTTCAGCCAGCCTATTCAGGATAATGTGGAAGAATATGTGGCAGGGGTAAAGGCTCCTCTGGTGATCAAGATTTTTGGTAATGACCTTTTCCAGCTTGAAAACTATGCCAATCAGGTTGCGAATTCCATTAGAACCGTACCCGGAATTTCCGATGTGAATGTTTTTAAAAATATAGGCCTACCGGAATTGAGGATCCAGCTTCATGACTCTAAAATGGCAAAATACGGTGTCTCAACTGCTGATGCACAGGCGGTGATTGAAATGACTATCGGAGGGCAGGCAGCAACAAAATTCTATGAAGATGAAAGGATGTTTGACGTGATGCTAAGATTTGAAAAACAATATCGCGATAATCCGGAGAAAATAGGAAATATTCTGATTCCGACACAGGATAATAAGAAGGTGCCGTTGAAGGAAATTGCAACGATTGACTACCATACCGGGCCATCCTTTATTTATCGCGAAGGTAATAGCCGATATATTGGTGTCGGATTTAATATTGAGGGACGAGATCTTGGAAGTACGATTAAAGATGCAAAAGCAAAAGTAGCAAAAGATGTACATATTCCTAAAAACCATAAAATGACCTGGGCAGGGGAATTCGAAAGTAAAGAGAGGGCTGCCAAACAGTTGACAATGGTTGTTCCGATTTCGCTCTTGCTTATCCTGATGTTGCTTTACTTTAACTTCGGTAACATTAAAGATACACTGATTTCATCTGTAACATTGGCTTTTGCATTTATTGGCGGGTTTTTATCACTTTGGTTTACCGGAACTATTTTTGGAATTTCAGCGGGAATAGGGTTTATTATCCTGTTTGGTGTTGCAACAATTGACGGAATTGTATTAATAGGGGTTATGAAAGAAAATCTTCAGAATAAAATGTCCCTGAAAGAAGCAATCAACCAGGGAGTTCAAAGCAGAATCAGACCGGTGATAATGATTGCCTTGATGGGGTCAATGGGACTTTTTCCGGCAGCAATGTCCAATGGAATGGGGTCTGAGATTCAAAAGCCTTTAGCCATTATGATCGTGGGAGGATTGATTATATGCATGATATTGTCTTTTACCGTATTGCCTGTTATTTTCTATTATGCATATCAGAAAAAATACAAAGCAACATTATAATTCTTTCAATTTTATTACATGTTAGTTTTGTTTGCCGGAATGTGAGGATTCCGGCATTTTTTTGATTTATGAATAAAAAAATGAGCCGGAAAGCTCACTTTGTATATTGTCTTTGGTCAGATTATGGCGTGATGATAATCGGATCCGGGAACGGCTCAAGCACCAATGGCTTGCACATTGCGGCCGGTTCGCATCTTCCACCCATACATATAAAATTAGTCATCGTGGTAGAGCCGTCAGGACATCTGATCAAGGCCTCACCAGGACATCCTCCCGGGCATTGTGCCGGATACAATGTTCCTCCCATTACATCTTTTAATTCTGTTCTTGAAAGTTTTTTTGAATTAGATTTTTTCATGGTTTAATTTTTTTTGTTTAGTGATTATCTTTTATAACTTTTTTATAATTACGTAAATAAGAATGAGTTAGATACACTAAAGTAGTAAATTATTCCATGAGAATAGAACTATCTGAAAATAATTTTATTCTATTTGCGTTTTTCTTTGGCTTCGAGATTCGGTAGATCTTTTTTATATTGCTCCGGGTCCCACTTCATATTCCAATGGGTTACATATTCTGCTAATGGAGGAAGTCCAACTTCTGCCCGCCTTTTATCTACATGGTCAGGATCTTCTAAAGGTGATACATAAAATGCATGAGTTTCAGGATCTTGCCCAATCTGGCTTCCATAAATTTGCTTTTTACCTTGTCTTAAAGCGATTCTATCCTCTAAAAGAGCTAAGCTACCGCTTTGGGCTTTGCCATTTTTTACAGCTTCCCTCATCATAGGCAAATATTTTACCTGCGTCTCCAAATCAGCATGTTGGATAACAAGAAATAAGGTAGTGTTTCCCTGGTTACCTACTACATCAGGGCCTAACCAACCATATTTATCAAGAATAGCTTTTACTTCTATTAAATTTAAAGAATCCTTTTTAATTATAGTTCTCCAATGCTCTTGCATTTCCTTTGAATCCCGGCCGTATTTTTTTTCAATTTCTCCAATCTCGCGTCTACCGTTTTGATCTTCATTATAAATGCTTCCAAGCTTTTCAACCAGAGGTTTATTCAATTTGGCATCTGCTTTCTCCTTGTTGAGTTTAATTTTTTCAAGCAATGGCTTCCATCGAACATCTGCATGCAAAGAGATCAGATCCGTATCTCCTGTTATATGGTTATAATTACTAAATTGAGAAGCAATTTTTTCCAGCTGAGAAAATGCGCTATCCGTTACGGATGCCATTGCCCATGAGCATGCTGCATTATATCTGTCATTAAGAGAGGCTTTCCACCCATTAGACCTAAATGCTTCGGAATAATTATTAGCAGAGTTTTTAAAATCCTTGGCTTTATAAAATGCTTCGGCCTTTTTTACTTTCTCCGTATATTCTTTTGGAGTATTTTGCCCGAAGAGTAGTTTTGCTGATACTAAAAATATCAAAACAAATAGTCTTATTTTCATTGTTGTTATTTTGTTATGGGTGAAGATATAATTATTATTTTAATTGGAAATAAATAATATAAAACAAAAGCAATTAAGGACAGTTGTAACAAATACAGCCAGATTGCCTCTTGTTTTTCAGGTAATTCATTCTGTTTAATTAAATATATAAAGAGGATAAAAGCCTATTTATGGATTTTCCTTTGTGATCTCTTGGTGATGCTTTACATACAGAGGCAAGGCAGCTGATCCATACCAGGGAAGAAGTTCATAGCTGAAAACTCCGGCCTTTACTGCAGGGTCTGTTTTTACCCATTGTTCGGCTTCTTCTTTAGACTTGGTATTGAAAATAAACATTCCACGATAATTTTCCTTATTCTTTTCTAAAAAGGGTCCGGCTACTATAATCTTTCCCTCGTCAGCTAATTTTCCAATATTAGCCATATGTCCCTTCATTATCTCACTCATTTTAGCTTTGTCTTCAATTTTTACGGGTCCTGTTGTAAGCATAACAATAGTATAAGCCTTCATTCCATATTGATCTGCTCCCAGCGAAGTAGCCAGTTCCTGGTTGAATTTCGGTTTTACCGCTTTTTTCTCTTGAGCGAAAGATAAAGTTACTATCAAGAGACTAAGAGAAAAATAAATTTTAAATTTCATGATATAGTAGTTATTTAGTTATAAGTCTGACATCTGATATCTACTTAATCTTTTATTCTAAGAAATTCTTTTGCCAATTCGATCATTTTTGGATCACCTGTATATTTTCCATGTTCATCAGATAATTTTACAGTTGGGATCCATTCTTTATTTGGAGCCTGTACACCAATTAATTTCATAACTATATTCATCGGTTTCAAACCGACATCATTGGTAAGATTGGTTCCGATTCCAAATGAAACACCGATTTTACCTTTACAGTATTTAGTGATTTCTTCTACTTTTTCAAGATTTAATGCATCAGAGAAAATGATGTATTTAAAGAGTGGATTGATTCCATTGTTCTTGTAATGGGCGATCGTCTTATCAGCAAATTCCAGTGCATCACCACTATCATGGCGTACTCCGTCAAACAACTTTGCAAACTTTTTATCAAACTGCTGGAAAAACACATCAGTGGTATATGTGTCTGAAAGAGCAACCCCAAGGTCACCTCTGTACACATCTACCCAATGTTCCAAGGCCAGTTCGTTGGCCATTTTGAAGCCATATTCGGCCGCATGAAACATGAACCATTCATGTGCATGGGTTCCGATAGGCTTTACCCCATATTTCATGGCGAAATGAACATTTGAACTTCCTATGAAAGTGGAGTCTTTTTTTTGGGTCAGGGCTTCCATCACCAGGTTCTGAACTTTGTAAGAATGCCTTCTTCTGGTTCCGAATTCTGCGAAAGTAACACCAAGCCTTCCTAATGAATCTGCTTTTTCTATGGTTCTATGCATAACGATTTCATTGGAATCCCTTTCCATATGGTTCATTTCGTAATGCAGCTCGCTGATCAATGCTAATAAAGGAACTTCCCACAAGATAGTTCTGTACCAAAGCCCCTCAACAGTTACCGAAAGATCACCGCCATCCTGATGGATCTTTACTTCGGAAGGATCATAATGATACCCTTCCAAAAAATCAAGGTAGGGAAGGTCGATGTAAGGACAGGTTCTCGCCATAAACTTTTTCTCCTCTTTGGTGAGCTTAAGTTCGGCCATTTTGTTTACAGCTTCTCTTAGGGCAATATCAAAACCTTCCGGAAACTGATGTTTTCCTCTGTTGATAAATTCATATTTAACTATGGAGCTTGGAAATAATTTGACCACGGCATTCTGCATGGTTATTTTATAGAAATCATTATCTAGAATGGAATTCAGTCGTACGTCGTGCATATTGTGTAATTTTAACGCAAATTTAATAATTAAAAATAAAAATCGTCTAAATGTAAGACGATTTTTTTTATATATCGATGATCTTTGTGGGTTATTTACCCAGATAAGAGTTATACATCCATACTTCTTTTTCCTGCTCCGTAATATAGTCGCTCATTTGTGAATTTGTTCCCTCATCTCCTGCTTTCTCGGTGATATCAAGAAGCTCTCTCTGAAGATCCAAAACTACTTTGAAAGAATTTAAAATGATTTCTACGCTTTTCGTTCCGTCACTTACTTCCTTACTTTCTTTAATTGTAGATATTTTTAAATAGTCTGAATAATTATGTCCGGGAGTTGCTCCTAAGGTCAGGATTCTTTCGGCAATTTCGTCGATCTTTAATACAAGGCTATTATATAATTCTTCAAATTTCGGGTGTAGTGTGAAAAACTGGTCACCTTTGATGTTCCAGTGAGAACCTCTTGTGTTTTGATAAAATACTGAATAATTGGCTAATAGTACACTAAGCTTTTCCGAAATGTTTTTACAATCGGTTTCTTTAAGACCGATAATACTGGCATTTTTCATACGTTTATTTTTTTATGCTATATATGCAGTAAATATTGTGCCGAAATAGTAGGTTCCTGATTGATGATACTTATCTTTGGTATTCTTATAATTTATCATAAAATGTCGTCATCGCGAAATATAGGTTTGCAGAGTTTCTTTTTATCTTTTTTTGTATTTTTTGGTATCTGTATATTTTATTATATACTTAGTATTTCAAAAACAGATGGACAATATGTATATCCTCTTGACGACGCTTATATTCATCTCGCTATCGCTAAGAATTTTGCTTTACATGATGTATGGGGAATTACAAGGTATGGGTTTTCGTCTACTTCTTCCTCTCCCTTGTTTACTTTTATGATCAGTTTTTTAATCCAGGTATTCGGTAATCATGATCAGATCCCTCTGTATTTTAATATAACCTTCGCGTTAGGAATTGTTTATTTCCTTTCCATGTATTATGGAGAAACTTTCAGGAATGTAAGAAATACTGTTTTAGCAACGTTGGTTACTTTGTTTTTTGCTGTTTTGCATTTGCAGGTACTCTCCGGTATGGAACATGTTTTTCAGGTATTTCTTTTTATCGTCAATATATATTCCTTCAGCAATTGGAATAAGAGCAGGATGGCAGTTCCGGCATTTTATCTTTCCCTTATATTGATGGGGCTGGTCCGCTTCGAAAGTATGTTTTATTTTGTGATCCTCGCTGGTGTTCTTATTACGGTTAAAAAATGGAAAAATGCCTTAGGTGTTTTAATTGCAGGTTTTGTCCCTGTATTACTATTCTGTTATTTCAATTATCAGCAGGATGGTTATTTTTTTCCCAATTCAGTTGTGGTAAAAGGAACTCAATTGACTTTAGGACCTGAAATGTTTGTGCGGCTTAAAACGATCTTTCTTGATCATTTATTCCTTAATAAAAGCTTTTATAAAATAGGTATTTTTCCAATTTTAATAAGTACTGTTTTCATATGCAGAGATACTATCAGGAATAAGTCTTTAAAAGAAGTTATTATAAAGAACTTTTTCCTAATTGTTTTTTCCCTCTTAATGATTTGTCATGCCATGTTTGCTGATCTTAAAGGGATGTTCAGGTATGAAGCCTATATATTGACAGGGTTTTGTATGGCAATTATTCCCAGAATATCTGCTCTGTTTTCTGACTATAAAAGTTACATCAAAGGAGAAAAACTTATTACTATCCTGGTAATTATGAATATCCTGCTTCTTTTTTATAAAAGTTGGTTCGCAGATCGTATTCTTGAGAATGGCGGAAAAAATATTTATGAACAACAAATACAATCCGCAAGATTTTTACATACCTATTATAATACGTCTAAAGTGGTAGCGAATGATATTGGTGCTATAAGTTACTATACAGATATCCATTTGCTGGATATTGTGGGGCTTGGATCTGTAGAAATGATTCCTTTTACCGCTGATAAAAGAAATTTAGATGAGGAATTTGAGAATTTTCTAATTCAATATACTACTAATAACAAATATGAAATCGCAGTAATATATGATGAATGGTTTCAGGGGCATATTCCACGAAATTGGAAAAAAATTGCCGTTTTGAAGATTAAAAATATGATTGCTGTATCAAAAGATGAGGTTTCCATTTATGCGCTTGAGCAAACTAATCCAGAGACATTAAGAAGAAATATCCGGGATTTTAAGTGGAATAAGAACGTTGAAGTTCGTATTGTGGACTAGTAGATGAAGAAAGCTTTTTATTAATTTCAGTTTCGTGATTTCTATTACATACTGTTGTTATGATTAATTTTAAAAATGTATAACAATTAATTAATTTTACTCGATGATGTATTTTCCTAATTTTAGAACCAAAATTCTACAAATTATGAAAAAGACTATTTTACTTTTAGCATTCCTTCTTTTTATTTTTTCATGTTCAGATAGAGATAAAGACGGACAGGCGCCTACTGAAAAAAAATACGAAACCAAGAATGTTGTTTTATTGGTTGTAGATGGTCCCCGTATTTCTGAGACCTGGGAAGAATCAACAAAAAAGAATATTCCTAATAGAGTGAGCCTTTTGAGTCAAGGAGTATTTATCAGTAATTTTAAAAACAATGGAACTACGAGTACTAACCCCGGACATAGTGCCATGTGTTCCGGAGTATATGAAAATATTAAGAATAATGGTACGGAGTTACCAGGTTATCCTTCGGTAATGCAACAATGGTTGAAATATACCGGAGCAGCTAAAACAAAAGCTTGGATTGTATCTTCTAAAGATAAACTGGAAGTTTTAAATAACTGCAAGCAGGTAGACTGGAAAGATAAATTCCAACCAAGTGCGGATTGCGGGGTAAGTGGAAATGGCTCAGGCTACAGGGCTGATGATGTAACAATTTCCAGGGTGAAAAATATAATGGGACAATATGCACCAAATATTATTGTCATCAATTTAAAAGATGTTGATTCTTATGGACATGCTAACAATTGGAACGCCTATATTAATGCAATAAAAACGACGGATGCTTCCATTAAAGAAGTGTGGGATCATATTCAGTCTCTTCCTGCCTATAAAGATAAAACTACTCTTATTGTTTCTAATGATCACGGGAGACATTTGGATGCCAATGGTGGTTTTGCAGAGCACGGGGACAGTTGTAACGGATGTAGGCATATTGAATTTTTTGCTCTTGGGCCGGATTTTAAAAAGAACACTACGATTAGTACCGGAAATTATGAGCAGATTGATATAGCAAGTACTATTGCCGAACTTTTAGGAGTTCCTTTACAGTACGCTAAAGGAAAAGTAATCAAAGAAGTATTCAAATAAATATTTTAGTTTCAAGTATATAAAAAATATATAACTACTTGTCAATTAAAAAAATATTACTATTTTTGCAGCTTAAAATAAAAAGCAATTAAATGCCTACTATTCAACAATTAGTAAGAAAAGGAAGAGCCACGCTTGCCAAGAAGAGCAAATCGGCTGCCCTTGATTCTTGTCCACAAAGACGAGGTGTATGTACGAGAGTATATACTACCACTCCTAAGAAACCTAACTCTGCACTTAGAAAAGTAGCAAGGGTAAGACTTTCAAACGGTAAAGAAGTCAACGCCTACATCCCGGGCGAAGGACATAATCTTCAAGAGCACTCGATAGTATTGGTAAGAGGCGGAAGGGTGAAAGACCTACCGGGAGTACGTTACCACATCGTAAGAGGTGCATTAGACACTGCAGGTGTAAATGGAAGAACACAGAGAAGATCTAAGTACGGAGCTAAGAGACCTAAACCAGGTCAGGCAGCTGCTGCACCAGCTAAAGGAAAGAAAAAATAATCATTAAATAAGGTACAAAACAATGAGAAAGACAAAAGCGAAAAAAAGACCGTTGTTACCAGATCCAAAATTTAATGATCAATTGGTAACTAGATTTGTAAATAACCTAATGCTAGACGGTAAAAAGTCTATCGCATTCAAAATTTTCTATGATGCATTAGACGTTGTAGAAACTAAAAAAGGAGAAACTGAAAAGACTTCTCTTGAGATCTGGAAAGATGCCCTTACTAACGTAATGCCTCACGTAGAAGTACGTTCAAGAAGAGTAGGTGGTGCTAACTTCCAAATCCCAATGCCAATCAGAGCTGATAGAAAAATTTCTATGGCGATGAAATGGTTAATTAAATATTCTAAAGCTAGAAATGATAAGTCTATGGCTTTGAAATTAGCTAACGAAATTGTTGCTGCTTCTAGAGAAGAAGGTGCTGCTTATAAAAAGAAAAGTGACACTCATAAAATGGCGGAAGCTAACAAAGCTTTCTCACACTTTAAATTCTAATCTGAAATGGGAAGAGATCTTAAATTTACAAGAAATATTGGTATCGCTGCTCACATTGATGCAGGTAAGACTACCACTACAGAAAGGATTTTATTCTATACTGGTGTAAACCACAAAATTGGAGAGGTTCACGATGGTGCTTCTACAATGGACTGGATGGAGCAGGAAGCAGAAAGAGGTATTACCATTACTTCTGCTGCAACTACTTGTTCTTGGAACTTTCCAACAGATCAAGGAAAACCTGTAGCCGACACTAAACCTTACCACTTCAACATCATCGATACACCGGGACACGTTGACTTCACAGTAGAAGTAAACAGATCTTTGAGAGTATTGGATGGTTTGGTATTCTTATTCTCTGCAGTAGATGGAGTAGAGCCTCAGTCTGAAACAAACTGGAGACTTGCTGACAACTACAAAGTTGCTAGAATGGGATTCGTAAACAAAATGGACAGACAAGGTGCTGACTTCCTTAACGTTGTAAAACAAGTTAAAGAAATGTTAGGATCTAATGCAGTTCCAATCGTTTTACCAATCGGTGCTGAAGAAGACTTTAAAGGTGTTGTAGACTTAATTAAAAACAGAGCCATCATCTGGGATGAAGCAGGACAAGGAGCTACTTTTGAAGTAGTGCCAATTCCTGAAGACATGAAAGCTGAGGTTCACGAATATAGAGAGAAATTAGTTGAAGCTGTAGCTGACTATGATGAGACTTTGATGGAGAAATTCTTCGAAGATCCGGATTCAATCTCTGAAGAAGAAATCAACGAAGCTCTTAGAAAAGCTACTATTGATTTATCTATTATCCCAATGACTTGTGGTTCTTCATTCAAAAATAAAGGAGTACAGTTTATGTTGGATGCAGTATGTAAATACTTGCCTTCTCCATTGGATAAAGATGATATCAAAGGTACTGATCCAAGAACAGACGCTGAAATTACAAGAAAACCAGACGTAAATGAGCCTTTCGCGGCTTTAGCATTTAAGATTGCTACTGACCCATTCGTGGGAAGATTAGCATTCTTCAGAGCATACTCTGGAAGATTAGATGCAGGTTCTTATATCCTGAACACTCGTTCTGGAGATAAAGAAAGAATCTCAAGAATCTATCAGATGCACGCTAACAAGCAAAATCCTGTAGAATATATTGAAGCAGGAGATATTGGTGCAGCAGTAGGATTCAAATCTATCAAAACTGGTGATACGATGTGTGATGAGAAAAACCCAATCGTTCTTGAATCGATGGTTTTCCCTGATCCGGTAATCGGTATCGCTGTTGAGCCTAAAACTAAAGCGGACCAGGATAAAATGGGTAACGCATTAGCGAAATTGGCTGAAGAAGATCCAACGTTTACTGTTAGAACTGACGAAGCTTCTGGACAAACGATTATCTCTGGTATGGGTGAGCTTCACTTGGATATCATTGTAGACCGTATGAAGAGAGAGTTCAAAGTTGAAGTAAACCAAGGACAACCTCAGGTAGAGTACAAAGAAAACTTAACAAAAGTTGCCAGCCATAGAGAAGTTTACAAAAAACAATCAGGTGGTAAAGGTAAATTTGCTGATATTGTATTTGAACTAGGACCTGCTGACGAAGGTAAAGTTGGTTTAGAATTCATCAATGAGATCAAAGGTGGTAACGTTCCAAGAGAATTCGTTCCTGCAATTGAAAAAGGATTTAAAGCTGCAATGAAGAACGGTCCATTGGCTGGTTTCGAAGTTGAAGGTATTAAAGTTACTCTTAAAGATGGATCTTTCCACGCGGTGGATTCTGATGCTCTTTCTTTCGAATTAGCTGCTAAATTAGGATTTAAGGAAGCTGGTAAAGCTGCTAAGCCGGTAATTATGGAGCCTATTATGAAACTGGAAGTTGTAACTCCGGAAGAATATATGGGTAACATTATTGGTGACCTTAACAAGAGAAGAGGTACGATCAGTGGTCAGGAAGAAAAGAACGGTGCTGTAGTTATCAAAGGTTCTGTTCCACTTTCTGAAATGTTTGGATATGTAACAACTCTAAGAACACTTTCATCAGGAAGAGCTACATCTTCTATGGAATTAGAGAAATACGCTCAGACTCCACAAAACGTTGCTGAAGAAATCATTGCTAAAGCAAAAGGTTAATTTTTAAATTAAAGAAATGTCACAAAGAATCAGAATAAAACTAAAATCTTACGATTACAACTTGGTAGACAAGTCTGCTGAGAAAATCGTAAAAACGGTAAAGGCTACCGGGGCTGTTGTAAACGGACCTATTCCATTACCAACTAACAAGAGAATCTTCACGGTGTTGAGATCTCCACACGTTAACAAAAAAGCAAGAGAGCAGTTCCAATTATCAGCTCACAAGAGATTGATGGATATCTACTCTTCTTCTTCTAAAACTGTTGATGCTCTAATGAAATTAGAGTTACCAAGCGGTGTTGACGTAGAAATTAAAGTGTGATAATTGCATACTTTGCAATGATTATAGAATCCGTCCCTGTAAAAGGGGCGGATTTTTTTATGTATCAATAGGAAAGATTTCAATGGTATTTGGATGAGGAACCATAAGAAGTAGAGGAGTCTGTAGAGAACAATTGACCTTTTTTTATTTGGTAAATATTGAACTTTATGTTTGTAGAATTTTTTGCGAATTAAACTCAGTGGTAATAAAATTACAAAGCGTAATTCTTTGCAATGACATATATCACCAGTATTTATTTATTTAGAATTAATAAAAATAATATTTTTGCAAAAAATAAGAGATGAAAAGAACAGTATCTTTTTCTTTAGTAGTGTTAGGGATTGGTTTTGTCAGCGGACAAAAAGTAAATGATAGCATTAGAAAAGAAAACACAATCGAAGAAGTAGAATTATTCGGAGAAAGAAAAAAACAACCGGAAGGCTTAGAAGTCATAACAAGATTGCCCCTAAAAACGAGGGATCAGATCCAAAGTATTTCTGTTATATCTTATAAAGTGATAGAAAACCTGGGAGGGCTTACGGTGACGGATGTTGCAAAGAATATACCGGGGGTAACACAGTTTGGAAGTTATGGGGGAACAAGAGAAAGTATGTCAATTAGAGGATACAGAGGAGTTCCTGTTTTAAAGAATGGTGTTCAGATGGATTCTGATTTCAGGACCGGAGCAATGCTTACGGATATGCAGGGAGTAGAGAGTATTCAGGTGATCAAAGGCTCAGCAGCAGTTACTCAGGGAATTGGCGATGGGTTAGGTTCCGCAGGAGGCGTGATTAATGTGGTCACTAAAGTTCCTAAATTTATTGATGAGACAAATGTAGGGTTTAGGTATGGTAGCTGGGATTTTTACAGACCAACAATAGATTTTCAAAGGGTATTGGATTCTCAAGGTAGGATTGCCGTACGATTAAATGCAGCATATCAGGATAATAATAGTTTCAGAAGATTTATTCATACGGATCGGATCTATGTAAATCCATCCATAGCTATTCGACCTGATGATAAAACGGAAATCGTGGTAGAAATGGACTATATGCATAACAATACTACGCCGGACAGAGGGACCGTAAATCTTGCAAAAGGTGATGTTGAAGCTATATACAGAATGCCGGGTAGAAAATTCCTTGGGTTTTCTACAGATAATGCAAAGATGGAAACATTCAACTTTTCTACAACGGCTACTAGAAAACTGACCAACAAATTGAAAGTGAGAGCTGCATTAATGAGCTCTTCTTATCAGTCGGACATTGTAGGTGCAGCTTTATCTCCTGTCGATTCAAAGAACCCAAATGAAATAAGAGATAGAAGTTTAACGAAATCAGGAAGAGAGGATCTAAACAAGGTTTTTCAGTTTGATTTTATCGGATCTGATGTAATGACAGGATTTATGAAACATACTTTCCAGGTAGGTTTTGATTGGAAAGAATCGAATGTTACAACGACCTCTTATCAGAGTAAAGATGTTGACCGGATCAATGTTCTTAATGAAATTAATAATATTCTTCCCGCTTCTATTGATGTCAACAATTTTGAACTGGCAAAGAAAGATGCTATCATCAATACTGTTACTCCGACATTAGGATTAATGGCTCAGGATGTTATCACATTCAATAAATACATCAAAGCTCATTTAGGTATTCGTTATAGCCGATTAAATGGATCGGATAAAAATCCGGGCTATGCATGGAATCCATCATTAGGGTTAATGATTTCACCTGTCGAAAATATGAATATTTTTGGTTCATATACTAGTACAACTTCTTTAAGAACTGCAAATAATGCACTGATCGGAGGTGGGACAGTAGGAGCATCCACAACCAAACAATGGGAAGCAGGGATCAAATCCGACTGGCTGAGTGAAAGGTTAAGGTTCAATGTTACATTGTTCAATATTAATACAGACAACCTGTCATATGAAATTTTAACTGATGGAAACAGAACAGGGACTTATGCATTGGCAGGAGAGCTAAAAAGAAAAGGAATCGAAGTTGAACTAATAGGTAAAATCCTTCCTAATCTTCAGGTTATGACGGGTTGGGCTTATGTAGATGCACAATACAGGGACAGTCCTTCATTTGTGAATGGTTCTGCCCCTATTAATACTCCAAAGAATTCGGCCAACGCATGGTTGAATTATAAATTTAATACCGGAGCCCTGGAAGGTCTTGACGTGGGCGCTGGGGTTTATTACGTTGGTACAAGACCTGTAGATGATTATAAACAAAAATATTCTAATGCTGCAAATGGTCATATCAATGGGACTCAGCTTGGTGAAAAGCCTTTTAATATGCCTCAATATACAACAGTTGATGCGCAGATAGGATATTCATTTAAAAGAGGATTGGGATTAAGAGTCTTTCTCAATAATATTTTTGATACTGTAGGCTACAATTCGTATTTCAGAGGTGGATATATTGATCAGATCCAACCCCGGAATTTTGCAGTGCAGGTAAATTATAAATTCTAATTGATCTGTGGAACTTTAGACACATCACTATGTTTATTGTTTTAAGTTTTTTGCTTAAAAAATAATATTATTTAATACATTTATTATTTAAAACAATAATCACTATGAGTCATAAGGATAATAATTTTTTTGAAAAGTTTTCAGATTGGGCAACCAAATTTACAGGAAGTTCCCATGCTTTTATTGGAGCTACTGCTATTGTTGTAATCTGGGCTCTTTCCGGACCTGTATTTCATTATTCTGAAACCTGGCAGTTGGTGATCAATACAGGAACAACGATTATTACTTTTTTGATGGTATTTCTTATTCAGAAATCCCAGAATAAAGATTCTAAAGCTATACAGATTAAACTAAATGAGCTGATCGCAGCCCATGAAAAAGCGAGTAACCGGATTGTAGATATAGAAGACTTATCCGAAAAAGAATTGGATCAGCTGCATACCTATTATGAGAAATTAGCTGACTTTGCTCAAGATGATGTGGATATCCATACTTCTCATTCTATTGATGCGGCTAAAAGAAATCAAAGCTACAAGCATGATCTGTTTAAAAAGAAACATGAGGAATGGTTGGAAAAACAAAAAAAGGAATCATAGTGATTCCTTTTTTTATTTCAGACCGAAAGCGATTGTTCTATTTCATGAAGTAATTAAAATAAGAACAGCTTCCCATTAGATTTTTGGTAGTTTCCGTATCAGAATACTGGGTTTTTAATAAAGCAAAATAGGTTCGGAACTTTTCATTCTTTATATTGTCCAGTTGCTTTTGATAGGCAGCGCTTTTCTCAGAATATTGAGGATCGGAGTAGCTTATCTTTGATGGATTTTTTGCTTCGTATTGATAGTATTTTCCTTGCTCTGCACTAGCCATCTGGAATAAGATTCTCGCTTTTTCTTCCTTATTCCCTGAAAGGGCCAGGGCTTTTTTATAATAATTGATAGCCAGATCAAAATTATCCGGTTCAATATAAGATCTGTCAAGGAAATTTTTATAATAATACTGATATGGTGTTTTCTTATCTGTATTCCAGAAATCATATTTGCCACCATTACTATTATTTACATCCATTACGAATAGCTGTCGGTAATAACCAAGAATAGAAGTATTATACAATAAATTACCAATAAGCTGGCTCGCTTTAGCAGCTTTTTCATCTTTTCCGTTACCAATTTTCTTAAGCTCTATAGCAGCATCTGCTAATTCAAGCTTATTCATCATGGTCTTTATGAAAGGAAATTGAGTGTAGTCTTCGTTTTCCATGCTGGTGGCTGCATCACTTTCGAAGCTTTCCCATACATTATGACCAAAAACATAATCCGGGATATTTCTGAACCCATTGTATTCGTCTTTAGCATATTGATGAGGAACTTTTGGTTGTTCACTGGAAACCCAGTCATAATTGATCCTAGGAATTCCTACAAAGTCCTGCGCTTTCTGATAATATGATTTTGCTTTTTCAAAATCGGCAACTCTCATCGCCCGGTCGCCATAAATCACACTGAAGAATGCCTCAATATTTCCTACATCGTCCATATTTTTGGCAATGATCTGCTGTTCGAATTGATTTTTATTAGCCTTCCTGTAAAAGTCCTCTACACTTTTAACCAAACTTGAATTAGGATTATATTGGAGATCCGAAAGCTTATTGCTCATTAGGAATGATTTCCCATCCTCTCCCTGAAGGAAATATCGATTCGCTAAAACGTCCTTAAGGAATGATGCAGTAGATGGAACAGGACCGTAATAATTGTCATAATCGGAATTTGTACTGTCTGTCTTCACTTCTTTTTCGATGAAATATTCCGGATAATCTTTCATTAGATGATCTTCATAATCGGAAGTAATCTTTGGTTGGGATACAATATCATTTAAGACCTTCATCCTTTTGATCTCTTCAAGATATTCAGGATTGGTTGTTTTAATATCTTCCAGAATTTCAGTACTTGCTTTGTAGTCTTTTTTTAAGAATTTAAGGTATGCATCTGCAATCTGCCAATATTCATCCTTAGATTTCTCTTTGGTTTTTGAGGTAAATTTTTCAAGATCATTAAGATAATCTATCTGCTTGCTATCTCCATACCAAAAACTTTGATTTTTTGTGTGGAAAGGAATTCGATCAGGATTATCTAATAGCTCATCATCACTTTGATCTGCTTTTCCGTCAGCTGTCTTATTCGATTTAGACCCTCCGAACAGGTTTTTAAAGAACCGGATAATCTTCTGCCAGAATGAAAGTTTTTTTTCTTTTACTTCCGGAGATTCTTTTTTCTGAGAATCAGCAGATGTACTTGCGTTTTCTTTTTGAACGGTTGCGTTATCTGTGTCGTCAGAATAATAATAAGTAGGAAGATAAGCTCTTTCCAGTTCATTGATACTTCTTACCGCCATTACTTTCAGAATTTCCGAATTAGGATCAATATCGTACATCTTCTCCATTATAGGAATAGGATTGGTGAAATCTTCATATCCCAAAAGAAAATAAGCCATATTCTTTTCATTCGGAGTACCTGCTCTTTTTAAAATGTTATTAAAAGATGCGGTATCAGAAAGTTTCATAGAAACAAAAGCAGACTCTTTACGGCTATCGCTATTCATGAAAACCTGAAAGAAGTTCCAGTTGGCATCACTGTTCATCTTCATACCTCTTTGTGCGCCGGCTAATTGGTCAAGGGCCATAAAGTAAGGAACTCCTTTTAACTTGATCGGCTCAATATAGGTTCTGAAAGCCTGAAGTGCAGCGTCATAATTTCTGGTATAATGATTGAAACGGACCAGTTGGTAACCGTATCGCTGTTTTATCTCAGGATTTTTTGCAGCATTATATAAAGAAGTTAATGCTGAAATAGTTTTGTTATAATCAAGGTTGGTTGCATTTTTATCACTTTGAGGGCCGTTGTAAAAATAAGAGTCAGGATTTTCAATAAAATTGATCCTCATATAGGGCTCAAGATATTTGGCTTCAATTAAGTAATCAATTCCCTCGCGATATTTCTGATAGAAACCTGTTCCCAGTTTTTTCAATAGTTGATTACCCGGATTTCCTTTTTTGAGCTCATTAAGCTCATTAAGGCTTATATTATTTACCAGATAATTGGTTTCCTGATAGCTCAGCTGATTGCCAAAGAATTTCCTCCATGCCCCAATATTTTCATCCGGAATCTGACCAGGTTTAAAGTCAGTATAAAATCTTGTTGAATAACTGTGCAGAAATGGCAGATATGATTTATCCTTGATAATACTTTGGGTAAAAAGATTAAAATACTCATAGTCCGGATCTGACCAGGCGCAAGCTTCTGATTTTGTATAAAAAAGTGAAAAGACTGCAATTGTGAGAATATACTTTTTCATGGGTATGTAGTATTTTTTTGCGTTGTGTTTTATTGTATTCTATGATGTTAAAAATCACTCTGGAATTTAGACATCAGTTTGAAATTTTGGTTCACAACAAATTTAGTATCTAATTGATAATAAACGATATTAAACAACGGTATTTTTTTATCTAAAAAAGCAATGACATCTCTGAGCTGGTCGTTTGTAATTTCCTCAACTTTTATGGTAAATCCTTTATTCAGGTAATTTCCAAAGTAAAATCCATCTTTTTGAATTTCAATTTCATGATCTGAAATCTTTTTAAAATTAGGATTTTTCAGGTCATTTTGTGATAAAGCATTGATGAGCTTGTGTCTTCCTAAATGATTGGTAACAATTCCCCACGAGTAAATAGGTAAAGCCACTTCAATTTCCTTGATTGGATAATCTTCCAATTTTGAAAGATAGCTTTTAAGGATATTAACATCCAGAATTGAATTCTTATCAGATGTTTCCAAAGGAGAAGAGGTGGAGTAGCACATCAGGAATACTTTTTTTACAGGAGGGATTCCCATTATTGCTTTATCTTTTACCTGATGAAGCCGAAGCGTACAGTCAATGTCTTTGCCGGAAATTTTGTGAAGTTCTTTTAAAAACGCGAAATAATCGTCACGTGTTCCGGCTGTCCAGTCACAATCAATCTGAATTTCATGATTGGTCTTCAGCTTATATTCTTTACTCTTTTTGTCAATTAAATGATGTATGCTTTCTGCAAGGAAGTGTATTTCCTCCCCTGAAATATTAACAAAAGTCTGGTTGGTGATAAATACGGTAGGGACAATTTGTTTGTCTGTCTCGAAACTTTCGTCTTTGGTGATGACGGCTAAAGGCTGAAATCTGCCGTTTACTTTATTGATGTCAAAGAACCTTGTGTAAAGAATCGGGACGGTTGTTTTATCTAATGCTTTTTTCTCTTCATTGTCTAAAGACAATTTTGTTTTCCAGTAATAAAACGTGTACGGATGTTTCTCTCTTTCGCTGCATGAAACAAGCAAAATAAGAATGACTAAAAACTTAATTATTTTCATTATTGGTAAAAAGCGCTTTCACAGGTACAACTTTCTTTATCATTTTCCATCGCAGAACAGCAATCCTCAGATTTCTGAATATTTCCCTTTTCATCAGTAAGGTATATTTTTTCTTTATCAAACTTTACATAGAAAGTTTCATTGTACTTTTTGAACTGGACCTTCATGACCTGAGGGGTGTATTTCCCTGCATTTATTTCTTCACTGGTTTCTTCTCCGCTAGCCTGATTTACCTGTACATAGCCAAAATAAACATCGCCGTTCTTTTTTACATCAAGATAATAGGCTGGTGTGCCGGTTCCGCTGTATCCTTCTATTATATTGAAAGATCTTTTTCCAGTAAACGGAACTTTAGATTGTGAAAAGGAAAGGGTTGCGATGCAGAGGATAAGCACGCAGAATATCTTTTTCATTTTTTTGATCAAATGTAAAAAGATTTATGCAAGAATTACACCGTAAAAACACGGTATTTACTTTGTCTTAAGGATATCAATGATATATGTAAAAAAGTCCATTCCGGTAAAAACCGGAATGGACCTCTTATAATGTTGATTTTTTAAAATACGGTCGCTGCCAACTGAATCCTTGCATATTTATTTGATGGATTCCACATGGCCATCATTGATACGGGAAGGGTATAATGTTCCGTTATCTTTAAAGCTTTGCTGGCTTTGATACCTACATTTACGATATCAAAACTGTTTTTTCCGTTACCATATAAAAATGTGCTGTCATTGAAGGCAAAGCCTCCACCAACAAATGCATCCAGATTTACTTTTTGATGGGCAATAACAGGATAGCTTACCTGAACATATGTGGAATATTTATTCTTTTTATAGCTCCCGTCCGGTTTCAAAACAACTTCTCCCGCGTTAGCGCCTCCATAAAGCATGATGTCTGCTTCAATGTTTAAAGGGAACGAAGGACCGAAGGTGTAATTTGTTCTCAGATCAATAATATGGGCGGTTCTTCTGTTTGAATAATTGAAGATATCATCCGAAGCTACTGCAGTATTGATGTTTCTGGAGTTAAATAAGTCCCATAACCCAATATAAAGCCGTCCGTCAGAATACTGAACATAATAATTGATCTCTTTATAATGCGTGCCATCCTTGTCGTCGGTTAAAGCGGATGCTCCCCATATTCCCACTTTCCATTTTTTTTCTTTATCCAAAGCGTAAGAAAGGTTTCCCATTACCACGGGCTTATCTGTAATGATCAAGCCTCTCCACAAGTGGTTATTCTGGATATTAGCAGTGAAATCCAGGCGACCGTCATCCTTGACTTCTGTGTTCTCCTGGGCAAAGAGACTCCCTGTACCTAAAATAATCAGGCATATAAAAAGTAGTTTTTTCATACTGTAAACTTTCTTTGATTAACTTAAAGCGAGATGCAATAAAGCCGCAAGGGTTGCTCCTAGCACTGGTCCTGCAATAGGAATCCATGCATATCCCCAATCACTGCTTCCTTTTACCGGAAGAATAGCGTGCATAATCCTTGGTCCAAGGTCACGGGCAGGATTAATAGCATAACCTGTAGTTCCTCCTAATGATAAGCCAATAGCCCAAACAAGTAAGGTAACAGGTAGAGCACCCACAGTCCCCAGTCCGATCTTAGCGGTCGGATCATTACCCAAAGTGAGGCTTGGATCGGCAAAATGGAAGATCACAAAAACAAGCACAAACGTTCCTATAATTTCACTGATAAGATTCGAAACCGGCTTTCTTATTGCCGGACCTGTGCTGAAACATGCTAATTTTGCGCCTTCATCTTCGGTAATGGCAAAGTGATCCTTATTAAATAGCCAGACAAGAAAAGCACCTAACATGGCGCCAATCATTTCTCCGGCGATATATGTGGGAACCAGATCCCATGAAAATTTTCCCGCGATAGCCAGGCCTAACGTTACGGCAGGGTTCAGATGAGCGCCACTCACTGGCCCTGCAACTGTTACCCCAACGAAAACTGCAAGTGCCCAGGCTGTGGTAATTACAATCCAACCGGAATTGTTTCCTTTTGTATCCTTTAAAACAACGTTGGCCACTACACCGTTTCCGAGTAGGATCATAAGCATTGTTCCGATGATTTCTGCTATAAATGGAGTCATAGTTTATTTTTATTTAGTGGAAATTAATCTTCAATCCAATCTTGAGAACGCTTTACTGCTTTGTGCCAGAAGTGGATCATCTTGTCGGCTTTTTCTTTCTCAAGCTGAGGGTGGAAGTCTTTATCCACGATCCATTGAGATTGAATTTCGTCAATATTTTTCCAATAACCTACAGCAAGTCCGGCAAGATAGGCAGCACCCAGGGCTGTTGTTTCTAGAGTTCTTGGGCGTGTAATCTTGAAACCGAATAGATCAGACTGGATTTGCATTAGTAAGTCACTATTGGAAGCACCACCATCAACTCTTAGCTCTAAACTACCAGTTCCGGAATCTGCCTCCATCGCTTTTACAATATCATATACCTGGAATGCTATACCTTCTAGAGTAGCTCTGGCAATATGTCCGTTAGTGGTTCCTCTTGTCACTCCAACAATAGTTCCCCTTGCATACTGATCCCAATATGGAGCTCCCAGACCTGTAAGTGCCGGTACAAAATAAACACCTCCATTATCTTCTACGGTTTTGGCCAGACTGTTAATTTCGTCAGCTGAGTTAATTAATTTGAGCCCGTCTCTTACCCATTGAATTGCAGCCCCTCCCACAAAAACACTGCCTTCCAGTGCATAATTAACTTCTCCGTTTATCTTCCATGCAACGGTTGTCAGCAAGTTGTTCTTAGAGTGAACGGCCTCTTTCCCTGTGTTCATCAAAAGAAAGCATCCTGTACCGTATGTATTTTTTACCATTCCCGGTGTTGTACACATTTGTCCGAACAAAGCTGCCTGCTGGTCTCCGGCAATACCTGCAATTGGGATTTTTGTTGAGAATAAAGTGGTAGCGGTTTCTCCATAAACTTCACTGCTTTGTTTCACTTCAGGAAGGATCGCTTTTGGAATATTAAATAACTTTAAAAGATCTTCATCCCATTCTAAAGATTGGATGTTTAGGAGCATTGTTCTGCTTGCGTTCGAAACATCTGTGATAAACATTTTTCCACGCGTTAGCTTCCATACCAGCCATGTATCAACAGTTCCAAAACACAATTTTCCTGCTTCTGCCTGCTCTCTTGCTCCATCTACATTATCAAGGATCCACTTTACTTTGGTTGCTGAAAAATAAGCATCAAGAACCAAACCTGTTTTTTCTTTGATCATGTCTGTATACCCTTGTTCTTTTAGCGAGTCACAGTATTTTGATGTTCTCCTGTCCTGCCATACGATAGCATTATAAACGGGTTCACCTGTTTCTCTGTCCCAAACGATCGTTGTTTCGCGCTGGTTTGTAATCCCTATCGCTGCAACCTCAAGCCCTGAGATACCTGCTTTAGCGATAACTTCTGCTGCTACCGATACCTGGGAAGACCAGATTTCATTAGGGTCATGCTCTACCCAACCCGGGGTAGGAAATATCTGTTCAAAACTTTTCTGAGAAACAAATTCTATTTCTCCGCTGTGATTGAATAAAATGGCTCTTGACGAAGTTGTGCCTTGGTCCAGAGCGAGAATTAACTTTTCACTCATGTTGTGACGTTGATTTAGGTTAAATGGATCTTGGCGAATAAGGAGTTAACAGGTATCCCTTTGCCAATTCGATAAATTCTCTTTCCTGCTCATTAGCCCATTCCTCTGAATGTCCGTTTTCTTTTGCGATAATAGAAGCAATCTTATGTGCACTGTCGATTGCTGCTCTTGCATCTAAAAATAAAAGACGGACTCTTCGGGCCAGGATGTCCTCAATGGTTTCTGCCATTTCCTGACGGATTGCCCAAATTGCTTCAGCAACTGTGAATGGATGATCAGGATGTATTTTTTCTGAAAATTCAGGATTGCTCTGCTGTAGTTTTTTGATTTCCGGAATGTCTGATCCGTAAACATACAAATGATTGCTTCTGTCTACCGTTTCAGGTTTTACATTCCCATGAATCGAAAGATGTTCTGTTTTGGATGTAGTTGTTCCCAGATGGTGAACTTTCATCGCTTCATCGATAGTATCTTCTGCCATTTTTCGATAGGTAGTCCATTTTCCTCCGATAATGGAAACCAATCCTGTATCGGATGTTACCACTTTATGGCTTCTCGAAACTTCTTTTGTGCTTTTGCTTCCATCCTTTGGTGCGGCAAGCGGCCGAAGTCCTGCAAAAACAGATTTTACATCTTCCCGAGTAGGTTTTTTTGCTAAATATTGTCTTGCTGTATTTAAAACAAACTTAATTTCTTCTTCCAATGCTCGTGGCTCAAAACTTTCACTTTCCAATAATGTATCGGTTGTTCCTACAAGCGCTCTGTCGTGCCATGGAACGACAAACAAGACTCTTCCGTCAGAAGTTTTCGGAATCATAATGGCGTCGTCACTTTTCAAGAAGGACTTATCCAGTACCAAATGAATACCCTGGCTTGGAACAACGAATTTTCCATGTTTCGGGTTGTTCATATTCAGAATATCATTCGTGAAAACTCCTGTCGCATTGATGACTACTTTTGCGTGGATTTCAAATTGCTGCTTAGTAAACTGATCTTCAGCGATTACACCGATTACTTTATTGGAACTGTTTTTTATCAGGTTAATTACTTTAACATAATTAACTGCTGTGCCTCCTTTTTCAATAATGGTCTGGGTTAAATTAACAGCCAATCTCGCGTCATCAAACTGTCCGTCCTGATATACAACCCCGCTTGCCAGATTTTTCTGTTCAATCGTCGGAAGTTTTTCAACTGTTTTTGATTTGCTGATATATTTTGTTTTACCTAAGCTTAATTTCCCTGCCAGAAAATCGTAAATCGAAAGTCCTATTTTGTAATAAATTCCTCCCCACCATGTATAATTAGGAATAATAAATGATTGATTTTTTACCACATGGGCTGCATTTTTTGCCAACAATCCCCTTTCCTTCAATGCCTCTTTTACCAAACCGATATCTCCCTGTGCCAAATATCTTACGCCGCCGTGTACCAGCTTTGTACTTCTGCTGGAAGTGGCTTTCGCGAAATCGTGAGATTCCAGCAGTAATGTTTTAAACCCTCTGCTTACTGCGTCCAATGCCGAACCTAAACCGCTTGCTCCTCCACCAATGACTAAAAAGTCCCATTCTTTTACGGTGGTTAATTTGCTGAGTTCTTCATTTCGTTTCATAATGTTTCGTTAAGTTTCGAATTCAAAGCTAGTAATTAAAAATGAAAGTAAAAAGAAAATAAGTGAAATTTTATGTTCTTGGAAAAAAACAATAACTTTGGGGAAAGAAAAAGAATGGAAAAATTAATACCAAGGCATACTGAGATACTGCAGGAGCTGGAAAAGAAAGATTATGTTCTCGTGCAGGAATTATGCGAAAAGTATAATGTTTCTTCCGTTACCATTCGAAAGGATCTGAACTATTTAGAAAGCTTGGGTCTTCTTTTTCGAAATCATGGAGGTGCAAGCAAGCATGTGAGGTATGCGTACGAAAAGAACGTAGATGAAAAGGAGAATATTAATGTAGAGGCTAAGCAGAATATTGCCAAGGCGGCAGTGAAACTTATAGAAGAAAACGATTGTATTATTCTGGCTTCAGGAACTACAATGCATTATCTGGCAAGGATGCTGGTGAATTTCGGTCGCCTTACTGTGCTTACGTCATCGCTGAGAGTGGCACTGGAGTTATGTAATAATCCTAATATAAATATTATACAATTGGGGGGTGAGGTTCGTAAAAGTTCTACATCGATCGTGGGCTCTATATCCGAAACAATTCTCGCTCAGTTTTCATGCAATAAATTATTCCTGGGGGTAGACGGCATTGATATGGATTTTGGAATCAGTACTTCCAATGCAGCTGAAGCACACCTCAATCAATTAATGATAGAATGTTCCGATAAAGTGATGATATTGGCGGACTCATCCAAACTAAACAAAAAAGGCTTCGGTAAGATTTCTTCTTTAGATAAAATAGATTATCTGATTACCGATGATGGCATACTAGAAGAGGATAAAAAGAGGCTCGAAGAAATAGGTCTGAGTGTTATCACGAAATAGTCATGCTATGTTCTATGCTCTGGTTAGATTCGGGCTTGAAAAGTAATTTATTTTGTAAACGACTAAAAATCAAAATATTTTGCTGTAAAAATTTGCCAATCTAAAAATTATCCATAAATTTGCACACTCATTTTAGGGGAAAAGTATGCCCATCTCAAACGTGGAAATTACTTTAGCTTGCTGAAAATGAGGATAAATAAAGGATAAATTTTATTATAACATAAACAATGTCAGGTATTATTGGTAAAAAAATCGGTATGACGTCTTTGTTTAACGAAGAAGGAAAAAACATTCCTTGTACAGTTATTCAAGCTGGTCCGTGCTCGGTTTTACAGGTCAGAACCATTGAAAAGGACGGATACAAGTCAGTTCAATTAGGTTTCGATGACAAGAGTGAAAAGAACGTTGGTAAAGCGTTAGCTGGCCATTTTAAAAAGGCTGGTTCTGCTCCTAAAGCTAAATTGGTAGAATTCTACAGAGAATTCGTTGATGAAGTAAAAGTAGGAGAAGAAGTAAAAGTTGATTTATTCGCTGAAGGTGAGTATGTTGACGTAACAGGGACTTCAAAAGGTAAAGGCTTCCAGGGTGTTGTTAAAAGACACGGATTTGGAGGTGTAATGCAGGCAACTCATGGTCAGCACAACAGACTTAGAGCTCCAGGTTCTATCGGTGCTGGTTCAGACCCTTCAAGAGTATTCAAAGGGATGAGAATGGCTGGAAGAATGGGAGGTAAGCAGGTAACTGTTCAAAACCTTCAAGTATTAAAAGTGGATCAAGAACAAAATCTTTTAGTAGTAAAAGGTGCTGTTCCGGGAGCTAAAAATTCTTATGTAATTATCAGAAAATGGAACTAGTAGTATTAAATACATCAGGAAAAGAGACCGGAAGAAAAGTAACTCTAGACGAAACAGTATTCGGAATTGAGCCAAATCAGCACGCGGTTTACTTAGAAGTTAAGCAATATCTTGCCGCTCAGAGACAAGGTACTCATAAATCAAAAGAAAGAAGCGAAATTACGGCTTCTACTAAAAAGCTTAAGAAGCAAAAAGGATCTGGATCTGCTAGATATGGTGATATTAAATCTCCAACATTCAGAGGTGGAGGTAGAGTATTCGGACCTAAGCCAAGAGACTACAGATTCAAATTGAATAAAGCTCTTAAGAGATTAGCAAAAAAATCTGTTTTATCTCAGAAATTGAGAGATAACAGTATTAAAGTATTAGAGGCTTTCAATTTCGAAACTCCTAAAACTAAAGAGTTTATCAACATCAATAACGCTTTAGGATTCGAAGGTAAAAAATCTCTTTACATCTTAGATGAAGCAAACAAAAATGTTTATTTATCTTCAAGAAACCTACCTAAGACTAAAGTTCTTGCTTATAACGAAATTAGTTCTTATGACCTAATCAATGCAGGTGAGATCGTATTCTTAGAAGGTGCTATCGAGAAATTCCAAGAAAATTTAAAGAAATAAGTCATGTCTATTATTATTAAACCAGTTATTTCAGAAAAGGCTAATTACCTTACAGATTTAAGAGGTTCTTATTCTTTCTTAGTGGATACTAAGGCGAATAAAATCCAGATCAAAAAAGCTGTTGAAGCAGCTTACGGTGTAAAAGTAGCAGACGTTAACACAATGATTTATGCTCCGAAGGTTTCTTCGAAATACACTAAAAAAGGTCTTCAAGTAGGAAAGACAAACAAATTGAAAAAAGCGGTAATCAAACTTGCTGAAGGTGAGGTTATCGATATTTTTGCTGTAAATTAATTATTAATTATAAATAATAGTAATGTCTGTTAGAAAATTAAAACCTATCACCCCGGGACAGAGATTCAGAATTGTAAATAATTTTGAGGAAATTACTACCAACAAACCAGAGAAATCTCTAACAGTTGGTATTAAAAAGTCAGGTGGACGTAACCAAACAGGTAAAATGACCATGCGTTACACCGGAGGTGGACACAAAAAGAAATACAGAATTATCGACTTCAAAAGAAATAAACATGATGTTGAAGCAACGGTAAAATCTGTAGAATACGATCCAAACAGAACTGCATTTATCGCTTTATTAGAGTACGCAGATGGAGAGAAGAGATATATCATCGCTCCAAACGGTATTAAAGTTGATCAAAAGGTGATTGCAGGAGAAAGCGTAGAGCCAAATATCGGTAACGCAATGAAATTGAAAAATATTCCATTAGGTACTGTTATTTCTTGTGTTGAAATGAAGCCTGGACAAGGTGCTATTTTAGCAAGAAGTGCTGGTTCTTCAGCTCAATTAACTTCAAGAGACGGAAAATATGCAATCATAAAATTGCCTTCAGGAGAATCTAGAATGATCCTTACTGAATGTTATGCAATGATTGGATCTGTTTCTAACTCTGATCACCAATTAACAGTATCAGGAAAAGCTGGTAGAAGCAGATGGTTAGGTAGAAGACCAAGAACAAGAGCGGTTGTAATGAACCCAGTAGATCACCCAATGGGTGGTGGTGAAGGACGTTCTTCAGGAGGTCACCCAAGATCTAGAAACGGTAAACCGGCTAAAGGTTACAAAACTAGAAAGAAAAACAAAGTGTCTAACCGTTACATCGTATCTAAAAGAAAATAATTATGGCAAGATCACTTAAAAAAGGACCGTTCATTCATCATACTTTAGATAAGAAGGTTCAGGCAAATATAGAGTCTGGTAAGAAGACAGTTATCAAAACTTGGTCTAGAGCATCGATGATCTCTCCGGACTTCGTAGGACAAACTATTGCTGTACATAACGGGAAATCTTTTATCCCTGTATATGTTACAGAAAACATGGTTGGTCACAAGTTAGGCGAATTTTCTCCAACAAGATCTTTCAGAGGTCATGGTGGTAACAAAAACAAAGGAAGCAGATAATCATGGGATCAAGAAAACAAGATAGTTCAATCGCAAGAAAAGAAGCTAACAAAGACGTTGTAAAGGCTTCATTAAACAATTGCCCGTCTTCTCCAAGAAAAATGAGATTAGTTGCTGATATCATTAGAGGAGAGCAGGTAGATAAAGCTCTTTATATCCTTAAATATTCTAAAAAAGAAGCATCTAACAAGTTAGAGAAATTACTTCTTTCTGCTATGGCAAACTGGCAGACGAAAAACGAAGGTTCGGATATAGAAGAAGCTAACCTTATCATTAAAGAAATATTCGTGGATAGTGCAAGACAATTGAAGAGACTAAGACCAGCTCCACAAGGTAGAGGTCATAGAATCAGAAAAAGATCTAACCACGTTACACTAATCTTAGGTAATAAAGAAAATTAATCAAGGTATGGGACAGAAGACAAATCCAATTGGTAACAGATTAGGTATCATCAGAGGATGGGATTCTAACTGGTTTGGTGGAAACGATTATGGAGACAGAATCGCTGAAGACTACAAAATCAGAAGATACCTTGAAGCTAGATTATCTAAAGGTGGAATTTCAAAAATCTTTATTGAAAGAACATTAAAATTAGTTACAGTTACTATTACTACTGCTAGACCGGGACTTATCATCGGGAAAGGAGGTCAGGAAGTTGATAAATTGAAAGAAGAGTTGAAGAAATTGACTGGTAAGGATATTCAGATCAACATTTTCGAAATCAAAAGACCTGAGCTTGATGCAGTATTAGTTGCTGATAGCATTGCTAAGCAAATTGAAAACAGAATTTCTTACAGAAGAGCTGTTAAAATGGCTATTGCAAGCACAATGAGAATGGGTGCAGAAGGTATCAAAGTTCAGATCTCTGGTAGATTGAACGGAGCTGAAATGGCAAGAAGCGAATCTTTCAAAGACGGAAGAATTCCTTTATCTACTTTCAGAGCTGATATCGATTACCACATTGCAGAGGCTCATACTACTTATGGTAGACTTGGGGTTAAAGTTTGGATTATGAAAGGTGAAGTTTATGGTAAAAGAGAACTTTCTCCTTTAGTAGGACAACAGAAAAAAGGACCTTCAGGAGGAGGAAACAGAGGAGACAGAGATAACAGAAGACCTTCAAGAGATAAAAAAAATAATTAATAAAATTTTAGAGGATAGTTTTTAAATGACCGTTACTTTTTTAAAATCTAAATTCTAAAATCTAAAATTTAAGAAATTATGTTACAACCAAAAAGAACCAAATTCCGTAGAGTTCATAAGATGAAGATGAAGGGGATTGCTCAGAGAGGTAATCAACTTGCTTACGGAACTTTCGGAATCAAAGCTACAGAAGGAGCTTGGATCACTGCAAGACAGATTGAAGCTGCGCGTATCGCTGCGACAAGATATATGAAGAGAGAAGGTCAACTATGGATCAAAATTTTCCCGGATAAGCCAATTACTAAAAAACCAGCTGAAGTAAGGATGGGTAAAGGTAAAGGTGCTGTGGAATATTGGGTAGCTGTAGTAAAACCAGGTAAAATTATGTTTGAAGTTGGTGGTGTACCTTACGAAATCGCTAAGGAAGCTTTAAGACTTGCTGCTCAGAAATTACCGGTAGTGACCAAATTTGTAGTTGCGAACGATTTTGTTAAACCTCTATAATCTTTGAATACAATGAAAAAAGCTGAAATTAAAAATCTAAGCGCAGAAGATATTCAAGCTAAATTGACTGAAGCTAAAGCTGAGTTCTCTAAAATGAAATTAGCTCACAAAATCAGTCCTCTTGAAAATCCAATTCAAATCAGAGATTTGAGAAAGACAATCGCAAGACTAAATACAGAGTTAACCACTAAACAACAATAAGATTTTCATACATTATGGAAAGAAACTTAAGAAAAGAAAGAATCGGAATAGTTTCCAGCAATAAAATGGAAAAGACCATTGTTGTAAGTGAGACTACTAGAGTGAAACACCCGATGTACGGTAAATTCGTATTAAAAACGAAAAAATATACTGCACACGACGAAAACAACGAATGCACAGAAGGAGATACAGTTCTTATCCAAGAAACTAGACCAATGAGCAAGAGTAAAAGATGGAGATTAGTAAGAATCATTGAAAAAGCTAAGTAATGTTACAAACAGAATCAAGATTAAAAGTTGCTGATAACACAGGTGCTAAAGAAGTATTGGTTATCAGAGTTCTGGGAGGAACCAGAAGAAGATATGCTTCAGTTGGTGATAAAATCGTAGTTACGATCAAAGATTCTACACCATCAGGAAATGCTAAAAAAGGTCAGGTATCTAAAGCTGTAGTAGTAAGAACTAAAAAAGCAGTTAGAAGAAAAGATGGATCATACATCAAATTCGAAGATAACGCTTGTGTATTACTAAACGCAGCAGGAGAAATGAGAGGAACACGTGTTTTCGGACCTGTGGCTCGTGAGTTGAGAGACAAAGAATATATGAAAATCATTTCATTAGCTCCTGAAGTACTTTAATTTTTAAAATTTTTAAAAGAAAATGTCAAAGTTAAAAATAAAAAGAGGAGATAACGTAATCATTACTACTGGTAAGAAAGATATCAAAGGTAAGACTGGTGAAGTTATTGAAGTGATCAAAAAAGAAGGTAGAGACCCTAGAGTAATTGTTGCAGGACTTAACATCATTAAGAAACACGTTAAGCCTTCAGCTTCAAATCCTCAAGGAGGAATCGTTGAAAGAGAAGCTTCTATTCATATCTCAAATGTAGCTTTAGTTGGTAAAGACGGTAAAGCTGTAAAAGTAGGTTACAAAACTGAAGGAGATAAGAAGGTAAGAATCAACAAAAAAACGGGTGAAACTTTATAATTTTAAATAACACATGGAATATATAGCAAGACCCAAGAAAGCATATAAAGAAACAATTGTTCCTGCAATGATGGAAGAATTTGGGTACAAATCTGTAATGCAGGTGCCTAAATTGGAAAAAATCATCTTATCTCAAGGATTAGGTGATGCTACTGCAGACAAAAAGATCATTGATTATGCTGTAGAAGAACTTACAAACATTACTGGTCAAAAGGCCGTAGGTACTATCTCTAAGAAAGACGAAGCTGCTTTCAAATTGAGAAAAGGAATGCCTGTAGGAGCTAAAGTTACTTTAAGAGCGAATAAAATGTATGAGTTCTTAGACAGACTTACTTCTTCTGCTTTACCACGTATTAGAGATTTTTCTGGTATCAAAGCTGATGGTTTCGATGGTAGAGGTAATTATAACTTAGGTATTACTGAGCAAATTATCTTCCCTGAGATCGTAATCGACAAAGTGAAAAAAATCCAAGGGATGGACATCACTTTCGTTACAACTGCGAAAACAGATAAAGAAGCGAAAGCATTATTAACTCACTTCGGTTTACCATTTAAAAAGAACTAAGAAATGGCTAAAGAATCAATGAAAGCGCGTGAGCGCAAAAGAGAAGCACTAGTTGCTAAATACGCTGACAAAAGAAAAGCTTTAAAAGAAGCTGGTGATTATGAAGCACTTCAGAAATTACCTAAAAATGCTTCTCCTGTAAGATTACACAACAGATGTAAACTAACAGGTAGACCAAGAGGATACATGAGAACGTTCGGAATTTCCAGAGTAACTTTCAGAGAAATGGCAAACAACGGTCTTATCCCAGGAGTTAAAAAGGCTAGTTGGTAATCATTAATCAATAATCGGGACAATTAAGTTGTCTGGATACTAAAGAAAAAAATATCAGACCTAAGATTTCTGAAGTCTGATATTTTACTCTTCAAGTCCTTTCAATACTGATTGTTCTTCAACCAATAATTTAAAATAGAAAAATGGTAACAGATCCAATTTCAGATTTCCTAACCAGAGTAAGGAACGCACAAAGCGCAGGCCACAAAGTGGTGGAAATTCCTGCATCGAAAATCAAAAAGGAGATTACGAAAATCTTATTTGATCAAGGGTATATCTTAAACTTCAAGTTTGAAGATAACGCTGTTCAAGGGACTATCAAAATCGCTTTAAAGTATGACAAGCAAACTAACAAACCAGCTATTAAATCTATCCAGAGAGCTTCAAGACCAGGTTTGAGACAGTACAAAGGTTCTGCTGAACTTCCAAGAGTATTGAACGGTTTGGGTGTAGCTATTATCTCTACTTCAAGAGGAGTAATGACAGATAAGAAAGCTAGAGAAGAGAAAGTAGGCGGTGAAGTAATCTGCTATGTTTATTAATTTTTAATCAAAGGAAAATGTCAAGAATTGGTAAAGCAATTATAACAATTCCTGCTGGAGTTACCATCACTGAAAATAACAGTGTAGTAACTGTAAAAGGTCCTAAAGGAGAACTTACTCAGGAACTTACAGAAGGAATTACTTTAGAACAAAAAGATGGAGAACTGAATGTAAACAGACCATCTGATTCTAAACAACACAGAGCGCTTCACGGTTTATACAGAGCGTTAATCAACAACATGATTGTTGGTGTATCTGCAGGTTTCGAAAAGAAACTAGAACTTGTAGGGGTAGGATATAGAGCATCTCACTCAGGTCAAAAACTTGAGTTGGCTTTAGGATTCTCTCACGGTATTACATTAGAGCTTCCTAGCGAAGTTAAAATTGATACATTGACTGAAAAAGGTAAAAACCCAATTATTACTTTAACGTCTTTCGACAAGCAACTTCTTGGAATGGTGGCTGCGAAGATCCGTTCATTCAGAAAACCTGAACCATACAAAGGAAAAGGTGTAAGATTCGTAGGTGAAAATGTTAGACGTAAAGCTGGTAAATCTGCTTAATAAATTATAAGAAAATGGCATTAAGTAAATTAGAAAAAAGAATAAGAATCAAAAGAAGAGTAAGAGGAAAAATCTCTGGATCTTCTGAATTGCCAAGATTATCGGTATATAAGAGTAATAAGGAAATTTACGCTCAGTTAATCGACGATAAAGATGGTAAAACTTTAGTAGCTGCTTCTTCAAGAGAGAAAGGAGTAGACGCTAATGGAACTAAAATTGAAGTTTCTGCTGCTGTTGGTAAAGCTATCGCTGCTAAAGCTATCGCTGCAGGAATTGAAAATATTGTGTTTGATAGAAACGGTTTCGTATACCATGGAAGAGTGAAAGCTCTAGCTGATGGTGCGAGAGAAGGTGGACTTAAATTCTAATCATTAAATTTCGGAAAATATGTTAGGACTAGATAATATAGAAAGAGTAAAACCGGGAGGATTAGAATTAAAAGATCGTCTCGTAGCTGTAAACAGAGTAACAAAAGTAACTAAAGGGGGTAGAGCTTTCGGCTTTTCTGCTATTGTAGTTGTTGGAAATGAAGATGGAATTATTGGTTACGGTTTAGGAAAATCTAAGGAAGTTGCTTCTGCAATTGCTAAAGCAGTTGAAGATGCTAAGAAAAACCTTGTGAAAGTTCCTGTAATGAACCACACTATTCCTCACCAAACTACTGCTAGATACGGTGGTGCAGATATCTTCTTAAGACCTGCTTCTCACGGTACAGGACTTATCGCCGGTGGTGCGGTAAGAGCGGTATTGGAATCTGCTGGTATTCACGATATCCTTTCAAAATCTAAAGGATCTTCTAACCCTCACAACGTGGTGAAAGCTACTTTCAAAGCATTGTTAGACATCAGAAGACCTGAGGAAATTGCAAGAATGAGAGGAGTTTCTTTAACTAAAGTGTTTAACGGTTAATATAAAAACAATGGCAACAATTAAAGTAAAGCAAGTAAGAAGCGCTATTGGAAGAACGAAAACCCAAAAGAGAACGCTTGAAGCATTAGGATTTAAGAAACTTCACCAAGTTGTAGAGCACGAAGCTACGCCTTCTATTTTAGGAATGATAGCTGCAGTTAGTCATTTACTTGAAGTTCAAAAATAATTTTAAAAAGAAATTAAAATGAATTTAAACAACATAAAACCTGCTGCAGGTTCTACTTTTAATTCAAAAAGAATTGGTAGAGGACAAGGTAGTGGAAAAGGAGGTACTTCTACAAAAGGACACAAAGGTCAGAAATCTAGAGCTGGTTATTCTCAGAAGATCGGTTTCGAAGGTGGACAGATGCCTTTACAGAGAAGATTACCGAAATTTGGTTTCAAAAATGTAAACAGAAAAGAATATAGAGCTATTAACCTGGACTCTATCCAAACTTTAATAGAAAATAAATCTATCACTGGAGATATTACTAAAGAAGTTTTGGTAGCAAACGGTTTAGCTACTAAAAACGAAATAGTGAAAATTATGGGTAGAGGAGAATTGAAATCTGCGGTTTCAATCTCTGCTGACAAATTCACTAAATCTGCTGAAGAGCTTATTGCTAAGGCAGGTGGAAAAGCAATTACATTATAATAGTAACTAATGAAAGAATTTATACAAACCCTCAAAAATATTTGGAGCCTAAAGGAATTAAGAGATAAAATTCTTTTTACGTTAGGTATTATCCTTGTGTATAGATTCGCATCTTATATCTCTCTACCTGCAATTAACCTTGCACAAGTAGGAGATCTCTTAGAGCATTATAAAAGTCAAGGCGGTAACAAGCAAGGAGCAGGTCTCCTTGGCTTGCTTTCGTCGTTTACAGGGGGGGCTTTCAGCCACGCTTCTGTTATGGCACTTGGTATAATGCCTTATATTTCAGCTTCTATTATTGTTCAGTTGATGGGGATGGCTATTCCTTATCTTCAGAAACTTCAGAAAGATGGAGAGTCAGGTAGAAATACATTGAATCAAATTACAAGATGGTTAACAATCGGTGTGTGTTTAGTACAAGCACCTTCTTATTTAACTTCTATTACTCAATTATTTTTACCATATGCTCAGTTCCAGTCTGCATACTATGTAGAGCCAAATTCTATCATGTTCTGGTTACCAAGTATTGTTATTTTGGTTGCCGGTTCAGTATTTGCAATGTGGCTAGGTGAGAAAATTACTGATAAAGGAATAGGAAATGGTATTTCTATCCTTATTATGGTAGGTATCTTATCTAGACTTCCAGAAGCATTTGTTCAGGAAATGGCCGTGCAGAACGGAAAAGGAGGGATGGGATCTATTATGATCCTTATTGAGGTGATATTCTGGATGTTGGTTGTTCTTTTAGCAGTAGTGTTATCTGTTGCTGTGAGAAAGATTCCAATTCAATATGTAAGCAGAGCACAAGCAAGAGGAGGTGTAAATAAAAATCTTATGCAGGGAGCAAGACAGTGGATCCCATTGAAAGTTAACGCTGCCGGAGTTATGCCAATTATCTTTGCTCAGGCATTGATGTTTGTTCCAGGTTTATTAACTAAATTTGATGAATCCAATACTTTTCTTGCAGGTTTCAAGAATGTTTTTAGCTGGCAGTACAATGTATTGTTTGCATTACTGATTATAATCTTTTCATTTTTCTATACTGCAATTACAATTCCGGTGAACCAAATGGCCGATGATTTAAAGAGAAACGGAGGTTTGGTACCGAAAGTAAGACCAGGAAAAGAGACGGCTGATTATTTAGATGATATTTTATCTAAAATTACCTTGCCAGGTGCAATATTTTTATCTATCTTTGCAATCCTTCCGGCAATTGTACACGGAAGCTTAGTTCAGACAGATGCGTTCGCCCTATTTTTCGGGGGAACATCACTATTGATTATGGTTGGAGTTATTTTAGATACTGTTCAACAGATTAATACATATCTGCTGAACCATCATTATGATGGCTTAATGCAGTCTAAATTATCAAGAACGACTGGATATTAATTTATGGCGAAACAAAAACATATTGAACAAGACGGCGTAATAACGGAAGCACTTTCGAACGCTCAGTTCCGTGTAGAGCTAGAAAATGGGCATATACTTATAGCTCATATTTCTGGTAAAATGAGAATGCATTATATTAAACTTTTACCTGGAGATAAGGTAAAACTAGAAATGTCTCCCTATGATTTGACAAAAGGGAGAATTACTTTTAGATATTAAACAAACGCCAAATGGAGTCTTCGGGTTTCCATTTGGCTATTGTTAAAAAATAAATACTATCAAATGAAAGTTAGAGCATCAATTAAGAAAAGAAGCGCTGATTGCAAAATTGTACGCAGAAAAGGTGTACTTTTTGTGATCAACAAGAAGAACCCAAAATTTAAACAAAGACAAGGCTAATATTAAATTATGGCGAGAATTGCAGGTATTGATTTACCAAAAAACAAAAGAGGCGTTATCGGTTTAACTTATATTTATGGGGTTGGAAGAAGTACTTCTTCTGAAATCCTTAAAGCTGCCGGTATCAGCGAAGACAAGAAAGTCAACGAATGGAATGACGATGAATTGGCTGCAATTAGAACTTATATCTCTGAAAACATTAAAGTAGAAGGAGAATTACGTTCTGAAGTGCAATTGAACATCAAGAGATTGATGGACATAGGATGCCAACGAGGAATACGTCACAGACTAGGACTACCTTTAAGAGGCCAGAGAACGAAAAACAACTCTAGAACCCGTAAAGGAAAGAGAAAAACTGTTGCTAACAAGAAAAAAGCTAGTAAATAATCGTTAGGAATTATGGCAAAACAAACTAAAGTAGTTAAGAAAAGAAAAGTAAAAGTTGAAGCTATTGGTGAAGCGCATATTCAGGCTTCTTTCAATAACATCATCATTTCTTTAACAAATAAAAGCGGAGAAGTTATCTCTTGGGCATCTGCCGGTAAAATGGGATTCAGAGGTTCTAAAAAGAATACTCCATTTGCTGCTCAAATGGCAGCAGAAAATTGCTCTAATGTTGCTCATGAAGCTGGATTAAGAAGAGTAAAGGTGTTTGTGAAAGGTCCTGGGGCAGGTAGAGAATCTGCAATCAGAACTATTCACAATTCAGGAATTGAAGTTAGCGAAATCATTGATGTGACTCCAATGCCGCACAATGGATGTAGACCACCAAAAAGAAGAAGAGTTTAATTTTTAGAATTTACCCATTATGGCAAGATATATTGGACCTAAAACTAAGATTGCTAGAAAGTTTGGTGCTGCAATCTACGGAGATGATAAAAACTTCGAGAAAAGAAAAAACCAACCGCCAGGACAACACGGTCCTAACAAAAGAAGAGGTGCTAAGAAATCAGAATATGCAGTTCAGTTAGCTGAAAAACAAAAAGCTAAATATACTTATGGTATTTTAGAAAGACAGTTTGCAAACTTATTCGATAAAGCACACAGAAGTAAAGGTGTAACAGGTGAAGTTCTATTACAACTTTGCGAATCTAGATTGGATAACGTAGTATACAGATTAGGTTTTGCTAAAACCAGAGCTGGTGCTAGACAATTGGTTTCTCACAGACACATCACTGTGAATGGAGAACTGGTAAATATTCCATCTTATTTGCTTAAAGCTGGTGATGTAATTGCAGTAAGAGAAAAGTCTAAGTCTCTTGAAGTAGTTACTGATGCATTAGCTTATAAAGCAAACTATGAGTGGTTACAATTCAACGATGAGAAGAAAGAAGGTACTTTCGTATCTGCGCCTGAAAGAATCCAGATTCCGGAGGAGATCAAGGAACAGCTTATCGTCGAACTTTACTCTAAATAATTTTTTAATCAAATTTTTGCTCAACCCAATAATATGGCAATTTTACAATTCATAAAACCCGATAAAGTAATTTTACTTAACTCTGATGAATTTAAAGGTCAATTTGAATTCAGACCTTTAGAACCAGGTTTCGGGCTTACAATAGGTAATGCTTTGAGAAGAGTGTTGCTTTCTTCTCTGGAAGGATATGCTATTTCATCTATCAAAATAGAAGGTGTAGAGCACGAATTTTCAACTATTCCAGGAGTAATCGAAGATGTTACCGAAATTATTCTTAACCTTAAGCAGGTAAGATTAAAATCTATAGCGGAAAACCAGTCCAACGAGCAGGTTGTTGCTAAGGTTTCTGGTCAAACGATTATTACTGCTGGAGATTTAGGTAAATCAATCAACGGATTTGAGATCTTGAATCCTGAGTTGGTGATTTGCAACCTGAACAGTGATGTAACTTTCGAAATTACTTTCAATATAGAAAAGGGTAGAGGGTATGTTCCTTCTGAACAAAATAAGTCAAACAATGCACCTGTAGGTACTATTGCTATCGACTCTATTTTCACTCCAATTAAGAAAGTGCAGTACAGTATTGAAAATTATCGTGTAGAGCAAAAAACAGACTACGAAAAACTTGTATTAGATATAGAAACTGATGGTTCCATCAGTCCTCAAAATGCTTTGACAGAAGCTTCTAAGATATTAATTTATCACTTCATGTTGTTCTCTGATGAGAGAATCACGCTTGAAACAGAAGCTGTAAAAGCATCTATCCAATATGACGAAGAAACTCTTCACACAAGACAACTTCTTAAATCTAAACTAGCAGATATGGATCTTTCAGTAAGAGCTCTGAACTGTTTGAAGGCTGCAGAAGTTGAAACGTTAGGAGAATTAGTTTCTTACAGTAAGTCTGATTTGATGAAATTCAGAAATTTTGGTAAAAAATCTTTGACAGAACTAGAAGAATTAGTGCATTCAAAAGGTCTTAACTTCGGTTTCGACGTTGCAAAATATAAGTTAGACGCTGATAAATAATTAATAATGAGACACGGTAAAAAATTCAATCACTTAGGAAGGACAGCTTCTCACAGAAGTGCGTTACTTTCTAATATGGCTTGTTCTCTAATTGAGCATAAAAGAATCAACACTACTGTTGCTAAAGCTAAAGCTTTAAGAGTATATGTTGAGCCCCTATTAACAAAAGCAAAAGAAGATACTACACATAATAGAAGAACTGTATTTTCATATCTTCAAAATAAAGAAGCTGTTACTGAATTGTTCAGAACTGTAGCACCTAAAATCGCTGAAAGAAATGGCGGTTATACAAGGATCATCAAGACTGGTTTCAGACAAGGTGATGCTGCTGATATGGCTCTTATCGAGTTAGTAGACTTCAATGAGCTTTACAATCCTAATGCTGAAGAGAAAAAAGCTACAAGAAGAAGCAGAAGATCTACAACTGCTAAAAAAGCAGAAACTGTAGTTGCTGATGCTCCTGTAGTAGAAGAAAAAGTTGAAGAGCCTAAGGCTGAAGCAGCTGATTCTACAGAGGAAAAGACTGAAGAATAATATTCATTCAGATATAAATAAAAACCGTTCAGGACTCTGAACGGTTTTTTTATTTTTATATTTTGGTTCTTACTAATTCGATCACATTGTTTCCTTGCTCAAGGTGCAGGCTATCTCCTTTTACCCTTGCAGTCATATCATCTTTTTTATAGACTGTTTCCCCATCTTTAGTTTCTTTTTTAGGAAGGGTAAACGTCTTTTTATTACTGGTTATTGCTACAGTACTCTCTTTTGGATCATTTTTGAAAACTACTTTTACCAAGGATCCATCGGTTGCCTTATATACAAAATCTGTTTTTTCAATTCTTTTACCGTTTACGTCAATAATGGATGAACTTGCCGAAACTGAATCTATTTTCCCATTTTGATCAGATACGGCTGATACTGAACTATCAGTTTTAATGATGTTTTTATTGCCATCGGTTGATTTTTTACAGCCTACTACTGCTAAAAGAAATATAGTGTTGAGTAAAATGATCGTTTTTTTCATGATTGATAAAGTTTAATATGAAGTCTTTAATTTTATTCTTTATTTTTACAAAAATCATGCCTTGCCCTATGAAATCTCACTATAAATATTTTCTTTTGATCATTCTGATTATGTCCTTTAATTCAGTGTTTTCTCAAAAAAAAAGAAATCAATTTGAAATTAAAGACGGTCATTTTTTATTGAATGAAAAAGAGTTTATTATCCATTCGGGTGAACTTCATTATCCTAGAGTGCCATCAGAGTACTGGAAACACCGTCTTCAGATGATGAAAGCAATGGGGCTAAACACGGTTACTACCTATGTATTTTGGAATTATCATGAAGAAGCTCCTGGAAAGTGGAATTTCTCCGGAGAAAAAGATCTGAAAAAATTTATAAAAACAGCACAGGAAGTTGGATTGTATGTGATTATACGTCCTGGACCTTACGTGTGTGCAGAGTGGGAATTTGGAGGATATCCATGGTGGTTGCAAAAGGCTAAAAATTTAGAAATAAGGACTTATAACCAGCCCTTTTTGAAAGAGTGCGAAAAATATATTAATCAGCTGGCAAAGCAGATCATTCCTTTGCAGATCAATAATGGCGGACCTGTTATAATGGTTCAGGCAGAAAATGAGTTTGGCTCCTATGTTGCCCAAAGAAAAGACATACCATTGGAGCAGCATCGAAGATACAGCCATGAAATTAAAAATATGTTGGTTAAATCGGGCATTTCTGTCCCATTCTTTACCTCGGACGGAAGCTCCCTTTTTGAGGGCGGAGCGATAGAAGGTGCATTACCGACGGCCAACGGGGAAGATAATATTGAGACCCTTAAAGAGAAAGTGAATGCATATAATGGAAATAAAGGACCGTATATGGTAGCTGAATATTATCCGGGATGGCTTGACCACTGGGCCGAACCTTTTGTGAAAGTTCCTGTAGAAGATGTAGTAAAGCAAACTGAGTTATACATCAAGAATGGGGTGTCATTTAATTATTATATGATTCATGGAGGAACCAATTTCGGATTTACGAGTGGTGCTAATTATGATAAGAACCACGACATTCAACCGGATATTACAAGCTATGATTATGACGCTCCGATAAGCGAAGCAGGATGGGAAACTCCAAAATATACAGCACTACGTACTATATTTCAAAAACTGAATCCAAAAAAGCTTCCTGAAGTGCCCGCCCGGGAAAAGGTTATTACATTCTCACATGCAAAATTTTCTAAAACTCTTTCTATTTTTGATTTAATAGAGGGACAGAAATTTGTATCAGCAGAAAGACCCTATACATTTGAAGAACTGAATCAAGGTAACGGCTACGTTCTTTACCGGATAAAATTTGATAAAGATCATAAAGGGAAACTTGAAATAAAAGGGTTGAGAGATTATGCAAATATTTATATTGATAAGATTTGGAAAGGTGAATTGAACAGATACTATAAAAAATATGATCTTGATATCTCAATCAAGGCCGGGGAGACTTTGGATATCCTTGTTGAAAATATGGGACGGATCAATTACGGAGCTGAAATTGTACATAACCTTAAGGGAATTATAAGTCCTGTTGAAATCAATGGAGATCCTGTTAAAGGTCTATGGAAAATGTATTCGCTTCCTTTTGATAAGATACCTGAACTAAAAAATAAGTCGAAAGATATTCCTGAAAGGAGCCCTGTAATAAAAGAAGCAAAATTTCAACTCAAAGAAAAAGGAGATACTTTTCTTGATATGAGAAATTTCGGAAAAGGAATTGTGTTTGTGAATGGAAAAAATGTAGGGAGATACTGGAGCAAGGTAGGTCCCCAGCTTACATTATATGTTCCTGGTGTATGGTTGAAAAAAGGAGAAAACACTATTCAGGTTTTTGAGCAGATTAATGATAAAAATATATCAGAAATTAACAGTGTAAGTACACCAGTTCTAGATGTATTGATTAAATAATCAAAAAAAATTTTTTAAATTAAGTAATGTGATATCAGTCGTTAACTGAAAGAAATTGATTAACTTTAAAAGAAGAAAAACTAAATAAACCAACTCAAATTTAAAGATTACACAAAAGTGTAATTGATTCTGCTTTGTTTTCTGTAGATATTTGTCTCAAATAAGTAAAGGACATGAGTATTTCAATAGCCATAGTAGAAGATGAAAAAAACTACAACAATGCGTTGAAGAAGGTCATCAATTATCAGGCTGATATGAAAGTCATTGCCCAGTTCTTTGACGGCAACGATGCACTGCATAATTTACCTCTTATTTCTCCGGACGTTGTGATGATGGATATCCAGCTTCAGGATATGCTTGGAATTGAAATCATTGAAAAAGTACGGAAAGATATGCCCGATACCCAGTTTATCATGTGTACAAGCTTCGAAGATGATGAAAAGCTCTTTAATTCTCTAAAAGCAGGAGCAATGGGATATCTCATCAAAGGAGAAAGCATGGACAAAATTCTCGCCTCTATTCGTGATGTATACAATGGAGGTGCACCGATGAGCTTTTCAATAGCACGAAGAGTATTAAATCATTTTGAAAAAAAGACAACCGATGTAAAAGGATTTGATGAATTGACGCATCGGGAAAAAGAAATTCTTGAACTACTTTCACAAGGCTTGTTGTATAAAGAAATTGCAGATCAAAAATGCATAAGCATGGATACGGTAAAAAAGCATGTCGGAAATATCTATCGAAAATTGCATGTAAGCAATAAAGTAGAAGCTATCAATAAATTTAACCACTTTAAAAACTAAAAACCCATGAGAAACTTAGAGAATGAAAGCACAGATTGTGCTGAAAAAAAATTGGACTTAATAAGGGATATTTTACAATTAGATTGCGAGGTAATCAATGATTATTCTACACTGAGTCCACTGGTGAACTTGAAACTTTCAGCAGAACAAACCGGATGTATGAACGAGGGAGCAAATAGAATACTGAAGGAAACTCTTGAAGACTTTAAAATTGAAACCGGATCTTTCAAAAACCTTCCCATAAAATATAAATATATACACTTTATTTTTGTGGATAAAACCTCTTTAGTGAGATTTCCTACTATTCAACCGGGAAGTCATAAGCATAATTTATACTATATAATTGTTGTGTGTGATCATGAAGATCTGAATGTTTTTGATTTCATCACTTATGATGCTTATTTAGTAGATAGTGCCGGAATGGCTAAAACAATAGAACTGCCAAAGGAAATTTATGCTGAAATGAGAAAAGAGTTTTTGGGAGGAGTAGGAAAGGCTATTAGAGAAAACTCTACGTACAATGCAATTACAGAATATATATCTTTTTCTAATGTTATGTTTGAAACCTTTAGAAATGATTTGTCCGGAAACTTTAAAGAGGTGAATGTGAGGTTAATTGCAATACATAAAAATTGTGATATTAACAGTCAAAATGTTGCAGTATCAAGAGTTTTAAATGATAATAAAAAACAAAGCAGATTATCATTAGCATTTCAAAAGGAAGATCAAGGATTCTATGATATAGGTAATATGCAACCGTAATGTACTCTGATTTCCAATTAGCATATTTGATTATTCTTTTTCTTGTTGCTTCTTTTTCGTTGATCCTATGTATAAGGAATGGAAAGAAGCAACAGGAATTTTTGTGTCTCTACCTCGGATTGACTTTTATTCTTGAATTTTTAATGTACATTGTCCAGATATATTTTAAGACCACCGCGAACTTTGGTTTCTTATACAATGCTTATATTCTATTTTGTACATTATTTTTCCTCATTTATTTTAATCGGGGACAGGATATCGTGCTGGTTAAAATCAATAATGTAATTTTCTTTCTTTTTCTCATTATCTATATTGGTTTCATTTTAAAAAATTATAAAGAAGTCAATCAGACAATAGGTATAGCTTTTTCGTTAGTATACATACTCTACAGTCTGATTTGGTTCTATGGAAAATTAAAGCGTCCAAATACCAAGAGCATCATGCAGGATCCAAAGTTCTGGATTTCCTGTGGTTTATTATTTTGGGGAGTATTTTTTGTTTTAAGAATTATACCGCGGTACGTTTTTGATAAAATTGATGATAAAGTATTAATTGCGTCACAGTCATTTTTTTTCATTGTTAATATCATTTTTTATTTCCTTTTTTTAATTTCTTTATCCAAATACACAAAAAAACATAATGACTTCTCTTAATGAATTAAAATTAACCTATGCAATCATTACAGTTGTTATGCTGTTCTTTGTGGTATTTATCATCTTTGTAGTATTAATGTACAATAGGAAGCAGCTTTTGTTTGTAAAAGAAAAACAACTTAAAGAAGCAGAATACCAAAATCAATTGTTACAAAAAGAGCTCGAAAAACAAAAACTGATTGAGCAGGAGCGGGAACGGATCTCACATGATATGCACGATGATCTGGGAGCGGGAATTTCAGCTCTTAAGCTTCAGGCAGAATTTTTAAAACAAAAAGCAGAAAATAGTGATCTAACAAATGATATTGACGAGCTGCTAAAAACATCTGAAGAAATGAATATTTCGATGAGGGAAATGCTTTGGAATTTGAATACAGGAAACGATACGATTGGAAGCTTTACAAGTTACTCAAAAATGTATACTGAAAGCTTCCTGAAAAAAACATCCATCAATTTTATTGTGACAGATCGGGGGATCATTCACAATATGCCGGTTTCCGCTGAAATTAGAAGAAATATGTTTTTGTGCTTAAAAGAATCATTGAATAATGCCTATAAACATAGCAAGGCAAATAAAATATCAATTTCGTTTTCACAAATGGATCGTGAATTTAGTATGGAGATTTCGGATGATGGAATAGGGATGATTGAAGGAAAAAATGAAGGGAATGGTCTTCGAAATATGAAACGCAGGATGAAGGAATTAAATGGAGAATTTGAAATTGTTTCCAAAGAAGATGGAACTGCTTTGATTTTTACAATAGAGATCTAACCATCACGCGAATTACATAATCACCCTTTTGTGTAATTGACTTTAATTTCTTTTAGTGAGAAATTTGATAGAGTAAAATTCACCATCATGAAAACTACAATTAACAACAGTTTTGAAGATTTCAAACAGACACTAAGCAACAACAATAAACTACAGCAGGAATTTAGGGATAATCCTATTCAGGCTGTCAATAGTATTGAAGTAAAAAATCCCAAAGAAACCGATACCTGGATATATAGAATTATCGTCCTGATGTTTGGGCTTGCGATTATTGGTATCATAACAGGTTTGATTATATTATCCTTGCACAAGGAAATTACTTTAAACGAGCAGTTAATTACCATTTTTACTGCTATTTCATCAGGAGCGATTGGAGCCCTGGCAGGACTTTTAGCTCCTTCACCTAACAAATAACCTAAAAACTATAATCATGACTAAAATTATCACAAACTACCTCTTAGATTGGAACATTAAATCCAGAAGCGGAAAGATCATCTTAAAGTTTAAAGATGCAGGATCTGAAGAAATCATGGAGGATTTAGATTACGAAACTTTCAGTGCATTAGCACATGTACTTGGAAAAGGCGAAGCCAAATATGACCCAACTGATAACTCAATTTATAATGTAATGTGATGAAAAATATATTTTTAACATTGGGAACAGTTCTTTTGTTCACTTCTTGCAGTAACCTGCATAAGGCAACATTGGAAGAACTGAAAAGTACAACCTCAAACTATCAGATGTCGTATGATGCCATGCGAAGAGGAGCCATAGTAAGCATCAAACCAGATGGGAAAATCAACAAAATATTATCGGAGGTGCAACCAGATGCTGCCATTGCCAGAACCACAGATATAACAAGTACGCTCATGGGTAAGCTGAAGTCGGGGGATAGTGTTTCTGCTGAACAAATGACTAAAATTACAGAAAGCCTTTCCAGGCTTGGTGAAAGGACTGCTCCAGTCAATATGCTTAGAGATGCATTATACAGATTGGAAGAACATTGTATTAATTTTGAAGAGCAATGCAAAGGAGAGCTCTATTGGACTAGTTTTAATAATATTGTTAATAATATTACTGAACTTCAGGGCAAAATTTCAGAAACGGCAAAAGAGGAAGCCAATAAAGCAAAAGCCCAGGCTGAAGAAGAAAAAGCTAAAACTTTAAGAACATTAACGCCTGAAGAACGAAAAAAATATGATTTGACACCGTGAAATAACCAACAAAAATCAGTTGCTATGTCATGCATTTTTAAATTCTCCAAATTACCCTGAAAATTTTGGAGAATTTTATGTTTTTATTACCAAATATTAAAGTCCAGTTTTTTCATACCACTGTTTTTTTCATTAAATTTGTAACTCAAGTATATTAATTAATAATAAACAACTGGAAGCATTTTGCAGATAGTATAAACAGAAAAATTATGAGTTACATTTCTTACATTGAAGCGAGACAAATTTTGGATTCAAGAGGGAATCCTACAATAGAAGTTGATGTATTCACGGAGAATGGTGCAATGGGGCGTGCTGCGGTACCTTCAGGAGCTTCTACGGGAGAGCATGAAGCCGTTGAATTACGTGACGGAGGTTCAGAATATTTGGGGAAAGGTGTCCTTAAAGCCGTTGAGAATGTAAGAGAAGTTATTGCTCCAGAATTAGTAGGGCTTCCGGTTTATGACCAAAACCTTTTAGATCAGATCATGATCGACCTTGATGGTACTAAGAATAAAGGAAATCTTGGAGCAAATGCTATTCTTGGAGTTTCATTAGCAGCAGCAAAAGCAGCAGCAACAGAGTTAAGAATGCCATTATATAAATATGTAGGAGGAGTAAATGCAAATACACTTCCTGTACCTATGATGAACGTAATCAATGGAGGATCACACTCAGATGCGCCAATTGCTTTCCAGGAATTTATGATCATGCCTGTAAAAGCAGATTCATTTTCCCATGCATTGAGAAAGGGGACTGAAATTTTCCACAGCTTAAAATCTATTCTTCATTCAAGAGGTTTATCTACAGCGGTGGGTGACGAAGGAGGTTTTGCTCCAACGTTTACAGGAACGGAAGATGCTTTGGATACATTACTTCAGGCTATTGAGAAAGCAGGTTACAAACCTGGAGATGATATTATGCTGGCGCTGGACTGTGCTGCATCAGAATTCTATAAAGATGGAATTTACGATTACAGAAAATTCCAGACGGCTGACGCTGCTCAGTTCACAAGCAGTGAGCAGGTTTCTTATCTTGCTGAATTAGCAGCTAAATACCCTATTATCTCTATCGAGGATGGTATGCAGGAAAATGACTGGGAAGGTTGGAAAATGTTAACGGATAAAATCGGAGACAGAGTTCAGCTTGTAGGTGATGACTTATTCGTAACCAATGTTGAGAGACTTGCAAGAGGTGTTAAAGAAGGTATTGCCAATTCAATCCTTGTAAAAGTAAACCAGATAGGTTCTCTATCTGAAACGATGGCTGCTGTACAAATGGCTCAGCACAACAAATTTACTTCAGTAATGTCTCACAGATCAGGAGAAACAGAAGATTCTACTATTGCTGATTTAGCAGTAGCTATGAACTGCGGGCAGATCAAAACAGGATCAGCTTCAAGATCAGACAGAATGGCTAAATACAACCAGTTATTGAGAATAGAAGAAGCTCTTGGAGAAACAGCTATTTTCCCAGGATTGGAAGCATTTAAAATTAAAAGATAATTGAAAATATAAATAACGGCGAACGATAATTTGTTTGCTGTTTTTTTATGGAATTTTAGTAAATTTAAAAAAAATAAATAAATAATGTCAGACAACAAAGTTATATTGAATTACGACGGTAATTCATATGAATATCCTATCGTGGATAGTACTATCGGAGACAGAGGGATAGATATTTCAAAACTAAGAGACCAGACGGGTCTTATTACCCTGGATTTAGGGTATAAAAACACCGGAGCTACCATTAGTGATATTACTTACTTGGACGGAGATAAAGGAGAATTATTCTACAGAGGTTATCCAATCGAGCAGATTGCTGAAAAATCTAACTTTACGGAGGTAATGTATCTTTTATTACACGGTGAATTACCTACTCAGGATCAGTACAGTTCTTTCGAAAACAATATCAAAAAATATAACTTCATCGCAGACGAAATGAAAAAGATCATTGATGTTTTTCCTCGTTCTGCTCACCCTATGGGAGTATTATCTTCCCTGACTTCTGCATTAACCGCTTTTAATCCAAAAGCTGTTAACGTAAATTCTAAAGAAGAAATGGACCATGCTGCTGAATTGATGATTGCTAAATTCTCTCATCTTTGTGCATGGACTTACAGAAAAACTCAAGGTTTACCATTAAACCATGGAGATAACAATCTTAACTATGTTGAGAATTTCTATAAAATGGCTTTCAGATTACCAAATGCTGATTTCGAAATTGATCCGGTAGTTGTAGGTGCATTGGATAAGTTATTAATTCTTCACGCTGACCACGAGCAAAACTGTTCTACATCTACTGTAAGAATGGTAGGTTCTGCTCATACAGGTCTTTTTGCTTCTATCTCTGCTGGGGTATCTGCTCTTTGGGGGCCTCTTCACGGTGGCGCTAACCAGGCAGTAATTGAAATGCTTGAATTAATTGAAAAAGATGGAGGAGATGTTTCTAAATATGTTGCAAAAGCAAAAGATAAGAACGATAACTTCCGTTTGATGGGATTCGGACACAGAGTTTACAAAAACTTCGACCCAAGAGCTAAAATCATTAAGAAAGCTGCTGATGATATTCTTAGTGCATTAGGAATCCAGGATAAAGCTCTAGATATTGCAATGCAATTAGAAAGAGTAGCTCTTGAGGATGAATACTTCATTGAAAGAAAATTATATCCAAACGTAGATTTCTATTCAGGAATTATTTACAGAGCGTTAGGAATTCCTACAGAAATGTTCACTGTAATGTTTGCATTAGGAAGACTTCCGGGATGGATTTCTCAGTGGAAAGAAATGAGATTAAAAGGAGATCCTATCGGAAGACCAAGACAGGTATATCAAGGAGCTCAGCAAAGAGACTATATTGATATGGTAAACAGATAATATCTGCTTCAACAATAAAAAAATCCCAAAGTGAGCTTTGGGATTTTTTGTTTCTTATCATATTCTTTGTAGGGTGTAGGAGGAAGAATTATAATAAAAAAATGATGGGATTTTAAAAATCGGATGTTGAAATTTCTTATTTTTACTTGGTGTAAAAAACTAATATACAATGACTTTTGGAAGCTCAAAATATCAGGGAAAGGAAATACAGAAAACTGACGAGGAGAATAGAACAAGATAAAATAAAACCTGCTATTTTAGCAGGTTTTTGTTTTTTAATTATGGACATACACAATTACCACATGTCCAGATTCTGCAGCTTCCGTCATCATTCCATTCACAGCAGTATCTTGGCTTCGTTGGGCCAGCTCCTCCAATAATTGATTTTTGTTGATCTCTTCCTAATTTTTGTGCATTTTTTAGCACTGAAATGTTCTTGTTCATGATTTTGATTTTTTGATGTTGATGATTTAGTTTTAATTTTATATAAAATTATATCACTAATATAGGAGTTTTATTTGTAATATTTACTATTATTTTTCAACAAATGTAGATGATAAACAGTTGTTTATAGATTTTTTTAAAGTTTACCGGGTCTAAGAAATGAATGAGTAGCATTATTCTATTGTAACCAAGAATAAATTCTTAGAGAAACTAATTCAAAAGTTTTCCAGCTAGGGACCTTTACTTATATTTGTACATTGCATAAATCTTTATGAAACTAAATATTAAAAACGAAACGGGGAGGTTAAAATCAGTTGTTCTGGGCCAACCTAATTCTCTGGGACCGGTTCCCACCCTTGAGGAAAGCTATGATGCCAAGTCATACTACTCAATCGAACACAACATATATCCTAAAGAATCGGATATTATTGATGAAATGAATGCTTTTGAAGCAGTACTGAAAAAATACGATGTGGAAGTTTTGCGTCCGAGCATTATCAAAGATTACAATCAGGTTTTTGCAAGAGATGTTGCTTTTGTAATTGATGATAAGATGATTATTTCCAATGTAATTGCTGACAGGGCAGATGAGCAGGAAGCTTACAAAAAAGTTTTTGAGAAAGTGGCCTGGAGAAAAATTATTAATCTCCCGGAAACGGCTCATATTGAAGGTGGAGATGTTATTGTCTGGGATGATTTCCTGTTCATAGGAACTTGCTTTAGCGAAGATTACAGAAATTACAAAACGGCGAGAACCAACGAATACGCCATAGAGATCCTAAAAGAATACTTTCCTAAAAAGAGGATCATAGACCTGGAATTAAAAAAGAATGATAAAATTCCTTTCGAGGGTATCCTTCATCTGGATTGTACATTCAATCCTGTTGGAAAAGATAAATGCCTTATCTATAAGAATGGTTTTGTGGACGAAAGCGATTATCGTTTGATTGTTGATATTTTCGGGGAGGAAAATTGTTTCCATTTGACAGATGAAGAGATGTTTGAAATGTTTCCCAATATCTTTTCTATATCTCCTGAAATAGTGGTTTCAGATCAAACATTTACAAGAATGAACAACCATCTGAGAAATGAATGGGGAATGACCGTAGAAGAGATTCCATACCGTGAAATTTCCAAAATGGGCGGACTTTTACGCTGCTCTACAATGCCATTAGTGAGAGAATAATAAAGTAAGAGTGTGAAAGAGTTTGAGAGTAGGAGGTTTTGAGGGTGTCGTTTTCTTATGAATAAAATTTAAATTATGTCAATAGTTAAGTTTCATCAGGATTTAAGAGTTTTTCAAAAGTCTTTTGAAATGGGCATGGCGGTTTATGAACTTTCAAAATCTTTTCCGAAGGAAGAACTTTATTCTCTTACAGATCAAATCAGAAGGTCGTCCAGATCGGTCTCAGCTAATATTAGTGAGGCATGGGGAAAAAGGAAATATGAAAAGTCTTTTATCGCAAAACTTACAGACTCAGAAGGTGAAGCAAGAGAGACTCAGACTTGGTTACAATTTTCCTTAGCGTGTAAATATATTAATGAAGAGCAATTCAATAATTTAAATAATCAGTATAATCAAATAATTGGGATGTTGGTTAGTATGATAAATCAATCTGAAAAATGGTGTTCATTTTCATCTTTTAATCATGAAGATGGTAATTTCTAATTTTAAACAGATTAAGACTCTCATACTCTCAAACCCTAATATTCTCAAACATAAAAATAAATGCAAACTACAGATACAGTATTAATGATTGAACCGATTGCTTTCGGTTATAATGCGGAGACCGCAGAAAATAATTACTTTCAGGTTGAACAGAAAGATTCGGATGTTCAGGCTAAAGCTTTAAGCGAATTCAATGTTTTTGTTGAAAAGTTAAGAAATAAAGGGATCAATGTGATTACAATTAAAGATACCCTAGACCCTCATACTCCGGATTCTATTTTTCCGAATAACTGGGTAAGCTTCCATAATGATGGTAAAGTAGTTTTATACCCTATGTTTGCTTCAAACAGAAGAGTTGAAAGAAGAGAAGATATCCTGGAAACAATAAAAGGTAAAGGTTTTGAAATAACGGAAGTAGATGATTGGTCACTTCCTGAAATCCAGGGACACTTTTTAGAGGGAACCGGAAGCATGATCTTTGACCATGACAATAAAATCGCTTATGGTTCTGTTTCTTTAAGATTGGATGAAAAATTATTCAGAGATTTTTGTGAAAAATATGGTTTCGAACCTATTGTTTTTCATTCTTTTCAGACCGTAGGTTCAGAGAGACTTCCTATTTACCATACCAATGTTATGATGTGTGTAGCTGACAAATTTGTTGTCATTTGCCTGGACTGTATAGATAGCGAGCTTGAAAGAAGTAAAGTTATTGAAACCATCAAAAATTCAGGAAAAGAAATTATTGAGATTTCAGAAGAACAGATGCAGCAATTTGCGGGGAATATGCTTCAGGTCCAGAATAAGGAGGGTCAGAAATTTCTAGTAATGAGCCAGACTGCATATGAATCTTTAACATCAGATCAAGTATCAGCCATTGAAAAATATTGTGAAATTATCTATTCAGATCTAAATACAATAGAAGTAAATGGTGGTGGAAGTGCACGTTGTATGCTGGCGGAAGTTTTTTTACCCAAAAAAACAATATAAAATAAACCAAAAAATATTACATATTATCTTCCGGCCTGATTTCTATGCCGGAAGATTTTATTTAAAAATGAGTAGACTTGAAGATATTGATACTTTTAATTTATAAGTAAACCGAAAAAAGTTAAGTAAATTTGGATCTTACATAAAAATTATGAAGATGCGGAAGTACTTTTTTATGATGCTTGTTTTGTTGGGAACAAGTCTGAAAGCCCAGCAAAAAACATTTTGTAATCCCATTAATATCGACTACGGATATACGCCTTTTGAATCTTTTTCCCAACAGGGAAAACACCGGGCGACTGCTGATCCGGTTATCGTAAACTTTAAAAACAAACTTTTTTTGTTTTCCACAAACCAGGAAGGTTATTGGTATAGTGATGATATGCTTGACTGGAAATTTGTACAAAGAAAATTTTTACGGGATAAGAAATATATTCATGATCTAAATGCACCTGCAGTTTGGGCCATGAAAGATACTTTATATGTTTTCGGCTCGACCTGGGAACAGGACTTTCCAATCTGGAAAAGTACAAATCCCACGAAAGATGATTGGAAAATTGCTGTAGATACTTTAAAAGTCGGAGCCTGGGATCCTGCCTTTCATTATGACGAAGACAAAAATAAACTCTACCTGTATTGGGGTTCAAGTAATGAATGGCCCTTGCTTGGAACAGAAGTAAAAGTAAAGACATTACAATCTGAAGGGTTTGTAAAACCTATATTGAGATTAAAGCCGGAGGATCATGGCTGGGAACGTTTTGGAGAATATAATGATAACGTATTTTTACAGCCTTTTGTTGAGGGTGCATGGATGACGAAACATAATAACAAATATTATATGCAGTACGGAGCTCCCGCTACTGAATTCAGTGGATATTCTGATGGAGTGTATGTGAGTAAAAACCCTTTAGAAGGTTTCGAATATCAACAGCATAATCCATTTTCATACAAACCAGGTGGTTTTGCAAGAGGTGCCGGACATGGATCAACCTTCGAAGACAATTATAAAAACTGGTGGCATGTTTCAACAATTTTTATTTCCACAAAAAATAATTTTGAGAGAAGACTGGGGATCTGGCCTGCAGGTTTCGATAAAGATGATGTAATGTATTGTAATACATCCTATGGAGATTATCCTACTTATCTTCCACAATATGCGCAGGGAAAAGATTTCTCCAAAGGTCTTTTTGCAGGTTGGATGCTGTTGAATTATAATAAGCCTGTCCAGGTTTCTTCGACCTTAGGAGGATATCATTCAAACTATGCTGTTGATGAAGATATAAAGACCTACTGGAGTGCTAAAACAGGTAATTCTGGTGAGTGGTTTCAGACGGATCTTGGCGAAGTTTCCACGATCAATGCAATTCAGATCAATTATGCTGATCAGGACGTGGAATTCTTAGGGAAAACTTTAGGGAAAATGCATCAATACAAAATCTATGGATCCAATGATGGGAAAAAATGGACTGTTATTGTGGATAAAAGTAAAAACACAAAGGATGTTCCTCACGATTATGTGGAGCTGGAAAAACCGGCAAAAGCAAGATTCCTTAAAATGGAAAACCTTAAAATGCCTACCGGAAAATTTGCATTAAGTGGTTTCAGGGTATTTGGAAAAGGAGCGGGACAAAAACCTCCAAAAGTTCAGAACTTTGTTCCTTTGCGTACTGATGCAAAAAAATATGGAGAAAGACGAAGTATCTGGATGAAATGGCAGCAAAACCAGGATGCCGATGGGTATGTAATATATTGGGGTAAGTCGCCGGATAAATTATACGGAAACATCATGGTATATGGAAAGAATGAGTATTTCTTTACTGGAGCAGACAGAACGGATGCGTATTATTTTCAGATAGAAGCTTTCAACGCTAATGGAATCTCGGAAAGAACAGAAGTAATGAAATCAGAATAAAAAATAAGCGCTTTGGACTTTTCAAAGCGCTTATTTTTTATCAGCTTGCTTTAAAAATTGATCAATCTTTGTAATAAGGAAAGTACTGTTATATTCCTTATCCCAATCAAGGTGTCCGCCATTAAATTCAAAAGATTCGTGAAAAATATTATTCTTATTTAAAACAGAATCAAGAATTTTTTTTTGAGATACGGGGATAACCTGATCATTCTTTCCGTAATAAGATAATATAGGAGCTGAGGTTCTTGTAATCCAGCTAACGGGGCTCGCAAACTGTACTGTTGAGATACCAGAAGGGATCACTTTTGTATCAATCAGATGCTTTTCAACAAATGAGTAATCAAAATACCCTTTAAAACCTGCATCTGCCAGGTCTGTAGGGCCTACAATGTTAATAACTGCTTTTATCCTCTTGTTTTTATTAAATTTATAAGCATATATCATTGATAAATGAGCTCCTGCACTATTTCCAAGAAGAATAAAACGTGGTTTGTATTTAAGTGTTTTTTCCAAATGGGATAAAACACTATCAATATCATTGGTTTGATTCGGAATTCCAAATTGTGAAACTGAAGCTAATCTGTAGTTCATATTAACGAAAATGGAATTCGGGAACTTTTGCATCATGGATAGAGTAAAGAATGTTAATTGAGATTTATTTCCACTACGCCAGCCTCCACCATGTATAATTAAAAAGACATCAGTTTTTGAATTGTAATGAGGTGGGAAATATAAATCCATTTTTTGGTCCGGACTCTCACCGTAGGAAATATTTTCTTCACTTTTAAAACATATCTTATTACCAAGACTGACTGTCTTCTTTTTGCAACTTATGCTACACAGGATTAATAATAAACTACAAAAGGATATCAGATTTTTCATATGCTCTAAGATAAAAAACTCACTGAGAAATCAGTGAGTTTGGCAAAAATAATTGATATGAAGAATGAATGTTTTTATCGGGTTCTGTTTTTAATATCATCTGAGGCGCTTTCAATATCCCTTACCTTTTTTATTTTTTGATTTCCGAAATTGTAAGTGATGCTTAAAGTCATTCCTCTTCTGTATTGATCATTTCTGATGTAATTATAATTTCCGTTTGGCTGATAATCTTCTATTTCTACGATATTTGTTCTTAGAACATCATTCACATTAAGAGCAAAGGTCCAGTCGTTCCAGTTTTTCTTTATACTTAAATCAAGACTCATCAGGTTTTTCAGCATTCCAAGCTCTATTTGTTGTTTGTCAATAAAGAAATAATTAACTCCTAAAAACCAGGTTTTTTTCTTATCTAGACGAATGGTGTTATTACTCGTGATTACGATGCTTGTCGATTTTACAGTATTAGTATAAACCAATGGCTTTCCGTCCTTATCAACAAAAGTGTCTCCTGTAGTTGGATCTTCAGCCAAAGAACCATTGTTGATATTGTGCTGAACACCGGCATTAAAATTCAGGGTCAAGTATTGTTTAAAGAAATTTTTCTGAATTCCTACCATGGCAGACATTTCCTGCTTGTCTCCAAAATTTGTTCTGATGTAACGCAGTACATTTTGAGTGCCTATTTTTCCATCCGCAGATTTTATAAAGCCTTGTAAAGGAACCTGTGTGATCTGATCTTTAAAATAAGAGTGGTTTAAAATCAGGAAATAAGAGTTTTTATACATGTAGGTCAATTCCTGATTGTATGTTGATGAAGCTTTTACAAAGGGATTGTTTTGTGTGTAGTTAAACTCTGTGATGTAATTTCTTATCGGGTTTAATTCCCAGAAACTTGGTCTTCTCATTCTGCTTGAAAATGAATAGGAAATATTATTCTTATCATTAATAGCATAATTGAAGCTGAGATACGGCAGGAAATTATTATAATTTCTCTCAATTCTCTGATGTTTTTGGCTTTCTATTATATTGGTAGGACTATCTGCTGTTCCCAGGCTGTTTGTAATTTCATATCGGGCACCCACCTTTCCTGAAAATTTATCTGAAAACTTTTTTTCAAGAGTGAGATACACTCCATAGATATTTTCATCATATATAAAATGGTTGAAATCCGGTGCTGGCTGTGGATTATTGTTATAATTACCATCCTTATCTATAAACTGATATGTAAAGTTCTTTGTATCATTATCAGTTTTGGTTTTATTGAAATTTCCACCTAAAGAGAGGGTAAAGTCGTTCTTAAATTTCTGAATATAATCTACTGTACCTGAAAAATTCTTAATGACCTGCGGAGTATTTTGTGTGATTGTTTTTCCTGGTCTGGAATAACCGTTACCATTTTCATCCGGAATCATGGTGTTATTTTTTGAAAACTGAAACCTTTTGTAAATAAGATATGCAGCATTTGCATTAAATTTACTTCCAAGGGAGTCCAGTTTTAGCTCATAGTTTAAATTCACAGAGTTATTGTAGTTTCTGGAATCTTCTCTGTTTTTAGTCCATGTATGCGTTGTTTCTACCACACCCAACGAGTTTGGCTGCGTTAAGGTATTAAATAAATCGATCGTGGAGTTGTAACTTCTGTTAGCCCAGGAATTCCATGATAATGCCAGATTACTTTTTTCGGTCAGTTGATAATCAATATTCAGATAGCCACCAATATTTTTATTTGGATCATCAATATCTCCTACCGATTCATTTTTTAGCTGATCTGTACCATTTCGCAGAATATAAGATTGAGGTTGAATATTTTCTCCCCCGTTGAGATTAGCACTGATTCCTAATTTATCTTTTCTGTAATTAGCAGAAAAACTGGCTGAGCTTGCATTGTATTTATTTTGGCTATTGGACATTCTCATATTCCCATTCAATCCGTCGCTCATTTTTTTCTTTAAAACGATATTGATGATTCCATCAGACGATTCTACCTGGTATTCACTTCCGGGAACCGTAATGACTTCAATTTTCTGGATATTTTCTGCAGGAGTATTTTTAAGGAACTGCACCAGAGACTCAGAGTCCATATTGGTTTTTCGTCCGTTGATATAGATCAGTACATTATTCTTTCCCGCGATTTTTAATGTTTTATCATCTGTAGTTGATAGCAGTGGTGTTTGCTTCAAGAGATCAAATGTTGTATTTCCTTTAGCAACTGGTGAAGCAGCTACATCATAAACAAAGCGGTCGCTCTGCTTTTTAAAAATCTGTTTTGTTAGAGTAACTCCTTCGATATTTTTGGTTTTTACCGAATCTGATTTTTTTTCCTGGGCGAGTGCTAATCCGCTGAAAAATAAGGCTGCGATGAGTAGTGGCGTTTTCATGAAATTTATTTTTTTGTAGAGCTTTGGACTCTTATGTATTTGATCTAAAGCTGTAATAGGTTAGTTAATTAAGTTCTTGATTTTACAGCATCATTTGCTGATTTTATTTCCCTTGCTTTCTGCAATTTCTGGTTTCCGAAGTTATAAGTGACCCCGATATTCAATATTCTTGGATAACCAAAATTGGTCACATTATTATAGCTGCCATTAGGCTGGACACCATTGATTTTATTGAAGTTTTGGTTAAACACATCATATAATTCTGCTACAAAAGTCCAGTTACCCATGATCTTTTTGACACTCAGGTCAAGACTCTGTCTGATACCCATTTCTCCGATTTCCATTTTACTTTTGCTTGCAAAGAAATAATTGATTCCCAGGAACCAGTCTTTTTTGGCAGATAAGCGGATGGTATTATTAAACTGTGCTGAAAAATTGAAATTTTTCACATCAACGATATACGGGGCAAGAACTTCTGTTTGTCCTGGTATTTGAACAGATGTTGGATCTTCACTTACTGTCCCTGAATACATTACATAAGCTAAATTAACTGAGTAATTGGTTGTCCAGATTTCTTTGATCCATGATTTATTCATTCCCAGAGTGAGACCCAGCTGTTTGTTATTACCATAATTCGTTCTGATATATCTTAGGAATTTAGTCGTAACCATTTTAGGATTTCCATTTTCATCCAGAATGATCTGACCATTTTTGTCCTTTTCCGGTTTGGTGACTGTTCCTTGTAATGGCACCTGATTCGAAGCATCCTCTACATAGTTAAAGCTTAAATTTGCGTAAAATGCATTCTTAAACATATAGTTAATTTCCTGATTGTAATGTTTAGAAGCTAATACAAAAGGATTATTCTGAGTATAATTATCCGGTGTAAAGTAAGTTCTTGATGGATTCAGTTCCCAGAATCTTGGTCTTCTGATCCGGCTTGAGAAAGTGTAGCTTATGTTATTATCTGCATTAATTGCATAGTTGATATTAACATACGGCAACAGGTTGTTATAATTTCTGTCGAAGCTGGTTTTTCCCAGAATCTCTCCGCTGCTTTTAGTCATTTCATAACGGGTTCCTATTTTACCGGACAATTTTTCGTTTAATTTCCTTTCATAAGTGATGTATGCTCCTAAGATGTTTTCCTTATAAATAAAATAATTTGTTTGATCGTAGTCATTTACAAAACCATTAGCAGTATAAATATCCTGTCTTGTATCGTTATCTGTTTTCGTATTGTTATAGCTTACTCCCATCAACCATGAATCTCCAGATTTTGTTTTTTTAAGGTAGTCGATATTAGCAGCATAATTATTGATGATTTGGGGAACCCATTGTTTAAACGCTCCATATTTGTTATCCTTGTCAGTTACAAATGGAAAGGTTTCGTTAATACTGTATTTATCCCTGTTGAACCACAAATATGAAATATTGGAAGTCAGTTTACTACCTAATGTATCCGTTTTTATTTCATAATTTAAATTGAAAGAATGGTTTCTTCTTTGTGCGTCTTCATCATTTACGGTTCTGTTTTTTAAAACTCCGTTCTGAATATTTGTGATATCTAAGATTGAGTTAAAGCTCTTGTTGTACCTCATATTATAAGTGAAGCTGAGGTTCTGTTTTTTATCGATTTCATAATCAATATTTACGCTTCCGCCAAAATTTTTATTTGGATCATCATTAAATCCAAAAGATTCATTTTTAAATGTGGAATCTCCGTTTGACAACCTGTATTTTTCTCTTTCTGTCCAGCTTCCTGTATTGAAATTGGTGTTTACAGCAAATTTATTCTGTCTGAAATTAAAAGAAACTCCGGCTGAAGGATTGTTATAATAACTTTGTTCATTTTGCATTTTCAAAGTTCCATTATAACCATTATTCCTCTTCTTTTTCATCACAATATTGATAACTCCCTCGTTGGATTCAACCTGAAATTCACTGCCAGGGACTGTAATTACCTCAATTTTCTGAATATCCTCTGAAGGCGTATTTTTTAGCATTTCAATTAATGATTCAGAATCCATGTTGGTCTTTTTATTATTGATGTAGATAACAACTTCTGACTTTCCCATAATTTTTAATGATTTTCCGTCAATACTTGAAACCATAGGAGTTTGTTTTAGCAGATTGAAAGAGTTGGTTCCTTTCGCAATGGGGGATGAGGCAACATCATAAATAAAACGGTCGCTTTGTTTTCTAAAGACCTGTTTCTTTAAAGTTATACCCTCTATATTTTTAGTTTTTAAAGTATCAGATTTTTGTTGGGCAAAAATAAATCCGCTGAAAAATAAAGCTGAAATGAGAAGTGGCGTTTTCATGATTTTATTTTTAGTTTGTTAATAGCTTGTATTTGTTATTATTTAACATTACAAAGATATATAATAAATTTAGTATTATGCAATACAAAGTACTTAAAATGTTTTTGACTTATTATTAACTTGTTGATTTTCAGGATATAAATTTTAAATTAAAAAATTTTACAGATTAAGATTGTTTCAATTATTTAGACAACTTAAGTTCTAAAGTTGTTACATCATAATCGGCAATTAGGAAAAATTAACATAAAAGAGACTAAAAAAAGTTTCTGTCTCAGTTATATTTCGATGTTGATTATTGCTCAATTAAAAGTGATGTGATAGATATGTACAGGAATGCAATGTAGATAAATAAAAAAAGGACTGATAAGTCCTTTTTAATATATTGTATATTCAGTGTAAAACCGATTTATTCTCTGTCGAAACGGGCTAATTTTTTGTCCACCCATATTGTGGCAAATGGGAAAAATGCCGAGAGGAGAGCAAAAACAAAATCTTCGTCATCCCATTTGAATATTTTTCTCACCGGAAGACAAAGTAAAAGATATATAGTAAAAAAAAGACCATGAATGTTTCCGATGACAATAATAAAAATTGTGGGAAGCAATCCTTCGTCATCGTATCTTTTCCAGATCATGGCAACCCCATAAAGTAAAAAACAGGAAACTGCTTCAGCTACACAGATTTGCTTGAACCATTTAATGATTTTTTCCTGGGGATATTTTGAGAAAAATTTTTCGATGAAATTCATTTCGATTACTTATAATAAATTTTAAAAGAATATTTAATACCATTATATAGAATGGCTCGTTTTGAGAGGACAAATTTACTAGATTTTATAAAACTCTTAATCTTTTTTTCAAAGTAAGGAATAAACTGCTTATTGTATAGATTTATTATATGATGATCAAAGCTTTCCACTTTTAAAGTATTGTCATTCTCATCTACATATAACATAACTTTAGTAAAAGATTGATTCTTTTGTGAAGAATCTATGTATCCTTTTGGATACATGAAATTTTTGAAAAAAAAGGTATTGAGTAAAATATCAGCTAATTTAGGATCTCCTTTATAGATCCAATTTAAATTATCATTATATTCAAAAATTATAGAAGGATTTTTATTCACATGATCTAAAAGTGATTGTTTTACAATGTCCTCGATAAGATCTTTACCAAATTTTTTTTCTGTAAAGTAATTCATATATCGATGATAACATAAATTACTGGTGTAATGTGCTGGTATGTCGCTTCCGATAAAAGTTCCTCCCCAAATAATATTGTGCTTCTTTAAAGCTTGTTCGAGCTATTTCTTTGCTGGAAAATCATCTCCACCTGGTGCGATATGGTATATAAAATATTTATTTTCAATTTTTGAATCTTCAACTGCTTTAATTGAATCATTACTACATTGTTCATTATAATATTTTTGCCTTTCCTGAAATCTTTTTATGTATTCTATCTCTTTTTCCTTTCGTAAAGAATCTGCTATTTTAGTAGATGTATCCTGACCAAATAAAAAGGCTTGAGTGAGAAAAATGAAAAAAAAGATATAAAATTTCATATTTGTTACTTATAAAAACTACTACCATCCAAATATTCAAAAACCTCAGGAGGGAGCATAGGCCGCACATTTTTACCTTCCTTGATCATATGGCGAATTTCGGTTGCAGAAATTTCAATGACAGGGGCTTTGATAAAAGAAATATTTTCGTGTTGTACATACTCAGAATCTTTTTTCTCGCCTTCAAAAATTCTGGGGTAAACAATAATATGGTGATTCTTTAATAAAGTTTCGGAATTTTTCCATTTATGGAGGCCCTCCAAATTGTCCTGTCCCATAATCAAGCTGAATGAATGATCAGGGTATTTTTCATTGAGATACGTCAGAGTGTCAATAGTATAACTTGGCCTGGGTAAAGAAAACTCCACATTGGAAGCCCTCATGTTCGGGTAATTTTTAATAGCTGCCTGTACCATATCCAGTCGATTATGATCTTTAAGCAATGATTTTTTATCCTTAAAAGGATTTTGAGGACTTACAACAAACCATAATTCTTCCATATTTGAATTTTCCAGAATATAATTCGCAAGAATAAGATGTCCAATATGTATAGGATTGAAAGATCCGAAGAATAAACCGATTTTTTTCATTTTCATTTGCAGGTGTATATGAGATGCAAAGTATAGCGTTAAAGTTGTATTTTATCCTTAGTCCCTAAACTTCACATCCTTTATATTCAGGTAGTGTGTTACATTTCCTTTCCAGTGATTTTCTTCCAGAGTAAATGCGAGATCGAAATGCTTATTTCTGAAGTCTTCAGAAAATTGCCCCAATTTAAAACCAACGCATTCTATATTTCTACCGGTGGATTCCTGTTTAATATAAAATTTCACGTGGTTATTATCTTTCCCCATTGTTTTTATATAACCGGATAATTTCTGGTTTCTTAAAGTGAGGATGGGTTTCATATTATGTGGACCAAAGGGTGCAAGTTTTCTATGGAAATTTATAAACTCGCGGTTGATGTCATCAATTTCTATTTCAGAATCTATAATGATCGATGATTCTTTCTGGTGTTCCTGAATCTTTTCAGCGACCACCTTTTCGAATTTTTCCTTAAAGGCCTCGAATTTTGATTTTTCCATTGAAAGTCCAGCCGCAGCATGATGTCCTCCAAATTTCAAAAAGTACTCTGAGCACATATCCAACGCCTCATGAACATCGAAATCAGAAACTGATCTTGCGGAAGCAACCATTTCTCCGTTGTTACCATCTGTAAAAACCAAAGTGGGTTTATAATAAGTCTCAATGAGTCTGGATGCTACGATTCCGATAACACCTTTATTCCACTCAGGATGGTAAACAATCGTTGTCAGGTTGGTTTCCTGTTGCGATTCAATGATTTGATTAAGTGCCGAAAGCGTCGAGTTCATATCGAGTTCCCGTCTTTCATCATTCAGTCCCATAATGTCACTTACAATCTGATGCGCATGTTTCAGATTATCTGAAACCATAAGTTCTACAGCTGCTTTTCCATGAGAAATTCTACCGGCAGCATTGATCTTTGGAGCAATTTCAAAAACAATGTTTGAAATTTCAAAATGGGAAAGTTTATCTTCTGGAATTAAGAGTCTTAATCCTAAATTTCTTGTTTTTCGAAGGGTTTTTAGACCCATTTTGGCCAGAACCCTGTTTTCTCCGGTCATTGAGACAATATCTGCAGCAATAGAAATTGCAAGCAAATCGGTTAATTCAAACAGCTCCGAATCCGGTATTTTGTAGATTGTATTTAAACCCTGGCATAATTTAAAGCCAACTCCACACCCTGAAAGCTCTTTGAAAGGATATCTGCAATCACTTCTTTTAGGGTCTAATACGGCAACTGCATTAGGAATTTCTTCTCCTGGTAAGTGGTGGTCACAAATAATAAAATCAACGCCTAAATTCTGCGCATAATTAATCATATCAATTGCTTTGATCCCACAGTCCAGAGCTATAATCAAAGAAAATCCATTCTCCTTTGCAAAATCTATCCCTTCTGTTGAAATACCGTATCCCTCAGAGTTTCTGTCCGGAATATAATAATCAAGATATTTTTTCTGAACTATTTTGCTGAGGTATAAATACATCAGCGCAACAGCAGTTGTTCCATCTACATCATAATCTCCATAAACCAATATTTTTTCACCATTCTCGATAGCTGTTGCAATACGCTCTACAGCCTTTTGCATATCAGCCATTAAAAACGGACTATGTATATCAGTGAGATTGGGCTTAAAAAATTCTCTTGCCTTTTGATAATTGTCAATTCCTCTAAGAACGAGAAGTTTAGATTCAAAAGTTCCGAAACCAAGTGACGAACTTAATCTGTCTACAACTTCCTCATCGGGTTCAGGTCTGTAAATCCATTTTTGACTCATTTCACAAAAATAGGGAAAATATATTTTAAAAAGGAATGATGAACTGTTAATATAATAATATAAAACAAAGATTTTAAGTGACGTTAAAGACCTTTCAATTCTGATTTGTTATTAATATTTATCGAGTCGCTTTTTAGATGTTCAATAGGTTATTTGGAAAAGTTTTAGAGAAAAGTTAACATTTTTTTTGATTTTGTAAATCCAAAGATAATTGATTGTCGTAAATGATATTAAATAACTAAACACTTTAAAAATTAATATTATGAAAAAGACGATTAATGTTTCTAGCCAGGGAGCCACACTGGATACCGGTAGAAGAAATTTCTTGAAACTCGGCGGCATTGGACTTGCCATGGCAGGTCTTGCATTAGTAGGCTGTGATGATAATGATGATTTTCAAATGACAGATGACCAGGTATTCGACCTTGGTAAAGGCGATGTCGGGATATTGAATTATGCTTATGCTCTTGAGCAGCTCGAAGCAGATTTCTATACTAAAGTTGTTAACAGTTTTTATTCAGGTATTTCAACCATTGAAAAAGAATTATTTACTGACCTCTATCATCACGAATTAATCCATCGGGATTTCTTTAAAGCTGCAATATCAGGAATTACTGCTAATGTACTGCCAAAGCTTGAATTTCAATATCCGGGTGTGAATTTTAATAACAGAAGTTCAGTATTAGCTACTGCTAAGGCTTTGGAAGATACAGGTGTTGCTGCGTATAATGCAGCAGGAAAGTATATTACGGATCCTAATTATTTAGTAATTGCAGGGAAAATAGTTTCTGTGGAAGCAAGACATGCTTCTGCGATCAGAAATCTTATAAATCCCGGATCTGCTGATTTTTCAGGGGATGATGTGATTGATGCCAATGGATTGGATGTGGCAAAAGAGCCAAAAGATGTTGTAATGGCTGCAGGAGGATTTATAAAGACACCTTTTACCTGGAAAGAAAGAGGCATTAACTAAATTATTTACTTTTAAAAACGTACTATTATGAACATTCTTAAATTACTAGATAGATTTTCTGATGATAAATTCTTTACAACAGAAGCATCAAGATTAGAGACCATTACAAATCTTTCAGCATTTGGAAAAAAAGCTGCTATAGCTTCGGTTCCTCTGGGCTTAGGAGTCGCGATGTCAACTCCGGCGAAAGCTGAAAACCGAAATACGACACCAGTTACAGGAAGCTTTTTAAAAAGTGCTTTAACCGATGCATTACAACTGGCCCTGACGCTGGAATACTTAGAAAATGAATATTACAGTATTGGACTATCTACAGCAAGTTTAATTCCTAATGCTGACCGTACCGTTTTTATGCAAATTTCTAAACATGAATCTGCACATGTTGGTTTCTTGAAAAGTACATTAACTTCTTTGGGAGTTACACCCGCATCGAAACCTACTTTTGACTTTACGGCGGGAGGTAATTTTACTCCGTTTACAGATTATAATCAGTTTCTTGTTCTGGCGCAAGCCTTTGAGGATACTGGTGTTAGAGCCTATAAAGGACAGGCAGGAAATGTAATGTCTAATAAAGTAGTATTACAAGCTGCTTTACAAATTCACTCTGTAGAAGCCAGACATGCTTCGCAAGTAAGAAGAATGAGAGGAAATAAAGGGTGGATTGAACTGGCCAACGGAGGAAACATGCCGTCTGCAACAAACCCTGTGTACGCGGGTGAGGATAATACAAATCAAGCCGGATACAATACTTCAACTGCATTTGGAGCTGCAGCAGGTTCTGCTGCTTACGATGAAATTTTAAGTGGTAGTGATGCAACAGCAATTGCATCTTTATTTATTGTGTAGGTGATTTCTTAATATTAGGTGTGGATCCTTTTCTGAAATTTTTCAGAAAAGGATTTTTTTGTTGAAAAAAATCATATATTCGCCGGCCAAAAGGAAAATAAAATTAATATGAAAAGAATTGTTTTAAGCGTATGCTTACTGGGAGCTGTTCACGTATTTCAGGGACAAAAAATTAGTTTAGGAAAAATTACAGATGTTGCTTCTAAAGGAGCGAAGGCGCTCACTTTTACCAATGAAGATGCTGTAAAGTTATCTAAAGAATCTGTAGAATGGATGGATAAAAATAATCCTGTAGCCGGCCCTAAAGACCCATACACCATCAGACTGAATAAACTTTTCGGTAAACATAAATCACAAGATGGGCTTAATCTTAATTACAAAGTGTATAAAGTAAAAGACATTAATGCTTTTGCCTGTGCAGACGGAAGCGTTCGCGTGTTTTCTTCATTAATGGATATAATGACAGATGATGAACTGTTGGCGGTAATTGGACATGAAATCGGTCATGTTAAAAATCAGGATACTAAAGACGCTATTAAATCTGCTTATTTAAAGGCTGCGGCATTAGATGCTGCATCTTCAGCATCCTCTGCGGTAGCTACATTAAATGACAGCCAGATAGGGAAGATGGCTAATGCATTTATGGATGCTTCACACAGTAAAAAACAGGAATCTGAAGCAGATGTATACTCATACGATTTTATGAAAACGAATAAGTATAATGTCGTAGCAGAATATACAGCATTTAAAAAGTTGGCTTTGCTTTCCGAAGGAAGTACACAATCCGGTTTTCAAAAAATGTTTAATTCCCATCCAGATAGTGAAAAGCGCGCTCAGAATATTAAGAAAAGAGCAGAAAAGGATGGTCTATGGAAAGATCCTGGAACTGTCACGTTACCAACAACGAAACTTACTAAATAGTAAATACCTGAAAATAAAAAATCCTCAATTTATTTGAGGATTTTTTATTTATTTTCAAGTTGTCTTGATCAATTAAGAATACATTTTTTCTCTTAATTCCTTTACTTTTTTATCCGCAAGATAATCATCATAGCTCATCTCTCTATCGATAATTCCGTTAGGAGTTAATTCAATGATTCTGTTACAGACTGTTTGAAGCATTTCGTGGTCATGAGACGCCAGTAAAAGATTTCCTTTGAAATTAGATAAAGAGTTATTCAATGTTGTAATACTTTCCAGATCTAAGTGGTTGGTAGGTTCGTCTAACAATAGAATATTGGCTTTCTGAAGCATCATTCTACTGAACATACATCTCATTTTCTCACCTCCTGAAAGCACTTTACAAGATTTCAAAGCTTCGTCACCGGAGAATAGCATTCTTCCAAGGAATCCTCTTACGAATTCTTCATGGCGTTCCTCATCATTTTTAGTGAACTGTCTTAACCAGTCAACTAAGTTAATGTCTTCCTGGAAAAAGTCAGTATTATCGAGAGGCATATAAGATTGAGAAGTAGTAATTCCCCAATTGAATGTTCCTTTGTCTGGTTGTGATTCCCCAGCCAATACCTGGAAAAACTCAGTTATAGCCAATGAATTTTTTGAAAGAACTGCAACTTTATCTCCTTTTTTAAGGTTTAAATTGATATCAGAAAAAAGAAGTTCTCCATCTTTAGATTTTTCAAGACCCTTTACTTCAAGAATCTGATCTCCGGCTTCTCTTTCCATTTCAAAAATAATCGCAGGATATCTTCTGGAAGAAGGCTTGATATCATCAATATTCAGTTTGTCAATCATTTTCTTTCTTGCTGTAGCTTGTTTTGCTTTTGCTACGTTTGAACTGAATCTTGCGATGAAATCCTGAAGTTCCTTCTTCTTTTCCTCTGCTTTTTTATTTGCCTGAGCTCTCTGTCTTGTTGCCAACTGAGACGCCTGATACCAGAAAGAATAGTTACCGGTATAAAGATTAAGTTTTGCATAGTCTAAATCTCCGATGTGCGTACATACGGTGTCTAAGAAGTGACGGTCGTGAGAAACAACAATAACGGTGTTTTCATAATCAGCCAGGAAATTTTCAAGCCATGCGATAGTGTCGATGTCAAGGTCATTGGTAGGCTCATCGAGAATTAAAACATCAGGATTTCCAAATAATGCCTGAGCTAAAAGAACTTTTACTTTGTCTTTGTTTTCTAGTTCACTCATCATCTGCCAATGCATATCATCCTTGATTCCTACGTTAGAAAGCATTGTTTGCGCATCAGATTCTGAATTCCATCCTCCCATTTCATCATAGATAACACCAAGCTCTCCAGCTTTGATACCATCTTCATCAGAGAAATCTTCTTTTGCGTATAACGCATCCATTTCCGCTTTTATCTCGAATAACTTTTTGTTACCTCTTAATACTGTTTCAAGGACATTATATTGGTCGTATGCAAAGTGATCCTGCTCTAAAACAGACATTCTTTTTCCAGGCTCTAATGATACACTTCCTGTGGTTGGGTCTTGTTTTCCGGTTAATATTTTAAGGAATGTTGATTTTCCTGCACCATTAGCTCCGATAATCCCATAACAATTTCCTTTAGTAAACATAATGTTTACCTCGTCAAAAAGAACTCTTTTCCCGAATTGTAAAGATAAGTTAGATACTGTTAACATATAGTTTTGTAAATTTGGCGCAAAAATACGAAAAGAATTTGGGTAATTTATAATAATGTAATAGTCAAGTTTTTAAATGAAAGGTATTTTTGTATATTTCATAAAGAAATTTTAATATAATGAAGATCGAGAAAACAGTTAACATATTAAACAGAAGAGCCCGTTTTGAATACGAAATCATTGAAGAAATTGAAGCTGGAATGGTTTTAACAGGCACAGAAATAAAATCTTTACGTTCTTCAAAAGCATCTATCGCAGAATCCTTCTGTCAGTTTATTGATGGGGAATTGTACATCATTAACATGATGATTGATGAGTACAGATTAGGCACTTTTTACAATCATAAAACAAAAAGGGAACGGAAATTGCTCTTGCACAAAAAAGAATTACAAAAATTCGAGAAAAAGTTAAAAGATGCAGGGAACACAATTATACCTTTGAAGTTATATATTACGGATAAGGGAAAAGCTAAGGTCTTAATAGCCCTTGCAAGAGGGAAAAAGCTTTTTGATAAAAGGGAAGCGATAAAAGATAGAGAAAATAAACGAACCCTGGATAGAATATTAAAGAAAAGTTAAAAATCATTCAAAAAACTTTGTATATAAAGAAAAATTATATTTATTTTGCAATATCAATTATTTAATCATTTAATTCTATGAAAAATCTAAAATTAGGAATTTCAGCATTGGCACTTACTGTTGCTTCTACTGTATTCGCACAGACTACCAACAATCCGTGGATGATCGGAGTTGGTGCTCATGCGGAAAATCATACAGCTCAGAGAAACAACTTCAGTAATACTTTTGCTGCAAGAAATTTAACAAAGACTTTGTTCAATATGAACAACTTCTCTATTACGCCTCCATTATCTAAACTTACTGTAGCAAGAAATATCGGTAAAGGTTTAGTAATCGACTGGCAGACTTCAGTAGGGAACGTTGACAATAAGAGATTCAACAGCGGGAAAGAATTTTTCCTAATGACTGGTCTTGGTTTCCAAGCTAAGGCAGCGGGTCTTTTATGGAACGAGGAGTCTTGGTTTGATCCATACTTAAGAGTAGGTGCGAACTATTTAAGACATGATTATACTGCATTAACTTTCCCAAGAACTGACGCTAACGGTTATGTTATCAGTAACGGGGATAACGGTAATGAAAACGGTAAAGCTAACTTCTTTACAGTTTCTACTGGTGCTGGTATCAACTTCTGGGTAACTAAAAACTTCGGTTTAGGTGTTCAAGGAGATTATGTTTCAACTCCAGGTGATAAATCTACAGTTGCAAACTTCTGGCAAGCTTCTGCATCTTTGAACTTTAGATTTGGTAACAGAGATAGAGATAAAGATGGTATCTTAGATAAAGACGATCTTTGTCCTGATACTCCAGGTTTACCAGAATTCCAAGGATGTCCTGATACTGACGGTGATGGAGTTCCAGATAAAGACGATCAATGTCCAGATGTAGCAGGACCAGTTGAAAACAACGGTTGTCCTTGGCCAGATACAGATGGTGACGGTGTTATCGACAAAGATGATGCTTGTCCTACAGTAGCAGGTCCAGCTGAAAACAACGGTTGTCCTTGGCCAGATACAGATGGTGACGGTATCCTTGATAAAGATGATGCTTGTCCTACAGTTCCTGGATTACCAGAATACAACGGATGTCCTAAGCCTAAAGATGTAATCGCAAAAGAAGCTACAGGTGCTCTTAAAGATATCTTGTTTGATTTCAACAAAGCGACTATCAGACCTGAATCTAGCGCTAAATTAGATCAAGCTGCAACAATCATTAAGCAATCTAACGACGGAACATTCTTAGTAACTGGTCACACAGATAAGAAAGGTGCTGATGCTTACAACTTGAAACTTTCTAGACAAAGAGCTGCTTCTGTAGTTGCTGCTTTAGAATCAAGAGGTGTTAGCGGAACTCAATTGAAATCTGTAGGTGTAGGTGAAAGAGATGCTACTGTATCTGAAAAAGCATCTGATGCTGAAAGAATGGTAGACAGAAAAGTAGTTGTAGAAGCTGTTAACGGTGCTGCTTGGGATGCACTTAAGAAATCTGATCTAGAAGTTGTAGAGAAGAAGACTGTAGTGAAGAAAGGTAAAGCTCCAGCTAAAAGAAAAGCTCCAGCTAAAAAAAGAAAATAATTAATTTTTCTAAATAATTAATACCTCCAAATTTTTTGGAGGTATTTTTTTTTCGTTGACTTTTAAGTAATTTTGTTCAAAATTTAAAAATAAAAATGGGAAGAGCGTTTGAATATAGAAAAGCTTCGAAAATGGCGCGTTGGGATAAAATGGCCAAGACTTTCTCTAAAATTGGTAAAGATATAGCGTTAGCAGTAAAAGCAGGTGGAGCAGACCCGGAATCAAATCCGGCGTTAAGAAGATGCATCCAGAATGCCAAAGGTGCAAATATGCCGAAAGATAACGTGGAAAGAGCAATCAAAAAAGCAAGTGGAGCTGATGCTGAAAACTATGAAGAGGTAACATACGAAGGGTATGGACAAGGAGGAGTTGCTTTCTTTGTAGAATGTACTACAAATAATACGACAAGAACGGTAGCGAATGTAAGAGCTGTCTTTAATAAATTTGATGGTAACCTGGGGAAAAACGGGGAACTGGCCTTTATCTTCGATAGAAAAGGGATCTTTTACATCGATCCGAGCCAGGTAAAAATGGATTGGGATGAATTTGAAATGGAGATGATTGATGGTGGTGCAGAAGATATTGATAAAGATGATGAAGAAATAATGATCACTACTGCATTTGAAGATTTCGGTTCTTTATCTCATAAATTAGATGAACTAAAAATTGAAGTTAAAAGTGCAGAGCTTCAAAGAATTCCAAACAATACAAAAGAAGTTACTGAAGAGCAGTTTAAAGCCAATATGAAAATGCTTGATCGCTTTGAGGAAGATGATGATGTACAAAATGTTTATCATAACATGGAAATTACAGAGGAGCTCATGAACTCTTTGTAAAAAAATAATATAACATTCATATACAGTTAACTTTCAATTAGTTTCTTTGCATAAAACTATGAAAAGAAACGTTGAATTAGTTGTTATTTCGGATGTGCATTTGGGAACTTATGGATGTAAGGCTAAAGAATTGTTAAGATATCTGAATTCTATTCAACCGAAAATTCTGGTTTTGAATGGTGATATCATTGACATCTGGCAATTCAAAAAGTCTTACTTCCCTAAACCTCATTTGAAGGTAATTAAAAAGATTCTCTCATTTGCAACAAAAAATACCAAGGTATATTACATTACCGGAAATCATGACGAGATGTTCCGAAAGTTTACCGATTTCGAATTAGGTAAACTTAAGGTCTGCAACAAAATCTGTCTTGATATTGATAAAAAGAAAACATGGATCTTTCATGGTGATGTATTTGATGCATCTGTTCAACATTCTAAATGGATCGCAAAACTAGGCGGAAAAGGATATGATTTGCTAATCATGATCAATAACGTCGTTAATTGGATCCTGGAAAAAATGGGTAGGGAAAAATACTCATTCTCCAAAAAAATCAAAAATAACGTAAAAAAGGCGGTAAAGTATATTGGTGACTTTGAACTTACGGCTTCTGAACTTGCAATAGATAATCATTACGACTTTGTCATATGTGGTCACATCCATCAGCCTCAAATTCGTAAGGTTACCAATAAAAAAGGCGCTTGCACTTATCTTAATTCCGGAGACTGGATAGAGAACTTATCAGCTTTGGAGTACCATGATAAAGAATGGAAGATCTTTTACTATGACGAGCATAAACACTTGCTGCAGGACGATGAAACAGATGAAATTCAGGATCTTGATACCAACGAACTTCTTAAAATTGTAACTAACTTTTCTGAATGAAAATCTTATATGCGTTTCAAGGCACAGGTAACGGACATGTTGCAAGGGCTCAGGAGATCATTCCTATATTAAAAAAATATGCTTCGGTTGATACTTTAATCAGTGGTCATCAATCGCAATTAAAGGCTGATTTTGACATTAACTTTCAATATAAAGGGATTTCCTTACTCTATAACAAAACAGGTGGTTTATCCTATCGAAAAACATTTACTGAAAATAAATTTATTCAGGCGGCAAAAACAATCAATGATCTGGAACTAAAGCAGTACGATCTCATCATTAATGACTATGAACCGTTAACGGGGTGGGCAAGCAAGCTAAAGAATCTTCCGATGATTGAGCTTAGTCATCAGGCTTCGATGAGTTTTGCTGAAACTCCAAAACCTAAAAAAAGAGATTTCCTGGGTGAACTTATTTTGAAGTATTATGTACCCAGTGAAAGAAGGATTGGTTTTCATTTTGAAAATTATCATCCACAAATAAAAAAGCCGGTCATAAGACATAAAATACGAAATCTTAATCCTGATAAAAAAGGATACTACCTGGTTTATTTACCAAGCTTTTCTGATGAAAATATTATTAAAGTATTAAAACAAATTCCTGTGCAGTGGAAGGTTTTTTCCAAGTACAGCAAAGTGAGGCTTAAAATAAAAAATGTTGAAATATTCCCCATCGATGAAAAGGAATACCTGACCTGTTTTGAAAATTGTGATGGTATTTTATGTAATGCAGGTTTTGAAGCTCCGGCTGAAGCTCTCTTTATGGATAAAAAGTTGTTTGTTATTCCAATTCATAATCAATATGAGCAGGAGTGCAATGCCTGTGCTCTGGATAAGATGGGAATTCCCAATTCTAAAGTATTAAAGCTTGGGGAAATAATGGAATGGGTAGCTTCAGATCATCACATTAAAGTAGATTACCCTGATGATATTGAACAAATACTGTTAAATGAGGTTTTAATTCTTTAAAAAAATATCATCTACATCATTCATTCTCATCATTACTGATCTGGCATAAGAACAATGAGGATACACTTTCCAATTGTTTTCTCTTGCGAATCTGATGGCCTCTTCTACGAGATATTTTCCCATTCCCCTACCTTCAAATTCAGGATGCACTAAAACAAAGGATATAATGAATTTGTTTTCTTCCGGGAAGATGGTATAGGTCAGTCTGCCAATTTCTGTAAGTTCATTGTTTAGTGTAAGAACTCCTCCGTTTCCGGATTTATTGTTTTCAAATTTCATAATTAAAAGCTTAGTATTGTATCACGTGCAAAAACTGCACCGACTTAGATTCGAGTGTAATCTATGGACAAAGATAATTCCAAACAGAAATTCTAATTATCTTTTCCTGTATAATAGTTATAATCTTTGATAATAACATTGATAAACTGTCTTTCCGTCATTTTTACAGGATCAACTTCCAGTTTCAAAATATTCTTGATCTTGTCGGAAAGCTTACTGATGATTTGCCGGTCATCTACTCTTAAGGCCTTTGTGTAATTATCTTTAATAATTCTCATATCATTATCACTTAATGCAATAACCTGAGGGAATGAAGGAACATAATCCTCCTGTATGTTTTCCAGGATAGTATGAGAAATATTAATGCTATTTTTTAATGAAATAACAGCTGTGCCTGATGCGATATCCCCGAGGCGCTGATTATTTTTAGAAACAATCATGGAAATTAATCCGATAACACCCGCAAAAGATGTGTCTATTATCCTGAATACCCAACGGATCAGATAATCTCCAAAACCAGCCTGGTATCCGTCGATTTTTACCACACGGATTTTCATTACTTTTTTTCCGGGAGTCTGTCCTTCCATTAAGCTTTCCAAAACCAAAGGATAGATGTAAATGGGAAATGTGATGGCAATATAAATAGCCATCTGAGACCATTGATCAAGGCCGTTTAATAAATACCCCAAATCAAGAAAATTGAAAAATACATAGAAAGTAACGACTGCATAAGCGACTTTGATCAGGAGATCTATAATAAATGCAAGCATTCTTTCTCCAACACTGGCAATGTTGAAATTAATATTTACATTTTGTGAGGTATTAATCGCAATTTGAGACATATTTTTTATTATTTTAGCCTTTAGATTATGAGAGAAGTTTATTTCATAAAACAAAATAAAGAAAAATGGTTGGGAATTGAACAGGTTATTCAAGGGAAAATAAAAAAAAATCCGGATGACCTGTCATCGTTGTATATCAACCTCATTAATGATCTTTCTTTTGCTCAGACTTATTATCCTAAAAGTAATACTACGGTTTATTTAAATCATCTTTCTTCACAGATATTCCAGAAAATTTACAAAACAAAAAGGGTAGAGGAAAACAGAGTCCTTTATTTCTTCAAAACAGAGGTTCCTTTGTTAGTGTATCAATACAAAAGATATTTGCTCTACGCGTTTTTGTTTTTTGCATTGTTTACTTCAATAGGAGTCCTTTCAGCAATTTATGATAAGGATTTTGTAAATATAATTCTGGGTGAAAGTTATGTGAATGAAACAATAGAGAATATTAAGAAAGGAAATGCGGTTGGTGTCTATCAAAGTGGTTCTACATGGGGAAGTACCATTGGGATTATCTTTAATAACATTGGGGTAGGTGCTAAATTGTATATTTACGGAGTTTTTGGAGGAGTAGGTACACTGTATGCATTACTTTCAAACAGTGTGATGCTCGGATCCTTCCAGTACTTCTTTTATGACTATGGGGCACTTAAGGATAGTGCAAGAGGAATATGGTTACACGGTGTTTTTGAAATTTTCGCAATGGTTGTTGAAGCTATGTGCGGATTAATTCTCGGGGCATCAATTTTATTTCCAAGAACCCTGTCGAGATTCAACTCATTTAAAAATGGATTTAAAGATTCCTTCAAAATATTTTTAAGTACAATTCCTTTTACCATTTGTGCGGGAATTATTGAAGGCTATGTTACAAGGCATGCTTTAAAAATGCCATTAGCTTTAAATTTAATTATTATCCTAGGTTCGCTAACGGTTATCGGATATTATTATTTTATTTATCCATCCGTTGTCAATAAAAAAATTAAAAACACAGATGATGCAGCTATATAAAAAAAGAGATTTCGGGACCTTTATCAGTGATAGTTTTAATTTTTTCAAATTATATGGAAAGAATTATTTCAAAAACTATATTTTGCTGAATGGTTTGTTGCTGATTTTAATGACTACCATTTTTGTTTTTGGATACAGGGAACTGTTTTCCCAGATATTCGGGTCAAACGTGAATGGTAACAGTTACTATTTTCAGCAATATTTTGAAGATAATGCAGGGATGTTAATTGTTGTTTGCTTGCTTACGTTTCTGCTTTTTTTTATCCTGGTGATTGTCAATTATCTTTATCCTGTTTTTTATCTGAAAAGACTTTCAAAGGGCGAAGAAAAAATAAGGACGGATGATATTCTCAGCGATTTTAAAAATAACGCAGGAAGAATTGGTACACTTTGCCTGGGAATGGTATTTATTGTAACTCCCCTGGCTTTGATTATGATCGGCATCTCATACGCATTGATACTAATTATCATCGGATTATTTATTATGTTGCTGGTGTATCCGACATTGTTTAATGTTGTTACATTTTTGATGTATGATTATTTTAATAGTGGCCGCGGTTTTTTTGAGAGTTTAAGTTATTCGATAAGATCACAGTTTTCTTATACCAACGGAAGGGAAAAATCTCCTTACTGGAAGTATTGGGGAGCCACAACGATCATTTTTCTTATCATGTATACCATAACCACCATTTTCACATTTATTCCCATGATATTTTTCTACAGTTCAATTCTTACTTCAGCTCCTGATGGAAATTTTGAACAAAACCCCTTTCAGGGAGCCATGGGAGTGCTTTTTTTTGTGATATATGGGATTTCCATGCTGCTTTCATTTTTTCTTTCAAATATTATGTATATCAATTCTGGATTGATGTATTACGATAGCAGGACAGATCTGCATCAGAAGGTGGAACTTGCAGAAATAGAAACCATCGGTAATAATGAATAAAATTGTTTTTTTCTTACTGATCTTTTTCTCAACAGGATTCGTGTATGCTCAGGATGACATTGAATTGCCGCCGGAAGCATATGTTGAAGATTCTTTGAGTACAGGGCATTATAAAAATATGTACCGTGCAGATTCGGTATTGATAGAGCACCCGGTTTCTGAAAATACGGTTTATCCTAAAAAATTCAGGGAAAATCTTAAGTCAAGATACAAAGGAAATGAGTTTGATTACACAACGATAAAACCCAGGGAATCTTTCTGGCAAAAACTGCAACGGAAAATAGCAAGAATTCTTGAGGGTATTTTCGGTGAGAATACTTTTGGAACCTCTGCAAAGGTTACCACTATTGTGATGCGTTTATTTGCCATTCTACTTATAGGTTTTCTGCTATATTCTATTGTCAGGTATCTCATAAGTAAAGACGGCAACTTCTTCTTTGGGAAAAAGAATAAAAAAGTAAATATCAATGAAGAAGAATTGCATGAAAATATCCATGAAATCAATTTTCCCGAGAGCATTGCAAAATTTGAAGTAACAGGAGATTACCGTTCCGCAGTACGTTATCAGTTTTTATACGTTCTTAAAAAGTTGAGCGATAAAAAGCTTATCATCTGGAATCCTGAGAAGACGAATAAAGATTATGCGACAGAGCTTAAAGCAGATTACCTGAAAAAAGAATTTTCAAACCTTTCCTATATATTTGATTATGTATGGTATGGTGAATTTAGTATTACCGAACAGGATTATTTGAAATTTAAAAATCAATATCAGACATTTAAGCCATAATAAAATCTTTAAAAATGAATAAAACTTTCAAAATATATGCTGTAATTTTCATCATTATCATGGTGATTCTGGCATTGCTTGAAGTTAATAAAAAGGAAGTTACAGACTGGCGAAAGAACTTTGATCCAAATGAAAAATCACCTTTTGGGTTATTTGTATTTAACAAAGAGTCTAAAGATCTTTTTAAAAATCAGCTTAAGAAAATAGCTGAAACACCATATGAATATTATAATGAGAATAAAAAGCAGGCTCATAATATTTTAATAATAGAAAAAGAAATTGACAGGGAATCCTGGCGCAGTATCTTGAATGAAGTCTCCAAAGGATCGGATGCTATGTTGATTGCAGGCAGGATACCAAAAGAAATTTCTGATAGTATAGGCTTTTATGCTTCTCAAATCTCTTTTGAAGATCAGAATGTGTTAAAGCTTACAGATAAGAAATATCAGAATGATTTTATTAACTTAGATAAATTTCCGTCTGGAAGAGGATTTTCTTATGTTAAACCCGGTGTTGAGATACTAGGAAAGACTGTTGAAAAGAATAACACGGATCAGGCAAATTTTATAAAAGTAAAGTTGGGAAAGGGAAATATTTTCGTTCATAGTGAGCCCCTTTTTCTCACCAACTATTATCTTCTGAAACCTGGAAATATAAAATATGCACAGGATGTTTTTTCGTATCTTAACGATAAAGAAACCGTTTGGTTTGTGGAAGCTGCAGATGCCAAGGCTTCTTCACGCTTTTTTATGAGATTTATTCTGTCAAAACCAGCGCTGAAATATGCATGGTGGGTATTTTTAGGAGGGATGATCTTATTTATTTTTTTCAATGCGAAAAGGAAACAGAGAATTGTTCCTGTAATAGAACCTCTGAAAAATACTTCTGTGGAATTTGTGAAAAGTATCGGAAATCTTTATCTGCAGGAAGGTGATTTTCATGATATGATGGCTAAAAAAGCCCAATATTTCCTGAATAAAGTTAGAATGGATCTTCTTATAGATACCCAGAATCTCGATAATGAGTTTGCAAAGAAACTGCAATTGAAAACAGGGAAAAATATAGAGGTAATTACCGAAGCTATTGCTCTTATCCGGAAAGCTCAGGATCCTTATGCGAGTGTAATGAAAGAAGATCTCACCAGAATGAATACGATCCTGGATGAAATAATACGATAAATAATATAACGATGTAGTAACTGTGGTTACGGATACATTGACAAATGATAAATTAAATTGTATGGAAAACCTTGAGAACGAAAATTTAGAAAATCAAAGTTCTATAAATCTTGATAAAGAAGAAAACGATTTTCAATCGAGAATCGATATGATTGAACTCCGTGTGAGTTTAGAAAAAGTAAAAGCCGAAATAAGTAAGGTGATTGTGGGGCAGGAGAGTATGATAGAACATCTTTTGGCAGCGCTCCTTTCAAATGGACATGTTCTCATTGAGGGAGTTCCAGGAGTTGCAAAAACCATTACAGCAAAGTTGCTGGCAAAAACTATTGATGTAAATTTCAGCAGAATACAATTTACCCCTGATCTGATGCCTTCGGATATTTTAGGGACTTCAGTATTCAGCGTGAAAAATTCGGAGTTTGAGTTTAAAAAAGGACCTATTTTCTCCAATTTTATTTTAATTGATGAGATCAACAGGTCTCCGGCAAAAACACAAGCTGCCTTGTTTGAAGTAATGGAAGAAAGGCAGATTACAATGGACGGTATCCGATATACGATGGAGGAGCCGTTTTTAGTCGTTGCTACACAAAATCCGATTGAGCACGAAGGAACATACAGGCTTCCGGAAGCACAGTTAGACCGGTTTTTATTTAAAATAAATGTTGGGTATCCTAATCTTGAACAGGAAGTTCTGATTATTAAGAATCAACATGAAAGCAGGACCGAAGATAAAACAGAAGCAGTAGGACGAGTTATCACCTCGCAGCAATTAAAAAACTATCAGCAGTTGGTGAAAGAGATCATTGTAGAAGCACAGCTGATGGAGTATATTGCTAAAATCATTGTTAATACAAGAGAAAATCAGTTTTTATATTTAGGAGCCTCACCAAGGGCAAGTTTAGCCTTACTTACGGCATCTAAAGCCTTTGCGGCTTTAAGGGGGCGGGATTTTGTAACTCCGGAAGATATCAAAGAAGCCAGTTATGCAGTGCTGAGACACAGAGTAATTGTTTCGCCGGAAAGAGAAATGGAAGGTTTAAGTGCTGACGAAATAATCAGACAGATTCTGGAGGGAATAGAAATTCCAAGATAAATAATAAGTGATATTATAAAATTTCAAAATGTTGAAGAGATTAATAGATTCCTTGTAGTGGATTTATAAGGCTGCCATAAAATCTGTTATCCACAACCTGAAAAATGAGAAACTTATACATTAATAATCGCTTTTTCTTTACGCTCATTGGAGTGGGGATACTTTATGTTCTGGCTTTTTTCTTTCCAATTTTTATTTATGTAGCTCATATTGTGCTCTTGCTTTGCTTTTTGGCTGCAATGGTAGATTATCTTTTACTTTTTAATCAAAAAGAAGGTGTTTTAGCACAAAGGATCTTACCTGAAAAGTTATCAAATGGTGATGAGAATCCAATAAAAATTGATATTAAAAATAATTATGGTTTTAAGATCAATACTAAAATCATCGATGAAATTCCATTTCAGTTTCAGAAAAGGGATTTTTTAATTCGAAAAGAAATTGATCCCGGCAGAAATGCATTCTTTCAATATATTCTTGAGCCTAAAGAAAGAGGTGAATATAATTTTGGTAGCTTAAATGTTTATACTTCTTCTCCGATAGGTTTTGTTTCGAAAAGATATAGATTCCAGAAAAATGCAAATTTAGCGGCATATCCTTCTTTTGTTCATTTACGGAAATATGAATTAATGGCTCTTCAAAGTGAATTCTTATTGGGGGGTATCAAAAAAATCAGAAAGCTCGGCCATACCATGGAGTTTGAGCAGATCAAGGATTATGTTCCCGGGGATGATATCAGGACAATCAATTGGAAGGCTACATCAAAGACCAATCGTTTGATGGTTAATCAGTTTCAGGATGAAAAATCTCAAAGGATTTTCATGCTGATTGATACTGGACGAACCATGAAAATGCCATTTAAAGAGTTAAGTCTTCTTGACTATTCTATCAATGCGACAATGGCCCTGTCTCATATTATATTAAAAAAAGGAGATCGGGCAGGGATGATGACATTCTCTAAAAAAACTGAAAACAAGATAGCTGCAGAAAACAAATCCGGTCAGCTAAAGAAAATTTCGGAATCACTTTATAATATAAAAACCAATTTTTTTGAAAGTGATTTTAACCGCCTTTATCAGGATGTAAAATATTCAATCAACCAAAGAAGCCTGATTTTACTTTTTACAAATTTTGAAACGCTGGATGGTTTGAACAGGCAGTTAAAATACTTGCGTGGCATTGCAAAAAATCATTTGTTGGTCGTTGTATTTTTTAAGAATTCGGAACTCCAGACTTTAATTCATAAGAATCCGGAGAGTATGCAGGAGATTTATGATGAAGTTATTGCTGAAAAATTTGAATTTGAAAAAAAACTAATCATACAGGAACTTCGAAAGTATGGTATTTATACAGTGTATACCCTTCCTGAAAATTTAAATATTGACGTTATCAATAAATATCTTGAGATCAAAGCAAGAGGAATTTTATAATTTTGCATAGATAACTTTAATACATCATAGATTAATTCTAGGATTTAATAATATAAACAGAACAATGAAAATAACACTTAATAGAATAAACGATGACTTTTTGTTTGAATGTACAAATTCCCAAGGGAATTCCATTCTTTTGGATAATACTTCGCAGCCTGGAGCTAAAGGAGTTTCTCCCATGGAAAGTGTTTTAATGGCAGTTGCAGGATGTAGTGGAATAGACGTCGTGTCCATATTAAAAAAACAAAGACAGGATATCACAGGTTTTAAAGCAGAAGTAGAAGGAGAGAGAGTCCCTGTCGATGATGCTAAGCCTTTTAAATCAATTAAAGTTCAGTTTTTTTTGGAAGGTAACATCGACCCTGCTAAGGCTTTTAAAGCAGCGCAGTTATCATTTGATAAATACTGTTCTGTTTCTAAAACTTTGGAGCCTAACGTAGAAATCGGTTATGATGTATTTGTAAATGGGGAAAAAATTTAAGGATGTTATAAACAAAATAAAAAAGCCGGATTGTTAAAATCCGGCTTTATGCTTATTATGTGTTGTTGAGGGTATTTTCTTTCTTTAAGATTTAAACATTGAGTTTCATTTTCTTAAAGGTTAACGATGTAAATATATGAAATATTTATCAATAATCTATTATAATTATTATTTTTGTTGCTTGTTTTAGTTTATGGCTAAAATTAAGGCATCAATGATGTTCAATACTAAAGGTTAATTAATTGATAAAAAAAATGTACCACTTAAGAAAGTGGTACATTTTTATTCTATCTCGGTTTCATCAGTTTAGCGACCGTTGCCGTCCATCCTGTTTGATGTGAGGCGCCAACTCCACGTCCGTTATCTCCGTGAAAATATTCATAAAAGGTGATATAATCTTTGAAATGCTCATCGTGATTAAACTTATTGTTTCCCCCATTAAAAGCTCTTTGTCCCTGTTCATCTTTAAGGAATATAGAACATAGCCTGTTACTGATATTTTGTGCTACTTCATCCAGATTCCTTTTATCTCCGCTTCCTGTCGGTAATTCCACTTTCAGGCTGTTTCCATAATAGAAATGAAAACGCTGCAGACTTTCGACAATCAAAAAGTTAATAGGGAACCAGATCGGGCCTCTCCAGTTACTATTTCCTCCAAACATTCTGCTGTCACTTTCTGCGGGGGTATAATAAACCACATTTTCTGTCCCATGAACAGAGAAAATAAAAGGATTTTCTTCATATACTTTAGACATGGCCCTGATCCCATAAGAACTTAAAAATTCTTTTTCATCCAGCATTCTTGTCAAGACTTTTGTTAGTCTGTTTTTACGAAGGATACTCATTAAATGTTTTCTGCCATGACCTTCTTCATCCCAATGGGAAACCAGTTTCGTAAGTTCCGGCTTATTTTTCAGCACCCATTCCATTCTTATTTTAAAGTTGGGCATTTTTTCCAATAATCCGTGATCAATAATCTCCACAGCAAATAAAGGAATAAGCCCGACAATACTTCTTAAACGAAGCGTAACACTTTCGCCGTTCCCAAGTTGTAGTACATCATAGAAAAAACCATCTTCTTCATTCCAAAGGCCTTCTTTTCCATCACCCATGTTTTCCATCGCTTCCGCGATGTAAAGATAATGCTCAAAAAACTTAATGGCCATGTCTTCATATACCTGATAGTATTGGGCAAGTTCCATTGCAATTCTCATCATATTCAATGCATACATTGCCATCCAGCTTGTACCGTCCGCCTGTTCAAGATGCTCACCGTCTTTAAGTTCCATATTACGATCGAAAGCTCCGATATTATCAAGACCTAGAAAACCACCGCCGAAAATATTTTTACCGTTTTTATCCTTACGGTTTACCCACCAGGTAAAGTTCAAAAGTAATTTTTGAAAAACCTTTTCCAGAAACAGGAGATCCGGTTTTCCATTGGTCTTCTCATCAATCTTAAATACCCTGAAACAAGACCAAGCATGGACAGGTGGATTTACATCACTTAAGTTCCATTCATACGCCGGAAGTTGTCCATTAGGATGCATATACCACTCTTTGGTTAACAAGAGAAGTTGGTTTTTTGCAAACTGGGCATCAATTAATGCATAGGGAACGCAGTGAAAAGCGAGATCCCAGGTAGCATACCATGGGTATTCCCATTTGTCAGGCATTGAAATAATGTCCTTATTGTGCATGTGGTTCCACTCTGTATTTCTTACATAGTGGTTGAAATCCCTCGGTGCATCAAAATTAGGATCACCCTTAAGCCATTTCCCAACATTATAATGATAAAATTGTTTGTTCCATAACAGCCCCGCGAAAGCCTGACGTTGAACATTTCTTTCGTCATCATTCGTTACATCGTGCTGAACTTCTTCATAGAATTCGTTGGCCTCAGCAATCCGGGTGTTGAAAATCTCATCAAAATGATGAAATGGTTCATCGGTGTCGTTTGGCGACAGCCTGAAATCAAAGGTTTTTGATTGTCCCCCACCAATAATTTCTTCAATCACAAAAGCGGCTTTTGAGCCTCTTTTTTCCGGATTAACGGTATTGGAGTTATGAATAATGTGATCGTTTATACCATCCTTGAAATAGGTGTTATCTGTTAAAGGAGCTCCGTATAATTTCGGTGTATTGGTTTCATTATCACAAAAGAGACTTTTGGCACCGGTGTTTCTTGAATAGAATTTTTTGATGGAAATACTATCATGGTTAATATCAATACAGCCGTCGTATGAGGCGTTTAGCTGCCCCTTATAAGTATTATATCCCCATTTCCAGTTGTTACGGAACCAGGCTGTTGGAGCGACAACAATAGGTGCATCGTTTTGGCTCCTGTTACAAACTGTGATACGGACTAAAAAATCGTCAGCATCTGCTTTACAGTATTCGATGAAAATATCAAAATATTCATCATTATCAAAGATTCCGGTATCAAAGATTTCAAATTCAGCTTCCTTTTTGCTTCGTCTGCCGTTTTCAGATAGCAGGTGATCATAAGGAAATTCATGGATCGGATATTTATACACCATCTTCATATAACTATGGGTAGGCGTGTTGTCCAGATAGTAAAAGATCTCTTTGATATCTTCACCATGATTGCCCTGGGGATTACTCAATCCGAAAAAACGTTCTTTGATCATTTTGTCCTTTTTGTTCCAAAATGAAAGAGCGAAACAAAAAAGCTGTTTGGTGTCCGATATTCCGGCAATCCCTTCTTCACCCCAACGGTAGGCATAACTTTCAGCTTTATCATGATTGGTGAAATTCCACGCATTGCCATTGGGACTATAATCCTCACGAACATTACCCCATTGTCTGTTGCTTACATAAGGCCCCCAGTTTTTCCATTTTATATCCTGTAATCTTTGTTTTTCTGCAGTCATAGTTCATCATTTTTCACTACGAAGGTAATTTTTTTGAAAAATAATTCCAATTTTTTCTATCTGAATAATTCTTAACACATCCTTGTAACTATAATGATTACAGGGATTTTCAGAATAAATTAATTTTTTCATGAAAAAATTAAATAAAATATTATATCTTTGCACCATTCGATCATTCAAATATTGAAAATGTTATCAAGAAAGGTTGAGGGATTAGACCCGATGAAACCTTAGCAACCCTTTGTGCAAGCGAAGAAGGTGCTACGTTCTACCAAATTATTTTTTGGACAGATAACTTACTGAGTTTTTCAGCCATTTCCTGTGGCATTTTCAATTGTATTATAAATAATGTATAATAGAATTGAAAACAGAACTAAAACATATTAATCTTTCGTATCAAACTAATTCCGGAAAGGAATGCAATATCCCGTTGAGCTATCAGACCTTCGGGAAAGAGCTGTTTTCGGCACCTGTTATTTTAATCAACCATGCTTTAACGGGAAATTCCAATGTATCGGGAACAAATGGCTGGTGGAAGCAATTAGTAGGAGATGGCCAGGTGGTTGATACCAATGTCTATACGGTTTTGTGTTTCAATATTCCCGGAAATGGTTACGATGATTTTTTAATTGAAGAATATGAAGAGTTTACTCCTTCGGATATTGCAGGCATATTTTTAATAGGGCTAGAATTACTTAACATTAAAAGCCTATATGCGATTATCGGAGGTTCTCTTGGTGGAGGAATAGGATGGGAAATGCTGGTTAAACGTCCGGAACTTGCAGAAGTATTTATTCCCATTGCCTGTGATTTCAGAACTCATGATTGGCTGCATGCGCAATGTATGGTTCAGAAATTTTTATTAAATGGAAATGACGCTCCGTTACAAAAGGCAAGAATCCATGCAATGCTATGTTATAGAACCCCACAATCTTTAAACGACAGATTTCAAAATAAATACAATACCGCAAAAAATAAACTTGAATCGGAAGATTGGCTTGAATATCACGGAAAAGCTCTTAATGAAAGATTTAGTTTAAAATCTTATCAACTGATGAATCATTTGCTGATGAACATTAATGCCGAGGAAGAAAGGCTTGAGAATATACAGGCACGAATGCACTTGATCTCCGTTGATACAGATTTGTTCTTTCCTGCTTCCGAAATCCGGATGTGTTTTGAAAAACTGAAAGGTAAAAAAAAGAATATTTCTTATCACGAGATCACCTCAGTTCACGGGCATGATGCCTTCCTAATGGAATACAAACAATTAAATAATATCATTAAAACCATTTTATTACAGAAAGAAACTGAACAATTACAAGAAACCTGTAATAAAGCTAAACAATAAAGAATGAACAGATGAAAAATGTTAACGAAATAAAATTTTTAAAGAACAGATCAATCATCAAATTTGAAGGAGAAGATTTCTTAGGGGAAATCGGTATTGACGGTAGAATTTTTAAAGCACTTACTTTAGCCAGGATTAGTGTAGGAGTGATCTCACAACAGGCTATAGAAAACGGAATATCAATTTTGGTTCACGAAAACGATTCTGAAAATGCGGTTAATTGTCTGATTGAGGAATTTGAAGCGGAAAGGAAATCAGGAGCAGTGTCTCAGATTTATAGTATTAATAACGTTTCAGTTCTGGGGTTTGTAGCTGAAGATTTTAATAAAATACTGGCGGAACTGGCAAGAAATAATGTTTTTCCTTTGCTTCTGAATCAGATAGCAAGTGAAAAAAGAGTAAATATTGTAGTTACTTCTTCTCAGGATGAGAAAACTAAGAATATCATTGAATCTGAAATATCCAAAAAACCTAAAACCGTTCATCTTGCAATCATTGGACATGGGAATGTGGGTAAAACTCTGATTGACCAGGTATTGGAATCTTCCGAAGAAATTAAGAGACGGAAAAAAATAGATCTTAAAGTAGTGGCTGTTGCTAATTCAAGAAAAATAGCATTCAATAAAAAAGGCTTTGATCATAATTGGAATGATGAGGTTTTAGTTGCTGAAAGCCCTTCCAATGTTGATGAACTGATCAGTTTCTCCAGAGAGAATCAGCTGGAGAATCTTATTGTGGTTGATAATACGGCGAGTAAGGATTTTGTTAAGAATTATCATGCTTTAGCTGAGAACGGATTTGATCTTGTATCTTCCAACAAGATTTTCAATACCCTTCCAATAGAAGAATATCGTAAACTAAGATATACGTTGAATAAAAATAACAGACGATATCTTTATGAGACCAATGTGGGAGCAGGTTTGCCTTTGATCGATACCATTAAACTATTGCACCTGTCAGGGGAAAATATTACAAGAATTAAAGGCGTGTTTTCAGGTTCTTTAAGTTATATCTTCAATAATTTTTCAGTTAGAGATGAGAAATTTTCAACCATTATAGGAGAAGCAATGGAGAAAGGATTTACTGAACCGGATCCTCGTGAGGACCTTTCAGGAAATGATGTTGCAAGAAAGCTTTTGATTCTGGCGAGAGAGTTGGATCTGATTAATGAATTCAATGATATTAATATTCAGAATCTAATTCCTGAAAACCTTCTTTCTATTGACAAAAATGAATTCATTTCCAGATTGGGAGAATTGGACGAGGAATACCAGAAAATTAAACAAAATCAGGAGGCAGATCATGTTCTACGATATGTAGGCGATCTACATGGTGATCTTCAAAAAGAAAAAGGAGAACTTGATGTAAAATTAATTTCTGTGCCGGCTACTTCCGCATTAGGGCAATTAAAAGGATCAGATTCCATTTTTGAAATCTATACGGAGAGCTATGGTGAAAACCCTATTGTAATTATGGGAGCCGGTGCGGGAGCACAGGTAACCGCGAGAGGTGTTTTTGGTGATATTTTAAGAGTAAGTGAAACAAAATAAATCAATGTACGAATGTAACGATATAACAGTGTGCCGATAAAAATGGCTCAGATCAGATTCGATCGATTCATTGGTAAACTGTTGCATTGATACATGATATTAAAATTAAAACTATATGGAAAATTTTGAAACGTTTGCAATAAGAACGCAGACTGAACGAACTCAGTTTGATGAACATTCTACTCCGCTCTATCTTACATCCAGCTTTATTTTTCAGGATGCAGAGGATATGAGGGCGAGCTTTGCAGAAGAAAAATCAAAAAATTTATACAGCAGATTCTCTAATCCAAACGTTACTGAATTCACCGATAAAATTGTGAAAATGGAGGGTGCGGAAGCGGGATATGCTTTTGCTACCGGAATGGCAGCAATTTATTCAACATTTGCAACTCTGCTTGATGCCGGAGATCATATTGTAAGCTGCCAGTCTGTTTTTGGATCTACACACACACTTTTTACAAAGTATTTCCCGAAATGGAATATTGAGACTACCTATTTTAAGGCAGAAGATGCAGAAAATGTTGAAAAGCTTATCAAACCTAATACAAAAATTTTATATCTGGAAACTCCGACTAATCCGGCAATTGAGATTCTGGATCTTGAGTTTTTCGGGAAAATTGCAAAAAAACATAATCTTATCTTCATTGTAGATAATTGTTTTGCCACCCCTTATCTTCAACAACCTATCAAGTACGGAGCTGATATTGTGGTTCATTCGGCAACAAAATTAATTGACGGACAAGGAAGGGTTCTTGGTGGAGTTGCGGTAGGAAAAGAAGACCTTATCCGGGAAATCTATCTTTTTGCAAGAAATACAGGTCCAGCCATGTCTCCTTTTAATGCATGGGTTTTATCTAAAAGTCTTGAAACTTTAGCCATCAGAGTTGAAAAGCATTGTGAAAATGCATTGAAAGTCGCTGAATTTTTAGAAAGCCACCCGAATGTGGAATTAGTAAAATATCCTTTTTTACCTTCACATCCAAGTTATGAAGTAGCAAAAAAACAGATGAAATTAGGAGGGAATATTGTCGCTTTTGAAATCAAAGGAGGAATTGAAGGAGGTCGAAAATTTTTAGATAAAATAAAGATGTGTTCACTTTCAGCAAATCTTGGTGATACCAGAACAATTGTTACACATCCTGCTTCTACTACACATTCCAAATTAACCGATGAGGAAAGGAATGAAGTGGGAATCACTGCCGGCCTTGTACGTTGTTCTGTAGGGTTGGAAAACGTGGAAGATGTTATTGCAGATTTAAAACAGGCATTGGATTAACTCAATTGAAATGGGCTTTAGCCCATTTAAGAAAAATAATATTAACGGCTTTAGCCACAATCTACAAAATGAAAAGTTCAGAACAATTATATAAGGCACTCTCCGAAAGAATTTTAGTTCTTGATGGGGCTATGGGAACGATGCTTCAACGATACAAATTTGAAGAAGAAGACTATCGTGGTGAGCGTTTCAAAGATTATCCGCATCTGGTTAAAGGAAATAACGACCTACTTTCCCTCACACAGCCTCATGCTATTGAAGAAGTTCATAGAAAATATCTGGAAGCGGGAGCTGATATTATCGAAACCAACACATTCTCGGGAACTACAATTGCAATGGCAGATTATCATATGGAAGACCTGGTTTATGAGCTGAATTATGAATCTGCAAAAATAGCCAGAAAAGTATGTGATGAATTCACGGCTAAGAACCCGGATAAGCCTAGGTTTGTAGCAGGATCTATTGGTCCTACGAACAGAACGGCAAGTCTGAGCCCTGATGTAAATGATCCGGGATATCGCGCCATTACATTTGATGAATTGAGAATTGCTTATAAACAGCAGTCCGAAGCTCTTTTGGATGGGGGGTCCGATATCTTGCTGGTAGAAACAATCTTTGACACCTTAAATGCTAAAGCAGCTTTATTTGCCATTGATGAAATTCAGGATGAAAGAGAAATAAAAATTCCGATAATGGTTTCAGGAACTATTACCGATGCTTCGGGAAGAACTTTGAGTGGTCAGACGGCAGAAGCATTTTTAATTTCGGTTTCACATCTGAATCTTTTGAGCGTCGGATTCAATTGCGCGCTGGGAGCTAATCAGCTTACACCTTATCTGGAAACATTGGCTCATAATTCGGATTTTTATGTCTCAGCATATCCCAATGCTGGATTACCGAATGCTTTCGGTAAATATGACGAGACACCCGAGTTTATGGCAGAACAGATACAAGAATATGTGGAAAAAGGTCTGATCAATATTATTGGAGGATGTTGTGGTACAACCCCTGAACATATCAGGGCTATAGCAGACTTAGTGAATAAGTATGAGCCAAGAAAATTGAGGAAATTTGCATGATTTGATAGATTTTTTTCATTGAATCAATTGTAAGATAACGGTTTAGTATTATTATTTTTAAGTTAAACTAAAACTAATCATATGGAAAAGCCGAGTTACTTAAAGAGTGCAGAAGACACAAAAATCTTTAATGAATTAAGAAAAAAGGTGAACCAGAGAGTCGAAAACATAAAGGAAAACAGAGATATCTACATTCAGATTAAAGCTGTTTTATTGCCCCTTATTTATATTGGGCTATATGTTTTTGCGTTGATTAATGTTGAGAAATCTTTGCTTTATATTTTGAGTTTTGTGTTAATGGGGATTATGTTGGTGTTGATCTATCTGAATTTAATTCATGAAGCGGCTCACAATAATATATTCAAAAACAAAAGATTAAATAGCTGGGTACTGCAAATTTTTGATTTTGTGGGAGCCAATTCTTATATCTGGAAGAAAAGGCATATTGCAAGCCATCATGCATATCCGAATGTAGACGGATGGGATACTGATATAGAGCAGAGTGGTTTACTGCTGATTGTTCCATGGATCCGGGCAAAAGGAGTGCAGAAATACCAGCATCTGTTTTTCTTTCTGGTGTATCCTTTATATTTATTCAACTGGATGTTTATCAGGGATTTCAGGGATTTCTTTGATAAGGAAAGGGTTATTTTAAAAACCCAGGGCGCCATTCCGGTTGTTGAGAAAGTAAAGATGGTTGTTTATAAACTCTTTTATTTCTTTTATCAGATTGTTGTTCCTGTTGTATTCTTTAAAGTTTCGATTGGATTGGCGATAGGAGCCTGGTTTTTACAGGTCATTACAGCAAGCATTTTTGCTTTGTTTGTTTTATTGCCATTACATCCGCTTCCCGATAATGCTTTTCCAAAATTAGATGAGAAAAACTCACTTCCATACAGCTGGATTCGGCATCAGTTGGAAGTAACCAATGATTTAACCAATAATAATTGGATGATCAGAAATGTATTGGGGAATTTCAATTTTCATGTGGCTCACCACCTCTTTCCAAATTATAGCTATATGTACTATAACGAGATAACAGAAGAAATAGAAGAGTTTGCTAGAGAACATGGTTTAGTATACAAAAGATTTCCAATTTTTACCGCTTTAGGCAAACATGTGGAGTTGCTGAGGCAAAATGCAAATAATGCATATTACATTTTAGAAGAATAAAAAATTGATGAAATATTTAAGATTATCGGGCCTTGAGCCTCTTATCATAACACCGGAAAGTAATTTCATCAACGTTGGTGAAAGGACTAATGTTGCCGGTTCTAAAAAGTTTTTAAGATTAATCAAAGAAGAAAAATTTCCTGAAGCATTAGATATTGCAAGACATCAGGTGGAAGGGGGAGCGCAGATCATCGATGTTAATTTTGACGACGGACTGATTGATGGTAAAACATCAATGGTTAAATTCCTGAATCTGATTGCTTCCGAACCTGATATCGCGAGAATTCCCATTATGGTGGATTCTTCCAAATGGGAGATCCTGGAAGCAGGACTACAGGTTGTTCAAGGAAAATGTGTGGTGAATTCTATCAGTTTAAAAGGAGGGGAAGAAGAATTCATCAGACAGGCAAAAGCAATAAAAAGATATGGTGCTGCTGTTATTGTGATGGCTTTTGATGAAGAAGGACAGGCAGATACCTTAGACAGAAGAATAGAAATTTCAAAGCGGTCATATGATATTTTAGTTAATCAGATTGATTTTCCTGCTGAGGATATTATTTTCGATTTAAATATCTTCCCTGTTGCAACAGGAATGGATGAGCATAGAAGAAATGCTTTGGATTTTATCGATGCAACGCGATGGGTTAGACAAAACCTTCCCTATGCCTCTGTAAGTGGTGGAGTTAGTAACGTTTCATTTTCCTTTCGGGGGAATGATACGGTAAGAGAAGCGATGCACTCTGTTTTTCTTTATCATGCGATCCAGGCAGGAATGAATATGGGGATTGTGAACCCTGCGATGCTTGAGGTATATGATGAAATCAATAAAGAATTACTGGAGCTTGTAGAAGATGTTATTCTAGATAAAAGGGAAGATGCTACTGAACGGCTTCTGGATTATTCTGAAAAACATAAGTCTGTAAAAAAAGAGAAAACGGAAGATCTGGAATGGAGAACAAAACCTCTTCAGGACAGAATTACCCATGCTTTGGTAAAGGGGATAGATCGTTTTATAGAAGAAGATGTAGAAGAAGCAAGAAAAGAAGCAGAAAAACCATTGCATGTTATTGAGGTCAACCTGATGACGGGAATGGGTGTTGTAGGAGATTTATTCGGAAGCGGAAAGATGTTTCTTCCGCAGGTAGTAAAATCTGCACGGGTAATGAAAAAGGCAGTTGCCTATCTTCAGCCTTTCATCGAAGCGGAAAAAGATGGTTCAAGACCTGCGAATGGTAAAATACTTATGGCTACCGTAAAAGGAGATGTTCACGATATCGGAAAAAATATTGTTAGTGTTGTTTTGGGTTGTAATAATTATGAAATCGTAGACCTTGGAGTAATGGTTCCGGCTGAGAAAATTATTCAGACGGCAATTGAAGAAAAAGTGGATGTTATAGGACTGAGCGGCTTAATTACACCAAGCCTTGATGAAATGGTGTATATTGCTGCTGAGCTGGAAAGACAGAATCTGGATTTTCCATTACTAATAGGAGGAGCTACTACATCAAAAGCGCACACAGCCGTAAAAATAGATCTGAAATATAAAAACGCTGTTGTACATGTAAACGACGCTTCCCGGGCGGTAAATGTGGTAAGTTCTTTATTGGGAGACCGGAATAAGGAGTACGTGGATGACTTAAAAAGTGAATATTCGGATTTCCGTGAAAAGTTCCTGAACAGACAGATCGATAAAGATTACGTCTCTATTGAAGAAGCCAGAAGAAATCATTTTAAAATAGACTGGGAAAGCGAAGAAATCTTTACACCCAACAATATCGGTGTACAAATCTTTCAGGATCAGGATCTAAATGAATTGGTTCCGTTTATTGACTGGTCACCTTTCTTCAGGAGCTGGGATCTTCATGGGAAATACCCGAACATATTAGAGGATGAGGTAGTAGGTGCTCAGGCAAAAGAACTCTTTAAAGATGCTCAGGTGATCCTGAAAAAAATTCTTGATGAGAAGCTTCTTACTGCAAAGGCCATATTTGGAGTTTTTAAAGCCAATGCTAATGAAACGGATGATATTATCATCTTTGATGAAAATAATCAGGAACAGACCAGGTTTTTGACTTTAAGACAGCAGGTTCAAAAGTCCAAAGGCAAAGAGTATCTCGCATTAAGTGATTTTATCGCTCCCCAAAGTTCAGGAAAGACAGATTATATGGGAGCTTTCTGTGTAACAACAGGTTTTGGAACAGATGAGCTTTCTGCAGAATATGAAAAGGCGAATGATGATTACAATTCCATTATGGTAAAGGCCTTGGCAGACAGATTCGCTGAAGCATATGCCGAATTTTTACATAAAAAAATAAGAACAGAATATTGGGGGTATGCAAAACAGGAAGAGCTAAGTAATGAAGAACTTATTGCCGAAAAATATAAAGGAATACGTCCTGCTCCCGGATATCCTGCTTGCCCTGACCATCTGGAAAAGAAAACCATTTGGGATCTTTTAAATGTAGAAGAAAATATAGGCGTTTATCTTACCGAAAGTTTAGCGATGTTCCCAACAGCATCAGTCTCCGGATATTATTTTGGCAGCCCGCATGCAAAATATTTCGGATTGGGAAAAATTACAGAAGATCAATTAAAAGACTACGCCGCACGAAGAGGTTGTAGCATCCAGGAAGCCAAAAAATGGCTGTCACCTAATTTAGCAGATTAAAACAAGCATGAAGATTACTGAACATATAAAAAAAGCAAATGGAAAGACTTTATTCTCTTTAGAAGTGGTTCCGCCACAAAAGGGAATTGGTATTGAGGACCTTTACAGGAATATAGATCCTTTAATGGAATTCAAACCGCCTTTTATTGATGTTACAACTTCCAGGGAAGAATATATTTATCTTGATAAAGGAAATGGTCTGATGGAACGCAGAATTACAAGAATGCGCCCCGGAACCCTGGGGATATGTTCTGCTATTCAGCATAAATATAATGTAGATACCGTTCCCCATTTATTATGTGGAGGCTTTACAAAAGAAGAAACAGAGTACCTTTTGGTAGATTGTATGTATCTCGGGATTGAGAATATTATGGCACTGAGAGGAGATGCGATGAAAGGACATCAGTATTTTGAAGCAACGCCAGGCGGACATGAAAGTGCGATGGATCTTGTATATCAAATTAATGATCTCGGACGTGGAAAATACCTTCATAATGAAGATGAGGTTGGTGACGAACTGAATAAATTCTGCATTGGAGTTGCAGGATATCCTGAAAAGCATATTGAAGCCCCTTCAATGAACTATGACCTCAAATGGCTTAAACAAAAGGTAGATGCAGGTGCAGATTACATCGTCACGCAAATGTTTTTTGATAATAAAAAGTACATTGAGTTTGTTCACAAAGCAAGGGAAATGGGAATTACGGTTCCTATTATTCCGGGAATCAAACCTATTGCAACCAAAAAGCATTTAAAATTATTACCACAGGTATTTAAAATCGATTTGCCCGAAGAATTGATCAGTGAAGTTGAAAATGCCAGAAACAATGAAGCTGTAAAGCAAATTGGGGTAGAGTGGGCAATCAATCAGTGCCGGGAACTTCTGGATTTTGGAGTGCCTGTTTTACATTTTTATTCTATGGGTAAAAGTGATAACATAAAGAAAGTCGCAGGGGAATTATTTTAATGAAGGAGTATTAATGAAAGGAATCCCTGTTGTTCTGTCAACAGGGATTTTTTTATAAAATAGGATGTCTTTCAAAAGGTTTGTTCCTATCAAAAAGATACCGATAGGTAATTAACTTTCTGGTCACAGTAGTATCGAGAGTTTCTGCAATTTTTATCATTTTCGGATTAAAGTCTCCGATCCATTGAAGCTCGGTCACTTTAAAATCTGTATGTTTTCTCAGATGCTGGGTTCCTTCCCAGATCATATATCCATCAATTCCTTTCCTTTGCCATTCGGGAATAACGCCGAAAACCAATCCGACCATTTTTTCATTTTTTTTGAATGTTTTGTACCAAAGGAACTTCAATTTTTCTATACATCCGAACTTTCCGTTGAGGTATCTGATCCATTGATTCACGTCCGGAATATTCATCCACATGGCAATCGGCTTTTCATTTTCATAAACGAACCATGAAATATGGTCGTTGATAATAGGCTTCATAGTTTTGAACATTTTCAGCACCTTGCCTTCTTCCAGTCTTTTTCCTTCTCCATGAGCTGCCCAGGCACTATTATAAACCTCCGTGAAATCTTTTGCAAATTTTTCCAGATTATTTTTTTTCATAGGCTGTGCAGAGATGGACGGATTTCGGCGATGCTTTTCATGCATTACTTTAAATACCCGTGAAACGTCCGCGAAGATAGGTCTTGAAAAGCAAAGCTGTTCAAAATATAACCTGAATCCATAATTTTCAAAGAGATCTTTGTAATAAGGAAAATTATAATTCATGCCAAATAAGGGAGGTGAAAATCCATCTGAAAGGAGACCCCAGAATTTATCTCTTTCTCCAAAATTAATAGGTCCATCCATTGCCTCCATACCTCTTTCGTGCAGCCAGTTTTTACAATAATCAAAAATAAAATTAGCTGTTTCCTGATCATTAATGCAGTCGAAAAAACCTAATCCTCCGGTTGGCTGATCCTGTTTGTAGAAAGTATTGATAAAAACAGCGACCTTTCCAACAGTCTGATTGTCTTTATTTTTAAACAAAAATCTTTGGCACTCACCAGTTTTGAAAAATTTATTCTTACTGGGATCGAAAACTTCTTCGATATCTTTGTCTAAAGGTCTGATGTAATTTTTATCGTGCTGATAAAGTACAGCTGGAAACTGCAGAAATTCTTTTTTTTGTTCTTGATCCTGTACTTCTTCAACAATAATCATAAATTTTATAAAAATAGAGGGTGAAAGATAATGTTTTTGGTTTCAATTGAAATCAATGAATCGATTTTATCCGTATTTTTGTTGCAAATTATAAAAAATGGTTGATTTTACTGATAACGACGATGATATTTTCACTGGAAAAGAACATACGCCTATAAGGGAAGATGCTTTTGATAAATCGCCACAGGAAAAGATAGAAAAGATTACCCAGCTGTTTGGGGAAATTATGGAAACTTTGGGAATGGATATGACGGATGACTCCTTAAAAGATTCTCCCAAACGTGTTGCAAAAATGTACGTGAATGAAATTTTTGGTGGACTACTTCCGGAAAACAAGCCGGGAATTTCTACTTTTTCCAATAAATATAAGTACCGTCAGATGTTGGTGGAAAAAGATATTACAGTATATTCGTTCTGTGAGCATCATTTTTTACCAATCATTGGAAAGGCACATGTTGCCTATATTTCAAATGGTGAGGTAATTGGTCTTTCAAAAATTAACAGGATTGTAGACTATTATGCAAAGAGACCTCAGGTTCAGGAAAGACTTACAATGCAAATTGTAAATGCCCTTAAAGAAGCTTTGGGAACAAAAGATGTAGCGTGTATTATTGATGCGAAACATCTTTGTGTGAACTGCAGAGGAATTAAAGATACGGCAAGTTCTACGATTACGGCAGAATTAAGTGGGATATTCAGGACTAATCCTATTACCAGACAGGAATTCCTGCACTATGTAGGAAGTCATACGACTTTGGATTAATCGAAATGGATTATCAGATTTTAAAAGATACCGTGGAGGCGGAGGTGAAAAGATTTGGAATGATTTCTGAAGAAGAATGGAGTTACAAATTTTCTGCTGAGAAGTGGTCCAAAAAAGAAATTTTAGGTCATCTTTGTGATAGTGCACTAACCAATATCAGGAGATTTGTGGTTACCCAATACAAGGAAAATGAAAATATAGTGTACGATCAGAATTTTTGGGTGAAAGCTCAGAATTATCAAAATATTCCGATAGCTGACGTGATCAATCTTTGGAAATATCTCAATCTTCAGATCGTGAATGTTGTTGAAAATATGCCGGATGAGGTTTTGCATAAAAATTGTGATACTTCAAAGACAGAGCAGAGAGTGTATACGCTGGAGTATCTGATTCAGGATTATATGGATCATTTGCAGCACCATTTAAAAACAATTTAATAATGATAAAATTTAAAAAAGTTTCAGATAAAATTTTTGTAACCACAATCATTTGTTGTTGCCAGAAATGCTGCTGTTAAAAGGTCATAATCTTTTAATACTAAAACTTTAAACTAAATTATAAATCATTAAATCTTTTAATTTTAAAATCAATGCAATTAAAAATATATAATTCGCTAACTGCTGAAAAAGAAATTTTCAAACCTATTTTAGAAGGAAACATTGGGATGTATGTTTGTGGCCCGACGGTTTATAGCAATGTACACTTAGGAAATGTAAGAACGTTCCTTTCCTTCGATTTTATTTACCGTACTTTAATGCACTTAGGGTACAAAGTAAGATATGTTAGAAATATTACAGACGCGGGACACCTTACTGATGATGGGAATGTAGATAATGACCGGTTTGTAAAGCAAACCCGTCTTGAAAAATTAGAGCCTATGGAGATCGTACAGAAATATACTGTGGATTTTCATAAAGTTTTAGATATGTTCAATCTTTTGCCTCCTAATATTGAGCCTACGGCGACCGGGCATATTGTAGAGCAGATTGAGCTGACTCAAAAGTTAATTGAAAGAGGTTTTGCATATGAAAGTAATGGTTCTGTTTATTTCGATGTTCTGGAGTATAATAAAAGAGGATTGAATTACGGGGAACTTTCAAAACGTAATATAGAAGAACTGTTTGCTAATACCCGTGATCTGGACGGGCAAGGGGAAAAGAAAAACCCACAGGATTTTGCACTTTGGAAAAAAGCGTCGCCTGCTCATATCATGAGATGGAATTCTCCTTGGGGAGAAGGCTTTCCGGGATGGCACCTGGAATGTACTGCAATGAGTACTAAATACCTCGGTGAGAAATTTGATATTCACGGTGGTGGAATGGATCTTAAGTTCCCACATCATGAATGTGAAATTGCACAAGGTAAAGCCTGCAATGATGTAGCTCCGGTTAATTACTGGATGCATGCCAATATGTTAACTATGAACAGCCAGCGGATGAGTAAATCAACAGGAAACTATATCCTGCCGATGCAGCTGGTTTCCGGTGAAAATGATTTCTTTGAAAAGCCTTTCCACCCGTCAATCGTACGATTTTGCTTCCTTCAGGCTCATTACAGAAGTGTCCTGGACATTTCTAATGATGCTATGATTGCCAGTGAGAAAGGGTTTATCAGGCTGATGGAAGCCGTAAAAGTGCTGAATTCTGTTGTGCCGGATGATAGTAAAGAATCAGGTTTCAATCTTAAAGAGTGGAAGGAGAAGGCCTATGACGCGCTGACAGATGATTTTAACTCACCAATACTGATCGCGCATTTGTTTGAAGCGGTGAAATTTATTTTTGCTTTGAATGATGGGAAAGAAACCATTTCTACAGAGGATCTTGCTGATTTAAAATCTACTTTACATGCTTTTATTTTTGATGTTCTGGGTTTACAGCCTATTGAAGAAAATAATAATGAAAAGCTTGATCAGACCTTACAGGTTCTGATTGAATTAAGAAATCAAGCCAGAAAATCTAAAAACTTTGAGCTTTCAGACCAGATCAGGGATAAGTTACTTGCTGAAGGAATAGAGCTAAAAGATGGAAGAGACGGAACTACTTATGTTTTGAATTAAAAGTAGATCTTTTTACATATTACCTCCCACAGGTTTTACGGATTACGCAGCTTTCAAATAGAATGTCTGTTCAAATCAGTAGAATCTGTGGGATTTTTTTATTTGAATAAATATTAGATTTAATATTATATTTAATGAATATGCTAATTAAAGCTATTGATGTATTATTAAATTTTTAATAATTGTATTTTTTGTTATTTAATCTAGAAAATATGTAACTTAGTGATAATAAATCCTATTAATTATGAAAAAATATTTATTCCTGTAATCTTACTGTTATTAGGAGTGAAAGCTTCCGGGCAGCAAGATTTCTTCGCGCTTACCGGAAAAGATACTCCGAGCATTATTTTTAATGATTTCCGGGCCCTGGATGTTATCAATGGAACTTCCGGTGAAACTGTGTTGACAGCAGATTCTATGGCAAAAGTATTTTCACAGTCGAGAAACGGATCTGTTACTGAGGATAAAAACTCTTATAACAATGCCCAGTCTGCAACAATGGCTGCTTTAGCTTATGATCCGTCGGGAAATAATCTGATATACATGCCGATGTTTTCTTCTAATGTGTATGTTTTAAACAATAAAACCAAAGAAATTACTTTGGTAGAAAACAACGTAACAAGAGTAACTGCGTGTGATATTAATTCCCATATAACGAGAATGGCGACAGGATACGATGGAAATGTTTATGCTATTAATAATGCAGGAACCCAATTCTTACAAATTACCAGAACAGGTAATCAATATTCGGTTCATGACCTGGGAATTATTAAAGATGATATATCCAACGGAAAGAATTCTTTTACAACTATTGAAACAGGTTTTGGTGGAGATATGATTGCTGATGCAGACGGTAATTTCTATGTTTTTTCGACATCAGGAAATGTCTTTAAGATTCTGAAAAAAGAACTTAAGGCAAGGTTTATAGGGAAGATCACCGGCCTACCTGAAAATTATTCAGTGAATGGCTCTGCTGTTAATTCAAAAGGAAAGGTGGTGATTGCAAGTGCAAAGGGAGCCCTATTGTATGAGGTGGATATGAAGACGTTAACCGCGGATAAAATCCCCGGAGATCTGAATATACATATTTATGACCTGGCAAGTAAGTATTTTGTAAACGATAAATCCGTAAGCTCAAATGTTTTAACCCGCGTAGATATTTATCCTACAAAGGTTAACGAGCATTTTATTACAATAGATATAAATGATCAAAAGATCAAAGAAAATATTATACTTAATGTGTTTGATATGTCTGGTAAAAATGTGATGAAACAAAATATATCTGCTAAAGGAGGAACCTTAAACCAAAAAATATTCCTGGACAATTTAGTGGATGGAGCATATATTGTAAATCTTACAGAAGACTCAGGTAAAATATTATTAAATAAGAAGATTATTGTCACTAAATAATATCCTGAATTTTTATGATTTTAAAACCTTTTCAAAGTGACTGAAAAGGTTTTTTTAATGAATATTTGATCTTGAATAAGTTTTGTTTTTCGAGATTATAGTGTATTTTTATAAAAAAATAGAGATGAAATTATACTTTAATGTAGGATACAGCGCGCAAATTGGAGAAGGATTACAGTTGGTGATCAAAGAAGAAGGAGCTGCATCTAAAGTTCATAAAATGTTCTACACAGAAAACGGTTTATGGAAATGTGAGGTAGATTATTTCTCAAAATCTATTTCTTATAAATATCAACATATCAATGAAAGGGGGAATGTCCTGAGGGAAGAGTTTGTATCTCATCATTTGAATTTTCCCCATAATTATAAAGAATTTTTAATCTTTGATGAGTGGAATAATAAGAACTTTCCTGAAAACTATCTCAACAATAAAATTCTTTATAATAAACTTAATCAGTTTGTTCCGGAGAAAATTACGGTTCTCAAGAAGCATACTCATTTATTCAGGATTGAAGCTCCTATTTATAACCCGGACTGGCAGGTCGTTCTTTTTGGGAACACTGAATCTTTAGGTAGCTGGGATTATGAAAGGGTAATTCATTTATCACAAACTGACTTTGGAGTTTGGGAAGCAACAGTGGAAATTCCTGAAAATGAATTTATACAGTATAAATATTGTATTTACGATAAAAGTTTACAGAAAGTTGTCGACGTAGAAACTGGTGAGAATAGATTTACGGTTCCTAATCTTCAGCCTGATGTTTTACAGGTCCTTGCCAACCATTATTTTAAATTTAAAGCTTATCAGATGTACCATGATGCAGGAGTTGCAGTTCCTGTATTCTCTTTAAGGAGTGAAGATGGGTTTGGTGTAGGAGAATTTGCTGATATGAAAAAGTTAGCCGAATGGGCACAAAAGACTGATCTTGGTATTATTCAGATTCTTCCTATTAATGATACTACAGCTAATTATTCCTGGACGGATTCCTATCCTTATGCCGCTGTTTCTGTTTATGCTTTACACCCACAATATATTTCACTGGAAAATCTTGATTATGCTTTACCTGATGATTTAGTTGAAGAATATCAGTCAGAAAAAAAAGAATTGAATGCTTTAGAATTGATTGATTATGAAAAAGTAATTGCCGGCAAATGGAAATTTCTGAAAGCTGTTTTTAGCTTGCAGAAGACAAAGATTTATAAAGACAGAAATTTCAAAAAGTTTATAAAAGATAATGAAAGCTGGCTGATTCCTTATTGTGCGTTTTGTGTATTGAGGGATAAATATAAAACGCCAAACTTTAATAACTGGAAAACACACAAAAAATATATTGCCGGAAAAATTGCTCCATTTTTTTCTGCAAAAAGTAAAGATTATGATGATTCGATGCTTCATGCCTGGGTTCAGTATCAGCTTCATAAGCAACTGAAGGAAACTATAGATCATATTCATAGTTTGGGTGTTTCGGTAAAAGGAGATCTGCCCATTGGTATTTACAGGTATTCTGTAGAAGCCTGGGCTGAACCTGAACTGTTTGGAATGGATTTCCAGGCTGGGGCACCACCTGACCAGTTTACTGAACTGGGACAAAACTGGGAATTTCCAACCTATAACTGGGAAGCCATGAAGAAAGATGATTATCGATGGTGGAAGAACAGGTTTAAAGCTTTGGAGCAGTATTTCGATGCCATGAGAATAGATCATATTTTAGGCTTTTTCAGAATATGGAGAATGCCCGTATCCGCCACTCAGGGTATACTCGGATATTTTTATCCAGCTGTTCCTATAGTAGCTGAGGAATTTAAAGCTCTGAACATTCCTTTTAATTTTGAGCGGTATTGTAAGCCTTTTATTAATGACCATATTTTATGGAAGTATTTTGCAGACGAGAGTAGTAAGGTTCTGGAGTTTGTAAATAAGAATGCCGATGGAACTTACTCATTTAAAAAAGAGTTTGATACACAAAGGAAATTATCGGACTATTTCAAAAAAAATAAGGAGAATTCCTTTTTGGAAGAAAGGCTTCTTTCTCTTTGCGCAAATGTTTTGTTTGTGACAGAAGAGAGAAATGGGAAAACTGTGTATCATCCAAGATTCAATGTATACAATACGGATTCTTATTTTTATTTGTCTGATTGGGAGAAGAATTCGATCTATAATTTGTATCACGACTATTTTTTCAGAAGGCAAGACCAGCTTTGGTACGAAAAGGCCATGGAAAAATTACCTATGATACTTAACGCAACAAAAATGTTGATCTGTGGGGAAGATTTAGGAATGGTTCCGGCTTGTGTGCCTGTAGTGATGGATGAGCTCGGTATCATAGCTCTAAAAGTCCAGCGTATGCCTTCGGATGATATTCCATTTTATAATCCCAAAATTGTAAATTATATGAATGTTGTTACGGCATCATCACATGATAGCTCAACTTTACGGCAATGGTGGAAGGAGGATCCGGATTTAACTCAAAAATATTTTAATAATCAGCTTATACAATATGGAAAAGCTCCAAAAGATCTTAACGCTTATTTGGCGGAAATCATTATGAAGCAGCATTTGTACAATGATGCTATGCTGGCGGTTTTTCCTCTTCAGGAATATTTAGCGACTGATGAAGAGCTTGTAAACCCTGAAATGGATAATGAAAGAATTAATGATCCTGCTGTTTTTCCTCATTACTGGCGTTACCGCATGCATTTGAACCTAGAAAGCTTAATGGACAAAACTGCATTTAATGAAAAAATCAGTCACTGGGTAAAAGATAGTGGTCGGAAGTAAGATTTAACAATTGATTATCAATTAATTAATGATATTTTAAAAGAAGTTGAATGAAAAGATTTAACTTCTTTTTTTTATTCGTATCAAAGAGATAGAATAGAGATATTCTACTATATATTAACCAATTAACGCTATTGAGATGAAAAATATACTTTTAGGATTTGCACTGGGTTTGGCGACTTTGTCGTTCGGCCAGCAGTATCCACATAATGGATGGGATGATGATGGGTATGATAATAATAACGGATACTACAGCAACCAGGACGATCAGAATTATTTCCCTGACGATTACTATTACAACTATCCTCAGGACTATTATCCTAATGATTATTACCAAAGCTACTACAATGATTACAGGAACAGTATCATCAATGTAAACTGGAATGTATTCTTTGCTCAAAACAGATTAAACCGGTGGCAGATTGATCAGATCTTATATCTGAATAATCTTTACTCCAGTTTTTCAAGCTGGAATAACTTCTACAGGTACAATCCGGACAGATGGTATTATGATAGATTTTATGCAATGCAAAGAATTTTAGGACCAAGGGTTTTCGTTGTTTTCCAAAACAATTACTATCACGGCTCAAGTCCTATTGTTTACTTTCAAAACTACAGAAGAAGCTATTATGTTCCAAGATATGCGGTGATGCCACGTTACAGAAATATAAACATCAATGTTTATAGAGTAGATAGGGCAAGATTCCGAAGAATGGATAATCCTACTCTTAAAGTTGTTTCCACTAGAAACTATTCTGGCTTTAGAGATAATGACAACAGAAATCAGGGAAACAATGGATTCAGAAGTCAGGGAGGTTTCAGGAATCAGGATAACAACGTTAGAAATAACAGCGGATTCAGAAGTGATAATAATATAAACAGAGAAAGATCCGGAAACAGTGGATTCCGTACAAACCGAAATCAGGATGCCGTAAGGGACAATGGACCGAGAAGAGAAAACAATAATGGTTTCAGGAACGGAGGAGGAGAAGGATTCAGACAACAAAGAACTGAAAACTCCGGTTTTAGAAAGCAAAATAATGGAAACGACAACAGAGGTTCCGGATTCAGACAAAAACTGGCAAATAATTAATTTTCATATATTATATTTAAGTGGTGTGAAGGGCAGGTTTTTATAATCTGTCCTTTTTTAATGTTATGTTTTTATTTTGTGATTTTTATACTTTAAATTAACATTTTTTATGAATATTTTCATTTAACTTCTGTTTTGTTTGAGTATCAAAAAGATGTATAACAATTAATTAAAGATATAAAAAATGAAAAAATTAATTTTAGCAATAGCTTTTATCGGAATGGGAAGCTTTGCAATGGCTCAACAAACAACTCCTCAGGATCAGCAGGCAAGAAAGGCTGAAATGCAGCAAAAAATGCAACAAAGAGAACAGGAGCGCCTGGATCAGATGCAGAAAGATCTTAATCTAAACCAGAATCAGGTTGCTCAGATTAAAGACCTTCAGGCTAAGAGAAAAGCGGAAATGATGGCTGATTTCGAAAAGAATAAAGGAGAGAGACAAGCGAAGATGGAGGAAATGAAAGCCAAAAGAGCACAAATGGATGCGGATATGAAAAAGATATTAACTCCAGAGCAGTATGATAAATGGCAGGCTGATAGAAAAGCTAAAATGGAAAAAAGAAAGGCAGAAATGAAAGACAGAAAAATGATGGTTAAGCCGATGCCTGCAGGTACTGCGAATGCAAATTGATAGTTTATAATTGTGTTTTTTTAATGTGTTGAGGACGGAAGTAATTTCGTCCTTTTTACATTAATTTTCATTAATTTTTTTGAAATCGGGCTTTAATTCCGTAATTTTGAATATAATCTTTTATTATGGTAAGCGAAAAAATTGCAAAATTAATCAACGAACAAATAGCCCACGAACAATATGCCGCACAATATTACCTTTCAATGTCTGCTTGGTTTTCAAGTAAGGATCTTGACGGGATTGCCAATTATTTCAGGGTTCAGAGTAAGGAAGAATTAATGCATGCAGATAAGATGTTTGATTATTTAAATGATGTAGGAGGAGAAATCATTATCGGAGAAATTCCAAAACCACCTCATGAGTTTGATAATGCAACAGATATTTTTGAAAAAGCACTTGAACACGAAAAAATAGTAACTAAAAGTATTTTCAATATTGTAAAGAATGCAAATGATGAGGGGGATTTTGCAACAACTTCTTTTTTACAGTGGTTTATTAATGAGCAGGTAGAGGAAGAGGCAAGCGCATCTCAATTGGTTACTAAAATCAAAATGGTTTGTGATAATCCTTCGGCATTATATCTTTTTGATCAGGAATTAGCTCAAAGAGTTTTTGTTCCTGCTGCAGATGCATAAGACTTAATAGCTTTAAATATAAAAGAGTGAACCTTATCCAAGTTCACTCTTTTTTATTTTTTACAATATGATGTTTCTATTTTGATACTTTTAAAAAGATTTGTTGATGGTCTTGATTAATATCGATGGTTGGAAATTTTTTATCATAATCAATAACGATATCTCCTTTATCTTCAACTCCGTTTCCATCGGAATCCCAATTAATCGTAACGTAATACTTTACCGGATCTCCTTTCTTTACTTCCGGTTTAATTAGACTTTCGGGGTTGTTAGGTACAGGAAGTTCAATGGTAAAAGGAATTTTTTCCTGTGAATATTCTTTCTCTGCGATCAAGGTTGCCGGTACATCAGCCATATTAGCAGGTACCCCATATAAATTAACTTTAAGTTTTGCATTTTTGGGAATTACATTGTCTGTACCTGTAAACTCGATTTTTACATTTTTTCCCTGAGAAGCTTTATCTGTTGCTATTGCTTCTTTTTTGGGAGCATTGCAGCTTACCAGCAATAGGGCTCCCAGACTCATTAAGGTTATAAATTGTTTCATCTTAAATTTGTTTTAGAAACTAAATTTATGAAAAAAAACCACAAGTAGGGATATATTTTATTAACGTTTCATATCCTGCTCTTTTGAAGACAGAATATTCCACTTGTTTTCCTTTAGCTGAAAAATGGTAGTATTTATTTTACAGCAACCTAATGGCGCAATGGTTGTCAAAGTTTTATTGTTACTATCTATAATTTTTGGAAAGGCTCCTTCGTTTAAAGGAAATTCTTTATTCATTTTAAATGTGCCATCATTTTTATCCTGGAAATAGTAAGAGTATACAGGTCCACCATTGCCTCCGGAATCATACAGAATGGCAAAATCTTCAAGCTGATCAAAGTTAAAATCAGCAATGATAAAATCATGATAGTTTTCGATTCCTTCTTTTATTTTTTCTCCGGATAAGAAATAATTAATTCTGTTTAAACTCAAAGAATCTTCAACGGCAGGCCACGTCCCTGGTGTATACATGATTTCCTGGAAACCCTTATTATTTTTAAAGATGTTAATTTTTAATTGAACAGGCCTGTTTTCGTCATCTTTAGCAGCAACACTAACCTTAAAATCAAAATTTTCATTTTTAGATGTTTTGACTTCTTTTTTTTCTGTTGTAGGGTTTCCTGAGCCGTGCCCTTTTTCAGGGGAAGGCTTACTGCAATTTATAAAAAAAATGGAAGTTAATATAATACTTAATAGGGTTGTTTTCATTCTTACATTAAAAGGTTTAAGTATATTTTTAATTGATCATTACTGCGCCATTCGATCCAAAATATTTGGTTATTTCTGGTTATGTTTTTAACCTGTAACCAGGTGCCCTGGATTTTCAGTACTTCGATTTCATCATCAGATTTCCAGTTTTTTATATCTAGTATTTTGCCATTAATTGCTTCACGCGGAGGATTTTTTTTAGGATCTTTCGTTTCAATACTAGTTATCTGATCCTCCAAAAAATCCTTCCAGCTATAAAATAAATAGTTTTCTGAAGGTTTTATATAGGCATAATTATTTTTGGATGTTACCACCTTGTAAAACTTATCATTTTTTTCTACACAGCTGAAGAAAAGAATACCATAATCTGCCTTATTAAGAAGAGGAATAATATCTTTTCCTGGTTGTGCTTTTTTTATTTTAATATGAGATAAGGATTTATCAGTATACAGAACAATATCCTTATCCGTTTTTACTAATTGTACCAGACCTATCCCAATAGTTTGTATTACATCATCATTCTGATAATTTAGTGCTCTTTTCTCCTGGCTTTTAAAATTATTAAAAAATAATAAAACAAACGCTATGAGTGTATAAAGGGAAAAATTTGTTTTCATCATATTTGTTATCTTAATCCTAAATGGAAATGATCCTGGTGAACTGAAGTCGCCTTACCGGTAGTATGCTTGATATCTTTTTTATAAGCATAGTTTTTATTAAAGCCCCATTTGGTTCCCACCAGGAGTATATTTTCCAAAACTTCAATAAATTTCTCTTCTGTTTTATAGGCTTCTTTTGCATCACTCCATAAAGTTTGGCCACCGTTTGAACTACCCGGATATCTTATGTCGATGTCATTTCCTGCTTCATTATGTCCGGAGTGCCCTATATTTCGTCCATCATTTGCAGATATATCATTGAAATACAAGGTTTCAGAAAAATTATTTTTAGGTAATGAATAAAAGAATCCTAATAATGCTGCACATACATCTTCCGCAACCCAGTTATCACCTCCTCTGTCTCTCGTTCCGAATCTACCCCAATTAGGTCCTGTCTCTGGAAAAGGTAATAGGTTATGCTCATTTTTCTCCAGTGTAATTGTTTTCACCAATTGGTTATTGTCATAGATATCATATTGGTATTTTTTAGATGTATCGCATTTCATAACCTTAGGGCAAGTGTATTTATCTACATCAATTTTGTATTTATTAATATCTCCTGCCACTGCTTTAACTTCGTCACAACACTTCTCGCCAAATTCTTTGAGAAATCCTTTTTTAAGATGTAAATGATTGGTTGGCCCTTTTAATTCTTCCTGATAGAATTGCTCATATTTTTTCAAAACATGATCAAGTGCTTCTTCTCTTTGACCATATCCTGCTCCCGGTAAACTTGCCCACTCAGTTCTACACTTACTGATGGCTCCTTTGATATCGTCTTTCTTAATTAAATCTAATGCTTTTTTCTTTTCTTTAATCAGGTATACACAATATTTATCCTGGCTTTCAGGTGAAAAATCTGTTATACCATGATTGGTTCTCCATGTTGCAAAACCGTTATCCTGCCAATTCTTTTTTGTAATCTGGTAGGCTCCGGCGGCTGAAGAATAGTCATTTATTTGATCTATCCAGACCATTACTTTAGGGTGGTCACTGAAATCTTTTCCATGATCTTTTAATGTACTTCCTCCTACAATTCTTGAATAACCTCCTTCATCCTGTGTACCTTCACCCACCCTTAGCATTCTTATGAATGCTCTTACTTTTGCTTCACATTCACATACTCCGTCTTCATTTTTTCCTGTTGATAAGGATTCTCTTCCAACTTTTACCGCAGCTTTGTTTTCTACCATATTAGGAAGGCTGGCAGTTGCATATAAGATAGCCATATCGGAATGATCAAGATACACTGCCCTTTCCTTGGCTTCTTTTCCTTCTCCTTCTGTTACCTTAATAATGGCGGAAATTTTAAAATAATTTTTAGGCTTTCCTAATTTCGCAGGATCAACTTTTAATATAAGCTCACCTTTTTTATTGATTTTGCCTGTTTGTGTATTGAAAAAAGTCTCTTTAGAAAATTTTTCTTTTACGTCTTTCCAGTCTTTCCATTGTCTAGGACTCCATGCTATTCCGAAATATATGTCTGATTTTGTAATAAAATGCACCTCAACATTTTTGTCTACCATATTGATGGCGTAAATTTTAAAATAGAGCGGAGTGGTGATGGGGGAGTTGTATCTTTTCTCAGTGTCTGATGCATCACAAAAATAAGCATCCACGATTTTGGGAACATCAGAAACTATAAGAGAAGAGGCGAGTGCCTTATCTGCATTCTGAATGATGAGCGAAGGGTTTGTGGATTTCATTTTAAAGAACAATTCTCCTTTTTTAGTTACTCCCTTGCTTTCTATTTTATGTTTTATAGAGTCATCTAACGTGAAAGGCCAGTAAACCGCTGTAGCAGTTTCATTTAAAGTTCCTGTCTTCTCAAAAATAATATTACTTCCCGTGCTGTCATTATCGTATACTTCCAGTTTTACTTCCTCACCTTGTAATCCCTCATATCTTACATAAGCAGATATATCCTGGCCATAGCCGGCCTCTTTTATAATATTCCCGCTGCTTCCGTCATTATCCATCCATTTTGCAGTATCCGCAATTACTTTGGGCTGAATAACATCCAAAGATAAAGGCTTTTCACAATTTCTACCTCCCATACTGCAATTGATAGTATATTTTCCGGGAACTAAAAACTTATATGAAAATTTTTCACCTGTGCCTCCTGCCGTAACCGGACCTGTGATCTTCCAGATAATAGGTCCGTCTTTTGAAACATCGTAGTCTTTAATAAGCATTTTGCTTATTTCAAATAAAATATTGACTCCAACTTTTGGTTTTTTATCATATTTTATTTCGGTGACCACATTATTTTTTACTTCGAAACGCCAGTCGTCATCTTCGTCTTTTGCTCGTTTTCCCGTAGCGTTGGCAACTTTGCTATAGGCTTCCACAACATATTTTCCAGGCGCCATAAGCAGATTGCCAGGTATTGTAATGCTTTTACCTGTACCCTGTAATATTCCGTTTAAATTCCACTTGATCTCCGAAGACTCATCTGAAGTAAGGTCATAAAGAGGATTGTTTCCGAAGTTATATTTCATTTTCGAAACACTGAATGACATGGCGGTTCCCGGTCTTACTACTTCGGCACCATGGCTTATTCCGATTACAGCATTACCCTCAGTTTCTCCGGACATTTGTTTTTCTATAACGTTTCCTGTATCATTTATATACCGGGCTATAATAGTATATTTTGCCTGGGTATTTTGAGGAGTAAACGTCAATGTATCTCCATCTTGAACAGCATCCGTAACAACATTTCCGCTTCCATCAAGTAAAGATAATGTAAGTCTTGATTTTTCTTCTTCAGTGAGATCAGGAATAAAAAATTTAGCTTTAAAGACAGAAGGAACACCGCGTCTGAATTTTCTGTTTTTAGAAGGATCAATCCTTGTCGAAAAATCTCCTGATGTACACTCTATATCGAGCAGGGTGTTTTCTACCACTTCAATATCGATTGAGCATGAAGGGTCACATTTGTCATATTTTCCTTTTTCAAAATCAGGACTTTTAGGCTTCCCATATCCTTCTACTCTGAATTTGCCTGTTTCCGCAAAGCTCTGTGAAAACTCAGTTCCGATTTGTTCTTTGAGAAAAATCCTGTCTTCTTTTTTACCCTGATGATTCTTGTAAATCATCCAGGAGGTAAGCTGCTTGTTTCCGCTCTTCAGGTTGGCTTTGAAATCAGTTTCTTCATTTTTTCGAAGATAAATGATATCTTTTTTACCTTTTGAATCGATTTCTTTAAAATCTTTTCTGTTTTCTATTTTTGTAAGCGTTATAGAAGTAACTACAGGATATTCCTCTTTTTTCTTAGGCTGTGCTACTGCAGGATTTACCATGGCAAGCTCTAAGGGATTGGTATTATCTGCATGTGCGTTACTTACAGAGTCGGTCTGTCCATGTTTGTCTATGGTTATTTTGCCCCCAACCATACATTGCAATTCGGATATTTCTGTAAGAGTATTTTTGCCCATTACCTGTGTGCTTTCATAGGTTTTGCTCCATTTAGGTGCTGGAGCCAAAGCGCAAGGCAGGTTGCCTCCGGCAGAGGGCTTAAGGGTACATTTTCCGAAGGTTGCTACCGGTGGATTGAAGGTTTTGTCCTCTTCCGTAGCAGCCAGCTTACTGCTATCGTCATTAAGAACAATTATTTTATGAGTGGTTACTTGAAGGTCAGCGGTTTGTTTTGGATTTTCAGCTTTATCACAAACACATTTTGCATTATGTACGACAAAGTATTTTCCATCGTGATCACTTTTAGCAGCATTCTCTTCTTTTTTCTGCTTTTCTTCCTTCTTTTTTTCCTCTCCTTGTTTTTGTTCGGCATTTTTTTGTTCTTCAGCAGGGTCGGGTGGAGGAGTTTCTCCGTTCATCTCATATATTTCCTCTTTTGACGGAGTCAGGAGATTAAACCCCGGATAGGGAACATTCGGAACCTTTGGGTCAGCGCCTGCATTTTGATCATGGTATTGTTTGAGCTTAGTCCAGTCTTTGATACCCAATTTTTTGGCTATATCCTGTAACGTCTCACCGCTCTGTACCTTATATGGGATGGAAGCTGCCATATCGTTATTTTGTTTGTATGGTTATAATGTGTTGGTAATAGAATTTATCTTCTACTTCTATACAGACATCGGTTTCGGCTGATTCAATCCTTGCTGTTTTACCCGTGTAGCTGATATTATGTTTAAAATCTGCATAGAGAGGGACGTTTTCTTTCTCAAAATCAACGGCATATTCATGTTGATGAATATATCTGATAACGTCATTCATAATTTCCTGGGCATTATCTATTTTAGGTTCAAAGAATAGGATATTTTTTTCCTTTTCATAGAAAGTTTCTCCCTTCCATTGTGATGTCCCGATCGGAAGTACCTTCCAGGAAGTGTCATATTGCTTTTTATTGTTGAATTTTTGCATACTGGCTTCGGCAACTTTCATGAAATGGAGCTCTCGGATAAATTGCATAAGTTTTTCTTCAGTTTCTGTAGCATTGAAAAAATGATTCCGGATATGATCTGTGCCTTCTCCACTATAAACAGATCGTATTTCTGAGTCCGTTTTTTGTATGCGTTTTTTTATCTGATTTATATTGTGGATGCTAAGTTTGTAGTTTTCTATTTTACAGTGAATAGGAAATAATGCTTCCATATAACTGTTTGATATTTCAAGGAACTTCGTATCTATTTTTTTATTATTTACTTTAAGATTCGTCCTGCTGATAGATACATCATAATCTTCATCCTCTTTGGCTTCCACATATAATGTATAAGAAAGTAAGGCTTCATGTTCCTCTCTTCCTATTTTCACGGTACATTTATCCTGTAAAAAATAAGTGGATGTAGGGAATATGTCAGCTTTAGAAGGTATCATTGCGTTCTTATAATTGTGGTTAGAAAAACATTCCTATTGATGTTAGTGATTAAGAGCTTTTATGGCCTGAGCATTGTTAATGGTATATAACGCAAAAACTGAAATAATACTTAAAATATATAATACAAACAGTATCAATAATTTCATTGTTTTTTTGTTTTCCTTTTCCTTTCGTAAACTCAATATCTGAATTAAAAAGAGGATAGGATAAATAAAAGCCATAGCTATAAAAAAGACGAAAAGATAAGTCATTAGTAAAGAAAACACGGCCTGGAGGTTTGAAGTGTCAAAGCTTCTGTTGAAATAGGTATGTGCTGGTTTATCCCAGTAATAAATAAATGTAAGGATAGCAAATGCCACAAATATGACTACCTGAATATTGAAAATTGTTTTCCAGTTTTTTATTATAAAATTATTTATCATAATCCGTTCGTTAGTTATATCATTGAGTTATTTTCCTGCTACATACCCGAAATATCCGTCTTCAAAAGGATCAAAAGATACAGTCCATACCTTACTGATATCCCCCCATGTAAACAGGGTCAATATCACTTTTTCATTTTTTTCATCTAATGTAACTCCTTTAAGTCCTACCCAGTGGTTAGGAATCGTAAATGTACCTTTGCTGTTATTCTGAAAATTACCCGCAGTAATAAGGAGGCCAATACTATAGCCGCTGGTGAGAAGCCCGGACAATTCATTTGCCGAATTTTTTGCACTTGCCCATTTACTTGTCACAAGGTTGGTCTCATTTTTCACATCAGTGTAAGAAAGAATGTTCTTCATCATGCTTGCCACTTCGTGAGGAAGTGTGAGTCCAGTACCTCCTTCTACAAAACCGCCTGCACTTGTACCGTCGGGATCGTAATCAAAAACACTATTCAAATAGTCCTTAATGGTGAATAAAAATATAAAGTCAGCATAAGACATTTTTCCACCATTGCTGTTATTCGGATAGCTGGCATCGGAATCTTTCACTTTGATAAGGTGCTCATCCTTATCCAGTTTAATTTTATATTGAGTAGACGGAACTATAGCTTCACCCGTACGGTGCATGTCTAAAATTATTTTTTCGTAATCAGAGGGTTTCTGGATAGCCAGAAAGTGCCCGATCAGTGCAATAGCACACATTGAGCTTTGTCCCTGATCTATATCTTTTCCGGTATTCATCCTTTGCTGGATTTCCGATTTTAATGTTTTGCGGTCAAAAAACCGGAATCTGTTGTGTTTGAAAAGGGTTAATTTCCCTTCATTATCTACATCGTTGATATATGCTTTGATCTCCAGATTATTTCCACATCCGTTGGCATCATTAAATGTTATACTGATTTCTTCACCAGTATTGGGACCTTCCAAAGCATTTTTGTAGAATTTACCTGTTTCAGTATCTGTATAGCTAACCGCCCACCGAATCATACTAGGATCCTTTGGTGCATCGTTGGTATATGTTTCTACTTTGAATGTATAGGTCTTTCCGTATACAAGCCCTGACTTTTCCTTGATCGTTTTACTTCCGTCGTTTAAAGAACCATCATCCAGGACAGAAATCAGCTTAATACTTTTGACTTGCGTTGCCTCAATCCCTTTTCTGGGAATGTTGGTCTTTTCATCAAATACTACACCTGCGCCCATGGTTGCTTCTAGTTTTTGTATTATTGTTCAAACTCAAAATTTTCTTCCTTGTTTGAAAGAACATCATAAACCACATTGCCTCTTTCGGTTATATAAAAAATATCCCTGTTTCCTTTATCATATCTGATATAAGCAATGAGATCCTGGTTGTGACCGTCTAATCCTTCTCTTCCAGCCTTATACTGTTGATTCAGAACATCTGTTTTTTTATAGATATAAACAGAATATAACTGATAGTTCTTTATATCTGTCCCTGCTGTTTTGTCATCAATTTTCTTTTTCAATTTTTCATATTCATCAACGTCGTATGAAAAATTTCCTTCAACATAAAAATAGTCGATTCTATTTTTATTTTCTCCTGCTTTAAACTCGTAGGTAACGGGAGATAAAGCAACTAACTGAAAGTCTTCCGACTTGTTTTGGATACATGCCACAAATAATGTTAATAAAATGATTAAGTTTTTCATGATAAATTTAGTCCTTATCGGAATTGCCATTTAAATCTACGCTTTTTTCCATTTCTGTAATGAAAGGTCTTGCCGTTCTGTAATGCTGCAGAATATACCAGGCTTTAAAAAAATCTCCGGTATGGTATTGCGGGATAATGTCACCACCATGTTTTACGATATCATCCCAATCCAGACCATAGTGATCGTAAAACGTATATTTCAGCTTTCCGCTCCATACTTTGGTACATTTGTTATAAGAATAATCCAGGATTTCTGCTTTGGCACTCCATACCTGATGTACTGTAATCCCTAATCCTGATACTTTATCCCAGAATGACGAAAAATTTAAAAGTCCCATCGAAATAACTCCCATTGCAGCTGGATCATAATTACTTTTTTTCAGCTCCTTTTTAAAATCCGTTAGAAATTTATTATGATAAGTGATAAAGGCATCATTGCCTGCAATTTTTTTATTCAGAATATCACTCTTATAAGTTCCACCTGTGCCCTTTTTAAACCGATCCGACATTTCCAGGGCTACAGTTTCCATATCACCAATAGATAAAGACTTCATCAGCTGATCCAGATATGCTCCTAATGTTGCATCATTTAATTTAAAAACCGGATCATTTTGTATGGAGGCGGAAGATGCCGGCTTATCGGCAAAATACATATCTTCGGCCTTTGTTCCGTCAAAATTGAATCCAGGATCCCTTTTGGCCTTGCCAATGAGCTTCTGGCTTATTCGGACTACCCCTTCTTTGCATCCTTCATCACCTTTTCCATCTTTTCCGAAACCTTGTAATATGGCACGTTTCTGACTTGAGAGCTCAAGATTTTGCTTCGTAGCCTCAATAATTACATGTTCCGATTCTTCATTGGAAACTTTACATAGATTAGTATAGTTATTACTGACCTGTATATTGATATTATTAGCTTTTTTTACAATGGCCATATCACTGTTTTTAATGTGAATTTCCTTGCTCTCCGCTTTGAGATTTTACGGTTTTCTCACTTTGTAAGATCATATTTTCTTTAGTACTCACAACGGTAACCTTTTCAGCATAAGAGTCGCTCTTTTTGGACTGAACATTTCTTTCATTTTCAGCAATCTCTGTTCTCATATCAGAAGACTCATGAATATTTCCTGTAGCAGTTTGTAAAAGGTCTCTTCCGGCTGTATCAACCATGTTTACTCCCGCATTCGATACGATATTGACATTTGCTGTAGCAAATATATTGCTGCCCGCTATGGAAGTGATATCATTTCCTGCGGACATTCTTATATTATTTCCTGCAGTAAAAGTCATATCTTTTGGAGCATTCACAATAATGCTTCCTTTTCCATCCATAAAGTAGGTATTCCCACTCGGATCTTCTATGTAGATACTTCCTTCTGCGTCATTAAAAATTACCTTATTTCCACTTCGCGTTTGTATCGATTTTATATGATTGTTAACGCCTCCTCCTAGACCAACACCTCCATGAAACATTCCACCCATGGCGAAAGGGAAGTCGGGATGATGATATTCAAAGCCAACCATTACCTGATCTCCAACTTCCGGAATCGCTACAAACCCTCTGTTTTGAGTGATTACATCTGTCCCTCCGGCATCAGGGCTCATCATTCTTATAAAATGAGTGGTGTCATTTAATTGCCAGTCAAATTGTACTTGTATCCGTCCCTGATTTAATGGATCTGTATTGGAAACTACAGTGGCAATCTGTGGTTCTGCACTTGGAGTGATAAATTCCGGTTTTGGAATAAATCCGGTCCCCTCGGCTATTGCTTCAAATGATCCTGTATAGATACCTCTGGTATTAACTTCATGAGAGACTTCAGTGATCATAAGCTTGGTGAAATAAGTCGTCTGGTTGCTATCCGGTTTTCTCATTTCTATATCTGCAACACAACCAGGATGTAAAAAAGGAACAGAGGTTGTCCCTGATACGGTAAAGACTTCTACTGCAGCACTTCCTGCAGCACTTTTTTGGGAATCATCAACATTTAACGACATATTGGCATTAATTGGAGATGGGTTCAGTGAACGGGTTTTATAGATGTCATTATTAAGATCATAAGCTTTAGCAGCAAGCTGTCCCAAATGCTTTATGCTTGCAGATGTACTTAATAATTTTGTGTGATTACTGCTGTTATATCCAAAAAACTCCGGTTTAGTATGCACCGCTCTCAGTTCCACGGAAACGTCACTTACATTACTTCCGTAAGTAAGGCGTATGGGTTGATCTTTGGGTGGAAGTTTACCGAAATACAGTGTTTCGCCATCATAATAGAATTGCTCTCCGTAGGTTTCGGCAAGCCTCGCAAGGTAATTGTAATGGGTTTCCTTGTACTGGGCGCTGTAATTAATATAGCTTTTGTTCTGGGTATCAACTTTATAGTCAAATTTACCTGAATTAAGGGTCTCCTTTAAAATCCTGTCGGCAATGATAGAAGTATTCACCGGTTTATCACCGCCAAAGCTTTGTGTATGTGGAGCGGAATCCATTAAAATAGTAGGGCTGTATCCTTTCAGAACAATATTGCCTAAACTCATTTTTTCCTGACTAAAAGCCACTTTGGTAATGAGTCCGACGAAAGTTTGTTCAGGACTCTCATTTTCAGCATCCTTATATTTAAAAACGACCGTTAAGCGTTTTCCGAGAAACTGCTGAGCCTGATCAAGCTCATGATTTTGCAAAGTCCCTAAAGAATCGTGAGCTAAGGTCAACTCAAAGCTATGATGTCTTCTTGTACTTTGCTGTAAGCGGAAGTGTTTGAAATGGTTAATAATTTTACCTTCAATCACTACGTCCAGCTTCACCACACGCTGTACTCCTGCAATATGATTTTCAGCAATTTTATCTGCGTTGGTAGTCTTATTTTTCATTCTTATGTTTTTGGTGTTCACTTACTAAATTAGAAATGTTTTCCAATTCAAGTTGATTAATTTTGTTAAATTTTAAAAACTGTAGTAGAATTACGACTTTTATAGATGTAAATGTTTATTTTATAATCGTCATGTTGAAAAACAAGTATAAAATATTTTATTTACTAACTGAACAATTTAAGTGATCAAAGAGAATGATTAATTGTATAATATTCTCCCGGAGAGATAAAAAGATCATCCATAGGGATGATCTTTTATGTATAAATGTTTGTAGGCATTGATTATGCACCTGGCCAGATACCTTCATAGATACCGTTACCATAATGAATTTTTTCTGCACTTACGATGAAGCTGATCAGCATACTGTTGTCATCCACAGCATCAAAGTCTACTTCATGTTGAATTACATATCCGTTCTCCCATGTTAAAGTAATTAATGTTCCTTCTTCGTGAGATTTGTTGAAAGTAACTTCACCTGTTGTAGGCTTATATTTCCCGTTAAGTAAGCTTTCTAAGATGTCAGATTTTTCTGTAGCCTCGATCGTTAATTTGATGATTGCGTTGGAAGGGTCAGAAGCTACACGTCCTGAAACGTCTGTAGATCTTGATACGCTGTAGTTAAGCTTTAATAATTTCTGACCTTCACTTCCGTTGAATTTTAAGATTCCTCTTGAATTTGCTGCCATAATGGTAAATTTTAATCGTTATTAAATATTATATAATTCAGTGATTATGTAGCAAATGTATAGTACTTTAATCGGACTCAAAAATTTTTAAAGACAAGATTTGATTTTTGTAGTGGTTCTACGATTTCATGTCGTAGTTCTACGATATTTTGTCGTAATTCTACGATTTGTAAATTTTAAAAGTCCCTGCAATCCTTCTGTTAAAGGGATTTTGCGTTATAAATAGATGAGCTGGGTTTTGATAACTTTCCTTCCGAGACTTTCCAGTACACTTTTATAAGTTTCAATTTGACGGTCATTTTTTTCAGTGACTTCTCCGGTTTTAAAATCTACAATGATATAATCTTCACCATTTTTCAGAATTCTATCGGGCCGGTAAATTCTGCTTTCCCCTCTTTCGGAGATCATGATATCTTTTTCGTTGATTACTTCCCATCTTTCGTCAAAGAATTCAGCATGAGCTGTAACGATTTCCTGAAGCGTTTCCTCAATTTCATTCTTTTCAGTTACTGTGATTTGCCCTTCCAGAAGGTAGCTTTCCAATACTTTCTGAATATCTTTTTTAGTATTGATCTTAGATAACAGTTCGTGAACGAAAAGTCCTATCCTCACTTTCTCATTGCGAACCTGATAGTTCTTGGATGGTGTCGCAATTTTTACAGATGTATTTTTTTCGTTGATATTTTTGAGATTCCTGATATCTTTTGTCCTGAAAGATGAGGTTTTGACTTTAGAGTTTTTTTTGAGCATTTCAGGATGTACCTCATAAAGATCAAATTCATCGGACTGTTCTGTATTTTTACCTTGAATAAATTCCAGGATTTCGAGATTATTTGAAGTTTTATTTTGTTTCTGAATATAGAAAAACAGCTGTTCTACAGGACGAGTAGTGGCGACATACTGAAGACACAACCTGTCTATCAGATTTTTATAGGAATTCTTCTTATTGAATTTTTCAATTTCTTCATCATAGACTTCCAGGCTTTTGCTAAACTGATTAATATTAACAGATTTCAAAGCTTCATTGCTGTTGGTTTCAAACCAGTTGGAAAATTCAGCATCACGGTTTTTATTCATCATAGGAATAAAAACAACCGGAAACTCAAGTCCTTTGGCTTTATGAATCGTCATGATCTGGATAGCATCAATATTTTCTGAGGCCTGAATGGTATATGTGGAGGCTTCTTCATCCCAGTATTTTAAAAATTCTTTAGTGCTCGCTCCTGCATTTTGAGTAAAGTTAAAGAGCATTTCAAGAAAGTTTAACAGGAAGTCGGTTTCTTTATTATCAAAAGAAAACTCATTAATATAGTACTCTACAAAATTGTATAAATTAAATCGGGGGAAGTGATCTTGTTTTAGTCGTAAAGCATATTTGTTTTGGATAAACGGGAGGATGTCATCGTGGGATTCAATATCCAGAATTTCTTTCATACTCAGGGTAAAATCTGGCATTTTTACTTTTCCCAATTTATTCAGATAATACATCATCATGATTAAATTGGTTTTGTTTTTAGGATTGGTTTCCCATTTTAAGAACTCAATGACAGCCTGAATGGTATTTGAGAGTTCTAGCGTCAGTCCTTTATCTGATATGGTTTTAATATTGGTTTCTTCTCCTCTATACCTCACTTTCAGGTTCCCTAGCTTCTGTGAATAGCTGAAAATATCAAAATTGCCACGACATAGAATAGTAATATCTGCAAACCTGAATCCGTTGTCAAGACAATCCTGAATGTCTTTCTGCATTCTTTCGGAAGTGTCATTGTAGAAATCCTCATTGGTGAGATTTTCAATAAGATTTACTTTGACCCTTCCATCAATTTCTGATTTAGGATTTTGTTCGGCATCCGTCCCAAATATATTTTTATGTTCCTCTTCAAGATTTAAGGCATGAAATTGATACAGTTCATTATTGAATCGAACAATATTTTTTGCACTTCGCCAATTATCTTTTAATACAAGAAGTTCGGCTTGTTTGGGAGAAATTTCTTTTTTGTTGATAATGTCCAGCATGAGCTTGCTCTCACCACCCCTGAATCTGTAAATACTTTGTTTGGGATCACCTACCAATGTAAATGTTGTATTCTCTGTCGAGACACTATGGTCTCTTAATGGGACGAAATTTTGCCATTGTAATTCCGAAGTATCCTGAAATTCATCAAAAAAATAGTGCTGAAACTGGGAGCCTACTTTTTCATAAATAAAAGCCGAAGGTTCATTTTTCAGGTTTTCATTGATGAGGATATTAAATTTAGAAAGGAGAACAAGATCATTTTCCTCTTCAATTTTTTTTAATTCATCCTGAATGTCCTTGTTTACTTTTAAAGGAAGTAATGCAGATAATATTTTCTCCTTTTTCTGTGTTTCAATATAAAGAAGAATAAGCTGCATTCTGTTTTCTAATAATTCATCAAGAATTTCTAGAATTTCTGGCTCTTTACTTTTTGATTTTGAGGCGGCTCCTTTTCTGTAATTATTAACCACAGAGTCTTCCTGAGTTGTCGGAAAAGGAAAACCAGGTCTCTTCTGATGGTAAAAATCCAGAACTTTAGTAAAAAAACCTCCAATACCGTTTTTACCTTGTGCAAAGTCCTCAACATCGATATTTCTTGATTTAAAAAGATCAATAGATTTCGTAGCGATTTCAACAGCTCTTTTCTTATTAAATACAATCTCTTTCCGGATAGTATTCTTTATATTTTCATAATTGGAATCGTCAAAATTGGTATTGCTTTTCAGCTGTTCATAGTGAATATCTTTTACAAACTCTTTTGCAGAGTCATAAAGATTCTTGTTAAGATTGATTCGCTCGTTATTTTCGAGGCTGTAATCCACATAATCCATGAAAGAATTTGATATTGCATCATTCTCACCGATCTGATCAAGCATTTTGTCTACAGCTTCAATGAGGAAAGGCTCTGCTTCAATCTCGAGATTAAAATTTTTAGCTAACCCTAATTCGTAAGAAAAACTTCTTACCAGGCGGGAATTAAAACGGTCGATGGTACCAATATTTAAGGTAGAATAATTATGAAGAATATAATCCAGTAATTTTTTAGACCGGATGTGCAATTCATCAATGGTTATCTTTAAACCTTCTTCTTCAAAAACTTTCTGAATGTTTTTTAAATCATTATTATCAGCGAAGTTGCTTGCAGAAAAGGCTCCCAACCAGGATAAAATTCTTTCTTTCATCTCATTGGCCGCTTTGTTGGTGAACGTTAATGCCAGAATATTTCTGATGGCATGCTGCTGATTAGGATAACGAAGACAGATCATCAGGAGCCTCTGAACCAGCGCATAGGTCTTTCCGGAACCGGCGGAAGCATTGATTACTGTATAAGAATTTTGCATTTTTTGAGATGAATTGAAGATGCAAGTTAGCTAAAATTTAAATGAAATTTTAACAATTGAAAATGGTGCTTTAACAAAATCAGAATGGAAAATCAAAAAAAATGCTAAAACGAGTTAACTGTGGTTAAACTTGTGGAAAACATTAAAAATAAGTTTAGATTTGTTTTATAAAAAAACTTTCCGTGAAATTAAAACTACTTTTTCTTTTATCACTCATTTTCTTCATTCAAAAAATAAAGGCACAGGATTATCTTTTCGGAAAAATAACTTCAGAAGAGCATATAGAAATGCCTGATGTTACTGTAATCAACATTAGAACTGATGAACGTGTAACCACTAATGCTGATGGACATTTTATGATCTCGGGCAGGGAAGGAGATGAACTTCGATTTATAAAAAGCGGTTACGAAAGGATGAACAGGAGAATTACAAAAGACAATATTTCAGCTCCTCTAAGCATAACGTTAATCCGGCAGACTACTCTTATTGAAGAGGTCGAAGTAAAGAAGGGACTCACAGGCGACCTGAAAGTAGATTCTAAAAACCTGAACAGACCCAGAAAAGTAGAAAAGTTAACCCAAGATATTGACAAATACATTGCCCAAAAATCTGATCCGAGAATCCTGGCGGCAAAAGCAGGAGAGTTTGTCCAGCCAAAAGGACAAGGGTTTTCAATCGGGAAAGTGAAAGATAAGTGGGACGATGTGGATCTCATGCGTTACTTGCGTGAAAGCCTCGGAGATCAGTATTTTATAGATTTAAAAATAGATAAATCTTTAATCGAGCATTTCATTTATTATGTCTTAAGATCAGGTTTTGAGAGGAGACAGATCCTTAAATACGGTTTTTGCAGTGATGCAGACCTGATGAGATTTCAAAGAGCTGTACTGGCTAGAATTTCCTCATATCGCGCTCCTCAAACCCAGAGATAATCTATGAATGTTTTATGATTAAAAATACTTTGTATATCGTACCGTGCTTTGCTTTTGCCCATTTTTATTCGCAACAAAAGATTTCAGGCAGAGTAGCGGATGAGAATAATAATGCTCTGGCGTCTGTTCTTATCTACAATATTTCCAACAACACAAAAACTCAAAGTGATTCTTCCGGTCAATTTATAATTGAAGCTAAGGAAAACGAAGAGATCCGCTTTTTAAAGCAAGATTATTACCGTGTTGATAAGAAGATCAATAAGGAGAATATAAATTTACCATTAGATATTAAACTCCTCAAGATTGAAACTCTAATTCCGGAAGTTGAAATTCCTTATAAACCCACAGGTAATCTGGAAAAAGATAGCAAACATTATGATCAGGCAAGGAAGACCCTTGTATTGAAATCTGAAATGGATGCCTATATGAGAAGCCCTTTGAAAGAGCCATTACCCGAGAACAAAATTCCTAAAACCTTTAGTGGACATGATTTTAATGTAGGACAGGTCGACATGGTCAAATTGTTTCTCACGGGTATAGGTCTTGTAAAAAAAGCAAGCCAACCCAAAGTTACCAAACCTGATTATTATGAAACCCAAAATTTCATTAACAGGCTTAAACTGGAGATCAATTTAGATTTTCTTGTAGAAAAGGGAATGAATGAAGAGCAGATAGATGAATTTCTGGTATATGCTAACGATAAAAGGTATCTTGCAAAAAAATACAGGAAAACTTTTAATAAAAGCGTGATCGAATCAGAACTAAGAATTGCTTTCATAGAATACGACAAGACCCACGTAATTAAAAATTAATAGTGCAATAAAACAATCATAATTAAATGAAAAATATAATTTTATTTATTGTTTTGTTTATATATGGAATTGCCTATTCGCAACAGATCGTTACGGGGAAAATAACAGATGATAATGACATTAACCTTGGATCTGTTACGGTCATCAACCTTTCAACAGATAAGAAAGTCTATAGTAATTCTTCGGGCGAGTTTTCTATTGAAGCTTCAAAAAATGATGAATTAAGGTTTGTAAGACCTGGATATGAAAGGATTTCTAAAAGAGTTTTTGCAGATGGTGTTGATTCTCAACTTTTCATAACAATGATAAAAATTCCTGAAGAAATAGAGGAAGTAGAGGTAAAGAAATTATCCGGGGACCTGGCTAAGGATTCAAGAAGTGTTGCTAAAGTTGACAAAGGGGAAATTGTTCAGCAGGCAGTGGGCCTTCCACAACCTGTTGGAAAAATGAGGGAAAAACCGGCAGAAGTAAAACAGGTACTACTTCCGATACTTTTAGGGCAGCTGAATGTTCAGGGAGCCTTTGATCTCATCAGTGGAAAAGCGAGAAGACAAAAACGTCAATACAGATATGACGATCTGCAGGACAATATTTTATGGGTGAGGAAGAGAGTGGATGATGATTATTTTACTAATGCAGGAATTCCTGCGGAAAGAATCTCGGAATTTATAGAGTTTTCTTTTGTTATCAAACCACAGGCCCGAACTTATGTAAAAGCAAGGAATCTCTCGGGGGTGCTGCTGAGATTAGAAGAAACTATGCCGGCATTTTTAGAACGATTAAAAAAGGATTGAACGATTTGTTAAAGAAATCTTAAAATTACGGAATAGAAATTGATGTATCCGTTCATAAGAAAATTTAAATTTAAATGACCAATCAATCAAATTCACAAAATTTTATGAACAGAAATATCATAGTAATGGCTATTGCAGCCATTGGTTTTGTTCTTGGACTGGGACTACTGGGAAATGCTATTAAAAACAGAAATAAATCTGAAAATACAATCTCTGTAACTGGATTGGGAACAAAGCAATTTACATCAGACCTTATCACATGGTCCGGAAGTTTCTCAAAAAATAATTTTGACTTAAAACTTGCTTACGACGGGCTGCTTGCCGATAAAAAAGTGATCAATGATTATCTGATTTCAAAGGGAATAAAACAAAATGAAATTATTTATTCCTCAGTAGACATTCAGAAACAATTTCGTAATTATAATGATGCCAATGGAAATAGTGTCCAGGGAGAATTTTCAGGATATAACCTAACGCAGACTGTTTCTATAGAAAGTAAGGAAGTGGCTAAGATCGAAAGCCTTTCAAGAAATATTACAGAGATTATCAATCGGGGAATAGAATTTACATCCTCTTCGCCATCTTATTTTTATACAAAGCTAACTGCTGTAAAGCAGGAAATGATCGCTACCGCTACAAAAGATGCCAGAGAACGCGCGGAAAAAATTGCGGAAAACTCAGGAAGTGGTCTTGGAAGTTTAAAAAAGGCAACCATGGGAGTTATCCAGATCACTGCACCTAATTCAAATGAAGATTATTCTTATGGTGGGGCTTTTAACACAACCTCTAAAGAGAAAGTGGCAAGTATCACGATAAAACTGGAGTATGAAGTGAATTAATAGGAACTGTAATAAACTTATTGACCATTTAAAGTTCCAAAATGTACGATAAATTTAAAGCTGGCAGATTGTGCTGGCTTTTTATATTTTAATGATAAACAACATCATAAATTTCTTCTTTTATCTTTTTAAGATCTGCAGGAGAATAATTAGCCAGCAACCATAAGTCTAAAGGCTGCTTACCTTCCCCGTAACTTGGCTGTACATACATTTCTTCTATTAATGAGAATCCGTTTTTCTGGTAAAAAGAATATCGTCTCTGAGCATCTTCCCCGATATGGGCTGGTTCAATTTCAAGAATAATCCTTGGATAATTTTTGAATAAGTATCCTGTAATATGAGAACCTAGTTTCTGGCTTCTGAACTCTGCAAAAACCTCAAAATGTTCTACGAAAATGTAATCGCTTAATTCCCAGAAAATAAGATATCCAATCGCTTTAGATTCGTGCAATACAGAAATAACCTTCACATGAGGATTGCTGAATAACTTCACAAATTGGTCCCAGTCTCTTCTTTCATCCTCCGGAAAGGTTGTGGAGTAGGAGTGATATATATCTTTTATTTTGTAGTCTTCCGGTGAAGTTATAGGTAAAAATTCCATAATTATAAATCAAAAACACTTGGTCTCCTTGTGATGAAAATATCTTTAATCCAAAGCGTAAACGCTAATCCCAGATAGATAAGAAAGAAGAAACCCGCCGTGGCGAAAGTTGAATAAATGAAGAATACCCGAAGTTTAGAAACAGGAATTCCAAGTTTAGCGCCCATTCTTGTAAGAACACCAAACCATTCTCTTTCCATTTTGTGACGGATATTATCAAGCATCTGAAGAATCTTTTAAAAGTTTAAATCCAATACTGCAATTTAAGCAATTTTTTTCTTCACAGGAATTTTTAAAATGATAAATGAGGCTTTGGGTTTCTAAGGAACTGGTAATTTTCATGTTCAGATTTTTCCAGGACTTAATAATAGTATTCTTTTCCGGGGCTATTTCTGTATAAAATTTCAATATATCGTCAGTAATTTCTTCATTATGATATTTATGGTAGGTGTATTTTAATGGCAGAATCGTATTTAATATAATCAGCTCAATAAAGTCATTACTTAATGTTTTAACCTTATTAACTGAGGAAATTTTCCCAAATTTAAAATGGGTATTCCAGTAGCCGGACGCCTGTACGTTCTTAAAAATATCAAACAAGTCCTTACTATTTTTTGAATGTATGACTTTAGAAAATAAATTTTGATGCCGGTGATAAAGATCGGCTAGTTGTGAAAGTCTGATGGTAGGAAAATTAGGAGGTCTTAACCTTAAAAATTTAGGTGGAAACCTCATGTCCAGGATTCGGTATTTTACCTTTATGAACTGAAATTCCCGTTTCCAGATTTCCATTTGTTCGTCTTCCGTGTCCTCAAGCCACCCCGAAATCCCAAAGAATAAAGCTTCAAGATGTGTTGGGTTTTGCCTGATTTTATTGATGACACTGTAATCAATACTTTCAGCAATTTGTCTGAATATATAGGCATTTACTTTTAGTCCGAAAGAATAGGCAAGACTATGAAAGAGGATAGCTTCGAAATTGTTTTTTGACTGTTGTAAAGCATATTCCAGTTCCTCTGATTTCTCATTTAGTTTTCTTAAAACATTTTCTTCGTGGAAATGAAGAGGAACATTACGCTGATCAAAAATACTTTCGCAGGGAATAAACTGATTTTCTTTGATGAGTTTCTCATACTTCCACAGAATATTTTCATCAATATAATTCTTCAGTTCAAGAGTAGGAATTTTCTTATCATTAAATTCTTCAATCACAATATCATTTTGAAAAACAACATGAAGAATAATATTTTGATAGTTGGGATCCCCGGAATGATTATGGAAGATCCAGTCTGAAGACTTTACATGAAGCTCTATGTTTCCACTCAGGATGAGGTTATTGATTTTAATGGAAGCCAGAAGAAAATCAGGCCCGGCATTGGTATTCCATTTCCCGAAATGTATGATCTCAACGGAATTTCCTTCAATATCCTTGAAGTCAAAATTTTTGAAAACTTTAAAGTTCCAAAGATATTGAAGTAATTTTTCCGTCATGAGTGTGTCACAAATATAATAGATCTATTATACTTTTGACAACTCGTTTTTAAAATTTTCTATGGTTGTTTTGTACATTTCTTCATATATAGGAAGAACGTTTTTCAAATCGAATTTTATCGCCTGTTCTTTCGCATTTATCTTCATTTTGGCTAAAAGTTCATCATTGCTCAATAACTTGATTGTATAGTTGCTCATAGCTTCTACATTTCCGATTTCAGCTAAGAATCCTGTTTCTCCCTGGACATTTACTTCAGGAATTCCTCCTGCGTTGGAACTGATCACCGGAGTATACGCTGCCATGGCTTCCAATGCAGCCAATCCAAAACTTTCCTGTTCTGATGGTAATAAGAAAACGTCAGAAAGCTGAAGAATTCTATACAGGTCATTTACCTTTCCAAGAAGCCTGATTTTAGAAATCAAATCCGGATTTTCTTCTAAAAACTGGTTCACCTTCTCCATATCCGGACCTTCTCCGATAATGATCAGTTTGGATTTTACCTTCTTATGAACATTCTTGAAAATTTGAAGAACTTCGTCCACACGTTTTACAGGGCGAAGATTGGAAACGTGTATTAATATTTTTTCATCCGGATCAGCGAACTGTGTTCTCTGGCATTCATTACATTCATCAAATTCAGAATTGTCGATGAAATTCGTGATCACCTGGATTGGTTTTTTAATATTGAAAAACTGTAGCGTGTCTTTTTTTAAACTTTCAGATACAGAGGTAATTGCATCGGATTTGTTGATTGAAAACTCTACAGCATGTTTGTAGCTGGGATGTTGTCCTACCAAAGTAATATCTGTCCCGTGAAGTGTTGTTACCAAAGGAATGTCATTATTATCTTCCTGTAGCATCTGTTTAGCCGTAAACGCTGCATAAGCATAAGGAATGGCGTAGTGTGCATGCAATAAATCCAGTTTATACAGATTAACAACTCTGTAAATCATCGAACTCAGTGCAATATCATAAGGTTGATATTGAAACAGGGGATAAGTTTGAACATTTACCCTATGAAAAAAAATATTAGGATTGGTAATATCGAGTCTCGCTGGAAGGGCTGAGCTAATGAAATGGACTTCATAGCCTTTATTAGCAAGAGACATTCCCAGTTCTGTTGCTACGATACCGCTTCCGCCATATGTTGGATAGCAAAGTATGCCTATTTTCATTGGAATATTATTGTTTTGATGTTGTAAATATAGTTGAATTCACTTTTGTTTCAGAAGCAGTTGCAGGATTCAAATCGAGTCCCATTCCTGCTTTTAGTTGATCATTAACAAGTACCGGAAGTCTTCCCTGGACCTTTGTCTTTCCCAATAGCGCATTAGCTGTTGCAATCATGGAATCATCATTGTTTTCATAAGAAACAAGAACCGTGGAAATTTTTGAAATATCGATATCTTTTAAAGCATAAGCACTTCCAAATACATTTAAAATAACTTTTTGATTTTTAGTTAAATCAGCAAGAATCTTTTTAGATTCTCCGGAAATTTTATATGGTTTATATGCTGTTGCATTATCCTTATGAAGTCCTGCAATAACTATAGAATTAGCTGGAATTGTACTGATTTCGTCAGCTTTTTTAAGAATGATATTTGAACCTAGCTGATTGGCAAACGTCTGATAAGGTGCTTCCTCTAAAGGAACATAATACACTTGTTTTCCGGTAATGGGAAGTAACTTTTGCTCATCTTTTAATAGGGTAAGTGCATTAGAATAAAGATTCTGAATCAAAAGTTTGTGTGAATCGTTATTCAGGTCGTTATTAATGTTTTCAGGATTTTTGGTATTGTATTTATCCAGCCCTAAATAATATTTGGTCAGTAATATTTTTTTTACACTTTCTTCAACTCTTGATTGTGGAACTTCTCCATTATCAATAGCCTTCTGAATTAATTTTTTTCCTTCAGACACTCCCTGCGAGAAAAGCATAATATCATTACCTGCTTTAAAGGCTAATGCATCTAATTCCCCGGGCTTATATTTATTGGCTACTGCACCCATATTGAGTGCGTCCGTAATAATGAGGCCTTTATACCCTAACTTCTCTTTTAAAAGTCCGGTGATAATATTTTTGGAAACCGAAGCAGGAATTCCTTTTCCCGATTCTAACGTTGGCACATATAAGTGAGCTACCATTACTCCACCGATACCTTTAGTCATAAGAGCTTTAAAAGGTGCCAATTCAACAGCATTCAGCCTCTCGAGTTGGTGAGGAACTACAGGAAGATCCAGATGTGAATCTGTACTGGTGTCACCATGACCAGGAAAATGCTTAATGGCTGCTAGTATGTTGTTGTCCTGTAATCCATTAGAGTATGCTATTGCAGAGCTGATGACATTATCTACCTCTGAACCAAAGCTTCTGTTTCCAATGATTGGATTATTAGGATTTGTATTCACATCGACTACCGGGGCAAAATCCCAATTGATTCCCATCCTCTTACAGTCTTCGGCAATTTTAGAGGACATCTGGTAAATAAGATTTTTATCCTGTATGGCTCCTAAAGTCATTGCCCATGGAAATTTGTGAGCCGCTGCGATTCTCTGATATAATCCCCATTCAGCATCCATTCCGATCATCAACGGAACTTTAGATTTTTGCTGAAACTCATTTACCAGAGATATTTCTCTTGCTGCATCATCCTGCATCAGAATCAATCCACCGATCTTATCAAGGGTGACAATATTTCTTACCTGGTTGATATAATCCTCGCCTTTGTTGGTATAAAGAGCAACAATGAAAAGCTGTCCTAATTTTTCATCCTGGGAAAGCGATTTGTATGTTTGATTAACCCACTGGTTTGCTTTACTTACATCAGACTGTGAAATGCCCTTTGGTATATACTGGGCAGCGATTTTTGAACTGATAGATAAGAATATGAATAGAGAAGTGCAAACTATTTTGTTCATAACTTTTGAATAAGAACAAAAATACGATTAAAAAAATCATCAGAATGGATGTTTTTAAGTTTTTTGGTATATGTTTTGGATGTGCTTTATAAATAATATTAAAACTTTTATAAAAATGAAAAAATTTCTTCCAATCCTACTATTAGCTTTTGTCAGCTTATTTATATTCAGCTGTGATAATAAAGACGATGATAATAATTTTGTGGATCATGATACAATAGGGACTGCTTTTGACATTACCCCAACTTTTACGAAAACCAATGATAATTTATATCAGTATTCAGACGCATTTACAAATGAGTTAGTACAATCTGATGTTGTGCTTATTTACTTGCAAACGGGTCTTACCAATAACAATGCTCCAATCTGGAGATTACTTCCTTATACATTCTTTACTAATAACAACGTTGCTGTTGATTATTCATTTGATTTTAGCAAATTTGATATAGGAATTAATGTTAACTCAAGCTTGAATCTAACGGCTAATCCAACGTACTATACGAACAAAAGATTTAGAGTGGTAATCTTACCTGCTAATACAGGTGGGAAAAATTCCAAGACTGCAGCTGCTCCTGTAGATTATAATGATTATTACAGTGTAATTAAATATTATAATATTGACGAGTCTAAAATAAAGACTAAGAATTAAGATATATCTTTTCAGTTTTTTTATAATTAAAAAGGGCTCCGGAATTTATTCCGGAGCCCTTTGTTTATTTTTAATTATCATTGTCATCCAGAAGATGACCAAAATAATCTTTCTTTGTTTTTAAATAACCTCTGCTGATATCATTCGCGGGTATTTGCAAAGGAACCCTCGAATTAAGGTGGATGTTACTTTCCGTAACATATTTTACTTTTTCAGGGTTATTGGTCAAAAGATTGATGTCTTTTATTTCCAGCACATTTAAAATTTCAATGGCTACATTGAAGTTTCTGTCATCTGCTGGGAGACCAAGCTGTAGATTAGCTTCTACTGTATCAAATCCTTTTTCCTGTAAAGAATAAGCCTTTAACTTATTTATTATTCCAATGTTTCTTCCTTCCTGACGAAGGTAAACAATAACTCCTCCATTTTCATGGATATATTTCATGGCTGCATCTAATTGCTGCCCACATTCACATTTTTTTGAATGGAAAACTTCACCGGTAATACATTCTGAGTGGAAACGTACATTAACTGGTTTTGAAAAATCTGTATTTTCAGCGATAATAGCCATATGAGGCATCCAGTCATTTTCGTTTTCAGAGAAAGCGATCATTCGGAAAGTTCCGTGTTCCGTTGGAACGTTTGCTTCCGCTTGAATTTTAATCATTAATAATAAGGTCGTTGAACTAGTTTTTAATTTCCTTTAAGAGAATCCTCTATAACAGAAATATTGGTTTTTAACCTTACCAAATATCTGTTTAGGATTTCATCATCATCTTTTGGAAGATCCTGTCTGAGTTTCTGAATTTTTTTATAAGATTTTTCAAAACTTTTAATGGCTCTGTTCTTTCCTGAAATATTGTTGGCATCAATTGCATACAAATAATTCTGTAGGCTGTATTTTAGCGACAGAACCTCTTCATTTATACTAATAGTTTTGAATTTAGGAAAGGTGGAAATTAAATTGGATATTTCAGAAGCATTTACATTTTCTTTGATATTGATGTCTATGCTTTTTTTTAGTCCTCTATCAGAATCTGAACCTTTTGCTTCACTATAAAAATTATTAGACAACGGAGAAAAATTTAATTTTTCCGATGCGCAAGAAGAAGTTAGTATAAACAGTATTCCAAAAAAAAATAATCTTTTCATTTTTGTTGCCCCTTTTGATAAAGGATTGGGTTAAGACTTTCATCATTATACATTTTCATTTGTTTGTATACTTTCATCTTAACATCACCGTTTTCAATATCAGTAAGCAACTGATTAATAGAAGTCGACAGATCCTCTTTCTGTATGAGAAGTACATCTAATTTTGCCTGGCAATTTAATCGATGTTCTTCTGAAGCAGATTCTCTGTTTGCTTCTAATGACATATGATAAACCTTTAACGCAAGTATTGATAATCTGTCTACAGCCCAAGCGGGTGTTTCTGTGTTTATCTTTGCATGAGGTTTAGGAGTTGTATTTTTAAATTTATCAAGAAACCAGCTGTCAATAAATTCCACCAGATCAGTTCTTTTCTGATTAGAGGCGTCTATTGTTCTCTTTAATTGAAGAGCTTCAACCGGATCTATGTTCTCATCTCTTATAATATCTTCCAAATGCCATTGAACGGTATCAATCCAGTTCTTTGCGTACAAAATTCGTTCCAAACTGTCTTTTTCGAAAGGATTATTAATTAGATGGTTAACGTCATCAAATACGTGGTAGTCTTCAATAGATTGATTGAAGACTTTCCATGCAGTCTCAGTGAAATTCATTAATTCTGAAGAATTTTAGTTGCTTGAAGGATTGTTCGTCGAAGAATTTTTATTTTCAGTAGGATTTTTATCTTCTTCCTTTACTGCGTCTTTGAATTCTTTGATCCCTGATCCAACACCTCTCATTAATTCCGGAATTTTTTTACCTCCAAAAAGTAAAACAAGCAGAATTGCTACGATAAGGATATGCTGCCATGATAAGGCAAGTATTGTTAATGTTTCCATTTCTAAATTTTTTACAAAGTTAGTCTTTTTTTAATAAGAAACCCACCCTAATGGATCAACAGGTGTAGTTCCGTTCCATACTTGGAAATCAAGGGTATAAGACCCATCAAAGTCTTGTCCTACAGTACCTACAATGGTGCCTGCGGAAACCTGCTGGCCTTTAGAAACATTGACACTTCCCAGATTTGAATAAATCGTAAAATAATTTCCGTGTTTCAGCATTACCGTTTTGGTTCCGTCACTGTTAGCCAGAACTGAAGATACAGATCCCGGGAATACTGATTTTGCCCGTGTACCCGATGGTACGGAGATTTTAATTCCGTTATTCTCTTCTGTGATATTTTTAAAAACAGGGTGTGGTTGTCTTCCGAAACGGTGGGTAATCTGACCTTTGTCAACAGGGAATCCTAGCTTTCCTCTGTTTTCAGCAAAATTATTACCTGCTGCAGTAGAAACTCCAAAATTCGTCATCGCTTTGGATTCTGCTGCTTTTTTCTCGTCGTCTTTTCTCTTTTCTAATGCGGCCTCAGCTGCTTTTGCGGCTGCCAGTTTGCTGGCTGCTTCTTTTGCCCTTGCATTGGCTTCCGAAGAAGCTTTTGCTGCGGCTATTTTCCGAGCTTCATCCCTTGCATTAGCCTCTGCTCTAGCTGCTTCTTCTGTACGTTTTCTTTCCTCTTCAGCTCTTTTTGCGGCTAGCTCCTCGGCTCTTTTAGCTTCAGCTTCAGCTAATTTTCTTTCTCTTTCAAGTGCTTCTGCTCTTGCTCTATTTTCAGCTTCTATTCTTGCTTTTTCTCTTTCCGCTGCAATTTTAGCTAAACGGATTTTCTCAGCTTCAGCCTTTCTTCTGGCTTCTTCTTCCGCTTTTGCTATTCTGATTTCTTCTGCAATGATGCTTCTGATCTGCCCTTCAAGAGCTTTAGATTGAACTTGTTTTTGTTTTAATTCAGCAGTTAATTTCGATTCATTTTTCTTAAAATCCTCAACAAGCTGCTCTTTCTGAGCTCTTTCCACATTAATAGTAGCCAGATCTTTTTGTTGATCTATCAAAAGTTGTTGCTTATCTGCAACCGATTTTTGTCTTTGGGCAATTGTTTTTTTGATCTGATTTGCAGCGTCTGTAATTTCAGCCGCTTTTTTATCCTGATAGTCCGAATATTCTTTAAGATATTGAACTCTACGAATAGCTTCTCCCAGGTTTTTAGCAGAAAGAATAAAGGTTACTTTGTTTTGTACTCCCTTGTTTTTATAAGCATTCACTAAAACTTCTGCGTAATTTTTTCTAAGTACCGCCAATTCTTTATTTTGACGGTTGATCTCCAGTTGACGAAGATAAATATCATCTTCTATAAATCTTTTTTCCTTTTGAGTGTTGTTGTAAACTTTTTCTCTTAGGGTTAATTTTTTGTTGATATTATTAAGATAAGCTATGGAGAGTTTAGATTCGTTTCTTGTTTTAGCGAGATCTGAATTTATTTGTGTGATTTGTTTTTTAAGTTCAGCATTTTGCTTCTGCAATTGTTCTTTATTTTGTTGCCCATTGTGCAATCCGAACAATAAAATACCTATTAAAAAGCTAAATTTTTTAATCATTTAATTTCAATTTTCTTATAATTGGCTGGGACTGAATAGGCCACTTCCATCTTCGAAAAATCAAATTTCGTATTTTCTAATAAAATCTGGCTTGTTTTTGAACCTTTTATAATTATTTTAACATTTTTTGGTAGACGAATTTCATTATATTCAGCCCAATTGCTATAAGAAATTTCTAATTGGTCCGGAGATAAAACATCCTTTAACTGAACGTTCAGCAGATCATAATTATCATCATATTGTAATGAGATTTTATACTCTCTCGTTTTTTCATCAGTAACAATCTTTTGATTCACAGAAGAAACCAACTGATAACCCTGCGCATTTTTTGTAAGGATGAACTGAGAATCGTTAACTTTTACGAAAGTTCGTCCAAGAAGTATTTTTTCCAGGGATTGATAATCGATGAAATTTACATTTAAGAGATGGTTCAGATATTCAAAGTCAGAATCGATATAGGATTTACTTGTCCGGTCAAATCCCTTTACTCCTTCCGGAGTAGCTATTCCTCTGGCAGCATTAATAAATAGTACAGATAAATTCATCCATACTTTTTTATTTTTCTCAATATAGATCGTTGCATCCAGGGTAGGGACGAAATTTCCCGTTTCTACGTTAACTTTGCTGTTAATTTTAATCTGTTCGAATTGAGGAGGGATTATTACATGCTCGAAAAATGTAAGTTTATCCCTTACCGGTTCTCCTGCATCTTTTGGATTGTTGTTATTCTCCACAACTGTGCTGTCCTTAATTCCACCGTTGCCACTTTTGGAAACGTTCCGTGTTTTACAGGATGACAAGATAAGAAGTAATAAAACTAATGGGATCCAATTTTTCATGTATTTGTCTTTTCGATTAAAAATAATACTTTGCAATATTAACGCCAAACCACACAAAACATTTTGTGTGGTTTGAATATATCTTATTTATTGCTGCTTTTCTTATAACTATTTAGATAGAAAATCTAAAACAGAATAATCGCCCAAAGAAATTTCTCTGGCAACTCCAAAATACTGTGCTGAATTACCAATCATAGAATTAGACAGGTTTCCATGGTTGATTCTTGTGTTTTCCTGGATCAATGAATTTTCAATATTAGAATTTACAATAATAGTATTGTTACCCAATGAAACCCCGGGACCTACCTTAGAATTCGAAATCTTTACATTTTCACCGATAAAGCAAGGCTGGATAATCAGCGAGTTTTCGATAACGGCCGAAGATGGATATTGAGACATCTCTTCTCTTTCGTAAGCAAGAATTTTGCTATTGGTTTCTACCGTAGCATTTTTGTTTCCACAATCCATCCAGTCATTTACTTTTCCTAAAGTGAATTTGGCACCTTTTGCTCTTAAGTTTTCCAATGCAGTTGTTAACTGATATTCTCCTCCATTTTTTATATCATTATCCATGATATAATTGATTTCATCCATTAACTTCTCAGCACTGTTAAAGTAATAAATACCTATAATGGCAAGATCGGACACAAAGGTTGTTGGCTTCTCAACAAAATCTGTAATAAAACCATAATTGTCTAATTTCACAACACCAAATGCAGAAGGATCTTCTACACTTTTCACCCAGATAACACCATCTGAATTCTTATCAAGCTGGAAGTCCGCACGGAAAAGAGTATCAGCAAACGCGATAACTACATTGCCCTGCATAGAGTCTTCCGCACATTTAATGGCATGAGCCGTTCCCAAAGGGTCATTTTGATAATATATGCTTCCTTTTGCACCTAGTTTTTCTGCAATATGAATCAGGGATTTTTCAATTTCAGGGCCAAAATCTCCGATAATAAAGGCTACTTCTTCAATTTCTTCACCGGCAACTTTAGCAATGTCTTCTACAAGCCTTTGTACAATTGGTTTTCCGGCAATGGGAATCAAAGGTTTTGGAACGGTTAGTGTATGTGGACGTAATCTGGAACCACGTCCAGCCATTGGAACGATAATTTTCATAAGTTATATTAGGGTATTTTTAGTCGTTTTTAATCTGATGGCTGTCTTCATAAATAAAGCCATAGTATTGAAAGGGTGTATTATTTTAAATATTTGTTTAATTTTTCAAATCATTAGCATCAAAATAGAGACCAAAGTTTAGTTTTTTCTCATTCTTGCTAATAACATATTTTTCTCAGTATATAATAGAATTCCTGTGTAGAACAAAAACAATAGGTTCCCGATCCAGAAGTTATAGTCGGACACATTCGCTATGATATAACTGAAAACTCCCAAAAGTAATATGAAAAATGCGATTTTTTTCATTCGGTAGGGGATAGGATAATATTTTTGGCCCAGGAAATAAGATAGTACCATCATGGTAAAATAAGCAGCTAACGTTACCCATGCCGAAACCATAAAGCCATATTTTGGTAAAAGCACAAGATTCAAAACAATGGTAAGAATAGCTCCGGTCCATGAAATATATGTTCCTACACGTGTTCTGTCTGTTACTTTATACCAGGTTGAAAGGTTATAATATATTCCGAAAAACAAGTTGGCAATTACAATAATAGGAATAATGTTGATGGCGATCCAATAAGAACTATTGGGAACCAGAAGAAGCTTTATCCATGATACATTCGCAATAATTCCCAATGCAACGATGGAGGCAAAAAAAGAAAAATATTCAGTTACTTTCGCATAGGTTAGTTTTGCATTTTCATTTTGCATTTGTTTGAAGAAAAATGGTTCGATTCCCATTCTGTATGCCGTTACAAACAGCGTCATGAGTACCGCCATCTTGTAGCATCCCCCATAGGCTCCTGCTGAGCTGTCATCAATAATGAATTTTTGAATAAATTTATCAAAATTTTCATTCACCATAAATGCAAGACCAGCAATCATTATCGGCCAGGAATATTTGATCATCTGAAGGAAAAGACCTTTAGAGAATTGGAATTTAAGCTTCAGAATAATAGGAAAAACCAGAAGAAATCCCAAAAAGCTTGCGACTAAATTACTATAAAACGGATAAGTTACTTTTTCCTGTAGCCCAAATTTGGAGCTAATCGTTTCAGGAATGTATAAAAATAAAGCAATTACAAAAATACTTTGAAATACTGCCTGAATTACCCTTACAAAAGCATATTTTATTGGTTTGTTATGGAACCTTAGCCATGCCAGAGGAATGACAAGAAGATTGTCAAAAAAAGCAATCCATGCAAACCATCGTATAAATTCAGGAGTCTTTGAATAGCCAAAAACATCGGCAATAGGCTGGTTAAAAAGCAATACCACGATAAGGAAGACAAGAGATAAAGTGGCTAAAAACCAAAAAGAGGTATTAAAGACTTTTTGCTCGTCATTCTTGTTGGAGGAAAATCTGAAGTAAGCCGTTTCGAAGCCGAAAGAAAGAACAATATTAACAAAAGAAATTAATGCATACAGATTGGTGAAGATGGCAAAATCATTAACATTAATATGCTTAATGAATAAATAATTCAGCAATACTACAATCACTCTCGGCATAATTGCCCCTATTCCATAGATAATAGTTTCGTTAAGAAGTTTTTTCAAAATGCGAAATTTCTTGCAAATGTAAATATTTAGAAATTGATTTTTTATCAGGGATATTAAAATTCATTCATAAACCTTAATTTTGTAAGGAATATAAAGTCTAAAGAAAAGTAAATGAGGACCCTTATCAAAAATGCTACTATCGTAAATGAAGGAAAAATCTTTGAAAGCGATATTTTAATTGAAGACGATTTAATTTCTAAAATACAACCCCATATTTCTGATGAAGTAGATCAGATTATTGACGGCTCCGGAAAATATCTTTTACCCGGGGTGATTGATGATCAGGTGCATTTTCGTGAGCCGGGGTTAACTCATAAAGGAGATATTGAAAGTGAATCGAGAGCAGCAATTGCAGGTGGGATTACCAGTTTTATTGATCAGCCGAATACTGTACCTAACGCTGTAACGCAGGAATTATTGGTGGATAAATATGAAATAGGATCCCAAAAAGCATACGCTAATTACGGATTTATGATGGGAGGGACTAATGATAATCTTGAAGAGGTGCTTAAAACCAATCCGAGAAATGTTCCGGGAATCAAGTTATTCTTAGGTTCTTCTACAGGAAATATGCTGGTTGACAATCCTGAAACCCTTGAAAATATTTTCAGCAATACAAAAATGCTGATTGCTGTTCACTGTGAAGATGAAGCAACGATAAGAGCAAATACCCAGAAATACATGGAACAATATGGAGAAGATATTCCTGTTAAGTTTCATCATCTCATTAGAAGTGAAGAAGCTTGTTATAAATCTTCCTCCAAAGCCATCGAATTAGCAGAAAAAACAGGAGCGAGACTCCATGTTTTCCATCTGTCAACAGCTATAGAGACAGCCTTGTTCAGAAATGACATTCCTTTAAAAGATAAAAAGATCACCGCGGAAGTTTGTGTACACCATTTAACATTTACCAACGATGATTATGAAACAAGAGGAGGTCTAATTAAATGGAATCCGGCAGTAAAGACTCAGAAGGACAAAGACGGACTTTGGGAAGCTCTTTTAGATGGTAGAATTGATGTAATTGCTACCGATCATGCTCCTCATACCTGGGAAGAAAAACAAAATGTTTATACAAAATGTCCATCCGGAGCACCGTTGGTTCAGCATTCATTAAATGTAATGCTGGAAAATTTCAGGAATGGGAAAATTTCTCTGGAAAAAATCGTTGAAAAGATGTCCCATAATCCCGCAATTCTTTTCAGAATAGAGAAAAGAGGTTTTATAAGAGAAGGATATAAAGCAGATTTGGTTTTGGTGGATTTAAATGAAAACTGGACAGTAAATAAAGAAAACATTCTTTATAAATGTGGTTGGAGTCCTTTAGAAGGTATGAATTTTCATTCTAAAATTACCCAGACATTTGTCAATGGGAATCTTGTATTCGATAATGGAAAAATTGCTGACGAAAAATTTGGTGAGCGATTACTTTTTGAAGTTGAGGAGTAAGTTGGAAGATTGAAAACCCAGCTGTGTATATAATAAAGAAAAAGACTACTCACTGTAGTCTTTTTTTATTTTTGTTTCGAAAAACGGATCTTGTAAATCTGCAGACTGATTATTTTTTTGCTTTGCCGCTCATATAAAAACTGAGTTTTCCACCTTTTATAATATCGGAATGCTTTAAAGTAAAGTTTTTAATTTCTTTACCATTTAAAAGAATCTTTTGAACATATACATTTTGTGGACTCTGATCAATTGCTTCAATTTCAAACGTTTTTCCATTTTCCAGATTAAGTACTGCGTAATCAACTGCCGGGCTTCCAATCGCATAATCTTCTGAACCCGGAGCTACCGGGTAAAATCCGAGTGAGCTTAAAATATACCATGCACTCATCTGTCCTGTATCATCATTTCCGCCTAATCCATCAGGAGTAGCTTTATATTGCATTTCAAGAATATGGCGAATCTGTGATTGTGTTTTCCATGGCTGCCCAGCCCAGTTATACAGGTAAGCTACATGATGAGCGGGTTCATTACCATGGACATATCCTCCAATGATTCCTTCTCTCGTAATGTCTTCAGTATCGGCAAAAAATTCATCGGATAAATGCATCGTGAACAATTCATCAAGTTTGGATGCAAATTTTTTCTTTCCTCCCATTATGGTAATAAGTTCATCGGGGTTTTGTGGAACGAAAAAGCTATAATTCCACGAATTACCTTCAATAAATCCCTGTCCGTGAGTACTCAGAATATCGAAATCCTTTTTGAAACTTCCATCTGCTAAACGGGGCCGCATGAAACCAATACTTTTATCAAAATTATTTTTCCAGTTTTCAGAACGTGTAATAAATTGATTGTAAATTTCTGTTTCTCCCAAATGTTTTGCCAGTTGAGCAATTGCCCAGTCATCATAGGCGTATTCCAGAGTATTGGACACAGAAGTCCCGCTTTTTTCAGCAGGAATATATCCTAAATCAATATATTGCCCAATTCCTTCATAATCCCTTTTATTTGCTGTTGCAACACAGGCATAGAGCGCTTCTTTTGCATCACCGGTATAAACACCTTTGATGATAGCATCTGAAACAACACTCACACTGTGATAACCACTCATGCACCAGTTTTCATTGGCGTAATGAGACCAGATCGGGAGCATTTTCAATGAGAACTGCTTATAATGGGCCATCATGGATCTTACAATGTCATTATTTCGTTTAGGCTGAATAATATTAAATAAGGGATGTAATGCTCGGTAGGTATCCCAGAGGGAAAATGTAGTGTAATTTGTAAAACCATCTGCTTTATGAATATTCTGATCTAAACCTTTGTATTCTCCATTGCTATCCATATATATTGTTGGATTAATAAAGGTATGGTACATGGCGGTATAGAAATTGGTCTTTTCGGTATCGGAACCTTTAATGATGATTTTATTCAGCTCTTTATTCCAATTTTCCTGTGTTTGGGCTTTTACCTGATCAAAAGATAAATTTCCTGTTTCTTTCTCCAGATTATCAAGAGCATTCTTTTGGCTCACCGGGGATAAAGCAAGTTTTACCTCAATGGCCTCATTTTCATAGGTGTCAAAATCAAAATTCATTTTCAGATTTTTTCCGGCTATTTCCGGGAAATTTTTAGTCTGGTCGAATTTTCTCCAGAATCCTCCATACACTTGCTTCCCATCATAATTTTTCTGGCCGTATGATTTGAATGGTTTTGAAAACTGTATCGCAAAGTATACTGTTCTGGTTCTTGCCCAACCGTTGGTCTGTCTGTATCCGGTAATGGTATGATCATTTTCTACCCTAACATATGTCCAGACATTCTTTCCTTCGTAATTATAAATTCCGGCCATCAGATCCAGAATAATGTGGGCCTGATCAGACTTTGGAAACGTGTACCGCTGAACTCCCACTCTTGTAGTAGCTGTAAGCTCTGCCAAAATATTAGAATCATCCAGTTTCACTTTATAGTAACCGGCTTCTGCTTTTTCATTCTGATGAGAGAACCTGCTTCTGTAACCACTTTCCGGATGAGAAGCGGTGCCCGGATTAAACTGAAGTTTTCCAACAGTAGGCATCATTAGAAAATCTCCTAAATCGGAATGCCCGGTTCCACTAAAGTGTGTAGAGCTGAAACCGACGATGGTTTTGTCTTCATAGCGGTAGCCAGCACAGTATTTATAGACTTCTCCATTATATTTTCCATTAAGTTCATATGAAATGGTATCTGTTTCAGGGCTGAGCTGTACGGAACCAAAAGGAACAGTGGCTCCGGGATAGGTGTGTCCCATTTTTTCAGTACCTATAAGTGGATTTACATATTGAACTAGTTTTTCAAATTTTTGAGCATTATAATTAAGGCTAAAAAACAGGAAGAATAAAAGAAATGGAGTTCCTGATATTTTCATGGATGCATAAATTTTAGAGTGGTAAAATTAAATAAAAAACAAAGAACAATTATTTATAACATTTATTTATAAACTTATTCTGAGCTTTATCCGTTGAATATTTATTATTTTTAGGAAAAATTAAATCGTATGAATCTGTATACACAACCAATGTTGCGTGAAGACGCATTAAAAGATAAAGTAGCTATTGTAACGGGAGGAGGAAGCGGCTTGGGAAAAGCAATGACCAGATATTTTCTTCAATTGGGCGCTAAAGTGGTGATTACTTCAAGGAATATCGAAAAATTACAAGGAACGGCCAAAGAACTGGAAGAGGAAACAGGAGGAAAAGTGCTATGTGTGGCTTGTGATGTGAGAAACTGGGATGAAGTGGAAGCTATGAAGGAAGCTACATTAAAGGAGTTCGGAAGGATTGATATTTTGCTTAATAATGCTGCCGGGAACTTTATTTCACCTACAGAAAGATTAACACATTCTGCATTTGATTCTATTTTAGATATTGTTTTAAAGGGAACAAAAAACTGCACACTTTCCGTGGGAAAACATTGGATAAATTCCAAAACTCCCGGAACTGTTTTAAATATTGTAACGACTTATTCGTGGACAGGTTCTGCTTATGTCGTTCCTTCCGCATGTGCTAAAGCAGGAGTTTTGGCAATGACTCGGTCTTTAGCGGTAGAATGGGCAAAATATGGAATACGTTTTAATGCAATCGCTCCGGGACCTTTCCCGACAAAAGGAGCATGGGATCGATTATTGCCGGGAGATCTCCAGGAGAAATTCGATATGAGAAAAAAAGTTCCGTTGAGAAGAGTCGGAGAGCATCAGGAGCTGGCTAATTTAGCAGCTTACCTAGTTTCGGATTATTCTGCTTATATGAACGGAGAGGTTGTTACTATAGATGGTGGTGAATGGTTGCAAGGAGCAGGAGAGTTTAATATGTTGGAAGATATTCCTCAGGAAATGTGGGATGCTTTAGAGGCAATGATCAAGTCTAAAAAATCAAATTAATTCAAAATAAGTTAAAAAATCCCGGATTTGTAACAATTCCGGGATTTTTTTTACCTATCCATTAAGTAAGTTTATAAATTTTTAAAATGAAGTGTAAAGTATCAACCTTTGTTTCTGCGATAGCGGTTTTTCTGTTTTCAGGATCTGCTTTTGCTCAGGAAACACCTAAATATGATTATGTAGAGGCATTTAAGCCGTTTTTCTATCCACAAACAGGCACGGAAACCCGTTCTGCAAGTGGACAGCCGGGACATGCTTATTGGCAAAATTCTGCAGACTATAATCTTAACATAAGTTTAAATGACACTAAAAATGAGTTAACCGGTACTGCTGAAATAAAATATACCAATAACAGCCCGGATCAGCTGAGTTTTCTTTGGCTTCAGCTCGATCAGAATTTGTTTAATCAGGATTCCCGTGGTAATGCGGTAGTTCCTATTTCAGGAAGTAGAAATGGAGCCCATGGAGAAAAATTGGACGGTGGTTACAAAATTAAATCGGTAAAACTTGATGGTAAAGATGTAAAATATACGATTACCGACACCAGAATGCAGATTGATTTACCAAAAGCTTTGAAGGCAAAAGGAGGAGTGGCGAAAATTAGTATTGATTATTCATTTATTTCTCCTGAATATGGTTCTGATAGGATGGGAGTACAGGAAACTAAAAATGGTAAAGTTTTTACGATTGCACAATGGTATCCGAGGATGTGTGTGTATGATGACATTCTAGGATGGAATACGTTGCCATATCTGGGAGCTTCGGAGTTTTATCTGGAATATGGAAATATCAATGCCAGTATAACCGTTCCTGCTAATCATTATGTTGTTGCCTCAGGGGAACTTCTTAATGGGAAAGAAGTGTATAGCAAGGAGGAAAATAACCGTTGGGAACAGGCAAGAAATAGTGATAAAACAGTAATGATCCGCCCTGAATCGGAGATAGGTAAAAATCAATCTTCAGGAACGAAAACATGGAAGTTTAAAATAGAACAGGCCAGGGATTTTGCATGGGCATCATCTTCTGCATTTGTTTTAGATGCGGCAAGAATTAATCTGCCGAGTGGCAAGAAGTCTTTGGCAATATCAGCGTATCCGGCTGAAAGTGGAGGTGAAAAAGCCTGGGGAAGATCTACCGAATACACGAAAGCTGCGATAGAACATTATTCTCAGAAATGGTATGAATATACCTATCCTGCAGCTACAAACGTTGCGGGTAATGAAGGTGGAATGGAGTATCCGGGTATTGTGTTTTGCCATATGGATTCCAAGGGAGATGATCTTTGGGGAGTTACGGATCATGAATTCGGACACAACTGGTTTCCGATGATTGTGGGATCTAATGAAAGGTTATTTGCCTGGATGGATGAAGGTTTTAATACATTCATTAATCAGCTTTCTACTGAAGCCTTCAATAAAGGGGAGTATTACAAAAAACAAAATATTGCACAAACAGGAAGTTATCTGATGAGCGATAATTTTGAACCGATTATGGTAGGACCGGATAATATGAAAGAACACAGTATCGGAGTTCTTGCTTATTTCAAACCGGGTATGGGCTTAGGCATTTTGAGAGAGTCAATCCTTGGACCTGAAAAATTTGATAAAGCATTTAAAACATATATAGATCGTTGGGCTTTCAAACATCCTACTCCCTGGGACTTTTTCCATACCATGGAGAACGTTTCGGGTGAAGAGCTTAATTGGTTTTGGCGAGGATGGTTCTTTAATAAATGGAAAATTGATCAATCCGTTAAAAGTGTAAAATATATAAGTGGTGACTTTAAAAATGGAGCTCAGATTACGGTAGAAAACCTGGGGCAATTACCTATGCCAACTACAGTTCAGGTAAGATTTAAAGACGGGACAACACAAATTGTAAAGCTTCCGGTTGAGGTTTGGAAACGTAATAAAGAATGGACTTTTCAAATTGAATCTGCTAAGGAAATCGAAGAGGTAAAGGTGGATCCTAATTCTCAGATTCCCGATATCAATCCGAAAAACAATTCTGCTTCTGTAACAGATACCAAGAAAATTGATAAAATTGATCCTAAAGATTTTACAGGGACATTTGGAAGCAAAGAGATTCCATTAAAGCTGACATTTAAAGTAAAAAACGGACAGCTTTTCGGCCAGGCCGGTGGAGATGCACAATTTCCTCTTGAATACAACGGAGATAATAAGTTTCTTTTCGGGCAGTCTGTTTTTACATTTGCTAAAGACAAGAAAACAATGACGATTACTCAGGGTGAAAAGGAAATTAAATTAACGAAGGAATAATAATTCTGTTTTAAAAAAGAATACAGAAAATTAACAATATAATCATGGTTTTAAGGCTTCTCTCTGGTAGAGAAGCCTTATTTTTGTTTAATTATTATTTAAAATAGGTGATTATGATTTTTAGATTTTCAATTGTGTTTGTCTTGTTTTTTGTTATAGGGTTTTCACAAAACCTTAAAGTTATGAGTTTCAATATCAGATTACAGGTAGAATCTGATAAGGAAAATGCTTGGACAGAACGAAAGCACGATGTACAGGATTTATTAATGTATTATCATCCTGATTATTTTGGGGTTCAGGAAGCATTGCCAGAACAGATGAAAGATCTTAAAAAAGGATTGCAAAATTATAATTATGTCGGTGTGGGCAGGGACGATGGAAAAGAAGAAGGTGAATTTTCAGCTATTTTTTATGATAATGAAAGGTTACAGGTGGTGAAATCCGGTACATTCTGGCTTTCGGAAACACCGGATAAGCCTTCCAGAGGCTGGGATGCGGCATGCAACAGGGTATGTACGTATGCCGTTTTTAAAGATAGAAAATCTAAAAAAGAATTCTTAGCAATGAATCTTCATTTTGATCATGTTGGAAATGTTGCAAGAGTGGAATCTGCGGAGTTGATTCTTAAAAAAATAAAAGAATTGAATCCTGGAAATCTGCCTTTAACTTTAAGTGGAGACTTCAATTTAACAGACAACAGTGAACCTATAAAGATTATTTCCCAAAATCTGAAGGATAGTTTTTATAACTCTGAAACCCAACACTATGGTCCAAAAGGGACATTCACCGGATTTAATGTCAATGAAATTCCTAAAGACCGAATTGATTATATTTTTGTAAAGGGAATGAAAATAAAATCTCACAGGCATATTAATGACAGAAGAGAAAACCTGCTGTATCCTTCGGATCATTTTCCGGTTATTGCAGAGCTTTCATTATAAATCTAATCTTCTTTATTCGGAAATTAATTTCAAATCCAATTCCTCTCAGGGATTGGATTAGCTTATGTGCTAATAGGGCCAGAACAACAAAAAAACTGATAAACAAGGGTGGATGTAAAAAACATACGTTAAAATTTGCTAATATCAGCATCTGTGCGGTGATTAATTATATTTCTCTGTTACATTTTACCTAATTTTGAGACTTATTTTTAAAAAATAGATATGAAGAGATTGCTTTTTGGATGTTTAATGGTTGCTTCAGCACACTATTTTTCAGGACAAGAACTATACATACCAAGAAATGTAAAAAAAGCATATGAAAATGGGACGCGTGATATTTCCGGGGCTCCGGGTAAAAATTACTGGCAGAACAAAGGGATATACAATGTAGAAGTAAAAGTAGATGATAATACAAAAATCGTTTCCGGAAAAGAAACGATTACTTATAGTAACAATAGCCCCGGCGATTTACACTCTTTAGCCATAAGGTTTGTCAATAACCTTCATAAGCCGCAGGCTCCGAGATCAGGCTTTGTATCCAAAGACTTTCTATCTTCAGGATTGCATATCAAATCCTTTATTGTAAATGGGGAAAAATATAACATAAACAGTGATGATTGGGGAACTGTTGCAAGTGTAAAGCTGCAAACCACTATTAAATCGAAATCAAAATCAGAAATTAAAATAGAGTGGGAATATCCATTGTCTGTAAAAAGTGAAAGAGAAGGACAGATTGATCCTGAAACATTTTATGTTGCTTATTCTTTCCCAAGAATTTCAGTGTATGATGATTATAATGGCTGGGATATGCTGCCACATTCGGACAGGCAAGAATTCTACAATGATTTTAATGATTATAATTTTGCAATCATTGCACCCAAAAATTATGTGGTTTGGGCAACGGGAGAATTTCTCAATCCCGAAGCTGTTTTACAGCCTAATTATTTAAAAAGATACAAGACATCTCTGAGGAGCGATCAGGTTGTTCATATTGCAAGCCAGGAGGAAATGAAATCAGGAAAGGTAACTAAGCAGAATAAGTGGAATACTTGGAAATTCAAAGCCGCTAATATCACGGATTTTTGTTTCGCCTTGAGTAATCATTATGTATGGGATGGGGCAAGTGTTCAGCTCAAAACAAAACGGGCAAGTGTGCAGTCTGCATACAAAGCAGGTGCTAAAGATTTTGAACATTATGTAGACTGGATGCGTTATAACCTTGATTGGTATTCTAAAAACTGGCCGGGCGTGGAGTATCCATATCCTGTAATGACTGCTGTTCAGGGTTATGCTGATATGGAATATCCTATGATGATTAATGATAACAGTATTCCTGATAATTTTGAGGATGCGAGATTAACGGCAGATCATGAAATTGCTCATACCTATTTCCCTTTTTATATGGGGATCAATGAAACACGATATGCTTTTATGGATGAGGGTTGGGCAACAACCCTGGAATACCTGATTGGAATTGATGAGAATGGTGAAGCTAAAGCAAAGGATTTTTATAAAAATTTCAGGGTAAAGAAATGGATCAATGATCCTTCTGCCGAACAGGATCAGCCCATTATTACCATGAGTACACAGGTAAGTGGAGCAGGATATGGGAATAATTCTTATGTAAAGGCATCTCTGTCTTATCTGGCTTTAAAAGATTATCTTGGAGATGATCTGTTTAAAAAAGCATTACACCATTATATGAACAATTGGAATGGAAAACACCCAATTCCTTGGGATTATTTTAATTCTATGAATACAGGATCAGGGAAAGATTTGAACTGGTTCTGGAATAATTGGTTCTATACAAACAATTATATAGATCTCAAAATTACAAAAGGAACTCAGGAGAACGGATTGCTTACAATAAATATTGATAATGTCGGAGGTTTTGCAATTCCTTTTGATGCTGTAATAACTTATGACGGCGGAGGAATTGAAAGTCTTCATTTTACACCTTCATTATGGGAGAAAAATCAAAAACAGGCAGTTCTTACGATTCCTGTAAAAAATAAAGTAAAATCGATCAAACTGGATGGGGATATTTTTATGGATTATACTCCTGAAAATAATTCTAAAAATTTATAATCAAAAAGCCTTCAGTATTCTGAAGGCTTTTTGATTATTAGAAATAAGCTGTTAATCTTAATCCAATCGTTATATATCTAACTTTTTCTTTAGCAAAAGAAGTGTTGAATACTTCGTTCATTTCTTCGTCGTCTTTCACCAGGTCGCTAAAGTGGTAATTCATCGTGGACTTAATCTGGTTGTATTCGGCGTAGGCGGTAATCCCGAGTTCAGGATTGAATTTATAAGTGATAGCACTTCCTAAATTAAGCCTGAAAGCCTTTGATGGTTTATAAGTTGCCAGCTCCGATTGATTGTCTGGAGTGCTAATATGCTCACTTTTAACAAAAATTTTTCCGCTTGCAGGTATCGAATAGCCACCTGTAGCTTTTAACATGACTTCCCAGTTTTTTGCAAATTCATGAGAAAAATATGGACCCAAACCAAAATTGAGAAATCCTAATGACTGAGTCGTGATATCAAAGTTTTCATAGTGTTCCTCATCATCCAAAGTAAGTCTTTGAGGTTTGATCGGGAAACTACTAAAGCTAAGATCTCCTCCAATTCCCCATTTTTTTGAAAAAAAATAGGCTCCTTCTAATCCTGCATCAAAGCCAACCTGCTTTCTGTTATCGAGTTCAGATTCTTTCAGGAAGTTTGTGGTGGCGAGTGCTGATCCCACTTTTATAGACAGAAAAGAAGGGTATCCGTTACTTTCTATCCTGGAAAGCAGGCTTAGATTATCTCCTTTATTCTTGTAAAATTTATCAATGAAAAAATATCCTAATTCAGTAGAAATAATCCCTACTCCTGCACCCGCAAGAATATCAGGCATCCAATGTCTGTTATTCAGGTTTCTTCCAAGTCCTGTCAATGTAGCCGCGCCATATCCTCCAATACTGTAAGCCGGATTTACGAGTCCATACTCCTTGTGTAGAAAGCTGGCGTTGGCAAAAGCCATTGCAGCGTGCCCGGATGGAAAAGAGTTTTTGGCTGATGCATCCGGACGTTCAACTTTAGATGTGTACTTTACAGAATTGACGATGATTCCCATAATAGCTAAACTTGTGGCATAAGATAAAGTAGCTCTCCCAATATTATTACGTCCTTTAATTCCCGCTAACTTCAAACCGTACACCGTAGCAGCAGGGGCATATTGAAGGTAATCATCAAAACTAGCCTTAAAATCCGGCAGATATCGATTTCTTATGTCACGGATGTTTTTACGCTCACCCCAGGTAGCTGCTGAAGCGGTAAATAATAATGTTGGAGCAATTGATTTTTGGACCCATTCTTTTTTTAAGAAAGGTACCTTCTCTGAAAGTGCGGGAGGTTCCGAAATAGAATGAGAGAGATTGTTTTCTTGCTGAAGAGTATCCTGTGCCTTGTATAGGCATAAGGTAAGCAGCATAAAAAATGCTAATACTAATTTATTCATCATTGTGTGTTTTTTATTTTAAATTTTAAAATTTGCCAAAAATATAAAAAAAAACCTTTCTCAAAACTGAGAAAGGCTTTTTTAACATATTAAGAAAACTTATAATACTCTTAAACCTGCTCTAGGACCAGAAGAACTTACAACTGCCTGCATTCTTGTTTTTTGCCCTGCAGAGAACATAAACATTGCAGCATCATCTACATAGTCCATATAGTTCATAAACATAATAGATCTTGACACCCCACTACAAGTATTGTATACAGGATATGTAGGTTTGTTATAATTAGCTCCTGTTTGTGTAGGTGTATCCGCTACCTGATCGTTTCCGCAATTTGCATCACCCCAGATATGTCTAAGATTTAAATAGTGTCCCACTTCATGAGTAGCCGTTCTTCCCAAATTGAAAGGAGAAGATGCTCCTGTTTTTCCAAAATAAGGAGCTGCAATCACCACTCCATCATTCCATAATCCTGCTGATTCAGGGAAGGTCGCATATCCAAGAACTTGTCCCATGCTGCCTACTACCCAGATGTTGAAATAGTTGGTAGGATTGGTAGCATCAATACCTCCGGAAGAAGCTTTTTTCATGGCATCATTAGTGCTCCAGCTTGTTTTAGTTGTAGATTTTCTTACGGTATTTGCTAGTCTGAATCTCACTTTTACATCCCCTGATTTTACAGATTGAAATTCTGTTGGTATTTTATTTACATCACTGTTCGTGCCTCCGTAGTCAGCATTAAGAACAGCAATTTGCTCTGCTATTCTGGCATCAGAAACATTTTGTGCAGAAGTATTGTACAATACATTTACTACCACAGGGATTTCAACAGTACCATCTGCAAGAACTTTCCCCATTTTAATTGCGTTTGCAAATCTTTCAGTATTCGCTTCAATAGCTGCATACTTTTGTCTGAGCTCAGGATTGTTCTGAAGTGTTTGCTTTCTGATTTCTTCTGAAGGACAAGATCTTCTGTTGGCTAAATCTGAAGCAGTTGCAGATTTGTTTGCAGTCTCTTCACCTTGATTTGAAACATTGTCGCTGTTACAAGCGGACATGAATCCTAATGCCAGGATTCCAAATAATAGTTTTTTCATAGTTTCTATAAATTTATTTGTGGAAAAACGAAATTATATTATTTTGGGTGAGTTTGCAAAATCTCATTTTTGTGAATTGCTATTATTTTATGGGTTTTTATAACTTTTAATTCAGTAATTTATTTCCTTTTATGGTGATTTTATACTTTACTGGCGGTGTTTTCGTGTTTTTATTCATTTTCATAATTTCCATATCTAAATCTTTATTTTAGTTATAATTATGTAAGTAAAATTTATATTCATTGCATAATTAATAAAAACAAATTGTAGAAAGGTATTATTTACTCCTCTTCGAATGTTTTGTCCTTCTATTACCAGTATTTGCAGTGTAAAAAGTCCCTTTCTGAATTTCAGAAAGGGACTTTTTATAATTTAAATTGGAAAAGGTTTTTAATCGGTAAGCAATCCGAGAAACTAGTCGAATCCATTTTTCATGGCGAAAACAGCGAGTCCCACACGGGTTTTCAAATCTAATTTTTCACAAAGCTGGTCTCTGTAACTTTCCACAGTTCTTGGACTGCAGCACATTTTATCAGCTATTTCTTTATAACTTAGTTCAGTAACTGTATATTTCAGGAATTCTTTTTCACGCTCAGAAATCCGCACTGTATCTTTGGATTCAGTTTCATTGTTCAGATTAGAAAATATAATGCGTGACGCCCATTCCGGATAAAAGAATCCTTCCGTATTTAATTTTACAAGAGCTGTTTCCAGTTCTTTAGGGTGGGTGTTTTTTAATAAATACCCTTTTGCTCCGTTTTTGATCATTTTGATGACGCTTTTGTCATCCCCTTGCATGCTCAGGGCCATTACTTTAATATCAGGATGGTTTTCTTTGAGCCACAGCACGGTTTCGAAACCATCCATAATTGGCATGCTGATGTCGAGTAAGATAATATCAGGAATTTTATTGTTATTTTCGAATTTCTGAATGAGATCTTTTCCGTTTTCACAGACATAAATAACTTCAAAATCTTTAAAGTTGTCAATAATACCTTCCAATGCCTTCGCAATAAGGATGTGGTCGTCAACGATAACAATTGTTTTTTTCATGGCTGTCTTTTTAGTGTAATATTAACAGTTGTTCCTTTGTTCTTTAAACTTTCCAGAGTGAAGTCTGCTCCTATGATTTCCGCTCTGTTTTTCATATTGGTTAATCCAATGCCATTAGATCTTATGTTAGTCCTGTCAAATCCGATACCGTCATCCTGAATATTCAGTTCCCAAAGTGCTTCACTCGAAGTATTGAGGTTAATAAAAATATTTTTGCACTGGGCGTGTTTTATACTGTTCTGAATAAATTCCTGGGTGATTCTTAAAAGTACATTCTTATGTACAAATCCAAGGTCGAGTTGTTTAAAATTATGTTTGAAGCTTACATTACATTTTTTAAAAGCATTGGTGTTATCAACTTCTTCCTGAATTAAGGTTACGATTTCCTTTTGATTGATATTATCATCAGTTAAAGTTTTCGAAAGACTTCTAAGGTCCTGAAGGGATTGGTTGATGATCTGTGATACCTGTTCTATTCTTTCATTGACTTCAGGAACTTTATTTTCGTATAAAAGCTGCTGAGTGTACAAGCTTACTAATGTGAGTTTTTGTCCTATGTTGTCATGAAGTTCACGGCCAATCTGTTGCATAGTAGCCTGTTGGATCTCCAGCTGAGTGGCCAAGAGCTCCTTCTGATGGATTTCATTTTTTATTTCAATTTCATTTAAATACTCTTTTTTTCGCTGTCTGTATTTTCTAATGTATACCATTAGCGCAGCTACGAATAATACAAAGAATACGTTAAATAAAATAATGGTTATTAAAAGTTCCGTTTTCCCCATATGAATGAAGCTGAAAATAATAAATACATGATAATATCTGAAATCTGTGAGTAATTGCAATAAATACTCCAGATTTCCCGGTTGTCATAATATAGAAGTGTATAAAATGTAAAAAATGGAAGTGTTCCAATATAAAATAATGTTACTCCCAGGTTTATATAAAACATTTTATTATTACTGAAATTGATTATATCTTCAGAATTCACCTGTTTATAGTACTCCATGATAACTAAAATCATTAAAAGTAAACACCCAAAAGTATAATTAAATGAATAAATTATTTTACTTTCCTTAAAATACAGTTCACTGGGAATAAATGAAATCAGATACAATAATGAAAGGATCCCGAATAGTTTTCTATTGTTGAATGATTTTGCAGCATATAACCAATAGAAAAACAAAAATTCCATGGGGATTACAAAATAATTATAATATTTGATTTTTGAGAATAAGGAAAAATTTCCATACCTGCCAAAAGACTCAAATATAAAAATTGCTATCAAATATATTGAAAAGTATTTCCAGTATTGATTTTTTAATGACTTTAGAAAAAAAATCGAAACTAAAGCGGATAAACCTTCTGTACAATATAATGAATAGTCCAGTACACTTCGCAATGAATCCATTTTTTACTTAATAGTTTTGAACAATTGGAGAATCAGGAGGAATTAAGCTTCCGTGGTTTTGTGCTAGTCCGCCTTCTTCTTCAATAGGATCTGTTGTATTTCGAGATTTTAATGCCATAGCGATTACCTGGCCATTGGAATTGGATGGATTGAAATCGTAATGTAAAATCTTTCCGTTTTTGTCTTCTTTTTTTAGAGTGGGAACCATTATTAAAGTATGTCGTTCAGCGTACTCTTTTGGAACAGTATGACTTTCCATAATTGTCCAATTGTCAATCTTAGGATAAGCAGCATAATAAAATCTAATACCCAAATCACTTTCACTGGTTGCGGGATTCACTTTTTTAGCTTCTGTTTCAAGATCGTTAATGAATTTTTTCAATTTAGGCAAGTCAAACCAGATAGAATCTGCATCAGTCATTTCAAGAGTAGAATTAATTGCTTTCAGTTGATTATTACGGTAATTATTAATCAGCTCCTGAATAAAGACATTACTCATGGTGTTTGGAAGACTTAGTGTCTCCACATCACCTTCGAGAATAGGTTTTGTTTCCATAATGTTAGTTTTTTAAACACAGTGTTAGTTAGTAATGCAAATCTCGGAAAAATTTTAGGTTAAATGACAGGGATTTCTCCTATTTGTTATCCGTGATTTTACGGGAAGATGGATTTTCTTTATAAAATGGCAATTTTTTGGTGAAAAAATTGATGTTTCGAATCTTAATTAGATTTTATTTTTATGTTAAAATAAATGCTTATTATATTATAATTATTAATAATTGAATATATTTACTTGTAGAAAAAAAAATAATTTTGAAAACAAAACTTTTTAGCATTGCCATATTGGGACTTTTATCGGTTGGAATGTTATTTCAATCATGCAACAGTGATAATGAAAGTGAAGCATCAAGCGATAAAGTAATTTCTCAAAATTACAAGGACCGATTAATTGATAGTAAAACAGCTCAGGCGCTGGGAGATACTTATCTCACTAATAACTACGCTGTATTATTAGGGGGACGAACAGCTAGGGGATTGTCAGCCGAAGATGCAAGACAGGTAATTTATCCAATAGAAATTTTGGAAGCGTTTATTGCAAGTGTAGAAGAGAAAGCAGGGCAAGATGCATTAATTGGGGTTAATATCGGGCAATACCCTTCTTCCGAAAAAGTGGACGCTCATCAGAGAGATGACTATAAAGGATATCAGACTATGTATCTAATGTCTTACAAAACTCCTGCAGATACTGTTTCTGCAGCTAATTGTGTAGAGGCAATGAATCATGGTAGTATTATTCCTCCTGATGCGACAGCAGATAAAAATGATATTTTAGATAAGAATATTAATAATTATCTCATAGCTAATGAAACGGCTTCACTTCTGGATAAAACCTATGCATTAAACAATGAAAAGACGTTGGATGCAAAGGGAATTGAAGTTAAAAGGCAATATTTTTATAGTATTGGTTTATTGAAGGGATATCTTCAATATGTAAAAGAACAGGCTGTGCTTAATGGTATTACTGACGTGAATATTGCAATTAATATGGGACAGAATAGCTTCAGTTCGGGCGCTGTGAATAAAGGGAAGCAAAAGGCAGGAAGTCAATGTATCTTTTTTACAGCATTTCCTAAGGGAAATGAGGCAAATAGTAAAAATTTGAATATTCTAAATAATCTCCCGGCTCTTAAATAACTTTGATGTCGGGATAAAAATAAAAAAGCGGTAGAAATAATAATTTCTACCGCTTTTTTTACACTTGAATCTTTTTTGATATCGTTATTTGTTACTTTCATAGCGTTGTCCAGATTTATGTCAATGTGAATTAACAAAAATAAGTGCTGTAGATTTTGTCTACAGCACTTACTACAAAAATAATATATATGAAAAAAACTATTTATTTTTCCGCCGGTCTGAAAACCAGACCTGTTTCATCGAAATAATCCAAAGTGATTCGGTCTCCGTCATTTACATTTCCGGCCAGAATCTCGCGGGATAGTTTATTTAAAACTTCCTGCTGGATAACTCTCTTTAAAGGTCTTGCACCAAAAGCAGGATCATATCCTTTATTCATTAAATAATCTACGGCATCCTGAGTTGCTGTCATGATTATATTCCGTTTTGCTAACATATCATTAAAGCCTCGTAACTGATACTGAACAATTTTTCCAATTTCCTTTTTTCTTAAAGGCTGGAATAATACAATCTCATCAATTCTGTTTAAGAACTCCGGACGAAGAGTTTGCTTTAATAAGTCAAAAACTTCTTCTTTTGTTTTCTCTACGATTTCATCCTGATTGGATTCAGTAATGTTCTCAAAATTTTCCTGAATCAAATGTGAGCCCAGGTTAGAAGTCATAATGATAATTGAGTTTTTAAAGTTGACAACTCTACCTTTGTTGTCTGTCAAACGACCATCATCCAAAACCTGCAATAAGGTATTGAAAACATCAGGGTGGGCTTTTTCAATCTCATCCAAAAGAACAACTGAATAAGGTCGCCTTCTCACTGCTTCTGTAAGTTGTCCTCCTTCATCATATCCAACATATCCCGGAGGCGCTCCTACTAATCTGGAAACAGAATGACGTTCCTGATATTCACTCATGTCGATTCGGGTCATATTGTTTTCATCGTCGAATAAAAACTCAGCCAGAGCTTTTGCTAACTCTGTTTTACCGACACCTGTTGTACCGAGGAAAAGAAAGGATCCTATTGGTTTTTTCTCATCACTCAATCCTGCACGGTTTCTTCTGATCGCATCAGAAACAGCCTGAATGGCTTCTTCTTGTCCCACAACCCTGTGATGAAGTTCTGTTTCAAGGTGCAGCAATTTCTCCCTTTCCGATTGTAAAAGTTTTGTTACAGGAATTCCTGTCCACTTAGCAATTACTTCGGAGATATTTTCTGCAGTTACCTCTTCTTTTATTAACTCGTTCTGATGATTTTGCATTTCAAGTTCCAGCTTCTGCAAGTCATCTTCTTTTTCTTTGATTTTTCCATATTGGATTTCTGCTACTTTAGCATAATCTCCAGCTCTGGAAGCTCTTTCCGCTTCTAGTTTTAAAGATTCAATATCTTTTTTAATCTGTGTAAGATCTTCACTTTTTTGTTTTTCTTTCAACCATTTTGCATTAATCTCATTCCGTTGTTCGGAAATTTTTGAGATATCTTCTTTTAAATGGTCTATTTTAGTCTGATTGCCTTCTCTTGAGATAGCAGCCAGCTCAATTTCCATCTGCATAAGCTTTCTGTCCAGGACATCAAGTTCTTCGGGTTTGGAGTTGATTTCCATTCTCAACTTGGCAGAAGCCTCATCAATAAGGTCAATTGCTTTGTCCGGTAAGAATCGGTCTGAGATGTATCTCTGAGACATTTCAACTGCTGCAATAATAGCCTCATCTTTGATCCTTACTTTATGATGCGCTTCGTATTTATCTTTAATTCCACGTAAAATAGAGATCGCAGATTCTGTATCCGGCTCTTCCACCATTACTTTCTGAAAACGTCTTTCAAGGGCTTTGTCCTTTTCAAAATATTTTTGATATTCATTCAGGGTAGTGGCACCTATTGCTCTTAATTCTCCTCTTGCCAAGGCGGGTTTCAAAATATTTGCTGCGTCCATGGCGCCTTCACCACCACCAGCTCCTACTAATGTGTGGATTTCATCAATGAAAAGAATAATTTGTCCGTCAGACTTTATTACCTCATTAACGACAGACTTCAAACGCTCTTCAAATTCTCCTTTATATTTTGCTCCGGCGATTAATGCTCCCATATCTAATGAATATAAAGTTTTATCCATCAGATTTTCAGGGACGTCTCCGTTAATAATTCTATGTGCAATCCCTTCTGCAATTGCAGTTTTACCCACACCTGGTTCTCCAATTAGGATCGGATTGTTTTTTGTTCTTCTGGAAAGAATCTGTAATACACGACGGATTTCTTCATCACGTCCGATTACCGGATCCAGTTTTCCTTCTGCTGCTAATTCATTAAAATTTTTAGCATATTTATTGAGAGATTGGTAAGTTTCTTCTGAACTTGCAGAATTGGCTTTGCTCCCTTTTCGTAATTCCTTAATAGCGCCTTCCAGTAAGCTTTTGGTAACCCCCATATCTTTAAGCATTTTAGAAACTTCAGATGAAGTATCCAAAAGTGACAGCCACAAGTGTTCGATTGTTACATACTCATCACCCATTTTCTTTGCAATGTTCGGCGCATCCAATAGGACTTTATTTGCTGATTGTGAGAGATAAATATTACCTCCCTGAACTTTAGGAAGTCTTTCTAAACTTTCACGGTTCCTCTCTCTTACCAAAGATGCATCGGCTTCCGATTTTTTCAGTAAAAAAGGTGAAATATTTTCATCTACCTGAAAGATTCCTTCCAGTAAATGTTGAGGTTCTATGCTTTGATTACCCAATTCCATAGCAACTTGCTGGGCTGCCTGGATGGCTTCTTGTGATTTTACAGTATATTGATTTAAATTCATATTTTATATTTTTGGGTTGACTTAAAGTGTATAGATTTTAGACATCAGATTTCAGACCATTCAGACTTTGAATTAAATTTAATTTCTTAAATCCGTATCTAAAGTCTGATGTCCTTGATCTAATTTAATCATTTAATTCGGGTCGTATAACACAAAAAGTGTTCAATTATTGAATTTATAAATAAATTGGACAAAATTTCCGAATATTGTATTTTTAACACTGAAGTAACTAGACAAAATTTCCATTTTCATCATATCATCTGTAAATTTTGACATTCTTTTTTATTTTGAAATCAGATTAAAAGAGGTATGTAAAACTTTTATGAGGCAAAAAACAACAGTTTGGATCAAAAAAGTTACTTTTGCAATCTACTGATGGAGCTTAAAGAAAAACAAAAGAAAATATTAGACGAAGCCGTTCAGCTTTTCAAAGAGAAAGGCTATATGGGAAGTTCTGTAAGAGATCTGGCAACTCAATTGAATATAAAAGCTGCCTCTCTCTATGCACATATACGTTCTAAGGAAGAAATCCTTGAATGGATTTGCTTTGGTATTGCTCAGGATTTCTTTGTTGAGCTTCAGGAAGTATTGAACACAGATATCAAACCCAGTGATAAGCTGAATTTATTTATTGATAAACACTTATCTGTTGTTCTCAAAAATCCCGATGTTACTCATATTTATTCCAACGAATGGAAACATCTTGAGGAAAGGCTTCCTGAATTTGTTGAGTTGAGGAAAAAATATCAACAGGAAGTTGAGCAATTAATTTCCGGGATCTATAAGGCCGAAAATTGGGAATTAAAATCCCCATCCTTTACTACAAGGTTTATTCTTCATACACTCAATAATTCTTATTTCTGGTTCAAAAGAAACACAGGATCAAATGTAGAGATCACTGATGAAATCAGGAATAAGATACTCTTTGGACTGCTTGGAAATCAAAAGAGATAAAAAAATTACCGTTCTGGTTATTTAGATTCATTCAAAATATGATGAAAATCATAAAAATTTTGTCAGCTTCCAAAATCTTTTTAAATTTACACCTAACAAATGTTAGTTAGTTTTATGGATTTTTCAGTTGAATATTTAGAGCTCGACCAGCTTAGGGAGCTCCAGTCCAAAAGATTGGTAGATCTCGTAGGTTATCTTGAGGAAAGATCAGATTTTTATAAAAGAAAATTTAATGAAGCGGGAATATCACCTCAGGAAATAAGGTCGATTGAAGATATTTCGAAATTACCCATTACTTATAAACAGGATTTGCGGGATCACTATCCATTTGGATTATTTACGGTCCCGAAGAATGAATTACAGAGAATACATTGTTCAAGTGGAACCACAGGAAAACCAACGGTAGTAGGATACACGAAGGAAGATGTTGATCTTTTCAGCGAGGTGGTTGCAAGGTCTTTGAACGCAGCAGGAGCCCAACCCGGGATGCAATTGCATAATGCATACGGTTATGGAATTTTTACCGGCGGATTAGGTCTGCATTATGGAGCTGAAAAGCTTGGAATGAGTGTTCTTCCTATTTCGGGGGGAATGACAACGAGACAAGTGGATTTGATAATGGATTTTAAGCCTGAAGTAATTTGTTGCTCACCTTCGTATGCTTTAACAATAGCTGATGAATTTGCTAAAAGAGGAATTTCTGCTGATGAAATCAGTTTAAAGTATGCTGTGTTAGGTTCTGAACCATGGACAGAAATCATCAGACATCACATTGAAGAGAGGCTGGGGGTTCATGCGACTAATATTTATGGATTAAGTGAGATTATCGGACCCGGAGTATCGATGGAGGATTTCGAAGAAAAAGGCGGTTCCTATATCTGGGAAGATCATTTTTATCCCGAAATTTTGGATCCGAATACAAAACAACCGGTTCCGTTTGGAGAAGAAGGCGTACTGGTGATTACCACTTTGACGAAAAAAGCGATGCCACTTCTAAGATATTGGACAAATGACATTACAAGTCTTTACTATGATGAGAGTGGAAAAAGAACGATGGTAAAAATGAGACCGCTTATCGGAAGAGCTGATGATATGCTGATTGTAAGAGGGGTAAATGTTTATCCTAGCCAGATTGAAGAAGCTTTTTCACATGTAGAAGGAGTCGTACCTAATTACTATCTTACACCGATCGAAAAGGAGCAAATGTGCGTTGCTTTAGATATTGATCTGGAAATAGATAATGATTTTATTAAATCTCATCAACTTGAAATAAATACCGATGATTATCTTATTTTTGTCGGAAATTTTGGGAAAAATATTGAAAACGAAATAAAGAAACGGGTAGGAATAACCACAAAAGTGAAAATCCATACTCAGGATAGCTTACCTAAATGCGAAGGTGGAAAAATTAATAGAATACTAAAGAAAAAATGAATTCATTTTATAAACTAAAAACGGTAAAAGTTCAGAAAGATACCGATGAAGCTGTGAATGTAGCAGTGGAAATTCCTGATGAACTAAAAGATAAATTCAGATTCAAGCAGGGACAATACCTTAACTTCCGGATGATGATCGACGGAAATGAGGAGAGGCGTTCTTATTCTATCTGCAATGCTCCAAGTGAAAAAAGCAATACATTGGAAGTATTGGTCAAACTTTTGGAAGGTGGAAAGGTTTCAGGATATTTTAATGAACATCTTCATATGGATGAGGTGCTTGAGGTAATGCCCCCTATGGGAGGTTTCAATACCACCTATCACCCATCGAATACCAAAACATATGTTGGTCTGGCTGCAGGAAGTGGAATCAGTCCGGTTCTTTCCAATATCAAGGAAAGTCTTTACCAGGAACCTGATAGTAAGGCATATTTATTTTACAGCAACAGAAGCATGAATCATGTGATGAAGAAAGCGGAGATCGATAAACTGGTTGAGCACTTCAAAGGAAGGCTGAATGTAGTATATCTGGTAAGTCGTGAAAAGCATGAAGATCCTATTTTTGAAGGAAGAATCTCTCCGGAAAAACTGAATCATTTATTTGAAAGATATACCGATATAGATGTTAAAGAAGCTACCTATTTCATTTGTGGTCCTGCAGAAATGATCAAAGGTATTGCTGATTATCTGAAAAAAGAAAAAAAGGTACCTGCTATTCAGGTTTTATTTGAATATTTCACAGCTCCGGATGAAGAAAATTCTGAGGAAATGAGTGATGAATTCAAAGCTATCGCCAATATAGAAAGTATGGTAACGGTGATCATTGACGACGATGAATATTCCTTCCATCTTAATTCTAAAAAAGAGAGTATCTTAGATAAAGCATTAAAAGATCAGCTGCCTGTTCCTTTTGCTTGTAAAGGAGGAGTTTGCTGTACGTGTAAAGCAGAGGTTTTGGAAGGGGAAGTCTTCATGGAAAAAAACTTTGCACTTACCGAAGAAGAAGTAGCCAGAGGTTACGTTCTGACATGTCAATGTCACCCGACAACCAATGTGGTGATGCTTAATTATGATGTTTAATAAAATTTGAAAATGTGCTAATGTGTTAATTTGAAAATTAATTAATGCATTCTCAAATTCTCAAATTTTCAAATTCAAAGATTATGGACTTAGAAAAATTTGTTCAATACGTTCACGAAGAAAATAAAGTAGAACCCAAGGATATTATGCCTGATGATTACAGGAAATTATTGGTTCGTCAGATTTCACAACATGCCCATTCCGAGATTGTAGGAATGCTACCGGAAGCTAACTGGATTTCCAGAGCTCCTTCTTTGAGAAGAAAAATGGCTCTTTTGGCTAAGGTTCAGGATGAGGCAGGGCACGGGTTATATCTTTATGCTGCAACTGAAACTTTAGGAAACGGAACAATCAGGGCAGACAGAGATGCTACTTATGAAGATATGTTGGAAGGAAAGGCTAAATACTCAAGTATCTTTAATTATCCTACACTGAGCTGGGCAGATATTGGAGCTATTGGCTGGCTGGTTGATGGCGCTGCAATTATGAACCAGGTAATGCTGATGGGTAACTCTTACGGACCTTATTCCAGAGCAATGGTAAGAATCTGCAAGGAAGAATCTTTCCATCAGAGACAAGGGTATGAGATTTTAATGGCACTTTGCCGAGGAACAAAACAACAGAAAGAAATGGCTCAGGCAGCGTTAGATCGTTTTTGGTGGCCGGCTCTGATGATGTTTGGACCTAATGATGACAGCTCACCAAATTCGAAGATCTCTATGAACTATAGAGTAAAACGAGAAAGTAACGATAGCCTTCGTCAAAGGTTTATTGACGTTACTGTTTCCCAGGCTGAGTTTTTAGGATTAACGATTCCGGATAAAGATCTGAAGTGGAACGAGGAGAGAGGGCATTATGATTTTGGAGAACTTCCGTGGGATGAATTTATGACCATTCTGAAAGGAAACGGACCATGTAATAAGAAAAGATTACAAACTAAAGTAAAGGCACAGCAGGAAAACCTTTGGGTGAAAGAAGCTGCAGCAGCTTTTGCTGAGAAACAACAAAAAGAAGTGATATAAGGTGACGATTTGAAAATGTACTAATTCGAAAATTAATTAACACATTTTCAAATTCTCAAATTTTCAAATTTATAATTGACTATGGCAAATTTAGATATGTGGGAAGTGTTTATTCAGACTAAACCGGGATTATCCCACAAACATGCAGGAACAGTGCAGGCACCAACCGCAGAAATGGCTCTTCAGAATGCAAGAGATGTTTATACCAGGAGAAAAGAAGGAACATGTGTTTGGGTGGTTCCCAGCAAATATATTGTAAGTTCAGAAGGTATGGATCAGGAATCATTTTTCGATCCGGCAGATGATAAATTATACCGCCATCCAACCTTCTATGACATTCCTAATGATGTAAAAAATATGTAATTAATAAAGACTTCAGTATATGAGACTTCAGATATGAAAATTAAATATCTGAAATCTGAAATCTGAATCTGAAATCCATCAAAAAATGAATCCATTATATAATTATTTATTAAAATTCGCGGATGATAGTTTCATCATGGGGCAGAGACTATCCGAGTGGTGTGGTGAAGGTCCTTATCTGGAAGAAGATATTGCATTGACCAACATTGCTCTTGATGAACTGGGACAAGCGAATAATTTTTATCAGTATGCTTCAAGAGTAGCTGATAATGGTAAAAGCGAGGATGATCTGGCATTTTTGAGATATGAACATGAATACATTAATGCTCATTGGGTAGAGCTCCCTAATGAAGATTATGCCCAGACAATTCTTAAAGTGTATGTTTTTTCTATCTATCAGAAATTAATGTATGAAGCTTTATCAAATTCTTCAGATGAAGACTTATCCGCGCTTGCCCAAAAATCTTTGAAAGAGGTTAAATATCACTATACTCATGCTTCATCCTGGATGAAAATTTTTGCACAGGGAACAGAAGAAAGTAAAGTACGTCTGATAAAAGCAATTGAAAATATCTGGGAATACACAAAAGGTCTGTTTGCAAAGGTGGAAGGCGAAGATGATATGATCACTCTTAATATTGTACCTGATGTTGATGCGCTTTATGAGCAGTTTATTGCTGTTACAGAAAAAGATTTTGCTGATTTTGGACTAGAATATCCAACGGATCATTTTATGCAGCCAAAGTCAAGAACAGGTTACCATACCGAGTATTTCGGATATATTCTTTGTGAATTACAATATATGCAGAGAGCATATCCGGGGTGTACCTGGTAGTAAAATAAGATTTATTTGAAAATATACCCCCATTTAAAAATTAAACAATTGTATAATGGATTTTCAAATAGGCAAATGATTAATAAGTAATGAACCAATTATTAAACATATTATCCCAGGTTCCTGATCCGGAAATTCCGGTAATCAATATTGTGGAATTAGGTATTGTAAGAGAGGCAAAAGCTACCAGCGAAAGTTCTTGCGAGGTAGTAATTACACCCACTTACTCTGCCTGCCCCGCTATGTTTACCATTGAGGAAGATATCATGAAAATCATGAAGGAAAACGGGTGGGATGCAAAGGTTGTTACCAAAATGTTTCCAATTTGGACAACGGATTGGCTAACAGATGAAGCAAGAGAAAAACTCCGTGAATATGGAATTACTCCTCCGGAGAAAGGGGCAGATGAGCACCATATAGGGAAACCTAAAAAATGTCCACGCTGTGGTTCTATGCATTCTAAGCAGATCAGCAGATTTGGATCTACATTATGCAAAGCATCATACCAATGTCTGGACTGTTTAGAACCTTTTGATTATTTTAAATGCCATTGATAAATTAATGTACTTGTTATATTTAAGGCATATGGCTATGTAAAGCATAACGAAGCTACTGCCGGATTACTAAGCTGGTAGATGGTTACATTAATTTATATTGTTAAATTAGAGCATTGTTAAATAATAAATTTAAAAACTATGTATACACAACTTGATATCGAAACTCATTTTGATGGAAAACTCAAAATTGCCTACCTGAATCAACCTGAATCATTAAACGCATTAACAAAACCTTCTTTGGCAGATTTGAAAGATTTTATAAAATCCTGTAATGAAGATGAAACGGTAAGATGTGTGGCGATTTCCGGAAGAGGAAGAGCATTTTGCTCAGGACAGAATTTAGATGATGCTTTTGTACAGGGAAATGAACACCATGATCATGATATCATTAGAAAAATAGTAGTGGATTACTACAATCCATTGGTTACAGAAATCACACATTGCAGAAAACCTGTGGTTGCACTGGTAAATGGCCCGGCAGTTGGAGCAGGTGCCATGCTTGCCTTGATTTGTGATTTCGTATTAGCAGTTGACAAATCTTATTTTGCACAGGCTTTTTCAAATATCGGGTTGATCCCTGATACGGGAGGAACTTATTTCCTTCCGAAACTATTGGGAAGACAATTAGCCAATTACCTTGCATTTACAGGAAAAAGATTGTCAGCAGAAGAGTCAAAAGCTTACGGTTTGGTAGCTGAAGTTTTCAACGAAGAGGAATTTATTCCAAAATCAATGGAAATTCTGGAGAAAATGGCCAATATGCCTACCGCTGCTATAAAACTTACTAAAAAAGCATTTGCTCAGTCGTACAATAATACACTCAAAGAGCAACTGGAGTTAGAAGGCGACCTGCAACAGGAAGCTGCAGAAACAGAAGATTTCATAGAAGGTGTAAACGCCTTTTTACAAAAAAGAAAACCTGATTATAAGGGAAGATAATTAATTTGAGAATGGGCTAATTTGAAAATTTGAAAATGAGAGATGACAAAGAAAATATCATTGTAAATAAGACTTTTGACTTTGCATTGAACATTATTGAATTTTCTGAAGAACTATATAAGGCTAATAGATTTCCATTGGCAAACCAGATTTTTAAATCAGGAACTTCAATTGGGGCTAATGTTAGAGAAGCTCAAAATGCAGAAAGCAAGGCTGATTTTATTCATAAATTAAAAATCGCGGCTAAAGAAGCTGAAGAAACAGAGTATTAGCTCTTGTTATGTTCTCAATCTCAATATTTAAAATCTCCGAATGAAAAAATACGATCAGATTTAAAAGAGATTGTGTTAATCTTATCTAAAATTATTTCAAGTTCAAAAGCTTAAGTAATTTTCAAATTAGCTCATTTTCAAATTTTCAAATTTAAAATATGAATGTAGGAATTATCGGTGCCGGAACTATGGGAATAGGCATCGCACAAGTAGCAGCAACAAATGGCTGTAAAGTTTGGGTATATGATGCCAACCCAAAACAGGTAGAAATGGCAACGCTGGGTTTGGAAAAAACATTAACCAAACTGGTAGATAAACAGAAGATTTCAGCTGAAAAAATGACCGAAGTTCTTGCTAATGTCTCTATCGCTACAGAACTGAAAGATTTCAAAGACTGTGAATTAGTTATTGAAGCAATCATTGAAAACAAAGAAATTAAAACTAAAGTTTTCGCAGAACTGGAAAATCATGTTTCCGAAAACTGTATTATAGGTTCCAATACATCGTCCATTTCTATCACATCTCTTGGCGCTGAATTGAAATATCCTGAACGTTTTATTGGAATTCACTTTTTCAACCCTGCACCTCTGATGCCTTTAGTTGAAATTATTCCTTCCTTATTAACAGAGAAGTCCTTAGCAGAGAGAATGTATAACCTCATGAAAGATTGGGGAAAGGTTCCTGTTATTGCTAAAGATATTCCAGGATTTATTGTCAACAGAATTGCACGTCCTTTCTATGGTGAAGGATTGAGAATCGTTGAAGAAAATATTGCTACACCAGAGCAGGTAGACGATGCCATGAGGACCTTAGGAAACTTTAAAATGGGACCTTTTGAATTAATGGATCTCATTGGAGTTGATGTCAATTTTTCAGTTACAACAACTGTTTATAAGGATTATTTTAATGATCCGAAATATAAACCTTCCTTGTTACAGCAACGTATGTCTGAAGCAAAACTTCATGGAAGAAAGACCGGAAAAGGTTTTTTTGATTACAGGGAAGGAGCTGAGAAACCGATTGCTCGAAAAGATGATGCGTTGTATGAACAGATCTTTTTAAGAATCATCTCCATGCTGATCAATGAAGCTGTAGAAGCTAAAAGATTAGGTGTAGCGAATGATGAAGACATCGAGCTGGCAATGCAAAAAGGAGTCAACTATCCGAAAGGTTTATTAAGCTGGGGGCGGGAAATAGGATATACAAAAATCTCGGAAACCCTGCAGAACCTTTATAACGAATATCAGGAAGAAAGATACCGACAAAGCCCTTTATTAAATAAGCTTGCTTAATTAGGAGGATAAAACTATTATAATGGATTTAGATATTTTCGGAGCAGAATTAAAGCAGAGGCTTTTGATGGAAAAAGAATACCTGGTCCGGGAATGTTCTCTGATCAAAGATGGTCAGGAACTGTTGGAATTGCTGGGGAAATTTAATGATAAATATAAAGAGGCGATCAAGAGGATAGCTGATGAAAATAATTTCGATCTGAATGCTTCGTATCCTTCCGAAGACTTTTCATATGAACATATGATTCTAGGTAAAACTATGGGTATTTATGACGTATTGGTTGAAGAATTATATGAAGAAATAACAAGTATAAACTAAAAATGAATCCAAAACAAATTGCAGATTATATGCTCGGTCAGGATTATTTTTCCCAATGGATGAATATCAGAATGATTGAGGTGAAAGAAAATTATTGTCTAATAGAAATGCCTATTAAAAAAGATATGATTAACGGACTTAAGACGGTCCACGGAGGGGTGACGTTTGCTTTTGCAGATTCTGCACTGGCCTTTTCATCCAATAATTCCGGGGACGCTGCAGTTGCGTTAAATTGTATCATCAATTTTACTAAAGCAGGAAAAGAAGGTGATATCTTTAGGGCAGAAAGTAAGCTGGTTAACGATACCCGGAAAACTGCTGTTTATGATATTCAGATCACCAATCAAAATGAAGAGCTTATTGCAAAATTTGTCGGAACAGTATATAAGATCGGAAAGAAAGTAACAGAATTATAAAATCAGACATAAGACTCAGATATCTGATTAAAAACGAATGAAATCTTTTTGTCTGGTATCTCAAAATCTAAATAAAAAATGAACAACGTATACATCATAGACTATGTCAGAACTCCCATCTCAAAATTACAGGGAGGATTATCAGAAGTAAGAGCTGATGATTTGGCGTCAATTGTTATCAAAGAAATTGTTGCAAGAAATCCCGAAGTTCCGGTAGAAGAAATTGAAGACGTTATTTTCGGGTGTGCTAATCAGGCGGGTGAAGATAATAGAAATGTTGCAAGGATGGGTCTTTTACTGGCTGGTCTTCCTTATAAAATCGGAGGAGAAACTGTCAACAGACTATGCGCTTCCGGAATGTCCGCCGTGGCAAACGCTTTTCGTTCAATAGCTGCAGGAGAAGGAGAAATTTATATTGCAGGAGGAGTAGAGCATATGACCCGCTCACCTTATGTGATGTCAAAACCAAGTGCTGCTTTCGGAAGAGACAGCCAGATGTTTGATACTACTTTCGGATGGCGTTTTATCAACCCTAAAATGAAAGAACTGTATGGTGTTGATGGAATGGGAGAAACTGCCGAAAATTTAGCAGATATACATCAGATCAATAGAGAGGATCAGGATAAATTTGCCCTTTGGTCTCAGCAAAAAGCAACAAGAGCTCAGGAAAGCGGAAGGCTGGCAGAAGAAATTGTAAAAGTTGAAATTCCTCAGAGAAAAGGTGATCCAATCATTTTTGAAAAAGACGAATTTATTAAACCATCTTCATCTATGGAGGGATTGGCAAAACTTCGTCCAGCTTTCAGAAAAGAAGGAACAGTTACAGCAGGAAACGCTTCAGGAATGAATGACGGAGCTGCTGCTTTGATTTTAGCGAGTGAAGAAGCGGTTAAAAAGTATGGTCTTAAGCCAAAAGCAAAGATTTTAGGATCCGCGGTAGCAGGTGTTGAACCAAGAATCATGGGAATAGGACCGGTAGAAGCAACTCAAAAACTACTGAAAAGATTAAACCTTTCTCTTGAAGATATGGATATCATCGAGTTGAATGAAGCATTTGCAGCACAGACACTGGCCGTAACTAGAAGTTTAGGGTTGAAAGATGATGATGAAAGAGTAAATCCAAATGGAGGTGCCATTGCAATAGGCCATCCACTGGGAGTTTCCGGAGCAAGAATCGTAGGTTCTGCAGCAATGGAGCTTCATAAACAGGATAAGAAATATGCGTTGTGTACCCTTTGTATAGGTGTAGGACAAGGATATGCGATGGTAATTGAAAAAGTATAATGAATTTGGAAGTGAGTTAATTTGAGAATTTGAAAATGCTTAAACACATTCCTAATTTTCAAATTATCGCATTCTCAGATTTTCAAATTAAAAAAAGATGAACATCTATTCATACCACGGGATTCGTCCCATTATAAAACCTTCTGCATACATTCATCCGCAGGCAGTCATTATCGGGAATGTAGAAATAGGTGAAGAAGTATATATCGGTCCCAATGCGGTAATCCGTGGGGACTGGGGAAAAATTATCATCAAGGATGGAGCTAATGTGCAGGAGAACTGTACCCTGCATGTTTTTCCGAATATAGAAACGATATTAGAAGAATCTGCACATATCGGACATGGAGCTATCATTCACTCCGGACACATCGGCAAAAACTGTCTGATCGGAATGAACGCTGTGGTAATGGACAAAGCTTATATTGGCGATGAAAGTATTGTCGGAGCATTGGCTTTTGTACCGGCGAATTTCAGATGTGAACCAAGAAAACTGGTTGTAGGAAGTCCTGCAAAAATCATTCGTGATGTTTCCGATGAAATGATTCATTGGAAAACAGAAGGGACAAAGTTATATCAGGAACTGGCAAGAGAGGGAAAAGAAGCTATTCTGCCTTGTGAACCTTTTACAGAATATGTCCAGCAGATTCCAACGAAAATTGTGGATTACAGTATCTGGGATGATATAAAATAAATATCTAGTAAATCTGTTAGATTTAGATTAATATCAGATTTAAAATGATTAATACAGAAAATTTTGAGTTTGAAGGTACGTATCATATTTTCTCTCATGTAAATGGGACTGAAATTATTTTTCGTGAATCCTTAAATTATCAATTTTTTCTCGAAAAGATAGAAAAATATATTCTTCCAGTCGCTGATATTTATGCGTATTGTCTATTACCTAATCATTTTCATTTGTTATTAAAATTTAAGAATTTTGATAATGTAAGTAATGAAAATGAGCATCATTTTTTAATGAAGCATTTTGGTAATTTATTGAATGCTTATGCTAAAGCTTACAACAAAAAATATAATAGAAAAGGAGCTCTTTTTCTAAATGCGGTAAAACGAAAGAAAATCTCAGATGAGAAATATTTATTGAAAGTTTTCCATTACATTCATAATAATCCGGTTAATCACGGATTTGTAAGTAAAATTGATCAATGGAAGCATTCTTCGTATAATTCATATCTAAATTCTGAAAAAGATAGTAAATTGAATAGAAAGGAAGTTATGCAATATTTTGATTCGGTTGAAGTTTTTAAAAAATTATCATAAGTCTACTATTGAATATGATTTTTTAAATTTTGAATAATTGCTAACAATTAAACCTAACGGGTTTTTAAAACCTGTTAGGTTTAACAAAAAATTAAATATGATTAAAAAAATTGCACTTGTATGCAGCATGATGTTGATGATGAATAGTGTGGTGTCAGCACAAACTGTTGCTACAAAACCGCTTACAATTGGAGAAGTGAGGACGATTAAGTCTAAAACCTTAAATGAAGACAGAATATTGAATATTTATCTTCCACAAGGATATGACAAAACAAAATCATACCCGGTAATCTATCTGTTGGATGGAAGCATAAATGAAGATTTTATTCACGTGACGGGATTAGTCCAATTCTTTAATCAGATGTATTCCATGCCGGAAACCATTGTAGTGGGAGTTGCTAACGTAGATAGAAAAAGAGATTTTACTTTTCATACAGATTTAAAAGACTTGCAGAAAGACTATCCTACCACAGGTCATTCTGATCAGTTTATTACATTCATGGAAAAAGAGCTAAAACCTTATGTTGAAAGCCAGTTTAAAACTACGGAAAAATACCTTTTTGGCCAGTCTCTGGGCGGACTTTTAGCAACGGAAATTCTTTTGAAAAAGCCGGAAATGTTCAATAACTATTTTATTATCAGTCCAAGTTTATGGTGGGATGATGAAAGCCTTTTAAAACAAGCATCTCAATTACTTTCAAAATCTCCGGATACTAAAAAGTTTGTTTATCTGTCTGTTGGAAAAGGTGAACATCCTGTAATGATAAAAGATGCGGAGACTTTCTACGATGTTTTGAAAAAAGCCGGAAAGAAAAACTGGACATTAGAATATAAAATGATGGAAACAGACAATCATGCTACTATTCTTCACAGAAGTTTATATGAAGGATTGGTGAAAATGTTTCCTTACCAGGAACCGAAGTAAATCAGTTTCACTTGATCGATGTTCCTAAAAATATTAGATCGTAATAGTAATTTGGTCATTACTGGGAATACCTTAGGGCTCACTAATTAATTTAAGTAAAAAGTAAAAAACTATATGGAAAAGTTAAAAAACTATATCTACGGAGAATGGGTAGAAGGGACCGGAAACGGGGTTCCTTTGTACAATGCCGTTACAGGAGAACAGGTAGCTGTTTCCGATACTGAAGGCCTTAATTTTGAACAGGCTCTTGATTATGGAAGAACTGTAGGATATAAAAATCTTTCTTCAATGACTTTCTATGACCGTGGAGAAATGTTGAAAAAAGTGGCGCTTTACCTGCTGGAAAGAAAGAAAAAATACTACGAGTTATCCTATAAAACTGGAGCTACCCATGTGGATTCCTGGGTGGATATTGAAGGAGGTTTTGGGACTTTTTTTACCTACTCGGGCTTGGCAAAAAGAATGTTGCCTAATACTCCATTCTGGGTAGATGGAGATACACAGAAAATTTCAGCGAACGGAACTCATTTAGGAACTCATATCCTTACTCCAAGTGAAGGAGTATCTATACAAATCAATGCGTATAACTTTCCGGTATGGGGAATGCTGGAAAAGCTTTCTACTTCATTGTTGGCAGGTGTTCCGTCCATTGTAAAGCCATCACCTTTTGGATCTTATCTTACCAATGCGGTATTCCAGGACATGATTGAAAGTGGTCTTCTTCCGGAAGGTGCTGTACAGTTGGTTTGTGGCGAACCCGGAAATATTCTTGATTATGTTCAGGATGGAGATTCCGTATTGTTTACGGGTTCTGCGAATACAGGAAGAAAACTGAAATCATTGCCTTCCGTGGCAGGTAATGCAGTTCGTTTCAATATGGAAGCAGATTCATTGAATTGTTCTATCCTGGGACTGGATGCAAAACCAGGAACTCCGGAATTTGATTTATTCATCAAAGAGGTTCGTAATGAAATGACAACAAAAGCCGGCCAGAAATGTACTGCTATAAGAAGAATAATTGTACCGGAACACCTTATCGGTGATGTACAGCATGCATTGGCAAAAGCATTGGATCAAACTAAAATAGGAAATCCTCTAAGCCGTGAAACCAGAATGGGATCATTGGTAGGAAAGCAACAGTATGATGAGGTTCTCCGAAAAGTAGATATTCTGAAAACTGAAACAGAACTAGTTTATGATGGTAAACATGAGCTTGTAGATGCAGACTATGAAAAAGGATCATTCATGAGTCCTAAATTATTCCTGAACGATAAGCCTTTCGAGAAAAACATTTCTCATGATGTAGAAGCTTTTGGTCCGGTTTCTACTTTGATGCCTTACAAAGATGCGGAAGAAGCCGCAGCACTCGCGAAAAGAGGAAAAGGAAGTTTAGTAGGCTCAATTGTTTCCCACGATGATCAATTTGTAGCTGAAACATCTTGGAAAATGGCATCGCAACATGGAAGAATCTATGTGCTGAACAGAGATAATGCTAAAGAGAGTACAGGACATGGTTCCCCACTTCCTACATTGATGCACGGAGGACCGGGAAGAGCAGGAGGAGGAGAAGAAATGGGAGGATTAAACGGACTGCATTTCTTTTTACAAAAAACAGCTATTCAAGGGTCACCTGATATTTTGACGGCAATCACCAAAGTTTACCAGCAAGGGGCGGAGAAAAAATATGCAGATAAGCATCCATTTCAAAAATACTTTGAGGATGTTGAAGTTGGAGATTCTCTGGAAACAGCAGGAAGAACAGTTACCGATGCAGATATTGTGAATTTCTCCAATGTTTCGTGGGATCACTTCTATGCACATACAGATGCTACAAGCTTAACGGGAACTATTTTTGATAAGACGGTTGCTCACGGATACTTTATCCTTTCTGCTGCTGCCGGACTATTTGTATCAGGTAAAAAAGGACCGGTAATAGCAAACTATGGTCTGGAAAATTGCAGCTTCTTTAAACCGGTATATGCTGGAGATACAATTACTGTTTATTTGACAGCTAAAGAAAAAATAAACAGGGGAGTCAAAGGAAGAAATATTCCATCGGGAGTCGTTAAATGGTTAGTGGAAGTAATTAATCAAAGAGATGAGGTTGTTTGTGTGGCTACTATTTTAACTTTAGTTGCAAAAAAATCTCCTTTTGTTGATCTTAATATTAAAAATATTCAGAAAATTTTAGGAGGCTTGACCCAAAGTACAAAACCAAGCTGGGGTAATATGTCTCCACAACAAATGATTGAGCATCTTGAGCATGGCGTTTTGGTAAGTATGGGAGAACCTGAAGCTGAAAAATGCTTTACTCCTGAAGAACAGCTCGAAAAATGGCAGGATTCCCTTTACAATCACAGGAAAATGCCTAAGGATTTCCCGGCACCTTACTTGGCTGAAGATGAAAAGCTGTTGGAATTAAGACATAAAAATTTTGATGCGGCAAAAGAATCATTCATAGAAAACCTGAAAAGATTTTCAATTTATTACAAAGAAAATCCTCAAGCACAACATCTGAATTTTGTGTTCGGAAAACTAAATAAAGAAATGTGGGAATTGATGCATAGGAAGCATTTTACTCATCATTTTGAACAATTTGGATTGATCTGATAATATTAAAAGGAAGCTTTATAAAGCTTCCTTTTTTTGGGTACTGATGTCTTGTTTTTTTAGATATCTCAGATACCAGTAAACCAAAATGGGAAGTGCAAAGATTTGAAATAGAAATATAAAAAGTGAGATGAGACCTTCCGGCTTATGCTCATTGGCTTTAATCAAAACCTGTTGTCCCAGAGGACCGTTTGAGAAAATAACAATATTAAAGATATTCCATCCCAGGTGAAGTCCAAAAGGAAGATAAAGTGATTTTGTTTTTGCAAATGCAAATGCAAGCATCAATCCAAATATTCCGGTCATAAAAAAAATAATCACCATTTGAATAAGGTTTCCAAATGCATTATAAGAAAACAAATGGTAGACACCAAAGCAAATGGCAGAAAGATAGCAGGCAATCTTAATTCCCAATTTTTCAATGGCTAAGTAAAGTAATGCTCCCCTAAAAATGAGTTCCTCAAATATGACTGATCTTAAAGTCCACCAGACGCTGGTGAATATTGTCTGTAAGGTCATATGTTTATTTAATATCCAGCTGTTATCGCTGAAAGTCTTATTCATTACATGATAAATTAAGCATACCAATGCTGCTAACAGGAAGCCTGTTGTCCAGTTCATAATTCTATTTCTGGTGGGTTTAAATCCTAAAACAGAAAGTGTTTTTTTATCGATATACCATAGCAAGAGCCCTGAAATAATAAGTTCAGCAAGAATTCCGATCATGGGTAAATAGTTTTTATATCGTATTTTCAGCACGATAAGTTCGATGACTAAAATAATTAAAATAATTGAAAATCAGTAGGTAATAGTATTTTGTATATATTTTTGTTTTTAAAAGTCCGTCTTCATTTGATCCGGATTAAATAAATAGTAATTTTAATTTTTAAATGAATTGATAAAAAATAATATCATGAATGAAAGCTGGCTACAAAAATGGGATGAAATGAAAGACCTTCTGGTTTGTCCTACAGATTTAGAAGCTTATTTTACTTCAGACGAGATTTTCGGAAAAAAAATGGAAGTAATACATGTTGGAAATGTTTCTATCCCTTCTGGAAAAGTAATAGTAAGAGATCCTTTGGTCTATTTGAATGCAGCAGAAAAACCTTACTTTATTGACTCTCCGAAAGGAAATTTTCCGGTACAAATAGCAGTAGTAAAATCTGAAGATTGGGGGAATCGCTATGCAGCGGTAAAAGTTTCATTTACGGATAAAAGGCCTGTAATTTATCGTGAGACTTTAATAGGACATGAGGAACTGGAAGGAGTGGGAGAAGGAGAATATTTTGGATTTTCTGTAGACGCTGGTCTTGCTTGTATTACTGATGCGGAGGTATTGCCTTATTTCGATAAGTTCCTTACCCAAAAAAATGTGGGTAACATTTACGATGATTATTTTGCCGATATCTTTGCTCAGAGTTATAAAAACAACCCCAAAAACCAGAGGGAGTTAGGGGATTGGATCAATTGGACAATACCAGGTACATCTTATCAAATTCCGATGTTTGCCAGTGGGTTCGGTGATGGCGCTTATCCTGTATACTTTGCTTACGACGAAGATAATCAGGTATGCGGGTTATACATTCAGTTTATTGACATTGAACTGGCACTTTCCGAAGAGCAGGAGGATGAAGAAGATTTCTAATGATGGTAGCTAGTTTTGCTGATAAAGTTATTGACTTTAATAGAAACCTTAATTATAACGGTAAGCTGCCACATAATTTTGAGGTGTTGAATCCATATTTTGACAATCCGGAAACGATGGCTGTTATGGAGCAGTTTTATAAAAAGTATTATAATGATTCCATACAAAGAAAGTTTATGGTAGGAATTAATCCCAGCAGACATGGCGCTGGTGTAACTGGAGTACCATTTACAGATACAAAACGACTTGAAAGTGTTTGTGGGATAGCAATGCAATCTGCACGTACGCATGAGGTTTCATCTGTTTTCATGTATGATATGATCGAACAGTATGGAGGAGCCACTGAATTTTACAAAGATTTTTATATAAACTCTCCTTTTCCCTTAGCAATCGTAAAACGATCCGGAAATGGCTGGCTTAATGCTAATTACTATGATGATAAGGAGCTATTTTCTGATGTTAAAGATTTTATGATTGAATCCTTAAAAAAGCATATCAGTTTAAATCTTGATACTTCAGAAGTATTTGTTTTAGGAAAGAAGAATGCAGATTTTATCTCAAAACTGAATAAAGAAGCAAATCTCTTTGAAAAAATGACCATTCTTGAACATCCCAGATATATACAGCAATATAAACTAAAAGAAAAGCAAAGCTATATTGATAAATATATACTTGCATTAAAAAACAAATCCCTTGAATAGCTCAAGGGATTTTCCATTTGTGTAGTAGAATCTTTCACGGTACAATGATAGCTTATGATATAATTTTCACGGTTATTAGTTTTTATCGTCGTAAGCTATTTCTTTATGATCTTATTTGATCCCAAAGGAATTTTCATTAGATATTCTCTTGCAGGGAACTCAGAGATATCTTTTTCATGTACTCCTTTTTTAATGTCTGTGCTTTTTAAAGAGCTGGCACTGTAGCAGGAAAAAAGCAGCATGTTTAGTATCTCAAAGGAACAATAATAATGGGACCCGAAAGTAGAGTAGAAAGTACCAAATTGATGCATCCGTATTTCTACGTAATAGGCTTAAAATAGAATGACATGCTGATCACTATTTTGCAGGTCAATTTGTTGTGGTTAAATTTTCGTTAACAGGCTGTAATTCGTATTTTTGTAAGAATCCAATTTAAATTAAAATGAACGAATTTGTAGTCTCAGAACTTAAAAACAATATCGCAGAAATCACCTTTGGGACCCCTAAAAGTAACTCACTTCCTGGAGCGATTCTGGAAAAATTAGCACAAACGATCTTAGATGAAGGTGCAAAAGATGAAGTAAAAGCTATTCTTGTAAAAAGCAGTGGTGAAAAAGCTTTTTGTGCCGGTGCCAGTTTTGATGAACTTCTTGCTATTGAAGAATTAGATACATCTACAAGGTTTTTTGGAGGATTTGCTAAGGTACTGAATGCGATGAGAAATTGTGGTAAAATAGTTGTGGTAAGAGTTCAGGGAAAAACGACAGGTGGAGGAGTAGGTATTGCCTGTGGAGCTGATTATTGTTTTGCAACAAAGGATTCTGCCTTGGCTTTGACTGAAATTAATTTAGGTATTGGTCCTTTTGTAATAGGCCCGTATGTTGAAAGGAAAATAGGAAAATCACAATTCTCTGCAATGGCGATTGATGCCGATTTCAGATCTGCTGAATGGGCTGAACAACATAATGTTTATCATTCTGTTTCAGAAAATATCGAAGAAATGGATGCTAAACTGGATAAATTTCTACAGATATTAGCTTCCAGAAGCAGTGATGCTCTTGCACTTATTAAAAAGGTATCATGGGAAGGAACAGAACACTTCAATGAATTAATGCCGGAAAGGATTCATATGAGTGCTAGTCTCATCCTGGAAGAATCTGCAAAGAAAAATATTGAGTCTATTAAAGAAAAATTAAGAGTTAAGTAAAGGCTTACTTCATAAATAAAAAAACCGTTGAAATAATCAGCGGTTTTTTTATTTAAATAATCTTCGAAATATTTTTAAGTTTCAGAAAAATATTTAACTTTGTATTTCAAAGTTCTTTATATGGATTCAAAAAACTACCACGAAGATCTATCCCACATCCGGTCTATGATGGAACGATCTTCCAGATTTATTTCATTGAGTGGATTGTCTGGTGTTTTTGCCGGACTTGCTGCCATTGCAGGTGCAGTGTATGTGTATTTTGTTTTTCAGAGAGAAGGAATCGATTATTTTGATGGGGATCGAAATATCTACAATCCTTCTTTAGTGAGAGAATTAGTGATTATAGGAACTTTGATCTTATTTGTTGCGGTACTGAGCGGATACTTTTTTACAGCGAATAAAAGCAGAAAGCAAGGATTGAAAATATGGGATGCTACGACAAAACGTCTGCTATTAACGTTTTCTGTTCCATTAATAACAGGAGGCGTAGTATGTCTTGGTCTTTTATATCATCACCTTTTTCCATTGATTGCCCCAGCGACATTAATTTTTTACGGTTTAGCACTCGTGAATGCTGAGAGATATACTTTAACTGATGTCAAATATCTGGGCTATTGCCAGATTATACTAGGGTTGGTTTCCCTTTTCTTTCTAGGATGGGGACTAGTAGCATGGACGCTGGGATTTGGTTTTTTACATATAGTGTATGGCCTCATCATGCATAAAAAATATAAATAATGATTTAAATTTGCAGCTCTAAAAATACTATATACTATACCTACCACCAAAGATTATGATTAAAATAAATCAGCTCAACAAAGAATTTGAAAGTCGAGTAAGATTAGGCATTATGTCTGTTCTTATGGTTAACGATTGGGTTGATTTCTCGGAAATGAAAGGATTATTGGAGATTACTGATGGTAACTTGGCCAGTCATAGTAACGCTTTGGAAAAGGCTGGATACATAGAAATAAAGAAGGAATTTGTTGGGAAAAAACCTAAAACCTCTTATAGGGTTACCCAGAGTGGAAGAAAGGCTTTTTCTGATCATTTAGATGCTCTTGAAAAATTAATAGGCAGATAAAACTATATTTTTTTATCAATTAACTTTGTAATTCAAAGTTCTTTGTTTTAATTCAATATGTAAAAATAGTACATGACAAGAAAAACATTTTTAAAAAAGCTCTTTCAGCTCGCTGTCGTAGGATCCTTTCCTGCTTTATACTCATGGCAGGTAGAGCCTTTTTGGGTGGAGTTTGTTGAACGTAAGCTTACCATTAGAAACTTACCGGTGAACCTTGAAGGTAAAATTTTGATGCAGATTTCCGATTTGCATGTAGGTAACCGATTTGACTGGAATTTCCTTATTGAATCTTTCCATAAGGCTAAAAAATTTAATCCGGATTTTGTAGTGTACACCGGTGATTTTGTAAATCACGGAACACTGGAAGAACAAAACGATTTAAAAATAGTAATGGAAGAAGCCGTATATGGAAACCTTGGAACATTTGGAATTTTGGGAAATCACGATTATGGACCAGAGTGGAAAGACATTGAGCTCTCCAGGAGTATTTGTCGGATTTTAAATAGCTACGGAATTGAAATGCTAAATAATGAGCAAAATAACCGGTATGGAATCAACTTTATTGGATTTGAGGATCTGTGCTCACCCAATTTTGATCCCTTGAAGGTTATGAAAGATTTAGATCAGTCTAAAGCGAATCTGGTTCTTTGCCACAATCCTGATGTTTGTGATAAAGATGTATGGAACGGATATCAGGGATGGATCCTAAGCGGGCATACCCATGGCGGACAATGCCGGATTCCCGGTGTGATCACTCCCATACTCCCTGTTAAAAATAAGAAATATGTTTCCGGAGAAATTGATTTGCAGGATGGCAGAATGCTTTACGTCAACCGGGCAATCGGACATTCTTATCAAGTTCGGTTTATGGTTCGTCCGGAAATTACTGTTTTTACCTTAACAAAAGCTTAAAATAATATGGATAATAAAGAAATTGTGAATATAGGAAAATATGTTTTCTGGCTTTCATTTTTGCTTGGGAATATATGCCTGTTCGGATACCTTGTCAGCAGAATTGATGTATTTGCGATAGGAGGCTTGTTATTGCTCATTTTTGGATCTATCTTGAATTTATTGGTCATCGCCGGACTTTTAATTTATGGGGCGATATATCATGCCAAGCTTCATGCTTGTTTACAATCAATCGGAATATTATTAATCAATATCCCTACCGCCTGTCTTTATACTGTTATTGGAGTTAATCTTAATTAAATAATCAACTATGAAAAAATTACGTGTTCAGTTTTTACTTTTTGTATATGATAAAACTCAAAAGTTATACAGAAGATATTTTAAGAAAAAGAAAAGACAATGGCAGTTCAACGAAAAACAACTGCTTAGTTTCAATGAAGATACCTTAGGCCGTAAACTGGGGGAATTTTATAAGCGTCATGGATTTACCATGATTCCTAAAATGGAAAATCACGATGTTCATCATTTGATTACAGGTTGCGGAACTAATTTCGAAGATGAAATTGCCATGCAATATCTGCTGTTGGGAAATGGAAAACTTAATGCCCATCTTCTGGCAGCAATCATATTAGGAACTTTGATTTTACCGGAATATTCAAAAATGTACCTGCAGGCATTTCGGAAAGGTCAAAATATGAGGTCCTTTCATCATTGGGATTTTGAAGCTTTGCTATGGCAAGATTTTGAAAATCTGAAAGATTTTATTCAGCAAAAAAATACAATAACTTATTATTAAATATCATGAAAACACATCACTATATACTCCTTACAACCGTCTTATTTATTATTCTTTTTTATAACGAAAATGTAGGTTTAAATCTTGGACTGTTAGGTATTGCTTATGCGTTACTAACATGGTACAAAACACCAAAGTCAAACAAAACAAAAGTATTTTTCATGCTTTTTTTCACAAGTATTTTTTCTTCAGTAGCTTTTGCCTGGTATGGAGATTTTGCTTCTTTTGTGGCGGTTGTAAGTTCACTTCTGCTTTTATCTTACAGATCAGGAAATAAAAGACTAAAAATTCTCTTCTTGATTCCTGTTTTTATAGTGAACTGCTTTACTTTTTTATGTCGATTTTTTAATTTTGATAGTTGGCTTCCCCAAAAAAATATTTCGGGGTTAGGACAGAAAATATTTGCCTTTATCTTGATTCCATTGGTATTAGTTGCTGTTTTTTTTGGAATTTACTCTGTAGGAAGTGATCATTTTGCCAGCTTGTTTACGAATATCAAAATAGATATTAATATTTGGGAACTGTTCTGCATAACAGTATTGGGGATGTTTATCGCTTTCAATTATTGGAATTATGCTGTAGAAAAAATCATTTATAAACAAAATCATTTTTTAGATGATACTTTTCACACGAAAGATCGAATCGTACAATCAACATATTCTTTTCTTGATATTGATGCAGAAAGGATGAGCGGCATAATCTCGTTTTTAGCATTAAATGTATTATTGATCTTTTTTATCATCACTTATAATTACGAACTATTCTACGAAGCTTCAAAAACTCCCGGCCAGCTTTCAGAAGAAACCCACCAAAGAGTAAATGCTGTGATCATGTCTATTATTATGTCTATTCTGGTGATTATGTTTTATTTTAAATCCGGATTTAATTTTGATCCGAAAGCCGGGCTTATGAAAAACCTGGCTAAGATCTGGATTTTTTTAAATGCGGCACTGATTATTTCCACGATGATAAAGAACTCCGAATACATTATCAATTATGGTTTTACATATAAAAGGCTTGGAGTATATGCTTTCCTGACTCTTTCATTTATTGGTTTGACAATGACGTATATTAAAATTCAATACAGAAAAAGAAATGCTTTTCTGTTTAATACAATGACATGGTATTTTTATGGAACAATTTTGGCTTGTAGTTATATCAATTGGGGAGGATTAATTACTTCTCACAATATGAAGCGAAGTGATTTTAATGCGGATTATCACTTCACAGAAATCAACTTTAGTGAGAAAAGTTTACTGAAGTTTGCTGCCGAAAAAAAAGATATTATACTAAAAAAACAAATTATAAGTAAAGTGAAACAAAAGAAATCATTTTCTTTCTTGTCAGAAGTGCTTTACTATGAAACACTAAAAGAATAACTATTATGAAAAAGTCCTTATTGCTGATCCCATTGATTATTGTTTCTTGTAAAAAAGAACCAAATGTAAACGAAACAGCCAACAAAGATTCGATCATGATTTCAGAACAGCCGGGTCCAGAACATTCAGTAGATTCAGCTGCTATAAGAAAAAAAGATTCTATCATTAATAATTCTCCCGTCACCAAACATGTCTTAAAAAAAGGTGTGATGAGAAGTGAGAAAGATGGGCAAATAATAAGAACTGCCGATGCCTCACAGCTTCCATTTACAGTAGGAGAGCAATTTACAAAAGAAGGACAGGAGCTGATTCTCAAAATCACAAATTATAATAAAAGTGATATCAAGGCATCCATTTCTACAAAAGAAAAAGATTTTAATATTCGTTTCAATCAGATAAAATTGCCAAATGGAGAATACGATGGTCCTTTTGGAAGAGATATTTTTTATCAGATGGCGGGCAAAGGTGAAGTATGGTTAATTATAGGCAAAAGTAACATGGCTTCCGGAAACACAAAAGGAAGTTTTTCAGTAAGCGTCGAATAATAATTCTTTGGTATAGTTTCTGCAAGATAATTTTTGTATTAAGATTTACTATTATGAAAAATATATTTTTAACTGCAGTGGCAGCTTCTGTTGCCCTTGTTAGTTGTGGAACAGTACAGTCATTGGTTCAGAATACGTTTCCTTATACGGCTAATGTATTAGTATCCACAGGAGTGCCTGCTGATAAAGAGGTGTCTTCTACGGCTACTGCTTCTAATGTACAGACTTGGTTTGGTGGGAATAATAATGCTAAAATAAAAGATGTGAGATTGGCAGATGCAAAAATCTCTGTGGTTTCTCCTTCTGGTGGCAACTTAAGTGCTTTTAAAAACATTAAAGTTTATATTTCTTCAAATGGTACGGGTGAAAGACTTGTCGCATCAAGATCCAACATCTCTTCAAATAGTTCCAGCTTAAACCTCGATCTTAATAATAATGGATTTTTGGATGAGGTCGTAAAGAGCAACGGACTTACAGTAAGAACCGTTTATGAACTGAAAAATCAGACAAGTTCAGATATGAACTTAAAAGTAGCATTGAATTTCAGCAGTATACCTGCGAATTAGTTTTTATAAAAGTTTATTAGGAAAAAGGTCTTTCAAATTTTGAAGGACCTTTTTTATTTGGGATTAAATATAATTTAATGTATTGATATAAAGTGTCTTACATTTTTGTTTGGCTATCCATTACAATAGTGACAGGACCATCATTAACTAAAGAAACCTTCATGTCTGCACCAAAAATTCCGGATTCTGTTTTTAGTCCTGATTTTGCAATTTCTTCTTTGAAATAATCAAAAAGGGGAATTGCTTTATCGGGTTTTGCTGCCTTAATAAAGGATGGACGATTTCCCTTTTTATAATCAGCTATCAACGTAAACTGGCTGATACAAAGGATTTCTCCTGAAATATCTTTTAATGAAAGATTGAGCTTATCATCTTCATCAGCAAAAACTCTAAGGTTCAATATTTTTTGTACGAGCCAATCTGCATCTGCTTTCTCATCATTTTCATCAATTCCAATGAGTAGCATAAAGCCCCTATTGATCTCGCCGACGATTTTCTCTTCTACTTTTACATGAGCTTCTGAAACTCTCTGTATTACAACTTTCATAAATTAATAATAAACATTTAATACTCTGGTATTGGGATTATAATTGTAAGGATAAGTTTTCGGAGGTACATTCGTTCCTGACGAAGGTTGGCCGGTAAGTAAAATCCATTTAGCGTTATCCTTTGGACAAATGATACTAATATTGTCTTTTACTTCAAGTGTAGTATCATTATCAGGGCATATATGAGGTGCATTTCTATCAAATACCATAAACTGATTATCTGATCTACGGACAATAATTAAACCCCGTGTTCCTGATTGTTGCTCATCCACATAGATCCATCCACCTACATAGTTCAAATTATTATATGCAGCTAAATTAAGGTTCAAGGTTACGTTAATTGGAGTATTGGGAAAGCAGCTTACCGTGTCTTCCCGACTTCCGCAAGAATTAACAGATATATTGCTGATTATCAGTAAGGTGGAAAAGAATAAGATTGAAAAAGTTTTTTTCATTTCAATTTAAATTTTTATATATTTGTAAAAATTAAACGATTACAACACGAAAACATTGTCCGGCAAATGTCGGATTATTTTTTTATACTAAAACTAAATTTTGAAAATTATGGCAAGCTATGTTACAAAGGAGGGGTTAGATAAAATGAAAGCTGAGCTTGAGCAGTTGGAAACTGTAGAAAGACCTAAAATTACTCAACAGATTGCAGAAGCTAGAGACAAAGGTGATTTGTCTGAAAATGCAGAATATGATGCGGCAAAAGAAGCTCAGGGGATGCTTGAAATGAGAATTTCTAAACTGAAAGATGTTATTTCAGGGTCTAAAATAATAGATGAAAGTCAGCTAGATACTTCAAAAGTTTCCATTTTAACAACTGTGAAACTAAAAAATAATGCAACGCAACAACAACAGATATTTACTTTAGTTCCTGATAATGAGAGCGACCTTAAAAGCGGCAAGATCTCTGTAAATACACCTATTGCAAAAGGTTTGCTGGGTAAAGTTGTGGGAGAGACCGCAGAGATTGTTTTACCGAATGGAAATAAATTATCTTTCGAAGTACTTGAAATTACCCTGTAAGGATAAATTAATACATGTATAATTCTCTGAAGTAAATTTTTTGATGCATATGAGTACTATATTCACAAAAATCATTAATGGCGAAATTCCTTCCTACAAAATAGCAGAGGATGAAAATTTTGTTGCGTTTTTAGATGCAATGCCCTTAGTTAAAGGACATACATTAATAGTCCCTAAAAAAGAAGTGGATCTGATCTTTGATCTGGAAAGCGAGGAGTATAAAAACCTTTGGGGATTTTCACAAAAAGTTGCCAAGCAGATTAAAAAAGCAATTCCTTGTATTAGAGTAGGGATTGCAGTGGTAGGCCTGGAAGTTCCTCATGCACATATTCATTTAATACCACTCAATACAGTGGAAGATATGAATTTTAAAAATGAGAGACTGAAATTAACGGATGAAGAGTATACCGAAATTCAAAAATCAATTATTAATTCTTAAAAAATCAAGAAATCGTAAAAAAGAAATTTTTTACGATTTTCTTTAACATATATATTATATAAATAGTATGAATTCAAACCAATGTTCTTTTTGTGGCAGAAAAAGAAATGAAGTGCAGATGCTTATTTCTGGTCAGAATGGCTTTATCTGTGAAAACTGTATAGAACAAGCTCATGCGATTGTAAAAGACAGTGCTACTAAAACTGAATTTTCACCTGCGGAAAATATAGATACGCTAAAAAAGCCAAAGGAGATTAAAGAGTTCCTTAACCAATATGTGATCGGACAGGATCAGGCAAAAAAACAACTTTCGATTGCTGTATACAATCATTATAAAAGATTGCTTCATGCACAGGATGAAAATAGAGAAGTAGAGCTTGAAAAGTCCAATATTATCATGATCGGTGAAACAGGAACAGGAAAAACTTTGCTGGCCAAGACTATAGCAAGAGAACTTAATGTTCCTTTTTGTATAGTAGATGCTACGATTTTAACCGAGGCCGGATATGTAGGAGAAGACGTTGAAAGTATTCTTTCAAGACTTCTTATGGTTGCAGATTATGATGTGGAAAAAGCTGAAAAAGGAATTGTATTTATTGACGAAATAGACAAGATTGCCAGAAAATCTGATAATCCAAGTATTACCAGAGATGTTTCTGGGGAAGGTGTTCAGCAGGGGCTTTTAAAATTGCTTGAGGGAAGTATTGTAAATGTTCCACCACAAGGAGGAAGAAAACATCCGGATCAGAAATATATCCAGGTTAATACCCAAAACATACTATTTATTGCTGGTGGTGCTTTTGATGGTATAAAGGAAATTATCGAGAGAAGAATGAACAAACAGGCAATAGGTTTCAGTGCTGAAAAGATAAATAATGTAGATGAGGATGAATATGTATTAACAAATATTAATGCAATAGATCTTCGTTCTTTCGGATTAATTCCCGAACTTTTGGGAAGATTTCCAATCATTACATACCTCGAAAAACTAACAAAAGAAACGATGGTACGTATCATGAAAGAGCCCAAAAATTCAATCGTCAATCAGTTTATTGAGCTTTTTAAAATGGATGGCACAGAATTGGTATTTACGGATGGTGCTATTGAAAAGATCGTGGAGGAAACCCTTGATAAAGGATTGGGAGCCAGAGGACTTAGAGGAACTACCGAAAAAGTCTTGGAAGACTACATGTTTGCAATAGGTGAGGAAAAGAAAATAGTATTAACTGAAGATAATATTATTGTTAATAAATAAAAATAATTTTTTTATTATGAAAAAAATCATACCTTTGCGGGTGAGATTGTATTATAACACACACAAATAATTTATACAATGAGAAAAAGTTTATTTGCTATAGGTCTTTTAGCAATTAGTTATTCTGTTCAGGCGCAGATATTATGTCACGTAGACGCTAATGCTAATATGTATGTAAGTAAAGGTACCCTAGTTTATAGCGGGGGAGGTTTACAAATGAAAGCTAATGGTACTATAGAAAACCATGGAAACTTTATGGTTTCTGGTACAGCAACTGATCTTGTCAAGACGATTGATGCGTCAAATGCTGATAAGACAGAAGCAAACGGAGGAGGTAATTTTATTAACAAGCTTAATGAGCCTACGGCTTATGCATCTGTTAATACCAATAGCTCTACGGCTACTCCCGTTTATACTTACGGACAATTATTCATCACAGGTATTCCACAAGCAAACATTACTGGAATTGTAGATCAGGAATTCAGACAGGTTCGTCAGGGTGATTATCAACAAATTGGGATGCCGTTCTATTTTAAAACTCCATCTACTTTAAATGCTGAATTTGGTAAAACATTCACCGCTGTAAGAAAATCAAAGAATGATATCCTGTATTGGAATAACAATACAGTACAGTTTGTTCATTTATCACCGATCAATGGTATTTACAAGTTTGGTGATGCAGCACCTACCTATTCTTATTGGGCATTAGGTGGAGCCGGCTTAGATGTTAGTTCTACTACACGTACAGTAAAAGGACGACCTGTAAGTGATATCGCAACAGGAGTTATTGGAACTAGTGTTACATTACAAAATGCCGGAGCCGGAATCAACTTTGGGGCAGGTGGAAATAATCTAAATTCATTTAGAGAAAAGTACAATACCTATGCATATGACCCATTCGAAATTCCTTCAGGTGGAGCATTGTGGACAGGTAATTATGCTAGAAACATGTATCAATTTGGTAATCCATTCCTAACCAACCTTGACTTATCAAAAATTGCATATAACGAACCCGCTGCTAATGGTGACGGAGTAAACCTTAGTAATATATATGGTGTAGTACTTGATGTATCTGGGGTTGTAAATAATCAAGGTGGAACAACTACCGGTGGTTATAAATCGGTCACATTTAATGCTGGTGTTCCAACAGGGGATGTTGATTATTTGATGATCAGACCATTTGGAACTTTTACGATTAAGCTTAATAACAATAATAATACGGATGTTCTAAACTTTGGCAATCTTAGGAGGTTTAATTATTATAGCAGAGCAGCGAATACTGATTATAATGTTAATGCAAGCAGAAGTGCTGCAGGTAGCATGAGTCAAGGCACTGTAAAGCAATTAGGAATTATCGCTCTTGATGCTAATGGTGTAGAAATTGGTAAAACTTATTATGTGGTTTATCCAAATGCAACTACTGGACATTCAGCAGCTGCTAAAACACAGTATGCTGCATCAACAGCAGATGTTGTGGGTACTTTTGAAGAAAATAAGGCTGGAGGTTATGATAATGATTATACTTCAAAGTATTGGTTACGTATCAATGAAGCCAATGAAAATGATTTTAAAGGAAAAAATGTAATGTTAGCAACTTACAGTTCTAATATAAAATCTTTTAAATTTGAAATTAGAGAGAATGCTGAATTGGTAAGTAAGGGAACACACCAATTATCTTCAGGTACAGGTTTCTATTACAAAGCTCCAAACGGAGAAGTAACTGAAGCAAAACAAGGAGATATAATTCCTGCTAAAGGAACTGAGTACAGTTTATATTATGGTGCACCTGAGGCTTCAACAGCAAGAAATCTTGCAATGGATGGAGCAGCAGTGAAGCCTTCATCAAGAACTAAAGTAGTTTATAACCCGGATATTACAAATTATATTGTAAGGTTTGATCCGGATTGGAAGAAAGCAGATATTGAAGTTTATGATATGAGTGGTAAACTGGTAATCTCTAAAAAAGCAGTAAATACTTCTGCAGATTTTGTAATTGAATTAAACAATTCTATTAAAAACTCTTATGTAGTAAAAATTGTTTCAGATAAGGGAGAAACTGTTAACACTAAAATCTTAAAATAAAATATATGAAAGCTTTAAATAAACTATTATATAGTCTTTTTATTTTTGTTTTTTGTGTATTGAATGCACAAGGAACGGGCCCTGGAGGACAACCTCCTGAGCCAGGTGGACCTCCTACTGGCCCCGGTGGAGATTCAGTGCCAATTGATATGTATATTTATTTACTATCAATAGTCGCAGTAGCATTTATTGTATTTTTTACAAGAAAATATAAGGGTCAAAAAATATAAAAATTTAATTAAAATATTGAAAACTCTCTGATTAATCAGAGAGTTTTTTTATTTTTACATTATGAAAAAGATATTTGTATTATCAGCAGTTTTATCTGCTTTTTCTTTACAGGCACAATTCACAATTACCGTTCAGGCACCGGCTGATTTTAAAGATCAAGATGCAATTCTATATACATTAAATGGTTCCAAAGATGTTATTTTTACAAAAGAGCAGAGTAAGAATAATATATGGACTTTTAAATATCCGCAGAACTATGTTGGTATGATGAAAATGTATTTTCCTACTACCAATAATACATTCAATTTTATATCGGAAAATAAGAATGTAAACATTAAATTAGATACTCAGGGTAATAAGATAAAAGATGTTATCTACCAGGATGAGTCGAATAGTTTAATGAGTAAACAACAGGAAGGTTCTCAGAAAAAAGAGCTTATATTACCGGCATTAGCACAGATTAAAGAATACTATAAAGATAATACAGATTTTGGAAAAGCTCTTAAAGCAGAAATATCAAGATTATCAGGAGGCCTTGGAGAAGTGAACTCCACGGACCATCCGTTTATTTATTACTATAATACAAACTATAGTAAATTTTTAACTAATGACCCTAATAAAAAGGTATCACAGGAAGAAATAATCAATTTTATTGATAAGTCTAATGATATGCTTGAGACATCATCATTGTTGAGACCTGTATTGGTATCTTATCTTAATTCCGGCGGAAATAGTAATGTTGGAGCTTCTGTAGATAAATTACTTGACCGGTTAAAGGTGGAAACACCACGGGGTCAAACGGTATTATCCGAGTTGATTGACATTTTTGATGTGTATGAAATGGCTGATTTAAAGAAAAAATATCTTGATCAGGCTAAAGATCTCAAATGTACGATTACAGACAGGTTAGCATCAACACTTAAGGCAAATGCCAATGTACAGATCGGAGCAACTTTTCCTAATTATAAATTCCAGGCTCCGGTTAATACAAATGCCAAGTCTATTTATGATGTAAAAGCAGATAAGAAAATCATTGTTTTCTGGTCTTCCACATGCTCTCATTGTGAAACTGAATTGCCAAAACTTTTGGAGAAATACAATGATTTAAAAGCGAAGAATGTTCAGGTAATTGGGCTTTCTTTGGATGTAGATAAAGACTCTTACAATAAAAGAATTACCGCGTTCCCTTGGATTAATGATTCCGAGCTAAGAGGATGGAATAGTAGTTATAGTGAAACTTATAATATTCATGCAACACCGACTTATTTTATTTTAGATGCTAACAATAAGATAATCAATAAACCAGACCATGTTGCCGATGTTTTGGAGTTTTTTAAGCTAAAATAATTTTGGAGGTTTAGAAATATTTTATATATTTGCACCACCAAAAAGGCGAGGTAGCTCAGTTGGTTAGAGCGCAGGATTCATAACCCTGAGGTCACGGGTTCAATTCCCGTCTTCGCTACTATAGAAAGGAAAAGTAATCATTTACTTTTCCTTTTTTGTTTTCTGCAAATATTGTAAAAGATGATACCCATTAAGATTCATCCTCATTCTTGTTCGAATCTCTGTAGTTTTCTTAAAATAAATATCAATTCAGCTTTATAAAAGGATTTTTGTAAGCGTTATATACAAGAATGTTTTTATGCACGAGTTATGGCTAAATAACATAATTTACGTGCATATGATAATGAGATAGACATTATTATTGGTGTATGAATATTATTGACAGATAATAAAAAACCACAACTATTATTAGTTGTGGTTTTTTATGTATTGTTTTTTGGCTCTATTAGCTTTGATATCCCAATAGTTTTCTGATTTGATAGAAAAACCTTTCGATGAGTCTTAGATCCTGAGTAACAATATCAGCATTACCTCTAAGCTCTTTATCAAATGTGAGATTTCTGTTATATGATGTTTTTAAGCCTTTAGGAAGTAGAACATCTACGTAATAATTTCCCTTTTCATCGGCAGAGAGAGAGATATTCTGTACTTTACCTTCTACAATACCATACTCCTGAAACCTGTAATTATCCAGTTTGATCAAAACCTTTTCTCCGGGAGCAATTTTTCCAGAGTTAGTAGGAGGGACATACATTCTTCCAACTAAATTCTCTTTATTTCGAGGCAATATAGATAAGATCGCATCACCTGTTTTTACAAATTGGTTTTCTCCAAAGAATTGCTGAAAGCTGGCAATACCATCTGTAGAAGAAATAACAAGGAAGTTCTGCTCCCACTGTTTCATCGATTTTCTTAATTGCTCAAACAATTGCAGGCATTGTGAAGAGTAATTAATTTTATCCTTTTCCGTATTGATAGCAGTCCCGCTTTTAGTTTTGTTAAGGTTGGATATTGCTTCTTCCATTTGAGATAAAGAAATGGTAATATTTTCCAGGTTTTGTTGAGCCTGGATGTATTTTATTTTTTCCCCTTCAAGTTCTACGGAAGCGATGACTCCCTGGTTAAAAAGTTCCTGTGATCTTTGATAGCTTTTTTTTGTAAGCTCATATTTAGCTTGTTCAAGTTTCTTTTGTTGTTTTGTCGTGGCAATCCTTACCCTGTATTCAGAAATACTTTGGTTAGCAGCAAGATTTTCAGGAGCGTAAGGCTGAAGTCTCGTAAATAATTCCTGATCCTGAAATGCTTTTGCAAAATTGTTATAATCTCCCTGAAGCTCTCCTAATTTATAATGAGACGTTTCATTTATAGGAAAGGAAGCTAAGTGAGTAGGAGAAAGAGAGTCGATGATTTTTTTCAGAGCAAGAACATCTTTATAGTTCGCAGCAGACTGCATAACCATAAGGACATCATTTTTCTTAACCTCCTGATGGTCCTTGATAAAAATTTTTTCAATTTTAGAATTTGTTCTGGCCTCTAATTTTTCAGGTGGGTTTTGGGAAGTAACCACAATAGGAGCTGACACAAACTCAGGATATTTTATTATATAACTCATAATTAAAATGAGGATAAGGATAATAAATATGATGGTGTTTCCCCAGCGTATCATCCAATGGGGCGGTCTTGTAAGAATATCCTGAACGCTTTCCGAACGAAGCTCTATATTATCTAAAATTTCTTTTTCCATATTAAAATAAACAATTGAAAATAAAAATCCTCAAATAGAGGATTTTGCTTTAATCTCTATAATGCTAAAAATTATAGGGGTAAATTATAATCACATTTGGGATCATTTCCCATTTCAACACCTGGAATTACTCCTCCCGGGCAATATCTGTTGCATGCATTCCACACTTTATCATTTCCTATAATGCAAAAACAATTGCATGGGTAAGCAGGAATTGGGCCTGCACCATTTACTTCTTTTAAAACTTGTCTTTTGATTTTTTTTAAATTGTTCATAATTAATATTTTATGGGATTAGTGTAGTGAAGTTAATAAAAAACACAGATTAATTTCCTAATTCAAGCTGATTTTTTACGAGTCTGTAATATTCCCCCTTCAGAGCAACAAGCTCAGTATGGCTTCCTTCTTCCACTACCTTTCCTTTATCTAAAACAATAATCTTATCTGCATGCTTTACGGTGGAGAGTCTATGAGCAATGACAATGGCTGTTTTACCTTTGAAAAACTGTTCAAGATTTTCCATAATTACTTTTTCATTGTTTGCATCCAGTGCGGAAGTTGCTTCATCAAAGAAAATGTATTCCGGGGATTTATAAACTGCCCTTGCGATGAAGAGCCTTTGCTTTTGTCCACCACTTACGCCCACACCTTCATTTCCTATTTTGGTATTATAGCTTAGCGGAAGTTCTTCAATAAACTCTTTTATATTCGCTATTTCTACTGCTTTCCGTAACTTCTTTTTATCAATATGATCTTCACCTATCGCGATATTATTAGCAATGGTATCATTGAAGATATAGCCTTCCTGCATAACAACACCACAATGATCCCTCCAGAATCTGGGTGAAACATTTGTTAGTTTTGTGTTACCAATTTTAATATCTCCCTGATTGGGTTCATAAAATTTCATTAACAGTTTGAGCAAAGTTGTTTTACCGCTTCCACTGGCTCCCACAATTGCAGTTGTTTTTTGATATGGAATACTCAGATTAAGATTTTCAAACACATAAGAATCCGATCCGATATACCTGAATGAAAGATTTTCTATGTCTATATCCTTTTGAGGAAGGTCTGAAACATATTGTTCATCTTTATTCTCTTCGTCCTCTTTATCATGTATTTCTCCTAGTCTTTCAAGGGAAATTTTAGCATCCTGGGTTTGTTTGATAAAATCAATGAGCTGTAAAAGGGGACTGTTAAGCTGGCCTATGATATACTGTACAGAAAGCATCATCCCTAACGTGAGGTTTCCATCTAAAACCAGTTTAGCGGAAAGAAAGCTTACCAGAATATCCTTCATCTGATTAATAAAGTTACCTCCTACAGATTGCCATTGCTCTAGAGAAAGAGATTTGATCCTGATTTTAAACAGCTTAACCTGAAGGAATTCCCAATCCCAACGTTTCTGTTTCTCTGCATTGTGCATTTTTATCTCCTGCATTCCATTGATGAGTTCGATAACTTTACTTTGTTCCTGAGAAACCTGGGAAAATCTTTTATAATCCAGCTCTTTTCTTTTGCCTAAAAAGAATGTGATCCATCCGATATATAAGATAGCTCCCACGAGGTAAACAATAAACAGTCTGTAATCATAAAGAAGTAATACTATACTGAAGATAATTAGGTTAACAAGTGAAAATAACGTGTTAAGTGATGAATTGGTCAGAAGCTGCTCAATTCGATGATGGTCATTAATTCTCTGCATAATATCTCCTGTCATTCTTGTATCAAAGAAACTGATAGGGAGTTTCATAAGTTTGATAAAGAAATCCGAAATAATAGAGATGTTGATTCTTGCAGAAAGGTGAAGTAAAATCCAGCTTCGAATAACTTCAATTCCCATCCTTCCTATAAAAAGCATGATTTGTGCAAGTAAGACCAGGTAAATAAAATGCAGATCCTGGTTTTGTATTCCCACATCTACGATACTCTGAGTAAGAAAAGGGAATAAAAGGGATAATAAACTTCCTGCCAGTAATCCTACGGCAAGCTGAATAACCAAAGACTTATATTTAAATAAATATTTAGAAAGAAAGGAAAAACTAGCCTTACTTTCCTGATCATCAAATTCTGTTTGAAAGAAAGCTGGAGTTGTTTCCAGGATAAGAACAATTCCTTCCTCTGTATTTTCAGTGGCATTTTCACCAATCCATAATTTGATAAACTCGTCTTTATTGTAGGTGATGAGTCCGTAACTTGGATCAGAAATATATACTTTATTATTTTTATCAACTTTATAGACTACGACAAAGTGATTCTTATTCCAATGTACTATACATGGAAAAGGAACTTCTTCAACAAAAGTATTAAAGTCCACCTGAACTCCTAATGAACGGAATCCTAAATCCTCAGCAGCATCACTCAGCCCTAATAAACTACTTCCTTCACGTGTAGTTTCAGAAAGGCTGCGGATTTGTTGTAACGATATACTTTTACCATAATGTTTGCTGACTATTCTAAGACATGTAGGACCACAGTCTTTAGCGTCAGGTTGCCTGTAAAAAGGAAATTTCTTCAAAATTCAAAATCATTTAAAAATGCCGTCATATTTTGACGACATTTTTTATTAATATTTTTTATACTAATTGTCATTATTTCTAGTAATTGCCGTCCATCAGTAAACATCTTTTGGACATTATTACCCTGCAAATTTCTGAAGGACAATAATCAGAATATAACACAAGTCTTCCGTTGGATAATGGTCTGCTGATTAAAGATTCTATTTGAATGCTTTTAGGATTCTGATGTGAAAAAAGTGGTACGTTTTTCATGCTATTAGTTTTCGATCAGTGTAAGCACTGTGATGACTTGTATAATGTTGGTTATTTTTTTCCTAAATTAGTGAAATTTGTTAAATTATTGTAATTATTTTAAATTTCATCATCCTCAATTAATTCATCAATGAAATAATGAATATCCTCACGATCATATTTGTCAGGAAACTGAAATCCGTTAATAATTAAAATAGGAGTAAAGCTTAATCCCGCATTTAGATTTTCTTTTGACATCTCGTTTAATGAATTAAGATCCTCAAACTGGCCACTAGTACCTGCCAGATCTCTGATTTGTTTTTCATCTTTATTTTCAAACCAGGTTTCTACTATTTTTAAAAACTCACTTTCATGCTTGTTTTTATAGATATTCATAAAATCTGATAGGAGGCCTGTTGCTTTTTCGTTGGATTTTTCTGCAAAATAATTGAATCTTATCTGGGCAGAAATTTCATTCGGATATTTTTTTAAAAGACTTTCTAAAATTTCATGTGCTCCCTTGCAAAAACCACAATAAGGATTTGAAACTACTGAAATATGGATTTTTGCATCTTTATTTCCCAGTGAAAAAGTTTCGTTATCACTGAACGTAATTTTTTCCTTATCTAAAAGCTCTCTTTTAAACAGATCATAATTTCTTTTAAATCTTAAATTTTTTGCATTAGACTTTTGAAGAGATTCCTTATCCGTAAGCAAAGTATTGAAATAAGAAACCGCAAAAAAAGTAATTCCCCATAATAATATGCTTAAAATGGCAATATTTGCATTGAAATAAGAGTTTTCAAAAAAGAATAATGTTAAAATAAGTTGAGCTACAAGAACTGAAATGATTAATAGGCAAACTCTACAAAAAGTTTTTTCTACAAAAGCCTGAACATATAGTGAATAACCAATGGCAATAAGGGAAACAATGGTAAAGCCCTTTATTACATAACTTGTTGCAGGCAAAAATAATCCCAATACTGTAATTCCAACAAAATAGATTAAGGAGAAATCAGAAAATTTCAATCCCAGAATACTTGTTTTATCTTCATTAATAATTTTATTACAAGAATTCTTAATCTGATTTGCTGATGTATCACCACAAATGCTACCAATTACTGCTGATGTATTCCCAAATTTTTGATTAAAAATTTCTAGTGAAATATAGACTCCCACTAATGATAAGAAATTAAAGAGGATTTCAAACCATGAAAAATTCAGAATGGAATATAAAAGGATTACGGCAAGAATTGCATATATAAAAGGTTTGTAATTTGATATTTTTTGTTCTGCATTTTCTGTTTTCTCAAATAACAAAACAAAATTGGTCGCATTTTTGTGAAGTTCATCTTTATTTAATGTCTTTGATTTATCAGAATAAACGGAATATTGAGTTCCCGTTTTCTTAACCAAAGAGAAAGAATTATCTACAATTGCAATAAATTCTTCAGGAAGTTCATCCCAATATTCTTTATCCAATTCATAAGCATCGTTTTTTACACCCAAAAAGTTAAGCGTATCACTAAAAGCAAGTGCTGAAGGGTAATTGGGATGCGAATTGAACTGGAAAATGAACTCCTGCTTATCAAGTTTTAAGTAGTTGATTAGTTTATCTAAGGTCATGTTAATTTTTTTATCTAAAATACAAAGATGTTTTAATAAAACAAATATTTCTTCCTTTATAGGTGACTTAAGACTGATTTTTAAATTTCGTTGCTTGTTATGTGTTAATAGAGATTTAGTAAATTATTGTTAATCATTTATATATGCTAAAATTGAGATTTGCCGAATTTTTGCAAGGTGACATATTTTAAAGGGTATGTACAGCTGCGGATGTGTTTTTGATAAAAATAATGCCATCAAAGAAGTCACTAATATTAATGTCTTTAGTATAGGAGTCTTCCCTTTCAGGACCATAACCAATAAACTTCATTTTCAGCAGCTTCTTCAGATTAGAGTTTTGATGTAAATCGATGAAGAACATAGTGTCTTTGTTTTGGGAGAAATAATATTCCCATGATTTCTCTACGATAGGGTTAAGGGTATAGGATTTAAAACTATTGTTTTTTGTGTCAATTCTATCAAGTGTTGCACTATAAGTTCCCTTAGCTGTTAAAGTTCCTAATGCATAATATTTATCACCGTAATGTTGCTTTAGGTATCCTCCCATAGCTAGATCTGTAACATTATAAGGAAATTGAAAAGAAATGTGCGCAGAATGTGCCCATATGATGACTTTCTTTTTTTCTTCCTGAATTTTTGAAATCATATTTGCCATTAATTCATCTCTTGATTTTTCCTCTGTCTTCTTCTTTGCTGCATAAAAAGTTGAAAAAGCGTAGGTACAATTGGCAAGGGCTAATTCTAATGAAGACTTAGAGGATTTCATTGTATTTTGCTTTGTAAATGCATCAATTTTTTGTGTAAGTTCATATCCTTCATTCCCATTTTCTATGAGAGTATTCATATCAATCTTAAAATTTTTGTCATTTTGTTTATTCCAGATAGAATCCTGGATATTTCCAATTTCTTTTAGCCTTAAAAGATCCTTATTTATATCTTCATTATTTGATCCAAGTTGTTGCTGCAGAATTTTAATTGCATTAGATACATAATTAAAATCAGCTCCATACAAAGTAATTTTATCTGAATGTTTTTGATTGTAAAGTCTAATCCATGTAAGGAATTTTTTAACTTCGTCTGTTTGCCATATGGATAAAAGATTATTCTGCATCACAGTAGACAAAGGAACTTCAGAATTTAATTCCTGATTAAGGAAATAAGTATCGCCGAATGCATTTTCAAAAATTATTGTTTTATAACCTTTATTGACAAGTTCCTTTATTAATGCTATTCTAACATCATTAAATTCTTTAGTGCCATGTGTTCCTTCCCCTAAGCCAATAATACTTTTTGTATCAAAGGCATTTATTACTTGTTTCAGGTTTTTCCCTGTTTCCATATTTATAGAAGTATGTTTGTATTCCTGTGATTTTATAGTGGAATTATTAATCCATATAAATAGGAGGATATAAACCACTTTAAGTCTACTTAGCATAATATTTTTGTTTATTTCCATTTCAAAAGTATTTGTATAAATAAAGATAATTTCATCATTCATTCTTCTAAGCTGTATTACCAGAAGAGACGTAATTCCCTTTAAAAACCTTATTTTGCTAAAATCTCAACCGGCTTTTTTACTTTATTCTGATTGATCTTTTGATTATAATATCTTTTAAGGATATGGTATAATGAAAACTCGTATAATCTTTGTTTATTAGTAAAAAGCCTATTGACACTCATATGTATAATACTTTCTACTAATTTATCATGAGAAAGCTGATGCAGGATTATTTCTTCTCTTATTAAGCTAAAGTAATGATCTATAATTTGAAACAATATTTCTCCTTCTTCTATATCTTCTACTTTCTTTTCATCTATAAGATTCTTATAATAGATTCTCTTTTGATTATAATCCTTATCTAGCTGGACGATTGTTTCCCTGCTGAACGAAAATTCGTTAGTAAAGTAATCACAAACATTGCTTGTATATTGACAAGCGTCTTCCAAAGAAATATTAAATGCTTCAATATATTTGTGTACAATATAAATTCCCGCTTTCCATTTGATCTCTTCAGGATTTTGATAATTATGAGTGATTACTGTTAACAATTCTGTCAACATCATGCTGTCGTGAAAGAATATACTTTCAACAGGCTCGATAGTTTTTGCCCCATACCTTTCTAATTCTCTTTTATAAGTATTTTGAGAAATATCTATGATTCGTTTATCTTGATATAAAGCATTGAATACTTTATTTAAAGCTAAATGAGGTATTGATGATTGTTTATTGCTGAAAATTCTTAATCTTATATGATAGTCTGGATCGTTATATCTAATAAAAAACCACTTGTCAATACTTTTGTTTTCTACTAATACATCAAGTTCTTCCTTTAGATCAGTTAAAACTTTATCAGATTGATTAGATCCCATATAGATATTATAATATGTCCAATCACTTCCAATTATATAATTTCTTTGAGCACTCAATTCTTTTTCAGAACAATAAATATCATTAGAACTTATCTTAGCCGGAATTTGTTTTTTGAAAAAGTAAAGCATTTCGTTATGATACTCATTTCCGTCAGTATCTTTGATCGCTTTATATTCTTCCAATATAGACTCCTGGATATTAATTACGGAATGTTTTTTAGCTTCTTCAATAAATATTTTCAAAGATGTAGCATGATGTGAATTAATCATCATTTCATTATCAAACATACTGATACTAAAGAAGGCTGGAATTTCTTTTTCTTTTGTATACTTTTCCCATGTTTCCAACAATTCGTGATCTGAAGAAGTATTTTCCAGGGCCTCAATAACTGACTTTGGTATTTTCCAGGATGCTTTTCTTAAAATGATGTTTTTATAATTTATTCTTGGGATTCTTTCGAAGAAGTCGGGTAAAAAACCTAAATCCAATGCATAGCTTCCAGTCCCCTGAAGTTCCTGAAGTTCGGCTAAAAAGGTGAAAATTGGTAATCCTTTTGCTTTGTAATTTAAAGCACAACTTAAATAAGGTAAGACTTCTTTTTTCTTTTGTTTTGACCTTAGTATAAATTCATCATTAACAAGTTTTATTTCCAAATCTGAAATTGGGATCTGATATTCTTGATCTACACTTGAATTTACTAAATAAGGTATTTCATATTTTCTTGAATTTGCCCTGTGCATAACATTTCCTAATCGATCCTGAGGAAGGTGGTTGAGCTCAGCAACAATTTTATCATGATGAATTTTTTCCTCGGCGTCCACAATGTCATGATAAAGATCTTTGATTTGATCATCTATTGTTGAAAATCTTCCAATAAGGAAGTTGGCTGTAGGTCCCCCAGCGTATTTTAAGAATATTTTTTTATTGTTTTCCTCATTGCTAACAAGAGATGTTGATACACAAAACGTTGCATTAAGTGATTTTTCATCTTTAGGAAATTTTTTAAGTTCAGATTCTGTGATCTCTATATCGCTGGAATGATTAGATAAGCCAGCTAGTATTTTGTCTTTCCAAAAATCGTGTAAACTATTGTCCCATGTAATTTTTGTTAGAGGTGATCTATTTCTAGCTGTGTATTGGAAATCATCAACCAAATAATTTTTATGGGTACCACTTTTGTCTCCATATCCAATACCATATTCCATATCAACAGCATCTGCTACAGGGACCCATTGGTTTTCATATCTCTTAGCAAAACTCTTTTTAAAGGCTTTTAGTTCAGAATTTTCTCTGCCTTTTAAACTGAGTCTGGTTAAAGCGTCCATTGCCTCGTATATAATCTTAATGTTTTCAGAATCAAAAGATGAGTTATTAGGCTCTTTTATTAAATCAGCTTGTAATAATTTACTTTTTGTAAAATATAAATTCCCAATACTTCTTATAGATTGGTATAGCTCTTCCAGTTCTTGGGTGTGATTTTCAAAATTTTGATTATCTAAGGTAGCTACCTTATTCAAAATATCTTCTATTTTTTTCTTTAGCTTCTGAATTTCAGTATTTTTTCCTTGACATTCACTATCAATTCTCATTAACGTGGAAATAATAATATTTTCATGGCTTTCCCCAGTCGTAGAAGGTTTTAATTCAGACATGAAGATTTGAGCGTCAATTAATTCTTTTATAAAGGATGATCTTTCTTCATAGGAGTAGTCTTTAATTAAATCAAAATCGATCATCTCATGAATGTAGCGTCCTTCTCTGGAAAACTTTAAAAGCTCCTCGATAATTTCAGAATACTCTACAGATGATAAATCATAACTTTTTCCTCCCTGTTCTAAGCTAACCTCTACATATCTGTATTTATTACCAAGTTTGTATAATGAGTTATTGGGCTTATATTTTAAATATGGAAAAACATATTCCTGCTTTTCAACATAGTCAGATAATTGATATAAGAATTCCATATCAAATTTAACTTTGACATGATTATAATCTGAGTTTGCATTGGGAATGCATAGCTGGGTATTTTGTTGATGAGATTCTTCAACTACAGAAATTCCCGAAAAGGTACCGAAAGGGGTAGATCTGGTAGACATTCTTGATAAATATTTCAATACTGACTTTTCCAGTTTTTCTTTCTTTTTAGAATCTGCAATTTTATTGTTCAGGTAAAGATTTATTTGTTCTGATAACTCTGGCGAAGCATAATGAATTGCTATTCTAATTTGATCATTTTGTCTTATGACTTCCCAGATATCCGTAGTAGGCTCAAAAACTTTTTTAAAAAATGATAAAGGCAATGCCGGAGTCCTTATGATGGCTTTATTAAAATGTGTATAAGTCATATCCTTAGTTTAATAATAAAATATTATCCCAATCTGAATCTAGATTACTGTTTTCTCGCATTAATAGCATAATTGCTATCCCAATTTTTCCATTGAGTAATGATATAGTACTTGTATATTCATCATCTCCAACATAGGTTCTGTAACCATGAGATTCTTCGTCTACTGAGTAAAAATCGAGAGTAGTTTCAAACCATTTTTGAGATGATTCCTTTAATTTTTCATTCGAGGTAATTTTATACAATTTTTCGTAGATGTATGAAACACCTGCAGTACCGTGGCAGATCATGGCATCTTTAACAACGAATCGTTCATGGTCTCTCTTCAATGCATTAATTGCAACTTGCTCTGCTATAGAATAGAGATAGGAGTCTTCCAGAAAGACAGCACTTTTTAATAATCCCAATGCAATAATATTGTCTCCGTAACACCATCCTAATGGAGCGTTATATGTACTTTCCCTGTTTGTATAGATAATACTTGGAAATTGACAAGAGTTTTCTTTTTTATAAAATTCCAATATCTTATCTGAAATGGCCTTAATTATGGATCTTACATCATGAGATATCTGGTTTGAATATTTTATAAGGAGACATAAGTTTGAAATGAGTCCATGAGCCATTCCCAAATTATATTTAGCTGTATAATCTCCTGATTCATCAAAGAATTCCAAACTATTATCTTTTTTTATTTGCTCTTCTACAATGAAAATATATTTTGAAAAAAAACTATCAATTTTTTCTTGTAATAAGACATTTTCACTTGCCCTCTCTAACAGGCAAAGTGATATTCCCAATCCGCCATGTAAGAAATCAAACTTTTTATTGTGAAGGCAGACATCAATTTCTTGCAATAAAATGGTGTCAAAATCTTTTAAAACGACTTCAAATTCTTCTGAAATTATTTTTTTCTTTTTTAAAAGATTCAGGGCATATCCTATTCCTGCCAAACCATTGCAAAATGAATTGCCACCAGAATAATTATCTTCATTGATATCTTGAAAAATTTGGGTAATTACATTTCCAATTTTATCAATGTATTGAGCATCTTGGGTGTTCTCATATAATAAATAATATAAAATCAATACACCGGCTCTACCATTGAATAGAGAGTTATCATTAGTATTAAATACATTCTCTGTTATATCTTGTTCCAGCTCGTGTATAATATTGCTGATATTTATATGTTTTGTTTTCATAGTTAATTATGATAAAGTGGTGAGTAATAGTTTTATTAATAAGAGAGCAACAAACAGCATATTTGAACTTAATTAGAGTAATTCGGTGTTGTGACGTATTGAGTTGTTAAAAATCAGTATAACAGATATAATCTATGAGCGATTAATATTATTATATTAAGGAATTAACCCCGTATACACGGGGCTAGTTCCAAAATATAATCTTTTATAATTTTATTAATCTTAACCTTGAGGCTCTAATCCTTCTTCTTGATCTTTTGGTCCTAGAGGTTTTGTTGTAGAAGAATCCATTGTAGAAGTACACCATCCACAAGTGAACCCAGCACATGTGCTACCTCCAAAATTTCCTCCTTTTACATTTGACATTCCCTCTGCACTTAGTTGAGCGATTTTTTCCTTGTTTAAGCTTAATTTGCCTAATGATACTTGTTTTTTCATTGTTTTAATTTTGATTTTTAATAATAATTTATTCTGTCATATAATCCCTGACATCCGGGAGTGTTTGCTATTAGCGTAATATTCTTGTCTTTGTGCGCACAATTAAAAAATATTATTTGTTAATCAATTTTTGTTTTTGATTACAGAGCAAACTTACAGAACATTACATCTCAAAAAAAAGGAATAGGATGTGTATTTATAAATGTATAGGCATTGATTTATAAATATATTTTATTTAAGTATCTGTTAATTAGGCTTTTGTTAAGGATTTTGAAGTTTAATTCTGATTATGGGATTTTTCTACCTCTTTAATATAAATGGAAAGTGTAGTTCCTGTTTTTTTCTTAAAAGCAATGGAAAATGCTTGTTCATTATTATATCCCAATTCCTCTGAAATGACAGAAAGCTTGTAAGATCTAAACTTTTTATCATGAACTAATCTTGTTAACGCATAATTAATACGAAGATCATTAAGGTATGATGCGAAATTTTTTTCCTTATATGTATTAATAACATCCGATAAATAGGCAGAATTTGTTTTTAAAGTTTTTGCCAGACTACTAAGTGTAATTCCCTTTTTCAAAAATTGTTGCTTGGTCTCGAAATTTTCTAATCCCTTTAAAATAAACTGTACAACATCTTCAGGAATTGATTTAGATTTAGATTCAATTTGATTAAATGATATCTTTTTATCAGAGATATCAGTAATTATGACATTAGGCTCTGGTTCTGTAAACGCATTATTCTTTTCTTCTATGGAATGAATTAATTTCTGAGCAATTTCTCGATGCCGTTTTTCCGAGTTTTTAGATTTTTTATAGAGATATAAGAGGACTAAAAGACCAATAAATAATATACTTATTGAGATGTAGAGAATTTTTTTTCTGTTTTGTAGGTCATTAATTATATTCTCTTTTTCTTTTAATAATTGAGGAGTATCATATCTTCTAGGTAATTCTCGCGAAATATATTTAAATTGTGAATCTAATAATTTATCAACCTTTAAGAATCGCTCGATATAGTACAGTTGTTTTTCTTTATTATTTTTTTCTTTATAATAATCAATCAAGTAAGTATATATATCACGAAGTTCAGGAAAAGTATTGTTGCTTTTTTGTTCTATAGAGTCTATTGCAATAAAGTTTTCTGCTGCTTTATCCTTATTTTTCAATCCATCATAGGCTTTTCCCAGATTTAATAATGTATAGCTTATATTTAGATCATTTTCATTTTTGGCAAAAAATTCTTTACATTTTAATAACTTTTCAATGGCAATATCATATTTGTTTAATTTCAAATTATAAAAACCATCTAAAAATAAATATTGGTAATATTTGTAACTATTCTTATTTTTTAGTGCTGCTTGAACACCTTCTTGTATTAATGTTTTAGCAGAATCCATTTTATTAATCTCAATATAGGTGTCAGCTAAATTATAATGGATTCTACCCTGCTCAGCTTCATTGAAGTAATTTCCATGATACAGGTAGAATCTTAAAATTTTTGCAGCTTCTGCATGTTTTCCAATATAATTATTTAGGTAAGCAACGCTAATATTTGCAATAGCTATCTGCCTTTCATTATTTTTTTCTTTCGCATATTTTAGACCTAGCATATAATTTTCAAATGCTAGTTTTAAGTTATCGTGTCTTAAGTAAAGATTACCACGTAATAAGTAAATTCGTGCAGGATATATTTTTTGATCAAGATCTTTTTTATAGATCGATATGCTATCTATATATTTTAGAGCATTTTGAAGGTCTAAATTAAAATGCCTCAGAACATAGCCTTCAGTTATTTCAGTAGTATTTTTCTCGTCTTTTGCTTTTTGCAAATAATATTTTGAAATTACATTAGCATTACTAATTTTATCGTTACCCACATAATCATAGAATTTTTCTTTTAATTGGGAATATGAATATATTTTTAATGTATCATTTATCTTACCTTTTGAAGGTGAAAGGTTAAATACTAATATGAATAATAATAAATATGCTGATCTCATTGTTCCACAAATAACTGGATGCAAAATTATAATTTTTTTAATAAATTATATCGACAAATAATGAGTTATTCTGTTTGTGTTCAAATGTTTGTTTGTCAGTTATTTATTTGTGTTTTTATTAAATTAGATTTATAAATTTATATGTATTTATAGATGTGCAATTAAAAAAAATTACTTTATTTGCAACTCTTAATTATAGAACTTAAATTTTAAAAAAAATGGAAAAAAAGAAAAAATTATCTTTGGAAAAAATTCAGATGGTGAAAATTAACAATTTGAGCAAAATTGTTGGTGGAGGATCTAAGAACACTGTAATAGGATTTGAAAATACGGAAGAAGGAGGATGCCATGATCCGAATAATACAAGCAAGCCAGTTGAGACAATACATGCAACTGCCTAATAATTTAATAAAGAATGAAGTTTAGAATATTTTTGGTTATTTCTATTTTAAATAATTTTTTATATTCACAAACACCATTAGCCCCATCAATCCCTGTTACAGACAGTTATTTTGGGGCTAAAATAGTAGATGAATATAGAAATTTAGAAAATTTAACTGATCCTGACACAAAAAGATGGATTAATATCCAAAATGACTATACAGATCTTATCCTAGATAAAATCCCAAGGAATAATTATTATCTGAATAAAAGACTTGAGCTTGAAAAAAGACAAGGCTATTTTATTTCAGAACTGAAAATTATAGAAAATAATAAATATTTCTACTTAAAAAGAAATGGTGATGAAAAAATAGCTAAACTTTATTGTAGAAATGGGTATGATGGCAAAGAGGAGCTATTATATGATCCAATTAATTTTATATCCTCATCAAAAAGCAGCGGGAAGGATAACGAATTTAAAATCAATCTAATAAGTCCGAGCTGGGATGGTAGCAGAGTAGCAATTTCATTATCAGAAAAGGGTAAGGAGATATCCGAAATAATAATACTGGAAGTAAAAGATAGAACGATCCACCCGGAAATTATTACTCATGCAAATCCATCATCCATTGCAGGTGTTAAATGGCTGGATGATAATTCAGGCTTTTTTTATGTATATTATCCTGTAATTGATCCTAAATCTCAATTATTCGCAAAAAATACTCAGGTAGTCTTACACAAACTAGGAGAAGATCCTAATCAAAGAAGAGATGTGTTTTCTAAAAAAAATAATTCTGAATTAAATATAGCAGCAGAAAAGTATCCCGGAATTTTAGCATTTAATCCGGATGATCAATATTATATTGGAATGGTAGTAGATGCGGAAGACTATAGGGATACATTTATTATTAATAAAGACGATTTTTTCAAAAATAAAAAGAACTGGAAAAGCCTGTATAAAAAAGATGATAAAGTTTTTTATGTAAGATTGGCGGGGAATGATATTTATTTTCTTTCAGGTTATAATTCTTCCAATTTTAAACTGTGTAAAACAAGTGCACAAAATCCAAATTTTAGAAATCCTGAAGTTTTAGTTCCGGAATATAAAGATGAAGTATTTAAAAGTTATGTAATTACAAAAGATGGAATTTATTATACCACAACAAAAAATGGAGTAGAAGCTAAATTATACCTTTATAGAAAAGGTCAACAAAAGCTTATAAAGCTTCCCTATGTAAGTGGAAATATAAATCTACAGGCGAAAGGCCAAAAATTTTCAGATATATGGATCAATTGTTCAGGATGGGCAAATGATGAGCAACGGTATAAGTATGAGTTGAAAGATGATAAATTTATACTGGAAAATTTAGTTCCGATCATAGATTATCCTGAATTTAAGGATATTGTAGTAGAAGAAATTACAGCAAAATCTTATGATGGTGAAGATATTCCTTTATCTATTATTTATAATAAAGCTTTAAAGAAAGATGGTAAGTCTCCAATGCTTATTTATGGTTATGGAGCCTATGGTGAATCTTATCGCCCTTTTTTTGCAAGAAGTTATTTAATTTGGGCTAATCAAGGAGGTATAATGGCTATAGCACATGTCAGAGGAGGAGGAGAAAAAGGTGAAAAGTGGCACCTCGATGGACGGAAAATTAAAAAAGCGAATTCCTGGAAAGATTTGATATCATGTACAGAATATATGATCAATCAAAAATATACTTCTCCTGATAAAATAGCTGTTTGGGGACAAAGTGGAGGTGGTATTTTAATGGGAAGGGCAATTACAGAAAGACCGGATTTATTTAAAGCTGCTATTATTGAGGTTGGATCTCTGAATACTTTAAGGGGTAAACTGAATGGTATAGGAGGTACTGATGCTGATGAATTTGGAAATATAGATGATCCGGAAGGTTTTAAAAGTCTTTTAGAGATGGATTCATATCATCATATTAAAAAGAATGTTGAGTACCCTGCCACTTTATTAATTACCGGAATGAATGATACAAGGGTTGCGCCTTGGCAATCAGTTAAGTTTGCTGCAAAACTAAGTGCATATAAGAAGCCTAATAATCCTACATTACTGAAGGTTAATATGGATTCTGGACACGGTGTAGAAGATCCGGCATATAAAATTCATGAAAGAAATTCGCTAATTTATGCTTTCGCTTTTTGGCAGCTAGGTCATCCAGACTATCAACCTGTAGAAGATACAAAAAAATAAATGCCACAATTTCCCTATTCATTTTTTGACCAATATGTGGTCCGCATACCTCACTATTCAAATAAAGAATTTCTAGAAAAGTCAGATAAGAAGTTTTTTAATGATGAAGATTTGATGGAAATTTGTAAACGACCTTCTTTTCAGGAATCTATTTATCTAGCATCTCCAAATCTTTACGAAGAAATTATTCAATGGCTGGATTCAGGAAAAAAGCTTGCACCTAAAAAACAAGATAAACTGAAAAGCACTATAATAAAATATTATGGTCGTATGAGTACACGATGTACGCCATTCGGGTTGTTTTCAGGTATAGGATTGGGCGAATTTAAACATACTGTTAAAAAGCATGATGGAGGAAGGAAAATTCGTCAAACTAATTTGGATATGCTTTTTTTGGTTGCATTAGCTGATTATTTAGCTAACGTGCCAGAAATTAAAAGTAAGCTTTTATTCTTTCCTAACAACAGTATTCATATAATTGGAAATAAAATTCGCTTTATTGAATACGAGTTTCATAATGGAAAAAGAGATTATATAATATCATCGGCCCCACTTTCTGACGAACTTAAGAAAGTATTATATTACGTAAAGGAAGGACGAACAATTATTGAAATTGCAGAAATACTAATTGAAGAGGATATAACCATAACAGAGGCTATCGGTTTTGTTGAAGAACTTATTGAAAACCAGGTTTTAATAAGTGAAATAGATCCTAATGTTTCCGGGAATGATTTTTTAGATGAACTAATTTCTGTACTTGATAAAATTGGGGCAAAAGTTGAAATTGGGGTTTTGACATCTATTAAAGATAAGTTGAGTGGCTTAGATGATTGTTTTGGAAATCACATTGGCGTTTATAGTGAGATTGAAAACCTGATCAAAAGTTTTGGAATAGAATACGAAAACAAATATCTTTTTCAGACTGACATGTATTTTTCAGATCAATTTGCATTGCCGGTCTTTTGGAAAAAAGAACTTAAAGAAACAATCAGTTTTCTAAATAAGATCTCTTTGAAAAATAATGATACTAATTTTGATAGGTTTAAAAAAGCATTTTATAATAGATTTGAAAGTGAGGAGATTCCATTATTATATGCTCTGGATACAGAAATTGGTATAGGGTATTTGCAAAATGCCAGTGCCAAAGGAGTGCATCCTTATTTAGATGATCTGGTAATTCCTGAAGAAAAAAGGAAGTCAGAGTTGAATGCCAAGTTCAACCCTGTTCAGGTTATTTTAAACAAAAAAGTTCAGGAAAGCATACTAACAAATAGTTATGCGATTAAGCTTTCCGATCAAGATTTCGAGGGCTTTGATGAAAATTGGGGAGATTTACCAGACACTATCTCCTTCATGGCTGAAATAATAGTTGCTGAAGATCAGGAAAAATTATACATATCCAGTAGCGGAGGTGCAAGTGCAGCTAACTTGCTGGGCAGGTTTTGTTCAGAAAAATCGGATATAAAAAATTTAACGAAAGCAATTGCTAAAAAAGAATCAGAATTAAATAAGAATGTTATTCATGCAGAGATTATTCATTTGCCAGAAGCAAGGATAGGAAATGTGATTAGAAGACCATCTTTACGAGAATATGAAATTCCTTATCTGGCACAATCCACTTTACCTATAGAGAATCAGATTTTTATTGATGATTTATATATTTCTTTTAAGAATAATAGGATTGTCTTGCGTTCTAAAAAATTAAATAAAGAAGTTATGCCTTATCTGAGCAATGCACATAATTATTCTGCTCATTCTTTACCTGTTTATCATTTTTTATCCGATCTTAATGCCCAGGATCGTAGAGTTGGAATATATTTCAATTGGGGGGATTTAAAAAAAATCTATTATTTCCTTCCAAGAGTAGAGTACAAGAATAGCATTCTCTCTAAGGCCCAATGGCGTATTACGGATGAGCATATAATTGACGTGAGCCAGTTAATTAGTGATGAAGAATTGTTTTTACAGAGCTTAAAAGAGTGGAGAGAAATTCGAAAAATTCCTAACTGGATACGGTGGGTTAAGTCAGACAATACTTTGACTTTAAACCTGGATAATTACGAAATGGCCAAGCTTTTTGTACAAACAATAAAAAGCAGAAAATCAATATTCATTGAGGAGTTTTTATATGATGCTGATGATTTTAGTCATCAGTTTATATTTCCTCTTTATAGGAATCAATAGATGGAAACTGAAACTATAAGAAATTTTACTCCTGGTAATGAATGGATATACTTTAAAATCTATACCGGAATAAAAACAGCAGATTATATTTTAGAAGAAGCAATCAAGCCTTTGGCTGATTATCTTCTACAAAGCAATATCATTTCAAAATGGTTTTTTATCAGATATCATGATCCTCAATCACATATCCGGGTTAGATTTAAATTAAATAGTGCTGGAGGCTATGATGAAATTTTAAAAAAAATAAACAAAAGTCTAGAGGATTATACGGTGAGTGGAGAAATCTCTAATATTCTCATTGATACTTATAGTAGGGAGATTGAAAGGTACGGTGAACATACTATTGAAGACGCAGAAACCTTATTCTCTTTCAATAGTAGTTTAGTTTTGGATTGTTTATATATGGATGATGAAGAGAAAATTTTATTAAGTCTTTTTCATATTCATAAAACATTGGATATGCTTCATCTTTCTGTTGAGGAAAAACTTAGTTGGCTTAAAGACTATAATTATGCATTTAAGAAAGAATTTAATTCTGATAAAAGCCTCAATAGCCAGCTGGATAAAAAATACAGAGAAATTAAGCCTAGATTAATTGACTACTTTCTTTCAGATAATTATAGAACAATAAGAAATAGGATTGTTTATAGTATTACTAACAGTAGCCAAGTATTTGACAATATTAATCAATCCGTAGAGTTTAAGGGGCAAAGTTTTTTTCAAAGTATATTCCATATGAACATTAATAGACTTTTTGCTTCCGATCAAAGAATATTTGAAATGATTATATATGATTATTTACACAGATATTATAAAAGTATTCTTTTTACAAATAGACCAAATTAGTAATCTTTGTTGATTACGGTCGAATGTTAGTTAAAGCGTTTTGAAAGCCAGGTGTTTAGATTGATCTTTTGAAAGATTAATCTTCGGGTTATGAATTATTCTTATTTTTGTGATAAGAGGCTTTACTAATTTATTTCTATCAAAGATCACAAATATTATAAATATTATTAAAATGAAAATAAAACTGGTAATTATCGTATTGTTCTTTATCAATACCATGTCAGCACAAAAAATATACTTTTCAGCAAAGGCTGCAAATGATTCCTTAATTCTCGAAAAAAATATTTCAGATTTTGCTGCCAAGTCAGTTGGGAAATATGAAAAATCTAAAGGATTAGATTCTTTGGAAAAGCAACTGAAATTGGAAATTTTAGCAGGTCGTTTTAAAAACGCCGTTACAACTATTGGGAAATACAGAAATGTTTTTGCAAACAGTAAATATGCCTGTATCAGATTTGTTAACTATGAAATATATGCTTTAGCTAAAGATATTGAAAAAAATGAAAGAACGGTTTTTCCAAAAGCACTGGAAAAAGCTTTTAATATTAAATATGCTGAGCTTCCTGAAAAATATTCATTCCGGGTGGCTGAAATCTTTAGTGAAGATATTCCATTACAGAGAACAAAATTGAAAAAAGGCTTGATGGCACTGAAGAATGATAGTATTGCGAATGCGGCAGCATTGGGGCTTGCTATGAGTTACCTGGATCTAAGGGTTTCTTCTCAAATTCAATCTAAAGTGACAGACCTTTTAATTTTAAAAGATAAAGAAAGATATACGATTGAGTCATTTAATTTAAAAACAAGCGGTGGGGGCAATGTTGAAATAACAATTATGCGTAGGAAAGGGAATGAAAAACCTTTGCCGGTTATTCTTACCAATAATATCTATGCCGGAAAATATGATTATGCTGTTGGAAAAAGAGCTGTAGCATACGATTATGTCGGAGTGGTTGTAAATACGCGTGGGAAGAGAAATAGTCCGGATGAAATAGAGCCTTTCGAGCATGAATCGCATGATCTTTATGATGTAGTCGACTGGATCAGTAAACAGCCGTGGTGTAACGGAAAAGTTGGGATGATTGGTGGTAGTTACTTAGGCTTCAGTCAGTGGGGAGCCGTGAAAAAACTACATCCAGCGCTAAAAACAATTGTACCTCAGGTTTCCGTAGGAATTGGAATTGATTATCCGATGACTAATAATGTATTTATGAGCTATATGCTGCAATGGATAGCATATGTCACTAACAACAAATTAACAGATGAATCTGATTTCCGGAATTTTGCAAAATGGGATTCTATTAATACAGCTTGGTATAAAAGCGGAAAGTCCTTTAGAGCTCTTAATTCTGTAAAAGGTATAAGAGATAAAATTTTTCAAAGATGGCTGGACCATCCAAGCTACGATAAATTTTGGAAAGATATGGTCCCTTACAAAGAAGATTTTTCAAAAATTAATATTCCTGTTCTTACCACAACGGGGTTTTATGATGACGATCAGCTTGGAGCGATGTACTATTTCCGGGAACATCTTAAATATAATAAAAATGCCAATCACTATGTTGTAATGGGGCCTTACGATCATGGAGGAGCTCAAAGTTATGGTGTAAATATATTAAGAGGATATAAAGTAGATCCTGTGGCCAGAATCAATATAAGCGATCTCGCTTTCTCTTGGTTTGATTATATTCTGAAAGACGGGATGAAACCTGAACTTTTAAAAGACAAGATAAATATTCAAATAATGGACACTAATGAGTGGCTCCATGTACCTGCCTTAGAAAAATCGCATAATAGTAAACTAAAGCTTTATTTCACAAAAAAAGAAAATGAACAATTGGTTTTGACTAAAGATAAACCTGGTGTATTGAATTCAACAAAACAAACAGTTGATTTTAAAAATAGAGACGATAAAGATGTATATTTTAAAGTAGGAAAAAGTGATAGTATAAAGATAAATAATTCTCTTGTTTATCAGACAGAGGTATTGGATAAAGATCTTATTATTAGTGGTGCATTTAATGCACAGATAAAAGCGGCTCTGAATAAAAAAGATATGGATATTACAATATCCTTAATCCAGATAAAGCCAGATAATAAAATATTCTTTTTATCCGACTTTCTTGGAAGGGCCAGCTACGCTGAAAACAGAGAAAAAAGACGTCTTCTTGAGCCTGGAAAAATTGAAACCATTCCGGTCGTAAATTCGATGTTTGTTAGTAAAAAAATACCTAAAGGAAGTAAATTGGTTGTAATTTTAGGAGTAAACAAGAATTCAGCATATCAGGTCAATTATGGTACTGGAAAGGATGTAAGTGAAGAAACAATTGATGATGCTACAGAACCATTGAATATTGAATGGTATAATGATAGTTATATAGAAATTCCAACTATCGAAAAGTAGAGTTATTTATATAAAAGTGATAAATTTTAAATTTTGTTTTATTGTCTTATTTGATGATTTTTTTTAGTTATAATTCAGTAATTGATATTTTTTTTTATTGAAAAGTAAAATTTACTACAGAAAACATATATTTGGTGTAAACTCAAATAAACTTAAAAAATCATAAAGTTTTCATAAAGTTTTACAAATAAATAAAAATGTTTTTGTTTTTATAAATATTGTTGTACTTTTACATCGCCTTGAATGAGGGAACAAGTCAAGGTAATAAATTTTTTTTCATCATTTGTGTTTTTAGAATCGTATCGCCTGATACGATTCTTTTTTATTGTTCATAATTCAGCAGTAAATCAATGAAATAGGAGTAGGTTACAGAGCCTTCCTGTTGATTGCTTTGTAAAAATAAATTATTCGTAAAACCAAAGAAGGCATCAAGCCATCCCTGATGTTTTAAAATAAAGCTCTTTTCATATAAGCGATCCCTTTTCATCCCAGAAGAATAATTTTTTATTACTGCTTTTGCAAACGCAGGGTCTTCTTCTGCAATAAACCTTAAAAGACTTTTTAATGTAAAATATTCAGTGCTGTATCGCAAATCTGAATTTTTAGAGTTGATACCCACCAGATATCCAACAAAGTTGGCTTCTTGCTCTCTTGCGAATCCTAATTGATGGGAAGTTTCATGGGCTAGAGTAAATGGAATAAACGAAGAGGGAAGCTTGGAATTGTATTGTGCTTCTGCAGTAAATGGATTATAGTACCCTAGGATGCCTGTGAAATTCATTATATCCTTGAATAAACTCGGTTTGATTGAATTTACTGCCGTTACTTTTTTATCTGAAATGTACTGGGGAAGCATTAATTGCTGCGAAAGAATTTCTTTTTGAATGATTTTTAAATTACGGATCACAAAGATTCCGTTTTTATCCTCGGACACAAGTTGTCGGGTAGATTTACATTTTTCAAGATATATCAAAGCCAGCCTTCTGGCTTTTTCTATATTGGGTCTTTCCTGATTTCTTAATTTTTTAATTATCGGGGTCTGAAAATACAGCATTCCCCATGAAACTTGATAAGAAAAATAAAATAGATTAATCAGTACTAAAAATTTTAGTAAGGAACTATTTCTCTTTTTCCTATTGAAAAGCTGGAAAATAAGGTATAGACAGACAATGCCCAGTAGGACGTATAAAACATCTCCAAATGAGAAAGGGATCCATGAGAATATAATCTGATGAAATACCTTTTGTAGTTCAAAAAACTTTTCAAAAGCAGAAATGAATAATTGTGATTTTGAAAACGCAAAAAACAAAAAGAATTGGGCAAGTAATATACCTGCCCAAAATCTTTTTTTCTTATATGTATGTATATTTTTAGTGTCCACTACCTTTTGAAATTTTATCAAGATCAATTCCCTGAGATCTTAAGATTCCACTTACACGGATTGCATAGAATGCCAAATAAGCAAAGCAAATTACACCCACAATATAACTGAAATGAATAGAGGTGAGGTCAGCTACATATCCTTGGATAAAACTAACTATTCCTCCTCCCATAATCATCATGATCAGGTATCCGGAACCTTGGTTTGTATGCTTGCCAAGACCATTGATAGCCAAAGCGAAAATACAAGGCCAGAGTGTTGAACAGAATAGTCCTACGCTTGTGAAGGCATATACTGAAACCATTCCTGTAGTAAACATTCCTATTAATAAGGCTGTGATTCCTGCACAGGAAAATATAAGAAGCATTCTGGCTGGATTTCCCTTACTCATGATGTCACAGATGATCATTGCTATGATGATAAATGCATAAACATAAAAATGATTAAGATCGTGCTTTGCGATTGCATTTACTAGTAAAAATACACCAAAAGCTAAATAAGGAGCTAGAAATCGTAAAATCTTTTTAAATCCGGCACTCAGATCAAAAGCTTCAACAGCTCCAGTCCAACGCCCAATCATTAGGGAAGCCCAGTATAAAGAGATGTAAGGAGCTACATCTTTTGTCGCAAAACCTAAATTTTTCTCCATATAAGCAGGTAAGTTACTCGCTGTGGAAACTTCTACACCTACATATACAAAAATAGCGATCATCCCAAGTACCAGCTGTGGGTATTGAAAAGCTGATTTTCTATGTTCTCCCGGAACAGCGTCATCTGTGTCTTCTAAATTGGTTGGAGTAACTGCTGGAAGAGAGGAGAATTTAAGCATGATTGCAACTAAAACAAAGGCCACCCCTAATATTAAATAAGGCGTTTTTACACTTTCTATGCTTGCTTCTGTATTGGCAGCAGCGGCAGATCCGAAAATAGCAAAAGAAACAATCAGTGGTCCAATTGTAGTTCCCAGGTTATTGATTCCTCCTGCCATTGTTAACCTTTGTGATCCGGTTTCAGTAGGTCCTACCTCAATTGCCAATGGGTTGGCTACGATTTGTTGTAAAGAAAAACCTAATCCAACAATAAACAAACCTGATATCATCAGTGGGAACGATCCCAAATTGGCTGCTGGATAAAATAATAGGGTTCCAGCGGCAGAAATAAGAAGCCCGGCAATTAATCCATTTTTGTATCCGATTCTGTTAACCAGGTCTTGCTTAAGACCTTTAGAAATAACCATATAAATTAAAGAACCGACAGTATAGGCGACATAAAAACAGATCTGCACCAGCATACTTTCGGTTTGACTTAAATTAAAAGCTTTTTGGAAAACTGGGATCAAAATATCATTACTTGCTGCAACAAATCCCCAGAAAAAAAATACAGTGACTAATGGGATAAACTGTCCCCAATTAGTTTGTTTAGAATAATTCGACATGTTTGTTAAAGATTTCTTAATAACAAATATAATTATTTCTTTTAAATAGAGCGTTCTAGCAAGGTTTTTTTTATTTCGTTAAAAGCTTGCGTTTTCATATCCTTTTGAGATGCCGAAGGCTCCATAATATCATTGAAATAAACCTTTACTTTACCGGGGTGGCCTTTAGAATTATCGAAGGGAAACATTTCTTTCAAGCCAATAAAAGTAAAGACTGCTATCGGAGACTGATGTTTTGTAGATAGGATAAAAGGTCCGTCTTTGAATTCGTCCAGAAGAATAGACGTGTCGTCAGGCACACCGCCTTCCGGAAAAATAACAATACTATTTCCCTCTTCCATTTTTTCAGCACATCTTCTATAAACATCTGCACGGCTTCTGGCACTACTTCGGTCTACCATAACGCAGATCCTTTTATAGATGGTGCCGAAAATAGGAATTTTCACTAACTCCTTTTTTCCTACATAACAAAGAGGGTGATGTGGAAATAGAATGCATGGAAGCATAATATCCATTATAGAGGTATGGTTGGAAATAACTACATATTGTTTTTTTCTATCAATCTTTTTATCCGTAAGATTAATCAGCTCATAGCGAAGTCCCATACCATAAAACATTCCGTAACACCAAAAGCGGATAAACTGATAGGCATATCTGTAGTGTTTTTTGCTAAAGGATAAAATATAAACAGGTATTCCAAAAATGATCGTTAAAAAAAAGGCTAATATCAGAAGCCAGAATCTCCACAAATAATTTAAAATCTTTACCACAAACTAACCATTAAAAATTACTTTCTTCTTGACAGAATAATTAAGAATTGAAACCAATAAAATCGCAGCGATCTTACTCAGAATTTCTGGACTCAAGGTATAAAAAATTAAATTGATATTATCTTTAAATACAAAGCTGTAAAATATTTGAAAGAAACTAAGGCTGAGTAGTGTTGAAATAAAAGAGATAATCATAAAATAGGCAAATTCTTTTCTTTTTGAATGTTTTCCTCTTTCAAAAACAAACCAGATGCTTAAAAAATAATTGCTGATAATTCCGCAACAGGTAGAAAAAATATTACTCAATGGATAATGGATTCCATGAAAATTGGTTTCCGAATGCAAAAATTGAGGAAGATATGTGCTGAAGATCTTAAAACTTCCTATCTCCATAACAGCACTGAGTCCTCCTGCTATTATGAAGAACAATATTTGTTTCTGACGTAGTATTAATTCTCTCATCGAATTTATCTGATGTGCAAATTTATAACTATATGTTAAACAGTAAAAAAAGATGTTAAATATTTTTTTTAAATCAAAAATAGTTCTAAATTTAATTTCAGAAGTAAATAAAAAGTACCTGATAATAAATTCATTTTCAGCCAGTTGTGTTGATGGTTTTTTCTATCTTGTAATGCCCGATTGAAAGCATTCTCCACAAATTTATAACCCAATTTATAACAATATTTGTATGAAAAGTCAAAACAAATACAGAAAATTCCAGCTCCAACAGAAAAATATTGAAGCTCTTGAGAAGGAAAATTCCCGTTTCAGGAGAGTATATTCTGAATATGAAAATATGTCTGATGAGCTTTGGAATCTTGAAAACTCCAAGGGTGAACAGGTGCCAGATGATTTTATCAATGCAATGATGTTACAGGCTTCTTATCTGGAAGATGAAATTCAGGACTGGCTGATACAGTTCAATGAAAAAAAAGATGATATAAAACATTAGTTATACCAGTCACGTTGTGGCTTCTTTGTGAAGCTATTTAGAGATAAAATTCATAATTTAGCATCCTTAAACTAAAATGTAATATATGGTTGCTATTGTTGATGGCGGTTCTACCAAATGTGATTGGGTAATTTTAGATGACTTTAAAAAGGTCTTTATGAAGACGGAGACTATTGGTTTTAATCCCAATAATATTGCCGCAGAACTTATTGTACCCGAAATTGAAAAAAACATCAACCTTAGTGCTGTTAAAAACTCAATAACAAAGGTTTTTTTCTATGGTTCAGGATGTGGTATCCCTGAAAACTGTGCGACTATCGAAAGAGAATTGGGTAAATTTTTTACTAAAGCTGATGTTTTAGCAAAAGAAGATCTGATGGCTGCTGCGTATGCCGCTTATACTGGGAAGCCTGCTATTGTTTGCATTCTGGGAACGGGATCCAATTCTTGTTATTTTGACGGGGAAAATCTAAAAATAAAGTTACCTTCTCTGGGATTTCTTATTGGTGATGAAGGTAGTGGAAGTGCAATTGGTAAACAATTGGTACGTCGCTTTTTCATGCAGAAACTTCCTCAGGACCTACATGTAGAATTTGAGGAAATCTATCAGTTAACAATTGAGGAGGCATTAAAGAATATGTACCATACCTCAAGGCCAAATGCTTATTTGGCTAATTTCAATAAATTCGTTGTAGAACGGAAGGATCACCCATACTTTCAAAAAATGGTTTTCGAGGAGATGAGAAATTTCTTTGAATACCAGGTTCTTCCTTATGAAGAATCAAAGGATGCCGAAATTAACTTTATCGGATCTATTGCTTATTATTATGAAGATATTCTTCGCTCTGCAGCTGCAGAACTTAATTTAAACATTGGTAATATTGTACAAAAACCGATTGAAAGTTTAGTAAATTACCATATTAAATATATACTATAAAAAAATACACTCTATGTCAAATAAAATCCATCGCGACGAAAAGAACTTTAATCAAGCCGCATTAGATTACCACAAAGCTGAACCCAAAGGGAAGATCGAGGTGATCCCTTCCAAACCCCACTCTTCTCAAAGAGATTTGTCTTTGGCATATTCTCCCGGAGTGGCTGTTCCTTGTATGGAGATTCACGAAAAGCCGGAGACTGTTTATGATTATACCGGAAAAGGTAATCTTGTAGCTGTAATTTCTAATGGTACAGCTGTTTTAGGATTAGGTGACATTGGACCGGAAGCATCGAAGCCTGTAATGGAAGGAAAAGGGCTATTATTTAAAATTTTTGCTGATATCAATGTTTTTGATATTGAGATCAATGAGAAAGATCCTGATAAATTTATTCAGATTGTAAAAGGGATTGCTCCAACTTTTGGAGGAATTAACCTTGAAGATATAAAAGCTCCTGAAGCATTCTATATTGAACAGAGATTAAAGGAGGAGTTGGATATTCCGTTGATGCATGATGACCAACATGGGACGGCTATTATCTCTGCTGCTGCACTGATTAATTCTTTACAGATTGCCAATAAAAATATTGAGGACGTAAAAATGGTGGTAAATGGTGCCGGTGCTGCGGCTATTGCCTGCACCAAACTGTATATTTCATTAGGCCTCAGGAAAGAAAATGTTTTAATGTGCGACAGTAAGGGGGTTATCAATCATAAGAGAGAAAACCTGACTCCTGAAAAACTAGATTTTATCGCTCAGACGGATATTGAGAGTTTGGAAGATGCTGTAAAAGGATCTGATGTCTTTGTCGGGTTATCCAAAGGAAATGTAATGACCCCGGAAATGCTCAACAGTATGAATGAAAATCCTATTGTTTTTGCATTGGCAAATCCTGATCCGGAGATTGCTTATGACATTGCTATTGAAACACGTAAGGATGTAATTATGGCAACCGGTAGAAGTGATTTTCCTAATCAGGTTAATAACGTACTTGGTTTTCCTTACATCTTCCGTGGTGCACTTGATGTACAGGCGAAAGGAATTAATGAAGAAATGAAGCTTGCAGCTGTTCATGCAATTGCTGATTTGGCAAAAGAACCAGTTCCTGAAGCTGTTATTTTGGCTTATAATCTTCAAAACCTTCAGTTCGGTAGAGAGTATTTTATTCCAAAACCATTTGATAACAGATTAATTACCAGGGTTTCCAGTGCTGTAGCAAAAGCAGCTATCGAAAGTGGAGTTGCAGGTAGAGTTATTTCTGATTTTGAAGAGTATGAACATCAGCTTCTTGATAGAATGGGAAGAGATGAAAAATTGGTAAGGATGATGCAAAGCCGTGCGAAATCCAATCCAAAAAGGGTGACGTTAGGAAATGCGGAAGAATACAACGTATTGAAGGCGGCTCAGATTCTTTATGAAGAGGGAATTGCTTATCCAAGTCTGTTGGGCGAAAAGAAATACATCAAGGAGCAAATGGAACGTTACGGAATTAATCTGGATGTACCGATTATTGATCCGAATGATGATGATCAGGAAGAAAACAGGAAAAAATATAGAGAAACGCTTTGGAAACTTCGTCAAAGAAAAGGAATGAATGAATACAAGGCTAAAAGGTTTGTGCGTCAAAGGGATTATTTTGGTCCTTTAATGTTGAAGCATGGCGATACAGATGCGCTGATTGTAGGTTTTTCTAAAAATTATGCATCCGTTTTACGTCCTGTTTTAGAGATTATTGAAAAAGAAAAAGGAGTAGATAAAGTGGCAGCAATGATGATGATCCTTTCTGAAAAGAAACCGATTTTCTTTGCTGATACATCTATTAATAATAATCCTACTTCGGAAGATCTTGTAAATATTGCAAGAATGGCGGAGATTACTATTAAATCTTTTGCTATTGAACCAAGAATTGCAATGCTCGGATTCGAGAATTTTGCTGCGATCTCTGAAACTTCTAAAAAAGTTGCAAAAGCAGTAAGTATTTTACATGAAAAGTATCCTAAAATGATTGTAGATGGTGAAATTCAACCTGATTTTGCTATGAATGCGGATCACCTTAGTGATTATCCATTTTCAAAATTAGGAGAAACTCCGGCAAATACATTTATATTTCCTAATCTTGAAAGTGCTAATTTATCTTATAAAATTATCAGAGGGATGAAAGTTGCCCAAGTGATTGGACCTATTCTTATGGGATTAAAACAACCTGTGCATGTTTTACAAATGCGTTCAAGTGTAGATGAAATTGTGAATCTTGCAACAGTGGCGGTTCTTGATGCCCAGAGAAGAGAAGCTAAAAAATAATATCTTTAAAAAAAATCTTCGATTTACATATTTAAAAACTCCAAATTTTGGAGTTTTTTGTTTTTCAACCAAATGGTTGAGTATCACCTCAAAAATTAAGTTAAAAATCATTCGCGCGTGAAATGAAAACATTAATTAGTTTAAATTACTATATTTGGGAGTTTTAAAAATTAATAATGATATTTTCTTTACAAGGCATTGTTCAAGAACTTACGCCAACTTATGCTGTAATCAACGTTAATGGAGTTGGTTATTATACAGGTATTAGTTTAATGACCTCGCAAACTCTTACTCTTAATAAAGAGACTTTTTTATTCATCCAGCAAATCATTCGTGAAGATGCTCATTTGTTGTTTGGCTTTAACAGTCGTTTAGAAAAAGAGATGTTTAATTTGTTAATAAGTGTTAATGGTGTAGGAGCGGTTTCAGCACTTATTTTACTATCTACTTTAAGCCTTGATGAGATTGCCACAGCTATACTTTCGAGAAACAGTGCCCTCATTCAAAAAGCCAAGGGTATTGGCGCTAAAACAGCAGAAAGAATCATTGTGGATTTGAAAGATAAAGTCCAAAAATTCAATGGTCTTGAGGAAAATATTTCTACACAGGTGAATAATAAAATCAAGGAAGAATCGTTATCTGCATTAGAAGTTTTAGGAATTCCTAAACGCATGAGCGAAAAAATCGCCGACCGCATGATGAAACAAAATCCAAGCATTTCGGTAGAAGAATTGGTAAAACAAATTTTAAAAAACCTTTAACATTTGGTGGCAAATAATAAGTATCTCAATATATTTTTGTTCCTGTCGTTCTTATGTATGTCAGTAACTACCTTTGCACAGGTAAGACGTGACACTGCAATTATAAAGAAGGACTATGAACTGGCTGATCCTACTCAATTTGAAGCCTTTTACGATATAAAAACCGGAATGTATTATGTATATCCGAAAATAGGAAATACAGTAACCGGACCGCCGACTGCAATGTCGCCTCAGGAATATAAGGAATTCATGATGGCAAGCCAGACCAGGGCTTATTACAAAGATAAATCGGATAAATATAATCTACTCTTCAGAAAAGATAAAAGCGATGCACAGAGAAGAGGATTAATTCCGGCATTAACTATCCGAAATAAACTTTTTGAAACAATTTTCGGAAGCAATAAAATAGAAATTATCCCTACAGGATTTGCTTCCTTTGACTTTGCAGGATTGTATCAAAAGATTGATAACCCTTTAATCTTACCACAAAACAGAACCAGTTTTACCTTTGATATCAATCAGAGAATTCAGCTCGGTTTACTGGGTAAAGTAGGAGAAAATTTGCAGCTCAAGGCCAACTATGATACTCAAAGTGGTTTTGCATTTGAAAACAGGATGAATTTAGTCTGGCAGTCTAAAGGAAGCTGGAAAGATCTGCAGACTAAAGGGCTTGGAGATGTGAATTCACCCGGAGCAGGTTCAGAAGACAGGATCATTAAAAGGGTGGAGTTTGGTAATGTAAATATGCCGCTTTCTACCAGTTTAATCAGGGGATCCCAATCGTTATTCGGGGTGAAGACTGAGTTTCAATTAGGGAAAACTTTTGGAACAGTAGTATTATCTCAACAGCAGGGAGAAGCAAGAAATATAGTTGTACAGGGTGGAGGTGCTGTAAACACCTTTAAAATAGACGCAATTGATTATGAAGATAATCAGCACTTCTTTTTAAGTCATTATTTCCTGGATAATTATGATAATGCCTTGGCTAATTATCCGCAGATCAACTCCAGAGTTAATATTACAAGGCTTGAAGTATATGTTTTAGATCAGGGCAACAGTAATCTGGCGGCTCAAAAGAGCATTGTTGGTATCAGGGACCTGGGAGATATGGGTGGATCACTACCAGACAACCCTAATAATAATCTTTACCAGACAGTTTCCACCACAATGGGACCTATACCACGTGATGCAGGTGTAAACTATGCAGACCTAATACAGGGACAATCACTGCCTGTTGCAACCGGAGGTACAGAGACTTATAATAATAATGTTCATTATATTTTTAATAAAAAAGCGAGAAGGCTAAATGCCAGTGAATATACATTACAGCCACAGCTAGGATATATCTCGCTAAATCAAAAATTGAATGATAATCAGATTTTAGCGGTATCTTATTCATATACGGATGGAACAAATAAAGTATATAAAGTTGGGGAATTTTCTGAAGAAAGTCCTGTACTGATTACAAAAGTCCTGAGATCAACGAAAATTGATGTTTCGTCTCCGATGTGGCCTCTGATGATGAAGAATATTTATGCTTTAGACGCAGGACAGATAAGCCAGGATGGATTTATATTGAATGTTCTTTATAGAGATGCCCAGACAGGAGGTAAGGTTAATTATCTTCCTAACACAAGTGTTAAAGACACTAATTTATTGAAACTCTTAAACTGGGACCGTTTGAATATGAACGGCGATATACAAAATAATAGTGGTGGAGGAACAGGTGACGGCCTTTTTGATTTTGTCAATGGAATAACCATAAGACCGGAAACAGGAAAGATCATCTTTACGAAAACACAGCCGTTCGGAAGCTATATGAGCAATGTACTTGGAAGTAGTGATCCTACCTATGTGCAAACAGATATTTATAACCAGCAAAAACAATTTGCAACCTATGTTCCTAAACGATACACCTTAGAGGGACGTTACAAAGGAACTGCAGGACAGGGAATTTCTTTGGGAGCTGTCAATGTGCCACAAGGTTCCGTAAAAGTTTCTGCGAATGGAGTACAGTTAACGGAAGGGATTGATTATACCGTAGATTATATGCTGGGAACGGTTACAATTATCAATGAGAATGTAAAACAATCTGGTCAGGCAATTAACATCTCACTGGAAAACCAGTTAACTTTCAATACGCAGAGAAAAAGATTTTTAGGATTAAATTTAGAAAGAAGATTTAATGAGAATTTTATCTTAGGAGCAACTGTTGTCAATTATTCTGAGTCTCCGCTCACTCAAAAGGTAAATTATGGACAGGAGGCAGTAAATAACACTATGGCCGGCATCAATTTGATGTACAATAATCAGGTTCCATTTCTGACAAGATTGACCAATAAAATTCCGATGGTAAAGACTGAAGCTCCATCCAATTTAAACTTTAAAATGGAAGGTGCTTATTTGCTTCCTGGATTGAATAAGGGGACAAATGATCAGTCTTATATTGATGATTTTGAGCAAACAACATCCAAAATATCATTAAAAGAACCAGCTGCCTGGAGTTTAGCCTCAAAACCGGAAAAATCAGGAGGAGTATTTCAGGGAGCAGGGGCAGGTAATGACATTACTAATGGATATGGAAGAGGACTCTTATCCTGGTATACAATTGATCCGAGATTTTGGGGAATTGGAGGAAGGGCTCCCGCAGGAATTACACCTCAGTCCGTATCTAATCATGCTTCTAGACGAGTACAATACTCAGAGATCTACAATAACAGGGATTTTGTTGCTGGTGAACAGACCTTTTTAAATACTATGGATATCTCTTATTATCCAGCAGAAAAAGGGCCTTATAATGTAAATCCTAATAATGAAACTACTCAGCAAAGATGGTCGGGGATGATGAGACCTATCAGTGTATCCAATTTTGTAAACTCCAATATCGAATATGTAGAATTCTGGATGATGGATCCGTATGCTGACGGAAACACCCTGGGTGTGGATCCGAAGTTACTACTTCATTTAGGTAATGTGTCTGAAGATATTTTAAAGGATGGGTATATGCAATATGAAAATGGATTACCGACACCATCCACACCTTCTGTAACAACAAGCTCAAACTGGGGAATTCAGCCAAAGCAACCTCCTATCCTTTATGCCTTTTCAAGTGAAGGACAAGAGAGAACAGCGCAGGATGCCGGATATGATGGTTTGACTTCGGATCAGGAAGCCATGAGGTTCGGAAACACATTCACCAATCCAGTGACGAACCTTGCTGACCCTGCAGTAGATGATTTTGTGTTTTATCTATCAGCAAAATTTACAGGAACGCAGGCTTCATCTTTGGTTCAGAGATACAAATATTTCAGAGGACCAGAAGGAAACTCACAAAGCAATTCACTCGAGGTAGCATCTCAGACTCCTGATGCTGAAGATATTAATAAAGATTACAATCTTGATCAAAGTGAAAACTATAACGAATACCAGATTAAACTGGACCAGCAAAGTTTAGTTTTAGGACAAAATAATATTGTTGATATGAAAACTGTTCAGGCACAGTTTCAAAATGGACAGACCGCTCCGGTGAAATGGTACTTATTCAGGATTCCTGTTTCTTCATATGTAATGGATGCTGGGGATCATGATCCGGGAGTTTTAAATAATGTACGATTTGCAAGAATGTTATTGACCGGATTTGATAAGACTTCCACACTGAGATTTGGAACCTTTGATTTAGTAAGATCAGACTGGAGAAAATATCCTAAAAATACTGCAGTGTCAATAGCTGATGGCGATACGAATCCAATAACAGAAGAAGGAACAGTGAATGTCCCTGATCCGCAAAATTTAGAAATTGGAAGTGTAAATATTGAGGAAAATGCTTTAAATCAACCTCCTTATGTTTTGCCTCCAGGAATAGATAGGCAAATTCTTAGTGGTAATGCTGGAGTACAAAGGCAAAATGAGAGTTCTTTATATTTAAGGGCAAATCAGCTACCAAAAAGTGAATCAAGGGGAGTATTTAAAAATACAACCTTGGACATGAGAAGATATAAGAAATTAAAACTTTTTGTGCATGCCGAAGATCCTTTAAGAAGAGAAGAGGGCATGGATCCTAAAACTAAATTTTTTATTCGTTTTGGAAGTGATGCAGCAGATAATTATTATGAGTACGAAGCTTCCTTGAAAATAACACCTAAAACAGCAACAACGCCAATGGAAATTTGGCCAATGGAGAATGAAGTTAATTTAGAAATTCAAAACTTTGTAGATGCTAAAATAAGGAGGGACAAGAGTTCTCCAAATAATATCTCAAAAAGAATTAGGGATGCGGTTTTTGGTGAGGCCGACAATTTAAAGAATATTTATATTAAAGGACGACCAAGCTTAGGTAATATTACAACTATAGTTATCGGTATTAGAAATGGGATTGATAGAGATGCACCTGGAGGACCTATTGATAGAATATTATGGGTAAATGAAATTCGACTTTCAGAAATAGATAATCAGGGAGGATATGCTGGAAATGCAAGTTTAAACTTTAACCTTGGCGATTTCGCAGTTGTTAATACAAGTGCATCTTACACATCTGTTGGATTCGGGAATATCGATTCTAAACCGGCAGAAAGAAATCAGTCTACACAATCAGCATTCAGTATTAATACGGCGGTAAACCTAGATAAATTTCTACCAGAAAAGACCGGGGTTAAAATTCCAGTTAATTACTCTTATTCTCAAACAATTGAAGATCCAAAGTATAATCCTTTAGATACAGACGTTGAGTTTAAAAAGGCGGCAAATAGAGAGCAATTGAAAAAAGTGGCAAGAACGTATACCCAACAGAGAAGTTTAGGAGTTGTCAATATGCATAAAGAACGTGTAAATCCTAATAAGAAGCCTAAATTCTATGATGTGGAAAACATATCAGTTACGGCTGTTTATAATGATGATTTCTTCAGGGATATTTATACAAAGAAAAACTACAGGCAGTACCTCAGAGGTTATATAGATTATAATTATACTTTTAAACCTTGGGTTATTAAGCCGTTCAATAAAATGATAAGTGATACGGCTAAGTCTACTAAATACCTGAGATGGATCAAAGAGTTTAATTTAAATCCTATACCTACAAGATTCTCTTTCAGAACGGAAATTGACAGGAATTATAATGAACTTGAGTTCAGAAGTGTAGATGCTATAATCAATGGTAACTTCAATGATGAGTCTCAGGCCATAAGAAACAGAAACTTTTATTTTGGATGGCAATATGGTTTAGGGTTTAATTTTACTAAATCCTTAAAACTGGAAATCAACTCTGCAACAAGAACATTGAATGATAATGTAGATGTAAACACAATGGATAATTCTTCCATTTTTGGAAATGTATTCAGATCGGGAAGACCCGTCTTGTATAACCACAGGGTACAATTGAATTACAAACTTCCGTTCCAATATTTACCATATCTTGATTTTATTGATGCAGAGTTGGGCTATGGATTTACTTATAACTGGAATGCCAGATCTACAGCTTTATTGTACAATCCACAAGGAAGTTTAGGATCTATTGGTCAAAATACAAATGTTATTCAGGCTACTGCGACAGCTGATTTTCCAAAATTCTTCGGACAGTTCAAATATTTCAAAAATATAGCGACCAAGCTTTCAAAACGTAAACAGGAAATTGACTCACTAAATAATGTATACACACAGCAGTGGGAAAAGAAAAGATATAAGTTTAAAAACTATAAATTTAAAAACAAGCTGACTGTTTTACAGAGTGCAGCCTTTATGCTTACATCGTTCAAACAGCTAGATGTGAATTATTCAGAAAATAACGGAACGGTGTTGCCAGGTTTACTTTCCGCGCCAAATTGGTATGGATATGGACAGACATTGGGTGGACCTACTATTGGCTTTTTATTGGGCTCACAGGCTGATATCCGAAGAACAGTTTTGGAAAATGGCTGGATTAGTGATTCTGAATATATGACAGACCCTTATGTAAGAATGTCAACCAGAGAACTAAGGGCTAACTTGCAGGTTGTACCAATGAATGACCTGAGAGTAGATGTAAGTGTATTACATAATTATAATAGGAATTTTTCTCAATCAGGGTTCAATAATAGACTGAATCTGGGTAGGACTAATCATGATTATACTTTTGCAAATGATCTGATTACCTATTCTAATTCAGTAATACTTTTAAAAACTTCTTTCAAAGATGGTGCAGCGGTATATCAATCGATCAGACAGAATGCCAGAGCCATTTCTCAGCAAATAGGGGATATCTCTACGATAGGAAACGATGGATTTACTGCAGGGTATGGTATTGCGAATGCTTATGTTTTAATTCCTGCGTTCAGGGCAGCTGTTGAAGGAAAATCACCTAAAGGAATTGGCGACGCCAAAAAAGCGGGCTTGCCTATACCAAACTGGAAAGTTACTTATTCTGGTTTAAGAAATGTACCAATCATCAATGGGCAATTCTCTAAGTTTGATATTTTACATAGTTATAATGCTACCTATACTGCGACAGGAATACAGTCAAGTATTGATTATTTCAATGCAATTTCAACAGGTGGTAGTCTATTAGATGTCAATAATAACTATATCAATCCATTTACTTTCTCTCAGGTAGGATATGTTGAGTCGTTCTCTCCACTGATCGGGGTTGACGTAACGATGAGAAACAACATGCAGTTCGGTATCCAATATAATAGGAATAGAATGCTATTATTAGGATTGGTAAACCAAACCCTTACGGAAGATGCCAATACAGAATATGTCGTTCGCTTGGGGTATATTATTCGTAATTTCCGATTGGGAGTCAATGATACCAGAAAGAGAGGTAAAGGAAAGGGAAGTGATCTTAATATCAGGGGAGACTTCTCATTAAGAGATAGCAGAACCAGTATTACCAATATCCTATTGGATGATTCTCAGATTACTGGAGGACAGAGATTAATGAATATAAAGCTTTCAGCGGACTATAATGTTTCTGAGAACTTAAATTTAAGAGTCTTCTATGAACAAATGACTTCTAAATATAAAATCTCTACAGCGTTCCCGTTATCTACAGTTAGAGCTGGCTTGTCTGCGACATTTACATTTGGGGACTCCGGAGGCTTTTAAATAGAATAACTAATAAATTGCGTTAAAATCATCCCTTTACTAAAGGGGTGATTTTTTATTAAATAGGTGATGCTTTTATTTTGAAAGACCTTTTTGTTTAGTAAATAATGAGTAGATTTTAATTGAGTTTATAGCTTGCTGATACATTATAGTTTTATTATTTTTAATTAGTAAAAAAACATTTCAAATAAACAAACATACTTTTTTTGAACCTTATATAATTTTGAATAAATTTGTAGAATAATAAAAATCAAAAAATGAACACACCATCGGAATTAAAGTACACTAAAGATCACGAGTGGATCAAGATTGAAGGAAACGTAGCTACTATTGGTATTACAGATTTTGCTCAGGGAGAGTTGGGTGATATCGTATATGTTGATATCGATACAGTTGATGATGATCTTGATAATGGAGCTGTTTTTGGAAGTGTTGAAGCTGTAAAAACTGTTTCTGATCTATTCTTGCCTATCGCAGGAAAAGTTACGGAATTCAATTCAGAGCTGGAAGCTCAGCCGGAGTTGTTGAATACGGATCCTTATGGTGACGGATGGATCATTAAATTAGAGATCGCTGATGGTGCTGATCAGTCTGGATTACTTACTGCAGAAGAATATCAGGCTATCATTGGATAGGATTTCAAAAATATTTAGTAAGATAGTGCCCATTTATTGGGCATTTCTTACTTATATGCTTCTCAAGCCCGGAGAAGAGAACCATGAATATTGGTTTATGTTCAATGGGATCGATAAAGTTTTACACGTCAGCATTTTTGCAATGCTTGGATTTTGCTTTATTGCTGCGTTTCCTAAAATTAAGTTTTCGTATTTTTTTCAGATCATCCTTATATATGCCTTCCTTACAGAGATCCTTCAGGAGGAAATGGGATTGGGAAGATCCATGGAAACTTTAGATATAGTAGCCGATGTTGTCGGATGCTTACTAGGATACTATATATATAAGATGCTTGTCAAGCGTTTTTTTTGATCATACAATTGAAATGACAGATTAAGCTGTTTTTTAATTTTTCTTTGGAGCAAATCCCGCTATCCACTCATACTCCTCGTTCCTTGCTTTCTTTCAGATCCCTTCCTTACTGCGGGGTAACCGTTACTATCGGGGCTAGAATGTCAGACCTTTTATAAGATATAGCATATTTGTTCAACTGTTTTTTTGTGATAGTTGGTTATAACAAGGATCATTGTTCATTAATTATAGCAACTGAAATGGATACCTTTCTTTTCATAGTATATTTATTCACTTGTTATTTTCATTGAGTTTTTGACCTTTACAGCTAGAAAATTCTATCCCAGGATTATAGTTGAAATCTTATTTCATATTGTGGATAACTATGTTTTTGTTTTAAATCATTTGATACCAACTGTTTAAGCATTTGTTTTTCCACAATGCTTAATTTAAGTATAAAATGATTTGGATTATGTGATGAATAAGGTGTACTTTTGCCCCACTGAAAACGAGAGATAGTAGGTAGCGCAGAAGAGAGTAATTATAAACGAAGATTTAAAAAAAATAAATAATAATTTATTTTGAAAATTGAGAAAAGTTTGTATCTTTGCAGTCCCAATTAAGGGAGCGCGGAGTAAAATTGAGATAAGTGTTTGAGAGGGATTAAGGTTACAGAAAAAACTTT